>Ga0308171_1000012_pt1 | contig 786474 bp, 757 predicted proteins | sample PhyGR1_FD_202135 | JGI IMG/M metagenome (GOLD analysis project Ga0308171, IMG submission 202135) | Phyllosphere microbial communities from UC Gill Tract Community Farm, Albany, California, United States - DLSLSG.R1 | ecosystem: Host-associated > Plants > Phyllosphere > Unclassified | place... | reverse complement strand
GACGACGCGTCACCGACCGCCCAGCGGAGGCAGCGCGCGCCGCGCAGGCCGCCGACTGTTCGAGGCACACCACCCACAGGGCACCGCCCACCCACACCGGGCGCCGGGCGCCGCACACCGCCCCCCCGCACACTGGGCACCGCGCACCGGGCGCCGCCCACCCACTTGAGTGTCCAAGACACCCGGACGAAATCTCGGAACGTCCGGGTGTTTTGGACACTCAAGGGGCGAACGCGGCGTCACCGCCCGCCGCGCGACGACTCACCCCGAGGTGAGCGACCGCACGGAGCGCGGGAGCGCCGGGCACACGCGGGAGAATGGATGCCATGCGCGCGATGATCATGGATGCCCTGGCCGAAGCCCTCGAGGTGCGCGAGGTCGAGGAACCGAGCGCGCCGGCGGGTGGGGTCGTGGTCGAGGTGCACGCGACCGGCCTGTGCAAGAGCGACTGGCATGCGTGGGTCGGGCACGACGACGTCGCTCTCCCGCACGTGCCGGGACATGAGCTCGCGGGGGTGATCGTCGAGGTCGGCGAGGGCGTGCACCGCTGGAGCGTCGGAGACCGCGTCACGGTGCCGTTCGTCATGGGGTGCGGCGTGTGCGAGTGGTGCCGCGGCGGCGACGCGCAGGTGTGCCCCGACCAACAGCAGCCCGGTTTCACGCAGTGGGGCAGCTTCGCCGAGCGCGTCGTGCTGCGCGCGGCCGACACCAACGTCGTGCGCATTCCCGACGACGTCTCGTTCGAGGCCGCCGCGGCCCTGGGCTGCCGCTTCGCCACCGCCTACCGCGCGCTGACCGGTCGGGCCAGGGCCCAGGCCGGCGAGTGGATCACCGTCGTGGGAGCGGGCGGGGTCGGCCTGAGCGCCGTGATGATCGGTGCCGCCCTCGGCGCGCGCGTCATCGCCGTCGACCGCACCCCCGCGGCCCTCGAGGCCGCCAAAAGACTCGGCGCCGAGCACACGCTGCTCGCCGACGGTTCCGACATCGCCACAGCCGTGCACGAGCTCACCGGCGGCGGCAGCCACGTCTCGGTTGACGCCGTCGGCAGCGCGCAGACGGCTCGCGATGCCGTGCTGAGCCTGCGCCGTCGCGGCCGGCACGTGCAGATCGGCCTGCTGCCCACCGCCGATGGCGAGACCCCGATGCCCATGGCACGCGTGATCGCGTGGGAGCTCGACCTGCTCGGCAGCCACGGCATGGCCGCGGTCGACTACCCCGAAATGCTGTCGCTCATCGAGAGCGGCGCCCTGCGCCCGCAGGAGCTCATCGAGCGAGTCGTCGGACTCGACGACGCCGCCGGTCTGCTCCCCACGATGGACTCGGCCTCCCCCGCGGGCATGACGATGATCGACCCGCGTCGGTAGGCGTTACGCCCGGGGTTCGACGGGGCCGTCGTCGGCGCGCGGAGCCTCGGGCGTGGTCGGGGCGCTGGAGGAGTCGGCATCCGGTGCATCCTTCGGCAGGAGCAGGGGGCGGTCGACGGTCGAGGTGACCTTGGTGGGGTCGACGACCAGCAGCAACAGCGCGAGCGAAACCAGAGTGACGATGAACGTCGCGCCGGCCGCGACCAGCGCCACGATCAGTGCGCGCTGGATCTCGTCGGCGGGACGCGTCTGGAAGAAACCCATCGACATGAGCGTGACGAAGCCGGCGAACAGCGCGGCGATGAAGGCCAGACCGAGAAGCTGGACGGGCTTCATCAGATCGCGGCGGGTGGTGGGCTTGTCGGTCATGACGCGGCCTCCTCGGAGGGTACGGCCGGAACGGGCTCGGGGCGACGCGGAGAGAACCCCGCGATCGCGAGGAACACGGCGACGACCGCCGCGTACCCGCCGAAGAGTCCCACGGCGATGGTGATACCGGTCAGCGTGAACGAACCCGCCCCGGCGATGCTGTAGTCGAGCGCGTACTGCTGGATCGGGAGCATCAGCACCACCCCGAGCACGAGACTCAGGATGCCGATGAGCACGCCGTCGCGCGCGCCCGCGGCCCCGACCGTCTTGCGTTGGCGCAGGGCGCCCACCAGCTCGATGACGCCCGAGAGGATCGCCCAGGCGATGACGACCCCGAAGAAGACACCGGTGGTGCGCCAGCTGCCGACGCTGCCGACCAGGCCCGCCACGATCGATACGGCCGCGAGGAGGGCCGGCGTCAGGCGCTGACCGCGCGGGAAGACGAGCCACACCGACAGCACGAACACGAGTCCGGTCGCGATCGCGAATCCGCTGAACACGCCCAGCCCGAGAGGGGCGGAATGGTCGGACGAGAAGGTGACCATCACCGCGGCGAGAGCGGCGAAAAGGGCGCGCGCGAGTTGCACGTGGCGAACGTCGAAAGCTCGCTCGGAAGAAGGAGTGGTCACGGAGGGTCCCGGAGAGACGGTGTCGATGGCATCCAGTCTATTCCTCGGCGCCTGAGCGGACTTCGTGGACGCTCGACGTCGAGACGCTTACCCGGGCCCCTCGTCAGACCGCTCGAGCGGGCACCGCCTGCCGGGCGGGAGCGGACGGGCGCAGCATCGCCATCGGAGAGGCCCCGCGGATGCCACGGATCGGGGCGATCTCTTCAAAGCCGAGGCGGCTGTACAGGCGACGGTTGTCGGGGGTCGACGACTCGAGGTAGGCGGCCTCGCGCGTGACGTCGAGAGTCTCGAGCCGGGAGCGCAGGAGCGCGCCGCCGACGCCGAGTCCTCGAGCCTTCGGCGAGACGCCGATCTGCGCCAGGTACCAGTGCGGTGAGCGAGGACGGTGGCGGGCCAATCGCGACGACAGGGCAGCGGCCCGGACGACACCGGCGGGGCCGAGCGCCGACAGGTACCCGGGGATCTGGCGCCAGGGCAGGGACGGCGCGCCGGGGCCCTCCCACGCGGCGACCCCGAGGATCTCGTCGCTGCCGGCGCGGCGGGCGAGGTCGACGCTGCCGGTTTCGAAGGGGGCACCGCGGAGCATGGCCGTGAACAGGGTGGTGAGCCGCTCGAGGCGGCGGCCTCCGGGCAGGATCGCGGCCATCACGGGGTCGTCGCGGAATGCGTGCGCGAGCACGGCCGCGGCGGCGGGGAGGTCGGCTTCGCGAGCGGGGGTGACGTGCAGTTCGGTCATCTCGACCTCCAATTGGTCCGTGTGGATATATTCAGTATGCGAGACTCGACCGCCCCGATCGCTTGGAGAACGCCGTGAACACCGAGGCCCCCACTCGTGATTACCTTCCCCTCGAGGAGCGCCGAGAGCGCCTGCTCGACACCGCGCTCTCGGTCGTCGCCGATGCGGGGGCATCCGCGCTGAGCCTGCGACGGGTGGCCGAGCGCGCGGGCGTCGCCCACCGCGTGGTCACCTACGCCTTCGGGTCGAAGCAGGCCCTCGTCGAGGCCGTGCTCCACCGCGCGTCGCAGCGCGCGCTCGACGCGGTCTGGGCCGACGACCTGCCGCTGGACGGGTTCGCCGAGGCCGTGCGCCTTTCCCTGCACGGCCTCGCTCACGATCTCCGCCGCCACGAGAGCGAGTACCGCGTGGTGAGCGAGCTCACGGCATCCGCCCGCGCCCATCCCGAACTGCGCGCCGCGGCGCAGAGCGAGATCGAGGCGAGCGTGCGGGCCATCGCCCAGAGCATCGAGCGGTGGTCGGACGCGACCGGGCGCACCCTGAACACCCCCACGCCGATCGTCGCCGCAGCCCTCCGCGCGAGCGTCGACGGATTGGTCGAGTGGTGGTTGAGCAGTCACGACGAGCAGGCCCTCGACGACGTCGTCGACGTGCTGGCATCCGCCTTCGTCGGTCGGGAGGCCGCTCAGGACCGACCGGACACCGCCGAGCGATGAGGGCGAGACACCACACCCCCTCTTGAGTGTCCAAAACACCCGGGCGATTCCGCAAAACGTCCGGGTTTCTTGGACACTCAACGCCTATGCCCACGCCCACGCCCACGCCCACGCCGACTCGACGCCCACGCCCACGCCCCCTCCGCGCCGGGAGGGCGGCTCCCGGGTGCTAGCGTGCCGAGGTGATCCCGGATGCCACTTCCCCGCGCCGTATCCACGTTTCGGCCGCGGTCATCACCGACGCCGAGGGGCGCCTGCTGCTCGTTCGCAAGGCCGGCACGACGGCGTTCATGCAGCCCGGCGGCAAGCCCGAGGTCGGCGAGACGCCCGCCGAGACGCTCGCGCGCGAACTGGCTGAGGAGGTCGGCCTGCGCGTCGACCCCGCGTTGCTCGAACCCCTCGGCTCCTACGCCGCGAGCGCGGCGAACGAACCGGGCTTCGAGGTCGTGGCCGAGGTCTTCCGCGTCGACATCGGCGACCAGGAGCCGACCCCGGATGCCGAGATCGCCGAGCTCCGCTGGGTCACCGCGGCCACGGCATCCGGTCTCGAGATCGCCCCTCTCGCCCGCGAGTACTTCCTGCCCGCCTGAGGCCCTCGCGACCCACACGCGCGTTGAGTGTCCAAAACACCCGGACGGATTCGAAAGTCGTCCGGGTGTTTTGGACACTCAACCGGGCCGGGCCGGGCCGGGCCGAGCCGGACCGGGCGCGGCACCGGAGCGGGCGCCGGGCACGCCCCGCGCCCACCCCGCGGCGCCTTACCAGCTGCCCTTGCTGTAGTCCTTCAGGAAGATCCCGAACAGGTCTTCGCCGGCCTCGCCGCGCACGATCGGGTCGTACACGCGGGCGGCGCCGTCGACGAGGTCGAGCGGGGCGTGGAAGCCCTCCTCGGCCAGGCGCACCTTGGTGAAGTGCGGGCGCTCGTCGGTGATCCAGCCGGTGTCGACCGCGGTCATCAGGATGCCGTCCGACTCGAACATCTCGCGCGCGCTCGTGCGCGTCAGCATGTTCAGCGCGGCCTTGGCCATGTTCGTGTGCGGGTGGCCGGGGCCCTTGTAGCCGCGACCGAAGACGCCCTCCATCGCCGAGACGTTGACGATGTACTTGCGCCGCGCCGAAGACGCCGCCATCGCGGGGCGCAGTCTGCTGACGAGCAGGAACGGCGCGGTCATGTTGGCCAGCTGCACCTCGAGCATCTCGAGGGGCTCGACCTGGTCGACGTGCTGCGTCCAGCTGTTGATGCGGTCCTCGTCGGGCACGAGCCCGCCCGCATCGATAGCCGTTCCGGCCGCCAGACGCTCCAGCGACGACGACCCCGCCGCCATCGCCTCGGCGGTCAGCTCGTCCGCGGTGCGCGCGGCCGACGCGAGGATCGGGTGCGCCGACACCGACTGCGCGAGGGCGAGCGGGTGGGCGTCGTTCGTGTGGCCGAAGGTCACCAACTCGGGCAGGGGTCCGTCCGGCAGCGGTGCGAGCTCGGCATCCACCAGGGGTTTGTAGGCCCCCGGAGAGCGCCGAACCGTCTGCGCGGCGTTGTTGATCAGGATGTCGAGAGGACCCTCGGATGCCACGGACTCCGCCAACCCGATCACCTGGGCGGGGTCGCGCAGGTCGATGCCGACGACCTTGAGCCGGTGGATCCAGTCGGCGCTGTCGGGCAGCGACGAGAAGCGGCGCACCGCGTCGCGCGGGAAGCGCGTGGTGATGGTCGTGTGCGCGCCGTCGCGCAGCAGCCGCAGCGCGATGTACATGCCGATCTTCGCGCGGCCGCCGGTGAGCAGGGCCCGCTTGCCGGTGAGGTCGGTGCGGGCGTCGCGCTTGGCGTGGCTCATGGCCGCGCAGTCGGGGCAGAGCTGGTGGTAGAACGCGTCGACGAGGGTGTAATCCTGCTTGCAGATGTAGCAGGCGCGGGCCTTGATGAGTTCTCCGGCGAAGGGCATGGACGTGCGAGCGGCCAGCGGGATGCCGCGCGTCTCGTCGTCGATGCGGTCGGCGGCGCCCGTGGCGGTCGCGGCCACGACCGCGCGGTCGGCCTCGGCGATGCGCTGACGCTTCTCTTTGCGCGACTGGCGCTTGACGTCCTTGTAGAGCTTGCCGGTCTGGCGGCGCAGGGCGATGTACGCGGGATCCTCGGGGTCGAGCGAGGACGCGGCGTCGATGACGCGCAGCGCGATCTCGAGCTCGGTCGGATCGATGGATACCGCCCGCGCGGCATCGCGGTCGGGGTTCAGCTGTGTTTCGGGCACAGGGAAGTGTACCGAGGCGAATCTGGACGATCGGTGGGCCGGGCGTGTCGCGGCCCGGACCGCCGCGTCACGAAAACAGGGGATGCCACCAGAACAGGACGATTCGCCGTGAAACGGCCTGTTCTCAGCGAATCCCCTGTTCTCGACGCAGGCCCCCGGGAGCGGTCGGGCGCCGCGTCAGCGCTGCCCGGACTCGACCCAGCGGGTGTGCGCCTTCAGCGCGTGCAGCACCGCGAGACGCACGGCGACGTACAGCACCGCGCCGATCGCGACCAGGGCCACACCCCAGGTGAGCAGAAGGATCAACATGTGCGCCCCGAACATCCCGCGAGCCTAGCGGGAGGCGGGGGAAGCGGCAGTCGACGCGCGCGCCTCTCCCCCGACCGAAGCGCCCGTGCCCTCCGACACGTGGCGCGACCGGTCGTACCGCAGCAGCCACTTCTGCGCCGGGATCTCGACCGCCCGGTGCAGCACCCACGCGATCGCCAGCGCGATCGCGAAAGCGGCGAGCGCGAGCGGCACCGCGTGCCGCCAGGGCAGCTGGGGGTGACCGTCGGGCCACGACGACGACACCGACGCGATCACGAGCAGGTGCACGAGGTAGAACGCGAACGACACCCGACCGAGTTCCTGCCACAGCGGACGCGCGAGGAACGTCGACCGCCCGTGGGCGTCGGCGGCGGCGAGAGAGGCCACCAGCAGAGCGAACGACCCGACGGTCGCGGCCAGGCCGGGGTGGATGTCGGTGCCGGGGATCGGGGGCGCCTCCGACAGGGCGTAGCCCACGACGGCGAGCGGTACCGTGTAGCGCAGCTTCAGCGGCATCCATTCCCCGCTCTTCAGCACCAGCGCGAGGGTGACGCCCAGCACGAACTCGGGCAGGCGCAGGAGGGGAGTGGATGCCGCCGCCATCGGCACCGGAGACACCGCGGCGATCTGCGGGGCCAGGGCGACGAGCACGAGGGATGCCACGATCACGACGCCCCGCGCGCGGCTCGACAGGCGCACGAGGGGCCGGATGAGGAACGGGAAGCTCAGATAGAAGAAGGCCTCGCACACGAGCGACCAGCTCGCGGGGTTGCCGGCCTGCCACCAGTCGGGCACCCAGCCGTTGACGAGGAAGACGTTCGCGACGACCGGCGCTGCGCCGTCGGTGCGGATCTCGGGCACGAGGGTCGAGGCCGCGATCACGGCGAGGATCACGCCGACGAGGTGCAGGGGGTAGATGCGGGCGAAGCGGTGCCAGTAGAACGACCCGGCGCTCTGGTGCGGTTTGTGGCCCCAGGCGAGCACGAAGCCCGACAGGATGAAGAACAGGGTGACGCCGGTCTTGCCGGCCTCGAAAACGAAGGCCCAGACGGTCCCGGCGGTGCCGCCGAAGTACTCGACCGCCATGAGGTGGTGGCCGAAGATCAGCAACGCCGTCGCCCAACGGAGCCCCGTGAGCGACGGCAGGTGGCGAGCGGGGTTCGCGGGACGGGATGCCGTGGGGGTGACGAGGGGTGCGGGTGCCGTCATCGTGCTGATGGTCATCGCCTCCGTGTCGTCGCTCGCGCCGGCGATCAGCGACCCGTGCGGGCGCACGAGTCCGCACCGACTCCCGAGAAGTTACCCGTCCAGTTTCAACATCGGCTGAAAAGTCCGGGGCTTGACGGAAGCCCCGACGACCGTTGAGGCGACGGCCCCGCGACTGCACGCCGGCACCGTTTTCCGCGCCGCCGGCGCACGCCACGATCTCGCCCGATGACACATCGCCGGACGCGAGAGGTCGACGATCCGCAGCCGTCCGCGGTCCCGAGCGCCGCGAAAGCGTCGATCCGTCGCTGAAGGTCGTCCATTATGCACTCCGAGAATGCGCCGCGCCATCGGTCGCGGGGAAAACCGCTCGCTCAGTAGCGTGTGAGCGATCGGCACCGGTGAAGGTCCGCCTCATCGGCCGCCGCCCCTAGATGAGCACAGCAACGAGGGAGTTCCCATGGGCATCGGCAGCGGCATCGCCCTCTTCGTGATCGGCGCCATCCTGGCCTTCGCGGTCAACCTCGACCTCGGCGGCGTGGCGAATCTCCAGACGATCGGGTACATCCTCATGGCGGCGGGCGTGGTGGTCTTCCTGATCAGCCTGGTCCTCGTGTTCCGCCGTCGCTCCACCGAGTCGGTGAGCCGCTCGACGATCGATCCCGCCAGCGGCCAGCGCGTCACCACCCGTCGCACCAGCGACAACGGCGACCCTCTCGTGTGACGACACTGTCTGAGTTCCCCCCTCACCGCAATCGTCCCCCGGGCGGGCACGCCATGGGCAGCGAGACGCCCACGTTGCCGTCGCTCGACGGCGCGTTCGGTGGGCGATACCGCCTGATCGAACGCCTCGGCGCCGACCGCGAGGAAACGGTCTATCGAGCTCGCGACGACGTGCTCGCGCGCGACGTCGCGGTGAAGGTCTTCCCGCTCGACCCGGACGAGCCCGCCCACCCCCGGCATCGGCTCGCGGCCGCGCGCACTCTCACGGCCCTCGATCACCCGTCGCTGGTGACGCTCTACGACGCGCACCTCACCGGCGAGGGACACGGGCTCCTCGTCATGGAGTTCATCCCCGGCCCCACGCTTCGCCATCACCTCGACGATCACGGCTCGCTCGCCCCCGACTTCGCAGCGGGCCTTCTGCGTGACGTCGCCGAGGGCCTCGCCGCCATCCACGGGGTCGGCATCGTGCACCAGCACCTCGAATCCTCGAACGTCCTACTCCGCCCCGAGCGGGCCGCGTCACGCCCGTTCACCGCCGTCCTCGGCGATTTCGGGGTCACTCAGGTGCTCGGCGCCCGCCCAGCCTCCACACGGGCGCAGCCGGATGCCGAGTACCTCCCGCCCGAGCGACTGCGCGGCGACCCCGCGACCCCGGCATCCGACATCTACGCCCTGGGTCTGCTCGCGGAGGAGATGCTCACGGCCGACGGCCCGCTCAGTGGCGGGGCGATGCAGGAGCTCGTGCTGGGGCCCCTCGACTACGACCCCGAAGTCCCGAAGCGCTTCGGCTACGGCTGGGAGGTGCTGCTCACCGCCATGACCGCCCCCGACCCCGAGGGGCGTCCGACCGCGAGCGAGGTGGCCGACCTCGCGGCCGAGCTGTGCAGCGGTCCCGCGCCCGTGGAAAGCGCCGTCGCCCCCGCGGACCTCGAACCCATGACCGCTTTGGCCGCCGTCCATCAGACCCGGGAGACGTCCGCGCGACGACGCCGACCGCCGCTGTGGGCGTGGGTCACGCACTACCACTGAGCTCGAGGCTCACTCCTCGACCGCAAGCGCGCGCTGAGCCACGAGACGGCGGGCTTCGACCGCGGCGGCGGCGAAGTCGGCATCCGGGTCGTCCATGATGATCGCCGTGGCGCGCGCGTGCGCGCTGACGACGTCGTACGGCGAGGCCGCCGCGCGTTCGACGGTGGGCTCGGCGCGCCAGCCGATCGCGGCGAACGCCCGGCTGAGGCTGCGCTGCGTGTCGTGATCGCCCCGGCCGAACTGCGTCGACAGCTCGTCGGCGAGGCTTTCGCGCTGGTCGTCGGGAACGAGACCGGATGCCGTCCGCCAGGCCGCCCGGGCCACCTCGGGGTGTCTGTCGCGCAGCACCGCCCGCGTGATCGCCGTGTAGGCGATCGGGTCGCCGATCTTCGACAGCGTGTGCAGGGCCTGGCTCCGCGCCTGAGGGATCTCGGACCCCACCTCGGGAAGCAGCGCCGGCACCGTGCGCGCGGGGTCGTGACGCGTGAGCGCCCAGGTCAGCATGTCGCGTACGAAGAAGTCGGTCTCGACCGCGCACCGCGCCACGAGCACGTCGATGTAGCGATCGTCGGGGCGTGTCCCCGCGGCGAGAGCCGCCTGCAGCCGGGCCGAGGCGTCGGAGTGCTCGAGGGCCGCACGCAGCCGGTCGGCGGGTGTGGGGTCGGTCATGGCGATCCCTCCTTCGGATCCAGCGTTTCACGGCCCGGGGCGGTGTGGGCCGTGCGGTGGCCCGCCCGACCGCTGACTTCCTAAAGTGGATGCCATGGGACGAACGTCGACGAAGGCCTACGGGCTCGCTCTCGCCTCGGTCGGCCTTCTGCTGCTCGCTGCGTGCGCGCCGATCGGCGACCCCGGAGCTGCCTCCGCCACGCCCACCGCGATCGCGTCGCAGACGCCCGGCGGTGTTCCCGCGGTCTCGTCACCGCGTGAGTGCGACGACGTCGATCTCATCGCGGACGCGACGGTCACCGGTGACGCGCTGTCGGGGTGCGTGGTCGCATACTCCCGCGCCGCGGGCAGCGGCCACCTGCATCTGCAGTCGGCCGATCTGACGGGCGAGGCCGATTTCGTCTTCGGTGACGCACCCGCGACCGCGGGATCGGTCACCGGCTCCGAAGGCACGCAGGACTTCGTGCTCACGCCCGCCGACGCGTGGGTGAGCTTCGACGGCACCTGGGTGCGCGCCGACCCGACGAGCGGCGATTACCGCGCGGTCATCGCCGCCACGATCGGTCAGACGTACCGCGCGTTCGCCGATCCCTCGGCCGCCGCGGCGCTGCTCGCGGCCGCTCCCGGCTGGACGGTGCAACCCGATCAGGACACCGTCTCACTGCCCGACGGCACCGAGGTGCGCGCGTGGCGGGTGCACGCGAACGGCTCCTTCTCGGCATCCGGTGTAGCGGTGAAAGACATGACCGTGTGGCTCGGCGAGGGACACCGCGTCGTCGCCATTCAAGAGACGGGGTCGTTCGGCGGTATCGAGACCACCACGATGCAGCAGTTCACGGGGTGGGGCGAGCCCGTGAAGATCGAGGTCCCGAAGGGCTGACCGCGCTCGGCTTCCTCGGCACGGCCCGCCGTGCTCAGTCGACGCGCGTGAACCGCCAGCTCTTGCCGTTCTCACCGCACTCGGGCATGCGCGGGCTGTTCCAGTCGGAGTCGCGCAGCACGGAGCCGCCCTTGCCCGCGCGCAGGATGAGCGACGAATCGTCGAACTGCACCCGGATCCCCCACTCGCCGACGACCTCCCAGGTGGCGGGACCGGTGTAGACGCCCGTCCCCGCGGGCGCGAAGCAGAGGTGCCTGCGGCCGTTGCGGTTCTGCCGCGCCTCGTCGCGGTCCTGACGCGTCACCTCTCCGCGCGGGGCATCGATGACCTCCGCCGTACCGTCGCGCTGCAGCCGGATGCGCATCTCGCTCCCGGGCGCGGCTCCGTCCAAGGCCCCGCGCCACTCGACGGGAGCGACGGAATCGCGCACCGCGTGATCTTTGGCGCTGGTGAGACTCGCCCCCGCGACGACCGCGATGACGAGCACCACGATCGCCACCAGCAGGCCCCGACGTTCCCGGAACACACGTGGAAGCCGCGGGGCGCGATCTGACGAGGACATCACGTGGAGCGTACGACGGCGAGCGTATGTCGGGCGTATCCTGCCGCCATGAGCACAGGGGCGATCATCCTCGCCGTCGTCGGTCTCGCTTTCATCCCCATCCTCGCCCTGTGCGGGCGCGGGGTCATCCCGAGGGGCTGGGGAGTCGGCATCCGGCTTCCCGCCATCCAGCAGAGCGACGCGGCGTGGCGGGCCGGGCACCGCGCCGCGGTGCCCCCCTATGCCGTGTTCGCTCTCGTGGCGGTCGGCGTCGCAGTCCTGCCGCTGGCGGTTCCGGCCCTGTCGGACGCCGATCCCGCCCTGACCGCGGTGGTCATCATCGCCGGACTCGTCGTGGGCGGCATCGTCGGCAGCCGCGCGGCCGACCGGGTGGCGTCGGACCGCGATCTGCGCGACGCCTGAGCAGCCGGCGGGTCTTATGAATCCGCCCAGCATCGACCGCCGTCGCCACGAATCCGACCTCGGGGTCAGTACCTAACGGTCAGGTGCGTACGTGTGCGCGCGACGGGATCTTGCGATCCTGCCGGTACTCCACGAGCCGCCGATCGCGTGCTCGTGTCTCCACCGGTCACCGTCGCCGAGAGGACCACGAGTCGACGGAACGGTGACTCGAAGATCCGCACTGCGTAGGAGAACACCATGCCCCCCTTCACCCCCCGAATCACCCGCGCGGCCACCCTGGTCGCCGGGGCGGCCATCGTCGCCGGACTCGTCGTCGCCGCACCCGCCGACGCCGCACCCACGACCGGATCGCCCGCGTCCACGGCCCCCTCCGGCGACCGGCAGAACGTCGGCGCCGAGGAGTTCAATGCGTGCCTCATCCGCACGCTCTTCGCCACGACGTTCACCGACCCCGACAGCCCGTTCGCTCGGGCGATCGCGGGTCAGCTCGTGGCTCCGGATGCCGTGACCCACGGCAGCGGATCGGCCTCGGGCCCCGAGGGGCTCCTCACCCAGTTCGCGGCCGACCGGGACCGCATTCCCGGCGCGCAGGCCGTGATCAAGCACCTCGCTTCCGATGGAGACCTGGTCGCGGTGCACTGGCAGATCGCCCCCGACCCGAGCGACGAGCGCCGCGGCGACGCGGCCGTCGACCTGTTCCGCCTCCGGGACGGCAAGATCGTCGAGCACTGGTCGCTCGACCAGGCGATTCCCACCGGCACCCCGGCCAGCGGCAACACGAACACGATGTTCAGCGACCTGTACCGCCCGTCGCGGCCCACCGCGCCCCCGACCGAGCAGCAGGAAGAGAAGAACCGCCTTTTCGCCGTCTCGGCGTATGACACGCTGTTCCGCGACAAGGACGTATCGATCCTCGATCGCGCGTTCGACCCCGCCTATCTGCAACACAACTCGGTCGCCCCGAACGGCACCACCGCACTGAAGCAGTTCTTCTCGAGCGGGGTGCAGTTCCCGGCGCAGCAGTCGGTCATCTCGCTGTCGGACGGCGACATCGTCTGGACGTTCTCGCAAGCCGTCGGGGCGAAGCCCGACGACCCGCTGCTGGCTTCCGATCTGTTCCGAGTCGACGGCGGGTTGATCCGCGAGCACTGGGACGTGGTTCCGGCGAGCTGAGGCTGCGACGATGGAGACTCGACCCTCGCGAGCTAGGAGCGGGCCGAGACCCGCAACGACGAGCGTGCAGCCTCGGTCCCGAACACCGCGTCGAGAAACAGCCGCGCCGCGCCGAGGATGCCGCCCGTGCGCGCGTGACGCGGCACGGCGACCTCGAGGTTCTCCGTCGCCATCGGCAGGCAGTCGGCCCAGAGCTTGGATTTGATCGCGGCGATGAAGACGTCGGATGCGCTCAGCGAGCCGCCGACGACGAGGCGGTCGGGGGTGAAGAAGTTGACGATCGTGGCGAGGACTCCGCCGGTCATACTGCCGGCCTCGCGCAAGAGGCCGGTGGCGAGAGCGTCTCCGTTACGGGCCAGATCGATCACGGTCTCGACATCCGAGACGTCGCGTCCGGCCTCCTGCGCCGCGCGGGTGAGAGCCGATCCGCTCGCCACGGCATCCAAGCAGCCGACGCGCCCGCACGAGCAGGGGACCGGCGCGGCCCCGGGCACGGTGACGTGGCTGATGTCACCGGCCGCCCCACTCCGACCCGTGTAGAGCTGTCCGCCTGCGACGACCCCCGACCCGATGCCCGACCCGGCCTTGATGAACACCTGGTTGAGCGCCTCGGGGTCGCCACCGACGAGCTCGCCGACCGCCATGCAATTTGCATCGTTGCTTGCGAGGGCGGGCACTCCGAGGACCTCGGAGAGAAGGGCGGCGACGTCGACGTCGTGCCAGCCGGGCATACGCGACGGCGCGACGAGCCGGCCGGTCTCCGCCGACACCGGCCCGGGCAGCGCGATCGCGGCGCCCGTCACCGTGGGGGCGCCGTTCGCCTTCGCCAGCGCGCCGAGCTCTTCTGCGACGCGGCGCAGAACGGCATCCGGACCCTCCGCCAGATCCAGCACGAGGTGGTGATGGGCGAGGGGGGCGCCGGCGTAGTCGACGAGCCCGACCGTGCTGCGCTCGACTCCGAGATCGATGCTGGCGACCGTGCCGAGGTCGCCGCGGATGGCGAGACGGCGGGGTCGGCGACCGCCTCGCGAGTCGTCGGTGCCGTCTTCGACGATGACACAGGACGCGATCAGCGGATCCACGCGTGCCGTGACGGTCGAGGGCGACAGCCCCGTGTGTGCGGCGAGCTCAGCGCGCGATCGTGCGGCGCCCGTGCGCAACGGTGTCAGCACCGCGAGGGTCTGCGAGCTGAAGGACGGCAGGGCGACGGATTGAGGCTGCACCCCTTCAGCTTAGTCCAAACTTGGAGTATCTGTCTCGAATTATCTCTGTAACATGGCGTCGTTAGTTTGATTTCACCAACGACGCGGAAATCTCCTCCCGCGTCGGCTGTACCCGACATCGCGGCGAGTCCGCGGGAAGGATCTGCGCCCGTGTCGACGCCCGCATCACCCTCCGCCCCGGCTGCGGCGCCCCTCGTGGCAGTCCGCGAGGTGCAGAAGCACTTCGGTGACCACCACGTGCTCAAGGACATCGATCTCGACGTCGCCCGCGGCGAGGTCGTCGTGATCGTCGGCCCGTCGGGCTCGGGCAAGTCGACCCTCTGCCGGTGCTTGAACCGTCTCGAGACCATCACTTCGGGCACCATCACGATCGACGGCGTGCCCCTGCCGAGCGAAGGCCGTGGTCTCGCCGACCTTCGCGCCGAGGTGGGCATGGTCTTCCAGTCGTTCAACCTGTTCGCGCACCGCACGGTGCTCGACAACGTCGCCCTGGCCCCGCGCATCGTGTCGAAGGTGCCGCTGAAGAAGGCACGCGAAGAGGGTCTCGCCCTGCTCGACCGCGTGGGCATCGCCGACAAGGCCGACCGCTTTCCCGGCGAGCTCAGCGGCGGTCAGCAGCAGCGCGCCGCGATCGCCCGCGCGCTGGCGATGAAGCCCAAGCTCATGCTGTTCGACGAGCCGACCTCGGCCCTCGACCCCGAGATGGTCAGCGAGGTGCTCGACGTGATCACCTCGCTCGCCGAAGAAGGAATGACGATGGTCGTCGTCACGCACGAGATGGGTTTCGCCCGGCGTGCCGCCGATCGCGTCATCTTCATGGACGACGGCCGCATCGTCGAAGACACCACCCCCGAGCGCTTCTTCACCCGCGCCGAGAGCGACCGCGCGCGGGCGTTCCTGTCGAAGATCCTCGCCCACTGACATCCTCCCCGCCCCCGACGCGGCTCGTTCCGCACGCACCAGCAACCGAAAGGCAGTACCCGTGATCTCCTCTCGCTCGATCCTTCGCCGAGGCCTCGTCCTCTTGGCGTCCGCGGCCACGGTCGCGTCTCTCGCCGCGTGCTCGTCCGGCACCGCGGCCGTCCCCGGGTCCGACCCCAGCGCCTCGGCCAAGGCCAGCAGCCTCGAAGAGGTCTACGCCAACGCCCCCGTCGCCGACGCCGCGGCCCTCATCCCGGACTCGACGATGGCCAAGATCAAGGCGCGCGGCAAGCTCATCGTCGCGGAGGCCCTCGACGCTCCCCTGCTGTCGCAGCAGGACCCCACCAACCCCGAGGACGTCCAGGGCTTCGACGCCGACCTCGCGAAGATGCTGGCCATCTACATCCTGGGCGAGCCCAACGTCGAGATCGTCCCGCCGGCATCCGAGACGCGTGAGGCCCTCCTCGCCAACGGCACCGTCGACGTCGTCTTCAACACGTACACGATCACCGAGAAGCGCGCCGAGCAGGTCGACTTCGCGGGCCCGTACCTCGAGTCGGGTCTGGCCGTCGCCGTCCGCAGCGACAACACCGACATCAACGGCATCGATGACCTGGGCGGCAAGACCGTCATCGTCGGCGCGAACACCCCGGCCGTCACGGCCGTGCCCGAGAAGCAGCCCACCGCGACCATCGTGAGCTTCGCCACCGACCCGCAGGCCCTCCAGGCCCTGACCCAGGGCCGCGGCGACGCGTACGTGCAGGACTTCACCCTGCTCGCGAGCCACGCCATCGACGACAAGAGCATCAAGGTCGTCGGCCAGCCCTTCACCAGCGAGGCGTACGGCATCGGCCTGAAGAAGGACGACGCGCAGTTCAAGTCGTTCATCAACGACTGGCTGAAGAAGATCCAGGACGACGGCTCCTGGGCCAAGATCTGGGACGCCACCCTGGGCTCGGCCGTCGAGACGAGCGCTCCGACTCCCCCCGCGATCGGCAGCGTTCCCGGCTCCTGAGCCACCGACCGACCGGCGCCCGTTCCGCACATGACGGGCGCCGGTCTCCCTCTTCCCTCCCGCTCTCCTGAGGACCCCATGGACTTCTTCGCCTCGAGCGCCGGACCGATCGCGCAAGCGCTCGGAACGACGATCCTGCTCGCCGTCTCGGCCGGCATCGGGTCGATCGTGCTGGGCACGCTCGTCACCGCCGCGCGCATCAGCCCCGTGCCGGTGCTGCGCTGGGCCGCCTTCGCCTACGTGCAGTTCTTCGTCAACGTGCCGCTTCTGGTGCTGCTGGTGCTGGCGGTCTTCGCCTTGCCGGATGCCGGATTCCTCCTGCCCCTGACCCCGACGGCCATCATCGTGCTCACTCTCTACGAAGCGGCGTATGTCGCCGAGGCCGTGCGAAGCGGAGTGAACACCGTGAGCCGGGGCGAGATCGAGGCCAGCCGGGCGCTGGGCTTCTCGCTCGGTCAGACGCTGCGCGTGCTCGTCATCCCCCAGTCCTTGCGGGCCGCGATCCAACCGATCGGCAACGTCATGATCGCCCTCACCATGAACACCGCCCTGGCCGCCGCGGTGGGCGTCGTCGAGCTGACGAGCGCGGCGAACAAGCTCAACCTCGTCGAGGCTCAGCCCATCCTGATCTTCACCGCGGCGGGGCTCATCTACATGGTGCTCGCGCTGGCGATCGGCCTCACCGCCGGCCGCCTCGAGAAGAAGCTGAGGATCCGCCGATGACCTCCACCCTTTCGCTCTACGACGAGCCGGGGCCCCGCACCCGCCGACGCATCCTCATCTGGTCGGTCGTCAGCGCCGTCGTCATCCTGGGTCTGATCACCCTCGCCCTCGTGCAGTTCGCGTCGAAGGGCCAGCTCGACAGCGACCGCTGGCTGCCGTTCCTCGACATCGCGATCTGGGAGTACCTCGGCGTCGGTCTGCTCGGCACGCTGCAGGCCGCTGCCCTGACCGCCGTGTTCGGCTTCGTGCTCGGCCTGCTGCTCGCGCTCGGGCGCCTCAGCCGCGTCCGCTGGATCAGCTGGCTCTGCACCGCCTACATCGAGATCGCCCGTACGGTCCCCGTGCTGCTGCTGATCTACCTCATGCTCTTCGGCCTTCCCCAGCTCGGCCTGAACTTCCCGGTGCTGTGGAAGCTCGTCATCCCGCTCACGATCGCCAATGCCGCAGCCTTCGCCGAGATCATCCGCGCGGGCGTCCTCGACCTCCCGCGCGGGCAGGCCGAAGCCGGTCTCAGCCTCGGCATGACCCGCTGGCAGGTCGACCGCAAGGTGGTCCTTCCGCAGGCCCTGCGCTTCGTCGCGCCCTCGCTCGTGGTGCAGCTGGTGAGCCTTTTGAAGGACACCTCGCTGGGCTACATCGTCGCGTTCACCGAGCTGCTGTACCGCGGCCAGGTGCTGTCGAGCTTCAACGGCCTGCTCATCCAGACCTTCGTGGTCGTGACCGTGATCTTCCTCGCGCTCAACGGCGGCCTCTCGGGTCTCGCCGCCCGCCTGCAGAAGCGACCGGGCCGCCGCAGCCTCGCGACCCCCGCGAAGGTCGCTCCGGCCGGTCTCACCACCCCGAACGCCCCCGTCGACCGCTGACCCGCCCTTCCGCCCCGGCATCGAAAGAACCACCCATGACGTCCCTTCCCCCCGTCCCCTCCCCGCTGGCCGACCTCGCCGTCGTCATCCGCTCAGGTGTCGTCGAGAGCCGCCACCTCGGGTCGATCGCGGCCCTGGCGGCCGACGGATCGGTGGCCTGGCAGACCGGAAGCGGTGAGCAGATCCTGCCCCGCTCCACGGTCAAGCCCGTGCAGGCCCTCGCCTGCCTGCTCGCCGGCGCGGACATCGACGGCGCCGATCTCGCTATCGCCGCGGGCAGCCACACCGGCGAAGACGTGCACGTCGACGTCGTTCGCGACCTACTGACCCGTGCGGGCCTCGACGAGAGCGCCCTCGCGTGCCCGGTCGACTGGCCCGAAGACGAGCCCACGCGCGAACGCCTCATCCGCGACGGCGAGCAGCGCTCACGCGTGCGCATGAACTGCTCCGGCAAGCACGCCGCGATGCTCCTCGCGTGCGCGGTCAACGGGTGGGACACCGCGACCTACCTCGACCCCTCGCACCCCCTGCAGCAGCTCGTGCGGTCGACGCTCGAGCGCCTCTCGGGCGAGACGGTGGCGTACGACGCCGTCGACGGGTGCGGCGCTCCGCTGTTCAGCGTCTCGCCGCTGGGCATCGCCCGCATCTTCCGTGCTCTCGTGACGGCTGCCCCCGGCACGCCGGAGCGGAGGGTGGCGGATGCCATGCGCTCCTTCCCCCGTTTCGTCGGCGGGGACCACCACGCCAACACCGACGCCATGCTGCGGGTGCCGGGGCTGCTGTCGAAGGGCGGCGCCGAGGGCGTGATCGGCATGGCCACTGCCGACGGTGCGGCGGTGTCGATGAAGATCCTCGACGGCAACCCCCGCGCGACGACCCTTGTCGCCCTCACCGTCCTCGAAGCGCTCGGCGCCGACATCTCGAGCGCGGGCGACCTCGTCGACCTGCCGATCCTCGGTGGCGGCGTTCCCGTCGGGTCGATCCAGGTCGGCGGCGACGTCCGCGCCTGGCTCGACGCCTCGATCGCTGCGGACACCGCACCGTGACGACCGCCGCAGGCTCGGCATCCCTCGTCGAGAAGTCCCCCGCGGGCGCCCGCGCTCTCGTGGAGATCTGTGTCGACGATCTCGCGGGGGTGCTCGCCGCCGAGCGCGCGGGCGCCGACCGCGTCGAACTCTGCGCCGACCTGCTCGAGGGTGGCACCACCCCCAGCTTCGGGATGATCGAGCTGGTCCTCGCCTCGGTGCAGCGCGTGGGCGTGCAGGTCATGGTCCGCTCGCGCGGCGGAGACTTCGTGTACTCCGCCGACGAGCTGCGCGTGATGCAGGCGGACGCGCGCGCCATCGCCGCCCTCGCTCGGACCAGCAGCGTGCCCGTGGGCATCGTCTTCGGAGCACTCACCGCCGACGGGCACGTCGACGAACAGGCTCTCGATGCGATCCGCGCGGCGGCTGGTGAGGTGCCGATCACCTTCCACAAGGCTTTCGACGACACCGCCGACCTGTTCGACGCCTACGACACCCTCGCCCACCACGGCGTCGTCCGCGTGCTCACCTCGGGCGGCAAGGCCACGGCCCGCGAGGGAGCCGACGTGCTCGCCGGGCTCCGCGCGCGGTCGGAGGGCACCCGGATGCCGGCGGTGCTCGTCGGCGGTTCGGTCCGGGCCCACAACGTGGCGGCGCTGCTCGAGCGCACCGGCGCCCGCGAGGTGCACCTGCGCGCGCAGGTCGAGTCCGGCCGCGGGCACCTCGTCACCGACGAGTCCGCAATCCGCGATACGGTCCTCGCCGTGTCTGCGAACACCCTCGCGTCGCACCCGGCCGTGATCGCGGTCGACATCGGCGGCACCTCCGCCAAGGGCGCCCTCGTCGACATCGACGGGCACGTGCTGCAGAGCTCCCGCGTCGCGACCGGCGGCTCGGGAGCCGAGACGGTCACGCGCATCGCCGAGCTCCTCAACGATCTCATCGCGGGAGCCGAGAGCCTGGGCCGCTCGGTCGTGGGGGCGGGTGTCGTCAGCCCCGGTCTCATCGACAGCGCCACCGGCACCGTCCGTTACGCCTCGACGCTCGGATGGACCGACGTCCCCCTCGCCCGGCTCCTGTCGGATGCCACCGGGCTCCCCGTCGCCGTCGACCACGATGTGCGGGCGGCCGGTGCGGCCGAACGGGCCTACGGCGCCGCCGCCGGCTCGCGCAACGTCGTCTTCGCCGCGATCGGCACCGGGGTCGCGGCATCCCTCACCTCCGACGGCCGCGCGGTCGAGGGGGCCATCTCGGGGGCCGGAGAACTGGGGCACATCCCGGTCGTGCCGGGCGGCGAGCTCTGCGCGTGCGGGCAGCGCGGCTGCCTCGAGGTGTACTTCTCGGGCGCGGGGCTGGCTCGGCGGTACGCGGCGAGCGCCCCGGTGTCCGACGGAGAGGCTCCGGATGCCGCGGCCATCATCGCCCGCATCGACACGGATCCCATCGCCGCACGCGTCTGGTCGGAGGGGCTCGACGCCCTGGCCACCGGGCTCGCGACCCTCACGCTGCTCGTCGATCCGGAGGTGATCGTGTTCGGCGGCGGCGTTGCGCAGGCCGGTGACGCGTTTCTCGAGCCCCTCCGCGAGCGTCTGTCCGCGGCTCTCGCGTGGCGCGAGGCCCCGCGCCTGACGACCGCCGCCCTCGGCACGCACGCCGGCCGGATCGGAGCCGCGATGCTGGCCTTCGAGGCGGCGCAGCGACCCGAGGTCGTCCGCTCGTGGACCGCGCCTGTCATCCTGGCTGAACCGACCCCCCTCGAAACGGAGACCCGCGCGTGACCGAGATCGCGATCGTGCAGAATCAGGCGGATGCCGGCCGCATCGCCGCCGACCTCATCGTCGCCGCGCTGAATCGCCGCAGCGACCCGACGCTGGGACTCGCGACCGGCTCGACACCCCTGCCGGTGTGGGCGGCCCTGGCGGAGCGCTCCCTCGACCTCTCGGCCGTGCGGGGTTTCGCCCTCGACGAGTACGTGGGCCTGCCCGCCGAACACCCCGAGAGCTATCGCGCCGTGGTCGACCGCGACATCGTCGGCCCCCTCGGACTCGACCCGTCGCTCGTGCGCGTTCCGGGCGACGACGCGGGTCCACTCGCCGAGGCCGGCGAGCGGTACGAGGCCGCGATCGCCGCGGCCGGCGGCATCGACCTGCAGATCCTGGGCATCGGCCGCACCGGGCACATCGGGTTCAACGAGCCGGGCTCGTCGCTCGCCTCGCGTACGCGCCTGAAGGCGCTGACGCCCGCGACCCGCGCCGACAACGCACGGTTCTTCGACAGCATCGACGACGTCCCCACGCACTGCCTCACGCAGGGCATCGGTACGATCCTCGACGCGGGCGTGCTCGTGCTGCTCGCCTTCGGCGCGGCGAAGGCCCCCGCCGTCGCCGCGGCCGTCGAAGGGCCGCTGACCTCGTCGTGCCCGGCATCCGCGATCCAGCTGCACCGGCGGGCCGTGGTCATCGTCGATGAGGCGGCCGCCGCCCAGCTCGAGCACCGCGACTACTACCGCTTCGCCTGGGACCACCGCGAGATCGCCTCGGCATGACCGCCGACCTTCTGCTCACGGGCGCCCGGGTGGTCGACGCGCGGCGCGACCTGCCCGACGCGTGGGTGCGCGTGCACAACGGGCTGATCGCCGAGGTGGGCACGGGGCTCGCTCCGCGCGCGTCCGAGCGCATCGACCTGGGCGGGGCGACCCTGACCCCCGGCCTGATCGACCTGCACGTGCACGGCGGCGGCGGGCACGCCTTCGACGACGGAACGGATGCCATCACCGCCGGGGTCGCCGCGCACCGCCGCCACGGTACGACGGCGACCCTCGTGAGCCTGGTCTCGTCTCCGCTCGACGTCCTGCGTCGGCAGCTCACTCACGTCGCCGTCGCACGACGGACCGATCCCGCGATTCTGGGCGTGCATCTCGAGGGCCCCTGTCTCTCACCCGCCCGGCGCGGGGCGCACGACCCCGGCGCGCTCGCTCTCCCCGACGGACCCGTCCTCGACCTCGTGCGCGATGCCGAGCCCGGCCTCATCCGGCAGGTCACCCTCGCGCCCGAACTCCCCGGAGCTCTCGACGCGATCACGGAGCTCACCGCCCGCGGCATCCGCGTCGCGATCGGCCACACCGAGGCCGATTACGCCCTCACGCGCGAGGCGATCGCGCGTGGCGCCACCCTGCTCACCCACGCGCTCAATGCGATGCCCGCGATCGGCCACCGGCTGCCGGGTCCGGTGCCGGCCGCTCTCGAGGACGACCGCGTCACCCTCGAGCTCATCCTCGACGGCGTGCACGTTCACCCCGCGGTCGCCCGCATGCTGCTGACCTCGGCGCCGCGCCGGGTGGCCCTGATCACGGATGCCATGGCCGCCGCCGCCCACGCCGATGGCGCGTACCGCCTGGGCGAGCTCGACGTTCACGTCGCGGACGGCCGCGCGTTGCTCGACGACGGCGTCACGATCGCGGGGTCGACGCTGACGCTGGATCGCGCGGTGCGCGCGGCCATCGTCGACCTGGGTCTTGCCGCGTCGGATGCCGTGGGAGCGGCGACGGCCGTTCCCGCGGCGGCGCTGGGCGACCCCGCGCGCGGGCTCCTCGAGCCGGGAATGCGCGCCGACCTCGTCGCGTGGGACGCGGACTGGAGCGTGCGGAAGGTGTGGCTCAGCTCTTCTTCGTGACGCGCCGCTCCACGAGCTTGCGTGCCACGTCCATGAAGCTGGGCGCGTACTTCGCCCACTCCTGGTCGAGCTTGCGCACGTCGATCTTGCCGGTGTGCAGCAGTTCGCAGATCTTCAGCCAGCTCTCGCCGGTCGCCGCCGTCAGCGCCCCCGCGACCGCCGCGTTCACGACGATCCCGGCGCCCGGGATCAGCTTGAGGAAGCTCGTCGCGAGCGCCCGCCCCGCCACCTGCACACCGAACTGCGCGAGCGCGCCGGCCGAGAGCATCGTCTTGACCTCGAGGTCGTAGATCGCGGCGATCCGGCCCATCATCGTCAGCTGGATCGGCGCCAGCGTGACAGCATCCGAGACAGGAAGCGGAACGGTCGCAGCCCCCGCTGCGGCCGCGGCCGCCGCGGCGATGATCGGCCGCGCCATCTCCCTCTTCCACGGGAGGTTGAGTCGCTGTGCGATGCGAAACGCGTCCTTGTCGCGCTCGGGGGCGAGCTCGAGGGTCTGCGTGACAAGGTCACCGAGGCCGTGCCCCTTGCCCTTCCCGTTCTTGTCGCGGGTCGAGGTGAGGACGACCTGCCGGTAGGGGATGCGCAGTCGTTCACCGGTGTTCGGGTCGACGGGGTCGTTGAGCCACTCGACGAACGCCTCCAGATCTTTCGCGATGCCCTGGTGCCCGGTGAGGGGGTTCTTGATCCAGTCGACCTTCGTCAACACCAGGATCACCGGCAGCCCCCGCGCGTCGAGCTCGCGGATCATCGCGATGTCGGCCGGGGTCAGCCGATCGTCGGCGGCCCGCACGCAATACCAGACGACCGAGATCTGGTGGTCGCCGGGGTGGGCGGCGATCGCGTCGAGGTGGGTGCGCAGCTGCTGATCCGGCGGAACGGGCGAGCCGATCTCGAACCCCTCGACGTCCCAGATACCGAGCGAGTCGTCGCTGTAGAAGTGCACGCCGCGCGTGACCGGCAAGCCGCGCCCGACCTTCGCCCAGTCGCGCCCGAACACCGCGTTGACCAGCGACGACTTGCCCACGCCCGAAGCGCCGACGATCGCGAGATTGAACCGTCCGTATCGCGACTTCGCCTCGGACGTCGCCTGGACGAACGCCTTGTCGTCGAGCTGATGCGCGTCGGTGTTCTTCTTCGCCATGATCTGGCCCTACCCCCGATGATTCGCGTCGCGACCCGCGTGCGCGGGATGGATCGAATCTACGGGGCGAGGTGCCCGACGCCGTTTTCGGCCGTACCCCTTGCGCGCGAGGGCTCAGTCGGGCCTGCGCTGCTGGAACAGCTCCTTCGTCCGCAGGAGGCGCAGTGCCGTGACCAGCAGCATTCCGCCGAGCACGTTGAACAGCAGGGTGTACCCGAACCACCCCAGCCACTGCAGGTAGGTGATGTCGGCCCCGGATTGGATCGCCCCGAAGATGAGCAGCGAATCCAGGATCGAGTGGAACAGCTGCAGCCCGGCGAGGAGGAACCCCCCGATGACGGTGGCGACGATCTTGGCGGGCTCAGAGTCGGTCCCCTGCTGCATCCGCGTCATGAGCGTGATGGTGCTTCCGCCCAGCACGGCCAGCACGATGCTCTGCAGCCCGAACGGGGCCTCGACGTAATGGAGCGCGGCTTCGGCGAGGGTGTCGTTCCACTGCGGGAACGCGGTGGTCAGCAACCACATGAAGACCCACCCGCCGACGAGGTTCGCCACGAGGGTGCCGCCCCAAAGCCGAGCGAGTTGACCGATCGTTCCCTCGCGGGCGACCAGCGCGGCGATGGGCATGAGGAAGTTCTCGGTGAACAGCTCACTGTGCGCGAGGAGCAGGGCGATGAGCCCGATGCTGAACGCCACCCCCGCCAACAGGTGATCGCCCGTCTGGTGCAGCACCGCGAGGTACGCGGCGACGCCGAGACCCACCTCGAGCCCGCCGAAGAACCCGGTGATCAACACGATGCGCCAGGGTCTCTGCAGACGTTCCGCGCCCTCGGAGACGGTGGCGTCGAACGATTCGGCCAGCTCGTCCTCGACGACCTCGTCGGATTCGCCGACCTCTCGGCGTCTGTCGTCGCTCACCAGGTGCTCTGTCGTGTGCTCATGCCTCACTGTCGCTCTCGATCCGCGACCGCACAACCCGGCTGCGCGCGAGTCCTGGCGCGTGTACAGGGCGGGCGCCCCCACGCGTCACGGCTGCCGCCGCGCCCCCACCCACCCGTCGTCATCCCGCGTGAACACGACCCGATCGTGCAGCCGCGACCGCCGGCCCTGCCAGAACTCGATCTCACGCGGCTCGACCCGGTATCCGCCCCAGTGCGGTGGCCGCGGCACGACCTCATCGTCGGCGAACCGGGCGGTGACCTCGGCCATGTGCTCTTCGAGAGCGGCTCGGGATGCGACGGGCTCCGACTGGCGGCTCGCCCACGCCGACAGTTGCGAGCCGCGCGGCCGCGAGGCGAAGTACGCGTCGTCGCGCTCCGGCGGCAGCGGCGTGGCCGTACCGAGCACGATGACCTGTCGCTGCAGCGCGTACCAGGGGAACAGGATCGACACCGCCGGGTTCCCGGCGAGCGCGCGGCCCTTCCGCGACTGCCGGTTGGTGAAGAAGACGAGCGCCCCGTCGTCGTCGATCCCGCGCAGCAGAACCGTGCGCGAGGTGGGCCGGCCCTCGGCATCCACCGTCGACACGACCATCGCGTTCGACTCGGGCTGGTCCGCGGCATCCGTCAGCCACTGCTGCAGCAGCTCGAAAGGCGAGGCCGAGAGGGCGTCGTCATCCAGCTCGGCGAGCGTGTAGTCGAGCCGGTGGGCGAGGGGGTTCTCGGTCATCGCGGGTCCTCCGGTGGGTGACTGGGACCCTAGCGTATGACGGCGCGGCAGAGACCGGATCGCCGAAAAGAGGACATGTCGGCCCCCGGTAACGCCCCCGTCCGGGGCCCCGGCCTAGCGGCCGATAGAATCGCCGCATGGAAGAGGGGGGAACGCGGCAGCAGATCCTCGTGCACGCGGCCCGCCTGTTCGGCCGTCACGGGTATCACGGCACGACGACGCGAGAGATCGCGGATGCCGTCGGCATCCGGCAGCCGTCGTTGTTCTACCACTTCTCTGCGAAGCAAGTCATTCTCGCCGAGCTGGTCGACGCCGACCTCGCGCAGACCTTCGGTCGGTTGCAAGAAGCTCGCGACCTCGACGCGTCGTGGGCGGAGCGGTTCCACTACTTCCTCACGATCAGTTCGCACGACTATCTGACGTTGCCGTACGACGCGCGGGGGTATTACAGCGATGCGATCTTCACCGAGCCGGAATTCGAGACCCAGCGCGGCGAGATCTCGCGCTTCCACGACGAGGTGCGCTCCCTCGTCGAGCACGGCATGACGGCGGGCGAGTTCATGGCGATGGATGCCGAGTTCGTGCAGCGCGCGATCACCGGCCTGCAGTTCGAGGGTATGCGCGAGCGCGAGACGAATGCGTCGGCGCCGGTCGCCCACCGCCCCCTTCAGGTGTCGGACTTCATTCTCCGCGCGGTGCTCGTCGATCCTTTCCGTCTCGACGACGTGCGTTCTGCGACCCAATCGCGCCTCGAGGGCGCGGTCTCTTTCTCGCAGTAGTCCCAGCCCCTTCCCCCCGACTTTTCTCGGGGGTGACACCGTCGCGAAATGCGGGCGCAACACGCGCCCTCTATCAATTGATAGACGCATTACCTATCACTTGATAGCCTGCTCCGCACGTCACTCCCGAGGTGGCGGAGCATCGAGCATCGACGGAGATTTCCATGCACACCACCACTCGCATCGCCGCTGTCGCCGCGGTCGCCGGTATCGCCGCCCTCGGCCTGGCCGCGTGCTCCTCGAGCCCGGCGCCGGCAGCAGACACGGCATCCGCTATCACGACCGTCGCTCCCACCGCCCTGCGGTCGGCCGACACGCTGTCGATCTGCACCACCAACCTGGGGTCGCCGCCGAACATCAGCACCGACGAGTCGGGCAACCTCGTCGGCAGCGAGATCGACCTGGCCAAAGCGGTCGCCGGTCGCCTCGGCCTCACGCCCGACTTCGTCACGGTCGACTTCTCGGCGCTCATCCCGAGCCTGCAGGCCAAGCAGTGCGACGTCATCATGGCCTCGCTCTACATCAAGCCCGAGCGCAAAGAGGTCGTCGACTTCGTGCCCTACCGCACCTCCGCCACCGGCGTCGCGGTGAAGCAGGGAGCGGATGCCGGCATCACCGGCCTCGACGACTCGCTCTGCGGCAAGAAGGTCATGGTGACCGTCGGAACCACCGCTCAGGATCTCGCCGAGAAGCAGTCGACGACCTGCACCTCCGAGGGCAAGAAGCCCCTCGACATCAGCACGAACAACCAGGCCACGGTGGGCTTCCAGCAGCTGGTCAGCGGACAGCTCGACGCGTACCTCGACGCGGCCGAGCTGATCGGGTACTACCAGAAGCAGGGCACCGCGGGCATCGAGATGGTGGGCGACCCGACCGACGCGATCGACATCGGCGCGGCCACCCTCAAGGACAACACCGCGCTGCACGAGGCCATCCAGAAGGCCTTCGACGACCTCGTCTCGACGGGCGACTACGAGAACATCCTCCGCACGTGGGGGCAAGAGGCCCTCGCGTACAACGGAAGTAACTGACGGTGAACTTCGACTGGGGCTTCTTCTGGAAGAACCTGCTCACCCCGGGCGCGCCCTTCCTGCAGGGGCTCGCGCTGACGGTGCTCATCTCGGTGCTCGCGATGGCCGGCGCGCTCGTCGTCGGTCTCGTGATCGCGATGATGCGGCGCTCGACGTTCGCGCCGCTGCGCGTGATCGCGAGCCTCTACATCTGGTTGATCCGCGGCACCCCGCTGCTCGTGCAGCTCGTGATCATTTACACGGGGTTCGCCGCGGCGAACGTCTTCCGCTTCAGCGACGTCGATCTCGGCGGCATCCTGATCAAGGCCGCCATCCAGGCCGCGATCGTCGGGCTGATCATGAACGAGAGCGCGTACATCTCCGAGATCATCCGCGCGGGCCTCGACTCGGTGCCGGTCGGTCAGACCGAGGCGGCGCAGGCGCTAGGCATGTCGGGGATGTCGGCGATGCGGTGGATCATCCTGCCCCAGTCGCTGCGGCTGATGGTTCCCCCGCTGGGCAACTCGTTCAACGGGCTCATGAAGAGCACGTCGATCTTGAGCGTCATCGGCGTCTCGGAGATGTTCCTGGTCACCCAGAGCATCAGCGCCGCGAGTTTCCGCACCTTCGAGATCTTCGCGGTCGTCGCGATCTACTACCTCGCCCTCACCACGATCTGGACGATCATCCAGAGCGCGATCGAGAAGAAGCTCAACGCTCGCGTCGGCATCGTCACCACGGCGTCTCCGTGGCAGCGGTTGTTCGGGGGTCGTCGGTCGGCGCCCCTCACCCCCGTCACCACCCTCTCCGACTCGGGAGTCCTGAAATGACCGATCCCCTCGTCAGCGCGAAGAACGTCACCCGCGAACTCGGCGGGCGCCAGGTGCTCGACAACGTGTCGTTGGACGTGCAGCCGGGCGAGGTCGTCGTGCTCGTCGGTCCCTCGGGTGCCGGCAAGACGACGTTCCTGCGCACGATGAACGGCCTCGAGAGCATCGACGGCGGCGACCTCACGGTCGCGGGCCAGCCGATGGGCTACCGGATCGCGCCGAACGGTCGACGCGTTCCCGCCACCAAGTCGGCCCTCCGGCAGCAGCGGCAGGAGATCGGGTTCGTCTTCCAGCACTTCAACCTCTTTCCGCACATGACCGCGCTCGAGAACATCTGGCACGCGCCCGTGCGCGTCCGCGGTGTCGCGAAGGCGGAGGCCGTCGCGCAGGCGCAGGCGCTCCTCGAGCGCGTCGGTCTGGGCGACAAGGCCGACGCCCGCCCGAGCAAGCTCTCGGGCGGTCAGCAGCAGCGCGTCGCGATCGCCCGGGCTCTCGCGATGAAGCCGCGGCTGATGCTGTTCGACGAGCCGACCAGCGCCCTCGACCCCGAGATGATCGGCGAGGTGCTCGACGTCATGCGCGAGCTCGCCGCCGACCACATGACCATGGTCGTGGTCACGCACGAGATGGGCTTCGCCCGCGAGGTGGCCGATCGCGTCGTGGTGATGGATGCCGGAGCGATCGTCGAGGTCGCCCCGCCCGGCCAGCTGTTCGCCGCGCCCGAGCACCCGCGCACGCAGGCGTTCCTCTCGAAGATCCTGTGACGCCCTCCCCCTGCACCGCCCCCGCACGATCGATCGAGGAACACCCATGTCTCGCACGCCCCTGACCGGCGCCATCGCCACCCCGCACGCCGACGCCACCCGCTCCGCCGAGCAGGCGTTCGCCCGCGGCGGCAACGCGATCGACGCCGCCCTCGCGGCCGCGGCCACGCTCAGCGTCGTCTACCCGCACAACGTCAGTATCGGCGGCGACCTGATCGCCCTGGTCCGCGACCCCTTGGGGCGCACGCGGTGCGTGAATGCCTCGGGCCCCGCGGCATCCACCGTCGATCGCGACGCCATGCGCGCAGCGCACGGAGAGGTCTTGCCGTACCGGGGCATCGACACGGTGACGGTGCCGGGGGCGATTCGCGGGTGGGACGTGCTGCGGCGCATGGGCGGTCGTCTCGAGTGGGGCGAGATCTTCACGGATGCCGTGGTGGCAGCGCGCGAGGGAGTGCCGGTGTCGCGCTCGCTCGCCGCCGCCTTCCGCGAAGAAGAGGCCGCGATCGGGTTCGACGCGGGGTTCCGCGACACGTTCCTCGCCGAAGGCCTGCCCGCGCAGGGCGATGCCCTCGTGCAGCCCGTGCTCGCCCGCACCCTCGAGGCGATCCGCGACGGAGGCGCCGCGGCCCTGTACGACGGCGAGCTCACCGCCGGTTTCGTCGACGGCCTCGCGCGTCTCGGCTCGCGCATCGGGGCGGCCGACCTGCTGCTCTTCCACCCCGAGATCGTCGAACCGCTGACCACCTCGTTCGGCTCGTACCGCGTGCTGACGAGCCCGCCCAACACGCACGGTTTCGTGTTGCTGCGCGTGCTGCGCGAGTTCGAACGGCACGGCATCGCCGACCCCCTCGGCGTGGACTTCGGCCGCATGATGGAGCGCTTCTTCGCCGCGAACCTCGTGCGCGACGAGCTGCTCGCCGACCCGCGGGTCACCTCGGGAGACGTCACCGAGCTGCTCACCGGCGACGCGACCGCCCACGGCGACGAGCCCGTGCTGCCCGGCTTCCGCCGCCCCCGCGGCGACACGGTCGGCATCGCGGTGTCGGACTCGTCGGGGTGGTCGGTCTCGCTCATCCAGAGCGTCTATCACGCCTTCGGAGCCGCCGTCGTGGAGCCCTCCACCGGCATCCTGCTGCACAACCGCGGAACCGGCTTCTCACTCGACCCCTCGTCGCCGAACGCCCTCGCCCCCGGCAAGCGCCCGCTCCACACCCTCATGCCGGTCATGGTCGACGACGCGAAGGGTCTGCGTTTCGTCTCGGCGACGATGGGCGGCCAGGGTCAGCCGCAGATCCATGCGCAGACGTTGCTCCGGGCGATGGCGGGAGCCACCGCTCAAGAGGCGGTGTCGGCTCCGCGCGCCATCGTGGGTCCGCAGCGCGACGGCGACAGCCCCTCCGACATCTACGTCGAGGGCAACCTCGCCGCACCCGCCCGCGCCTCGCTCGAGGCGACGCGGCTGCACATCATCGAGACTCCGGATGCCGATGAGCTCGTCGGCCACGCCAACCTCGTCATCGTGGCCCCCGACGGTGGCCTGGACGCCGGCAGCGACCCGCGCTCGGATGGGGCGGCGAGCGTGCGGGGGTATGGGGGCTGAGGTTTTCTCTGGCACGCCTGAGAATTCGTGCGTTCCTGGAATGCCCGTCGAGGTCATCGGGTTGGGGGACTCGGTTCTGTTCCCCCACGAAAGGACACCCATGAGCCTGTTCAGCCCCACCACCGTCGGAGACATCGGCGTCCGCAACCGCGTCTCGCTTGCCCCGATGACCCGCCTGCGCGCCGGCGCCGACGGAGTTCCCGGTCCGATCGTCGCGAAGTACTACGCGCAGCGCGCCGGCATCGGCCTGCTGGTCACCGAGGGTGTCTTCCCGAGCGACGAGTCGCGCGCCTACCCGGGTCAGCCCGGCATCGTGACCGACGCTCAGGCCGCGGGCTGGGCCAAGGTCGCCGATGCCGTGCACGCCGAGGGCGGCACCGTCTTCATGCAGCTCATGAACGGCGGACGCGTCACGCACCCCGAGATCACCGGCACCGACCGCATCGTCGCCCCCTCGGCGATCGCGATCGACGGCGAGACCCGCCTGGCCGACGGCACCAAGGTCGCCTACGCCAACCCGCACGCGCTCGAGACCGCCGAGCTCGAAACGGTCCGCGACGAGTTCGTCGCCGCCGCCCGCAAGGCCGTGGATGCCGGCTTCGACGGCGTCGAGCTGCACAGCGCCAACGGCTACCTGCTGCACGAGTTCCTCTCCCCCGCCTCGAACCAGCGCACCGACGGCTACGGCGGATCGCCCGAGGCCCGCGCCCGCTTCGTCGTCGAGGTCGCGCAGGCCGTCGTGGCCGAGGTCGGGGCCACGCGTGTCGGCATCCGCATCTCGCCCGCGCACAACATCCAGGACGTGTGGGAGAAGGATGACGCCGAGACCCGCGCCACCTACGAGGCGCTCGTGTCGGGCCTCGCTCCCCTGGGCCTCGCCTACCTGAGCGTGCTGCACGCCGACCCCGCCGGCGAGCTGATCCAGGATCTGCGGCGCGCGTTCGGTGGCACCTTCATCATCAACAGTGGCTTCTCGAGCGTGACCACGCGTGATGAGGCCGTCTCGGTCGTGGAGGACGACATCGCCGACCTCGTCGCCGTGGGCCGCCCCGCGATCGCGAACCCCGACCTCGTCACGCGGTGGGAGCAGGGCGCCGACGAGAACGAGGTCGACCAGGCCTCCGTCTACGGCGGCGGCGAGCGCGGGTACACGGATTACCCGTTCCTGCAGGCGTGAGCCGTTGTGCTTCTGGGGCCTCGCGCGATTCGTTCGCGCGGGGCCCTTCTGCCTCAGGCCGGTCGGTAGCGCCCGGCTCCACCCGCCACGAAAAGGGCACCAAGATGCGGGTCCGACCTCGCCTTGGTCAGCGCGGGAGGTCGTCGGTTATGCGGTACGGCACGGCGTAGCCGCCGGTCCAGATCCGTTCGCCCTCGTACTGCGTCTCAGCAAGGGCCTGTGCGTACGTCGTCGCTTCGTCTTGATCCAGGAAGACGCCGAGGATCTCCACCTCGTCGTCGCCCCTGTAGACGATCCACACTTTCTTCACGGAACGACGATAGGCGCGGACCACACGGCGATGCAGCGGATGCGCGAAAGAGGATCCAGCTGCGGGCGCTCCGCTAACGAACCACCTCCCGCAACGTCACGTGCGTGGGTGCTACAGCTAGGCGGGGGACTTTGCAGATTCGATGACGTTCTGCGGGAGAACAAGGCTGGCGTTGAGGATTTCGAGGCCGAGCAGTCGGTTGTCGCTGCCGAAGTCGAGGATGATCTCGCCGAGGCCTCCCGGTGTGGCGATGGAATGCAGCTGTTGCGTCGCCGCTCCCTCAGCGATGCCGGCGGCGATCGTGATGTACGCGGCGTCCGCTTCGGCGTCCTCGGTGACTTGCATTTCAGACGCTTGGTCGTTCCCCGCGCGGCTTGTCGTCTTCGCAGCGATTACTTGCACCCCCTAGCTTCAGAGTGTCCGCACTCCCGCATGCACCCGGTCCCGTGCCATTGACTTTGCTCGGAACATTTTTGCCCGAACCAAGCCCGTTCCTTGAACGGGCTTTTTCTATGCATACGGGCATCCCCAAGCTCCGCAGCCGCATCACGCTGCGGTCCTCGCTCGCCCCATTGGCGCGCACCACCCTGAAGGGGGGTCGCTTGATGACGTTGCTGAACGACATCACGGCGTTCCTCGCTTCGCTGACCGGTCTGGTTCTCGCTTTGAACCAGACCACTGAGCGCTTCCGTAAGCCACGAAGCAAGCGCAAGCGCAACGGTCGGCGTCGCTAGGAGCCTCGAAAAAGCGCCAAATCGCCAATGGTGAAAAAGAACTCTGCGCAAAATCAGGCGCATGACGCGAAGAATCCAGGGGCCAGACGGTTCCTAGTTGGCACACCTCACCGAACCGAGCGGAAGATCACACGATTCATCCAGTCAGCTGGATACAGTTCAATGCAACACCGACCAGGGGGCAGGGTGGCGAACTACAGCTTGAGTCCATACGCAATCTCAGCCGCGCCGAGATATGAGCGCGCGGGTGAGCGGCGACCGATTAACGACATCGACGGCACGGGCGTCTCGTTCAGACAGGTCATCCTTGGAGTGCTCCGGTCAGTTCAAGGAGCTGCACTGTCCATCAACAGTGACGACGCTTCACGCGGTCTGCGGGTCGCAGAGCTGGTTGAAAACGACCGGTTCATCTACGTCGAACTTGGAGTGGGCCGCGCTGGGATAGAAGGCACACTCCACCGACGAAGCGGCCAGTCTGTGGACTACGGCCCCGACGAGCACAATGAGTCGCTGGTTCGGAGCATGTTCGTGTTCCCGCGCGATGGCCACGAGGTTTACTGGCTGAACGAGCGTGCGGGAATGGCTTCGGCACGCTCGGACCTTGGACAACGGCTCATGCGCGCGTTCCGCGACGTTGCGCCGGACATGACGTTCAAAGTTCGGCCCGTAGTCGCGTGGGCGGCTGTCATGCAGTGGGCGCAGCAGGTTCCGGTCCGTGAGATTAACTTCGACGCTCCCCGCGACGGTGATAGCCAAGCCATGTTGGCGAACGGCTACGGCGGCAACGTGCGAATCTCGGTCAAACCGCATGCTGATATGCGACTGAGTCGCCTTGTACGTGGCGATGGCGCGGACCGCCAGGCAGTGTTCGGCTTCCTGCGAGATATCCCGGTGGTTGAAGACGGACTCACGGTCGATGGTTTGGTAGGTGCGGGATGGTCCGCGACCGTGGCGTTCGAGACGCCGAGCGGGCATCAGCGTTCCTTCGGGGTCGGGGTCGGGGACGAACCTCCCTCGCTCATCTATCAGGTTGGACCCGACCAAACGAACTTGAGAGTCCCCATCAGACCGACGCCAGCAGAGTTCGCGGACGCCTGTTGCGAGTTCCTGCAAGACGGTCGCGACCTCGCGCAACACCTGGCGTCGGTGGTCGATGACATACTTCAAACCTTCGGAGGCTGAGGCGGTAGGGACATATGAAGGGGATTTCGGTTTGGCGGCTGGTTCGCGACCAGTTTCACTCCGACGCGCCGCCGTCTATTGCCCGCCAGGGAGCACAGCCCCTGCAATTTTCCTGGGCCGCTCTGGCGGCCCTCCTTGGGCTTGCATACGGTCTCAGCGCTCCGACTGACGACCCCGGCGCAGCCATCCTCGCTGCCAATGCGGTGTTCACCGCTCTCAGCGTGACGATGGCGATGCTGTTCTGGCCCCGCGCCATCAACGCGAAAACGACGCCTGGCTTCAATACGAGCGATGAGCGTTGGCATGTGTACCGGCTGACTACTCAACTCTTCTGGACAGTCTTGGTCGGCATTGTGGCGACGGGCCTCGCGGTTGCTCAGCTAGCGGTGCCATCGCACTGGTTATTGAGCAATGTGGTGTCTGCTGTCACGGTCTCGCTGACCATGTATCAGGTTCTCCTGCTAGGACAGTCTGTATTCCGGTTGTACGCAGCAACCTTCTGGATGAATCGAGCCTGACAAACTACGGCTGCGCGTTACAGCCGGTGACCATGCAGCCGCTCAGAGGTACCGCTGTTAGTCCAGCGTGAGGGTGTGCTCCCACGTTCGGAGTTTGCGCGTATTGGGAAGACACCTGTAACGAATCCTGATGACATACTCCCCCGGGACCTTGGCGTCTTCGCACAGGATGATTCCGAACTTTCCGCCGCGCCCGACGGACAGCGCCTGTAGCTCCCGTTCCTCCGACCATCCACCTGAAGGGTCGCGCCGCGAAAGGAGCACTGACTCAGCCGTGCCAGGACCGTCTTGTCTGACGTTCGCCGTCCATTTCACATAATGGGCGCGGAAAACTTGCGCGTAGCTATCCCAATAGTCCGGGTTACCTACCAACTCCTTCCCTGCGCTCACGAACTCCCAGTGCGGTTGCGGTGTCCGCGCACGCCAGAGCGCCCATCCCGACACTCCCAGGGCCGCTAACGAGATACCGAAGGTGGTCCAGGCCGGACCGTCGAACGCGGCGAAGAACTCCACCTATGGCCGCCTTCAGGAGGTCGCAGAGTCCCTGGGAGCGGTCAGCCTGCAGTGAATCTGCTCCGCGTAGTGCTGCACGGTGGATGCGTCCCCTTCATCGGACTCAGAGAGGATGCGGCCTACGGTCTTCTCGTCGCTGAGCGAGCGCGAGAGAGCCATGATTCGGCGCGCAAGCTGACGAATCTCGTCCACTGCGTTCTGCCGCTGAAGGTCTCTGAACGTCTCCGATAAGCGCTCAATCTCTGCCTTCTCTTCCTCCGTCGGAGCGCACTTGTCGTTCTCGCGAAATAGGTTGTAGTTCGTCATGCCGGTCACGCTATCGCCTGATGCCCAGGTGCTGAGGAAACTGCATCGGGTCCAACCAGAACCGGCGCACCACGTCAACCCGTTCCTCGAAGTCGATGCCGCCTTCGAGACGGTGCTCTTCGCCGCTCTCGGGGTGGAGTGCGTGGGAGAAGTAAAAGAGGCTTCTGGCTCCGTCCAGGTGGTGAGTCTCGACGCGGCCAATCATCGTCCCGTCGAGCCGCACGGCGTACCGGGGTAGCTCACTCTTCCGCCTGAAGCTGGTGCGCGGTAGCTGTTCCACAGTGACCCCAGGTGCGTGCATGGGAGCACGGTGGGTCGAGGCTCAGACACATCCGCCGTTATGCGGGAACGCGACTTTCGATCCAGCCCTTCGTCACGGTGATGATGTTGCCGGTCTTGTCGTCTACGACGACGCGGATCTCGTTCTCTCCGGATCCTTGCGCGAATATAGGTCGACGCCGTCGAGCCGCCCCGGCCCGCGCCCTGCAAGATACCACCCTTACCCGGACCGCGCGCCAGGGAGTGCTGCACGCGGTGACCCGCCACCATCACGGTGCGCCCGTCTGGCAGACGAGCGGGCAGCATGGCGGTCAGCTCGCGCTGCGGCACCGAGAGCACGGCGTGCAGCGCCGGGTCGAGTCCGATGAGCCGGCTGGCGGCGTCGAACTGTGCGCGCGCATCGCTCAGCGGACCGCCGCGACCGGTGCTCGATCGGTGCAGGCGCGAGGCGATGGCCGCGGCGGGGGACTCCACCATCCCGTGGGGCGAGGGCGCAGGGGCGATGGTCGATGTCATGTCGTCACGCCAGGGCGACGTCGGCGAGCACCGCGTCGATGATGTCGAGGCCGCGGTGGGCCTCGACGTCGGTGACGACGCACGGCGGCACGACGTGGATGCGGTTGTCGGCGATGAAGGGCAGCAGACCGCGGCTCAGCAAGGCGGCCTTGATCGCGCCCATCGTCGCGGGCGTGACGGGCGTGCGGCTCTCGCGGTCGGAGACGAGCTCGATCGCCCAGAACACGCCGCTGCCGCGCACCTCTCCGACGATCTCGTGACGCTCGGCGAGCTCGGCGAGACGCGGGCCGATGACCTCGGCACCGATGCGCTTAGCGTTGTCGACGATGCCCTCCTCGCGCATGGCGCCGAGGGCGGCGACGATGCTGGCCGCGGCGAGCGGGTGACCCGAATACGTGAGGCCCCCGGGGAACACCGTGTCGTCGAAGTGGTGCGCGATGGCATCCGAGATGATCACGCCCCCCACCGGCACGTACCCGGAGTTGACGCCCTTGGCGAAGGTGATGAGATCGGGCGTGACGCCGTGCGCCTCGAACGCGAACCACTCCCCCGTGCGACCGAAGCCGGCCATGACCTCGTCGAGGATCATGACGATGCCGTAGCGGTCGCAGATCTCGCGCACACCGGCGAGGTAGCCCGCGGGAGGCGTCATCACACCGGCCGTGCCGGGCACGGTCTCGAGCAGGATCGCGGCGATCGTGGCGGCGCCCTCCGCCTGGATGACCCGCTCGAGGTGGTGCAACGCTCGGGTGCACTCCTCTTCCTCGGTGGTCGCCCAGAATTCCGACCGGTACAGGTAGGGACCGAACACGTGCACGTGGCCGCGCGCGTATTCGTTGGGGATGCGGCGCCAGTCGCCCGTCGCCACGATCGCCGCTCCCGTGTTGCCGTGGTACGACCGGTAGCGCGAGATGACCTTGTCACGACCCGTGACGAGCCGGGCCATGCGGATGGCGTTCTCGTTGGCATCCGCCCCACCGTTGGTGAAGAAGACCTTCTCGAAGCCGGCGGGCGCGAGATCGCAGATCATCTCTGCCGCCCGGGCACGCGTGGCGTTCGCGTGGGCGGGGGCCACGGTGGTGAGCACCTCGGCCTGCGCGCGGATGGCCTCGACGACCTTCGGATGCTGGTGCCCGATGTTCACGTTCACCAGCTGACTCGAGAAGTCGAGGTACTCGTTGCCCTCGGCATCCCACACGACGCATCCGGAACCCGACGCGATCGGCATCGGCGAGAGCGACCCCTGCGCCGACCACGAGTGGAAGACGCGGCTGCGGTCGGCCTTCGAGATGTCGGCGTTGGACGGCGAGGCGAGGGGGTCGGCGACGAAAGTCATGGGTCCTCCGGTGATCGGCTGCGGTTGCCTCCATCATCGCGACGAGAGTGAGAGCATTGGATGCCGAGATGTCGTTCGCGACGCCAGCCTTTCGACCATCCGGCATCGAGACAGAAAGGCCACCGCGTGCCCGCCGACCTGCGCTCCCTCATGGCCGAACCCGCCTTCCTCCTGACGCCGCTGGCCGCGGTCGATGACGCCGCTCTCGACGCGCCGCTGGCCTGGGCGCACAACTCCGACCTCCCCGACCCCACGCCGTGGCTCGAGCCGGGAGGCCTGCTGCTCACAGACGGCGCGCCCTTCCTTCCCCCGCACAACGCCGACGCCGACGCCTACGTGTCGCGACTGGTCGCGCTGGGCGTGCGCGCCCTGGGCGTATCCGTGGGAATCCTGCTGGAACGCGTTCCGCCCGAGCTGGTCAGCGCGTGCGCGCAGCACGGCCTGCCGCTCATCGAGGTGTCACGACGGACGCCGTTCATGGGTGTGATCAAAGCCGTCTCCGACGCGACGGCAGCCGACGAGCGGGCTCGCCTGGAGCGCTCGCTGCTCGCGCAGCGCCGCGTCGCTCGGGCGGCTCTCCGGCCCGATGGACTCGGCGCCATCCTGCGCGAGCTGGAACGCGCGCTCGAGACCTGGGTCGCCCTGTTCGATGCCGCCGGCGCCCTCGTGCTTGTGACCGAGACGAAGGGCATACCCGCCGCCCTCGAGGAGCCGGTGCGGGCTGCGACCACCGCCGCCCTCGCGCGGCGACGCGCCGCCGCCGCCCGTGTCAGCCTCGGCGGAGTGGGAGAGGTCACCCTGCAAACCCTCGGGCAGCACGAGAACCTCCGCGGCGTCCTCGCCGTCGGCATCTCGAGCGAGACGTTCGACCGCGCCAGCCAAGACCTCGTCGACAGTGTCATCGCTCTCGCCAGCATCTCGCTCGAACAGAGCAGCACGCTCGACAGCGCGCGTCGGCGCCTGCGCAGCGGCATCCTGGAGCTCCTGGCGGCCGGCGTCACCGACGTCGCGGGCGACACGGTGAAGCACCTGTGGGGGCGACTGCCGGCAGCGCCCCTCCGCGTCGCCCGCCTCGCGGTGCTCGACGCCGAGCAGCGGCTCGACTCGCACCCCTTGATCCCCGCTCTCGAGGTCCTGGCCGAGAAGCGGCCCGGTGCCCTGTTCTTCGCGGAGCAGGGCGACCACGTCGTCGCCGTGTTCCGCGACGGCGACGACGCGGGACTGTTCGCCGCGGCCGCACCCCACCAACCCACGGGCGGGGTGTCGTCACCCGTGGAATGGGATCAGTTCGCCGTCGCGCTCGTCGAGGCGCGCCGGGCAGGCGATCAAGCATCGGCCCGGCACCCGATCGTCTTCTTCGACGAGCTCGCCGACGCCGGCATCCTCGGCCATCTCGAGCAGACCCGGGCGCACGAGGTCGCACGGCACATGCTGCTCCCCCTCGCCGACGACCCCGAGCTGCGGCGCGTCCTCGAGGTCTGGCTCGCGCACAACGGATCGTGGGGCACGGCGGCCGCCGCCCTCGGCATTCATCGCCACACCCTGCGATCCCGCGTCGACGGCGCCGCGGAGCGCCTGGGACTCGACCTCGACCAGTTCGGCGGGCGGGCAGAACTCTGGAACGCACTGCGCCTGACGTCGGACTGACGGATGCCGCGGCCGACAGCCCGCGACGATATCTCGGGCCCCGGCACAACGACGGATGCGCCGGCCGCGACCCTGCCTCGGGTCGGGGCCGGCGCATGACGGACTCAGGTGTTCTGGGGGAACCCGAGATCGATGCCGCCGTGGGTGGCGGGGTCGAGCCAGCGGCTGGTGACGGCCTTCTCGCGGGTGAAGAAGTCGAACCCGTGGACGCCGTACGCTTTCGCGTCGCCGAACAGGCTCTTCTTCCACCCGCCGAACGAGTGGTACGCCACCGGCACGGGGATCGGGACGTTGATGCCGATCATTCCGACCTCCACCTCGCGCTGGAAGCGGCGGGCGGCGCCGCCGTCGTTGGTGAAGATGGCGGTGCCGTTGCCGAACTCGCCGCTGTTGATCAGCTCCACGCCTTCCTCGTAGGACGAGACGCGCACGACGGAGAGGACCGGTCCGAAGATCTCCTCCGTGTAGGCCCGCGACGTCGTGGGGATCCCGTCGATCAGAGTGGGCCCGAAGAAGAAGCCGTCTTCGTGGCCCTCCACGGCGATGTTCCGGCCGTCGACGACGATCTTGGCGCCGTCCTGCTCGGCGATGTCGACATAACTCGACACCTTGTCGCGGTGCACGTCGGTGATGAGGGGTCCCATATCGGGTTCCACACCGTCCATCCCCGCGCCGTTCCCGATGCGGAGCTTCGCGATGCGCTCGGTGATCTTGGCGACGAGGTCGTCGGCGACGGGTTCGACCGCGAGGACCACGCTGATGGCCATGCACCGCTCGCCCGCCGCACCGTACCCGGCGTTGACGGCCGAGTCGGCCACGAGGTCGAGATCGGCATCCGGGAGGACGAGCATGTGGTTCTTCGCACCACCCAGCGCCTGCACCCGCTTTCCGTTCTTGGATGCGGTCTCGTAGATGTACTGCGCGATCGGGGTCGACCCCACGAACGAGATCGACTGGACCACCGGGCTGCTCAACAGGCCGTCCACGGCGAGCTTGTCCCCCTGCAGGACGGTGAACGCGCCGTCGGGGAGACCGGCCTCTTTCCACAGCTTCGCCACCCACAACGCGGCTGAGGGGTCTTTCTCGGAGGGCTTGAGCACCACCGCGTTCCCCGCGGCCAGCGCGATCGGAACGAACCACAGCGGAACCATGACGGGGAAATTGAACGGGGAGATCACCCCGACCACGCCCAACGGCTGCTTGAGGGAGTAGACGTCGACACCGGTGGAGGCGTTCTCGCTGAACGCCCCTTTGATCAAGTGCGGGAAGCCGGTGGCCAACTCCACCACCTCCTGGCCGCGGAGGATCTCCCCCATCGCGTCCGAGACGACCTTGCCGTGCTCGGAGGTCACGAGACGGGCGAGCTCGGGCTTGCGGGCGTTCAGCAGCTCACGGAACGCGAACAGCACCGCCTGTCGCTTCGCGATCGAGTACTCGGACCAGATGCGGAACCCCGCCTCGGCCGACGCGATCGCGGCGTCGATCTCGGCCTGGTTCGCCAGGGCGACCTCTGCCTGTACGGCGCCCGTCGCGGGGTTGTAGACCGGAGCCGTCCGGCCCGAGGTCGACGCACGCTCGGCCCCATCGATCCAATGCGAAACCACCGCGACGTCGACTAGCGACTCACTGCCCATACTGTCCTCCTCGATCGGCGCCGTGCGGCGCAGGACGACAGTACGAAAGCGGTGGCTCGGCCGCGCCTGCCGTTCGGTCGAAGCGGATGCCGCGTGCTCGACAGGATGTCGGCGAGGAAGAGGTGGGGCACAGGCTCCACCCGAGGCCGCGCGGAGTTTCCGCGCCCGCCCCCTCCCGGCGCGGGCGCCTCAGCGGAACAGCTCGACGTGGTCGGCCACCCAGGTACGGAACCCGCTAGAGGGCTACCCCGGCCTGGGCGCTGTGGCCCTCGGCACGATCCCGACGAGACGGCACGGCGCGACTTCTCGATAGAGGTTCTGCTGAGCGGCATCGAACGCCCGGGGTGAGACCCTCCGACGGTTCCTGACCGACGTAAGGCGTGAAGATGCGGCGAGGGCTGCGCCGCCGCTCGCTCTCGCACGGGAGCGCGCCCGCCCGCGCGGGTCGGCGATCATCCCTGCGAAACGGCGTGTGCGACCACGATCAGATTGTCGAGTGATGCTCCCCCCTCGCGCGGGAGGCAGGTGATCATGATCAACCGTCCGGGACCGGGAGTCCACAGGTCTTCGTCGTGGGCGAGATCGGGCTTCGGGATGCGACGCACCTCGTCCACGGCGTAAGTCACCGACGCGACTTCGACGATGTCTCCCGCTAGGAGAGTCGGCGCGTGAGTAGTCGGGTCTGAGAGCCCATTACCCGGCGCTGTCCCCCGCGCGAGAGCGTGCATGGCCAAGATGACCGTGCCCGTCTCGGCATGATCGAGCGCAACGCTCCGGTCGCGCACGACGTACGCCGAAGTGAAGCCTGGCGGAGTGATATCTCCGTCGACCGAATCCAAGGAACCGAGAGCGACATCGAGCCCTCGGGAGGGGACGCGCAGACGCGTCCCCTCATCATCGACGGCCTCCGATTCCGCGAGAGGGGGTGGCGTCACCCCCGGCTCGAAGGCGACCTCGACTCCGGTGAGGTCCCGTGCCCCGGTCGACGTACCGCTGTGCCAGCCGCCGAGCATTCCGAACACCATCGCGCCGATTCCCGCGGCCGCGAGCGTTCCGACGATCCCCCACTGACGCCGGCGGCGGGGTGGACGACCCGTCACCTTCCACTTCTCCGACGAGGCTCGCGAGACCGGTAGGTCAGGAACACGGCAAGCGCTATGGCGGCCCCCAGAGCGGTGAGCCCCGCGAAGACGAGCAGTCCCATCAACCGTGATTCCATTGCTGCAGACCCTCCGGTGTGGGCCGAGAGTCCGATCGGTTCGGACGTCGACGCCGACGACGGCGCCACCGGCGATGCGGTGGGGGTCGGTGAGGCGGTCGGAGTCGGCGACACGGCCGGAGTCGGCGAGACGGTAGGGGTCGGCGAGACGGTAGGGGTCGGAGCCTGGCCGCCTCCCGTCCCGCCACCGCCCTGGCGCACGACCTGACCGGTGACGGAGGCGTCGTTTCCTGCCCCGATGCTGATGTTTGCGCGGTTCGTGTAGCTCCCAGCGACTCCCTGATCGGTGACGCGTGCGGCGAAGCGGACGTCGTAGTAGTGCCCAGCTTCCGCCGTGAACGTCACGGAGTCCGGCGTCGCCGCGTAGGTGGAACGGTCGACGGGCGCCCAGTAGCTGGGGAACTCCCACCCATTGGCGCCCGTGACCAGGCGAGACGACGACCACAGTTCGGCGTACTGCACCCCGTTCATCTCGCCGAGGAGTTCCTGATTCTCTGCGAGGACATCAGACACCTTGACGGTTTCGCCACCGGAGAATCCGCTCCGACCCGACCCCACCTGAACGACCCAGACGATCGTGCCGGTGACGGCGTCGTACTGGCCCCACTTGCCGTTGTCGCGGCCCGTGAAGGTGCACCCCTGGGTGCACACCTCGGTACCGGTCCCGGGACCCGGGTCAGGTGATGGCTCGACCTGGACGCTGAGAGTGTGGCCGTCGATGTTGTAGACGACGGTCCCTTCCTCCGCGGCTTCGTTCTGCACCGTCACCCAGAAGAAGAACGTTCCGTGGAGGTTCTCGGGGTGCGCACTCAGATAGTCCGCGTCGAAACCGCAGTCCAGGGTGGCCTGATCCACGAGACAGCGGCCCATGACCGCCCCTGCGGGATCGACCAGCGGGAACGCGTCCGAGCGGCCCGTGAGCTCCGGGGGCAGGGTGAGTGTGAATCCTGCGGGGGTAGCGGGGTTGTCGGGTAGCGACCAGGTGCCGCGGATCTCGGCGGACGAGCCGTTCTTCACCGTGGCGCTGGTGAAGTCGAGAGAGTCGATCGATGCCGTTGTGGCCCGCGCGGTCGCGGCCACCGACGCCGAGGGCGAGAGGCTGAAGGAGGCGACAAGTACGGCGATAGCAGCCATAGCGGCCAACGACGTGCGCGTCCATGCGGGCGGTCTGACTTTCGACGGGAACAAGGTCACGGTGACTCCAATGCAGAACTGATCTCGCATCCCACATCGACGAAAGCGGTGCGGGACTCGCATGAAAGAGTCGAGTCAGCGCGATTCATCACGCGATCTCCCAAAAAGATTTCGGGATTTCTGCTTTGGTCCGCCGCCTCGGCGGAATGCTTGTCAGCGCCGAAGGAATGCAGGCTGCCGGACGCCGCTACTCCGCAGAAGGCCTGACGAGGAATGTCACGCGCGTCGCTTCTGCGGCGCTCTCGTCGAGCCGTTGGTAGGCGACCTCCAGCTCGTGAACCCCCGGGGCCAGACCGACCAGGCCCGACATTGTCGACCGACCGATCCGCCGCTCCAGGACACCGGATGCAGGGATTTCCAAACCGGCAGCGAGTTCTCGACCGTCGAGACGGATGACGAGTGGACTTGCTTTCCACCCACGGACGATCAACGCCACGGGATCCGTCCCGACCACCGTGCCCGCGGCCGGCGCTTCAATGAGCGGGACGAACGCGAAGGGCGCGGATGACACGACCGTCGACGTCCTCCCTTGGGAGTCGATCGTCACCGCGGCTACCCCCGCATCAGTCGGTCGTAGATCATCGATCTTGATCGACCACTGGCCCGACGCCGGTACCTCGGTCTCGGCTGCTGCATCCGGTCGCCCCTGGGGCCAAACGCGTACGCGGGTTCCCGGCGTTCCTCGTCCCTCGATGGCAGGCGCCTCGGTCGCCGCGGGCTCCCACGCATCGTCCACCGTCGGGGCCTGTGGCGCAGAGGAAGTGGTCGGTTCGGGGGTCGATTCAGGAGGGGCGGAGTGTCGTCCCGGCGCCGGTTCCGACCCGGACGGCACGTCTGAGCCGGCCACGGGCGTGACGCCGACATTCGGGAGCGTCAGCGTCGTCCGTGAGGGGGCTGGGACGGGTGGATCCAGCTCGACCACGACCGGTCCATCGGCATCCGCCTTCGGAGCGACCGGCTCCTCGGGAAGGGGCGTGTCGAGGGCGTGGGGTAGCTCCTCGCTGAGGAGCGGTCCCGAAGCCACCGATTCGTTCGCCGCGACAGACACTTCCGAAGAATCGAAGGCCCCCGTCAGCGCCGCGCCCGCCCCCGATGCACCCCCGACGAGGACGACGATCGACGCGGCGATGGCCAACGATCGTCGAGAGCTGACTGCACGCCCACTCGAGGATCTCTGCGCCACGACGGCACGATCGAAGCTCGTGCCCGCTGCTGCCACGGCCGCGGCTCCTCCGACGAGCAGCAGCAAGGACGGCAGAAGCCCCACGACGGCGCGCGCCTCGTCAACGAGGGCCGAACAACGGCGACAGGTCGTCACGTGGTTCTCGAACGCCTGTCGATCTCGAGCGGACGCGGTGCCTTCCTGGACGGCACCGAACACGGCGAGGGCCCTGCGGCACTCCTCCGGGGACCGTTCGAGTTCGAGGTGAGCCTGCATCCAGGCCGCCCGCAATGATCGTCGAGCGCGGTAGAGCAAAGAGGACGTCGCCCCCGGCTTCAACCCGATGGCGGAAGCAGCCCGGCGCGGGGGAATACCTTCGACATCCACGTACCAGAGCACGGCCTGCCAGCGCTCCGGCAGGGTTCGGAAGGCCCGCCCGAGCGTGGACGCACTGAAGCGAGACGCCATCATGGCAGCCGGGTCGCCGTCGGTTATATCTCCGACGACGGAATCGAGCTCTACGTCGTCGACGAAATGCTGCCTGTAGCGGTGCTCTCTCGATGCGAGATGACGCACGACGGTGTACAGGTAAGGGCGGACGAGTTCGTCCGGGCCCGAACCTCGACGCAATGCGGCAATGGTCCGCTCGAATGCCTCCGACGAGAGATCATCCGCCATGGAGTGGGATGACACCACCGCAGCGAGCTTCGTGACGGGCAGGCGGTGCCGACGCCACAGGAGAGCGACAGCCTCGTCGTCCCCCTGCCGAATTCGAGCGATGAGGGATCGGTCGCTCGGCTCACTTTCCGACATACGACCTCCGCCCGTTCACCTTCGAACCAAAAGCACGAGCCTAGCAAGGGCCGAAATCTTTGTGGGACGTGCTCGCGGTAGAGATCCTGATCGTCGATCCATCGCATGACGAGCGACCCATGCGTCACTCCCGCGGCATCCTCTTCCCCGCACAGAACCCGTGCAGGCTCCTTCCTCGCCTGCATGACCACGTGCCCATCCATTGACTCCTCCGAAGAGTGGCCCCACCCGCTACCCGGGTGGGGCCACTCTTGTCTGTAGGTCTACCCCCTCTGGGAAAGTCGTGTTGCTACGACAAGGTGCTGTGGCAACACGACTCTCCTGGCGCGCTAGATGAGCGCAGTGCTAGCGGCGGGTCATGATCGCCGGAGCTGTCGGTACGAGGCCAGAAGTAGGACGCCGATCAGCAGCGCGAGGGATCCTCCCGCTGCCAGCGGCTTCCAGCCTTCGTCGAGTCCCGTGGCCGCGAGGTGCTGTGTGGTTGGAACGACGGGAGTGTGTGTCGTCGTGCAATCCGGATCGGTGGTGCCCGTGACGCAGTTAGACGTCGGCGGGGTCACGCCGGGGGGGGTACGTCCGCGGAGCCCACGACGACGTTGACGTGCTTGTCGTTGGCGGTCACATTGATGTTGACCTTGACCATGTAGCTGAGAGTGGCCGTCTGCCCCACTGTCGAAAAGGTTCAACTGCATGAAGTCGATGTCGATCAGGTTCCCGATCCGCAATCCCGACAGCCACGTCGCCACCGGATGGCGCGCGGGAAACCCGACCGTCTTCTCGACGACACCCGCCGAAGTGATGCGCCGGTTCCGCTCATCGACGTTGTCGACCCGGATGCTGCACATGAACGAGCTGCTCGCGGGGTCGAGGGCGGCGAGAAGGAAGGATTCAAGCGTGACGTCGCCGCGGCGAAGAATTAGTCAGTGCTCGTCCCGGTCATCCTGCTCGAAGGTGAACAATTGGTCAGAATCGCTTGCGCCACCAGCGCCACCCCTTCCGACGCACTCGAACGAGGGCTTGGTGCAGAAATTCGTCGAGTCGCTGGGAAGCAAAATCACCGACGTCACCGTAGACGAGGTGAAGATAGCGAGCCTCGCGGACGCGGCCGTGCCAGCCTGCTGGAGTGTGGTCCCCCCGATGATCGGTTCTCAGCCACGGGATGCCGTCAGCATCAGTGACGGTCAACTCGTTGTCGTCGATGACGGCCGTCCACCCTTCGGCAATTGCGGGCACCGACTGCGAAGGAGCAAATCGCGGAAACCCCGCCGCCTCCATCGCTGCCGGCTGTGGATCTTCCCAGCCACGGCCGCTGTTCATCGTCGCGCTGACATTCAAAAAGGCCGCTCCCGGCGGCCCGGTTGCGGTGAGGAAGAACCAAACCAGGACTTCGTCTCCACCATCGCGAGTGCGGAAGACATGGATGTTCATGTCCTCGAGGTGGTCTCCTCGTAATGGTTGCCACGGCAGCCGCTGCACCCGTTCCTCTTCGACAAGCGCGAGTTGAGCACGCCAGATCTCCACGTCCGTCGGCCGCAATGGCGCGTTCTGATGCTGTTGGATGACGAGCAGCGACTGCCTAAGCTCAGCGAGGTCAGGGTCGGCATCCACGAGCCCTCTAAGAATCTGGAAACGAGCCTGCTGATGCGCGGCGACATTCTCAAGCGCACCCCGCCATTCCATGAAGCGACCCCAGGCGGCGCTCCACCTCACCGGCCTCTTGGCTAGTCCCCGTTGCCGCAAACTCGCCACCAGCGCGGTCCCCACGGTGATGCCGGTCTCCACAATGTCGTACTGCAACACCCCTTTATCCTGAGCTGCGTTCGCTGCCACGAGGAACGAATCCAGGGCCTCGCTCCACCGCTCCTGGCGCGCTGAAGTCGCGGCTGCGTCGGCAGCGGCGGCGAGGCTCATCACCCAGTGATCGAAAACCGTTCCGGGAAGTACGCGATCGTCGTCGTCTCGGAACTCGAGTTGGAGAAGTCGCAGCCGCTTCTCCAGATCATTGCCTGCAGAGCCTGTCCGCACGAGAGCATCCTCCAACGCACTGAGCGCGGCGTGCGCGGAAAGGGTGCGAGCAGACTCTCGATATTTCTCCGCGACCGGAAGGATATCCAGTACGACGCCTTCCACAAGGTCGATGCGGGGGATCTGCAGGAGTGCGACCGTGAACCTCGCGGCGCTGGCCAGGTAGTACTCAATAAGGACCGGATCGGGTTCGACATTCGCCTCGATACGCGCCGCGTACACCCGCACGGCCTGACGGAGCCAGACCGCTCCATGGGCTGGAGAACCAGTCAGGAGGAGCAGATCGCCGGCGTTATGCATCGCAGGAGCAAAGGGAAGTTGCTCATCGAGTTTCGCGACCACGGCAGCTTTCGCCAGCACGCTGACGCTGGCGGGCAGGTAAGACACCGCCGCCTGGACCCGTCCGATCTCACGCAATTCTTTCAACTGTTTGGCCAGAACATCGTTCAGCAGCTTCAAGTATGCGGCGGGATACGCGAGGCGACCCTCGCTGACGAGGAGCAGCGAATCGTGGACCGCGATGCGGTCATGTTCTGTCGCCCCGAGGCCACGCGAGTCCTTTCTAAACCGTGTGATGATCGACGCGCTCGCAAGCTCGGCAAGAACGCTTTCGAGCTCGAACTCGCCTATCCCGGGAAGGTGGCTGCACGCGTGACCGAGCGCCTGAAGAGGGACGTCTTCGCCTCCGCACAGGATGCCCATTACGAGCATGGTGCGAGCAGGCTCACTGAGTTCGTCCCACGTCATCAAAATCGCCGCGACAGCAGTCCGAGGATAGTGAACCGGCACGGACTGCTTCTCGTTGAGATCGACCTCATCGAGACGGTCGAGATAGGCGTTGAGGTTTCCTAGGTCTCCGCCGCGACGGGCTATCCAGTGGCACGCCATATCGAGCGCAAGTGGCCACCGCCCCATGGCGTCCGCCAACCTCTCGGCGCTCTCCGATGAAAGCGGCGCACAATTCGCGCGGCTGCCGAGCCTGCGAGAGATCAATGCGGCACATTCGCTCTCGGTGAAACCGTCGATTCGGAGAGATGGCGCGTGCGAGCGGGGCCACGTGCTGTCCTGACAGGTTATGACCACGTCGCCGTATCCGGACAGTGGTATCCAGTCGGCGACGGCCTCCACCGAAGCTACGTCGTCAAGGACGAGCAGCCAGGGGAACGGTATCCGGCTGAGGGTCTCCCGGAGTGCCTCCGACGCTGGCCGAGTCGAATCCCACGACTCACCAAGTTGCTCGAGGAGCGTGGGGAGCTGCGATTGCAAGAGCTGTTCGGACCCAGCGGACAGCCAGACGACACAGAAGTACCGTTCACTTCGTTGCGTCACCCAGGCGCTCACCGCGCTGGACTTCCCCGCGCCTGAAGGGCCGGTTACAACCGCCAATTGAGGAGTGGCGGCCGACGCGCCGATTAGATGGCTGTCCAAAAAATCGTCCACGACGCCACGCCTGATAACCTCGCCGACCGGCACGCCCAGCATCCGACCGAACTGCCGGCCTCCCGAAACCTGCGCCAGCTGCTGACCGGGAAGTCTGAGGATCTCCCCCACCATCTGCGCGGTGATGTACTGGTCTTGCGCAGAAGTCGCTTTTTCATCAACGAGGTCCCGCATGCGTGAGATCACCATTTGTGTGATGTTTCCCGCGACTTCCGCGTGCACGCCGGCGCGATATTTGAGGACACGCGCACGCAAACACGCGGAGAGCGATTCGATCGTCTCGTCCTCGGCAACTCGGAGAATCGAGAGACGAGCACGGCTGGTATCCAATCCGTCGACCGGTTTGCCGTTTCTTAGCGAAGCCTCGACGCGGGACGCAGGACCGGTGAGTCGACGATTGGTGCGGATTTCGTACTGCGCGCTGTGAGGATGCTCCACGAAGAGCGCGGACAGAATGGAAATGACACTAGGAAGCGTCAGCTGTGTCGATGATGTCGGCGATGATGCCTTGACCTGGACGGCGCGCTGAGGTTCGGCGCCGGGGGCAGGCAGGACAGCGAAGTCCGCAGAGTCCTGTCCGCGTACATCGACGCCCACGAGCCAATCACCCTCGGGGTTTGCGTCGAACTGATCGAGCAGCGCCTCGATCGTCACAAGATGCTGATACCGAAAGCCCGCGGTGCTATCCGCACCCCCAGAACCGCTCATTCTCGCCTCCCCCTGGCTGCACGCTCGCCAAAAGTTCCGCGACGGGCAAGCCCCGACACTCGCATGCATGTGACGTCTCGAGCAGGGCTCATCGCCACAGCGCCTCACGCTACCCCGCTTCGCACCAGCCCCCACTTCGTCACCCGCACATCACCTCGACACGCTTTCCGTCGCGGGCAATCCACCACCGGCCTTGATCGCGGCACGGCAGCGCGCCGATCAGAACCGGAAGGATGTCGACGAGTTCCAACGCCACCTAGTGCGATTCTCTCAAGCGCGCAGCTCACGGCGAGGGGCCGGGATTCTCGATCAGATTGAGCTGCGTGCCTTCGATGCCGATCAGGTCGCCGATCCGCAATCCCGACGGCTGCGTCGCCACCGATGAGCGCGCGGAAACCCGACCGTCTTCTCGACGACACCCGCGAGCGCCATCCTCACCGAGCCCACGCCGGCTCTCAACCGCGTCGAAGGCGGATGCCGCGCCATCCCACAACAGCCCCAGTCAAACACCGGTCAAACAAGTGGGACCAGCCAAGATGATGACAAATGGCTGATCAGAGGGTCTTATCTAGAGTAGGCCGCGGGGATCGGTACCAACCAGGCGCCGCGAGCGTCAAACAAGAGTCACTGATCCCCATCACTCAACGCCCAGAAGGGCAAGTACCGCCGACTCTTTGCGCCCGCCGTCGGGTCCTCGATCACGATGAGTCCAGCTGCTAGCGCATCGCGCAAAACTCGCGACACTTGCGCACTATTCGCGTCAGCGATTCGGAACCGTTCGCGGGCGGAAGAATTAGTAGTGGGCTCGCCGGACGCGTAGCGGAGTTGAGCATGCAGGTAGATCGCGTCTACGCGCTCTTCGCGAGTCATCTCCGCAAAGCTGCGCGGCCCAAAGACCGTGACCTTCGTGTGCCTTGCCTCAACGCTGATCTTCGGCGCGGGCAGTTGATGAAGCTCAACTTCGGTAGCAATTTTCTCCCAACCCGAACCACGTTCTTCAGAGATCCTCGCCCGAGTCATGAAGGACGCGAGGGCCTCATTGCGGGATGGGGGTCTTCCCCCGAGGAAGCGACGGATGTTGATGAGCGGTTCGCCGGGGTTCGTGAACTCGATCCGATTGGGGAAGATCTCGATCATCGGACCACTGCCTGAGATCGTGAGGTCCTGGTGGATGAGCATGTTGACCACGAGCTCGCGAATCACAGGGTCTGGGTAGCGCGGCACTTCGTGCCGAAGCCCTCCCACAGTGATCTCTTCGCGGGGAAGGAGTGCGGACATGTATTCCATGAGCCCCTCGAACCCCGCCGCGTAACCCCGCTGCCCGTCCTGACTGCGCACCGCAGCAGCTCGCGACGCCGTCCGGTATTCCGTCAACCGGGTCGCCTTACGGGCCACCGAAGGGAACCGTCCAAGATCGCGAGCGAACAGGAGCGCTCCGAGGTTTGTGACGGATGTGCCTGACTCAGATCGAACGAAGAACCCCTCGGCCGCAAGCTGATCCCCGACGCCGCGGCGAGTCTCCGGAAGCGGGAGCCGTAAGAGATCAAAGTACGAACCGTGGCTGATGAGCCCGATGGCTTCCTCGTCACTGAGTCCCGACTTCGCAGCACCGGTCTCGAAAGTGGTCCCCCTAAACGCCTCCCACAGTCGCGCCTCATGCTCCGGGTAGTCGCGAAGACTCTTCTTGTAGCTCCCGACCCGTATGTAACGATCCGACCGAAACGCGATCGGACGAGACCGGGCCGCATCAATTTCGAGGATGACGGCGGCCACACCGCCGCCGGTTTCGATTTTTCGGAAGTGGAAGTAGACCTGAGGGTCGAGCCCGCGCGCGAGCCACGGGATCAAGTCTTCGTTCCCCGCACCTTTGGCAGACAACGGATCGAACGATGTACCCACAACTGCGTGGTCGGCGTCTCGCACACCCCAAACCATGTAGGCGTGGGTTCGATTTGCCAGAACCGCCGCGTTTGCCAGCGCAGAGATGTATTCGCCGATCTCGCGAGGCTCGACATTGTTTTCTTTGAACTCAAGCCACGGCGCCTCAGAGGGAGCGGCGCACAATCTCGCGAGCAGGCTCTGGTCCTCAGTCAGCCCGGCCATCTACCCGTCAACCTAGAACCGCAAGAACTTATCATTCGCCTGCATCACATCCCCGGCGCCATATCCGTGAACCGCGAGTAATGCCCCTGGAACGCCACCGTGATCGTGTCCGTCGGCCCGTTACGGTGCTTCGCGACGATCAAATCGGCCTCACCCGCACGCGGTGAGTCCTTCTCGTAGGCGGCCTCGCGGTGCAGCAGCACCACCATGTCGGCATCCTGCTCGATCGAGCCCGACTCACGAAGGTCCGACAGGGCTGGCTTCTTGTCGGCGCGCTGCTCAGCACCACGGTTCAGCTGCGACAGGGCGATGACCGGAACCTGCAGCTCCTTCGCCATCAGCTTCAGCGCACGCGAGAACTCACTGACCTCCTGCTGACGCGACTCGACGCGCTTACCGCTCGTGAGCAGCTGCAGGTAGTCGATGACCACCATCTTCAGCCCCTCGCGCTGCTTGAGGCGACGGCACTTCGCGCGGATCTCGACCAGCGTCATGTTGGGGCTGTCGTCGATGTAGAGGGGTGCGTCGTTGATGCGACCGCGGGTGGAGGCCACCGTGGTCCAGTCGCGCGAGTCGAGGGTTCCCTTACGCATGCTCTGCAGGGGAATCTGGCCCTCGGCGCTGAGCAGACGCATGGCGATCTCACTGCGACCCATTTCGAGCGAGAAGAAGATGCACGGGGCGTTCGACTTGATCGCGGCGGCGCGCGCGAAGTCGAGCGCGAGGGTCGACTTACCCATGGCGGGGCGTGCGGCGAGCACGATCATCTGGCCGGGGTGCAGACCGTTGGTGAGCTGGTCGAGGCCGGCGAAGCCCGTGGGAATGCCCGTCATCGAACCGTCGCGGCCTCGAGCGGCCTCGATCTCTTCGACCGCGGCATCCACCGCCGTCGTCAGGGGGATGTAGTCCTCGGCGCTGTCATCGCCCGAGACGTTGTAGATCTCAGCCTGGGCGCTGTTGACGAGCTCGACCGGGTCGCCCTCGCCGGCGTAGCCCATCTGCACGATGCGCGTGCCGGCCTCGACCAGGCGGCGCAGCATCGCGCGCTCGGCGACGATCGAGGCGTAGTAGCCGGCGTTAGCGGCGGTCGGCACGATCGAGGTGAGCGTGTGCAGGTAGTCCGCTCCCCCGGCGCGCTGGAGCTCGCCCGTCTTGATCAGCTCGTCCGTGACGGCGACGACGTCAGTGGGCTCGCCGTGCGAGTACAGGGTGAGGATGGCCTCGAAGATCAGCTCGTGCTTCGGCACGTAGAAGTCGGGGCCTCGCAACGACTCGATCACATCGGCCACGGCGTCTTTCGACAGCAGCATGCCGCCGAGCGCGCTCTGCTCGGCGAGCGTGTCGTGCGGGGGCGTGCGCTCGGGGCGCGGCGCTTTTCCGAGACGTTCTTCGGCGATATCGGCGATCGACACGGGCTCTCCTTCAGTTCGGGCACCCCTGACCGGGCCTCGCGCGCGCATGAAGAGTTCGCGGAAACGTGGCTCGGGGCGGCCTCGGCAGCATGGAATCACCGACGTCCGACATCGACGCGCGCGGCAACGTGATTCAGCTGCCCGAGGGGCTGCACCCACGGTAGATACCGCGCTCTCCACACGCAAACGAGCCTGTGGATAACTCTGTGGAGAGCCTGCGGGAAACGCCGCGAGATCTGTGCACAAGTGCTGTGGAGAACTCGGTGGATGGGTCCGAATTGTGAGCAGTTACAGGCTTCTGATCTGGGTTTTATCTATCCACAGGTTTCCTGGGGAAATCCCGTGTGAAGTGAACGTTGAAGGTTCCCTCGAGAAGCATTCACATGTGTACAACTCGGGGGATAACTCGCCGATGGCGTATCGACCAAAGGCCCTCGCTGTCAAATTTTTCTTCACCGCCCGGCGTGTCGCCCGTCACCAGCCCGTTCCCAGGGAACTACCTAGATTTCACCCGCCCCCTTCCCCACGGGTGAATCGCGGCGTAACGTCGCCGCCCAAGAGTTTCGGAGATTCACCTTTGGGGGGCGAATCATGGAGAACGCGTCCGATCGGGGGGCACCGCACCTGCTGCGGTTGCTCCTCGTCGGCGTGTCCACCGCCCTCGGAGCCGCAGCTCTCTCGGTCGCTCTTTCGGCCTCCCCGGCTTCGGCGGATGACGGCTCGGGCGGACTGCTCGGCACGATCGGCTCGACGGTCAACCAGGTCACCGACACCGTCGACGATGTCGTCGGTACCGTCGTCTCACCCACGGTCGAGCACGTCACCGAGACCGTGGCTCCCGTGACCGAAGTCGTCACCGACGTGGCACCCGCCCCCGTCGCCGAGGTGGTCACGACCACCACGGACACGGTGTCGAGCACCGTCTCCGAGGTCGTCGACACCGCGAACACCACCGTCGGCGGCACTGTCGGCACCGCGGGAGACGCGGTCACCGACATCGCCGGCTCGGGCGTCGTGGGCGGGGTCGTCACCCCCGTGGTCGAGACCGTCCAGTCGGTCCCCGTCGTCGGTGATGTCGTCCACGCGGTCGGTCTCGACGATCTCATCTCGGGTGTCACCGACGCGGTCGACGCGGCGCTCCCCGTGATCGTCGGCACCCTCCCCCCGATCTCCCCCGTGATCCCCGCGATTCCGGGCATCTCGACGGATCCCGGCGGCGAGGCCACCACCCCGATCGTCGACGCGCTACCCCTCGAGCCCCTGCCGGTCGAGGCTGCGGCAGACTCTGCTGTGACAGTGCCCGGTGCCCCCTCGACGGGTCCCTCCCCGGTTTCGTCGTCGCCCCGCACGGCCCCCTCGGGCCCGGTGGCGACGCTCTTCGCGGCCGCCACGGGCGGCGACGCCTCCGCGACCCTCGCGAGCGCACAGAACGCTCTCCAAGCCCTGCCGACCGACGTTCACGTCGACCTGGGCGCCAGCACGGGCTCGGGCTCTTCGGCATCCGGAAACTCCGGCGCGGGCGGCGCGAACGCCGCAACAACCGACGGCGGCAAGCTCTTCGCCGCTCCGCTTCTTCTCGACCGCCGGAACGTCGTCGACGACGATCTGCCCGGCACCCCGGTCTTCGACACCGACATCTCTCCTGACTGAGGACGGTCGCACCGTGCATTGCACGGCAGACGACCCCGCGCTTTCGCGCACCCTCATTCATCTACAGGAGAAACTCTCATGCGCAAGATCTACTCGCGTGTCCTTCTGGGCACGCTCGTCGGAGGCGGCCTCGCCGTCCTCGGAGCCGGCATCGCCAATGCCGCAGACACCTCAGGCGTCGACGGTCTGCTCTCGGGCGACCAGGTCGGTGTCTCGGTGAACCTTCCGGTCACCGTCGGCGGCAACGCCGTCTCGGTGATCGGAGACAGCAGCAGCGAAGGTGCCGACACCTCCGCTCCCGCCGCCCCCGCTCCCGCTCCCGCTCCCGTCACCATCACCGATGGCAGTGACGGCGTGGGCTCGGGCAACCAGGGGCTCGTATCGATCGACGTCCCCGTCACGGTCGGCGGCAACGCCGTCTCGGTCATCGGAGACAGCAGCAGCACGGATGCCGACACCTCGGCGCCCGCGCCCGAAGCTGCGGCTTCCGCGACGGACACCAGCACCGACGGCAGCGACAGCATCGGCGGCGGCAACCAGGGCGTCATCTCGATCGAGGCTCCGGTCACGGTCGGGGGCAACGCGATCTCGGTGGTCGGTGACAGCAGCACCGAGAACGCCGGAACCACCGGCGGCAGCGCCTCCGGCTCGACCGGCGGCGGCACCGTCACGGACGGCAGCGACGGAATCCTCGGCGGCAACGTCGTCGACGCCCCGATCGGCCTGCCCATCACCGTCGGCGGCAACGCCCTGTCGGTGATCGGTGACAGCGTCTCGAACGACGCCGACACCACCGGCGGCACCACGGGCGGCTCCGGCTCGACCGGCAGCACCGTGACCGACGGAACCGACGGAATACTCGGCGGTAACGTCATCGGCCTTCCGGTGGGCGTGCCCATCACGGTCGGCGGCAACGCCGTCTCGGGCATCGGCGACAGCGTCACCGACGGCGCCACCACCACCGGCGGCACCACCGGCTCGACCGGCACCGGCACGACCGTCACCGACGGCACGGACGGCATCGGCAGCGGCAACGTCATCGGCCTCCCGGTCGGCCTGCCCGTCACCATCGGCGGCAACGCCGTCTCGGGCATCGGCGACAGCGTCACCGACGGCGCCACCACCACCGGAGGCGGCTCCGGTGACGCCGGCACGGACGGCACCGACGCCATCGGGGGCGGCAACGTGATCGGCCTGCCGACCAACGCGCCCGTCACCATCGGCGGCAACGCCGTCTCGGGCATCGGCGACAGCACCTCGAAGGACGCCACCACCACCGGCGGCACCACCGGCTCGACCGGCGGCACCAGCACCGATGGCACCGGCAGCATCGGCGGCGGCAACGTGATCGGCCTGCCGATCGACATCCCCGTCACCATCGGCGGCAACGCGGTCTCGGTGATCGGTGACAGCACCACCACCGACTCCACCACCGGAACGCCCACCACGCCCGGAACCCCGGGAACGCCCGGCACCCCCGGAACCCCCGGAACCCCGGGAACGCCCGGCACCCCCGGAACGCCCGGCACCCCCGGAACCCCGGGAACGCCCGGCACCCCCGGAACCCCCGGAACGCCCGGAACACCGGGAACGAACGGCACTGACGGCACGAACGGCACCGTCACCGTGGCAGGCTCGCCCGCCTCGGTCGGTTCGGTCAGCGCCCTCGCCGCCACCGGAACGGGCACCGCACGCGGCGCCCTCGCCGTGACGGGAACGGATGGCTCGACGGCCGCCGGCCTCGGCCTCGCGGGCCTGCTGACCCTGCTCCTCGGGGCTGGTCTGCTGCTGCGCCGCCGTCGCTCGGTCGCCTGACCCGGAGCGTTCACCCACAGAACGCGACACCGGATGCCACGCCCTCGGGCCGGCATCCGGTGTCGCGGCGTGCCCAGGCCGGGGCAGGCGCGAACCCTCGCACCGGCTCACGGTCCGGTGTCGACGGCCGAGCTCGTCGGGGCCGTCCTCTGACCCGTCGACCGGCTCAGCACAGCCGATCCGCTCAGGCTAGAGCGCGCCGCCCCGACGCTCGCGCTCGAGGAAAGCGATCGTCTCGGGTCTCTGCGGAGCATCGAGGATCTGCGCGGGAGTACCCTGCTCGACGATCCGCCCGCCCTTCATGAACACGATGCGGTCGGCGACCTCTCGCGCGAACGACATCTCGTGCGTCGCCATGAGCATGGTCGAGCCGCGGTCGCGAAGAACCCGAACCAGGTCGAGCACCTCGCCGACCAGCTGAGGGTCGAGGGCCGAGGTGATCTCGTCGAGCAGCAGCAGCTCGGGGTCGGTCATCACCGCGCGTACGATCGCGACGCGCTGCTGCTGGCCGCCCGAGAGGCGATCCGGGAACTCCCGCGCCTTCGCGCCGAGCCCCAGTTGCTCGAGCAGTTCGGTGCCGCGCGCGTAGGCCTCGGCCTTAGCCATTCCGTGCACCTTCCGCGCCGCCAGCGTGACGTTGTCGATCACGCGCAGGTGCGGGAAGAGGTTGAAGTGCTGGAACACCACGCCGATGCGCGACCGGGCGGAATCCTGGTCGATGGTCGGGTCGGTCAGATCGTCGCCGTTGAGCAGGATCTGGCCGTCGTCGACCCGCTCGATGAGGTTGATGGTGCGAAGCAGCGTCGACTTGCCCGAACCCGAGGCCCCGATGAGCACGACGACCTCGTGCTTGGCGAGATCGAGGTCGATGCCGTCGAGGACGACGTGATCGCCGAAGGCCTTCCGCACCCCGCGGACGTCGAGGACACTCATACGATCCCGCCCATCTGTTCGCGCTTCGCCAACCGCGCCGAGACGTAGTCGGTGAGGCGGATCATCGGCAGGGCCATGGCCACGAACAGCAGCGCCGCGACGATGTACGGCGTGAAGTTGTAGTACTCGGCCGCCGAGATCTGCGCCGCGCGCACGGCATCCACCGCTCCGAGAACCGAGATGAGGCCGACGTCTTTCTGCATCGAGACGAAGTCGTTCATCAGCGCCGGCACGACCTTGCGCACGCCCTGCGGGATCACGACGATCCGCAGCGTCTGGCCGTGAGTCAAGCCCATCGAGCGGGCGGCGACCCGCTGCGAGGGGTGCACGGCTTCCATGCCCGCGCGCAGCACCTCGGCGATGTACGCCGAGTAGGTCAGCACGATCGCGATGGTTCCCCACAGCACCACCGGCACCCGCCCGAACACGCCCAGTGCGGGCAGGCCGAAGCCCACCAGGTACAGCACGATCAGCAGGGGGATGCCACGGAACAGGTCGGTGTACACCGTGGCCAGCGCGCGCAGCGGGAAGAACACCGGACCGCGCAGCGAGCGCAGCACCGCGAGGGTCGTGCCGAGCACCGCCACGGCGAGCGCGGCGACGATGAGCACCTGGATGTTGACCCACAGCCCCGCGAGGATCGCCGGGAAGCTCTTGATCGCGATGTCGAGGTCGAAGAAGCTGCGGCGCACGTCCTCCCAACCGGGGCTCGACAGGATCGCCCACCCGACGACCACGACGAACACCACCGAGCTGACCAGGGCGATCAGCACCGACTTCGTCGACTGCTGACGCCGCGTGGCGCGCCGGGCGAGTTCGAGCTCGCTCGGCCGCCACGCGGTGTCGGATGAGGGGGATGCCACGGAGTTACTTCAGCACGGGCGCGGCGGCCGTGCCGCCGAGCCACTTCTGCTGCAGCTGGTCGAGGGTGCCGTCGGCCCGGAGCGCGTCGATCGCGTCGCTAACGGGCGTGGTCAGCGCCGAGCCCTTGGGCAGCACGTAGGCGAGCTCGTCGCCACCGGCCGAGGAGTCGGGCAGCTGACCCACGACCTTGCCGTTGTCGAGAACGGCCCCGGCGAGGTAGAACGCGGTCGGAAGGTCGACGACGATCGCGTCGACCTGTCCCGACTGCAGGGCGGCGACGGCATCGTCGTTCGAGTTGAAGACGCTGAGGTTGCCGGTGCCGAGCTGCTCGGCGGCCACCTGGTAGCTCGTGGTGGCGCTCATGACGCCCACGGGGATGTTCTTCAGCTCGGCGACCGTGGTGGCGGAGGCCGCGGGCGAGGTGCCCGTGGTGACGATCGCCTGAGTGGTCGTGTAGTACGGCGACGAGAAGTCGACGGCCTGCTTGCGCTGGTCCGTGATCGAGAACTGCTGGACGTTCATGTCCCAGTCCTTCGGGCCCGGGGCGATCGCGCTGTCGAAGTTCGAGCGCACCCACACGATGTCGTCGTTCGTGAAGCCGAGCTTCTCGGCGACGGCGCACGAGACGGCGGCCTCGAAGCCCTCGCACGACGCGGGGTCGTCGTTCTCGACCCAGGGCGAGAACGCGGGCTCGCCGGTGGCGATGGTGAGCTTGCCGGCGGCGACGGTCTGCAGCGCGCCCTCGGTGGCGGGGGCGGCGCCGGCGTCGGAGCCGGAGGGGGCGAACGCGCAGGCCGTCAGGGTGACGACCGTGGCGGCGGCCAGGGCGGTCAGGGCGGCGACGCGGCGCAGGCGTGCGGAAGCGGTCACGATTTCTCCTCGTGGACGTATCGGGGTCATCCCCGGAGTGCTGTGATGTGCACAGCGTACCGAGCGCATGTTTCAGGGATGTCGCCGGTGAAACCTGGCGACACGGGACGCGACTACTCGGCGAGGCGCCAGTCGGCGAAGCTGAAGCCGGGAGACACCACGCAACTGACCACGACCTCGGCGCTCCCCGCCGGCCGGGCGGCCTGCCAGACCCCCGCGGGCACGGTGTACTGCAGCACGTGCCCCGCGGCGAGGTCGGGTCCGAGCGTCACGGTGCGGGCGTCCCCGGGCTGGTCGCCGCTGCCGCCGAGCGAGAGCTCGAGGGCTCCCGGCCCGTGCCAGAGCCACACCTCGTCGCTCGTCACGACGTGCCAGGCGCTCTCTTCACCGGGGGTCAGCAGGTAGTGGATGCAGGTCGCGGCAGGCCGCGTGCCCGCGGGGGTCTCGACCTCGACGCTCCCCGTCCACATGCGGCGGAACCAGCCGCCCTCGGCGTGCGGTTCGAGATCGAGCAGGACGGCGGTGGCGGGACGCTCAGCGGTCATCGGCGGATACTCCGGTCTCTCGGGTGAAGGCGGCGGATGCCGAGCGCACCTCGCCGTCGATGAAGGTGGCGGCGGCACGCCCCTCGCCGTCGACGACGAGGCGCTCGATCGTGTCATCGACCTCCGACACCGGCACGTCGAAGAACGCCAGATCCGCCACCGCCCCCACGGCGAGGTACCCGGTTCGGGCGGGCCCGGTGTCGAGCCCCATCGCGTGCGCTCCGCCGAGGGTCGCCGCGCGCAGCAGCAGCTCCGACAGGTCGCGGTTCGCGTACCCCTGCGCGCGCGCCATGCGGTGAAGCGCCGACACATCGGCCAAGAGGTCGAGAGAGGGACTGGATGCCAACGAGTCGGTGCCCACGGCCAGCGCGTTGCCCTCGAGCAGATACGCGGCGACCGGCGGCTCGTCGAGCCCGATGACGGCATTGGACCGAGGGCACAGGGCGACGGTCGTCCCGCGTGCGCGCAGGATCGCCCGGTCGCGCGCCGTCATGTAGACCCCGTGCGCGATATGGCAGTCGGGACCGAGAACGCCGAGCTCATCGACGAACTCCGTCGCCCCCGTGCCGAAGCCCTCGTCGCGCAGGGCGCGGAAGCTCGCGGGCTTGTGCGACTGCCAGGGCGCGGCCTCGCCGTGCTCGCGCTCGAAGGCGGCTTCGCCGAGGTGCAGGTGCAGCCGACTCCCGCGCTCGCGCACGATGTCGGGGATCTCGAGCAGCGGCTCGACGTCGAGCGAGTAGGGCGCGTGCGGCGAGAGCCCCGTCCCGGGGGGCGAGGGCAGGGCGTCGAGCCGGGCCTCGACCTCGGCGCGACCCCGCTCGGCCCACGCCGCATTGGTCCAGCTCATCACCTCCCAGTAGGTGATGCCGTGCAGGCGTGCGTCGTGCAGCGCCGAGGCCGCCTCGACGTCGGTGACGATGTCGGCGACCGCCGTGGTCCCGGCCGCGATCATCTGCAGGGCGCCGGCCCTGGCATCCGCCGCCCAGTCGTGACCGGCGCGATAGACGGGGGTGAAGGCGTCGTCCCAGTCGTCGAAGCCCGCGTACGAGCCCCGACCGACCTCGGCCATGCCCGTGTACTGCAGGTGCGAGTGCGCGTTCACGAGTCCCGGGGTCAGCACCCCCGGCCAGTGCACCTCGTCGAACGCGACGCCGCGCGCGCTCAGCTCGTGGCGCACCCACTCGCGGTCGCCGACGTGGCGGATACGCCCACCCGCCACCGCGATGGCCCCGCCGGGGATGGGCGGCGCCGTCACGGGGACGACGAGCGCTGCCGAGTACAGCACGACACTCATGAGCGGGAGTCCCGGTAGCGGGGCGAACGCCAGTCGTCCACACCGTCGGGATCGAGGTCGCGCGGCGGGTCGATCCCCGCACCTCGCACGGCCAGCGCCGTCCGGGCGACGAGCTCGTCGACCTCGGGGCCGAGCGCGTGCACACCGGGCTCCGGACGCCGCTCGAGCAGCTCCCCCAGGGCCGCGAGCTGCACGGCGAACGACAGGTCCATGATCTCGATGGGGTTGCCCTCGGCGGCGGTGATGTTCACCGCTCCCCCGCCGCCCAGCACGAGCGCGTCGCCCGCGTCCGACGCCTCTCCCGGCACTCCTCCGGCGACCGCGATCACGCGCGCGACGGCGGCGATCTCGGGCGTCACCGTCGAGGGGACGCCCGTCGCCGAGACCACCAGCGCGCCCCCGGCCAGCTCGAGCGCTCGGCCGGTGACCAACCCGTCGTGCCGCGCCTCGAGCGCGCGGACGGGGTCGGTCTCGGCGACGCGCACCTCGGCCCCCAGCGCGCGCAGGTGCGCCGCGACTCCCCGACCGACGGGCCCGTAGCCGAGCACGAGCGCGGGCTGGTCGGTCAGCGCGATCCCCCGCTCCTCGAGCAGGTCGGCGATCGCGAAGACGCACGACTGCCCCGTGCCGTAGCGGTTGTCGAACATCGTCTTGGTGCGCGCGTCGTTGACCGCCATCACGGCGCAGCGGAGGGTGCCGGCATCCTGCATCCGACGAAGGGGCGTGAGGCCGCTCGTCGTCTCTTCGCACGCACCGATCCACCCGTCCACGAGCGCCGGGTCGTCTTCGTGCGCGAGGCGGACCAGGTGCGCCCCGTCGTCGAGCAGCACGTCGAGCCCCGCGCGGAGGAAGGCCAGCGCCTCGGCGCGCTCGTCCGGCCCCGCGAGCGCCGGGTCTGCGGTCACGGCGAAACCCTGAGCTCGAAGCTCGTCTGCGACCGCGACGTCGGTCTCGTCGGGATGCGCGTACACCGACACCTCGGCACCCCGCTCACGCAGCAGAAGCGAGAGCACCGCGGTCTTGGGCTCCAGCACCATCGCCACACCGACATGGAGACCGGTCAGGTCGAGCCTCTCAGCAAGGGCGGCGGCGACGGGCATGTGCTGCCGTGCGAAGGCGACGCGTCCGGCGGCGTCTCCGCGTTCGGGCAGCGGCTTGCCGTCGAGCAGCACGCGATCGGCATCCAGGTCGAACTCGATGCGCCCCGAATCCGGGATCGGGCTCGGGATGCCGCCGAGCCGCGCCAGCAGATCATGCAGGGCATCGGCACCGGTCCCGGTCACCGCGAACGGGCGCCCGGCGATCATGAGGTTCGACAAGCGCGCAAAACGGCGGACGATGCGCTCGGGTGCGCGAGGGTCGGTCACGGCACTCAGCCTAGGGTCGCCGGGCTCGCACCTTCGGACAGTCGGGCCCTCCGTCGTCGCATGCGCCCGGCGAACCCACCCCGAACCGCCCCCGGCCTCACCTCGGGAAGCGCCCCGCCCGGGGACGCACCCGGCGCTCGCGGCGGGATCAGCCGCCCCGCCCCAGGAAACACGAAAAGGCCCCGCCCTGCCGAAGCAGGAGCGGGGCCGAATCGTGCGTCGCGAATTACTTCGCGGCGACCACCTGAAGGGTGATCACGGCGGTGACGTCGTCACGCAGGCGAACGGTCGCCTCGTGCTGGCCGACCGACTTGATCGCCGAGGTGATCTGGATCTTGCGCTTGTCGAGCTCACCGAGACCGGCGGCCTTGACGGCGTCGGCGACATCGGCGGGCTTGACCGAACCGAAGAGACGACCCTCGTTGCCGGCCTTGACGGCGAGCTTGACGGTGTTCGACTCGAGCGAGTTCTTCAGGGCCACAGCATCTTCGTGGTCGTGGATCGCGCGGGACTCGCGAGCGGCGCGAATCGACGCGACCTGCTTCTCGCCACCACGGCTCCACGACACGGCGAAGCCCTGCGGGATGAGGTAGTTACGGGCGTACCCGTTCTTGACCTCGACAACATCACCGGCGCTACCGAGCCCGGTGACCTCATTCGTGAGAATCAGCTTTGCCATCGGGTGCTCCTTAGCGGCCGGCGCCGGCGTAGGGCAGAAGAGCCATCTCGCGCGCGTTCTTGATGGCGCGGGCGATCAGACGCTGCTCCTGCACGGAGACACCGGTGATACGACGGGCGCGGATCTTGCCGCGCTCCGAGATGAACTTGCGGAGGGTGGGGACGTCCTTGTAGTCGATGACGCCGACGCGGATCGCCTTCGCGGGGGCTGCGTTCTTTGCGCCCTTCCGCGGCTTGCGGCGGTCGCCAGTGGCCTTTCCAGCCATGCTTCCTTCTTTCGTGTGGTTCGGACGCCGTTCCAGTCACGAGGACCGGGGCACGGCATCCGGAATTTCGGGGGTCGTCTCGCTCGAGAGCGGGGCGAAGATCAGAACGGGGTGTCGTCGCCGTAGGAGCCGGGAGTGCTCCACGCGTCAGCGCCGCTGTTGTTGCCGCCGCCGTTGTTCGAGCCGGGGGTCGACCACGGCTCGTCGTTCGACTGCTGCACCTGCGCGCGCTGACCGCCACCACCGCCGCCACCGTTACCGCCACCGGCGGCTCGGGTGACCTGGGCGGTCGCGTAGCGGAGCGAGGGGCCGATCTCATCGACTTCGAGTTCGATGGAGGTGCGGTTGTTGCCCTCGCGGTCCTGATAGGAACGCTGCTTCAGGCGACCGGTCGCGATGACACGGCTGCCCTTCGTCAGCGAACCGGCGACGTGTTCGGCGAATTCGCGCCACACCGAGGCGCGCAGGAACAGCGCCTCGCCGTCTTTCCACTCGTTCGCCTGACGGTCGAACGTGCGGGGAGTCGACGCGATGGTGAAGTTCGCGACCGGCAGCCCGTTCTGCGTGTACCGCAGCTCGGGGTCGGCCGTGAGGTTGCCCACAACGGTGATGACGGTTTCGCCGGCCATCGTCGTTACTTCGCAGCCTTCTCGGCGGACTCGACCTTGCGGGGAGCGGCAGCCTTGCGAGCGGCCTTCTCCTCGGAGCGCTTGGCTTCGGCGGCGACCTGAGCGATCGCCTCTTCGGCACGGAGGACCTTGGTGCGCATGATCTGCTCGTTCAGCTTCAGCTGACGGTCGAGCTCGTTCGTGGCCTCGCTGGTCGCGACGAAGTTGACGACGGCGTAGATGCCCTCGTTCTTCTTGCGGATCTCGTAGGCGAGACGACGGCGGCCCCAGATGTCGATCTTGTCGATGGTTCCTCCATCGGCCGTGATGACCTTGAGGAATCCGTCGAGCTTCGGAGCGACCTGGCGCTCGTCGACCTCGGGATCGAAGATGACCATGAGTTCGTACTGGTGCGTCACTAACCCACCTCCTTCGGACTAGAACGGCTGACGGGCATTTCCCGGCAGCAGGAGGGTGTGTTGCACGTCATCACGGGGTTACACGCGCATGGGCGTAGCCGGACAACCTTCGTAGTCTAACGGATGCCGGTGGCCCCGGGGAATCGGACCTCGGTAGCGTGGACGTGACCAGACGACGGCGGGGGGCCGCATGGCAGGGATCCGACCATTCGACGCGCGAGCGTTGCTGACGCCGCCCGACCCGCGGGCCGCGAAGGCGTTCACGGCGCAGCTCCGAACTGAGGGGAAGCTCCCCGGGACGGGCGCGGCGATCGCCGCCTACGCCATCGCACTGGCGTTCATCGGCGGGGTCGGCGTCGTCATCATCGTGCTCGCGGTCGTGCTGTCGCCGTTCCTGCGCGAGGGATCGATCATCCTGGGCGTCCTCTTCCTCATCCCCATCGGCTTGGGCCTCGGCGGGCTCGCCCTGGCCTGGTTCGTGGGGCAGAAGACCCAGCGGACGCAGGAGGACCGCCGGCTCCGGCTCGCCGGGTTCGGCCGCGACGTGGGCATGGAGTACGTCCCCGCGGTGCCCGCTCCCCCGCTGCCGGGTGTGCTGTTCGGTATCGGCGGCGACCGCACGGGCTACGACATCCTGCGCGGACGCGAGCCGCGATTCGTCGAGATCGGCAACTACGCGTACACGACGAGCGACGGCAAGAACACGCACACCTCGCGCTGGGGATACATCGCGATCCGGCTCGACGTGCCTCTTCCTCATATCGTCTTGGATGCCGTGGGCAACGGCGTGAAACTCGGCCTCTGGGAGCGCGGGCAGCGCCTGAGCCTCGAGGGCGACTTCGACAGGTACTTCCAGCTTTCGTGTCCCGAGGGCTACGAGCGCGACGCGCTGTACCTCTTCACCCCCGACGTCATGGCACGCTTCATCGACAACGCCTCGGCACTCGAGGTCGAGATCGTCGACGACTGGATGTTCCTCTACTCGCCCGAGGAGCTCTCGACGACCGACCCGGCCCGGTGGGCGTGGGCGTTCGCGGTCGTCTCGGCGCTGCTCGACAAGCTCGACCAGTGGGCGCGGTGGCGCGACGACCGGCTGCGGGCGGACGCTCCGGTGGGTCGACCGGCGGCGGCGGGGGTCGCGGTGCCAGCGGGGGCCGGGACGCCCGCGGCGGCCGGAGCACTCGCACCCGCGCCGATGACGTTCACCCCCGCGCCCGTCGGGGTCGCCCCTCCCGGTCAGCGGTTGAAGCGCAGCAAAGCGTGGCTCATCGCGCTGCTCGTCGTGGCCGGGGCCTTCGTCGTCGTGCCGGTCGTGCTTTTCGCGGTCGGCTTCCTCGTCTTCTTGGCGCAGTCGTCATGACCGTCGACACCACCGCGCTGACCCAGCCGATCGAGCGAACGAAGGTCCGCGCCTTCAGCAAGGCTCTGCGCGAGAAGGGGATGCTGCAGAGCCGCGCCTTCACGATCATCGTCTTCGCGTTCGTCGGGATCGTGGCCGCGCTCATCATCGTCCCGACCCTCGGGTCGATCGTCGCGACGGCCTTCACCCGCGGCAGCGGCAACCCTGTCGCGCTGCTCCCCTTCGTCCTCGTTCTCGCCATCGTCGGATTCCTGGTGTGGGCCTTCGTGCGCGCGGTCGGCGGCTCCGCGGCACGTCGCTACCGGCTGAGCCTTTTCGCGAGCGCGAATGACATGACGTGGCATCCGGGATTCTCGAACCCCCGGCGCCCTGGCATCATCTTCGACCTCGGCCGCAATCAGGAGCTGCACGACGTGATGCGGCGAGCGCAGCCGCGCGCTCTCGAGGTGGCCAACTACACGTACGAGACCGGGTCGGGGAAGAACAAGCAGACGCACCGCTGGGGATACGTCGCGCTGCGGCTCGACACCCCGCTCCCCCACATCGTGCTGGATGCCGTGGGCAACAACGGTCTGTTCGGCGGCTCGAACCTGCCGATCACGTTCGGTCGCGACCAGCGGCTGAGCCTCGAAGGCGACTTCGATCAGCACTTCGCCCTGTACTGCCCCGAGGGATACGAGCGCGACGCGCTGTACCTGTTCACCCCCGATGTCATGGCCCGGTTCATCGACAACGCCGCGGCGCTCGACGTCGAGATCGTCGACGACTGGCTCTTCCTCTACGCCAAGCGCGACCTGGTGACCCTGGATGCCGCGACCTGGCGGTGGTTGTACGCCACGGTCGACGCGATCGACGAGAAGCTCGCGCAGTGGGCGCGGTGGCGCGATGAGCGGCTCGCCGGTTCGTCCGCGGGTGCTGCGGACGGCGGCACCACGGCATCCGGCCCCGCGGCCCAGAGCGTGCCTTCGCTCACCCCGCCACCCGCCGGCGTCGCCCGCGAAGGGCGGCGCTTGAAACGAGGGATCTCGTGGGTATCGATCGCGGTCGTCGTGTTTATCGGCGGGTTCTGGGTGCTGTCGGTCGTGCTCGGGCGATGAGGGTCACCCCGGTTTCGGCTGAGGACGCGCATCCTGCACGAGTCACCGCACTAAGACACGCAGAGGCAGCCGCGGAGTGGATCGCTGAACCGTCGAACGGGCGTACGACGTTGGCTGTTACTTGCGCCAGCCGTGTCGACCTGTGTGGCGGGACCACGCCACGTATTGAGCTTCGCTGACGGTAATCGTGCGTCCCTCCGCAGGTACAAAGAACTTTCCGGTTACCGGGTTTCCGCCCGCGCCACCCTGATACGCGGCATCAACGTATTCGGGTTCGGCAGTTTCATCCTCGCCGACATGACGTAGATGAACGATCTGGGAAGGGTCCAGTTCGTGGAACGTTTTGTACTCTCGGGGTTCGGTGGGGTAAGCCATTCAGACAGGGTATGTCAGGTACTTCTACCGATTGATCACGTGGAGCGGCTGAGACCGCGAAGTCTCGGAAAATTCGGTCCCGAGCCGAGGCGTACTTAACCGACTATCAGAAGCCCGGGTTGTCAATAGTTGGTTGTGGCCCGGGCTACGCCAGACTTCCACCCGGCGTAGGTGTAGGTCACGGAGTACTGCGTACCGGAGGGCGGCGTGCAGTAGCCACTCCTGAGAGTCAGACCTGAGGGGCAATCCCCGGGGCCACGAACTTGGGATGCAGCCGTTGCTGCACCCCCGTCACCATTCCCACGAGGGCCGGTGCCCCATGTCCAGATATTTGTACCGGATCCTTGAGAGGGTTGCGTCGTGCCTAGCGCGAGAGAGTTCGAGATGCTGAGCGAGGTGAGGTTCTTTGAGGTGGCAGATGTTGCCGAAACGGGGTTTGCGCTCGATGTCGTCGTGCCGTCCATCAGGAGGCCGCTCTTGTTAGATCCCCAGCACAGCATCTCGGAACTGATCTTTTTAGCGCATGCGCTGGTCCGTCCAGCTTCGATGAAGTCGAATCCGCCAGAAGTAATGACCTCTGGATCGGTTCGTTCGGGCGAAACGTTGTCGCTCATTGTCCCCCAGGTCCAGATTCGGCCATCATAATCTTGCGCGATGACAAAAAAGTATCCGGATGATACTTGCTTAAACCCGTTGGCCCCTACTTGGCCCCCGAAAGAAACCACCCTTGGTCGGGTTCGTACCGAGTTGTTTCGGCCCAGTTGTTTACTCGAGCCGTCACCCCAGGTCAGGATGTCACCGCCGGTACTTAAAGCTGCTGCGTGGTTGACGCCGGCCGAGACTGCCGTGACCGTAACGTCCGGAATGGCGGTTGGGTACACCCGATCTGTCGTGTCATTCAAACCTAATTGATATTGCTGATTCAGGCCCCAAGCGTATATGGTGCCAGTTGGCGTGATTGCAAAGCTCGTATAGACGGCGTTATTCAAATCGGCAAGCTTACCAACGGTCACACCTTCAGGAAATACGACTCGCACTGGGGAATATCGGTCTCTGGTCGAGCCGTCACCCAGTTGACCATGATTATTTTGTCCCCATGCCCAAACGGAACCGTCCTCGAGGAGCGCTAGGGAGTACGCCCATGCGGCTTCAACCTGCGTAGCCTTCGCGCGTAGAGGGACTGAAACCGGAAGCGCTGCGTCCGAGGTGCCACCGGTACCAAGCTGCCCGACGTCCCCCGTTCCCCACGCCCACACGGTTCCATCTTGCGCAAGCGCTAAGGAGTGGTTTTGGCCTGCTGAGACCTGGGTGAACTGAGTCGCGGAAGGCGAAGAGGACGCGTCGGTGTAGGACTGCGCGCTGCCGGTGTACATCGTCGTCGCAGTCTGGTTGGGCAGGGTGCGCTGAACGGTGTAGGTGATCCCCGAAGAGACGTTATTGGCTTGAGCCCACGTCTGTGATGCGGCGGAAGACCAGGACACCACGTTCCCGCCTGAACTGTTAGTGGTGATGGCGAGATTGGCCGGGGCGCCTAGCGTTGCGGCGGTCAGCTGATTGCCGGAGAGGCTCTTGTCGGCCGTGAACCACGCACCCGTTCTGGTATCCGGCGTCACTACGCCTGTGATGACAACGGATGCCAACGCCGCCGAGGCAAGAATCGAGAGGGCGCGAAGGCGCTTCCGGGACGGTGAAGTTCGATTCATTAGTTTCCTAGGGCATGGGTGAAGTAGGGCTACCCACGCAACTGTGGACAGGGTTGCCAGAGCGCGTGTATCCGGGCCAGCAGTACCTTGCGCGGGTTGTCAGGTGGGCGGGGACGTGGGGGAGTCCCGGACCAGGACCTTAGCACCTAAAACGGTCTAGAATGGAGCGTTTTGGGTTTATATAGACCGTGGTCGTTATCTCAGTGTGACCAAATGCTAGTGGTCCGGTGACAGGTCTTGGTGGTCTTGATTCTCCGCCGAACCTGGGTTTTCCTTAGCTGCGTGCGACTCCGGACACTGAGGCGGCAGACAAAGTGGGGGACCCACGCCACGGAGCCTGACCCGCTTCTCCGGACAGCAACTTTGAGGCGATGGTTGCCTCGGAGGGGGGTCAGTGACCTGCAGCTGCCCACCCGCCGGAGTTGCGACATCGAGCCCTGGCTGTGGTCGCCCATGGGCAAACCCGTTGGCCAGACCGCTCGCAAACTCGGGATCAGCGAGTCGTGCTTCGCAACTGAGGGACGCCGTCGACTCTGGTCGCAAGCCGGGTCTGATGTCCGATGAGCACGAGGAACTGGTCGAGTTGCGGCGCCGGTTGCGGGTGCCGAAGATGGAGATGGAGAACGAGATTCTTACGCCCTTCTGTCGCGTGGTGGCCGCGAAGGGTCAGGCGAACGTCGCTATCGAGCTCGGCGACGAGGCGGCTCCCTCGACCGAGAAGGATGGGAGCTATCGAGACGGTGGTCTTGTCGACGAGGCCGGCTGAGAGGAAGGACTGAATCGTTCTCCCGCCGTCGATGTAAACACGCCCGGCCCCCACTCCCCGAGGGCGACTCGCGCTTCCTCGAAGGCGCGCACGACGCTCATGTGCGTACTCGCGACCAGTGTCGTACTGAGCACGATGAGGCGTTGTCAGCGAACGGCCATTCGGCGGACGCCGAGACCGTGTCGAACGTGGCGCGGCTCATCACCAGAGTGTCGACAGTCGCGTAAAAGCTCTCCACACGAGAGCAGGCCGGCCGACTCCTCACCGACATGCGCGAGGTTCGGGGTCCGTGAGCCACATCAGTTCCCCGAGTCCCGCGATTGCCGCCGAAGACGACGCCGTCGCAAAATGTACGCGAGCGTAAGCCCGGAGTTCACCCCGTGGATGATCCGGGTGCAGCGGAGCATTCGGCACACTCCCAATCCCTCGTCGAGTGAGAGCGTGCATCACGGTGAGGTCCACTTCTCCCACTCCCCCTCGTCGACAGCGAGCGTGACGATCGCGGTGTCCACGTGGGAGCCCGCACGGGGCGGGCCCGGCAATGCGGCGGCTGCGGTCAGACCCCGCGGGTCGACCGCCACAGCTCGCGGCGGCTCTCTTGCTCGACCGGGTCGGGCACGGGCAGCGACACCAGCAGGCGCTTGGTGTAGTCGTCGCGCGGCTGAGTGAGCACCTGGACGGTGGTCCCCTGCTCGCGGATCACACCCTGCTGCAGCACGACGACGCGGTCGGCGACCTCGTCGACGACGGCGAGGTCGTGGCTGATGAACAGGCACGCGAAGCCGAACTCGGACTGCAGCTGCGCGAACAGCTGCAGCACGCGCGCCTGCACCGACACATCGAGCGCTGAGGTCGGCTCGTCGGCGATCAGCAGCTTGGGGTCGAGCGCGAGGGCGCGGGCGAGCGAGGCGCGCTGGCGCTGACCGCCCGACAGCTCGTGCGGGTAGCGGTCGCCGAACGCGGTCGGCAGCTGCACGGCATCCAGCAGCTCGTTCACTCGGGTGCGCGCGGCGCGGGCGCCCGAGACGCGGCGGTGCACGACGAGCGGCTCGGCGATGCACTCCGCGATCGTGAGCAGCGGGTTGAAGCTCGCGGCCGGATCCTGGAAGACGAACCCGATGTCGGGGCGGGTCTTGGCGAGCGTGCGGGGCTTCGCTCCGCGCATCTCGGTGCCGAGCACCTTGAGCGACCCGCCGACGACCGACGTCAGCCCGACCATCGCGCGACCGATCGTCGTCTTGCCCGAGCCCGACTCGCCCACCAGGCCGAGCACTTCGCCCGGACCGATCCAGAAGTCGACGCCCTTCACGGCGACGACCCCCGGCGAACCGAAGCGGCCGGGGTAGCCGATCTCGACCTTCTCCGCGACGACCAGACTGCCCTCGGGCGGCGCGGTCGGGGCCGGTGTCTCGAGCGACTGGCGAGCGCTCTTGCCGCGACCGACGTGCGGCACGGCGGCCAGCAGCTCGCGCGTGTACGCCTGCTGCGGGGAAGCGAAGAGCTCGCGCACGGGCGCCTGCTCGACGATGTCGCCGCGGTACATGACGATCACGCGGTCGGCGAGGTCGGCCACGACGCCCATGTTGTGGGTGATGAGCACGATCGTCGCGCCGAACTCGTCACGGCAGGTGCGCAGCAGATCGAGGATCTCGGCCTGCACCGTCACGTCGAGAGCCGTGGTCGGCTCGTCGGCGATGATCAGGCCGGCGTTGAGCACGAGCGCCATCGCGATGACCACGCGCTGCTTCTGCCCGCCCGAGAACTGGTGCGGGTAGTCGTCGACGCGCTTCTCGGGATCGGGGATGCCGACGCGGCGCAGGATGTCGACGGCCCTGGTCTTCGCCTCGGCCTTCGACAGCTTCTCGTGCGAGCGGAGTCCCTCGGCGATCTGCCAGCCCACGGTGTAGACGGGGTTGAGCGCGGTGGAGGGCTCCTGGAACACCATGGCGGCGTCACGCCCGCGCATCTCGCGCAGCTGGGAGCGGGTCGCGTGCACGATGTCGGTCTGGTCGCCGTCGCGGCCGCGCACGATGACGGCGCCCGAGAGCGTGGCCGTCTCGGGCAGCAGCCCCAGCAGCGTGTTCGCGGTCACGGTCTTGCCCGAGCCCGACTCGCCGACGATCGCGAGCACTTCGCCGGCGTGGGCCTCGAGCGAGATCCCGTTGATCGCCGAGACCGGCTCGCCGTCGGTGGCGAAGGTGACGCGCAGGTCGTCGATCCGGGCGACGGGGGCGGTGGTGCCGGTCATGAGGGGCTCCCATCGGAGGGGGCGGATGCCGGGGGCCCGGCGGGAGCGGCGGTGGCGCGAGCCTCGGCGGGAGCCGTCGACGGGTCGACCGCGGTGACGGGCGCAGGTGCCCGACCGGCGCGGCGGCGCGTGCGCAGACGCGGGTCGCTGAGGTCGTTGAGGCTCTCGCCCACGAGGGTGATGCCGAGCACGGCGAGCACGATCGCGACTCCCGGCGGGATGGCGGTCCACCAGATGCCGCTGGTCACGTCGCTCACCGAGCGGTTGAGGTCGTAGCCCCACTCGGCGGCGGCGGTGGCCTCGATTCCGAACCCGAGGAAGCCGAGGCCCGCGAGGGTCAGCAGCGCCTCGGAGGCATTGAGGGTCACGACGACCGGCAAGGAACGGGTCGAGTTGCGCAGCACGTGGCGGAGCAGGATGCGACCGGTCGGCACACCGATCACGCGCGCCGACTCGACGAAGGGCTCGGCCTTGACCCGCACCACCTCGGCACGGATCACGCGAAAGTACTGCGGCACGAAGACCACCGTGATCGAGATGGCGGTGGCGAGGATGCCGCCCCACAGCGTCGACTGGCCCTTCGTGATCGCGATCGACATCACGATCGCGAGCAGCAGCGAGGGGAAGGCGTAGATCGCGTCGCACAGAACGACGAGGATGCGATCCAACCAGCCGCCGAAGTAGCCGCCGACCAGGCCCAAGAAGATACCCAGGAAGATCGAGAACGCGATCGCGCACAGGATCACCAGCAGAGCGGTCTGCGCTCCCCAGATCACGCGCGAGAGCACGTCGTAGCCGCCGACGGTCGTGCCGAGCAGGTTCATCGCACTCGGTGCCTGTTGCGTCCCGAACTTGACGCCGTCCGCCTCCTGCTGCGCGAACCCGTAGGGCGCCAGCAGCGGGGCGAACAGCGCCGTCAGTAGGAAGACGGCGGTGATGAGGAGGCCGAGCACCAGCATGGTGCGCTGGAGGCCGACACTGCGCCGCAGGTGCGAGATGACCGGCAGGCGGTCGCGCAGGGGGACCTTTCGCACGGTCACGCTGTCGTCGGAGAGGGTGGGGGTGATGGCATCCGACATGTCAGTACCCCACTCGGGGGTCGATGATCGCCGCGATGACGTCGACCAGGAAGTTGGTGAAGGCGACCAGCACGGCGATGATCACGACGATCCCCTGGACGGCGACGAAGTCGCGCGCCTTCAGGTACTCGCTGAGCATGAAGCCGAGGCCCTTCCACTCGAAGGTGGTCTCGGTCAGCACGGCGCCCGACAGCAGCAGGGCGATCTGCAGACCGATCACGGTGATAATCGGAATGAGCGCCGGGCGGTAGGCGTGCTTGGTGACCAGGCGGTACTCCCCCACGCCGCGCGAACGAGCCGAGGTGACGTACTGGGCGCCCAGCGTGCCGATCACGTTCGTGCGGACCAGGCGGAGGAATATTCCCGCGGTCAGGATGCCGAGAGCCACGCCGGGCAGGATCGCGTGGATCAGCACGTCTCCCGCGGCCGCGCCGTCACCGAGGCGGATCGCGTCGAGCAGGTAGATGCCGGTGGGGTTCTCGATCGAGGCGAACTTCAGCTCGGTGCGGGTGCTCGCGCGTCCGGCGACCGGCAGGACGCTCAGCCACACCGAGAAGACGAGCTTGAGCAGGAGCCCGACGAAGAAGATGGGCGTCGCATACCCGAGGATCGCCCCGATGCGCAGGGTCGCGTCGGGCCAGCGGTCGCGCTTGTAGGCGGCGAGCAGGCCGAACGGGATGCCGATGAGCAGCGCCACGAAGAGCGCGTAGATCGCGAGCTCGAGAGTGGCGGATCCGTACTGCAGCAGAATCTCGATCACCGGACGGTTGTCGGTGAGCGTGGTGCCGAAGTCGCCGCGGAGGATCCCGCCGATGTACTCGAAGTACTGCACGATCAGCGGGCGGTCGTACCCGGCCTGCGCGATGCGCTCCGCGAGCTGATCGGGTGGAAGACGGCCGCCGAGGGCGGCGGTGATCGGGTCGCCGGTGATGCGCATGAGCACGAACACCACGGTGACGAGGATGAACACCGTCGGGATGATCAAGAGCAGACGGACCAGGATGTAGCGCCAGAGTCCTCCGCCCTTGGGAGCGACGGGTTTGGCGATGTCGGCAGCGTCGACGGCAGTGACCATACGGGAGAGACCTTACTCACAGGGGGAACGGCGCCTCATCGCTCCGCTCTCGCCCGGCGACCGAGGGTTCGTGACCCTCGGTCGCCGGGCGCGCGATCGCGCGAGGCGCCGCTTCGGTCTTACTTGTGCAGCGGTGCGTAACGGAACTTGAAGGACCCGTCGAGAACGGCGCCCTCGACGCTCGAGCCCACGATTGCGACCTGCTTACCCTGGAGCAGCGGCAGCGTCGAGAGGTCGGCGGCCACCTTGTCCTGGATCTCGCCGATCTCCGACTCACGCGTGGTCTTGTCGGTCTGCGTCGCCTGGTCGACGAGCAGCTTCTGGACGTCCGCGTTGTCGTAGTGGTTCAGCAGGAAGTTGTCCTTGGAGAAGAACGGTGTGAGGTAGTTGTCGGCATCCGAGTAGTCGGGGAACCAACCGAGCTGGTAAGCGGGGTAGGCGTCGGCCTTGCGGTCTTTCGTGTACTGCACCCACTCGGTCTGCGCGAGGTTGACCGTGAACAGGCCGTCCTTCTCGAGCTGTGCCTTGACCGCGGCGTACTCGTCACCCGACGAAGGGCCGTAGTGGTCGCCGTTGTACTGCAGGTTCAGCGTGACGGGCGTCGTAAGCCCTGCGGCCTCGAGGGTCGCCTTGGCCTTGGCGGCGTCGGGCTTGCCCTGGCCGTCGCCGTACATGTCCTTGAGCGCCTCGTTGGCACCCGCGAGACCCTGCGGCACGTAGGAGTACAACGGCGAGTAGGTGTCTTTGTAGACGTCGGTCGCGATGGCCTGGCGGTCGACGAGGTCGGCGGCGGCCTGACGGATCGCGAGCGACTTGGCGGGGTCGGCGTCGGCCGTCTTCGTGCCGTAGGGCATGGTGTCGAAGTTGAAGACGATGTAGCGGATCTCGCCGCCGGGGCCGTCGACGACCTTGACCGCGTCGTCCTTCTGCAGGTCGGCGACGTCGGTCGCGCTCAGGCTGCGGTAGGCGACGTCGATCGCACCCGACTGCACGTCGAGCTTGAGGTTCGAGGAGTCGGCGTAGTACTTGGTCGAGATGCCGCCGTTGGCGGCCTTGGGCAGCGACCCCATGTATTCGGCGTACGGCTTGTACGAGATGAGCTCGTTGGGCTTGTACGAGTCGATCGTGTACTGACCGGCGAAGGCCTTGCCCTCGACGATGGTGTCGTCGGAGGTGACGGCGGTGGCCGAGAAGACCTCTTCGTCGACGATCGGCGCGGCGGGGCTCGAGAGGATCTGGGGCCAGACCTGGTCGTTGCCGTTCTTCAGGGTGAAGACGACCGTGGTGTCGTCGGGGGTGGCGACGCTGTCGAGGTTGCCCAGCAGCGATGCGGGACCGTTCGGGTCGTTGATCGCGACCTGGCGGTCGAACGAGAACTTCACGTCGGACGAGGTCAGGTCGTGACCGTTCGCGAACTTCAGGCCCGACTTCAGCTTGACGGTGTACTCGGTCGGCGAGGTGAAGTCGGCCGACTCGGCGATGTCGGGAGTGACCTCCGACGTGCCGTACTGGCTGTTCATGAGGAAGGGGTAGATCTGCGTCATGACGGCGAACGAGCCGTTGTCGTACGAGCCGGCCGGGTCGATCGAGGTGATCTTGTCGGTGGTGCCGATGACGAGCGGGTCGGTCGAGCCGCCGTCGGAGGAGCCGCCTCCGGTCGTGGTCGTGCAGCCTGCCAGGACGAGGGTCGACGCACCAAGCGCGCCGAGAGCGAGGCCGAGTCGGCCGCGGCCACTGTTGTGCAGTGTCATGTTGTACCTCTGCTCTGAAGTGTTGATTGCGACAAATGCCGCATTCCTTCGGACATCTAAGTCCGATTCCCGCCACTCACAAAGCCCTTGCGCGCATATTTACGAGACCGAAACTCAACGAACGTGCGACTGAGTTCCGGCCCGCGGGAAGCAAAGCACTCACCGCCTCGCCGCCGACCCCGTCACCCGCCGTGACGTCCAGCGCCGTATACGCCTTACGGAATACGCGTCATCGCGCCGCGGTCACGGGGTCGCCGCTCCTGATCAGATCCGCCTCGAGCTCGCGCACGATCGGGATCACGGTCTCGCCGAAGAGCTCCAGCTCCTCCTGGAAATGAAGGAACCCCAGCAAGAACAGGTCGACGCCACGCTTCTTGTACTCGATGATCCGCTCGGCGATCTGCTGCGCGTCGCCGAAGAGCTGCGTGCGGAAACCGTCGTTGTACTGCACGAGGTCGTCGACGCTCGAGTCCGCCCACATGCCCTTCTTGTCCGCGGTCGCGTTACCCGCCTCCTGCACGCTCTTGCGGAACCCCTCGACCGCGCCCGAATCGGCGTGGGCGATGATCTCGCGCAGCTGCGCCTCCGCCGCGGCACGGCTGTCTCGCTGAATGACGAACCCGTTCAGGCCGAACCGGGTGCGCCGACCGTGCTCCGCCGCGATGCGGGTGACGTCGTCGTACTGCTCGGTGAACCCGTCGAAGTCCTTGCCGTTCGAGAAATACCAATCCGAGAATGCGCCGCCGTTGAAGCGCGCGGCCGTGGAGTTACCGCCCTGGAAGATGTCGGGGTGCGCCCGGCCCGGCACCTCGTACGGGAACGGCCGCAGCGTGAAATCGGTGATGTCGTAGTACTTGCCGTGGAACGAGAACTTCTCCTGCGTCCACAAGCCGCGAAGCACCTGGATGAATTCCGCTGCCCGCTCGTACCGTTCGTCGTGCTCGAGCCACTCGAGACCGAGGTCGGTGTACTCGTCCTTGAACCACCCGCTGACGACGTTGACGGCGGCCCGGCCGTGCGAGAACTGGTCGGCCGTGTTGATGAACTTGGCCAGAACCGCCGGATGCCAGATGCCCGGGTGGATGGCCGAGATGACCTTGAGCTTCTCGGTCGCGAGCAGCAGAGCGAGGCTGATCGAGGTGGACTCGTGCTGCTGGGCAGCGCCGTAGCTCGAGGCGTAGCGCACCTGACTGAGGGCGTACTCGAATCCCACGCGCTCGGCCGTCTGCGCGAGCTTCACGTTGTAGTCGTAGCCCCAGTCGGTGCGCTGCTCGATCGAACTGATGACGAGCCCGCCGCTGACGTTGGGCACCCAGTAGGCGAACTTCAGCGGCTCGTGGGTGGGAGTGGAATCGGTCATGGGGTCCTCCTCGCGGATCGGAACCCGGCCAACCTCGCATCGCTTCGGGCATCGGTCAACGACATATGACGGACCGTTTCGTCGCGTGACGCCGGGCGACGGTCGCCGGGTGAGGATGGAGCCATGACCTCCCCCCAGCGCGTGCGTTTCGGCTACTGGACCCCCATCTTCGGCGGATGGTTGCGCAACGTCGACGACGAGCAGACCCCCGTGTCGTTCGCCCACATCGCCGACATCGCGCGGGCTGCGGAAGAGGGCGGGTTCGACCTCACGCTCATTCCCGAGCTCAACCTCAACGACATCAAAGGCGTCGAGGCTCCGTCGCTCGACGCGTGGGCGGTGACGGCGGGACTGGCCGCGGTCACGTCGTCGCTGGAGCTCATGACGGCCGTGCGTCCGGGTTTCCACAACCCGTTCCACACCGCGAAGCAGGCCGCGACGATCGACGAGATCAGCGGCGGCCGTTTCACCCTCAACGTCGTGTCGGCGTGGTGGGCAGAAGAGGCCAAGCAGTACGAGGGGCTCTTCAGCGCGCACGACGACCGGTACGCCCGCACGATCGAGTGGGTGGAGGTGCTGCGCGGTCTCTGGTCGCAGACGCCTTTCGCGTACGAGGGGGAGTACTACCGCACCGAGGGCACGTACACCGAGCCCAAGCCGCAGGTGCAGCCGCGCTTGTACGCCGGCGGCGAGAGCGAAGCCGGCCGCACGGCGATCACGCGCTTCGCCGACGCGTACCTCACGCACGGCGGAACCCTCGAGGAGCTCGAGACGAAAGTCGCCGACATGCGCCGCCGGCGCGCCGAGGCCGGAGCGACGCCGTTCGAGGCCTTCGGCATGGCGGCGTATGCCGTGGTGCGCGACACCGAAGACGAGGCGCAGGCCGAGATCGATCGCATCACTGACGTGCGCGGGGGAGCGGCCTACGGCTCGTACCAGGACTTCGTGAGCAAGTCGAAGCTCGACACCCAGGTCGACCTCAAGGAGTACTCGGTGTCGAACCGCGGCCTGCGGCCGAACCTCGTCGGCACGCCCGACCAGGTCGCCGAGCGCATCGTGGAGTTCGCGAACGTCGGCGTCTCGACGCTGCTGCTGCAGTTCTCGCCGCACCTGCCCGAGATGCAGCGGTTCGCCGCCGAGGTGATCCCGCGCGTGCGCCGGCTCGAGGCGCAGCGCGACGCCTGACGCGGGGGCGTTACGGCGCGAACGTCCGGCGCAGGTCGGGCGGGGCCTGGCGCGGGCCGGACCCGGGTCTGCGCACCCCCTGTTGAGTGTCCAAAACACCCGGACGGATTAGAAAAACCTCCGGGTGTTTTGGACATTCAACCCGGTGGAGGTGGCGCATTCCGTTCACCGTCCCTGCCCGGGCTTTGCTCGGCGAGCGATGCCGACACGCCCGCACCCCGTGGGTTGGCACGCCGCCCCCGCACGTCGGCGCGGCAATGCGTCGGCGCGCCCGTGCGTCGGCACGCCCGTGCGTCGGCACGCCGTGCCGGCACCAGGCCGCCGGGCATGTGAGTGTCCAAAAGACCCCGAGCGCGCCGACGCCTTCGCGGGGTGTTTCGGACACTCGAGGGGAAAGGGCACCGCCTGGGATGGCCGCACGCCTGTTGAGTGTCCAAGAAACCCGGACGGATTCCGAAACTCTCCGGGTGTTTTGGACACTCAACGGGACAGACGGATGGATGCCGTCGACCCCGCGCGAAGGTGCGCTCTACGCCACGGCGCGAAGGGCCTGGTCGAGGTCGGCGATGAGATCTTCCGCATCTTCGAGGCCGATCGACAGGCGGATGAGGCCGTCGCCGATGCCGAGGCGGTCGCGCGTCTCTTGCGTGAAGCCCAGGTGAGTGGTCGTCGCGGGGTGGAGCGCCATCGACCGGGTGTCACCGATGTTCGTCATGCGACTGAAGAGGCGTAGGGCGTCGAAGAAGCGCTCCGCGGCGGGACGACCGCCACGCACGGTGAACGAGAACACCGAGCCCGAGAGACCGTCGTAGTCGCGCACGGCGAGCGCGTGCTGCGGGTGAGACGGGAGTCCGGCGTAGTCCACGCTCTCGACCGCCGCATGATCCTCGAGCCACTCGGCGATCGTGCGGGCCGTGGCGAGGTGCTGGCGCATGCGCACCGACAGCGTCTCCATGCCCTGCTGCAGCAGAAAACCGTTCAGGGGCGAAAGCGCCGGACCGGTGTCGTTCGCGATGCCGAACCGCAGTGACAGCTCGAACGCACGCGGCCCGAACGCCTCGACGAACGAGGCATGACCGGCGATCGCGGTGTCGGTGAGGGCGGGGTAGGAGCGGTCGGATGCCGCCCAGTCGAAGGTGCCGCCGTCGACCACGGCGCCGGCGAGGTTCGCCCCGTGGCCAGAGAGGAACTTCGTCGCCGAGTGCACGACGATGTCGGCCCCGTGCTCGATGGGGCGGATGAGGAACGGCGTCGCGATGGTGTTGTCGACCACGAGAGGGATGCCGTGGCGCCGCGCGACCCGGGCGACGGCGTCGATGTCGACGACGTCATTCTTGGGGTTCGGGAGGGTCTCGGTGAAGATCGCTTTGGTCTCGGGACGGATGAGCGCGTCCCACTCCGCTTCGTCGGTGGGGTCCCAGACGTACTCGACGGTCACGCCCATGCGGGCGAACGTGCGGTCGAAGAGCACGCGGGTGCCGCTGTAGATGCTCGCGGTCGAGACGATGTGCTCGCCGCTGCCCGCGAGACCCAACAGGGCGATAGTGATCGCCGCCTGGCCCGAGCCGACGACGATCGCGCCCGACCCGCCCTCGAGGGAAGCCAGGCGGGCTTCCGCTACCTGGTTGGTCGGGTTCGCGTTCCGCGAGTACAGGTGGCCCAGATCGGCGCCGGCGAACCGATCGGTCGCCTCCTGGAAGGAGTCGAATCGGTAGGCCGCCGACAGGTGCACCGGCGTGATGCGCGAGCCGTGCGTGAGGTCTTCGATCTCGCCCGCGTGCACCTGCCGCGTGGCGAAGCCGAAGCCGTCCCACTCGGAGTGCGGGGGAGCGGCCTCAGCCACGCGAACCGACCACTTCCTGCGGGAGCAGCGAGCCGAGCCAGCGAGCGATCTCGCGCGGTCCGGAGCGAGGCGCGGTGGCCTCGACGTCGGGGTTGTAGTTCGTGTTCGTGTTCACGTCGTAGGTCACGGTGCGGCCGTCGCGCGTCTCGATGAACTCGATACCGGCGATACCGACGCCCTCGGCCGCGAGAAAAGCGAGGAAGCGATCGATCAGGACGGGATCGACGTCGTCGCGACGGCGGAACAGCGGCTCGGGCTCGACTCCGTCGGCACCCGGAACCGCGCACGCCTCGGCGGGGCACAGCTCGAAGCTGCCCGCGCTGGTGTCGACCCGCACGGCGTAGACGAATTCGCCGGCGACGAACTCGGCGCGCGTGATGAACGGGGCCTGGGCGACCAGCAGCTCCTGCAGCAGCGTGATGCCGTCGGGCGAGGGCTCGAAGTCGGAGCTGCCGACCCACGCAGCGAACTCGTCGACCGAATCCCAGCGCCGCACGCCGAGGCCCTTGCCGCCCTGATTGTGCTTGCTGATGAAGGGCGCACCGAAGTCGCGTGCCTTGGCAACGAGGTCGTCGGTGCCGAACACGGCGACCGTGCGCGGAACGTCTATGCCTGCGTGCCGCAGAGCCGCATGCTGAGCGACCTTGCTGACCTCGAGCTCCAAAACGTCTGCGCCGTTGATCACGGTTCGACCCCACGACGCCAGCCAGCGGAGAACGGCGCGACCGAACTCCTTGCTGTGCGCGTGATCGCGCGTGTGCGCCGATGCGCTCAGACGCGACCAGAACACGCCCTCGGGAGGCTCGACCGCGAGGTCGATCGACCCGTCGGTGAGGAGCCACTCCTCGAACGGCACCCCTTCTGCCTCGAATGCCGCCGCGAACGGCGGGATCCACTGGGGATTTTCGTGGATGACATAGACCTTGCCCGACATGCCGCCAGGCTAACCCGCACCCCCGACATCGCGCCCACTCCGCGTCACGAAGCGACACCGGGTCGCGGCATCCCTAGGCTCGTCTCTCGGAAAGGGGATGCCATGACCTCCGACTACATCGACGCCAACCGCGCCAACTGGGACGAGCGCGCGACGCTGCACGCTGCCCGGGATGGCTCAGGATACGGAATCGCACGCTACATCGACGACACCGAAGCATTGTCGGACGTGGTGCGTTTCGACCGGCCGCTGCTGGGCGACATCGCGGGAAAGCGAACGGTGCACCTGCAGTGCCACATCGGCACCGACACTCTTTCCCTGGCCCGACTCGGCGCCAAGGTGACCGGACTCGACTTCTCCGAGAACGCGGTCGTCGAGGCCCGCCGGCTTGCCGCCGAGGCGGGCGTCGAGGTCGATTTCGTCCGGTCGGATGTGCGGGATGCCGCGAACGCCCTGCCCCGCGGAGAGTTCGACCTCGTCTACACGGGGATCGGTGCCCTGTGCTGGCTGCCGTCGATCACCGAGTGGGCGGGGGTCGTCGCCGACCTGCTCGCTCCGGGCGGCACGCTGCACATCCGCGAGGGGCACCCCGTCCTGTGGGCGATGAACGAGGATCTGCCAGGGCTGTCCCTCGCGTTCCCCTACTTCGAGCAGGCCACTCCGCTCGAGTGGAACGACGACAGCACCTACGTCGAGGTGGCCGCACCCCTGAAATCGACGCGGACGTACGAGTGGAACCACGGTCTCGGCGAGATCGTCACGGCACTGCTCGAGCGCGGCCTGCGTCTCGACACGCTGGTCGAGCACGACAGCGTGCCGTGGGAGGCGCTTCCCGGCCGCATGACCCCGCGCTCCGACGGCGAGTTCGCGTTGACCGAGCAGCCGTCGGTCGTGCCGCTGAGCTACACGATCAGGGCGACGAAGGTGGCGTGAGGGTCGGTGCGGGCGAGAAAGTCCTCGACGGCTGGAGCTCGAAGATGTCGCCCGGAACGCACGGACTGACGTAGCCGAAGTTGGCGAGTCCTGTGCCGACCCAGAGGTCAGTGATCGCGCCATCCTTATGCGTCCCGGCGAGAAACGGCGGATCGGAGACGATGTAACGGGTCGGATCCAAGTCCGTGTTCACAGTCAGTGTCGCGTCGACGCCCAAGGTCGACCACTTTTCTTGCACACGTATCGCGAGGTTTTCTGGCGTGTCCGAGAGGGTGGCAGTGAGCTGAGAGTCCAGGCGAAGTTGAACCTCAGCTATTCCATCCTCCAGACCGCAGGAAAACCATTGCTTTTGTAAGGACCATCCGTCGACCCCGATCACATGCTGCGCAGCGGAGTAGAGAACAGCCCCCTCGTCCGAAACAGCATCTGGCGTCGCGAGCTCCCCGTCCGTGTGCTCCGCAGACGCACAACCACTGAACGTCACAGAAACAGCGCACACGGTGACCGCGAACAAGGTCCACTTCCTCGGAGTCAAAACGGACCGCCCTCCCATTTCTCGCCGTCCCTGATGATTCTGTCCTCCGGTGTCCCGCCCATAACAAGACGATCGTCGTCTCCCATCGCCGCCAGGGCGGCATTAAAAACGGCGGTGGTGTTACTCGTCAGATAGCTCGCATTGAGCTGCGACTCGGTGCCGAAAGGGCCGTGCTTCCCCACAGCGAAGAGCTCCCGCCCGCCGACCTGAGCCGCCTCAGATGAGAAGACTTTCGCGCCGAACTCCGGCAAGGTCGGGTCGGTGCGGTGCGAGAGGGCCTGGCCCAACGGAGCCCACCCGTCGAGTCGAGCTTGAGACGCAAAGACCTGCCCCTCTGGCACGTTCAGGTCAGAGGCGTTTCCGACCTGGGGAGCAATCCCCGCAGAGCCCAGAAGAACAAGATGATCGGCCTCCGCGCGCTTGAGCGCAAGCGTAGCGACGTCCGTGCCGTAGGAGTGCGCGATGACGGAAAGATCCGCACTTGCGCGACCGACAGCAGATGCGCTGATGGCCTGAAGGTCATGCGCGAGTGCAGATGCTCCGACCTCGGCCCTGGCATCTCCCGCGACCTCCAGGGCATTACTGTCCGGCATGGGTGGGTGGTACCCAATCCATGCCACAACCGCGATGCTGGAGGGATCCACGTGCGCTAGCTGTGCCTGTTCAGCCCTGAACGCGCCGGCAAACCTCACATAACTTTCGATGTCGTTGGCAACCGTCGTCCCCATCCCCGGCACAATCACACTCACATGCTCCGCGGCATCCAAATCCCCCACCGCCACTTGCGCCAACGGCGGCCGGTCCAGCACCAGTGAGACGAGCGTGTTGCCCTTCGACGCACGATCCAGCGCCTCCAAAGCCGCCACCTGCTCCGCGTCATCCAACGGACTGTTCCGCGCCTCCTTCAGCGCCTGGGCGAGCACGATGCGGTTCGCCCGGTCGCGTGCGGCGTAGGCGACGCCACCGAGGTTGCCGATCACGCCGGGGGCCGTCGCGATCAGCGCGTCCTGCTGCGAAGCGCTCAGCTCGCGCCACCAGGGCGCCACCTCGCTCGGGGCGATCTGCGACAGCCGGGTGACCAGGTCTGGCCGGGCTTGTAGCAGCGCGGCGAGCGCGGCACCGTCGAGCGAGCGCAGCACCGACAGCACACGGTCCCACGTCAGTGTGGCCACGCCGAGTTGCGTGCCGACAGCGGCCCACGTCGCGCCGCGCGCCCGCACCGCGTCGATCGCGGCGCGGACCGCCGCGGCCGCGGCGGTGCCCGCTGTGCGCACATCGGCGCGGGCGTCCGCGAGCATCGCCTCGGCGCGCGCTCTCGCTTCCGTGCGGGTCGTCGGGGCAGGGCCGCGGTGTCGAGCGTCGGTCGCGAAGACCGGCCACCCCCGAGCGAAGGAGGCGAACGGGACTCCGTCGGCGGCGTCCTCCGCCAGTGACTCCGAGAACGCCCACCCTTCGATCGCCTCCGCCGCGAGGGTCTGCGCCCTACGCAGCGCCAGGGCGTAGGTCCGCATCGGCTCGACGATCGAAGCCGCCCCGTCGCCGATCTCCGTCCACCGCTGCGCCACGGCCGCCATACGGGCGGCATACGCGTCAGCTCCCTCACCGCTCCAGCCGTCGATTTCGCGCAGCCACCGAAGTTCCTCGGCCGTCGTCCCCGCCACACGGCTTCGTCCCGACGCGAGATGAGCGGCCTCGTACGCCGCATCAACCGAACCCGGAACCAGGTCCTGAGCCACCGACGCCGCGCCCAGACCGCTCACAGCCCCTCCTTGAGCGCCTTCACGGTCGCGTCGGCCTTGGCACCCGCCGCCTCGTACATCTCGGCGGAGTTCCGAAGACCGGATGCCACGTCGTCCGACTGCGCGACCACCTCGGTCCACCCGCCCGTCAGTGCCTGCACGAAGTCGCCCACGGCCGCGCCCAGTTCGGCGTGACCGAGGTTGCGGGAGTCGGGCACCGCCGTCTCTGCCTCAGCGCGCTGGACGGTGACGTCGACGACCTGTGCCGTGCGACGCAGTCTCTCTGAATCAACCGAGATCTCGCGCATGCCGGAAAGGTAGACGAACTCGGCGGAGGGCCTCGGAAGTTATCCACAGATCCCGCCCGCAACCCGGGCGAAGTTCACCCGGTCACCCACCCATGACGAACGTCACCCCCGAATGGTGACGGGCGATGGATGTGCCGCGAACCACCCGGGGCCAGCATGAACACATGACCTCCACCACCCCCCTCCCCGCCGCGATCGACGCGCGGGGCGTCGTCAAGAGCTTCGGCTCCGTCCACGCCGTGCGCGGCGTCGACCTCACCGTCCGACCGGGCGAGATCGTGGCCTTCCTCGGCCCGAACGGCGCGGGCAAGACCACCACGATCGACATGATCCTCGGCCTCACGAACCCCGACGCCGGCAGCATCGAGGTGTTCGGCCACACCGCTCGCGGCGCCGTCGCCCGCGGTCTCGTCTCCGCCGTCCTCCAGTCGGGCGGACTGCTGAAAGACCTGACCGTGCGAGAAACGGTGGAGCTCACGGCGAGCCTGTTCGCCGAGAAGCGTCCCGTCGACGAGGCGCTCGAGCGTGCCGGCATCCGGAATCTCGCCCGCCGCAAGGTGGGCCTGTGCTCGGGCGGCGAGCAGCAGCGGCTGCGCTTCGCGATGGCGCTCGTGAGCGACCCGGCGCTGCTGATCCTCGACGAGCCCACCACCGGCATGGACGTCGAGGCGCGCCGCTCGTTCTGGAGCGCGATTCGAGCGGATGCCGCGCGCGGACGCACCGTGATGTTCGCCACGCACTATCTCGACGAGGCCGACGAGTACGCCGACCGCATCGTGCTCATGCGAGGCGGGCAGATCGTGGCCGACGGCAGCACCACCGAGATCAAGAACCTCGTCTCGGGACGAGTCGTCCAGGCGACGCTTGCGGATGCCGACCTCACGGCGCTCGCGGCTCTGCCCGGCGTCGATTCGGTCGAGGCCAACGGCGAGCGCGTCTCGGTGCGCACGCGGGACTCCGACGCCCTCGCCCGGCACCTGCTCAGCACGACCACGGCGCGCGATCTGGAGATCACCGCGCAGAACCTCGAGAGCGTCTTCTTGACTCTCACCGCCGAGCCCTCGGCATCCGACCTCGTCTCGACAGGAGCACTCCGATGACCGCCATCACTCTCGACCGCCCGGTTCCCGCCTTCGGTGGCTTCACGCTGACCTACCTGCGCATCGAACTGGTGCGCAAGCTGCGGAATCCTCGGAGCATCTTCTTCACCGTCGCGTTCCCCGTGCTGATGTTCTTCATCGTCGGGTTCCAGACGCTCGACGTGCCGCTGACGGATACCCCGCTGGCGGCCGGGGGAGTGTCGGTGGCCGCGTACATCATGGTCTCGATGGCGATGTACGGAACCATGATGTCGGCGACGCAGACCGGGGCGTCGGTCGCGGTCGAGCGCGCGCAGGGCTGGTCGCGCCAGCTGCGGCTCACGCCCCTCAACCCCGTCGCGAACGTCGTGGTGAAGATGCTCGCGGGCATGATGTTCGGCCTCATCGCCGTGATCGCCACATACGCGGTGGCGGCGGGCGCCGGCGTGCAGCTCGCCCCGGTGCAGTGGATCGTCACGGGCCTGGCGGCCTGGGTGCTCGCCGGCGCCGTCTTCACGACGCTCGGGCTCATGGTCGGGTACATGGTGCCCGGTGAGAACGCCGCGCAGATCACGAGCCTCGCGGTGGTGCTGCTGTCGTTCCTCGGCGGGTTGTTCTTCCCCCTGTCGTCGATGCCCGACTTCCTGCAGGTCATCGGCAAGCTGACGCCGGTGTACGGCATCGGCGAGCTCGCCCGTTCGCCCCTGACTGGTGACGGATTCGACCTCGGCGCCCTGATCAACGCGGTGGTCTGGCTCGTGGTGTTCGTCGCCGGAACCGTGTACTTCTTCCGTCGCGACACGCGTCGCGGCTGACGCGCCTAGGGTGAACGACGTGAGCACGACGACCGGCCCGGAACGCACCCGCGTTCCGGGCCGCCGTCCGTTCCGACGCGGCTGGTTCATCGGGGCGTCGATCTCGTTGATCTGGACCTTTCCCGTGCTCGTCGAACTGTGGGAGGGGCCGAGCGTCGCGGGTCACCTCGTCGGCACCGCGATCGTGGTCGTGTTCGCGGCCGCGTTCATGGCGACCGTTCCCTACGCCCGTGCCACCGCGTCGCGCCTGCGCCGGGTGGCGCCGACCGTGGTGCTGTTCGCACTCAGCCTCGCGCTGCTGCCGTGGCTCGGCGCCGACATCCGTTGGATGTGGACGTTCGTCGGCGTCGCGTTCGCCGTCTCGGCGATGGGCCGACGGACGACCTGGCTGTTCGTCCCGGCCCTCAGCGCTCTGTCGTTCGTCGTCGGCGAGGCGATGGGCGCCGACGCGTTGTCGAACGTCGTGAACTCGGCGATCATCCTCTCGATCTCGATAATGATGTTCAGCTTCGTCGAGAACATCTCGACCCTCGAACGCCTCCGCGACGCGCAGGAGCAGATCGCCGAACTCGCCGCCGAGCGCGAACGCGGACGAGTCGCCCGCGATGTACACGACATCCTCGGACACTCGCTCACCGTGATCACCGTCAAGGCCGAGTTGGCGGGACGACTGATGGATGCCGGCTCCCCGGCCGCCCGTGACGAGATCGGCCAGATCGAGGAGCTGTCGCGGGGAGCGCTGGCCGACGTGCGGGCGACGGTCCACGGTTACCGGGGCGTGAGCATCAGCGGCGAGCTCGCCGCGGCGCGAGCAGCGCTCGAGAGCGCGGGAGTGTCCGCCGACCTCCCCGGCTCCACCGACCAGGTTCCCGCCGACCGGCGTGAACTCGCCGGCTGGGTCGTTCGAGAAGCCGTGACCAACGTGGTCCGCCATTCCGGCGCGAGTGCCTGCCGCGTGCGACTCGACAACCGCTCCATCGAGGTCGCCGACGACGGTTGCGGCCCGGCGTCCACGGCATCCACCGGCTCGGGACTGACGGGGCTCCGCGAACGCGTCGAGACCTCGGGGGCGCGGTTGACGATCGGTCGCAGCGACCTCGGCGGGTTCCGAGTGAAGGTGGCGTGGTGATCCGACTGCTCATCGCCGACGATCAAGCTCTCGTGCGCGGGGCCCTCGCCGCCCTCCTGGGACTCGAGCCCGACATCGAGGTCGTCGCCCAGGTCGGACGCGGAGACGAGGTCGTCGAGGCCGCGCGGTCGTCGGACGCCGACGTCGCCCTGCTCGACATCGAGATGCCCGGCCTCGACGGGATCGCTGCGGCATCCCTCCTGCGCTCGGAGGTTCCCGGATGCCGCGCCCTCATGGTCACGACCTTCGGGCGCCCCGGGTACCTGGCGCGGGCCATGCAGGCCGGCGCCTCGGGTTTCGTCGTCAAGGACACCCCGGCGGCCGAACTCGCGAATGCGGTGCGGCGGGTGTCTGAGGGTCTGCGCGTGGTCGACCCGCAGCTCGCCGCCGAGTCGCTCGCCCAGGGCGACTCACCCCTGACCGAACGCGAGACCGACGTGCTCGCCGCAGCGCGCGACGGCGGCTCGATCGCCGACATCGCCCGCACCGTGCACCTGTCGGAGGGCACGGTCAAGAACCACCTGTCGAGCGCGATCGGCAAGACCGGCGGGCGGAATCGGGCGGATGCCGTGCGGGTCGCTGTGGAGCGGGGGTGGCTCTGATTAGGCGCCCACCCCGAACGCCACCGCCTCCTCCTCCGTCAGCATCCGCGACCGAATGAGGAATCGCATGCCCGTCGGTCCCTCGACCGAGAACCCGGCGCCACGCCCGGAACGACGTCATGGGCGGGGGTCGTCGCCGAGCTCCCGACGCCCGGAGGGACCCTTCACATCCGGGAGGGACACCCGATCCTGTGAGCCCTGAACGAGGAGCTCCCCGATCTCGCGCGATCTTTCCGTACTTCGAGCAGACAACCCGCTCGAGGGGGACGACAGCACGTACGTCGAGGTCTCGGCGCCGCTGACGTCGACCCGCACGTGCGAGTGGAATCACGGCCTCGGCGAGATCGTCACCGCCCTGCTCGGCAGAGGCCTCCGCTTCGACGCGCTCGTCGAGCACGGCAGCGTCCCGTGGGAGGCCATCCCCGGCCGCGCGACCTCACGGAAGGACGGCGAGTACGCCCTAACCGAGCAGCCGTCCGTCATGCCTCTGAGCTACACGATCCGGGCAACTAAGGGGCGTGAGCGGGGGCGCAAAACCTTCCGAAGGTGGAGGGGACTGCACAGCCCCGTTCGGCGCCCTGGATGTCATCGGCCGCCAAAAAGCAGCGCGGCACCCCCCGCAACCCCCATCGCGGCGACCACGGCCAGTAGGTACCACGTGACTCGCATACGGTTCACACGGCTGCCCCGCGACTGCATGGGCGTCACGGGCGCGCCGAACTGGTGTACCTCAGCGCCCGAGGACGAGGCGTCCATCGGGAAGGTCTCACGAACACGGTCCATGAGTAGCTGCGCTGTACGAAGAGTGTGCTTCCATGACTGCGCGTCGTCCGTCGAAAGAGAGCGAGGGGCGTACAGAAACAGCCACCGTCCGTTCAGTTCCACATCCAACGGATATGACCCGTTGTCCAACGCCTCGACGACCTCGGGCGTCAGGAGCGCGTCAGCCGCAAACTCTGCTCCGGGGGCTGCCTCTACGCGGAGGCCGCTACGACTTTCGTCCGCTAGAGCCCCGGCCGGGGTTGCCGGCAGAGGGCTCTGGGCAAAGTTCGACCGCGATTCCATCGTGACGGAGGGCATCGCGACGCCGACGTCCACAGCAAGATACCCCCACCGCTGAGTGAACTGGTTCCCCACAGCGACCTCCGTGTAGAAGCTGTCACCGATCTCCATCATGGGAGTGCCGGGGATGCGCACGATGTTGACGGCGCGCTGCGAGAATCGCGACCTGCCATTCGGTTCGCGAAAGACCACCCCGGGCAGCTGCTGCTCGACCGCATGCGTGTAGTACTGCCAGCCGTTCGCCAGGGCTAGACGAGCGACGGCGTTCGCCGTCGGGTCTGTCCTCGCCGGCGGATCGGTCGGATGCGTGAGCGGCGTGAAGTCGATGTCAGCGTGCACGGGGTCATTCTGCCCGCTGCGGTGTCAAGACGAGACTCCGTCTGTGGCGCGGGAGACCCTATGGTGTTGAGCACGACATTCAAGGAGGGCTGAGTGACGGACTCTGCAGAAGTGAAAGAAGCGCTACTCAAGCTCGACAGGCAGGTGGCCCTGAGCCAGCGTCGGGCGGAGCAGATGCAGCAACTCGCATCGGACATCGAGGCGATACGCGTCGAAATCTCCTCCCCAGGTGGACAGGTAAACGTTTCAGTGGATGCCAACGGACGGTTGCTCGATGTCGGCTTCACTCACCAGGCGTTCGTATTGGGTCCCGATCGGGTCCGTTCGTTGCTCCTTCAGGCGCTCGACGAGGGCTACGAGGAAGCGACACGTCGCAGTATCGCCCTGGCTACGGATGCTCTCGGACCCGACGCGCCAACGGTCGCTGGCCTTCGCACGAATGCTGAACGGTACCGCCCACAAGCGAAGCAAGAGGATGCAGGGTGAGCGACGATCGTATTCGAGTAGATCCGGATTTCCTGCGGCAGCACGCTCGTAAAGTGGCGGCGCTGTCGAGCGACGTTGCTGAAGCAGCCTCGGCGGCAGGGCATGTCTCTCTCGGAGGGCAGGCTTTCGGAATCATTTGTGCCTTTGCCGCCACCCCGACGACTCTCCTCGGCTTGAGCGCTACAGGTGCCCTCCAATCCGTTGAGCGCGCCCTGGGGAGAGCTGCAACCGCAGCAACGCAGATGGCCGACGACTTCGAGGACCTCGAGAACCGCTTCGTGTACGAGCTAGAAACTCTCCGAGCGAAAATTGACGGCGGTGTATACACGTGACGGAGACAAATGCGCTGATCGCACTACCGGAAGCAGGCAGTCTCGCCGACGGCATTGGTCCGTTCGAAGATGGATCTCTCCTCGTCGAGTCCATCTCGGGGGGCGATTGGATTGGGGCATCACTTGCCGGGGGCTCGATCCTCGCGTCTGGCGTCGACGCGGTCGTAAACCCGATCGCGACCCTCGTCTCGCTCGGCGTTGGATGGCTTCTCGAACATATGTGGCCGCTGAACGACTGGCTGAACGAGCTCACCGGCGACCATCACGAGGTCGCCGGTTTCGCCGAGACCTGGCAGAACATCGCGGGTCGACTCACTGGGTCGTCAGACTCGCTGCGTTTTTACGTTAGCGACCTGGGCGACTTCGACGGGGCCGCTGCTGACGCCTACCGAGCGTTGCTTACGTCCCTGACGTCGTCATTGCACAGGTGCGCTGAACTGTGCTCCGGACTTGGGATTGCGGCGGAGTTACTTGCTGGGATCATCAAGGCGGTACACGATGTCGTCCGCGACGTGATCGCAGACCTCGTCGGGTTCGTCGTTCAGGAGCTGGCGCTGGTTGCAGGAACCTTGGGGGCGGCAACACCGGTAGTGGCCGCCCAACTGGCGGTGAAATCGGCCAAATGGACCGCCCTTCTCTCCGGATTCATCCGCGACCTCGTGACGTCCGCCGGAAGTTACGTGGATCTTGCCAAGACGATCAGGGAATTCGTCGACCGGGCATCCTCGGCCATCGACGGGAGTGTGCCCGCCGCGTGACTCCGCTTCTCGATCGGGCCTTGGCCGCCGTTCCTCCCGCCAATTGAGTATGCGGCGACCTCGGCGTTCTGCGTTGCTATGCCTGCATTCAGCAACTCGCGATCGGGTGCCCCGCGAGATCCGGCTACTGCCGGGGCACACCGCATTGGCGATTGCCTACGACAAAGGGGCTGAACATCGTTACCGCTCCCTTCATCCGGCGCGATCTCATGCATTGCTGGGTCGTGCGGCCGGTTGTGCCGGTCCCTCGGCCCCTCTCGCATTTGGTCGGCGCAGGAGTACGGCTGCGTCATGAGTCCGGCAGCTCGCGACTAACGCGATGGTAAGCGACATACGAAGCGCCTCGGGTTGGTGAGGACCTGCTCCTTTGGCATTACGACGACGCGCCCACCCCGAACGCCACCGCCTCCTCCTCCGTCAGCATCCGCGACCGAATGAGGAACCGCATGCCCGTCGGTCCTTCCACCGAGAAGCCGGCGCCGCGTCCCGGAACGACGTCGATCGTCAGGTGCGTGAACTTCCAGTACTCGAACTGCGACTCCGACATGTAGACCTCGACGGGGTCGTCGAGTCCGACCTCGATGTCGCCGAGGTGCACGTCGCTAGGCCCGGTGAGGAACATGCCCACGGGGTAACACATGGGGGAGCTACCATCGCAGCACCCGCCGGACTGGTGGAACATCAGCGGCCCGTGCTTGACCGTCAGCTCGCGCAGCAGCGCGGCAGCGGCATCCGTCACGTCCACGCGGGAGAGTTCTGGCATCCGTTCCCGTCCTTCGTTGAGGCATGTCCCACTTAGTGCGGAGATCGCGAACCCGATCCGCACAAAGTGGGACATGTATACCGTCCGCCACGCTGCGTGTCCCACTTCGTGCGAGTTCAGTCCGTCGAGCTCGCGCGAAGCGGGACATTCCGGAGGGAGCTCAGAAGAAGCCCATCGCCCCGTCGGCGTACGACACGAGCAGGTTCTTCGTCTGCTGGTAGTGGTCGAGCATCTTGAGGTGGTTCTCGCGGCCGATGCCCGACTGCTTGTACCCACCGAACGCCGCGTGCGCGGGGTACTGGTGGTAGGTGTTCGTCCAGACGCGCCCGGCCTCGATGGCCCGGCCCGCGCGATAGGCGGTGTCGCCGCTGCGGCTCCAAACACCGGCGCCCAGGCCGTACAGCGTGTCGTTGGCGATCGAGATCGCGTCGTCGAAGTCATCGAACGACGTGACCGACAGCACCGGCCCGAAGATCTCCTCCTGGAAGATCCGCATGTCGTTCGTGCCCTCGAACACGGTCGGCGCGACGTAATACCCGCCCGACAGGTCACCGCCGAGGTCGACCCGCTCCCCGCCCGTGAGCAGCTTCGCACCGCCCTGCTTGCCGATGTCGATGTACGACAGGATCTTCTCGAGCTGGTCGTTCGAGGCCTGCGCGCCGATCATCGTCTCGGGGTCGAGCGGGTTGCCCTGGCGCACTTTCTTGACGCGCTCTAGGCCGTCGCCGAGGAACTGGTCGTAGATCGACCGCTGGATCAGCGAGCGCGAGGGGCACGTGCACACCTCGCCCTGGTTCAACGCGAACATCGTGAAACCCTCGAGCGCCTTGTCGTAATAGGCGTCGTCGTTGTGCAGAGCGACGTCTTCGAAGAAGACGTTGGGGCTCTTGCCTCCGAGCTCGAGCGTGACGGGGATGAGGTTCTGCGAGGCGTACTGCATGATCAGGCGGCCGGTCGTGGTCTCGCCGGTGAAAGCGATCTTGCGGATCCGCTTGTGCTGGGCGAGCGGTGCTCCCGCCTCGATGCCGAAGCCGTTCACGATGTTCACGACACCCGCCGGCAGGAGGTCGCCGATGATGTCGAAGAGGAACAGGAGAGATGCCGGGGTCTGCTCTGCCGGCTTGATCACGACGCAGTTGCCCGCGGCGAGAGCGGGGGCCAGCTTCCACGCGGCCATGAGGATCGGGAAGTTCCACGGGATGATCTGACCCACCACACCCAGCGGCTCGTTGAAGTGGTACGCCACGGTGTTCTCGTCGAGCTGGCTGAGCGATCCCTCCTGCGCCCGCAGCACCCCGGCGAAGTAGCGGAAGTGGTCGACGGTCAGCGGAATGTCTGCCGCGAGCGTCTCACGTACCGGCTTGCCGTTCTCCCACGTCTCGGCGACGGCGATCTTCTCGAGGTTCTCTTCGATCCGATCGGCGATCTTGTTCAGGATGACGCTGCGCTCGGCCGGGGTGGTCTTCTTCCACGACGCGAACGCCTTCCACCCCGCCTCGACCGCGCGGTCGATGTCGTGCGCGTCGCCGCGAGCGACCTCGCAGAACGGCTTGCCGGTGACGGGGGTGATGTTCTCGAAGTACTCGCCGCTGTGCGGTTCGACCCACTCTCCGCCGATGTAGTGCCCGTACCGCGAACGGTACTCGGCGACGGCCCCGCGGGTTCCGGGAGCGGCGTAGACGCTCGAGACGCCTTCTTCGACGATGGTCATGCGTGTCTCCTTCGACGGTCATGAGTCGCCGCGTCGGCTTCGGGCGGCGATGCGCCGACGGTACGCCGGGAGAGGTTGCATCGGGTTGCACGGGGTCGTCGTGGCCGCGGAGGGCGCGAGATCACGTGACCTGGACGAAAACACACGACAAGACGGGTGATGTCGGCGAGATCACGTGATCTCGCGACCTCACCGCACCCCGCGAAACGACGGATGCCACGACCCCGAGGCCGTGGCATCCGTTCTGCGCGTCGAAGACTCGGCGCAGCCGCGCGACTACGCGTCGGCGTCGGCGAGCACCGAACGCAGCGGGGGGACGTTGACCGCGTGCAGGTCGACGTCGTCGAGGCGCTCGATGCTCTGCACGCGTGGCGCGATCGCGCGGTCGTCGGCGACGATCCAGCTGCCGACGAGGAGGAAGCGGTCGTTGCCGGCGGTGATGGGCCCGGTCAGCGCGAACGTCTGGTGCGTGGGAGTGAGGAAAGTGACGCGCACGGGGGTGCCGTGGGGGAGCGTCGAGGGGTCGACCACGTCGGCCTCGAGCGCGGGCTGCGGGGCCTCGATGCCGAGGTCGATGCGCTGGATCTCGGCGCTCGTGGCGAGGATGACGTCGCCGACGAGCGGCTGCCCGCCGACGCCGATGCGCACAGTGCCCTCGAGCGCGTAGAGCCCGTAGCGGGGCGAGCGGACGATGACGCGGGCGACGTCGCCCGCCTTGACCTCGGCGAGTGCCTCGCGGATGCGCCCCACGTCGCGACGGGCGCGAGCTGCCGAGAAGATGTCGAGAGCTTTTTCGTCCATATGGTCAGCGTAACGAGGGCCTCCGACATCGGGGAGGCTCTCAGCAAATCCCCCGGTGGCGCGGGGGAGCACGGAGTGTCACGCGCTTTCGAGGCTCGCCAGCCGGGCCACGAGACCCGCGCGTTTGGGTGAGCGGGCGGGCACCAGCTTCAAACACAAGCGCAGCACCTCCTCGTCGTCGCGCGCGTCGGCGGTCTCGGCGTAGGCGAGAAGCACATCCACCCCTGCTTCGGCGATCAGCGCCTCACGCAGCGTCGAGCGCACCGACTCACGCACCTCGACCACCCCCGGAGCCTCGGAGTCGGGGAGCACCGAGCCCGCATAGGCCGCGAGCGCCACCCGGTGCGCCCCGCGATCGAGCAGCGACAGCACGTGCTGCGCGTCCGTCTCGAGGCCCACGGGAAGCCGGTAGGGCCGCGAGGTGGGGACGAGGCGCGGCGCCACCGGGGCGAGCACGCGCCGCAGCCTCACCATTTCGGGCCGCAGCGTCTCGACGGCAGCGTGGCCGTACACCGCCTCACTCAGTGCCTCGGCGGACAGACCCTCGCGGTGGACGGCGAGCAGTAGCAGGATCTCCGCGTGCCGCGCGCTCAGCTCGACGGACGCGCCGCCGACCTCCAGCAGGGCACGGTCTCGACCCAGGATGCGCAGCAGGGCCCTCGCCGGCGCCGATCGACGCGGGGGAGGAGTCTGCCGCGCGCGCAGTCTCGCCACGAGGATCTCGCTCTCGATCGCCCGAGCCGTGGCATCCACCAGTAATTGCGCTTGAGGAGTCACCGCCTCGGGCCCTCCGGTGACGTCGATCACGCCGAGCAGCCGGCGCGTCTCGGGGTCGTGAACGGGCGCCGCGGTACACGACCAGGGCTGCACGAGCCGGTTGAAGTGTTCCGCGCCGCGGATCTGCACCGACCTGTCGAGGGTCAGGGCCGTCCCCGGGGCCGAGGTGCCCACGGCATCCTCCGCCCAATTCGCCCCCGCCACGAACCCCATGTCGCCGGTCAGGGCACGGATGTGACGATCGCCCTCGACCCACAGCAGCCGGCCCGCGGCGTCTCCCACCGCCACGACCACTCCCGATTCCTCCGCAGTCCCGGGCAGGAGCAGCGAGCGCACCATGTCCATGACCCCGGCGAGCGGGTGAGCGCGGCGGTACGCGTCCAGCTCGCCGCTGGGCAGATCGAGCGGCGGAAGACCTTCGGGCCCGACGAGGGATGCCAAAGACCTTCGCCACGACTCCTGCACGAGCGGTCGAACGTCAGCGAGTCGGCGGTCGTCATTGCCGGCGATGAGCTCCTCGTGGGCACGCGCGATCAGCAGCCCCGAGGTCTCGGGGGATACGGCCGGTCGCGACCACGGAGAGGGCACGGGACTCCCATCGGCGGTGACGGAGGTGGGTCCCAGTGTAGGTCGGGTGTCGCGCCGGCGGGAGGGTCCGATTCAGCGGGGCGCGCTCGATCCTCCGGGGCGGTCGTCGAGTGCCCCGCCCCGTTACGGCGCCATCTCCCACGACACGACGTGCGCGCGATCTAGCGGAACCGGCCCCGGCGCCAGGACATGCGGGATGCCATGAAACCACGCCCCGCTCACCCCTCGGCGCGCGCATTCCTCCAGCCAGGCGCGATTCTTCCGGGTCGTCGTCAGAACAGCTCGATGGGACGCGCGATCGAACGGCAGGACCTCACGCGGGTCGATCGGATCGCCCGTGGCGGTGAGCGTGCGGTCCACCACGACGCTGCCCTCGGGGAGATCGGCGGCCGGAATGGCCCAGAACTCCGCCGGCGGCCGACGACGACCCCGGATCTCGAGCCACGCCTGCCAGATCGCATGCGGGTGGACGGGGGAAAGGAAGACGACCTCTGTCCACGTCCGGTCGAGGCCGGGAATGACGGTGTCGCGCAGCCGCTGCCGCTCCGCGGTGTCGTCGTACTTCGCGAGGGCGTCTCGGTGAGCCTCGGGGGCGATCTTGGCCAGATCGCTCAGCGGGAGGAGCGTCGACGTCCCCTCCGCGAGACCGACCCGCGCGTGGAACACGTAGCTCGTGGCATCCATCGCTCCAGCCTGCCGAGGGAAACCGTTCCCGACGCCCGGAAAACGCCGTCAATCCCAGAGGAACGGACGAGTGCCCCGCGGCCCGTACCGTCGCGCGGACCGCGCGACCGACCCGCCGCCGGCGGTCCGTCACCGTCGGCGTGTCACCGAAGAACTCCGCGCAACGGTCCCGCCCACCGGCGAAAACCTCGAACGCGACTTCAGCCCCGCGCCGCCCACCACTCCCGCAGGCGCTTCTCGGCCTCGTCCTCGCCGAGCACGCCCTCGTCGAGTCGCAGGTCGAGCAGGAAGCGATACGCCTCGCCCACCTCGCGACCCGGCTTCAACCCGAGCACCTCTTGAATGCGGTTGCCGTCGAGCTCGGGGCGGATCGAGTCGATCTCCTCCTGCTCGCGGAGCGCCGCGATGCGGGCCTCGATGTCGTCGTACGCGGATGCCAGGCGCTGGGCCTTCCGCTTGTTGCGGGTGGTCACGTCGGCACGCGTGAGGATGTGCAGACGCTCGAGCTCATCGCCCGCGTCGCGCACATAGCGGCGGACCGCGGCATCCGTCCACGCCCCCTCGGCGTAGCCGAAGAACCGCAGGTGCAGCTCGACGAGGCGCGAGACGACGGTCGTGGTCGCGGCGTCGAAGCGCAGGGCCTGCAGGCGCTTGCGCGCCATGCGCGCGCCCTTGATGTCGTGGTGGTGGAAGGTCACACCGCCGCCCGCCTCGAGTCGTCGGGTAGCGGGCTTGCCGATGTCGTGCAGCAGCGCTGCCAGGCGCAGGGGCACGTCGGGCGCGGCATCCGGGTGTCGTTGCTTCTCGAGCGCGATGGCCTGGCGCAGCACCGTCAACGAGTGCTCGTAGACGTCCTTGTGGTGGTGGTGCTCATCGACCTCGAGGCGCAGCGCCGGCACCTCGGGCAAGAACTCCTCGATCAGACCGGTTTCGACGAGCACCCGGATGCCGCGGACCGGGTCATCGGTCTGCATGAGTCGCACGAGTTCGGCCTGTACCCGCTCGGGACTGACGATCTGCAGGGAACCGCGCAGCTCGCGGATGGCATCGAGGGTGTCGGGGTCGACGGCGAAGTCGAGCTGCGACGAGAAGCGAGCCCCGCGCAGCATGCGCAACGGGTCATCGCCGAAGCTCACGGCCGGGTCGATGGGGGTGCGCAGGCGCCCCGCGACCAGGTCTTCGACGCCGCCGGTGGGGTCGACGAGCGTGCGGGCGGGAACCCGCAGCGCCATCGCGTTGACCGTGAAATCGCGACGGCTGAGGTCGGCCTCGAGGGTGTCGCCGAACGCGACGGTGGGCTTGCGGGTGACCCCGTCGTAGCTGTCGGCGCGATACGTGGTGATCTCGACCTGCTCACCCTTCACCCGGGCACCGATCGTGCCGAAGGCCCGACCCACGTCCCATTGCACCGACGAGACGGGCTTCACCAGCGCGAGGATCTCGTCGGGGCGGGCGTCGGTCGTGAAGTCGAAGTCGTGGGTGACGCGGCCCAGCAGGGCATCGCGCACGGGACCCCCCACGATCGCCAGGTCGCGACCGGCGTCGGCGAAGACGCGGGAGAGTTCGGCGACCACGGGATGCGCGGCGAGCTCCTCGAGGCGCGCGAGACCCTCAGCCATGTTCAGCATGCCTTCGAGCCTATCCGGGGCCGCTGAAGGTCACCGAGCGAGGTGGGCTGTGGATCAGTCGTCTGCGAAGCCCAAGAACCCCGTCACCAGCAACTCGCGCACGCGCGGCAGCAGATCCGCGCGCAGGGCTTCGGCATCCACCTCCATCAACTGGGCGATCGCATCGATGAGAGCGCCCACCGCCAGGTCGCCGTCGCACGCGCCGACGAGGGCCGCGAGCCCCGGGTCGACCTCGAGCGTTCGCGCGAAGCCACCGCCCTGACGCAGTTCGATGACCGAGGGGTCCTCCTCGCCCGGGCGGTGGTGGCGTGCCTCGGTGACGTCGGGGGCGACGCGCAGCACGCTCGCCGCCAAACCCTCGTCGTCGAGCAGCGCAGCTCGGTCGTGCGCGGCGAGGGATGCCGACAGGTGCGGCCCGAAGGCCGATTCCCCGCCACCCGAGACGCGCTCGTAGCGCGCGAGCGTGGGTCCACCGGCGAGAGGTCTGCGCAACAGCACGTACCCGAACCCCACACCCGTCACCCCGCGACTCGCGAAGTCCTCGAGCCACGCGTCGATGAGCCGCGCGTAGGCGGGGGTCCCGGGCACCGTACCGCCGTCGCGCACCCACAGCTCGGCGTAGGCGAGGGGGTCGAGCACCTCGCGCTCGATGACCCACGCGTCGAGCGACGGTCCGACCCATCCGCGCACGCGATCGAGCCCCGACTCGCCCCAGCGGTACTCCCAGTTGCCCAGCGACTGCGCCACCGCGCCGGGTGCGAGGTGCTCACCGATGCCCGAGATGACCGCGGCGACGAGCGAGTCGCCCTCCATTCCGCCGTCGCGGTACTCGTACGCGGGAACCCCGGCGACACGCGGTGTGATGACGAACGGGGGATTGGATGCCACCCGGTCGAAGGTCTCGCCGGCAACGGGATCGAACAGCGATCCCCGGCGGGTCTCGATCCCGTCCACACCGTTCACGAGGGCGTTGAGCCGGGTGAAGCGCAGGGCGCGCTCGGAGATGTCGGTCGCCACCACGTGGTCGACGAGCCGGCGCAGGCGCAGTGCCTGGATACCGCATCCCGTGCCGATGTCGAGGGCCGTGCGTGCGCTTCGGGTGAGCTGAAGACGGGCGAGGGTCTGCGACGCTCCGCCCACGCCCAGCACGTGGTCCTCGGGGAGAGGACCCTCGAGAGCAGCCTCGTCGAGGTCGCTGGCGATCCACCACTCGACCTCGCCCTCGTCGTCGGCGAAGGCCTGGGGCCGCACGAGCGCGGCGGGGGTCACGGCATCCCCCGAGATCTCCAACAGCCCGAGAGCCGCCGCCCCGTCCACACGGAGGGTGGGGAGGGCCGCTTCGGCGTCTCCGCGGGGTACCGGCAGCCCGAGACCCCACAGGCGCCCCAGCACCGCGAGGGCGTCACCGCGCTCGCCCAGCGCCCGAGTGGCGGGGCGGCGGAGCCCGCGGGCGACGGCGTCGTCGGCCTGCACCCCCCACGCGTCGCGGAGGGCCGCACTGGTGTAATCCGCCGCGCGAAGGTCGTCGGCGAGGGCCTGGCACAGCTGGGGATCGGGTTCGGGAAGCACCGGTCCATTCAATCGTCTGCGCGAGGCTATCGGGGGGCTTGTAGGTACGCGGGCCTAGACTCGCAGGCGGTGCGAGGCCCCCTCGTTCCGCCGACGCTCGTATGACCGTGACCTCCCAGCCTTCGGGCGCACCCGTGCCGCGGCGCTCCTTCACGCGCCGGCTCCTGGCGACCCTGGCCGCCGGGGCCCTCGTCGCGGGCATCGCACTCCCGGCCACCGCCGCCTCCGCGGCCACGCCCAGCCCGTCGCCGTCGGCCTCGACCTCTCCGTCGGTGCTCACCGCGGCACCCTCGGCGAACGGCATCCTGCGCCCCGGCGATGCCCTGTCGGTCGTCGTCACCGTCGCGGCCGGCACCTCGCCCGCAGCCGCCGGGCCCGTCACCCTCTCCCTCGGGTCCGCCCCCCTCGCCGACGACGCGTCGATCGACCGCTGGCTCAGCGGTGATGCCTCGGGCATCGCTCTTCAGCAGATCGCCGTGGGAACACTGGATGCCACCGCCTCCGGCGCCCAGTCGACCACGACGCTCACGGCACCGGGCACCGATCCGGCTCTCGCCAACCGCGGGGCGGGGGTCTACCCCGTGCTGGCGACCAGTGCGGGACTGACCGCCCCCAGCGTGGTCGTCGTCCCCGCCGAGGCCGACGCGCAGACGCCGATCGCGCTCGTCGTGCCGATCACCGCGGCGCCCCTCACCCGAGGGCTGCTGACGGCGAACGAACTGGCCGAGCTCACGGCCGTCGACGGCGCTCTGTCGGCGCAGCTCGACGCGGTCGACGGCACCGCCGCGACCCTGGCCGTCGACCCCGCCATCCCCGCCGCGATCCGCGTGCTGGGCTCGGCGGCCCCGCCCACCGCGGTGTCGTGGCTGCAGCGACTGCTGGCCCTGCCCAACGACCGGTTCGCCCTGCAGTTCGGCGACTCCGATGTCGCGGCCCAGCTGCACGCCGGTCTGACGGCCCCGCTGACGCCCACGTCGCTGCAGAACTACATGGCCGCAGCCGACTTCGTGCAGCCGGCTCCGGCCGTCTCGGCGGTATCGACCCCCGCACCGGCTGCGAGCTCGACACCGGGTCAGCCGACGTTCCCGTCGCTGTCGACGCTGCTCGACATCGGGGTCGCCACCCCCAACGTCTACTGGCCCGCCACCGGATCCGCGGGTTCGGACACCGTCGCCGCCCTCGGCACTCTCGGCAGCGCCGACGACCCTGCCCACGTCCTCGTCCCGTCCACGAGCGTCTCGGGAGGCGGTCGTCAGGCCTCCGCCCGCGTCGGAGGGGTGTCCACCCCCGTCTACGACGCCGAGGTCTCGCGCGCCCTCGCCGACGCGGCCGGACAGAACGACAGCACCCGCCGCGGCGCCTCGCTCGCGGCCGCCCAGGCGTACCTCTCCATCGCGCGCGCCGCCACCGGCGATCAGCCGGTCCTGGCCGTCCTCGACCGGGGCACCGATCGCTCTCGCGTCAGCCTCCGCGCGACCCTCGGCCTCGCGGCGACCGCCCCGGGCTTCACCGCATCGACTCTGCGCGCGGTGGTGGCCCTCCCGGCATCCGAGGTCTCCCTCAGCGCCCCCACCATCGACACGGCTCGGGTCGACGAGGTCCGCGATCTGCTCGGCGACGAGCAGAGCATCGACCGCTTCGCCTCGATCCTCGATCAGCCCGAGCTCCTCACCGGCCGCGAACGCGCCGAGCTCCTCCAGGTCACGAACGTGTCCTGGACGGGGGATGCCGCCCGTCAGGCCGTCTCCGATCACCGCGCCGCGACGCGCACGACGCTCGACTCCGTCGGCATCCTGTCGTCCGACTTCCGACTGGTGAGCTCCAGCGCCCCCCTGCGCCCGTGGGTCCGCAACGATCTGCCCTGGCCCGTCACGGTCGTCATGGCGGTGCGCACCAACGACGTGCGCCTGCGCGTGCAGGATCACACGACCATCGACGCCCAGGCCTCCGCCAACACCCGCGTCGAGGTCCCCGTCGAAGCCCGCATCGCCAACGGAGAGGTCAGCGTCGACCTCCAGCTCTACAGCCCCACGGGCGTGCCGATCGGCTCGCCCCAGGCCGTCGACGTCGAGGTGCGCGCCGAGTGGGAGAACATCGGCATCGTGGTCGTCATCGCGCTGATCGTCGGCTTCCTGAGCCTCGGGGTGATCCGCACCATCGCTCGTCGACGCCGGCTGCGTGCCGAGGAGGCCTCGCCGAAAGCCCCGGACGACGACGAGTCCGTCGATGGGATCGGGTTGAAAGATCCGGATGCCGACGGGCGCAGCCCCGCGGAGGACGCCGACGACAACGAGACCGACGAGCAGACACCCCGCGCGATCGCGTCGGACACCGAGCAGGAGACACGCCCGTGAGCAGCATCGGCCGAGCCAGCGTGCTCATCGGAGCCGGGACCATCGTGTCCCGCGTCAGTGGCGTGCTGCGCACCGTCGTGCTCGTCGCGGCCATCGGTTCGATCAGCAGCGCGGGTGACGCTTTCGCGGTCGCCAACCAGCTGCCGAACAACATCTACGCGATCATCTCGACCGGCCTGTTGACGGCCGTCGTCGTCCCGCAGATCGTCAAGGCCGCCGCGCACGCCGACGGGGGACAAGCCTTCATCTCGAAGCTGTTCACGCTCGGAACCGTCGGACTGCTGGGCGCCACCGCTCTCGCCATGATCGCGGCGCCTCTTCTGGTGCATGTCTACGCGGGCAAGTTCACCGACGACCAGCTGGCCCTCTCGACCGCTTTCGCCTACTGGTGTCTGCCGCAGATCTTCTTCTACGGCCTGTACGCACTGCTGGGGGAGATCCTCAACGCTCGCCGCGTCTTCGGCCCGTACACGTGGGCGCCGATCGTCAACAACATCGTCTCGATCGCCGGATTCGGAGCGTTCGTCCTGCTGTTCGGTGGGCCTCAAGAGAACGTAGACGCCTGGACGCCGTCGATGATCGCCCTCCTCGCGGCCACCGCCACGGGCGGAATCGTCGTTCAAACGGCTGTCCTGATGTTCTTCTGGCGACGAGCGGGCCTGACGCTCCGACCCGATTTCCGCTGGAAAGGTGTGGGGCTCCGGCACATCAGCCGGCTCGCCGGCTGGACATTCCTGATGGTCGTCGCCGGCCAGCTCGCGGGCATCGTGCAGTCCAATGTGCTCTCGGGTGCATCCGGCGACGACCCCGCCATCTTCGCCTCGCAGAACGCCTGGCTGCTGTTCATGCTGCCGTACTCGATCATCGTGCTCTCGATCGGGACGCCCTACTTCACGCAGCTCAGCGAACACGCCGCCGCGGGACGAGACGACGAGGTACGGGCAGACATCACACGCAGTATCCGCACGCTCGGGTTCTTCATCGTGGCGGCCACCGCCGCCCTCGCCGTGGCCGCCGTTCCCGCGAGCCGGATCTTCACGAAGAGTCCCGAACAGGCCCTCGCCGCCGCACCCGTGCTCTGGTGCTTCCTGGTCTGCCTCGTGCCCCTCGCCGTGCTGTTCGTCGTACAGCGCACGTTCTACGCCTACAACGACACGCGCACCCCCTTCTTCTTCACGCTGCTGCAGTGTGCGCTCGTCGCGGGCGGCGCCATCGCGGCAGGCGCGGTCATCGACCGGTCGGAGCTCGCCGCCGGGGTGGCCCTTACTCAGTCGTTCGCGAGCATCGTGCAGGTGATCGTGGCGACGTTCCTGCTGCGCCGTCGGCTTTCGGGAATCGGCACCGGTTCCTGGCTCCCGGCGCTCGGGCGTTTCGCCCTGGCCGCGATCCCCGCGGCGGCCGCCGGATGGGGAGCCCTGATCCTTCTGGGCGGACCCGAGGGATGGATGACGAGCAGCGTCCCGGCGGGAATCGCCGGTGCCGCGGTGCTGGGCATGGTCGTCCTCGCCGTGTACATCGGCATCCTGGCCCTCTTCCGCACCCCCGAACTCGCCCCGGCGCTCGCGCTCGGTCGGCGGTTCCTCCCCAAGCGCTAGCCCCGGGGGCTGCGGAATACCCCGCGGCTACCATGGGTTTCATCCGACGGAATCAACGAGAGGAAGGCGCAAACGTGCGTCACGTCATCATCATCGGATCGGGCCCGGCCGGATACACGGCCGCCATCTACGCTGCCCGAGCCAACCTCGAGCCCCTCGTCGTCGCGAGTTCCGTCGAAGCCGGCGGCGATCTCATGAACACGACCGAGGTCGAGAACTTCCCCGGGTTCCCCGACGGCATCCAGGGTCCCGACCTCATGGCCAAGATGCAGGCGCAGGCCGAGCGCTTCGGCGCCCAGGTCCTATACGACGACGTCGTATCGCTCGAGCTCGACGGCCCCGTCAAGAAGATCACCCTCGGTAGCGGCAAGGTCGAAGAGGCCGTCTCTGTCATCTACGCCACCGGGTCGGCCTATCGCAAGCTCGGCCTCGAGGGCGAAGACCGCCTGTCCGGCCGCGGCGTCTCGTGGTGCGCCACCTGCGACGGCTTCTTCTTCCGTGACCGCACCATCGCCGTGGTCGGCGGTGGCGACTCCGCGATGGAAGAGGCCAACTTCCTGACGAAGTTCGCGTCGAAGGTCTACATCATCCACCGCAAGGACTCCCTCCGCGCCTCGAAGATCATGCAGGAGCGCGCGTTCGCGAACCCGAAGATCGAGTTCATCTGGAACAGCGCCGTCGACGAGATCCTCGGCGACGAGGCCGTCAACGGCGTGCGCCTGCGCTCTACCGTCGACGACTCCGCGCGCGAGCTGCCACTGGACGGCCTGTTCGTCGCTATCGGAAACGACCCCCGCACGCACCTCGTCCACGACAAGCTGCAGCTGACCGACCAGGGCACCATCTGGGTCGACGGCCGTTCGTCGCGCACGTCGGTCGAGGGTGTCTTCGCCGCCGGCGACGTCATCGACCCGACCTACCGGCAGGCCATCACGGCCGCGGGCAGTGGCACCGTCGCCGCACTCGACGTGGAGCACTTCCTCGCCGCGCGCGGTGAGGCCGGCGAGCCCGCCGTCGCCGAGAGCCCCATCGAGGGCCTCCCCGACGCCGCGGTCGTCTGAGGAACAAAACCGATCTCACCGGCGTTTTCACCAACTGACGCTTTCATCTAAGGAGAAATGCAATGACTGCCAAGGCGACGACCTCCGCAACGTTCGAGCAGGACGTCCTGCAGGCCGACGGACCCGTTCTCGTGGACTTCTGGGCCGAGTGGTGCGGACCGTGTCGCATGGTCGCCCCCGTGCTCGACGAGATCCAGAACGAGAACGCGGGCAAGATCACCGTTCTCAAGCTCAACGTCGATGAGAACCCCGACCTCGCGATGAAGTACCAGATCACCTCGATCCCCGCGATGAAGGTCTTCCAGGGCGGCGAGGTCAAGACGACCATCATCGGTGCGAAGCCCAAGTACGCGCTCGAGCAGGATCTCGCCGCCTTCCTCGGCTGAGATTTCTCGTCTGAACGTCCCCGGCGTCTTCTGGTGCCGGGGACGTTTGCGTTATGGGTGCAGAGTTGTCGAAGTAGGGCGCCTGTAGCAGGGGCATCGAGCGTTCAGACAGCGAGACACCGACACTCTCACCGTTGCGGGTCACCGCGCGATCACCCTCGGACGAGATCGGATGCCAGGACTCCTGGAAGTGCGGAGCACGTCCTCGTGGGTCAGATGATGGGTGCGGCCCCACGGGCGCCTGAGCGCCCCTCAGGAGGCGTCGAGACGGGCGCTGGCATCCCAGCGCCGGTGCGGCTCTTCATCGCCCAGGATGCGCCACACAGCCTTCGTGAGTGCGGGGTAGTCGAGAGCGATCTGCCGGAGTACACGGTAGTTGCGTGCGCGGGTCGGTCGGACGCCGCCGTTCTCCGAGATGTTGTCAGCCCGCAGAATGAGCACGACCAGCTCGTCGACACTCGGTAGGTCTTCCATGAAGTCCCACGGGTCTTCACCCCCGCGCAGGCGCTCGTGGATCAAAACCGCGAGTTCGTCGGAGGCCTCCGCGCGCAGAAGCTCGAGGCTGGCGCGACGGCGCGAGTTGTCGTCGTTCGCTGTCACCGTTCCAGCGTACGTCGGGCCGCTGACATCGGGCCTCGGAACCCGTTCGCTGACCGCGAGAGAAGCACCCGAGCGAGCGCTCAGCCCGTGTAGCCCTCTTCGCCCCACGTGGAGAGAATGCGATTGAGGTCCTGAATGCTTGCAAAATCAATGCTGATCTGGCCTTTTTTCGCACTCAGCGAGACCCGCACCTTGGTATCGAAGCGATCACCGAGCCTGTCGGCGATGGCGTCCAGACCCAGTTGCTGCGACCCGGCCCGGGGCTTCTGGCGCACGGGTGCAACGCCGGGCATCTTGGCCGCAGCTTCGGCCGCCCGCACCGAGAGATCCTCGTTGACGATCTTGTCGGCGAGCTTCTGCATTTCTTTGGGGTCGTCCAGCGAAAGGATGGCACGAGCGTGCCCAGCGCTCAGGACACCCGCAGCGACGCGTTGTTGCACGGGCACCGGCAGCTTCAGCAGACGGATGGTATTGCTGATCTGCGGGCGGGAGCGACCGATTCGCGTCGCGAGCTCCTCCTGCGTGATGCCGAAGTCCTCCAGCAACTGCTGGTAGGCGGAAGCTTCTTCCAGCGGATTGAGCTGCGACCGGTGGAGGTTCTCCAAGAGGGCATCGCGGAGGAGGTACTCATCCTCGGTCTCGCGCACCACAGCCGGGATCGTCTCGAGCCCCGCCTCGCGAGACGCTCGAGTACGGCGCTCACCCATGATGAGTTCGTAGGTGCCGTCGCCCTTGTCCCGCACGACAACCGGCTGCAGAACTCCGAACTCACGGACGGAGTGAATGAGCTCCGCCAGATCGTCAGCGTCGAAGTGCGTACGTGGTTGGCGCGGGTTGGGAACGATCGACTTCGGGTCGATGTGGACGAGGCGCGCGCCGGGCACCGCGACGAGGGACGAGTCGGACGTCTGCTCGCCGACGGTCTCAACGGGAGCGTCCTTGCCCTTGACATTCCCGTCGGGGAAGAACACGTCGACGGGACGCGCCTCCGACGGCTCCATGGTGGGGATGAGGGCGCCGATACCGCGGCCCAGACCGGTCCTCTTGGCCATCAGGAACCCTTCTTCGTGGTGTCGCGAGCGACGATCTCCACCGCGGCCTCGCGGTAGGCAATGGCGCCCGCTGACTGGCCATCGTACGCGATGACGGTCTGTCCGAAACTCGGAGCCTCCGAGACGCGTACCGAGCGGGGGATGACGGTGTTCAAGACCTCGTCCGTGAAGTGCGAGCGGACTTCCTCGGCGACCTGTTGCGCCAACCGAGTTCGTCCGTCGTACATCGTCAACAGAATGGTCGAGACATGTAAGCCCGGGTTCAGATGCTTCTGGATCATCTGCACGCTACCGAGTAGCTGACTGAGTCCCTCGAGCGCGTAGTACTCGCACTGGATGGGAATCAGAACCTCGTCGGCGGCCGTGAAGGCGTTGATGGTCAGGAGCCCGAGAGATGGGGGGCAATCGATGATCACGAAGTCGAGGTGATTTTCATCGCGATCGAGGTAATCACGTAGTGCTCCGCGGAGGCGATGCTCTCGCGCGACCTGCGACACGAGCTCGATCTCGGCGCCGGCGAGGTGGATCGTGCTGGGTGCGCACAAGAGGTCGGGGGACTCCGGGCTGGTCTGAATGATGTCCGCGAGAGGGAACTCATCTATGAGCACGTCGTACACGCTCGGAGTATCGGCACTATGCGCAACGCCGAGTGCCGTCGACGCGTTGCCCTGGGGATCGAGGTCGACGACCAGAACACGAGCTCCGACCGAGACCAGCGCCGCCGCGATGTTAACAGCCGTCGTGGTCTTACCGACCCCACCCTTCTGATTCGACACCGTGAACACGCGCGTACGACCCGACAGCTCAACGGCCGTCTCTTCTAGAGTCCGTCGACGGGCGGAGAGGTTCGCGATCTCTCGTGCGATCGGGGAGTCGTCGAACGAAGTCGACGCGGGCGCCTCATCGGACTGTTTCACGTGAAACGCACCTCTCCGTCGGCAACTCGCCCAGTCTACCCGCGCGCCCGGTGTGTGGTGGCAGGGGCAGCGACTGGGCACGCCGGACCTTTCATCGCTGCACACGCATCAGTCCCCGGGTCACAGTCCCGCGAGCTCATGAGGGGGCACCCGGGTGCAGGGTGTCCGTTTTTGGCGTGATCTTCCGCCACGCCTTGTCGTCATGTTTCACGTGAAACACTGAGTCCGCCCTACTGCTCCATCGTTTCGCGCCATCCGGTGCGGTGACGAGAATCGTCGGAGGACAGCCCAGCGTTCCGCGACACGAGTTCGGAGCTGGGTCAGCTGGCTACTCTTCAGCCGCTTACACTCAGCCGTCAGGGGCTAATGATTGTGTTTCACGTGAAACTCTTCCGCGAGGATCCAAGCGGGCTCAACGCGTGTCTCCACCTCAGGAATGCGACCCTGGAGAGTTCGCCGCTCACCAACGTCGCACCGAGACAAAGGCGGATCGTCTAGTGGCAGCGCGCGTTCACGGTCGGTTCAAGGTACTAAGCAGTGCCTCGTAGCGCGTTATCACGCGCCGGTCGTCGGATGGTCTCCATGACTGCGCAGCTGGCGTGCGCGCACCCCCTCAGTCGAAGCGCGCTGTGAAATCAAGAACCAGTGCCAGCGCTGCATTGGATCGACTGGGGTCCGAATTCGCATGGGCGTAAGCGAGCGAGATAGGGGATACGGGAGGCGAGACCTCTTCGTCGGTGATTGATTCACGTACTGCACCCGCCCGCTCCCGCTCAACTCTCGCAGCAACCGGCGGCGAGCGAGCGACCAGCCGTACGCACCCAGATCTTCACTCCGCGCAGACGCGCCGGGGTCACCCATCGACGTTCGGTTCACAAGCGAGGACGCAGCGAAGCCCACCCTTCTGCACCGACCCCGCGGTCGGAACTCTGTCGCTGCGCCCCCCCAGGCAACGTCAGCCTCGCAGCGGACGCCGGGTCAGGTTCTGCGTGTAAGCGAGATTGCGGATGGAGGCCCGTCCCTTTTCGCGGCAGCGCAGCAGCAACAACTGGGTAGCAACACGGAAGACTCCCGCTGTCACCAGCGAGTGCCGGCAGTCCACGCAGAGCCCTACGCCCGTGGCAGTTCACAGCAGAACGCCCACCCGCATCCGCCTACGGGACTTTGCGCGAGAACGTAAGCGCCCCATCTACGGAAGATCCCGTCAAAACGTACATACTTCTGCCAACTGTCGGGCCATGCGACCGCTCATGGTCGCCCACAGAGGGGCGACACAGTGGTCCCCGATCGATGACCGCACGCTATTCGTCCGGGGGCAACCGAGCGGCATGTCGAACTCGTCTTACCGCCGCGCAACTCGCTCGATGTTCTCGCTTTCAGCAGCCTCGGCGTCTTCTTACGACCGCATTACGCGCCTTTCCTAAACTAGGACGAGTGGCAGTTCTCGGAACAGAGTCCGGCGGGGCTCGAGCTTCCCTCACGTTTCGTCCGCGCTCCAACTCCGCGCGGATCACGGCACTACCTGCAGGCCTTGAGTTCACGAGCCCCCTGCCCTCGCGACAGGGCGTGTTTGACGTGAAACATCTCCGAAGAGGGGACTGTCACGGCAAGCTCAGCGAGAACCTGGCGGGGGAGCGGGAAACGGGCCACCGCCCGCAGTATTGCAATGCGCCGTCGATGGAGCGGCTCGCCATCAAAGGTCTCCTGTGGGACCGCGACTCGACCCCACGAACGAGTCACACCAGATTGCCGCTACCCAGGTCCGGCGATGCCGGTGTTTCACGTGAAACGGCTGAGGAGAGGGGGGTAACACGGTGAAATCGGCGAGACCCGGGCAGGGGAGGGAGAAGCGGGCCACCCGCCGCAGCGTTGCAATGCACCCAACGGTGAAGCGGCTCGCCATCGTGGGTTTCCTGCGGGACCGCGTCCCGAGCCCACAAACAAGTCACACCGGATCTCCCCTACCCATGTACGGCGATCCGATGTTCCACGTGAAACATCCACGAAGAGGGGACTGATACGGCAAACTCGGCGACAACCCGGCGGGGAGGAGGAAACGGGTCGCCGCCCGCGGCACTGCAATGCACCGTCGGTGACGCAGGTCGCCATCGAGGGTCTCCTGCGGCACCGCAATTCGACCCCACGGACGAGTCACACCACGGTGCCGCTACCCAGGTGCGGCAGTGCCGATGTTTCACGTGAAACAGCACGACGGAGCGGGGCCGCCTGATCAACCTTTCCATCTGCAGTCAGCACGGAAACTGGATGCCCAAGCCAGACGCTGGAACGACGTGCGCGAACGTGCCGCGAATGGAGCAGAACCTTCACTCGGCCGAACTTCGTAGACGAACAACCCCGCCGCCTCAACCTCCCCACTCAAGCCAATCAGCAGTAGTTGACGTTTCACGTGAAACACCTCGTGTGCCTCACGCATCCCCACTCAAGCCAATCAGCAGTAGTTGACGTTTCACGTGAAACACCTCGTGTGCCTCACGCATCCCCACGCTCTCCCGGATACCTCGGGCCCGACCATCGCGCGCCACTGACGCTGCACCGGGCCTGGCGGCTCCTGGCCGCTTCCGCAGCGCTACCACCTAACGCCACTGCCATACGTACGGACGATCTATCGTGACACCAAACGACACCGGCGCACCGGACAGTCCGACCGACAGCGCGCCGGGGGAGCCCACTTCGCCGCAGTATCGCAATCCCCGCCGTCGACCACCAATAGCCTCCGAGTCCAAGCCAGGCTGTTGCCACGGGTGGGGGAGAGTCCCCTGCCCCATGTGAACCATCACCAAAGCCAGTCAATGACCCGTTCCCTCACCCGTGAAGATGCGTAAGCCGATTTACCCGAGTGGGTCTGATGGCCCAGCGCTTGACCCCGAGAACCCGCCACGGGTCGCCGCGCCTCATGCCGATCGCGCGCCCTACGCCTCACTCCCGCAATCGCTGCCGGCTGCGAACCATATGTGGCGCCGCGAAGAGGCCGCCAGGCACAACGGCAGGCAGATTGCCACGGCGTGGCGGCCGCTCTCCCCGCGACAGCGGCAGAGGAGCCGATTGACGACAAGGGCGTGTCCGATAAACGTTTCCGCTGTGCGGCATCGGGTGGACGCCTCCGTGCGGTTATGCCCTGCCAGCGCCTGGTTGCTTCCACTATGGTCGTGGGCATGACCAGGGTTCACGTAAGAGCGACCTACGTTGAGATCCCGGCAGAGGATTTGGAACGCGCGGAACGCTTCTACCGCGGTCTCTTCGGTGCCTCGGTGCGGCGGACGGTCGTTGACGGTCATCAGTGTTGCATCCTCGATGACGATTCGGACGCAGCGGGCGCGGTTATCGCTTTGATGCAGGGCGAATCGTACGTTCCATCCGTTGATGGCACTCGCGTCTACGTGTCGGTGGACGACGTCGAAGCAGTGGTAGCGAGGGCGCAAAAGCTCGGTGGATCGGTGCTGTACCCCGTTACAGAAGTCGCCGACAGCCTGATTGTTGCAGAGCTGGCTGACAGCGAGGGTAACCGGATCGCCCTCAGCAACCAGTAGTGCGGGCGTGACGTGTGTCGCTGACGGGGCGAGCCCACCGCGATCCGTTGGGGATGTCTGAGACGCTCGGCTGATATCCCGGACTCACGTGCTTTCGGATGCTCTGTGGTCGTCGATTGAGGACATGCTTCCCGCCCCACCGGTCGGACGGGGCGGAAGTTCTCCGACGCGAGGCTGATGGTCGAGGCGATCATCTACCGGTGCCGGTGCGGGATCGCCTGGCGGGAGCTATCGCAACTGTTGGGCCTATGGCAGACGGTGTGAACCTGGCATTATCGGACGGCTGTCACCGGAACCTGGGACACCGATAGAACGAGAACACCGCGGAACCCCACGCGATCCGCGAGCAAGACTTCGACCGTCATTCACCTGCGTCTACTCGTGGCGCGAACGCACACGACACGGACGAGACAGCCGGGGGAAGTCAGGCCTCCGGTGAGGCGAGAAGACGAGTATACATAGGAATTACATAGGAAACAGCATGAGCCGATGCCGCTCGCTGAGGTGAATGGCGAACTGGAAGGTCAACGACTGACGGTGGCGAGAAAGACCCGCGTCGGCTCCTCGAGGACACCCTCGCCGACGACTTCGACAGAAACATCGCTGAGGCCGTACTTGCGCACCTGCTTCGAGGCGGCCTCGACCTCGGCACCGACATTGGCGCCCTTGAGAAAGACCAGACGACCGCCGGGACGCACCAGGGGAGCGGTGAACGGCAGAAGGGTCCGCAGAGCACTCACCGCACGAGCTGTCGCCACGTCGAACACTCGACCCTCAGCCCACTCCTCGCCACGCATACGCGCGACGGTGACGTTCTCCAATTCGAGCTCGGCCACCTGCTCCGACAACCACGCCGTACGGCGCTCCATGGGCTCGATGAGCGTCCACTCGACGTCCGGTCGGGCGATGGCGAGCACGAGCCCGGGCAGGCCGGCACCAGAGCCCACGTCGACGGCGCGACCCTCGAAGAACGGCGCCGCGATAGCGCTGTTCAGAATGTGACGCGTCCACAGTCGCGGCACCTCGAGCGGGCCGATGAGCCCACGTTCCTCGCCGTGGACCGCGAGATTCTCGGTGAAGCGACGAGCCTTCTCGAGATTCACACCGAAGAGCGTCGATGCAGCACTCGGCTCACTTTCGAGCTGTTCCGGCATCCTGAGGCTCAGCCGCGGCGGAGCACGGTGTGACGATCGGCGCCCTCACCGAAGGACTCGGACGAGAAACCGCGATCGGCCGCGATGTCGTGCACCAGCTTGCGCTCGTAGCTCGACATCGCCGGGAGCGATGCCTGAGACGCACCCTCATCGAGACGAGCGATCGCCCGATCGACGAGGTTCTCGAGCTGACGCTGGCGCGCGTCGCGGGATCCACCGATATCGAGGATGAGCCGTGAGAACCGGCCCGTCGCATTCTGCACCGCGAGACGCGTGAGCTCCTGAAGAGCCTGCACCGTGTCGGGGTGCGAGAGGGTCGACAGAGCCGCCGCATCCTCGGCCTCGACAGAGACGTAGGCGCGTCCTGCGCGCACGTCCATGGCGAGGTCACCGTCGATATCGGCGATGTCGAGAAGGCCCTCGAGGTAGTCGGCGGCGATGTCGCCTTCCTGCTCGAGCTGTTCCTCGGTGGCGGCAGTCTGCTCGGGTGCGATCTGATCGGACGTCGTCATCGTGATCTCCGGTTCTCAGGAGGCGGGTGCGGAACCGGCGTTGCCAGCGGATCCACCCGCGGCGCCGGTGTTCTTCGTGGACTGCTGCTTCTTCGCGCGCTGCTTGCCCACCGGCTGCTGGCGCTTCGGCTGGGCCGCACGAGCCTTCTCGGTCTCTTCGAGCAGTCGCTGCTGCTCAGCGCGGTACTTCTCGATGGGAACGACCTTGCCCGACGAATCGATGGCCTTGCCCTTGCGCGCCAAGCGCTCCTCGCGAGCCTTCGCGGCGTCGGAACCGGGAGTCGGCATCTCGCGGATGACCACGAACTGCTGAACCATCGTCCACAGGTTGCTCACGAACCAGTAGATGACGACACCGAGCGGGAAGAACACACCCGAGAAGATGAACGCCAGCGGCAGGATGTAGAGCATGATCTTCTGCATCTGGTACGCCTGACCGGTCTTGGCCTCGGGCGACAGGTTCTTCGAGATGATCTGCAGCTGCGTGAAGAACTGCGAGCCGATCATGAGCACGACGAGCGTCAGCAGAATCGCGACGGTGACCTGGCCATCGGCCTGGCCCCATGCGGTGACCAGGTTGACGTGCATGGACGCCACATCGAACAGGCGCGCGTCGTAGAACTCGGTCGTCAGTTCGGGAGTCAGCAGACCCACACCGCCGATACCGCTCGCGGCGTGCTTCGACACGTCGTTCAGCACGCTGAACAACGCGAAGAAGATCGGCATCTGCACAAGCAGGGGCAGGCAGCTCGAAACCGGCGTCGTTCCGTGCTTCTTGTACAGCGCCATGGTCTCGCGGCTCATCGCCTCGCGGGACAGCTGGTCGCGCTTGCCCTTGTACTTCTCCTGCACCTTGCGCAGCTCGGGAGCGATCTCCATCATCTTGCGCTGGCTCTTGATCTGCTTCACGAAGAGCGGGATCAGGGCGGCGCGCACGATGAGCACGAGGCCCACGATCGACAGAACCCAGGTGAGGCCGGCCGCGGGAGCCATGCCCAACGCGGTGAAAAGGGCGTGCCACCCCACCAGCACGAGTTCGACCACCCATTTCAGTGGCCAGAGGATGGTCCCAATGAGATCGAATTGCACGATCAGTCCTTTCGGGAGGGCACGACGAATCCGTGCCGAGTGAGTTCGTGGCGGAAGGCCCGATGAGGACGGACGTCGTCGATGCCACCCTGAGCCCAGGGATGACAGCGTGCGAGACGGGCCGCGGTGAACGCGATGCCCTTCACGAGTCCATGCTGCTGCACGGCACCCACCGAATAGGCGGAGCAGGACGGGTAGTACTTGCACACGTCGCCGTAGACGTGCGAGATCGTCGCTCGATACGCGTGCAACAGCGCCAGCCCCGCATTGCGGGGGAGGAGCGGGATGGATGCCATGACACCGTCGGCCGTGAGCCGACCGGCCCCCGTGGACGAGGTCGGGAGAGTCGAGGCACTCATACCGATGCTTTTCGTTCGAGGCATCGCACCACTTCGGCGCGGAGCGTCGGATAGTCGACGGTCGCGGCCGAGGGCAGCGCACGGATGACAATCGAGGCGCCCCCGCGAACAGACGGGAGCGCCTCGGCGCACACCGCCTTGAGGCGGCGTCGAATGGTGTTGCGGGTGACTGCGGAGCCGACCTGTCGACTCACGATGAAGCCGAACCGGGGCGAATCGGTCTCAGCCGAGGTTCCGACGTAGGTCACGGTGTGCGCTCCGGCACAGCGAGTGCCCCGTCGGACCGTGGCTTTGTAGTCCGATCCGCGGGTGAGTCGGTTCGGCTTCGCGAGCACCGGGTCCGTCAGGCCGAGAGCTCGGTGCGGCCCTTGGCGCGACGTGCGGCCAGGATGCCACGGCCGGCACGCGTACGCATGCGGGCGCGGAAGCCGTGCTTCTTGGCGCGGCGGCGGTTGTTGGGCTGGAAGGTGCGCTTGCTCATGGGTCACTCCGGAGGTGATGTCGCCCGATGCTCTTCTGCCGGGGACGGGGGTCGGGACTGCCGTATAGGCATAAGTCAACCGACTAAGGCTACGTCGAGCGCGGCGTTAACTCAAACCGAGAACGCGACCGCCCATTATCCCCAGGCGTTGTACACAAGCGTGGAAAAGACACGCGGCCGCGTCCTACAGTGGATTTTGCTCCGACAGGGCCTCGAACTAGCGTGGCCCCGGAAGTTATCCACAGGTTCGACGCGACACGTCGATCACCCGTCGCGTCAAGACCCCGGAGGGGCTATGTCTCTGCACGAAGCACCGGATGTACCCGTCTGGTCATCCGTGTTGGACCAGCTTCTCACCGACGACCGCGTCACCCCGCAGCTGCACGGCTTCCTGAACCTCGCCGTTCCGCAGGGCGTCATGGGGGGCACCCTCTATCTCGACGTGCCGAACGACCTCACGGCAGCCCAGTTCAACAAGCGCATGCGCACGCCGATCCTCGAGGCACTCGCCCACGTGCAGGGAGAAGATCCTCAGATCGGCACGTTCCGCGTCGTCGTGAACCCCGATGTGATCGAGACGCAGCGCAGCTCCTCCGCCGCTCCGCGGGAAGAGCGCCCGCAGGCGGCACCCGCGCTCTCGACCATCAACGAGCAGGCTCCCGAGCCGATCGTCCCGGCGTCACGGAACGACACCCGCCTCAACCCGAAGTACACCTTCGACAACTTCGTCATCGGCCAGTCCAACCGTTTCGCGCACGCCGCGGCGGTCGCTGTCGCCGAAGCGCCGGCCAAGGCGTACAACCCGCTCTTCATCTACGGCGACTCGGGACTCGGCAAGACCCACCTCCTGCATGCGATCGGCGACTACGCCGCGAGCATGTACGCCGGCATCCGGGTCCGCTACGTCTCGAGCGAAGAGTTCACGAACGACTTCATCAACTCGATCGCCAACAACCGGGGCTCGGCTTTCCAGGCGCGCTATCGCGACGTCGACATCCTGCTGATCGACGACATCCAGTTCCTGCAGGGCCGTGCCGAAACGCAGGAAGCCTTCTTCCACACGTTCAACACGCTGCACGACCACGACAAGCAGGTGGTCATCACGAGCGACCTGCCGCCGAAACAGCTGACCGGCTTCGAAGACCGCATGCGCAGCCGCTTCGAGTGGGGTCTGATCACCGACGTCCAGGCGCCCGACCTCGAGACGCGCATCGCGATCCTCCGTAAGAAGGCGCAGAGCGAACGACTTCTCATTCCCGACGACGTGCTCGAATACATCGCCACGGTCGTCTCGTCGAACATCCGCGAGCTCGAGGGCGCCCTCATCCGTGTCTCCGCGTTCGCCAGTCTGAATCGCTCGACGCTCGACATGTCGCTCGCCCAGACGGTCCTTCGCGACATCATCGACCAGGACGACGCGAACGTAATCTCGCCGACGGACATCATCACGGCGACCGCGCAGTACTTCAAGCTGTCGGTCGACGACCTCTACGGTTCGAGCCGCTCGCAGGCGGTGGCCACCGCGCGTCAGATCGCGATGTACCTCTGCCGTGAGCGCACGAGCCTCTCGCTCCCCAAGATCGGGCAGCTGTTCGGGAACCGCGATCACACGACCGTGATGTACGCGTACAAGAAGATCAGCGACCTCATGAAGGAGCGTCGATCGATCTTCAATCAGGTTTCGGAGATCACCAGCCAGCTCGGCCGCATGCGCTGAGCGCCTGTCTCCCGAAGGGGCCCGACCACCACCGGTGGCTCGGGCCCCTTCGCTTTTTCTGCCCCTGGCCGGGCGTGGAGCGTCTCTCACGGGGTGTTTCCGGGGTGGTTCTACACAGTGTGGAAAACCTGTGGATAACTCGATTTTCCTCGGGATGATCTGTGCACTGAGGCGTTAACGCTGTGGAGGAGCAGGAGGCGGTCGTCGCGACGACCGGTGTTAACTCGACAGGCTCTCCGCAGCTCGTCCACAGTTAACAGACCCCTGGTTCCCTGCTGTTAACAAGCGTGTCGCGAGTTATCCACACTCTCCACAGCTGTTAACAAGATGAAGATCCAAGTTCTTTGTTAAGAGAGATTCGATGACCTTGCCGTGGGGACGTCGCTCGGCGGGCGTCACCGCAAGGGGGCACTAGCATGGGTAAGCCATACCCGCCGTCAAGGGAGCACCCGTGAAGTTCCACGTCAATCGCGATGTGTTCAGCGAAGCCGTCTCGTTCGTGGTCAAGCTCCTGCCCCAGCGAAACCCGCAGCCGATCCTGGCCGGTGTGCTCATCGAGGCCAACGAACAGGGACTGACCCTGGCCGCCTTCGATTACGAGGCTTCGGCGCGCACGACGATCGAGGCGACCGTCGACGAGCCCGGCACGATCCTGGTGCACGGCCGACTCCTCAGCGACATTGCGAGCCGTCTGCCCAACGCTCCGATCCAGATCACGGTCGACGACGACGGTGGCATCCTGCTGACCTGCGGCTCCGCGCGCTTCACCCTCGCCTCCATGCCCGTGCAGGAGTACCCGGCCATCCCCGAGGTCACGGGCGAGTCCGGTCTCGTTCCCGCGGACGAGTTCGCCACGGCGATCGCACAGGTCGCGTTCGCGGCCTCGCGCGACGACGTGACCCCCGTCCTCACCGGCGTGCAGCTCGAGGTCTCCGGCACCCGCTTGAGCCTGGTCGCAACCGACCGCTACCGCGTCGCGCTCCGCGAGATCCCGTGGGATGGCGGAGCCGTGGCATCCGATGAGACCACTTCCGCTCTCGTGCCCGCGCGTACGCTGCAGGAAGTCGGCAAGACCTTCGCTCACAGCGGCGACATCTCCATCGCCTTCTCGGGCTCGGGCGACCGCGAGATCATCGCTTTCTCGTCGGGCAACAAGACCGTCACGTCGTTGCTCATCAAGGGCAACTTCCCGCCCGTGCGCCGGCTCTTCCCCGCGCAGACCGAACACCACAGCGTGGTCAACACCGCCGAGCTCGTCGAAGCGGTCCGTCGCGTGGCCCTCGTGCTCGATCGCTCCGCGCCGCTGCGTTTCACTTTCGGCCCCGACGGTGTCTCGATGGACGCGGCCGGTACCGAGCAGGCGCGCGCGACCGAGTCGGTCGACGCGACGCTCGTGGGCGACGAGGTCACTCTCGGCCTGAATCCGCAGTACCTCGTCGAATCGCTCGGTGCCGTCCGCAGCGAGTTCACGCGCATCACCTTCACCTCGAGCGACAACGCGAACAAGCTCAGCCCCGTGCTGGTCACCCCGCAGACGTCGGTCGAGAAGGGCGGCGAGGGGACGTTCAAGTACCTCCTGCAGCCCAACCTGCTGTTGCGCTGAGCGGCAACCCACGCTGCCGTGTCGGAGGCGGCGGGTAGTCTGACTCGGTGATCGTGGAGCAGCTCGGACTGAAGGACTTCCGCAATTACGCGGAAGCCGATGTCATGCTCTCCCCGGGGGCGAACGTGTTCGTCGGCCGCAACGGCCAGGGCAAGACGAACCTGGTCGAGGCGGTGGCGTATCTTGCGACTCTCGGCTCGCACCGCGTCTCCAACGACGCCCCTCTCGTGAAAGACGGGACGGATGCCGCGATCGTCCGCGCCCGGCTCGCCCACGGTGAGCGCAGCGTCCTGCTCGAGCTGCAGCTGAACCGCCAGGGCACGAACAAGGCCCGCGTCAACGGCGTCAACGTCCGCACTTCCGAGCTCCCCCGGTACGCACAGGTGGTCCTCTTCGCCCCCGAAGACCTGCAGATCGTGCGAGGCGACCCCTCCGCCCGCCGCCGGTTCGCCGATCAGCTCATCGTCCAGCGCACCCCGCGCATGGCCGGAGTGCTCGGCGACTACGATCGCGTGCTCCGCCAGCGCAGCGCCCTGTTGAAGTCGGCGCGCGCTCGGGGACTCCGCGGCGAGGCGCTGAGCACTCTCGACGTATGGGACGACAAGCTCGTCACCCTGGGCACCGAGGTGATCGAGGCGCGAAGCGCGCTGGCATCCGACCTCTCCGATCCCGTGGCCACGGCCTATGCAGCGATCGCCGGCGCCGACCACGAACCGCGGCTGTCGTGGGCGCTCTCCGTGGGCGGCGGCGACCCCGAAGAGGGGGATGCCGTCGACGGCGCGCGATCGAGCGAGCCTCTGGCCGATCAGTTCCGAGCAGCCCTCGCGGCGAAGCGTTCGGCTGAGCTCGAGCGCGGTCTGACCCTCGTGGGCCCGCACCGCGACGATCTGGTGCTGCGCGTTCGGGGTCTGCCGGTCAAGGGCTACGCCTCGCACGGAGAGTCGTGGTCGGTCGCGCTCGCTCTGCGCCTGGCATCCGCCGAACTCCTCCGCGCCGAGTCGCGTCTGGGCGACCCGGTTCTCATCCTCGACGACGTGTTCGCCGAGCTCGACGCCGGCCGCCGCACCCGACTGGCCGAGCTGGCCGGTGGCTACGAGCAGGTCATCGTCACCTCGGCCGTCGAAGAAGATGTGCCCGATGTCCTGCGGGCACACGTCGTCCGCGTCGAGGCGGGCCGCATCGAGGAGCCCCGCGGTGAGTGACGACGCCGAGATCCCCGAAACGATGTCGACCTACTTGCGGCTTCGTGGGCTCGAGCCCTCTCCGTACCGCAAGAAGAAGCGTCGTCGTCGGGCCGACGACGGCGAGAACGCTCCCTTCAGCCCGGGCCGCGACCCGCGCGGTCTGGGCGATGTGATCTCGGCGCTGACCCAGTCGGCGGGGTGGGAGCCCCAGCTCTCGCGCGAGGACCTCGTGCGCACGTGGGATCAGGTAGCCGGAGCCGACACCGCGGCGCACACGCGCCCGGTGGCCCTCGAGAACGGAACGCTCACCGTTCAGGCCGATTCGACGGCGTGGGCCAAGCAGTTGCAGTTCATGCGCGCGCAGATCCTGTCGGAGATCCTCCGGCGCTTCCCCGAGGCCGGTGTCGAGGCGATCCGGTTCGTAGGCCCGGACGTCCCCTCGTGGAAATGGGGGCCCAGAGCCGTTCCAGGCCGCGGTCCGCGCGATACCTACGGCTGAGTCATGGTCGATCCCGGCTCGACGCGATTTATCCCCGCGTAGAGGCGTACAAGCCATTTCGAGAGCCCTTCCGCGGTAGGATGGGAGTTCCGACGAATCGATCTGGAGCGCGCGTACCTATGACGTCCGAAAACCCCGACAGCGTTTCCGAGGAACCCGAAGTCCCCGCCGCGGCGAAGAAGGTTCCCAACGAGTACGGGGCGGACGCCATCCAGGTGCTCGAGGGCCTCGAGGCCGTTCGCAAGCGTCCCGGTATGTACATCGGCTCCACGGGTGAGCGCGGTCTGCACCACCTCGTGCAAGAGATCGTCGACAACTCCGTCGACGAGGCGCTGGCCGGCTACTGCGACACGATCCAGGTCACGATCCTCGGTGACGGCGCCGTGCGCGTGGTCGACAACGGCCGCGGCATCCCGGTCGACATGCACCGCACCGAGGGCAAGTCCACCGTCGAGGTCGTGCTCACCGTGCTGCACGCCGGCGGAAAGTTCGGCGGGGGCGGCTACGCCGTCTCGGGCGGTCTGCACGGTGTCGGCTCGTCGGTCGTGAACGCCCTCTCCACGCGCCTCGAGGTCGAGGTCCGGCGCCAGGGGCACGTGTGGCGTCAGTCGTTCCGCGACGGCGGTGTGCCGCTCGCTCCGCTCTCGAAGGACGAAGAGAGCGACGAGACGGGAACGACGATCACCTTCTGGCCGGATGCCACGATCTTCGACACCATCGACTTCGACTACGACACCCTGCGCACGCGCTTCCAGCAGATGGCCTTCCTCAACAAGGGCCTGCGCATCAGCCTGCGCGACGAGCGTCCGCAGTCCGTCATCACGGAGGGCGAACCGGGCGAAGAGGTCACCGAAGCCCGTCACGACACGTTCCTCTACGAGCGTGGGCTCGTCGACTACGTCGAGCACCTCAACCGCGTGCGCAAGGCCGACGTGGTCAACGACGAGATCATCGAGGTCGAGTCCGAGGACACCGATCGAAAGATCGCCCTCGAGCTCGCGATGCAGTGGACGACCGCATACACCGAGAACGTCTTCACCTACGCGAACACGATCAACACCCACGAAGGCGGCACTCACGAAGAGGGTTTCCGCGCCGCGCTGACGACGCTCGTGAACCGTTACGCCCGCGCGAACAACCTCCTCAAAGAGAAGGACGACAACCTCACCGGCGACGACATCCGCGAGGGTCTCACCGCGGTCATCTCGGTCAAGCTGTCGGAACCGCAGTTCGAGGGTCAGACCAAGACCAAACTCGGAAACACCGAGGCGCGCGCCTACGTGCAGAAGGTCGTGGGCGACAAGCTCGGCGATTGGTTCGACCGCAATCCGGGTCAGGCCAAGAACATCATCCGCAAGGCGATCGACGCCGCGACCGCGCGCCTCGCCGCGCGCAAGGCACGCGAGACCGCTCGCCGTAAGAGCGTGTTCGAGTCGGCCGCGATGCCCGACAAGCTGAAGGACTGCACCTCGAAGGATCCCTCGATCAGCGAGATCTTCCTCGTCGAGGGTGACTCGGCCGGTGGCTCCGCGGTGCAGGGTCGCGATCCGCACACGCAGGCAATCCTGGCGCTGCGCGGCAAGATCCTGAACGTCGAGCGCGCGCGTCTCGACCGCGCCCTGGGCAACAAGGAAGTCCAGGCCATGATCCAGGCCTTCGGCACGGGCATCGGCGAAGACTTCGACATGGCCAAGGCGCGGTATCACAAGATCGTGTTGATGGCCGATGCCGACGTCGACGGTCAGCACATCACGACGCTGTTGCTCACGTTGTTGTTCCGCTACATGCGCGGGCTCATCGAGGCCGGCTACGTCTACCTCGCTCAGCCGCCGCTGTACCGACTGAAGTGGTCGAACCACCCCCACGAGTACGCGTACAGCGACCGCGAGCGCGACGCGATGCTGATCGACGGACAGGCCTCCGGTCGCCGCATCCCCAAGGACAACGGCATCCAGCGCTACAAGGGTCTCGGCGAGATGAACGATCACGAGCTGTGGGAGACCACGATGGACCCGCAGACGCGCACGCTGAAGCAGGTCACGATCGACGACGCCGCCGCAGCCGACGAGATCTTCTCGGTGCTCATGGGCGAGGACGTCGAGTCGCGACGCAGCTTCATCCAGCGCAACGCCAAAGACGTCCGCTTCCTCGACATCTGATCTCGCACGACGCATTCATCACGGAACTGAGAAGACATGGCTGACGACATCACGCCCGAATCCGACGACGTCCGCGGCGAGCCGGCGCACGACCACGGGAAGATCGACCAGGTCGACCTCCAACTCGAGATGCAGCGGAGTTATCTCGACTACGCGATGAGCGTCATCGTCGGGCGCGCTCTGCCCGATGTGCGTGACGGCCTCAAGCCCGTGCACCGCCGTGTGATCTACGGCATGTACGACGGCGGTTTCCGTCCCGACAAGTCGTTCTCGAAGTGCGCCCGTGTGGTCGGCGAGGTGATGGGTCACTACCACCCGCACGGTGACGCCCCCATCTACGACGCCCTCGTGCGCCTCGTGCAGCCGTGGTCTCTGCGCTACCCCCTCGCTCTCGGTCAGGGCAACTTCGGTTCGCCCGGCAACCAGGGTGCGGCCGCGCCCCGATACACCGAGACCAAGATGGCTCCTCTCGCGCTCGAGATGGTGCGCGACATCGAAGAAGAGACCGTCGACTTCCAGGACAACTACGACGGTCAGACCCAGGAACCGACGGTCCTTCCCGCGCGCTTCCCGAACCTGCTCGTCAACGGTTCGGTCGGCATCGCGGTCGGCATGGCCACGAACATCCCCCCGCACAACCTGCGCGAGGTCTCGTCCGGTGCCCTCTGGGCCCTCGAGAACCCGGATGCCACGCGCGAGGAGCTGCTCGAAGCGCTGATGGAGCGCATTCCCGGCCCCGACTTCCCGACGCGTGCGCAGATCCTCGGCACCCGCGGCATCAAGGACGCCTACCGCACCGGCCGAGGCTCGATCACGATGCGGGCCGTCGTCAACATCGAGGAGATCCAGGGCCGCACGTGCCTCGTGATCACCGAGCTGCCCTACCAGGTGAACCCCGACAACGTCGCCGTCAAGATCGGCGACCTCGCTCGCGAGGGCAAGATCACGGGCGTCGCCGACATCCGCGACGAGAGCTCGGGGCGCACCGGTCAGCGCTTGGTCGTCGTGCTCAAGCGCGACGCCGTCGCGAAGGTCGTGCTGAACAACCTGTACAAGCACACGCAGCTGCAGGAGAACTTCGGCGCGAACATGCTCGCGATCGTCGACGGCGTGCCCCGCACCCTGTCTCTCGACGGCTTCATCAGCCTGTGGATCGACCACCAGGTCGAGGTCATCGTGCGTCGCACGCAGTACCGCCTCCGCAAGGCCGAGGAGCGCATGCACATCCTGCGCGGCTATCTGAAGGCGCTCGACGCGCTCGACGACGTCATCGCGCTCATCCGTCGGTCGCCGACGGCTCAGGATGCCAACGAGGGCCTGCAGAAGCTTCTCGACATCGACGACATCCAGGCGCAGGCCATCCTCGACATGCAGCTGCGTCGACTCGCGGCCCTCGAGCGTCAGAAGATCGTCGACGAGGCCACCGAGCTCGAGGCGCGGATCGCGGACTACAACGACATCCTCGCCACCCCCGCCCGTCAGCGCACCATCATCCGCGACGAGCTCACGGCGATCACCGATCGCTTCGGCGACGACCGTCGCACCGAGATCCTGCACGGATTCGACGGCGACGTCTCGATCGAAGACCTCATCGCAGAAGAGGAGATGGTCGTCACGGTCACCCGCGACGGCTATATCAAGCGCACACGCAGCGACAACTACCGCTCGCAGCATCGCGGCGGCAAGGGTGTGAAGGGCGCGCAGCTGCGCGCAGACGACGTGGTCGAGCACTTCTTCGTCACCACGACGCACCACTGGCTGTTGTTCTTCACGAACAAGGGTCGCGTGTACCGCTCGAAGGCCTACGAGGTCCCCGAGGCCGGCCGGGATGCCAAGGGTCAGCACGTCGCGAACCTGCTCGCCCTTCAGCCCGATGAGGAGATTGCGCAGATCCTCGACATCCGCGACTACAACGTCGCGACGTACCTCGTGCTCGCGACCCGCAACGGTCTCGTCAAGAAGACCCGCCTCGACGAGTACGACACCAACCGACAGGGCGGTGTGATCGCCATCAAGCTCCGCGGCCAGGTCGCGGAAGAGGGCGACGAGGCCGAACAGGGCGGTGCGGACGAGCTGGTCAGCGCCATGTTGGTCGACGAGGGCGATGACATCCTGCTCATCAGCCGCCTCGGACAGTCGTTGCGGTTCTCCGCCACCGACAGTGCGCTGCGACCGATGGGTCGGTCGACCTCAGGCGTAAAGGGTATGGACTTCCGCGAGGGGGACAGCCTGCTCTCGGCATCGGTGGCGAAGGACGACGAATTCGTCTTCGTCGTGACCGAGGGCGGATACGCCAAGCGCACCGCGGTCACCGAGTACCGCATGCAGAACCGCGGTGGTCTGGGCATCAAGGTGGCTCGTCTGACCGATGATCGCGGCGTTCTCGCGGGCGGAATGATGGTGTCGGAGGGCGACGAGGTCCTCGTGGTTCTTGCCAGCGGCAAGGTGGTACGCTCTGCCGTGGCCGAGGTCCCCGCCAAGGGGCGCGACACCATGGGTGTCGTGTTCGCACGAGCCGGAGGTGATGACAGGATCATCGCCATCGCCCGAAACGCAGAGCGGAACCTGACCGAGACGACGGAGACGACCACGGAGCCCGCCGCTTCCCCCGCGGACGAGGCCGACGCCTCCTCCTCCGAGACCCCCGAGGAAAGTACTGACGCATGAGCACGGTAGCCGACAAGCTCGCCAAGAAGTCGACTCACAAGACCCCCGCCAAGCAGGTCCGACTGCGCCTGGTGTACATCGACTTCTGGTCGGCGGTGAAGCTGTCGTTCCTGGCGGCGGTCGCCCTGGCCATCGTCACGGTGGTCTCGTACTTCCTGATCTACCTCGTCGTCTCGGCGACACTGCTGACGAAGCTCGATGAGTTCTTCACCAGCTTCACCGACGGCGGTGCGACCCTCTCCCAGTACGTCGGCCTTCCCCAGGTGATGGCGTTCGCGGCCATCATCGCCATCTTGAACCTCGTCATCGTCACGGTGCTGGGCGCCGTGATGGCGGGCATCTACAACCTGGCGGTCAAGGTCACCGGCGGCCTTCTCGTCGGGTTCACCTCGAACTGACGTCGATTCGTCAAAACCTCGCGAGTCCGGTAAAGTCTTCGAGGTTGACATCACGTCAGCGAGACGGGGCTATAGCTCAGGCGGTTAGAGCGCTTCACTGATAATGAAGAGGTCCCAGGTTCAAGTCCTGGTAGCCCCACCCCTTCCCTCGCGGGGCCTTAGCTCAGCTGGTAGAGCGCCTGCTTTGCAAGCAGGATGTCAGGAGTTCGAATCTCCTAGGCTCCACAATCGAGAAAGAAGAGCCGGTCCATCGGGACCGGCTCTTCTTCTTTTCCGCCGTCGCTCTCACGAGGCGCGTCGTCGCCGCCCTCTTCGGAGCAGAACGACGGATGCCGTGTACAGGACCGCTCCGCCGACCGCGAGGACCGTGTTCATCCCCTGCAGCGTCACGGCGAAGGGCGGGAGGAATGCGCAGAACCACGCGATCGCCAGGATGACCGATCCCGGTGCCGGCGGAAGGTCGCCCAGCGCCTCGAATCGGATCAGGATCAACGAGAGCAACCCGAGCACGATCGCCGTCGCCAGGAAGACCAGGGGGCGCGTCGCCCACCACTGCGGACTCGCGGGTGCGGGAGCTGCGCCGGGGATGAGCAGGGCGATCCCCGAGATGATGAGGATGACGGGCAGGTGCCACAGGTACACCGTCATCAGGCGGGATCCGACCGCGAACACCACCCCCTGCGCGAGGCGCGTGCGCATGAGCGCGGTGAGCGCGGGCTTCGCCAGACGCAGCAGACACGCCTGAGCGAGGCCGAACAGCACGAGGGGAAGAGTGGGCGGGTTGAGATTCGCCAGCATGTTGTCGGAGTAGGGCCCCCACACGACCACGGCGCCGACCACGAGGTAGCAGGCGGTCGCGAGGGCGAGGAGAGATACCGCCGAGCGGCGATCGAACCACCCGTCGCGGTACCAGAATCCCAGCTGCTGGATGAGGGGCCAGACGAACAGGAGATTGAGGTAGCCCAGTTCCTCCACCCCGGAGAGGAACCGTAGGGCGTCCACCGCCACGACCGCGGTCAGAAGCACCGCGAGGGTTCCCCGAGGGGCCCGCGCATGCCACTGAGCGGCGAGGGGGACCACCGCCTGGCACAACAGGTATGCGGCCAGGAACCACAGCGGCATCCCGACTCCGACGACGGCGGCGGCGACCAGCGACGGATCGACCCCGATGGCGGTGGCGGCGACCAGGACGACCGCGACGAAGAGGAACAGGGGCAGAGCCGGTTGCGCCAGCCGCAGCGTCCGCGAACGCACGAAGCCGAGGGCATCACCGCCGCGGGCCGTCCACGTCGCCCACCCCGCCGCGGAAGCGAATCCGCCGACGACGAAGAAGAGCGGCATGATCTGTCCGAACCAGGTCGCGGTATCGAACCAGGGCTGCATCTCTGCGGGCCGTGAGGTGACGAGGGAGCCGTCGGGGCCCCACCCCACCCCGACCTGCAGCAAGTGCACGATGACCACGAAGCACACGGCCGTGACACGGGCGAGATCCAGAGTCAGATCGCGGCGCGAGATATCCGTCGTCGTCGTCGAGAGCGCTGTATGCATGGCACCATCGTGGCGGGTACCGGTCCCTCACCGTCAACTCCGACACGCGGGTGAGCACCCTCGCTAGAGTCTGGTCATGGACATGCGCGTGGCCGCGTACGCCGTCGTCACCGACGCCGACGACCGTGTGCTGCTCGCCCACTGGATAGACGGCCGGCGAGGGGCGTGGACCCTTCCCGGCGGGGGCCTCGAGGACGGTGAAGACCCCGCCCACGCGGTGCGCCGCGAAGTGCGCGAAGAAACGGGGTTCCGCGTCGTCGTCGACGACCTGCTTGGCATCCATTCTCGGGTGATTCCGGCCGAAGCCCGGCTCGCGGGCGGAGCCACGGGTCCGCTGCACGCGTTGCGGATCGTCTACCGCGCGCGCGTCGTGGGCGGCCGGCTGAGATTCGAGACCGACGGATCGACCGACAGGGCCGAGTGGTTCACCCTCGCGGCCACGCGAAAGCTTCGACGTGTTCAGCTCGTCGACGTAGCCCTGCGGATGGCAGGCCTCCTCGGCTCCTGAGCGTCAGGCGCGCTCCGCCGTGATGTCGGCGACGGTTGCGCCGTAAGAGGCGATGAGCTCATCGGCCTCGACGAACACGCTGTAACCGTGCGCTCCGGCTCCCATGGCGATGCGCGTGCCCACGATGCGTTCGTCGGCGAAGACCGGCCAGTCGGTCATACTGCCGATGGGGACGATGGTGCCTCGCTCGTAGCCGGTGGCGGCGAGGGCCAGCTCGGGCTCCGGGAGGCGCAGCTTGTTGACCCCGACCACCGCACGCAGCTTCGGCCAAGAGATGGCACGGTCACCGGGTACGAGAGCGAACAGGTACGTGTCGTCGGACCGCTTGACGACCAGCGTCTTCACAATGGATGCAGAGGGGATGCCGAGCAGCTCGGCCGCCTCGTCGAGGCTCGACGCCGCCGGACGCTCACGCACATCGACCGAGAGGCCGCGCTCTCGCGCGGCCTCTCGGACTCTGATGGTGGGATCGCTCACGCGTCGGGTGCGCGCAGCGGGTCGTCCGCCACCCACAGCTCATCGTCAGCGCGCAGCGTCTGCCACGCGGCGTAGGCGACGCCCGCGGCGGCGACCACACCGAGGATGATGGCGATGACGCCACCGGCACCGATGCCGTCGTGCTGCGAGGGAAGCTTCTTGGCGAGACGCTTCGACGCCTGCTTGCCGTACTTCTCGGCGCGCTTGGCGTACTTGTGCGTGTCGAGCTCGAAACCACGGCCCTTCGCGAGGCGGTCACGGGTGTCGCCCGCGGCGTCCCACACCGACATCGCTCCGCCGACGACGGCACCGGCCGCGGGAACGACCTTGTGGCTGAGGAAGCGATTGCTGTACTTCACGCTCTTGTCGACGTACGGAGCGGCGTACTTGTTGTACCCGTCCTGCACGGCGGGGACGAGATCTTCGCGGCTGAAGCGACCGAGCTGGTGGCCGGCTTCTCGAGCGACCTTCCCGCTCTCGCCCAGCAGCACCTGCTGCGACTCCCACACCTTTGCGGCGTGCTTCTGGAGCTTGCGCAGTTCCTTCTTGCTCTTGCGGCTGAGGCCCACGGCTCATCCTCCCTATCGATGGGATGTACGTTCGTTCATCTTGCCAGAACGGGTCGCCGGCACCGCCGACCCTTGCAGATAACTCTGAGAGAATGTACCCATGGCCAACCACACCGCCGTAGCGACCCTGCACACCAACCACGGCGACATCGTCGTCAACCTGTTCGGCGACCACGCTCCGCGTACCGTCCGCAACTTCGTCGGGCTCTCCGACGGAACACAGGAGTGGACGAACCCGGCGACGGGCGCCAAGGGCGAGGGCCCTCTCTACAAGGACGTCATCTTCCACCGCATCATCCCCAACTTCATGATCCAGGGCGGCGACCCGCTCGGTCAGGGCATCGGTGGACCCGGCTACAACTTCAACGACGAGATCAGCCCCGAGCTGGACTTCACCCAGCCCTACAAGCTCGCCATGGCCAACGCCGGTCTGCGCCGCAACGCCATCACCGGCCAGCCCGAGGGCACCAACGGATCGCAGTTCTTCATCACGACCGACCCGACTCCGTGGCTCCAGGGCAAGCACACCATCTTCGGTGAGGTGGCCGACGAGGCCTCGAAGGCCGTCGTCGACAAGATCGCCGCCGTTCCCACCGCTGCGGGCGACCGCCCGATCGAGCCCGTCGTGCTCCAGTCGGTCGACGTCGTCTCGGTCTGACCTTCCAGGCGGCGGCGGGTGTCCACAACTGACGAGTTCCGTCGTAACAGCGACAACTTCTGTTATCGGCATCCCGACCGGCAGAGCTTCGTGCTGTGTCAGCGGTGCATGCGCACCGTGTGCTCGGAGTGTCGTACACCCGCCGCCGTCGGCGTCATCTGCCCCGAGTGCATGGCGCAGCAGCGCGCCTCGCAAACCCCTGCTCAGAAGAAGGCCCAGCGCCGCTGGGCATCGCGTCCCGTGTCGGTGATCGCGTCCGGCAGACCGCAGATGACGCTGGGCATCATCGCCGTCACCGGACTCGCCTACGTCATCGGTCTGATCCCCGGTGTGGGCGGGGTCGTGCGAAACCTGCTCGCGTTCAACAGCCTCTACCTCGTGCCGCAACTGGGTGTCCTGGAGCCGTGGCGCCTGCTGACGGTCGCCCTCGTCCACAGCGGCTTCTTCCACGTGGGCCTGAACATGCTCGCGCTCTGGTTCATCGGGCGCAGCCTCGAGCCCCTGCTCGGCCGCGGTCGTTTTCTCGCGCTCTATCTGATCGGCGCGCTGGGCGGATCCGTTGCGGTCGCGCTCCTCGCCCCCGGTGTGTCCACGGTCGGCGCCTCGGGCGCGATCTTCGCCTTGTTCGGTGCGCTCCTGGTGATCGGAAGGCATATCGGGGCGGACATCCGCGTCATCGCCCTGCTCATCGCCATCAACTTCGCCTGGCCGTTCGTGATCGCGGCCATCGGTGCCATCGGGTCGGGCGACTTCGCCGGATCCCTCGCGGCGGTGGGCATCTCGTGGCAGGCCCACCTCGGCGGTCTCGTCACCGGAGCGGGAGTGGGGCTGATCTATGCACGCACCCGTGCGGCGGCGCAGAAGCGCCTGCAGATCGGTCTGCTGGTCGGGTTCAGCGTTCCGCTGATCGCCCTGCTGGCAATCCCGGCTCTCTTCTACGTCTGAGAGTTATCCACAGCCCCGTCCACAGGTGGGGATGAATTACACGTGTGTAAGTCAGCGCCACTTCGTGGTCATGAGGAACCCGACGAAGGCGATGCCGAAGCCGATGACGAGGTTCCACGGACCGATACCGGGGATCGGGAACTGCGAGTTGCTGAGATAGAACACCAGCACCCACACGAGGCCGATGAGCATGAGGCCGATCATGATGGGCAGGAACCACACAGGGTTCGGAGCCGATCCGCCTTCGTTGCGCTCAGCGATCGGGTCTTCGCCTTTGCCAATTCGAGCCATGCGGGACAGTCTAACGGTCAGGCACGCGTGATCCCGCGGAACTAGACTGCCCCCGTGCAGACCGTCGACCAGCCGCAGACCCGTCGGGGATCACGGCGCGGGAGCGCGCCGCGTCGCCGGGTGTCCGTCATCGGGGTGATCGGCGATGTGTTGGTCACCGCCGGCGTCCTCGTGCTCCTCTTCGTCGTGTGGCAGCTCTGGATCGGCGACGCCATCATCGGCTCGCAGTTCAAGGACCAGGGCAAAGAGCTCAGCGAGCAATGGAACGCCGATCCTCCGCCGCCCGCCCCCTCTGCCACCACGACGACTCCGGCGCAGCCGGCAGCACCGCCCACCGCGGACCCGCCCGCCCTGGAGCAGCCGGGAGACGCGGAACGCTTCGGCGTGGTCTACATTCCGCGTCTCGGACCCGACTACCACTTCACCGTGGCCGGAGGAGTCAGCTCCTCGCGCACGCTCGACCCGATCGGTCTCGGCCACTACCCCGACACCGCGATGCCCGGACAGGTGGGCAACTTCGCCATCGCCGGCCACCGCGGCAGCCACGGCGCGCCCTTCGCCGACCTTCCTTCGCTGCGTATCGGTGACGCCATCGTCGTCGAGACCGAGGTCGGCTGGTTCACCTACCGCTTCCGAAACATCGAGTACGTGCGCCCCGACGGTGTGAATGTCCTGCTGCCCACGCCGCAGCAGCCGCAGATCGAGGCGACGGACCGCCTCATCACCATGACCACCTGCAGCCCGCGCTACGGCTTCTCGGAGCGTGCGATCGGCTACGGCGTCTTCGAGTCCTTCACCCCGCGGACCGACGCCGGTCCGCCGGCGTCCCTGACCTCTGGAGCATCCTGATGTACGGAGCCCTGTGGCGCGTCCTCCCCGGTCCCTGGTGGGTGCGTCTGTTGATCGTCCTGGTGCTGGTCGCGGTAGTGCTCTACGGCCTGTTCTTCTACGTCTTCCCCTGGGTGAGCGACCTCGTCTACCCCCAGGAGGTCACGGTCGAGTGAGGCCCTGGCGCGTCGTCGTCGTCGACAATCGCGACAGCTTCGTCCATACCCTCACCGGCTACCTTCGCGACCTGGGCGCCGAGACCGTCCTCCTCGATTCGCGAGAGTCTGGGCTACCCGAGCGCGCGGCGAGGGACGCGGACGCGATCCTCGTCTCCCCGGGGCCAGGGCACCCCGACGACGCCGGGCACTCCATCGCCGTGGTCCGCGCGGCGTTCGGCGCCGGCATCCCCCTGCTCGGGGTCTGCCTCGGTCATCAGGCCATCGCGGCGGCTTTCGGTGCCCGTGTGGGGCATGCGCCAGAGCTGTTGCACGGGATCACGAGCGTCATCCGGCATCGAGGCCAGGGCGTCTTCGAGGACCTCCCCGCGGGATTCGTCGCCACGAGGTATCACTCCCTCGCGGTCGAGCCGGACTCGCTCCCGGCCGAGCTCGAGATCACCGCGCAGACGGACAGCGGCGTGGTGATGGGTGTACGCCACCGAACCGCGCCAATTGAGGGGGTGCAGTTCCACCCCGAGAGCGTGCTCACTGAAGGCGGCCACCTTCTGCTCGGCCGCTGGCTTGAGAACGCCGGGCTACCGGGAGCCGCCGCGCGCGGCTTGCTGCTTCACCCCCGCGGGGTCAGGAACCCGCGCACACCGTCAGCGTGATCTCGCTGTGCACGGGGACCTCGCCCGGGGCCAGCGACTGTGTCTTGACCGTCGGCGGCGTCGCCGCCTTGCATCCGGGATCCTGCTGAGTCTTCACGGTCAGCTGCTTCGAGTCGGACTCCAACTCGCGCTGCGCAGCCTCGAGGGTGTAGCCGGTGTAGTCCACGATCACGACCTGACCGCTCGCGACCACGAGGTTGACCGTGGTGCCCTTCGCGACCTCGGAGCCCGATTGGACGCTCGACGAGATGATCGTTCCCGCGGCCAGGGCGGGGTCGTCCTGGCGTCGTATCGAACCGACCGTGAGGCCGGCCTTCTGCAGGGACGTACGCGCCTCGCTCTCGGTGATCCCGTCGAGCGTCGGCACCTTCGCCGTATCGGGGCCGGTGGAGACGTACACCGTGATCCGTTGACCGGAGGTGACGTTCGTTCCGGCCTCGGGGACCGTGCTCACGACGTTTCCGGCGGCGACCTTCTCATCGGACTCGTTCACACGGCTGGTGGTGAGCTGCTGAGCCTCGAGTGTCTCGACGGCACGGTCGTACGACATGTCGACGACGTCGGGAACCGTGTAGGCGCTGGTGGGGACGTCGTTGCTCGGTTGGATCTGCATGACCCAGATGAGCACCGCCACCAGCAGCACCGCGAGGACGGTGACGCCCGCCCAGATCCAGGCCACCGGAGGACCGGGTTGGGTGCGGCGCATCGTCGTGTCGGTACTGAGCTGTCGCAACGAGCGGGCCGTCTCGGCCGCCTGACGCGGGTTGGGTCCGTACAGCTCGTTGGACAGCGCCGACATCTGGCGCTTCGTGGGTCCCTTGCCGTCGACCGTCTCGTCGAGCGCTTCGCGGAAGCTCGCGGCGTCCTGCGGACGCTGGAACGGATCCTTGGCCAGGGCGCGGAGCACGATGGCATCCAGAGCCCGAGGAACCGTCTCGACGATCTCGCTCGGCGGGACGGGGGCCTCGCTGACGTGCTGGTAGGCCACGGCCACCGGGGTCTCGCCGCGGAACGGCGTGCGCCCCGTGAGCAGTTCGTAGAGCACCACGCCGGTGGAGTACAGGTCGGCGCGCGCGTCGACGGACTCGCCCTTGGCCTGCTCGGGCGAGAAGTACGCCGCGGTCCCAACGATCGCCGTGGTCTCGGCGACCGTCGACGACGAGTCGGACACCGCGCGGGCGATGCCGAAGTCCATGACCTTCACACGACCGGAGTCGGTGATCATGACGTTGCCGGGCTTGATGTCGCGGTGGACGACACCGGCGCGGTGCGAGTACTCGAGAGCCTCCAGGATGCCATCGACGTATCGCAGGGCGTCGTCGGTGGGGACGGGGCCTGCGGCGATGACGTCCTTGAGCAGGCGACCGTGTACGAGCTCCATGACGATGTACGGCACCGGACGCTCGTGGCCGTCCTCCCCGGTCTCGACGTCTTCGCCCGCGTCGAACACACGGACGATCGTCGGGTGAGCCATGCGCGAGGCCGCCTGCGCCTCGAGACGGAAGCGCGTGCGGAATGCCGCATCGCCGGCCAGGTCGGCCTTCAGGACCTTGATCGCGACCGTGCGGCCGAGTGTTTGGTCGTACCCGCGATAGACGCTGGCCATACCGCCGCGACCGATGAGGTCGTCGACGCGGTAGCGCCCGGAAAGGACGCGCGTCTCAGTGGTCACGGGTGGAGCTCCTGGCGTGGGGGATGGGTGATCAGGGCTTGACGGTCGGAACGGCCGCGGGCGTCGCCGTCGGCGATGCCGAGCTGCCGCCCGAGATCGTCGCGGAGGCCTCGCCCGAGGGGCCGGCCGTCCGGTCGGTACCCGAGCAGCTGACGGTGTACGTCACGCGGAGGGTCTGACCGGGGGCGTTGCTGACCGTCAGCTTGGCGTTACGCGCGTCGGGCGCGAACGACGCGGTCGACTGACCGTTGGTGTCGAAGGTGCCGTTGGTCGCGGTGAAGTTGTACGACGTGACCGATCCGGTTCCCGAGGGGCAGGAGTACTGCTGCCACGAGATCTGGATGTCGCTGCCGGCCGTGACCGAGGTACCGGGCAGGGTCGGAGTGCCGGGCGTGGAGAGCGGTGTCTCCTCGCCGTAGACCGTGACCTCGATGTTGGTGCCCTGCGGGTTGCGTCCGGTCGGGTCGACCACGTAGATCTTGCCGACCTGATCGGCGCTCGCTGCGGCGTTGCCGGTGGCGCAGGTGGCGCCGAGGTTCGCGTCGCGCAGAAGCTCCCGGGCCTCATCGCAGGTCTTGCCGATGAGGTTGAGAGCGTCGACGTCGACGAGAGTGTTCGAGGGCGACGGGGCAGGCGAGGGCGACGACGGGCGAGGTACCGGGGTCGAGGCCGAGGCCGAGGGGCTCGCCGGAACGGCGTCCGGATCGCCCTGATTCGACAGCAGCGTGAAGAGCGTGCCGATCAGAACCAGAGCCAGCAGCGCGATGAGCGCGACCAGCGGCCACGTCCAGGGGCTGCGCTTCTTCTTCTGCGGCGCGGGGTCTTCTTCGGTGTGCTCCTCGGTGAGGAGAGAGGTCGCGGCCGCGGAGGCGGGCATGAGGCGCGTGGTGGCGGAGGTCTGTCCGCCGGCCGTGAGCAGTTGCGTCGCGTCATCGGCGAAGGCAGCGCCCGTCGCGATCGCCGGGACGGCCGCGGCGGCCGCGGCGAGGTCGCCGCGACGCAGGGCAGTGGCGGCGCGCGAGACGGCGGCAGAGGAGGCCGGACGGTCGTCGGGCTTCTTGGCGATCATCGCCATCACGAGATTCTGCACCGGCTGCGCCACGGTGGGCGGGAGCGGAGCGGGCTGCTCGTTGATCTGCGCCATCGCGATCGCGACCTGCGACTCGCCCGTGAAGGGGCGCTTGCCGGCGAGGGATTCGTAGGCGACGATTCCGAGCGAGTACGTGTCGGTGGCCGGCGACGCCGGGTGACCGGACGCCTGCTCGGGCGAGAGGTACTGCACCGTGCCCATCACCTGGCCGGTCGCGGTGAGCGGCACCTGATCGGCGATGCGCGCGATGCCGAAGTCGGTGATCTTCACACGACCGTCCGGCGTGATGAGCAGGTTGCCCGGCTTGATGTCGCGGTGGACGAGACCCGCGGCGTGCGCGGCCTGGAGGGCTGCGGCCGTCTGGGCGACGATGTCGAGAGTCTTGTCGGTCGAGAGAGAGCCGTCGCGCTCGAGGATCGTCGACAGGGCTTCGCCCGGGACGAGTTCCATCACGAGGAAGGCGCTGCCGTCCTCCTCGCCGTAGTCGAACACGCTGGCGATGCCTTCGTGGTTGACGAGGGCGGCGTGGCGGGCCTCGGCGCGGAAGCGCTCGAGGAAGCCCGGGTCGCCCATGTACTCGTCTTTGAGGATCTTGATCGCGACGGTTCGTCCGATGACGTGATCCGTCGCCTCCCAGACCTCGCCCATACCGCCGATCGCGATTCGCGAATCGAGCTCGTAGCGTCCTCCGAAGGTCACACCTTGCGTCGGTCTCATTTACCCAGCACCGCCTCCATGACCTTCTTCGCTATCGGGGCGGCGATCTCGTTGCCGCTCCCGTTCTGCCCCTGGCCTCCACCGTTTTCGACGACCACGGCGACGGCGACCTTGGGGTCGTCCGCCGGTGCGAAGCCGGTGAACCAGAGAGTGTAGGGACGGGAATCGTTCTCCGCCGTGCCGGTCTTACCCGCCACTGCGACCCCGTCTATTCTTGCATTCGATGCTGCGCCGTCCTGGACGTTCGCCGTCATCATGGTGACCATCTGCGCGGCGATCGAGGGTTCGAGAGCCCGCCCGAACTCACTGCTGCTCGCCTCGTCCTTGACCGACAGGTTCGGCTCGATCACGCGGTCGACCATGCGCGGGTTCATCACGACGCCGCCGTTGGCGATGCCGGCCGAGACCATCGCCATCTGCAGGGGCGTCGCGCGCACGTCGCCCTGGCCGAAGCCGCTGAGCGCGGTCTGCGGGGCGTTCGGCGAAGCCGGGTAGGTGGAGGGGGTGGACTCGAGCGGCATGCTGAACGACTTGTTGAATCCGTACTTCTCGGCCTCGGCGCGGATGGCATCGTCGCCGAGTTCGACGGCGAGCTCGGCCATGGGGATGTTGCAGCTCAGCCGCAGAGCGGTTGCGATCGTCACGGTGTCGCCCCCGCCGCAGGTGCCGCCGCCGGCGTTGCTGACGACGTTCGTCGACTGGGGCAGCGTGTACGCGGCGAGGTTCGGGAACGTCGAGTCGGGCGTGTAGCGACCGGATGCCAGGGCGGCAGAGGCCACGACGAGCTTGAAGGTCGAGCCCGGGGGGTTGAGGTTGCCCCCGATGGCACGGTTGTCCAGAGGCTTCGAGGTGTCGGCCACGAGCTGGTCGTACGCCGCGTTCACGGCATCTGTGTCGTGCGAGGCGAGCGTGTTGGTGTCGTAGCTGGGCTTGGAGACCATGGCGAGGATGCGGCCGGTCGACGGCTCGATCGCGACGACGGCGCCCTGGAGATCACCCATCGCGTCCCAGGCGGCCTTTTGCACGTTCGGGTCGAGCGAGAGCTCGACGTTCGAGCCGCGTGGGGCCTGACCGGTGATGGCCCGGTCGATGCGGGAAAAGAACTGGTTCGAGTCGGACCCGCTGAGCACGCTGTTCTCAGCGGATTCGATCTGGGTCTTCGCGTCGAGCACGGGGTTCATGTAGCCGGTCACGGGAGCCCACATCGCGGCATCCGTGTACTGACGCTGCCAGCTGTAGACGTCGTCGGAGGGCACGGACGAAGCGATCGCGGTGCCGCCGGCGATGATCGATCCACGCTGGATCTGGTACGAGTCGTAGAGAGCGCGGGTGTTGCCCGTGGTGTTGGTCAGCGAGTTGGCCTGAGCGACCTGGATGATGCTCGTCGAGGCGAACAGGGCCAGGAACATCGCCAGCATCACGATGCTGAGGCGTCGGAGCTCTTTGGTCACGGTGCCTCCTCCAGGATCGGGGCGTCGACGGCGGTGGACGGGCGGTTCATCAACCGATCACCACCCGGGGGCGGCTGCGTACCGCGTCGGAGATGCGCAGAAGGAACGCCACGATGATCCAGTTCGCGATCAGCGACGAGCCGCCGGCCGCGAGGAACGGGGTCGTGAGGCCGGTCAGCGGGATCACGCGGGTGACGCCGCCGACCATGATGAACACCTGCAGGGCGATGGTGAACGAGAAGCCCGTGGCGAGCAGCTTGCCGAAGTCGTCCTGACCGGCCAGGCCGATGCGGATGCCGCGGCTGGTGAACACCATGTAGAGCGCGAGGATCGCGAACAGGCCGACCAGGCCGAGCTCCTCGCCGAGGCTCGGCACGATGTAGTCGCTCTGCGACAGCGGGGTGATGTAGGGACGACCCTGGCCGAGCCCGGTGCCGAACAGGCCGCCGTGCGCGAGGCCGAAGATACCCTGCACGAGCTGGTAGCTGCCGCCGTCGCGGTTCATGACCTCGGGGTCGAAGGCGCTCAGCCAGTTGGCGAAGCGGCCGTTGACGTAGGGGAGGACTCGGGATGCCAGGAACGCGCCGCTCGCGACCAGCACGAGGCCGATCAGCACCCAGCTCGTCTTGCCCGTGGCGACGTAGAGCATCGCCACGAACATGCCGAAGATCAGCAGGCCCGTACCGAGGTCGCGCTGGAGCACGATGATGCCGAGCGAGACGAGCCAGATGATCAGCACCGGGCCGAGTTCGCGCGCGCGCGGCCAGGTCATGAAGAGGAAGCGCGTACCGGTCGAGGTGAGGCTCTCCCGCGTGCGCACGAGGTACCCGGCGAAGAAGATCGCCAGGCAGATCTTGGCCAGCTCGCCCGGCTGGAACGACACGAAGCCGAGCGACACCCACACGTCGGCGTTCTGGTCGGTGCCGAGGCCCGGCACGAACGGCAGCAGCAGGAGCAGGATGCCCACGAGGCCGAAGAGGTAGGTGTACCGGAACAGCACGCGGTAGTTGCGCACGAAGATCAGCACGGCGAGGGCTGCGACCATCGCGATGGCCGCCCAGGCGATCTGGCGGTTGCCCGTGGCATCCCACCCGCTCGCCTTCTCGGCGAGGTCGATGCGGTAGATCATCGCGATACCGAGACCCGTGAGGACGGTGGCGATCGGCAGCACGAAGGGGTCGGCGTCGCGGGCGCGCAGGCGCAGCACCACGTGCATCACGAGGGCGAGCACAGCGGGGATCGCGGCGATCGTGAGGTAGCCGGTCTCGACCGTGTTGTTCACGCCGAGCTGGACCAGCACGACGGCGCCGCCGTAGACGATGATCGCGAACAGGAGCAGACCGAGCTCGCGATTGCGCTGCTTGGCGGGGACGCGGATCTTCTTCAGCGCGCGCATGACGGCCGTGTCGGTGGACACGGAGTCACCGGATCGGGTGAGCTTCTGATCGGTCATCCGCTTCCCTCCGCCGCGGGACGCAGGCGTTCGACGATCTTCTCGGCGTCTCCGAGCGACGGGGCCGAGATGGTGGCTTTGACGGTCTGCCGATCGAAGTCGGACAGTCCGTCCAGCGGGATGTTCGTGTCCTGGTAGACCGTCGACAGCGAGATCGGGCCGATGGACTGCTGGATACCGCGATAGATCACGACCGAGTCGCTGTCGGCGCCGACGTAGTAGAGGGTCTGCGTCCAGTTGTACCCGGCGAACAGGCCGACGCCGATGGCGGCGAGGACGAGGATCAGGGCGGCGAGCCAGCCGAAACGGCGTCGGCGGGCACGACGGCGGTCCTCTTCGATGAGCTCCTCGAGGAACTCGGCCGCCGGCTCGAAATGCGTCGGCTCGTTCGCGACCTGACGGGCGTGGTGGAGCCAGCCGGATCGGCCGGGGCGCGCCGCGGGGACGACCACTCCGCTGGGGTTCGAGGCGGAGCCGACGATGGTCGGGGTGCCGATGAAGACCGGGTGCTGCCCGCCGACGTCGACGAGGACGACGGTGACGTTGTCGGGCGCACCGCCATCGAGAGCCTGCTTGAGCAGAGCGTCGGCGGTCCGAGCGGGGGGCAGTCCGAGAGCGAGGGTCTTCGCCGTGTGCGCGTCGTCGACGACGCCCGAGAGACCATCGGAGCACAGGAGCCAGCGGTCGCCGTCCTGCGTCGGCATGATGAAGCTGTCGATCTCGGGATCGGGATCCATATCGCCGAGCACCCGCATCAGCACCGATCGACGGGGGTGGTACCGCGCCTCTTCGGGCGTGATGCGACCGGAGTCGACCAGGCGCTGCACGAAGGTGTGGTCGGCCGTGATCTGCGTGAGCGTGTCGTCCCGGTACAGGTAGATGCGCGAGTCGCCGATGTGGCCGATGACGGCGTAATCGTCGACCATGACCAGAGCACTCACCGTGGTGCCCATGCCGGCCAGCTCCGGGCGGCGCGCCACGGTGTCGATGAGCTCCGCCGCCGTGTCGGCGAGGGAATCACGGATGGCGTGCTCGGCCTGGGCGGGGGAGCCGAAGGGCTGGTCGAGCTCGGTCAGACGGCCGATCGCCAGGCTCGAGGCGACGTCACCGCCCGCGTGACCGCCCATGCCGTCGGCGACCACGAAGAGGTTGGACCCGGCGTAGCCGGAGTCCTGATTGTTGGAGCGCACCTTGCCCGTGTGGGAGATGGCGGCGCTCGAGCCCTGGAAGACCATGGGGGAGGGTTACTTCCTCAACTCGAACGTCGTGGCGCCGACCTTGATCGGAGCACCCACCTTGACCTGTACCGGCGCTGCCACGCGGACGCCGTCGTGCGAGGTGCCGTTCGTCGAATCGAGGTCTTGCAGCATCCACTGCTCCCCCCACAGCACGAGGCGGGCGTGATGGCTGGAGGTGTAGTCGTCGCGGATGACGAGACCCGACTCGCTGGAGCGGCCGATCGTCAGCGGCTCGGTGCCCAGCGGCAGCTCGAGCCCGGCTTTGGGGCCGCTCGTGATGACGATGCGCGAGACCGCCGACGTGGTCGCGAGCCCCCCGGCGGGTGCGGGGGTGGGAGCGGCGGGACGCTTGACCTGCGTGGTCACCGCGTCGGGCGAGGAGGTGGGAGCGGCTGCCGCCGGGGCAGCGGATGCCGAGGGCTCGGGGAGCTTGCGCACCTTGACGCCGAAGAGGTCGGCGCGCAGCGAGTACACGACGCCGAACACGAAGAACCACAGCAGGACGAGGAAACCGCCCTGCAGAAGGAGGAGAGTCAGCTGACTCATGAAAGGGGTCCCCGTTCCCGGACGTCGAAGATGCTCGTGGCGTCGGACGCCGAAGAGCGTCGCGGCGGCTGGGCCTGAGCGACCACACGGAACACGATATTGGTGCGTCCGATCGAGATCGTCGAATCGGGCGGAAGAGCGGCCTCGGAGACCTTGCGACCGTTCAGGGTCGTGCCGTTGGTGGAACCGAGGTCGCGCACCATGGCGCGCTCGCCGTCCCACAGGATCTCGACGTGCTTGCGGCTCGTCCCGGCATCGGGGATCGTGATGTCGGCGTCGCTGCCGCGACCGATCACCGTGCGGGCGGATGTCAGCGGGTGACGGGTGCCGTCGATGTCGACGACTCCGCGCCAGGCGACCTGACCCTCGGTGGTCTGCGAGTCCACGCGCAGCGTGCCCGTGGACAGGGAGCCGTCGCGCTCGATCGAGATGGCGACGGGGCCGGCGAACGAGTAGCCCTGCGTGCGGGCGTGCTTCTTGACCAGGGTGTCGAGCTCGGCGACCAGGGTCGAGCCGAGCGCGCTCATCTTCTCGTCGTCGGCGGGGGAGAGGCGCACCGCGAAGGTGTTCGGCGCGAGGATGCGCTCACGCGTGACGACGACGGCCTTCTTGTCGAGTTCGCTGCGCAGAGCGGACGCGATCTCCACCGGCTGGATGCCACTGCGGAAGGTCTTGGCGAACGCACCGTTGACGGCGCGTTCGAGACCCTTCTCAAAACTGTCGAGTAGCCCCACGAGACTCCTTCAGGCAGGCAGACCAGTAGGCACATCGTAGTCAGCGCGGCTGGGGAGGTCATGGACGCGGGCTTCGGAGCCGCGTTTCGTGACCTGGTGGCCGCCGTGATATTCTCGGGAAGTTGGTCGCGTGGCATCCTCGATGCCGCGCAACGCGCGAGTGGCGGAATAGGTAGACGCGCTGGCTTCAGGTGCCAGTGCCCGCAAGGGCGTGGGGGTTCAAGTCCCCCCTCGCGCACACAACGAAGAAGGGCCTCGGATTTACTCCGGGGCCCTTCTTGCACGTTCGGGGCGTGACGATCACACGAATCTCTCGACGTGGATCTGCCGGTCTTTCACGCCCGCGGCCCTCGCGTCGCGGACGACCAGATCCGTCCACTCTGCGGGCCCGCAGACGAAGAGGTCCGACTCCTGCAGCTCGGGGAAGACCGAGGCGATGGTCGCCCCTCGCTCGATCGCCTCGAGCGGCATCCACGACGATTCCTCGGCGGGCCGGCTGCCGATCATCTCGATGACCGCGCCGCCGGCGTCCTGGACGAGGCTTTTCGTCTCGTCCCAGAGGAAGGTCTGCGAGCGGTCGGTCGCACGCAGAACGACCGTCGCCTCGCCCGGGCGCAGTCCGGTGTCTTCGAGCAGCGCACGTGCGGGGGTGACGCCGATCCCGGCGGCGACGACGGCCAGGCGCGGGGCGGTGCGGGCGGCATCCGTGAAGATCCCGTACGGGCCCGCGACGGAGACCTTCGTTCCGGGCCGCAGCCGAGCGAGACGCTCCGTTCCGCGGCCGAGCGCGCGCACGGTGAGGCGGGCGCTCGTGTCGGTCGGCACCGCGGAGAACGAGATCGGGTGCGCATGCCACCACGTGCCGCGACTCCAGAAGCGCCAGATCGCGTACTGCCCACCTCGGGCGCCCAGCCGCGGCAGGTCGCGGCCGGAGAGATGGATCGAGAAGACGTCCGGGGCGAGGGTCTCGATGGCGGCGACGCGAAGCTGGTGCTCTTCCGTGGCGAGCAGCGGGGCGGCGAAACGGAACCACGCGATCGAGCCGAACGCCAGAACGTAGAGGCAGATCCAGTACACGCTCTGCGGCGTACTGCCGGAGAGAACCTGGCCGGCTGAGAGCTGATGAGGCACCGCCACCAGAACGGCGGCATAGCTGACGAGATGGATCGCGTGCCAGGCTTCGTAGACGAGTCGGCGACGCACGACGACGAGAGAGGTCACGACGACGAGCACCAGAAGGCAGCTGCCGAGCAGCGCCAGGAGCATGTCGGCCCCCGAATAGAGGGACAGCGTCTGGTGCCAGAGCGACAGACCGTCTCGGAGGGAGTAGCCCACAGTGAGCAGCGCGCCGTGGCCCAGGACGAGGTACACCGCGGGCTTGCCGAGGCGGCGGTGCAACCTCATCGCGGCGTCTTGCCCGAAGGTGCGGTCCACCCAGGGGATGCGGGCGGCGAGCACGAGCATGAGCAGCAGCAGGTCGGTGCCGATGAGGCCCGTCACGATCCCCGCGTCCGTGACCGCGCTCGCGAGATCGGTCACCTGCGCGGGTCGCCCGGACCCCAGGAACAGCATCACGGCGACGACGCCGGAGACCCAGCAGAGGGCGATCAGAGCGACCTCGGCACGCTCTCGTCGGCGAACGGAACGGTCGCGGTCCCGTTGCGTCGTGCCGAGAGACGGTGAACCATACGGTCGGGTGGTGCTGCTCATGGGGCGTCCTCCGGTCGGGACGGGGCGCGCCGGCCTCTTCCAGTCTCGCATCCCGTGCTCGGTCGATCGCCGGCCGGACGACGCCGTTCGCGCGGACGCGCGACTGCACCAGAAATGCGCGTCTTACGCAACCCACCCCCTGAATCTCGTTCCTGAGAGGAAGCTGGATGCAACGAGAGTCCCGCCTCGAGCGGGCATCGGTTCACACTCGCGAAAGGAACACATCATGGGATTCTTCGGATTTCTTCTCCTCGGCCTCATCGCCGGCGCCATCGCCAAGCTGATCCTCCCCGGCAAGCAGGGTGGCGGCTGGTTCATCACGCTGCTGCTCGGCGTCGTGGGCGCTCTGCTCGGCGGGTTCCTGGGTGGTCTGCTCTTCAACGCTCCGCTGCAGGACTTCTTCTCGATCCAGACGTGGCTGCTCGCGATCGGTGGTTCGATTATCGTTCTGCTCATCTACGGCCTCATCGTGGGTCGTCGCGCCGCGCGCTGACCTTGCAGCGAAAGGCCCGGGGCGATTGGACCGCGCCCCGGGCCTTTCCGCGTCTTCGGCCGTCACCCGCTTTACTGGGCGGGATGCCGAAACACCGCCGCTTCCCTTTCCTCCTCGCTCTCGCGGGGGGATCGGTGGCGGCGTTTGTCGTGGTGTGGCCGCAAGGGGTCGGCATCCATCGCCTGCCTCTCGTGGCCAACGCGATCTCGTTTCGCGCATTGCTCGCTCTGGGCTTCGGGATCGCCGCCCTGCTGGTCGCAGGCGTCGCGGTCTGGCGTCGGCGATGGGGAGTGGCCGCCGCCCTCTCGATCGCGCTCGCCGTGGCGTCCGTGGGCAACGGGGCGGTGCTGCTCGCTCGCGGCGGGGGAGCGCCCGTGCAGCCGGGGGAGCTCACGATCGCGGCCTGGAACACGTACGGCGGTTCGGTCACGCCCGAGACCATCGCCCGGATGGTTCGGGAGACCGGTGCCGACGTCGTCAGCCTCCCCGAGACCGATGCGGTCGCGGCAGCCGAGGTAGCCGGCATCCTGGATCGCGAGGGCATCTCGATGGCGCACGATACGGTCGCGGCGGCACCGGACGGCGAGGTTATCCCCACCTCGATTCTGATCTCCCGCGCTCTCGGTGAGTACGAGCTCGACGCCGACGCGGGTTCCACGGTCGGCCTGCCGAGCGGGGTGTGGAGGTCGGTCGACGGCTCGGGTCCGATCCTCGTCGCGGCCCACCCCATGCCACCCCTGCCGGGCGTCACCGATCGCTGGGAGCTCGGCCTCGGATGGATCGCGGACAGGTGCACCGACAGCGACGTCATCGTCGCGGGCGATCTCAACTCCACGGTCGATCATTTCGCCGGTCTCGGCGTCGACGGGGCGACGATCGGATGCCGTGATGCCGCCGCCGAAGCGGGTTCGGCCGCCGCGGGAACCTGGCCCGTGCGGCTGCCCGTCGGCCTCGCCGCGCCGATCGACCATGTGCTGGTCGGCTCGGCGTGGAGGGTGAACGGCTTCGCCGTCCTCGACGGCTTCGACGACGCGGGCAGTGATCACCGCCCCATCGTCGCGACGCTCACGCCGCAGTGACACCTCGGTCCACACGGGAATTGTGGACGGCGACCGAGATCGCGTAGGGGGCGACGAAAACAACGGCGAAGAACGCACCCGCCAGGACCGCGGCGGTCCAGGGCCCCGTGTCGACGGCGCCCGTTGTCATACCGGCCCCGAACATCGCGAGGCCCGTCCCGAAGGCACGGGCCGCGACGGCGCGACCCGGAGCATTGCGGGGATTCGCCCACATCGGCAGGCGTTCGTCGCGGTAGGCCCGCAGTGTCAGCCGGATCGACCAGAACCACAGGATCGCGCCGACGACGATGAAGATGCTCCACGCCCATTCGCTCGTCATCGCTCCACCCCAACACGGCATCGCCGCGAGGTCAACGATCGCCGCGAGCCGCGCGGGGCCGCCCCCAACAAGTTCGACCCCGCGCGGAATGCGGCAGCGGAGTCCCCTCACGCTGTGCCCTCAGTGTGCCCCCGATCGACATCGGGCGCTCGCCGCGGCCGGCCCGGGCACACGTGGCGGAGGGGAAGGGGTCCGGCGATTTCATCCGATCGGACTACGACCGGGGGCGTGGAAGCCCGTTGCGCACTCCCCAGAGGGCGAGCTGTGTGCGGTCGTCGAGATCCAGCTTGCGCAGCGCCGAGGCGGTCTGACTGCGGACCGTGTTCACTGAGACGCTCAGTCTCTTCGCGATGTCGTCGGTCGAGGTGACTCCGCTGCTGAGCAGCCCCACGACCCTGCGTTCCGCAGCCGTCAGCAGAGCCACCTGCTCCGGTTCGGCGGGAGCGCTACGCGCTTCGCGCAGTTCGCGGATCAGCCTCGGCGCGACGCGGGGAGAGATCGTGGCCGTTCCGGCCGCCGCCCCGCGGATGACCGGCAGCAGCTGATCGCTGTCGTGCCCCTTCAGCAGGTAGCCGCTCGCGCCGGCCTCGATGGCGTCGACGACGAACGCGTCGGAGACCTCGCTCGTGAGCAGGATCACGCGGCATCCGCCCTGCTCGTCCCCCGTGATCAGGCGCGTGGCCTCGATTCCGTTCATGCCGGGCATGTGCAGGTCCATGAGCACGACATCGGCGCGCTCCGCGTGGGCGAGCACCACGGCGTCGCGGCCGTTGGATGCCTCGCCCGCGACGCGGATGCCCGTGGCGTTCTCGAGCCGGAGCCGGATGCCGCGGCGCACGGTGCGGTTGTCGTCGACGATCAGGACCCGAATGTCGTTGCCGGCCGTCGTCACGGCGTCAGGAGGGGGGTCGTGGGTTCGTAGGCCGTCAGAGGTGCCTCCATGATGACCGCCCATCCGCCCGTCGAGACGGGGCCCGCGGTGAGGGAACCGTGCAGGAGGTCGACGCGCTCGGCCATTCCCGTGAGGCCCCACCCGAGTCCGGCCGGGAGATCGGAGGGCGCGGAGACCCGGCCGGCCTCGTTGCCGACGGCCACCCGGATCGATGTCGGCGAGACGCGCACGTCGACCGACACGGGCGCGCCGGGGGCGTGCTTGCACGCGTTGGTCAGGGCTTCCTGGACGACGCGGTAGGCGGTCGTGGAGACCATCGCGGGGAGGTCGTCGACGGCCGCGTGGACGCGGGCGACCACGTGCATCCCCCGCGACGACCAGTAGTCGAGCAGCTCGTCGAGAAAGCGGAGGTCGAGGGTCGGTTCGGCGCGCGCGTCGCTCTCGGCGCGCAGGTCGCGCAGCGCCGCATAGAGGCTGGCTGAGGCGAAACGGCCCTCTGCGCGCATCTCGGCGATGAGGGCGGCGGCCTGATCGGCGTCGAGCACGTCGATGTCGACCGCCGCGTCGGCCAGGGAGAGGAGACCGGCGAGATGCTGACCGGCGACGTCGTGCAGCTCTTGGGCGATGCGCGCCCGCTCGCGCATGCGCGCCCTCTCGAGCTCGGCCTCGTGCTCGGCTGCGGCGGCGGCGAGTTCTGCGCGCGCTCGCCGCAGGCTGTTCATGCGCCGAGCCCACCAGATTCCGAGCGCTGCGGCACCGGCCACGGGGGCGGCGAAGGCGAGCCCGGAACTCAGGACGAAGCTCCACGCGACGGCGGGCGGCGCCCCGGTGGACGTCGACCAGAGGGACAGGATGCCGACGGCTACGCCGATCACCGCGAGCGTCCACCCGATGGCCGCCGCGGCGCGCCTCTGGGCGGCGAGGAAGAACACGGCCACGCCGACGACGAGGGGGAGGGCGCCGAGCCAGCGCGGGATCTCGAGCCCGGCGACCAGAGCGAGGTAGCAGGCAGTCGTCCCCAGCACGGCGACGAGGGGGAACCGGGCGGACAGGAGCAGGAAACCGCTCTGCACAGCGCACCCCGCGATCACGAGCGCGATCACCACACCGAACGGGATGCGGTAATCCCAGACGATGTCGCCCTGGAGGACGGCGGAGAGAGGGTCGGACAGCGCCTGGACGACGGTGACGAGGAACACGATGACGACAAAGGCCACCATCGCCCGGGGACGGTTCAGGACGCGGGTGAAACCCTCGGCATCCACCATCCGGGGGTTCGCATCTTCGTCACTCGTCGGCACCGCGTCACTCTAACGTCGGCGGCAGCACGTAGACCACGTCGTCGCCGTCGCGCCCGTGCTCGACGAAACCGATGCGGGCGAGGACGGCGTGCGAGGGTTCGTCGTCGGCGGACACGCACGCGTAGAGGGGGCGTTCCGCCTCGCGGGCCGTGAGCAGACGCACGGCTTCGGTGGGAGCGTCGCCGTGCGCGGAGGGAGAGACGGCGAGGAGGATCTCTCGGTCGCCGTCGACGTCGAGCGCCGCGGCGACCCCGACCACGGAGCCGTCCTCAACGACGACGTGCGCGTCGACCTTGTCGTCCGCCGCCCATGCGTCGAAGGTCTCGCGATCCGCGAACGCCGCTCGGGGCCACGCGGAGGTGCTCGCCGACACCGCCTGGAAAGCGGCATCCCGATCGTGGTTTCGAAGGTCTCGCAGCTCGATGTGGGGCATGGCGTCACGCTAACGGGCGCGGGCGGAGTCGGTCGCGGCTCTTGTGCGGTCAGGCGAAACCGTGCAGGGCGAGGAACGTCCACGTGGCGCCATTGGTGTCGCGGCTCGCGACCTGGTCGTGGAAATGGCGGAAGAGCGTCTCGCGGGTGCCGTCGGAGACGCTCGTCCACCCCTCGAGGTTGCGACGGAGGACGAGATCGAGCTGCAGGAAGGTCTTCTGGAAGACGACATTGCGTGAAACGGCCACGAGGTGCGAGGCCAGATCCATGACCGCACGCACGTACTGCTCCGAAGATTCGGCGGAACGCATCTCTTCGACGAAGCGTGCGGTGTCGAGGAGCTCTTCATCGGTGCATCGGGGAAGGGCGACGTGCATGGCGGCCGCGATGGTGTGCGCGGCGTACTCGCGCATGTCGTGGCGGGCACGGTCGGTGAGGGCCGCAACCCGGGTGTACCTGTTGGCCGCGACCTCGACGAGTCCGATCCGCTCGAGCCGCTGGAGTGCCTCGCGCACGGGGGTGCGGGAGATACCCATGAGGGTTGCCAGTTCGACGTCGCGCAGGCGGTCGCCGGCCTGGAGTCGACCATCGACGATTGCCTCGCCGAGGGCCCGGTAGGCCTCGTCGACGAGGGCGGAAGCACGCCGACGACTATCCATCAGCCGGATTTTAGGGCCTCCGGTTACCACAGCACATGGGAAGAACTTGCTGATTCTTCGTTTTCGTGTCGCGCGCGGGCCCCCGCGCCGGTAAAGTGATCGCCGTCACGCCTCGCGTGACATATCCGGGGGGATCCGTCGACGCCCGGGCTTCGAGCCTTGCTCAGCCCGGGCGTCGTATGGGCTTACGGCGTGTTTCCGCGTATCTCGCGCCTCGCAACGTTTGTGTCACGGACCCGTGCGAGAACAGACCCCGGCGGTTACCGTGGGGGCACAGACCGGCGCGCTCGGCGCCGGCTCAAGCGGAAAACGGCAGAACGAATGAGCACGCAGGGCACGGTCAAGTGGTTCAACTCGGAAAAGGGCTTCGGCTTCATCGCGCCCGATGACGGCAGCCAGGACGTCTTCGCGCACTACAGCGCGATCCAGTCGGGCGGCTACCGCTCGCTCGAAGAGAACCAGCGCGTCGAGTTCGAGGTCGCCCAGGGCCCCAAGGGCCTGCAGGCGGAGAACATCCGCCCCCTCTGATCCTCCACCGGCTCCGGTCGGTCCGGCCCCGGTCGTGCGCGTTCCGCGTGTCGGCCGGGGCCTTCAGTGTTCGTGACGCACGAGGTCGACGCCCGCGGCGGCGAACTGCCCCAGCGTCGCGTGCGGAAGGAACGCCCGCGTCAGGGCGGCACCGATTCGCGTGAGATCGGCCTCGTCGCGGAAGAGCAGGTACATCGTCTCGTAGCGCGGGTGGAACTTCTGCTTGAACCGGTGCAACGAGGCGAAGCCGTAGACGGGCTCGAGCATCGCGGCCATGCGGTCCTGCAGGTCGGCGATCGCGCCGGCATCCGCCGGATACTCGTGGGCCAGCGGCGCGCCGGACAGGGACATGACCTGGGCTCCCTCGGCGGAGAACTCGCGGGCGGATGCGCCGATGAGGTACTCCATCACCGGCCCGAAGCCGCCGTCGCGGCGGCGCATCAGGTCGAGCGTCCAGCCGCGGATCCCGTCCTCGCCGTAGATCGGCAGCCACGACAGGAAGCCGTCCACGTCGCCCTGCGGTGAGACCGCAAGGGCGATACGCACCTCGGGATCGGCCGCTTCGTGCAGGGTGCCGAGGGTGAACCCCATCTCGGGCAGGCCCTTGTCTCCGACCCAGCTCTCCGAGATCGCACGCAGTTGCTGTCGCACCCCCCACGTCTCGTCGCTGAGCCTCGAGAGGCGGAAGGTCATGCCCTCGCGCTCGCCGCGATTGAGCGAGGTGCGCACCGCGCCCCAGGCCTTGCCGGTGAACTGCAGGCCGGGCAGATCGACCACCGTGTCATCGGCCACGACGATGCGTCGCCATCCGTCCGGGACGGCATCGGCCGTCGCCTCGCCCGCGCTGAAGAAGCACGGTGCGAGCCCCGCGGCCTCGGCCGCCTCGATGAACGAGCGGACGGTCTGAGCGCGGGTGCCGACGGGCCCGAGCGGGTCGCCCAGGACGAGCGCGACGCCGGAGCGACGCTGATACGCGACGAGGCCGCGGCCGAAGCGCGCGTACGACAAGCCCTCCCACGTCGTCATCCACGACAGCGTGCCTCCACCGCTCGCGTGCAGTTCGTTCTTCACCTCGGCGACCGACGGGGCGGGGGAGTCGCCGAGCGCTGCGCGCGGACGGGCACGGAAGGCCGCCCGCACCAGGAAGAAGTAGACGGATGCCACGAGCCACAGCGCCGAGGAGGCCAGGACGCTGGTGAAGTCGGCATCCAGATCTGCTTCGATCTGGGTGAGACCCTCCAGGAGCAGGACGCCGAAGAGCAGAAGAACCAACAGGAGGTTCAGCGCGCTGTAGAGCATCACCACGACCCAGGCCCATCGTCGACCGCGGCGGAGGGCTGTGGCGACCACGAGGACGACGAGCGTGTTGACCCCGACGTCGACCCACGATCCCGAGGTCGCCGCCGACGAGCCGAACGGACCGGTCATCGGGGCGAGGTAGCCGAGGATCTCGAACGCCCCGAGGGCGCACAGGACGACGAAGGCGATCAGGCGTTGTTCGCGTACGCTCACGCGCTGCGGGCGCAGCGACCTGTCGACTCCCAGCACGAGGGCGACGGCGAGGACGCGCTCGAGATCGGGGAGCGAGCCGTAGTAGAGGAAGGTGAGGGCGAGACCCGCGATGAGGACCGTCCACGCGCGAAGGCGCCACGGGGAGGGCAGGAGCGCGAGCGCCGCCGCCACGCAGGCGAAGACACCGCCGGAGGGACCCACATCGAGCGTCATCGCCTGTGCCTGCGCCCAAGGCCACGACAAGAAGGCCGCGAGCCACAGGAAGAGGGACGCGGCGAAGATCGAGAAGAGCTGGCCCACGGCGAAGTACGCACTCGCGACGCGCGTGCCGCGACGGACCTCGAGGAACCCCATCCCGACGAGGGTCGGGAGGCCGACGAGGTACAGCCACGGTGCGCTGATCACGAAGGTGCCGGTGATCGGCGTCCACCACCGGCCGGCTTCGAGGGCGGGCAGGCCGTACGCGAGCGTGTCGAAGGCGTCGGAGGCGGTGAACGGCTGCCAGAGCGCGCCGGTCGCGACGCCTGTGGCGAGCAGGATGCCGACCAGCATGATCGTGGCCGGCAGGCGGCGCGCGAGCTGCGGCACCCGTCGGCGCATCGTGTTCTGCCCCATGCCGCTCACGATAGGGCACGGGGGTCGCGCGACGGCGGACCGGGGTCGGTGGTCAGCTCGGTCTGGACGCCGAGTGCCACGCGGCGCGTGCGTGGGCGAGAGCCTGCTCGGCATCGGTCGCCGCGCGGGCGGCGGCGAGGTGACGGCGGGCGTCTTCGAGCCGGAGGCGATCGGCGATCGGGGCCTCGGAGTCGCGCGCGTCGGCGACGGCGAGGGCGGCGCGGGCGCAGGCCAGGGTTCCCGGCAGAGCGGCGCGCGCGGCTTCGAGGCGTTGCCGCGGGGTCATCGCCTCGCTCAGCGCTTCGTCTCTTCGCTCGCGCACCCGGGCCACGATCGCGATGGCGCGCCGGGGTCGCCGGGCCGTCTCGGTCGCCGCGGCTTCGAGGTCTCGTGCGGCGGCGTCCACGCGCTCAGCGGCGTCGGGTGCCGCCTCGGCGGGCCGGCGAGACGCCAGTTGCGTCGCTGCCGCGATCTCGGCTCGCGCCGCGGTGATCTCGGTCGCCGCGTTCTCGGCGGCCTGCATCGCGACCCGGTGCGCGTCCTCGACGGCGCGCAGCTGTCTTTCGGCGCGGGCGAGGGCGGCGGAGGCGTCGAAGAGGTGGCGGCCGTCCGGCTCGGAGGCGGCGCGCTCGATGGCGTCGTCGGCGTCGCGGAGGGCGTCGGATGCCGCCCGCCCGGCCGCCTCGGCATCGTCGCGGTCTTCGGGGGCGAAACGTTCGCGGAGGACGAAGAGGAGCGGCTCGGGGTCGCCCGTCGTCTCGATCAGCTGTGCGCGGCGGCCTCGGGCGGCGGCCAGGAGCGCGGCCGCGCTCCGGTGCGTGCGGGCCCACTCCTCGAGCTGCGTGCGGGTGCGAGCGACGCGTTCGCTCTGGTCGTCCAGCTGGGCGCGCAGCCGGCGGGCCTCGTCGCGTCGCCGGACAGCGAGGCCGGTGTCGGTCTCGAGGCGCGAGAGGTCGGCGAACCCGCGATCGCGCGTGCGAAGGGCGGCGGCCCGGGCGCGGCGGAGCTCGGTCGGTTCGTCGATGGCATCTACCGCGTCCGCGGCCCGGAAGGCCAGCTCCAGTGCGATGACGGCGTCGTCGAGGCGAAGCAGCGCCTCGGCGGCATCGCTCACGGACTGGGCGGCCGCGGCGCGAGCACGGGGCGATCTGCGCCAGAGCCGCACGGCGATGACGATGGCCGCCACGGTGACTGCGGCCGCCAAGAGGGCGATCGCCACCGGGGCAACCCCCTCGAGTTCAGACACCGACGGAGGCGTCCGGCCCCGACGAGTCGTCGATCAGCAGAAGAGCACGCAGTTCGTCGATGTCGTCGACGGCGGCCTGGGCGCCGTCCGCCTCGTGGGGCCAGCTGAAGCCCCACCGGACGAAGATCACCGGCACCCCGGCATCCGCCCCTCCCTCGACGTCGTGGTGTCGATCGCCGATGAGGATGGGGCGCGAGGTGTCGGCCCCGGCGGCTTCGAGACGGCGCAGCGCCTCGCGCACGACGTCGGCCTTCGTGCTCAGGGTGCGCTCGTCGAGGGTGGCTCCGACCATGGCCTCGAGTGATGGAGCGAGGCCGAAGTGGTCCATGAGGGCGACCACCTGTACTTCGGGCTTGGAGCTCGCCGTCGACTGCGGAATGCCCGCCGCGTGCAGGTCGTGCACCAGCTGTTCGACGCCCGGGTACAGGCGCGCGCTCACCGTGTAGCCCTCGCTCTTGTTCAGCCCGCGGTAGAAGGTAACGGCTTCGGTGGCCTGCTCCGGAGTCATCCCCACGTTCACCTGGAACGACTCGAACATCGGCGGACCGATCCAGTGCGACAGCTCTCCCCGCACGGGGGGCGTGCGTCCGAAGTGCTCGAGTGTGATCGTCAACCGGCGGAGGATGCCCTCCGATGCGTCGACGAGGGTTCCGTCGACGTCCCACAGGACGCAGGAGAAGGGAGAGCGTGCAGGCATGCGTCCACGCTACCGGCGCTGCCCGCGCGCGGCGCTCGCCGCGTCAGAAGAGCCGCGGGGCGCCCGACTGCACGCCCTTCATCTCGTCGTAATCGAGGACGAGGCACCGGATGCCGCGGTCGGTGGCGAGCACGCGCGCTTGGGGCTTGATCTCTTGCGCGGCGTAGACGCCGGTGACCGGGGCGAGCAGGGGATCGCGGTTGAGCAGCTCGAGGTAGCGGGTGAGCTGCTCGACGCCGTCGATGTCGCCGCGACGCTTGACCTCGATCGCGACGGTGCCGTGGCCGTCGTCATTGCGCAGCAGCAGATCGACCGGGCCGATCGCGGTGGGGTACTCACGGCGCACGAGCGTGAGGTTCTCACCCACCACCGACACCTGCTCGGCGAGCAGGCGCTGCAGGTCGGCCTCGACGCCGTCCTTGATGAGCCCGGGGTCGAGGCCCAGGTCGTGGGCGGTGTCGTGCATGACCTCGTGGATGCGCACCAGCAGTGCGTCGCCGCTCTTCGCGTGCGTCACGCGCCAGCGTTCGATCACGCCGTCTTCGATGTCGGCCTCGTCGGGCTGCTCGAGGGTCAGCGAGCACGGCGGGCTCATCCAGTTCAGGGGCGCGTGTTGGACGTCGCGATGGAACGCAACGGTACCGTCGGCCTTGACCATGATGAGTCGGGTCGCGAGGGGGAGATGTGTCTTCAGGCGACCGGTGTAGTCGACGGAGCAACGAGCAATGACGAGGCGCACGACTCCATTGTCGCAACTCGAGACGATCGTCACACCGCCGTCGAGACAGACCGTGCCGTGGCTGCGGTGCGCCGCCGTCCCCGGATAGCCCGTCCGACGGGTCGCGTCACCCCGAGTGTTCCGCGCCGTCGTCGCGACGGCGGGATGCGCGTCGAGGCGGCCGGAGTCATCGACGCAGCAGCGGCCGCTGGGGGCCGCGTCGCCTAATCGCGGCGCGCCGGCTCGGCGGCCCGCTCGTTCTCGACGGCGAGGGGCTTGGCCGCGCCCGAGAAGAGACCGGATGCCACGATGAGCCCGACCACGATGAGCAGCGTGTTGAGCAGGCCGATGTGGTCGCCGATCCACCCGAGGATCGGGGGGCCGCACAGGAACGCCACGTAGCCGATGGTCGCCGCGGCGGCCACGCGGGAGGCGGCCTTGGCGGGGTCGTCGGCGGCGGCCGACATGCCGATCGGGAAACCGAGCGAGGCGCCGAGGCCCCACAGAGCCGCACCCACGAAGACGAGGGGACCGTAGGGCGCGAGGATGAACAGCAACAGACCCGCGGCGGCGGTGCCGGCGAGCACCCGCAGCACGAGCACGCGGCCGAGGCGGTCGACGACGGGGCCCCCGGCGATGCGGCCCACGGTCATGGCGACCGAGAACACCGCGAGCACCGCAGGGCCCGCCTCTTCGGGGGCTCCGTGGCCGTAGACCACGGCCGAGGGGAGCCAGTCGTTGGCGCTGCCTTCGGCGAACGCCATGCCCAGCATGATCACCCCGAGCGTGTACGTGCGCGGCTCGCGCCAAGCCTGCAGCGAGACGGCGAGACGCTCGCGCCAGTGGGCGCGCTCCTCGGCGGCGGGGGCGTCCATCGCGACCTCGGCCCGCGGCACGTTGGCCACCGACACGAAGGCCACCACGATGATGACCACGCCCATCGCCGCGCAGTGCGCGACCACGGGGATGCCCAGGCTGACGGCGATGAATCCCAGACCCGCGCCGATGACGGTGCCGAAGCTGAAGAAGGCGTGCAGCAACGGCATGATCGTGCGCCGGGTGGCCTTCTCGAGCGCTGCTCCCTCGACGTTCATCATCACGTCGACCGTGCCGTTGCCGAACCCGAACAGGGCGAGGCCCACGAGGGCGACCCCGAACAACTGCAGCGAGTCGGCCCCGAAGCCGATGATCATGAGGCCGATGCCGACGAGCAGCAGGGCGACGAGCATGCCGGTGCGCGCGCCGATGCGGGCCATGACAGCCGGCGCGATCGAGAGACCGATGATGGATGCCACGCCCATGCCGAGCAGGAGCAGCCCGACGCCGGAGTTCTCGATGCCGAGCGATTCGCGGATGGCGGGCACCCGCGACGCCCACGTCGAGATGCTCAGCCCGCTCGCGAGGAAGATGGCGCAGATCGCGATGTGCCAGCGGACGAGCTGGGACCGGGTGAGCGTCGAGTGCATGCGGCCACTGTACCGAATCGATTCGACACGCATCGAATCGATTCGGCGACGCCCGCGTCGGCGAGTACGATCGGCCCGTGAGCAACCGTCGCGCGACCATCAGCGACGTCGCCCGAGAGGCCGGCGTCTCGACGTCGACCGCGTCCGTCGTCTTCAGCGGCAAGACGCCGACCTCGCAGGCGACCCGCGCGCGAGTGCTCGCGGCGGCCGAGAGCCTCGGGTACACCGGGCCCGATCCGCGCGCCGCGTCCCTTCGTCGCGGACGCTCCGGCATCGTGGGCGTGGTCTTCGACCAGCACCTCGGTACGGCGTTCCTCGACCCGGTCACGACCCACATGATGGACGGTCTGGCCGACGGCGTCTCCCGCCTGGGGGCGGCGCTGCTGCTGCTTCGCGACGACGGCGAGACGGTGAGCGAACCCTCGCTGCACACCGCTCCCATCGACGCCGCGGTGCTGATCGGCTGCAGCCCGCGCATGCGCGACTCCCTCGAGATCGTGAAGGGCCGCGGCATCCCGGTCGTCGTGGTCGAGGGCGATGCGGGCGAGGGCGTGCCCCAGGTGCTGCTCGACAACACCGAAGCGCAGCGCGAGGCCGCGCGCCACCTCGAGGCGCTCGGTCACCGAGACGTCGTGATCGTCACCCTGCCCACCGACACGGCTCGGCGCCGCGGCTGGATCTCCGACGAAGCCGTCGTCCGGGTCGACGTCACCGCCGACCGGCTGGCCGGGGCCCGGGAGGTGTTCCCCGACGCTCCCGCCGTGGCCGCCGCCACCAGCTCGATCGACGAGGGGAGCATCGCCGGTCGAGCGATCTTCGCCGATCCCGACCACCGCCCGACGGCGGTCATCGCCCAGAGCGACCTGCTCGCGGCCGGGGTCATCCGCGCCGCCGAGGAAGCGGGTCTGCGAGTGCCCGACGACGTGAGCGTAACCGGGTTCGACGGGGTCGTCGTCGACGGCCTCGCCCCGCACGTGCTGACCACCCTGGTGCAGCCCGCCACCGCGAAGGGTCGCGCTGCCGGTGAGGCCGTGGCGGCGATGCTCGAGGACGAGACGCCCTCAGGGCTCGACCTGCGGTGCGCCTTCCGAGAGGGAACGACGACCGGCCCGCCGCGTACCACATGACGCCGCGGATGCTGGGACTCTCATGCTCCGCATAGAATGGTCACGACACCCCGAGAGCCCGGGCATCCGCCCGTCGACCCCGAGGAGGCCCGACCGTGCTGATCTTCCTCGGCGCCTTCGCGGCCGTCCCCCTTCTTCTGCCGTGGCTCGTCTCGCGCATCGGCGCCCGCGCGTTCTACGTCGCCGCGGTGCTCCCCGCCCTCGCCTTCGCCCACGCGGTGGTCCTTGCTCCCGCGGTCTTCTCGGGTGATATTCCTTTCGAGGAATACCGGTGGATCCCCGCACTGAACGTGTCGCTGTCGATGCGCATGGATATGCTGGGGTGGCTCCTCACCCTGGTGGTCACCGGCGTCGGGGCGCTCGTCATGCTCTACTGCCGCTGGTACTTCCGCGGCAAGACGCGGGGCGTGGGGCAGTTCTCGGCGGTCCTGCTCGGGTTCGCCGGTGCGATGTACGGCTTGGTCCTCACCGACGATCTCGTCGTCCTGGTGATGCTGTGGGAGGCCACGAGCGTCCTGTCGTACCTGCTGATCGGCTACTACCACAGCCGTTCCGCGAGTCGCCGTGCCGCGCTGCAGGCGCTGCTCGTCACGACCCTCGGCGGGCTCGTCATGCTCATCGGCGTGGTGCTCATGGTGGTCCAGTCGGGCACGTCCAGCCTGTCGGCGATCCTCGCCGACCCGCCCACGGGCGCGGTCGTCGACATCGCGGTCCTGCTGCTGCTGGTCGGCGCCCTGAGCAAGTCCGCCATCTTCCCGTTCCACTTCTGGCTCCCCGGCGCCATGGCCGCGCCCACCCCGGTCAGCGCGTACCTGCACGCTGCGGCCATGGTGAAGGCCGGCATCTACCTGATCGCCCGTCTCGCCCCCGGGTTCGCCGACACCCCGTTCTGGCGACCGACCCTCATCGCGCTCGGGGTCTTCACCATGTTGCTCGGTGGTTTCCAGGCGCTGCGCGAACGCGACCTCAAGCGCATCCTCGCCTTCGGCACGGTGAGCCAGCTGGGCTTTCTCACGGTGATGCTGGGATACGGAACGAGAGATGCCGCTCTCGCCGGCGTCGCGCTCCTGCTCAGCCACGCCCTGTTCAAGTCGTGCCTCTTCCTCGTCGTCGGTGTCATCGACCGCCAGCTCAACACACGTGACATCGGCCAGCTCTCCGGCCTCGGCCGCCAGGCGCCCGTCATGGCCACGGCGTCGTTCGTCGCGATCTTCTCCATGGCGGGTGTGATCCCCACCCTCGGATTCGTCGCGAAAGAGACGGCGCTGACCGCTCTGCTGCACGAGGCCGAGGGGGGAGCGGTGTGGGGGATCGTCGCCCTGGTCGGCATCGTCCTGGGCTCCGCGCTGACGGCGGCTTACGGCATCCGATTCCTCTGGGGTGCGTACGGGACCAAGCGCGATGTCGAGACGACCGAGTGGCCGGACCCGCCCATCGGGTTCTTGTCGGCTCCCGTGCTGCTGTCGGCGACCACGCTGGCCCTCGGGTTCCTCGCGCCGATCGTCGACCACTGGCTCGCTCCCTACGCCGACGGACTCCCCGAGGCGACGGCCGGGGTCGATTCGCCCGAGTATCCGTACCACCTCGCCCTCTGGCACGGGCTCGAGCCGGCGCTGTTCATCTCGCTCGGCACCCTGGCGCTGGGCGCGGGCGTGTTCTGGGTGGTGCGCAAGACACAGCTGCACAAGCGTCCTCGTGTGCTGCCCTTCACGGCCAACGACGCGTACAACGGCACCCTCCGCGCGATCGACCACACCTCGGAGTGGGTGACCGCCCGCTTCCAGCGCGGTTCGTTGCCGTTCTACGTCGGCACGATCTTCGTGGTGCTCGTGGTCGCCGAGGGCACGGCCCTACTGGCCTCGCGCGAGTGGCGCGCGCAGCTCGACGCCTGGCAGTCTCCCGCGCAGCTGATCTCGGCACCTGTCATGATCGCCGCCGGCATCTTGGCCGTCCGCGCCCGAAAGCGCTACACCGGGGTCGCGCTCGTCTCGGTGACGGGGCTCGGGATGGTGGTGCTCTTCGCGACCAGCGGCGCCCCCGATCTCGCGCTGACCCAGGTGCTCATCGAAACCGTGACCCTCGTCGTGTTCGCGCTGGTGCTGCGGCGCCTCCCCGCCCGCATGGGGGAGCAGAACGAGTCGGTGGCCCCGATCGCCCGAGCGATCCTCGGCGCGGGCGTGGGGCTCACCATGGCCCTCGTCGCGATCGTGGCGACCGGAGCACGTCAAGACCTCCCCATCTCCCTCGAGTGGCCGCCCCTCGCCTACGAGATCGGCCACGGACGCAACGTCGTCAACGTTGCGTTGGTCGACCTGCGCGGCTGGGACACGATGGGCGAGCTCTCGGTGCTGGTCCTCGCCGCCACGGGCGTGGCATCCCTCGTCTTCATCACCAACCGCAGCGACAACCTCGCGCGCCGATCGGGCACCGCGCGCTCTCGCGTCGGGCTGGGCCGCCGTCGACCCCTCGTCGAGACCGACAGCGGCGTGCGCGCTCGACGCGTGGGCGAGACCGGCGCCCCGCGCGCGTGGCTGATCTCGGGCTCCAAGGTGCAGCCCGAGAACCGTTCGATCCTGCTCGAGATCATCATCCGGGTGCTGTTCCACTCGATCATGATCGTGTCGCTGTACTTGCTCTTCGCCGGCCACAACCTGCCCGGCGGGGGCTTCGCCGGAGGCCTGGTCGCGGGAATGGGCCTGGTCATGCGCTACATCGCCGGCGGCCGCTGGGAGCTCGGCGCCGCCGCGCCGACCGACGCGGGACGCCTGCTCGGTGCGGGCATGGCGATCGCCGTGCTGTGCGCCCTGGTGCCGATGGTGTTCGGGTTCGCGCCGCTGCAGAGCTTCACCTTCGAGGGCGAGCTGCCGATCATCGGGCACTGGGAGTTCGTCACCAGCACGATCTTCGACGTGGGCGTCTACCTCGTGGTGATCGGTCTGGTGCTCGACGTGCTCCGCAGCCTCGGCGCCGAGGTCGACCGGCAGTCGCAGCACCCGGAAGATGCGGAGATGGCGCCCTCATGACCATCTCCTTCGTTCTCGTCATCGTCATGGCCGTGCTCTTCGCGTGCGGTGTGTACGCGATGCTCGAGCGCAGCCTGACCCGCGTGCTGATCGGCTTCCTGCTGCTCGGCAACGCCGCCAACCTCCTGCTCCTCATCGTCATGGGCGCGCCCGGCCGGGCCCCCTTCTACGACGGCGGGCAGACGGATGCCGCGGACATGTCCGACGCGCTGCCCCAGGCCCTGACGCTCACCGCGATCGTCATCACGTTCGGCATCTCGGCGTTCCTGCTCGCGCTCATCTACCGCTCCTGGCAGCTCGGTCAGGCCGACACGGTCATCGACGACGCCGATGACGTGGCTCTGCGCACCCGCGCGGCCGACGAGCCCGAAGACGCGATGGACGAAGAGGCCCGTTCCGACGACGAAGACGTCACCACCGACTTCGTCGGCGATGTGGCCTCGCCCATCCGCGTGCTGCACCAGGGCGATCTCTCGCAGCTGGTCGACGACGCTCCGGTCGACCGGGTCGCGGTGTCGCGTGAATCGGAGTCGCCGCTCGACGCCCCCCGCGACCCCCAGGACGGTGATCGCTCGTGAGCGCCCTCGTGCCCCTGCTCGTCGGCATTCCGCTCATCGGTGCCGCGATCAACCTCATCTTCGGACGACGCAAGAAGACGCAGATCGTCGTGTCGGTCGCCTCCCTCGCGGCCGTCCTCGTGCTGGGTGCGGTCCTGCTCGTCACCGTCGACACGAGCGGGCCCATCGCGGTGGCGATCGCCGCGTGGGACATCCCGTTCGGCATCGTGCTCTACGTCGACGTGCTCGCGGCCCTGCTGGTGGTCGTCACGAGCATCGTCCTCCTCGCGGTCCTGCTGTTCTCGATCGGCCAGGGCGCGGCCGACAACGACGAGGACACCCCGGTCTCGATCTTCTACCCGGCGTACCTGATCCTCGGCGCGGGCATCTTCAACGCCTTCATCGCCGGAGACCTGTTCAACCTGTACGTCGGTTTCGAGATCCTTCTCGTCGCCTCGTACGTGCTCATCACCCTGGGCGGCACCGAGTCGCGCATCCGCACCGGCGTCGTCTACATCGTCGTGTCGCTGGTGTCGTCGATCCTCTTCCTCGCCGCGATCGCGATGGTCTACGGCGCGCTCGGCACGGTCAACATGGTCCAGATCAGCGAGCGAATGTCGCTGCTGCCTCAGGACACGCAGACGATCCTGCACCTCATGCTGCTGCTCGCCTTCGCGATCAAGGCGGCGGTCTTCCCGCTGTCGTTCTGGCTGCCCGACTCGTACCCGACGGCTCCCGCGCCGGTGACGGCGGTGTTCGCGGGCCTGCTGACCAAGGTCGGCGTCTACGCGATCATCCGCACCGAGACACAGCTGTTCGTCGACAATGACCTCAACTTCCTGTTGATGATGGTCGCGCTGTCGACAATGATCGTCGGCATCCTGGGGGCGGTCGCGCAGGCCGAGCTCAAGCGCATCCTGTCGTTCACGCTGGTGAGCCACATCGGGTACATGATCTTCGGTCTGGCGATCAACACGCCGCTCGCGGTGGGCGCCACGATCTACTACATCGTCCACCACATCATCGTGCAGACGACGCTGTTCCTCGCGGTGGGCCTCATCGAGCGCCGGGCGGGGAGTACCTCGATCCTGAAGGTAAAGGGCCTGATGCGCGCGGCGCCACTGCTGGCGGTGCTCTACTTCATCCCGGCGATCAACCTGGGTGGCCTGCCTCCGTTCTCGGGCTTCATCGGCAAGTACGCGCTGTTCGACGCCGCGGCTCAGGTGGGAACACCCGTGATGATGGTCCTGATCGTCGGCGGGATCGTGACCTCGATCCTCACGCTGTACGCGCTCATGCGCGCGTGGAACCTCTCGTTCTGGCGCGAAGACGACGACTCGGCCGAGACGACCGAGCGCATCGCGTACCTCGGCAACGCGCCCGCCGCCGCCATCTCGACCGAGCGGCGCACGACGCCGAAGATCATGACGCTCGCCACCGTCGGCATGGTGGCGGTCACCGTGTCGCTGACCGTGTTCGCCGGACCGCTGCTCGACATGTGCTTGCGGGCGGGCGTCGACATCACCGACGGGGTCAGCCTCGTCCAGGTCCAGGAACAGGCGGGTCAAAGATGAACCCGTCCCGCCGTTCGCAGGTGTCGCTCTTCCTGCACCAGCTTCCGTTCCTGGTCTGGCTGGTCGCGCTGTGGATGCTGCTGTGGGGCCAGTTCACCTGGCTCGCCTTCCTCACGGGTCTCGTCATGGCGGTCTTCGTCACCCGCGTCTTCCGCCTTCCTCCCGTCGAGCTGTCGGGTCGCATCAACCTCTGGTACGGCCTCGTCTTCGTCGTCACCTTCCTCGGCGCCGTCATCAAGGGCTCCCTCATCGTCGCGTGGCAGGTGCTCGATTTTCGGCGGCAGCCCGGTGCGGCCATCATCGCCGTGCCCCTTCGGGTGGACGACGATGTGATCATGGCGCACACCGCCGTCACGGCATCGCTCATCCCGGGCTCGCTCATCGTCGACGTCGATCGCGAGAACCGCACGCTGTTCCTGCACACCATCGGGGTGCGCAGCGACGCGGATGCCGAGCACCAGCGCCGCGTCGTGCTCGGGTGGGAAGCCCGCATCACGCGTGCCGTGGGCTCGAAGGAAGAGCTGCAGGAGCTGCGCGCCAAGATCGCCGAGGCGGACGTCGACGCCCGCCACGGGGCCGAGACGCCGCGCGATGGGAGGACGCTGCTGTGAACATCCTCGTCGTGGTCATCCTCGTCGTCTTCGCCGTCGCCGCGGTGCTGGCGCTGATCCGTCTCGTGATCGGCCCGTCGATCCTCGACCGTGCGGTCGCCGCCGACGTGCTGCTCACCGAGGTGCTCTGCATCCTGGGCGCCGACATGGTCATCAATCACCACACGCGCTCGCTGCCCGCGATGCTGATCATCGCGGCCGTGGGGGTGTTCGGCTCGATCGCCGTGGCCCGCTTCGTCGCGCGGAAGGAGAACCCGAGATGACCCTCGACGGCGTTCTCGACACCGTGGCGCTCGTGCTCGTGCTCCTCGGTGCGATCCTCTGCCTCACCGCGACCATCGGGCTCCTGCGGTGGCGCGATGTGCCCACGCGCCTGCACGCGGCGACCAAGCCGCAGGTGCTCGGCGTGCTTCTCATCGTCTCTGCGGTCGCGCTGGCGACGGGCACGTGGGAGGCGCTCGCTTTCGGCATCCCGATCGTGCTCATCCAGTTCGCGACGGCGCCCCTCGCCGCGCACATGGTCGGACGGGCGGCCTACCGCAACCGGACGACCGATGAAGAGAACCTGTACATCGACGAACTGCACCACAGCACGGAGCAGCCCGGCTCGACCGGGGCGGAGTCCCGCCCCGAGAGCTGAGTCCCGCTCAGATCCCCGCTTCGCGGACGTCTTCTTGCGCCTGCGGCGAGGCCGTACCCTCGGCGGGTTCCGGCGTCTCGGTGCGGTGGTCGAGCTCGCGCGCTTCGCGCTCTGCGCGGCGCCCCTCGGCCAGGAACGCGAGGCGGTTCAGGCACTCGTGGTTGCGCGCGACGAGCATCGGCTTCCACAACAGGCCGGGCAGGTACGCCGCGGCCCCGGACACCGGTTCTTCGACGATGGTTACCGCCGTGCCGTCGCCGTGGGGGCGGGCGTCGATGCGGATGACCCCTCGACCCAGGATGCCGGCCTCCGGCCTCAGGCGCAGTCGACGAGGGGGATCCCACTCCACGATCTCGGTCTGATCGTGGATCATCACGGGCCACACGCCCAGCGAGTGATGGATGCGCGATCCTTCGCGCGGCCACTGTTCGTCGACGTCGCGCATCCGCGCGGCTCCTACGACCCACACGGGGTAGAGCCAGCCGTCGGAGAGGACGGCGAAGAGGTCGTCGGGCGTGCAGCGCATCAGGCGCGTGTTGCGGGCGGCCATGGCATCCCTCCTGTCGGCGTGAATCCGACTGTAGGCCGCCGCGGGGTTCTGGCCCGCTCCCCTTGACGCGCTGCCCGCGCATGAGGGGCCGGAAATCATCGCCGAGGCACTGTCCCGGCCACGATTCTCGGCCCCTCGCGCCGGTGGACGCACACCGAAGCCGACCTCCACGACTCCACCACCCTCACCGCGATCGGCTGGCTATCCCAGCGCTCCGGAGCCCGCGACGTCGCCGCCCCGCTGCGCTCCCTCGCCGGCGTCACCGGTATCCCCTCCACCACCGTCGACCGCTCCGTCCGTCGCCTCAGGGCCGCCGGATGGATTACCCGCGTCCGTGACGCAGACGGCGCCGACGGAGCCGTCTGGCGGGTCTCGGAGAAGTTCTCCACAAGCGGTAAACAAGTCGGGCCACTTCACGACATGACCGCCCGCCCTCCGGCCCAGCTTCTCGATGCCAGAGCCGCCTTGCTCAACGACCAAGAGAGCCGCCTCGAAGCCGGCCGACACGATGTCTTCACCCGCGGCGGGTTCGGACCCACAGCCCGCCGTTTCTACGAAGCCCTCACCCGCCACGGCACCGACGACGACCAGGTGAGCAACCGTGCCGGCACGGCACCCTCCCGCACGCTACGTGGCCTCAGCACGTCGGTTCGTTCCGGTGGGGAGGAACGCGCCGGCCCCTTGTTCTTCATCGGTGGTGCTGGGCGCGTTCGGGCATATGCCAGCAGCCCCCCACCGTCACCGCCAGGTGCGAGAACTCTTCGACACCGACTGCGTCTTCTCGCGCAGCATCACGATTGGAGTCTTCGCTCCCATGCGCTGACGCCGCGCCTGGCGGTCATTACGACCGCTCGTTACTGCCTACCGGACGTCATGATTTTGCGCTCTTGGGGTCTACTGGACAGATTGCGAAACGGAACCTCTTTGCGGTTGCCTGTTCATCGGCAGCAGACACCTGCCTCACATCGCAATAGTGGTTGAACGGTCAGTGATTCTCCACGGGACTTCAAACTCGGAGAACTTCAATCCAGTCGGCGACATCTCGCTCACTTTTTCGGCGTACTCTTCCGCATCAATGGCGTTGTCAAAGACGCCGAAGATTCCAGCTGTGGGTCCCTCGTCATCGAAGACGATCCAGACTCTGTTCATAAAGCGAAACTTTAGTTCGACTCGCCCCAACCGCTGCGTTGGCAGTCGCGACGTACGCGTCGGACCACTTCACAACTCGACCGCCCGCCGGGTTCCTCTCCAGCGGCCGCTGACCGTCAACGCCATAATGGACGGACCCCAGGCCATGGCGCCGGTGTGCGCCCACAATGGGCACGGCCGAGCTCCCGCCGGCTCGCCCGCACCCAATGTGGATGACACCCCCACAGTCCCCACTTGAGACGAGGGGCGTGTGCCCCTCGAACACCCCCAGAAGGGCCTGCGGCCCTTGCTCGCCCCCGTGCATGTCCGCCGAACCCTCATCCGAGCGGTACGGGGCTCTCAGCCGCGCGTGATGTCGGTCACGGCACCCTGGGCCAGGCGCAGCCGTCGGCGGGCTCGGCGGGCGACGGCCGAGTCGTGCGTAACCACGACCAGGGTCAGGCCCTCGGCGTTGAGCTGTTCGAGCACGTCGAGGATCTCGTCGCGCATGCGCTCGTCGAGGTTGCCGGTGGGCTCGTCGGCGAGCAGCACGCGGGGCCGCTTTGCAACGGCCCGGGCGATCGCGACGCGCTGTTGCTGGCCGCCCGAGAGCTCCCCGGGGCGGTGATCGGCGCGGTCGGCGAGGCCCACGCGGGTCAGGGCCGCCGTCACCCGGCCGCGGCGCTCGTCGCGGCCCAGCCCGAGGGGCTCGAGGCCCATGTCGACGTTCTCAGCGGCGGTCAGCGTCGGGATGAGGTTGAACCCCTGGAACACGAACCCGATCTCTTCGGCGCGCAGCTTCGCCAGCTGCGCGTTCGACGCCCGCGCGATGTCGAGCTCGCCCAGCACGATCGACCCGCTCGAGGGCCGGTCGAGGGCGCCGAGCATCTGCAGCAGCGTCGACTTGCCGCCGCCGGTCGGTCCCTGGATGGTGACGAAGTCGCCCACGGTGATCTCGAGGTCGACTCCGGCCAGTGCCTGCACCGTGCGATCGCGTTGGCGGTAGGTGCGGGTGACGCCGTCGAGTCGGTAGGCGGTGGCGACGGAGGGGGGAGCGGTGAGGGTCATGATGTCTCTTTCGAAAGATGGGGGATGCCGCTCACGCGACGGATCTGAGGGCGGCGGCGGGGCTGAGGCGAGCGGCTCGCCATCCGCCGAAGGCTCCGGCGAGGACCCCGCCGAGAACGGCGATCCCCACCGCCGCGACCACGACCACCGGGGTGACGGGAGCACTGAGCACGATGTCGGTGGCCTGGGCCGCGGCCTGGCCGAAGCCGCCGGGGCCTGGGCCCCCGGGTCCGCCCTGGCCGCCGGGACCGGTCGTCTCCGCGGCCACCGAGATCGTGGGCGCGATGACGTCGATGAGCAGGATGCCGCCGAGACCCAAGAGCAGTCCCACGGCCCCGCCGATCAGTCCCTGCACGAGGGACTCGCCCGCGACCTGACGCACGATGCGGCCGTTCGACCAGCCGATCGCCTTGAGCGTTCCGAACTCGCGGGTGCGCCGCGCGACGCCCGAGATGGTGAAGAGCACCGCCAGGGCGAGGGCGACCAGCAGCACGACGACCGACAGCCAGGTGCCGAGGTTCGTGATCATGGTCGATGCGCTCGAAAGCGATCCCGAGACGCTCGAGGCGAGCTCTGACTGCGAGCTGACGGTGGCCTCGGGCAGCGCGGCCGCGATCTCGCTCTGCACGGCGTCGATGGCATCCGCCGACGCGGCCTGCACGTACACCGTCGAGACGACATCGCCCGTGCCGGCGAGGGTCTGTGCGACATCGAGGGGGAGGTAGACGTTCGCCGCGGTGTCGGCGTCAGCCGAAGCGGAAGCGACGATCCCGACGACCTGCATCGCCGTGCCCGCGACCTCGACCGTGCCGCCGACGGAGAGCCCGGCGCTCGCCGCGTAGGTCGCGTCGACGACAGCGACGTCGGTGCCGGCGTCGGCCGAGGTGAGCGCGCGGCCCTCGGCCACGGTGACCGAGGAGAGCGGGCCGACGGATGCCGCGGGGTCCACGCCGAGCACGCTGAAGGAGTCGACGCCGAAGGCGCTGCCGCCGTCGCCACCCGGTCCGCCCGCGGGAGGAGCGCCCATTCCGCCCGTGCCCTGCCCCGGGCCGGATCCGGTGCCCGACTGCGCGCTGCGATCGGGGACCTGGCCCGAGAAGGTCGTGTTGGTCAGTGCCAGTGCACCGGTGGCGGCCGACACCCCCTCGAGGCTCGAGACCGTGGAGACGGCGGTGGCGTCGAGCGTGCCGCGGCGCATGTCGGTCATCAGCCGCGACTGGCTGAGGGTGGTGGTGCCGTCGGCGCTCGCTCCCTCGCCGGCGCCGAAGTCGAAGCGCGAGCCGCCGCCCTGGCCCGGCTCGGACTGCGCGCCGGTCACCGTGAGGTCGGTGCCCACTCCGTACACCGACGACAGCGCCTGCGACTGGGCATCTCGGACGCCCGCTGAGAGGGCGTTCACGACGATGACGAGGGCGATCGCTATCGCGAGCCCGACCGCGACGATCACGGTCTGTTTCTTTCGGCCGGCGAGCTCGCGCCGCAGGTAGGTGCCGTACATGCTTCTCCTTCCGGACGCGGGGTGCGGCCGTTGCGTCGACCGTAAGAACGGCACCCTCACCGCTGCCTCACCGTTCCTATGAAGGAGATATGTCGAGCGACGGCGGCGTCTCGAAGCGTGCATGCTGGCTGTCATGGCATCCCGTCCCGCGCCCCTCACCCGCCCCGACGGCTCCCCCGTCCGGGCCCTGATCGTCGACGACGAGGCGAACCTCAGCGACCTGCTGCGGATGGCGCTCGAGAACGAGGGGTGGGACGCCCGCACCGCCGCGAACGGTCAGGAAGCGCTCGGCACGATCCGGGAGTTCGGCCCCGACCTGCTCGTGCTCGACATCATGATGCCGGGGCTCGACGGCATGGAGCTGCTGACCCGTATCCGCGCCGCGGGCAACGACGCCCCCGTGCTGTTCCTCACGGCGAAAGACGCGGTGGAGGACCGGATCGCGGGCATCTCGGCCGGGGCCGACGACTACGTCACCAAGCCCTTCAACCTCGAAGAGGTCGTCGTGCGGCTGCGGGGAATGGCCCGCCGTCACGTCGCGGTCGTCGCCGACGCCGATCCGCGGCTGCGCGTCGGAGACCTCACGCTCGACGAGGAGTCGTACGAGGTCGAGCGCGGCGGCATCCCGATCAAGCTCACCGCGAGAGAGTTCGACCTGCTCCGCTACCTCATGCAGAACCCGCGACGCGTGCTCAGCAAGGCGCAGATCCTCGACCAGGTGTGGAGCTACGACTTCGGCGGGAACGGCAGCGTGGTCGAGATCTACATCTCGTACCTGCGCAAGAAGATCGACACTCTCGGCGACCCGCTGATCCACACCGTGCGCGGTGTGGGGTACTCGATCAAGACCGTCTGATGCGCGTTCGATGGACGCTGCGGCGCACCCTCGTCGTGGGGACGAGCGTGCTCGTCGGCCTCGCCTTCTTGGTGATGAGTGTCGCCACCGTCGTGGCACTGCGCTCCTTTACGCTCGACCGGCTCGACCAGCAGGTGCGCGAGGGTCTGTCGTTCGCCGTGGGGCGCGACGGCTCGGGCGGGCCCTTCGGCGGGGAGCGCCCCCCTCAGCGGGATGCCGGTGCCCCGGCGCCGCGCATCGGCACCCTGCAAGCGGTGGTCGACGGCGCGGGCGGGGTCCTCGTCTCGAGTTACACACGCTCGGATGGCACGGTCGTCGCGCTGACGGACGAACAGGTCGCGCTGCTGCATTCGGCGGTGCCGACCGACCGGACCCCGACGACCGTCGACCTCGGGGGCGACCTCGGGGCGTTCCGCGTCGCCGTGGCCGAGAACGACGGTGCGACCGTGTTCGTCGGCAGCTCCCAGGCGGATGTCACCGCGACCACCTCGGCGCTGACCGTCATCCTCGTCGCGGTGTCAGCCGTCACGCTGATCGTCGCGACCCTGGGGCTGTCGCTCTTCGTGCGCCGGAGCCTGCGACCACTCGACCGTGTCGCCGCGGTCGCGCAGCGCGTGTCGACCCTGTCGCTCAGCGCGGGCGCGGTCGACATCCCCGATCGGGTCGCTCCGGCGGACACCCGCGTCGACACCGAGGTGGGACGCGTCGGCTCGTCGCTGAACGACCTGCTCGGGCACGTGCAGTCCTCCCTCGTGGCGCGGCAGCACAGCGAGGACCAGCTGCGACGCTTCATCGCCGATGCGAGCCACGAGCTGCGCACGCCCCTGGCGAGCATCCGCGGTTACGCGCAGCTCTCGCTCGGCGAGGACGCACCCATGACGCCGACCCAGGCCCGCTCGTTCGACCGGATCGAGTCGGAGGCCGAGCGCATGGCATCCCTCGTCGACGACCTGCTGCTTCTGGCGAGACTGGATGCCGGCCAGCCCCTGAGACGCGAAGAGGTCGAGCTGACCCTGCTCGCCGTCGACGCCGTGAGCGATGCGCAGGCGGCGGATGCGACGCACGAGTGGCGTCTCGATGTCGCAGACGACGACCTCATCTCGGTCACGGGCGACGAGAACCGCCTGCGACAGGTCGTCGCGAACCTGCTCCGCAACGCGCAGACGCACACGCCGGCGGGCACGACGGTGACGTTGTCGCTCGTGCGCGAAGGTGCGGAAGCCGTGCTGCGCGTGACCGACACCGGCCCGGGGATCGATCCGGGCGTCGCCCGGCGGCTGTTCGACCGCTTCGCACGCGGCGACGACTCCCGCAACCGCGATGCCGGGAGCACGGGCCTCGGACTGTCGATCGCGGAGGCCATCGTCACCGCCCACCGCGGGTCGATCTCGGTGGAGAGTCGGCCGGGGCGGACGGTGTTCGAGGTGAGGCTTCCGGTGTGAGCTCGGGCGCCGGGGGGAGGCAGGTGGTCCCGGCGTCACATGGCGTGCCCCGCGACGGGTTCGCGAGACGCGTCAGCCGATGAGGCTCGGCTGCAGGTCGCGCAGCGTGCGGTGGTGCGTCATCCGCGTGACGCCGATCGCCGCGATCAGCACGCCGCCGACCATCCACGCGCCGAGCACCAGCAGGTCTTGGCCGACTCGCGAGACGTCTCCGCCGTACATGACCTGCCGCATGGCATCCACGACGTATCCCATCGGCAGCACGTGGTGCAGGGCGGCGAGGGGCCCGGGCAGGGTCTGCCACGGGAACGTGCCTCCGGCGGTGACGAGCTGCAACACCATCAGCACGAGTCCGAGGAACTGCCCCACCGACCCGAGCCAGACGTTCAGCGCGAGAACGATCGCCGCGTACGTCGCCGAGGCGAACAGCAGGATGCCGAGGGCCGCCCAGGGGTTCGCGAACGAGAACTGCAACGCGAAGGCGAGGATCGTGAACAGTCCCACCATCTGCAGGGCGCCGAGCCCCGCGGGCGTGAGCCAGCCCGCGAGAGTCACGCGGAAGGGCGAACGCAGCGCCGTGACCGCGCGCTTCGACACCGGCTTCACGATGAGGAACAGCGCGTAGATGCCGATCCATCCGGCCAGGGCGGCGAAGAACGGAGCCAGGCCCGCGCCGTAGTTCTGCGCCTTGGTGACCGAGGTCGAGCCGACCGCGACGGGGTCAGAGATGGCCGAGGCCTGCGCCTGGCGAGTGGCCTGATCGGAGTCCGGGATCTGGTTCACACCCGCCGCGAGGCCGTCGCGCAGCTGCGTCGCACCCGTCGAGAGCTGGGCGATGCCATCGTCGAGCTGGGTCGCGCCGTCGCGGAGCTGAGCGGATCCGTCGCGGAGCTGGGAGGCTCCGGATGCCGCGGTGGCGGCGCCGTCGGCCAGCGTCGAGGCGCCGTCGGCGGCGCTGGCGGCACCGGTGGCCAGGGTGGCGCTTCCCGAGGCGACCTGGCGGGCGCCGTCGTCGAGCTGGTTGATCTGCGTGACCGTGTCTTGCACGCGCGAGTTGGCGGCCGTGAGGCGCTCTCCGACGGGGTCGAGACGCGTGAGGATCTGGTCGATGCGGGCCTGGTCGAGCCCCGCGTCGGCCAGGGCCTTGGCGATGTCGGTGCGCGCCTGGGGGAGCTGCGACGCCGCGTCGCCGGCGACGGAGCCGACCTGGCGGGCCGCCGCGTCCAGGCGGTCGACGCCTCCGGCCACCTGCTGGGCGCCGTCGGCGACGCGGGCGGAGCCGTCGCGCAGCTGTGCGGTTCCGTCGCGCAGCTGATTCGCGCCCGCCGACAACTGCGCGTTGCCGTCGGCCAGCTTCGCGGCGCCCTCGGCGAGGGTGGTCGAGCCGGTCGAGAGCTGCGACGATCCGTTCTTCGCGCTCGCGAGACCGTCGACGAGTTGGGTCGCCCCGTTCGTGGCATCCACGAGCTTCACCCGGATGGTGTTCAGGGCGTCGAGCAGCGTCAGACCGGCCTCGTCGACGACCTTTTTCGCCACCGACGACTGGATGCGGGCCACGGCCTGGGTGCCGATCGTGGAGGCGAGGTAGTTGTTGGCGTCGTTCGTGCGCAGTTCGATGTCGGCCTGACGGGGCGTCGAGCTCGAGAGCGAGGCGACGGCCTCGGTGAAGTCGGCCGGCAGGGTCACGACGAAGTCGAAGTCGCCCGCCTGCAGGCCGGCGTCGGCCTGGTCGGAAGACACACGGTGCCACTCGAAGGTGTCGCTGTCGAGCAACTGCTCGGCGGCCTCGTCGCCGAGATTGCGCTGCTGACCGTTGACGTCAGCCCCCTGGTCGTCGACGACCAGCGCGACGGGGACGTTCGACAGGTTGCCGTAGGGGTCTTGGTTGGCCCAGAGGTAGAGGCCGCCGTACAGGATGGGGACCGCGAGCAGCGCGATGAGGGCGATCACCGACATGCGGGTCGAGGTGAGGCGGCGCAGCTCCGCCGTGATCATCTGCGGGATCTTCATCGGGCGGCCTCCACCGTCTCGTCGAGGGCGTCGATCATGGTCTTCGAGGCGTGGCCCGCGACCACGAGCACGGCGTACCCGCGCTCGGCGAACTCCTCGGCGATACGCCACCAGGCGAGCGGTTCGCCGCCGTGGCGGTCGGGGGCGACCAGGACGAGCCCCTCGACGTCTTTGCGGAGGGCTGCGAGTTCGAGCAGCAGGCGCACCCGGGCTGCGGGCTCGACGTTGCCGATGGCCACGTTCGCGAGCGACTCGAGCCCGATGCCCTCGAGCCAGCGCGCGGCGGAGAACGGATTCGGGGCGTGGCCGGCGAACATCAGCTCCTCGGCGACGACCCCGGTGACGGTGACGTTCGACTCGGGTTCCGAGACCACGGGGGCATCGACGAGCGCGACCCGGCGGCGGATGCCCGAGGAGTCGGAGCGACCGTCGAGGGTCACGGTGCCGCTGTCGACCTTCATGCGACCGGATGCCACGAGGCCCAGCACCGTGGGGCGCTGCTCGGTCTCGGCGACCACCAGGGTCGCGCGACCGGTCTCGTACGAGGTCGACGTCTCCGGCAGGGCACTGTGCGCACGGCCCTTCGCGACGGCGTTCAGGACGACTCTCACTGCGCCTCCAGGTCGGGGTGCTGCTCCAGCAGGGCGCGGGCTTCGGTCCACGAGAGTCCCGCGATGCTGAGGACCGCGCATACCGCGATCGAGCGGGCCGTCGACGAACCGGCATCCACCCGCGAGACGACCATGCGCCCGGTCTCTTCGAGAAGGCGCGCGAGCGTGGCCGCGGGAAGGTCGGTCCGAAGTTCTCCGGCCTCCTGCCCCCGGCGCACGATCCCGTCGATGCGACGCCGCAGCGGTGCGAGAGCGTCGGAGGTCTCGGCGAGGTGCGCGTCGTCGAGAGCGAGGGCGGCCGCGGCCTGCACGTGAGCGGCTTCGCGCCAGAGCTCGGATGCCAGGCGCGCGAGCGCCACGCGGGAATCGGCATCGTCGATACGGGCCGCGATGTCGTTGAAGCGGGCCGCTCCCGCGGCGATGACCTCGCGCACGATCGCGTTGCGGTCGTCGAAGTGGCCGTACAGGGCGCGGCGCGAGAGGCCGGCGCGGCGGGCGATCGTGTCGATCGAGGCGCGCGGGTCGTGGCCGATGGCGGCCGTGGCGGCGTCGAGGATGCCGGCGCGGTTCTCGACGGCGTCGCGGCGGGTGGGGGTGCTCACGGAGGCAAGTGTACGCCGAAAGTGCACGCGTGTGTGCAACTTATCGTCGTCGGCTCTCGCTCACGGGTGCGGCCCTGTGCTCCGTCGAGGTGGTGCGTGTCAGTCGGTGCCGGAGTCGAACGCGGCGGCCTCGCCCGCGGCATCCGTCGCCTCGGCCAGGCGCTCGCCGGCCGCGTCGAGCGGGGCGGCCGACTCGATGATGCCCTGCGCGCCACCGGCGGCGACATCGCCCACGAGCTCACCCGTGGGACCGCCCAGCAGGCCCATCGCGGCGTACTGCTCGAGACGCGCGCGCGAGTCGGCGATGTCGAGGTTGCGCATGGTGAGCTGACCGATGCGGTCCACGGGACCGAAGGCGGCGTCGCCGACGCGCTCCATCGAGAGCTTCTCGGGCGAGTACGACATTCCGGATGCCACGGTGTCGAGGATCGTGTAGTCCTCACCGCGGCGCAGGCGCACGGTGACCGAACCGGTGATCGTCGAACCGACCCACTTCTGGATCGACTCACGCAGCATGAGCGACTGCGGCTCGAGCCAGCGACCCTCGTACATGAGGCGACCGAGGCGCCGCCCCTGCTCGTGGTACGTGGCGAGGGTGTCTTCGTTCAGGATGCTGTTGACCAGCCGCTCGTAGGTCAGGAACAGCAGCGCCATGCCGGGAGCTTCGTAGATACCGCGCGACTTGGCCTCGATGATGCGGTTCTCGATCTGGTCGCTCATGCCCAGGCCGTGGCGGCCACCGATCGTGTTCGCCTCGCGCACGAGCTCGACGGGATCGGCGAAGCGCGTGCCGTTGATGGCGACCGGGCGACCCGCTTCGAACTCGACCGTGACGTCTTCGGTCTCGATCTCGACCGCGGGGTCCCAGAAGCGCACGCCCATGATGGGCTCGACGATCTCGAGCGAGACGTCGAGGTGCTCGAGGGTCTTGGCCTCGTGCGTGGCGCCCCAGATGTTGGCATCCGTCGAATAGGCCTTCTCGACGCTGTCGCGGTAGGGGAAGTCGTGGGCGACGAGCCACTCGCTCATCTCTTTGCGGCCGCCGAGCTCGGTGACGAAGTCGGCGTCGAGCCACGGCTTGTAGATGCGCAGGGCGGGGTTGGCGAGAAGGCCGTAGCGGTAGAACCGCTCGATGTCGTTGCCCTTGTACGTGGAGCCGTCGCCCCAGATGTCGACGCCGTCTTCTTTCATCGCGCGCACGAGCAGCGTGCCCGTGACGGCGCGACCGAGCGGCGTGGTGTTGAAGTACGTGCGTCCGCCCGAGCGGATGTGGAACGCGCCGCACGCCAGGGCGACGAAGCCCTCTTCGACCAGTGCCGTCTTGCAGTCGACGAGACGCGAGACCTCGGCACCGTACTGCGTGGCGCGACCGGGGATCGAGGCGATGTCGTCCTCGTCGTACTGACCGAGGTCGCCGGTGTACGTGCAGGGGATGGCGCCCTTGTCGCGCATCCACGCGACGGCTACCGAGGTGTCAAGACCTCCCGAGAAGGCGATGCCGACGCGCTCGCCGACGGGAAGGGACTGCAAGACCTTGGACATGCCCTCGATTCTATTGGGGACGGATGCCACGCCCCGACTCGACCGCGAGGTGGTCGTGGCCGGCCTCGAGGGTGATGTGCGAGGTCAGTCGACCTGCGGCATCGTCGCGCCTCGCGCTGCGCGCCGTGCGAGCTGCGCCACGTCGCTGTCGGTCAGATCTTGATGCATCACCGCGCGCCGCCAGAAGACCGCACCCGTGATGTCGGCCATGGCGTCGGCGGGATCGGGATCGCCGCGTCGTGCGGCCCGCTCGCGCAGCGCCTCTCGCGTGGGTCCCAGGACCGCCGCGACCGCGGCGGTGAGGGCGGTCGAGAAGTCGGCGTCGCGCACCCCGACCGAGACGAGGTCGGCGATGATGCGCGGGTCGTGCAGCCACCGATCGACCGATGCCGCGAAGAGCGTCAGGTCGCTCTCGAGGTCGTCGTCATCGAAAGCCAGGTCGGGGCGGAGGATGCGCGTGATCTCTTCGACGACGGCCACCACCATCGCGGCCCGGTCGGGCCATCGGCGGTACAGGGCGCCTTTTCCCACGCCGGCGCGCCTCGCCACGCTCTCCATCGACAGCGCGTGATACCCGCGTTCGGTGAGCTCGGCCACGCAGGCGTCGCGGATCGCATCGGTGGTCGCCGCTCGGGGCCGCGCGGCTCCTCTGATCTTCACCGCCTGGTCCACGCGCCCACTCTAGCGACCGTTCGAATTAATGGAACGGTACCGACTCGTTCTGCTACGGTGAATCCGTGACGACCTCCCGCGAGCATGGAGTGCGGTCCCGTACCGCCCGCGTCATCCTGACCTGCCTCGCCTTCCTCGCGATCGGCTACACGGTTCTGGCGCAACTGCTCGCGATCGTCCCGGTGCCGTGGACCATCTGGCTGCTCCAGACGGAGCTGACGCAGTACGTGGTGCTCGTCTTCGGGCTGCTGCGCGACACGCTCGGCATCTGGAACCTCGTCGTCGCGCTGGTCGGCCTCGTGTGCGCGGTCGTCCTCTGGCGGTCGCGGCCCGGCATCCGCCGCCTTCCGTTCTGGCTGACCGCCACCGCAACCGCGGGAACGGTCGGCGTGGTCGCGACCACCGCGCTGCTGGCCGTCTCGATCGGCTCGCTCGGGCTCGGGGTGAGCCCACTGCTGCCCCTGCTCCCGTTCACCGGGCTCGACAGCGGCCCGAGCCGCACCGTCACGCTCGGAACGGCGGGCAGCACCACGCTCCAGGCCGATCTCTACCTTCCGCCGGGCGCGGCACCACGAGCGGGGTGGCCCGTCGTGGTCTCGATACACGGAGGCGGGTTCTCGACCGGCACCCGGGGGCCGAACGCCTACACGGGCTACCTTCCCGAGCACGGCTACGCGGTGCTCGACGTCGACTACCGTCTCGCTTCGTCGACGTACCACGCGTGGGACACGCAGGTCGACGACATCGGCTGCTCACTCGCCTGGATCGCCGGCGACGGCCGTACACAGAATCTCGATCCCGATCGCATCGCGACGCTGGGGTTGTCGTCCGGCGGCAACCTCGCGGTCAACGCCGCGTACATGTCGGCAGACCACACCCTCGCGTCGAGCTGCTCCCCGCCGGGGACTGCGCTGCCCACCGTGCGTGCCGTGATCGCCGGGTACCCCGCGGTCGATCTCACCGGGATCGGGGATACCACCGCGATCGCTCGCCAGGTCGAGCAGTGGTACGTGGGAGGTCCTCCCGCGCAGTACCCCGACCGCTACCGCTTCACCGATTCGGCGACCCACGTCACGGCGGGATCCCCGCCCACCCTGATCTATCAGGGCACCGGTGACCATCTCGTGCTCGCCGACCGCACCCGGGTCTTCGCCGAGCTGCTGACCGAGCGCGGCATCACGAACAGGTATGTCGAGTACCCGGGCCTGGAACACGGCACCGGCGACACCACGGGCACCTTGACCGCCTCGGCCGAGGCGAGTCGGCAGCTCGCGCTGGACTGGCTCCAGCGTCACGACGGCTGACGCGGCCGACGCGCGAGAGCGCCGGTGGGCCGCCGGTGCCCGACGGCCTCAGCCGATCGTCACGCCGGAGATCTTCACCGCCGTCGCCGGGGCGCCGTCGGCGCCGCCGCCCGAGACCCCGGCCTGCGCGATCTTCGAGACGACCGCGAGGCCCTCGGGCGAGAGCGTGCCGAAGACGGTGTACTTCGCCGGCAGCGGCGAGTCCTTGTAGACGAGGAAGAACTGCGAACCGTTCGTGTTCGGGCCGGCGTTGGCCATGGCGACCGTGCCCGCCGGGTAGGTCTCGGTGCCGTCGAGCTCGTCGCCGAACCGGTAGCCCGGGCCGCCCATGCCGGTGCCCGTGGGGTCGCCGCACTGCAGTACGTAGATACCCGACGTGGTCAGGCGATGGCACGTCGTGTCGGTGAAGTAGTTCTGCTGGGCGAGCGACACGAAGCTCTCGACGGTGCAGGGCGTGCGCTCGCCGGTGAGCGTCATCGGGATGTCGCCCGCCGAGGTCTGCAGCACCGCGCTCACCGACGCGGCCGGACGGGCGTCGGACGGCGGCGCCGTCGCGGGCGCGGCGGCCTGGCCCGACGCCGTGTACGCGCAGCCGGCGGTCGTGGGTGACGGGGCGCTCACCGAGGCTTCGGTCGCGGGCGCTGTCTGGGCGCTCGCGCAACCGGTGAGCAGGAGGAGGGCAGAGGCGGCGAGGGCCGCCGAGATCAGTCGGGTACGCACGCGACCAGGGTAAGGGTTCGAGCCGTACCTGCGCTGCGGGTCACGCCCGGACGATCTCGACACCCGCACGAGCGGCGGCGGCGAGGGTCGTGGCATCCGCCCGGTCGGTCGTGACGATCGCATCGAAGTCGGACAGCGACGCGATCCGGTACGAGCCGCTGCCGGGGAACTTCGACGTGTTCGCGACGAGGATCGACCGGTCGGCGACCTCGCGCATGCGCCGCTTGATGCTGGCCTCGTGCGTCAGGTCGGTCACGACGGCCCCCTCGGGCTTGATCCCGGTGCTGCTGATCACGGCGACGTCGGCGTGCACACGGGCCAGCGACTCCTCGGTGAGCGGGCCGATGAGCGTCCGCGTCTTGGCGCCGATCATGCCGCCCAGCAGCACCAGTGTCACGACGTCGTCGTCGCGCAGGGCGTCGAGCACCGCGAGGCTGTTCGTGATGACCGTGACCGGTCGCCCGCGCAGGTGCCGCGCCAGTCGCAGCGTGGTGATGCCGATGTCGAGCAGCACCACCTGACCGTCGGCGATCGAGCCCGCCGTGGCGCGCGCGATGGCCTCTTTCTCGCGGGTGTCGTCGTCGAGCTCGCCGTCCGCGCCCGGCTCCCGGGTGCGGGCGACGGTCGCTCCGCCGTGCACACGGCGCAGCCGGGCGCCCAGCTCGAGACGTTCGAGATCGCGACGGATGGTCGTCCCGCTCACGTCGAGCAGGCGGGACAGCTCGTCGACGGTCACGCTCCCGACGGCCTCGAGTCGTTCGAGGATCGCCGCCTCGCGTTGATGGGTCAGCACAGCACTCCTTTTGAGGTCGATCACACTCTCTCGATGCTCATTTGCGCTCACATTAACGCCGATTGAACGGCTGCGGATGCTCATATGAAACCTCCCCGCGACGCTACGCCACAAATGAGCGGCCGAGTTAGCGTGACACCGTTCGTCCTCGCCACCGACGGGACGACGCACCCGAACCCCTTCCTCTCACAGGAGAACCCCGTGAAAAGTCCTCGCCTGATCGCCTCCCTCGCCGCCGTCGCGGCCGTCGGGCTCGCCCTGGCCGGCTGCAGCCAGAGCGGCTCGAACGGCTCGTCGTCCGACGGGTCCGACAAGACCCTCACCGTCTTCCTCAGCGCCGACACCAACATCCAGGACCTCTGGCAGAAGACGCTCATCCCCGCGTTCGAGAAGGACAACCCCGGCTACACGGTCAAGGTCGACTTCGACCTGCACGGCGCACACGACCAGCAGACCGTGGCCAAGCTCACCGCCGCGACGGTGCAGCACCAGGACCCCGGCTACGACCTCGTCGACGCGGGCTTCGTGACCCAGGTCGCGGCATCGGGTCTGCTCACCCCCGTGACCGCCGACCAGGTGCCCGCGCTCTCCGACGTACCCGCAGCTCTCGTGCAGGCCGGCGGCAACGGCGGCGTGCCCTACCGGGGATCGAGCGTCGTGCTCGCCTACGACACCAAGACGGTCGCCACCCCGCCGAAGACCCTCGCCGACCTGCTCGCCTGGATCGCGGCCAACCCCGGTCGCTTCACCTACTGCGCCCCCAGCACGGGCGGCAGCGGCGCCTCGTTCGTGACGACCGTGCTCGACCAGAGCATCTCGGCGGACGACCGCACCAAGCTCGCCACCGAGGCCGCCCCCGATCTGGAGAGCGAGTGAAGCACCGGGTTCGCCACGCTCGCCGGCCTGAACGCGTCGGTCTACCAGAAGGGCGTCTACCCCAACGGCAACAGCCAGGTGCTCGACCTGCTGTCGAGCGGGCAGATCTCGATGGCGCCCGTGTGGAGCGATCAGTTCGTGACCGGCGTGAAGAACGGCCAGATCCCCTCGAACATCGCCTACACCCAGATCTCGGACCCCTCGTTCACCGGCGGCGCCAGCTACCTCGGCATCCCCGCGGCGTCGCCGCGTCAGGCCGATGCCCAGAAGCTGCTCGCCTGGGTGCTCTCGCCCACGGCTCAGGCGCTCGTCGCCGACAGCATCTCGGGCTACCCCGTGATCTCGCTCGACAAGCTGCCGGCGTCGGTGCAGTCCACGTTCGCGAACGCCGACATCGCGAACCTGCGCCCCGGGTACTTCGCGGCCAACGCGGCCGACATGAACAAGGCGTGGGCCCAGAAGGTCCCCGGCAAGTGATGACCGCCGCCACCGCACAACGGGTGGCGCGCCCCGCCGTCCGTCGAGCCCATCCGGCTCGGCGGACGGCGGCGGCCGGCTTCCTGCTCGCGCTTCCCCCGGTGCTCGTGATCGCCCTGTTCGTGGGCGTGCCGGTGATCACCGCGCTCGCGTTCAGCGTCGGGTTCACCGGTGGTCTCAACACGGTCATCGCCGCGGTGGGGCAGAACGTCCACCGCGCCGACGGCGCCATGCCCACGCTGGCCGCCTACGGCGACGTGTTCGGCGCCGACGACTTCTGGCAGAACCTCGGCCTGACACTCGGCGTCACCCTGGCCAGCACCGTGATCGTGCTCGTGCTCGCCGGCGGCATCGGCCTCTTCCTGCGCCTGCACGGCGGGTTCCTGGCGCGGCTGCTCTCGGCGGTCGCGATCGTGCCGCTGTTCATCCCCGTCGTCATCGCGTCGTGGGCGATCCTGACCTTCTACTCGGCCGACGGCTTCTTGACCAGCCTGTTCGCGGCGGTCGGCCTCGACGCGCCGGTGTGGGCGTTCACCCCCGTCGCCGTCGTCATCGGCTCGGCGTGGACGTCGCTGCCCTTCGCCGTGCTCATGATCACGTCGGGTCTGCAGTCGATCCCGGATGCCATGATCGAGGCAGCCCGAGATGCCGGGGCCGGAACGGTCCGCATCGTGCGGACCGTCCTCGTGCCGATGAGCGCGGTGCCCATCGTCATCGCCGTAACGTTCACCGCGATCGGGGTGATCGGCTCCTACACGGTGCCGTACTTCACCGGCCCCAATGCCCCGACGATGCTCGGGGTGGCGCTGGCGAACTCGTTCACGTCGTACAACGAACCGCAACAGTCGATCGTCATGGCCTTCGTCGTCTTCGCCGCGGCATCCGGAATCGGCGCCCTGTACGTGTGGGCAAACTTCCGCACCGCCCGTCGTGAGGGGAAGGTCTGATGCCCCGCGTGCTCGCCGCGGCCCTGCGCACCTCGGCCGCCGTGCTGTTCGCCGTCGTCCTGCTGGTCTTCGTGCTCGGGCCGCTCGTCTGGCTCGGCGCCCACGCCTTCGCCGACACGTGGACGTATCCGCACCTGCTGCCGGACTCATGGACGCTGCGCTGGTGGTCGACCGTGCTGACCGACCCGCAGCTCGCGTCGTCGATCCAGAGCTCCCTCGCCATCACCCCGATCGTGGTCGTGGTCGCGGCGGTGATCTGCCTGCCGGCGGCGTACGCGTTCGCGCGGTTCGAGTTCCCCGGGCGGCGGCTGTTCCTGATCGGCCTGTTCGCCACGAACGCCTTTCCGAAGATGGGCCTGTTCGCCACGCTCGCCTCGCTGTACTACGCCCTCGGCCTGATGAACACCGTCGCGGGGGTCGTGGTCGTGCAGCTGCTCGGCACCATCGTCTTCATGACGTGGATCCCGGCCGCAGCGTTCGCGTCGGTGCCCCGGTCGCTCGAAGAGGCGGCGCGCGACGCGGGCGCCTCGCGAGTGCGCGTCTTCGTGACCGTCACGCTGCGGATGGCTCTGCCCGGCATCCTCGTGGGCTGTGTCATGGCCTTCCTCGCCGCCTTCGACGAGGCCCAGGGCACCTATCTCGTCGGTGCCCCCGACATCGTGACGATGCCGACCGAGATGTACTCCCTCGTCCTCAACTTCCCCAAGCAGGTCGCCGCCGTGTTCTCGATCCTGCTCGCCATCCCCTCGGTGGTGCTGCTGCTCGCCGTGCGCAAGCACGTGATGGGCGGTCAGCTGGCCGAAGGATTCCAGCTCAAATGAAGGAGCATGCTGTGACCATCGCGGTCGATCCGACCTCTGTCGCCCCCGCGGGCGCCTCCGACCCCTCCGAGGGGCTGCGTCTCACCTCGCTGCGCAAGACCCTGGGCGGGCGGACCATCATCGACGACCTCGATCTCACGGTGCAGCGGGGCGAGCTGGTGTCGTTGCTCGGGCCGTCGGGATGCGGCAAGACGACGACCTTGCGCATGATCGCCGGCTTCCTCGCCCCCGACGCGGGCGGCATCGAGATGGCGGGCCGCGACGTGACCCGGCTCGGGCCCGACAAGAGACCGAGCGCGATGGTGTTCCAGAACTACGCGCTGTGGCCGCACATGACCGTGGCCAAGAACGTGGCCTATCCGCTGCGGCTGCGCCGCCTCCCGCGCGCCGAGGTCGCCGAGCGCGTCGACGCCGTGCTGCAGCTGGTGAACCTGCTGCACCACCGCGATTCGCGCCCGCCGCGCATCTCGGGCGGTGAGCAGCAGCGCGTCGCCCTGGCCCGTGCGCTCGTGCAGGAGCCCGAGGTGCTGCTGCTCGACGAGCCGCTCAGCAACCTCGACGCGAAACTGCGGGTCAAGGTGCGCGAAGAGATCCGCGACCTGCAGCAGAGGCTCGGCATCACCACGGTCGTCGTGACGCACGACCAGGAAGAGGCCCTGTCGATCTCGGATCGCGTGGCCGTGATGAACGCGGGTCGCGTCGAGCAGTTCAGCGCGCCCGGAGAGCTGTACCAGCGGCCCGCGACCGAGTTCGTCGCGACCTTCATCGGATCGCTCAACCGGATCGAGGGCGAGTTCGACGGCGTCGGCATCGTCGAGGGGTCCGCCGTCGTGGGAGTGCGGCCCGAAGACGTCGTCTTCACGCTCGACGCCCGGCCCGGCGCGCGACCGGCGCGCGTCGAGCGCGTCGTGCCGCACGGCCACTTCCACCGGGTGCGGCTGCGCCGTGACGACGCGACCCTCGACGCCTTCGTGCCGGGGGTGCCGCCCCAGGTCGGAGCGGGCGGGTATGCGTCGATCGCCTCGGCGCTCGTGTACCGCGACGGTCGTCTCGTCGAGCGCCGGGCGGGGGTGACGGCATGACGCGTCCCGCCGGGTCCCGCGCCTGCGCGCACCGCGGAGACTCGTGGGCCCTGCGCGAGAACACCCTTCCGGCGGTGCGGTCGGCCCTCGCCAAGGGCGCGGCCGTCGTCGAGATCGACGTGCGGCTCACCGCCGACGGCGACGTGGTCGTGATGCACGACCCCACCCTCGCCCGGTTGTGGGGAGACCCGCGCGCGATCGAGACGGTGCGCACCGCCGAGCTGGCGGCCTTCGGTGACGCCGACCACCGCCCGCCCCTCCTCGCCGAGGTGCTGCCGCTGTTCGCCGACGCCGACAGCCGCCTGGTGATCGACATGGATGCCGTGCGCCCGGCCGCCGCGGCCCATGCGGTCGTCGCGGCCTCGGGCGTCGTCGTCGACTGGTGCGGCGACCTCGCGGCCATGCGGCTGCTGCGTGAGAGGGACGCCGACGCGCGTATCTGGCTTCCGTGGGCCCACGAGCAGCCCCCGGTGGCACTCGACCTGGAGGAGTTGTCGCCGGTTCTCATCAACGCGCCGTTTCCGCTCGTCGATCACCGGTTCGTGGAAGCCGTTCACGACCTGGGCCTGCCGGTGACCGCATGGACGATCGACGACGAGAGCGACCTCGCCCGGGCGCTCGACCTCGGAATCGACACCGTCACCACCAACCGCCTCGATCGACTGCGGGCGATGATCGCTGCGCGATCGGCATCCGCGACGAAGGAGCCGAGACGATGAACCCGTCAGATCTGTCGGCGGCCCACGAACTGGCCATGGAGCTCGCGCGATGGGCGATCGACCAGACGCGTGCGTACCGGGTGACGGCGGTGCACGCCAAAGCGCATCCGGCCGACCTCGTCACCGAGCTCGATCGCGCGATCGAGAGGAGAGTGCGCGAGGTCGTGCTGGGCCGCTTCCCCGACCATGCGTTCGTCGGGGAGGAGTACGGGGGCAGTGCGAGAACAGGTGTACCGACTTGGTACCTCGATCCCGTCGATGGAACCACCAATCTCGCCAACGGCGTTCCCTGGACCGCCTTCTCGCTCGCGCTCGCCGTCGACGATCAGCCGCTCGTCGGCGTTGTGGCAGAGCCGTGGCAGAACGCGGTGTTCGATGCGGTCGCCGGGCAGGGCGCTCGACGCGATGGCATGCCGCTGTTCCTGCCGGAGCGGGCAGGACTGCGCGGGGGAGTGGTCGGCACCGAGCTGGCGGGCCACGAGCCCTGGCCCGGGATGGACGCCCTCGCGCTCTCGCTCACCGCGGCATTCTGCACTCTCCGCGTCATGGGCTCGGGAACCTTGACGCTCCTCGGGCCGGCCGCCGGCCGCGGATGCGCCGCCCTGGTGCACCGTTTCAGCCCGATCGATCACCTCGCCGCGGTGCTCATCGCTCACGAGGCCGGAGCCGAGGTGCGCGACGAGGACGGTCGCCGATCGCTCTTCCCCCGCCACGGCGGTGTGCTCGTGGCATCCGGGCTCGTGGCCGAGGAGATGTCCGTGTTGTGGTCACGGGCTCTGGCCCTGCCGCGCGCTCACCGTCCAGGCTGATCGTGTCGACCTTCCCCGTCGGACGCTTCTCACCGGCGGCCGGCGGCATGACGTCCACGGACGTCTGCCCCGACATCGGAGAGGCGCGGTCTCCGGATGCCGCGTGCCCGACCGATCGCGACGACGCCGAAGGCGAGAGCGATGATGGCCACGGCGATGACCACGATGTAGACCGCGACGCTGCCCCATCCCCCGGTACTCGGATCGAGGAACGGGTAGGGGTACCAGAAGGGCGCGCCGGTCGTCGGGTTGGTGATGAGCGGCGCGCGCAGCAGCGTGTACACGATCCAGGCGACCGGGAAGATCGCTGCCGCGAATGCCGCCGACCAGGGCAGGCGCCTCCGGCCGGGCCCGACGAGCACGTCCAAGAGCAGGAAGAGCGGGCCCCACACGTGCATGATCTCGTTCGACCAGGCGACCGTTTCAGGCTGCAGGGGGATGCCGCGTAGCAGCAGGTTGTAGACGATGCCGGTGACGATCATGTAGGTCGACACGAACGCGAGGGCCGTCGCCAGGGCGGGCGGATCGACCTCGACACGACGGCCGCGTGCGAAGAAACGGGCGCCGAGCCACGCGATCACGATCGCGGACGAGACGTTGGAGAGGATCGTGAAGAAGCTGAAGAAGTTGGCGACCACCGTCGCGACATCGCGGCCGCGCGCAACGGCTTCGGCCGTCGACGATGCGAACTGTGCTCCCACCGCGACGAGGATGAGTACGGCGACGGTCACGCGCGCCGCGTTCCACCCGGTCGCCCATCCGCGCGATCTCTGCATCGCCCCAGGCTAATCAGAGCCCGGATGCCGCGGGGAGGGGTTGCGACAGCCGTCGCGTCTCGGCTCTCGCGGCCTCGCATCCCCATCATCTGGGGCGTCCGGCCGCACGTCGGCTGCATTGTTCGGGTCGCGAAATGCGCCTTTTATTTAGTACGCTCGTGCTAACAATGCAAAGATGTTGGAAAGGCGATCATGATTCTGGTGGCAATCCTCGTCTGCGAGGTGGCTTTCTGGATTGCGATCCTCGCGGGCCTGACTGCTCGATACGTCCTTCGCCGCCCCAGGCTCGGAGGAGCCCTGCTGATCGCCGCTCCGATCATCGACGTGGTCCTGCTGGTGCTCGTGACGGTCGATCTTCTCCGCGGCGGAACCGCTTCCTGGCACCACGGCCTGGCCGGTCTCTACATCGGGATATCCATTGCCTACGGACACCGCATGATCGGGTGGATGGATGCCAGATTCGCCGCGCGCTTTCGTGGGGTGCCGCGGCCGGCGCCGCTGTCGGGCGCGGCGTACGCGGTCGCCTGCTGGAAAGACGTGGCCCGTACGCTCCTCGCCGCCGTGATCACGGCCGCCATCCTCGGGGGGCTTATCGTCGTGGTCGCCGATCCCGCCCGCACGGCCGAGTTGCTCGGCATCTTCCCCGTCCTCGGAGTCATCGTCGTCGTCGACCTGCTCTGGGCGATCAGTTACTCCCTCTGGCCGAAACGTGCCCGCGCGGCGGAGGCAAGATGAACTATGCCCCGCCTCATCGACCATGACGCCCGCAACGACGAGATTGCGGCGGCCGCGTTCCGGGTTCTGGAACGCGAGGGCCTGACCGGACTCTCGGTGAGGAAAGTCTCAGATGAAGCCGGGATCGCCACCGCATCCCTGCGGCGCGCGTTCGCGACGCAAGATGCTCTGCGCCAGTTCTGCTTCGAACGGATACGCCACGCCGTCACGACCCGGTTGAGTGCTGTGACGGGCACCGCCCGAGAGCGCGCTCTGCAGGCGATGAAGGAGCTCCTCCCTCTCGACGACGTACGGCGGACCGAACTCGTGGTGCAGATGCAGCTGAGCCGGCTGGCCGAGACGGACGAAACCATGCGGGGACATGCCAGAGACCTCCATGACGGTGTCGGTCGCGTGTGCGCGGCGGCGCTGGGAGGCATGTCGAAGGCGGGCCTGCTGGCAACCGACGTCGATCTGGATCTCGAGACGGCTCGGCTCCACGCGCTCCTCGACGGGCTCGCGCTTCATCTGTTGTGGAACGCTTCCCGCGACCCTGGCGACGACGCCGAGAGGGTGCTCACGCGGCATTTCGACAGCCTGGGCGAGTGAAGGCGCGCTGTGCGTCTGCGCGCACAGCCACCGACGAACTTCTGGCCCGACTACCTGCGGATCAAGCCCCGGCGACCGCGCTTCGTCGGTGGCGTCGCACGCGCATTTTTGTGGAGCAGCGATCGGAACAATACGCGCGATTGTGGCGCGGGGAGGCGTCAAAGAACGGCGTGATGCACCCGTCGGCTTCGCACTCGTGGATGTGTGTTGCCTCGCCGCTGTAGAACGCGGTGACGGCGGCGCCGATGACGCGTTCGGCGACTCTTCCGACCAATCCGGTGCGCGAGCTGCGGAATCCGAGGGGTTCGCCCAGGCCTGCGACGAGAGGGGTAAGGGCGAAGGCGTCCACGAGATCATTGAGATGGGACGATGCATCGGACGCCTCCGGGTCGAGGAGCACTATCGCGACCTTGTCGCGGAGTAGTCGTATCTCCTGCAATTCGCCGAGGCCCGCGTCGCTGCTATCGGAGTGCGCGCTGCTGCCGGGGAGGATCCGTTCGAGATCTTCGGCGGTTCGAAGTTCTTCCGGCCAGGGCCCGATTTGTCGCGTCGCGACGAGTGCGATGACGCGGTGAAGCTCATCGCGTGCAGGGTGCCGTTTGTCCATGGGTCCATGATCGCAGGTAACGGAAGGTGCCTAGCGCATCCGTTACGGTCGAGATATGGCTCGCTCCTCACCGCTCAACGCCGTCCTCCGGTCCAGCGCCTTCTGGCGCTACTCCGCGACGGCTTCTCTCATGCGCGCACCCGTCCTGATGGCCGCGGTCGCTCTCACCACGACGAGCATCCTGATGACGGGAAGCCTGGCCACCGGTGCGGTTCTGGCAGCGTGGTACGTCGGAGGCACGGTCGTAGCGACGCCGGTCATGGCGCATGTGGTGGGAATCCTGCCGCTGCAGCGGTTACTGCAATGGCAGATGCTTGCCCACGCGGTCCTATGGATCGGGATCACCGCGTGTTGGGTCGCGGGCAGTACTTCGTGGATCGCCGCGATGCTCGCCGCCGCTGCGGGCGCGAGCATCGCCGGCAACGGAGGCGCGGTGCGGGCGCTGATGTCGCAGACGGTGCCCGCGGATGCCGCACGATCGGCATCCACGGTCGATGTCATCTTCCTCGACATCCTCATCTTCCTGGCGCCGCTGGTCGCCGCCCTCGCGTCCCTCATCCACCCGGTCGCACCGATCGCCACCGTGGCCTTGGTGGGATTCGCCGCGGCCGCAGCGGTCTCCCTGACGTCGCGCGGAACGCCCGCGCCTGACGCCGCAGGGCGAGAGCGTCCCCATCCGCGCGGGGGACGCCTTCGATGGGACGCGCGGGGCGTGGCGTGGATACTGTTCAGCGCGACGATCGGGCTCTACTTCGGGGCGATGGAGGTCGGTGCTTCCGGGCTCGTCGTCACGTACGGCTTCGAGGTGAGCCTCGCATGGGTGGTCTTCCTCGCTCTCTCCGTCACCAGCGTGCTCGGCGGGTGGGTGGACGCGTCGCGACCGGCGGGCGCTTCTGAGGACGGGTGGGCACTCGTCGGTGCCGTCTCCTTGGGCGTCGGCTGCCTCCTCCTCGCGTTCACTCCGCCGCTGCCCTGGGCCGTGATCGGATTGCTCCTGAGCGGGTTGCCGGTCGCCACTCTTCTCGGCCTGCGCTCACACCGCATCGACGTCTATCTGCCCCCGCGGCAACGTGCCGGCTACCTCTCCTGGGCTTTCGCTGCACAGAACGCCGGCTTCGCCTGCGCGAGCATCTTGCTGGCGCACGTCCCGCAGCCGACGATGTTCGCCTGCGCGGGCATTCTCATCCCCCTCGCTCTGCTCCTCGCGCTCCGTACGCGACGCCGGAAGGCACCCGTGCAACTTTCTGCACAGTGATGCCGCGCCCCCGGTGCTCGCACCGGCTCCGCGCGCGTCGATCGCGTGGCGCGACATCACGCGCACCTCGGGTCCGCAGCTTTCGCGCGGGGCGTGTCGCACCCGCTCGATAGGATGGGGTGTACCGCCGGAATCAGACGCGAGGAGCGCACATGCCCGGAATCGTGATCGTCGGCGTCCAGTGGGGCGACGAAGGTAAGGGCAAGGCCACCGATCTGCTCGGTGAACGAACCGACTGGGTGGTGAAGTTCAACGGCGGCAACAACGCCGGGCACACCGTGGTCATCGGTAACGAGAAGTACGCGCTGCACCTGCTGCCCAGCGGCATCCTGTCCCCGGGGGTCACCCCCGTGATCGGCAACGGGGTCGTCGTCGACCTCGAGGTGCTCTTCAACGAGCTCGAGGCTCTCAACGCGCGCGGCCTCGACACGAGCCGCCTCAAGATCAGCGCCAACGCGCACATCATCACGCAGTACCACCGCACCCTCGACAAGGTCACCGAACGCTTCCTCGGCAAGCGCATGATCGGCACCACCGGTCGTGGAATCGGTCCGGCCTACGCCGACAAGATCAACCGCGTCGGCATCCGCGTGCAGGATCTCTTCGACGAGAACATCCTGCGGCAGAAGGTCGAAGGGGCACTCGACCAGAAGAACCACCTGCTGGTGAAGATCTTCAACCGTCGTTCGATCACGGCCGACGAGATCGTCGAAGACCTGTTGGCGTACGCCGAGCGCGTGCGTCCCATGGTCGCCGACACGTCACTGCTTCTCAACGACGCGCTCGAAGCGGGCGACGTCGTCGTCTTCGAGGGCGGGCAGGCGACCATGCTCGACGTCGACCACGGCACCTACCCCTTCGTCACCTCGTCGTCGGCGACGGCCGGCGGGGCATCGACGGGTTCCGGAGTGGGCCCCAACAGGCTCGACCGGATCGTCGGCATCGTCAAGGCCTACACGACCCGCGTCGGCTCGGGTCCGTTCCCGACCGAGCTGTTCGACGAGAGCGGCGACTGGCTGCGCTCACGGGGCTTCGAGTTCGGCACGACCACGGGTCGCCCGCGCCGGGTCGGCTGGTACGACGCCCCCATCACGCGGTACGCGACGCGCATCAACGGCATCACCGACCTCGTGCTGACCAAGCTCGACATCCTCGGCGGTCTCGAGCAGATCCCGGTGTGCGTCGCCTATGACGTCGACGGCGAGCGGTTCGACGACCTGCCGGTGAACCAGACCGACTTCCACCACGCGAAGCCGATCCTCGAGTACTACCCCGGTTGGAGTGAAGACATCTCCACCGCCCGCACGTTCGACGACCTGCCGCAGAACGCGCAGGACTACGTGCTGGCGCTCGAGAAGATGAGCGGCACGCGCATCTCCGTCATCGGCGTGGGCCCGGCCCGCGACCAGGTGATCGTGCGTCACGACCTGATCGACTGATGCGTTTCTGGGTCGGCGCCTACGCCCCCGACACCGGGTCGGCGGAGGGCATCGGCATCCTGCAGGCGGGGGAGCGCGACGCGCTCGGTGCCGGTGGCCTCCTCGGCATGGTCGCGACCGCGGCCGAGGTACCCGGGTCGCCGTCGTGGGTGGCCGCCCACCCCTCCAACGACGACATCGTGTACGCCGCCGTCGAGTTCGACGGTACTGTCCAGGCATTCCGCCGTACGAGCGATACGCGGTTGACGCCTCTCGGCCCGCCCGTCGAGGCCGGCGGTGCGGTCTGCCACGTCGCAGTCTCGCCCGACGCGTCGTTCTTGATCGCGAGCTGCTGGGGCGACGGACGCATCGTCCGCATGGCGCTGGACGCACAGGGCCGACCGTCGGGCCCGGTGATCTGCGCCGAAGCTGCCGATCCCCACGGCTCTTCGTCCGAGCAGGGCAGCATCTCCACCGGTGCCCGGGTGTCGGGTGCCGTCGTCCCCGACCTCGCGGCGGCCGCTCGCGCGCTCCGAGAGGCCGCGGGCGACGAGTACTCCCACCTCGTCCCGGACTACGACGACGTTCCCCTCACCGACGCGGAGTCCGAAGAGGCTGCCGCCGGGGCACGCGTCTCGCGAGCCCACCAGGCGGTGTTCCTTCCCGGAGGTCTCATCGCGACGACCGACATGGGATTCGACCTCGTGCGGTTCTGGCGTCAGGTCGACGACGGCCTGCGTCTCGTGCAAGAGGTCGTCCTCCCGAAGGGCAGCGGCCCGCGGCACGGGCTCTGGCATCCTTCGGGTCATCTGTACGTCGTGACCGAGCTCAGCTGCGAGGTCTTCGTCCTGGGGGCCGACCGCGCCGGGCGCTGGCACGTGCTCTCGGGTCAGCCCCTTCTCGGCACCCTCGACACCGACACGGCCGCCGAGCTCTCGGCCAGCCGTGACGGGGCCACGATCTACGCCGGGGTCCGCGGCAGCGACACAGTGGGTGTGCTGTCGGTCCGCGGCCACGGTGAGGAGCTGCAGCTGCTCGCCCTCGCCGAGACGGGGACGCACTGGCCCCGACATCACGTGGTCGTCGACGACACGCTGCTCGTGGCGGGCCAGCTCGCGCACGAGATCGTGTCGCTGCCGCTCGACACCCGCACCGGCATCCCGGGCCGGGTTCGCCACCGCACCCCGTCGCCGTCGCCGACGCGCCTGCTGCCGATGCGCTGAGCGGGTGCGTGCGGGCCGCGCGCGAATGCGCCTCGCGTCCGTCTGCGCGGGGGTTCGGCGTTCACGAGCGCGGCGTCTCTGCGTGGGGCGTCACGCGGCGAGGGCCCGGCGGCGGTCCCATCACGCGCGTCGAGCACGCATAAACGCGATCAGCGCTCGGAAACGCGAGGACGGCGTGTTTCTGCGCGCGGAGAGCGTTTATGCGTGGTGGAGCGGCGCCGCTGGGCGGCACGGCTCGGCATCCGGGGCGCGGCGAGGGTCCGCCGGCGGTGCCCATCACGCGCGTCGAGCACGCATAAACGCGATCAGCGCTCGGAAACGCGAGGACGGCGTGTTTCTGCGCGCGGAGAGCGTTTATGCGTGGTGGCGGCGCCGCGCCGCTCTACTTCTTGGCATCCTGTCGCGGGATGACGATCTGCTTGACGATCAGCAGGACCGAGGCGGTCACGGGGATCGCCACGAGCGCTCCGAGCAAGCCGAGCAGCGTGCCACCGACGAGGGCGCCGATCACGACGAGGGCTCCCGGGATCGAGATCGTGCGGTTCATCACGCGGGGCGTGAGGAGATATGCCTCGATCTGCATGTACACCAGATAGACGATGGCGAAGATGAGCCCGGAGGTCGGACTGACGATGAGCGTGAAGACCGTCGCGGTCGCCCAGAACAGCACCGAGCCCACCAGCGGGATGAGCGTGATGCCGAACGCGAGCGCGGCGAGCAGCGCTGCGAAGGGCTGGCCGAGGATCGTCAGGACGATGAAGGCGAAGACCGCGTTGCACAACGCCAGCACGACCATGCCGGCGAGGTAGCCACCGACCGAGTCGGTGATCTGGCCCGTCATGTCGGCGACCGTCTCGCGGCTGCGGGCGGGGGTCAGGCGCACGAGCGAGTTCTTCATCTTCGGCAGGGATGCCAAGAAGTACAGGCTCAAGACGAGAACGATGATCGCACCCGAGATGAAGGTGCCGATGCTCACACCGACCTGCAGGAGGCCACCGCCGATCGCGGCGATGTTGGCGGGGTTCGTGGCGAAGCCCTGCACCTCCTTGAGGACGTCACCCAGGCTGTCGCCGAAGTTGTTCTCGACCCACCGCACGGCGTCGCTGTCGATGAGGTCGTTCACGAAGGTCGGGATGTCGCCGACGAACTGCTCGATCTGGCGCACCACCGGCGGGATGAGCAACCACAGGGCGCCGGCGAGGATGACGGCGAGTCCGCCGAACACGATCACGATCGACCACGCGCGTGCGAGCCCACGGCGCACGAGGAAGCGCACGAGCGGGTCGAGGGCCAGGGCCACGAACAGGGCGATCGCGATGTAGACGAGGACCGTCGAGAGGTTCGACAGGGCGAGTCCGAGCAGGATCGCCGTCAAGCCGCCGAGGGTCAGGAAGAACCCGGCGGCGTAGGGGCGCGAGAGGGCGGACCAGACCGGCTTGTCGCGCGAGGTCGCGGCCCCGGCGTCTGCGCCTTCGGCGGTGGGGTCGGGGCGCGTGGATCGGCTCATGCTCACACTGTAGGACTCCCTGGGAGTCGTCCTCGGGCGCCTGCGTCGACCGGTAGGGTCGGAGCGATTGAGGAGGACACATGACCGAGGCCGATCCTTCGACGATTCTGCAGGGGCTCCGCGGCAGTATCGACAACATCGACGCCGCCCTGATCTTCCTGTTGGCGGAGCGCTTCCGCTGCACCAAGCAGGTCGGCGTCCTCAAGGCGAAGCACGGGATGCCGGCATCCGACCCCTCTCGCGAAGAGCAGCAGATCGCGCGGCTCATGCAATTGGCCGAGCAGGCCGACCTCGATCCCGCGTTCGCGGAGAAGTGGTTCAACTTCGTCGTGGCCGAGGTCATCCGTCACCACCGGTCGGCCGCGGCGCAGCCGGACGCCGACTGACGCGTCCTCCCTCGCCGCGGAGGCGCGCAGGGGGTCGGCGACACGCCCGGGCCCGCATCGCGGCGTCGGCCGTCGTGGGTGTCATCAGCGTCTCCCCCACACGCGCACGCGTGCCACAGGGCAACCGAGACCGCAAGCTCACGGGCGATTTGCCAGGGATTCCATCACCGTGAAACGTTGGTGGAGGTCCGATTTCGGACCGCCCACCAGACCAGTCCGCGGTCGCCGGTGACGACTCGGGGGAGTCGGCCCGGCGAGCGTACGGTCGGCGGCCTGAGCGTCGGATCCGATATCCGACGCTGACGTGCTCCACCCCCCGGAGAGCGCCGACGGCTGCCACCCGGGCGTGACCGCTGCGGCCACCCGAGGCCGCTGAGGTGCACACAGTGACCCATCCGCCTGCCGCCGCGGCGCCCGCTCTCGCCGCCAAGAACCTCTTCAAGGTCTTCGGACGCGCCCCTCAGGCCGCCGTCGACAAGCTCCGCTCCGGCGCCCGTCGCGAAGATGTGGCCGATGACGGGACCGCCGCCGTCATCGACGCCAGCTTCGAGGTGCTCCCCGGCGAGATCTTCGTCATCATGGGTCTCTCCGGCTCCGGCAAGTCCACGATCATCCGCATGCTGAACGGCCTGCACGAGGCCACCGCCGGCACCGTCGAGGTGAAGGGCGACGCCCTCACCGGCGTCGGCGCCTCGCGCCTGCGTTCGCTTCGACGCGACCGCCTCGCGATGGTCTTCCAGCACTTCGCGCTCCTGCCGCACCGGACGGTCGCGGCGAATGTCGCGTACCCCCTCGAGCTCCGGGGCGTGGGCAAGGCCGAGCGCCTCGCGAAGGCGAACGAGATCCTCGCGCTCGTCGGCCTCGAGGGCTGGGGCGACAAGCTGCCCTCCGCTCTGTCCGGCGGGATGCAGCAGCGCGTCGGCATCGCCCGCGCTCTCGCCGCCGACACCGACATCCTGCTGATGGACGAGGCGTTCAGCGCCTTGGATCCCCTCATCCGCCGCGAGATGCAGGAGCAGCTGCTCGAGCTGCAGCGGACGCTGAAGAAGACCATCGTCTTCATCACCCACGACCTCAACGAGGCGATGTTCCTCGGTGACCGCATCGCCGTCATGCGCGACGGGCGCATCGTGCAGATCGGCACGCCCGAGGACATCCTCACCGACCCGGCGAACGACTACGTCGAGCAGTTCGTGCAGGACGTCGACCGCGCTCGCGTGCTCACCGCCGGCAACGTCATGGAGCGCCCGCGCCCCCGTGTCGACGCCTCCGCGGGCCCTCGCACGGCGCTTCGGCAGATGCGCGACGCCTACATGTCTGCCGTCTACGTCACCGATCGCGATCGCAAGCCGCTCGGCATCATCACCGACCGGGATGCCATCAAGCTCGTGCGTGCCGGCGAGAACTCGCTGCTCGGCAAGCTCAAGCCGCTGCCGCAGAGCGTCGGCGTCGACGACGTGCTGATGAACCTGTTCGTGCCGTCGGTCGAATCGCCCCTTCCCCTGGCCGTCCTCGACGCCGACGGTCGCCTCGCCGGAGTCATCCCGCGCGTGACGCTGCTCGCCGCTCTCGGCCCCGGTCCCACCGCCACCGAGGAGATCACCGTGCTGCCCCAGCCCCTTCCCTCCGCCGAGATCGACGCGGCGCTCGACGGGACCCCCGTCGATGCCGGGGTCCCGGCATCCGAGACCGAGGAGGTGCGCTGATGGATGGTTTCCGCATTCCGGTCGGCTCATGGGTGGATGCCGGTGTGGACTGGGTCCGCGACAACCTCTCGGGCCTGTTCGACGTCGTCGCCCTCATCGTGCGCTTCCTCGTCGGCGGGCTCAGCGACGTGCTGCTTGCCGCTCCCATCGTCGTGGTCATCATCGTCGCGGCGGCTCTCGCGTGGCTCCTGCGCTCGTGGAAGCTCGCTCTCGGGACCGTGATCGGCTTCGCCCTGATCCTCGCGATGGGCCAGTGGGTCACGGCGATGCAGACGCTGGCGCTCGTTCTCGTGGCCACCATCGTGGCCGTGGCGATCTCGGTGCCGTTGGGGATCTGGTCGGCACGCAACGCCACCGTCCGCGCGGTGCTCAAGCCGATCCTCGACTTCATGCAGACGATGCCCGCCTTCGTCTACCTGATCCCGGCGATCACGTTCTTCAGCATCGGTGTCGTACCCGGCGTGGTCTCCACCGTCATCTTCGCTCTGCCCCCGGGGGTGCGTCTGACCGAGCTCGGCATCCGCGGGGTCGACTCCGAGACCGTCGAGGCGGGACACGCGTTCGGGGCCACCCCCGGGCAGATCCTCCGCGGCATCCAGCTCCCGCTCGCGATGCCCACGATCATGGCGGGCGTCAACCAGGTCATCATGCTCGCGCTGTCGATGGCGGTCGTGGCCGGCATCGTCGGGGCCGACGGCCTGGGTAAAGAGGTCGTGCAGTCGATCTCGACGGTCAACCTGCCCAAGGGCGTCGAGGCGGGCCTGAGCGTCGTCGTCCTCGCCGTGTACCTCGACCGGCTCACTGCTGCCCTCGGCAACCGGGCCGACAACCGCGGTTCGTTGCTGGGCGTGCTGGCTCGGCGCCGGGCCGTGCGTTCCGCCGCGGCCGTCACCGCCGGAGCCACTGCGGCGTCGCACGTCGACACCACCTCGGCGGATGCCGCGAGCGAGGCCGAGCGCGAGAAGGCCTCGCCGCGTCGCGCGCCGGTGTCGTCGGGGCGCTGAGTCCCGGCATCCCTCCCTCGTTCTCCGGCGCGAGGGGTCGATTTCCGTCGCACAGGCGAGCTCTCGGCGACAGCGAACGACCCCTCACCCGGGGAAGCACCCACGGAATCACATACGAAACGGAAGAGAACACAGCAATGAACAAGCGACACCTCACCTCTGCTCTCGCCCTCGGCGCCGCGGGCGCCCTGCTGCTCGGCGGCTGCGCCAGCGGGAACATGGCCGAAGGCGGCTCGGGCGACGGCGGCGAGAAGGGCACGATCACGCTCGGCTTCCTGCCCTCGTGGACCGACGGTCTCAGCACGGCCTACCTGCTGGAAGACCAGCTCGGCAAGCTCGGCTACAAGGTCGAGATGCAGACCCTTACCGAGGCGGGCCCGCTCTACACCGGTCTCGCCCAGGGCGACGTCGACATCTACCCGTCGGCCTGGCCCGAGCTCACGCACAAGTCGTACATGGACCGCTATGGCGACAAGATCGAGGACCTCGGCGCGTATTACGACAACGCCAAGCTCACGATCGCGGTGCCGAGCTACGTCGACATCGACTCGATCGACCAGCTCAAGGGCAACGCCGCGCGCTTCGACGGCCGCATCTACGGCATCGAGCCGGGTGCCGGCCTCACCACCCAGACGCAGGAGACCATGCTTCCCGGCTACGGTCTCGACGGCGAGTTCGAGCTGGTGACGTCCTCCACCGCGGCGATGCTCACCGAGCTCGACAACGCGATCGCGGCGAAGAAGGACATCGCCGTGACGCTGTGGCGTCCGTTCTGGGCCAATGACGCCTACGACGTCAAGGACCTCGAAGACCCGCAGGGCCTCATGGGCGAACCCGAGGCCCTCCACTTCCTCGGCACCTCGGGCTTCGAAGAGAAGTACCCGGATGCCGCTGAGTTGATCAAGGGCATCCAGCTCGACGACGAGCAGTACGGCTCGCTCGAAGACCTCGTGGTCAACGAGTACGGCGAGGGCCGCGAGGCCGAGGCCGTGGACGCCTGGCTCGAGAAGAACCCCTCGGCGTTCTCGACGCAGCGCGACTGACCTCTCGCTCCACGACGCCCCCTTCGCCCTCGAGGTGAAGGGGGCGTCGTCGTGGGGGCTTCGTCGGAGGGGCCCGTTGGCCGCGGGTTCACTCGATCGCGTGAGCTCTCGTAAAACGCGTGATGAAGCCGGGGTGGTCGGCGGGCATCGCCAGCACCGAATCGGGCGTGCGTCCAGCGAGCTGGGGAAAGCCGGAATCGGCGACGAGGTCGTCGTCGAGCACGTCGAGCTCGGCGCTGACGAGCGGCCAGGGCTCGTGCGCGTTCGCGGCCCAGATCGTGCGGCCGAGGTGTCGCTCGTGGAAGCCCCAGCGGGCGGTGAGGAAACGCGACAAGGGGGTGTCGACCGTGTCCGTGCCGAGGGTCGCCCGCACCCGGGTCGCCGGATGCCGTGCCCCGTGGCGCCGAGACCGGAACTCGATGCGCGAGTCCTCGGTGCGCACCCCCGTCCGGGCCCAGCGGTACGGCAGGCCGAACAGGGCGCGCGCGGCGAGGACGGGAGCGAGGTGCTCGGCCTCGAGTGTGCGGAACACGACCCCGCGGCGGCCGTGATCGTCGACGGCGTAGGTGCGGACGTTGATCTCGGTGAAGGTCCCGAGAAGCGGCACCGGCGGCAGCGGGAGGAACCGGAACTCGCTCAGCACGAACGGCACGAGACCCACCCACGCGGAACCGTCGTGCACGTCGGGGCGGGTACCCGGCGGCAGGAGCGGGGCGACCTCGGCCGGATCGATGCGCCAGTGCACGAAGACGGCGCGGTTCCAGCGCTGCGCGATGACGGCGCGTCCGGGCAGGTCGGGGGAGTGGCGCTCGGTGATCACCGGGTCATTCTGGCCCTGCCGCCCCGGCGCGGAGGGACACTGGACAGATGGCCCCGTCATCTGGTGCAGATCCTCGGCTCGTGGCATCCATCCGCGAACTGCTCGCGGCGCGCGACGCCGGCAAGACGATCTGCCCGTCCGAGGCCGCCCGCGCGGTCGGCGGCGACGACTGGCGCGATCTCATGCAGCCCGCACGCGATGCGGCGCGTGAGTTGGTGGGGCTCGGCGAGGTCGAGGTGACGCAGCGGGGTGAGGTCGTCGACGTGACCACGGCGCGGGGTCCGGTGCGGATCCGTCGCGCACGCTGACGGCGTCTGTGCTCCGGGTGGGGCTCGTGCGACGGTCTGGCCCGAGCACGCGGAGACGGGTGCTCTGAGCGTCGTGGAGGAAGGAATTCCCACCGGAATCGGATGCCAGCGGGCGCGGCATCCGATTCTGCGGGGCGATCAGCCTGCGGAGCCGGGCGCTGTCGCCGCCGGGGGCGCGGTCGCTCCGCGCGGGAGTTCGAGGGTGACCTTCTTCTCGAGTACGTCCACGGCCTCGTCGGACAGAAGGATCAGCCCGTCGAGCTCCTCGCGGACGCGCTTGTAGGCGAGCTGGCGTTCGTTGGGCGTGGCGGCCTGGTCGGTGGCGACCGTGAGCAGCTGCTTGGCGGTATCGAGGCGTTTGCGCTCGTCGGGGGTGAAGGCGGCGTCCTTCACGCGGCGCGCGTCGCGCTCGGCCACGTCGAAAGCCACCTCGTAGTCGGTGACGGCGTCGCGGTACTCGCGCAGCTGTGCTGCCGAGAGGGTCTCGCCCTCAGTCGGACGAAGTTTGTCGGCGACCTTCTTGGCGCGCAGGAACGCGGCCGTCAGCGGCTGGCGACCGTCGCTCATCGCGGGGTAGCTGATGAGCTTCGTCGCGTCGAGCTCGTACTCGAGCCAGCGGTGGGTGACGGCGTCCTGGGCGGCGACGATGCGCTGCTGTCCGTCGGAGGGCGCCGGGAGAGCGACGCTGCCCGTGGGCGCGATGGCGGCTGAGCCGCCCTGTGCGCGGATGAGTTCGAGCTGCTCGCGGTGGCGGCGTCGAGCGGTGACTTCGCGGTGTTTCACGCGCGCATTGACGGCTCCCATCGTCATCCCGAACACGGGGAAGGCCAGCCACCAATAGTGGCCGAGGAAGTTCAACAGCTCCGTCACAGCGTCATGCTACGCCCGTCGTCCCAGCGGTTCTCAGGAAGGGGACGTCGGCGGCCGATCACGTGCGGGAGGCGGCCACACCGGGCCGTTCCGCGGCGCAGGGCCACCGGCATCCGGTGCCTTCTTCTGCGCGCGTCTGGCGCCGCGTTCGTTCCAATTGCGGGCTGCCGCGCGACCCATCGACTCCATCGAGCGGGCGAGGGCGCGCTGGGCCGTCTCAGCCAGATCGGATGCCACGCGGCTCCACGCGTCGTTCCCCTCGGCGTTCGGCTGCTCGCGGTCACCACGGCGGGCGGCGCGCTCGGCGCGGTCGAAAGCGTGAGCCGTGCGGCGCACGGCGTCGCGGTAGGCGAGGAAGTCGGCCGGCTCGAGACGCGTCTGGACCGAGGCGGGACGCAGCCACTGCGCCTTCTCGTGCGCGCGCAGGAAGTCGGCGAGCAGGGGAGAGCGGGAGTCGCTCATCTGCGGGTAGTCGATGGCGAGGCCGGGGTCGGTCTCGTACGCCATCCATCGAGCGAGGATCGCGTCGTGTTCGGCCAGCAGACGAGCGACGGGAAGCGGGGCACGGCCCGAGCGGATCGCCGGGAGCATCGCCTTCGCGGCTTTCACACCGGCGCGACGGGCGCGCACCTCGGCCAACGCGGCCCGCAGGTCGCGCTGCGCATCGGTCAGGCGGCCGCGGGCCGCAGAGACAGCATCGGCGGAGGCCCGGGATGCCGCCCGCTCGGCCTGGGCGCGAACGACCTCGGCGTCGGCGACCTTCACGTCGACGCGACCCCGGGTGACGGCGTGGCGCGCGACCTGGAGGTCGAGCACGGCGGCGTCGAGTTCGAGGCGGCGCGCGGCGGTCTTGCCGAGCGGGCGCGTGGACCAGGCGCGGACCGCCCGGTCGGTCGTGGTCGTCGACCCCGAGGCAAGCGCATGACGGCGGGAACGACGCACGCCGAGCCAGCCGACGGTGCCCGCACCGGCCGCCGCGGGGCCGATCCACCACCAGTCGACCAGAAGGGCCATCAGCGGTTCCACAGTGCCCATGCTATGCCGGGCCTCCGACAGCGGGCTGGGCGTCGTGCCGGAATGCGCAGCGCGAGGCCCAGCTCGCCGACGGGTGAGAGTCGTTTCGTATCGCCCGGGATCGCTCCCGGCCCCACCAAAGGCACCTCGCGCGGGGGCGGTACGGCCTCAGCCGAGGATGAGCGAGATCACCGTCGCACCGCCGCCGGTGAGGATCAGCGCGCCGATCACGATCCACGCGGTGATCTTGACGCGCTTCTGACGCTGGTCGCTGAACACGGTCATGTCGTCGTCATCGGTCATCGCGCGTCTCCTCTCGAGGTGCCGGGGCGGGGGCGGGAGGCCTCAGGCCACCGGCTCCGAGACGGTCGGGCCGAAGACGGCGGGCAGCGTCTCGGTCGACAGGCGGCGCAGCTCCGACACGGGGACGGTGAAGACGTCCTGGATCTCCAGGGTCGCCTCGGTGCCCGGCTCGACGTCGGTCACGCCGATGCGCAGCACCGGGTAGCCGCGGCCGTCGCACAGGCCCCGGAACTTCACGTCTTCCTCGCGGGGGACGCTGACCAGCACGCGGCCGGTCGACTCGCTGAACAGGGCTGCGGTGGCATCCACGCCGTCACGCTCCATGAGCTCGGTGAGCCACACGCGTGCGCCGACGCCGAAGCGCATGACGCCCTCGGCGAGGGCCTGCGCGAGGCCGCCCGAAGACAGGTCGTGTGCGCTGGAGACGAGCGACTGGGAGCCCGCGGCCTGCAGCAACTCGGCGAGCTTGCGCTCCTGAGCCAGGTCGACCTTCGGCGGGCGTCCGCCGAGGTGGTCGTGGATCGTGCCGGCCCACTGCGAACCGTCGAGCTCATCGGCGGTGACACCCAGCAGGTAGAGGTTCTCGCCGGCATCCTGCCAGCCGCTCGGGATGCGCGCGGCGACGTCGTCGATGATGCCGAGGACGCCGACCACGGGGGTCGGATGGATGGGCTGGTCGCCGGTCTGGTTGTAGAACGAGACGTTGCCGCCCGTGACCGGGATGCCGAGCTCGAGGCAGCCGTCGCTCAGACCCTCGACGGCCTGGCTGAACTGCCACATGACCTCGGGGTTCTCGGGGCTGCCGAAGTTGAGGCAGTCGGTGACGGCGGTGGGCACAGCTCCCGTGACGGCGACGTTGCGGTACGCCTCGGCCAGCGCCAGCTTCGCACCGTTGTACGGATCGAGCTGGTTGTAGCGGCCGTTGCAGTCGGTGGCGATCGCGAAGCCGAGGCCGGTCTCTTCGTCGACGCGGATCATGCCGGCGTCGTCGGGGAAGCTCAGCGCCGTGTTGCCCAGCACGTAGTAGTCGTACTGGTTCGTGATCCACGAGGTGTCGGCGAGGTTGGGGCTCGCCACGAGGGTCGTGAACTGGTCGCGAAGGGTCTCGGTATCCGTCGCCCGAGAGAGCTTTGCGGCGGAATCTGCCTGCAGGGCGTCGATCCAGGTGGGGTAGGCGACCGGGCGCTCGTAGACGGGGCCATCGACCGCGACGGTCGAGGGGTCGACGTCGACGATGCGCTCGCCGTACCAGTCGATGACGAGGCGGCCGTCGCCGGTGACCTCGCCGAGGACACTGGTCTCGACGTCCCACTTGCCGACGACGGCGAGGAACGCGTCGAGCTTCTCGGGCGCGACGATCGCCATCATGCGCTCCTGCGACTCCGACATGAGGATCTCTTCGGGAGTCAGCGAGGGGTCGCGCAGCAGCACCTTCGAGAGTTCGACCTTCATGCCGCTGTCGCCGTTGGCGGCCAGCTCGCTCGTCGCGCACGAGATGCCCGCGGCACCGAGGTCTTGAATGGCTTCGACCAGGTTGTCGCGGTAGAGCTCGAGGCAGCACTCGATGAGCACCTTCTCGGCGAACGGGTCGCCCACCTGCACCGCGGGACGCTTGGTGGGTCCGCCGTCGGCGAAGGTGTCGGATGCCAGGATGCTGGCGCCGCCGATGCCGTCGCCTCCCGTGCGGGCACCGAACAGCACGACCTTGTTGCCGACGCCGGTGGCGTTGGCGAGCTTGATGTCTTCGTGGCGCATGACGCCCACGGCGAGGGCGTTGACGAGCGGGTTGCCCTGGTAGACGGCGTCGAACACCGTCTCGCCGCCGATGTTGGGCAGGCCGAGGCAGTTGCCGTAGAACGAGATGCCACTGGTGACACCGTGCACGACGCGGGGGGTGTCGGGGTGGTCGATCGCGCCGAAGCGCAGCTGGTCCATGACGGCGACGGGGCGCGCGCCCATCGAGATGATGTCGCGGACGATACCGCCGACGCCGGTGGCCGCACCCTGGAAGGGCTCGATGTAGCTGGGGTGGTTGTGCGACTCGACCTTGAAGGTGACCGCCCAGCCGTCGCCCACGTCGACGACGCCGGCGTTCTGGCCCATGCCGACCATGAGGCGCGTCTTCATCTCGTCGCTGACCTTCTGGCCGAACTGACGGAGATAGATCTTGCTCGACTTGTAGGAGCAGTGCTCGCTCCACATGACCGAGTACATCGCCAGCTCACCGCTCGTGGGGCGACGGCCCAGGATCTCGCGGATCTGGGCGTACTCGTCGCTCTTGAGGCCGAGGGCGCCGTACGGCTGCTCTTTCTCGGGCGTGGCGATCGCGTTCTCAACCGTATCGGCGAGGGCGGTACGGGCGGCGGGGTTCGGGGTGGTCACGCGGCTGAGCTCCAAGATCGCAGGGGCCGGACGGGAGTCAGTCTAGTTGGGTCCACCGACATGCCCGGGGTCGACGGCAGCCGGGGGCATAACCTCAGCGATCCGCGGAAAGTCAGCCGGGTTCCCCGCATTCGGGCTGAGGATGTGCGGATCGCCGAGGTGTGGAGGTGGCTCGGGCAAGATGGACGGGGCTGCACCGTCCGCAGTCAGCGGAGGAAAGACCATGCGCATCGTCATCGCCCCCGACAAGTTCAAGGGCACGCTGACCGCGCGTGAGGCGGCGGATGCCATGGCCCTGGCCGTGCGCGAGCGGTGGCCCGGCGCCGAGATCGCGATCGTGCCGATGGCCGACGGCGGAGACGGCACTCTCGACGCCCTGGGCGGGGCGAACGTCTCCGACGAGGTGACCGGACCGCTCGGCGAACCCGTGCGTGCCGCCTGGCGGCTCGACGGCCGAGCCGCCGTGATCGAGTCGGCGGCGGCATCCGGGCTCGTCCTCGCCGGGGGTGCGGAGGCCAACGACTCCTGGGGCGCGACGACACGGGGCGTCGGCGAGCTCATCAGGCTCGCCCTCGACTCGGGGTCGATCCGGATCGTGGTGGGGACCGGCGGCGTCGCCGCGACCGACGGCGGCCGCGGCGCGATCGAGGCGCTGGGCGACCACGTGCCGTTCGCTCCCGGGCAGGTGACGGTGCTCACCGACACGACCACGACGTTCGTCCACGCGGCCAAGGTGTTCGGTCCGCAGAAGGGCGCCGACGCGGCACTCGTCGAGCGCCTGACGGAGCGGTTGCGGGCGGATGCCGCGGACTGGGCCGAGCGCTTCGGACTGGACGTTTCGATCGTGCCGAGGTCGGGGGCCGCCGGTGGTCTGTCGGGTGCTCTCCTCGCGGCCGGTGCAGAGGTCGTCGACGGTGCGGCCTACGTCGCGCAGGCGCTCGAGCTGAGCGAAGCGCTCGCCGAGTCGGATCTCGCCCTCACCGGGGAGGGCACGTTCGACGCGACGAGCATCGCAGGCAAGGGGCCGGGGCACGTGCTCTCGGTCGCCGCGCGCCACCGGGTGCCGGCCATCGTCATCGCGGGGGTCGTCGCCGCGGATGCCGTCGGCTCGCGGGTCTTCTCGATGAGCGAGGTCGTCGGCGCCGAGCACGCCCTCACCGACCCTGCCGACGCACTGCGCGTCACGACGACGCAAGCCCTCTGGCAACTCGACCTCTGAGTCGTCGCTGCGGGCCCGCGACCCGGTGGTCCCGGTGGCGGATCGACGCGTCTGCGTCGGATGCCACTGCCGAAAATCGGATGACTCTCGGGCGACGGTCCGATTCTGTCGCGCGAACCCTGCGTCAGCCTCCGGTCTTCGCGATCCGCACCCGGATGTCTTTCATCAGCGGCTGGTCGCTCTGACGGCTGTAGTCGTCCGGGCCGAGCAGCACGTTCAACTCGGGGAAGTACCCGGCGGCGCTGCCGCGCGGGGTGTCGTACTCCAGCGCGCGGAACGCCGTGACACTGCGGACCGAGCCGTCGCGAGAGGTGGCGACGATGTCGACGAGGTCGCCCTCGGCGATGCCGCGCTCCTTCATGTCGCGTCGGTTCATGAACACCAGTTCGCGGATGTTGCGGACGCCGCGGTAGCGATCGTCGGCCGAGTAGATAGTGGTGTTCCACTGGTCGTGCGAACGCATGGTCTGCAGCACCAGCACGTCGGCCTCTTCGGGGATGACATTGGGCAGCTCGGCATCCGAGAACTCCGCCTTGCCGGACGGCGTCTGGAAGTCGCGCTCGCGAGCCGGCTGGGGGATTCGGAAGCCGTAGTGCTGGCGCACGAGCTCGTTGAATCCCTCGAACCCGGGCAGAACTTTGGCCATCGTGTCGCGGATGCGGTCGTAGTCGCCGACGTACCACTCCCACGGCGTCGCCGAATCGGGCATGGTCGCTCGCGCGATGCGCGCGATGATCTCGGGCTCACTCAGCAGGTGCGGCGACGCGGGCTTGCGCGATCCGAGGGAGAGCATGACGGAGCTCATGGCGTCTTCGGTCGAGATCGACTGGGGCCCGGACTCTTGCTCGTCGCGCTCGGTGCGGCCGAGGCACGGAAGGATCAGCGCCTTCTTGCCGTGCGTGAGGTGGCTGCGGTTGAGCTTGGTGCTCACGTGCGCGGTCAACTCGCACCGACTCATGCCCTCGGCGGTGAGCGTGGTGTCGGGAGCGGCGCGGACGAAGTTGCCGCCCATGCCGAGGAAGACCTTGAGGTCGCCGCGGTGCAGGGCCGCCACCGTGTGCACCGTGTCGAGGCCGGGCTCGCGGGGTGAGGTGATGCCGCACACCTCGTCGAGCTTGGCGAGCCAGTCCTCGGTGGGCTTGTGGTTGATGCCGCACGTGCGGTTGCCCTGCACATTGCTGTGGCCGCGCACGGGGGAGGGACCGGTGCCCTTGCGGCCGACGTTGCCGCGCAGCAGCAGGAGGTTGACGATCTCGCGCACGGTGTCGACGCCGTGCTGGTGTTGGCTCACGCCCAGGCACCAGCTGATGACACAGGCCTTCGAGGCGAGGTAGACGTCGGCGGCTGCGCGGATCTCGGCCTCCGTCAGACCGGCCTGCTCGACCAGTTCGTCCCAGCTCGTCGCCTCGACGAGTGCGCGGTAGGCATCGAGCCCGGTCGTGTACTGATCGAGGAACGCCTGGTCGAGGGCGGTGGGGTCGGTCTCGGACGCCTCGAACACGACCTTGGCCATGCCGCGGATCAGCGCGAGGTCGCCGCCCGGGCGCACCTGGAGGTTCATCGTGCTGGTCGGTGTGCTGTGGAACGTCGCCATGTCGACGATCTCGTGCGGAACGATCGTGCGGGTGCCGGCGACCTCGCGCAGCGGATTGACGTGCACGATCTGCGCGCCGCGGTCGATCGCCTCGGCGAGGCTCGTGAGCATGCGCGGGGCGTTCGAGGCGGCGTTCACGCCGAGGATGAACAGTGCGTCGGCGTTCTCCCAGTCCTCGAGGTCGGCGGTGCCCTTGCCCGTGGCGAGGGATGCCGTGAGCCCGCGGCCAGACCCCTCGTGGCACATGTTCGAGCAGTCGGGGAGGTTGTTCGTGCCCAGTTCGCGCGCGAACAGCTGGTAGAGGAAGGACGCCTCGTTGCTCAGGCGGCCGGAGGTGTAGAACGCGGCCTGGTCGGGGGAGTCCAGTGCGGTGATCTCGTGGGCGATCATGCGGAACGCGTCGTTCCACGAGATGGGCACATAGTGGTCGGTCTCGGCGTCGTAGACCATGGGGCCGACGAGGCGACCGGCGTCCTCGAGCTCGAAGTCGCTCCACTGCGACAGCTCGCTCACCGAGTGCTCGGCGAAGAACTCCTTGCCGACGCGCTTGTGGGTCATCTCCCACGTCACGTGTTTGATGCCGTTCTCGCAGATGTCGAGAGTGACGCCCTTGTCGTCGGGCCACGCGCACCCGGGGCAGTCGAAGCCGCTCTTGGGGTGGTTCATGGTGAACATGGCCTTGGTGCCGGCGACCGGCTGGCGCTGTTCGAGCAGCACCTTGCCGACGGTCAGCGCCGCGCCCCAGCCGGCCGCGGGGTGCTCGTAGGGACCGGTGCTCGACCACTCGCCGTCGATGCGCGGGCCGAGGCCGCCCTGGCGCGGTTCCTCGGTCATCAGTCCGAACGATTCACCCATGTTCACCCTCCGTGGATCTCGGCGCCGAGTCGGTGGCATCTACACACCGAGCGCTGGTCGTCAGCGTACGCTCGCCACCTTCTGGGTGGAGGGGGTTGTGGACGCCGCGGGCTCGGGTACACGGACACGGTCGGCGCGCGTGTAGAGGTTCATACTGTTGCCGCGCACGAAGGCGGCGAGGGTCAGCCCGGCGCGCTCGGCGAGTTCGATCGCGAGAGACGACGGCGCCGAGACGGCGGAGAGCATCGGGATGCCTGCCATGACGGCTTTCTGCACGAGCTCGAAGCTGACGCGGCCCGAGACCTGCAGCACCGTTTCGCGCAACGGGAGCCGATCGTGGAGTACGGCCCAGCCCACGACTTTGTCGACGGCGTTGTGGCGACCGACGTCTTCGCGGGCGACCAGCAGCTCTCCGGTGGTCGCCTCGAACAAGGCCGCACCGTGCAGGCCGCCGGTCTTGTCGAAGGTCTTCTGCTGCTCGCGCAGGCGATCGGGGAACGCGGCGACCTCGTGTGCCGAGACGGACAAGGGGTCGGTGGACACGTCGTACGTCGACACTTTCTCGACCGCCTCGATCGAGGCGGTGCCGCACACCCCGCACGAGCTCGTCGTATAGAAGGAGCGCGCGATGTCGGGGGAAGGCAGGGCCACACCCGGTGCGAGGGTGAGATCGAGGACGTTGTAGGTGTTGCCGTCGGCGCCCCCGGTGCCCGGCCCGCCGCAGTGGATCGCGCGGGCGAAGTCCTCGCCCCGGCTGATCACGCCCTCCGAGACGAGGAAACCGGCCGCGAGCTCGACGTCGTGCCCGGGCGTGCGCATCGTCACCGCCAGGGGCGTGCCGGCGACACGGATCTCGAGCGGTTCCTCGACGGCCACGGCATCCGGTCTCTGTCTGTTCACGCCGTCGAGCGTGAGGCGCGTCACGCGACGCGAGGCGGTCAGGCGGCCCATGTCAGGACCGAACCGGAGAGCTGGAGGGGGACATGGGTCGAGCGTACGCCGGGCCTACGACACCGCGGGGGCTCTTTCGCCACGAATCAACCGGTCGAAGGGATGCCAGCATGAGCCAGCTATGAGAGCGTGCACACCCTCGAGATCCTGCGGTTTCCGGCTATCCGCATTCACTCGAATACAGAATCGCGGAACTTTTTCAAGTCCGACGTGACGATTCCTCGACCCGGTACGTCTTAGTCATGTAGGCCGAAGCGCCCACCCCGGACACCCGGGTCCAGACATTCGAAAGGCACGGACATGGCTGAGAACGCCCCCACCACCCCCGCTGCGCAGAACGTCCCCCAGTCGGCGTCGCGCGTGAACCGTCCGCTCAACGGCCGCGGCCAGGACACTCCCGTCGAGGGCAAGACCTCGATCGCCGAGGGCGTCGTCGCCAAGGTCGCCGGCATCGCGACCCGTGAGGTCGCCGGTGTGTACGCCCTGGGTGGCGGCGGAGCCCGCGCGCTCGGCGCCATCCGTGACGCGATCAACGCCACCGATCTGACGCAGGGCGTCAAGGTCGAGGTGGGCGAGACGCAGGCCGCCGCCGACATCACGATCGTCGTCGAGTACGGCGCCCCGATCCAGGAGGTCGCCGACCAGGTCCGTACCCGCGTCGCCGGTGCCATCACCCGCCTCGTCGGCCTCGAGGTCGTCGAAGTCAACGTCGACGTGAACGACGTCCACATCCCGGGCGACGATAACAACGACGACGACAGCAACGAAAAGCGCGTCCAGTGAGCGCCTCCACCAAGGGCGCTCTCGCCGGCCTGGTACTGGCCCTCAGCGCTCTGATCTTCGGCTTCTGGGGCTTCATCCTCGTCGCCCTCTTCATGGCGATCGGCGTGGTCGTCGCTCGCATCACGGCGGGTGAACTCGACTTCGGCAACATCGTCAACGCCTTCAAGGGTCGGAGCACATCGTGACCACCGTCACCGCTTCCCCCGGGGTCGGCAACCGTACCGCGGTTGCCGGCCCCGGCCTCCCCGCCGGTCGGGTGACCATCTCCGACCGCGTACTGCAGAAGACGGCCGAGCGGGCCGCCGCCGACATCGTCGGAGTGGATGCCAAGAGCGTCCGCGTCGAGATCGTCTCGGCCCGCGACACCGCGGCGGTGCGCGTGACGACCCCGTTCCCCGTCCCCCGCCTCGACGACACCGAGGCCGTGCGCGCCGCGACTCCGGTGCTGGAGGCCGCGCGCGTCGCCCAGACCGAGCTGCGCTCGCGTCTGGCCCACCTGTTCGGGCGCGAGATCTCGCGCGTCGACCTCACCATCTCGGGTGCCTCCACCCCTCAGCGAAAGCGAGTGCTGTGATGACTGACACCGTGCTCCGCACCGTCGTGCGTCGCGAGACCCACTCGCCCCGCACCACCGCCATGCTCGTCGTGGTCGCGCTGTTGATCGTCGCCCTCGCGTACGCCGCGGTCGAGATCATCCTCAGCCTCTCCGGTGCCCAGCCCCTGCTGGTCGCCCCCGGTGAAGCGCTGAACGCCGTCGTCGCGGCACCGACCGCGCTCATGCCGGTCGCCTTCATCGTCGGCGGGGTCGTTCTCGCCGTCGTGGGCCTGATCGTTCTCGTCCTCGCGCTCAAGCCCGGCCGCCTCTCGCGCCACGAGATGTCATGGGGAGAACGTGCCGTCGTCGTCGACAACGGCGTCGTGGCATCCGCCCTCGCCCAGCACCTCAGCAACGAGTCGGGCATCGCCCGGGAGGACATCGTCGTGGGCGTCGCCCACCGCTCCGTCGACGTGACGGTTCGTCCCCCGGTCGGCATCCCGGTCGACGAGGCGCAACTGCAGCGCATCGTCGACGAAGAAGTCACCTCGTACAAGCTCTCGCCCGCCGTGCGCACGCACCTGCGCGTGCACCGACCCGACACCGAGGAGTCCCGATGAACGCGACGCGACGCGGTCTGAACCGCTTCCTTCTCTTCCTGGTCGCCGTCGTGCTGCTGGGCCTGGCCGCTCTCGCCCTCGCCGTCGGGCTGCTCCCGGGCGGCACGGACGCCTGGACCTCGGTCATGGGCGGATTCCAGGGCTGGCTCGAGTCGCTGGGCCGTGAGTCCGCGGGCTGGGGCGCCGTCGCCGCGATCGTGGTGCTGGTGATCCTGCTCGTCCTGATCGCTTCGGCCGCCGTGCGCGGTCGCCGCCACGCACCGTTGCAGTCCACCGGCAGCGCGAGCGACGAGGGACGCGTCACGGTCACGGATGGGTTCGCCTCCGAAGCGCTGAAGAACGCGCTGGGCGAGCGTGACGAGATCCTCTCATCGCGCATCACCGCTGGCGAGGTCGGCAAGCAGTCCGTGCTGCACGTGGCCGTGACGCCGCGCCAGAACACCTCGCCACGCGAGGTCGCCGAGCACGTCGACACGTTGGTCACGAACCTGGCCGCGATCACGGGCCAGAATCTGCGCGCCTACATCTCCATCCACTCGGGCCTTCGCGCTCGGCTCGCACGCGACAACACTCGCGTTCATTGACACCCCACGAGGAGCCGTCATGACCACCATCGATGCGACCATCGACCCGCCCGACCTGGATGCTGCGGCGACCCTGGCGGCGACCGCCGCAGGCGCGGTTCCGGGGGTTCACTCGCTCGGCAGCCTGGTCGGACGAGCTTCGGATGCCGTTCGTGAGCGGGTCGGTCTCGCCAGCGCCGCTCCGGGGGTGAAGATCGACACCGGTCGTGGCGACTCGGTCACCGCGACCATCTCGCTCGTCATCGACTACCCGCACAAACTGCGAGACGTCGCAGGTGCCGTGCGCACCGCGGTGAAGTCGGCCCTTGAGCCGCTCGGTCGCGGCACCATCGCCGTCGACGTCGTCGTGACCGGGGTCTTCGGGCCGTTCGATCGCGACGTCGTCGAGGAAGCGGAAGAGCGGGCGGATGCCGTCGCCGCCCGCACTTCGGAAGCAGTCGATGACGCGAAGGCCAGGGCGAAGGATGTCGCGGGTCGCGCGTCGGCGGCCGTCGACGCCGCACGCGAGAAATCGAAGGACCTCGCAGCCAGTGCCTCCGAGACCATCGACGCCGCCGTATCGCAGACGAAGGACGTCGCCGCGGGAGCCGCGGCCGCCGTGGGCGAGACGGCCCGCCAAGCGCGCGAGCGCGTCGTCGCGGCCGACGCGGAGTCCGACTTCGTCGCCGCGGATCGCGTGACCGAGGGCCTCGAGCCCGAGCGTCCCGGCGCATCCGTCGGAGATCGCACGGACGTGAGCGACGTCGTCGCCGAGGCTCTCGAAGACGCCGCGATCGACATCGCGGTCGCCGCTGACGAGGTGCGTGCCGGCGAGCAGACCCCCGCGACGGACAGCGTGCGGTCGGTCGCCGACGGCGAGCGTCCTCGCTCCTGACCCCGGCCGGAGAGCCACGGGCCCCGCTTCGGCGGGGCCTTCGGCGCGTATACGGCGGACCGAGCGCGGGGTCAGCGGGCGTCGAGCGCGCGCAGGTAGCGCTGCGTCATCCAGGACTGCACCCGCCGACCGACCGGCGCGCCGAGGCGCGTGAACCAGCGCCCCGGTGACGAGAACGCGGCGATGGCGAAAACCACCTCGCCGGAGGGCATGAGCGTGAGGGTGAAGCGTTCCTCACCCCGTTCGGGGTGTCCCGGCAGCGTGCCGTAGGCGAAGCCCGCCGTGGTTTCGGTCCGCTCGGCCCAGACCACCAGGCACGGAATGCGCACGCTCAGGATGCCGAGCCCCAGGCGCATCGTCACGTGCGAGCCCTGCCGCATCGGCGTCTCGGACACCTCGACCCGGGCCCCCGCCCGTCGCTGCGCTTCGCCGGCGAGCAGGGCGTCGGCGGCCGCTGCGAAGTCGTCCGGGCCCCTGCCGATCACGCGCCGCGCGCGAACGTGGTGGTAGCCCGGCGGCATGTCGCCCGCGGTCGCGCCGACCTCGTCGTAGGTCACCTCGTCCATGGGGCCACGGTATCCGGGTGGGATCCCTCGCCGTCTGGGGTTGCAGAGCCCGCCGGTGTCGGAGGGGGCTGAGAGGATGGCCGCATGATCGAGTTCCGCGAGGCGCGCCCGTCCGACATCGACGCGATGGTCGAGGTGCAGAACGCGATCTACCGCGCTGGCTTGCGGTCGGGGGAGTCCGACGCGGCGTTGGTCGAGGAGCGGTACTTCGACGCCGAACACTCGATCGCCTGCACCGTGGCCGACCGCGACGGGGCGGTGGTCGGCTTCCAGTCCCTGAAGCGCGCCTGGCCCGGCAACCCCTACGGGGTCGAGCAGGGATGGGGCATCATCGGCACCCACATCGACCCCGAGGTGGGGCGCAGCGGAATCGGCCGGAGTCTCTTCGCCCGTTCGCGCGCCGCCGCCGAAGCCGCGGGCCTTCGACACATCGACGCGACCATCGGTGCCGATAACGCACCCGCGCTGGCGTACTACGCCGCGATGGGATTCGTGCCCTACCGCGACGGCGACGAAGCGATCCCCCACCGCTTCGACCTCTGACCCGCGCCTACGCTGAGGGCATGCTTTTCTCCCTCAGCGGGTCGGCCGCGTGATCGACGTCGCCGAGCACCTCGTCGCGGTTCTCGAGCAGGTCGTTCCGCTCGCGCCCGAAGCGCGGGCGGTGGCCGCTGCCCGCGGCAGAGTGCTGCGGCATCCCGTGTTCGCGAACGTCGACGTGCCGGGCTTCGACAGCTCGGCGATGGACGGATTCGCGGTGCGCGACCTCACCGGGTCCGCCACTCTGCGCGTGGTCGCCGATCTGCCCGCGGGCACCGAACTGGATCCGCGATTGGATGCCGGCGAGGCCGCGCGAATCATGACGGGAGCGCCCGTACCGACCGACGCCACGGCGGTCGTTCCGTTCGAGGACACCGCGCGCGGGCTCGCCGGGGGGCTGGACGCGGTCACGGTGCTCGCCGCTCCGCGCGAGCCCGGGGCGCACATCCGTCGCCGCGGCTCGGACGTGCGGGCGGGGGAACTGGTCGTCTCCGAGGGGGTGCGCCTGAACGCCGCCCGGCTCGGCGCGATGGCGGCCGCGGGAGTGGGGACGGTCTCGGTCTCGCGTGCGCCGAAGATCGCGGTCGTGTCGACGGGCTCGGAGTTGCGACCCGCGGGCGACCCGCTCCGACGCGGTCAGATCCCCGAGTCGAACAGCGTGCTGCTGGCGGGCCTCGCGGAGGAATCGGGTGCCGAGATCGTCCTGCGCACGAGCGTCGGCGACGAGGGCGACGGGCCGCGTCAGGCCATCGCCGCCGCCGAAGCGGTCGGAGCCGACATCGTGGTGTTCTCGGGGGGAGTGAGCGCCGGCGCGTACGAGGTCGTTAAGAACACCCTCGGCGACCTCATGCGCTTCGACCGCGTGCGCATGCAGCCGGGAAAGCCCCAGGGCTTCGGACGCACCCCCTCGGGCACGCTGCTGTTCGGTCTGCCCGGCAATCCCGTGAGCGCCGCGGTGTCGTTCGAGCTGTTCGTGCGCCCGGCACTGCGCGCCCTCGAGGGCGACGCCGATCTCGGTCGTGAGACGCTGCGTGTCGCGCTCGCCGAGGGGCGCCGGGCACGGCCGGGCCGTGTGCAGTACGTGCCGGTGCGCCTCGACCGCTCCGACGCCGCGCGATGGACGGCCATGCCGACCGCGCACGGAACGCGCGGCCTCGGTGATGCCGACGGGCTCGCGGTCATCCCGCCGAGCGAGCGCGACCTCGCCGCCGGCGAGCTGGTCACGGTCACGCGATGGTGAGCGTCGACGCCATCCTCTTGGCCGGGGGACGGGCTTCACGACTGGACGGGGCGACGAAGCCGATGCTGCGCGTGGGCGGGCGGACGTTGCTGCATACGGCGGTGGACGCGGTCCGAGCGGCCGGTGCTCGACGCGTCGTCGTCGTCGCCCCGGTTCTCGACGATGCGCTCGAGGTGACCTGGACGCGAGAAGATCCGCCGTTCGGCGGCCCCGTCGCCGCGATCGTCGCCGCTCTCGGTGACGTGGATGCCGAGGAGGTCTTCGTCCTCGCCTGCGATCTTCCGACGGCCGGTCCGGCGGTGGCGCTTCTCTCCGGTCCGGTCCCCGACAATGCGGACGGCGCGTGTCTCGACGACGGTCGACGCCAGTGGCTCATCGGCCGTTACCGGACGGCTGCGCTGCGGGCTGCGGCATCCGGTGTCTCGGAGGGCGGGCGCGACGCGTCCATGCGGGCGCTCCTGGGCGGGCTGAGGGTGGAGTCGGTGCGGGCCGACCCCGCGCTGACGCGCGATATCGACACCTGGAAAGACCTGCGAGACGTGGCGCCGGACGGGTTCTCGTCGACCTGACGGCCGCCGTCGTCAGCGGCCGCCGTGTGCGAAAGCGGCGTCGATGAGCGTCGACGCGGCCGCGCGCGCGGCACCGGCGGCCTCGGATGTTCCAGCGATCGCGGCGGTGGTCTGGGCGCCCTCGGCGAGGATGGCGAGCTGGGGTGCGAGGAAGGCCGGAGCGCCCGCCGCCTCGACCAATTGCCCGACATAGCGCTGAAAATCGGCCTTGTGCGCGCGCACCGCGCGGGCGACGCCCGGGTTGGCGGCTCCCAGTTCGCCGAAGGCGTTGATGAAGCCGCAGCCTCGGAAGTCCGCCTCGTCGAACCAATGCGCGAGGTAGTCGTAGACGGCCAGCAGCCGTTCGCGGGGGTCGTCGATGCGCTCGACGGCGTCGGTCACCCCGTCGGTCCACATGCCGTGGCGTTTGTCGAGGACCGCGACGATCAGGTCGTCTTTGGCGGGGAACTCCTTGTAAAGGGCTCTGAGGGAAACCCCGGCGGTGTCTCGAACGGTATCCATCCCCACCTGGCCGATGCCGCGTGTGTAGTACAGGGCGTCGGCGGCATCGACGATGCGGTCGCGGGTCTCGGTCATGCGTGCAGTCTACTTGACATGAGAACGGTCGTTCTCTACGGTCGGAGCAGAGAGTGAGAACGATCGTTCTCGCAAACCCGCTTCGCAGAACCGTCGTCAAGAAGGAGCCCCGACCATGTCCGGAAACCCGCACGAGATCGCCCTCGAACCCGCCGCACAGCAGTTCGTGGATGCCACCAGCGAACCGCCCTTCCTGTACCAGCTGCCGCCGGCCGAGGGACGCGCCGCCGTCGACGGCGTTCAGGACGACCCCATCTTCAAGCCCGAGATCGACGAGGAGTGGATCGAGGTGCCGGGTGGCCCGAGCGGCTCGGTGAAAGTCCGCATCGTCCGCCCGAAGGGCGCGATCGGAGTGCTGCCCGTCGTGATCTACATCCACGGCGCGGGCTGGGTCTTCGGCGACGCGCACACGCACGATCGTCTCGTGCGCGACCTCGCGGTGGGAACCGGGGCCGCAGTCGTCTTCCCCGAATACGACCGCTCGCCCGAGGTGCGGTACCCCCACGCGATCGAGCAGGTGTGGGCGACCGCCCAGTGGATCGTCGCCGAAGGGGCGTCGAAGGGCCTCGACGCGGCGCGCATCGCCGTCGCGGGCGACTCGGTGGGCGGCAACATGTCCGCGGCGCTCACCCTGCTCGCGAAGGAGCGCGGCGGCGTCGACCTCGCCGCGCAGGTGCTGTTCTACCCGGTGACCGACGCGGCCTTCGACACCGAGTCGTACCACCGCTTCGCGGAGGGCTACTTCCTTTCCCGCGACGGCATGAAGTGGTTCTGGGACCAGTACACGACCAGCGACGACGACCGCGCCCAGATCACCGCGTCGCCGCTGCGTGCCACGCTCGATCAGCTCGCGGGACTCCCGCAGGCGCTCGTCATCACGGCCGAGGCCGACGTGCTCCGCGACGAGGGCGAGGCTTATGCCGCCAAGCTCCGTCAGGCGGGCGTGCCCACCACCGCCGTCCGTTACCAGGGCATCGTGCACGACTTCGTCATGGTCAACGCGCTGCACGACACGTATGCGGCGCAGGCGGCGATCGCTCAGGCCGTCGCCTTCCTGTCGAAGGCGCTCGCGGCGTAACGCCGACCGGCCCGGGCTGCGCTGTCGAGCGTGGCCCGGGCCCCGACCGGTCGTCATCACCCCCGGCAGCATGCCGCCGGCCACCCGCTGGTGCACTGCCGGGGACGAGAGACGCGCACTACCGCGCCCCTGTCGGGCTACTCGAACACCACCGTCCACGACACCGCCCGCGGCCACAGCGCGTGGCGCGGCAGCACATCGGGGCCGCACGCCCGCGAGCCGAGACCGTGCTGGGCGGCGTCGAGGTACAACCAGAGCCCCCTCGACGGCGGCAGTTCGTGCGCGTGCGCGACGCCGGTGCGCTCCTGGGCGGTGTGGCGGTCGAGCTGGAACCCGGGCAGGCCGGTCGAGCCCGACGCGACCGCGCGCAGGCGCAGGGGACCGAGATCGAGCGCGCGCAGGCCGGGGCGGTGCCCGGTCTCCTGCGGGCGGCCGTACGCGACGCCGAGCTCGTCGACGGCGGCCTCGAAGCGGCCGACGTACGCGGCCTCGGCGCTATCGCTGTACGACTCCGCCGGTCCCGTGCCGAACCAGCGCACCCGCTCGTCGGCGAGGGCGCCCGGCAGGCCGACGCGTGCGCCGACGCGCGGCCAGGTGCAGTCCCACGGGCCGAACGGGCGGATGTCGGTGTGCAGCCGCAGCCCGTCGCCGTCGAGGCGCCACGCGAACGTCGTCTCGATGCCTTGCGCGCTGTGCGCGGCCATCGACCGCACGCGCTGCACGAGACCCTGATGAGTGCGCTCGACCGACAACACGCGGTGCTGCAGACGGTCGAGGCCGCGTTCGAGCCACCGCACCGACGACGCCGGGGTGCTCTCATCGCCGCGACCGTCGGTGAGCGCCGGGTCGGCGGTCTCGTACGAGCCCTGACCGTCGAGCTGGTCGTTCTCGGTGGGGGCGCGCCACAGTTCGGGGAGTGGCCCCGACACCTCGAGGTCGCGCCAGCGCACGAGGCCGCCGCGGCGGTCGAAGACCGCGTCGCCGAGCGCGTCGCCGCGCCAGCCGCCGGTCGACGCCTGTGCCAGGCGCAGGGGAGCGGCAAGCATTTGCGCCTGCGCGCGCGAGACGACGTGCCCCGCCGAAGCCCATGCGCATTCCTCGCGCAGCGCGACCTCGAGGGTCATCCAGCGCTCTGTCGTGGCATCCGGAATCTCGGGTACTTCGATGATGCTCTCGGCGCCGGGGGCCAGCGTCGGCAGGTCGAGGGCGCCCGAGGCGACCGGGATGCCGTCGTCCTCGACGCGCCACCGCAACTCGAGGTGCCCGGTGCCGAGCGTGTGCTGCCGGTTCCGTACGCGCCAGGAGCGCTCGCCGAGGTGTTCGAGCGTGACCGGGGCCCACACCGCGGCGAGCTCGCCGAGGCCGGGAGAGGGCGTGCCGTCCGAGAGCACGAGGCCGTCCATCAGGTAGACGCCGTCGTGCACGGGCTCGCCGAAGTCCCCGCCGTAGGCGAAGAACTCGACGCCGTCGGCGGTGCGGGTGCGGATGCCGTGGTCGCGCCACTCCCACACGAACCCGCCGTGCAGCCGCGGGTACAGCTCCACGAGCGACTCGTAGTCGGCGAGCGAACCGGGGCCGTTGCCCATGGCGTGCGCGAACTCGCACAGCACGAAGGGCTTCGCCCGCTGGCGGGCGCCCTCGGCGGGGCCGATCTCATGCACGGGCATGGTCTGCTCTCCGCAGACCGAGGCGATCTCCTCCAGAGTCGGATACATGCGCGAGTACACGTCGGTGTAGGCCCCGCCGTAATCGCCCTCGTAGTGGATGGGGCGCGAGTCGTCGCGCTCGCGGATCCACCCGGCCATCTCGGCGAGGTTGCGTCCGGTGCCCGACTCGTTGCCGAGCGACCACATCACGACGCTCGCGTGGTTCTTGTCGCGCTCGACGGTGCGGCGCACGCGGTCGAGGCACGCCGCGCGCCAGGCGGGGTCGTCGGCGGGGTTGCCCGTCCACTCGACGTCCCAGAAGCCATGGGTCTCGAGGTCGCACTCCAGCACGACCCAGAAGCCCAGCTCGTCGGCCAGCTCCAGCACCAGCGGATGCGGGGGCTGATGCGCTGTGCGGATCGCGGTGATGTTGTGCCGGCGCATGAGCGCGAGCTCGCCGCGCACGTAGTCCTCATCGAACACGCGGCCGCGATCGGGGTCGGTCTCATGACGGTTCACGCCGCGGAAGATCAGCGGGCGACCGTCGGCGAGCAGCCGGTCGCCGACGATCTCGACGCGGCGGAAGCCGACGCGCAGGCGCACCGTCTCGGCATCCGTCGACACCTCGACGTCGTACAGGCGGGGAGTCTCGGCCGTCCACGCGTCGACCGCGGGGATCGGGAGGGGGGCCACCGCGCCCTCCGAGGCCCACGTCTCATCGACGCCGAGCTCGGGCACCCGCACGCTCACGGGCCAGCCGCCGCGGGGGCGCACGTCGAGGATGCCGGCGCCGGTGGCGGGGTTGCGGTCACCGCGCACGAAGACGTCGTCGAGGCCGTTCGCGGGCCGGCCCTGCAGCGAGACGCTGCGGAAGATACCGGGGAGCCACCACTGGTCCTGGTCTTCGAGGTAGCTGGCGGCCGACCACTGGTGCACGCGCACGGCGAGCACGTTCTCGCCGTCGACGAGGTGGTCGGTCACGTCGAACTCGGTCATGAGCCGGCTGCCGGTGAACCAGCCGATCTCGGCGCCGTTAACCCACACCGTCGCGAGTGACTCGACGCCCTCGAAGCGCAACAGCGTACGGCCGCCGGGGCAGAACGAGGGATGCCACGTGAAGACGCGCCGGTGATCGCCCGTGGGGTTCGCGTCGGGCACGTGCGGGGGGTCGAGCGGGAACGGGTACCGGATGTTCGTGTACGTCGGATGGCCGTGACCGTGCAGGCCCCAGTGCGAGGGCACGGGGATGCGGTCCCACGCCGCGACGTCGGCGTCGACCGCCGCGAACGGGGGCGGGCCGTCGAGGTCGTCGGCCGGGTCGGCGTCGTGCAGAAGAAAGGCCCAGTCGCCGTCGAGGCTCTGGACCGGGGCGTCGGATCGCAGCCAGGCGCGCGGGGGCAGGCGGCTGTCGGATCCGGGGGCGGTGTCGCCGAGGTGGGTCATCGGTCCTCTCGGAGGGCGTCGGGGTCGGCGACGACGGTGACGTCGGGATGCCGTTGCAAGAACGAGGCGGGGTTGGCGGCGGTGACGGGGCCGGTGAGGGCGGATCGCAAGGCGGCGGCCTTCGCGGAGCCCGCGGCCACGAGCACGATACGCCGCGCCGACAGGATCGTCGCGACGCCCTGGGTGAGCGCGTGCGTCGGCACCTGCGCGAGGTCGCCGTCGAAGTGCTCGGCGTTGGCGCGGCGCGTGCTCTCGTCGAGCTCGACCACGCGCGTACGGGTCTCGGCATCCGAACCCGGCTCGTTGAAACCGATGTGGCCGTTGCGGCCGATGCCGACGATCTGCACGTCGACGCCGCCGGCCTCGGCGATCGCGCGCTCGTAGGCCGCGCCGTCGGCGTCGGTCGAGCCGCGGGGCACCCGTACGTTCTCGGCCGGGATGCCGAGCGGCTCGGCGATCACGGACCGCACGTACGCGGCGTACGAGCGGGGGTCGTCGGTGCTCAGCCCCACGTACTCGTCGAGGGCGAACAGGCGCAACCCCTCGGTGCGGAGCCCCTCGGCGCGGCGACGGACGAGCGCGGCGTAGAGCGCGAGCGGCGACGACCCGGTGGCCACGCCGAGCACACCGTCGGAGGCGATCGTCGCCACGACGTCCGCCGCGACCTCGCCGATCTCGTCGGCCGCGCACGTGACGACGCGCGTGGACGGGGAGACGGGGACCAGGTCGGGACGAAGGGTCACGCTCACTTGATCGCGCCCTTGGCGATGTCGCCGATGAACTGGCGGGCACCGATGAGGAACACGATGAGCAGTGGCAGCACCGCGAGCAGGGCTCCCGCCATGACCATGCCGTAGTCCTGGCCGAACGCGGTGTTCAGCTGGGCCATCGCGACCTGCAGCGTCACCTGGTTGGGGTTGGTCAGCACGACGAGCGGCCACAGGTAGTCGTTCCACGCGGCGATGAACGTGAAGATGCCGAGGAAGCCCAGGCCCGGGCGGATCAGCGGCAGGCACACGGTGAACCACTGACGGAAGAAGCCCGCGCCGTCGAGCACCGAGGCATCCATCAGCTCGTCGGGGATCGACGACACCATGTACTGGCGCAGCCAGAAGATGCCGAACGCGTTGGCGGCCGCGGGTACGATCAGCGCCTGCAGCTGACCGACCCAGCCGAGGTTGGTCATGGTGATGAACTGCGGGATGACGGCGAGCTGCATCGGCAGCATGAACGTCACGAGCGTGATCGTGAACAGCGTGCGGCGCAGCGGGAACTCGAACTTGGCGAACGCGAAGGCGGCGAGCGAGTCGAACACCAGCACGAGGAACGTCACGCTGCACGCCACGATCACCGTGTTCAGCAGCGAGCCCGCGAAGTCGATCCGGGTGAACACCGCCCCGATGTTGTCGAACAGGCGGGGCCCGGGGACGAACGTCGGCGGCGTGGTGTAGATGTCGCTCGTGGAGTTGCTGGCCATGACCACGAGCCAGTACAGCGGGAAGAGCGAGATGAACGCGCCGGCGCTGAGCACGCCGTAAAGCAGCACACGGCTCGGGGTCACCTTGCGACGACGGCGAAGCGGCACTCCAGCGGTCGTGATGTGCTCGGTGATCGTCGCGGGCGGGGGCGTGGTGACGGTCATGCGCGGGCCTTGTCTTCCTTCTTGCCGGCGGTGAAGCGCCAGCTGATGATGGTGAAGATCACGACGATGAGGAACACGCCCCACGCGATCGCGGCGCCATACCCGAAGCGGTTGTAGCTGAAGGCCTGCTGGTAGAAGTACAGGACCATCGTCAGACCGCCCTGGCCCGCACCGCCGCTGTTCGGGTTGGTGGTGCTCGAGCTGGCCGTCAGCACCTGGGCCTCGGTGAAGCTCTGCATGCCGGTCACGGTCGAGACGACGAGCACGAAGATGATCGTCGGGCGCAGAAGCGGCAGCGTGATCGAGAAGAAGCTGCGGATGGGGCCGGCGCCGTCGAGCTTGGCGGCCTCGTAGACCTCTCCTCCGATGGACTGCATGCCGGCGAGGAAGATGATCGCGTTGTACCCGGTCCACTGATACGTGATCAGGATTGAGATCGTCAACTGGATGCCGAAGGGCGTCGACAGCCATTGCACCCCGGGGAGCCCGAGGGCGTGCAGGAAGGAGTTGGCGAGGCCGAAGTTCTCGCCGAAGATCGAGCCGAACAGCACCGCCATCGCCACGACCGAGGTGATGTTCGGCACGAAGTAGGCGATGCGGAAGGCCGTGCTGAAGCGCACGGCATTGTTCAGCATGGCGGCGACGGCGACCGCGATGATGAGCATCGGGAACGTCGACAGGACGAAGATGACGAAGGTGTTGCGCACCGACAGCCAGAACGTGGGGTCGGTGAAAAGGCGGGTGTAGTTGTCGATGCCCGTCCACTTCGCAGCCCCCAGCCCGTTCCAGTCCTGGAACGACAGGACGAGCGAGTAGGCGGTGGGGAAGAGGCCGAAGCCCAGGAAGAGCAGGAAGAAGGGGGCGATGGCCACGTACATCGGCCAGTGCCGGATCAGGCCCCGGCCTCGGGGGCGCGCGCTGGGGCGCACCCCCGAGGCCGTCATGACGCGCGTGGCGGATGTCACTTAGAGCGCTCCCAGACCTGCTGGGCGGCGGTCAGGGCGTCGTTCCAGGCCTGCTTCGGGTCCTTGCCCTGCGACTGCACGTTCGTCAGCTCGGTGATGAAGGGGGCCTGCAGCTCGTTGTCGATCGGGCTGGTGTAGCTGATCGGCATGTTCTCGGAGGCCGTCTTGAAGACGTCGGTGGTCACCTGGCCGCCGAAGAACGGGTCGGGCTGCTGCAGGGCAGGCTGGCTCAGTGCCGCGGTCGAGGACGGGAAGTTGCCCACTTCGGTGTACGTGGTGGCCTGGTTCTCGGCGTCGAGGAGGTAGTCGATGATCTTGATCGCTTCGTCCTTGTTGCCGGTGGCGGCGGGGATGGTCAGGAACGAGCCGCCGATGTTGGCCGGGCCGCCCGGCATCGCGGTGACATTCCACTTGCCCGAGGTGTCGGGGGCGTTGCTCTTCATGTCGCCCTGGTACCAGGCGGCGCCGAGCAGGGTCGGGAGCGAGCCGTTGTTGACCGCGGCGGCCCAGTCGGGGCTGCCGTCCTGGATGCCGGCGACCAGGCCGAGCTCGTTCGCCTCGATCGCGGTGTCCCAGGCCTTCTTGACCTGGGCACTGTCGCCGAGGAACTCGCCGTCCTGCGAGACCATCTTCGTCTCGCCCTGACCCATGACCTTCGTGAACACGTCTTCCATCGAGACCTCGAGGTACGCGCCGGTGGCGGCCTTGAGCTTCTTACCGAAGGCGAAGTAGTCGTCCCAGGTCTTGGTGGCGGCGGCGACGGCGGCCGGGTCGGTGGGAAGGCCCGCCGCGGCAAGCACGTCGGTGCGGTAGTACAACGCGGTGGGACCGATGTCGGTGGGCAGGCCGATGAGCTTGCCGTCGGGAGTCGTGGCCTCGGCGAGCTTCCAAGCGGGGAAGTCGGCGAGCTTGTCGTCGATACCGAGCGTCTTGAGATCGGTGAAGAGGTCGGCCTGCTGCAGGAAGTAGGGCATGTCCTCGCCCTTGATCCCGGTGATCGAGGGGATGCCGCTGCGGCCGGTGAACACGGTCACGAGCTTCTGCTTCACGTCGTCGCCGATGGTCGTGACCTCGAGCTTGGCGTCGGGGAACTGGGCCTTGGCCGAGTCGACGACGCTCTCGCCGAGGCCGCCGGGCCAGGTCCAGAGGGTCATCGGGCCGTCGGACGAGCCGCCGGCGCCGCCAGAGCAGGCCGAGAGGGACACGGCGGCGACGGCGGCGACGGCGACGGTGCCGAGCGCGCGTCGGTGGCGCGGGGTGAGGGTCATCATGGGTGGGTCACTCCTTGATTCGGGTGCGGTGTGAGGGCGGGGCGTCGAAGGGCGATGCGCCGTCGTGCAGCGCGGCGCGAAGGAAGGCGAAGCGCGCCGGGTCGGCGGCCGCCGGGTGAGCGTCGAGCCAGGGGAGCAGCTCGTCGAGTCGGGGAGCAGCGGCCGCGCCGCCCGGGCGCGACACGGTGATGGCGGCGACGAGCGTGGCGAACTCCACGCGCTCGCGCAGTGACCAGGCCGTGAGCTCGGCGGCGGCGAGGGTCCCACCGAAGACGTCGCCGGCGCCCGTGGCATCGACGAAGTCGATGGCGACGGCGTCGATCTCGACCTCGTCGCCCGCCGCCGCGTCGACGGCGATGGCACCGTGGCCGCCGCGGGTGACGACGGCGAGGGGGACGCGCTCGGCGAGGGCGCGGGCGGCCGTGCGGGCGTCGTGGGCGCGGGTGTAGGCGCGGGCCTCGGCCTCGTTCGGGAGGAACGCGTGGCAGCCGTCGAGCACGTCGAGGGCCGTGGCGTCCCACCGCTCGTCGGCATCCCAGCCGATGTCGGCGAACACTTTGGTGCCGGCCGCAGCGCGCTCACGTACCCACTCCGATACCGAGTCGTCGATGTGCAGGGCTGCCACGGGAGTCACGGGGGCATCGTGCAGGAGGGATGCCAGGGGGGCGGCGGGACGACCGCCCGTGACCAGAGCGCGGTCGCCGTCGTAGTTCATCGCGGCGGTGACGGGCAGGTTCCAATCGGTGCGCGCGCGGACGCCGTCGATGATGCCCTCGTCGGCCAGACGGTCGCGCACGAGTCGAGACATCGGGTCGGCGCCGGCGTCGGCGCAGAGCATGGTGTCGACGCCGAGACGGGCGGCGGCGATCGCGTAGTTCGCGATGCCACCGGGACCCCAGCCGAAAGCCGGTGTCCAGTGCTCCTCACCGAGGCGCGGGGCCGAGGCGAGGTCGGCGAAGACCAGATCGAGAAAGAGCTGCCCCGCCGTCAGAAGGCGAGGGGTGGGACCGGATGCAACTGTCATCGGCCCCTCCTCTCTTCGGTGACGACCGGGGGCGTTGCACCGTTTATAGCACCGAGCAATCATGAACGCGCAAATTTTTGCGTGTAAACATTTTGTTACTGAGCGATTTTGAGCGCTATGGTGATCGAACCATGAAAGACGTCAGAGATCGCGAGATCCTCCAGCACCTTCGTTCCGCCCGAGCGGCCACGGTCGCGGAGCTCGCCGAGGCCACCGGCTCGAGCATCGCCACGATCCGCCGCGATCTGCAGCGCCTCGACGACGCGGGGCTCCTCCGGCGCACCCACGGCGGTGCGGTGATGAGCGAGGGCGACGCCCCGTTCGCGACCGTCGAGCCCGTCAACCGCGAGGGCAAAGAGCGCATCGCGCGGGCTGCGGCCGCGACCATCCGCGACGGTCAGGCCGTCATCCTCGACGTCGGAACGACGACGCTGCAGCTCGCCCGTCTCTTGCGCGGCCGCGCGGTCACCGTCATCACGAACAACCTGGCGATCTACGACGTGCTGCGCGACGAACGCGAAACGCACCTCGTGATGCTCCCGGGCGATTACGATCCGGTCTACCGCAGCGTCGCCGGCCACCTCACGACCGAGTCGCTGCGTCTGATCCGTGCCGACCACGCGTTCCTCGGCGTCAGCGGTATGTCTCCCGAGGGCGACCTGCGCGACACCACGCTCGCCCAGGTCCCGATCAAGCAGGCCATGCTCGCGGCGTGCGACGCGGCGACCGTCCTCGCCGACCACAGCAAGTTCCCCGGCAGCGGCGCCGGGCGTATCGCCCTGCCCCTCGCCCTGCGGCGGCTCATCACCGATGCGCCGCTCGAGGGCCCGATCGTCGAGTCCCTGGGCCGACGGAATGTCGAGATTGTGACCGCATGAAGCTTGCCATGATCGGTGGCGGAGGATTCCGCACCCCTCTGGTCTACCGCGCCCTCCTCCTGGACCGCGACCCCGGACGCGTCGACGAGGTCGCCCTCATCGACACCGACGGCACCCGGCTGCGCACGATGGCCCGCATCCTCGAAGATCAGGCCCGCGACTTCTCCGACGCACCGCGCGTGAGCGTGCACACGGATGCCGAGGAGGGCCTGCGCGGCGCCGACTTCGTGTTCTCGGCCATCCGCGTCGGCGGCATGGAAGGTCGGGCGGCCGATGAGCGCATCGGCCTCTCGCACGGGGTCATCGGTCAGGAGACCGTCGGCTTCGGCGGCATCTCTTACGCGCTGCGCACGCTGCCGGTGGCCATGCGGCTCGCCGAGCTCATCCAGCGGGTCGCCCCCGATGCGTGGGTCATCAACTTCACCAACCCCGCCGGCGTCGTCACCGAGGCCATGGGTCGTGTGCTCGGCAAGCGCGTGATCGGTATCTGCGACTCACCGATCGGCCTGGCCCGTCGCGCGCTCGGGGCTCTCGGCATCCGGGACTCCGCTGACGTCGAGATCGAGTACGCGGGTCTCAATCACCTCGGCTGGCTCACCGCCCTGCGCCGCGACGGCGTCGACCTGCTGCCCGAGCTGCTGGCCTCTCCCGAGCGCATCGAGTCGTTCGAAGAGGGTGCGCTGTTCGGCGCCGACTGGATCCGCACGCTCGGCGCGCTGCCCAACGAGTACCTGCACTACTACTCGTACCGCCGCGACGTGCTGCAGGCCGACCAGTACGCGGCGACCACCCGCGGGCGGTACCTGCTCGACCAGCAGGCCGGGTTCTGGGATGCCGCGGCGACTGCCCCGCACCCGCACGCGGCGTGGGAGGCCTGCCGCCACGAGCGCGAGGTCACCTACATGGCGACCAACCGCGACTCCGCCGGCATGGGCGACCGTGACGAGGAAGACCTCGTCTCGGGCGGCTACGAGAACGTCGCGATCGCGCTGATGCGCGCGATCGCCTACGACCAGTCGGCCCGTCTGATCCTCAACGTGCCGGGCGGCGGTGTGCTCGCCGGTCTCGACGACCAGGCCGTGGTGGAAGTCCCGTGCATCGTCGGCGCCGACGGCCCGCGGCCCATCGAGAGCGCGGCCGTGCCTGCTTTCGGCCTCGGTCTCGTCACCACGGTGAAGTACGTCGAGCGGCAGACCATCGAGGCCGCGCTCACGGGTTCGCGCGCCGCCGCGCTGCGCGCTCTCGCCCACCACCCGCTCATCGACTCGGTGCGGGTGGCCCGTGCCCTCCTGGACGACGCCGGCTCCAGCTTCGCCGACCTGTCGTACCTCCGCTGACCCGGGGGTGCGGTTCCGCCCCCCACGGCGCCGCACCCCCGCACCACGTCACAGCCCCGCAGAACGAAACCCGAACCGCGCAGCCCCGAACCTCGCGCAGCCTTCGAATCGGAGACCACCGTGCACCAGAACCTCACGCTCGTCGAAGAGCGCATCCACCGCGTTCTCACCGAGCGCATCGTGCCCGCCGTCTACTCGGCCCGCGTGCCCGTCGCGTTGCAGGCCTGGATGGTCCCCGACGAGCCGGTCCCGGCATCCGAGGCGCTCGCCGCCGACTACTCGCCCTTCGCCGTCGGCGACAGCTGGGGCCGCGCGTGGTCGACCTGGTGGTTCGAGGTCACCGGCGAGATCCCCACCGACTGGGCCGGCCGCACGGTCGAGCTGCTGCTCGACCCGGGCTTCCAGGGCGACTGGCCAGGCAACCAGGCCGAGGCGCTCGTGCACACCCCCGACGGCGTGCAGGTCAAGGGCATCCACCCCCGCAACCACTACGTCCGTTTGGCCGACGAGGCCGCGGGCGGTGAGCCGGTGCACTTCTTCGTCGAGGCCGCGGCCAACCCCGACATCTTGAAGAACGACTTCGTCCCGACGCCGTACGGCTCGAAGAAGACCGCGCCCGAGGCGCCCATCTACACGTTCCGTACCGCCGAGCTGGCCGTGTTCGAGCCCGAGGTGTGGGGGCTGCAGTTCGACGTCGAGGTGCTCTACCAGCTCATGAAGGAGCTGCCCGAGACCGAGCCCCGCCGCCACGAGGTCATGCGCGCGCTCGAGCGGGCGCTGAACGTGCTGCGCCTCGACGACATCGTCGGCACCGCCGCGGCCGCCCGCGCCGAGCTGGTCGACGTGCTCTCGCGCCCGGCATCCGCCTCGGCCCACCGCCTCTCGGGCATCGGTCACGCGCACATCGACACCGCGTGGCTCTGGCCCATCCGCGAGACCAAGCGCAAGACCGCCCGCACGTTCTCGAACGTGCTCGCCCTCGCCGAGCAGTACCCCGACTTCCGCTTCGCCGCGTCGTCGGCACAGCAGTACGCCTGGGTGAAGGAGCGCTACCCGCACGTGTGGGAGGGCATCAAGGCCGCGATCGCCGCGGGCCAGTGGATCGTCGTGGGCTCGCAGTGGGTCGAGCCCGACGGCAACCTGCCGAGCGGCGAGGCGATGGTGCGCCAGATCACGCAGGGCATGCGCTTCTTCCGCGACGAGCTGGGCGTCGAGACGCACGGCATCTGGCTGCCCGACTCGTTCGGCTACACCGCCGCGTTCCCGCAGATCGCGAAGCTCGCGGGGCTCGACTGGTTCCTCACGCAGAAGATCTCGTGGAGCCAGACGAACAAGTTCCCCCACCACACCTTCTGGTGGGAGGGCATCGACGGCTCGCGCATCTTCACGCACTTCCCGCCGATCGACACCTACAACTCCACGCTCGAGGGCGAGGAGCTGCACCACGCCGTGCGCCAGTTCCGCGACAAGGGGAGGGCGACGACCTCGCTCGTGCCGTTCGGCTACGGCGACGGCGGCGGCGGACCCATCCGCGAGATGATGGAGCGTCAGCGCCGCGTCGCCTCGCTCGAGGGCTCGCCCCGCGTCGAGATCGAGCACCCCGACGACTTCTTCGCCGCAGCCCAGGCCGAGTACCCCGACGCCCCCGTGTGGGTGGGCGAGCTGTACCTGGAGCTGCACCGCGGCACCTTCACCTCGCACGCCCGCGAGAAGCGCGGCAACCGCGAGGCCGAGAACCGCCTGCGCGAGGCGGAGCTCTGGTGGACCGCCGCGGCGCTCACGGGCGCCGAGTACCCCTACGAGGCGCTCGACCGCCTGTGGCAGGGCGTGCTGCTGCAGCAGTTCCACGACATCCTGCCCGGCTCGTCGATCCAGTGGGTGCACGAGCAGAACGAAGAGGACTACGCCGCCGCGCTCGCCGAGCTGGAGCGCTCGATCGCCGAGGCGCTCGCGGCCGCGGGCCTGTCGGCCGCGGTCGTCAACTCGGCGGACCACGCGCGTCGGTCTCTGACCCTGGATGCCGAGGGCACCCCGCTCGCACTGGTGGAGGCGCCGGCGCTGGGCGTGGCATCCCTCGTTCCCGTCGTTCCGGCGCACCCGGTGACCGCGCACCGCGACGGCGAGGACATCGTGCTCGACAACGGCCTCGTCCGGGTGACCGTCGACGCCCGCGGCCTCGTCACCTCGATCGTCGACCTCGCCGAGAACCGCGAGCTCGTGCCCGCCGGCCGCGTCGCCAATCTGCTGCAGCTGCACCAGGACCTGCCGAACGCGTGGGACGCGTGGGACATCGACGCGCACTACCGCTACACCTTCGACGACCTGGATGCCGCTGACGCGGTCGAGCTGCTCGTCGATGGCGACCTGCGGGCCCGGGTCGTCGTGACCCGCTCGTTCGGCACGTCGCGACTGACGCAGACGATCGCCGTGCAGGCCGACGACGTGCGCGTGCACTTCGCCGTCGACCTCGACTGGAACGAGCGCGAGAAGCTGCTGAAGGCGTCGTTGCCGTTCGTCGTGCACGCGCATCACCACAGCGCCGAGATCCAGTACGGGCACGTGCGCCGCGCGACGCACACGAACACCTCGTGGGAAGACGCGAAGTTCGAGGTCATGGCGCACCGCTGGGTGCACGTCGAAGAGCCCGGGTACGGCATCGGGGTGACCAACGATGCGACCTACGGCCACGACATCACCCGCACCGTGGGGGCTTCGGGCGAGGTCGAGACCGAGGTGCGCCTGAGCCTCGTGCGTGCCGCGAACTCGCCCGACCCGATCCAGGATGCCGGCCACCACACGTTCGCGTACGCGGTGCACCCCGGGGCCGACATCGCCGCGGTCGTGGCATCCGGTTACGAGCAGAACCTGCCGCTGCGCCGCCCCGTCGTGGAGGGCACCGTCCAGCCGTGGAGCGTCGTGCGCTCGACCAACGAGGGCATCCGGATCGAAGCCGTCAAGCTCGCCGACGACCGATCGGGCGATGTGATCGTGCGTGCGTACGAGGCGCTGGGTCGTCGCGCGGCCACGACGCTGGTGCCCGGGTTCGCCGTGGCGTCCGTCTCCGAGGTCGACCTGCTCGAGCGTCCGCTCGGTGCCGACATGGCGCGTTCGCGTCAGCTCGCGCACGAGGGCGACGAGATCCAGCTCGAGCTGCGGCCGTTCCAGGTCGTGACGCTGCGGCTGACCCGCGGATGACCCGGAGCGCGACCCCGGCGGCCCCCTGGCGACAGCGCATCGGCGTGCTCGCCGTGTGGCTCGTCGGGGTCGTCGCGTACGTGGTCTCCATCGTGAATCGCACCTCCCTGTCGGCCCTCGGGCTCGAGGCGGCGGATCGGTTCGCGATCACCGCGGCGACGCTGTCGCTCCTGGCCGTCGTGCAGCTCGCCATCTACGGCGCGCTGCAGCTGCCGGTCGGGCTGCTCCTCGACCGGTTCGGCGCGCGCACCGTGCTCACGGTCGGCATGTTCGTGATGGCCGCGGCGCAGGTGCTTCTCGCGGTCGCCCCGGGCGTGGGCCTGGCGATCGCAGCGCGTCTGCTCATGGGCGCCGGCGAGGCCGCGATCTTCCCCGGCCTGCTGAGGGTCATCGGAATGCGCTTCCCCCGACGCCTCGCGCCGACGGCCGTGCAGGTGACCGGACTTCTGGGGCAGTTCGGTCAGATCATCAGCGTCGTTCCGCTCGCGGCCCTCGTCGGTCTGTCGGGGTGGACGTCGGCCTTCCTCGCGGTGGCCGGGGTCACGGCTCTGGTGGGCGTGCTGGTCGTGGTCGTCGTCCACGAGCGCGGGTCGATCGCCGTCGCACGGGAGCCGGTCGGCCGGTCCGTGCGCGCGGCCTGGCGTGCGGCGGGCACCCGTCTGGCGTTCTGGGTGCACTTCGTCACCTCGTTCTCGGGCAACGCCTTCGCGATCCTCTGGGGCTTCCCCTTCCTCGTGGCCGGTCAGGGCCTGGATGCCGCGACCGCGGGCGGACTGTTCACGGTCTACGTCGTCGGCGGTATCGTCTTCGGGCCGCTCGTTGGTGCCGTCTCCGGGAGGTTCCCCCGTGCTCGGACCGCCCTCGTGATCGCTCTCGTCGCCGCGCAAGCGGCGTCGTGGGCGGCGGTTCTGGTGTTTCCCGACCGGGCGCCGCTGCCCCTTCTCGTCGTGCTCGCTATCGCCATGTGCGTCGGGGGGCCCGCGTCGATGATCGCGTTCGACATCGTGCGCGACCACAACCCGCCCGAGCGGCTGAGCACGGCGACAGGGGTGGTGAACGGCGCGGGTTTCCTCTCGAGCATCCTGGTGGTCCTGGCGATCGGCGCCGTCCTCACCCTGCAGGCCGGTGGGGGAGAGTTCTCGCTCGCCGCGTTCCGTCTGGCGGAGCTCGTGCAGGTGCCGTTCTGGGCGATCGGGCTCCTCCTCGTGGTGCGCGCGCATCGACAGGTGACGAGCCGCGGCATCGAGGCGCCCCGCACGGGAGCCCGCGTCGTCGGATAGCGACGGGGCGCTCGGCGCGATCGGATCGCCTGGCACCCGGATGCCACCTTCATCGGCTGTACTCGTGGGACGATCTCCCCACGGCCCGAGGAGGAACCATGACCGAGTCCCGCACGCTGCCCCCCGAAGCGCTGAACGACTGGAGCGCCGCTCTCGCGGAGCGCTTCGGCCTGGCCGAGGGCGACATCCCCATTTCTCTGATCCTCGATCTCGCGCGCGACGTCGCCAACGGTGTCGCCCGGCCGGCGGCGCCGCTCAGCGCATTCGTCGCCGGTCTCGTCGCCGGTCGAGCGGGCGGCTCACCCGCCGACACCGAGGCCGCCGTGGCGGCGGTGGCGCATATGGCGCACGGGTGGGACAACCGCTGACGCATCATCTATCGACTTTCGTTCGGTGGGTGAAACGGGCTGAGGCGAGCGATCACGGCCCCACGTACTCCCCGCGCGGACGCAGCCGCATGGCCGGCTCGGCGTACTCCGCGGCGATGTGCGCGATCCACCCGGCCACCCGCCCCAGCACGAAGATCGTGCTCGCCGCGTCCTCGGGGAGCCGGGCTCCGGATGCCAGCGCCGCCAGCGCCAGATCCACGTTGGGCCGCAACCCCGCGCGGTCGGCGACGACGTCGGACAGTCGCCGCACGGCATCCATCGTCCGCTCTCCGTCGGGCAGCTCGGCGAGGAGCGGAAAGAGGGCTTCGGCCCGGTCGTCGCCCCCGGAGTAGAGGGGGTGCCCGAAGCCCGGGATGCCGTTGCCCTCTTGCAGTGAGTCGGTCAGCGCCCTCTCGGGTTCCTGGCCGCGCCGCACGCGGGTGAGCAAGCGGGCGGTGCGGGTCGCGGCCGAGATGTGCAGCGGAGAATCGGCAGCGCCGAGGGCGGCGCTGACAGCGGCGTAGCCGTCGGTACGGGCCGAAGCCGCGACCCGCGCGGCGAAGGTCGACACCGCCAGGTCGTGGTCGATCAGCAGGACGAGTGCGGCGTTGACGGCGGCGATGGTCGCCGCATCGGTCGGCGGGCCCCACGCGCTCACCAGCGAGCGCGCGACATCGGCGTGCGGGTGGCCGCCGAGGGCGACGGGCAGCCCGGTGATGAGCGTCCAGCCGATGCGGTGGGCGGTGTCCGCCGAGGCGTCGTAGCGCAGCGGATCGTCGGCGGCGAAGCCGGTCACCGCGGCGCGCAGCCGGTCCATCGACCCGGCGTGCAGGGGGAGGGCCTCGACCATCGCGCGGGCGCTGCCGATCGCGGGGTCGGGGGCGTCCACGCGCTCCGCGTCCCACAGCCAGGCCACGACCTCGGCGAAGGGCTGGTTCATCAGGTCGCGGGCGCGGCGTCCGCGGTAGAGCAGTTCGTCGTCCTCGATGTCGGCGATGTCGGTCTGCACGATGCCGAGGGGCATGCCGGTCGTGGGGTGCGTCGGCGTCCGCGGCGCCGTGCGTCGGCGGCCCGAGGCGAAGGCCTCCACCTCGAGCGCGTCGAACGTCGAGCCGCGGGCGTCGCGCTCGCGGCGGAGAAGTCCGCGCGAGACATACGCGTACACGGTCTCGGCTTTCACGCCGAGGCGCGCGGCGACCTGGGCCGCGGAAAGACGGGGGAGGGGTGCGGTCATCTTGATCCGATCAACGTTGACGCTGAGATCGTCATGTTCGCACACTGAGCGTATGAGCGACCTGATCGATGTGCCCCGCGGACTGAACGGCGTCGTCGCGGCCGAGACGACCATCAGCGACGTCGACGGCGAAGCCGGCGTCTACCATTACCGCGGCTTTTCGGCGGTGGAGCTGGCCCGCACGCGTTCCTTCGAAGACGTCTGGCAGCTGCTGGTGGCGGGAGAGCTGCCGGATGCCACGACCCGAGCCACCTTCGCCGCGCGCGTCTCGGCCGCACAGGCCGACCCCGCCCTGCCCGGGCTGATCGCCGCGGTCACGGCCCGCACCGATCAGCCGCTCGCGGTGCTCCGGGCGGTGTGGACGCTCGCGGCATCCGCCCGCTCCTCCGCCGCCCTGTACGACCTCGATCCCGACGTGCGACTCGACGAGGCGATCGCCTTCGCCGCGATGGCCCCGCTCGTCCTCGCGCCCGGGTCCTCGAGCGGTCGGGGTGTCGTGGCCGACTACCTCGAGCGCGTGACCGGTACTGTTCCCGGAGACGCCCACGTCCGGGCGCTGTCGGCCTACCCGGTCGCGGCGATGGACCACGGCTTCAACGCCTCGACCTTCACGGCCCGGGTCATCGCGTCGACGGGGGCCGACATGGCATCCTGTCTCTCCGGCGCGCTCGGCGCCCTCTCGGGGCCGCTGCACGGCGGAGCCCCGGCCCGTGCCCTCGACAGTCTCGACCGCGCGGACGACGACCCCACCGCCTGGATCGCGGGGGAGCTCGACGCGGGACGCCGGCTGATGGGCTTCGGGCACGCGGTGTACCGCACGGCCGACCCGCGCTCCGAGCTGTTGCGCGAGGTCGCGCGCGGCCTCGGCGGCGACCGCATGACCCAGGCGCTGGCGTTCCAAGAAGAGGCCGAGCGTCAGCTCGCGCAGCGTCGGCCCGAGCGCCCGCTGCACGCCAACGTCGAGTTCTACGCGGCCGTGGTGATGGAGCAGTGCGGCATCCCGCGGGCGATGTTCACGCCCACCTTCGCTCTCGCCCGCACGATCGGTTGGACCGCGCACGTGCTCGAGCAGGCGCGGGACCCGAAGATCATCCGGCCCGCGGCGCGGTACGTGGGGCCGGTGCTCGCGGGCTGAACCCCGGTCCACGGGTCGCACGATCGATGCGCCGCACTCCGCTGCGGGCACCCGGCCTGTCGCGACTCGACTTCGCAGGACCGCCCTCGGCACGAGACGCGACTCCCGGACGAATGGTCGGATGCCGCGGACGATCGGTCGGGCGCAGACGGCGGCCCCGAACCAGCATCGAAGCATGACCTCGACCGCTCCCGTTCCGACCTCGCTCTCCGCCCCGCCCTCGATGCGGTACGGCGGCCTCATCGTCGTGATGCTGCTGAGCTTCCTGCTCGTCACAGCGGAGTTCCTCCCCAACGGCGTGCTCACCGAGATGGCCGCCTCGCTCGGCATCACCCCGGGCCAAGCCGGCCAGACCGTCACGGTCACCGCCCTGGCGGGGCTTCTCGTCGCCCCGACCGTCGGGCTGCTGCTTCCCCGGCTCGACCGCCGCACGCTGCTCGTGCTGGCGGCGGCCGCGGCCGCGCTGTCGAGCCTCGTCGTCGCCATCGTGCCGAGCCTGGTGGCCATCCTCATCGCCCGGTTCCTGCTGGGGGCCGCGATCAGCGCGTTCTGGTCGATGTCGATCACGGTCGCGGCACGCCTGTCGAGCCCCGAACGCATCGGCCGCGCCGTCATGTTCGGCTCTGCCGGTCTGTCGCTGGCGACGGTGGCGGGCGTTCCCCTCGGCGTCGCCCTCAGCGAAGCGCTCGATTGGCGGCTGGCGTTCCTCCTCGTCGCCGTGGCGACCGCGGCGGTCGGCATCGCGGTGCGCGCCGTGCTGCCGCCCGTTCCGCCGGCCGCGGCGTCGAGCCTCGGCATCCTGGTCGACACTCTTCGTCGCCGGGGGGTGGCGGGTGGCATGGTCGGTCACGTGCTCGTCGTCCTCGGCCACTTCCTCGCCTACACCTACGTGCGTCTGTCGCTCGAGCGCATCCCCGACGTCGACGCGGGCACCATCGTGCTGCTGCTGGCCCTGTTCGGGGTCGGCGGGTTCGTGGGGAACATCCTCGTCGGGATCATCGTCGACCGCGCCTTCGCGCGTCTGGCCGTCGTCGGTCCGCTGGTCATCGCGCTCGCCGTGGCCACCGTGGTCCTGCTCCCCTCGGCGGTGGGGGCGGTTGCGGCCGCCGTCCTGGTCTGGGGCTTCTTCTTCTCGTCGTGGCTCATCATCGTGAACACCTGGGTCGGTCACCGCATGCCCGACCGTCTCGAGGCGGGCGGGAGCCTCGTCGTCACCGGCTTCCAGCTTGCGATCACGATCGCGGCCGGCCTCGGCGGCCTGCTCGTGGACGCCGCGGGGGTCGTGACGGTGGATGCCATCGGCATCCTGCTGCTCGTGATCGGTGCCGTGCTGTTCGGCCTCTCGCTGCGGCGGCGCCCTCGCGCGCGATGACGGCGACGGCCCCGCCGAAGATGCGGCGGGGCCTCAGGGCGTCATCGAGCGCCGACCGCTGCGCCAGGCCGACGGGGCCACGCCGGTGTGACGGCGGAAGGCGCGGCGGAACCCCTCGTCCGAGGCGTACCCCAGGGCGCGCGAGGTCTCGGAGACGGGCGTCCCCGCGTCGAGGAGGTCTTCGGCTCGGCGCATCCGCACCGCCGTCACATACGACGCGGGTGAAGTGCCGAACACCTCCCGGAAGCGGGCGGCGAACACCGACCGCGACATCGCGCCGAGGGCCGCGAGCTGATCGATCGTCCACTCCTTTCCGGGGTCGTCGTCGACGGCGGCCGCGACACGGGCGAGGAACGGGTCGGCGGTGCGCGGCGGCCACGAGGTCTCGTGCTCTGACGCGGCCCACGCACGCAGCGCCGACAACAGCACCGTGGTCACCATGAGCTTGCAGATGGTCTCGTCGCCCTGGCGGTCGAGCGCGGCACCGGGGGTGGGAATGCCCAGGTGGGCGGCGAGGCCGGCAGCCGCGGGTTCTGCGCGCGCGAAGCCGCTGACGAAGACGACCGGCGGTAGGGCGCGGGTGTGCACCGTCGGAACCACCTCGAGCGGAACGACGGTCACCTCGGCGCCGGACTGCGAAGCCAGCTCGAGCGAGTGGCATCCGAGCGAGATGAAGGCGTCTCCCGTGAGCAGCGTACGTCCGCCCTCCACCGCGGTCGCCGCCCCGGAGGGCGCGTTGACCGAGCATCCCGCTCGCGCGGCGCTGAGGCCGGTGAGCTCGCCGGAGCGCACGTAGACGATCGCGGATTCGCCCTGCGCCAGCGTCGTGCTCTCGCCCATCGACAACGACCGCCGCCACGCACGACCGGGGTGCACGTCGATGTTCGACAGAGCGCTCTCGAGCGCGGCACGCGAGGTCATGAGAGCGGCAACCCCGCTCGTCTCGGCGCTATTCCGAGCGTCGTCAGCCCAACAGTTCGAGCCCGCTGAACAGCCCGATCGTCACAGAGAGAAGACCCGCCGCCACTCCCGCGATGAACCCCGCCGCGGCGAGCTCGCGCGCCATGCGCGCATTCAGGCTAAAGATGCCGCACACGAACGAGATCAGGGCCAGCACCCACATGCCGATCTGGATCCACATCAGGTTGTCGACGTCGGCGATCGCGCTCGCCGTGGCGACGAAGAGGTACCAGGCGATGACGACCACGCCGGTGACGATCGCGACGACGGAGACGACCCGCAGGTCACCCTTCGGCGCAGGAGGGGCGGGCGGCTCGTCGCGCGGCGGGATGTCGACGGCCGGTTCCAGCGAATCGGGGAGGTCGTCGTCTGCCATGTCTCGATCCTCCCAGGTCGTGAGGCTTTTCGGCGAGGTCTTGACGGGCCTCGCCGCGGGCGACCGCGTCTAGGCTCGAGGGGATGAGAACCGTCGGAGTCGACCTCGCCGCCGGAGCCCCCGGCACGGCCCTCGCCGAGATGCACTGGGCCGATGGCGCGGCCCGGCTCACGCGGCTCGAGATCGGGATCCAGGATGCCGACATCGTGGCATCCGTCCGCTCCGGCGACGTGTGGCTCGGGGTGGACTGCCCGCTCGGCTGGCCCGACGCCTTCGTCGACTTCGTGCAGGCGCACCACGCCGGCGCGGCCCCGACGCTCGGCCCGGTCGACGGAGGCGCGGACTGGCGGCGCACGCTCGTCTACCGCCACACCGACCACGTGGTGCGCGAGCGCATCGGGCGCTGGCCGCTGAGCGTCTCGACCGACCGCCTGGGCGTGACGGCGCTGCGCGGCGCGGGCCTCTTGCGACGGTTGGCCGAGGCCGGGTTCCCGGTCGACCGCGCGGCCGAGGGGCGCCTGTTCGAGGTGTATCCCGGCGGATCGCTGCGCCTGTGGGGCTTCGACACGAGCGGATACCGAGTCGATGCGGCCCGCCGGGCGATCCTGCTCGACGCGCTGACCGAGCGCGCCCCGTGGCTCGACCTCGGCGGATTCGGCCCCCTCGCCGTCGCGAAGGCCGATGCCTTCGATGCCGTCGTCGCCGCCCTGGCCACGCGCGCCGGAGCCCTCGGGTCGTTCGAGCGCCCGGCATCCGCAATGCTCCCCGTCGCTCAGCGCGAGGGGTGGGTCGTGCTGCCGGACGGGCCTCTCGAGGAGCTGGTGGCGACTTAGGCTGGCGGCATGTGGGGCGATCGCGGGGCGAAAGCGGCAGACAAGCGCGTGCAGCGCTTCCTCGAGGATTACGACGCGCAGTGGCGGCGTGCAGCGCCAGCCTTCGAGGATCGGTCCACACGGCGCAACGCATTCTCCGAGTGGCGAGAACTCGTCGTCCCGCTGACGCGTGATCACGTGGTGGGGGAGCACGTTCGCTTGGACTCCTCGTTCGGTACGCCGCCGGGCTACGGGGTCGCGGTGGAACGGATCGTGCGTTCCGAGGTCGAGGGCGATCGCGCGTTCGTCCTGACCGAGATGATCGACTCGCCGACGCGGCAGAAGCACGAGTACGTTCTCGAGCGCGAAGGGCGCGGGTGGAAGATCAGCGCCATCGAACAGCACTTCGACGACCCCCGCACTCCCTTCGCCGATGCGGCACAGGCCCGGGCGCTCGCCGCCGAGGCGGCACCGGACACCTCTCTCGACGAGGTGCCCGACGAACAGCGAACCCTCGACGAGGTGCGCAACTTCACCGAGCGCTCGGTCGTGCACCGGCGCAGCGGAGAGGAGTCGGAGGTACGCGTCTCGCCCGCGGGAACCCTGGTGACGACGTCGGGTGTGCTCGCCGTGCTCGACTTCGGATACGACAACGACGACGCGCGACCCCTGGCCCGCAGCGTGGCCCCGGGGGCGTACCCGGTCGAAAGAGTGACCGGTTTCGGCCGCAACGCCGCCCTGCGGGTGCGTTTCAGCGATCGGATGCCGGTGACCTGGCATCCCGCCGATCTGCCGTCCGGCCCGGGGCACTTCTTCGGCGTCGACGCGGGCTGCGCGTGCATCGTCGATCTTCCCGCGTACGCGACCATGAGCCGGCGGGCCAAGGCCGCGGCCTTCACCGAGTACATGTACGCGCCCTCGCCGAGCGTCCAGGAGGTCGGTCTCGGGCCGTCCGACGTGGGCATCGTCGCGGAGTCCGGGTACGGCGACGGTCAGTACCCGGTGTACTGGGGGATCGACGAGACGGGCGCGGTCGCACAGCTCGTCGTCGACTTCCTGGTGCTCGTCACCGCGGACGAAGAGGGGAACCTGCGGCACCTGTGAGGCGACCGGCCGCGTGATGGTGCGGCCGGCATCTTGCGGTCGTCTCGCAGGGGCCGTTGCGTTGCTCAGATCGAACTGCGCTGCTGACTCAACGCGGCAGCCGGAGCCGCCGCGATGAGCGCGGCGATGAGGAGCAGGGCGCCGGTATCGCCGTGAACGGTGAGCATCGCAAGACCCGACAGGCCAAGGACGAACACGGAAGTCCACAGAAGGAACACCGCCACGGCACTCGTCCAGACCGGCTGCCCGAACGGCCTCTGATTCAGATCGGTTCGCACGGTGCCTCGCCTTCGGGTCGCTCGCAGATGAGGAGGTGTCACACATCGACGCGGCGCCTTCGTCGAACGCGGCTCGATACGGGGCCAGCATAACCGGGGCCAGGTCCCCCGAATGGGGGACATTGTGCGGCGAGTCGCGGAGCGGTATAGGCGAGCCGTGATGCCGTTCCGCCCGGCCCGTCGGCTAGTTCCGGGCATGCTGCCCACAACGAAAGTTGGAAGCGCCTTACTCGGACGTAGCGGTGCTGTCGAAGTATTCCTGCACATCGGCTCTGTCGCCTTCGCTGAGGGAATGCCCGACGTACTCGATCACGATCCAGTTCGACCGGTAGGAGCCAGACGACGTGGCGGCGAACGCTACCGCATCGTCAATGCTGCTGAACTTCCGGTACGACGCATACGTCGCGCTGTAGCCCTGAACGCACCCAGCAACGTCACGGCAGAGCTTCTCGGTCGCCTCCTCGTAGCCGTTCAGCGCGCGAAATTGCGAGCTGGAGTGAGCGAAGTCGCCGAGGTTAATGTCTTGTCGGGTGTCCCGGGTTGCCATCATGACGAGGAGAACGGCCAGCATCGCGGTGATCGCTACGCCAGCAGTCACACCCGTAGCAATCAGCGCGGCGCGCTGTGACCTGACTCGATTCACGGCCAGTTGCACTTGTAGGGGAAGGCGCCGCCGTCGATACGCCAGTTCAGTCTGTTCGCCCTATAGCCCTCGAGATCCCATGAAGGTCCGCCACTAGCGGGCGTGTACGCGCCGAGAACGTGACACTGGTACTGCTGATAGTAGGTCGACCTGCCGCCCAAGACTTTCGCCTTACTGACGGCTTCGGCCCATCCAGCACCGTTGAGGATCAGCTGCCCCTGGCCCCAACCCTGGACCCCAGCCTGGATCATGCGGCCCCAGGGAGATGTGACCAAGGAGACGTTTGCGATGCCCCGCGTGTATCCGGAAATCCAGACACTGTCGAACAGCCGTTGCCCAGCCCATGGGTCGGCCACGATCGGGTAAGCGAACGAGCTGGAGCTGTGATCGACCACCTGACGCAGCGTCGACCCGTCAATCTCGTAGTGCGTGGGTACCGCTCGTCCTTCCGCGTCGACCGCCCACGCCGGCGCGACGCCGAGCGCAAGCTCGTCGCCAATCGTCGCGCTGACAAAGCCCGATGCGTCGAGAGTGAGCCTCGCGGTGGCGGGCAGAGTCAGGTGATAGGCGTAGCTGGACGGTGCCGATTTGTCGCTAATGATGGTTGTGATCTGAACGGAACCGTCGTCCTTCAGAACCGGCACGGTGGTGAAGCCGTTGTCGCTCTCGAAGCTGACGACAGCGTCGGCTACGCGCTCCCCCTCTATCGGGCCACCAGGGCTCGGCATTTCGATCTCGACGTCGCCGATCTTGATCGGTTCGTCTGACGTGGCGGGTACGACGGTCGTTGTGTCACCGCTGTCCATCGACAAGCTGCCGTCGATGGCGGTCTCGACCGTGCTGGCGTCCGCAACATCGTTCAAAATCTCTTGCGCGGCAGTGCCGGTTTCGGCCGCGGTGCTTGTGACCGACTGAAGCGTGTCCAACGTCGGGGGCGGGTCTCCGTCATCGGCGTTCGCGGCGGTCGGTAGCAAGGCAAGCATCATCGTGATGGTCGCAGTTGCCGCACGGCAGGTCCAGTGTTTGCTGATCAAAGTTCCCCCCGGAACGTTCGAGCCTCACCGGTCCCCCCGGCACTGCGAACGTAGCGTTCGACGAGTTCTTTTCGCAAAACGAACATTTCTGCGTTTCGGGGAGAGGGTCCGGCCGGCGGCCGGCGACCTCGAACAAGTGCTTGGTGTAGTGGGCTGGTCAGATCTCGCGGAGTCTTGCTCTCCCCGGAGAACGGTGCGGCGGCTCGATAGCCCCTGATTGCTCGGCGAGGATGGCGGCTCAAAACGCTCTGCCCATTCGTGCGCGTCGCCGCGTAATGGCCGGCGGTGATCGCGTGCCAGGCGCCCTTCGGTGCGTCCGGCCCGTGCAGACCGAAAATCGACAACTCACCGTCGGGTGAAATGGTGAGTCAACCGCGCGCCGCACCTCCCGCACCGGCTCCAAAGCCCCCCTCACGGATTGCACCTATCGCACGTGGCCGGGTCGGCCTCGCGCTGAGGCCGTCGGCGCTCGCGCTGCTCATCGCAGGCCGGGCAGCCGTCGACGTCGATGCGCACCTGCGAGGTGGCGTTGCCGCACGCGCCGCACCGCAGTCCGCGAACGACGCCCACCGTGCCGAAGCCCGGGCATCCGCACCCCGGACACAGGCGGTTCAGCCGGGCCGCGAGCAGCCACGACAGGCGACGCAGAACCCGTCGCCGGGTCGGGTTCATGTGCGCGCGCAGGTCGGGCTCGAGCTCGACGGGGCCGCGGCGCAGCAGAGCGTCGATGACCGCGGCATCCTGAATCCCTTTATGCATCCCGGTGTCGGTGCGCGCGACGACGGCTTGATGGGGAAAGCCCGCGCGAGCGAGGTAGCGCCGCACCTCGCTCTCGGTACGCACGACACGTGCCGGGGCGACGTGCGTGTGCTGGCGGAGGCCGTGGCGCACGCGGATACCGCGTTCGATATCGACGAAGACGGCGAGCTCCTCGTGCACCATGGGGCCGAAGCCCCCGAGTGCCGGGGCGTACGACGCCTCGGTCGCGAGCCCCGTGGAGGTACCGAGCTCGAGAGCGGCGGCCCGCGCCTTAGACGTGGCCGCCTGTTCGGGGGTGCCCGCCCTCGGCACGTCTCGGGTGAACGTGCCGAGGGAGTCTGTGTCGAGCTGCACCGTCGGGCTGACACCCGCGCCGAGCCACCGGGCGAAGGCGGGGGCGAACGCGGTCTCTTTCCCGTGCAGGGTACCCATGGCGGTCGTGTGGCCGACGTACGGCGACCCCGCTCGACTCGTCGCGGCGCACATCAGGCGAAGTAGTCCGCGCGGCTGACCGAGGTCGGCGAGACGAACATCACGCCAGAGGCGTGGTCGAGGACGGGGCGGATGCCGGCGACGATCGCGTCTGCCTTCTCGGGTGCCACGACGGTGACGAGCAGCGTCAGGGTGTCGTGGTCGTTGAAGAGCAGGCGGCCGCCGCGGGGGCCGTGGTGGCCCACGCCGGCGACACCGGTGATCGCGGTGTAGCCGCGGGCACCCAACGACTGCATGAGGGCGGACACCTCGGCGACGTCGTCGCTCGCGACGACCACCTCGATCTTGGTCATCGGGGTCAGCTCGGACAGGCTCATCAGCGGATCTCCTTCGTGGTGGTTTCTTCGTGGACGGCGGGGAGGCCGGAGTGGTCGTGGGTGTCGAGGTCGTCCGCCTGCCAGCCGTAGCGACCCCACCGCATCCAGCGGGCGCTGTCGTGCTCGCGGACGCGGAGGGTGATCCAGCGGTTGGTGACCAGGGTGCGGACGGCCTCGGAGGCGTCGATGATGTCGTTCACCCGAGCGAGCGGGGCCTCGACGAACACCTGAAGTCGGATCGGTTCGTGCCGGGACGCGCGGCCGACGCCCACCGACTGCCAGGGCAGCCCGAGGCGCAGGTCGCCGCCGTATCCGGAGAGCACGCCGACGGTGCCGACGACGTTGTGCAAGGGCTTGGGCCCGGCGCCGAAGCGATCGGGAGCCACCGTCGAGGCCGAGTACTGGGCGTTGATCCACTGCGCCACGATCATCGGCGCCGTCAGGATCGTCTCGAGTCCCGCGCCGTCGGGGTCGGCGGCCGCGTCATAGCTGTGCAGGAAGGCGCGGCGACCGAGGTCGGCGCCCGCGGTGATCGAGCGGGGCCCCACGATGAAGGCGGCGTTGCCGACCAGGCCCCACTCGGGGTACGCCTCGGCCCAGTCCGCGGACCGGCGCTCGGTGTCGCGAATCGCGCCGTGCCGCCCGCCCGCGCCAGGCAGGCCGGCGCTGCGGTCGGCCGTGTTGACGGCGCGTGCGGCCTCGAGCCGCCGGGTCAGCTCCAGCACGATGGTCTCGTGCGTGGCCGGGATGGCCCAGGGCTCGAGCACGGTGACCTCGTCGGTCACGGTGTCCATCTGCGCCGCGACGAAGAGCGTGTCGGCCGGTATCGAGACGCCGCGATCGGCGAGGGCGGCGCGCGTCTCGGGGTCGTTGAAGATCATGGCCGCCGCCCGGGCGTTGGGCTCGCCCTCGTGTCCGCCGCACGCGCCGCACTGCAGCGATGAGGCGAAGGGGTTGTTCGTCACCGAGGCGCCGTGCCCCGTCAGCAGAACGATGGGCGCGAAGCCGTCGACGAGGCCCATCATCCGCAGCGCCGTCTCGGCGTAGAGCACGCGCTCTTCGAGGGTGAAGACGACGTTCGCGTCGACGTGCGTCGACGGCTTCGCAGGGCGCATCCGCGACACCAGTGCCCGCCATGCCTCGGGAGCGAGCGTCCGCGCCGCGCTCGCCGCGCCGAGCACCCATCCGGCGGTCTCGGCGAAGGCGTACGGTGCGACGGCGGACTCTTTGAGCGCGTCGATCGTGGCATCCCGTTCCACGCTCGCCGAGTGCTGCCGCCTCCAGCGCGCGATCGCGTCGCGCTCCACGGACGACTCGGTGATCGCGACGCGGGGCGTGAGGAGCACCGGGCACGAGGCCACCTCGGCGGAGCCGTCGGCGGGACGGAACGAGATGGGGGCGGCGAAGAAGCCCGCGAAGCCGAGCGTCTCGACCTCGCCGGCGGCTTCGAGGTGCCGCCGAAAACTCTCGGACCGCGTGTCGATGCAGAAGACCGCCTGCGCGAGCGGCCGCTGGGTCCGAGCGCTCGGGCGAAGCACCGGCGCGGTCGCGGGGGCGAGCTCGCGCGCGATGCCCCTCTCGAATGCCTCCTGCCAGACGGCGAGCCGCGTCACGGGCTCGATGAGAGAGAGGACGGGTCGCAGGGCGGTGCGCACCTCGCGTTCGTTCGAGTCGACGCCGAGGGCGAGAGCGACGGCGCCGATGCGGGCGGTGTCGTCGACCGCGGACTCCTCGCTCACAGCTCCGGTCGGGAGGGAGGCGTCGGAGGGCAGCAGCAACCGTTCAAGCGTCGTGCGGATGGCGACGAGCGCGGTCAGGTCGATACCGGTCGTGGCGCTGTGTCGGACGAGGGCGGCCCACCCCGGCAGCGCGAGCACGTGCGCCCGCAGGAAGGACTCCGCCGCGGGCCCGTCGAGCTTCCACCGGGCGAGCGCTTCGCCGATGGCCCCGGCCGGGTCGTCGGAGCAGTTCCGGATGCCGCTGCGCACCCGCCGCGACAGGGTCGGGTCGAGCGCGGCCAGGCGCCGCCAGGCCGTCCACATGCTCTCGCCCTTCATCGACCGCGACCAGGGCGCGGTTCCGAGCGAGGTGGCGAGCCAGCGCGCGGTGAGGTCGTCGATTCGCGCGTGGATGCGTGGCGACAGACGCGCCGCCGGCGTCGGCTGCGGGGAGGGTGCCTTCATGGGAGGAGTGACGAGCAGATCATGTCCGAGCACTTCGCCGACGGTGGTGGCCAGGCCGCCGATGCGCAGGACGCGGGGCGATCCCGCCTCGGACACGGTGAACCGCAGGGCCGCATGGAGGTCGGCGGGCGAGATCCGTCCCTGCGCGTGCAGGTCGCGAAAGCGCTGCTCGGGAAGGGACAACAGGATGCCGTGATCTCCGGCGATCCGTCCCATCGCCTCCTCCCAGTCGAGGCTCTCGTAGCCGGCCACGGGGTTGCGGGCGATGAAGGTCTCGAGTGGGAAATGCGGCGAGATGCTGCGACCGGCGGCGGCGATCCAGCCCCGGATGACGGCGGGCGAGGGAGGGGAGGCGAGGGCGGTCATCAGAATCTCCGGTACTCGAGGGGGCCGTCGGCGGGCGCCGGGGTCCAGGGCGTGTCGATGCGGGGTGCGGCCGGGGGCAGGGGTGGTCGGCCCCACGCGAAGGCGAAGGCGAAGAGGCGGTCAGCGAGCGGACCGGAGCTTCGCGCGACGAGACCCGAGGCGGCGGCGATCGCGAAGACCGCGATGGCGAGTACTGCGGGTGCGGGTGCGGGTGCGGCGGCGATGACGGGGGTGAGCGCTTCGGCGGCGGGGAAGACCACCGCGAGATAGGCGGCGGTGGCGGCGGCCAGACCGGCGACGAGGGCCGTGCGGGTCGCGGCCGGCGATGAACCCCCGCCGATCCGAGCCCCGGCGATCACCGCGGTGGCCCAGGCGAAGAGGAGGAGCACCGCCGCGCTGTGAGTGATCGCACCGGATGCCGCCAGCGCCGCCGCCCCGGTCAGGAGCACGACTGCACCGCCGACGATAGCGCCGCCGCGGGATGCCACCGGGAGCGCGATCGCCCGGCCCTTCAGCGCGTGCTCGACCGCGGAGCCGGCGCCGAGGAACAGGCTCGCCTTGTAGAGCGCGTGACCGATCGCGTGGACCAGGGCCACTCCGAAGGCCCCGAGCCCGCAGGCCAAGAGCAGGAACCCCATCTGCGCGGCGGTGGACTGCACGAGGCGGCCCTTCACGTCGGGGCGCGTGAGCATGGCGAGGGTCGCCACGATCATCGTGATCGCGCCGGCGACGGCCACCACCCAGGGCCCCACGGCGGAGGGCACAGCGGCATAGCGCAGCAGGAGCAGCGCGCCCGCGTTCACGAAGCCCGCGTGCAGGAGCGCCGAGACCGGGGTGGTCGTCGCGGCGGTCGCGGGGAGCCATCCGTGCAGGGGGAAGGAGCCCGCGCGGGCCACGGCCGCGACCGCCACCAGTGCGCTCACGACCGCCGACGAGGAGTCGTCGAGGCTACCGAGGGCTGCGAGCGAGACGGAGCCGGTCGACGCCACCGCCACGACGACGGCTGCCCACAGGGCCGCGTCTGCGAGCAGCAGCGTCACGGCGCTGCGCACCACCGCCACGCGCGTCTGCGGGCCGGCGCCGCCCGTCGAGATGAGGGCGATCATGCTGACCGTGCCGAGGGTCCACCCGGCTGCGAGGAGCACGACGTCGTTCGCGGCGATGGCGGTGGTCGACCCGACGGCCGCGAGCGACGACAGCGCGAAGAAGGTGCGCGATCGGGGGTCGCCGCGCAGGTTGCGGCTGGCGTAGGCCTGCACGACCACGGTGAGGCCGACGACCAGCAGCGCCAGAGCGGCACCGGCGATGTCGACGTCGGTGGCGAAGGCCGACGCGAGGCCCGCCGCGGCGAACGCCGCGGCGACGGCTGCAGGCCAGGCGGCGAGGGAGCCCGGGGTGTGGCGACGCGCGACATCCGGGAGGAGGGCGGCGACGACCGCGGCGAGCAGCGCGGCGATCGTGAGCGGGGCGAGAAGCGACATGCGCAGCACATTACCTGCAAAAAATTGCTGGTGTCAAAAAACAGGTAACAAATAACCGGTGCTTTGATTCCGGTACAGCAGGTCAGTATGCTGTGGCGATGACGACATGGACGTTTCTGACCAACCACGCCCATGTGTTCATCTACGTCGCCCGCGACCCCGGTGCCCGCGTGCGTGAGATCGCGGATGCCGTCGGCATCACGGAGCGCACCGCGCACGGCATCCTGGCCGACCTCGTCGACGCCGGGTATCTGAAGCGCGAGAAAGAGGGCCGACGCAATCGGTACGAGTGCGTCGAAGACCTTCCGCTGCGCCACCCGATCGAGAGCGATCACCCGGTCGGGGCTTTGCTGCAGGCGCTGCGGGGCTGAGTTCGAGGGTGCCTCCGCGCCCGATCGACCCGATCGACTTCACCGTGCAGGCTGCCCCGGCGTTCGTCGCTGCCGCCCCGCCGGCCGCGACGGTCGGCTCCGCGTACTCGTGCATCTTCGTCGCAACGAGCGGCCCGGCGCCGACGGTCGCAGGAGCGTCGGCCTCCACATCGCCGGCTGAGGTGCTGGCCTCAACGGGAGCCGCGGGTATTCCGGGCGCGGTCGCCATCGCGGTGATCCTGCTCGCCGCGGGCGCGGTCGTCCTCATCGCCCGCCGTCGTCGACGCGGCGCGTGATGTCTGCGCCCACCCGAACGGGCTGACTCCACGCATCATCGGTCCTCCCCGTCCCACACCGGGGCAGGGAGGGCCTCGTGAAACGAAGACGCTAGAGGCCGGTCTCAATCGTCGACGAAATGGATCGCCAGATCACCACGTCGCGACAGGCCCCCGAGGCGTCCGGACGCTGATCGCGAAACGACGAGGATCTGCAGACCGTCCAGTGCCTCGAGCGGGCTGTCCTCCTCAAGAGGGGCGCCAGTCATCCCCACGGTCACCAGGTCCTCCAGAGAACGGGCCGGGCTGAGGTCGGAGACCTTCGTCCCGCTCAACCACAGCTTTTGGAGATGGCGGAGCGACCGAAGCGGCTCGATATCCACGACCGGCGTACCGCCGAGCTCGAGGACCGTGAGCGCATGAAGCCCGGATAGCGGGCGCAGATCAGCCACGCTCTCACTCAAGCTCCCCGCATCCGCCCCATTCGGCAGCCCGCGCAGATGCTCCCGCACAGCCGTGCGAAGCCCCGCGTCTCGCAGCGATTCCAACTCGTCGACCGCCCGTTGACTCTCCCGCGCCCACCGGCGCGCGCCCGGCAGGAGCTCGACGAGGCGGCGATCACGCGCGCATTCGCCGGCTGGCCTGTTTCATCCCGCGCAGGTGGTGGTGTGAACGACCCCCTTGCAAGCACGGGAATGGCACGCTATTTTGCAACCAAATGGTTGAAGATAAGAGCGCCGCCGACATTGACCGGGTCTTCCACGCCCTGGCCGATGCGACGCGCCGCGACATCGTGCGGCGCACCCTCGTCTCCGAACAGTCAGTGACGCAGCTCGCCGCAGCGTACGCGATGTCGTTCGCCGCCGTGTCGAAGCACGTCGCCGTGCTCGCCGAGGCGCGACTCATCACCAAGCGTGCGGAGGGGAGGGTGCGACTCGTGTCCGCCGACCCCACCGCGCTCGCCCGGGTGCAGGAACTGCTGCGCTCGTACGAAGACCTCTGGCGCGGCCGCGTCGACCGACTCGAAGCGATCCTGCTCGAAGACGCCGGGGTGCCGGCATCCGTTCCGCCCTCCGAACCCACCGAGATCTGAACCGACGAAGGAGTCGTCATGCCCGTCACATCTGTCGAGAGCGACGCTGCAGCGCTCACCATGACCCTGATCGCCGACTTCGCGGTCGGCGTCGAGAGGCTCTGGGCGGTGTTCACCGATCCGCGTCAGCTCGAGCGGTTCTGGGGTCCTCCCGGGTGGCCCGCGACCTTCGCATCGTTCGACTGCGCGGTGGGTGGCCGGGCGCGCTACGCCATGGCCAGCGCCACCGGCGAGGTCGCGCGAGGGAGCTGGGAGTTCCTCGCCATCGATGCGCCGCGGGGCTTCGAGGTGATCGACTCCTTCGTCGACGAGAACGGCGACCCCATCGACGGCATGCCCGTCATGCGCATGACCTTCTCGTTCGACGAGACCGCGACCGGGTCGCGGCTGACGAACGTCACGTACTTCGACTCCGAAGAGGCGCTCGAGCAGCTCACTGCGATGGGCGCGGTCGAGGGCTCGACGCTCGCGATGAACCAGCTCGACGCCGTGGTGCAGGATCTGCGCGCATTCGCTCAGGGCAAGGGCACACAGCTCGAGATCCTCGACGACCGGCACGTGCGCATCACGCGTCTGATCGACGGGCCGCGTGAGCTCGTCTGGCGCGCGCACGTCGACCCCGACCTGATGCGACAGTGGATGCTCGGCCCCGACGGCTGGCGCATGACGCACCGCGAGGTCGACCAGCGTGAGGGCGGCACGTACCGGATCGCGTGGGAGCCCGAGCCCGGCGCCGAGGGAGAGCCCTTCGGCTTCGACGGCGAGATCCTGCTCCTCGACGAGCCCCGCCGCGTGGTGCAGACGGAGCACATGACCGGCACCGATTACCCCGCGACGATCAATGACTTGTCGCTGTACGAAGAGGACGGCGCGACCCTGGTGACCCTGCTGATCGAGTATCCGGATGCCGAGACCCGCGACGCCGTGCTGGCCACGGGCATGGTGGACGGGATGGAGCAGAGCTTTCAGCGGATGGAGCGGGTCGTCCTCGGGTGATCGGCGCGCGACTCCTGCAGATCGGCGGGTGGCCCCGAGAGAGGCCCTAGTGGTGCGGGGGTGAGTCTCCCGCGCACCGAAGCTCGCAGAACCGCGCGGATCTCGCAGGATCCAGGAGGAAGGCTGCGAGGAAGGGCCGGCTCTGCGCGCTCCGGTGCGGGTGATCAGCTCGTGATGTACCCGTTCGGGTTCAGCACGTACTTGCGCGGGGCGCCCTTGTCGAAGTCGGCGTAGCCCTGTGGGGCGTCGTCGAGGCTGATGGGCGTGGCGTTGACGGCTTTCGCGATCTCTACCTTGTCGTGCAGGATCGCCATCATCAGCTGCCGGTTGTACTTCATCACCGGGCACTGACCGGTCGTGAACGACAGCGACTTCGCCCAGCCGAGGCCGAGTCGCAGCGACAGCGAACCGACCTTCGCGGCCTCGTCGACCCCGCCCGGGTCGCCGGTCACGTACAGACCCGGGATGCCGACCCCGCCGCCCGCCGCGGTCACGGTGAACAGCGAGTTGAGCACCGTTGCCGGGGCCTCGTGGCCCGCGTCGGACCCGTGGCCGCGTGCCTCGAAGCCGACCGCGTCGACCGCGGCATCCACTTCGGGGACTCCGAGGATCTGCTCGATCTGTTCTCCGGGGTCGCCCTTCGACACGTCGACGCTCTCGAACCCGAGCGAGCGCACCTGCGCCAGGCGCTCCGGGTTGAGGTCGCCGACGAGCACCGCGGCCGCGCCCAGCAGCTGCGCGCCGACGGCGGCGGCGATGCCCACCGGTCCCGCACCGGCGATGTACACCGTCGATCCGGGGCGGACGCCCGCGGTGTACGCGCCGTGGAAGCCCGTGGGGAAGATGTCGGACAGCATCGTGAGGTCGAGGATCTTCTCCAGCGCCTGCTCGCGGTCGGGGAACACCAGCAGGTTCCAGTCGGCGTAGGGCACGAGCACGTACTCGGCCTGACCGCCGACCCAGCCGCCCATGTCGACGTAGCCGTAGGCGCTGCCGGGGCGGTCGGGGTTCACGTTCAGGCAGATGCCGGTCTTGCCCTCCTTGCAGTTACGGCAGCGGCCGCACGCGATGTTGAAGGGGACCGAGACGATGTCGCCGACCTTGACGAACTCGACGTCGGGTCCGACCTCGATCACCTCACCGGTGATCTCGTGACCGAGCACGAGGCCGGCCGGAGCCGTGGTGCGCCCGCGCACCATGTGCTGGTCGGAGCCGCAGATGTTGGTGGAGACGGTGCGCAGGATTGCACCGTGGGGGACCTTGCGGCCCACATTCGCCGGGTTGACGCCCGGTCCGTCCTTCAGTTCGAACTCGGGGTAGGGAGTGTCGATGACTTCCACGACACCGGGCTCTTTGTACGCCACTGCCTTGTTGCCGGACATCTTCGTCCTCTCCGGCCGGGTCGTCCCGGCCTGATCGTGTCCCGCGGTGCGGGGGCCGCGGCCCCGTCCGACGCGGCACTACCGGGTTCGGCGGTGAGAGACGCGAAGGATGCCCTCAGCCAAGACGTGGACGCCGGACGCGTCAAGGGATGGCGCGAGAAGCCGCCCGGTGCATCATGCGGCCGATGGTCGTTCGGTCAGGACGAGGGTGCCGCCCGCCGGACGGCCTCGCGGATGCGCTCCTCGACCTCGTCCGTCACCTCGACCACGGCGAACGAGACCGGCCACATCGGACCGTCGTCGAGCTGAGCGCTGTCGTCGAAGCTGACCGTTCCATATCGCGTCTTGAACTTCGAGGCCGGCTGGTAGAACACCACGACCTTCCCGTTCTTGGCATAGGCGGGGAAGCCGTAGAAGGTCTTGGGGTTCAGGTGCCCCGCCTCTTCGAGCACGATCACGTGCAGGCGCTCCGCGACCGCGCGGTCGACGCCCTCCAGCTTCTCGATCGCCTCGAGGCAGGCTTCGTTCTCCTTCTGCAGCTTCGCCAGGCCCTTCAGGCCCTTCATCGCCCTCAGCTCCTCGGCGCGCTGCTTCATCGCCGCGCGTTCTTCTTCGCTGAATCCGGTGGCCATGGCATCCGCCTTCGTTGAGGTCTGACCGAAAGAGTAGCGCGCGTCAGGCCCGCGTATCCTCCGGGATTCGCGCAACCTCAGCTCGGATCAGTGGATGCCGGCTGACTTTGCGTGGATCGCTGAGGTGATGCCGCTCGCGGCGCCGCGCTCAGGCCTGCCGCAGCCCCTCTTCCAGCGCGACCCACGCGAGCATCGCGCACTTCACGCGCGCTGTGAACTTCGAAACACCCGAGAGGGCGGCGGCGTCGGCGAAGGTCTCCTCGTCGAGGGGGATCTTGCCGCGGGAGCGCAGCGACTCCCGGAACGACGCGATCAGCGCTTCGGCGTCGGCGCGCGGCATCCCTTCGTCTCCGCCGTCTTCCTGCAGCAGGGCGACGAGCATCGAGGCCGAGGCCTGCGAGATCGAGCAGCCGGCGCCCTCCCACGTGACTGAGGTGATGCGGTCGTCGTCGACCGACACGCGCAGAGTGATCTCGTCGCCGCAGATCGGGTTGCGCTGGTGCACGGTCGCGCTGTGAGCCCCGGGATCGGCGAGGCCGAAGCCGCGCCGGTTCTTCGCGTGGTCGAGGATCAGCTCCTGGTACAGGGACTCGAGGCCGCTCACGCGCCCACCCCGAAGAAGCCGCGCACGCCCGAGACGGCGTCGAGGAGGGTGTCGATCTCGTCCTCCGTGGTGTGGATCGCGGCACTCGCGCGGACCGACGCCGTCATGCCGAAGCGGCGGTGCAGCGGCTGCGCGCAGTGATGGCCGACGCGGACGGCGACCCCGCGCGAGTCGAGGAACTGACCCACGTCGTGTGCGTGCACCCCCTCGACCTCGAAAGCCTGCAGGGCGACGCGCTCCGCGGCATCCGTGTCTCCGAGAAGACGGATGCCGTCGATGGAGCGGAGCCCCTCGCGCAGGCGCTTCTCGAGCGTCGCTTCGTGGGCGTGTGCGGCCTCGAGGTCGTGCTGGCCGAGCCAGCGGACGGCGGCGGCGAGGGCGACGGCCTGCGACACCGGCTGCGTGCCGGCCTCGAAGCGCTGCGGCGCGGGCAGGTACTCGGCCTTGTCGAGGGTGACGGTCGTGATCATCGACCCGCCGGTGGTGAAGGGCGGCAGGCTGTCGAGCACCTCGTCACGGCCCCAGAGCGCCCCGATGCCGTACGGCCCGTAGATCTTGTGCCCCGAGAAGACGGCGAGATCGACCCCGGATGCCGGCAGGTCGAGGCGCAGGTGGGGAGCCGACTGGCACGCGTCGAGCACCGTCAGTGCGCCGACGCCGCGAGCCAGGGTCACGAGCTTCGCGACGGGGTTCACGATGCCGAGCACGTTCGACACGTGCGGGAAGGCGACGACCTTCGTGCGCTCGCCGATGAGTTCGGCCGCGGCGTGCAGGTCGAGCATGCCGTCGTCGAGCACCGGGATGTGCCGCAGGCGCGCACCCGTACGGGCGGCGAGCTCCTGCCAGGGGATGAGGTTGGCGTGATGCTCGGCCTCGGTCACGACGATCTCGTCGCCCTCGCGCAGGCGCCCGGCGTACCCCAGCGATCCCGCGACGAGGTTGAGGCCGGCGGTGGCGCCGCTCGTCCAGACCAGCTGCTCGGGCTCGGCGCCCACGAACTCGGCGACCGTGACGCGCGCGTCCTCGAACAGCTCGGTGGCCTCGGCGGCGATGGTGTGCGCGCCGCGATGCACGGCCGAGTTGGCGGTTTCGAGGAAGTCGCGCTCGGCGTCGAGGACGGCGCGCGGCTTCTGGCTCGTCGCGCCGGAGTCGAGGTACACGAGGGGTCGGCCGTCGATCTCGGCCTGCAGGATCGGGAAGTCGGCGCGCACGGCGGCGACGTCGAAGGGGAGGGTCACCCCTCCAGGCTACGTCGCATGGGGTGGTGGCGGATCGTGCAAAAAAGAAAAAAAGAAAGTACTTGCCTACTCGGAAAGTAGTTGCCATGATCGAGTCAACGAAAGGATCGCCATGGACCACACGCCCGCGATGACCGCGTCGGAAGCCCAACTGCTGCTCGATCGCGCCGACCGCCTCAGCCACGCCGCACACAACGCAACGCGGTGGCCGTACATCAGCTTCATCCTCGCGCTCGGGGTGGCGACCTCGATGGGCACCTTCGCGATGGCCGTCACGACCGGAGATACGTTCGGCCTCGCCTACGTGAGCTTGCTGGCCGTCGTATTCGCCCTCATCATCTTCTTCGTTGTCAGCATCCAGGGCCGCGCCGCCTTTGCTCGCGGCCGCCGCTGGACCGCCTACATCGCGAGCTGGTTCGCGTCGTACGCGCTCGCCCTGGCAGTCGTCATCTGGGCGCACGGCGACGTGCTGCTCGCGGCGCTGGCCTCGGGCCTCGTGCTCGTCGTCTCCCTGGTCTGCGCGGCGCGCGAGGCTCGGTCGTGACCACGTCGACTCCGCATCCCCGGCACCGGCTCGACGAGCTGCTCCAGAACTCCGTGCGGTTCTCGATCCTCGCGGCCCTCGACCGGGCGGCCACGCTGAGTTTCAAGGAGGTTCGGGATGCCGTCGAGGTCACCGACTCCGCGCTGAGCAAGCAGGTCTCGACGCTCGAGGGCGCCGGCTACATCGCTGTGGGGAAGTCGTTCGCGGGCAAGATGCCCCGCACCTCGCTCACCCTGACGAAGGAGGGGCGAGCGGCGTGGAGGAGCCACCTCGACACGCTCCGCGAGATCGCGGGGACGTCGGTCTGAGCCGTTCGATCGTTCGACACCGCGTCTCACCGACTCCTCATGGACGAGTCGATGAGACGCGGTGTCGTGCGCGAAGAGTGAGGAAGCCGGACCGGCCCGTTCGGAAACCGTGAGCACCCCGGGATCGCCCTCGCCGGGAGCGTAGACCGGATGCCATGACCCTCACGGCCCTGCTCCCCACCCTTCGATCCAGCATCCCGGCGCCCTTCGACGCCGCACTCTGGCCGGCGGGCTCGACCCCCACGCTCGACGACGTCACCGTGCGGGCCGTGTCGGTCGGTCGTTTCGCCGACATCTGCGGCACGCCCTGCGTCTGCACGGGCCCCGCGGTGATCCCGGCGTCGGGCGGGGTGGCATCCGCGACGCTGTCGACGACCGTGGTGATCGCGACCGTGACGGATGCCGGACCCGATACGCTGCGCCTCGATGCCTGCGTCGCCGGGCTCGCGGCCGTCTGGCGCGAGGCACGGCTCATCGGCCGCGTGTCCCACGCGTACGACGAACCGTTCGCCGTCGTCGACGCGCACGGGGAGCAACCGTGCGGCACGGTCGTGCTGCCCGGGGACGTCCGCGTGGGCGATCGCATCGCCTTCCCCTGCCCCGGGTGCCACACCGTCGGAGAGGTCCGCTGATGCTGCTGCACTCGATCGTCTTCGCCTCCCGCTGCGCGCGGGTGCAGGCGGAGTTCCTGGCCGCGGAGGCCGAGGACGAGGCGGCCGACGAGCGTAACTCCTGAGTTTCGGGCCCGGCTCCTGTGGCAGCCGGCCCGGGCTTCGGTGTCGGCGCGTCTGTCCGACCGGGGGACAAGCCGCCACGGCGCGAATCTCAGGAGTTCGGCACGCTCGCGGCAGTTGTCCCGCCCCGGGCCCGCTCACACGACGAGCCGGTACCCCATCCCCTGCTCGGTGAGCAGGTGCACGGGCGCCGAGGGATCGACCTCGAGCTTCTTTCGCAGTTGCGACATGTAGAGCCGCAGATAACCCGAGTCGGCGACCTGTTCGCTCGCCCAGATCTCTTTGAGCAGGGTCTGGCGCGTCACGAGAGAACCGGGGTTGCGGGCGAGGAACTCGAGCATGCGCCACTCGGTCGGCGTCAGGTGCACGCGTGCGCCTCCGCGCAGCACAGCCTTGGCCGATAGGTCGACCTCGACGTCGCCGAAGCGCACGACGGCATCGCCCGACGACGGCACTGAGCGCCGCGCGTGCACGCGCAGACGCGCCAGCAGTTCGTCGATCTGGAACGGCTTGGTGACGAAGTCGTCTGCCCCGGCGTCGAGCGCCTCGACCTTGTCGGCCGAGCCCGTGCGACCCGAGACGACGATGATGGGCGCCGTCGTCCACCCGCGCAGGGCGTGGATCACCTGCACGCCGTCGAGGTGCGGCATCCCGAGGTCGAGAAGGACGATGTCGGGGTGCGCCCCCGCGGCGAGGGTGATGGCCGCGGCACCGTCGGCCGCCGCCACCACGTCGTAGCCGTGCGCGGCCAGCGTGATGCGCAGGGCTCGCACGAGCTGCGGATCGTCGTCGGCGATGAGTACCTTCACGGCATCCTCCTCGAGATTCCGGATGCCGTGGCCTCCGCATCGGCCACGGGCAGCGCCACGACCATGGTGAGGCCGCCGCCGGGGGTGTCCTCCGGGGTGAGCGTGCCGCCCATGCCCTCGGCGAAGCCGCGCGAGAGGGCCAGGCCCAGACCCAGACCCGCGGTGTTGTCGGTGTCGCCCAGGCGCTGGAAGGGCGAGAACATGTCCTCGCGGCGGTCGGCGGCGATACCGGGGCCGTGGTCGATCACGCGGATCTCGGCGGTGCCGCCGAGGCGGCTCGTCGCGATGCGGACGCGCTCGCCGTCGGGCGAGTAGCGCTGGGCGTTGGTGAGCACGTTGACCAGCACGCGCTGCAGCAGCACGGGGTCGGCGCGGAGCATCGGCAGGTCGGGATCGAGCGCGAGCTCGACGTCGTCGGGGCCGAGGTCGAGCTCGTCGAGGGCGGAGAGCACGACACCCGCGGCGTCGGTCGCCGTCAGAGACACGGCGAGCACGCCGGCCTGCACGCGGCTGACGTCGAGCAGGTCGGTGACGAGCACGGACAGCGTCGCCAGGCTTTCGTCTGCGGTCTCGAGCAGCACCTGGCGGTCGTCGTCGGAGAGCTGGTCGCCGGCGGCGCGCAGGCCGCCGAGCGAGGCGACGGCGGCGGCGAGCGGACGGCGGAGGTCATGGCTGACGGCCGACAGCAGGGCGGTGCGCACCTGGTCGGTCTCGGCGAGGGCGCCGGCCTCGGCCGCGGTCTCGGCGAGATCGGTGCGCTCGAGTGCGGCGGCGAGCTGCGCCACGACGACGTCGAGCAGGCGTCGTTCCGAGGCGTCGAGGTCGCCGCCGTGCAGCTCGAGGGTCGCGCGCCCGTCGCCGACGGGCACCGCGACTGCGCGGTCGTCGCGCACGGGCTCCCCGTCGGTGGCGAGCACCGTGCCGTCGGCGGCGACCAGGCGGACTCCCGCGAGGCCGAACGCCTCGCGCGCGCGGCTGATCAGCGCGGGCACGGCGCTTTCGCCCCGCAGCACGCTGCCGGCGATCGTGGCGAGCATCTCGGACTCCGCCGCGGCGCGTCGGGCGGCCCGCGCGCGGCGGGCGGCCTGGTCGACGACGACGCTGACGAGCACGGCGATGACGACGTACAGCGTCAGCGACAGCGCGTGCGCGGGGTCGCTGATGGTGATCGTGTAGATCGGTGCGATGAACAGGAAATCGAGCGTGACCCCCGACAACACGGCCGCGAACACCGCCGGCCAGATGCCGCCGACGAGCGCGACGACCACGACCAGCAACTGGTAGGCCAGGACGTCGGCGGTGATCGACTCGTCGGAACCGGTTGCGATCATCAGCAGCGACAGAAGCGGACCGCCGACGAGGGCGGTGACGAAACCCAGGATGCGCCGCTTCGCGCTCAGCGCGGGGCCCGCGAGCCGAGGGAGGGCGAACCGGCCGCCCGCGCGGGCGTGGTTCACGATGTGCACGTCGATGTCACCCGAGGCGCGGATCACGGTCGCCCCGATGCCCGGTCCGGTAAGGGCTGCGCCCAGACGACCGCGCCGGCTCACGCCGATGACCAGCTGCGAGGCGTTGACCGATCGCGCGAAATCGACCAGGGCGGTGGCCACGTCGTCGCCGACGACCTGGTGGTAGGTGCCGCCCAGGGTCTCGACGAGGGCGCGCTGCGCGGCCAGGGCGCCGGGGGCGCTCGCGCGCAGGCCGTCCTGCGTCGACACGTGCACGGCGAGCAGCTCGCCGCCGGCGGAGCGTGCCGCGATCCGGGCGCCGCGGCGCAGCAGCGTCTCGCCCTCGGGCCCGCCGGTCAGGGCCACCACGACGCGTTCGCGCGCTTGCCACGAGCCCTCGATGCCGTGCTCGGTGCGGTACCGCTGCAGGGCGGAGTCGACCTCGTCGGCGAGCCACAGCAGGGCGAGTTCGCGCAGCGCCGTGAGGTTGCCGAGACGGAAGTAGTTCGACAGGGCGGCGTCGATCCGCTCCGCCGGGTAGACCGAGCCCGCCGCGAGGCGGTCGCGCAGGGACTGCGGTGCCAGGTCGACGACCTCGATCTGGTCGGCGGCTCGGACCACGGCATCCGGGACCGTCTCGCGCTGCACCACGCCGGTGATCTTCTCGACGACGTCGTTGAGTGATTCGATGTGCTGCACGTTGACGGTCGTGATCACGTCGATGCCCGCCTCGAGCAGCTCCTCGACGTCGACCCAGCGTTTGTCGTTGCGAGAGCCGGGGACGTTGGTGTGCGCGAGTTCGTCGACGAGCGCGATTCTCGGGAGCCGTTCGAGCACGGCATCCAGGTCCATCTCATCGAGCGCGACGCCGCGGTGCGCCACGGCACGGCGCGGAACCACCTCGAGGCCTTCGGCTTGCGCCGCGGTCGCGACGCGGCCGTGCGTCTCGACGATCGCGATGACGACGTCGTGGCCCTCCGAGCGCAGCCGGCGCCCTTCCTCGAGCATCTCGTATGTCTTGCCGACGCCGGGCGCCATGCCCAGCAGCACGCGCAGGCGCCCGCGCTTCACGCGACGCCCCCCGTGCGCGACCGGGGTTCCGGCGAACGTCGCCGCCGCCGCACGGAGGGTGCGACGGCGGCGACGGGCGACAGGGTCATGACAGCGATTCTCGTCTCTCAGCGGGCGTCGAGCGCGCGATTGAGCTCCACGACGTTCACGCGCGGGTCGCCGAGGTATCCGAGATCGCGGGGAAGCGTGTGCTCCGACACGAGGGCGGCGACCTCGGACGAGGGGATGCCGCGGGCTTCGGCGACCCGTGCGACCTGGCGTTCGGCGTTCTCGACTGAGATGTCGGGGTCAAGGCCCGAGCCTGAGGCGGTCACCGCGTCGGCGGGGATCGAGCCCGGGCCGTTCAGCTCGCTGAACGCCGCACGGCCCTCTTCGATCGAGGCGATCAGGTCCGGGTTCTCGGGGCCCAGGTTCGAGCCGGTCGAGGCCGAGGAGTCGTAGCTCGCGGCAGACGGTCGCGACTGGAAGTACTGGGGGAGAGCGTTGCCGTCGGCATCCTGGAACGACTGCCCGATCAGCTGCGAGCCGGTGACGGTGCCGTCGGCGGTCTTGATGAGCGATCCGTTCGCTTGGAACGGCAGGGCGACCTGTCCGACCGCGGTGATCAGCAGCATGTAGGCGACGCCGAGCAGGAGGGTGAAGACGACCATCGCGCGGACGGCGACGGCGGTGGTACGCAGGGTGGTGCGCATGACGGGGCCTTTCAGAAACCGGGGAGCAGGCTCACGACGAGGTCGATGAGCTTGATGCCGATGAAGGGGACGATGACGCCGCCGAGCCCGTAGACGAGCAGGTTGCGGCTGAGGATGCTCGACGCGCTCGCCGCGCGGTACTTCACACCGCGCAGGGCCAGCGGGATCAGCACGATGATGACGATCGCGTTGAAGATGATCGCGCTCGTGACGGCGGAGGCGGGGGAGTGCAGCCCCATGATGTTCAGCGCCGCCAGGCCCGGGAACACGCCCATGAACATCGCCGGGATGATGGCGAAGTACTTGGCTATGTCGTTGGCGAGCGAGAACGTGGTCAGCGCTCCGCGCGTGATGAGCAACTGCTTGCCGATGCGCACGATGTCGATGAGCTTGGTCGGATCGGAATCGAGGTCGACCATGTTGCCGGCCTCTTTCGCGGCCGAGGTGCCCGTGTTCATCGCGACGCCCACGTCGGCCTGTGCGAGCGCCGGAGCGTCGTTCGTACCGTCGCCGGTCATGGCGACGAGGTTGCCGCCCTCCTGCTCGCGCTGGATGAGCGCGAGCTTGTCCTCGGGCGTGGCCTCGGCGAGGAAGTCGTCGACCCCGGCCTCGGCGGCGATTGCCTTGGCGGTGAGCGGGTTGTCGCCCGTGATCATCACGGTGCGGATACCCATCGCGCGCAGCTCCTGGAAGCGCTCGCGAAGGCCGTCCTTGACGACGTCCTTCAGGTGGATGACGCCGAGCACGCGGCCGCGCCCGTGCGAAACTCCTGAAGATTCGGGGGCCAGGGTCGCCACGACCAGGGGAGTTCCGCCGGATTCAGCGATCTCGTTCGTGAATTTCAGGAGTTCAGCACGGGTGGCGTCAGACACCGTCGCGCGCTGGCCGTCGAGCCAGGCCACCACGGCGGACGCGGCGCCCTTGCGCACCTGCGTGCCGTCGACCAGGTCGAGGCCGCTCATGCGGGTCTGAGCGGTGAAGGGCACGGGCTCCGCGCCCCGGGGCATCTCGGCGACGATCCCCTGGGCCGCCGCGAGCTCGACCACCGAGACGCCCTCGGGAGTGGGGTCGGCCTGCGACGACAGCGAGGCGTACTCGGCGAGCTCGGGGCCTCCGACGCCCTGCATCGGAACGAACGCCGAGGCGCGGCGGTTTCCGTAGGTGATCGTGCCGGTCTTGTCTAGCAGCAGGGTCGTGACGTCTCCCGCCGCCTCGACCGCGCGGCCCGACATCGCCAGGACGTTGCGCTGCACGAGACGATCCATTCCGGCGATGCCGATCGCGCTGAGGAGCGCACCGATGGTGGTCGGGATGAGGCAGACCAGCAGCGCGACGAGCACGGGGATCGAGACGGGCGATGCCGCGTACGAGGCGATCGGGTTCAGCACCAGGACCACGACGACGAACACGATCGACAGGCTCGCGAGCAGGATGTTCAGCGCGATCTCGTTGGGCGTGCGCTGGCGCGACGCGCCCTCGACCAGAGCGATCATGCGGTCGACGAAGGTCTCGCCGGGCTTCGAGGTGATCTTCACCACGATGCGGTCGCTGAGCACGCGCGTGCCGCCGGTGACGGCGCTGCGGTCACCACCGGACTCGCGGACGACCGGAGCCGACTCGCCCGTGATCGCCGACTCGTCGACCGTCGCGATGCCGTTGACGATGTCGCCGTCGCCGGGGATGAGCTCGCCGGTCTCGACGAGCACGATGTCGCCGACGCGTAGGTCGCCCGAGGGGACGTCCTCGACCGCCGCGTTCGAGGCGGCGGGGTCGCCGGGGGAGTACGCGACCACCCGGCGGGCCGAGGTCGTCGTGCGGGTCTTTCGCAGGGTCGCTGCCTGCGCCTTGCCGCGGCCCTCGGCCACCGATTCAGCGATGTTCGCGAAGAACACCGTGAGCCAGAGCCACACGGCGATACCCCACGTGAAGCCGAAGGGGAGGCCGGTGTCGTCGCCGCCGAGGAACGGCTCGGCGATCGCGATGAGCGTCGTCAGGGCCGCACCGACCCAGACGAGGAACATCACGGGGTTGCGCCATTGCGCGGCCGGGTTGAGCTTCTTGGCCGCGCCCGGGAGTGCGGCGACGACCTGAGCGGCGCTGAACGCGCGGCGCGGGGCGGCCGGCGCCTCGTCGGCAGCGGGGACCGGCGCGTGGGTGAGGGTGGACATCAGCGGGTAAGTCCTTCAGCGAGGGGTCCGAGGGTGAGGACCGGGAAGTAGGTGAGGGCCGTGACGATCACGACGACGCCGGCGAGCAGGCCCGCGAACTGCGGGCGGTGCGTCGGCAGGGTTCCGGCGGTGGAGGGCACGGCATCCTGAGCCGCGAGAGAACCCGCCAGGGCCAGCACGAACACGATCGGCAGGAACCGTCCGAGCAGCATCGCCACACCCAGCGCCGTGTTGAACCACGGGGTGTTGGTGGTGAGCCCCGCGAAGGCGGAGCCGTTGTTGTTCGCCGCCGAGGTGAAGGCGTAGAGCACTTCGCTCAGACCGTGGACGCCCGGGTTGAGGATCGAGGTCGTCTCGACGTCGTCCCGGATGCCGGGAACCCCGAAGCTCAGAGCGGTTCCGGCGAGCACGAGCGTGGGCGTGACCAGGATGTACAGGCTCGCGAGCTTGATCTCTTTCGGCCCGATCTTCTTGCCCAGGTACTCGGGGGTGCGGCCGATCAGCAGGCCGCCGACGAACACCGCGATCACGGCGAGGATCAGCATGCCGTACAGGCCCGATCCGACACCGCCGGGGGCGATCTCGCCGAGCATCATGTTGATCATCGGCATCATGCCGCCGAGAGCGGTGTAGCTGTCGTGCATCGAGTTGACCGCACCCGTCGAGGTGAGCGTGCTGGTCGTGCCGAAGAGCGTCGAACCGAAGATGCCGAAGCGCACCTCTTTGCCCTCCATGGCGCCGCCGGCGAGCATCGGGGCTGTCCCGTTCCCGGCCATCTCGGCCCAGGTGAGAAGAGCCGCGGATGCCACGAAGATCGCGCCCATGACGCCGAGGATCGTGTAGCCCTGACGGTCGTCGTTCACGATCCGGCCGAAGGCACGGGGGAGCGAGAACGGGATCACCAGCATGAGGAAGATCTCGAAGAGGTTCGTCCAGGGGGTGGGGTTCTCGAACGGGTGCGCGGAGTTCGTGTTGAAGATCCCGCCGCCGTTGGTGCCGAGGAGCTTGATCGCCTCCTGCGAGGCGACCGGCCCGCCGGGGATCGACTGGGCGGCTCCCGCCACCGTCGTGGCATCCGTGAAGCCCGAGAGGTTCTGGATGACGCCGCCGGCGAGCAGCACGACCGCCGCGACGATCGAGAACGGCAGGAGCAGACGGTAGGTGCCGCGCACGAGGTCGACCCAGAAGTTCCCGATCACACCGCTGCGGCGGTACGCGAAACCGCGAACGAGAGCGACCGCGATGGCGATGCCGACGGCCGCGCTGACGAAGTTCTGAACGGTGAGGGCCGCGAACTGCACGGTGTAGCCGAGGGTGGTCTCGCCGCCGTAGGACTGCCAGTTCGTGTTCGTGACGAAGGAGACGGCCGTGTTGAACGACAACGCCTCGCTCGGGGCGTCGAAGCCCAGCGAGAGCGGCAGCACCGCCTGAAGCCGCATGATCGCGTACACGAACACGACGCCGACGAACGAGAACAGCAGCACCGAGCGCAGGTAGGCCTGCCAGGTCTGGGCGCTGCGCGGATCGACGCCGATCAGGCGGTACGTGCCCCGCTCGACGGCGAGGTCGCGCTGACCGGTGTAGATGCGGGCGATGTAGTCACCGAGGGGGCGGTAGGCCAGGCCCAGGGCGACGAGAAGAGTCAGGCTGGTCAGGACGATCGACCAGATGGTTCCGCTATCCATGGGTCAGAACTTCTCCGGTCGGACGAGGGCGACCACGAGGTACACGACGGCGGCGACCGCGAGGACCGCGGCGAGGATCGAGAAGAAGATCACGGGCGCTCGCCCCCTCGTCCGGTGGTGCGGGACGTCGAGGGGCGGGACTCGGGGCCCAGCTTCTCGACCCCCTTCGCGACGAGGGCGACCAGCGCGAAGAGCGCGACGGTCGCGGCGAGGAAGACGGCATCGAGCACGACGACTCCAGATTCGGGTGAACACACCGCGGAGATCCGCGGGCACCGCGGGGCGGCACGTGTGTCGATACAACTCCTCGAGCCCGCGGCATCCCGGCGTCCTAACGCTTTCCCTACGGGTCGCTGACGGACACATACGGGGTGCTTACGGGGGATCGCCGCCGCCGAGACGGCAACTCGCTGACATCCCGGTTGCCGGCTGGTGCCGAGTTGTCAGCCGGATGCCGTCTCGAGACCATCGGCGTCGCCGCCGACCGCGCATGATGGAGGCATGCTCTCCTCCGACGGATCCGACGTGCGCGTCAGCGCGGGGCTGGTGATCCCGGCCGCGGAGCTGTCGTGGCGGTTCTCGCGCTCTTCGGGGCCGGGCGGTCAGGGCGTGAACACCGCCGACTCGCGGGTCGAATTGATGTGGGATGCCGTGGCGTCGAGCGTGCTGTCACGGGTGCAGCGTGAGCGACTCATCGAGCGACTCGGTGACCGGCTCGTCGGCGGGGTGCTGACGATCGCGGCATCCGAGCATCGGGCGCAGCTGCGCAACCGCGACGCGGCGCGCGCCCGCCTCGCCGCTCTCGTGGCCGAGGCCGTAGCCCCTCCCGCCCCGCCGCGACGCGCGACGAAGCCCACCCGCGGATCGAGGGAGCGCCGCCTGCAGGCCAAGCAGCGCCGCACCGACGTGAAGAGGATGCGCCGTCGTCCGACCGACTGACCCGCCCCGCCCTCCCGCCCTCCCGCCCTCCCGCCCCCGCGCCCCCATGCCCGACGTTGAGTGTCCAAAACACCCGGACGCTTTTGAAAACCGTCCGGGTGTTTTGGACACTCAACAGGGGTGGGCCGCGGGGAGGGGGCAGCGGGGGGTGGGCCGCGGGGAGGGGGCCGCGGGGAGCGGGCCGGGGGAGGGGGCAGCGCGGCGTGAGCGTTATGACTGAGCGCCGCCCTCGGCCCGGCGGCGGCGCACCTGCTCCTCGAGGTCGGCGAGGCGCATCTCGCGCTCGAGGTCGGCGATCTGTTGCTCGGTGGTGCGGGTCTCGCGAGCAGCGGCCGGCGGGGGAGCGGGGTCGGTGTCCTTCTGCCAGCGCCGCGGGTCGCCGAAGGACATCGGCGTCGCTCGCGTCTCATACTCCCGGCCGAGGGCGAACCACAGGATCGACCCGATCAGCGGCAGCAGCACGATGAAGATGATCCACGCGAATTTCGGCAGGTGCTTCACCTGATCCTCGCGACGGGTGATGGCGTCGATCAGGGCGACCACCATGACGGTGAGGGTCAACAGGGCGAGTACCGGCATGGCATCCACCCTGGCGAAGACTTCCGGCGGCGTCCACCGTCGTTTCGCGAGCGGGCCGAACTCCGGAGGTTGCGCGCGCCCGGCGTCTGCGGGGTGGTCGATCCCCGCGTCTCGCCCGAGCTCGGCTCGCCGCCGCGCGGTGACGACGCCGAACGCCCCCGCCGGAGGGGCAGGGGCGTTCGAGAGGGACTCAGGATGCCGAGCCGGACGGGGTCTTCTTCGGGCGGTGGGCCGTGACCTCGGCCACCGGCTGTCCACCGCGCTGCTGTCCGGGCAGGGGCCGCGAGCGGCGACCGTAGATGACCTCGGACGAATCCAGCAGCCACGGCACGAGCGTGATCGAGACGCCGTGCACGAGCATGAGCTGGTGCGCGAGGCGGCGCGAGCGGCGGTTGTGCAGGATCGACTCCCACCAGTGGCCGACGATGAACTGCGGCAGGTACACCGTGACCACGGCCGAGCCGTTGTTCTCGCGGTACTTCTTGATGAAGGTCGACACCGGCGAGGTGTACGTGCGGTACGGGGAGTCGATGATGACCAGAGGGATGGGCATGTCGTGCTCGGCCCACTCCTTCTGCAGCTTGGCCGCGTCTTCGTCGGTGATGGCGACGTGCACCGCGAGCGTCTTCTGGTGGTTGGCGGCCAGTGCGTAGTCGATCGCCTTCATCACGGGCTTCTGCAGCCGGTTCACCAGCACGATCGCCACGTCTCCTGACGAGCCGAAGTGCACGGTCTCGTCCATGCGGATCTCGTGCTCGACGTCGCGGTAGTAGCGGTTCACGCCGATCATCAGCACCGCGAGGATCGGGATCGCGATGAACACCAGCCATGCGCCGTGCGTGAACTTCGTGATCGTGACGATCAGCAGCACCAGCACGGTCATGGCCGCACCGACGGAGTTGATCCACAGGCCCGAGACGGCGGAGCGACGCTCGATCGCGGCGGACTGCTGCTTCGCCGCCTCGGGAGTGAGCTCCTTCAACCCCCGCAGCACGCGACGCCAGTGTTTGACCATGCCGATCTGGCCGAGCGAGAACGAGACGAAGACACCGATGATGTAGAGCTGGATCAGCGTCGTGAGGTTGGCCTGGTAGACGATGAGCACGCCGATGGCGACGATGCCCAGGATGATCATGCCGTTGGAGTAGACCAGGCGGTCACCGCGGGTGTTGAGGGCCTTGGGGGCGTAGCCGTCGCGCGCGAGCACCGCGCCGAGCAGCGGGAAGCCGTTGAAGGCGGTGTTGGCGGCGAGCAGCAGCACGCACGCCGTGGCGGCTTGGATGATGAAGAACGGGATGCTGTTCATGCCGAAGGTCGCGGCGGCGACCTGGGCCATGAGGCTCGGTTGCGGGTTGTTCGCACAGTCGAAGCCGATGAGGTGGCAGGGGTTCTCGGCGTAGTGCACGCCCGAGATGAGGGCCAGCATCGTCAGGCCCGCGAACAGCACGATGGCGATGCCGCCCATCAGGGTCAGCGTCGTCTGGGCGTTGCGGATCTTCGGCATGCGGAAGGCGGGCACGCCGTTCGACACGGCCTCGACGCCGGTCAAGGCGGAGCAGCCGCTCGAGAACGCGCGCAGCACCAACAGGATCAGCGCCGCTTGCGTCAACGATTCCGCCTGCACGCCGTAGTCGGCGCTCGAGGCGTGCGGCGCGTCTCCGAGCAGTGTGCGCGCGAGGCCCACGACGATCATCACGCCGACCGACCCGATGAACAGGTAGGTCGGGATGGCGAAGACGCTCGACGCCTCGCGCACTCCGCGCAGGTTCACGATCACGATGAGGATGACGAAACCGACGGCGATCTCGACCCGGAACGGGTTCAACTCGGGCAGCGCCGAGATGATGTTGTCGACACCGGATGCCACCGACACGGCGACCGTGAGCACGTAGTCGACCAGGAGCGCCGCGGCCACGATCACGCCCGGCACCTCGCCCAGGTTCTTGCTCGCCACCTCGTAGTCGCCGCCGCCCGAGGGGTAGGCCTTGATGAGCTGCCGGTAGCTCAACACGACCACGACGAGCAGCGTCACCACGGCGACGGCGACCCATGGACTCAGGGTCAGCAGGGCCGTTCCGCCGATGAGCAGGATCATCAGCAGCTCCTGTGGCGCGTATGCCACGGAGGACAGCGCGTCGGAGGCGAAGATCGGCAGCGCCATCTTCTTCGGGAGGAGCTGTTCGTCGAGTTTCTCGGAGGTGAGGGGCTCGCCGATCAGGATGCGTTTCGCGATCGGCGTCTCTTCGCCGTCAACGCGACTTTCGTCAGTCACGGCGCGCGACACTACGCGTACTGGAGGCCATGCGCAATCTGACGCGCACGCTGTTCAATGCATGGTCGCCAGACCGTGACCTGGCGGCGCATTCTCGCAATGCGAGAAACGCTCACTTCGCGGCCCTATTCCCGATGAATTCCGCGACCGCGTCAGCGCCCTCATGATCGTGCGCGGTCACCGTGACGACGGCGTCGCCGGCGAAGACGACGAGCTGCCCGTGGGCGCCGTGCAGGCGCCAGGCGTCGCCCGGTCCGTCCCACCCGGCGAGGGCGTAGCGACGGTACCCGGCGCCGGGGCTGCCGGTATCGATCCACCCCGAGTGCATGGCATCCACGATCCCCTCCGAGACCACCCGATGGCCGTCGATGACGCCGCCGTCGCGGATGAGCAGACCGAGACGCGCCAGCTCGGCGGTGCGCAGCTCGAGGCCCTCGCCGCCGAGGACGCGACCGTTCGGGCAGCGGCGCCACGACACATCGGTCCATCCCATCGGGGCGAACAGGCGCGGGCGCAGGAAGTCCTCGATGTCGCCGGTCCGCTGCGACAACGCGGCCATCGCCGTGTAGGTGCTGGCGTTCGAGTATTGGAACACCCGGCCGCTCGAGGGGCGAGACAAGAACTCCGCGGCGAGATCGGGCCAGTCGGTCATCATCGTCTCGGACCACGGCAGATCGATGCCGCTCGACATCGAGAGCAGGTCGCGCAGCGTCACCTCGGTCGCCGCGGGCAGCATCGAGCGAACCGGGTCGTCGAGCGACACGATTCCCTCGTCGGCGGCGATTCCGGCCGCCAGCACCGCGACGGCCTTCGCGACGGAGTGGATCTCCTCCCGCACATCCGGCGTCCACCGGTGCATCGCGACGTCGTCGCCCACGCGCACCTGCACGCCGTGCGCGGCGAAGCCGGTGTCGTCGATACGAGCGACGAGCGCGTCTCGAAGGGCGGCGGCGCGGGTCATGCGCCCAGGCTACGGGCCCGAGCGATTCTGCCTAGGCTCTCGGGGTGGACAACATCGTGGGCTCGGGCGTTCTCGCTGTCGTCGCGGGTGCCGTGGTCGCGATCCTCGCCTTCGTGCCGTTCGTCGCGGTCAGTTATCGGCGTCGCGGTCGGCTCACGGTGTGGCGCTCGCTCCTGTGGGCGGGGGCGGCCGTGTACTTCTGGGCGATCTGGACGTACACGCTCATCCCCCTGCCCGACTCCGAGGTCTACCGCTGCGCGGGTGTGAACCTGCACCCCTTCGTGTTCGTCGACGAGATCCGCGCGGCCGTCGCCGCCTCGGGCCGGTACCTGACCGACCCCGTCGTTCTGCAGGTGGCGCTGAACGTGCTGCTGTTCGCCCCGCTCGGCTTCTTCTTACGGGTGCTCGGGGGTCGCGGCATCCTGATCGCGGGTCTCGTCGGCTTCGCGACCTCGGGGATCATCGAGACGACGCAGCTGACGGGCGTCTGGGGTCTGTTCCCCTGTGCCTACCGCGTCTTCGATGTCGACGATCTCATCTCGAACACCAGCGGCGCTCTGATCGGGTCGCTCCTCGCGTTCGTCGTCCCGGCGCAGCACCGGGGTGTGGAGAGAGCTGCGGATGCCGACACCCCGCGCCCCGTGACGCGTCGCCGCCGTCTGCTGGGACTTGTGTGCGACGTCGTGGGCGTCTGGCTGGTGGGCTTCGCCGTGGCCGTGGTGGTGCAGGCCGTGCTCGTGCTGCTCGTCGGTGGGAGGTCGTCGTTCTCGACCGACCAGGTCGCCTCGCTCGCGGGGACGATCGCTTCGGCGGGGCTCTGGCTCGGGGTGGTGCTGGCGACCGGCCGCTCGATCGGCGACCTCGCCACGCGGGTGCGCTTCACGAACGGCGTGCTGCCCGCGTGGGTGGCGCGCCCCTTGCGTTTCGCGACCGGGGCCGGGGCGTATGCGATCCTCGCGGCGCTGCCCGCACCGTGGTCGCTGCTGGCCTTCCTTCTGGCGTCGACGACCGCGGCGCTTCTGCTGGTGTGGCCCGATGGTCGCGGCCTCACCGGGTGGATCGGCCAGCGCCGCTTGGTCGACGACCGTGCGGGAGTGGTGAGTCCCTCGGTCGACCGGGGCCTACGGGTGCGATGACAAGGTTTGCCACCGCGGGTATCCCTCTCGCAGGGCCACGATGAACATCTCGCTCCCCGACGAACTGCGGCGGTTCGCCGACCACCAGGTCGCCTCGCACCTCTACTCCTCGAGCTGCGGATACGTGCGCGAACTCATCCGACGCGATCGTGAAAACGTGCGTCTCCGGCAAGCCGTTCTCGACGGCATCCGCTTGGGCGACGGCTCTGAGATGGACGCCACGTACTTCTACAATCTGCGGGTGCGTGCCACCGGAGCCCCATGACGCGTAGGGTCGGGCCCTCGAACGCCGCGGCCGACGACCTCATCAGCGCCATCGAGGTCTATCGGAAGACCGCCGATGCGGAGACCGCCGCGCGGTTCATCGATGCGGTCCCGCAGTGCACCCGCCGCATCGCCATCTTCCCCTCGACGGGATCGTTGAGGGTAGAGGTCCTCACCGGGATTCCGGGACTTCGCAGCCTAGCTGTCGAGAAGTTTCCGTACCAGATCCTCTCCACGGCCGACGACGATGTCGTCCGCGTCCACCGCGTGCTGCGCGCGCGCCGCGACGTAGAGGGCGATTTCGTCGACTGACGCGCCGTCACCCCGCGCCGAATTCCTCGGCCGGCACGCCCAGGAGGACCGGCGGGCGCACCGCTCCACCGACACGCCGGATCGTTCACGTCGCTCAGCTCTTGGTGTTCGCGCGGGGCAGGTCCGACTTCACGAGGTTGATACCGATCGAGCTGAGCTTGAGATCCTCCGAGCTGCCGCTGCTCAGGTAGCCAGCAACGCGAGACTTCGATGCGCCATTGGCGGCATTGGTGGGAAGCCGCCAGTCCGCCACCATGAAGCAGCTCATGACCTGCGCGACCGTAGCAGTCTCGAGTTCAGCCACCCTCAGGATCCAGTAGACGGCGACCGCGTAACGCTCGTCGTTGGTGCCCGGTGCCTTCTCCGCAGCGAACTCCTTGAAGGACGTCTTGCCCTCCGGGAACAGATCGATCTCGAGATCGTTGGAGGCGGACTTGCCGGACTTCGAGCCGTTCTTACGCGCGCGCCGGCTTGAGGTCGAACCCGCCTCGGTCGCTGCAGGCGCGGAGGCAGTCGAGAAGGAGCCGTTGACTTCCGGCTGGTGAATGGGAGCCGGCGGCGCTACGGGAGCAAGCGATGCGTTCCCGATCAGGTACTGAAAGGCGGTGGTCTGCAGCTGCTTGGGCAGGGCGTTGACCACGTCAGATGCCCGCTTCACGCGGTCGAGGCGCGTGTCGAACTCCTTGTCGTCCATCTTCGGATCCTCCATTTGCTGGTTCGGTTATGACTTTGAGAGGGAGTGGATGAGCTTCTCTGCCGCTTCAACTCCGGGCGGGAGAAGCCGGATGACCTTGGTCGTCTCGTCGAAATCGACAAGCTTGTCCTTATGCATCGGACGGAGCACGGCCTTCCGTAGGTCGTTAGGCCGCTTGTGCTCCAACCAGGAGACGAGCTCGGTCTCAGCCGCCTCGGTGACACCTGCGAGCAGAATCAGTACCTGCTGCTTGAGCGTGAGGCCTGTGCGGAGGACCCGACGCTTCTCGCCCCACTTCCACACCAGGCTGATCTCACGCTCTACGAGCGCTTCGACAACCTCGCTGGCCTGATCGGTGGTCAGTCCGTGCAGGAGGCGGACGAGTTCAGCCGTGAGCCACTTACTCATGTACAGGACCGCGGTGGCATCCATCTGGTTCGGATTGACGTCGCCGCCAGCGTGCCCGACTCCGCGGTTGTTGCGGATTTCGTAGAGCGCGACGATCATCCGCGGAATCTGGATGCGGGGTGACCGCGGAGCCTTGGGGTAGGTCTTCTCAAGAGCGAGACATGCCGCGGGCATGTTCTGAGGCTTGCTAGCGCGGACGGGGTAGGTGCCCGACAGATACCCCTCGACGATCGAGTAAACCGACTCGCAGAGCTTGCCTCCGTTGAGTTCGGCGGGCTCCCACCGATGCTCGGCGTAGTTCGTCACGATCTCCGCGTATGCGTCCAGCAAGTCTTGCGCGAGCGTAGGCGGGAGGGCCGCGAACGCGGTCTTCGGGTCAAGCGACATCGCCGGTTGCCAGCATCGCCTCGACGGCCTTCACGCCCGCGGTCGTGAGTTTGTAGGTCTTGCGAGCTTGGCGAGCCTTGCCGGTCTTGCCGGTCTGCATTACCAGCGCCGGCTTCTGCGCCTCGGCGGACCCCAGGGCGTCGGTGATGTTCGGGATGCCCTGACCCATGTTTTTGAGCGCGGCGTTCAGGGTGAACGACTGGAAGGTGCCGCCACCCTGTACGACCTGAAACCAGTACGCGGCAAGCAGTGCCTTCTGGGTATTGGTCTTTGCCACACCGGACTCGAACAGTTCCTCGATCGAGTTATAGGCGCGGCTTGTCGCTTCCGGCGGACCCGCGACCGCAGTATCGTCGAAGACAGGAGTCGAAACATAACCGATCTTGATATCACGCACCGCGAATCGATCAGCGGCCCAGCGCAGCACACGGGCTTGTTGATCGGCCTCGAGGCGCGAAAGGGCGACTGATATAGCGCCCATCGCGGTGATTTCCAGATCGGCATCGTCGGTGCTCATGGTTCCCTCCCGGGTCTCAGGTTGAGGGGACCGTAGCACATGTTCGTGCATCAAAACCACCGATGTAAGCGAAATTTTTCTAGCCACCCTCTCGGCGTACTGAGCAAAATGGGCCCAGGTCCCACGTTAGACCTGGAAAAACAGGTCTAAACGAGAGAAGCCTTCTTAATCTCAAAACTAGTCTTTAGCTCATGTTCATCGATCTCGATCGCATCAAGTTGGTTATGAGGGGCCAAAATACCTGTGGATTCGCTGCCTGGAGCATCGACGAGGCGTCGATTTGGGTCCGTATTGCTCGAAAAACGGGGAAGTAAACATGCGTGCTTCATGATGTTGTTCACTACGTCTACGCCAACTTCCCCGCGCTGGAGCGGTGAGAACGGCAATCAGGATGTCCTTGCAGCTATCACGCAGGGCGCATGACCGGACAGAGAATCCAGCGGGCGTGCACCGCCGCGACGCGTGCAGGGTGGTGCACCCGTCGCCGGGCCCGCGGTAGGACTAGACCCCGGCCGGAACTGGGGTCGCGCCCTGCACACAACAGATGACGGGAACCACCCGGCGGGGAGCCGACCCGATCCTCTCGTCTTTCGAGAACAACCCGAACAGCCAGGCTGACGTGCGACGCGCACTCGACCCGCTCGCCGCCCTCGCCCGCGAACTGAACATCGCCGTCGTGCTGGTCATGCACTTCAAGAAGGGTCACGTCGTCGCCGGAGAATAGGTGTTCGGATCACATGTCTGTCGTGACACCCTCCGCTCGCTGCTGGTCATGGCGATCGATGAGGAGCCGCAGTACCAGGTCGTCACCATCGACAAGTCGAACTACTCGAACGCCCGTGACAAGTCGATGCTGTTCGAGGTGGCCGGCGCGGTCGTACGCGGCCGGGGCGCGAAGGGTCAGACCCGCAACCGGCTGGCGTCCAAGGCTGAATACATCGGCGAGTCGCCCAAGAGCGTGCAGGACCTCCTCGAGGCCAAGAACGCGAAGCGTCGACCCCGGCGCGGTGCCCGACGTCGAGCTGCTCGTCGACGCCGGGCAGGACGCGTAGGAGGCGCTGCGCGCGGGATCCGGCGCGTAGGACCGCGGCGGCCGGGCGCAACGGGGGTGCGCAACGCCGGGGCGTAACGGCGGACTTCTCGGCCGACACGCCGCGATCGGCGGCCGATGCGCGGCGCGCCGCAGAAAATGCCCGCAGTTGTGCCCGAACCGAGCCCGCGGCTTTCCCCGACCCGGGCCCGCGGTCGGGCTCGGACCGCGCCCGGACCGCGCCCGCGGACCTGCCCACACCGAGCCCTGTGTCTCGACGCCGCGACAACCTCCGCTGCCGCGCCCGGCCCCGCCGTCGCCGCCGCCTAGGCTTGACCCGGAGGATTCGATGTCGTCGAGAGCAGGGCGCGCGCAGCGGGCGGGGCGCGGCATGGCCGCAGCCGCCGTCGCGACGTTCGTGGCGACCCTGTCGCACGCGGCGGTCTCGGCCGAGCGGCCCCCGTTCGTCAACATCGTGCTGGCCCTGTGCCTCGCCGCGCCCCTGTGCGTGATGCTCGCGGGCCGCGCGATGTCGTGGACGCGCCTCTCGCTCGCGGTCGTCCTCAGCCAGGCGCTCTTCCATGCGTTGCTCGTGCTCGACCTGCAGGGCGGATTCGTGCCGGCCGGTCACCACGCCACGACCTCGCTGTTCAGCGCCGCCGGCGGTCACAGTGCCTCGGCCCACGCGTCGGAGTCTCCGTGGATGTGGGCGGCGCACGCCGTCGCCGCTCTCGTGACGGTCGTCGCGCTCGGCCGGGGGGAACGCGCGGTGCAGGTCATCGCGCGGTTCTTCGTCGCGGTGCTCTCGGTGCTGCGGCCGTTCCGGGGGCTCTCCCCGCGGACGGATGCCGTGCTCTCGGCGCCCGCGCCGCTGCTGCTGACGACGGCGATGACCGTGCTGTCGTCGATGAGGCACCGGGGCCCGCCGCTCGCGGTCTGACTCCACCCCTCATCCTTCGCGCGTATCCAACGCCTCTTCGGCGTGCGCACTTCGCAGAAAGCAGCACCATGTCTCGAAAGACCACTCTTCGCCGTGCCCTCGTCGGCCTCGCCGCCGGCGCGGCCCTGGCGATCGCCGTTCCGCTCGCGGCCTCGGCCCACGTCACCGTCAACCCCAACACGGCGACCCCCGGCAGCTACGCCACGGTCAACTTCCGCGTCCCCACCGAGTCCAAGACGGCATCCACCGTCAAGCTCGAGGTCACGCTGCCGACCGATACTCCGCTGACCTCGGTGCTCGTCGAGCCCGTCCCGGGCTGGACCGCCTCCGTCGAGAAGGGGGCGCTGCCCGCTCCCGTCGAGGTCGACGGCAACACCATCTCGGACGGCCCGCTCAAGATCGTCTGGCAGGCCGACCCCGGCGTGGGTATCGGACAGGATCAGTTCCAGATCTTCTCGGCGGTGCTCGGACCGATCCCCGACACCGGGCACCTCGTGCTCCCCGCCGTGCAGACCTACTCCGACGGCTCGGTCGTCGACTGGACGAACACCCCCGAGCAGGTCGCGGCTGACGACACGCTCGAGCCCGCCCCGGTGCTCTACATCAACGACACCCCGCCCGCGAGCGGGCACGGCGGACACAGCGGCCACGGCAGCGCTTCGGCCGCGCCGACGATGGACGACCACTCGATGGAGGCCTCGTCCCAGACCGGCGACTCCTCGGGCCTGTCGTTGGGCCTCAGCATCGCGGCTCTCGTGATCGCGGTCGCCGGCGCCCTGCTCGGCGCCTTCGCGGTGTCGCGTCGCCCGAAGCGCAGCTGAGCATGGGCTCCCGGAACGCTCTGCGCCGGGCCCTGGTCGGGGCGGTGGTCGTCGCTGCGGCGATGACCACCGCCCTCGGCGGGGAGACGGCGGCCTCGGCCCACGACAGTCTCGTCTCGTCGACGCCCGCGGAGGGCGAGAGCGTCTCGTCGCTGTCGGAGGTCACACTCGGTTTCAGCGCCAACCTGCTCGGCTACGACGGCGGCAACATCGTCATCGTGGTCGGCCCCGACGGCAAGCACTACGAGAGCGAGTGCGTGGCTCTCGCCGGCCCCACCCTGACCCTCCCGGTCGCCCTGGGGGCACCCGGCGCGTACACGGTGGAGTGGCGCGCGGTCTCGTCCGACGGACACCCCGTCTCGGGCGAGATCCCGTTCACGTACACCGGCGAGAGCACCTCGGCCGGAGCGGATTCCTCGCCGTGCGCGAGCGCCCAGGGCGCGGCTCCCGCCGAGACCCCGGTGGCAGCGCCCTCGACCTCGGGCGGCGTGTCCGGCCTGACGGTGGGCCTGCTGATCGGCGGCGGAGCGATCGTACTGGTCGGTGTGATCGTCGTCGTGATCCTCAGCCGTCGCCCGCGCGAGGGTCGGGAGCCGTCCGACACGGAGTGATTCCGGATGCCACGACCCGGCGCGTCCGCCCCACCCTCCCTTTCGCGGAGTCCGGGCCGGGCACGCCGGGTTTCGGCATCCGGAGGCGGGGTGTGGACCGCCGAGTCCACGGGACGACCGTTGCTCGCGCCTCGCGACGGGCTTACAGGCTCCCGCCGGGCACCGAGAACGTGTCGCAGGCGTTGACGCCGCCCTGGCGGCCTTCGTCGAACCAGCGCGTGCGCTGCTCGCTCGAGCCGTGCGTGAAGCTGTCGGGGTTGGAGATCTGGCCCGCTTCGGCCTGGATGTGGTCATCGCCGACGGCCGAAGCGGCGGACAGGGCGTCGAGGATCTGCTGGTCGGTGGGCGGCTGCAGGTACGGGGTGCCGTTCTCGTCCACCTGCTCGCTCGCCGCGGCAACCCAGGCGCCCGCGTAGCAATCGGCCTGCAGCTCAGTGCGCACGCCGTTGCTGTCGGCGCCCGTGCCGTTGTTCGGGTGCTGCTGCATCACGCCGGTGAGGTTCTGCACGTGGTGGCCGTACTCGTGGGCGAGCACGTAGAGCTGAGCGAGGGGTCCCGCTGTGGTGTCGTACTGCTCTCGCAGGATCGAGAAGAAGGTCGGATCGACGAACACCGTCTCGTCCGGCGGGCAGTAGAACGGACCGGTCGCGTTCGAGGCGGTACCGCACGAGCTCCCCGTCTGTCCGTCGACGATGACCAACTGCGGTTTGCGGTACCCGTCGAGGCGCTCGGCCCAGAACTGGTCGATGTCGAGCGAGGCCGCAGCGAGACGACAGGACTCGTTTTCGTTTGCATCCTGACCCGTCTCGCAGCTCGCGATCCGCTCTCCGCCGCTGCCGGGGGCCGCAGCGCCCCCGCCCGAGCCGAGCAGGCCCGTCAGGTCGGTGCCGGTGAACATCGAGATGAGCAGCACCACCACCGCGCCGAGGCCCACGGCCCCGCCGCCGACGGCCGCCACGGTTCCGCCCCGGCGCTTGGCCGAGTTGCCGCCCACGCGGGCATTGTCGTTGAACGTCACGGCCGTCAGGCTACGCGCGGCGGCGGCGTGCTCGGAGGGGCTGGACTTCCGGCGAGCGAATCGTCGAGCCGTGTGCCCGAAAGCCCGTGTAAGTCCGTTTTGCCCCGTTTCGCTCCATATCATACAGTTTGAAGTGTCATCCGTGAGCGCGCGAGGCGCGGAGCCAGGCGCAGGTCTTGCCCCTCTGGCCGACAGCGATTCCGCGCGAGCGCTATTCCCGCGAACCAGAAAGGCCCCATGCGTTACAACCCATCACGGCCCCGTCTCCTTGGCGCAGTAGCAGCCGTGCTGCTGGTGATCGGCGGACCCGCCGCTGCCGCATCGGCTGCCCCCAACTCGTCGCATTGGCCTGACCAGATCTCGATCCCCGACGCCTACGGGATGGCATTCAGTCAGGACGGTTCGACGCTGTACGTCGCGCAGCGCGAGGTCGGTGTGGCCGCGGCGTCGTCGTCGGGCGATGTGTACCAGATCATCAAATCGTCGGACGACTTCATGGCCGTCGCCACCGAGGCGAATGGCGACCTTCTCCTCACCCTCGACAGCGACCCCAACATTTACCGCGTCAACATGACGGAGCTAAACCGAAATCCCGAGGCGGGCAAGGGCCCGATGTGGAAGTTGCTGCTGGCCGACGTCGTCTATACCTCCACTTCCAGCTCCTCTCTCAACTCGCTTGCGGCGGCGCCCGACGGCACGATCTATTACTCGACATCTCAGGACAACCAGATCAACGTCCTCCGCGACGGCGTTTCGACGCCCTTGCTCACCTCATCGGCAGGCTCGCCGTTCAACGGCTTCTCGCTGCTCTCCGACGGCGGGTTGGGCGCGCTGGACCGAGACGGAGTCATCTACGAGGTCTCTGCGGCGCAACTCGCCTCGGGCTCGGTTGAGCCCTCCGCCCTCAAGATCCTCACGACGGGTGTGAGCGACTACGGCTTCGCCGCTTTCGACGGCGACACGTTCTACGACGTCTCAGGCACGAAACGGACCTTCCAAGGCGCCCCTGCCGACGTCCCCGATGCGCCGACCGGACTCACGGCGACGACGGGTGATGGCGAGGTCACGCTGCGCTGGAAGGCCCCCGAGAACGACGGCGGCGCGGACGTGACCGAGTACACGGTCCTCGCTTACAACCGCAGCGATGACGAATTCGAGCGTGTCGCGTCGACGACGACTACCACCGCGAGGGTAACGGGGCTCAAGAACGGAACCCCTACCCAGTTCGTCGTCAGAGCCTCGAACAGAGTCGGTAAGAGCGACTTCTCCGGCAGCCTCACCGCAACCCCGTTCGCGCTGGACGTGGTTTACACGACCGGCGGGGCGACCCTCGCATCGGACGGCACGGTCGAAGCGGGGTACTCCGTGACCGCGACCGGGAGCGCCCTGCCGCCCGGCGCAGCCCTGAGTCTCGTGCTGCACTCTACTCCGGTCACCCTCGCCACCGGGGTGGTCGGCAGCGGTGGCACGTTCACGCTCACCGGCACCGTCCCCTCGGACACGGTCGCGGGAGCACACACTCTCATCCTGACGGTCGCGCCCGCGGGAGATGACGCCCGCTCGGTGGAACAGCCCATCACCGTCATCAACGCGACCCAGACTCCCTCGCAAACGGTGAACCCGTCCCAGGGCACGTCGTCGGCAACACCGGATACGCCACCCTCCGCTGTCAGCCCGGCGAGTGCCGCGGGGCGCCTCGCGGCCACGGGAACGGATGACCCGGAGCCGGCGCTCGCCGCCGCTGCGTTCCTTGTCGCCCTGGGCATCGCGTTCTCCGTCCTCGGCCGCGTGCGCGAGCGCCGCGCCTGAGGGTCGGCGACAGAAAAAACGCCCACCGCGAGACGGCACCCCCCGGGGGGGTGCCGTCTCGTCGTCTCTCACCTCCCTTCGGATCGGTCCGGCGAAGCCGGCCCGCTCCGGAGGTCGAAGCGCGTTCAGCCCAGGAACTCCCGCGCCGCGACCACCAGGTTTTCGACGCCGCGGTCGATCGTCGGCTGCATGACCGGCGCGAAGTGCGGGGAGTGGTTTGTCGGGATGTCGCGCTCGATGGTGCCGCCCGCGAACGCTTTCTGGAACGTCTCGGGGTCGACACCGCCCCAGAACCAGAACACCAGCGGAGCGCCCGACTCGCGGGCGAACCACGACACGTCCTCGCTGCCGGTGAACATGCCGGGGTCGACGACCGAGCCCTCGCCGAACGAGCGCCGGAATGCCGCGGTGAGGCGGGCCGTGGCATCCGCGTCGTTGATGGTCGGCGGCAGGGTGTGGTCGGTGGTGATGGTCGGAGTCTGCTCGGCGCCCGAAGCGTCGGCCTCGGCGCGGATGATGCGCTCGACCTTGGTCATGACGCGCTCGCGCGCGGCGTCGTCGGGGTAGCGCAGGCTGAGCTCGAGCTTGGCCTCGGCGGGGATGATGTTGTTCTTCAGGCCCGCGTGGATCGAGCCGACGGTGACCACGGCGACGTCGCGGGGGTCGACCTCGCGCGAGACGACGGTCTGCAGACGCATGACGGTGGCGGCGGCCATGACGACCGGGTCGATCGTCGAGTGCGGGCGCGAGCCGTGACCGCCGCGGCCGTGCAGCACCACGGTGAGGCCGTCGGATGCCGCCATCTGGGTGCCCGGGCGCACGCCGATCATTCCGGTGGGGAGGGGGGTGACGTGTTGGCCGAGCACGATGTCGGGCTTCGGGTACCGGTCGAGGACGCCGTCCGCGATCATCGCCTTCGAGCCCGCGCCGTATTCTTCGGCCGGCTGGAAGACGGCGACGACCGTTCCCGACCACTCCTCGCGCGTGGCGACGAGGCGCTCGAGGGCTCCGACCAGCGCGGTGACGTGCATGTCGTGGCCGCACGCGTGCATGACGGGGACGGAGTTGCCCGCCGGGTCGGTGCCTCGAGCGGTGCTGGCGTAGGCGAGACCGGTCTGCTCCTCGACGGGCAGGCCGTCCATGTCGGCGCGCAGCCACACGACCGGACCGTCGCCGTTGACGATGCTCGTGACGAGGCCGGTGCGGCCCACGCCCTCTTCGACCTCGAGCCCCAGGTCCGCGAGATGCCGGGCGATGACACCCGCCGTCCGCGTCTCTTGGAACGACAGCTCCGGGTGGGCGTGCAGGTCGGTGTAGAGGCTTTCGAGGTCGACGCTCATGCCACCGAGCCTAGTTCTCCGCGCCCGCGCGCGGTCAGGCGCCTCTCTGTCGAGTGTCCAAGAAACGCCGTACCGAGCGGCGCGGCGACGGCGTGTCGTGGACAGTCGACGAGAGAGCGGCGGCGGGCCACCGCACCGCTACCGGATGCCGGGGACACCCGCAACCCATCCGCTCCGGTCAGGTTGAGCGGCGACGCTTTCGCCATGACCACCACACACTTCGACTACCTCATCGTCGGCGGCGGAATGGTCGCCGACACCGCCGCCCGTGGAATCCGCGAGATCGACGCCGACGGCTCCATCGGCATCCTGAGCGACGACATCGATGAGCCCTACACGCGCCCCGCTCTGAGCAAGAAGCTGTGGACCGATGAGGAGTTCACGTGGGACAAGGTGCCTCTCGGCACCTCCGGCGACACCGGAGCCGACATCCGGCTGCAGACGCGCGCCACGGCGATCCGCCCGGACGAGCACGAAGTGGATGCCGACAACCAGACGTTCTCGTACGGCAAGCTCCTCATCGCCACGGGCGGGAAGCCCGTGCCCCTTCCCCTCGAGGACCGATCGAACGGCGAGCGGGCCCTCAGCTTCCGCACCGCCGAGGACTATCGCCGGCTGCGGGCGCTCGCGAAGGACGTCGACCGTATCGCCGTCGTCGGCGGCGGCTACATCGGGTCGGAGCTCGCCGCCGCCCTCGTGCAGAACGGGGTCGACACCGTCCTGATCCACACCGGATCGGTGCTCGGCGACGCGGTGTTCCCGGCCGGGCTCGCCGAGCGGTTCGAGAAGCTCTTCCGTGATGCCGGCGTCGAGATCGTCGCGGGCTCCAAGGTCACGCAGGGAGAAGCGGATGCCGGCGGCGTGCGGCTGTCTCTCGAGAACGGCGACGAGGTGCGCGCGGATGCCGTCGTGAGCGGCCTCGGCATCGAGGTGGCCGCGGACCTGGCGGAGCAGGCCGGCCTGACGGTGGACGACGGCGTTCACGTGGACGCGCAGCTGCGCGCGTCGGTCGACGACGTCTACGCCGCGGGCGACGTCGCCAGCTACCCCGACCGTCTGCTCGGGCGCCGCCGCGTCGAGCACGTCGACAACGCGAACGAGCAGGGCAGGGCCGCCGGCCGCAACCTCGCTGGCGCCGCCGAGGCCTACACGCACACGCCGTACTACTACTCGGCGGTCTTCGGCATCCGGTACGAGGCGGTCGGCACGCTCGACTCCTCGCTCGAGACGGTCGAGGACTGGCTCGACGCCGAGCGCGGGGTCGTCTACTACCTCGACGACGAACGCGTCGTGGGCGTGCTGCTGTGGAACGTCGAGGAGTCTCGGGATGCCGCCCGCTCGGTGCTCGCGGAGGCAGACACCCTGACGCGGGACGACCTCGTCGGCCGCATCCGCTGAGAAGCGGGGGCGTGACGGCGAGCGGTCTCGCGCCCCCGGCATTCGGCTCGGATCCGGTCGTGGGGGAGAGCGCCGCGGGACTAACCTGGACGCGCGCTGACAGTTCTCGGCGCGCGAACCCCCCCCAGGAGCACCTGATGGCTACCGCCGAACTACGACTGTCCGTCCCCCTCGACTCCGCGCGCGACGCGGTCGGCTACGCGCTCGCCGAGCAGGGCTTCACGGCGCAGCCCACGGCATCCGGATCCCTCGACGTCTCGCGCGGGAGCATGGGCACCACACTCGTGGCCGGGGCCTTCGCCGGGCAGGACATGCACGTCCGTTTCGACGTGCACTTCTCCGAGATCCCCGAGGGCACTCTCGCAGCGTTCGAGCACTCCACCATGGGCGGTTTCTTCAAGGGCGGGGCGATCGGCGCGGCCAAGGTCGGCGATGTCGTGCGCGAAGCAGCTCACCGCACGGGCGCTCGGCTCGCTCAGCAGGGTGTGCTCGTCGGCGGGCCCCAGGGCGTTCCGGCTTCACCGACCGATGCGGGCGCCGCGCAGCAGCCGGCCGCGACCGGCGACACATGGGCACCCCCGGTGCCGCCCGCGCCTGCCGGGTACCCCGGCGTCGTGTCTGCTGCTGCCTCGGCCGACGCAGGGACCACCGCCCCCGCGTACGGCGCGGCGACGGGGGACGCCCAGACCGGCGTGCCGGCGTACGGCGCGCCTTTCCCCGGCACCGCGCCTGCCGCTTCGAGTCGCACCAACGGTATCTCGATCCTCGCGATCGTCCTCGGTTTCGTCTTCCCCCTCGGGGGCATCATCGCCGGCGCCGTCGCTCTCGCCCAGATCAAGCGCACGGGCGAGAAGGGCCGCGGCCTCGCCATCACCGGCATCGTCGCGGGGGCGGTCATCGGGGTCCTCGCGATCCTCGCCGTCGTCGGACTGCTGATCTTCTCGTTCACGGTCGGGTCGAAGGCATCCTCCGCGGACCCCTTCGATGTTCCGACGTTCCCGCAGGACGGCGGCGTGACCGTGGGCCCGAGTGAGACGGCTCCCGGAGGTGATGGCACGTACACCCTGCCCGTCGGGGTCTGCCTCGACGACGTCCCGAGCGGATTCATCAGTTCGTCGAACATCGTCGAGTGCGCGGCCGCGCACACCTACGAGGTCTTCAGCAGCTTCGTCCTCCCAGAGGGAGCCTTCCCCGGCGACGACGCCATTGCCTCGGCGGCGCAGCAGGGGTGCGACGCCGCTTTCCCGTCGTTCGTCGGCATCGCCTACGAGCAGTCCGCGCTGAACTACCAGTACGTCGCCCCTACCGAGGGAACCTGGTCCGACGGGGACCGCGAGATCTCGTGCTTGCTCTACGATCCCGCCGTCGAGGAGACGACCGGGTCGCTGGCGGGGTCGGCGCGCTGACGACGGACCTCGACGGCGGGTCCGTGCGACGCCTGCTTCCTCCGCCGGGCGGTCGAGGAGGTCGTCGAGCGATCCGCTCCGGTGGCTGACAGCGCCTCGCACGCTCCGCGCGTACGAGCCGTCGTCCGGAGGGCGCGGAGGCTGCTGGCCCGAGAACGCAACGGACGCTTCGTGAATCCGCACGTGCGATACATTCGGGCCGTCGCGCAGAACGTGGGGGCATGCGATGGATGCTGCGAAAGGCCCGTCGGCGTGGGCACGGTTCTGGAACGCCGGGCACTGGTGGAAGGCCGTGGTCCTCGCCGTCGTCTACTTCGTGCTCTACCAGGCCCTGTCACTGGCCATGGTGCCATTCGTATCGCTCGCGGGTGAGCCGGGGAGCGCGTCGTACGTCCTCATCTTCTTCACCGTCCCGATCCTGCTCGGCGGCCTCCTCCTGGTCGCCTTCGGGGCGTCCGTGGGGTGGCTCAGAAGCCTCTTCGCACGGCAATCGCTCGGCGGCCGCGGGTGGATGTGGATCGCCATCGTCGTCGTCCTGCTGTTCAACGTCCTGCACCTGCTGAGCATCGACTACGGCACCGCAGGTATCGAGTACGTCCTCACCTGGCTGCTCACCGGATTGTTCATCGGCTTCGCGGAAGAGGTGCTGACCCGCGGTTACGTCGTGAAGATCATGCGTGAGGCTGGGCACCGTGAGATCGCTGTCGCCCTCGTCTCAGCCGGCACTTTCGCCTTGCTGCACGCCGGGAACCTCCTCGGGGGGCAGTCCCTGTTGGCCACGGGCATTCAGCTCGTCTACACCTTCTTCTTCGGCATCCTCATGTATCTCGCGATGCGCGTCACGCGCACGCTTCTCGCCCCGGTCCTGCTGCATGCCAGCACCGATCCGAGCATCTTCATGCACGCGCAGTACCCCGCCGACGGCGCCATCGGCGCCGTCGCCAACCTCGGCAACTTCGCGGTGATCATCGTCGGCGCGGTCCTGGTCTTCTTCATCCGAGGACGCATCGCGCAGGGGGCTCGGAGCACGTCCTGAGGATCGGGGCATCCCACCTGCGCGGATAGTCGGCGCGTCGCCGCTTACGACGATGCCCGTCGTGAACGTGCGACACGAAACGCATGATCGGGCCGGCCCCCTTCCGCTCGGTGCCGGTTTGCGGTTCGCTTAGCGCCCCAGGCGGTGCCGACGTCGAGCTCGGAACAACGCCGTCATCCCAGAGAGGAGATCAGCCCGAGGCTGCTCCGCACCGATGCGGAGCGTCCGAGTCCGCTACCGGAGGTTGAAAGATGACTGCTGATTACCCCACCGTCACCCCAGAGCAGTTCGAATCCGCCTGCGAGCGCGCGACCGAAGCGCTCGCACTGTACATCGACGCGCGCGACCGAGCTCGGCTCGCCGAGCAGGAACTGGCGGAGTTGAAGCTGCGCAACGCCGCCGCCCGCGCCGTCGACCTGCGCGAGCAATGGCAAGAGGCGGAAGCGCAGGTGGATGCATTGCGGTGCGACGTCGACGGCGACAGCTCGGTCTCCTGCAGGGCCAGAGTCGGTCACACGGGAGAACACGATCATCCGACCGAGTCGCGTCCGATCCGGCTCGTCGGGTGAGACGGTCGGCGACGCGCCGGCGCGGACGAGACTCCGCATCACGCTGAGTGGGGCCGTCCGGGTGAACGCGGAGGCGATCCGTCAGTTGTCGGTCGCGTCGTCCGACTTCTTCTCGCGTGCCTCGGAGAGCGCTTGATCATTCCATGCCTGCTGCTGTTCTATGAGGCGGCGAGTCTGCTCGTTCACGTGTCGTCCCGCGCGACGGTCCCTGGTCGCGTCCTCGACCACGCGCCGCGCGACATCGGAGAGCTTCTGCTGACTGTTTCTCGCGCGCTCTCGGAGCAGTGAGAATGCGGCATCCATATCGATGCCGTGAACGTGGGACAGAATCCCCTTCGCCTGCTCGATGACCACGCGACTGTTGAGGGCGTATTGCAACTGCTGCCGGGCGAGATCCGCCTCCCGGAATGCGCGCTCGTGCAGGATTCCGATGGTCGCGATATCGGCGAGGCCGCGAGCGGCCAACGCATCATCGGCCGTCAACGCGTCCGGCTGGTCGCCGAAGAGATTCAGAGAGCCGATGACGTCCTCACGCAGGCGCAGGGGGATGGCGTGCATCCACCGGTATCCGAGCTCCCCGGCGGCACCTGCGAACCTCGGCCAGCGTTCACGTATCCCGGCGATATCGCTGACGGTGACGGGCTCTCCCAGACGGTACGCGTCCAGACAGGGCCCTTCATCCTCGCTCAGCTGGAGGAGGCTGATCAGCTGGCTGCGTTCGCTGGTGGAGGCGACCACTTCGAGGGTCCCATCGGCATCCGGGATGAGGATGCCGACGCCTGCCACATCGAGGGTGCGAGCGCACCGGATCACGAGCCGGTGCAGAAGATCCACGACGTCATAGCCGGTGACCATCGTGTCAGCGAGTTCGACGAACGTCTCGACCAGCTCTTTCTCTCGCGATACATCCGTCATAGGGGCAATGTACTTTCCTTCACCTCGGACTACGCCGAAAAATCGATATCGCGTCGGATGATGGCCTGCGCGACGTCGGGGACGGACATACCCGCTGCGAAAGCGTGAGCGCGAATAACGACCATCGCATCGTCAGACGGTACTCCGAGCTGTGCCATCACCATCCCCGTTGCCTGGTGGAGGAATCTCCTCGGCGAGGCCTCGGCCGCAGGAGACGTCAACTCGCTGAGAACCTGGTCCACCACGCGAACCGCGGCGACATCGGCCATCGCCCACGCTTCCTCCACGTCGTGCGGGCTCAAGGCATGCGCGGTCGTTGCGTACAGGTCCACGACGCCCACGTCGATCGCGCCCAACGCCATCGGGAACGCGTAGGCGGCCCGAATCCCTCGGGACTCGGCCGCCGTCAGCAGCTCCGGCCAGGACAGCGTCGACGCCTGCCTCAGGTCAGGCACCAAGACGGGTGTCCCCGCCGCTTTCGCTTCCCAGCAGGGGCCCACCCCGAGATCGAGCTGCATCCCCTCGAGCTCGGCAGCGATCGCGTCGCTCGCACCCACGGTGGTCAGCTCGAACGGGTCCCCCAGGGTGGAGATCGCCGCGTGGTGTATCGGCAACTTCGATACGAACCAGTCGCACAGGGAGGTGAAAGCGGGGAATTCCAACATGATGCTCCTGACCTAGGTACAACCCAGCGGCCTAGGTCTAGGGGACGCCACTGTCCACTGTAGGGCCCTTCTGCGGCGACGTTCGTCACCGGGTCGCGTTGCAATGCAGGAGAATCCGCTCTTGATCTCGCGCGGGCATGACAATACTCTGAACGCACGTTGCCCCAGACCCCGGCAGGCTCACTCGCTGGTGAAGATCGGGGCACGCTGTGGGACTCCTCTATTACGGTTCGATCCGTGAACCGCTGCCGCTTCCCGATGTTTCCCTCGCCTACCTGCAGGCCATCGCGGTCGCGAAACTAAAGCGGAACGAAGCGTTCTTCGCATCATGGCGAATACCGCGAGAGGTGAACGGCGCACGTCTTCACGTCTGGCTTCATCCCGCGATCGCTTTGCGATTCGTCATCGATGCTCAAGATGGCGTCGCTTTGCGACCGGCCATCGTGGATCAACTGATGCGCACGGCCGCCACCTCGATGATGGGGGTCGATCTCGACGTCGTCACGCAGACGGCGCACGCTTCCGTCGGCTTCTCCCCGGTGTCGCCGGGATCATGAAGTTCGCCCGCTTGTCCCCTCGCCCCGAGGTGACCCCGGCACCCGCCTGGCGTGTCAAAGGGCCGGGCCACCACGTCCTCACCGACGGCGTGCATGTCATCGGTCACGTCGTCGAGGCCCCCTACGGAACCTTCGTCTCCTTCGATGCCACGGCGAAACCGATCGCGCGACACGACACCCTCTCACAGGCGCGGACTCGCGCTTCTCACGCTGCGGGATGGGACGGCGATGACACGCGCCGCGTGCCCGCCGGAGCCTTCGCGCTCGCGGCCGCGGCATCTCTGCTCGGGATCGTGTTCGTCGCCGTCACCGTTCTTTCGCGGTGATGCCGCCTCGCCGGCGACAGCACTGCTGCCGCTGGCGAGGCCGCGCTCGGACGCACCCGTGCGGTCGCGATCAGTGGCCTCTTTGCTCGGCGGCGGACATGATCCGGTGCACGCTGAGGACGGTCCACGCGGGACCGGCGATCAGCATCGCCGTCGAGAGCGCGTCGAAACAGTCCGGCGCCTCGATCTCGATTCCATGATCGAACCCGCCGAGTTCTTCGCTGGTCGAACCCAGCGTCGCGATCCAGTGCATGACGGCACCGTCCCACCGTCTTCGTCAGCCCGCGACGGGCCTTGACACCCGGGGGCTCGCAGATGCAGCCGACGCCGTGTGACGGGCCAGGTGAGGGGAAGCGCGGGCGGGTTCGCGCGCGCTGGGAGAGCATCTGCGCGGTGTCCTCCTGCGGGGGCTGCGGCGGATGATCCCGCTGCGGTGGACACGAGGTGGGTCACGAGGGGCGTGCGAACGGGCCGCGGCGGTCAGCGGGTCGCCTCGGCCGCATCGCCGGAGTGCGCATCCTCGGGCTTCGGGTCGTCGCCGTGATCGCGCGGGAATGCATCCGCCGGGGTGAACGTCACCGTGCCGGCGAGCCGGGCGATGGCCGTCGCCCGCGTCAGCTCATGACCCGCGATGTCCGCGGATCGAGCGGCGTCAGCGTCATCCTGCGCTTTGACGGCCGAGCTGATGTCCGCCAGTCGGGTAGCCAGGGTCGTGGCGAGACCGTCCCGGAGCTCTTCCAGATTGGTCTGAGCGATCTCGAGGCGGCGATCCGAGACGGTCAGGACGACCGAGGGGTAGCCCGCGTCGGACAGGTACTTGGCCGTGTCCGCATCGAGAATGCGCGTGATCTCGTCCGCGAGGGGACGGCGAGTGAAAACGGCCTCCACCGTGTAGCGACCGGGCGCCAGATCGGTCAGGAGGGCCGTCGGCAACGACCCCACGAGTACGGAGGTGAGACCGAGCGGAGCGGAACTGGTGATCGGCGGCATGTGCGTGTCCTGTATCTCGTGATCGTGCAGACCGCAACCGCACTGACAAGGGCGACACGGGAGCGAGATGGTCGCTCATACGTAAGACCGTCGTCTCGATGGTTCTGTCACAAATTGATCCGAGCAATCTCATGGCACCGTTTCCCACCCGCGCCGCTCCCCCGCCGACAGCGCTGCTCCCCGCCACCGATGAGTTTCTCGTCGGCCTCGCCGTTAAGGGAGACCCTTCTGCGTTTCGGATGCTGGTCTCTCGGCATGGTTCGGCCATGCTCACCGCGGCCGCCCGGATCGCTGGAAGCCCCATCGCGGCCGACGACGCCGTCCAAGAGACCCTCGTCATCGCGTGGAAACGTCTGGCACAGCTGCGCGAGCGTGAACACGTGAGGGGATGGCTCATCCGCATCGCCACGCATCAGGCGCTCGACCACCTCCGCGAAAGACGGCGCGAGGTCCCCTTTCCCCGCTCCCACGAGAGCTCCCGCGAGGGACCAGAGGTTTCCGCGATGAGAAGGGCTCAGCTCATCGACCTGTCCCGGGCGGTGCACGCTCTCACGAAAACGCAACGGGACTGCTGGATCCTGCGCGAAGTCGAAGAGATGCGCTACGTGGACATCGCCGACACGATCGGACTCACCACCGGTCAGGTGCGGGGGAACATCGCCCGCGCCCGGCTCAGCATCAAGACGCGCATGGAGGACTGGCGTTAGCGTCGCGCCACGCGACACCCCGCGCCCGTGACTCCGGAAAGCTCTGTCGCACCACGTCGAGGCTCGTCACGCATCTTCTCGGCGAAGCGTTCCAGGCACGAGAGGGAACGAAGTGCAACCCGGGCCCCCGGACGCCCCCGTGGCGCATAGCGTCGCCCTTATGTCCCACACGATCGAGCGATTACGCATCACCGTCGCCGACGTGACCTACGCATTGGGCCCCGTCGAACACATCGATGCCGTCAAGGCGGCCATTCTGGCGGGAGTGCACGCCGGTGGTGGATTCGTCGACCTGATCCTCGACAACGGCCGGCTCCTCAGCCTTCTCGTGACAGAGTCCTCCCACATCGCCATCACCGTCGACACCCTCCGACTGGACTCCGGCACGGCCGACGGTGAGTTCAGCGGGGACGAGCGCCCGAGGGTGTCCGTCGACTACGACGCCGACACACCTTTCGACACCATCTGAACCCGCCCGGGAGCGCGGCGGATCCGGTCGCCGCTCACCCCGTCGGAGCGGCAACGCCCCGCGTCCGCGAGGGGGTGGTTCAGCGGGACGAAGCGCCCGCAGACGAGGGCGCGGCGGCATTGCGTTGCCCGCTCTTGCGGTCCCATTCCAGCGACTTCCACTGCAAGAAGGTGCACAGGTTTCCCGCGACGACCAGCTCGGCGGCCAGGCTCGTCAGATCGATCGCTGACAGCTTGAGCTCTTCGGGGCTCTCGGTGATCGTCAGCTGCCACATCGGGTCGTCGTACCCCCGCGCCCCCATGAAGATCGACGCCGTCGCATTGCGCAACCGGACGATCACCAGCCCGGTGTCTTGATCGCCGCTGTCCTCCTGGGGGGCGACGGTGATGCGACCGGCTATGCAGTGCTCCTGATCTTCGAACTCCTGCACCCACGTCTCGAGCTGCTCACGAGAACGAAGGGGCGGTGAGTTCTCGAGGCGGCGCATGCCGACGAGTATGACACCCCCGCCCCCGGACAAGCCCGCACACGGTCGGTCTTGCGTCGGGGTGCGCGAAGCGATCCAGATCCGATCGCGCCCCCTCTCCGCGCGTCAGCGGCGCGGCGGACGACCCGGGTGCGCCGTCCGCCCACGATCAGGCGACACCATCCGGCACGGCGCTAACTCGCGTCGATCACGCCCAACGTCTCCAGGTGCTGCGCGACACGCTCGTGCGTATGGCACGGGACTTGCCCCCCGTCGACGAAGCGGACCGACTCCAGCGTCGTCACAGAGGACGATGTGAGACCGAATTGGTGGACGTGCAGTGTCACCGACACCCTTCCCACTCCCGGTACTTTGTAGGTCCTCATGCGGCGACGGTACGCCCGCGTCCGCGAGCCGCCGACCAATACTGCGTGAAGCGGCTCGCACGTTCCAAGGAGCACAGAAGACGACCTTCGTTCCGACGGGGCGGGATGCCCGCGCGATGCAAGGGTGCGCTCCTCCCTCTCGCCCGTCGCGCTCAGCCGGAACGGCGGCGACTTGATGGACTGTGTTTACAATGTCCTACGGCCGGTTCAGGGGAACGCCGGGTCGTTGAGAAATCAGAGGTAGCCGGTGCCGTTTCGTACGAAAGCCACCTTGCAGGCGTGGCTGGATGAGTACGCCGCAAGCGGTGCCGGCGGCGGTGGGATCGCGTTCGTAGCGGATCAGGAGCCCGTCGACGGCATCGACAGCGGGCTGGTGATCTTTCCCCTCGCGAACGCGACGACATCGGTGTATCTCGCCCCGATCGCCGTAGGTGCCCCGGACTGGCGCGTCACCTTCGAGGCCCAGCCCGAGATCACAGAACTCTCGCCCCAGTCCGTTCAAGACCTCTGCCGCGAGCTTCTGCACGCCGCCGATCTCTGCGCGTTTCTGCAGCGGAAGTCGATCGAGCACGTCGCGGAGCCGGCGGCGGACGCGCGGGATGATCTCGGCGGCAGTCCCGTCGACGCCGGCTGACTCCCCGAGGGCATCGCGGGGCGGAGGGTCGCGGGGGCGGCAGGGGCAAGAGCGGCGGGATGCCGGACCCCTTGCGGTTCGACACCCCACCCCTGCAGCGCCTACGGCGCACATCAGTCGAGGCAGGCAATGAACCCGACCGTACGCGCCACTCGCACCGCACAGCCGACCCTAGGTCAGTGCGGTGGGTCAGCGGAACCCCATCCGACCCATAGGCCGCAGCGCGGGCGGCGCGGCTCATGCTCGAGCGATCGCGGCCACCCCGGACGAGCGCGACGACGGCGACCACGGCTGCCGCGACCCGCATGAGGTCGATCAGCGCCGCGGCGGTGGGGTGAGCGGCATCCGCGGGTCCCGCTCGAGCTCGGAAACCTCCAGCGTCGCGCTCGCGTATCCCTGCCGACGCCTCAGCGCCTCGGCGCCGCCGTCGACCCGCGGTCGACCAGCTCGAACGGCAGGGTGCCGAGGCCACGGCCCGGCTCGGCGCCGTCGAGCGCCACCAGCACGGCCTCGGCCGCGCGCTCGCCCTGACCCCGAGCGAATTGATCCACGGTGGTCAGCGAGAACCAACGGCCGAGTTCGTGGCCGTCCACCCCGACGATCGACACGTCTTCGGGAACGCGCAGGCCGAGCTCGCGCGCGGCGAGGATCGCCCCGATCGCCATCTCGTCCGACGCGGCGAACAGCGCGGTCGGCGGGCTCTCGGCGGTGAGGGCGCGGGTTGCCGCGGCGGAGCCGCCCTCGATCGTGAAGTCGGCGGGCTCGACCACAGTGTGGGCGATGCCCGCTGCTGCCAGCTGCTCGAGAAACCCTCGGCGGCGCAGTCCCGGCACCGTCGAGCCCGCGGCGGTGACGGGGTCCGCCCCGATGTGCGCGAGGCGGCGGTGGCCGAGAGCGAGCAGATGATCCGTCGCCAGGCGGCCTACGGCGAGATCGTCGACCGTCAGGGTGGTCAGCAGCGGGTTCGGGCCCGCGATCGCGACGATGGGAACTCCCAGACCCCGCAGTGAGGCCGACTCCTCGGCATCCAGTTCGAGGGCGATGGTGATGACCGCGTCGATGCGGCGGCGACGCAGGTGGTCGTCGAACACGCGGCGACGCTCGAGTGGGTCGATGCTCACGCTGTAGAGGGTGATGTCGTAGCCCTCGCGGACGAGGGCGTCGGAGATGCCCGCGAGCACCGTGCTGAAGAACCAGCGGTCGAGGAACGGCACGACCACCCCCACCGCCCGCGCTCGTCCGGTCGCCAGGCTCGACGCGGCCGCCGACACGACGTAGCCGAGCCGGTCGGCCGCAGCGATGACGCGGTCGCGCGTCGCGCTCGAGACGGGCCCGCGCCCGCTCAACGCACGCGAGACCGTGGCCGTCGACACCCCCGCCGCGCGGGCGACGTCGTCGATACCGGCCACGGTCTCGCGATCGATCGATGGATGCCGCGGCCTACGCCGCCGCGATCCAGACGGTCGTGTCGGTCGGCAGGCGCTCGCCGTCGAGGGGGCCGCTCGCGATGAGCACCTCGCCCGCGGGAAGCTCCACCGTCTCGTCGCCGAGGTTCGCGACCACGAGCAGCGAACCGTTGCGGAACGCCACGACGTCGTCGCCGTACTCGTCGAGCCACTCCAGGTGGCCCGCGCCGAGATTGCGGTCACGACGTTCGGCGAGGAGCGACCGGTACAGCGTCAGCGTCGAGGCCGGGTCGTCGACCTGCGCGTCGCGCGCGAGCTCGGCCCACTCGGCCGGCTGGGGCAGCCACGACTCGCCCGTGGTGTTGAAGCCGTAGGCGGGGGCGTCGGCGCTCCACGGAATCGGCACGCGGCAGCCGTCGCGACCGTACCGCTCGCCGTTCGTGCGGAACCACGTGGGGTCCTGGCGCGCGTCGTCGGGCAGATCGATGACCTCGGGAAGGCCGAGCTCCTCGCCCTGGTACAGGTACGACGAACCGGGGAGTGCGAGCATCATCGACGTCGCCGCGCGCGCACGGCGCAGCCCCTTCACGGGGTCGGGCTGGCCGGGGGACTTCGGGCCGATGCCGGCACCCTGCGGGTTCTCGGCCGTCAGTGCGAGACGCGAGGCGTGGCGCACGACGTCGTGGTTCGACAGGACCCAGGTGCTCGGGGCGCCGACCGCGCCGTACTGTGCGAGCGACTCACCGATCACGTCGCGGAGGGCGGCGGCATCCCACTTCGTCTCGAGGTAGTGGAAGTTGAACGCCTGGTGCATCTCGTCGGGACGCACCCACAGGGCGGTCTGCTCGACGGTCGGCAGCCACGCCTCGGCGCACAGGGCGCGGTCGCCGTCGTACGCGGCGAGCACCTCGTGCCATTCGCGCCACACATCGTGCACGCCGGGCTGACCCCAGTAGGGCACTTCTTCGGCGTCGCCGCCCATCGAGCCGCCCTCGGGGTCGGGCGTGAAGTCGGGCAGGCCCTCGGCCTTGATGAGGCCGTGCGCGACGTCGACGCGGAAGCCGTCGACTCCGCGATCGAGCCAGAAGCGCAGGATGTCGCGGAACTCCGCACGCACCTCTTCATTGGTCCAGTCGAAGTCGGGCTGGCTCTCGTCGAAGATGTGCAGGTACCACTGGCCGGGGGTGCCGTCTGCCTCGGTGATGCGCTTCCACATGCCGCCGCCGAAGACGCTCTCCCAGTTGTTCGGGGGCAGTTCGCCGTTCTCGCCCTTGCCGTCGCGGAAGATGTACCGCGCCCGCTCGGGGCTCCCGGGGGCGGCCTTCAGGGCCTCTTGGAACCACACGTGCTGATCGCTGGAGTGGTTCGGCACGAGGTCGACGATGACCCGGATGCCGCGCTCGTGCGCACCCGCGAGCATCGCGTCGAAGTCGGCCAGGGTGCCGAAGATCGGGTCGACGTCGCGGTAGTCGGCGACGTCGTACCCCGCGTCCTTCTGCGGCGAGGTCTGGAAGGGGCTGAGCCAGATGGCATCCACCCCCAGGTCTTTCAAGTCGTCGAGGTGCGCCGTGACGCCGGGCAGATCGCCGAGGCCGTCACCCGACGCGTCGGCGAACGAGCGGGGGTAGATCTGGTAGATGACGGCGGTGCGCCACCACTCGGAGCCGGGTGCGGCGACGAGATCGGCGCGCGCGTCTTCCTGCGTGAAGGTCATGCGACAACGTTAGTGCAAGCGCTTGCATCGTGGTCAAATGGGCGGCGGGTAAATCCCGGCGGGCGTAGCCGGGGGGGGGGTGAGGATGGTTCTGGTCGAGGCCCGGGCGGCCCGCACCTGGGGGCGTCAAAACTGTTCGAGTGTCCAGAACACCCGGACGAAATCTCGAAATGTCCGGGTGTCTTGGACACTCGATGCATCGGGCGAGAGCCCGCCCCGGCGAGCCCCGCCTCGCGGGCGCCGCGATTAGAGTGGGGCGGTGCCCGACGCCTCCGCCCTTGCCCGCGCTGAATCGCTCATCACCAGCATCCCCGACTATCCGAAGCCCGGGATCGTGTTCCGCGACATCACGCCGCTGCTCGCCGACGCCGCGGCCTTGCGCGTCGTCGTCGAGGCCATGATCGAGCCCTTCGCCGGACGCTTCGACGCCGTCGCGGGAGTCGAGGCTCGCGGGTTCCTGCTCGCCGGGGCCGCCGCCATCGTCGCGAACGTGGGCCTCATGCCCATCCGCAAGGCCGGCAAGCTGCCCCGCCCCGCGGCGAGTGTCTCGTACGACCTCGAGTACGGTTCGGCGCGGATCGAGATGCACGACGACGCCGCAGCCGGCGCTCGCGTGCTCCTGCTCGACGACGTTCTCGCCACCGGTGGAACCCTCGGTGCGGGCCGCGAGCTGCTCGAGGCCGTGGGCAGCGAGGTCGTCGGTATCGCGACGCTGCTCGAGATCGACGGCCTGGGCGGCCGCGAGGCGCTCGGCGGCGACCTGCACTCGGTCTTCCACGTCTGACGCGGCGCTTCGCGCGCTGATCGACGGGGCGCCCGAGCGAGCTGAACGTCGACGTTCCGGTGAGCGGCGTGGTACGCGTCGGTGACTCACGACGGCCCCGGAGGGCCGATCCCGGCTCACGCGGGCGTGCGCACCGCCGCGAACTTGTTGCGGCGACGCAACGCGAAGCCCAGGCGCTCGTACGCGGCGATCGCGCCGACGTTGGCGGCGGCGGCGTGCATCATCGCGCGATCCCCGCGCTGCTGGATGTGGAAGGCGACGTCGAGCACCAGCCGCGAGGCGAGGCCCTGGCGACGGTGGTCGGCGTCGACGGCCACGGCGCTGATCTCGGTCCAGCCCGTGGGGTGCAGGCGTTCACCGGCCATCGCCACGAGACGTCCGTCGCGACGGATGCCGATGTACCGACCGAGCTCGTAGGTGCGGGGCCGGAACGGGCCGGGCTGATTGCGCGCGACGATGTCGATCATCTCGGCCGCATCAGCCGCACTCAGCTCGACGGCCTCGTCGTCGGGGCGGGTGCGCAGGGTGTCGGTCTCGACGAGCTGGACTCCCTCGCCGCCGCCGACCCATTGCCAGTCCGCGGGGATCTCGCCCTCGAAGCCGGAGAGCCCCACGTCGGCGCCGGGTCCGACGAGCTCGCGGAGGGCGTCCCACACGTCCGGGTCGTCCCACGTGCGCACGGCCACGAAGGGGGCGACGTCTTCGGGGTAGCGCTTGACCAGATCGCCGCCGACCGCGAAATGCGCGTGCGGTCCCGCGAGCGAATGCCACGCCGCGTTGTCGAGCACCGTGGCGTCGGCGTGCGGGACGGGGAGCGGGAGGGCGGAGGTGGTGGTCATGGGCATCCGTTCTGGGGGAGGTGCGACGGGGCGCACGTAAGACAACAGCGTCGACCGCTTCGCATTCCGCGGCGCGTCAGCGCACGCCGGCTCGGGCCCGCGCCGCGAGGGCGACGGAGACGGCACCGGCGATCCGATCGGTCTGTCGCAGCGACAGGGCATCGGAGCGGGGGCGGGTGAAGGCCCCGGCTTCCATCGACGAGGTGAAGGGACCGATCGCGAACATCGCCGCACGGGGCTGCCCGTCGCGACCGATCACGCGACCGTCGGCGTCGACGTCGATGCGCCCGAGCGAGCCGGTGAACGACTCGTCCGAGACGTGCACTTCGCGTCCGTGGCGACTCGCGAGCTCGCGCAGCACCGGGTTCTCGCTCGCCGACGCGGTCGCGGCGGGGAGCCACGCGTCGAGGAGCGCGCGAGCGCTCACCTCGCCCGCGGTCCGCGGCGACGACGCCATGAAGCCTTGTTCGGCCTCGACGCGCACCGAGATGTCGGGACCGAGAAAGCGCACGATCCCGGCCTCAGCCAGGGCGAGGAACTCCTCCAGCCGGTGCGCCGGCGGCCCCGAGGCGACGTAGCTGAAGAACGCGTGCCAGGTCACGGGCAGATCGACAGCGCGCGAGCGGGCGCTCCACCGCTCGGTCGGGATGTCGGCGAGCCCGAGGAACGACGACAGGATCGTCAGGAACAGCGCCTGAGCGGCGCTGCGGTCCTGGCTCGTGCGCAGCTGCAGATCGTCGACGATGTGCCGGCGCACCCGCTCGTGCACGTCGAGGGCGCCGCTGAACGTCTCATCGCCCAACGGCACGTCGAGCGTGCGCAGGTCGAAGCGGTCGAGGGGGTCGGGGACCACCTCGGCGGCGGCCAGCCGGAGCGCCGAGGTGTCGGCATCCACCTCCCGAAGGGTCTCTCGGAACACCTCCCACGTCGTCGTCACGCGTTCGGGGTGGCCCGTGAAGAGCTCGCGGTAGTGCCCCCACACGAGCTCGCGCGCGATGAGGGGCCAGACGTCGTCGAGGAAGTCGACGGTGCCCGGTCGCGCGAGCAGCTCGGCGACCGCGGCCGGGGTCAGGATCTCGCGCACGGGTGCCTCGCCCTGCAACCGCGACGACACCTTCGAGCGGTAGGGCACTCCCCGGCGGGAGCCGAGGTGCAGGCGCGGCTCGAGGCCCGACGGCTCGTAGCGCAGGTTGCCGGTCGTATCGGTGACGAAGCGTCCGCCCCGACCCGCGGTCAGCAGCACCACGGCGTCGACCGCGGCCAGGCCCATCCCCCGGACGATCACGTCGTCGCCGGGGGCGAACACGCTGAGGTCGGCGTCGGCGGTGAACGCCGGAGGGAGGTAGGTCAGACCGGCGCTCGCAGCGGCTTCGCCCAACGACACCGCCTCGCCCTCGGGCTCGCGCGCGTTGTGCCCCATCGCGTAGACGAGCACGTCGGCGGACAGACGGATGCCGTCGGCGAGGGCGACCTCGTACCCGTCGGCGGTGTCGTCGACCCATTGCACGACGCCCTCGTGCCACCGCACCTCGACCCCGGGCGGGGCGATGGCGACCGTGCGACGCCAGAACCAGTCGAGGTAGGCGCTCTGCAGACGCCGCGTGGGAAAGGAGTCCGGGCGCAGGCCCTGCAGCTCGAAACGCAACTCGGGATCGTCGATCGTCACGTCGGGGAGCGTTCCCGCGCGTACCCGCTCGGCCCACTCGATGAGCGAGGGGCCCGAGCGGATCGGTCCCGAGATCGTGCAGGACTCGTCGGTGAAGACGGTCACGTCGCGTGCCATCGAGTTGAGCTTGAGCAGGGGCGACTGCTCGCGTCGCCAGATGCGGCCGGCCCCCGGCGGGTAGGGGTCGACGAGGGTGATGCGCAGCGGCACCGGGGAGCGTCGGGCGAGCAGCCGCTCGACGAGCATGACCGCTCGAGGCCCCGCCCCGACGATCACGAGGTCGGTCATCGCGCCCCGACGCCCGCGTGGACCGGCGGGAGACCCAGCAGGTCGTGCAGCGTCGCCCCCTCGTCGTACGAGCGGCGGTACGACCCGCGCTCCTGCAGCAGGGGCACCACCTTGTCGACGAACTCGTCGAGGCCGTGCGGGGTGACATGTCCGACCACGGTGAACCCGTCGGTCGCGCGCTCCTGCACGTAGCGGTCGATCTCGGATGCCACGTGCTCCGGCGTGCCGACGAAGGTGTGCTTCGCGGTCAGGCGGATGACGAGCTCGCGGATAGTGAGGTTCTCGGCCCTCGCCTGCTCGCGCAGCTGACCGACCCGGGCGCGGATCGCGGCGTGCCGCCCGGCGAAGCCCTGCGCCGTCTCGACCCCCGTGTCGGGCTCGAGGTCGGGCAGCGGCCCGTCGGCGTCGTACCCGCTGAGGTCGCGGTTCCAGATCTGCTCGAGGTAGGTGATCGCGGTCTGCGGGCGCACCTGGGCGAGGGCGATCTCGCGCGAGCGCTCGCGGGCCTCGTCGGCGGTGTCGCCGAGCACGAAGGTCGCCGCGGGCAGGATCTTCAGCGAGTCCTCGTCGCGGCCGTTCGCCGCCAGACGCCCCTTCACGTCGCGGTAGAACTGCTGCGCGTCGTCGAAGGCGGTGTGCAGCGAGAAGATGACGTCGGCGTGGGCGGTGGCGAAGTCGCGGCCGTCGGGGGAGTCCCCGGCCTGCACGATCACGGGCCGCCCCTGCGGGGAGCGCGGCACGTCGAACACGGCGTCGACGTCGAACAGGCGGCTCTCGTGCCGTACCCGAGCGATGGCGTCGTCGCGCAGGAACCGACCCGTCTCGGCATCCGCCACGATGGCGTCGTCGCGCCACGATGCCCACAGCGCCTTCGACAGCGCCGCGAACTCCGAGGCTCGCACGTACCGGTCGGCGTGGTCGAGGTAGCCGCCGCGACGGAAGTTCGCCCCGTGGAACGCGTCGGAGCTCGTCACGGCGTTCCACCCCGCCCGCCCGTTCGACAGCAGGTCGAGCGTGCCGAGCTGGCGCGCGAGCTCGTACGGCTCGTTGAAGGTCGTGTTGAGCGTGCCGACGAGGCCGATGTGCTCGGTCACCGCGGCCAGAGCGGTGAGGATCGCAAGGGTGTTCGGGCGGCCGGCGACGTCGAGGTCGTGCAGCTGTCCGCGGTGCTCGCGCAGACGCAGCCCCTCGGCGAGGAAGAGGTAGTCGAAGAAGCCGCGCTCGGCGGTGCGGGCGAAGTACTCGAACGACGAGAAGTCGATCTGGCTGCCCGCGCTCGGATCGGTCCAGACCGTGGTGTTGTTCACGCCCGGGAAGTGCGCGGCGAGATGGATCTGACGACGGGTCATGCGCCGACCTCCTGACGGGCGTACCGGCTGGCGAGGCGGGGGAGTCCGACGCGCTCGCGCAGCGTCGGAGCGCCGTCGTCGGGGAGCAGGATGCCGGCGGCCGCCGCGCGCGGCACGACCCGGTCGGCGATGGCCTCGAGGTCGGCCGGAAGGCGCGCGGGCCGCAGGCGCACCCCGTCGACGCCGGCGTCTGCCAACGCACGCAGCTCGTCGACGACGTCGTCGGGGGTGCCCACGACGACGCGCGCGTCGGTCGCGAGCGTCGCGCGCTCCTGAAGGCGCTCCCAGGCCGAGGCGGCCGTGGCGGGGGTCTCTTCGACGAGCACGAGCAGATCGGCGAACACGCGTAGCGGCTCGTCGAGCGCGCGCACCGCGTCGGCGGCATCCGCCAGTTCGCTCCGGATGCCGGCGACCGCCGCTGCGTCGGAGGGGGTGACGTACACGAGGTCGGCGTGCTCGGCTGCGAGGCGGTACGGCACCGTCTGGTGAGCGAGCGCGGTGACGAGCGGCGTGCCCTGCGGGGAGCGCGGCACGATCGAGGCGCCCGTGATCGAGAAGAACTCGCCCGCGAACTCGACGTTGTGCACGCGGTCGCGGTCGAGGAACTTCCCGGTCTCGACATCGCGGACGATCGCGTCGTCCTCCCACGAGTCGGCGAGGCGGCGGATGACGTCGGCGACTTCACCGGCCTCGCGGAACGCCGCGACGATCGCGGGGTCGTCCTCGACGCGTCCTGACGCAGGGCGCACGGCGGGGCCGTCGGCGCGGCGGCCGAAGTTGGCCCGCTCCTGCGCCGTCGAACCCGCGACCAGCCGCACTCCGCCGCGTCCACGGCTGGCGTGGTCGAGGGTCTGCAGGCCCGTCGCGAGGTGGAACGGTTCGGGGTGCGCGGTGGTCGCGGTGGGGACGAGTCCGAGACGACGCGTGACGGGGGCGAGGAACGACGCCAGCAGGACGGCGTCGAGGCGCCCGCGGGCACGATCGCGGCGGGTCTCGGCATCCGGTTCGAACGACCGGCCGCCCAGACTCAGGGCGTCCTCGATCGTCGCGAAAAGGAGCCCCGCACCGTCGGCCGTGCGGGCGAGGTCGCGCCAGTACGCGGGCGAAGTCAGCTCGGTGGGCCGGGCCGCGGGCTCGCGCCAGGCGGCCGGGTGCCAGCCGGCGCCGTCCAGGGCGACGGCGAGATGGATGCGATCCGGCATCGGGAGCTCCTTGTGTCAGGCGAGGTGCTGATCACTGTCTCGCCGGAGTGCGCCGGGTCTCAATCCGTGTCGTCATACAACGCCTCGAAGCGTCACGAACGGACAGAGACGCGCGAACGTAGCGCCCGGACCCGCGAGGTGCACGACTGTGACGCTGCGAGACGCATCGTTTCGGCCGGTGACGCATCGCGACAGACCGTTTCGCTCGAGGTGAGCGCGTCGCCGAGGCCGCCTACGTTCGGCGTGATCACCGTCCCCGTCGAGAAAGGTCCGCCCATGAGTGTCCCCACCGCGATCGCCCCGACCACGGCTCTGTCCGCTCTGCTCGACGACCTGCGCGGGGAGGCACCCGACATCGAGGTGCGGGCGTCCTCGCCCGAGACGGCGGAGTTCGGCTACGACGCCGGCACGGCGCCCCGCCGCGACGCCCTGGCGCCCGACGGGCCGGCGGTGGCGTTTCCCGCGACGGTCGCCGAGGTACAGCTGCTGGTACGCCTTGCCGCACGTCACGGCGTCAGCGTCGTGCCGCGAGGGGCGGGCACCGGTCTCTCGGGCGGCGCGACGGCCCACGCCGATCAGCTCGTCGTCTCGACCGACCGCCTGACGCGGATCGTCGAGGTGTCGCCCGCCGACGAGGTCGCCGTCGTCGAGCCCGGGGTGCTCAACGCCGCCCTGAACGAACGCCTCGCCCCCCTCGGCCTGTTCTACGCCCCCGACCCCGCGAGCTGGCGCATCTCGACCATCGGCGGCAACATCGCCACCAACGCCGGGGGTCTGCGCTGCGCCAAGTACGGCGTGACCCGCGAATCGGTGCTGGCCCTCGACGTCGTGCTCGCCGACGGCAGCCTCGTCTCGGTGGGCCACCGCTCGATCAAGGGCGTCACCGGCCTCGATCTGGTGTCGCTGTTCGTCGGGTCGGAGGGCGTGCTCGGCATCGTCGTGGGTGCCACCGTGCGCATCCGCCCCCTCCCCGTCGCGCGTCGCACGGTGACGGCGTTCTTCGACTCGACGAGCGCGGGGGCGGCGGCCATCGGAGCCATCACGGCCTCGCGCGTGCGTCCCAGCGTGATCGAGTTCCTCGACGAGCCCACCCTCGAGGGCATCGACGCGGCCCGGGATTCCGGGCTCCGTGCCCGCGGCGCAGCACTGCTGCTCATCGAGCTCGACGGCTTCGGCATCGACGAGCAGACCGCCGAACTGACCACCGCGCTCGAGGCCGCCGGTGCCCGCGTGCGGGTCGAGAGCGACACGGATGCCGAGATCCTCTGGGAACTGCGACGCTCGGGACGCCGATTCGACGAGCGGTCCTGGTTCGCCGGGGGCGACGTCGCCGTGCCCAAGTCGCGCATCGCCGAGGTGTTCGCCGGCTTTTCCGCGATCGAGGCCCGCTACGGCGTGGCCGTGAGCGCCGTCGCCCACGCCGGCGACGGCAACCTGCACCCCGTCATCACCCTGCCCATCCCGGTGGACGCCGACCCCGCCGTCGTCCCCGCGTCGGTGCACGACGCCGCCGATGCGCTGGTGCGCGCCGCCCTCGCCGTCGGCGGCACCGTCAGCGGCGAGCACGGCATCGGCACCGTCAAGCGCGCGCTCGCCGCCGAGGAGCTCGCCGCCCGGGTGCGCGAGGCCCAGCTCGCGATCAAGACCGCGCTCGATCCCGCCGGGCTGTTCAACCCCGGCAAAGCCCTGTAACCCGCATCCCACCGCACACGCACCCGAGGACACCCCATGACCACTCGCCTCCGTCCGCTGCGGCGCCTTCTCGGCGTCGCCTCCGCCCTCACCGTCGGTGCCGTCCTGCTGAGCGGGTGCGGCGCCGGCTCGACCGCGGCCCCGGCCGCCGGTGCCGCGCCGAAGTCCGGCGGCGACCTGGTGTTCCTCATCGACTCGCTCGGTGCCACGTGGATCCCCAACAACAGCTCGATCTCGAGCTACCAGGGCCACATCTGGGGCCACCTGACCGACAAGCTCGTGTACGTCGACGCCGAGGGCACGCTGAGCCCGTGGATCGCCGAGAGCTGGGACGAGAACGCCGACAAGACCTCGTTCACCCTCCACCTGAAAGAGGGGGTGACCTTCTCGGACGGCACGCCGCTGGACGCCGCCGCCGTCGTGGCGAACATCGACATCTGGGCGAAGGGGCGCCCCGACGAGGGCATCAACCGCATCGGTCTGTTCCCCTCGGCCAACTACGTCGGGGCGGAAGCGGTGGATGCCACGACGGTGACGGTGTCGTTCGCCGCTCCCACCCTGAGCTTCATCCCGACGCTGGCGTACCACGGGTCGATCCTGCTCTCGCCCGCGACGCTCGCCCTCCCCGCCGACCAGCAGGCCGACCTCGCGAACGACATCGGCAGCGGTCCCTTCGTCGTCGAGAAGGTCGCCGACGGCGACAGCGTCGTGCTGAAGAAGCGCGACGACTACGACTGGGGTCCCGAGGCGCTCGGGCACGACGGGCCCGCCTACCTCGACTCGATCACCTACAAGCAGGTCGCCGAACCCTCGCTGCGCACCGCCTCGGTCGAGTCGGGCCAGGCGCAGGTGGCGTACAACGCCAGCCCGCAAGATCTCGAAGCGCTCAAGAGCGAGGGGCTCACGGTCGAGACGCCCCGTTACCTGGGCTTCGTCAACGGCTACGCGCTGAACACCTCGGTCGCCCCCTTCGACGACATCAGGGTGCGCCAGGCGGTGCAGCACGGCATCGACCGCGACGAGATCCTCTCGACCGTCTACACCGAGGACTGGCACGCCGCGGAGTCGTTCCTGCAGAGCACGGTGCCCGAGGCGACCGATCACAGCGCCGACTTCGCGTACGACCCCGACGAGGCGGCATCCCTTCTCGACGAAGCCGGATGGGTGAAGGGTGCCGACGGCGTGCGCACGAAGAACGGCGAGAAGCTGTCGTTCACGCTCTACCCCAACCCGTACCTGCAGGCGTCGCAATCGGTCGACGAGCTCGTCGACCAGCAGCTGACCACCCTCGGGTTCGAGGTGCACCTCGAAACCTACGACGTGCCGACCTACGGACAGAAGGTCATCGGCAACGCGACCGTGCCGGCGACCGAGATCACCCGAAGCTTCGTCGACGTCGGAACGGTCGCGGGCGTCCTGACCTCGCAGAAGAAGGGCGACGAGGACTGGTTCAAGGTGGGCACCTCGGATGCCACGCTCAACGACCTGTCGACGCGCATCGCCACGGCCACCGACCGTGACGCCCGCGCGAAGGTCGCCGACGAGCTGCAGGGGTATGTGCTCGACCAGGGCTACTTCGTGCCGCTCACGCAGATCGTGCAGCGCGTCTACGTGCAGGCGCCCGACGTCAGCGGCGTCACGTACAACGGCCTCGCCTACGCGTACTACCTGGACGCCTGGCTGAACGACTGAGACGGGCGAGGGGGTGGATGTCTGGGCATCCACCCCCTCTGACCCACCGACACGAAAGGAGGGGAGCATGCTCCGCACCTACGGCCGCTTCGCGCTGCGGCGTACCGGTCAAGCGATCGTCGTCGTACTGCTGGCGTACCTGTTCACGTTCTTCGTGATCAGCATCCTGCCCGGCGACCCCGTCACGAGCACCCTGCGCAACCCCGACAACGGCTTCACCGAGGACGACATCGCCCGGATCGTGGCGTACTACGGCCTCGACCAGCCCTGGTGGGTGCAGCTCGGATCGTCGCTCGGGCGCTTCGTGGTCGGCGACCTCGGTGTCTCACTGCGGTCGAACCTGCCCGTGAGCACTCTCGTGCTCGACGCGCTGGGGTCGACGCTGAGCCTTGCGGCGGCCGCCCTGCTGGTCGCCGTGGTGCTCGCCGTCGCGATCGCGTACGGTACGCAGTTCCTCCCCGCACGCTTCGGTCAGGGCGTGCTGCGCTCGCTGCCGTCGCTGTTCCTGTCGGTCCCGAACTTCGTGATCGGCCTGCTGCTGATCCACGTGTTCGCCTTCGGGCTCGGACTGTTCAGCATGATCGACACCGAGACGCCCTGGGGCACGTTCTTCGCGGCGGTGGCCCTCGGCATTCCCGTCTCGGCGCAGCTCGCGGAGGTGCTCATCGCCTCGCTCGACCACGAGTCGCGGCAGGAGTACGTCGCCGTCGCGCGCTCGCGGGGCCTGCGATCGGGGGCGCTGTTCCTGCGTCACCTCGTGAAGCCCTCGGCGCTGCCGACGGTCACCGTTCTCGCCCTCATCGTCGGAGAGCTCCTCGGCGGCGCGCTCATCACCGAGGCGATCTTCGGCCGCGTCGGAATCGGCACCCTGGTCGAGTCGTCGGTGGCCAGTCAAGACCTCCCCGTCCTGCAGGCCGTGGTGTCGCTCGCCGCCATCGTCTTCGTGGTCGTCAACCTGCTCGCCGACCTCGCCTATCCGCTGCTCGACCCCCGCGTGTCCATCGGCTCGCGCGGGCGCGCGGTCACGGCGACCCCGCGCGAAGAGCCGGCGCCGCTGCTGCGGGAGGAGGTGAGCGTCGTATGACCGCCGCACTCGCCGCGCCGCCGCGCTCCGTCGTCGCCCGGGCGCGCGGCATCCGCCTCGCCGTTCCGTTCGGCGTCATCGTGTCGTTCCTCGTCGTGGCGGTGGTGCTGGCGTTCTCGCTCGCGCCGGCCCTGTTCACGTCGCAGAACCCCGCGCAGGGCGTGCCGGCCGACAAGTTGCAGCCGCCCAGCGCCGCGCATCTGCTCGGCACCGACCACCTCGGACGCGACCTGTTCGCGCGCATCGTGTTCGGCGCGCAGTCGTCGGTGACGAGCGCCCTCGTCGCCGTGGTGATCGGCGTGGTGGTGGGCGGGCTCATCGGCCTGCTCGCGGGGTTCCTGGGGTCGTGGACCGACACGGTGCTCGCCCGTCTCGTCGACGTGCTGCTCGCGATCCCGGCGTTCCTGCTCGCCGTCGTCATCGTCAGCTCGCTCGGTTTCCAGACCATCAACGCCGCGATCGCCACCGGCGTCTCGGCCGTCGCCGTGTTCGCGCGGGTGATGCGGTCGGAGGTGCTGCGCGTGCGCTCGTCGGTGTTCGTCGAGGCGGCGCGGTTGCAGGGCGGATCGAGCCTGCACGTGCTGTTCCGGCACGTCCTGCCCAACGCCTCGCGCTCGCTCATCCCGCTCGCCGTGCTGCAGTTCGGCCTGTCGATCCTCGTCATCGCGGGGCTGGCGTTCCTCGGCTACGGCGACCCGCCCCCGGCATCCGACTGGGGTCTGCTCATCTCGGCCGGCAAGGACTACCCGCGCGCGCCGTGGCTCGTCGTGTGGCCCGCCCTGGTCACGGTGGCGACCGTGCTGTCGATCAACCGCATCAGCCGTTGGCTCCGGAGGACGTCATGACCATCACGCTCCCCTCGCGCGAACAGACACGCGCCGAGGCCGCACCCCTCCTGAGGGTGCGGGACCTCTCGGTGGCCTACGGACGAACCCCCGTGGTGCACGACGTGTCGTTCTCGATCCCGGCCGGTGGCAGCCTCGCCCTCATCGGCGAGTCGGGCTCGGGCAAGTCGACGATCGCGCGATCCGTGCTGCGGCTGCTGCCGCGCGCCACCGGACGGGCGAGCGGGCGCGTGGAGTTCGGCGGCGACGAGCTGCTCGGGCTGAGCGAGGCGCGGTTCCGCCCCTTCCGCGGCCGGCGCATCGGCTTCGTGCCCCAGGATCCCTCGCACGCGCTGAACCCCGTGCGCACCGTCGGCTCGCAGGCGCACGAGGCCGCCGCGTTGTCGGGAATCACGGATGCCGGCGCGCAGCGTGCCGCCATCCTCGACGTCTTCGCCCGCGTGGGCCTGCCCGACCCGGGCCGGGTCTACGGCTCGTACCCGCATCAGCTCTCCGGCGGCATGCTGCAGCGCGTGCTCATCGGGCTCGCGGTGCTGCCGAAGCCCGAGCTGCTCGTCGCCGACGAGCCCACCAGCGCGCTGGACGTCACGATCCAGAAGCGCATCCTCGACCTCCTCGGCGAGCTGCGCGACGAGCTCGGCATCGGCCTGCTCCTCATCACGCACGACCTCGCGATCGCCGCCGAGCGTACCGACGAGATCGTGGTGCTGAAGGACGGGCGCGTGCAGGAGGCCGGGCGCACGCGCGAGGTCTTCGCGGCACCGACCTCGCCCTACACGCTGCAGCTGCAGGCCGACGCCCCGGCGCTCAACCCCGACCGCTACCGGCACGCCGACGAGCGCGGGGTCGACGCGTGGACCACCGACACGACCGCGACCCGCATCGAGGTGCGCGAGGTGTCGAAGAGCTTCGTGGTCGACGGGTCCGAGCGCGCGGCGGTGTCGGCGGTGTCGTTCCGCGTGCCGCCGGGCACGACCCACGCGCTCGTGGGCGAGTCGGGCTCGGGCAAGACCACGACGGTACGGCTGCTGCTGGGCCTCGAGACCCCCGACGCCGGCGAGATCCTCGTCGACGGCAAGGCCGCGACCGGGCGTACCGAGGCCGAGCTCCGCGGCATCCGTCGCCACCTCCAGCTCGTGTACCAGAACCCCTTCACCTCGCTCGATCCCACCTGGAGCGTCGGGCACATCGTCCGCGAACCCCTCGACCGGTACCGTGTCGGCACGCGCGCCGAGCGGTCGGCCAAGGTCGCCGAGGCGCTGGATGCCGTGGGCCTGTCGCCGCAGCTCACCCGCCGTCGCCCCGACGCCCTGTCGGGCGGTCAGCGTCAGCGTGTCGCGATCGCGCGCGCCCTGGTGCTCGAACCCGACGTCATCGTGCTCGACGAGCCGACCTCGGCGCTCGACGTGACGGTGCAGGCGGGGGTGTTCGACGTGCTTCGCCGACTGCAGCGCGAACGCGGTCTCACCTACCTCTTCGTCTCGCACGACCTCGCGCTCGTGCGGCAGATCGCCGACACCGTCTCGGTGCTCAAAGACGGACGGGTCGTGGAGGCCGGGCGGGTGGCCGACGTGCTCTCGCACCCGCGCGAGGAGTACACACGGGCCCTCGTCGACGCGATCCCCACCCCCGACCTCCGGAGTTCCCGATGAGCGTTCTCGCCCCCTCCCGTCCTGCGCTCGTGCAGGCTTTCACGGCGCCGAAGGGGTTCGGCGACCAGACCCTGCGCGATCGTCGCCCGGACGCGATCGAGCTGCTCGGCGGCATCCCGGACCCCTCCGTACTGCCGACCGTCGAGCTCGCCGAGGCGACCGCCCGGGTACTCGGTCGCGCCGGTGCGCCGTCGCTGCAGTACTCGCGCACCGAGGGCATCCCGGCTCTGCGCGAGTGGATCGCCGCGCACGAGGGCGTGCCCGTGGAGCGCGTGCTCGTGACCAACGGCGGCTTCCACGGCCTCGCGATCGCGGTGCAGACGGTGCTCGAGCGCGGCGACCTCGTCGCCGTCGACAACCCCGTCTTCCCGCTGTTCTTGCGCGGCCTCGAGCTCGCCGACGCGCGCGTGCTGCCCATCCGCGTCGGCTCCGACGGGCTCGACGTCGACGCCCTGGCATCCGAGCTGCGTGCCGGCGAGCGCCCGGCCGCGGTGTACACGGTGCCGGAGTTCCACAACCCCTCGCAGTCGTCGTTGCCGACTGCCCGGCGGCGCGAGCTCGTGGATCTCGCCGAGAAGTACGGCTTCGTCGTCTTCGCCGACGACCCCTACCGCGAGCTGCGCTTCTACGGCGAGCCCGAGTCGCTCGCGCCGTTCCACGACTCCGACCACGTCATCCACGTCAACACCTTCACCAAGACCCTCGGCCCGGGCCTGCGCCTCGGCTGGGTCGTGCTGCCCGAGCGCCTGATTCCGGATGCCGTCGCCCTGCGCAGCCGCCAGGACGGGCACTCGTCGACTTTCGTGCAGGCGGTGGTCGCCGAGCTGCTGACGAGCGATACCGGACTGTTCCCGCGCGTCTTGGGGGCGGCGCGGGAGCTGTACCGGTCGCGGGCGCACGCTCTGGCCGACGCGCTCTCGGCATCCGGCTTCTTCGACGTCACGGTGCCCGACGGCGGTCTGTTCCTGTGGCCGCGTCTGACCGACGACTCCCTGGATGCCGACCGCCTTGCCGCCGACGCGAGCGCCGAGGGCGTGGAGTACCAGCGCGGGTCGTTCTTCCCCTCGGGGCCCGGGACGGATGCCGACCGGCACCTGCGCCTCGCCTACGGCGACACGTCGGAGGAGCTGTTGCTCGAGGCGGCGGCGCGGCTGACGCGGGCGGTGGCGCGGCAGCGCTGAGCGCGCGGGGATACGGGGGCTGGGGCCGCAGCGCTGAACGCGCGGGGGCCACGGGGGCGGCGTTCGCTCAGGGATCTGCACAACCTCAGTCCGCTGGGGGGTGTTCGGGCTGAGGTTGTGCGGATCGCTGAAGTTGTGGCGGGCGGCGCGAGAGTGTCTCGCGCTCGCGCGCTGATGGAGATGGCTGCGTGCTCACGGCCCGCGGCCCCGCGCGTGACGACGTGACCACCCGTGAGTGTCCAGAACACCCGGACGCCGCGAAGAATCGTCCGGGTTTCTTGGACACTCAACCGGCTGGGGGCGGGGGCGACGGGACGTGGGGCGTGACGAGCCCCGGCGTCAGGCCGTCGGCGCCCACCCGAGCAGCGGCCCCAACCGCCCGGCGATGTCCTCGAGGATTCGCGCGTAGTCGTCGGGCTCAAAGGCGAAAGGCAGCGCGAACGCCACCTCGTCGACCTGCGGGAACGACCGCGACGACAGCAGACGCTCCGCGATCTGCTCCGAGGTGCCGACGATGTCCTCGGCGAACAGCAGACCGCGGGGGCCCTGAGGGATGCCGACGCGTCCCCGCCGCGACTCCGCGTACGCCTCGTAACGTCGGCGCTGCTCCGGCGTCGCCGAGTCGGTCGGCACGACCACGAGCCCCTGGGACACCCGGGCGTTCTCGCCGTCGGGGTGCGTCTCACGGTAGAGGCGGATCTGCGCGTCCTGCTCGACGTCGAAGTCGGTCGAGTGCACCGACTGGATGACGCTGCTGGTCAGCAGATGGAAACCGTTCTCGGCCGCCCAGGTGGTGGATGCCGGGCTCCCGGCGCCGTACCAGAGGCGGTCGGCGAGGCCCGTGGAATGCGGCTCGACGCGCTCCGAGTACTCCTCGATGCCCTCGGTGCCCGAGAACGGACTGACACGCTCGCCGGCGAGGAAACGGCGCAGGCGAGCGAGGCGCTCGTAGCCGAAGTCCTCCTGATCGGCGGTGTCGGGGTACAGCGCGGGGGCGATCTCGTCGTAGCGTCGCGGAGCCCCGACCGAGAAGCCGGGCTCCAGCCGCCCGCCCGCGAGGACGTCGACCGTGGCGAGGTCTTCCGCCAGGCGCAACGGGTTCTCCCACCCGAGCGGGATCACCGCGGTGCCCAGGCGGATGCGGCTCGTGCGCTGCGATGCCGCGGCCAGCACCGCCACGGGGGACGAGATGCCGTACTGCAGGTGGCGGTCGCGCAGCCACGCGCTGTCGAAGCCGAGGCGCTCGCCGCGCTCGATGATCGACAGCGTCGTCTCGTGCCCGGCCCGCGGGTTCTCGCGGTCGAACAGGCCGATGGTGAGGAATCCGAGGGAGCGGAGCGGTCGGGTCACCCTCGTCACGCTAACGGCGTCGCCGTCGGGGAGGGGGTCGCGGCGTCACGGTCCGTCATCGCGGGTTCCGGCCCTCGCCCGGGCTGAACGGAAGCGCGAACACCCAGGATGCGGAAACAGAACCGCTATCCGCTGGACGTCGTCTCGAAATACGCCATCGTTCTACTGGGGGAATGGACAACGCTTCAGCGCTCGCACCCGCCGACCGTGATCGCGTCTCGACGCGTGTCAGCCTAGCCCTGCTCGGCGTCCGCAGCGACGCCCCCGTCCGCCGCACCGGCGGAGCCGGCCCGAGCGACGACGGCCACTTCGTCGTCGACGGCGAGGGCGCGGCCATCCCCCTCAATCCGAACAGCCCGTACGTCATCACCGCGTCCGGGCGCCTCACCCGCGACGGTGCCGATCTCGGCTTCGACGTCGCCCCGGTCGTGCGACCGAAGTTCTACGACCTGCAGACCGACGAGGGCGTGGCGTACGACAAGATCGCGAAGCTCCACGGCAAGAACGTGCTCGCCACCACGGTCGTGCAGACGTGCGTCCGCTACGACGAGAGCGAGCGTTGTCGCTTCTGTGCGATCGAGGCCTCCCTCGATGCGGGTACGACGATCGCGGTGAAGACGCCCGCGATGCTCGCCGAGGTCGCCGAGGCGGCTGTGCGCTTGGACGGCGTGACGCACATGGTCATGACCACCGGCACCTCGAACGGCTGGGACCGCGGCGCCAAACACCTCGCGCGTTGCGTGCGGGCTGTCAAGGCCGCCGTCCCGCAGCTCGAGATCCAGGTGCAGTGCGAGCCGCCCGCCGACCTGCAGGCCATCACCGACCTGTACGACGCGGGCGCCCGATCCATCGGCATCCATGTCGAGTCGATGGACGACGACGTGCGCCGCCGATGGATGCCGGGCAAGTCCCGCGTGAGCATGGACGAGTACCGCGCCGCGTGGCGCGAGGCCGTGCGGGTGTTCGGCTGGAATCAGGTGTCGACCTACCTCATCGTCGGCATGGGGGAGGACCCCGATGAGGCGGTCGAGGGGGCGCGCGAGCTGATCGAGATGGGCGTGTACCCGTTCGTCGTGCCGTTCCGCCCGCTCAAGGGCACGCTCGCCACCGACGTCGATAAGGTGCCGGCCCCGCACCGCGCGGTCGTCGACGACATCACGTCGCGGGTCGCGCAGCTGCTGCACGCGGCCGGCATGCGCGGTGAGGATCAGAAGGCCGGGTGTGCCGCGTGTGGCGCGTGCAGCATCCTCAAGACGGCGGGCGCGTGATGTTCGACGTCCCTGTGCTGACCGGCGCACGCCGTGCGCAGGAGGCGCCCGCGTGGGTCATCCGGGTGGCGGATGCCGCCGACCTCGCCGCGTACCGCGCGATCCGGCGCGACGTGTTCGTCGGCGAGCAGGGGCTCTTCGCCGGCACCGACCACGACGACATCGACGACGACCCCCGCACCGTGGTGCTGGTCGCGGCGACCGCCACCGGTGACGTGCTCGGCGGGGTGCGGCTCGCGCCCGCCACCGCGCGCGACATCGGCTGGTGGACGGGCGGACGCCTGGTCGTGCGCCGCGGCGCTCGACACGCGGGCGGGATCGGTTCCGCTCTCGTTCGCGAAGCGTGTCGTGAGGCTGTGAGCCGCGGCGTGCTGCGCTTCGACGCCACGGTGCAGGAGCGCAACGAGCCCCTCTTCCGCCACCTCGGGTGGGTGCGCTGGGGGGAGGCCGTGATCGGCGGCGCGCCGCACGTGCGGATGCGCTGGCCCATCGACCGCATCGCCGACCTCGTGGGGGCCATGAAGCTCCCCCTCGGCGACGTGCTCGCCGGCATCCGCGACGACCATCCCGAGTCCCTCGGCGGCGACGGCTGGGTCGGAGACGACGGGGCGCTCGTGTCGGGCACCGACGTCGTGGTCGCCACCGACGCGATCCTTCCCGCCCTCATCGACAAAGACCCCGAGTGGGCCGGATGGTGCGGAGTGCTGGTCAACGTCAACGACCTGTCGGCGATGGGTGCGCGGGCGGTGGGACTGATGGATGCCGTGTCGGCGGCCACCCCGTCGGCGGTGCGCCGCATCGTCTCGGGGCTGCGCAGCGCCGCGGTCGCGTGGGACGTGCCGATCCTCGGCGGGCACACGCAGCTGCGGGGGGCGTCGTCGCTGGCGGTGACCGCGCTCGGTCGCACGACCGCGCCGATCCCCGGCGGGGGTGGGCGGGTCGGGCACCGGCTGGGCCTCACCGTCGACCTGCACGGCCGCTGGCGCCGCGGCTTCGAGGGGCGCCAGTGGGACTCGACCTCCACCCGGACGGGCGAGGAGCTGCGGCACCTGGCAGGGCTCCTCGCCGCGCACCGGCCCGCTGCGGCGAAAGACGTCAGCATGGCCGGCATCGTCGGCACGACGGCGATGCTCGCCGAGGCGTCGGGCACGGGCGCGCGCATCGACGTGGCCGACATCCCCGCGCCGCCCGACGTCGCCTTCGGCGACTGGCTCACCTGCTTCCCGGGGTTCGGCATGCTCACCGCCGATGCGCCCGAGATCCCCTCGCCGCTCGCGCACTCGGCCACGATCGGCGAACTCAGCGCCGAGCCCGGAGTCGTCCTGCGGTGGCCCGACGGCGTCGAGACCCGTGCGCTCGACACGGATGCCACGGGCCTCGGCCAGGCGTAACGCAACCTCTTTCCGACCGAAACCAATCCGAAACACGAACCGACGAGCCTGGAATTAGACAGACGCTCCATCCCCGGCTCCACCGACGCGAAGGACACGACCATGACCACCGACATCGACGCCCAGATCGCCGAGAACATCGCCAAATCCCTCGGCGAGGTTCCGCACCCCTCGCTCCCCAAGGGCAGCAACATCTACGGCTCGACCAAGCTGTTCCCCGACTTCCAGGCCGAGGACGGCGAGTCGTACTTCACGCTCATCCACGGCATCCCGCACGAGTCGTCGGTGAGCTTCGTCGCGATCCTCCAGGCCACTCGCGCGCTGCGCAAGGGCTTCGAGTCGGCGATCTACCTGTACGGCCCCGGGACCCTCGCCGCCACGGCGAACCGCGGCTTCCCGACCACGGGTGACGCGGGCTTCCCGGGCGAGCTCAACATGAACAACTCTCTCGAGACCTTCATCAAAGAGGGCGGCACGGTCTACTGCTGCCGCTTCGGCCTGGCCCTGCACGGCATCCGCGAAGAAGACCTCATCGAGGGCGTCATCCCCGCGCACCCGCTCGACGTGCAGGACGCGCTCATCTACTACGCGCGCAAGGGTGCGATCATCAACTCCACCTACAACCTCTGAGGCCCGGCATGACCATGAAAGTCGCTTCCGTCTCGGCGAACTTCACCCGAGACCTGGAGCAGAACTACGCGCTCATCGCCGACCTGGTGACCGAGGCGCGCGCCGCGGGGGTGTCGTTCCTCGCGTTCCCCGAGGCCGCCATCGGCGGGTACCTCTCCTCCCTCGGCAACCACGGCGACACCGTCAAGACCACGAAGCGCTCGATGCCGCCGGCCATCCGGCTCGACGGACCCGAGATCGCCCGCGTGCAGGAGCTCGTCGGCGACATGGTCGTGACGATCGGCTTCTGCGAGCTGGCCGACGACGGTGAGACGCGGTACAACGCCGCGGTGTGCCTGGATGGCGAGAACATCTACGGCTCGTACCGCAAGGTGCACCAGCCGCTGGGAGAGAACATGTCGTACTCGGCCGGCGACACCTATCGCGCCTTCGACACCCCCATCGGGCGCGTGGGCATGCAGATCTGCTACGACAAGGCGTTCCCCGAGGCCGCGCGCATGCTCGCCCTCGACGGTGCCGAGATCGTGGTGAGCATGTCGGCGTGGCCCGCGGCGCGCACCGCGACCGCCGAGAACCTGCAGGACGACCGGTGGACCTACCGGTTCAACCAGTTCGACATCGCGCGGGCCCTCGACAACCAGGTGTTCTGGATGGCATCCAACCAGTCGGGCACCTTCGGGTCGCTCCGCTACGTCGGCAACGCGAAGGTCGTCGACCCGGGCGGCAACATCCTCGCGACGACCCTTCTCGGCACCGGGCTCGCCATCGCCGAGATCGACATCGAGGAGACGTTCCGGACGATGCGCGGGGGCATGTTCCACCTGCGCGACCGTCGGCCCGACGTCTACGGCCCGGTCGCCGAGACGGCCGGGGCGCACGTCGAGGGATGGAAGGAGCTGGCCCGTGCCTGAGATGCGCTTCGCGGTGCGCTGGCCCGACGGCGTCGAGTCCTCGCACTACTCACCGAGCCTCGTGATGCACGACTACCTCTCCACGGGGAGCAGCTACGACGTCGCCGACTTCGTCGCACGATCGAGCGAGGCCCTGGATGCCGCGGGCGAACGCGTGCGGGCCGCCTATGGCTTCGCGTGCACCTCGGCCATGGCATCCCGTGACGAGATCGTGCGGTCGGCGGCTGCCTACGACGGCGGCGAGGTCACCGTGCTGCGCATGGAGCCTCCCCTCCCGGTGGGTGCGTCATGATCGCCGTCGACCTGCAGCCGGGCGACCACTACTCCGCGGTCATCGTCGGCGGCGGGCAGGCGGGCCTCTCGGTCAGCTGGCACCTCGCGCAGGCGGGGGTGCGGCACGTCGTGATCGAGCGGGAGTCCGCGGCGCACGAGTGGCGCGACGGGCGGTGGGACAACTTCACCCTCGTGACCCCCAACTGGCACTGCCGGCTTCCCGGTTACGCCTACGACGGCCCCGACCCCGACGGGTTCATGACCCGCGACGAGGTCTACGCCTGGGTGCGCGGCTACGCCGACACGTTCGACGCTCCGATCGCCGAGGGCGTGGAGGTGCGGCGGGTCGACCGCCGCGACGACGGGGTGTTCGTCGTACAGACCAGCGCGGGCGAGATCACCGCGGATGCCGTCACCTCGGCGACCGGGGGCTATCACCGCCCCATCACGCCGTCGTGGGCCGACGACCTGCCCGAGCGCATCGTGCAGATGCACTCGCACCACTACCGCAACGCGGCACAGCTCCCGGGTTCGGTGCTCGTGGTGGGGACGGGGCAGTCCGGCACGCAGATTGCCGAGGACCTTCACCTCGAGGGGCGCCAGGTGCACCTCGCCGTGGGGCGCGCGCCGCGCGTGGCGCGGTTCTACCGCGGACGGGACTGCATGACGTGGCTCGCCGACATGGGCGTCTACGACGTGCCGGTGGGGGAGCAGGCCGCGGCCAAGCGCGCGGCGACCAACCACTACGTCACCGGGCGCGACGGCGGACGCGACATTGACCTCCGCCTCTTCGCGGCTCAGGGGATGGGCCTGCACGGACGGGCGATCGGCGTCGCCGACGGAAGCCTCGCGTTCGACGACAGCCTGGCGGCCAACCTCGACCGGGCCGATGCGGTCGCCGAGTCGATCAAGAACGACATCGATGCCTACATCGCCCGCGAGGGCATCGACGCTCCGGTCGAGGCGCGCTACCAGCCGGTGTGGACGCCCGCGGGAGGCCCCACTCGGCTCGACCTCGACGAGATCGACGCCGTCGTCTGGGCCATCGGCTTCCGCGCGGACTGGTCGTGGCTCGGCGACCTCGACGTGCTCGATGCGGCCGGGCACCCGGCGCACGACCGTGGCGCGACGGCGGTCCCCGGATTCTCCTTCGTGGGGCTTCCGTGGCTGCACACGTGGGGCTCGGGCCGTTTCCACGCGATCGCCCGGGATGCCGAGCACGTCGCCGCCGGCATCGTGGCGGCGTCGCGCGGCGTCCTCGCCGTGCGCTGAGCGGCCAGCGCGTACTCTCGGGGAATGGCATCCGTGACGATGGCTGCGGTGGCGGCCCACTTCGGTCGCGACGTGGACCGCACGCTCGCGAAGCTCCCCGGGATCATCGATGACGCGCGCGGGCGCGGTGTCGATCTGCTCGTGCTGCCGGACGCCACGATCGGCGGCTACCTGCTCGACCTGCACCACCCGGTGGAGGAGGGCGACGGCATCCCCCACTCCGTTGAGATCGACGGACCCGAGGTCGCCGCGATCGTCGCGCTGGCGGGTGACATGACGGTGTGCTTCGGGATCGCCGAGCGTGCCGTCGACGGGGGCGAGGAGCGGCGGTACAACACCGCCGTCTGCGTGAACGGGGACGGCGTGCTGGGGGTGCACCGCAAGGTGCACCTGCCGCTGGGCGAATCCGAGGTCTACGCCGCCGGCGACGACTTCCGCGCCTTCGACACCCCGGTCGGTCGCATCGGCATGCTGATCGACTTCGACAAGACCTTTCCCGAGGCGGCGCGGTCGGTCGCGCTCGACGGCGCACAGGTCATCGCGTGCCTGAGCGCGTGGCCGGCGAGCGTGACCGACCGGTCCGACCGCATCCGCAACGACCGGCAGGCCCACCTGTTCGACCTGTACGACTGCGCCCGCGCGGCCGAGAACCAGGTCTACCTCGTGTCGTCGAACCAGACGGGCGTGCTGGGCGGCCTGCGCTTCCTCGGGCAGGCGAAGGTCGTCGACCCCGCGGGCGAGATCGTCGCCAAGACCTGGGCGAAGGGCGGGCTCGCCGTCGCGGAGGCCGACGTCTCCGCCGACGTGGCCCGCGCGCGACGCTCGCTCAACCACCTCGCGCAGCGCGCCGAACACGCCTACCGGCTCACCGCGCCGGCATAGACCGCGTGCTCGCCGCGGAAAGGACGACCCATGCGCATCGCGCAGCTGACCTACTCCACCAAACCCCGCGGCGGCGTCGTGCACACCCTCGCGCTCGCCGAGGCGCTCGCCGCACGCGGTCACGAGGTCGAGGTGTGGACGCTCGGGCGCGGCGACGACACCGCGTTCTTCCGTCCGGTCGACCCGCGCGTCCGCGTGCGCGTCGTGCCCTTCCCCCCGCGCGACGGCGAGGGCGTGGGGGAGCGCATCGAGCGCTCGATCGAGCTGATGGCCGCTGCGCTGGACCCGGATGCCGACATCGTCCACGCGCAGGACTGCATCTCGGCGAACGCGGCCCTGCGGCGCGGCATCCCCGTCGTCCGCACGATCCACCACCTCGACGCGTTCACGACGCCCCAGCTCGTGGCGTGCCATGACCGCGCCGTCACCGAGCCGGTCGCCCGACTGTGCGTCTCGCACGCGGTGGCGCGCGAGGTCGAGGAGGGGTACGGCGTACGCCCCGAGGTGATCGCGAACGGGGTGGATGCCGAACGGTTCGCCGCCGCGGCCGAGGCAGACGACGCCCGGGCGGCATGGCGAACGCAACTCGGCGCGTACGTGCTGGCCCTCGGGGGCATCGAGCCGCGCAAGGGCTCGATCGACCTCCTCGAGGCCTACGCCCTCACGCGCGATACGCACCCCGACCTGCGTCTGGTGTTCGGCGGCGGCGAGACCCTGTTCGACTACCGCGAGTACCGGGACCGCTTCGAGGCGCGTGCGGTGGAGCTCGGCATCCGTCCGATCATCCTCGGGCCGGTCGACGACGCCGCGCTGCCGGCCCTCGTCGCCGAGGCGCGGGCGCTCGCCTTCGTCTCGACCAAGGAGGGCTTCGGCCTCGCCGCGATGGAGGCGCTCGCCGCGGCCACGCCGGTGGTCGCGCGAGACCTGCCGGTCATTCGCGAGGTGTTCGGTGACGCCGTGCTCTACGCGTCGACGCCGTCCGAGATCGCAGCCCAGCTCGGCGCGGTGCTGCGCGGACGGGCATTCGTCGACTCCGCCGCCGGGGTCGAGCTCGCCCGTGCCCACACGTGGGATCGCGCGGCGCGAGCGCACGAGGAGTTCTACGCCCGCGTGCCGCTGGCGAGCCCGCGATGACCGAGCAGACATTCTCGGCGATCCTCGCCGAGCGCGCGCGGGCCGATCCCGACGAGCCCCTCGTCGTGGACAGTGCCGGCGCGATGACGGCGGAGGAGCTGGATGCCGCGGCCTCGGCGCTCGCGCACGAACTCCGTCGCCGTGGGGTGCGGCGCGACGACCTCGTCGCCGTGTCGCTGCGCAACGGGCGTGACTTCGTGGTCGCGTGCTTCGGGATCTGGCGGGCGGGCGCGACGCCGCAGCCCCTGTCGACCGAGCTGACCGCGGCGGAGCGCGGCGCCCTGGAGGCGCTGGCCGTGCCCGCGGCCGCCGTGGGGTCGCGGCCCGCGTCGTCCGGGATCGCGTGGCTGCCCGGGGCGCGCGTGGCCCCGCGCGGCGGCGAGCTGCCGGATGCGGCGGCATCGTGCTGGAAGGCCCCGGCGACCTCGGGCTCGACGGGACGGCCCAAGATCGTGCGCGCTGCCGCGCCCGCGACCCTGGATCCCTCGCGCCCGGTCGCGGAGTTCTTGCCCCGCCAGGCGACGCAGATCGTCGCCGGACCCCTGTGGCACTCCGCGGTGTTCACCTACGCGTTCCGCGGCCTGCTGACGGGTCACCGTCTCGTCATCCTGGACCGCTTCGACCCCGCCGCGTGGGTCACGGCCGTCGAGACGCACCGGGCGACGTGGGGTCTGCTGGTTCCCGCGATGATGGCGCGCCTGCTGCGTCTGCCCGCCGAAGCGCGGGCCCCCGAGCGCGTCGCGAGCATCGAGAGCGTGCTGCACATGGGGGCACCGTGCGCGCCGGCGCTGAAGCGGGCGTTTCTCGACTGGATCGGCGCCGAGCGGGTCGACGAGGTGTACGCCGGCAGCGAGTCGAACGGACTCACCCGCATCGCGGGGACGGAATGGCTCGAACGCCCGGGCAGCGTCGGGCGGGCGATCGGGGGCACCGAGATCCGTATCCGCGACGACAGCGGGCGCGACCTGCCCACGGGCGAGGGCGGACTGGTGTGGATGCGGCGCGGCGCCGCCCCCGCCTACGCCTACGTGGGCGGGACCTCGCGCCGCGACGCCGAGGGCTGGGACACCCTTGGCGACATCGGACACGTGGATGCCGACGGCTACCTCTTCCTGCACGACCGGTCGGACGACATGATCAATCGCGGGGGTGACAAGATCGCCCCCGCCGTCATCGAGGCGGCGCTCCAAGAGCATCCCGCCGTGGCGGAAGCCGTCGCCTTCGGCGTCGCCGACGACGAGCTGGGCCAGGTGGTGCACGCCGCCGTCCGGCTCACCGACTCGGCGGCATCCGCGTCGGTGATGGCCCACGCCCGGACGCACCTGGGTCGTCGCGCGCCCGTCGCGGTGCACGTGTCGACCGCGCCGCTGCGCAACGACGCCGGAAAGGTGCGGCGGTCGGCGTTGGCGGAGCGGTTCGTCGGCTGAGCGGCACGGGAGGCGTGGCGCTCCTCGTGTGTTTTTGCGTTCCTCGGTCGCGCGTCCGCGCGCAGCGCTGCCCGCCGGTCGATGCGCGCGAATCCGCCCCGGCGGGGCCGCGGGCCCTCAGCCGACGCGCGAATCGGCGGGGTCGGCGGGGTCGGCCGGGTCGGCCGGGTCGGCGGGGTCGGCGGGGTCGGCGGGGTCGACGGGGTCGACGGGGGAGAGGACGCGCCGCAGCAGGGTGACGCACGAGGTCATCGCGACGCGGGGTTCGAGGATCCACTGGGTCTGCAGGCCGTCGAGGGCCGCCACCGCGAGGGTGACGAGATCGCGCGCTCGTTCGGGGGAGAGGGCGCCGCCCCACTCGGCCTGGATCTTGTCGGTGAGATGGCCGCGCATCTGCGCGAACCGCGCGCGGAAGAACTCCTGAGCGGGGTGCTCCTCGGTCGTGCTCTCGGCCGAGAGCACCGCGTAGAAGCGCACCAGGTCTGCGCGGCGCTCGTTGGTGGCGGCGGCGAGCTCGAGGTAGTCGGGAACGGGCATCTCATCGATGCCCCGGCCCTCGGGGTCGCGCAGCGTGCCGTGTTCGTCGTAGAAGCGCTCGAGCGTGGCCAGGAGCAGCTTCTCCTTAGTGGAGAAGTGGTGCAGGATCGCGGACTGGACGATGCCGGCGTCCGCGGCGATACGTGCGAGAGAGGTTCCGCGGTAGCCGAATCGGCCGAAGTTGTGCACGGCCGAGGCGAAGATCGCCTCCCGGGTCGAGTCACCCTGCGCGACGATCCGGGGGGCGCGGGGCATGGCACTCATCCTAGGGCGGCGGTCTCGCGGACCGCCGCCCGGTCGGATCAGCGGACGCCGCGGATGACGGCGATCGCCGCCGCGCCCAGCAGGGCGAAGACCGCCGCGCCGACGTACAGCGCGACGTAGTTCTGGCTGCCGGGCGTCGCCCCGATCAGCAGAAGCACCGGCGCAAGCACGGGGGCGACCGTCTGGGGCACGGTGCTGGACAGGTTGAACACGCCCATGCCCTTCGCGGCCTCGGTGTCGGAGTCGGGCAGCACGTCCGAGACGAGTGCGTAGTCGACGCCCATGTACGCCCCCTGCGACAGACCGCCGATGACGACGCCGAGCAGGAACCCGTCGAAGCCGGTGGCGGTGGCCACCACGATCATCGCGGCCGCGTAGCCGAGCGAGGCGGCGATGACGAAGACCTTACGTCGTTTCACGATGTCGCTCAGCCAGCCCGCGAGCAGGCTGCTGACGAACACGCTGGCGGCGAGAGCCAGCATGGAGATGAAGAGCAGGTTCGGCAGGGCCTCCTTGGGGAGGCCGAGGTGGTCGCTGAGGAAGTAGGTCTTGTACGTCGTCAGCAGGGCCAGCGCGGTCCAGACGAGGAAGCGACCCACCCACGCCAGTCCGAAGGCCGGGAAGCGGAACGGGTTGATCCACAGCGCGGTGAAGATGTCGGCGAGACGGAACCGGCCGACCTCCGCGCGGGTGCGCGGCACTTCCTTGAGGCCGGCGACGAAGACGACGACGAGCACGAGGGCGAGCGCGGCGGGGGCGAGGAACATCCACACGCCCTGCGTGCCCGTCCCCTGCACGAGGAACGTTCCGGCGACGGCACCGACCTGGCTGCCGGAGCCGAGCCACGCCGACACCCGACCGCGCTTGTGCGCGGGGACGCGTTCGGGCAGCACGGCCACGGTGGCGGCGAGGGCGGTGTTGAAGCCGACCTGCGCGATGCACCAGGCGACGGCGATCATCGGAATGGTCGTCGCCGCTCCCAGGAAGAACGTCGCGATGATCCCCACCAGCACGCCGCCGAGGATGAAGGGGCGCCGCTGACCGAAACGCGACGTCGACTTGTCGCTGAGGCGCCCGAAGATCGGGTTGGCGAACAGTGCACAGGCGGCGCCGAGCCCCGCGATGAGCGAGAGGGATGCCGCCTTGTTCGCCGGATCCACGTCGCCGACGCGAAGCGAGAGGGTGACGGCGGCGGGGGTCATGAGGGCGATCCACACCCCCAGTTGGCCGAGCACGTAGCGGGTGATGAAGCCGGCGCCGACGTGCTGGCCCGTCAGCCGGATCATGCGCTCGGCGGTGCTCTCGGCGGTGCTCTCGGCCGTGCTGTCGGCGGCCGTCGGGACCGGATGCTGTGTCTGTGTCATGGTGTCTCCTTTGACGAGGGGGAAGGGAGGGGGCAGGGGTCAGGCTGTGGTCGTGAGTCCGTGTCCGTGGGGGAACAGCGGTGCCTCGGTGTCGAAGGGCACGTCTTCGCGCGAACGCTCGACGGCGGCCATCGACGAGGGGAGCTCGAACGGCAGCCGCCCCTCCGCGCGCGCACGACCGAAGAGGACCTCGAGGTACGCGCGATCTCCGCTGCCGAACGATCCCGTCACCGCCGCCGCCGCGGCGACGACGTCGGTGAGGATGGCCGGTCGGTCGAGGAATACGTCCACGACGGTCGGGACGGCGCGGCAGAGCGCGTCGATGTGGGCGGCCTCGTCGGCCGAGAACTCGAGCGAGCCCTGGTGGAAGAACGTCTCGAAGTAGAAGGTCTGCCGCACCTCGCTCGGCGCCTTCACGCGGAGGATCGCGATGTCGGCATCCTGGGCATCGTCCACCACCTCGGCGAAGTCGGCCAGGATCGCCCGGTCGACGCCCTCGGCGTAGACCCGCAGACCGGTGCGGAGGGGGAGCACCGCGCGGCCGGCGTCGCCGTTGGTGAGCACGGTGATGCTGCGCTGCTGGGCCGCGTGACCGGCCGCGACCGCGTCGGCGGCCCCCGCGACGGCGCGCGCGTGATCGAGGTCGAGGAACGGGTCGTCGAACAGCCCGAGGGCGAACTTCACCCGCAGCAGACGCCGCACCGACTCGTCGATGCGCTGCTCGGCGATCTCGCCGCTCTCGACCAGGTCGACGACGATCTCGGGGCACTTCTCGCCGCCGAGCTGATCGGCTCCGGCGTCGAGGATCTTCTTCACGCGGGTGCGTGCGTCGGCGTGCTCCATGCCCCACGCCTTCGGGGGCAGCTCCCGCCCGGGGGTGGTGTACCCGTGCACGAGGGCCCAGTCGGTGCAGATGACCCCGTCGTAGCCGAGCTTCTCGCGCAGCAGGCCGGTGAGGATCTGCTTGTTGAAGCCGAACCCGACCTCCTCCACCGGCTCCCCGTCGAGGACGAGCCCCTCGGGGAGGCCGTAGTAGGGCATGATGCCCGCCGTGCCCGCCGCGATCGCGGCACGGAAGGGCTCGAGGTGGTAATCGAAGTTGTCGCCCGGGTAGACCTGCTCCCGCCCGTAGGGGAAGTGTGCGTCCTCGCCGTTCTTCTGGGGACCGCCTCCGGGGAAGTGCTTGGTGGTGCAGGCCACCGACGTCGCACCCAGCTCGGCACCCTGGAACCCGTCGAGGTACGCGCGCACGTAGGCGGAGGCGAGCTCGGCATCCTCTCCGAACGTGTGGATCTGCCGCGCCCAGCGCGGCTCGGTCGTGAGGTCGACGGTGGGGTGGAGTGCGGCGCGGATGCCGACGGAGGCGTACTCGGCGCGCGCGATGTCGGCGAACTCCCGGACCGTCTCGACATCGCGGAGCGCGGCAAGGCCCAGGGGCTCCGGCCACTTCGAGAAGAACGCGGAGGGGAGCGAGGCGCCGACGTTGCGGACGAACGCATGGCGCGGATCCGTGGAGAGGGTCACGGGGATGCCGAGTCGCGTGCGTGACGCTGCCTCCTGCAGGGCGTTGCTCCAGGCCACGGCCTGCTCGACGCTCTCGAGCTCGAGCACGTTGAAGTGCGTCATGTGCTTCTCGCCGAGCAGGTCGCTGGTCGCCGTCTTGTTGTAGCGCTCGGCGCCGACGACGTCATCGTCGGGGGTCTCGTGCTCGACGACGACTCCGCCGCGTCCGGACTCGATGACCGACTGGAACATCTGTCCGGCCTTCTCGGCCAACGTCATCCGCGACAGCAGGTCGTCGACGCGGTCGTCGATGCTCGCGGTCGGGTTCTCGTAGACCGCCATGATGCCGTCGTGGTCGAGATCGCGGAATCGCGTGCCGTCGGGTGCGGTGAGCGCCGGGGCGGTGGGGGACAGCGTGTCGGACATGGGAACCTCCGGAGTGATCTGCACTGACTGTATGAACAGTCAGTCTGTTTGACAAGGAAGAAAAAAGCGGGCGTTCGACCCGAAGAACGGCACGAGCCCGCGCGGCACGGCCCCGCCCCGCGCGACGGGGGGCGAGGCCGTGCAACCGGGTCAGGCCCGCTGCAGGCCGCGCACCGGGCTGACGGACTGCTCGGCCTCGTGGTCGGGGCCGAGCGGGATGCCGCTGCGGTCGCGCAGCAGCAGGGTGGCGAGGAAGCCGATGACCGTCATGCCGGCGAGGTAGACGGTGACCGCGTTCGTGCCGCCGGTCGCGTCGACGAGCGCCTGAGCGATGGTCGGGGCGAAGGCCCCGCCGAGGATCGCGCCGATCGCGTACGAGATCGAGACCCCGGAGAAGCGGATGGATGCCGGGAACAGCTCGGCGTACAGCGCCGCCTGGGGCCCGTAGGTCAGGCCCAGGCCGACCGTGAGCACGACGAGACCCAGGGCGAGCATGCCCACGCTGCCGGTGTTGACGAGCGGAAACAGCAGCAGCACGCCGACGAGCTGGGCGGCCCAGCCGACGAAGTAGGTGTTGCGGCGGCCGATCTTGTCGCCGATCCACCCGCCGATCGCGGTGAAGACCAGCCACGACACGGCCGAGAGGGTGACGGCACCGAGCACGTCGGCGGTCGCCAGACCCACCGGCCCATTGGGGTTGGTGGCGTAGCGCTGGATGTACCCGCCGGTGGTCATGTAGCCCACGGCGTTGTTGCCCGCGAACACGAGCGCGGCGATGATCACGAGCACCGCGTGCTTGCGGAAGAGCTGGACGATCGGCGCCTGGGTCTTCTCCTTGCGCTCGCTCAGCTCGACGAACACCGGGCTCTCCTCGACCTTCTTGCGCACGTAGTGGCCGACGAGGATCAGCACGAACGACAGCAGGAACGGCACGCGCCAGCCCCACGCGAGGAACGCGTCGCCCGGCGCGATGAGCGCCATCAGGGCGAGGATGCCGCTGGCCAGCAGCAGACCGAGCGGCACGCCGAGCTGCGGGGAGGCGCCGAAGAGGCTGCGCTTGGTCTTGGGGGCGTGCTCGACCGCCATGAGCACCGCGCCACCCCACTCGCCGCCGGCCGAAATCCCCTGCAGGATGCGCAGCAGGATCAGCAGGATGGGGGCGGCGATGCCGATGACGTCGTACGTCGGCAGCACGCCGATGAGCGTCGTCGACGCGCCCATCAGGATCAGCGTCAGTATGAGGACGATGCGACGGCCGTACTTGTCGCCGAGGTGCCCGGCGAGGAACGCGCCGAGCGGGCGGAACAGGAAGCTCAGCCCCACGGTGAGAAACGACAGGATCTGCGCGAACCCCGGCCCGGCCGGCGCGAAGAACAGCTGCCCGAACACCAGCCCCGCGGCGGTGGAGTAGAGGAAGAAGTCGTACCACTCCACGGTGGTGCCGACGACCGTGGCGAAGACGACACGGCGGCGGTCCGCCGCGGTCGAGATGGTGCCGGTCGGGGTGAAACCACCCGAACGGCGTGAGTGTTCAGCGGACATGCAGGACTCCTTGGACATCGTTGTCGACGCCGCGACGTGACCGTCGCAGCGGGTAGGCAGGGATTCAGCGTTGGGACAGTTGCGGCACTACGGCGAGCCGTGGGCCGGGAGCGGCCGAGGCCGCGGCGACGAAGTCCTCGAGCTGGTCGAGGTCGTCGAGATGATGGGCGTCGATGCCGTAGCCGCGCGCGATCGCGCACGGGTCGAGGCCGTCGATGTCGAGGTACCCGCCATCGGGGACGTCCATGATGCGCGAGAAGCGCTGGAGCGCCCCGTACTCCTGGTTCTGCGCGATCACGAAAGTGACGGGGATGCCGTAGCGCGCCGCCGTCCACAGGGCCGCCGGGGTGTACTGCATCGCCCCGTCGCCGATGAGCGCGATCACCGGGCGGCCGGGGTCGGCGAGCTGCACGCCGATCGCGGCGGGCAGGCCCCAGCCGAGACCGCCGTTCGCGGGGAAGTAGTACGACTGCGCGCGATCGAACGTCAGGCGCGCCCACAGGGCATCCGCCGAGGTCCACTCGAGCACGATCACGGCGTCGTCGGGCTTCGCGCGATCGACCGCGTCGAGGATCGCCGGCGCCGAGAACCGTCCGTCCGTCGCCGGGGGAGCGGCATCCGGGGCGAAGGCGGCGCCCGCGGGCGATCCGCCCTGTCGGACGCGGGATGCCAGTCGCGCCGCGGCATCGACGGGGTCGCCGACGAAGATCGCGCCCGCCGCGGCACGAGCCGCCTCGCCGGGGTCGGAGGTGACGCCGACCAGCCGCGTGCCGGAGGCGAGGGGAGCGCCCTCCACGAACTGGTGGTACCGGAACACCGCGGCGCCGAGGGTCACGACGAGGTCGTGGTCGGCGAGCACGTCGGCCACCGCCCCGAGCCCAGTGGGCAGGATGCCGCGGAAGTGCGGATGCCGCGTCGAGAACGGCGCGCGGGACGGACTCGGCGCGACCCACACCGGCAGGCCGCGGCGCTCGCTGAGTGCGCGCGTGGCCGCCCATCCGGCATCCGTGTCCACGCCCGGTCCGAGCACCAGCACCGGTGACGACGCGGCGTCGAGCTGGGCCGCGATCTCGTCGAGGTGCGCGTCGGCGAGCACCGGGGCCGCCGCCACCGACCGCGACGCGAGTCCGGCGGCGACGCGCTCGTCGGCGGGTCGCGCCCAATCGTCGAGCGGGACCGAGACGGAGGTGGGTCCGGTCGGCGCCGACAGCGCCAGCAGCGCCGCCTGCGACACCGCCGCGGGCACGTCCTCCGGCCGCAGCGGCTCGGCCGAGAACTTCACGAGCGGATCCGTCAGGCGTGTGGCGTCCACGTTGGTCAGCATCGCGTTCAGCGGCACGTAGCGGCGGCTCTGCTGCCCCGCGAGCACGAGCACGGGAGCGTGCGCGGCGGCGCTGTTGGTGAGGTTGCCCATCGCGTTGCCCGTGCCCGACGAGGAGTGCAGGTTGACCACACCCAGCGACCCCGACGCCTGCGCGTAGCCGTCGGCCATCGCCACCGCCGCGCCCTCCTGGAGGGCGAGGACGTAGTCGATGTCGTCGGGCAGGTGCTTCAGCATCGTCAGCTCGTTGGAGCCGGGGTTGCCGAAGATCCGGGTCACACCGCGCGCACGCAGCACCTCGTAGAACGCCTGGGCGACGTCGGGAGTGGACATGGGGGGATTCCTCCGCGAGATCAGAACGGGTAGGTGGCGACGTCGGCCTGCATCGTGACCCACTGCGTCTCGGTGAACGCCTCGATGTTCGCCTCGTGCCCGCCGAAGCGTGCGCCCGTGCCCGAGGCACCGACACCGCCGAACGGAGCCTGCGACTCGTCGTCGACGGTCTGGTCGTTGATGTGCAGGATGCCGCTGGGCAAGCGATCGGCCAGCTCGTAGGCGCGGAACGCGTCCTTGGCCAGGATGCCGAGGGAGAGGCCGTAGTCGCTCGCGTTGACGAGCTCGACGAGCTCGTCGACGGAGCCGAAGCGGGTGACCGGGGCGACGGGGCCGAAGATCTCCTTCTGGAACGCGGCGTGCTCGGGGGCGACGTCGGCGAGGACGGTGGCCTCGAAGAACAGCCGGTCGTACCCGCCTCCCGCGGTGACCCGCGCGCCGGCGTCGACCGTCTCGGCCACGATCGCGGCGATCTTGTCGCGCTGGCGTTCGTCGATGATCGGTCCGAGCGGCACCCCCGTGGAGGGATCGCCCGCCGGGAGGGCGGCAGCCTTCGCGCTGAGGGCCTCGACGTACTCGTCGTAGATGCTGTCGTGCACGAGGTGGCGCCCGGTGGTCATGCAGATCTGACCCTGGTGCAGGAACGATCCCCACGCGCCGGCGGATGCCGCGGCGGCGACGTCGACGTCACCGAGCACGACGAGGGCGTTGTTGCCACCGAGCTCGAGGTGCGCGCGCTTGAGCAGCTGTCCCGCGCGGGCACCGATGATGCGACCCGCCTCGGTCGACCCGGTGAACGAGATGATCGGCACCGCGGGGTGATCGACGAGCGCCGATCCCACTTCGACCCCACCCGGCAGCACCGAGAACACCCCGGCGGGAACACCGGCGGCCTCGAGCACGGCGGCGAAGAACAGGCCGCCGCTGACGCTCGTGCGCGGGTCGGGCTTGAGCACGACCGCGTTGCCGAGGGCGAGAGCCGGGGCGATCGAGCGCGCCGACAGGATGCCGGGGAAGTTGAACGGCGAGATGACGCCGACCACTCCGACGGGGCGGCGACGGCTGAGGCTCAGGCGCGGCCGCGCCGAGCGCAGCAACTGGCCGTACGGCATCATCGCGGTGGCCGCGGCGAGGTGGAACTCGTTCGCGACGAGGCTGGCCTCGAAGTGAGCCTTGCCCTGGGCGGAACCGGCCTCGTCGCTGAGCCAGCGGGCGAGGGTCTCGGTGTTCTCCTCGATGATCGCCGCGGCACGGCGCATGACGGCGGCGCGCTCCTCGGCGGGGGCGGCCGCCCACGCGGTCTGCGCGCGGCGCGCGGCATCCACCGTGCGGTCGAGGTCGGCGGCGGTGGCCGCGGCCACCCGGCCGATCGTCTCGCCGGTCGAGGGCGAGACCACCGCGGCGGTGTCGGGCGTGCTCACCCACGATCCGTCGAAGTAGCGGCCATCCCAGGTCTGCGGGTCGAAGAACGTCATCGGTCAGTCCCCTTTCGGTGTGTCAGTGCGTGAGTGCGGCGGCGCGCAGGGCCTTGTCGGCGAGGGCCGCGGAGGCCTCGTCGACGGCGGCGCGTTCGGCGTCGTCGAGGTAGTCCAGAGGCGTGGGCACGGCCGCGCCGTCGCGCACGACCGCGAGCAGCGTCGTGTGGGAGTCGTTGCCGTCGCCGTCGCGTCGCCACACCGCGACCGGCACCGGCTCGCCGGCGGCGAGTTGCGCGATCGTGCGGGCGGAGCCCACCGGCGTCGTCCACCCGGAGCTGCGGCCGGGCCTCAGGTCGGACCACCGGCGGAACCAGCCGCGGGCGTCGGCGTCGATCCGCGCGCGCTGCGCGGCGTCGAGGACGAGCGGAGCGCCGTCGAGGGTGACACCGCTCCACACGAGCACCTGACCGTCGCCGTGCTCGCCGATCACGAGGGCGTCGAGGCGACCCGGGTCCACCTCCAGCTCCCGCGAGATCGCGGCGATGAAGCGGGCGCTGTCGTTGAGGCAGTAGCCGAAGATCCGCGCGGGGTGGATGCCGCTGGTGTGCGCGAGGCAGGTGGCCAGCACGTCGGCGGGGTTGGTGACGATCATGACGAGGCCCGTCTCGCCCGCGAGCGCCTCGATGGCGGGACGCACCGCGTCGAGCACCCCGAGGTTGCCCTGCAGAAACGCTTCCCGGGTCCCGTCCGGCGTCTCGGGAAGCGAGGCGGCGAACACCACGAGGTCGACGGGCTCCTGCTCGGCCGCGCGGTCGAGCGGCACGACGACGAGCCGGGCCCGCGTGCGTCCCGCGACGATCTGCGCTTCACGCATGTCGATCGCGTGCGCCTGCAGCACGTTCTCTTTGAGATCGAACAGCAGGATCTCGTCGTAGTCGTCGCTGAGTGAGAGCTGATGGGCGAGGCCCGCACCGGTGAGACCGGATGCCCCGAGGATCGCGACGCGCCGCGGCGACCATGTCTGCGTCATTGCACTCTTCCCTTCGCGCGTGTTCGTGCGCCGTTGTCGATTCAAGACGCCGAACGCCGAGAGGTCCAGACGAAGGTTCGGATGCCGACCATAGAATCTCTCTATAGAGCTGCACCGGAAGGGCGAGCACATGGCATCCATCGATCTCGATCTGCTGCGCACCTTCGTGGCGATTTATGAGCGCCGCAGCCTCACACGGGCGGCCGGAGCGCTCAACGTCACACAACCCTCGGTCAGCTACGCGCTGGGCCGGCTGCGCGGGGAGCTCGGCGACCCCCTCTTCGTCCGCTCGGCCCGGGGGATGACGCCGACCGCGCGGGCGGAGCAGCTCTACACCGTCGCCCGGTCGTCGATCGATGCGATCGACGACGTCGTCGCGGGGCGGGAGTTCGACCCGCTCACGGCCCGCTCCCGATTCCGCGTGGCGCTGACCGACATGGGCGAGTACGCCTACCTGCCGCCCCTCATGGAGCGCATGTCGACCGAGGCTCCCGGCGTGAGTCTCGACGTCGTGCCCATCGACGTCGACGCGGTGGACCGCTGGATCCTCAGCGGAGAGGTCGACGCCGCCGTCAGCAGCGCCGCGCCCACCGGCCGTACCGTGACGACCGACCTGTTCACCGAGACCTACGTCTGCGTGGCGACCTGGCCCGACGATCTCGTCGGCGTGCCGGTCGAGCCCGCCGAGCTGGCGACGCTGCGCCTGGCCCTGATCGACTCGTCGTCGGGGCACGACCGCGTCGGCCGGGCACTCGACGAGACCGGGATCACGCCGCGCGCGGTGCTGCGCGCGCACCACTTCTCGACCCTCCCCGAGACGCTGGTGCGCTCGGGCGATGCGGCGATCGTGCCGCGACGCGTCGCGGCGATGTTCGCGCGGCGGTGGCCCCTGCGGGCACGTCCGCTGGGCGAGCTGGTCGAGAGCTTCGATGTGCGGCTGTTCACCCAGGCCGCCCTGCACTCGACGGCGGGCCGTCGGTGGTTCTTCGCGGTGCTGGAGGATGCCGTGCGGGCGTTCGCCGTCGAGTCGTCGGACGGGGAGGATGCCGCCCGCTGAGCATCGTCGGCTCACCCGCCGCCGCCGTCACGCGCGTCGCAACCCGCCGCGCAGCGCGAAGAGGACGACGCCGAGGGCGACGGCGACGGACCCTCCGGCGATGACCGAGGCGGATCGCGCGCCGACGGCATCCGCAAGGAGACCGAGGACGGGAGAGCCGAGGGGTATGCCGCAGAGAGTCACCATCGCGAACAGCGCATTGACGCGGCCGCGCAGCGCGTGCGGCGTGACCATCTGCACGTAGGCCGCGCCCTGCGCCATCAGCAGCATGGAGGCGATTCCCGCCGGGACGAGGCCGACCGCGTACAGGGGGAAGGTCGGCAGCGCACCGGTGGCCGCGGTGAGCAGGCAGACACCGATGGCGGCCGCGGCGATCGAGCGGGGAGTGACCCGACCGAGCACCGCCGTCAGGGCAGCCCCCGCGATGGTGCCGACCGCGAGTGCCGACCCGAGCAGCCCGACGCCGGTCGCTCCCGCGGAGAAGTCCTGCGTTGCGGCCAGCGTCGCGATCGACAGGATGTTGGGGGAGATGAGCCCCGCGACGGCGGTGAGCGCGAAGACGAGGCGCAGGCGCGGTTCGGCGAGGACGAAGCGCACCGCGTGCCCCATCCCCGCGGGAACGGCCTCGTCGCCGTCGGGCTGGCCGTCGCGCCGGCGGGGCAGCCGGGTCAGCACGAGGGCGAAGACGCCGAGGGCGGTGGCGCCGACGACGAACGACGGGCCGTTCCCGAACCCCGCGATGAGGAATCCCGCCGCGCTCGGACCGATCAGCCGGCCGAGCTGGAAGAACAGGGTGTTCAGACCGACGGCGTTCGAGAGGACGCGGGCCGGCACGATCTCGGTGATCACCGTGGGGCGCATCGCGCTCTCGAGCGCGGAGCCGAGGCCGTACACCGCGGCCAGGACGAGGGCGAGGGGGAGGGTCATGACCCCCAGCAGGAGCGACGTCGCCTGCGCGATCCCGACCAGGGCCATCGTGCTCTCCCCGGCGATGAGGAGGCGACGCGGTCCCCACCGGTCGGCGAGCACGCCGATCACGGGGCCGAGGACCAGGAGCGGGACGAACTGGATGGCCGCGGTGATGCCGAGCACCGCACCGCTGCCGCCGCTGAGGTCGAGCACGAGCAGACTCTGCGACGTGCCCAGCATCCACGAGCCGATGAACGCGAGCTGAGCACTCGCCGCGTAGGCGCGGAACGCGGGGAAGGCGAAGCTCGCGATCGGCGAACGGCCGGGCCGGGCGGCATCCTCTCCCCCCGCGAGGGCGCTCACCACGGTTTGACGATGGAGGTCGGGTCCGCGTCGTACTCCTGGTCGCGACGGAGAAGGGACTCGTCCACGGTGGCGTACAGGATGCCGTCGACCTCGGGGGCGAGTGGTTCGGCGATGCTCTCGCCGAAAGGTCCGAAGATGCGCGTGGAACCGCCCCCGCTGAGAATGCGATCGCTCTCGCCCTCCGGGAGCTCGAGCAGCTCGAGGTAGGCGTCGCCGGCCACGATGGTCGGGGCGAGGGTCACGACACCGCCCTCGGCGGCGTACTGCGAGCTCGCGGCCATGCTCGCCTCCGCGCTCATCGGGACGAACCCGGGATAGAGCCCGAAGTGGGGCCACGAGGCCACATGGAGTTGCTCGTTCTGCGACAACAGGGCGTGTCGGAGGAGCGGACGGCGGTTCTCGGAGCAGTTGAGGGCACCGATGCGGCCGATGGAGCTGTCGACGACCTCGAGATCGGCACCGGATCCGGAGGCGAAGATGTCCCACTCGACCGCGGACGGCTTCAGCTTCCGCCGCTTCATGGTGGTGATGCCGTCGTCGCTGATGACGTATTGCGCCATGTAGAGCTCGTCGCCCACGCGTTCGCTCAGACCGAGGACGACGGTGATGCGCCCCTCTCGCGCCGCCGCCTCGATCCGCCGATGCTGCGCGCTGCCCGCCACGAGCGAGTTCTCGAGGTAGCGCTGTCGGAACGGCGCGCGGTAGTCCTCGTCGCCGAACCACATGAAGCTGGGGTAGCCCGGCAGCCAGGTCTCGGGAAACGCGATGACACGCGCGCCGTGGGCGGCCGCCTCGGCGATCAGGGCGACGGTCTTGTCGGTCGTGCCGTCGAGGTCGAACCACACCGGCTCGGACTGCACGGCGGCGAGAGTGATCTGGGCCATGGGGGCTCCTTCGGGGACGGTCAGGCGCCGGCCAGCAGGGCGCGGCGGGCGAGGCGCCTCTCCTGCTGCAGGCGAGGGTCGGGGACGGGAGCTGCGGCGAGCAGCAGACGCGTGTAGTCGTCGGCCGGCGTCTCGGTCACGGTGCGGGTGGGGCCGAACTCCACGATCCGGCCCTTGTTGAGCACGGCGACCTCGTGCGAGACCTGGCGCACGACGGCGAGGTCGTGCGAGATGAAGAGGTAGCTGACCCCGAGGTCGCGCTGCAGTTCTGCCATGAGGTCGAGCACCTGCGCCTGCGTGGTGAGATCCAGCGCGCTCGTGGGCTCATCGCAGACGACGAGTCGCGGCGACACGGCGAGAGCGCGGGCGATCGCGATGCGCTGTCGTTGTCCGCCCGAGAACTCCCGCGGGTAGCGGTCGACGGCGTTTCCGGGCAGGGAGACGCGGTCGAGGAGGCCGCGGACGATGCCGTCCGCCTCGGCCCGCGTCATCCGGCGAAGCGCCAGCAGCGGTTCGGTGAGGATGTCGCCCACCGTCAGGGAGGGGTTCAGCGAGCTGTAGGGGTCCTGGAAGACGACCTGGATCTGCGTGCTCACCTCGCGTCGACGGGCGAGCGGCAGGTGCGTGATGTCGCGCCCGTCGTAGGAGATGTGTCCCCCGGCCACGCGGGTGAGGCCCAGGATCGCTCGTCCGATGGTGCTCTTGCCGGAGCCGGATTCGCCGACGAGGCCGAGCGTGCGTCCGGGCTTCAGCTCGAACGAGACGCCGTCGATCGCGGTGTACGCCGGGGTGAACAGACCGCGCTTGCGGTAGGTGACGCGCAGGTCGCTTACGCGCAGCGTCCCGTCGGTCGCGGGCGCGGGTGTCGTGGTGGTCATCATCGGGTGCTCGCCTCCTCATCGGCATACCAGACGGCGTGTTCGTCGCCGCGCATCGCGGGGTTCGCCGCGAGCAGACCTGCGGTGTATTCGTGGCTCGGGTGATCGAAGAGCTCCTCGACGGCGGCGTTCTCGATGATCCGCCCGTGCAGCATCACGATCGCGCGGTCCGCGACGTCGGCGACGACCCCGAAGTCGTGCGTGACGATGATCATCGCCATCGTCCGCTCCCGGCACAGCTCGCGCAGCAGCTCGAGGATGTCGGCCTGGACGGTGACGTCCAGCGCCGTGGTCGGCTCGTCGGCGATGAGCAGCTCGGGCTCGGCGGCCAGGGCCATCGCGATGCACACGCGCTGCGCCATCCCGCCCGAGAGCTCGTGCGGGAACGAGCGTGCGACGCGCTCGACGTCGGCAATCTTCACCTGCGCGAGGAGCCGGCGCACCTCGTCCCGGCGGGCACGGCGGTCGAGATTGCGGTGCAGCCGCAGCGACTCGTCGATCTGGTGCGCGACGGAGAACGCCGGGTCCAGGCTCACCATCGGCTCCTGGCCGATGTACGCGATGCGACGGCCGCGGACGTGGCGCAGCTCGCTCTCGGGGAGGGTGAGCAGGTCGTCGCCGTCGAGCACGATGCGCCCCGCGGTCGCCTCGACGCCGGTCGGCAGCAGACCGATGATCGACATGGCGGTCATCGTCTTGCCGGAGCCGGACTCGCCGACCAGGGCGAGGATCTCGCCGCGCCGGAGTTGGAACGACACGTCGGTGAGCAGGGGCGTCGCGCCGGCGGCGGCGGAGAGCCCGAGGACGGACAGCATCGCGCCCCGCTGGTCCACCGGGGTCGCCTCGGCGGGAAGAGGGGTCCGCGCGACCATCACGCCGCGCCCGGTGCCGGCGTTGCCGGGAATGGCATCCCGCACCGCGTCGCCGACGACGGTGAACGCGAGGATGGTCAGCACCAGGACGAGACCGGAGGGGACGAGCATCCACGGCTGCTGGTTGATGTAGGTGTTCGCGTCGGCCACGGATCCGCCCCAGCTCGGCGCGGGGGGAGGGCTCGCGAGCCCGAGGTAGCTGAGACCCGCCTGCGTGAGCAGTGCGAGGCTCAACACGATCGTGGCTTGGACGATCAGGGGGTTGCGGACGTTCGGCAGCACGTGGCGGGCGATGATCCGGGGCGAGCGCAGTCCGTATACCTTCGCCGCGTCGACGTACAGCTCCGCGCTCGTGGCAGCGGCGCCGTCGCGGGCGAGTCGGAAGAACACCGGCGAGACGATCAGGCCGAACACCGCCATGGCCGTGTACACGTTCTTCCCGGTCACGGCGAGGATCGTGAGCAGGATGACGATGACCGGCACGCTCTGCAGCAGGTCGATGATGCGTGCCGAAATGGCATCCCAGCGGCCCCCGCGGAAGTAGCCCGCCGTGAGTCCCGCGGGCACGCCGATGACGAAGGCGACGACGAGGGCGAGCAGAGCGCCGAGCAGGCTCACCTGGCCGCCGTGGAGCAGGCGGCTGAGGATGTCGCGCCCCAGGCCGTCGGTTCCGAGCGGATGCGAGGCGGTCGGCAGGGCGAGCGTGTTCGCCAGGTCCTGCTTGACCGGGTCGTAGGGGGTGAGCAGCGGCGCGGCGATCGCGCCGATCACGACGATCGCGATCCAGACGAGCGCCAGCACGAGCGGAACCGAGATTCGCGGGCGGGCGCGGCGGGTCCGGACGGTGGGGACCGCGGGCGCGGGGGAGAGGGCGGTGGACATGGTCACCTCAGTTTCGGGTTGAGCCAGGCGGAGACGAGGTCGGTGAGGAGGTTCACGGCGACCACGAGCAGGGTCATGACGACCACGACCCCCTGCATGAGAGGAACGTCGAGCTTCGACACGGAGGCGAAGATGAGGCTGCCGAGCCCGGGGAGCGCGAACACCTGCTCGATCACGACCGCGCTGCCCAGCATGCCGACGAACTGCAGGCCGGTCACCGTCAGGATGGGGCCCGAGGCGTTGCGCAGCAGGTGCTTCGTGATGATCGACGTGCGCGACACGCCTTTCGCGCGCAGGATGCGGACGAAGTCGCGCCGTGCGAGATCGGTGAGGCTGGCGCGGGTCTGCAGGGCGATCGCGGTCGCCGAGGCGAGCCCGAGCGCGATCGTCGGCAGCGTCAGACTGCGCAACCAGCCGTTGGGGTCCTCCTCGAACGGGATGTAGCCCGAGGGAAGGAAGATCGGCACCCAGATCGCCAGGCAGAGCACGAGGACGAGGGCGAGCCAGAAGTTGGGCAGCGCCATGCCGATGACCGACACCAGCTGCACGGCGCGGTCGACGATGCCGCCACGGACCGCGGCGAGCACCCCCAGCCCCACGCCGACGATCAGCGACAGCAGGGTCGCGGCGAGCGTGAGGCTCAGCGTGACCGGGATGCGGGCGGCGATGGTGTCCAGCACGGGGGAGTGGTCGTAGAAGCTGGTGCCGAAGTCGCCTCGCAGCGCCGCGGTGAGCCAGTCGAGGTAGCGCTCGAGAAGCGGACGGTCCAGGCCCAGCGCGTCGCGCAGCGATGCGAGCTGTGCGGGGGTCGCGGTGTTGCCCAGGATCGTCGCGGCGGGGTCGCCGGGGATCAGCGGGACGAGCAGGAACGTCAGCAGTGAGACGAGGAGCACGAGGGGGACGGCGATCGCGAGACGGCGTCCGATGACCGAGAGCACGGGATTCTCCTTCCGGAGGAGGAACGCGAGGGTGGGAGTCGGGGACGGGGCTCGCGGCCCCGCCCCCGACCGCGGGACATCAGGAGATCGGCGACCAGGCGTAGATCCAGGGGTAGCCCTCGCCGGGCCACAGCTTCACCTGGACGTTCTTCGAGGCGTAGACAATCACGTCGGCGTAGTACACCGGCAGGAACCACGCGTCGTCCGAGACGATCTGTGCGATCTGCTGGTACAGCGACGTCTGCTCGGCGGGGTCGCTCGATGCGGCGGCCTGGGCGTACAGGCTGTTGATCCGCTCGTCCGACGACTTGTAGGGGTTGAGCACGCCCGTCGGGGTGACGATCGGGGCCAGCGTGGTGTACATGTCACCCTGCGTGTACGTCAGGGCGTAGGCGGGGTCCTTCGCGGCCTGGACGTTGGCGAAGAAGTCGCCGTCCTGGTCGATGGTCATCGTCACCCCGACCTCGGCGAGATACCCCTGGATGGCCTGCACCATGGCGTCGTGGATGCCGGGGACCGCGGTGACGGCGAACGTGAATCCATTCGCGTACCCGGCGTCGGCGAGCAACTCCTTCGCCTTCTCGGGGTCGTACGGATAAGCGTCGTCGAGAGCGGGGACGTTGCCGGTGGTCTGGGTTCCGAAGTACTGGTGCGCGGGGCTGCCGTACTCGCCGACGACCGCCTTCGTGATGGCGTCGCGGTCGATCGCGTAGTTCAGGGCCTGCCGCACGCGGATGTCGCCGAGCGCGGGCTGGTTGGTGCCGGCGCGGTCGCCGAGGACCAGTCCCCACGTGTCGGTGGCCTGCGTGACGATCTGCAGCCCCGCCGACTTCGCGGCCGCGGCCGTCGTGGTGTTACCGAGGGCGATGTCCATCGTGCCGGCGCGCACCGCGTTCAGCGTCGACGACGGGTCGGTGAAGTACTTGTACTCCAGGGCGTCGTACGAGAAGGCCGAGGCGTCGCCCCAGTAGTTCGCGTTGCGGACGAAGCGCCAGTGGTCGCCGGACACGGTGGCGTCGGTGTCGAGCACGTACGGGCCCGTGCCCGCCGGCTCGGTGGCGAGGTCCGGGCTGCTGAGGTCGGCCGGGCTGACCATCATGCCCACATTGTGCGACAGCAGATCCTCCATCGCGGGGAAGGGCGCCGACAGCGTGATCAGGACGGTCTTGGCATCCGTCGCTGTGATCGTGTCGATCGCCGCCGCGTTGCCGATCGCGGGACCCGAGACGGTCTTGACGCGTTCGAGGTTGGCCACCACACCGGCCGCGTCCAGGACGGTGCCGTCGGAGAAGGTCACGCCGTCGCGCACGGTGAGCTGGAAGCTGGTGGGGGAGAGGTACTCGTACGCCGAGGCGAGGCCGGGGGTGTAGGTGCCGTCGACGTTCTTCGTGATGAGCGTCTCGTAGGCGGGCTGCAGGATCCAGATCGAGGGACCGGAGTCGGCCAGGTACGGGTCGAAGCTGACGGCGCTGACGGTCGTGGCGATGTCGAGTTCGTCGGTCGACGAGGCGGATGACGACCCGGCGCAGCCCGCGAGGGCGGCGGTGACGGAGAGCGAGAGGGCGATGGCCGCCGTCACGCGGAGGGGGCGTGGCATGGGAGGAGCTCCTTCGGGTGGGTGGTGCACGAACGCGTCGAGGTGAGGTGGATCAGGGGCAGGCGGACGGAGTGGGGCCGTTCAGGTGCTCCCACGAGGCGGCGAGATCGAGCAGGTACTGCTCGTCGTCGGGGCGGGTGGCGAGCAGGCTGAGGGCGAACGGTCGGCCGCCGTGGAGCGTGCCGGCGGGCAGCGCGACGGCGGGGTGGCCGGATTTGCTGGCGAGGAATGTCGCGAGCGGACCAGGGAACAGCACGGCGTCGACGCCGTCGATCTCGCGCAGATGCTCGAGCACGCGCTGTGCCGCGTCGTACTCGTCGGCGCGGAGTCGGTTGCGCAAGGCGCGGTCGGCGCGCAGGTCCACCCGCGCGGAGGCCTCGATGTTGTCGATGCCGTAGGGCTGCTCGTCGGGAGTCGCGTCGCGGTAGTGCGCGTAGAGCGTGTCGAAATCGCGGACGGGGGAACCGGCGGGGAGGGCGTCGAAGTACTCACCGACCGAGTCGCGGAAGTCGAACGCGGGTACGAGGAGGTCGCTGGGCCCGTCGACGGGGATCGCCGTGGTGGCCGGCCGCAGGTCGACCCCCGCGGTCAGAAGGGTCGCGACCGCGTCGGCCCACGCGGTCTGCGCGTCCGCCTCGGGGCCGGCCAGGCAGAGGGCGATGCGCGCGCCGGCGAGCCGGTCGACGCGGAGAGCGTCGTGGTACCGGCGGTGATCGTCGGGGCGCATCCCGCCGAGCGCGGCCGCGAGGTGGGCGACCCGCAGCGCCAGCGGACCCGGGGTGTCCTGCGCGAGGGTGATCGGCAGCGCTCCGCGCCGCGACAGCAGCCCGACGGTGGGACGCAGACCGTAGACACCGCAGTTCGCCGCCGGGACGAGGATCGACCCGCCGGTGTCGGTGCCGATCGTGGCGTCCACGAGGCCGGCGGCCGCGGCCGCGGCGGATCCCGAGCTCGATCCGCCCGTCGGGAAGCGGTGCCCGCGGGGGTTGCGGGGCGACCCTCCCCGCGCGCTGTACCCTCCCGGGGCGGCGAAGGTGACCCATCCGCAGAGCTCCTGCAGGTTGGTCTTGCCGACGATGCCGGCACCGGCGCGACGGAGGTTCGCGATGATGTCGGCATCCCGGTCCGGAACGGACTCGGCGAGTGCGCGGGATCCCGCGGTGGTCGGCAGGCCCGCCACGTCGATGCTGTCCTTCACCAGGACGGTCACCCCCTCCAGCCCCGGCGTCGGGGCCGCCGCCGCGCGCGTCTTCCACTGCTCGTCGACCGTCGCGACCGCGCCGAAGCCGGTGGGCGCGGTGTCGAGGGAGCGGATGCGCGCCAGCACGGGGTCATCGACGCCCGGCTGGCCCAGGGTGGGGAGAGAGATCACAACAGTCCTTTGCGAATTTGGGAACTGAGAGGATCTAAACAGACCGCCGCGTGACGTAATTAGGGATCAGATGAAACGTAATAGGTCCTCAACATGCCGGAAACATAAGGGCGCGTTGGATGCAAAATCCCCGTCATTGCGGGGCGCTCCGAGCGTTTTGCCGGCGACGGCGCGCCTAATTTTGTGAAAAAAACGACGTAAATTGGTCCGCCCGAGTAGAGTGCTGAGGTGTCTTCCGATCAGTCCGCCGTCTCGGCGTTCCAGCAGTACGTCCGCGCGCGCATCCTGGAACACCTGCGTCAGAGCGGCGAGGCGAGTCGGACCGCATTGGCGGAGGTGACCGGGCTCTCCCGTCGAACGCTCGGCGGCATCGTCGACGACATGAAGCAGGGCGGGCTCGTCGAAGAAGCCGACGCCGACCGCGGACCCGACCGCGGTGTGGGCCGCCCCGCGCGGGTGTTGCGCCTCCCGGTGCGACAAGAGGTCACGCTCGCCGCTGACATCTCCCCCGACCGACTCCGGGTCGCGCTGGTCGACTCCGCGGGAGCGATCCTGTCCGTCGCCGAAGCGAATGCCGACATCGCGCGGGGGCGCTCGCATACGGTGGGCACCCTCGTCGCGCTCGCACGTTCACTCGATCGCGACGAGGGGCGCCACCCGGCGCGCGCGGTTCTCGGGCTTCCGACGATGGTGGACTACGAGCGTCAACTCGTCGATCCGGCCGGTGCGCGCGCGCTCATGCCGAGCTGGACCGACGGTGCGACCGTCGACGAGTTCGCGTCGGCGCTCGGGCTTCCCGTCACGATCGCCAACGGGGCGACGCTCGCGACCCTCGCGGAACTCCGCCTCGGGGCGGGGCGGGGGAGGAAGAACTTCATCGTCCTCGGGATCGGTCACGAAGGGATCGGCTCCGGCATCGTCGTCGAGGGTCGCGTGTTCGAGGGGGCGCGCGGCTTCGCCGGTGAGATCAGTCACGTCAGCGTTCACGCCGACGGCGTGATCTGTCCCTGCGGGCAACGCGGTTGCCTCGCCGCCGAGACGGCGAATCAGCTCCGGCTGTTCCTCCAGGCGCGCGGGGTCGACATGAACGCGGAGGCGTACGAGGAACTGTCGACCGCGTCGGCGCAGGGCGACCCTGCCGTGCGGCGTCTGTTCGCCGATATCGGCTGGCAGATCGGTCGCGCCGTCGGCAGCGTCGCCAACGTCTTCGACCCCGACGCCGTGATCATCAACGACACCCTGACCGAGGTGGGCGACGACGCGGTGACGCAAAGCCTCGTCCGCAGCATCACACAGCACACCCACCCCGGCATCACGGCGGGGATGACGGTCGTGGCCTCCGACCTGAAGCACACGTCGATCCTCGCGGGGGCGGGACTGCTCTGAGTCCCACCCCCGCGAGGATGCGGAGCCGGCCGTGCTGGAACCCGCGACGACCGGGGTCATGCCTTCGCGCGGCGTGCGTTCAGTCGGCGCACCCGTCCGGGCTGCACGCGAGCCCCGCGGTGGCCTCCCGCGGTGCCGTCACGACCCGCGCCGCAGCGGTGATCTGCGCCCGCAGTTGGGCGGCCGAGGCGGTCGGGCTCCCGATCTGCACGAGCTCGTCACTGCGCCGCAGCAGCAGCATCGGGTAGCTGTGGACGCCGAGATCGGCGAGCCAGTCCTGGTCCCGTCGGGCCTGGCCGGCGATCACGTCGTCGTCGAGCTGCTGCCGCACGGCGTCGGCGTCGAGTCCGTGGTCGGCCGCGATGGCGGCGTAGGTCTCGGCATCCGAGAGACTGCGTCCGTCACGGTAGAACGCCGTCTGCATGGCGCCCGCCATCTCGAGCGCGCGGTCATCGCCCGCGCTCGCGCGCAGGGCGGCGAGACCGCGGGCCGCGGCATCCGAGTCCAGCAGCGTGCGGCCCTCGCTCAGGAGGCGCTCGTAGTCGGGGCCGAAGGCGACCCCGGTCAGCTCGGCGATGCGGGCGTTCGCGTCGGGGATGTGCCCGAAGCGCCCGATCGGGGCGGAGTTCGCGCCCGAGAACAGAGCGCCGTGGACCACGGTGATGCGGATGTCGTCATCGGCGGCCAACTCGTGCAGGGCCGGCGCCATGCCGTAGCACCAGCCGCAGTAGGCGTCGAAGACGTAGAGGAGGTCGTGCATGGGGTGTCCTGTCATCGGGGGGCGGCTTCGTCGAACGCGCGACGCGCGTCGAGCACGTCTTGCATGTGGGCGCGTGCCCAGTTCTCGACAGCGAGCAGCAGGGGGCCGAGGCTCGTGCCGCGCTCGGTGAGCTCGTAGATCGCGTGGGGCGGGCTCGTGGGTTGGACGGTGCGGGTGAGCAGACCGTCGCGTTCGAGACCCTTCAAGGTCTGGGAGAGCATCTTGGGGGAGATGCCGGCGACTCGTCGGGCGAGATCGCCGTGGCGCGCGGGTCCGTCCGAGAGGACGCCGATGACGAGAATCGTCCAGCGGTCGCCGATCCGGTCCACCAGCTGCCGGCTGGGGCAGTCGGGGTTGTACGGGTCGAAGCCGAGTACCTCGTCCATGGGCGTCCTCTCGATCGGTCGGGATTCAGTAAGCCACAGAGAAGCGCGCGCGGGGGTGAGCGTGCTGCTCGATCTCGTCGACGAAGGCGATGGCGTAGTCGGCGCCCGAGATCGCGGAGGTGCCCTCGGCATCCGTCAGCAGCACGTCGCCGCCCAGGCGGAAGGTGCCGGTGCGCTGGCCGGGGTTCCACGAGCCGAAGGTGGCGGCAGGGCTCAGGTAGAACCAATCGAGGGCGGTGTCGCTGCCGCGCAGCGCGTCGAGGATCTCGCCGTGAGCGCGTGCCTCGGGCACGAAGGCGGCGGGGAATTCGTCGGTGTCGACCAGGCGCGGGCCGCCTTCGGCGACGGCGAGCGAACCGGCGCCGCCCACGACGCCGAGGCGCGCTCCCGCCGACAGAGCGGCGGAGACGACCGCGGGCAGAGCGGTGATCAGGTTGGGCTCGCCCTCCTGACGCGCGGTCGCGGGCAGGGCGACGACGATGTGCTGCGCGTCGGCCGTGACCTCGCGCACGAACGCCTCGTCGAAGATCGAGCCGGCGACGGATGCCACGCCCTCGGCGGTCTCGCCGCCCGAGCGCGAGACGCCGACGACCTCGTGACCGCGCTGGGTGAGTTCCGCGGCGATGTTGCTTCCCGCGTAGCCGGTGGAGCCGAAGACGACGACCTTTGCCATGGTGTTCCTATCTTTAGGGGATGTAGTACCTAAAAGATAGCACAGATGACGGCGGCGGAGCGCGGCGCGGCACGCCGACCGGCGCGGTATCGTCGCCGAACAGATTTCACTTCCGCGAAACACAGGCGGTCGACAACGCCCATAGGGTCGGCGCGACGTTGCGCGACAGGAGGATGCCGTGAGCCGCGTGTCGTGGAAGATCATGGAGACCCTGACCGCCGAAGCCCCCCTGCCCGAGCGGCGCCGGCGACTGGGGCGCCAGCTGCTGAGGGCCGTCGAGGGAGATACGTTCGTGTCGTACCGGTGGACGCCCGCGGGTCCGTACGCCGACCCCGTGGGGGTGCAGTTCGACGACGAGCACCTCCGCGCGTACGACGCGCGCTTCCGGCACATCGACACGATGACCCCCCGGTTTCTGAAGGTCCGCGGGGCATCGGCCATCAGCCCGCAGCGGGACAGTCGTGACGAGTTCGTCCGCGACTTCCTGTTCCGCTCCGGCATGTTCCACGGCATGAACTACTTCGCCCCCCATCCCGTGGTCGGATCCATCGACCTGCGGGTGTGGCGCTCGCAGCGGCGCGGCGCCTTCACCCCCGACGACGTCCGCAAGCTCCAGGCGATCGGCGACCTCATGCACCGGCTCTGGAGCACAGAACCGCTGGCGACCTCCGCCCTCACGCCGCGACAGAGGGAGATCGCGACGCTGGTGGGCGAGGGACTGACCGACCGGGCGATCTGCGACCGGCTCGGCATCTCGCTGCCGACCCTGCGCACCCACCTCGCCCAGGCATTCGCCAAGACCGGAACCCAGAACCGCACCTCGCTCGCGATGGCGGCCCGCGCCCCTCGTCATTAATGACGATGCCGGTGCGCTGACGCGTCGAGAATGCTGGGTCGCACGCAACCGTTCCAGCATTCCGGGAGAGAAATGTCCACATTGCGCACGGGGGTCTCGCCCCTGTCCCGACTCGATCGCTTCCCCCGGTGGGGGCTGAGCGCGATCTCCGTCCTCACCATCGGCCTGGGCATGCTCTTCGTCCAGTACGACGTCTTCAACATCAACGTCTCGTTCGTGCAGACGTGCGCACAGATCATCGGCGGCTGCACCCCCGCGACCGCTGACCAGTTCATCGGCCTGCCGATCTTCCTCAGCCTCGTCGGCTACGGCATCGGGGCCCTCATCCTGGGGCCGATGTCCGACCGCTTCGGCCGCCACCGGCTGCTCATCATCGCCATGGTGATCACGGGTCTCGGGTCTCTGTTCTCGACCTTCGCGGGGGATGCCACCAGCTTCAGCCTCTCGCGCCTGATCACCGGCATCGGAATCGGTGCCGACCTCGCGATCATCAACGTGTACGTCAGTGAGATCGCCCCGCGGCGCATGCGCGGTCGCTACACGAGCGTGCTGTTCTTCATGGCGGCCCTGGGGGCCGCGCTCGGCATCTGGCTGGGTCTGTTCCTCACCACCCCCATGACCCCATGGCCGCAGGGTCTGCCCTTCGCCCTGGCATCCGACACCTTCACCGCCGGCTGGCGCTGGGTCTATGCGGTCGGCGCGATCCTGGCGGCGTTCTCGATCGTCCTGCGCATCGCGCTGCCCGAGTCGCCCCGCTGGCTGGCAAGCCGCGGACGCGACGACGAGGCCGCCGTCGTCGTCGAGCGCATGGAGAAGCTCGCCACCCGCCGGCACGCGCTCCTGCCCGCCTCGGAGGGTGACAGCGACACGACCGAGGTCACCGTCGGCGGGACGTTCTCGGCCGTGCGCGAGCTGCTGACCTCGCGCGTCTACCTGCGGCGTCTGCTCGTCATCGGCATGGCGTGGCTGCTGGGCTACATCACCCTCTACGCCTTCGCCGGGGCCTTCACCTCGGTGCTCGTGCGGCAGGGATACGCCCCGGCGGAGGCCGGCATCGTCAGCGCCGTGGGCCTGACCGGCTTCATCCTGGCGGCAGTCGTCGCCCGCTCGGTGGTCGACCGTGTCGAGCGCAAGTGGTGGATGCTCATCGGCGGTGTCATCACCGTCGTCGGCGCGCTGGTCGTGGTGGGCGGCGGCGGGGCGACCGCGGCGACCTTCCTCGGAGCCATCGTGGTGTTCTTCGGCCAGAACATCTGGGTTCCGGCCCAGTACGCCCTCACGGCCGAGAGCTTCCCGACGCGTTTCCGGACGACCGCCTACGCCCTGGCCGACAGCATCGGTCACGTCGGCGGCGGACTCGGCGTCTTCCTGCTCGTGGGCATCTTCTCGCAGTTCCCGCTGCTCGGGTCGCTGCTGGGGCTCATCGCCTTCCTCATCGTCGGCGCGCTGGTCAACCTCCTCGCTCCCCGCACCCGCAACCGCTCGCTGGAGGAGATCTCCGCATGACGTCGACGCGAACGGCGATGTCCGACGACCACGGCATCTGGACGCAGCGGGCCGACGAGGAGTCCCTCGCGTCGCTCGAGAGCTCGGACGCGTTCCCCCTTGCCGTCAAGGCCAACATCGCCGTTCGCGGACTGCGTCGCTCGGCCGGATGCCGCGTCCTCGACGTGGTGGCGGAGGATGCCGACGCCCCCGTGGTGGCGGCTCTCCGCCACCACGGGGCGGTCGTGATGGGCATGGCGAACATGCACGAGCTCGCCCTCGGGGTGACCTCGGACAACGCCGCCTACGGCCCGGCGCGGGTCCCGTCGGCCCCGCATCTCTCGGCCGGCGGCTCGTCGGGTGGGAGCGCCGCCGCCGTCGCCGCGGGGCTCGTGCCGCTGGCGCTCGGTACCGACACCGGCGGGTCGGTCTCGATCCCGGCGAGCAACTGCGGCGTCGTGGGATTCCGCCCCAGCACGGGGCGGTGGCCCACGGCGGGGATCGTTGGCCTGTCGTGGACCCGCGACACCCCGGGGGTCTTCGCCGCGACCGTCGCGGAGGCGGCGCGCGTCGACTCCTGGGTCACGAGCAGCACGGCGGCAACCCCGCTCGAGCGCCCGCGCCTCGGCATCCCGACCGCGTTCCTCGACGACCTCGACGCGCGGACGGAGCAGGCGTTCCACCGCACGCTCGACGCGTGGGGACCGGGCGTCGACGTCGTGGAGGTCGACATCTCCGACGTGCTCGAGCGCACCCGCCCCGCCGAACCGCTCGTCGTCGGCTGGGAGGCTCCTCGGGAGCTCGCGTCGGCGGCCGCTCGGGCTCTGCATCTGACGCCTGACGAGGCGTTCGCGGCACTGCGGGCGGGGGTCGAGACGGCCGATGTCGCGGCGTTTCTCGATGCGATCGCCGCGCGTCCGGTGACGGCCGACGAGTACGCGCGGGCGCTGTCGCTGGTGCTCGACGCGCGCCGACTCGCGGCGGACCTGATGGACCGCGACGCTGTCGACGCCCTGGTCTTCCCCACCACACCGGCACCGGCCCCGCCGTCCGGCGGCGGCGAGAGCACCCGGCACCGCGACCGCGAGATCTCGGTCTTCGAGCTCTACACCCGGCACACCGGACCCGGAACGATCCTCGGTGCGCCGATGGTCACGATCCCGGGCCTCGCCGAGGATGTCCCCGTCGGCGTCACCGTGCAGGGCCGACGTTTCGACGACGCGCGCATCCTGACCCTCGGCGCGCAGCTGCAGAGCGTCCTCCTCGAAGCGGCGTCCTCGCGCCCGACGGGCGGCGCCGGACGATGAGAGCCGCCCGCGCGGGAACGAACCGCGCGGGCCTCTCACTCGGTGCGGGTCACAGCGCGCGCGGCGGCACCGGGCCCGCGGGTCACCCGTAGTCGGGCAGTGCGAACGTGTCGGCGGGAGGGCGGAACAGACCCGCGGTCAGTCGACGCCCGGCGCGCGATGAGGCCGCTCGCAGCACCCCGTGAAAGAGAGCTCGTCCGGCGCGAGAGCGGGGATTTGCCAGTCGCGGTGTGCCGGGTGGCAGATCTTGTGCACGCTCGACGAACGGACGGAGGATGTCCTCGTAGCGCTGAAGGGCCGTCTCGACATCGGTGCTGCGGTCGAGCTCGCCGGCCAAGACGTAGGCACCCACGAGCGACAGGGTCGTGCCCATGCCGCTCAGGGGAGACGCGCAATAGGCGGCGTCGCCGACGAGCGCGACGCTGCCACGGTGCCACGTGTCGAGGTGCACCTGGCCGACCCTGTCGAGATAGAACTCCTCGGCGTGGGCCATCTCGCGCAACACGCGAGGCGCTTGCCACCCGGCATCCGCGAATCGCCTGCGCAGCGCGTCTCGCGAACGACCGGAGTCGTCGTCGCCTGTGTCGGCCCGCTCGTCGCCGCGGGTCGGGTAGGACAGCGTGGCGCGGATCGTTCCCAGGTTGTCGGGGCGCAGGCTGATACTCCGTCCGCCCGTGGCGGTGTACCACCGCCACCAGTCGGTGTCGTCGGGTTCCCGCGGGATGGTCAGGTACGCCGTCGACATGTTCTTCGAGACGATCGGATCGATGCCGGGGAAGACCAATCGGCGTGTGCGAGAGCGCATACCCTCGGCGACCACGACGAGGTCGAACTGCTCGTCGGTTCCGTCGTCGAACGTGACGTGTGCGCCGGCACCGTGATCGTCGATCGAACGGATCGTGGTGCCGAAGCGGTACTTGACGCGCTCGTCGGTGAGCTCGAACAACACCCGTGACAACTCGCCGCGGAGAATCTCGAGCTCGGCCGTCGCCCCGCCGGTGTCGTCACGCCCGGCGGGGAAGCTTGCCACCGTCTGCCCGCGGGCCCCGATGAATCGCGTTCCTGCCTCGCGCGTGTTCCGGGCCCGGATTGCCTCTTCGACTCCCATGCGGCGCACCACCTCGCGACCGGCGCCGCGGATGTCGATGTTCTGTCCGCCCGCGCGCAGTTCGGGCGCGCGCTCGATGACGGTGACGTCCCACGCCGCGCGCTCCATCCAGAAGGCCAGTGCCGGCCCCGCGATGCTCGCGCCGCTGATGAGGACGCGCCGGCGCGCCGTCATCGCGCCACCTCCGTCGTGGCTGTCGCCGCGGCCGATGGCTCGCCGGCCTGCCGCTCGACGCCGCGCGCTGCCTCGACGCCCGCCGGGCGCGAGGGGATCAGGAAGGTGGCGATGACGCCGACCACCAAGAACCCGGCGGCGAGGAAGGCGCCGAAGGCAACGGCATCCGTCATCGCCTGACGTGCCAGGTCGGCGACGTTCTCGAGGCCCGGCACCTGACCGATCGGTTCGATCGCCGCGCCGGCGCTGTCGGTCACGGCATCGGCGAAGTCTTTCGCGTCGGAAGGGGCATACCCGCTGTCCTCGAGCCTGTTCTGCAGTCCCCCGCCCAAGGTCGAGAAGAAGACGGTCGTGAGCGCCGCGATCCCGAGCGCCGAGCCGAGCTGGCGGAACGTGCTCTGAATGCCCGAGCTCTGACCGCCCTCCTCGGCGGGCACGTCGGCGAGGACGACGTTGGTGACCTGCGCGGTGGCGAAGCCGACGCCCACGCCGTAGAAGAAGAGCACGACCGCGATGAGCAGCCACGATGCGTCGGTGACAGCCGCGACGAGACCGAGGCCGGCGAGGCCGAGCACCTCGAGCACCAGCCCGAGTCGCACGAAGGCCAGCGCGCTGACGCGGTTCGAGAGCGGGAAGCTGATGCCGCTGGCGACGAAGCTGCCGATCGCGATCGGGGCGAGGGCGAGGCCCGCCTGCAGGGGCGAGTAGCCGAGGGTGAACTGCAGCCAGAGGGGCAGCACGGCGATGATGCCGAACTCGCCGAGCCCGATGATCAGGGTGGCGACGTTGCCGTTGCGGAAGGACGCGATCGAGAACAGGCGCGTGTCCATGAGCGGCTGGTGGCGGCTGCCCGGGCGGCTGAGCCGCGCCTGCCTCCAGATGAAGGCGGCAAGGAGGAACGCTGAGGCGACGAGTGCGACGAAGGCGGGCGACAGCCCGGAGTCCCAGCGGAAGCCGAACACCTCGAAGGCGTTCTCGCTCATGATCCAGCCGTAGACACGACCCTCGACGAGCCCGAACGCGAGCAGTCCGAGACCGCTGACCGAGAGAGCGGCGCTGATGACGTCGACACCGCCACGCGAGCGGGCGGGCTGAAGGAGGAACAGCACCCCGATGACGACGATGACGATCGTCAGCGGAATGTTGATGCCGAACGCCCAGCGCCACGACGCGTGCTCGGAGAGCCACCCGCCCAGGACGGGACCGAGCGCGGTGGCGGCGCCGATCGTGGAGCCCCAGACGGCGAACGCCTTGCCGCGCGCGGCGCCGACGAACATCGCGTTGAGCAGGGCGAGCGAGGTGGGCAGCACGGCGGCGGCGCCGATGCCCTGCAGGAAACGGGCGAGGACGAGGATCTCGCCGGTGGGGGCGAGACCGGCGAGCAAGCTCGTGAGACCGAAGACGACGACGCCGGCGACGAACACCGTCTTCGCCCCCCACAGGTCGGAGATGCGTCCGACGACGAGCAGCAGCGCGGCGAAGACGATCGCGTACGACTCCTGGATCCACTGCGCCTGGCTCGAGTCGATGCCCAGGTCGTCGATCACCGAGGGGGTGATGACGTTGACGATCGTCGTGTCCACGACGATCAGGGCGACCCCCAGAGCCACGGCTATCAGGCCGATCCAGCGGCGAGCACTCTCGGATCGAGGCATCGTGTCTCTCCTCAAATAGTTCTATCGTGAAATGGTTCTCCGGGAGAATAACTTGACGAAGTGATAACCTGCAAGTCCGGTCGCAGGAGGTCGGGACGGGAGGGCTTCATGGGTGAGGACGACGCCGCTCGTGCTTCGGACCCGGTTTCGCCCTCGGTCACGGACGCACTCCGCGCCTACGGCGCGACGTATGCGCAGGTCGCGCGGGCCTTCGCCGCATACGCCGGATTGCACTCCACGGACGCTGCGGCGATGATCGAGGTCCTCGGGGCCGAAGAGCGTGGCACGCCGCTGTCGCCGGCGAGACTGAGCGACCAGATCGGACTCAGCTTCGGTGCCACCTCGACCCTTCTGAACCGGCTCGAAGCGGTCGGCCATGTGACCCGCAGCCGCACGCAGGCGGATCGGCGGATCGTGACCCTGCATTCGACACCCGAGGTCCAGCGGCTCGCCGATGAGTTCTTCGCGCCTCTCGGGCGGCGCCTCGACGCGATGCTCGCCGCGCACTCGCCGGCGTTCCTCGCCGAGTTCTCGGCGGTGCTGATGGCGATGAGGGATGCCACCGACGACTACATCTCTCAGGGCCCCGGGAGCGAGAACGCGTCCGCCGGAGACACGGGTGAGCCCGTGGAAGATCGCGGCGCGGCAGAGCGCTGAAGGGACGTCGTCGACGTTCTGGTCGCGTCGCGATCCCTCGGGAATTGTGACCGCAGGCCGGGGCGCGGGCCCCGGCCTGCAGCGATCAGCCGTTCGAGGACGTCCCGAAGGCGGTGGTGTAGAGCTGTCGCAGCGCGTCCGTTGCGGGGCCGCTGTCGCAGGGTGAGATGAAGTCGTCCGTTGTGGCGACGAGGTACGTCTGGCCGGCGGTGAACAGCACGCCCGTACCTTCCTCCACTTGTTCGACGGTCAACGTCGTGCCAGGGGAACCGGCGAACACCTGTGTGACGGTGAGGGTGACGTTCTCGCCGGTGACGGTTGTGGCGGTGGCTTCGTAGGCGGTGTCGAATTCTCGAAGGCTCGCCACGGTCGGTACCTGACACGCGGCGGGGGTCTCGTCGGGGCCGGGGCCGGGGGCTTGGATGGCGGGCGTGGCGACGAGGCCGGCGATCAGGGCAGCAGCCCCGGCTGTGGCGGCGGCTCCGAGGGAGACCCCGGCGAACAGACGCCGCCGGTGGCGGGGGGCGGTCGCGGTGTTGCCGGCGAGGTCGTCGCGCTCCGCGGCGGCCACGATGCGCCGGATCCGGGCGTCGTCCAGGCTCGGGTCGCCCGTGGTCGGGTCCGCCTGGCGCATCAGCGCCCTCAGGTCATCGTCGTTCATCGCTCTCCCCCTTTCGTGGTGGTGCCGGTTGGTCGGCGTGGTGCTTCCATCTCTTGTCGCAGCTTCTTCTTGGCTCTGTGCAGGCGGATGGTGGCCGCGTTGGTCGTGATGTCCAGGACCGTCGCGATCTCGGGTGGCGCCAGCTCCTCCCACGCCCACAGGCGCAGAACCTCGGCGTCGGTGGCCGACAGGCGGGCCAGTGCCGCTCGCAGGCAGTCGGCACGCGGATCCTCCTCCGGGCCGGTGTCCACGGTGTCGGTCGGCGGGTCGACAGTGATGATCCGCTCCGCCACCCGCCACTGCCTCCGCGCGGAGCGTTCGGCGTTTCGCAGGCAGTTGCGAGCGGTGACGTACAGCCACGGCAGGGGTTCTTCGGGCACATCATCGAACCGTCTCCAGACGATCAGCATCGTCTCGGAGAAGACATCGTCCGCGGTCTGCGGATCGATTCGTCGACGAAGGAAGCGGAGGACCGCATCGCCGTGCGTTCGTACGAGCGATTCGTACGCTCGGGAGCGTTCCATCGGAAGTGTGTGCACAACATCATCATGTCCGGGCCCGGACGATGCTTTCACCTCAAAACGTCGAAAAAGATGTTCGGCGACATGAAAGGAACGATGCGGTGGTGGCCATGAGTGGGGTACAGGCCGCGCCGATCGCCCGCTCACCGGAACGGGCCGCTGTCTCACAGAAAAGGCCCCCATGAACACCAAGACCCTCACCGCACTGACCGTCGCCGTGGCCGTGATCCTCGTCGGCGGCGCGGGATTCATCGGTGGCACGGCAGTCACCGCGCGCCATGACGCCGTCGCCCCACACGACAGCACCTTCATCGACGGCGTCCCCGCCCCCGACGACGACACGATCGACGCCCCCTCGGCCCCGCTGATCCTCACCCCGAACCAGCTGGCCGCAGGAGCGGTGACGCTGAAGCCGGGCCAGGTCCTCCTCGTCGTCTCTGCCGCGCCCCAGGGCGGGACCTTCACGGGCACGGGTGGCTCCAGCGACGACGGCATCGTCCAGTTCGAAGCAGCTGACGACACCGACGATGCCTCATTCTTCGCCCACAAGCCGGGCAAGACTACCGCGTGGGTCTCGGGACCCGACGGTCAGCGCGTGAGCTTCGACATCACCGTCGCAACCTCTTGAGGGTCCACACTCGTCGCGGTGACCACTGACCGTCAGCGGTCCTTACCTCTTGCCACTCACCCTCGCCGCCATCATCATCGCCATCCCGCCCGGCGAGTTGCCGGCGATGGGGCGGCCCCCGTCCCCGCGCTCCTGGGCGTGGCGATGGCCGCGAGATGCTTCACGGGCGCCCTGTGCCGCCCACGCGCGGGGAGCGTGGCAGCCCCTGGTGGGCTCCTTGCGGCAGCGCTGGTACTGGTTCGCGGGGGAAGTGGATGCCGGCTTCGCCTACCGTCTGCACGGGGGGCGTGGCGGTGACGCTGGGCGGCGCATTCGGCGCCGATCGATGTCGCGAAGAGATCGGGGCGGCGTTCGTGGAGTTCTGCGGCGACGACGGATTGCCCTCGCCCTCCCACGGTGCTATATCCCTGGGCTGAGCCGCGCCGGCGCGGCACGTTTGGCGGTGCGCATGCGGACGTCGCGTCGGTCGTCGACCTCGACGGTGTGACGCGCCGTGGAACATCTCCGAAAAAGTTCCGTCCGAGGTGAAAGGCCTCGGGGGGTGCCGGCCATGAAGGGGTACAGGCCGCGATGATCGCTCGTTCACCCGGAACGGGCTGCGGCGTCGACTGAAAGGTGCAGCTCATGCGCATTCGTACCCTCTCCGCTGTGACCGCCTCGATCCTCGCCGTGGGTCTGATGACCGGCGGAGCCGCCGCGTTCGCCGCCCCGCAGAGCGACACGTTCGTCGACGGCGTGCCCGCCCCGCAGAGCGACACGTTCGTCGACGGCGTGCCCGCCCCGGCCGGCGATGCGGATGAGACCCCCGACGCCGACGGAGTCGTCCTCGGCGGCATGCCCGCCCCGCTGATGCTCACCCCGGCCGACCTCGCCAAGGGCCCGGTGACCCTGCAGGTCGGGCAGACGCTGGTCGTCGTCCTCGATGCCGACAACGGCGGCGCCTTCACCGGCACCGGCGGTTCCGACGACGACACCGTGGCGCACTTCGACGCCGCCGTCCTCAGCCCCGACGACGACGAGGTGTCGCTGAACGCGGCATTCTCCGCCGGAAAGGCCGGCACCACGAAGGGCTGGATCGCCGGCGCAGACGGCCAGCGCACCACCTTCGACATCACCGTCGCCGCGGCCTGAGCGCGCGGGAGCAGGTCGGGTGTCGGCGGAGCGATCCGCCGGCACCCGACCGCGTTCGTCGGCGCGCCGGCTTCGCTCACGCGCGCGCCGTGGTGCCGCGCAGAGCGCCCCTCACTCGGTGCGCGTCTCGGCGCGCGTGGTGACCCGCGCCACGTGCAGTGCCAGGTAGAGCACCTCGTCCTCGGTGAGGCGCGCCCCGCCCATCTCGAGCAGGTAGCGCACGCGCTGCGCGCAGGCGTACGCGGCGGGATGCGAGGCACGGATGCCGCTGAGCAGGTCGGCCGAAGGATCGTCGAACAGCGCGTCGGCGTCCAGGCGCACGAAGAGGTAGCGCAGATGCGTGACGAAGCGCGCGACGTTCATCGACTCGGCATCCAGAGTCACCCCCATCGACTGCGACACCACCTCCAGCACCCGGCCGATGCGCTCGGTCATCTGGATGGTGGGGGCCATGCCCTCCGAGGCGAACGCGGCGTTGACGAAATGCAGCGCGAACGAGATCGCTTCGTCGGCCGGGAGCACGACACCCAGGCGCGCGGCGGCGAGATCCACCGCCTCGCGCCCGACCGCCACCTCGCGGGGGTACAGCTGCGACACCTCCCAGCGCAGGGGGTAGTCCATCTCGATCCCGCGCCGGACGCGGTCGATCGCGAAGGCCAGGTGATCGGCGAGGGGGAGGATGAGCGCCTGCGACACGCGGATCCCCAGCCTGTCATGGGCGCGCTCGGCGATGAGGGCGGCGCAGCGTACGACGTCGAGGGGGATGTCTGACAGGTAGGCGGCGATCCGCTCGACCGGATGCCGGGAGTCGGGCCGGAAGACCTGGTCGATGACGGCGGCGTCGTCGAGGCGCTCGCCGCGCTTCCTCCCATGGGCGATGCCCTTGCCGAGGACGACGATCTCGACGTCGTCGTCGCCGCGCACGATGGCGGCGTTGTTATTCAGAACCCGGATGATCTCCATTGCATCTTCCTTCGATGCCGCGGCGAGCCGCGGGGCGGGCGACGCGATGGGGTGGGGTCGGTGGGACCCCACCCCCCCATTGTCACGCTTCGGCGGTGGTTGCCGGCTCGAGCGCGCGACCGCGCGTGGCGATGACGTCGGCGTACCAGTACGACGACTTCTTCCGCGTGCGCGCGAGCATGCGCAGGTCGTCGTCACCGCGGTCGACGTAGATGAAGCCGTAGCGCTTCGCGGCGCCCTGGTGGGTGGAGACGAGGTCGATCGCCGACCAGGGGCAGTACCCCAGCACCTCGACGCCGTCGGCGATCGCCAGGCGCATCTGCTCGAGGTGCCGCTGCAGGTAGTCGATGCGGTAGTCGTCCTGGACCGAGCCGTCCTCCTCGGGGGTGTCGAACGCGCCGAGGCCGTTCTCCGTCACCAGCAGGGGCAGGCGGTAGCGATCCCAGAGGGCGCGGAAGGTCGTCCGGAAGCCGACCGGGTCGATCTCCCACCCGAACGCGTTGGTCGGCAGGTTCGGGTTCTGCGTGGCGCGATACAGCCCCACCTCGCCGCGGACCATCTGCTGATCGCCGGGGCGAGCCGCGAGGTCTGCCGACGTGCCCGTGGATGCCGCGACGGTCTGGGTCGCGTAGTAGTTGAACGCCACGAAGTCGGGGCGGGCGGATGCCAGATCCTCCAGGTCGCCCGGTTCGATCGTCGGCTCCCACCCGCGCTCGACAAGGTACGCCCACGCGAGCGAGTTGTACCGGCCGTGTACGGCGAGATCGGTGTAGAGCCAGTTGCGCACCGCGTTCCAGTCGTCGGCGGCGACGACGTCGTCCGGCTTGCTGGAGGCCGGGTAGACGTAGGCGATGTTGGGCGCCGGGCCGATCTTCGCTTCGGGCAGCATCCGGTGGCACAGCGCCATGGCCCGGGACTGGGCGAGGAACATGTGGTGGTTCTGCTGGTACAGATCGCGCTTCGCGTCGGCGGCGTCGCCCGTGCTCACCCCGAGGGCGGTGCCGTGCAGGATCATCATGTTCTGCTCGTTGATCGTGAGCCACCAGCGCACCTTGTCGCCGTACTCGCGGTAGAGCACCTCCGCGTAGCGCACGAACGCGTCGGCGGTCGCCCGGTTCGACCAGCCGCCCTTCTCGGCGAGGGCCTGCGGAAGGTCGAAGTGGTACATCGTCACGATCGGCTCGATGCCCCGGGCCAGCAGCTCGTCGATGACCGCGTGGTAGTGCGCGACGCCGAGCGGGTTGATCTCGCCGTCGCCGTCGGGGATGATCCGCGTCCAGGCGATCGAGAAGCGGTACGCCCGGAAGCCGATCTCGGCCATCAGGGCGATGTCCTCGGCGTAGCGGTGGTAGTGGTCGCTCGCGACGGCGTAGGCCGTACGGTCGGCGCGGCCGACGTTGTTCGCGTCGATGACCGAGGGGCCCTTGCCGTCCTCGTCGATCGCCCCTTCCACCTGGTAGGCCGAGGTCGATCCGCCCCAGAAGAAGTCGGCGGGGAAGTCGGGGAGTTCGCGGTACTGCATCAGTTCTCCTTGGTCGCGACGAGGGCGGGTGCGCCCGCGGCGGCGGCGCCCAGGCCGGGCACCTCGAAAGCGCCGAAGTCGGTGCTGTTGATCACGACGACGGGGGTGATGGCATCCAGTCCCGCCGCCTCGATGGCCACGAGATCGACGTCGACCAGGGGTGCCCCGGCCGCCACGGTGTCGCCGACCGCGACCCGCGGGGTGAAGGGAGCGCCGTTGAGCCCCACCGTGTCGATGCCGATGTGCACGAGCAGCTCGGCGCCGTCTGCCGTCTTGAGGCCGTACGCGTGGCCCTGCGCGACGACGACCTCGCCGGCCGCGGGCGAGACGAAGGTGCCGTCGGCGGGTCGCACGGCGAAGCCCTGCCCCATCGCGCCCGAGGCGAACGCCTTGTCGGGCACCTCCGAGAGGGCGACGATCTCGCCGCGCGCGGGGGAGAGGACGGTGAGCGACGCTCCGACGGGTGCGGCGGCGGCGGGCGTGCGCTCGGCCGCGGCGGCGGCGCGATCCTTCGCCAGGTCGGCGCGGCTGAAGCCGAAGAAGTAGGTGCCGATGGCCGAGAGGACGAAGGCGACGATGGTGCCGACGATCAGCCAGAGGAAGTTCGTCGGGTCGCCCGAGGGATCGATGCCGATCGGAAGGGTCAGCAGGCCGGGCGCGCCGGTCGAGAACACCTTGACGCCGCCCGCACCCACGATCGCGCCGCCGATGGCACCCGAGATGCCGGCGACGAGGAATGCGCGCTTGCGCGGGAGGGTGATGCCGTAGATCGCCGGCTCGGTCACGCCGAACACGGCGGCGAGCGTCGCCGAGAAGCCGAGGGCCTTGGTCTTCTTCTCACGCAGCCGCAGCGTCACGCCGAGCGCGGCACCGGCCTGGGCGAGCACCGCCGGGAAGACGGCGGACTTCATGTAGTCGAACCCGGTGTTGGCGATGTTGTTGATGAACAGCGGCACGATGCCCCAGTGCACGCCGAAGATCACGAGCACCTGCCACAGGCCACCCATCAGGATGCCGAGCACGATCGGCGAGAACTGGTAGGCGCCGGTCATGAGATCGGCCATGAGGGCGCTGACCCAGGTGCCGGCGGGGCCGATGGTGAGAAGGGTCACGGGGACGACGATCACGAGGCTGATGAGCGGCGTGATGAAGCTGCGCACCGCCTCGTGGATGAACCGGTTGGCCAGGCGCTCGACGTACGACAGCAGCCAGACGGCCAGGATGATGGGCACGACCGACGAGGTGTAGGTCTGCAGCAGCACCGGGATGCCGAGGAAGTCGACGGGGTTGCCGGCCCGCAGGTACTCCAGCATGGTCATCGGCACGCGCTCGCCGTCGACGACCCAGGTGACGTTGACGAGGTTCGTGTAGATCAGGGCGCCCGCGACGGCCATCGCGGTGAAGACGTTCGCGCCGAACTTGCGGGCCGTGGTGACCGCGAGCAGCATCGGCAGGAACGCGAAGAACGCGTCGGCGGTGGCGAACAGCACCTGGTACGTCGTCGACGTCGCGGGCAGCACGCCCGCGGTCGAGAGGATGATGAGCAGGCCCTTGAGGATGCCCGTCGCCGCCAGCACGCCGAGGATCGGCGCGAAGATCGCCGAGACGACGTCGATCACCCGCGAGAGGATGCCGACCTTCTGCCCGCCCCCGTCCGCGGCGGGGTTGCGGTCCCCTTCGGTGAGCGAGGCGGGAAGGCCCGCGTACACCTTGGAGACGTTGTTACCCACGACGACCTGGAACTGCCCGCCGTTCTCGACGACGGTGATGACGCCGGGCAGGGCGGTGACGGCGTCTTTGTCGGCGCGGGCGCGGTCGCGCAGGGTGAAGCGCAGGCGGGTCGCGCAGTGCACGACTCCCGCGACGTTGTCTTCGCCGCCCACGGCGGAGAGGACGTCGCCCGCCAGGGTCGAGTAGTTGACGGTGGCCATGACCGTACTCCTTGTCGTTCGTCATCGAACTCGCGGAAAAAAGGCAACAAAAAAGGCCCGAACTCTGACCAACGGTGTTGGTCGAAGCTCAGGCCTTGCCTCGCTCGAAACGAGTTACATACCAGTGCTCGCATCACGAAGATGCTGCGGCGAGATTACACCGCACAGGTCGACGTGTCCACTGCCGAACCCGCCGGGAGCCGGCCGTGGCACGACACGCTCGTGCCACCGTGCGTCACGCCGGCGTGCGCACCGCCGCGAAACGGTTGCGGCGTCGCAGCGCGAAGCCCAGCTTCTCGTACGCCGAGATCGCGTTGACGTTCGCCGCCGCCGCGTGCAGCAGAGCCCGATCGCCGCGCTGCCGGATGTGGAAGGCGACGTCGAGCACGAGGCGTGAGGCCAGGCCCTGGCGTCGGTGGTCGGCATCCACCGCGACGGCGCTGATCTCGGTCCAGCCGGTCGGGTGCAGACGCTCCCCGGCCATGGCGACGAGACGACCCCCGCGACGGATGCCGATGTACCGGCCCAGCTCGTAGGTGCGAGGCCGGAACGGACCGGGCTGATTGCGCTCGACGATCGCGATCATGTCGGCCGCGTCATCGGCATCCAGTTCGATCGCCTCGTCGTCGGGCCGCGTCTGCAGCGCCGGAGTCTCGACGAGCTGCACGCCCTCACCGCCGCCGACGTACTCCCATCCCGCGGGGATCTCTCCGTCGTAACCCGACAGGCCGACCTCGGCGCCGGGCCCGACGAGGTCGCGAAGGGCGTCCCACACCTCGGGCTCGTCCCACGTGCGCACCGCCACGAACGGCGCGACGTCGGCCGGGTAGCGCCGCACGAGGTCGCCGCCGATCGCGAACGACGCGTGCGGTCCGACGAGCGAGTGCCAGGCGGCGTTGTCGAGGACGGTGGCGTCGGCGTGCGGGATGTCGAGGGTCGCGGGGGAGGTCACCGGGCCACTCTGCGCCTCCTCGCGCGCGCGAGCAAACGTTCCGGCCTCCAGACGCCGCTTTGTGACGGTGCATGAAGGCGGACGTCGGTCGATGACGATCTACGACATCGCGTGTTCCTGACCGACGATCCCGTCGTCCTCGGCGGTCGTATCGCTCTGGCGAGCACCGTCGCGCTCTCACTCCTGCTCGGCTCGCGCAAGAGCACCGTGCCGTTCCTGCGCTGGGTCGAGCGCGCGGGTGCCGCGGCCGTGCTGGTCGCGGTGCTCGTGGCACTGCTGCCCTCCGTGCCGTCGGTGGCTCTCGTCGTCGTCGCGGGCGTCTGTCTGACCGCTGTCGGTGAGCACATGCAGCCCCTCGGTGCCGCGCAGCGCGCCCGGGTCGATCTGCAGCTCGTGGGCGAGATCGTCGCTCAGCGCCAGGAGGCTCGGGCGCGGCACACGAGGCGGCTCGACCGGTCTCGAGAGTTCCGGCAGACGCGCGGCCCAGACCGACTCGAGCCGGGGAAGCGCGGGATCGAGGGTGAGCACGTCATCGCTCAGAGGTCGAACCCGAACGCCCGCAGGTCCAGGAACCGCCCGGGCTCCACTTCGACGGGGTGCTCGCGTTCGGTGAGACGACGGAAGCCGAGCTTGAGGTACAGCGCGTGGGCACCGAGCATCTCGGGGCCGCTGTTCATCACCACGCGTCGCGCGCCGCGCTCGCGCGCCAGCGCGAGAACGTGACGGGTGAGCGCCTCGCCCACGCCACGTCCGCGGGCGCGGGGAGCCACCGCGAGCTGCCGGAAGTCCAGCTCACCCTCCCGGGCCAGGGGCGACAGACGCTCGCCGGGGCGGGGGACCCAGACCGTGCCGACGATCTCGTCGCCGTCGAGAGCCACCCACACTTCACCCTGCGCGACCCGCCCCTCGACGTCGGCCAGGGACGCGAGGTAACCCTCGGTCAGCCCGGCGTAGCTGTGGCGGTACGCCTCGGCCGTGACGCGACCCGCCTCGGCGTACTCACCCGGCTCGACGAGGCGGATCGTCAGGGCGTCGAATCGCGGGCCGTGAGGCGTGGGAAGCGAGGTGGTCATGGCATCCATTCGATCAGAAACGGCGCGGCCCGTCCCCGCGAAGGGACGGGCCGCGCGGGCGGTCAGGACTTCGGAAGTCCTTGCGGGTTGATCTGCGAGATCTCGATCCCCTCGGACTCGAGGTTCCAGACCTTCAGCACCTCGGCGTACGTGCCGTTCTCGATGAGCGCGTTCAGCGCGATCTGCACGGGCTCGATGAGGCCGTTGCCCTTCTTGGTGCCCGCGGCGATGTCGGCGTGCAGCGGCCAGCCGCCCGGAATGATCCCCGCCAGCTTCGTCTCGCCGGTCTCCTTCGCCGCCCACGCGGCGGTCGCGTTGGGGCCGAAGGTCGCGTCGGCCCGGCCCGACTTGAGCGCGAGGCTCGCGGCGGCGTTGTCGTCGTAGTACTGCAGCTCGGCGGGGGCCTTGCCCGCGGCGGTGAGCTCCTCGTTCCAATTCAGCAGCACCTTCTCCTGGTTCGTGCCGGAGCCGACGATGACCTTGAGGCCCGAGATGTCGTCGGCCTTCTCGATGCTCGAGATCGGACTGTCGGCACGGACGTAGAAGCCCAGCAGATCCTGCCGGTAGCTCGCGAAGTCGTACAGCTCCTTGCGTTCTTCGGTCACGGTGACGTTGGAGGTGATGAGGTCGTATTTGCCCGATTGGATGCCGAGGGGCCAGTCCGTCCACGCCACCACGACCGGGTTGTACTCCAGGCCCAGGCTCTCGGCGATCAGCGAGCCGAAGTTGGGCTCGGTGCCGGCGGGCAGGGTCTCGCCGTCGGGCACGTAGCTCAGCGGCGGCACGAACGCGCCGACCGCGACGGTCAGCTTGCCCGGCTCGATCGGCTGGAAGCCGCTGGCCTTGAGCGCCGCGACGGCGTCAGGAACGGCTTCGGTATGCACCCACTCGATCTCGCCGGCGGACGCGGATGCCGAGGGCTCGGGCGCGGCGACCGCCTCGGTAGGACGGTTGAGGCCGATCGCGGTGCCGACGCCGACGACGGCGACCACCGCCGCGGCGATCAGGCCGATCGCGATGCCCTGTTTCTTGCTGAGTGCCATGGTGTGTCTCCTGGTGGGGTTATCGGGTGGTCAGAGGGGGAGCGGTCGCTGAGCGTGTCGAAGCGTCCGCGGTGGGGCCGGTGTCGGTCCCTTCGACGGGCTCAGGGACCTCGGGAGCGGTCGCTGAGCCTGTCGAAGCGTCCGCGGGAAGGTCGCGTCAGCCGAGGACTTTCGCGAGGAACTCCCGCGTGCGCGGATGCTGCGGCCGGGCGAGGACCTCATCAGGCGTGCCCTGCTCGACGACGCGGCCCTGGTCGAGGAAGACCACTCGGTCGGCGACCTCGCGGGCGAAGCCGATCTCGTGCGTGACGATGATGAGCGTCGTGCCGAGGTTCGCCAGGTCGCGGATGACGTCGAGCACCTCGCCCACGAGCTCGGGGTCGAGCGCGCTCGTCGGCTCGTCGAAGAGCAGCACCTGGGGCTTCAGCGCGAGTGCGCGGGCGATCGCGACCCGCTGCTGCTGGCCGCCCGAGAGCTGGCGGGGGTAGGCATCGGCCTTGTCTGCGAGTCCGACCCGGTCGAGCAGGCCGAGGGCGAGCTCGCGGGCGTCCTCCTTGCCGAGGCGCTTGAGCGCGAGCGGCGCCTCCGTGATGTTCTCCAGCGCCGTGAGATGCGGGAACAGGTTGAACTGCTGGAACACGATGCCCACGCGGGTCCGCCGCTGCAGGATCTCGCGCTCGCGCAGCTCGTGGAGCTTGCCGTGGCGCAACTCGTAGCCGATGAAGTCGCCGTCGACCGTGACCGATCCGGCGTCCACGCGCTCGAGGTGGTTGATGGTGCGCAGCAGCGTCGACTTGCCCGACCCGCTGGGCCCGAGCAGCGCCACGACTTCGCCGGGCTGCACGGTCAGGTCGATGCCCTTCAGCACCTCAACGCCGTGGAAGGCCTTGTGCACGTTGTGGATCTCGACGAGTCCGCGGGTCTCGATGACGGTGCTCATGCGGCGGTCCCCTTCTCGATGGCCGGGGTCCCGGCATCCGTTGCCTCCGCGCCGAACGATCCTGCGCGTGCCGGGCCCCTGGCATCCGTCCCTCCCGGGGGAGGGTCGCCCAGACGCGCCCACTGCGTGCTCACCCACCGTCGCGCGCGCTGCACCGGCGTCGGCGGCAGCGCCCGCGCGGAGCCCCGGGCGTAGTACCGCTCGATGTAGTACTGCGCGACGCTCAGGATCGTCGTGATGAGGGTGTACCAGACGACCGCGACGAGCAGCAGCGGGATCACGCGGCTGTTGCGGTTGTAGATGACCTGTACCGCGTAGAAGAGCTCGGGGATCGCGATGACGAACACGACGGAGGCGCCCTTGACCAGACCGATCACCTCGTTGGTGGCGTTCGGGACGATCGAGCGCATGGCCTGCGGCAGGACGATGCGGAACAGGCGACGGGATGCCGGGATGCCGAGGGCGGCCGCCGCCTCGTGCTGGCCGGGGTCGACCGACACGAGCCCCCCGCGGATGATCTCGGCCGAGTAGGCCGCCTGGTGGAGGCCCAGGCCGAGGATCGCCGCGGCGAACGCGCTGATGATCTGCACCGTCGGGAACTCCACGATCCAGAAGTCGGTGGTGAAGGGAGTGCCCAGCCCCAGCGTCGGGTACAAGTAGCCGAGGTTGTACCAGACGATGATCTGCACGATCAACGGCACCGAGCGGAAGAACCAGATGTACCCCCACGCGACCGCACTCACCAATGGCGAGCGCGACAGGCGGCCGAGGGCCAGCAGCGTGCCGAGCACGAACCCGACGACCGACGAGATGGCGGTCAGGCCGAGCGTGTAACAGACGCCGATGAGCACGGGCTCCGAGAAGAAGTACTGCGCGAACGTGCCCCACATGTACTGCTCGTTCGTGACGAGGCTCCACGCGAATTGGGCGACGACGAACAACAGCAGGGCGCTGAGGATCCAGCGCCACCAGTGGCGGGTGGGGACGACGGTGACGGTGCCCAGGTCGATCCTGCCGTCGGGCGGTGTCGTTGTCGGGCGGGCGGCGGGTGCCGGCGCGGTGGTGGTCATGGCGTGCTCCTCGGGCTCCGAACCGGGGCGGGGCCCCGGGGGTGACCGACACGCTAGATCGCCTTCGGGAGTGCCCGCGAGGCGTCGTTTCACACGTCGCAACGCTCCGCCACGCCGCGCAATGCATCGCCACGCGGGGTAACACGCTGGTGGTGCGGAGCCGCGCGAGCTACCCCGCGCCGGGGTTCCTGAGCGCGTCGAAGGAACCGTTCGACGGGCTCAGCGCCCCCGAGGTGAGAGCCGGTTCACGCGTCGCGCAGGATCCGCGCCGTCACGCGCGTACCGAAGTACAGCGCGTCCACCGGCACGCACTCGTCGGCGGCGTGGAACTGCCCGAACACGTCGAAGTCCGCGGGAACCCGCAGCGGGACGAACCCGTACCCGCGGATGCCGAGACGGGCGAGGTGCTTGTTATCGGTGCTCGCCGGCAGCAGGTACGGCACGACCGTTCCGCCCGCGTCCTCCGCCGTCACGGCATCCTGGAGCACTTTCAGCAGCGGTGCGTCGACGGGCGACTCGGTGGCCGGGATGTCTCGCGCCCACACGACCTCGATGTCGTCGCCGACCACGTCCGCGAGCTGTGCTCTGACCGCTTCGGCCTGCCCGGGGAGCACGCGGACGTCGAGCGTCGCGCTCGCCGCAGCCGGGATGACGTTGATCTTGCCCCCGGCGGCGAGCACGGTGGGCGACGCCGTGTTGCGCGTGCCCGCATCGATGACGGATGCCGCGAACCCGAGGCGCGAGAGATCGTCGGTGTCGAGCGGCTCACCGCTCGCCTGCCCGTACACCTCGAGGAAGCGTTCGAGCGTGGCCGTGCGCACGGCGGGGAAGCGGTGCACACCGACCGCCGCGACGGCCTGCGCGAGACGGACCACGGCGTTGTCGCTCGTCGGCCGCGATCCGTGGGCGGCGGATCCGCGGGCGGTGAGCGTCGCGACGGTCACTCCCTTTTCGGCCGTCGCCACGAGGTAGGCGCGGCGATCGCCGGGGAGGGGCAGCGAGAAGCCGCCGACTTCGCTGAGCGCTTCGGTGGCGCCGTCGAACACCTCGGGGCGGTTCTGCACGATCCACCGGGCGCCCCAGACGCCCCCGGCCTCCTCGTCGGCGAAGAAGGCGAAGATGAGGTCGCGGCGGGGGACGACGCCGTCGCGACGGAAGGCCCGGGCGATCGCGAGCAGCATCCCCGCGAAGTCCTTCATGTCGACCGCGCCGCGGCCGTACAGCAGGCCGTCGTGGATCTCGGCCCCGAACGGCGGATGCGTCCAGTCCTCCGCCGCAACCGGCACGACGTCGAGGTGGGCGTGGGCGACCAGGGCTCCGGCATCCGGATCCGAACCCGGCAACCGGGCGATGACACTCGCCCGACCCGGCCGGGGCTCGACGAGGACCGTCTCGTAGCCGACCTCGTCGAGATGCTTCTTCACGTAGAGCGCGGCGCGCGTCTCGCCGTCGCCGATCGTGGCCGCGTCGCCCGTGTTGACGCTGTCGATGCGGATGAGCGCGCGGATGTGCTCGAGTGCTTCGGTCTCGAGCGGGCCGGGCTGCGGTGTTCCGGTCTCGGCAGCCTGGGTCGACGGCGCGTCCGTCACGGGGTCAGTGCTGGTGGGGGCGGGCGTCATCGGCGAGCTTGAACGCCAGGCGTCCGTGCGCGTAGCCACCGCCCGCGCGGATGGCGGTCGCGACCCACGCGGCCTCGGCGAGCTCCGCCTCGGTGGCGCCCGCCTTGACGGCGTTCTGCGAGTGACCGTCGATGCAGTAGACGCACTGGGTCGTGATGCCGACGGCCAGGGCGATGAGCTCGCGGTACTTCAGCGGGATGGCGCGCCCTTCGGGGGCGAACACGGCCTGATCGAACGCGGCGAACGCGGCCAGGATGTCGGGTGTCTCGGCCTTGTAGACCTTCGTGTAGGTCTTGTCGGCGGTGCGGTCGAAGTACTCGGACATGGTGCCTCCCGGCGGCGTGAGCGGTGCGGATACGTCGCATCCACGGTGCCACGCGGGGCCGCCCCGACCGGCGGTCGTGCGTCATACGGTGACACACCGGTGCGATCCGGTTCAGGTCCAGAGGCGAGTGGCCAAGGACTCGGTGGTCTCGAAGGCCGATCTCGCGGCGTCCAGTCCGGATATGGCGTCGGCCAGGCTCGCGTTCATCCGCGCGAGCGATTCCGACCACTGTCGCTGGGCTGAGTCGTAGGCGCTACGTGCGGCCCCCGTCCATTCGGCGCGCCCCGCGGTGACGGCGGCGTCGAGGTCGTCGAGGTGGCCCTCGATGGCCACGGTGGCGTCGCGGAGTGTGTCGACCAGCTGCGCGTGGCGGTCGCCGTCGAAGCGGATGGTCATGTCTGGGTCTTCGGCCAGGTCAAGTCGTACCAGCGCAACTCGTACCCGGCTGGGATCTCGCCGGTCTCGTAGTAATGGAAGAAGATGTCGGTCGCTTCGTCGAGTGCGAACACCTCGTCGGGATAAACGGTCGCCGTGTACTTTCCGTCGAAGTAGGGAATCTCAGCGGTTGGTTCTCCGGAGTGGTCACCGCCTCGACCGACGATGTAGTGCCGGTCTTGGCCGTCGTCGTCGTATTTGTGCCATTCGATCGTCATGGCGTCGGAGGTTCCGGCGCATTGGAGGTAGACGGGGCTGCCACCTCGGTACACGTATTCGACAAAGTTCGCCTCGTCAGGCATGGGGCCGAGAATGAATGTCGATCTCTTATCAGGCTGCAGGAGACCGAGGAGATGAGCGATCTGCTCCCGCGGTCCGCGAAAATCGGAGCCGAACTCCATGGAACTTCCGTCCATGGTGTAGTAGTGGCGTTTCATTTCGGGACCACCTTCAAAATAACGTTGGTAATTTGAATGACTTCTCCATTCAGAGTGGCCGTCGCCGGGTTTGTCGGACTGATGGCCTGGTCGAAGCCGAGTTGATTTCCTTCATTCCTGAGGTACTTTTCGATGGCTGTGCCACTCTTCACTTCCACCGCAGAATAGGTGCCATCCGGGCGCCGGATGAACCCATCGAAGTAGCGGTGTTGAGTCGAACCTCCCAGCGACGCTCGTACGGTGTTCCGAAGGACGCTCCGTCCTTCTTCGGCTTCGATCTCGTCTAACCCCTGCTTCTCCTTGTCGGTCCACGGCTTCGAATCCTGCCCGCGAGCAAAATGTCCGCTCTCATCTCGCGAGTCACCCCGGTCCACGCCATGGTTCTTCTCCATCAGCATGACACCGGCGCTACCCGTGGCTTCGCCCGCCAGCTTCGAGGCCCCGGCGGCAGCCAACGCGCCCCCGGCGCCGGCGACCGCGAAACCACCGGCGACGGCAGCCCCTCCCGGAATGCTTCCGACTCCGGTCGCGGCCAAGCCACCGCCGCCGAGGACCGTCGCGCCCCCACCGATCATCATCGCTGCGCCGCCGAGGAGCGCGAGGAGCGCGTCCGGGTTGCGCAGGATCGCATTGCCGACCGAGGCGGTGCCATTCACGAGACTGGCCAGAGTGTCCCACTGCATCTGAACCTGAACGACGAGCGATGCCAGGAGAAGCGTGCCCGCGCTCTCCCACGTGAGCGGTTCGGGCGGTGTGATGGCGGTCACGGCGTGGGCGGCTGTATCGCCAGCGAGGTGGACCTCGGAGCGTGCGTACGCGAGGAGGCTCTGGGCATCAGCTCGCGTTGCGGCACCAGCGTCGCTGTACAGCGGAAGGATTCCTGTCGCGCCAGCCTCGCGTTCGGCCTGCCGGTAGCTGTCGATACCCGCCGCGGTCTGTGCTTTTGCGGTTTCCCACATTGCGATGGCGTCGCCGGCCTTCTGCTGGGCCCACCCCAGAACGATGGCGTACCGGTCCAGTGCCTCAGCAGCCGTCTGCAGCGAGTCCGCGAGTTGGTCCCACTGCGTGCTGACGTCGGCAAGCCGGGCGGCGAACCCCTCCGCGGCGGCGCCTTCCCAGCCTTCCGGCGCGGTGAGTCCCCGAAGCTGGGCAGCGATGTCATCCGCCGCGCGGGCACGCTCGCGCCACTGCGACACGAATTCGTCGATGCCGCCCACGGAACCGGGGACGAGCTCGACGGGGTCCGATGTGTGCCCGAGCTCCGTCATCCGTCGACCGCCTCACCCGGCACGACGAGATCCTGGTCCGTCCGTTCGTAGAGGTCGGCGCTCTGCCTCAGCCGCTCGGCGAGGTTTGTCAGATCTTCGGTCGCGTCTCTCCACGAGCCGGCCATGTCGATGGCGAGACGCGATGTGGCCTGAGCCAGGTCAGCGTGACCGAGCTCAGCCGGACACGTCTCCACGAACGCGCCCGCGGAGTCACGGACGCGATCGAGATGCGCGGCAGTAGCGCGCAACGCCTCGGGATCGACGGAAAATCTCGACACGAGAGCCCCCTCTCGCCGACGAAGATAGTGCCTTCGCGCGGCTGGGAGTGAGGACTCTTCGACTTTTCGCAGCGGTGTTCACCCGGGTGAAGTCGGCTGCTCGGGATGAGGATCCGGGGCGTCGTCGCCGGACGCCGCCATGCGGAACGGCGGGAGAATCCCGGCGGTCCTCAGCGCATCACGCTCGCGCCCAGCTCGACCGGACTGCCCTCGATATTGCCAACGATCCCGCGGATCACGCCCGTGCCGTCCTCCCGGCGCAGGCCGTCGTACCAGGCCTGCGTCGCGGCGACGTCGAAGGCGTGCGTCTCATGGGCGCGCTTGCGGGCGCGCAGCACGAGGTCGCCCGCCCGCTCCGTGCGGATGCGCTCGTACCGCTTCAGCGAGTCCTCCACGCCGAGGGTGGAGGTCGCGAACACGATGCCGAGGGCGAAGCTGTCTTCGAGGGCGGAGCAGGCGCCCTGCCCGATGTCGGGGGCGGTGTTGTGCGCCGCGTCACCGAGAATGGCCACGCGTCCCCGCACCCAGGTGTCGAACGGGTCGATGTCCCAGATCTCGACCCGGTTGAGCGACGCCTCGGGGTCGATCCCGTCGAGGAGCGCGCGCACACCGGGCGCGCCCCAGGAGCCGAACGCGTGCTCGAGGGCCGTCATCCGGTCTTCGACGACTCCAGACGGGCCGGGCACGTCGACGAAGAAGTAGAAGCGGTTACCCGCCACCGGCATCACGGCGCAGCGTTTGCCGTCGCCGACGTACGTCGTCCACTGATCGAGCGGTCCGATGCGCTCGTCGGCCGCGACGAGGCCGTTGTAGTTGACGTAGCCCGAGTAGGTGCGCTCGGGACGGATGCCGGTGGGCTCGGTGACGTAGTCGCGCACGATCGAGCGGGCCCCGTCGGCACCGATCAGCAGGTCGGCCGTGTCGGTGGTGCCGTCGGCGAAGCCGGCGGTGACGGTCTCGCCGTCGTCGGAGACCTCGACCAGCTGCTTGCCGAGGTGGATGTTCGTCGAGCCGACGGCATCCATCATCAGCTGCTGCAGGTCGGCGCGGGCGACGGGGTAGGGGCGCTGGCCGGTCTGTTCGGTGACCGGGGCGAGGCTGAAGCGGCACATCTCGTCGCCGGTGTGGCCGTCGTAGTAGGCCATGTCGTCCATGCGGCCGCCGAGGGCGGCCACCTGCGGCCCGAGGCCGAGCCAGTTCAGCACCTTCACGCCGTTCGACCACAGGGACAGCGCCGCGCCGACCGGCTTGTTCTCGCGCATGCGGTCGTAGACGACGACCTCGTGGCCGAGTTTCTGCAGGGCGAGCGCGGCGGAGGTTCCGCCGACGCCCGCGCCGATGACGATGACCTTCATATCGCTCCTCAGCTGCCGCGGTAGGTCGAGTAGGCGAAGGGGCTGAGCAGCAGCGGCACGTGCAGGTGCGGCTCGCCCGAGACGGTGAAAGCGACCGTGACCACGGGGTGGAACGACGCGACGTCGCGCCCGCGGAAGTACGCGCCGGTGGCGAAGGTGATCGCGTAGTCGCCGTCGTCGAGCCGCTCGGGGCCCAGGGCGAGGCGGCCGTCGGCGTCGGTCACGCCCTCGGCGACGGAGGCGCCGTTCAGGCGGGCGAGCGACACGGCGACCCCGGCCGCGGGCGTGCCGGTCACGGCATCCAGGATGTGTGTGGTGACGTGGGTCATTCGGCGTCCTCGGGTTCGGCGGGAGCGTCGTCGGCGAAGGTGGTCCGCAGGCGCAGCAGCGCGATCTCGGCGAGCTGGCGGGTGGCTTCGATGGTCTCGGCGTCGGGGTCGTTGTGCAGGCGCCGCTCGAGCTCGGCCCGCATCTCGCCGGGCGTGCGTCCGGCGGCGCGGATGAGGAAGACCCGGCCGAACCGCTCCTCGTACGCGATGTTGCCGGCAGCGATCGCGGCCACGTCGTCGTCGGCGGCTTCGGCCATCGAGCCCTGCTCGCGACGGGATGCCGCGGCCTCGGCCCCGTCGCCCGACACCTTCGCGCCGATGCGGGGGTGCGCGTGCAGGGCGGCCTCGAGGTCGTCCGGCGACCAGGCCGATGCGAGGTCGGCGGCGTAGGCGGCGAGGGCGTCGACGCTGGCGTAGGGGCGGCCCGCGACGAGCGCGTCGACCCAGCCCGGGATGTCGGCCCACACGCGCACGGTAGCGACGGCTTCGGCGTCGTCGGCGGCGTGGAAGTCGGAGAGGTGCATGCTCGCCACGCTAGGCGCTGCGCGTTACGCCGTTGTGGCGGGATGTGTCCGCAATGTTGCTGTGGGGAACATTTCAGTGCTCTCGCCGCGATGCGGGAAGAGCCGGCCGGTCGAGTACATCTCCGGTTTGGGGCGGAATCGGCGGCTTGGGGCGCGCTTCTCACGCCCCGAGCGGCGGAATCCGCCCCAACGCATGGAAGCGCGGGCGACCGGCCGTCAGGCGTGCACGATCAGCCAGTGCGCCACGGCATCCACGTCGCCGGTGTTGTGAAGGCGGTGGGGGACCGAGCAGGGGTAGCTGATGGCATCCCCGGCACGCAGGATGACGCGCTCCGCCTCGAAGTCGATGGTCAGCTCTCCCGCGACGACGGTGCCCACCTCGTAGCCCTCGTGGTGGAAGAGCCCATCGGCGCCGTGAGCCGCAGCCCCCGGCGGATAGATCGACTCGAAGTAGTCGACGCCCGGCGAAGAACCCGGGGTGAGGCGGCGGAACGACACCCCGCTGTCGAGCACGATGTCGGGCGACTGCCCTGCCCGTTGCAGCGTGAAGCCCGAGGGCCCCACGGATTCGACGGGGCGGTCGGATGCCGGGTCGAAGGCCGCGACGAGCGGAACGCCGAGGGCATCGGTGATGGCGATGAGGCGCGAGACGCTCGGCTGCATCACGCCGCGCTCGATCTGGGAGACCGCGCTGGGAGAGATGCCGAGCGTGTGGGCGAGGGCGCGAGCCGAGATCCCGCGCGCCTGGCGGAGTTCGCGGATGCGCACACCGACGGATGCCGTGGAGTCGCTGGGGGATGGAGCTTCAGCGTCGGACTCGGCAGTGTCGGCGAGAGGCGGCTGCGGCATGCCCCCGAGTCTAGAAGCGTCAAGCGTGTGAAGGAGTGACTTCACATGCTCGTTACAAACGCGAAACCAGCCAGGTTGTGTGAACCCATAACTTCACATCAGTGCACCACTCTGGCCGCGGACTCCACGTCGTGGCATCCATCGTCCCGAGAGGAATGACATGACATCCACCCCGCTCACCGGTCCCCACGATCTCGTGGAGGCCGCCGGCCACCCCCACGGGGGCGGCAACATGAAGCCCCACTACGACGAGCGCCTCGCAAATGAGGACCTCGCGCCGTTGCGCAAGCAGAAGTGGTCGTCGTACAACATCTTCGCCTTCTGGATGAGCGACGTGCACTCCGTCGGCGGGTACGTGACCGCCGGCTCGCTGTTCGCGCTCGGCCTGCAGTCGTGGCAGGTGCTGGTGGCCCTGCTCGCCGGCATCGTCATCGTGCAGGTCTTCGCCAACATGGTCGCCAAGCCCAGCCAGAAGACCGGTGTGCCCTACCCCGTCATCAACCGCGTGGTCTTCGGCATCCGGGGCGCGAACATCCCCGCGATCATCCGCGGGCTCATCGCCATCGCCTGGTACGGCGTGCAGACCTTCCTGGCGGCCGAGTCGCTCAACATCATCTTCCTGAAGTTCATCCCGGGTTCCGCCGCCCTGCTCGACGTCTCGTTCGCGGGGCTGTCGGCGCTCGGCTGGATCTCGTACGCGATCCTGTGGGTCGCGCAGTTCCTGCTGTTCTGGAACGGCATGGAGGTCATCCGCCGCTTCATCGATTGGGCCGGCCCCGCCGTCTACGTCGTCATGATCGTCCTCGCCATCTACCTCGTGTCGCAGGCCGGCGTCCAGAACATCTCCTTCACGCTCTCGACGACCCAGCTCGACTTCTGGGCGTCCATCCCGGTCATGTTCGCCGCCATCGCCCTCGTCGTGTCGTACTTCTCCGGCCCGATGCTGAACTTCGGCGACTTCGCCCGCTACGGCAAGAGCTTCGCCGCGGTCAAGAAGGGCAACTTCTGGGGCCTGCCGATCAACTTCCTCTTCTTCTCGCTGCTGACCGTGATCACCGCCTCGGCCACCGTGCCGGTGTTCGGCTCGCTCATCACCGACCCGATCAAGACGGTCGAGCAGATCGACACCCCCTTCGCGATCCTGCTCGGCGGCCTGACCTTCGTCACGGCCACGGTCGGCATCAACATCGTCGCGAACTTCATCTCGCCCGCCTTCGACTTCTCCAACGTCGCCCCGAAGAAGATCTCGTGGCGCGCGGGCGGCATGATCGCCGCCGTCGGGTCGACCTTCCTCATGCCCTGGAACTGGTACTCCAACGCCGACGCCATCCACTACTCGCTCGGTGTGCTGGGCGCGCTGATCGGCCCGCTGTTCGGCATCCTGATCGCCGGCTACTACATCGCCGCTCGCCAGCGGGTGAAGGTCGACGCGATGTTCACGATGGACACCCAGGGGCCTTACTGGTACCGCAACGGCTTCAACCCGAACGCGGTCAAGGCCGTCGTCTTCGCGGGTGTTCCGACGGTCGCGATCGCGATCTTCCCGAAGCTCTTCGCCGACCTGGGCCTGTTCAACATCGCCGCCATCAGCGACTACAGCTGGTTCATCGGCTGCGGTCTCGGCTACGTGCTGTTCCTGTTCTTCGAGCGTCTCGACCCCCGCATCCCGACGTTCGACGGCGAGACCGAGGGCATCTCCGACGGCACCGTCGATGGAGCCGCCGCCACCACGGCATCCGAGCCGTCGGCCGTCTCGGCTCCGGTCGCCGTCGTGACGAACACGGTTCCGGATGCCGCGGCCCCCGGTGCGACTTCCCGCGAGGCGCTCGCGTGAGGATCCTGCTCATCAACCCCAACACCTCCCGGGCGATGACCGCGAAGATCGCGGACGCCGCCCGGGGGGTGGCGGGACCCGATGTGATCGTCGATGCCGTGTGCCCGAGCGTCGGGGCGGCGGCGATCGAGAGCCACACCGACGAGATCGCGGCGGCCGCTGCCGTGGTCGAGCTGATCGCGGCGGACCGCGACGAAATCGACCCCGCAGACGCGTACGTGATCGCCTGCTTCGGCGACCCGGGGCTCGACGCGGCGCGCGAGCTGGTCGAGGTGCCGGTGATCGGGATCGCCGAGGCGGCGATGCACCTGGCAGCGGTGTCGGGGCGGCACTTCGGGGTGGTCACGACGCTCAGCCGGACGCTGGGGCGCGCGCACGACCTCGTGTCGCGGTACGGCATGGAGCGGGCGTGCGTCTCGCTCGCCGCGACGGGGATTCCCGTGCTCGACCTCGAGGACACCGCCTCGATCGCGGTCGAGACCATCGCGACCCGCAGTGCCGAGGCCGCCGCGGGCGGTGCCGACGTCATCGTGCTGGGCTGCGCGGGTATGGCGGACCTGTGCGCCGAGCTCACGGCGCGCGTCGGGGTGCCGGTCGTCGACGGGGTGGCGGCAGCGGTGGGCATGGCATCCGGGATGGTGCGCATGGGCCTCGGTACGAGCAAGCGCGACGAGTACGCGCGCCCGCCGCGGGCGTTCGACGTGCGCCACGGGGCGCCGGGAGACCGGGACGACGCGCTGACGGCGCCTCGCACCGCGGTCGCCGCGCAGGTGTTCGCATGAATGTTGATGACGGTTACATCGGCGAAACGCGAGGCGCTTAGCGTGAACGGCATGAGTACCCGGATCGCCGCCCGCCGCGTCTTCGTCGACGGGGTCTTCGCGCCCGCCACGGTCGTCATCGACGAGGGGGTGATCGCCTCCCTCGAGCCGTTCGACGTTTCCGCCGACACGGTGCTGCCCGCCGACGCGGTGCTTCTGCCCGGGCTCGTCGACTCGCACGTCCACCTCGACGAACCCGGACGCACCGAGTGGGAGGGCTTCGCCACGGGCACGGCCGCGGCGGCTGCGGGGGGCGTCACGACCGTCGTCGACATGCCGCTGAACAGCCTGCCCGTCACCACGACCGTCGAGGCCCTGGATGCCAAACGCCGGGCCGCCGGGGGAAAGCTCGCGGTCGACGTCGCCTACTGGGGCGGCGCGGTGCCCGAGAACCTCGGCTCGCTGCGCGAGCTCTCCGACGCCGGGGTCGTGGGGTTCAAGTGCTTCCTGTCGCCCAGCGGTATCGACGAGTTCGGCCACCTCGATCCCGAGCAGCTCGAGCGCTGTCTCGCCGAGCTGGCCGAGTTCGACGCACTGCTCATCGTCCACGCCGAAGACCCGGCCCACCTGCACGCCGACGGTGCGCTGGGCCCCCACTACCGCGACTTCGAGGCCAGTCGCCCGCCGCTGAGCGAGCGCGCCGCGATCCTCCGTGTCATCGATGCCGCCCGCCGCACGGGCGCTCGGGCGCACATCGTGCACGTCTCCGACGGGGGAGCGCTCGACGCCGTCCGCGCCGCGAAAGCGGAGGGCGTGCGGCTCACCGTCGAGACGTGCCCGCACTACCTCACACTCGACGCCTCGGCCGTACCGGACGGCGCGGGAGCATTCAAGTGCTGCCCGCCGATCCGCGGCGGAGACAACCGCGACCTGCTGTGGGCGGGCGTCGTCGACGGAACGATCGACGCGATCGTCAGCGATCACTCACCCGCGACGGTCGAGTTGAAGGGAAACCCCGACTTCGGCCTGGCCTGGGGCGGTATCGCGGGGCTGCAGACCGGCCTCTCGGCCGTGCACACCACCGCTCGAGAGCGGGGGCTCGCGTTCGAGTCGCTGCTGCCCCTGATGACGACCGGCCCCGCGCGCATCGCGGGCCTGGAGGGGCTCGGCGTCATCGCCCCCGGCGCCCCCGCCCACCTCGTGGCGTTCGCTCCCGACGAGCAGTTCGTCGTCGATGCGGCCGCCCTCGAGTACCGCAACCCCGTCTCGCCCTGGCACGGCCAGACGCTCACCGGGGTCGTTCGCGAGACCTGGCTGCGAGGTGCCTCGGTGTACCGGCGCGGAGCCGCGGTCACCGAGCGCGAGGGTCGCGAGCTGCTGCGCGCGGCCGCGACGGTGGAGGCGTGACGATGTCGACGACGACCGGAGCACCCGGTGCGCAGGGCGGCCTCGACCGCCGTGACTCGACGGCTGCACGGGCACCTGAGCTCGTCGGCGGGCAGGGCTCGGTCGTCCCGATCCTCCAGCCCGGCGTCGGTCCGATCCCCGCCGCCCACTACCTCCCCGCCGCGCCCGACACCGTGCTGTGGGGTCGTCTGCCCTGCGCGACCGACGCCCCGGTGCTCGAGATCTCGTCGGGAGAGAGCGTCACGATCGACACCGTCAGCCACGAGGGCATCCTCGACGACCAGGGCAAAGACCCGGCCGCGTACTTCGCCGCGCACGGCGTCGCCGCCGACGCGGTGCTCCGCGACGCGATCGAGATCGCGGCATCCGTGGCTCGAGACCCCTTCGCCGACGGGCCGCACGTCGTCGTCGGCCCGGTGTACGTGAAGGAGGCGCACCCCGGCGATCTCCTGAAGATCACGGTCGAGTCGCTCGTCCCGCGCGTGCCGTACGGCGTGATCTCGAACCGTCACGGCAAGGGCGCCCTCGTCGGCGAGCTGCCGCGCGGCGAGCACAACGTCAGCGTGTTCACCGCGGTCGCTGAGCGTGATGGCATCCTGTACGGGACCCTTCCCCTCGTCGACGGCGGGGATCCCGCGGTGTCGTTCCCGCTCGCGCCGTTCCTCGGCACGATGGGGGTGGCCGTGGCCGGCGACGAGCGTCCGCACTCCGTTCCGCCCGGCCCCCACGGCGGCAACATCGACATCAACCTGCTCGTCGAGGGCACGACGCTCTTCCTCCCCGTGCAGGTCGAGGGGGCGCTCGCGTACATCGGCGACCCGCACTTCGCGCAGGGCGACGGCGAGGTCGCGCTCACCGCACTCGAGGCCTCGTTGCGGGCGACCCTTCGGTTCGAGGTCATCCCCGCGGATGCCGCCCGCGCCGCCTTCGGCGAGGTCACCGGCCCGCTGGTGCGGACTCCCGACTACCTCGTGCCGACCGGGATGGACCCCGATCTCGATGCCGCGATGCGCGCGTGCGTGAGGTCTTCTCTCGCGCTTCTGGGCGGGCGGTGGGGCATGGACGAGCATCTCGCCTACGCCTACCTGTCGGCCGCGACCGACTTCGACATCTCGCAGGTCGTCGACATCGTCTCGGGGGTGCACGCCCGCATTCGCGAAGCCGACTTCGCGGGTGTCCCGGCCGTGGAGCCCGAAGCGCTGGCATCCGATTCCGAAGGAGACATCGCATGAGCCCCGTTCTCGCGGCCGCCCTCGCCCGTGGCGAGGCCGCTGACGCCGACCTGGTCTTCGATACCCGTGTCGCGCGCGCGCCGCGGGACGTCGACGCCGCGGGCCCGCCGTTCAGGCGGAGCGTCCCTGAGGTGGCTCCTTCCGGTCGAGTGTCCAAAACACCCGGACAATTTTCCTGGGTGTCCGGGTTTCTTGGACACTCAACGCAGCTGAGAGGCGGGCGACGCTCGTGACGGATGCCATGACCCCGCCGACCGAGACCACCACCGCCGCCGCCGGGCCGACGCCGACCCCGCTGGAGCCCGGCACCGCGCCGATTCCCGCCGACCTGCGCGCCGCGTTCGACGCGTACGAGCGCGCGATCGTCGCGAACGACCTCGACGCGCTCGACGCCTTCTTCGCGCCTGGGCCCGACACCCTGCGCGGCGACCCGGCGGGACTGCTCGTCGGGCACGACGCGATCAGCGGGTTCCGGTCGCTGCGCGGAGGCGTCCCCCCGCGGGACATCACCGAGGTGCACTACCGGCCGCTCTCGGCGGATGCCGCCCTGCTCATGTCGGTCTCGCGCTTCCACGGCGGAGGCCGCGGCCTGCAGACCCAGGTGTGGCAGCGGTTCGACGGCCGATGGCTCATCACCGCGGCCCACGTCGCACCGCGTACGCCCCCGTTCGACCGCACGATCTGGCGCAGCGTCGGCGACCCCTTCCAGCAGGGCGCGTGGGAGGGACCGCTCGCGGGCCTGACCGTCGCGGTGAAGGACCTGTTCGCGATCGCCGGCTTCCGCATCGGGGCGGGCAACCCGACGTACCTCGAACAGGCGCGCCCCGAGAAGGTCACGGCCCCCGCCGTCGCCGACCTGCTCCGCGCCGGGGCGTCGCTGCGCGGGATCGCCCGCACCGACGAGTTCGCTTACTCGATCGCCGGCGACAACGTGCACTACGGCACCCCGCCCAACGGCGCGGTGGTCGGCGCCCTCCCCGGCGGCTCGTCGAGCGGACCGGCATCCGCCGTCGCCGTCGGCCACGCCGACATCGGTCTCGCGACCGACACGGCCGGCTCCATCCGCGTTCCCGCGTCGTACCAGGGCCTGTGGGGACTCCGCACGACCCACGACCTCGTCCCGCGCCAGGGCATGCTCCCGCTCGCGCAGTCGTTCGACACGATCGGCTGGCTCACGCGCGACGGCGAGACCCTCCACCGTGTCGCCGAGTGGTGCTTGAGCTACGACGGCTCGTTCTCGACCGAGAACGTCCAGGGCGCCTCCGGCGAAGACCTCCCGTGGCGCTTCCTCGTGCCCGAGGAGATCCTCGCGTGCGTGGAGCCCTCGACCCGCGAGGCGTTCTCGCGTCTGCTCGCCGGGCTTTCGGCGTCCGACGACCCGCCGACCTTCCGGGCGGTGTCGAGCGGAGATCTCGATGCCGCGTTCACCGCGTTCCGCACGGTGCAGGGCGCCGAAGCGTGGCGCAACGACGGCGAGTGGCTGCGTGCGCACCCCGGGGCCGTGGGTCCCGCCGTCGCCGAGCGTTTCGACGTCGCCTCGCGCATCACCGCCGCCGACGAAGCGGCCGCGCGAGAGGATCTCGAACCGATAGCCGCGCACCTGACCGAACTGGTCGACGCCGCCGTGCTGATCTTCCCGACGGTGCCCGGTCCCGCGCCGCAGCGCACCGCCGACGTCGATGCCGTGCGCGCCGCGACGCTGCGCATGACGGCTCCCGCGGCGATCGCGGGGCTGCCCGCGATATCGGTGCCGCTGCTCACCGTCGACGGCGCCCCGGTCGGGGTCTGCCTCGTCTCGCGCGCCGGTACCGACATCGCGCTCGTGCGCCTCGCCCGGCGCCTCGCCGAGGCCGCCGGGGCGGGGGTCGGTCGGTGACCGCCCTGTCGTGCCGCGGCCGGGCCGAACTCCTGAGAAATCTCACCGGGGCCGTGGGGGCGATGGCATTCGTCCCCACTTCGGTCAGAAACTCAGGAGTCTCGCACCGCCCCACCGGCGGCCCGGATCCGATCCTCTCGCCCACCACCCGTTCCCGCACCACGGAGTCCTGATGTCCCACCTCCCCGGTCCGATCGACCCGCCCGCCCGCCTGCTGATGGGCCCCGGCCCGATCTCGGCGTACCCCAGCGTGCTGCGCGCGATGGGGGCACCCCTCGTCGGCCAGTACGACCCGTTCATGACGGCGACGATGACCGAGACTCAAGAGCTGTACCGGCAGGTCTGGGCGACCGACAACGACGCCACGGTGCTCGTCGACGGGACGAGCCGAGCGGGCATCGAAGCCGCGATGGTCTCGCTCATCCGCCCCGGCGATCGCGTGCTCGTGCCCGTGTTCGGCCGTTTCGGCCACCTGCTCGCCGAGATCGCCGAGCGCGCTCTCGCCGAGGTGCACACGATCGAGGTGCCGTGGGGACAGGTGTTCCCGGTGTCCGCGATCCGCGAGGCGATCGAGCGGGTGAAGCCGCACCTCGTCGCGTGCGTGCAGGGCGATACCTCGACCACGATGCTCCAGCCGCTCGACGAGATCGGTGAGATCTGCCGCGCCCACGGCGCTCTGTTCTACACCGACGCCACCGCCTCGCTCGGTGGCAACCCTTTCGAGATGGACGCCTGGGGCGTGGATGCCGCGACCGCGGGCCTGCAGAAGTGCCTCGGCGGCCCCTCGGGTTCGGCACCGCTGAGCCTGTCCGACCGCGCCGTCGAAGTGGTGCGCTCGCGCGCCCGCGTCGAGGCCGGTATCCGGGAGGAGGGCGACGCTTCGGCATCCGATTTCATCCGCTCGAACTACTTCGACCTCGCGATGATCCTCGACTACTGGGGGCCGCGCCGCCTCAACCACCACACCGAGGCGACGACCATGCTCTACGGCGCGCGGGAGTGCGCCCGCGTGCTGCTCCTCGAGGGTCGGGATGCCGTGATCGCCCGTCACCGACTGCACGGCGACGCGATGCTCGCCGGCGTGGAGGGACTGGGGCTCACCGTCTTCGGCGACGTGGCCCACAAGATGACCAACGTGGTGGCGGTGGAGATCCCGGATGCCGTGGTCGGCGACGCCGTGCGCAGCGAGCTGCTCAGCGACTTCGGCATCGAGATCGGCACCTCGTTCGGTCCGTTGCACGGCCGGGTCTGGCGCATCGGGACGATGGGCTACAACGCTCGCACAGACGCCGTGCTGACCACCCTCGCCGCTCTCGAGACGGTGCTGCGGCGCCACGGTGCGGCGGTGCCGGCGGGCGGGGGCGTCGAGGCGGCCCAGGGCGTCTACGCGGGGGCTCGGTCGTGAAGTCCGTCGTTGTGCGGGGAGCTCGCGCGTGACCACCGCCACCCGCCTGCAGGTCGCGCCCGGGCTCATCGCGTCGGCCGCGCGCCGCGTCATGGGCCGCTGCGAAGAGCTCGCCCGCGTCACCTCGACCCCCGGCTCGATCACCCGGGTCTACCTCTCGCCCGAGCACGCGCGCGTGAACCGCCTCGCCGCGGAGTGGATGCGCGAGCTCGGCATGACCACGCGCCAGGACGCGGCGGGCAACCAGGTCGGACGCCTCGCCCCCGTCGGAGCCCCCGATGCGCCGGCGCTGCTGATGGGCTCGCACCTCGACACGGTCCCGGACGCCGGACGCTTCGACGGCATCGTCGGAGTGCTGATGGCGCTCGAGGTCGTGCGGCTGATCCGTCGCATCGACGACGAGGGGACGGCATCCAGCCCCTTCCCCTTCGCTCTCGAGGTCATCGCCTTCAGCGACGAGGAGGGCACGCGCTTCGGCAAGGCCCTGCTGGGGTCGTCGGCCGTGGCCGGGCAGTGGGACGAGTCCTGGTGGGAGTTGACGGATGCCGACGGCTCGACGCTGCGCGAAGCCTTCCGCGAGTTCGGGCTCGATCCTGGTCGCGTGGGTGAGGCAGCCCGTCGCCCCGAGCAGCTCGTCGGGTACCTCGAGGCGCATATCGAGCAGGGACCGGAACTGCACCGCAGCGGGCAGGCGCTCGCCGCGGTGTCGTCGATCGCGTCGGCGCGGCGGTTCCAGCTCGTGGTCGAGGGGGAGGCCCGGCACGCGGGCGGCACGCCCTACGACATGCGCCGCGATGCCCTGCTCGGCGCGAGCGAGGCCGCTCTCGCGGTCGAGCGCATCTGCCGGGGTGAGCACCACATCGTAGGTACCGTAGGTCAGCTCGAGGCCTTCCCCGGAGCCGTGAACGTCGTCCCGGGCGAGGCGCACTTCTCTCTCGACCTGCGCGGAGAGTTCGACGACTCCCGCGATCACGCGTGGGACGAGATCGCACGCGAACTCGACGCCATCATGGGTCGCCGCGGGCTGCGCTGGACGGCGCGTGAGGTGCACAGCGCCCCGGCCGTCTTCTGCGCACCCCTGCTGCAGGACGTGGTGCGGGCGGGCATCGGCGGCGAAGCACCGACCCTCTTCAGTCGCGCGGGCCACGACGCGATGTCGATCGGCGCGATCACCGAGGTCGGCATGCTGTTCCTTCGCAACCCCGACGGCATCAGCCACCACCCCGACGAAGCCGTGGTGGGGGCTGATGTGGCCGCGGGCATCCGCGCCCTGGCCGAGGCCGTGCTGCACCTGGGGGCGGAGCCGCGCTGACACCCCGTCGGTCGAGCGTGGTTCCCGGGCGGCCGACATCGCCATCACTGTTCGCCGTGTTCGTGCCGTGCGGGCGCTAGCGCAGGCCACGAGAGCGCGAATGGCCCCCTCGGCCGCCGGTCGCCCTGCGGAAGAATCGAGTCATGACTGAGACTGCTGGCATCCTCGAACTCCTCGCTTTCGCCGCCGAGCCCGGCGGTGGCAACCCCGCGGGTGTCGTCCTGGATGCCGTGGGCCTCAGCGACGAGGAGATGCAGCGGATCGCGGCCGATCTGGGGCACCCCGAGACCGCGTTCGTCGGCGCCCGCGAGGGGCGCCGCGTCGCCGTGCGCTACTTCTCGCCCGATGACGAGGTGCCGTTCTGCGGGCATGCGACGGTCGCGACCGCCGTCGCGCTCGCCCGTGCCGAGGGGCCGGGGCCCTTCGTGTTCGACACCGCGGCCGGGTCCGTCGAGGTGACGACCGAGCGCGCCGCGGACGGACGCATCACGGCCGGGTTCACGAGCGTCGAGCCGTACGTCGTCGACCTCAAAGCAGACGTCGCCGACCGTCTGCTCGGTCTTCTCGGGCTCACGCACGCGGACCTCGACGAGCGGATGCCGCTGGCCCAATCGTTCGCGGGCAACCTGCATCCGGTCGTCGCGGTGCGGGAGCAGCACACGTTCGACACCTTCACGTTCGCGCCCGGGCCCGTGCGCGCTCTGCTCGACGACCGCGGCTGGAAGGGCACGATCATCGTCGTCCACGTCGACGCTGCGATCGCCGACGGCGTGGTGATCGAGGCGAGGAACCTCTTCCCGGTGGCCGACATCACCGAGGATCCCGCGACGGGCTCCGCCGCCGCATCCCTCGGCGCGTATCTTCGCGACCGCGTCGGTCTTCCTGCTCCGTTCGGATTCACCGTCCGGCAGGGCCGACACATCGGTCGACCGAGCGTACTGGACGTCGAGGTTCCGGCATCCGGTGGCATCGTCGTGCGGGGCTCGGCCACGCCCCTCTGATCTCGCGCCGGCGGGCCGTTCCCTCCCTAAGGGCGTGGCAGGGGCGACCCCGCAGACGCGACCAGCGATCACATGATCCAGATGCGCTCACCGTGGTGCACGTCGAAGCATTCATACGGGCCGAGGTCGTCGATCGCTCGCACGATCGTGCCGTTCTCGAACGTCAACGCGAGGCTCGAGGGCGCGTCGACCCGCACCCCCGTCACGGTCAGCGAGAGCAGGTCGAGCAGGGGCGCGGCGACCGAGCGCGCGTCGTCTGCCACGTGCTCGTCACTCCCGGGTGCCGCCACCGCCAGAGGCCCCTCGACGTCGAGGCCTACGCCCTCGTCGAAGAACAGCGACACCTTGTAGCGGCCGAAGGTCACGGCATCCAGTCGCCGACCCTCGAAGAAGTCGAACGTCTCTTCCGCCGGAATGCCGTACACAGCGGTCAGCCTAGGCGGCGCCCCCGCCCGCCAACCTCCACACGCGGTCGCGTGAGAACGGCAGCTCGTAGCCGCGCCGACCGAGCGCGCGCGACACGGCGTTGCCGATCGCGGCTCCGACGGGGTTGTAGGGCGACTCGCTCATCGACTTCGCCCCGAACGGGCCGAGGGTGTCGTCGGTCTCGGCGAAGTACACCTCGGTGTCGGGCACGTCGGCGAACTGCGGCACGCGGTACGTGCGGAACACCGGGTTCTGCACGACACCGTCCTCGACCAGCACTTCCTCGTAGAGCGCCCCGCCTAGGGCCTGAGCTGCTCCGCCCTCGATCTGCCCGCGGCACTGGGCAGGGTTGATGACGACTCCGGCGTCCGCCGACTGGATCGACTGCAGCACCTTCACGGTCCCGGTCTCGGGGTCGACCGCGACGCGCACCGCGTGCACGTTGAACGCGAGCGAACGGAAGTCTCCGAACTCCGCCCCGTCCGCGATGAGTTCCGCGGCGCCTGCGGCCTCGACGATCTGCGCCCACGAGACGACCTGGCCTCCGGATCGGATTCCGGATGCCACGACCTCGGCCTCCGCGGCATCGCTCCGCGTGAGGTCGGCGGCGATGGCTAGCATGCGCCGCTTCAGCGCGAGGCAGGCGCCGTACAGCGCCTTGCCGGCGACCACCGTTCCCGCCGAGGCGAACGCTCCGGTGTCGTGGCGCACCGCGTCGGTGTCGGCGGCCCATAGCTCGAGCCGCTCCGGGGCCGCGTCGAGCACGGTCGCGGCGATCTGCCGGTGCACGGTCGAGGTGCCGTTGCCGAACTCCGCCGTACCCACGCGCAGCAGGTAGGTGCCGTCGGGGCGCAGGGTCGCGCTGGTGTGGGCGATGTGCCCGCGCGGGGCCATGGTCGCGATCATCGCGGCGGCCATGCCCTCACCGACGAGCCAGCCCTCCGGGGCCTCGGCGTCGTTGCCGCGCCGCAGGGCGTCCTGCGCGAGATCGAGGCACTGGTCGAGACCGTAGCTGCCCCAGATGAGGTCTTCCTCGTGCGGCTCCTCGCCGTCGTCGGGGTGCAGGGGGTCGCCCTCGCGGACCGCGTTGATCCGCCGTAGCTCGAAGGGATCGATGTCGAGCGCTTCCGCGAGGGCGTCCATCGCCGACTCCACCGCGAAGACCACCTGCCCCAGGCCGTACCCGCGGAACGCGCCCGACGGCGGGTTGTTCGTGTAGACCGCCTCGGCGTCGATCCACTTCACCGGAACCCGGTACAGCGTCGTCGATTCGGCGCACGAGTGGAAGAGCACGCCGATGGCATGGTTGCCGTAGGCCCCGGTGTCGCTCAGCACGTCGATCTTCATCGCGGTGAGGGTGCCGTCGGCATCCGCTCCCAGCGTCGTCTTCACGCGCATCGGATGCCGGAGCGAGGCCCGCACGAACTGATCGGTGCGCGAGAACTCGTAGGCGACGGGCCGACCGAGCTTCAGTACGGCGAGAGCGGTGAGGTCTTCGGTGAACAGCTCCTGCTTGCCGCCGAAGCCGCCGCCGACGCGCGTGGCATATACGCGCACGCGGTTGCGCTCCAGGCCGAACACGTGCGCGAGTTCGTCGCGGGTGAGGAACGGCACCTGGGTCGACGAGCGGATCACCAGGCGCCCCTCGTCGTCGAGCCAGCCGACCGCGCCGTGCGTCTCGAGGGCCGCGTGCGTGACGCGCGACGAGCGCCACTCGCCGGTCACGGTGGTGTGGCTGGCATCCAAGGCGGCCTCGATGTCGCCGCCGTGGCCCACGTGGAACCCGGCCACGACGTTGCGGCCGGCCTCCATCACGCGTTCGTCGGGTGTGCGTTCGGGATGCAGCAGGGGAGCACCGGGCTGACGCGCTTGCTCGGGGTCGAAGACCGCGGGCAGCACCTCGTACTCGATGGTGATCGCTCGGCATCCGGCATCCGCGGCTTCCGCCGTCTCCGCCACGACCGCCACGACCCGCTGGCCGACGTGCCGCACGACGTCGTCGAGCATGCGCGTGTCGTCGGGGTCGTCGGTGCGGTGTTCGTGCCGCCCGGTCGAGTACCGCACGGCGGGGACGTCTTCGTGGGTGAACACGGCCACGACCCCGGGTACCGCGAGGGCATCCGCGGTGTCGATCGAGACCACGCGGGCGTGCGCGTGCGGCGAGGTCACGACGCGCAGCACGAGCGCCGGACCGCCGGGCACGGGCTCGTCGAAGGTGAACGGCTCGCGGCCCTGGACGATGCGCCGCGCGGCCTCGGGAACGGTGGAGGCGCCGACGCGTCCTGCCGGGGTCGCGGGTCCGGATGCCACCTTCTCGTCGTGACCGTCGCAGGAAGCGCCGCACGAGGGCTCGGGGGGTCGTGCGCCCGTCTCGCGCACCGGCCCGAGTACCGACGCCCGGATCGCCTCGCGGATCGGGCGGTACCCGGTGCAGCGGCACAGGTTGCCCTTCATGCGGCGGTCGAGGTCGGGCAGGTCGTCGGCGGTGAGGGTGGATGCCGTGACGCTCATGCCCGGCGTGCAGAACCCGCACTGGAAGCCGAAGCCTGCCGCCAGGGCCTCTTGCACCGGGTGCAGCTCGTCGCCGGGGGCGAGGCCCGCGGCGGTGGTGATCGCGCGGCCCTCGAGCCGCATCGCGGGGATGATGCACGAGTGGGTGGGGGTCCCGTCGAGCAGCACCGAGCACGCGCCGCAGTCGCCGGCGTCGCAGCCCTTCTTCACCTCGACGTGGCCGGCCTCGCGCAGCAGCGTGCGAGCGCTCTGGCCGGGACGGGGATCGACCTCGACCGGGGCGCCGTTGACCTCGAACCTCACGCGACGCCTTCCTGCAGCTCACGCGCGAACCGCGCGCGCAGTCGTTCGGCGAGCACGACGCTCACGCCCCGGCGCCAGTCCGCACTTCCCAAAGGGTCGGTGTAGAAGTCGCTCGCGGCGGCCACGGCATCCCGGAGCTCTCCCGCCCCGGGCACCTGCGGAAAGCGCAGCACGCGGGGCCGGCGCACCGCCGCCGTCACGACGAAGACGGCGGTGCCGTCGGGGTCGACGCGGGCCGTGACGACGGCCCCGGACCGGCCGAGCTCCGCAAGCGCGATCTTCTGCAGGCCGACTCGCGCCTCCAGCGCGCGGGCCGGAACGTCCAGGGCGCGCACGATCTCACCGGGATTCAGGGAGGTCGCGGCATTGTCGACCACCAGGTCCGCCACGGCGATCCGGCGTTCTCCGCCGTCGGGCGTCCAGACCACGGCCGTGGCATCCAGGGTCGACAAGAGCGCGATCATGGCGCCGGCAGCGAATGCCTGGCACACGTTGCCGCCGACGGTGGCGGTGTTCCAGATCTTGAACGAGGCCAGCAGCGCGTCTGCGGCGGGGCGCGCGAGAGCGAGGGAGGTCCAGGCGGTGGGGGCCTCGTGCTCGACCCACGAGAGAAGCCGCGCGATGGTGCACGTCGCACCGATGCGCAGGCCCTCGTCGGTGATCTCGAGGTCGGGCCAGTCGAGGGTCGTCAGGTCGACGAAGCCGGTGGTGCCGGGCTGGGGCTCGCTCATGATCCAGGTGCCGCCGGCGAGCACGACCTCGCCGGGCGCGAGAGCGAGATCGGCGCGCGTGCGTGCGGCGCGGTACGAGCTGACGGTGGTGATGTCCATCACTCAACCCGCCAGGATCCGGCCCGACCAGCGGCCGTCGGCGAGCGTGTAGTGCTGGCGCGTGCTCTGCCCGATCGGGTCGCCGCGCCAGAACGTCAGGGTGACCGGGCGCAGGCGGAATCCCGCCCACCGCTCCGGTGGCTCGAGCTCGGGGTGGGCGTCGGAGAACTCCGCCCACAGGTGGTGCCGCGCCTCGGCCGGAAGGTGCGCGTTCTCGTGGGTGTTCAGCCACGCGAGCAGCTGCAGGTAACGGGACCGCTCGCGGTAGACGGCCGCCGCCTCGGCGGCGCTCACCCGCTCGATGATTCCGCGCACGACGAGCTGGCGGCCGACCTCGGGCCACGCCACGGCCATCGCCGCGACCGGGTTGGCGGCGATCTCGGCGACCTTCGTGCTCGCCGAGTCGGTGTGGAAGTAGACGCCCGTGGCATCCCGGTCGCTGATCAGGACGTGCCGGAGCGAAGGGATGCCGTCGAGCCCGACGGTCGAGAGAGCGGCGAGGGGGCGCAGTTCTCCCTCGTGGGGCGGGAGCCACTGCTGGACGAGCTCCAGCGGATCGTCGACGAGCGAGTCGATGTCGTCGATGTCGGTACCGAACGTGGTGCCGGCCGTGATCATGGCCACCTCCGAGGGCTGCAGCGGGTAGGCCCGAGCGTAGGGAGCCCGCGTTTCGGCGATGTTGCCGCCATGAACATTCGCCGAAACACGCGCTTCCTACACTCCGGTCATGACTGTGCTGCCTCTTATCGACGCGTGCCCGAAGCGCATGCAGTACGGCCCCTGCGGCGGGGTCGGCTTCGACGGCTCGTGCGAGATCGACGCCGCGCACGCGTGCGTCTTCCTGCCCCGGCGGACGGTGCCCTGGTCCGGCATCGACCGCGTGGCCGTCCCGCCGCCCGCGCCTCGCACGGAAGCGGCCGAGCGGACTCTCGCCGACCTGGACACCCGACCCTGGGTCGTGGCCGATCTGCCCGCGAAGGCCCTCAGCGTCTCGTCGATCGACGCGTGCGCGGGAGTTCTCGCCGGAGAAGTGGATGCCGTCCTCGCTGGCGACGCGGGAAGCGCGCGCGTGCAGTTCCCTCCCGCGTACCGCGCCCACCTGCTGCAGCGACGAGGCCTGCGCGTGTGGACCGGCCTCAACATGCGCGACCGCAACCGCGTCGCGATCGAGGGGGAGCTCGCGGCCCTCGCCGTGGAGGGGGTGGCGGGCGTGCACTGCGTCACGGGTGACCACACCCGCACCGGGCACCGCCCCGACGCCGCCCCCGTCTTCGACCTCGATTCCACCGAGGCCGCGGCCCTCGCCCGTGCCTCAGGTCACGTCGTCTCGGTCGCCGCCTCGCCCGCCGCGCCGCCGGTCGACCGGCGCGCCGCACGACTGCGCGAGAAGGCGCGGGCCGGGGCCGATGTCTGCTTCGTGAACCATGCCGGCGGGGCGGAGCCCGTGCGCCGGTTCATCGACGAGGTCGCAGACGGTATCCGATTCATCCCGTGCGTGCCGGTGGTCGTCGACCACGCCTCCGCCGACCTGCTGGAGTCGTTCACCACGCTGGCTCTGCCCGAGGGGTTCCTCGAACGCGTGCGCGGCGCCCGCGACCCGCGCGCCGAGGGCATCGCCCTCGCCACAGCCCTCGCCGAGGAGATGCTCGCCCTGCCCGGCGTCGTCGGGGTGAACCTGTCCGGAGGCCGCGACGGCGCCGAAGAGTCGTTCGCCGAGGCGATGGCGGAGGTGGCACGGCGGCTGCGGTGACGGCCCTCCCATGGGTCGCGGCGGGCCATACTCCTGAAATTCCGCCGGTCGGGTGCTGCGGCGCGCCGATTCCCCGCGGCTCGAGCCGGCGCGGCTGACGGTTCTCAGGAGTTTCGCCCGGCCCGGGCGCGGCCACGTGCCCGCGTCAGTGCATGATCATGCCGCCGGTGACGTTGATCGCCTGACCGGTGAGGTAGCCGCCCGCGGGCGACGCGAGGAAGTGCGTCACCCCGGCCACGTCCTCGGGCGCGCCCAGCCGCCCGAGCGGCGACTTCGCGCTCCATGTGCGCACGTCGTCGTCGGAGCGGGTGTCGGCGCCCATGTCGGTGAGCACGTATCCGGGGCACACGGCGTTGACGCGCACACCGTGGCATCCCCACTCCTGTGCCCCCGCGCGCGTGAGCGCGACGACCGCGGCCTTCGATGCGGCGTAATGCCCCTCGCCGCCGCCGCCCTGTTTGGCGGCCATGCTGGCGATGTTGACGATCGAGCCGGCGCGCGCCTCGAGCATGACCGGCGCGACCGCTTGCATCGTCACCAGCGTCGCGCGCGCGTTGATGTCGAGCACGAGGTCCCAGTCGTCGACCGTGATGTCGAGGAGCGAGACGTGCTGGAACACCCCCGCGCAGTTCACGAGCACGTCGACGCCATCGAGAGCCGCGATCGCCTCGCCGACCGCGCGGCGCGTGTCGAGCGGATCGCGCAGGTCGACGGAGAAGAAGAGGGATGCCGTGGCCTCGGACGGAGCACGACGATCGAGCACCGCGACCCGGGCGCCGTCGCCCAGGAACCGTTCGACGATCGCGGCGCCGATGCCGCCGGATCCTCCCGTGACGATGACGCGCTGCGGCATGGTGCTCCTCCCGTGGGCGTCGGGTCGCCCTGGCCGCACGGTACGCCCGGCGGGTGCATCGGCCGAAGACGCCGGTGTTTCCGCGGCGTAACGCTTCTGCCGTCGCGCCGGGTCGTCGGCATCCTGGGTCTTACGCTCGGCTCATCACCCGACCAGCCTCTGGAGAGCCGTGCCCGTTCACCCCGCCATCACCGACCCCGCCGTGCGCGCGCACCTCGAGCGACTCTCCGCTCGAGCGGGCACAATCCCCTCGGGCGCGACGGATGCCGAGGGCGACGACGCCGCGCGCATCGCCGAGCTGCGCGCGAACCCGTCGTGGGTCCGCCTGCCCGACGACGGGGCGCTCGAGTCGATCGACCTGGACGCCGACGGCCTCGCCCTGCGCCTCTACCGCCCGCGCCCGGGGCACCGCGGAACCCTGGTCTTCGCCCACGGCGGCGGCTGGGTCGCCGGGAACCTCGACAACAACGACGCCCTGTGCCGGGCCCTCGCGCTCGCCACCGGCACCCAGGTGTTGAGCGCCGATTACCGTCTGGCGCCCGAGCACCCCTTTCCGGCCGGGCTCGACGACCTCGACCGGGCCCTTCGCTTCGCCGCGACCGGCGCAGGAGGGCTCGTCGACCCCGCCCTCCTCGGCGTCGCCGGACACAGCGCGGGCGGCAACCTCGCCGCGGCTCTCGCGCTGCGCTCGCGGGAGGGCCGGGCTCCCGGCATCCGGTGTCAGGTGCTGTTGTGCCCGGTGCTCGACGCGCCTGATCCGACCCGCCCGAGCTATCGCGCTCACACCGAGAATCTGCCGCTCACCGCGAAAGGGATGCAGTGGTACTGGGGGCTGTACCTCACGGATGCCGACGGTGCGGTGCCCGTGGAAGCGGCACCGCTGCGCGCCCCCGACCTGACGGGCTCCGCGCCCGCGGTGATCGTCGCGGCGAGCGTCGACCCGCTCGCGGACGAGGCGGAGGAGTACGGCGACCGGCTCGCGGCATCCGGAGTCCCTGTCGACTTCGTGCGGCGCGAGGGGGTGCCGCACCTCTTCCTGGTGTTCCCGTCGACGCCCGCCCGCGACGAGGTGCTGGCGCAGATCGCGCCGGCCGTTCGGCGCGCCTTCGCCTGAGGTCCCGGCGCCCGCGCACCCCGGCCCCGCGCCGTGCCGGCCCCACCACGTTGAGTGTCCAAAACACCCGGAGGCCTGAAAAATTCGTCCGGGTTTCCTGGACACTCGACAACGCGAACGGGAGCGCCGCGAACGGTGTCGTCGCGTCCGGTTGAGTGTCCACAACACCCGGTCGCCGTGAGAATCCGTCCGGGTTTCTTGGACACTCGACGCCGCGGTTGGCCCCGCAAACAACCCGCCCCACGCTCGGAACACCGCGGAAACACGGCATTGTTACCGTCATCAACATGTCGCTCCTGGTCACGAATGCACGCCTCATCACGGTCCCCGCGGGTACCGACGACCCCGGCTACATCGAGCGCGGGTACATGCTCGTCGAGAGCGGCCGCATCACCGCGATCGGCGCCGGCGACCCCGCCCCGGGCATGACGGCAGATGAGACCCTCGACGTCGCCGGCAAGTTCGTCGCCCCGGGCTTCGTCTCCTCCCACAGTCACCTCTTCACGAGCGGCTCCCGCGGCCTCGGCGTCGATCAGACGCTCTACGGCTGGTGCACCTCGATGTTCAGCGTCCTGAACAACGCCTCGCCCGACCAGATCTACTGGGCGACCCTGCACGGCTCGCTCGACTTCCTCGCCAACGGCGTGACCACCGCGTACAACTTCACCGACCCCCTGCTGCCGTGGGAGCCGATGGTCGACGGCAAGCGCGCCGACGGCGGCGGACAGCTCCGCGACCACGCCTGGCACACCCGACAGGCCGACGGATGCCACGATGCCGGACTCCGCTTCGTCGACTCGATCGCCCTGGATGCCACCGTCGGCACCGACGACGAGATCTTCGCCCGCTTCGAGGCCTCTCTCGATCACGTCCTGGCGATGGACCCCGACATCGCGCTCGGCGCCTCGATCATGGGTCAGGTGCAGTGGTCGACCCGGCCGGACGCCGCCGAGATCGAGGTCGCCGTCATGGACCGCTTCGGTGTGACCAACCAGGCGCACTTCCTCGAGACGTACGAGGCGATCGAGCACCAGCAGACCAAGTTCCAGCTGTACAAGAACGCCGGAGCTCTCCGCCCCGGCATGATGTTCGGCCACTTCATCCAGACCACGCCCGAGATCATCGCGGATGCCGCCGCCGGCGGCGCATCCATGTCGTGGCAGCCCGCGTCGAACGGGCGTCTGGCGTCGGGCATCGCGCACGTGCCCGAGATGCTCGACCAGGGAATGAAGGTCGGCATGGGCCTCGACGACCAGGCCTGCACCGACGTAGCCGACCCCTGGCAGAACATGCGCATGGGCATGTTCATGCAGCGCGCCCGCACCCACGACCCGCTGTCGATGATGCCCGAGCGCGTCCTTCGTCTGCACACCCTCGGGGGAGCGGAGATCATGGGCGTCGACGACCGCGTCGGCAGCCTTGAGGTGGGCAAGTTCGCCGACTTCATCGTCGTCGACCCGCGCACGCCCGACATCGGACCGCTCTGGAACCCCGTGCGCAGCTACGTCCTCGCCTGCGGCCTGCGCAACCTGCAGCAGGTCTACGTCGGCGGCAAGCTCGTGAACGACCGGGGCGTCTCGACGAACCCGCTCGCCGAAGAGGCGTCGCGCGTGCTGCACGAGGACCTCCCCGCTCTGGCCGAGGAGTTCGGCGTCATCCTGTAGTCCGCACCGGCGCGGGTGGGCGCGGCCGTCGGGATCCGGCATCCGGGGTTTCTCCCGCTCCCACCCCCGGTTGAGTGTCCACGACACGCCGCGGGGTGCCGGCCTGACCCGGCGTGTCCTGGACACTCAACGCTCCGCTCACGCCGGTTCTTCGAGACAGACGAGTCCGACCCGGAGCAGGTCGTGGATGCCGACTTCGCGACGCTCGAGGCCGCCCTCCCGCACGCGACGCTCGAGGCGGCCCTCCTGCACGCGCTGCTCGACCTGCACCCCGCCGACGGTCACGTCTCGGCGCTGCGGCACCTGCGCGCCGCACTTCGCCGTTGAGTGTCCGGAACACGCCGCTCCCGGGCGCCCGGAACGGCGTGCCTTGGACACTCGACGGTGTGTCCGGCGTCGTCGAGTGTCCGAAACACCCGGACGCGATGTCGCGGTCGTCCGGGTGTCTTGGACACTCAACCAGCTGGGCGCAGCCAGCTGGTTGCGTCCAGCGTCGCGCTCGCCCAGCGTCGCGCTCGCCCAGCGTTCCGCTCGTCCAGCGTTCCGCTCGCTCAGCGTCGTGCCCGCTCGACGGTCCGCGGGGCGGGCGCACCGCTCGCCGGGGGGAGTCAGCGACGCTGTGCCACCCGCAGCAGCCCCTCACCGACCGCGGCGATCGCCGCGGCCAGCGCCAGCGACACCGCGATCGTCACCAGGGCCGCCGCGGGGCCCGTGGCATCCAGAGCCGCTCCTGCGATCACACCGCCGATGGGCACGCCGAGCGACATCGCGGCCGTCGGATACGCGAGGGTCTCGGTCACCCGCCCCTCCGGGGCGCGGGCGGATGCGACGAGGATGCCGGAGACCATCACCGGCGACACCGCCAGCCCGAGCAGCATGATCACGCCGAACAGCGCGGGCACGGAGCCCTGCGCGAGCGGAAGGCCCACCGCGACCACCGCAGCCAGCGCCGCGAAGCCGATGTAGCGGGCGGCGGGTGAGAGCTTCCAGGCCCGCGCCCCCGTGATGATCGAGCCGATCGCGATCGCCACGGCCAGCGCGCTGAAGGCCGGACCCGCCAGCCACGGACGCTCGCTCAGCTCGGCCCAGCCGACGAGGCTCACGTCGAAGGAGCCGAAGACCCCGCCCAGGGCGATGCAGGCGATCGCGACCGGGATCACCCCGAGGGGCGGAAGCACGAGGCCACGCCGAGCTCCGCGCGGCGTCGAGTCGGGTTGCGTGCCCCGCTGAGAGGCGAGCCACACCCCGCCGACCACTCCGAGTCCGAGGGAGCCGAGCATCGCCACCGCCGGATCGACGGCCGCGGCGACCGCCGTGATGGCGGGGGGACCGGCGATGAACACCATCTGGTCGGCGATCGTCTCGAGGGCGAGAGCGGCCGTGCGCTGCGAGGCCGGTGCGAGCACGGTCCACCGCGCGCGCACGGCCGAGGTGAGATCGGGCGTGGACGCCCCCGTCACGAACGCGGCGACGAGCCACGTCCACAACGGCGCTCCCGTCAGCACGAGGGAGAGGAATCCGGATGCCGCGAGCACGAGGCATCCGAGGGACACCAGGATGACGCGGGCCTGGCCGTGCCGATCCATGCGCGACGACCACAGGGGCGCGGCGATCGCCATGCCGCCGACGAGGGGTGCGACGACGAGCCCGGCCGAGGCGAAACTGCCGGTGGCGGCCGAGACGAGCAGGATGATCCCGAGCGACAGCGTCGCCCGAGGGAATCGCGCGAGGATGCCGGCGGCGACGAACGTCCGCGCCCCGGGCAGGCGCAGCACCTCGCCGTAGGCCCGCACACCCCGCGCGGGTTCGGCGGCGACGCTCACGCGCGCACCGCCGAACCCGGGGCATCCCGCGACGTGAGTCTCACGCCGTGTAGTCGAATCGGCTGATCTCCTCGAGCGCTTCGACCACGAACGACACGCTGTCCTCGAACAGTTCGGCGCCGTGAGCGGCGTTGGCTCCGGTCGGATCTCCCAGCACCCCGGTGGGGCCGAAGTCGTTCGACAGCCACCCGAAGCTCACGGGCTTGCCGTTGAAGCCGATGTGGCGGAAGTCGCCGATGTGTGCCGGCACGGTCGCTTCGAATTTCGACGCGTCGACGAGCTCGGGACGCAGGTGCATGATCATGCTCGTCTCGCCGTGCCCGGCGTGGATGCCCGTGCCGTGCTCGTTCGGTCCGCCGTCGGCGCCGGTGAACGAGGGCACCCGCGCGGCCGGCATGAAGAACGTCCGCAGTCCGAAGCGGCGGCGGAGCTCGCGATTGGCGACGTTCAGCAGGGCGACGTTTCCGCCGTGGCCGTTGAGGAACACCAGGGTGCGGGCACGGGTGGTCAACAGTGACCGGCCGATGTCGACGATGGTCTGCATCATCGTCTCGGGCGTCAGCCACAGGGTGCCGGGAGCCCACGAGTGCTCGTCCGACTTCGTGATCGACAGGGTCGGCAACTGCCAGACGTCCAGGCCCAGGGCCGCCGCCCGCGCGACGGCGGCCGTCGCCGAGGCCTCGGCGACGATGGCATCCGTCGCCAGGGGCAGGTGCGGTCCGTGGTGCTCGATCGCGCCGGTGGGCAGCACGATGATCGACTTCTCGGTGAGGGCCTCGGCAGCGGCGGGACCGCTGAGCTCGGCGAGCAGCCGGCTCAACGGATCGCTCCCTTGCGTGCGCCGGTGTACTCCGGGTTGAGCTTGCCGGGATTCAGCAGGCCGTGCGGGTCGGTGGCGCGCGCGGTCTCGACGGTCTGCTCGACGTTGAAGTCGACGTTCCACTGGTGGGGGTTGTGCACGCCCACCCCGATCCCGTTGAGCGCGGCGATGCCGCGGTAGACGTCCTCCTCGCTCACGTACGGTGCGGCGAGCATGCCGATCGGGTGCTGCTTCGTCGACTCGATGTGCAGGTGCGCGCCGGGGAACACGGCCTCGACCGCCTCGATGTCTTCGCTCAGCGGCATTCCCGCGACCTCGAGGTGGAACACCTCGTGCGGCTGGCTCTTCTGGTACCACTCGATCGGGTGGTTGTAGCTCAACATCGACAGGCGGATGCTGGCCTGCGGCCCCTCGCGCACCGCCTCGACGCGGCCCCCCGCACCCTCGACGATCGCGGTCACCGTGTCGATGAGCGATGCGTCGACGATCGCGCGCAGGCTCGAGCGCCCCTTGGGGATCGCCTCGTCGGCGGGGAGGGATGCCGAGATCTCGACGCCGTCGCCCGAGACCAGGCGAGGGGCGGGCTCGAGGTTGCCGATGGTCTGCAGCACCGACAGGGTGCCGGCGAAGTCGGGGAAGCTCGCCCAGAGGCCCCGCCACTCGCGCAGCGGCTCGAGGCGGACGGTCGCGCGCACGATGACGCCGGCCGTGCCGTAGTTGTGCACGTACTTCTGGGCCGCGTCGCCCTCGACGTGGTGGATCTCGGCGCTCCCGTCGGCGTGCACGACGTCGAGCGCGGCGACGAACCCTCGGTCGTTGGAGCCGTGCTCGATCGAGCCGGTGCCGCCGGATCCGCCCGAGAGGAACCCGCCGATCGTCGACTGCGCGGTCGAGGGGTACATCCACAGAGCCTGTCCGCTCGCCCACGCGGCCTGTTCGAGCATGACCATCGGGGTGCCGGCCTCGGCGGTGATGAAGCCGTCGCCGACCTCGACGATCGCCTTCGCCCGCGTGGTGTCGATGACCAGGCCGCCCTGCATCGGGATGCCCTGACCGTAGTTTCCGGTTCCCTTGCCGCGCACGGTGACGGGCACGCCGTGACGGGATGCCGCGGCGACGGCCGTGGCGATCTGCTCGGCGTCGGCGGCGAAGACGACGAGATCGGCGAGACCGAGGGGGAGCTTCGCGGCGATGATCGGCGACATGGGGGAGCCGTCGACGCTGGCGCGCTCGCGGACGCGGGGTTCGGTGCTGACGGCTGCGGGGCCGAGCAGGTCGAGGAGTTCGTCCTCGAGGGAGAGGACGCGGGTGGCGGTATCGCTCATGGGTGTTCCTCCGGGTGGAACGGTGGGGCGGATGCGGTGCGGTCTGCGCGAGAGGTCGCGGGTGAGCATCGAGACCGCATCTCGGTGACATCTCGGCCGCAGGCTGTCACGGTGTCGTCAGCGAGATGCAGTCTCGCGGGAAGGTTCCGGCCCGGCCCGCACGAGGCGGACCGGGCCGGAGCGATCAGAACGAGATGCTCTTGTCGATGAACTCGTTCGTGTAGAGGTCGCCGACGGTGTAGCCGGACGCGGGCGGGGTGCCGAGGTCGGTGTAGACCTTGCTCGCCTTGGTGAAGAAGTCCTCGAAGCGGCCGTCGTCGAAGTTGCCGTAGGTGGAGTCGGGGCCGTCGCCGACCAGGCCGAGCTCCTTCTGCGTCTTCACGGAGTAGTCGGCCACGCCCTGCGTGTAGGTCCAGCCGGTGGCGTACTCGTCGACGAGCTTGAGGATGAGGTCGTTCGCGGCGGACGGGTCCTTGTAGTACGCGACGCCCGCCTTCTGCAGCACGGGGACGAGCTTCGACAGGCACGGGCTCAGTTCGTCGAACTTGTCGGCCTTGACCGACACCGACGACTGGTAGGTCTGCCACCCGGCGTCGTGGATGAGCGCGAACTTGACGGGCTTGCCCCAGGCCGAGACCTCGTTCTGGTACACGTACGGCTCGGCCGACGCGAAGCCCTGCTGCATGTCCTTGCCGCCCGCGGCGACGAAGTTCGACGGGGTGCCGTCGTACGAGCCGTCGAGGACGTCGGACGAGGCGAGGCCCGAGCTCTTGAGGTACTCGATGTACGCCGAGCCGTCGAAGTAGCGCCACACGCCCTTGTTCTTCTCGAGCGCGGGCTTGACGTCCTGGATGGTCTGGACGTCGGGGTAGGTCGCCGGGTCCCACATGACCATCGTCGGGCTGATGTCCAGCGGGGCGAACACGGCCTTGGTCGGGGTCGTGCTCGAGAGCTGGATCGCCTCGTCGGTGCTGACGTAGCCGAGGGTGATCGAGTCGTCCTGGTACATCTGGGCCGACACGGTCTGGAAGCCGATGGCCGGGCCGCCGGCGCGGATCTCGAGGTTGACGCCGGTGTACTCGCCGTCCGACATCAGCGGGCCGGTGACGGCCTTGGTGTTGGCGTCGATCGTGAAGTTGTCCTTGATCATCTCGTAGAGGTGACCGTGCTCGGCCTCGGGGTTCCAGTCGGTCTGGATGACGACCGTCGAGGGGCAGTCGGCCGAGAGGTCGACGGAACCGATCTCCATGTCGGCCGCGGACGGCGCGGTCTCCGCGGCGCTGCCGGCGCAGGAGGTCAGGGTGAGGGCGATCGCGACGGCGCCGGTGACGGCGGTGCCGCGGAGGAGGGTGGAGCGCTGCATGCTGGTTCGCTTTCTGTGACGGGTGGAGCTCTCGGGTGCGGGTGTTTCGGGTACGCCGGATGCCGCTCCCGTGCGTATGCGCGGGAGGAGCCGTGGCATCCGGAATTCGAGGAGGTCGGGTCAGAGGGTGCTGTCGTACCAGCGGCCCACGGCCACCTTCGACAGCCAGCCGAAGAAGGCGAAGATCGCGACACCCAGCAGGCAGGCCGCGAGGATCGCCGCGAACAGCTCGGCGCTCTGCAGACGCGACTGGTAGTTGGCGATGAGGGAGCCGATGCCCGGCTCTCCGCGGCGGAAGAAGTAGTCGCCGACGATCGCGCCGATGACCGAGAGTCCGGCCGAGGTGCGCATGCCGACGAAGATTGAGGGGAGCGCGGCCGGGAGGGTGAGCTTGGTGAGCACCGTCCACTTGTCGGCCTTCTGCAGACGGAAGAGTTCGCGCTGCGACTTGTCGACCGACTGCAAGCCGAAGAGCGTGTTCGACACCATCGGGAACAGCGAGATCAGCACGCAGACGATGACACGGGCGAGGAACTCGTAACCGAACCAGAAGCCGACCAGCGGCACGAGGGCGAGGATCGGGATGCACTGCAGCACCACCGCGTAGGCGTAGGTCGAGCGCTCGACCCAGCGGGCGAGCGACATCGCGATGGCCCAGCCGATGCCGATGATCATCGCGATCCCGAGGCCCGCGAGGGCGACCCCGGTGGTGCGGAACAGGGCGATCCAGATGTCGCTGCTCACCTGCGGGTCGAAGAAGCCCGAGGTGAACATCTCGTGCGGCATGGGCATGAGGAAGCCCTTGCCCGAGGCGCTGAGGGTGATCGAGATCGCGTACCAGATGCCCAGCAGCACGACGAGGACGCCGAGCGGCGGGCCCAGCAGGGCGGCCCGCGCGCCGAACCCGCGACGGGCTTTTGCGGCGCGGGGGCGGGGCGGCTCGATGGGGGGAGTGGATGCCGAGGACTCGGCCGCGTCGGAGACGACGGGCTCTGCGGATGTGGTGCTCATGAGTGTCCTTCCCGGAGGGCGTGGGAGACCTCGCCGACGAGCTTCGCGAATTCACCGGTGTAGCGGATCTCGGGATCGCGGGGCATGTCGAAGGGGACCTCGAAGGTGTCGACGAGGTGGCCGGGGCGGCCCGACATCACGACGACCTTGGTGGAGAGGTAGACGGCCTCGGAGACCGAGTGGGTGATGAACAGTCCGCCGAACTTCTGGGCGACGAAGATCTTCAGCAGTTCGTCGTTCAGACGCTCGCGGGTGATCTCGTCCAGGGCGCCGAACGGCTCGTCGAAGAGGAACAGCTCGGGGTCGAGCGTCAGGGAGCGGGCGAGCGAGGTGCGCATCTTCATGCCGCCCGACATCTGCTTGGGCAGGTGCTTCTCGAAGCCGTTCAGGCCGACGAGGTCGATGGCCCACTGCGCCTTCGGCGCGCGCACGCGCTTGGGCTGCCAGTTGAGCTCGGCGAGCAGTTCGACGTTGGAGCGCACATCGCGCCAGGGCAGCAGGGTCGCGTCCTGGAAGACGTAGCCGATGCGGTCGGTGGCCACGGTGGCGGTGCCTTCGCTCGCGGTCTCGAGACCCGAGGCGATGCGCAGGAGGGTCGACTTTCCGCAGCCGGAAGGGCCGACGACGCTGACGAACTCGCCGCGCTGGACGGTGAGGTCGACGCCGGAGAGGGCGGTGGTGCCGTTGGGGAACGTCATGGCGACGTTCCGGAAGTCCAGCAGCGGCGCGGTGGGATCCGCGACGGATGCCGGGGCGGGAGAGGCCAGGGTCACGGGGCGCTCACTTTCCGTTCGGGGGCGGGGACGAGGGTGGCAAGAGCTGTCTGGGTCGAGACGGTGGTGCGGCTGACGAGCCGGCCGCGATGCAGCACCACGCGGTCGGCGCTGGCGAAGGCCACGGCGTCGCCGAGCGAGTCCGCTTTCACCGCCACGAGGTCGGCGCGCGCTCCGGCGACGGGTCCGGCCATCGGCAGGCCCATCACGTCGCGGGCGCCGATGGTGACGGCATCCAGGGCCTCCGCCGGGGCGAGGTGGGCCGCGCTGACGAGCAGCGAGGCGGTCTCGAGGTGGTCGCAGCGCCCCACGGGGTTGAAGGGGTCGCGCACGTTGTCGGCGCCCGCCGCGACGCGGACGCCCGCGTCTTTGAGGCGGCCGATCGGTGCAATTCCGCGGGGGATGGCGTGGTCGGCGCCCCATCCCTGCAGGTACAGGTTGGTGATGGGGAGGGCGATGATGCCGATATCGGCGGCGCGCACCTCGGCCGCGAGGTTCTCGAGAGCGGTCTCGGGCATCATGCTCAGGCGCACGCAGTGGCCCGCGGTGCGAGGGCGGTGCCACCCGGTGACGGCTCGGGCGTAGGCGGCGAGGGTGTCCGCCCCGGCGAGGCTTTCGTCGGTGTGCAGATCGAGTCCGACATCGCGGCGACGAGCGAGGGCGATGAGCCGCTCGAGGTCGGCGATCGGGTCGTCGGCGAGGTGCGGAGCCCCGCCCACCAGGTCGATCCCGGCGTCGAGGGCGGCCTCGAACACCTCGTCGGGCACGGTGGGGCCGCCGAGGGCGACGAGCTCGAGGTCCATGATCCCCTCGAGCTCCGCGCGCAGCCGAACCAGGGCGCGCACGCCCGTGAGGGCGTCCTCTCCGCGCAGCAGGTCCACGTGCGTGCGGATGGAGGTGATCCCGGATGCCAGCATCCGCAGCGCCGTGGCGCGTGCTCGCTCGAACGTGTCGTCTTCGTCGAGCGTCGCGGCGAAAGCGTGCCAGCTCTCGATCGCGCGCTCGAGGTCGCCGAACGGGGGGTCGATGGCATCCCAGGACTGGGACTTGTCGAGGTGCGCGTGCGGCTCGGCTCCGGCCGTCGTGACGAGGTATCCGTCGAGGTCGAGGATTTCGCCATCGGTCTCGGGGAGGGGGCTGCCGGCCGGCACCACCGCGAGCACCTCGTCGCCGTCGATCGCGATGTCGACGAGCGCGCCGGAGGTGAGGCGCACACCGCGCAGAGCGGCGATGGAGACGGGTGGAGCGGCAGACACGAGGGCCTCCGGAGGAGTCGAGAAGACAAGCGTCGGGACGGGAGCCACGGCAACGGGGCGAGCCGCTCGAGGCGGCTGCGTCAGTGTTGGTGTGACCAACATCCGGCGATGCTCCGATGCTAGGAACCACGCGTTTCCGCTGTATTTCCCCCGCGTGACCCTCTCGACAAAGTTGTCCGACAGGCGGCGTTGGTCGCGCGCGTGGGTGCGACGAGAACAGGGGATGTCACGAGAACAGGCCCATTACGGCTCGATCGGCCTGTTCTCGTCTCTTCTCCTGCTCTCGTCACCGTCGTCGCCACAGCGCGTTCGCGAGCGCGCCTGCGCGGATGAAAGGATCGTTCAGGCGCTGGACGCCCCCCACCCCCGGAGATCGCCGTGCACGTCACCCCCGCCCCGCCCCGTGCCACCCGCACACCGGTGCTGTTGGGCACGCAGCTGATGTTCAACGTCGGCTTCTTCGCCGTCGTTCCCTTCCTCGCCCTCGTGATGACCGACGACTTCGGGCTGACCGCCGCCGTGGTGGGCCTCGTCCTGGGGGTGCGCACCTTCGCGCAGCAGGGCATGTTCCTCGTCGGCGGGGTGCTCGCCGACCGCTTCGGCGCGCGCCGCACGATCCTCACGGGATGTGCGGTGCGCGTGCTCGGCTTCGCCACCCTCGCCCTGTCGCTGCTCACGCCCGCTCCGCAGCTCGCCCTGTTCGTCGCGGGGACCGTGCTGACGGGCCTGGGCGGCGCGCTCTTCTCGCCGGGGGTCAACATCCTCGTGGCGGATGCCGAGCAGCGCCGCGCTCCGGCGGGTGCCCGACACCGCGCCTCGCTGTTCGCGTGGCTGAGTGTCGCGGGGGAGTTCGGGGCGGTGCTCGGACCCCTCGTGGGTGCCGCCCTGCTGGGGTGGGGCTTCGTCGTCGTCGCGCTCGCCGGGGCGGCCCTCTTCGTGCTGATCGGGGTCTTCCTCGCGTTCGCCCTGCCGCGTCGGAAGCCCGCGTCGACCGAGCGGGGGATCCACGGACGCTGGTGGTCCCTCCGCGATCGCCGCTTCGTCGCGTTCTCGGCCCTCCACGCGGCGGACCTGCTCGCCTTCAACCAGCTCTATCTCGCGCTCCCCCTCCAGCTCGCGCGCGCCGAGGCCGGCCCCGCGGTGGTCGCGGCGATGTTCGCGTGGGTCTCGGCCCTGACCCTCGTGCTGCAGCTGCCGGTCTCGCGCTGGTGCCACCGCGTGGGCGCGGCCCGCGCCCTGCGGGTCGGCTACGGTCTCTCGGCGGCAGGCTTCGCCGTCGTCGCCGCCAGTGCCGTCGTGCCGCTCGACCCCACCGGGCGTATCGTCGCCGTGTTCGCGGCCGCCGGTCTCGTCATCCTCGGGCACCTCACGACCAACCCCACCGCGCAGGGACTCGTGCCTCGCTTCGCCGGGACCCTGCCCACGGGATCGTTCTTCGGTCTGCTGTCGACGTGCGGTGGCGTGGTCGTGCTCATCGGCAACGTCGCGGTCGGCGCCCTGCTCGGCTGGACCGCCGCCCCCTTTGCGGCGTGGGTCATGCTCGCCGCCCCGCTCGTGGTCGCCGCCGTGTGTGCCCCTCGGGTCGCAGCCTCCGCGGGTACGGCCGATTCACCTCACCGCTGACGACGCGCCGTCGAGAGGCGTCACAGCTCGAGCGTGATCCGCGCGCACGCCGCACGCGAGACGCACGGCATCATCGAGCGGTTGGCATCCTGCTCCTCGGGGGAGAGGACGGAGTCGCGGTGCTCGATGTCGCCGTCGACCACCGCCACCTCGCACGTGCCGCAGGTGCCGACGCGACAGCTCGAGGGAACGACGATGCCCTGCTCCTCGATGACATCGAGCACCGAGCGCTCCGGCGGCACCGTCACCGTCAGCCCCGACATCATCAGGTCGACCTCGAACGAGTCGGTCCACACCGGCGGGCCGAGCACCTTCGCCTCGAACCGCTCGACGTGCAGGCTCCCGCGCGGCCAGACCGACATCGTGGCATCCAGGGCCTCGAGAAGACGGGCGGGTCCGCACGCGTAGACGACCGTGCGAGCCACGGGCGTGCCGAGGCGAGCGGGGAGGTCGAGTCGTCGTCCCTCGTCGGCCGCGGACACCTCGACGCGGGAGCCGTACTGCGCCTCGAGCTCGCTGACGAAGGCCATCGTGGTGCGCGAGCGCCCGACGTAGAGCAGCGTCCATTCGGCGCCGGCCGCCTCGGCCGTCTCGATCATCGGCACGATCGGGGTGATGCCGATCCCGCCGGCGACGAACACGTACGACCGGCCCGCGGTGGGCGCGAAGAGAAAGTGGTTCGCGGGGCCGCGGACGCGCAGGGTGGACCCCACCCGGGCGTTCTCGTGCAACCACACCGATCCTTCGCGCTCGCGGAGGACCCCGATGCGCCAGGTGCCGCGCTGGGCCGGCGAACCGCACAGCGAGTACTGCCGTTCGATCCCGCCGGGCAGGACGACGTCGATGTGCGCTCCGGGCGACCAGTGGGGCAGAGTCCCCGTCGCGCGCTCGAGGTCGAGCACGACGACGCCGTCCGCGGCATCCCGCCGCTCGCGAACGATGGCTTCGAACGTCATTCCCGCGCTCACGCGTCCTCCTGTTCGACCGCGTCATCGGCGCCGCCGCCGTGCACGAGCTCTTTCACGATGAGCAGCCGGTACGTCGAGCCGTCCGGCGAGTGCCAGCGGTGGGGGGTACCCGACCGGCAGTACACCGAGTCGCCGACCCGCAGGGTGCGCTCGCCGAAGCCGCCGAACGAGATGACGATCGAGCCCTCGAGAACCGTGAGGAACTCGTCTTCTTCGTGGACGTAGTGGTCGCCGGGCGCGGAGTTCGACCCCGTGAACTCGAGGGGCTCGAACCGGCGCGGACCCTCGGCGAGCAGTCGGGCGGTTCCCTCGGCGTACGGGCCGATGACGCCCTCGTCGGCCGCGACGAACGAGGGCTCGCAATCGTGGTCGGCGCGCGGCGGCTCCGACCCCGCGAGCAGTTCGACGCGGCTGGTGCCCAGGGCCCGGGCGAGTCGTTCCAGGCTCGCCATGCTCGGGCGCGCGAGACCGCGCTCCAGCTGACTGAGGAAGGGGTGCGACAGGGTCGCGGCTTCGGCGAGCTGGGTGAGCGTGAGCCCACGCGCCTTGCGCAGCCCACGCAGGTGAGCGCCGAGGCGTTCATCGCTGCTGGGGGTATCCATCACGGGGGCCATGGTGGTCATCGTTTCACCCTCTCGAACAGTCGGGCGACGACCTCGTGTTCGTCCACGCGCACCAGTCGGCCCGCGCCGACGACCACGCGTCCGGCCACGAGGACGGTCCGCGGGCGTCGACCGGGAGCGGCCCACAGCAGCCCCGCCACGGGGTCGGCCACGCCGGCGTCGGCGATGCCCGAGACGTCCCACAGGCACAGGTCGCCCGCCGAGCCGGGAGTCAGGCGCCCCAGCTCGGGGCGGCCCAGCCCATCGGCCGATCCCGAGGTCGCCATCGTCAGAACGTCGGATGCCGGCACCTGCGGCCCCACCAGGGCTGAGACCTGCATGGCCAGGCGCGCGTCGGCGAGCAGGTGCCCCGCGTCGTTGCTGCCCCCGCCGCTCGTGCCGAGGCCCACGGCGACGCCGGCGTCGAGCAGGCGCCGCACCGGCGCCACGCCCCAGCCCATGGGGACGTCGCACCCGGGAGCATGGGTGGCGGAGACTCCGGCTGCCGCGACCCGAGCGATCTCGTCATCGGTCACCGCGCACAGGTGCGCGAGGGTGACGTCGGGAGCGAGCCAGCCCCACTCCTCGAGCAGATCGAGGGGGCGTTTCCCGTAGCGCGAGACGGCGATCTCGACATCGACGACCTCGTTGGCCTGCGTGCGCCGGCGCAGGCCGTGGCGCTGAGCCACCTCGCCGAGCAGCTCGAACGTCTCGCGCGGGTCGCTGTGCACGCCGGCCGGTCCCACGGCGACCTGCAGCATCCCGTCGGCGGAGACGCCGCCCGCACGATCCGGGACGAGGGCCGAGACGATGGCCTCCGCCGAAGCGGCCGCGGTCTGCGGGTCGTCGCGCGCCGCCCCTCGCACGAACACCAGGCGGGCGCCGAGATCGGTCGCGGCGTCCGCCGCCGCTCGGGCCATCGCGACGGTGTCGGCGTCGGCGGGCCAGGTCAGATGGTGGTCGGCGACGGTGGTCACCCCGCACAGCAGCGCTTCGGCGAGACCCGCTCGAGCGGCGAGCCCGGTCAGTCCCGGGTCGACACCCGCCTCGGCGTACGCCGCCGCCATGGCCGGGAGCCACTCCCGCATCGGGATGCCGCGCGTGCCCGGCAACGTGCGGAACGCCGTCTGCAGAAGGTGATGGTGGGCGTTGACCAGTCCCGGCGTGACGACGCAGCCGGTGGCGTCGATGATCTCGGCATCCGTCGTGTCGGCGCTCTCGACGACGACCCCGTCGACGATCGTGACGTCTCCCTCGCGCACGCGCCCGGAGCCCTCGACGACGGCGACGGCGCCGCGGACGACGACGACGCTCATGCGCTCCTCGCAGCACACGAGTCCACGCCGCTCGCGATCGCGTGCAGGCGGGGGCCGGCGGCCTCGCGCAGCGGTCGGGCGTCGGCCTCGTTCCGGGATGCCACGATCTCGGCGATGACCGACAGGGCCGTCTCTTCCGGGGAGCGCCCACCGAGGTCGAGGCCGAGAGGGGAGTGGAGGTGCGAGAGCTCGGCATCCGTCACGCCGGCGGCGCGGAGGAGAGCCGCCCGACGCGCGACGGTGGCGCGAGCCCCCATCGCCCCGACGAAACCGACCGGCAGGCGCAGTGCCGCGCGGATCGCGGGAACGTCGAGACGCTCGTCGTGGGTGAGGACGCACACGGCTGTGCGCGCATCAGGGGAGGGGAGGGTCTCGAGGACCTCGTGGGGTGCTCCGACGACCAGCTCGGCCGCGTCGGGGAAGCGGTCGCGGGTCACGAGGAGGGCCCAGTCGTCGCAGACGGTCACCGCGAAACCGGCCGCGGCTCCCAATCGGCAGAGGGCGGCCGCGTGCTCGCCCGCGCCGAGGATGATGAGTCGCGGAGGAGCCGGGCGATGCAGCACGAGAGGCTCTCCGGTGCCGAGATCGAGGTGCAGCGTCGCCTCGCGCCGGTCTCGGGCCGCTTCGAGCGCGGGTCGGTGCGCCGCATCGACCCGGTAGGCGACGACGTCGACGGCCCCACCGCAGGCGAGGCCGGCGGCGATCGGGGCGATCGCGTCGTCGTCGCCGAAACCGAAGCGCGCCCGACGGATCGTTCCGGTGCGCAGGGCGTCGAGGCCGAGCATGACCGCGTCGTTCTCGACGCAGCCTCCCGAGATCGATCCGATCACCCGGGCATCCCTCGTGACGGCGAGGGTCGCGCCCACCCCGCGGGGTGCGCTGCGCACGACCGCGGTGACCGTGACGGCCGCCACGGGCACGCCCGCGTCGAGCAGCGGCACCAGGTCGGCGGCCAGTTCGAGCATGGATGTGACCGTAATCGGGGCGTGTTTCGCGCACGCTACGCTGTCGTGACCATGCCCGCCGCACCCCTCGGAACCGTGTCGGGCCTCGTGCTGGCCGCCGGGGCCGGACGGCGTTTCGGAGGCCCCAAGGCCCTCGCCCGCACCCGCGCCGGAACACCCTGGATCGCGCTCGTCGCCCGCGCGCTGGTCGAGGGCGGGTGCCACGACGTCACCGTCGTGCTCGGTGCCGAAGCCGACGCCGCGACGGCGCTGGTGCCCATCGGGGTCTCGGTCGTTCGCGCCGAGGACTGGGCCACGGGCGTTGCGGCGTCGCTGCGCGCGGGGCTGGAAGCGCTGGCATCCGGGCCCTCCCACTCCGTCGTGGTGCTGCCCGTCGACACCCCCGACGTCCCGGCATCCGCCGTCACTCGGGTCGCACGCGGCGCGCGCAGGGACGCCCTCGCGCAGGCGACCTATGACGGGGCGCCCGGTCACCCGGTGCTCCTGGGTCGCGATCATTGGGCGCCCGTGGCGGCCTCGATCCGGGGCGACATCGGCGCGCGGCCGTACCTCATCGCGCAGGACGCGCAGCTCGTCGAGTGCGGCGACCTGTGGTCGGGCGTCGACCACGACACGCGCTGAGAGCGGCTCGACGACCGTTCCGTCACGGTCGGATCACGGGCCCGCACGAATTTTGACGCGGCTATAGACAAAACCCCCTCCGGTGGATATTTTTTCGGAGCCGTCATAATTCGACGGACCAGAGTGCCGGGAACGAAGACGTACCCGATCCGACGCCGGGGAGGGCGCGGGTACGGATCGAAGGATCCCTGCTGTTCAGAGAGGAACGCAGATCACATGCTGAAGAAAATCCTGACCGGTGCGGCCATCGCCGCACTCGCCGTCGGTCTCGGAGCGTGCAGCTCCACCCGTCCGGCCGACGGCGGAGGAGACGCCGCGGGCGGCGGCGCGACCGAATGCAACGTCGGCATCGCCATGCCCACCCGCAGCCTCGAACGCTGGATCAACGACGGCGAGCAGCTGCAGAAGAAGCTCCAGGATGCCGGTTGCACCGTCGACCTGCAGTACGCCGACAACAAGACCGACCAGCAGATCAGCCAGATCCAAAACCAGCTCTCCGGCGGCGCGAAGATCCTCGTCATCGCCGCGATCGACGGATCGACCCTCGGCCCGGTGCTGCAGGAGGCCAAGTCGCAGAACGCCAAGGTCATCGCCTACGACCGTCTCATCAACGGCAGCGAGAACGTCGACTACTACGCCACGTTCGACAACTACAAGGTCGGCACCCTGCAGGGCCAGTACATCGAGACGCAGCTCGGTCTGAAGGACGGCAAGGGCCCGTTCAATCTCGAGCCCTTCGCCGGCAGCCCCGACGACAACAACGCGAAGTTCTTCTTCGCCGGCGCGTGGGACGTGCTCAAGCCCTACGTCGATAAGGGTCAGCTGGTCGTCCCCAGCGGCAAGTCGCCCGCCAACGACGACGCCTGGGCGTCGATCGGCATCCAGGGCTGGGCCTCCGACAAGGCGCAGTCCGAGATGGACAACCGCCTCTCGTCGTTCTACGGCAACGGCAAGAAGGTCAACGCTGTGCTCTCGCCCAACGACAGCCTCGCCATCGGTATCGAGGCGTCGCTGAAGTCGGCCGGCTACACCCCCGGCGCCGACTACCCGATCATCACGGGTCAGGATGCCGACAAGGCCAACGTCAAGGCGATCCTCGACGGTGCGCAGTCGATGACGGTCTGGAAGGACACCCGTGCCCTCGGTGACCGCGTCTTCACGATGATCCAGGAGATCAAGGACGGCAAGGAGGTCGAGGTCAACGACACCAAGACCTACAACAACGGCAAGAAGGTCGTCCCCTCGTACCTGCTGACCCCCGAGGTGGTCACCAAGGACGACGTGCAGTCGAAGCTCATCGACTCGGGCTTCCTGAAGGCATCCGACGTCGGACTCTGAGTCACCCGGCGGCGGGGCGGGTTCGCCCGCCCCGCCGCTCCCCGTGCCGCCCCCGGGCGGCGGAGCCGAAATGCCGCCCCACCGGCGGCGGAGGGACAAGCACACACCATGACCGAACCGATCCTGCGCATGTCGGGGATCTCGAAGTCGTTCAACGGGGTTCCCGCCCTGGCCGACGTGTCGATCGACGTCTTCCGCGGCGAGGTCCACGCGATCTGCGGCGAGAACGGTGCCGGCAAGTCGACGCTGATGAAGGTGCTCAGCGGCGTCTACCCCGCCGGCAGTTTCGAGGGGGGCATCACCCTCGAGGGGGAGCAGATGGCTTTCCGCTCGATCAACGACAGCGAGGCCGCCGGCATCGTCATCATCCACCAGGAGCTCGCGCTCAGCCCGTACCTCTCGATCGCCGAGAACATCTTCCTCGGCAACGAGAAGTCGCGTCGCGGCGTCATCGACTGGAACGCCACCAACACCGCAGCGGCCGAACTGCTCAAGCGGGTGGGGCTGCGCGAGAACCCCGCGACGAAGATCTTCGAGCTCGGCGTCGGCAAGCAGCAGCTCGTCGAGATCGCCAAGGCCCTCGCGAAAGAGGTGAAGCTGCTGATCCTCGATGAGCCCACCGCCGCGCTGAACGACGACGACTCCGCCCACCTGCTCGATCTGATCGACCAGCTGCGGACGCAGGGCATCACCTGCATCATCATCAGCCACAAGCTCAAAGAGGTGCTGCGCATCTCCGATCGCATCACGATCATCCGCGACGGTCGCACGATCGAGACGATGCACCGCTCCGACGCCGACACCGACGAGGGCCGGATCATCCGCGCCATGGTCGGTCGCGATCTGAACAGCCTCTTCCCGCCGCGCGAACCCGACATCGGCGAAGAGCTCTTCCGCGTCGAGAACTGGACCGTCCACCACCCCGTCGACACCGAACGCGTGGTCATCGACGACGCCTCCTTCATGGTGCGCGCCGGCGAGATCGTCGGTTTCGCGGGCCTCATGGGTGCCGGTCGCACCGAACTCGCGATGAGCATCTTCGGGCGCATGTACGGCACCGGCATCTCCGGCGAGGTCTACAAGAACGGGCAGCAGATCGACGTCCGCACGGTCGACGCGGCCATCAAGCACGGCATCGCCTACGCCACCGAGGACCGCAAGAAGTACGGCCTCAACCTCATCGGCGACATCCAGGTCAATGTCTCGGCATCCGCCCTCGCCCGTCTCGCCCGCCTCGGTGTGGTCGACCGGTACCGCGAGTACAAGGTCGCCGATTCGTACCGCTACAAGATGAACATCAAGGCGCCCAGTGTCGCCGCGATCACGGGACGACTCTCCGGGGGCAACCAGCAGAAGGTCGTCCTGTCGAAGTGGATGTTCACCGGGCCCGACGTGCTGATCCTCGACGAGCCCACCCGAGGCATCGACGTCGGGGCGAAGTACGAGATCTACGGCATCATCAACGAACTCGCGGCCCAGGGTAAGGCCGTCATCGTCATCTCGTCGGAGCTGCCCGAGGTCATCGGCCTCTCCGACCGCATCTACACGATCTCCGAGGGGCGCATCACGGCCGAGGTCAGCCGCGACGACGCCACGCAGGAGAACCTCATGCGGCACATGACCGCCGGAAGGAACTGACAGCAATGGCCACCGCATCCACCCAGACGGTCGAGGCGCCGACGCAGCCGGGGCCGCGACGTCGCGGCATCCTGTCGCGCATCAACTTCCGTCAGTTCGGCATCCTCGCAGCCCTCGTCATCATCATCGTGCTCTTCCAGGTGCTCACCGGCGGACGCCTGCTGATGCCCGGAAACGTCAACAACCTCATCCAGCAGAACGCCTACGTGCTGATCCTCGCGATCGGCATGGTGATGGTCATCATCGCCGGCCACATCGACCTCTCGGTCGGATCGGTCGTGGCGATGGTGGGCGCGATCGCGGCGATCGCGATGAACCAATGGGGTCTGCCCTGGTTCGTCGCCGTCCTGCTCTCGCTCGTCGTCGGCGCCGTGGTCGGGGCGTGGCAGGGCTTCTGGGTCGCCTTCGTCGGCATACCCGCGTTCATCGTGACCCTGGCGGGCATGCTGCTGTTCCGCGGTCTCACGCTCGTGCTGCTCACCGGCGGCACCATCAGCGGCCTGCCCGACGGCTTCACCGCCATCGGCGCCGGCTGGCTGCCGCCGTTCCTCGGCTACCTCGGCAACTGGGACGCCCTGACCCTGGCCCTCGGCGCCGTCGCGAGCGTCCTGCTCGTCGTGCAGCAGCTGCGCACCCGCGCGACGCTGCGCCGCCTCGAGCTGCCGCGCGAGGTCGCCTGGTCGTTCTGGGCGAAGAACGTCGTCGCGGTGCTCGCGATCATGGCCACCGCCTTCACGATCGCGGCCTACAACGGCACCCCGATCGTGCTGATCATCCTGGCCGTGCTGGTGCTCGCGTACACGTTCGTGCTCAACCGCACGACCTTCGGTCGCCACATCTACGCCATGGGCGGCAACCTCTTCGCGGCTGTGATGAGCGGCGTGAAGACGAAGTGGGTCAACTTCTTCATCTTCGTCAACATGGGTGCCCTCGCGGGTCTCGCCGCCGTGGTCAGCACCGCGCGTGCCGGCGGTGCGGTGGCCTCGGCCGGTCAGAACTACGAGCTGGATGCGATCGCTGCGGTGTTCATCGGTGGTGCGGCCGTCCAGGGCGGTATCGGCACCGTCGTCGGCGCCGTGGTCGGCGGCCTCGTCATGGGCGTGCTGAACATGGGTCTGTCGATCCTCAGCGTCGACGCCGCGTGGCAGATGGCCATCAAGGGCATCGTGCTGCTCCTGGCCGTCGCGTTCGACATCTTCAACAAGCGGCGCAACGGCGGTGCGTGACCGGATGGGGAGCCCGGTCACCCGGCCGGCTCCCCATCCCGGCCGCTCCGGCCGTCGGCCCCTTCGCGTCGCCGTGCGTCGGCCGCGTGAACACTCCGGTCCGCTCGATGGGATGATGGGAGAGGTGCGCCTCTCATGACCCCTGCCGTGTTCGAGCCCGCAACCCCGCTCGCGCCGCCGGCTGGCCGTACGACGAACGACCTGATCCGTCAGCAGAACCTCTCGTCCGTCCTGTCGCTTCTCCACTCCCGGGGAGCGCTCTCACGCGCCCAGCTGGGCGCCATGACCGGGCTGAACCGCTCCACGGTCACGGGCCTGGTGATGGAGCTGACCGAGCTCGGCCTCGTCCGCGAGGCTCCGAGCGGGGAGCGCACCGGCAAGGTCGGTCGTCCCACCCTCGACCTCGAACCCGAAGACCACGTCGCCGCCCTCAGCGTGCGCGCCGAGCCGCACGCCGTGACCGTGGCCCTGGTCGGCCTCGGCGGTGTGGTGCACGCCCGTCTTCGCCACGACACCGCGACGGCGCCCGCGCCGAAGCGGTTCGTGCAGATCGTCGCCTCGTCGGTCGAGGCGATGCGCGCCGACATCGACCGCCACTACCGCGTGGTCGGGGCCGGGCTGGCGGTCCCCGGGCTCGTCAACGCCAACGGTTCCGTCCTCGTCTCGCCCACCCTCGGGTGGAAGCGCGATCCCGTCGCGGCGCGTCTGAGCGACGAGCTCGGGATGCCGGTGGCCGCCGGCAACGACGCCAGCATCGGCGCCCTCGCGGAGTCGCGGTTCGGCGTGGGCGTCGGAGTCGGCAACCTGCTCTACCTCGGCGGCGCGATGCACAGCATCGGCGGCGGTCTCATCATCGACGGCACCCTGCTGCGAGGGACGTCGGGTTACGCCGGGGAGCTCGGCCACACCGTCGTCGACCCGCGCGGACGCCCCTGCGTGTGCGGACGCCGCGGGTGCCTCGAGGCCGAGGTCAGCCTCGACCTGATCGAACCGCTGCTGGGGCGCCGCAAGCTCGACGAGGACGAACTCGACGTCGAGCTCGGCGTCGCCCGCAATCCCCGCGTGATGACCGAGGTGACGCGCCAGGTCGAGATGCTCTCGCTCGCCCTGACGAACTTCGTCAACGCCTTCGCCCCCGAGACGGTCGTGCTCTCGGGGTACCTCGGCGCGCTGCTGTCGGTGAGTCGCGAGCGCCTCGCCGACGCCGTGCGTGTGCACCCGCTGGGGGCCGAGGGTCGCACGATCCGCCTCGAGCGCGCACACCTGCGCTCGCGGCTCATGCTCGTGGGCCCCGCCGAGTTGGCCTTCAGCGACCTGCTCGCCAACCCCGCCGGCTTCCGGGGCTGACCCCGCTCCCCCGAAAGCAGCGCGCGTTGCGGGCCGCAGCGTCCGAATGCCCGCGTCCTCCCGTGAGTGTCCAAAACACCCGGACGAATTTCTGCGGCGTCCGGGTTTCTTGGACACTCGGCACTCGGCACTCGGCACTCGGCACTCGGCACTCGACGCTTGTGGCGCGGGCGCACGCTGCGTGCGGTCGCACGTTGCGCGCGGCGACGGGACGCCTGACGGCGTTTCGGCGACGAGGAGGCGATCAGCCCCCGAGCACCACGTTCACCGGCTCCTCGCCGCGGTGCAGGCGCTCGATCTGCTGGCGCACCAAGCGAGCGATGCGGGGGCGCATGGCATCCGTCGCCCCTCCGACGTGCGGGGCGATGAGCACGCCGTCGAGGCTCCACAGCGGGTGGCCCTCGGGGAGGGGCTCCGGGTCGGTGACGTCGAGGGCAGCCCGGATGCGGCCCCGGCGCACGTGGTCGACGAGCGCGTCGGTGTCGATGAGGGGGCCGCGACCGACGTTCACCACGAGCGCGCCGTCGGGCAGGGCCGAGAGGGCATGGTCGTCGATGACGTGGCGCGTCGCTTCGCCGCCGGGGAGCGAGGCCACGAGGATGTCGGTCTCGGCCAGCACCTCGTACAGCTTGCCGAGGGGAAACACCTCGACCTCGTCCTGCAGGCGGCCGTGCGAGGCGACGGCGCGGAGGTCGACCTCGAACGGCTTCAGACGCGCGGCAATCGCGCGGCCGACCCCGCCGAAGCCGAGCAACGTCACCCGGGCGTCGGCCAGGCCCGGGGCGCCGCCGCCGGTCCACTCGCCGCGGTCCTGGGCGCGCACGAAGTCGGGCAGACGTCGCTGCGCCGCCAACGCCAGCGTGACGGCGAGCTCGGACGTGGCCGTCTCGTGCACGCTCGAGGCGTTCGCGAAGACGATCCCCTCGGGGAGGCGCCCCTCGACGTTGTCGTAGCCGATCGACTGGCCCTGGACGAGTCCGACCTCGATCTCGGAGAGGCTCTCGATGACGTTGTCCATCGACATGTACGGCGGCACGACCATGTCGAAACGGTCGCGCGGCGCCGGTCCCGTCATGTCCCACACCACTACCTCGACGCCGTCGGGCAGCTCGCCCAGGTCGGCGCGGAGTTCGTCGGTGGGCACGGACACGAGGAGGGGGGTCGGAGTCGTCACCGCAGAGACGCTACCCCCGTCGCCTCGGTGGGTGAGGGAGGTTGCGCCCGGCGCCCGATGTGCACACCGACCGGTACGTCGTACGCGAGGTACTCGCGCAGCAGAGCGTCGGCGTCGCGCTCGAACAACCGCCGCGACAGGGCGGCGGCGAGCTTCGTGGCTCCGCCGACGAGGCCGGGGATCTGGTGGCTGAGCATGCCCTGGCTCAGACGTGCGCCGTGGTTGAACATGTGGATCCGCGACAGCGCCGAGGCCTCCGGCGCGCTCCGGCTGACGAGACCGAAGTCGTCGTCGAGATACGGGAACGCCGCGAGTCCGGGATTCTGGGCGGCGGAGGCGGGGTCGAGCCGGTCGCTCCACAGCACGGCATCCGCGGCGACGTCCGCCAGCTCGGGGCGCTGCGCGAGGTCGGAGACGATCCCGGTCGCTGCCAGGACGACGTCGTAGTGATGGATGCCATGCGGCGTCGTCACGGCGATCTCGCTGCCCGTCCACTCCACGCGCTCCCACGGCGACGACGTGAGAAAGCGGAAGGAGTCGAAGGCGTGGGCGCGCCAGAGGGCGTTCTGCGTGGCCGGCTGGTCGACCGCCGACAGGTGGACGTTGAACGCCCACTTCTGCTGGTCGGTGAACGAGCCGTAGTTCTCGATGAGACCGGCGAACTCCATCCAGCGGTAGGGGCTCACCTGCGGCATCGCCGGTCGACGCATGTGCACGTCGACATTCGCCGCTCCGTGCTCGAGAGCGGTCGCGGCGTTGTCGAACGCCCCGGTCCCCGCGCCCAGGACGCCGACGCGCAGCCCCGCGAGGGAGTCGAAATCGATGGAGTCGTGCGTGTGATGCACGCGCTCGGCGGGGAGCTCCCGCAAGAAGGCGGGCACGTATCGGCCGCCGGCACCCTCGATGCCCGTGGCGAGCACGACGTGCTGCGCCGGCAGCATCCACTCGCCGTCGGGCCCCTCGAGGTGCATCTCGATCGGACCGTTCGCGCTCGTCGGCGTGAGCGAACGCACGCGGGTCGAGGGCACCACCGTGAGGGCGGACACCTCCCGGTACCACCGCAGGAAGCCCTGCCACGCGATCGTGGGGAAGTACTCGATCGCGTCCCACGCGGCGAGGCCGTACACAGCCTCGAACCAGGCGCGCGGACTCACGGCGGGGGTCCCCCAGGTGGGCCACGCGATGTCTTTCGGGGTGCGCAGCGTGTGCATGCGCGCGTAGGTGGTCCAGGGGCCGGCCGCATCGGCGGGGGCGGCGTCGATCACCACGACGTCGTCGATCCCGCGGCGTCTGAGCCCGCGCGCCAGCACGAGCCCGGCTTGCCCCGCGCCCACGATCACGACGGGACGGATGCCGTCTCGAGCTCCAACCCATGAGCGCCCGTCGCCCGCGCTGAGGGCGCTCTGGTGCGCGGCCTCCCGTTCGAGCGCGGCGAGGCGGGAGGCGGAATCGGGGAGCGGGGTCAGCACGCTCATTCGCCGTCGATCACGACGCGAACGCCGAGGGTGTCGTCGAAGCGGTGGTTGTGGTGGTCGGTGACGTTGGTGTCGTCGAGCTCGAGGTTGACGAAGTCCATGCTCGGCTCGGCGAAGAAGGGCCCGGCGTGCCAGGTGCCTTTGCGCATCGTGATGGCCGTGCGCGGCGGGATGCGGAAGGCGCGGAGGTCGTCGAGGGCCGGGGCCTCGATACCGGGAGCGGCGACGGCGATCGTCCACTCGACGTCGCCGACGGACATGAGCGTCTGGGTGGTCTCGAGGTGGCGGGTCACGCGCACGAACTCCGGCGTCTTGTCGTCGAGGTGCATCAGATAGAAGCGCGGGATGCCGTTCGACACGTCGAGCACGGCTTCCTCCGCGGTGAAAGGAGTGCCGTCTTCCATCGGCGTCAGGACGACACCGAAGGGGTCGAACGACGCGGGGGTCACGATCTCGGCGGTGAGGCGATGGACGGTGAGGGTGTCGGACATGGCGGCTCGCTTTCGTCGGGTGATCCGACCGTACGCTTGTCCAACAAGCAGAGGAGCAACTTGTCCGACATGTTCACCGCACTGTTACGCCGGCGAAACGCTCACGAGCGCACTCGGCGGATCAGGGCGTTGCGGAGCCCCTCCGGCGCGGGCAGCTGCACCTCGCGCGACCAGTACCCGATCGCGTCGTCGGCGCCGTACCCGCAGTAGGTCATCTCGATGACCGGGGTGCCCGGCTCGGCGGAGAGGATCGCTGCGCGCTCGGCCTCGAGGGCGATCGCATCGATCCACATCGTCTCCCACGCGACCCGGATGCCGTTGGCCTTCTCAGCGAGATCGAACACCGGCCGGCGTGGGTCGAGCTCGACGTCGCGCCCCACGGGCACGAGGTCTTCCGCCAGGGCGTAGGGCGCTCCGTCTGCGCGCCACATCTTGACCGTGCGCAGCACCGTGGTGTCATCGGGCAGGTCGTCGAAGCGGTGTGCCCCGGGGGTGAGCTCGAGACGGTCGGACGACACGAGCTCCAGCGACGGCTCGTAGCCGGCGGAGCGGATCGACAGGGAGTGGTCGAATTGCTGGTCGATCCGGCGGCCCACCCCCGCGAGGCGACGGTTCGGGGTGGTTCGCGCGCCCTGCGTGCGGTGCACGTATCCGCGCTCTTCGAGGCGCACCAGCGCTTCGCGCACCGAGTTGCGGCTCGCGCCGAGGATCTCGGCGAGGCGTGGTTCGGAGGGCAGCGCTACTGCCTCGCTGCTCCACAGGTTGAGGATGCCCTCGATGATCGGATCGGGATCGGGTACGCGCACGGACTCATCTTCCCCGATGGATGCCGGGACGACCGCCCCCGCCGGCCACGGGAGTCGCGAACGCTCCGAACGAGACCGCGGCTGGGATCAGGTTGCGGCGCCCACGACAGCGGCGATGGCCGAGGTGAAGAAGCCCAGGCCGTCGACGCCCGAACGCATCGCCGCAGAGGTACCCGGGCCGAAGCCCGGCTCGACCGCGTGCTCGGGGTGCGGCATGAGACCCACGACGTTGCCGCGGTCGTTGGTCAGGCCGGCGATGTCGTCGAGCGAGCCGTTGGGGTTCACCCCGACGTACCGGAAGGTCACGAGGCCCTCGCCGTTCACGCGCGCCAGGGTCTCGGCATCCGCGATGTATCCGCCGTCGGCGTTCTTCAGGGGGATGACGATCTCTTCGCCCTCGGCGAAGTCGCTGGTCCACGCGGTGGAGGCGTTCTCGACGCGCAGGCGCTGGTCGCGGCGGATGAACTGCTGGTGGGCGTTGCGGATCAGGCCCCCGGGCAGCAGGTGCGCCTCGACGAGCATCTGAAAGCCGTTGCAGATGCCGAGCACGGGCATGCCCTTGCCGGCCGCGTCCTTCACCTCGGCCATGATCGGCGCGAAGGCGGCGATCGCGCCGGCGCGCAGGTAGTCGCCGTAGCTGAAGCCTCCGGGCAGGACCAGGGCGTCGACCCCCTTCAGGTCGTGCTCGCCGTGCCAGAGGGCGACGGGCTCGCCGCCCGCGAGACGGATGGCGCGCTGCGCGTCGCGGTCGTCGAGCGAACCGGGGAAGGTGATGACCCCGATGCGAGCGGTCACTCGACCACCTCGACGTTGACGACGTCTTCGATGACGGCGTTCGAGAGCATCTCGTCGGCGAGCTCGCGCGCCCGCGCGAGCGTGGCTTCGTCGACCTCGCCCTCGACGGTCAGTTCGAAGCGCTTGCCGATGCGCACGTCGGAGAAGCGGTGCTCGCCCAGACGCGACAGGGCGCCGGCCACGGCCTTTCCCTGCGGGTCGAGAAGCTCGGCCTTGGGCATGACGTCGACGACGATGGTGGGCACTGCAGCTCCAAGAGTCGGGTGGCGTTGTGAAGGCCAGTCTACGCGAGCGGCCGATGGCGCCCGCTACGGCGGACCGGGCCGAGGGGGCGGGGCTTCATAACGATCTCACAGCGTCCTCTTGACCGCGTGGGAGCGATCCCATAGCGTCATCCCCGATCGGTGAGAGCGCTCCCACGCACGGTCGCAGGAAGCCCTCGCCAGCGCCGGTCAGCACCCACCACAAAGGAGTGATCTGTGAAAAATCGTGCCCTGCGCCGGGTGGCTCTCGTCGCCGCCGTCGCCTCGACCTCTGCCCTCGTCCTCGCCGGCTGCTCCGGCACCGGGGGTTCCGCTTCGGGCGGTGATGGTGACGTCACCCTCACCATCGCCACCTTCAACGACTTCGGCTACACCGACGCGCTCCTGCAGGAGTACATGGACGCGCACCCGAACGTGAAGATCGTGCACAACAAGGCCGCGACCAGCAACGAGGCCCGCGAGAACTACTTCCAGAAGCTGGGCAAGACCGGCCTCGCCGACATCGAGGCCATCGAGGTCGACTGGCTGCCCGAGGTCATGGAGTACGCCGACCTACTGGCTCCGGTGCCCGACGACCTCAAGAGCCGGTGGCTCGACTACAAGGTCGAGGCCGCCACCAGCCCCGAGGGAAAGCTCGTCGGCTACGGCACCGACATCGGCCCCGAGGGCGTCTGTTATCGCTCCGACCTCTTCGCCGCGGCCGGCCTCCCGACCGACCGGGCCGAGGTCGCCAAGATGCTCCAGGGCGACTGGTCGACCTACTTCGCCGCGGGCGACACCTACGTCGCCGCGACCGGCAAGGCCTTCTTCGACTCCGCAGGCGGCACCTACCAGGGCGCGATCAACCAGGTCGAGGCCGCATACGAGAACCCCGACAACGGCGAGATCACCGCCACGAGCAACCCCGACGTGAAGAAGATCTACGACCAGGTCCTGAAGGCCAGCGCCACGCAGTCGGCGCACCTGGGCCAGTGGTCGGACGACTGGTTCGCGGGGCTCTCGAACGGCGCCTTCGCCACCATGCTCTGCCCCGGCTGGATGCTCGGCGTCATCGAGGGCAACGCCCCCGAGGTCAAGGGCTGGGACATCGCGAACGTCTTCCCCGGCGGCGCCGGCAACTGGGGCGGGTCGTACCTGACCGTCCCCGGTAACGGCAAGAACGTCGAAGCCGCCCAGGAGCTCGCCGACTGGCTGACCGACCCCGAGACCCAGGTGAAGGCGTTCGAGAACGCCGGGACCTTCCCGAGCCAGACCGACGCCCTCAAGGCGGACGCGCTGCTCGGCAACACGAATGCGTACTTCAACAACGCCCCCGTGGGCGAGATGCTCTCCGAGCGCGCGCAGGCCGTCAAGGTCTCGCCGTACAAGGGCACCTTCTACTTCCAGATCAACGACGCCATGCAGAAGGCGCTCACGCGAGTGGAAGACGGAACGCAGGATGCCGCCACCTCGTGGAAGCAGTGGGCGACCGAGGTCGACGCCCTGTCCTGACCTGACCCGTAGCGAGCGGATGCCGGGGCGCCGCGCCTCGAGCCCCGGCATCCGTCCCGCTCGTCTCGAGGAGGAGACACCACCGTGACAAGCACTCTCGAACGGCCCACGCGGCCGGCGCAGCCCCCGGCCGGGGACCGTCGGCCACGGCGCCTCGGCTTCGGTCAGCGCCGTAGCGCCTGGGACCTGAAGCTCTCGCCGTATCTCTACATCTCGCCGTTCTTCATCCTGTTCGCGATCACGGGTCTGTTCCCCATCGCCTACACCGCGGTGATCTCGTTCATGGACTGGGATCTGGTTCGCAACTCGGGCGAGTTCATCGGCTTCGACCAGTACGCCTGGGTGCTCTCGCAGCCCAAGTTCTGGATCGCCCTGCGCAACACCTTCAGCATCTTCCTGCTCTCGAGCGTCCCGCAGCTCGTCCTCGCGATCTTCATCGCCGCGATGCTCGACCAGAACATCCGCGCCAAGACCTTCTGGCGCATGAGCGTGCTCGTGCCGTACGTGATGGCCCCCGTCGCCGTGGCCCTCATCTTCAGCAACATGTTCGGCGACCAGTACGGCGTGGTGAACACCACCCTGCAGAATCTCGGTCTTCCGGCCGTGCCGTGGCATTCCGACGCCTTCGCCAGCCACATCGCGATCGCGACGATGGTCAATTTCCGCTGGACCGGTTACAACACCCTCATCCTGCTCGCGGCGATGCAGGCCATTCCGCGGGAGTACTACGAGGCCGCGACCGTCGACGGCGCCGGCAAGATCCGCCAGTTCTTCTCGATCACCCTGCCGAGCCTCAAGCCGACCCTCGTCTTCGTCATCATCACCGCCACCATCGGCGGCCTGCAGATCTTCGACGAGCCGCGCATGTACGACCAGTACGGCACGGGCGGGGCGGACAATCAGTGGCTCACCGTGACCCTGTGGCTCTACAACGTCGGCTGGGGGGAGTGGAACTTCGGCCGCGCCGCGGCACTCGCGTGGATCCTCTTCCTGCTCATCCTCGCCATCGGCGCGATCAACCTGTTCGTCACGCGTTCGCTCGTGCGCGACGACGGTGGTCGCGGTGACACCCGTTCCCGTCGAGACGCCCGAGCGCAGGCACGAGCGGCGAAAGCCCGAGTGAGGGCGGATGCCGCTACCCTGGCGCCCCCGCGAGACACCGACGCGTCCCGAGGCGGCGCCGCACGACAGGAGACCCGCCGATGACCGCCGTGAGCCCCGCCCCCGTCCCGATCGTCGATCTGAACGCCCCCGGCCCCGTCCGCCGCCGTCCGCGCCCCGTGCGCGGCTCCCGCCCGGGCTGGATCGTCTACGCCGCTCTCGGCGCGGTGCTGCTGGCGAGCCTGTTCCCCTTCTACTGGTCGCTGCTGATCGGTTCGGGCGATTCATCGACGATCCGCGACGCGAATCGGTCGTGGATCCCCGGCGGCAACTTCTTCGCCAACGCCGCGTCCGTCATCGGCGACTCCGCGGTCAACTTCTGGCCGGCGCTGGTGAACTCGATCATCAGCTCGGGCCTGATCGCGGCATCCGTGGTCTTCTTCTCGACCCTCGCGGGGTGGGCGTTCGCGAAGCTGAAGTTCCGCGGCGGCCCGTGGCTGCTCGTCTTCGTCGTGGCGACCATGGCCGTGCCGACGCAGCTGGGCGTCGTGCCGCTGTACATCCTGTTCAGCGAGCTCGGGTGGACCGGCCAGCTCGGTGCCATCATCATCCCGGCATTGACCAGCGCCTTCGGCGTCTTCTGGATGACGCAGTACCTGCGTCAGTCCGTGCCCGACGAGCTGATCGAGGCCGCGCGCGTGGATGGCGCGACCTCGTTCCGCACGTTCCTCACGGTGGGCGTCCCCGCCGCGCGCCCCGCTGCGGCGATGCTCGGGCTGTTCACCTTCGTGAGCGCGTGGAACAACTTCTTCTGGCCGTTCATCGTGCTCGACCGCCAGAACCCCACGCTGCCGGTGGCCCTGTCGCTCCTGCAGTCCAACTACTTCGTCGACTACTCGATCGTCCTCGCGGGCGTTCTGCTGTCGACGATCCCGCTGCTGCTGCTGTTCGTCTTCGCGGGCAAGCAGCTCGTCAGTGGCATCATGCAAGGGGCGGTCAAGGGATGACCCTCGCGCCCATGGAAGGAACCCGAACCATGTCCCACACCCGTTCGTTCCCCGAAGGTTTCCTCTTCGGCGCTGCCACCGCGGCGTACCAGATCGAGGGGGCGGCCTTCGAAGACGGCCGCACGGCCTCGATCTGGGACGCGTTCAGCCGTGTGCCCGATGCCGTGATCAACGCCGACAACGGCGATGTCGCGTGCGATCACTACCACCGCTACGCCGGCGACGTGCAGCTGATGAAGAAGCTCGGTCTGCAGACCTACCGCTTCTCGACCTCGTGGTCGCGCGTGCGGCCCGACGGCGGCGCTGTCAACGCGAAGGGCGTCGACTTCTACAAGCGCCTCGTCGACGAGCTGCTGGATGCCGGCATCCTGCCCTGGCTAACGCTCTATCACTGGGACCTGCCGCAGGCGCTGCAGGACGAGGGCGGTTGGACCGTCCGCTCCACGAGCGAGAAGTTCACCGAGTACGCGCTCGACATGCACGACGCGCTCGGCGACCGGGTGAACGTCTGGACGACGCTCAACGAGCCGTGGTGCTCGTCGTTCCTCAGCTACACCGCCGGCATTCATGCACCCGGGCACTACTCCCAGGCCGAGGGCATGCTCGCCGCCCACCACCTGCTGCTGGGCCACGGACAGACCGTGCGCGAGCTCCGTGCCCGCGACTCTTCGTTGAACCTGGGGCTCACGCTCAACCTCACGGTGGCGGATGCCGTCGACCCGGCGAACCCCGCCGACCTCGACGCCGCACGTCGCGTCGACGGACAGTTCAACCGCTGGTTCCTCGACCCCGTCTTCCGTGGCGAGTACCCCGCCGACATCATCAAGGACTTCCGCAAGACGGACGCCGAGGCGGTGGCGCGTTGGCAGGAGGCCGTGCAGCCCGGTGACCTCGACATCATCTCGACGCCCATCGACTCGCTCGGCGTGAACTACTACCACGGCGAGTTCGTCGGGGGGACTGCGCCCGAGATCGACCCGCCCGCGGGAGATGCTCCCACCTCGCGCCCGGTCGGCAAGCCCTTCCCCGCGCACGAGAACCTGTACTGGCACGATCGCGGTCTCGCTCGCACCAACATGCACTGGGAGGTGCAGCCCGAGGGGCTCACGCGCCTGCTCCAGCGGGTCAGCGAGGATTATGCGGCGGAGGCGGGCGTGGCCCTCTTCGTCACCGAGAACGGTGCATCGTTCGACGACGAGCTGAACACCGGGGGCGACGAGCCGCGCGTGCACGACGTCGAGCGCGTGGAGTTCGTCGAGGCGCACCTCGCGGCGGTTCTGGATGCCGTGGACGAAGGCGTCGACGTGCGCGGCTACTTCTACTGGTCGCTGATGGACAACTTCGAGTGGGCGTGGGGCTACGAGAAGCGTTTCGGGATCGTCTACGTCGACTACGCCACGCAGGAGCGCACGATCAAGGATTCGGGGCTCGCCTACGCGCGGGTGATCGCGGATCGCGCGCTGGAGCCGGTCGTCGTTCGCTGACGTCGGCCGCGAGGGCCCGGTCGCGCGCGTCTGCGGCCGGGCCTTCGCATATGCGGCGTGAGGCGATGCGGCGGGCACGGGTGGCCGGCGTGCCGCGTGGGCCGCAGGGGATCCGCGCCGGTGCCGGTGCGATCCCCGGCGACACCGCAGTACGCTCGCATCAGCGCGGGGTGCATCCGGCCAGCCGAGCGCCGGAGAACGCGGCCGTCCTGAAGGAGGGGAGCGATGGATCTCGCATCCGTGCGGGGTGCCGCCACGATCGAAGAGGTCGCGGCGCGCGCCGGAGTCTCGCGCTCGACGGTGTCGCGAGTCGTCAACGGCTCCTCCGCCGTCTCGCCTTCCGCTCTCGAGGCCGTGCGCCGCGCGATCGACGAGCTGCAGTACGTGCCCAACCGTGCGGCACGCTCGCTCGCCAGCCGCCAGACCCGGGCGATCGCCCTGGTGATCCCCGAGCAGACCGACCGCTTCTTCGGCGACCCGTTCTTCGCCTCGATCGTCGCGGGGATCGGCGAGGTCATCGGCGAGTCCGACTACATCATGAACATGCTCATCGCGAGCGACGACGTCAGCGCCAAGGCGCTCGGGTACCTCCGTGGGGGAAGCGTCGACGGGGCGATCGTCGCCTCGCACCACACGAGCGACACCTTCCTCGACCGCGTCGCCGACGTCGTCCCCGTGGTCTACGGCGGACGCCCCGCGCGCATCCGCGCCGACGACTACTACGTCGACGTCGACAACGTCGAGGGTGGCCGGGTCGCCACCGCCTATCTGCTGGCGCGCGGTCACCGCCGTCTCGCCACGGTGTCGGGCCCGTCGGACATGCCCGCGGGCATCGACCGCCTCCAGGGCTTCCGCAACGCGATGGCGGAGGCGGGGCTGGAGCCCGTGGCGATCGAGAACGGGGACTTCACCGAGATGGGCGGGGCGCTGGCGATGAACCGCATCCTCTCGAACGGGGTCACCCCCGAGGCGGTCTTCGTCGCAAGCGATCTCATGGCCCGAGGCGTCTACACGGTGCTGCGCGACAAGGGAATCGAGCCGGGGCGCGACGTCGCCGTCATGGGCTTCGACGACTCGGCGGTGTCGACCGCCGTCACGCCGGCGCTGACCACGGTCCGGCAGCCGTCGCTGGCGCAGGGCCGGCACATGGCATCCGTGCTGCTGGACATCCTCGCCGGGCGTCCCGCGGCTCACGCGACGATCCTGCCGATCGAGGTCGTGCAGCGCGCCTCGGCCTGAGGCGGGTCAGGGACCGGCCGGCAGGCGCAGGTCGATCTCGTAGCCGCCGTCGGCCATGGGCCCGGCGCGGAACGAGCCCCCCAGCATGTGGGCGCGTTCCGAGAGCCCGAGGTGACCGAGGCGCGCCGTGGGAGCGGGGTCGGGGCGCGGGGCGGGGGAGGCGGCGTTGCGCAGGACCACCCGCACCCCACCGGTGTCGGTGCTCGTCGCGGTCACGGTCACGCGCGACCCGGGCGCGTGTTTTCGCACGTTCGTGAGCCCCTCTTGGATCGTGCGGTAGACCGCTCGCTGGGTCGCGGGTGCGAGCCCTTCGCGCAGGTCGATGCGGGCCTCGATATCAAGGTCGGCGGGGTGCAGGATCTCATCGAGGTGGCGCAGGGTCGGCTGGGGGCCGAGCGGTGCGGCCTCCGGTCCGTCGGCGCGGAGCACCAGCAGCATCTGACGCAGCTCGGCGAGGGTCGTGGAGGCGAGCGTACGGATCGTGTCGGCCGTCTCGACGACATCGGGATCGTCGGCGCGGACCATCAGGGCACCCGCCTGCACGGTGATGAGGCTCACCTGGTGCGAGACGACGTCGTGCATCTCCCGCGCGAGGTGGGCGCGCTCCTCCGCGACGGCCTCGCGGGCGACGCGGCGGTTCTCGTCGGCGCGGGCGCGGCGCAGCTCGTCGAGACTCGCCGTCAGCCTGCTCTGGTTGCGTCGGAGGCGGCCCAGCGCCACGGCGCCGCCCGAGGTCATCGTCGCGTAGACGATGGCGAGCACGTGGTCGTTGACCGAGGTGAAGGTGTCCCACGACAGGCCGAGTCCGAGGAAGGTGAGGGCGGACGCGACGACGAGCCAGGCCATTCCGGTCGCCGCGCTCGCGACGGTGTAGAGGGCGATCACCGACGCGATCGGTCCGCCGGTGAGGAAGAGGGCGGGAAGCGCCAGCGCCAGGGACAGCAGGGGGATCTTGCGGCGCAGCAGCAGGCCCGCGGCTCCGACCAGGGTCAGCACCAGCTCGAGCAGGTCGGTCGTGTAGAGACCGAGCACGCCGTCGAGGGCGGCCACGGCGACGAGGCCGAGATCGATCAGGACATCGCGGCGCCTCATCGTGCCTCCTCGTCGCGCAGCAGGCCCGCCCGCTCCGCCACGAGAGCCGCCTGCACGCGCCCGTCGACGCCGAGCTTGCCGAGGATCGTGCTGATGTGCGCTTTCACGGTGGCGGGGCTCAGGAACATCTCGGCGCCGATCTGGATGTTCGACAGTCCGCGCCCCAGTTGCACGAGGATCTCACGCTCGCGCGAGCTGAGCGCGTCGACCAGGTGGGTGTCGGCCGCGGGCTCGGGGCGCAGGTATCCGGCCACCACGGCGCGGCTGACGGTGGGCGAGAACACCACCCCACCGCCGTGGAGGGTGCGCACGAGCTGGGGGAGCTGACGCGGGTCGGTGTCTTTCACGAGGAACCCGGCCGCGCCCGCGTCGAGGGCCGACGCGATGTGATCGTCGGAGTCGAAGGTGGTCAGGATCGCCACCGTCACGTTCCACCCCGCCCGGCGGATGTCGCGGAGCACCTCGAGACCGTTTCGTCCCGGCATCCGGATGTCGAGCAGCACCACGTCGGGACGCGCCTCGGCGAGGACCTCCATCGCCTGGACGCCGTCGGCGGTCGCCACGACCTCGATGTCGTCGGCGGCGCTGAGGATGTGCGAGAAGCCGGAGCGGATGAGTGCCTCGTCGTCGATGACGGCGACACGGATGACCGGAGAGGCGATGGATGCCATGCGACCAGGCTAGGGACTCCGGGCGCCGTCGAGACAGGGGGCGCATCCGATGTACCCGACCGGACGCGGACGGTACCCGGTCAGCCCCCGGTCGCGGGCCCGGGCGTCGAACAGACTGGCTCCCGTCCCATCCCCTACCCAGGAGTTCTCGCCGTGTCCGTCCCCCTGCTCGTCGTCGGCTGCTCCCTGCTCGTCTGGGCGCTGTGGAGCCGCGTCTTCCGGAAGGCCACGGTCAACGGACCGATCGTGATGACCGCTCTCGGCCTGCTCGGGGGCGCGCTGCTGCCGGTGCAGGGCGAGCTGTTCCTCGAGTCGAAGGCCACGCTCTTCTTCGCCGAGATCGTGCTGGCTTACCTGCTCTTCGTCGACGCGCTGGAGGTTCGCGGCTCCTTCCGCTCGCACTTCACCGGGGTGCCGGCGCGGCTGCTCGGCATCGGCCTGCCGCTGTCGCTCGTCCTCGTGCTGGCGGTCGGTCTGATCCTGCCGCTGGGGTTGTCGGTGGCGGTGATCCTGGCGATCGCGTGCATCTCGGTGCCCGCCGACTTCTCGCCCGAGACCTCGATCGTGCGCGACGACCGCGTTCCGGCGCGGGTACGGCGGTGGCTCAACGTCGAGAGCGGGTACAACGACGGCCTGGTCTCGCCGCTCCTGCTCGGTGCGGTGGCCTTCGCCTCCGCGGGGACGACGGGCGACGCCGGACGTGCGTTCGCGGTGGCCGCCCCCGCGGGGCTCATCGCGATCCTCGTCGGGGCTGCCGCGGGGGCCGCGATCGGGGGAGCGATGCGCTTCGCCGACGGGCGAGGATGGACCGAACCCCAGAGCATGCGTATCGCCTTCATCGCCACGCCCCTGATCGTGTTCGGCCTCGCCGTCGCGTTGCAGGGCAATGGGTTCGTCGCCGTCTTCGTCGCGGGCGTCGCCCTGCGTCTCGCGCGCGGGGCGAGTGGCGTCCCCTCCGTCGAGATCTCTCTGCTGGACGACCTCTCGTGGCTGCTCAACCTGCTGTTGTGGTTGGCTTTCGGCTTCGCCTCGATCGTTCTGCTCAGCGAGACCTACGACTGGTGGCCCGCGATCGTCCTCGCTCTCGTGGCCCTGACGGTGGGGCGGTTCCTGCCCGTGCTGCTCGCGCTGATCGGCACCGAGGCCACCCGCAAGGAGCGGTTCTTCATCGCCGCCATGGGTCCCCGGGGCGCGGCATCCATCGTCTTCGGTCTCATCGCCGCGAACGCCCTGCCCGGGGAGGAGGGGTTCCTCGTGCTGGCGGCGACCTGCATGGTCGTGCTCGGCAGCGTGGTGCTGCACGGCATCGCGGGACCGCTCCTCGTGCGCCGGTTCTGGCCCGGGCGGGTCGCCGCCGCCTGACCGGTCGGACCACCCGATCGGCCAGAGGAGGGGGCCGACCGGGCGATGCGGCGTCCCGGGGCATCTCGCGAGTATGGACAGGATGCCGGGGGTCGGCATGCGCACGCTCGGGGAGGACCGATGGTCGCGGTGATGGACAAGGCGCAGGCAGCGCCCGAGACGACGCCGGCGACGCGGCCCGTGAACCGCGTCCCGCGGTGGGATGTCCCCGGACTGCTCCGGCGTCGCACCGGGACGCTCGGGGTGACACTGGCGATCCTCGTGGTCAGCACTGTGACGATCGCAACGGAGAGCACCTTCGAGGCCGGTCCCTTCGACCTGCGCGACATGCTGCTCGCCCTGGTGCGGGTCGACGACCCGTTCGTGCTCGCCGTCACCGTGCTGTTGACCCTGGTGACGTGCGGCGCTGCGGAGGGGCTCCTGGGCACGCGACGTCTGCTCGCGGCGTTCGTGGGCGGCGGGCTCGTCATCTGCGCGGTCGGCGAGGTCATCGGCTGGTTCGAGGACAACGTCATCCCCGAGGTCTCGCTGAACGTCACCCCCGACACGGGGGCACCGCCGATTGCGGCGCTGCTGTGCGTCGCGATCGCCGCGAGCTGTTTCGCCTCGCCGCTGTGGCGCCGGCGCATCCGCATCGGCGGCGTGGTCCTCGCCGTGACCATGTTCCTCTACGCGGCCTCGGCGTCCGACCTCTACACGCTCATCGCCCTGCCCGTCGGCATGGCGGCCGGCCTCGTGCTCGGGGGGACGCGGGCCGTCGGCATTCCCCGCAGCTCCCTGCGCGAGAAGCGCGTGCTGCTGGCCGCGCTCACCGCCATCACCGCCATCGGGCCGGTCGTGGCCACCCTCTGGGGCTCGGGGGCGGGAGTGCTGTCGGTCTACAGCTGGCTGTCGTACGACCCGCTGAACGTGGCCGACGGCGTCGTCTGCGCGATCGGTTCGACCAACGCTCCCTGCCCGCCCTCCGCCTCGGTCTACGCCGAGCTCCAGCCCGCCTCGGGGTGGATCGCCGCGCTCCCGCAGCTGGTGCTGCTGATCGCCGCCTGGGGCGTGCTGCGCGGGCGCCGCGGCGCCCTGCACCTGGCCGTGGGGGTGAACGTCCTCACCTTCGCGGCGATGAGCATCCTGCTGCTGCTGAGCGAGACCGACACGCTGGAGCAGCTCGCGACGGTGCGTGCCGCGTACGACGTCGCCGACGTCTGGCAGACGGTCGTGGGCATGGTCGTCGGTGCCGCCCTTCCCCTGATGGTCGCCGTGCTTCTCGTGCGTTTCCGCGCCGCCGCGCAGATCCGATCGACCCCCGGGGTGCGCCGGATCTTCGTGCGCACGGTTGTCGTCGCGGCCCTGGGCTCGCTGGCGCTGGCGCTGGTCGGCATCCTGATGACGTCCGCCGAGTTCCGGCCGTGGCCGAACGTGACCACCGTGCTCGCCACTCTGCCCCTGCGGCTCGTCCCGCCGTCGCTTCTGCCGCCCGAAGCCCTCGTCTTCGTCCCGATGACCGGAGCCGCACAGGCGGCGTGGTACTTGCCGCCGCTGCTGTTCTGGCTGAGCGTCGTGGTCGCCGCCGTGCGCTTCGTGGTCCGCTCCGGCGCCGCCGAGACCGCACCCGATCGCGAGCGCGCGCGGGCTCTGCTCACAGCGGGATCGGGGGACACCCTCGGGCACATGACCTTGTGGGAGGGGAACGTCTACTGGTTCGCCGCCGACGCGGAGGCGGCGATCGCCTACCGGGTGCGCGGCGGTTTCGCGGTGACGCTCGGCGGTGCCTTCGGCCCCGACCGGGACGACGCCTCCGTCGGCGCGGAGTTCGCCGCGTTCTGCGAGGAGCAGGGCTGGACGCCGGTGTTCTACAGCGTCGACGACGCCGAGCGCGAGCGGCTCGCCCCGCTGGGCTGGTCGTCGCTGCAGGTCGCCGAGGAGGCCTTCCTCGACCCGCGCAGCTGGACTCCCGCCGGCAAGAAGCGACAGGACGTCCGGACGGCCACCAACCGCGCGGCGCGAGAGGGACTGACCTCGCGTTGGGCCCGGTGGAGCGAGCTGTCGTTCTTCGATCGCGGCCAGATCCGCGACATCTCGGAGGCCTGGGTCTCGGACAAGACGATCCCCGAGATGGGTTTCACCCTCGGCTCGACCGACCAGCTCGACGACCCCGAGGTGCGCCTTCTCGTGGCGCGCGACGGATCGGGACGCATCACGGCTTTCACGAGCTGGATACCGATCCATCGCGACGGCACGATCGCCGGGTACGCCCTCGACGTCATGCGTCGGCGCGACGACGCGATGCCCGGGGTCATGGAGTTCCTCATCGGTCAGGCCGTCGAGCGGCTCCGTGAGGACGGCATGACGGTGATGAGCCTGTCGGGTTCGCCCCTGGCGAGGCACTCCACCGGGGACGACGCCGATCGCAGCGCCCTGGACCGCGGCCTCGACGTCATCAGCGCGCTCCTCGAGCCGGCGTACGGGTTCCGGTCGCTGGCGAACTTCAAGAAGAAGTTCCAGCCCGACTTCGCGCCCCTGTGGATGATCTACCCGGATGCCACGCAGATCCCGGCCATCGCGATCGCCCTCGTCCGCTGCTACATCCCCGGGCTCACACTGCGTTCGGCGGCGGAGATGGCCGCCTCGTTGCGCCGGCCGCGGGAGGCCGCGGGGCGCTGACGCGTCGGGCGGGGCGGAGTTTTGCGGTGTCACCAGAACCGGGGATGCCACAAGTGAGGGTGCCGCGGGATTCGACACCAGCCTGGACGGGTCGTGCCCTCTTTCCGATGGAGCTCGGTGGCGTCGGGGCGGGGATACGAGTCAGCGGTTGAGGCGCCGAGTGACGGCGTCGATGCGGGCTCGAAGTTCTCGGGAGCGGAAGGGTTTGGTGACGTAGTCGTCCGCGCCGGCGTCGAAGGCCGAGACCTTGTCGGCGTCGTCGTGCAGGCCGGAGATGACGATGATGTGCGCGCTGGATCCGGCGGATCGTATGCGTCGAATGGCTTCGATGCCGTCCATGCCGGGAAGGGTCAGGTCCATCGTGACCAGGTCGGGGCGGATGGCCAGCGCCGCGCGAGCGCCTTCGGCGCCGTTGTCGAAGGCGTCGGTCGCGTATCCGGCGCTCTCGAGGATTCGCGTGAGCACGGACCGGACGTGCGGATCATCGTCGACGACGACAGCGGTGGCGCAGGCAGAGAAGTTCGAAGGGCTTGTGGGTTCTGAACGCTTGTCGAGAAGAGTCATGAGGTGACCGGTTGATCTTTCTGCGAGATGTGAAGATCCCGGTCCGTGAGGATCGGGGCGTGAGGAGTGGCCACGGGTCGATGTTCGTTCGTCACCACTGCGGGGACCGCCGCCGTATGGGACCGTTCTGTTCTTGGGGGGGCCAGGAGGGAGGGCTTTTCGGTGTGGGGATGCCGGTCTCCGGCGAGCCCGAAAACGTCCTCGAGCACCCGGTCCGTGTCCTCCGCCGAGGTGGCCGGGGGGTCCTTCTGGTCCGCGGGGTCGGTATCGCTGTCTTCCCGACCCCCGTCCTCGCCGTCCTCGCCGTCCTTGGCGTCGGCGGGCCGACGTTCGAGGGGAAGCAGGAGAAGGGCGAGAACGAGGACGGCAAGGCTGATACGCGCGGGGGTGGTTTGGACGTAGGCGAGAACGGCGGCGAGCGGGCCGCCGATGTGGCCGCGGACGGCGCCTACGAGCTGGTCGTAGGAGATCGTGTCGGGGTCCGCCGCGGTGTTGCCGTCGCCCTTCAGGAGGGCCTTACCGTCGGTGATCTCTTGGATGCGGTGGGTATACATGCTTCCGTCGGGACGTCCGACGGTGACGACGTGGCCGGGTTGAAAGTCGTCGGGGTGGGGGTCGCCGATGAGAACAAGGTCGCCGAACTCGTAGGTGGGCGTCATGGACTTCCCATCGACGACGACGAGCTGGGTCCCGGTGGCCAGAGTGATGGCGGCGGGGGCGATGAGGAGGGCGAGCAACGCGCCTACGATGCTCCAACGGAGGAAGGAGAGGATGCGCATTGTGCCTCCAGGAGAGTGTCGATCGATGGCCGGTGAGCAGGACGTCGAACGCGCGAGAGCCAGCGCGTGCGCGTTCTCGGACGCTCGGGATGCGAGGAAGACTGAGCGGTCGATGCCTCGAGGGAGAGGTGAGCGGTGTGTGAGGGGACGGGGACCCACACGCGGAAGTGCACGGTCTGGGTCGCGGAAGGTGTGAGGGGCGACACGACGCAGAATGCGGGATTACCGGATGCGTCGATAGCCAACGGCGTCGACCATGTGGTGCCGTCGGTCGTGCTGGCGGCGAGTGTCACCCCCCGCACGTCCGGTGTCGTGCTGCGCAGCTCGACACCGAGAATCCAGTCGGTCGTCTCGTCGCTTGTATTACGCGCGTCTATGGCGAATGCGTAAGCGCCTACGTGCGCATCGAATGCGGGAGCGGTGAGCGAAGAGGTCGTGTGCACCGTGGTGCGGCCGCCGTCCATTCGGCCGAGGCGGATCGTGTCGTGCGTGCACGAGTCGGGGGTGCGGGTCATGGCAGACGAGGACGGCGCGGCGTGGTCCACGCCGAGAGTGAGAAGTACGACGGCAGACGTGGCCGTGTGCGTCTCTTCACGGCTCGGACAGATGGTTCTCATGCCGCCGCTCCTCCTGCGGGGTGTGGATGGGTGCCGCGGGGCAGCTTGAGTGCTTCACGGCGGGCACGCGGACGACGGTTCGTCGCCCTGGCCAGGTCTCCTCGTGACGCGACATGCACTATCGCTCGTAGATAGAGAACGGACTGAAACGGTGTATTTCGGATCTTTGGCACCATAGCAGGTAATGCGCGGTCCGTCCCGACTGATCGAAGCGATGTCACTGTCGCGCGCCGCATCCGCTCCCGCAGGTCTGCGCGAGTCGACTGAATCCGTTCACCGACAGAAGTCGCACTCAGGTGACTTTTGCTCGACGAGCGAGCGTTATCAGCGCGTCGACAGCGCTGGTTATCGCGGGATAGTAGTGCGATAGCGGCGGCGGCGAGGGCGTTATGAGCGAGCTGTTCGTATCCTTAGAATCTTCGCGTGCTAGCTTCCGACGTCCTACAGCTGCTGACCACGCCCGCTAACGTGCCGGTCATCGCCTACTCGGGCGCGCGGAACATTCGCCGGAGTATCCTGCGCGTCGACTACGTGACAGACGAGCACGCCGCGCGAAAGCTGCTTCCCGAACCTCTACAGCTGCCCTTGATTCCGCGGGCCAGCGTGTTCTTCACGCAGTTCTTCCAGTCCCACGGGGACGTCCCGCTTCTCGAGGTGACGCAATCGATCGAAGCGGTCAGCTCCACCGGCGTCGTGGGGGACTACATCCAGGCGGTCTACACGGACAACGTGACCTCGATCATCCACAACCGTGAGGCCTACCTGCAGCCCGTGCTGTACGGCGTGGGGTCGATCGTGCACCGAGACGGAGCGAGCAACTTCTCGTTGGCCGTGAACGATACCGTCGTCGTTCGCGGGAGTGCGGGCTACCGAAGCGAGCCGATGTTCGCCGACGACGCCGTCGAGTTCCTGCAGCGCCCCAAATTCTTCCTGAAGGTGCTCGGGCGGCCGGCACTGGGCGAGCCGGCGAAGCCCACTCTCTTCATGTTGCGCAGCGCAAAGCTCGAGGTCAGCGAAGCCTACCGGGTGCCGTCGCGGCTTACCCTCGACGGCCACATCATGGCCCCCTTCGATCAGCTGCCCGTACGTCACATCGACTCGTGCCACACATTCGAAACCACGTGGTCGATCGGCGAAACGGAAGTCCTGCACCGTTACTGACTTCCCCGGGGAGCCCGCGCGGCAGGCTTCGCAACGCGCGGCGACGTTACAGCTGGCTCTCCTCGTTGCGCGGACGCTGCCGCCTCAGCGTCCCGTGCGAACGGAGTCGAGCGTCGATCCTGTTCAGCTCGAGGGCGTCGCCACCTCAGGGGTGCTCCGGTCAGCCACGTTCGAGGTGCTCGATATGTACTCGACCACCTCGTCTCGCACGATGACCCACTTCGAGCCGATGTGGTACGCGGGCAGCTCGCCGGACTGCAAGTACTCATAGACGGTCTTGCTGTTCAACCCGAGCACCTCGGCGACGTCTCTGGCGGAAAGGATCGGCGGATATCCAGCGAACAGGTGCTCGAGGTGCTTAGGCATGGCGCTCCCGGGGGTAACAGACTCATCACAGTTTACGGGCAGCATGCCCAATAACGGCCTGATCCGGCGCGATTTTGCGTGAAGCGCACTACATCGGGTGTAGAGCTCGAGGCGGAAAAGAGTTGTTAGGGGCTGTCAGCGTCGGCTATGGTCCACCTGAGTCCGTTTCAACCCGTTTCATACCAAAGGATCTTCTGTGGATTGTTTTGTTCCGGTCGTGCCCTCCCCGGCAGCGCCCGCGATCACGGCCTCGGGAGGGTCCGGACTTGCGGCAACAGGCTCTCCCATGGACGTCATACTCGCCTGCGCCATCGCGCTCGTCCTTCTCGCGGGTGGCGTCATGGCTTTGGCCCGGGCGCGTCGGCGTCGCCGTGAAGCGCTGCCCTCTTCCACGCCGGCCGCGCCTGGCGTGGGGCTCGCTCTGTCGAGCGTGCTGGGCGTGATCTTGCTCTTGGGGGCCTTCTCCCCGTCACAGGCCGCGCATGCCGCTCCGGAACGGTGCGATGTCATCTCGGTATCTGATGTGCAGATCGACGCGACCGTTCTCGCCGGCGGAGTGATCCAGCTCGTACCCGGCGGTCAGCCTGCCGTCGTTCGCGCGTCCGTGACGAACTCCACCACCGTGCCCGTGACCCTCACCGCGATCGCACGCACCGATAACGCCGTCCCCCTCGCGACACAGATCGTGTGGAAGAGCGAGAGGTCGAGTGGTTCGGCCGTCGAGTCCAGCTTGGGTGACTCCGACTCGCATTCCCTCGGGACCTTGGCTCCGGGTGAGAGCACCACGGTGACGTTCACGGTGAACTTGCCCGCCTCGGTCGGGAATGAGTACCAGGGCCAAACAGTCCCCCTCAGCCTGCTCGTCCAGGCCGTCCAGCAGGGCGTCTAACACCCGCACCTCGCGCGCCCGCATCTGCGGGCTGTGCCCCCACCTTCTCGTTGAGCCGCTACGCCACCTTCGTTGGCACTCGTCGAGCCCCTCAGCCTCCCTTTCCGACCCGAAGCACTACTCACCACTGAAAGAAAGCAGAACCCATGTCCACCACCAAGCGCTCCTTCTCGAAGAAGAAGGTCCTCGTCGCCTCCCTCGCCCTGCTCACTATGGGCCTGGGCGGCACGGTTGCCACCGGCGCGTACTTCACCGCCGACAAGACCGTTTCCAGCAACACCCTCGCGTCCGGCACGGTCGTCATCGGCAACATTGGTGACGACTCGTCGTCCGTCGCCCCGCTGTCGTTCACCAACGTTCTCCCTGTCGCGGACGCAGACGTCGCCACCAAGGCCAAGACGTTCAACATCAACGTCCGCAACAACGGAACGGCGGCCATCGACTGGAAGGCCGTCGTCAGCTCCACCTCAAGCGAGTTCGCCAAGCAGGTCAACGTTCAGTACAGCACCGACAACGGAACGACCTGGTCCACCGCCCGGACCGCCGACGCCCTCTCGAGCGTCTCCATCCCCAGCACCGCGTCGCTCGCTGCTAGCGGCACCGCGGTCATCAAGTTCCGTGCGTGGCTCCCCGCGGCCACCGACAACACTGCTCAGAACAAGACTCTGACGTTCACGCTCACGGTGAACGCCATCCAGGCGGGCGCTCCGTTCTCGTCCTGACCCACGCGCGTGGGCGCCGGCAGCACGCTGGCGCCCACGTCTCCGCGCGCGGCGAGTCGTCAGCCCGTATCCGTCGATGGGTTGTCCTTCCGCGTAGGCCGAGCTGTCTGCCGCGCCTCCAATTTTCACGCGTGTCCCCACATCCTCGGCAGCACGCGATCATCCGAACGTCCCCCTTAGTGCCCCTCGTAGGAGATGACATGCCACCCGCCGCCGCCACCTATGCCCCTCGGCCGCGACAGGCCCGTGGACGGCGTCTCGCGACGACGCTTCTCATGGGCGTTCTCGCAACGGGAGTCATCTCGACCCCCGCCGCAACGGGAGCCTGGTTCACCGCAGACAAAACGGTGAGCAGCAACTCGTTGACGGCGGCCACACTTCAGCCCGTCAGCGGGCTGAAAGCCGTCAAGTCTTCGACCGGTGTTGATGTGTCGTGGACGAGCGCACTGCAACAGCCCTGGGCGACCGCTAACTCCATCACTACCGAGCCGACCTACACCGTTACACGCACAATCGACGGGGCCAACCCCACCACCATCAGCACCGGTACCGCGCGCTCCGCCAGCGACGCATACCCGCCGGTTTCCCGAATTGCAAACGTCACATTTGACTCTGGAAATGGCATCGCAGGCTATATCCGCTATGACGGAACAGTGTACATGTGGGGGGCGTCCAATAAAGGTGCGCTCGGTCGCCCATTCTCTGGATCGTCCCGGCCTCAGCTGGTTGAGATTCCGACGGGTAATCCAATGATCAGCATTTCTATGTCGAACGAATCTGTAGTTGCTGTGAGTTCCAACGGCACTCTCTGGGGCTGGGGCACAGCACCGAAGGCGGGCTGCACAGGAGAGTGGACCAATTCGCCTGTACAAATTCCCCTTCCTAGTGGTGTGAAGCCAGTAGCGGCGTCGGCTGTCGGCAGTTGCGCGATCCTCGTTGTTGATTCGTCCGGCCGCCTCTGGCAGCGCGGAGGAACGGCGAATAGCGGAGAGTTTGCAAAAAGTGGCACCTCTTTCCGGCCTGTAGTCCTGCCTGGGGGTCGTTCAGTGAAACAACTGACAAAAGCCGAGAAAGTACTCGCGACAGATGGAACGGTCTGGTCATGGGGAGGAACCAACACCTACGGCGATTATGGCGATGGAACGCAGACGGCGAAGGACACCCCCACGCAGGCGAAAATCCCCGACGGCGTGATAATAAGTTCCATCTCGACTGATGACCAAAGCTCTGTTGTCGCTCTATCTGGATACTATGACCTCTACGTTTGGGGCGCTAATACTGACGGCCAGCTCGGTACGGGCAACACGACGGGGTATCTGACACCATTCCACCTAAGTGCTCCGGTCTTCAGCCCGATCATCGATGTAAAAACGGGAGGACGATCCACTACCATCCTCACAAGAGATCTGGATATATATACAACTGGCTCGAATGATTCCGGAAGGCTCGGAATCGGGAGCCTCAGCCCCTCCCAGAGGTCTACGTTCGGAAATATTGGCCAAGCGTACAACGTATCCAAGATTGCGATGTCGTCAGGCGTATCGGGGCAGACATTCCTTTACAAAGAAGGAAACCCGTACGAGGTTCAGGGGTGGGGTCGGAACAGCAACGGCACGCCAGGTGTCTCGTTTATGGGATACGATGACGACAGCACGACGAATTACACATCGAGAAGAATCATGTTCAGTATTCACACTCCCTACGAGTCGAATACAAAGGTCTGCTCGAACGGGGCAAGCCCTGGCGGTGGAAACTACTGCGTTCCTTCGGGAACGGCCGAGTACTCGGTGACGTATTCCTACCAATCCTGGAACGCCGCCTCAGCAAAGGCGACAGCGCAATAGCCCCGCCGTGACCTCCGGGGCGCCGCGCTGCTTTCGCGGCGATGGCCCTGGTGTCTCTAGCCGCGGCGTGTGGGTGGGATCGCACCGATTTCTTCCACCGGCGCGTGGTTTATGGCTTCGAAGAGCGTCGCCGCAGATCAGCTTACCGCCGCATCAATCGACGCTCCCGTCAATATCGCTGTAGCCGTGAACAGCACGAGGGAGAATGTCGTTTCGGGGTCGTCGGCGACGTCTCCTACCTGGGCTCGGACGAACGGTGTTCCGTGAGGGACCAGGCAGGCCTGTAAATCAGCGCTCGCACGGGTGTGAGACACAAAACCTGCTATCGCGTCGAACTGAAGTCCTGCATGTGTCTGCCGGTACCGCTGAGCACGCAATGCGCCGAATAGTTATGAGAAAGCAGTGCCCGATGATGCTGAAGAACGCTCAAACGTTTGCTATCGCTCTTGTCGCTTCTCTCTTCGGAGTGCTTTTGATTGCGCCTAGTGCCGCATCTGCGGCTGGAACAGAAATTGCGGTGGGCGGCGAACCTACGTCGATCGCCGTGAGCCCAGACGGCGGGACGTTGTACGTGGGGAACTACGACACCGGCGCGGTGACGATCGTTTCCACCGCAACAAGATCGATCGAGGGCAGCATCGCGGCGGGCGCCGGTCTGACCGACCTGGCCGTGACAACTGACGGCGAATACGTGTTCACTGCGACCCGATCGGCGATCCAGAAGTTCTCCACATCTGGGCGGAACCTTGTTCGTGAATGGCCGCTCGGCGCGTCCAGCTCGGGTATTGCGCTGAGTCCTGATGGGGAGGCGGCGTACGCAACTTCGGGCGACGTGTTGAGGGCCTACCTTTCCACCGGTGCAGCGACTCTGGCTGCGCTCGGGGACTCGCCGACGTCCCTCGCAACCACGCCCGACGGCAAACGGATCCTCGCGACGAGCGGAGACGACAACACCGTCTCGGTCGTATCGATCGACGAGCGGCGAGTTCTCACGACCGTGCCTGTGGGGATCTATCCAACAGATGTGGCGGTAACGCCAGACGGGGATTTGGCGCTCGTTACAAATGCGGGAGGCACGTTGTCCGCTATCGATCTCAGCGACGACACCGTGCTGGACACGATCCGGGTAGGGCAGACGCCCGTGGCGGTGGCAACAAGCGCCGACAGTCAATGGGGCTACGTCGTGAACGCCAGGGACGACTCTGTCTCCGTGATCTCGAGAAAGACCCGGTCGGTCGTCCGGACCATTTCGACTGGCGACCGGCCGGTGGCCCTCGCTCTGAGCCCCGACGACAAGACGCTTTACGTGGTCAACAGCGCGAGCCACAGCGTCTCCGTTATCTCCCTCGAGCGTGCACCGACGTTCACCGCCTCCGCTCCGAGCGAGACGGCAACGGTTGGCACTCCGTATTCATACGCCTTCGCGGCATCAGGCTCCCCCGCACCGACATTCGCAGTATCTGAAGGGTCGCTTCCGGATGGGCTGAACTTGAGTTTGGATGGCGTCTTGTCGGGCACACCGACAAAGTCCGGTTCGAGTTCGTTCCGCGTCACCGCATCGAACGGAATCGATCCCGACGCCACCACCGACTCAATCACCATCGGCGTGAACCCCGAACTGGTGGCCCCGACTTTCACCGCCTCAACCCCCGACAAGATCGCCACCGTCGGCACCAAGTACTCCTACACGTTCGCTGCGTCCGGATACCCCACGCCGCTGTTCTCCGTGTCGCAAGGATCCCTTCCGGACGGTCTGGAGCTCGACGAGTTCGATGGGAGCCTGAGCGGGTACCCCACCACCGTTGGCAGCAGCACCTTCACCGTGACCGCGTACAACGGAGTGGACCCCACCGCTACAACTGACCCCATCACGATCACCACGGAGCCAGCACCTGCGGCACCACGCTTCACCGCGTCGACACCGCCGCCAACGGCTGCCGCGGGCACGCGATACTCCTACCGTTTCACCGCGAGTGGATACCCAGAACCGAAGTTCTCCGTCCAGGGGGAGCTGCCGGCAGGCCTCTCGCTCAGCAGCGACGGATTGCTCTCAGGAGTACCTACGACGGCCGGCTCGAGCACTTTCGCCGTAGTCGCGGCAAACGGGACCGATCCCGACGCCATCACGGGTCTCGTGACGATCGCCGTCTCCCCGGCACCCCAAGGTGGGAACTCAACAGATGACGCTCGCCAGGTTCAAAGCGATGCGAATCCGCCCACCCCTGGCCATCTCGCCATCACCGGCAGTAACGCAAGCTTCGCCGCGCCCATCTTCGGCTGCGCACTGCTGAGCGCGGGCATCATCGCCACTGCCCTTTACCGGAGGCATCGTTCGAAGAATTAGCGAGCCAGCTGCCGCAACCCCCGCACGCCGGCTCCTCGAGACGGGAGCAGGGCTTCTCCCCCAAGAACCCCACCACTGCTCCTGCCGCCGCCGCACCCAGGCGGCCCGCTGAGGGGAGGAACCCCCGACTCGTTCCTCCCCTCAGCACCCACAGCCCACCCAACCTCAACAACGGGTTCCCCGCTCAGGCCGGTCGACGACTCAAAAACCCCACATCACCCCCGGAAGATCATGCAGAACAAGAAACGACCCCACCGTCACCTTCGCACGGCACTCACCGCGATGGCCCTGGTGTCGCTAGCCGCGACGGGGCTGATCGCACCGCCTTCCTCCACCGGCGCATGGTTCATGGCATCGAAGAGCGTCGCTGCAAACCAGCTGACGGCCGCCTCTCTCGGCGCCCCCGGCAATCTCGCTGTGGCAGCGAACAGCACGAGCGGAAATGTCGTTTCGTGGTCGTCTGCCACGTCTCAGGCGTGGGCCCAAGCAAACGGCGTCTCCTCGGGAATCACGTATACCGTTCAGCGCACCCTGCCGAGCCAGTCCCCGACGACCGTGTATACCGGTAGCGCCCAGTCGTACACCGATCCTTCTTCTAGCCCCTCTGCGACCAAGTTCACCCAAGTCTCCTCGGGCGGGGGCCACGTTCTAGCACTCGCTCAAGACGGAGGCGTGTGGGCATGGGGGTCGGGTGACCATGGGCAGCTTGGCACGGGTGGTACTTACGACGCCACGCTTCCGGTATACATTCCGCTTCCTAGCAAAGCCAAGCAGGTGGAGGCCGCCGCAGGATTGTACTCGCTAGCCCTCCTCGACGACGGTTCTGTTTGGGCATGGGGACGCAACACCTTCGGCCAACTTGGCGACGGCACCACCACTGAAAGATATTCCCCCGTCAAAGTTGTTTTCCCCGCCGGTGTGACGATCGCGAAGCTCGGCGACGTGAATCACGCGCTGTTTACAAGCTTTGCGATCACCCCCACTGGTGCAATTTACTCCTGGGGGTATAATGCGCAATATCAGCTCGGCTTGAACGACACCACGAATAGGGTCTATCCGACCGCCATTCCTGATGTTACTGTCACCTCGGTTTCTGCAGGTTCAAACCACGCAGCAGCGTTGGGCACTGGGGGCGACGTAATGGTCTGGGGTGATGGCTCGAAACGTCAACTGGGCCGAAATTCTTCCGTTCGCACCAGGCCAACTGTGGTTTCCTTCCAGGGCCAAGTCGGCGCGAACGGACTCAAACAGGTTTCTTCTGGATCGGATTTTGTCATTACTCAAGATTACGATGGGCGAATCTGGACCTGGGGCACGATGGGCGATGGTGTGTCACCGGTTCGGACCCTTCCAGAAGTGATTAGCTCTGGGGGGTTCGATTTCATTGAAGCTGGCAGAACGAGCGCGTGTGCAAAAAGAAGTGATTCTCAAATCCTCTGCTGGGGCGACAACAGCTCGGCGCTGCTCATGGACGGCACAACGGCATCGAGCGCGAATCCTGTCTCCGCAACGGCTGCGACGCCGAAGAACCTCACTTCGCTGAGCATTTCGGGGGCGCTGGCAGTGGGGACCAGTCAACCCTCTCAGACTGCGGGCACCAACATTTGGGCATGGGGAAACGGCCCACGCGGCAACGGCGAAGGCGTTGCGGCTACCTCCGCCTCACAGGTTCGTGGTCCAGGAGATTGTGCTTCAGGTCTGTCCCTGAAGAATGGTTACTGCGCGCCGCCGTCCGGAACGCAGTACTCCGTAAGTTACAGCTATGCCGGATGGTCGTCCGGCATAGCCCACATCACGGCGAGTCAGTAGGGGGTCGCCGGCTAGGTACAGGCCCGGTGGCTCGACCTCGGAGAAGCGGCGTTATCAACCCTTCCTCAGCCCGCCGAGTGCGAGCCCATGGCGGCCCGAGGCTCAGCTGCCCTCGGGCCGCGGCTGCTGGTACACGTCGGGGACGTCGTCGCCGTCGGCATCCACCTCTTCGGCGAGGGCCAGCTGCTTGTAGCGCCGGTTACGAACGAGCAGCACGCACGATGCGAGAACGGATGCCAGGAGCGAGGCGACCATGATCGCGATCTTCGCGTCGTCGGTGTGGGGGGAGCCGTCGGGGAAGCTCAACTCGGCGATCAGCAGCGAGACGGTGAAGCCGATCCCGGCGAGCAGACCCACTCCGGCGAGGTCGACCCACTTCAGGGCGGGGTCGAGCCGGACCTTGGTCACCAGGGTGAGCAGGCGCACACCGAGCAAAATGCCGAGGGGCTTTCCGAGCACGAGACCGGCGGCGACACCGAGGGTGACGGGGTCCGTCACGGCACGCACCAGTCCGTCGCCGCCGCCGACCGAGACGCCGGCTGCGAAGAACGCGAACAGCGGCACGGCGATGCCCGCCGACAGAGGCCGGAAGCGGTGCTCGAACTGCTCGGCGAGGTCCATGCCGCGCACCTCGGGCCGGCGGCGCGAGGCGGCGACCGGAATCGTGAAGGCGAGTGCGACGCCCGCGATGGTTGCGTGCACGCCCGAGGCGTGCAGGAACGCCCACGCGGTGAAGCCGATCGGCAGCAGCACGATCCACGCACCCCAGGGCGTGCGGGCGAACCATGCGCGGCCGCGGTGAGCGATGACACCGTAGACGACGACGAGCAGGGCGAAGATCGCCAGCGGGACGAGCGCGATATCGCTGGTGTAGAAGATCGCGATGATCGCGATGGCGATGAGGTCGTCGACGACCGCGAGCGTCAGCAGGAAGATGCGCAGGGGACCCGGAAGGTGCGAGCCGACCAGAGCGAGCACCGCCACCGCGAACGCGATGTCGGTCGCGGTGGGAATGGCCCAGCCCGCCAGCAGGCTCGGCTGCGTGTGCACGATCGCGACGTAGATCAGGGCGGGGACGGCGACACCCGCGAAGGCCGCCGTGACAGGCACGATCGCGGTGTTCAGCCGCCGCAGGCTGCCGACCACGATCTCGCGCTTGAGCTCGAGGCCCACCATGAAGAAGAAGATCGCCAGCAGGCCGTCCGCCGCCCACGACCCGACGCTCAACTCCAGGTGCCACGGCTCGTAACCGAAGCGGAAGTCGCGCAGCGCGAAGTACGCCTCCGATGCGGGGGAGTTGGCCCACACGATCGCGGCGATCGCTGCCACGACCAGCAGCATGCCGCCGACGGATTCGCGGCGGAGAAGCGTCGTGACGCGGTGGACTTCGGCGTACCCGGGCCAGTGCGGCGCACGGGTGGTGTCGTGGCTCATGAGGTCTCCTGGAGGGTCGATCGACAGATCGTCGACCAGACTTCCCGACACGCCTCTCTCAGTTTAGACGGCCCCGCCCGGGCGGCCGACGAGCGGCCGGTCGCCCGGAACGCATGTCAGACCGACTCTTCGTCCTCTTCGGCGTTGAAGTGCGACGCGGTGTCGGAGTGCCCCGCGGCGACGCCGTTCGGGTCGTCGGGGATGGTGCCGTCGGTCCCGAGGCCACCGGGCTTGGCGTCACCGTCGGAGCCGGACCCGTCGTCGGTCGGCGAGACCTCGACGTCGGCGCCCTCGTAGGAGTTCTCGTCGGCAGCGGCCTGCGACGGGTCGGAGATTTCGGATGCCATGAGCGTGCCTCTCTCGTCAGGACGGGGCGCTGTTCGCGGCCCCGCTGGGTGGCCGACGTTACCGAAAGCGGCGGTCTCGGCATCCCCTCTTGCCAGGGAGCGCGGGGAGTGCAGCGCGATTCCCGGCCGCAGAGACGACGAACGCGCACGCCCCTCGAAAGAGGCATGCGCGTTCGCGTTCTGCGGCTCAGGCCGACAGGCGCACCGGTTGCTTCACGACGAGACGATCGCCGTCCCAGCCCACGGGCATGGGATCGGTGACGCCGCCGACGAAAGCTCCGTCCGGACCGACGTTGCGGAAGGCCAGGAGCTGCCAGACTCCCTGGCGATCCTTGACGAGCCGTCCCACGTAGAGGTCGTCATCGGTGAGGGGCGTCGCGGTCGAGATGTCGAACGGGCCGAACACGCTATCGGCGGCCACCGCCCACACCGCACCGCGCGGATGGCGCTCGCGGACGGCATCCATTGCCTGGGCGGGCATGCACGAGAACAGCAGCACCGGGCGGCCGTCGACCTCTTCGACCTGGGTCACCTCGAGCTGGCCGAAGCCCTCGTCGGTCGGCTCGCTGACCGGGGCCTGCAACGTCCACGTCTCGAGATCCGGCGAGGTCGCGTGAGCGACGACACCGCTGCCGTTGAACGGCCCCTGGGGCGCGCGGGCGGTGATGTACATGTGCCAGCCGTTCCCGGCCGGGTCGCCGAACACCCAGGGGTCGCGGAACGCCTCGTCGTGCCAGGCGGTCGTGGCGAGCCGCTCGTAGATCTCGCCGTCGGCCTCGAGCACGGGGTTGGCCGGGTTCTTGTGCCAGGTGTACAGGTCGTCGCTGGTGGCGTAGCCGATGCGCTGCACGTTGCGCCCGTCCTCGCCCAGGCGCGAGCCCGTATAGAAGAGGAACCAGGTGCCGTCCTCGCGGCGCACGGTCGAGCCCGTCCAGGTGGCGAGGGCGTCGAAGTCGTCGGCCCCACCGCGGACAAGGGCGTCGGCGACGCGCTCCCACGACACGAGGTCGGTCGAGACGGCGTGGCCCACCGAGGCGCGGTAGTGGCGGTCTTCCGGGTCGTGCAGAGCACGCGAGGCGTAGAGGAAGAACAGGTGGTAGGCGTCACCGTCGTCGGCGAACCAGAAATCCCATACGTAGGAATCGGCGAGGTCGAACACGTCAGGCACTCTCTTTCGGTGCAGCGGTGTGCTGCAGGTCTTCTCGGGTCGGGGGATCCATACCCTCGCGGCCCACGGTGATCGCGGCGGCCGCCGCTGCACGGTGGAGCAGAGGGGGAAGGGTCTCGGCGTCCAGTCGGCGCACGCGCTCACGCAGTTCGTCGACCTCGCCGGGGAGGTTCAGGATGCCGTCGAGCAGCGTCCCCATGAAGGTGTCGCCGGCGCCGACGGTGTCGACCACGCGCGTCGGGGCCGCGGGCACGTCGACGGTGGTGTGAACGGTGACGCCGAGCGAACCGGCCTCTCCCGACGTGATGACGGCGAGGCCCGCGCCGCGCGCGACCCATCCGCGAGCGACCTCGAGCGCGGAGACACCGGGATAGAGCCACTCGGCGTCTTCGTCGCTGGCCTTGACCACGTCACTGACGGCGACGATCGCCTCGACGCGCGCGCGGGCGTCGTCGACGCCACCTGTCAGGGCCGGTCGGACGTTCGGGTCGTAGCTCACCAGCATCGTCGGGCGTGCTCGCTCGGCTGCGGCACGCACCTCGTCGGCCCCCGGCGCGAGGGTCGCAGCGACCGAGCCGGTGTGGAAGATTCGCGCGCCAGGAACGTCGACGGGTGAGGGCAGCACCCAGTCGATGTCGAACTCGTAGACCGCGTTGCCGACCGCGTCGATCATCGCGCGGGCCGTGGCGGTGCGCTCCGGTGATCCCGCGGGGTGCAGGTCGACTCCGGAGGCCGAGAGCCACTCCCGCAGCAGCCGCCCGTGCTCGTCCTCGGCGACGCGGGCCACGAGCGCGGCGTCGCGTCCGAGTCGCCCGAGGGCGACCGTGACGTTGGCAGGGCTTCCGCCGGGGCGCTCGGCCGCCCCGGCGGAAGTGGTGACGATGTCGATCAGTGCCTCGCCGAGCACGACGACATCGAAGTCACGGGTCATCCCTTCACACCGCTCGCCGCGATGCTGCTGACGAATGCGCGCTGGAAGATCAGGAAGACGATCAGCACCGGGAGGGTGATCAGCGAGGTGTAGGCCATCACCTCACCCCACGCGGTGTTCAGCTGGAAGAAGTACTGCATGCCGACCATCACGGGACGCAGGTTCTCTTTCTGGACCACCATCAGCGGCCAGAGGTACTGGTTCCAGGCGGGAAGGAAGGTCAGAATCGCCACCGTCGCGAACGCCGGGCCGGAAAGGGGCACGATGATGCGGCGGTAGATCGTGAACCAGCTCGCTCCGTCTATTCGCGCCGCCTCGTCGAGAGACGGCGGAATCGTGGAGAAGTACTGCGCGAACAGGAAGATCGAGAACGCGTTCGCGATGAAGGGCACGATCTGCACCTGGTAGGTGTTGAGCCAGCCGAAGTCGTACTTCAGCACGCCGCCCTCCATGACGAGGGTCGGCAGCTGGTTGACCCAGTAGACCATCGGCACGGCGATCGTCTCGAAGGGCACGATCAGCGTCGCGATGATGAGGGCGAGCACCACCACGCGTCCCTTCCACCGCAAGCGTGACAGGGCGAAACCGGCCAACGAGTTCACGATCAGCCCGAGCCCTACCGTGAGCACGGTCACGAGGATCGAGTTGAACAAGAACTGTCCCACGGGCACGCGGTCGAAGACCCCGAAGTAGTTGTCCAGGCTGATCTCGCCCGTCGGCAGGAACGCGGCGGGAGAGTTGATGTCGCGGAGGATCTGCGCGTCGGGCTTCAGGCTCGAGACGAACATGAAGACGAGCGGGAAGAGGAAGAACAGCGCGAGGATCGACATCGAGACGTAGGTCAGGATGCGGCCCTTACGGCCCTCCGCGGAGCGGGTGCGCTGGCGGGCGGGAGCGGTGGCCCGCGCGGCGCGAGAGGTGCGCCCGGGGCGTTCGAGGGTGCCGGTCATGTCAATTCTTCTCTCGGGTCAACCAGCGCTGGATGAGGGCGATGATCAGCACGGCGACGAAGAACAGGAGCGAGATCGCGGCGGCGTAGCCGATCTCCTGCTGCTCGTAGCCCTTGCGCACCGCGTGGAACACGACGGTCGACGTCGAGTTGAGGGGGCCGCCCTGGGTCATGACATCCACCTGCACGAACAGGCCGAGGGCGGCGATCGTGATCGTGACGAGGACGAAGACCATCGTGGGGCGAAGGCCCGGCCACGTCACGTGCGCGAATTGGTGCCAGCGGCTCGCGCCGTCCATGCGGGCTGCCTCGTACAGCTCCTCGGGGATCGTCTGCAGCCCCGCGAGCCAGATGATCATGTGGAACCCGACAGCCTGCCAGATCGACAGCACGATGATCGCGCCCAGGGCCGTGCTGGGGTCGTTCAGCCAGTCGGCGCCCTTCAGCGCGCCGAACGTCACGGTGTCGATCATCGAGTTGATGAGGCCGTCGCTCTGGTACATGAAGCGCCACAGGATCGACACGACGACGATCGAGGTGACGACGGGAATGAAGAACACGACCCGGAAGAACGTGGTGCCGCGCAGACGCTGGTTGACCAGGATCGCCAGCAACAGCCCAAGGCCCGCCTGCACGGGGACCACGACGAGGGCGAACAGGAAGGTGTTCAGCGCCGACTGCAGGAACACCGGGTCGGCGGTGAAGGCGCGGAAGAAGTTGTCGAGACCGACGAACCGCGGCGGGTTCGGCGAGATCAGTCGCGCGTTGGTGAACGACAGCGTGAAGGCGAGCAGCACCGGGACGATGAGGAAGAGCAGGAGCAGGAGGCCGGCCGGAGCCATCATCGCCAGGCCCGCCCAGGTTTCGCGTCCGCGCGAGGAGCGGATGCGGCGGATGGATCGGCGCGGCTGTTTCGCCGCGGCGACCGGGGGAGACACGGTCATCAGGATTCTTCTTTCCCGGGTGCGGTGGGGGCCCGGTCGGACCCCCACCGCAAGCTCGGCGTTACTTCGCGCCGTAGCCGTCGTTGGACGAGATGTTGGTGTCGATCTCGGTGACCGCGGCATCCAGGGCCGACTTCACGTCGGCGCCGTTCATGATGTCTTTGGCCGCCGTCTCGAACGTGGTCGAGATCACCGCGTACGCGGGGGTCTCGGGGCGCAGCACCGCGTATTCCTTCGAGAACTCCGCGAACGGACGCAGAGCGCCGTCGGTGGAGTTGAAGTACTTCGACGCCTCGGTCGCGGCCTCGGTGGCGGGGATCACGAGCTGCTCATCGGCGAACTGGGTGAGGTACTTGTCGTTGAAGCTGAATTCCAGGTACTGGCGCGCACCGTCGGCGTCGTTGCACGACGACGAGATGCCCCACTGCCACGAACCGCCACCGATCTTGGGGCCGTTGCCGAGGTTCGGCGGCGGCAGGATCAGCAGGTCGGAGCCCACGGCATCCACCGCGGCGAGACCGTTCCACACACCGGTGTAGCTGAGCGCGACCTTGCCGTCGACGAACTCCTGGTTGCCGACGGTGCCGCCGCTGTTGGCGTAACCGTTCGTGAAGAGCGACTGGAACCACTCGCCCCACTTGACGGCATCCGGGCCGTTGAGGGCGCCGTCAGCCGACAGCATCGTCGAGCGGTCGATGAGGTCGCCGCCGAAGCTCTGCAGGAACGGGGAGTAGGCGTAGGGCCACCACTCGCCCTTGTCCTCGGCACCGATGTCGATGGGGGTGTCGTACCCCGCGGCCTTGAGGGTGGCCAGGGCGGCATCGAACTCCGCGGCGGTCCACGGCTGGGCCGTGGTGGGGATCCGGATGCCGTTGGCATCCAGAACCGATTTACGGGCGAAGATGCCGAGGGCGGCGTCCCAGTAACCGGCCGAGTAGATCTCGCCGTTGTACTTTCCTACCGCGGTGGGAAGCAGCTTGTCGGTGATGTCGCTCGAGACGTTCAACGGCTGGAGGTAGTTGGCCCAGGCCCAGTTGGGCATGATCGGCCCGTCGAGGTCGAGCAGGCACGGCAGATCGCCCGAGGCGGCCGCCGCGACGATCGCGTCGTTGTACGCGCCCTGCGGGAACGACTCCGTCTTGACCTCGTACTTCTCCTGCGAGGCGTTGAAGTCGCTGATGATCTGCTGATAGACGGCCAGCTCGGCGGGGTTTCCCGCAGAGTGCGTCCACATGGTCAGCACGGTGCGACCGTCTTCGGTCGTCGCGCCGCCCTTACCGGCCTGACCGCAGCCGGTCATGACCAGCGCGGCAGCGACGCTCATCGCGGCAAGCGGGATGAAGGACTTCTTCATCGTGTTCCTTTCGGTGTGCGGCGACATCGCTGTCGCCATCGTGAGAGGACGCCGGGAGGCGTCAGTCCGCGACCCGGGGCTCCCGCGCGCTGCCGAGGTGCGCAGGAGGGCCGACGGAAGCCCGACGAACGATCGGGCAGTCCATGAGGTGGGGGGATGAGGAGTCTGCCTCGCGGAGGCCGAGCGCGACCTCCATGGCCCATCGGCCCATGGCCGCGTGGGGCAGAGAGACAGTGGTCAGGGGCGGATCGAGCTCCGCCGCGACCAGCTGCTGATCGTCGTAACCGACGATCGACAGGTCGTGAGGGATCCGGATGCCGTGCCGGTGGGCCCACATGACCACTCCGGCGGCGATCCGGTCGTTGAAGGCGAAGATGCCGGTGGGACGCTGCTCCGGGGGGAGCGCGTACAGATCGGCGATCGCTCTCTGACCGCCGGCGGCTGAGGTGGGGGCGAAGACGTGAAGGGCGGGGTCCGGCTCGACGCCGGCCTCGGACAGGACGTCGAGGTACCCCTGCAGGCGCAGTTGTGCGGCCACGGGGCGGTCGTCGTCGCCGTCGTCGATGTAGGCGATGAGGCGGTGACCGGCGTCGATCAGTTCCTGCGTGGCGGCACGGCCGCCGGCGTAGTCGTCGGGCACCACAGCGGGGTAGCCGCCGTCTTCGGGGCGGCAGTCGAGGAACACCGTCCCCGTCGGCAGGCCCGCGGGAGCCGGGATGACCTGGTGGTACATGGAGGCGTAGACCATGCCGTCGACCCGGTGGTTCACAAGCGTCGAGATCGCCTCGGATTCGATCTCGGGGTGCCCGTCGGTGTCGACGAGGATCACCAGGCGGCCGTTCTCGCGCGCGACCTCTTGCGCCCCGGCGAGCATGCGCCCCGCGAAGGGGGTGGTGGCGATGCGGTCGGAGACGAGTCCGATGGTGCCGGTGACGCGCGTGCGCAGGCTTCGAGCGATCGGGTTGGGGGAGTAGCCCACCTCGTCGGCGACGCGGCGGACCCGCTCCTTGGTCTCGTCGGAGATGCGGGACTCGGCGTCGTTGAGCACGAGCGAGACGGTGGCGGGGGAGACTCCGGCGGCCTTCGCGACATCAGCGATGCGCACTCTAGCCATGGCTTCACCCTCCGTTGGATAATCGATTTATCTTGCTGATAAACCGATTTATCAGCGACCGAGATCAGTGTGCGGTCCGCGGTACCGAACTGTCAAGTAACGGAACGGCAACGGTCGCTCCAGTGGCGGCCGCGCCCGGCCCGTGCCGCCGAGACCGCATGGGATTGTCGAGACCGCAGCCGTTCGGCGGCAATCGCGTGCGGTCTCGGTGAACGGGTGCGGTCTCGGCGAGGAAGACGCCCGAAGCGCGCCCGGCGAGGGGCGCTCCGCCTCAGCTCGGGTCGCCGCCCAGCGGCCCGACCGCGGGGATCGGACCGCCGTCGTCGGCGCCGGTCTTGCGCGCCCGGGCGATGGCGTTGCCGAGGTGGTAGATCACCAGCGCCGCGACGGAACCCAGCACGATCGGGCCGAGTTGGAAGTCACCCCACTGCACGGTGAAGCCGGCGATCGCGAGCACCAGGGCCACGGCGCCGGTGTACTGGTTGACCGGGCGCGAGAAGTCGACGCGGTTGTCGACCCAGATCTTGATGCCGATGATGCCGATCAGGCCGTAGAGCGCGGTGGTGACGCCGCCCAGGACGCCCGCCGGGATCGTGTTGAACACCGCGCCGATCTTGGGAGACAGGCTCAGTACGATCGCGGTGAGACCGGCCACCCAGTAGACCGCGGTCGAGTAGACGCGGGTCGCGGCCATGACGCCGATGTTCTCGCCATAGGTCGTGGTTCCCGAACCGCCGAAGGTGCCGGCGAGGGTCGTGGCGACACCGTCGGCGATGAGGGCGCGACCGGTGGAGCGGTTGGCCGTGGCATCCGTCATCGCCGCCACACCCCGCACGTGACCGACGTTCTCGGCCACGAGCACGAGCACCACGGGGAGGAACATCGCGATGACCGACCAGGTTGCCGGCGTCGTGAAGTCCGCGATCTGGAAGGTCGGCAGGCCCACCCAAGGGGCCGCCGCGACGGCGTCGAAATCGATCAGCTTCTCACCCGTGCCGGCCTGGATGAGCACCGTCGCGACGTAGCCGACGATGACGCCGAGGAAGATCGAGATCCGCCCGAGGAAGCCGCGGAACAGCACGCTGAACAAGATGACGGCGACGAGCGTGATCGTGCCGGGCAGGGGCTGCACCTTGAAGTTCGACCACGCGACCGGGGCGAGGTTGAAACCGATCAGTGCCACGATCGCGCCGGCGACGACCGGCGGCATGACCTTGTCGACCCAGCCGAGGCCGACGAACTGCACGATGAAGCCGATGACGGCGAGCAGCACGCCGACGGCCACGATGCCCGCCAGCGCCGAACCGGTGCCCGCCGTGGTCGTCGCCGCCGTGATCGGCGCGATGAACGCGAACGACGAGCCCAGATAGCTGGGGAGCCGGTTCTTCGTCACGAGCAGGAACAGCAGGGTGCCCACGCCCGAGAACAGCAGCGTCGTCGACACCGGGAAGCCGGTGAGCACCGGCACCAGGAAGGTGGCGCCGAACATCGCGATCACGTGCTGGAGCCCGATCGCGATCGTCGCGCCCCAGTTGAGGCGCTCGCCGGGGGCGACGACGGCCCCGGGTTCGACGGTGCGCCCGTTGCCGTGCAGCTTCCAGCGGAACATGTGTCTCCTCAGGTGGGGGTGGATGCCGAGGTCACGTGTTCTCGCCGAGCTCACACCCCGTGGCGTGTGCTCTCGACGAGGTCGCGTGATCTCGATGGTCGTTCTGGCGAGATCACGTGATCTCGCGGGGTGGTTCCGCCGACGCCACGTGATGTCGGTGGCATCGCGGCGGGTGAGGTCAGGACGTCAGCAGGCGCAGCAACTCCGCGTAGCGGTCGCGGGTGCGCTCGACGATCTCGGCGGGAAGCGCGGGCGGCTCGCCCTGCTTGTCCCAGTTGGCCGCCAGCCAGTTGCGAACGATCTGCTTGTCGAAGCTGGCCATGCGCTGGGCCGGAGTGGAGCCGGTGCGCCAGGCTTCGGCATCCCAGTAGCGGGACGAATCCGAGGTGAGCACCTCGTCGGCCAGGGTCAGAACCCCGTCGTCGTCGTAGCCGAACTCGAACTTCGTGTCGGCGAGGATCAACCCGCGGGCTTCGGCCGTCGCGGCCGCGCGGCGGTAGATCTCGATCGAGAGATCGCGCAGGGCCGCCGCCGTCTCGGCGCCGACCAGCTCGACCGAACGCTCGAAGGTGATGTTCTCGTCGTGTTCGCCCATCGGAGCTTTGAACGCGGGGGTGTACAGCGGTTCCGGCAGGCGGTCGCCGTCGTTCAGCCCCTCGGGCAGGGGGATGCCGCACACCGTGCCCTCGGCCCGGTACTCCGCCCAGCCCGAGCCGGTGAGGTAGCCGCGCACGACGCACTCGATCGGCTGCATGTCGAGGGACCGGACCAGCATCGCGCGTCCCTGCACGGCATCCGGGATCAGGGCGACCGTCTCGTCGCCCGCCAGAGCGTGGTCGGCCACGAGGTGGTTCGGGATCGAGCGACCGCCGTCAGCGCCCGCGAGCTGGTCGAACCACCACAGGCTCAGCGTCGTGAGCAGTTCGCCTTTGTCCGGGATGCCGGGAGACAGCACGTGGTCGAAAGCGCTCACGCGATCGCTGGCGACGACGAGGAGGTGCGCGGGGGCCTCGCCCTCGGCGGTGTCGGCCGGCACGTAGAGGTCGCGGACCTTGCCGGAGTAGATGTGGCGGAAGCCGGGGAGCTCGAGCGGGGGAGCGGTGGTCACCCGCTCATTATTGCGGGTGCGCGCGGCCCGCACCGGCGCAGATTGTGTCACAACGCCCGCCGGAGCGCCTGCCCCCCGCGGGCGGCGGCTCCCCTGAGTAGCCTCGATGGAATGACCGAGGCAGCCCCTGATACCGCGGTGAACATCGACCCTCATCTGGGTAGTCGCCACAAAACCATCCGCGGCTGGGTCTTCTGGCCCGCCGCCGCCATCGCGGGGGCCTTCATCGCCTTCGCGATGATCTTCCCGGCCGCGGCCGAGGCGACGTTCGGTGCCGTGCAGACCTTCATCGTCTCGTCGTTCAACTGGTACTACGTGTTGATCGCGGCGTTCTTCGTCGTCTTCGCTCTCGCGATGGGCTTCAGTCGGTTCGGCAACATCAAGCTCGGTCAGGACGACGACGAGCCGGAGTTCTCGACCATGTCGTGGTTCTCGCTGCTCTTCGCCGCCGGCATGGGTATCGGCCTCGTCTTCTACGGCGTGAGCGAGCCGCTCAGCCACTTCGCCGACCCGCGCCCCGGTGTCGAGGGCACGCCCAACCAGCTCGCCCAGCAGGCGATGTCGCAGACCTTCCTGCACTGGGGCGTGCACGCGTGGTCGATCTACGTCGTGATCGGTCTGGCACTGGCCTACGCCTTCCACCGCCGCAAGCGCCCGCGCACGATCCGCTGGGCGCTGGAGCCGCTGCTCGGAGCGCGTCTCGTGCAGGGTGGGTGGGGCAACGCGGTCGACGTCGCGGCCCTGGTCGGCACGCTGTTCGGCGTCGCGACCTCCCTGGGTCTCGGCGTCATCCAGATCAGCGCGGGTCTCGACTACCTGAACCTGGTGACGCCCTCGGTCATCAGCGACGCGATCATCGTCGGCATTATCACGGCGTTCGTGCTGTTCTCGGTACTGTCGGGCGTCGGCAAGGGCATGAAGTGGCTGTCGAACATCAACCTCGTGCTCGCGGGCGTGCTCATGCTGTACCTGCTGTTCGCCGGTCCCACCGAGTTCCTGCTGCGCGACGTCGTGCAGTCGATCGGAAACTACATCCAGAACTTCGTGAGCCTGTCGTTCACGACGAGCGCGTACTCCGGCGAAGACGGCGTGGCCTGGCAGGGCGCGTGGACCGCCTTCTACTGGGGCTGGTGGATCTCGTGGGCCCCCTTCGTCGGCATCTTCATCGCGCGCATCTCGCGCGGCCGCACGGTGCGCGAGTTCGTCACCGGCGTGATCCTGGTGCCCACTCTCGTCGGGATCCTGTGGTTCACCGTCCTGGGCGGCACCGCGATCTACGGAGAGCTGACGGGCACGGTGCAGCTGATCGGAGCCGACGGAGCGGTGAACGTCTCGACGGCCCTGTTCCAGATGCTCCAGGGCGTGCCGGGGACGGTGTTCCTCTCTGTCGGCTTCCTCATCCTCATCGGGATCTTCTTCGTCACCTCGGCCGACTCGGGTGCGCTCGTCATGGGCATGATCGCCACCGGTGGGGAAGAGGAGCCCAAGCGCTGGGTCCGCATCTTCTTCACCCTCGCGACCTCGCTCATCGCGTTCGCCCTGCTGCTGGCCGGCGGGCTCCAGGCCCTGCAGACTGCGGCGATCAGCATCGCGCTGCCGTTCAGTCTCGTGCTGCTCGCGATCTGCTGGGCCACTGTCACGGCGTTCCGTCGGGAGATGCGCGCCTACGACAAGGCCGAGCGGGCGCAGCTGCGCGACTCGATCGGCGCGCACTACGGGCTCGAGGTCGAGGAGCCGAACCAGCGTGGCATCTTCGGCATCCCGATCCGCTGGCGTCAGCCCCGCGTCCCGGTACCTGCTCCGGCTGAGCAGGCGCCCGAGAAGGCATCCGGCGACTCCGCGAAGGCCTGACCCCCGGCATCCGGGACCGCTCTCGAACACGCCGCACCTCCGGACGGGTGCGGCGTGTTCCGCGTGGTGTCGGGGGCCCTGCTGCTCCGGGCTGCCCGGGCGTCGAGTGTCCGGAACGCGCCGCACGCGTCCACCTCGGTGCGGCCTGTCGTGGACACTCGACGTTCATCCGCGGGCGTTCGCGCCGAGCTGGGAATGGGCGTATAGTCCATGTGGACTAGTCGACACGGACCATGAGGAGGATGGATGCCGGAGACCAGCCGCCTCACCCCCGTCGCCGTCATGATCCTGGCCACGCTCCGCGAGGCTGACATGCACACGTACGAGCTCGTGCGCCTGCTGAAGGAACGCCGGGACGACCGCCTCGTGCCCCTGCAGAAGGGCACGATCTATCACACGGTCGCGCGCCTCGAACGCGACGGTCTCCTCGCGGAGGTCGGCGTCGATCGCGACGGCAACCGTCCCGAGCGCACCACGTATACGCTTCGGGATGCCGGACGCCGGGCCGTCGAGGAATGGGTGCGCGCGGAGCTCCCCCAGATCGATCGGGCGAGTGACTTCCGGGTCGCCCTTTCCGAGGCCCACAACCTCGAGCGCGACGAGGTCATCGACCTTCTCGATCAGCGTCGGGCCCTGCTCGTCGCCTCCGTCGACGAGCACAGCGCCGGCCTCGGCCTCGCGGCCGAGCGTGAAACCCCCGAACAATTCCTCGTCGAGCTGCAGCGGCAGTCCGCTCTGCTCGACGCCGAACTCGCGTGGCAGGACTCCCTGCGTGCGCGCCTCGCCGATCGGTCCCTCCCCTGGGGCGTCGCCGAGATCCCCGAACACATCAAGAACAAGCACCGCGTCTCAAAGGAGACCACAGCATGACCGACTCTCGCGCCGCCTCGGCGGCATCCACTCGAACCGGGTCGCACACGACCCACGAACGCAGCCCCTGGCCGGCCCTCTGGGCGCTGGTCATCGGGTTCTTCATGATCCTGGTCGACACCACGATCGTCTCGGTCGCGAACCCCGCCATCAAGGCGGCCCTCGACCCGAACACCAACAACCTCGACAACGTCGTATGGGTCACCAGCGCCTACCTGCTGACGTACGCCGTGCCGCTGCTGATCACCGGGCGCCTCGGCGACCGCTTCGGGCCGAAGAACATCTACCTCACCGGCCTCGCCCTCTTCACCCTCGCTTCGCTCGCGTGCGGTCTGGCTCCCTCGCTCGAGGTGCTGATCGCCGCGCGTGCCGTGCAGGGTCTCGGAGCGGCGATGATGACGCCGCAGACGATGGCCGTCATCACCCGCACCTTCCCGCCGCAGAACCGTGGCGCGGCGATGGGCCTGTGGGGTGCCACCGCCGGTGTCGCCACCCTCGTCGGCCCCCTCGCCGGTGGCCTGCTGGTCGACGGCCTCGGGTGGGAGTGGATCTTCTTCATCAACATCCCCGTCGGAATCATCGGCTTCATCGCCGCCGTCATCCTCGTGCCGCAGCTGCCGCGCACCGCGCACAAGTTCGACATCCTGGGCGTCGTGCTGAGCGCCGTGGGTCTGTTCCTCATCGTGTTCGGCCTGCAGGAGGGCGAGCACTACTCCTGGGCCGCGTGGATCTGGGCGATGGTCGCAGCCGGCGTCGTCGTCATGGCGGTGTTCGTCTGGACGCAGGCGCGCAGCACGGGCGAGCCGTTGGTTCCCCTCGACCTCTTCCGCGACCGCAACTTCTCGATCGCGAACCTGGCGATCGCGGCCGTCGGCTTCACCGTGACGAGCATGGCTCTGCCGCAGATGTTCTACCTGCAGCTCGCCCGGGGTCTGACCCCGACCGAGTCGGCGCTGCTGCTCGTCCCGCTGGCGATCCTGTCGGGCGTGCTCGCACCGTTCGCCGGCAAGCTGCTCGACCGCACCGACCCGCGCTTCCTGCTCGTGCCGGGTCTGCTGCTCGTCGGCGGATCGCTCGGGCTCTACGTCGCACTGATCCTGAACGACGCCCCGATCTGGATGTTCCTGATCCCCTCCGTCTTCATGGGCATCGGAAACGCCGGCATGTGGGGCCCGCTCGCGACCACCGCGACGCGCAACCTCCCGCCGCGCCAGGCGGGTGCCGGCGCGGGCATCTACAACACGACCCGCACGGTCGGATCGGTCATCGGATCGGCATCCATCGCCGCCTTCATGCAGGCGCGCCTCGAGGCGAATCTGCCGGGGGCGGCGGATGCCTCGGCCAGCTTCGGTGGCGGAGTGCTGCCGCCGCAGGTCGTCGACGGCTTCTCGCAGGCGATGGGTCAGTCACTCACGCTGCCGATCATCGTCATCGGTCTCGGCCTCGTCGCGGTGCTGTTCATGCGCCGGCCCTCGGTGATTCGCCCGCACGGTGCTCCGCGCGACGCGGCTCCCGCGCAGCAGACCGCTCCGGCCGCCGCGGGCGAGTAGGTCGCCTTCGCGCTCGACGCCGTCGCCTCCGGGCGGCGGCGTCGTCGCGTACGCCGGCTACGCCGATCGCGCTCCGTCGGATACCATCCCTTTCAGTTCGCGGCTATCCCCTACGCATCCTGTCCGCGAGCGGAGAGCCGTGGAGGCGATCGTGTCGTTCGTCGAGCCGAAGAGCATCACCCACAGCGGACGCGCGATGTTCGCCCAGACGCAGGTGCCCTTCTTGATCGGGGTCGCCTACGTCATCGTCATCGTCGGCCTCGAGCGGCCGGCACTCCTGGCGGCGCCGACCTCGGTGATGGGCTTCGCGGTGGCGCTCGCGGCCACCGCGCTCGGTGCGTTCCTCCCCGGGAAGAGGGTGCCCCCGATCTCCATGATCGTGGTCGCGGTCCTCGACATCACGGCCGTGGCCCTGATCCGCGCCGAGATCGCACAGGTGTTCGCCGCGGCGACGCTGCTGGCAATCTTCCCGATGCTGTGGGCGGCGTACACCCTCGGATGGGCGGGTATCACCCTGATCGTGCTCGGTTCGATCGCGATGCTGGTCTTCCGGTTCGCGTACTCCGGCGTCGTGCCGACCACGCTCGCCGAGTGGGCGAACGTCACGAGTCTGCCCATCGTGATTCTCGGGCTGACGGTCGTGACCTTCCTCGCGGCGCGTCGTTCGGAGCGCCGCGACCGGTTGTTGGATGCCGCGCACGGGGCGCAGCTGAACGCGCTCGCCGAGGCGCGCGATGCCGAGGCGCTCGTCTCAGGCATCCTCGACACGGTCGCCGCGGGGGTGGCGTTCTTCGACGAGCACGGTCGGCTGGAGCTGGCCAACGCGGCGGCGAACGAGATCGCCGCGGCGGCCGGGGTGCGCCTGGACGAGCCCCCGCACACGAGCGACTCCGTGCTCGCCGCCGATCGTCAGACCCTCGTCCCGCCCGAGGAGCAGTTCCTCCCCCGGGCGTTGCGGGGCGAGGCCATCCGCGGACACCTCGCCTGGATCGGACCGCCCGACGCGCAGATGGCGATCCTGGTGTCGTCCACTCAGCTCCGGCGCTCCGACGGGTCGGTGCAGGGAACCGTGGTGGTCGCACACGACGTCACCGAGCTGGCCGATGCGATCGAGGTGCGCGAGCAGTTCCTGCGCACGGTCTCGCACGAACTGCGCACCCCGCTCACCGGTGTCACCGGGTTCCTCTCGCTCATCGACGATGCCGTGGGCCACCACGATGCGAAACTGCGTTCCTACATGGACGTCGTCAACCGACGGGCCGACGACCTGCTCCAGCGCCTGTCCGACCTCGTCGCGGCGACCGCCCGCGACGACGAACTCCGGCTGTCCGAGGTCGACGTCCGAGAGGTGGTCGATGCCGCGGTGCGGCGGGTGAAGGCGCTCGCGCAGGCGCGGGTCATCCCGGTGGATGTGCGTGGCGCGCGGTCGGTGCGGGCGCGGGTCGACGTCCGGAAGGTGGAGGATGCGATCGCCGAGCTGCTCACCAACGCCGTGAAGTTCGGCGATCCCGACTTCGCCGTCACCGTGACGTGCGACGCCGACGAGGAACGCGTGCGGGTGAGCGTCGCCAACGATGGCCCGGGGCTGTCCCACCCCGAGCAGCGTCGTGTCTTCGACCGCTTCTATCGCACGGCTCGCGCGCGCTCGCTGGCCGTCCAGGGTTTCGGGCTGGGGCTGAGCCGGGTCCGCACGATCGTCCACGCGCACGACGGCCGCATCCACCTCGAGAGCGCCCCCGGGGCGCGCACGACGGTGACGATCGAGCTCCCCGCCGCTTCCGCGCTCCCCGCGCGTCAGGGATGATCCGCCGGTCATCACCCCGACGTCACCCCGTCGGTCTCCGTCGCGCCCAACGCCGCTCCCCGAGCCCGGTCCCGGCGTCGTGGAGGACCGCCCCCTCGGGCTGGAAGCCGCGCCGTTCGTAGAACGCTCGAGCGCGCTCGTTCACCTCGAACACCAGCAGGTGCGCGTCGTCGTCGCCGATCGCGGCGTGCAGGAGCCGCGATCCCAGACCGATTCCCTGTACGTCGCGCCGCAGGTACAGCGTGCTCAGCTCGGTCGCGGGAAGCCCTGCGCGCGGCGGATCGTCGATCGAGGTGCTGGCCACACCGACGACCGAATGGATCTGCCACGCGATTGTGACGGACCGAGAACCGGACCCGATCCGTTCCGCCCACCGCCCGACGCGGTCCTCGGCGGGCACGTCGAGGAGAGCATCGTCGATCAGCCCCCGGTACGTCTGCTGCCAGGCGAGCGTCTGGAAGGCGGCCACCGCCGGTGCATCCTCGAGGCGTGCCCGCGCCAGTGCGATCCCCGTCATGCCCGCCGCTCGCACACCAGCGCCCCCACCGGCCGGCCTCCGCGCGTCTCGCGCGCGTGCGTCTCGACGACGTCGAAGCCCGCGGCATCCGCTCTGCGCCCCAGCTCCGCCGCGGGCCAGCGGTACGCCCGGACGACGGCATGCTCGAATGCTTCGACCTCCGCACCGACGAAGAAACCGAGCAGCAGTCGGCCGCCCGGACGCAGCGTTCGCGCGAACTCCCGCAGCGGCACGTCGACGCGCGCCGGTTCGTGGTGGATCGTCGAGAACCACGACAGGATCCCGCCGAACTCCCCGTCGGCGGCTTCCAGGCCGTCGATCGTGTCGACATCGAACCGGATGCCGGCATGCACCGCCCGCGCGTGATCGACGAAACGCGGAGAGAGGTCGACACCCCGCACGTCGAGGCACTGCCGGGCCAGGTGCCCCGTCCAGTGCCCCGGTCCGCATCCGGCGTCGAGCAGCGGACCGGTGACCGAGGCGGCCCAGGCGTCGACGATGCTGCGGTCGACCGGGTGCACGGCATCCATCGATCCCAGAGCCGCGATGTACTCGTCGGCCCGGGCGTCGTACGCGGGAGGTGCGCTCATGCGGCGGGTTTCGGCGTGGCTTCGAGATCCATCCGATCGAGCCAATCGCGCACGGCGACCCCCGTGATACCGGGGCGCTCGAGGTGGACGTTGTGCCCCGCGCCGTCGACGACGACGAAGCTTCCTCGCGGGTAGTGGTCGCGGAGCGCGAGGCCGTCCTCAAAGCCCACGACGTCGTCCTGACGCCCGAACAGGTGCAGCGCGGGCGCGGTGAAGGGTTCTGGGTGGGCGTTCTCGGGCAGCGCATCCAACGAGTAGTCGCCGGCGATGCGGTCCATCACGGTCGCGTCGGCCCCGCGCAGGCCGGGCAGGACGTATCGCCGGAAGGCGTCGAGCGAGGCGGCATCCTGGATCACGCTGACCTCGGTGAAGGCGTCGCGATCGGCGCCCGCGCGGCGGAGGACGTGGGGATCAGCCCACAGGACGGTTCGCTCGGGCACCGTGCGTGCGGTGTGCTTCGCCTCGACCACTCCGGCCAGCGTGGCGACGCCGAGCACGCGCTGTCGGCGTTCGTGCGCGACGTGACGCGCGAGCATGCCACCGAAGGAGTTGCCGATGACCGCGAAAGGCTCGTCGCCGAGATGTCCATCGATCTCTTCGAGGAGGGCTGTGGCAACCTCACGCGTGCTGGAGGCCGTGGCGGTCGCCGCCGCCGCCTCCGTCCACGGCAGGTCGATGTAGATCCGTCGCCACGGCATGCCGTCCGTCATCTGCTCGAGCGGCAACATGATGCGGTGATCGACACCGAATCCGTGAAGAGCGATCAGGGGACGTCCGCTACCGGTCTCGAGTGCGATCACCGTTCGAGGCTACGGCTCCTGGGGTGCTCGCTCAGGCCTGAGCCACCCGCGCCGCGATGTCCGTGCGGTACTGCCCGCCCTCGAGGCCGATGCGCTCGAGTCCGGCGTAGGCCGCCTCGCGTGCCTCGCCGAACGTCGAGCCGGTGGCGACGACGCTGAGCACACGCCCACCCGTCGCGACGAGGTCGCCGTCGCGCAGTGCCGTCGCGGCGTGGGCGACGTGGACGCCGTCGACCTCCTCGGCCTCGTCGATCCCGGTCAGCACGCGACCGGTGAGGGGGGCCTCGGGGTAGCCCTCGCTCGCGAGCACGACGGTGACCGCGGTCGCCTCGGCGAAAGCGGGACGCGGCTGATCCTCGAGCGTGCCTGAAGCCGCCGCCAGCAGAAGGCGGGACAGGGGATCGATGAGTCGCGGCAGGACGACCTGCGTCTCGGGGTCGCCGAAGCGGGCGTTGAACTCGATGACCTTCACGCCCTGCTCGGTGAGGATGAGCCCGGCGTAGAGCAGCCCGATGAACGGGGTGCCCTCGGCATCCATCTGCCGGATGACGGGCTCGGCGATGTCGCGCGTGACCTGCGCGACGAACTCGTCCTCGCCGCCGAAGCGCTCCGTCAGCCACGGCAGGGGGGAGTACGCGCCCATGCCGCCGGTGTTGGGTCCCTCGTCGCCGTCGCGCAGGCGCTTGAAGTCCTGAGCGGGGCTGAGGGGAGCGACGTGGTCGCCGTCGCTGAGGAAGAACAGCGACACCTCGGGGCCCGAGAGGAACTCCTCGATCAGCACGGCACCGCTCGGGAGGTAGCTCTCGGCGTGGGCGAGGGCGGCTGCGCGATCGGAGGTCACGATGACGCCCTTGCCCGCAGCCAGGCCGTCGGCCTTCACGACGTACGGGGCGCCGAACTGGTCGAGGGCGGCTTCGACGGTGGCGACGTCGTGCGCGCGCACCGATCCGCCGGTGGGGACGCCCGCGGCATCCATGATCCGCTTGGCGTAGGTCTTCGAGCCCTCGAGCTGGGCGGCGGCCTTGCCCGGGCCGAACACCGGGATGCCGTGCGCGCGCAGCGGGTCGGCGACTCCGGCGACCAGGGGCGCCTCGGGGCCGACGACGACCAGGTCGATCGCCTCGCTCTTGGCGAAGGTCAGGACCGCGGCGGGATCCATCGGGTCGATGTCGACCAGGTGCGCTTCGCGAGCGATGCCCGCGTTGCCGGGGGCCGCGAAGATCGCGTGCGATTCCTCTTCGGAGCGCAGGGCGAGGATGATGGCGTGCTCGCGCGCGCCCGAACCGAGGACCAGGATTCTCACGCGGTCAGCCTACCGAGCGCGGGTCCGCCCCTTTCGCGCCGCGGGGCGGGAGTGTTCACAACCTCAGGCATCTGCAGGATCTCAGCCCTCGGCGGCGGGGTGTCGCTGAGGTTGCGCGAATCGCTGAGGGTGCGCGCGAGCCGGTCGACGCGGCCCCGGACCGCGTCGCCACGTCGCAGGTACCGTGGATGACATGCCTCCTCGCCGTATCGAGACCGGAGACGGCCGCGCAGCTCTCGCCGCCGTCCGCGCCGGAGACGCTCCGCGCCCCGCGACCGCCACGGCCGTGCGGTACCTCCTGCAGCTGCTCGTCGAGAAGGCCCCCGGCAATTCGGTCGAGATGCGCGTGCCGCCCTTCGGCGCCGTGCAGGTGATCGAGGGGCCGCGTCACACTCGCGGAACGCCCCCGAACGTGGTTGAGACCGACGCCGCGACCTGGATCGCCGTCGCCACGGGCGAGGAGCACTGGGCGGATGCCGTGACCGACGGCCGCATCGTCGCCTCGGGCGTCCGCGCCGACCTCAGCGCGCTGCTGCCGCTGCGGCCGTAGGCGCGGTCGAGGCGTTCGGCCCGTGGGATCTTCGCGTGCGTTCGCCGGAGACGCCGGCGGCTGCCGCGAACAGGCGGTGTCCTCGTCGCACGGATGCATCTTCGACCCTTCCCGCGGGCCCGCGATTCGCACGCTCCCCGGCCGGTGCCGGCCGGGGTCGCCGTCGTGGACCGCCGCGGCCGCCGTAGCGAGCCACACGGCCGGGGAGGTGGCATCCGGTATCTCGACGCCCGCGCATTCCCGCCCCGCCAATCCACGAGCGGTGGGACAATGGGGGCATGGCCGAGCAGCCCGTCCCCCAACAACCGTCGTCCCCGCGTGATGAGCGACAGACGCTGACGGTTCGTCGCGCCCCGAAGTACGGCGTGTTCCTGGCGGCGGGGGCGTTCGCCGGCATCCTGATCGCTCTCGTTCTCACCGTCTTCGTCGACGGCTCCGCCATCAGCCCCTACACGCAGGTCGTCTACTCGCAGATGCAGGTCTTCGGCTTCACGGCCCTGATCTTCGTCGTGCTGGGCGTCGCGGTCGGCGCGATCGTCGCCCTCATCTTCGAGCGCACCGTCGGCGGTCGCACGCGCCAGGTCACGGTCGAGCACGAGCAGCACGGCGTCTGACGGGCCACCGGCCGCTCACGCCAGTTCGGCGATGATCGGGTGGATCGCGGTGTCGAAGGCCGCGACGTCGCCGCGCAGACCGTCGGTCACCGCCACCGTGAGCGATCCGATCCACCACACGCCCCGCTGAGCGAGCGGAAGCACCTGCACGTTCAGCTCGAACGAGTGCGCGCGGCGGCCCACGGCCCGCTCGTGCGCGGCGATGGCGCTCGCGTACGCGCGGTACGACACCCCGGGCCGGGCAGCAGCCTCGCGGGAGTAGCGGTCGTGAGCGAGCCGGGCGAAGTCGACGGCATCGTCGGCGTGCGCGCGGATGGCCCCGCGGAGCGTCTCGGACCCCTCGACGGGAAGGGTCACCAGCGTCTCGAATCCGTCGATCAGCTCGAGAGGAACGGGGGAGGGGTGCGCCTGCGGCTCCACCGTCATCGCCCAGTACTCGCGCCATTCGCGTTCGAGCTGCGCGTGCGCGGCATCCGTCCGCTCCTGCACCCAGGGAGCCGGGACGCGTCGAAGTGCGGGGAGATCCTCGGGAGAACGGATGCCGAGAACCTGGCGCAGGTAGAGCGCGACGAGCACCGATTGTGCCGCGTCTTCGCGGATCACCCATTCCGGCTGGCCGCCCGTCATGGCGCCATTGTAGGGACGGGGGGAGGCGTCGGGGCCGGCCTTGCGTCGCCGGGGCGGTGCCCGCGCGTGTCCGCCGCGGGTACTCTGGTCGGGTGGCCTCAGCTCCCCACGAAAACCCGTACTCCGCCGCAGGCGTCGATACCGCCGCCGGAGATCTCGCCGTCGAACTGATGAAGTCGGCCGTGCGTCGCACGCATGGGCCCGAGGTGCTCGGTGGGGTGGGCGGTTTCGCCGGTCTCTTCGACGCCTCCGCGCTCCGCGACTACACGCGGCCCCTGCTCGCGACCAGCACCGACGGCGTCGGCACGAAGGTCGCGATCGCGCAGGCCATCGACAAGCACGACACCATCGGCGAAGACCTCGTCGGCATGGTCGTCGATGACATCGTCGTGGTCGGCGCCCGTCCGCTCTTCATGACCGACTACATCGCCTGCGGCAAGGTCGTACCCCCGCGCATCGCCGACATCGTCGCGGGCATCGCGCGTGGCTGCGCCATGACCGGGACCGCGCTCGTCGGCGGCGAGACCGCGGAGCACCCGGGTCTGCTGGGTGTCGACGACTACGACGTCGCGGGAGCGGCGACCGGCGTCGTCGAGGCCGACCGCATGCTCGGCGCCGAGCGCGTCCGCGCGGGCGACGTCGTGCTGGCCCTCGCCTCGAGCGGCCTGCACTCCAATGGCTACTCGCTCGTGCGCCACATCATCGCGGGTGCCGGGATCGCCTACGGCGCAGCCTCCGCCGACCTCGGCGGCACCTGGGGCGAGGCGCTGCTCGAGCCCACCCGCCTCTACACCTCGCCGCTGCTGCGTCTGCTCGACGACGCATCGACGGGCGTCGGCATCCACTCGCTCAGTCACGTCACCGGCGGGGGCATCGCCGCCAACCTCGCGCGCGTGCTGCCGCGGGGTACCTGGGTCGATGTCGACCGTTCGACGTGGAGTCCCTCGCCGGTCTTCCGCGTGCTCGCCGACATCGGCGGGCTCGACCTGATCGCGACCGAGGGCACCTGGAACCTGGGTATCGGCTTCCTCGCCGTGGTCTCGCCCGAGATCGCGGACGCCGCGACCGCGGCGCTGCAGGCCGACGGCATCGCGACGTGGCAGGTCGGCGTCGTCCGCGACGGCGCCCGGCCCGAGGGCGAGTACGAACAGGGCGCGAAGGGCGTCGACGGAGGCGCCGTGCGCCTGGTCGGAACCTACGCGGATGCCGGTGCGCCGGCGAACGGAGCAAGCTAACACCCCATGTGCGGCATCGTCGGCATGGCCGGGCAGGGCCCGGTCAACCAGGAGATCTACGACGCGCTCCTGCTCCTCCAGCACCGAGGGCAGGACTCCACGGGCATGGCCACGGCCGAGTCCAGCGGCGTCTTCCACATCCACAAGGCCCGCGGACAGGTGCGCGAGGCCTTCCGCACGCGCGACATGCGCGCCCTGCTCGGCGACATCGGTCTGGGACACGTGCGCTACGCCACCAAGGGCACCGCGTCGAACGAAGAAGAGGCGCAGCCCTTCTACGTCAACGCGCCCTACGGCATCGTGCTCGTGCACAACGGCAACCTCACGAACACGCGCGAGCTGACGACCGAGCTCTTCCACAAGGACCGCCGTCACCTCAACACCAGCAGCGACACCGAGCTGCTCGTGAACATCCTCGGCTCCGAGCTGCAGTCCGAGATCACCGGCCCCGATCTCGACCCCGCGCAGGTCTTCCGCGCGGTCGGACGCGTGCACGAGCGGGTCGAGGGCTCGTACGCCTCGATCGCCCTCATCGCCGGTTACGGGCTTCTCGCGTTCCGCGACCCGTTCGGCATCCGTCCCCTCATCCTCGGCAAGCGTCCCGCAGCGCAGGTGCCCGGCGGTGAGCCGCGCGACGAGTACATCGTGGCGTCCGAGTCGCTCGTGCTCGAGAACGCCGGCTTCGAGATCGTGCGCGACGTCGAGCCCGGCGAGGCCGTGTTCATCACCCTCGACGGCACGCTCCACGCGCAGCAGTGCGCCCGGAACACCGTGCTCGCACCGTGCTCGTTCGAGTACGTCTACCTCGCCCGCCCCGACTCGGTCATGAACGGCGTCTCGGTCTACGAGACGCGTCTGCGCATGGGCGAGCGTCTGGCCGACACGGTCGCGAAGTACACCCCCGCGGGGGCCATCGACGTGGTCATGCCGATCCCCGACTCGGCGCGTCCCGCGGCGATGCAGGTGGCCCGCAAGCTCGGCATCGAGTACCGCGAGGGCTTCTACAAGAACCGCTACGTCGGCCGCACGTTCATCATGCCCGGCCAGGCGGTGCGCAAGAAGAGCGTGCGCCAGAAGCTCAACGCCATGTCGACGGAGTTCCAGGGCAAGAACGTGCTGCTGGTCGACGACTCGATCGTGCGCGGCACCACCAGCCGCGAGATCATCCAGATGGCTCGGGATGCCGGGGCCAAGAGCGTGACGTTCGCCTCGGCCGCCCCGCCGGTGCGCTACCCCCACGTGTACGGCATCAACATGCCCTCGCGCCACGAGCTCGTCGCGCACGGCCGCACGATCCCCGAGATCGCCCAGGAGCTCGGCTGCGACTATCTGGTGTACCAGGAGGTCGACGACCTCAAAGCGGCGATCATGGAGGGCACCGACCTGGTCGACCTCGACATGAGCTGCTTCGACGGGCGTTACGTCACGGGCACGGTGTCGGACGAGTATCTCGCCTGGGTCGAGGGCAGCCAGGAGTCTTGACCCGCCGTCGCGCGGGAACCATCGCCCTCGCCGCGACCGCCGTCGTGCTGCTCGCACTGACGCTGCGGATCGCGGTCGCCTCGCTCTCGCCGCTGCTGACGCGCATCGGCGAGGAGTTCTCCCTCCCGGCGGCCGTCGTGGGGCTGATCGGCATGGCTCCGCCCGTGGCGTTCGCTCTGGCCGGCATGGTCACCCCGGCGATCGAGCGCCGCCTCGGCCTCGAGCGCTCGGTGCTGATCGCCGCAGTCACCGCCGCGGCCATGCTGGCTCTGCGCGCAGCCGCGGTCGACGCGTGGTCGCTGCTGGGCGCGACGGCGGGAGTGTTCGCCGCGGTGGGCGTGGCGAATGTGCTGATCCCCACGGTGGTGAAGAAGTACTTCCCCGAGCGCATCGGCCTCATGACCACCGTCTACAGCACGGCGATGGCGGTCGCGACGTTCACGCCGCCGCTGGTCGCGGTGCCCTTGGCCGACGCGGTGGGGTGGCGCGGCTCGTTCGTGACCTGGGCCGTGGTGGCCCTGGCCGCCGTCGCCCCGTGGATCGCGCTGAGTCTGCGCGCCCGGGCGTCGCGGCGCGATGCGCTGGACGAGCCGCGGGCTGCCGTGCTGTCGCGGATCGTGCGGGTGCCGCAGGCGTGGGCCCTCGTGATCACCTTCGGCGTCAACTCGTCGGTCGCCTACGCGATGTTCGCGTGGATGCCGCCCCTGCTCATCGATGTCGCCGGAGTGGATGCCGCGGAAGCCGGCGGACTGCTCGCGCTCTTCTCGTTCATGGGGCTGCCGGTGTCGTTGCTGGTGCCCCTGCTCGTGGCGAGGCTGGGCCGGACGACCCCGTTCTATGTGGTCGCCGTCGCGGGCGGATTGGCGGGGGTCATCGGCCTGCTGGTGGCACCCGCGGCGGCGACGGTGCTGTGGGTGGTGTTGATCGGCATCCCGCCGCTGATGTTCCCGCTGGCGCTGGTGCTGTTCGGGCTTCGTACGCGCTCCCACGAGACCACCGTCGCGTTGAGCGGCTTCGTGCAGAGCGTGGGGTACGGCTTCGCTGCTCTCATGCCCCTGGCGATCGGGGTGACCCACGAGTTCACCGGCGGGTGGACGGCGGGGCTCGCGCTCATCGGAGTCGCGCTCCTGCTCGTCGTTCCGGCGGCGATCATCATGGTGCGGCGCGAGAGCATCGAGGAGGCGTGGGAACGCCGGACCGGCCTGAGCTGGTAGCGGCCCTACGGACACGAGCGAAGGGCGGCGACGGGAAGGTCGCCGCCCTTCGGCGTATGTGTTCTGCGGGTACGACGATCACACGACCGTGGCACCGAGGTACGAGCGGTACGAGAACGCGCGGGAAGGTGTCAGGCCTTCTCGTTATCGTATTCGTCGCTGTACTGGTCGGCCCACTTGTCGACGTACGCGTCTTCACCCGGAGCGGGTGCACCCAGTTCGCGCTCGAGAGCGGAGTAGTTCACCGAATAGGTGTCGTACTTCAGCTCACGGGCGATCTTGGTGTTCTTCGCCTTCTGACGGCCACGCCCCATGCGAGACCCCCTCACGATCGACGTCGAGGGCCGACTGTGGGCCCTGCGTATTGCGGTTCCGGACCGAGCCGGTAAGAGTAACAGCCAGGATATCACGGCGTATTCCGGCCGAGCCGTCGAGCGGCGGCCGCCGGGTCCATCGCCGTCGTCGAGAGGAGCCGTCATGACCGACCAGCCCCGCGCGAGCACCGGCAATGGAATGGTGATCGCAGGCGTCGTACCCGGGCAGTCCGCCCGCATCGTGCGCGAGGCAGCCCACTACGCAGCTCTCGCTCACGCCGAGCTGGTCGTCGCCCACGTCGATACGACGCGCTTCGTGGCCTTCGAGGATCCCGACGGCTACGTGCACTCGTCCACCGTCGATGTCGCCGGGGCTGCGGCCAAAGCCGCCCTCGACGAGGTGCGCCGCATGACGGCCGAGGTGCTGGCCGGCAGCTCCGTCACCTGGACCGTGCGCCAGCTCATCGGAGACCCGGCGCTGGCGCTGATCCAGCTCGCCGATGAGAACGACGCCTCGCTGATCGTGGTCGGAACGCGAAAGCGCGGCCTCGGTGAGTCCTTACGCGAGTTCCTCACCGGCTCCGTCGCCGCGCGCCTGAGCCACCGGCAGCGCCGACCGGTTCTCGTCATCCCGCAGGGAGAATCGGTCGGCCCCGAGGACGAGTTGCCGTGGGAGTGACGCTCTAGCCGCGCATCGCCCGCGCGACGGCTTCGGAGGCCTGGCCCAGCGCCGACTCGATGTCGTCGACTCCGGATGCCGCGAGCTCCCCGCCGCGTGCGACGTGCGCCCGCAGCTCGGAGCGCACGCGCCCGCGGAACTCGTTGATCGCCGCATCGGCGCGCGACAGCTGCTCGCGGCTGCGTGATCGCGCGTCGTCGGCCGGGGTCGCCTGTGCCTGCTCGCGTTCGTCGCGCGAGGCGGCGGCCAGGTCGGCGCGCAGGCTCCGCATGGCGTCGCGCACACTGCCGCGCACCTCGTCGGCGATCAGGCGGACGCTGTCAGCGAGACCGGCCTGGATGCCCTCGAGGTCGCCCGAGCGTGCTGCGACTTCAGCGTGACCGGCATCGGTGATCTCGTAGACGGTCTTGCGGCCGTCGACGGTCTTGGTGACCAGTCCCTCTTCCTCCAGCTTCGAGAGCCGGGGGTAGATGGTGCCGGCAGACGGGGAGTACGTGCCGCCCGTGCGCTCCGACAGGGCCTGCATGAGGTCGTAGCCGTGCCGCGGGGACTCGTCGAGCAGACTGAGGATGTACAGGCGCAGGTCGCCGTGCGAGAAGACGGGACTCATCACCACTCCTCCTCTCCGGCGAGTTCCTCGGGACGCAGGCCCGAGATGCCGCGGCGCAGCACGGTGATCTCGCCCGAGACGGTGTTGGCGCGCACGTCGACGAACGAGCCCGCGAGGGTGCCGGTCGAGCCGGTGTAGTTCGTCGGGCCGGAGCCGGAGCGCACGTGGCCGTCGATCTGCACGCGCCCGCTCACCGACCGCGAGACGTAGTTCGCGGGCAGGGACCGGTCGAGGCGGATGGTCGCCGTGCCGTTGACGGAGTTGAGGGTGATCGACTGGGTGGGCCCGCTCGAGTCGACGAGCATGGCGCCCGAGACGGTGTCGATCGAGGCCTTCGTGATGCGGCCGGTGGCCGCGACGTCTCCTGAGACGCTGTTGGCGCTGAGCGCGCCCTCGAGCTCGCGCACCTGCACGTCGCCCGAGACGGCGTTGAGGCTGACATCGCCCCGCAGGCCGTCGACGATGATGTCGCCCGACACGGTGTTGAGCCGTACGTCGGTGCGCAGACCCGAGACGAGCGCGCTCGCGCTCACGACGCCGAGGGTGAGGGCGGCCGTGCGCGGCACCGCGACGCTCACCTCGGCCTTGGGGCCGCCGGATCCGAAGTTGCGGAAGACCTCGAGGAAGTTGTCCCACCGTAGCTGCGGGTGGTCGATCTCGAGGCGGCCGTCGACCATCTCGATGCGCAGGTCTTTGACCGTGACGCCGTGCACCTCGATGCGGGCGTCGGGCTCGTCGTGGGCGATCACGTCGACCTGGCCGCCGACGAGTCCGATCTTGAGTTCGCGCAGGGCGTCGACGTCGATGACGCGGGTCTCGCCGGGGTGGACGATCCATTTCTCCATGGCTGTTTCTCCTCACTCGCGATATATCGCGTTGATCCGAGTATCGCGATATATCGCGAGTTGGTCAACCCTGTTCGACGAGAGAGCGCGTACGGGTTGTCAAGCCGAGTGCGGCGGGAGGCGCCGGCCCCTAGCGTCGGGATTCCCGACGGAAGGAGACGGCCATGCCGCAGGGGCGAGGATCGAACAGCCTGAAGGACCCCGATCTGTACGAGGAGCTGCGGAAGCAGGGCGACTCGAAAGAGAAGGCCGCGCGCATCTCCAACGCCGCCGCCGCTCGAGGTCGTGGCGCGATCGGCGAGAAGGGCGGCCACGCCGAGAACTACGAGGACCGCACGGTCGCGGAGTTGAAGAAGCGCGCGAAGGAGCTCGGGCTGACCGGGTACTCGGGCAAGAAGAAGGCGGAGCTCATCGACATGCTCCGCACGCACTGACGCGATGGCCCGTCTCGTCCGGGTCCGCCCCTACGAAGACCCCGGGTACCGTCGGGTGCGCTCCGGCTCGGGCTTCCGATTCGTCGATCACACCGGGGCCGCCGTGCCCGAACGCGAGGCCGAACGCGCGCGCGGGCTGGTCATCCCCCCGGCCTGGCGCGAGGTGTGGATCGCCCGCGAGCCCAATGCGCACATCCAAGCCGTCGGCACCGATGAGGCCGGGCGGCGGCAGTACACGTACCACGCGGACTGGTCGAAGCGTCAGGACAAGGGCAAGTTCGCCCGTGCCCTGCAGCTCGCCGAGACCCTGCCCCGAGCGCGCGCCCGCGTCACGCAGTCGCTTCGCCGCGCCGAGGTCGACCGCGAGCGGGTGCTGGCGGTGTCGTTCCGCTTCCTCGACCTGGTCGCCCCGCGCGTGGGCAACGCCCGATACTTCGTCACGAACGGGAGCAGGGGGCTCACGACTCTGCAGAGACGCGATGCCACGGTCGACGGCGACCTGATCCGTCTGTCGTTCCCCGCCAAGAGCGGCAGGCGCGCCGAGCTCTCGCTGTGCGATGCGGAGCTGGCATTCATCGTCGAAGAGCTCGCCCTCGGACGCTCGCGGGCGGCGCTGTTGAGCTACAAGCGCGGGCGACGACGCGTTCCCCTGACCCCGGGCGACGTGAACGCGTACGTCCGCTCCTTGACGGGCGGCCCGTTCAGCGCGAAGGACTTCCGCACCCTGCGCGGCACGATTCTCGCGGCGGAGTCGCTCGCGAACGCGGGCACGACGGGCGGGAAGAACGAGCGCAAGAAGGCCGAGGTCGCCGCGGTGCGCGCCACAGCCGAAGCGCTCGGCAACACGCCGGCCGTGGCGAAGGCGAGCTACATCGACCCTCGGGTCTTCGCGCTGTACCGCAAGGGGCGCACGATGGAGCTGGGCGGGTCGAAGGATGCCGCGATCCGGCGGCTCATCCTGGGGGAGTGACCCGCTTCTCGGCGAGGTCGAACGGCCCGGTCGACCGATAGCGTGAAGGCGTGCGAGACGAGACTCCCGACGACGGTCGCCCATCGGCCCGTGCGGCCACGCCCCGCCAGGCCGGGGCCGCCCCCACCATCCACGATGTGGCCGCGGCCGCGGGGGTGTCGAAGTCGGTGGTCTCGCGGGCGCTCTCCGGGGCGTCCGGGGTCGCCGCGCAGACCGTCGACCGGGTCCGGAGAGCGGCGACGGACCTCGGGTACGTCGCCAACGCGCACGCGCGGGGAATGTCGGCCCACCGCAGCCACACCCTCGGCGTCTTCGTCCGCGACGCGTCGACACCGTTCTACGGTCATCTGCTGACCGCGTTCCAAGAGCAGGCGGCGGCTCGCGGGTACCGGGTCGTCACGGCGACCGGCGCCGGATCCTTCTCGGTCGAGGACGAGCGCCGTGCTCTCGAGACCCTCGTAGCGCTGCGGGTGGAGGGGCTGATCGTCTGCAGCGGCGCCCTCCCCGTCGAGGACATCACCCCCTTCGCGCGGCGCATTCCCGCGGTCGTCGCGGGGCGCCCGGAGGAGGATCCGACGATCAGCAGCGTGTACTGCGACGAGGTGGGGGGTGGGCGCGCCCTTGCCGACCACGTGGCCGACCTCGGGCATCGCCGGGTCGCGGTGATGACGTTCACCCCGGTCTTCTCGATCACCCAATCGAGGCGCACGCACGCGATGGCGGAGCGCCTGCGCGAGCGGGGCGTCGACGTCGTCACCTTCAGCGGCGACGATGCCGGACCGGGCTTCGACGGGGCCGACGCGATCGTCGCGGCCGCGCTCGCGGCAGGTGGGGTGACGGCCTTCATGGCGCCCAGCGATGCCTGGGCGGTGGCGGCCCTCGAGGCGCTGCGCGTGCGCGGGGTCGCCGTGCCCTCGGAGATGTCGGTGACGGGTTACGACGGCGTCACGCCGTTCATGACATCCCTGCTGGGTCTGACGTCGTGGCGCCAGCCGCTGCGGACGATCGGCCGGCTGTCGGTCGACGCGGTCGTCGATCAGATCGATGGACTCGCCACCACGGTGACGCACCACGCGATCGACGGAGAACTGGTTCCCGGGCGTACGGCCGCCGCCCTCTGACGTCGTCACCGTCCGTTCACCCACCGGATGCCGCGACGTCGACCGGCGCGCGACCGTTCCGCGGAGAATGGGGAACGTTCCCTATCGGCATCACGGAGAGTCCGCATGAACGACCACATCGCCCACAAGCTGCCCCGAGACGACAGCGATCCCTTCCGCTACGGCATCTATCTGCGTCCCGACGCGAAGACCTGCCGCGCGGTGACCGCGGTGACCGACCAGCTGCGCGCTCAGTACGGCTTGCTCTCCGCGGGCGCGTTCCCCCCGCACGCCACCCTCGTGGGCAGTCAGCCGTTCGGATTCTCGGAGCCCGCTGTCGTCGACGCGCTCACCGAGCTGCTCGACGGTCGCCCGGCCTTCACCGTGCACAACGCCGGCGTCCGCGCGCAGGGTCGGGGCTACGTCTACGACGTGAGTGAGAACCCCGACGGCTCGGTGAACGACGACCTGGTGAGTCTGGCTCGCGACATCGAGGCGACGGTCGCCCCGTTCCGCGCGCCGATGAACAACCCCCTGCCCAACGACTTCGTCCCGGAGCTCTACCGCGGACACCTCTCGCTCGCGTCGCACGACCTGTACGTGCGTCCCGACCTGTACGAAGAGGTGGGGGAGTTCATCCGAGAGCTCGACGTCCCCGTCCCCGGCGGCTTCCCGGGACGCACGGTGGTGATGTACCGCACCTCGAGCCCCGATTGGTCGGGACGCTGGTGGCAGACGATGACGTGGGAGCACGTGCGCACCTGGAATCTCGCCGGGGCGTAGGCCGCTCGGACGTGTCCGGATGCCGCACGGTCGCGGCATCCGGACGCTCTCACTGCCCGGCCGGCATCCACTGCCCGGACAGGGCGCGCAGGCGTCGAATGAGCACTCCGTGCTCTCCGCCCGCTCCCTCCGCGACGTAGTCGAGGCTCTCCTGGGCGCGAGCGACCTCGACGCCGGAGCGGAAGCCCGTGTACGTGCCACCGGCCCGTTCGAGGATGTGGGCTCCGGCGGCCACGTCCCAGGGGTGGGTATCGAAGCCCATCGTGGCGTCCGCCCATCCGGCCGCGACGTGCGCGAGGTTCAGTGCCCCGCTGCCGGTGCTGTGGTGGTGCTGGTACGTGCGCGTGATCTCGGCGAGCAGGTCGAAGGCGCCCTCGCCCAGGAGGTCGACGTCGTGCTGTCCGGGAAAGCTCGTGAGCAGGGTGGAGAGTTCGGCGGGGCCGGACGCCGATCGCATCGGGACCCCGTTCACGTGGGCGTGCTCCCTGTCGGCCGAGAACATGTTGTCTGCGACGGGGTCGAACACGACGCCCGCGACGACCTCGCCGTCGAGCTCGGCGGCGATCGAGATGCACCAGTAGGCGAGACCGCGCGCGAAGTTGGCGGTGCCGTCGATCGGGTCGATGATCCATCGCAGGGGTGCGTCGCCCGAGCTGCCGGTCTCTTCGCCCAGGATCACCGAGTCGGGTGCGCCGTCCTGGAGGATCCCGGCGATGGTGGCCTCGGCCGCTCTGTCGTGGATCGTCACGACGTCGTGCACGTCGCGCTTGAACGACACGCTCATGTCGGAGCGGAACGCGGCGAGCAGTGCCGGCGCGGCGGATCTCGCGGCCCTCTCGGCCAGGGCGCGAAGGTCGTCGGGGGAGGGGGAGGGGTGCGTGGTCATGGTTCTCCTCGGGGGTCAGGGGGATTGATTCAGGTGCTCGTGAACGCCGCGTGAACGCTCGGCGACCGCTCGCCGGTCGCCTTGACCTCGTCTCTCGCGGTGTCGCAGAGTGAGTCCGTCATCAAAAAAGGGAACGTTCCCTATGACGGAAAGGTAGCCGATGTCGCTCTCGACACTCGACCGCCGGCCGACGCTCGCCGACCGTCGTCGGCCGGCTTCGACCCTGGCCTGGCGGCGCGCCGACCGACGCGTGGGTGCCGCTCTGATGGTTCCGGCGCTCGCGGTCTTCGCCGTCTTCGTCTTCTTTCCCCTCGGCCGGGTCGTCTGGCTCAGCACCCAGGGAACCGACATCTTCGGCCAGGCCGCCGGGTTCGTGGGGACGAAGAACTTCGCGACGATCTTCACCGATCCCCAGTTCGGCGACACGCTGTGGCGGACGGCCGTGTTCTGCGTCGCGGTCGTGGTCGGTCGCATCGTCGTCGGGCTGCTCATCGTCATCCCGTTGACGGCGAAGCTCCGCGGCATCCGCGTCTTCCGCGCCCTGCTGACCTCGCCCCTCGTGGCCTCGGTCTCGGTGGCCTCGGTCGCCTTCGCCGCGATGCTCGCTCCGGCCGGCGGGCTGGTCAACTCCGTGATCGCGCGCTTCGGGGGCACGCCGGTGCCGTGGCTGACCAGCACCCAGTGGGCCATGCCGAGCGTGATCGCCGTCACCGTGTGGGGATCTCTCGGATTCACCGTGCTGCTGCTGCTCGGGGCCTTCGGCGCGATCGATCCCGACGTGATCGAGGCGGCCCACCTCGACGGGGCGGGTCCCCTCCGCACGCTCTGGTCGATCTCTCTGCCGCTGATCACGCCGACCCTGTTCTTCATCGTGGTCACCGGTGCCGTCGAGGCGCTCACGACGTTCGGGCAGATCCAGATCCTCACCGGCGGCGGCCCGGCGAACTCGACGACGACGCTGGTCTACACGATCTATCAGGCGGCGTTCGGGGCGGGGAGCGCCAACTTCGGCATCGCCGCGGCAGTGGGCGTCGTGCTGTTCCTGCTCGTGCTCGGCCTCTCGCTCGTCCAGTTCGGCATCCTCGAGAAGCGAGTGAACTACTGATGGCGCGGCCGCTGTCCGTCCGCGCGCGTCTGCGGAGCACCCTTCTCTACGTCTGGCTCGTCGTGGCGGTGACCGTGGTGTGCTTCCCGCTCTACTACGTCTTCGAGGGCGCGCTCACGCCGACCGCCTGGCTCGACGAGGGCCTCGAGGGTCTGCTGCCCATCCACCTGACGCTCGACAATGTGATCCGCGCCACCCAGGTCATCCCGCTCGGCCACCAGTTCGTCAACAGCGTCGTGGTGACGCTGGTGCAGACGTTCTTCCAGGTCGCCATCGGCATCGCCACCGCCTACGCCCTCGTCTTCTGCGGCCTGCGGGGCACGCGCGCCCTCTTCCTGCTGATCCTGTCGAGCATGATGGTGCCGGGCGAGACGATCCTCATCGCGAACTATCTGACGATCTCGTCGTGGCGGCTGATCGACACCCTGCCGGCGGTGTTCTTGCCGTTCCTGGCCTCAGCGCTGAGCATCTTCCTCTTCCGGCAGGCGTTCCTCAGTTTCCCGGGGGAGCTGCGCGACGCCGCCCTCCTCGACGGGGCCGGGCACGTCCGCTTCATTCGATCGATGCTGCTGCCGATCGTGCAGCCGACGCTCATCTCGGTGACGCTCGTGAGCGCGACCGCCGCATGGAACGGCTTCTTCTGGCCGTTGCTCGTGACCAACTCTCCCGAGAACCGCACGGTGCAGGTCGGCATCGCTCAGCTCTCGAGCGCCGAGGCCGCCGACGTCGGCGTGGTGCTCGCCGGCGCGGCCATGGTCACCCTCCCCGTTCTCCTCCTCGTGCTGCTCGCGCAGCGCTTCCTCGCCGGCGGGATCACCGCCGGCGCTCTCAAATAAGACCCGACAGAAAGAAACCCGAGCCCATGTCTCTGCGCCCCCGCCCCACGATCGCGGCGACCGCCGCGGGAGCCGCCCTCCTCCTCGCCCTCGCCGGGTGCACGGCATCCGGATCCTCCTCCGGAGCCGACTCCGGCCCCGTGACCCTGCAGTTCTGGCACGAGATGAGCGGACCGGCGGCGACCGAGCTCGACGCCCTCGTGTCGCAGTTCAACAGCGAGCACGACGGCGAGATCACCGTCGACTCCTCGTTCCAGGGGTCGTACGCCGACGCCCAGACGAAGTACACCGCCGCCGTGCAGTCGGGCACGACCCCCGACGTCCTGATGATGAACGACATCTCGACGGGCTTCATGGTCGACTCGAAGAAGACCATCCCCCTCTCGACCCTTGCCGAGGGCGACGCCTCGTTCTCTCTCGACAGCTTCCCGCCGGCGGTCAGCGCGTACTACGGCGACGGCGCGGACGGACTCGCCGCCATGCCGTTCGCGGTGTCGCAGCCGGTCATGTACCTCGATCGCGACCTCGTGACGCGCTCGGGGCTGAATCCCGACTCCCCGCCGCGCACGCTCGCCGAGGTGGCCTCGTGGGCCGAGAAGATCCACGCGGCGACCGGCGCCTCGGGCCTGACGATGAACATGTCGGACTCGTGGATGATCGAGCAGATGTCGGCGGCCGGCGGGGTGGACTTCTGCACCCCCGACAACGGTCGCGGCTCCGACCGCGTCACCGGACTGCAGCTCACCTCGCCGACGCAGGTGGGCTTCATGCAGCGACTGCAGACGCTGTTCCAGGACGGCACGATGCTCAACCCCGGCACCGACAACAGCGCGATGGTCTCGGCCTTCGCGAGCGGCAAGGTGGGCATCATGCTCACCTCTACCGGCGCCTATACGACGGCGGACCCGAAGAAGACCGCCTCGACGGTCGCTGCCTTCCCCTCCACCGCCGAATCCGACGACGCGGGTGTGGTCGTCGGCGGCAACGCGCTCTGGATCTCGGGTGACGGACACTCCGACGCGCAGCAGCGGGCGGCCTATGCCTTCGTGAGCTTCCTGCACTCGGCCGAGGTGCAGGCGGCGTGGGCGAATGCCACCGGGTACCTCGCATCGAACACGGGGGCGGCCTCCACCGCGGCCGGCGCGGCCTCGCTCGCCGACCCGAACGTGAAGGCGATGGCCGACCAGCTCGCGAACACTCCGGCGTCGAACGCCGCGGCGGGCTGCCGCACGGGTGCTTTCCCCTCGCTGCGCTCGACCGTCATCGGGGCGTTCACCCAGGTCGCCGAGGGAGCCGACGTGACCTCGACCATGTCGGATGCCGAGACGAAGGCAGCGTCACAGATCGCCGCCTACAACACCGCGGCGGGCTGAGTCGGGAGCTCTCCGCCCGCGCTCCCGGTCTGTCAAGGCGGCCGGGAGCGCGGGCGGTCGCGACGACGGGCTGAGAGGATCGACGCGTGACGGACGACCTCTCGCCCTCGGCCGCGTCCCGCCGGTCTCGCCGGAGGGTCGGTGTCGATGATCCGGACGCATCCCCCACGCGCCTCTACGCCCTGCTGACCCCGGAGGCCCGCGCCCTGTACGAGCTGGTCCCGGGCGCGCAGGAGCTGTTCCGACCGACCGCGGCCTCGTCCTCGGGGCTGCGGCGAGGGCTCCGGCAGGACGACGCGTTCCGCAACCTGCTCCGGGCGGCGATGCAGGGAACGGCGGAGCCGCGCGGGTGGCATCGCAACGAATGGTCCGACGAGGAGGTCGCTCGCGCGGCCGCGGACCCGCAGCTGCTCGCGGCAGCCCGGGCGATGTCGAAACGGAACGCACGGGTCGACTGGCGCGCGACGTGGAAGAAGCGCCGCCAGCGGGAGACGGCGGTGCTGGCCGTCTTCACGTACTCGCTGATGGCCATCCCCGCAGCCCTCCTGCTCAACACGGCGTGGCTCGCAGGCGTGGGCGTCGTGGGCGTGCTCGCCGTGGTGGGGTATCTGCTCGTCCGTCGGCGGGCCGAGAACCGGCCGGCCCCCGCTCCTCATCCGCTCCCCGCCCTCAGCGATCCCCCCACGGGCGACGGCGTGCCTCGACCTCTCTTCGTCGTCGAGCGCGCCCCCTCGCAGCATCTGATCGCGCGCGGCACCGGTCTCGTCTTCCTGGCGGGCGCCGTCGTCCTCGCGATCGGGGAGATCATCGAGGGCGGTCCGCTCGCCGCTGTCGGGGTGACCGTGTGGCTGGGCACCCTCGGTGTTCTCGGCGCGATCATCTTCCTCTGGGCGCTGTCCGCCGGGCGCGCGCGCATCGTCGGCTTCGACGATCACCTGGTCGTCCGCCCGGGACTCCGCCGGTCGCGGGAGGTCGCGGCATCCGAGATCGCGGAACTCTCGCTGCTGTCGGGCGGTCGGCTTCGGGGCGCGGACGCGCGGGGTCGCCGATTGTTCGAGGCGATGAGCGTGTACGACGACTTCCTCGACCTCGTGGCGTGGCTCGAGGCCAAGACGCCGCGGCGGTGGGCCGACATCGGATGACGCCGCTCAGGTGCGTCGGGCCGCGGGCGTAAGGTGGCGCGGTGAGCATGTGGCGGGATGTGGGCCTCGTCGCCGTCGGCGGCGCGATCGGTACGGCCGTGCGCGCCGGGCTCACCCTGGCGCTCGGCGAAGACCTGGGCCCGGCCCTCGTGCCGCTGATCAACGTCGTCGGGGCGTTCGCGATCGGCATCCTGTACGGCTGGAGAGCACGGATGCCGGAGTCCTCGCGTGCCCAGCGCGTGCAGCTGTTCATCGGGACCGGCATCCTGGGCGGGTTCACCACCTACAGTTCCCTCGCCGTCGAGTCGGCCGACCTCGGCCTGCTCTGGTGGGGGGTGGCGACGGTCGTCGTCGGGACGGCGGCGGCCTGGGGCGGCGTGCTGCTCGGCCGTGGCGGACGGGCTTCGCGCTGACGCTTGTCGAACCCGGCGAGAAAGTGGTACAAATGTGCCACTTACCGTCGTGGGTTCGCCGCGCCGGTTACCCGACCCGGAGGTTCGACGATGAACGCCGCCCCCTCGATCGTCACGCTCGGAGCCCACGTGCTCGACACGATCGTCCAGCCCGTCGATGAGATCCCCGAGGGACAGGGCTCGCTCCTCGTCGACGAGATCGTGATGTCCGCAGCGGGACCCGCCGGCGGCACCGCGCTCGTGCTCAACAAGCTCGGCGCGCGCGTGGTCACGAGCGGGGCCGTGGGCGACGACGTCGCCGGACGCGTGCTGGTGGGCCTGCTCGGCGACGCTGGCATCGACGTGTCGAACCTGCGCACCGACGAACTGCCGACCTCGGCATCCGTCCTCCCCATCCGCTCCGACGGGTCGCGACCGGCGCTCCACGTGGTCGGGGCCAACGCGCTCGCCGCCGACGTCGTGCCCTGGGACGCGCTCGCCTCCGCCGACCACGTCCACGTCGGAGCGCCTGAGCTGCTCGGTCCCGAGAACGTCATCGAGATCCTGGACCACGCCCGTCGGCACGGAGCGACGACGTCACTCGACTTCCTCATCGGCGGCGACCCCGCGTTCTACGCGCTCGTCGAGCCCCTGCTCGCGCACACGGACTACGTGCTCCCCAACGCCGAACAGGCCATGGGCTGGACCGGTGCCGACGACCTGCCCGCCGCCGCCCGCGCCCTGCACGCGGCGGGAGCAGCGGTCGTCGCGTGCACCAACGGCGGCGACGACATCGTGGTGGTCGACGGTGGCGACCTCGAGTTCGTCCCCATCGTGCCCGCGGAACCGGTCGACACCAGCGGCGGCGGAGACGCCTTCTCGGCCGGCTTCGTCTTCGCCAAACTCCGCGGGTGGTCCTCGCGCGACGCCGCGCGCTTCGGATCGGCCACCGCCGCACAGGTCGTCGCCGGCGTGGGTACCGATCACGGCGCGTACGACGCGGCATCCATCGACGCTCTACTCTCGGCGGGAGTGCTGTGATCGCGAGCGGTGTGCGAGAAGCCGTGGCGGACGCCTGCCGTGCTCTCGCCGCGCAGGGCCTGGTCAAGGGGACAGCGGGCAACGTCAGCGTGCGCGTGGACGGGGGCATCGCGATCACGGCGACCGGAGTGGTCTTCGCCGAGGCGGTCGCCGACGACGTCGTGATCGTCGACGGCGAGAAGAGGGTCGTCGAGGGGACGCTCGCTCCCAGCTCCGAGCTCGACCTGCACCGCGCGGCCTACGCCGACGAGGCCGTCGGGGCCGTCGTGCACACGCACGCTCCCGCGGCGATCGCGCTCTCCCTCGTCGCTGACCGACTGCCCTGCGTGCACTACCAACAGCTCGCCCTCGGGGGCGAGATCGAGGTGGTGCCGTTCTCGGTCTTTGGCTCGGCCGAGCTCGCCGCGGACACGGGGGAGGCCCTCGCCACCGCCAACGCCGCGATCCTCGCCCACCACGGCGCCGTCACCACGGGCCGAGACCTCGCCGACGCGGTGACGAATACGGCCCTGCTCGAGTGGGCGTGCGACATCTACCTGCGCGCGCGGGCGGTGGCGGTCCCCGCCGAACTCAGCCCCGAGCAGCAGGCCACGGTGCTCACCGCCGCGGTCTCGACCGGGTACGGACAGAAGCACGGAGCGTGACATGGATGCCGTGACCACCGACACCTTCGACTCGCTGAGCCCTCTCGATGGGCGCGTCGTCGACACCTTCCCGGTGCGGGGCCCCGCCGAGGTGGTGTCGGCGGTGGACCGCGCGCGGCGCGCGGCGCGCGAGTGGCGGTCCCTCGGTTTCGAGGGGCGACGGCGCGCGCTGCAGGCGTGGCGGCGCGACATCGTGGCGCACCTCGACGACCTCATCGCCGTGGTGCGGGCCGAGACCGGCAAGCCCCGCGGGGACGCCCGGCTCGAGATCATGCTCGCCCTCGACCACCTGGCCTGGGCGGCGACCCACGCGCGCCCGGTCCTGCGTCGGCGTCGCGTGGGCGCGGGCGTGCTGATGCTCAACCAGTCGGCGAGCGTCGGCTACACCCCGTACGGCGTGGTCGGGGTCATCGGCCCGTGGAACTACCCGGTCTTCACGCCCATGGGCTCGATCGCGTACGCGCTCGCCGCGGGCAATGCCGTGGTGTTCAAGCCCAGCGAGTACACCCCCGGCGTGGGCGTGTGGCTGCAGCGCTCGTTCGTGCGCGCGGGCGGGTCGGCCGACGTCTTCGCCGTGGTGACCGGTCTCGGGCCCACCGGCGCCGCCCTCTGCCGCGCGGGTGTCGACAAGGTGGCCTTCACCGGATCCACGGCGACGGGCAAGGCCGTCATGGCCGCGTGCGCCGAAAGCCTCACCCCGGTCGTGATCGAGGCGGGTGGCAAAGACGCCCTCCTCGTCGACGAGGACGCCGATCTCGAGGCCGCGGCCGAGGCGGCCGTCTGGGGTGCGTACTCGAACGCGGGTCAGACCTGCATCGGCATCGAACGCGTCTACGCGCACGCGAAGATCTACGACCGCTTCGTCGAGGCCGTCGCCGAGCGCACGCGCGAACTCCGCGCCGGCGCCGACGACGCCGCGACGCTCGGTCCGCTCACCATGCCGCGCCAGGCCGACGTGGTCCGGGCGCACGTCGCCGACGCGCTCGCGCGGGGCGCGACGGCGCGCGTCGGATCGACCCCGGCGCCCGGGGTCACCCTGCAACCCGTCCTCCTCACCGACGTCGACGAGGAGGCGGACGCCGTGCGCGAAGAGACCTTCGGCCCGACCCTGGTCGTCAACCGCGTGGCATCCATGGACGAGGCCGTCGAGAAGGCCAACGCCGTGCGGTACGGACTGTCGGGGTCGGTGTTCTCTCGGAGGCGGGGGAGCGAGCTCGCCCTGCGCCTGCGCGGAGGCATGATCGCGATCAACTCGGTCATCTCGTTCGCCGCGGTCCCCGCCCTCCCCTTCGGCGGGGTGGGCGATTCCGGGTTCGGGCGCATCCACGGGGCGGACGGTCTGCGTGAGTTCGCGTACCCGAAGGCGCTGACCCGTCAGCGCTTCCCGCTGCTGACGTTGACCACGATGCGGCGCACCGCGAAGGTCGACCGTCTCGTCGAGCGCATCATCCGGCTGCTCTACGGCTGAGCCGGAACGGCGCGGATGCCGCGGGCTCCCGGCATCCGTCGACGATCACCGCACCGAGCGCACCCGCATGATGATGACCGAGCCGAGCAGGCCCGCCAGCCCGCTCGCGAGGAACAGCCCCGAGAACCCGCCGAACAGCACCACGGCCCCCGCCCCGAGCAGGGGACCGAACGCCTGCGGGCCGGCGAGGGCGATATTCATGATCCCGACGTCCTTGCCGCGCGTCTCGGCCGAGGGCAGCACCTGCGTGGCCAGGGCCTGGTCGACGGCGAAGAAGCACCCCTGACCGAGCCCGAGCAGCACGGCGCCGATCACCGCGGTCGACTCGGCCGGGGCGACGGCGAGGAGCAGGGCCGAGACGGCTTGAGCGACCCCCGAGGCGAGGACGAACACGCGACGGCGCTGAACCACGTCGCTGAGTTTGCCGAGGGCGACGGATGCCACGATCGTCACGACCATGTAGATCACCGTCGTGAAGACGAGGAAGCCGGTCGGATCGGCCACCCTCAGCGCGAAGGTGAAGAAGTACAGCAGCATCGTCGTGGCGATCGCGTTGCCGAGGTTGATGAGCACCCGGCTCGCGACGGTCCACGCGAAGTCGGGGTGACGCCGGGGGTCGACCCAGGTCGACGAGAGGATCGTGCGGACGGTGAGCGGACCCAGCAGCGCCGCCTCGGACGTCGTCAGCGGAACGTCGCGCAGAACGAGCAGGAACGGCACGGCCAGGCCTACGCAGCACACGGCCAGCGCGAGGTAGCCCGAAGCCGTCGTGGTGAACACCGCGGTGACCAGCACGATCCCCAGCAGGATGCCGATCGCGTTCGGTGCTGAGATCCAGCCCGACACGAGCCCCCGCTGCCCCGCGGGCACGCGGTCGGCCATGACGGCGGTGAGGGCGGCGGAGGCCATGCAGAAGCCCATCATGACCGCGGTCCACATCGTCACGGTGCCGAGCGTCTCGGTCTGGACGCCGAGGAGTGCGAGCCCGACGGCCGCGAGCAGGACACCGCCGAAGATCCAGGGGCGACGGCGTCCGAATCGCGACCGGGTGCGGTCGCTCAGCGCGCCCACGATGGGGTAGGCGACGACGACGAACGTCCCCGCGACGGCGCTGACCAGGCCGTAGGCGACGAGCGAGACGAGCCAGTCGTCCGAGGTGTGCTGCGCGGCGATCTGCAGGGGCAGCAGTACCTGCACCGGGACGAGCTGCGCCATCCACAGTCCGAGCCACACCCCGGCGAAGGCCGCGATCCAGCCCGCGCGAACGGGGCGGGTGGGTTCGGCGTAGGCGGTGAGGGGGGCGGGCGTCGCGTCAGCGGTCACCGGATGCCGCCCGTCCGCGCCGCCGCGAGCGTCGTCACGGCCCAGCGGCCGGCATCCGCCACGGCGTCGCGCGCATCGCGCAGCGCCCCGCAGGCGTTGAAGAACCCGTGGATCTGGCCGGTGTGGGTCACGAGGTGCGTTGCGACACCGGCGGCCTCGAGACGCTCGGCGTAGGCGACGCCCTCGTCGCGGAGCACGTCGAAACCCGACACCGCGACATACGCCGGGGCCAGGCCCGAAAGATCCTCGGCGCGCAGGGGCGAGACCAGCGGATCATCGGCGCTTCCGCCGCCGCTCAGGTAGTGCGCGGCGTACCAGTCCATTTGCGCCTCCGTGAGGAAGAAGCCGTCGGCGAACAGCGCGTACGAGCGGTGCTTGCGCGAGAGGTCGGTGACGGGACAGAACAGGATCTGGAACGCCGGTGCGCCCTCGGCATCGTCCCGGGTGACCGACGCCACGACCGCCGAGAGGTTGCCGCCCGCGCTCTCGCCGCCGACACCGACCGTGTCAGCGGTCGCGCCGAACCGCGAGGCGTTGTCGCGGACCCACCGGAAGGCGTCGACGCTGTCGTGGAGCCCCGCCGGGAACGGCGCTTCGGGGGCCAGCCGGTAGCCGACCGACACCACCGTCATGCCCGAGGTCTTCGCAAGGGTGCGGCACGTGGCATCCGCGCTGTCGACCGATCCGAGCACCCAGCCGCCGCCGTGGAAGTACACGATGATCCCGGATGCCGCGCGATCGAGGTCGGCGCGGTATACGCGTCCCGGAACCCGCCCGGCACGGGTTGGGATCTCGACGTCGTCCCTCTGCGCGAGCTTCGTCGTCCCGGCGAACGTCCACGCCTCGATCTCGATGTGCGCGCGGGCCTCGTCGAGGGGGAGCCGCTCGAAGTGTGCGCCGGGCGCGTCATTCATCACGCGCAGAGACGTCTGCACGGCGGGGTGCAGGGTGTTGCCGTCGATCACGACGGGGCGGCCGTTCACCGCGCGGAGGGCCGCGGGCGGAAGCGACCCGAGGGCGCGCGCGCCCCAGCGGAGCAGGTGGTCCTGGGGACGGGGACGGAGCATCGCGGAACCCTTCTGTCGATCACGGCAATGGGATCGACTATCGGGTCACTTTATTGCACACACGTACCGTTTTGTGTGACAAAGATGTGAATTCGACTCGGCGAGGAGGCGACGGGCGCAAGAAACCTGTACGTTTGTGCCAACTAAGCGGGGGAGTGATCCCCCTCGCCCAGCGAAGAGGTCGCGGCGAGGGTCACGAACCCCACGATGGCGGCACGCAGGGCGTGCGCCAGCGACTGAAACTGGACCTCCTCGGAACGGGCGATGCGATGCAGGGCGAAACCGTCGATCAAGGCGACGACCGCAGCGGCGGCGTGCGGATCGGTCACGCCGTTCGTCTGCAGCACGGCCGCCGCGAGCGCCCGCGTCTCGTCGAGGATCTTCTCGACGTGAACACGCAGGGCCGGATGACGCGAGGCGAAGAGGTAGATCTCGAACTGCGCGACCGTGTGGTCCTGCGATTGGCTGCGCACGATCTCGACGAACTCGTCGATCGCCGCCCCGGGGCTGTTCGCGCCCGAGACGAGGACGGAGCGGAACTGCTCGAGCCGATCGAGCTCGGCCGCCATCGCGTGCGCGACGGCCTCGCCGATCATGTCGTCGAGCGAGTCGAAGAAGTACGTCGTCGACGAGTGCGGCACCCCCGCCGCGGCGGCCACCGACCTGTGCGTGACGGCCGCGATGCCCCCCTCGGCGATGATCGCGATCGTGGCGTCCAACAGCAGCTCGCGACGCGCGCGACCGCGCGCCCGCATCGGCCGGCTCGTCGTCTCGCTCACGCTGTCCTCCTCGCCGACCGGGGTGGTCGGTGTCGCCTTCGGAACGGAGTAAGCCTATGACCGCCTCCCCGCCCTCTGCGGACCGGGCCCCGGCCCCCGACGTCGACGTGGTCGTGGTCGGCGCAGGTCTCTCGGGCCTGACCGCCGCTCACCGGCTTCGCCAGTTCGGCGCGACGGTGGCGGTGTTCGAAGCGGCGCCCCGCGTGGGCGGACGCGTGTCGTCGGCGGAGGTGGCGGGGGTGCACGTCGACCTCGGCGGGACGTTCGTCGGCCCCGGCCAGGATCGCATCCTGGCGCTCGCCGACGAAGTGGGCGTCTCGCGCTATCGGACCTACGCCGCGGGTCGCAACGTCATCCGGTGGCGCGGCGAGCATCGGCGCTACCGGGGCACGGTGCCTCCGGTCGGCGCGAGCCTGCTCGACGTGGGACGGATCCAGCTCACTCTCGACCGCCTGGCGCGCACCGTCCCCCGGGGGAACCCCGCCGCAGCCCCGCAGGCCGCGAACCTGGATGCCGAGAGCCTCGGCTCGTGGCTGCGCCGCTCGCACGCTTCTCCCGCGGCGCGAGAGCTCATCGCGATCGCCGGCCGGACGACGTGGGGGTGCGAGCCCGACGAGATCTCGTTCCTGCACGCTCTGCACTACATCCACCAGGCGGGTGGACTGTCGTCGATGCTCGACACCGAGGGAGGCGCGCAAGAGGAGCACTTCGTCGAGGGCTCGCACGCGATCGCCGAGCGTCTCGCCGACGCGCTCGGGGCTGCCCTGCGGGTGAGCGCTCCGGTGCGGCGCATCGAGACCGCCGCCCAGGGGGTGCGCGTGTCGACGGCCGACGAGACGGTGACCGCTCGCACCGTCGTCGTCGCCGTGCCACCGGCGCTGCGCGGCAGGATCGACTTCGCGCCGGCCCTTCCCCCCTCTCACGCCCAGATGGCCCAGCGATGGCCGGCGGGGGTGCTGTCGAAGGCCTACGCCGTGTACGAGCGGCCGTTCTGGCGCGACCACGACCTGTCGGGGCAGGGGCTCTCCGACACCGGCCCGGTCTTCATCACCTTCGACGCCGGTCCCGCTCACGCCGGCGCCCCCGGCGTGCTCCTCGGCTTCATCGGCGGGGTCTACGCCCGTGAGTGGGACGAGCTGGCACCCGCCGAGCGCAGAGCGCGGGCGCTGTCGTCCTTCGCCGACCTGTTCGGCCCCCGGGCACTGGATGCCATCGGCTTTATCGACCAGCGCTGGGGCGCCGAGCCCTGGGTCGGCGGCGGCCCCACGGCCGCCCCGGGGCCGGGAGCGGTCGTGCCCTACGCCGGTGCCCTGGCCGCCCCCGTCGGGTCGATCCTCTGGGCCGGGACCGAGACCGCCGATCGCTGGACGGGATTCATGGACGGCGCCGTCCGCGCCGGTGAGCGCGCGGCGCTCCAGGCCCGCGGCATCCTGAGCTCCTTCTCGACCGACCACGAACAGACGGGAGTCGCCCGATGACCTGGCGCCGCGAGTACACGCACCTCACCACCGCCACCGCCGACGCGGTGTGGAAGAGGTGGACCACGCCCGAGGACTGGGCCGTCGACGATCCCGATCTGCGCGAGGCCACCTTCCCCGTGCCCCCGCGCGTCGGTGCATCGGGCCGCGTGGTCAACCACGGAACCCCCGCGCAGCGCTTCACCTTCACCGAGCTGCAGCCGGGGGTCGCGATGAACTTCCGGATCGGCTTGCCGGGGGCGGTGCTGTCGTTCCCGCACCGCATGCGCCAGACGCCGAACGGGCTGTCGGTGACGCACGCCGTCGAGATCTCCGGTCCTCTCGCGCTGGTGTTCGGCCCCCTCGTGGGGCGCAAGATCGCCGCGGGCCTGCCGGCTGTCGTCCGCTTGGTGACGACGAACGCGCTCGCCGACATGGCCGCCGACGCGCGCGGGGAGTAGTCGGTGTCGCTGTCGATGACGCTCACGACCGCGGCGATGTGGGTGAGCGCGCGGCCGATCCGCCTCGCGCTGGCTCGTGACGACTACCTCGAGACGCTCGACCCGGGCCGCCGTCCGGCCGATCCGCCGGCGCGCCTGCGACGCTCGGGCCGTGTCGTCGTCTCGCGTGAGGGCGGGCTGCCCGTCTCCCGCTACGAGCCGGCGGCGCGCACCGCGGGCCTCGAGCTGATGTACCTGCCCGGTGGGGGACTGGTGAATCCCCTCGTCGCCGAGCACTGGTGGATCGTCGAGCGTCTCGCGCGGGCGACCGGGGCGGCGATCACGGTGGTCTGCTACCCCCTGGCGCCCGAGCATCGGGCCGACGACACCCTCGCCGTGATCGACGCGCAGTACGAACGTCTTGCCGCACGGGCGGGGACCTCCCGCCTCCTCGTGGCGGGCGACTCGGCCGGAGGGGCCGTGGCGGTGGGGCTCGCCCTGCGCGCCGCGCGTAGACCGGACGCGCTCGTGCTGTTCTCGCCGTGGCTCGATCTCGCTCTCACCGACCCGGGGATCGCGCGTCGGGTGCCGCGGGATCCCTCGCTACGCGTTCCCGGTCTTCGAGCCGGCGCGGAGGCGTGGGTGGGCGATCGGGGGCTCGACGACCCGCTGCTCAATCCCGCGCGGATGGAGCTCGCCGGGCTGCCGCCGACGCTCGTGTTCCAGGGGGGTCGCGACATCTTCTTCGACGACGCCGTCGCCTTCGCCCGACGGGCGCGCGCCGAGCGGGCGTCGGTGCGTCTGGAGACCGCTCCGGCGGGGTTCCACGTCTACGTCGGGGCGTTCTGGACGCCCGAGGCGCGCGCGGCCTACGCGCTCGTGGGCGCTCTCTCGCGCGATCCCGAGCGATCGATGACATAACGGGACATATGTGCAACAATCTGCCGAGGGCGCGACGGCGCGCCCCGTTCAAGGAGGACCGATGACCGCTCGCTACGACCTGGCAAAGATCAAGCTCGGCAAGCTCATGACCGACCCCGATGCCGAGGGCATCATCCTCGACGTCATCCCCGACCTCACAGCGAGCCCCACCTACCTCGTGGCGCGCACGCTCACCGCGAGCGCCGCACTCAAGCTCGCCGAGGCGCAGATCGGCGCCGAGAAGGCATCCGAACTGCGTCGTCGCGTCGAGGCGCTCGAGGCGTGAGGGGCTCGCGCGGCGAGGGGTAGATTGGCGGCGTGATGCCGCTCATCTTCCTCGCCGTGGCCCTCGCCGGCGGCGTGGGGGCGGCGCTGCGCTATCTGCTCGATGTGGCTGTGCGGCGCCGCACGGGGGAGCGGTTCCCGTGGGGCATCCTGGTCGTGAATCTCACCGGGGCGCTGGTGCTCGGCATCCTGACCCCCCTTCCCGCCGACGAGTCATGGCGGTGGATCCTTGGGACGGGCCTGCTCGGCGGATACACGACCTTCAGCGCGGTGGCTGTGACCACGGCGCTGCTCGCCGAAGAGGGGCGCTCGCGCGCGGCGGTGTCGTACGCGGTGGTGTCGTTCGTCGGGTCCGTCGTCGCGGCGGCACTGGGTCTGTCGCTCGGATCGGCGCTCTGAGGCAGCCGCCCGCCGGGCGGTCCGAGGGGTGGGAGCGCATGGGATACTGAGCTTCGATACATTCCTGTATCGGACTTACCCGGAGGGTCCCCCGTGTCGTACCTGGCCGTCCTGAGCCTGAAGAACCGCGCCCTCATCGCCCTCGTCACGATCGTCGCGGCGATCTTCGGCGGGCTCGCGCTCACCAGCCTCAAGCAGGAGCTCATCCCCTCGATCGAGTTCCCGCAGCTCGCCGTCGTCACGACCTACCCGGGCGCCTCGCCCGAAGTCGTCGAGACCGACGTGTCGACGCCCATCGAGAACGCGATCCGCGGCGTGGAGGGGCTCGAATCCACCACCGCGACGAGCACGACGAACTCCTCGATCGTCTCGGCCAAGTTCACCTACGGCACCGACCTCGCGGGGGCGCAGCAGAAGATCCTCGCCGCGATCGCGCGCATCAAAGACCAGCTGCCCGACTCCGCCGACACCACCGTCGCGTCGGCCAGCATCGACGACTTCCCCGTCATCCAGCTCGCCGTCACGGGATTCACCGACGCCGAGGCGACGCAGTCCATCCTCCAGACGAGCGTGGTCCCCGACCTCGAGGATGTCGCGGGGGTCAACGGCGCGCAGATCGTGGGCGGCACCGCCCAGCGCGTGACGATCACCCCCGACACCACCAAGCTCGCCGAGCGCGGCTTCAGCCAGCAGGCGATCACCGACGCCCTCGGTGCCAACGGCGTGCTCTTCCCGGGCGGCTCCCTGACCGAGGGCGACCAGACCCTCACCGTGCAGACCGGGTCGAAGCTGACCAGCGTCGACGAGATCTCCGCCCTCCCGCTCGTGCCCACCGACGCCGGCCAGTTCCAGGCGGGGCAGACGAAGATCAGTGATGTCGCCACGGTCGCCCTCGAGCCCGACCCCGTGACCACGCTGTCGCGCGTCGACGGGCAGCCGGCCCTGACCATCGCCGTCACGAAGCTCCCGGCCGCGAACACCGTCGACGTCTCGCGTGGCGTTCTCGATGCGCTCCCGGGTCTCGAATCGCAGCTCGGTCAGGGCGCGAAGTTCACGGTCGTCTTCGACCAGGCGCCGTTCGTCCAGCAGTCGATCGAGGCCCTCGCGCAAGAGGGGCTTCTCGGTCTCGTCTTCGCCGTCGTGGTGATCCTCATCTTCCTCATGTCGGTGCGGTCGACGCTCGTGACGGCGATCTCGATCCCCACCAGCGTCCTCATCACCTTCGTCGGGCTGCAGGCCTTCGGGTACTCGCTGAACATCCTGACGCTCGGCGCGCTCACGATCGCGATCGGCCGCGTCGTCGACGACTCGATCGTGGTGATCGAGAACATCAAGCGCCATTACGTCGGTGACGCCGACAAGATCCCCACGATCGTGCGCGCGGTGCGCGAGGTGGCGGCCGCCATCACGGCATCCACCATCACCTCCGTTGCAGTGTTCCTCCCCATCGCCTTCGTGGGGGACGTGACGGGAGAACTCTTCCGGCCGTTCTCGCTGACCGTGACGATCGCCATGGCGGCCTCGCTGCTCGTGTCGCTCACCATCGTGCCCGTGCTGGCGTCGTGGTTCCTGAAGCCCGGAAAGGTCATCCGCGACGCCGAGGGGAATCCGATCGACCCCGAGTCGCCGACCGCGCCGCCCTCGCGCTTGCAGAAGGCCTACGTTCCGGTGCTGCGCTGGACGCTGAAGCACTCGTGGGTCACCCTCACTCTGGCCGTGCTCGTGCTCGGCGGGACGCTCGCGTCCGTCCCCCTGCTCAAGACGGACTTCCTCGGCGACTCCGGTCAGAACACCTTCACCGTCACTCAGAAGATCGGCTCCGCCCCGAGCCTGGATGCCGAGGACGCGGCGGCCCAGAAGGTCGAGGCCGTTCTGCTCGACACGGACGGCGTGCAGACGGTGCAGACCTCGATCGGCTCGAGCGGGTCGGCGTTGCGCGACGCCTTCTCGGGCGGAGGCTCGGGCATCACGTACTCGATCACCTCCGTATCGGGCGTCGACCAGGTCGAGCTCCGCGACCGCGTTCGCACCGAACTCGAGGCGCTCCCCGACGCGGGCGAGATCGAGGTCGCGGCCTCCGGCGGCGGACTCGGCTCGGCCGGCATCACCGTCGACGTCACCGCCGCCGACGGACAGTCGCTGCAGCAGGCGAGCGATGCCGTGGTCGCGGGTCTGCAGGGGCGCGACGGCATCGGTCAGGTCACCAGCAGCCTCTCGGCATCCCTCCCCTTCGTCTCCGTGCGCGTCGACCGCGACGCGGCCTCCGAGCGTGGGCTGTCCGAACGCGCCGTGGGTGCGCTCGTCTCGGCGACGCAGCAGCCGCGGCAGGCCGGCACGGTAGAACTCGACGGACGCGGGGTGACCGTGTACGTCGCCACCGCCAACCCGCCGAAGACCATCGACGACCTGCGCGCCCTCGAGATCCCGAGCGCGCGCGGCAACGTCCGCCTCGACGAGATCGCCGCCGTCGAGCAGAGCCAGACCCCGCCGTCGATCTCGACCTCGCGCGGGCTGCGCACGGCCACGATCACGGTGACGCCGACGACCGACGACCTGGGCAGTTCGTCGGCCAGCGTCACCGCCGCCCTCACCGACACCTCCCTGCCGCAGGGGGCCACGGCGAAGGTCGGTGGTTCGGTCACCGACCAGCGTGACGCGTTCAGTCAGCTCGGCCTCGCGCTGCTCGCGGCGATCCTCATCGTCTACGTGGTGATGGTCGCGACCTTCAAGTCGCTGCGCCAGCCGCTCGAGCTGCTCGTGTCGGTGCCGTTCGCGGCGACCGGAGCGATCCTCATGCTGTTGATCACGGGTGTCCCGCTCGGGGTCGCGGGCATGATCGGTGCGCTGATGCTCGTCGGCATCGTGGTGACCAACGCGATCGTGCTCATCGACCTCGTGAACCAGTACCGGGCCCGCGGTCTCAGCGTCTTCGAGGCGACGGTCGTGGGAGGCGCCCGACGCCTGCGTCCCATCCTGATGACGGCCCTCGCGGCGATCTTCGCCCTCGTGCCGATGGCCCTGGGGATCACCGGTCACGGCGGATTCATCTCGCAGCCGCTGGCGGTCGTGGTGATCGGCGGGCTCGTGTCGTCGACGTTCCTGACGCTGCTGGTGCTGCCGACGCTCTACAACCTCATCGAAGGAGCGAGCGAGAGGCGCCGTGATCGGCGGGCGGCGCGAGAGGCAGGGCGCGTCGAGCCGACGGCCGACGACGGGCACCCCCTGAGCCGCCGAGAACTGCGCGAGAAGCACTGACGCGGAACGGGCGGGATGCCGGCACCCGGCGTCCCGTCCCTCTCGCGGTGCTCATCCCGAGGTGTCGCCGGTCACCGGTCGGGGTGGGCGTCGACGCGCGATCGGGGCGGAGCGACGAGCCCTCGACGGGGTGAGCGGGTGCGACACGGGGGGCGCGCTGCGCCGCCGAGCGCGCGGGTCGACGGGTGGCCGTCGGCCGGGCGAGCGGCAGGCGACGGCGCCGGCGGGGGGCGTGGTGCACCTCGGCGGGGGTCTGCGCTGTCGGCTTCGACGTGGCCGCCGTCGCCGCCGACGCGAGGATCTGGGTGAACATGCCCGACCACGCGAACATCGCCGCGCACGAGATGGTCTCGAACAGGGCCAGGTTGATGGTCGCCGACACGAACAGCGTGATCGAGACGACCAGCCAGACGGTCGCGATCCCCGTGCCGATCGCCATCCGCTTGCCGAGACGGTGGAAGAGGAACGGCGCGCTCAGCAGCAGGGCCAGGAATCCCAGGACCATCGAGCCCGCGACCTTGTCGTGAAGGTCTTTGTCGGTGTTCAGAGGAATGCAGCCCACGAGAGCGAGATTGACGCCCACGACATTCAGGCAGACAAAGGCCACCGTCGCAGCGCCCCGACGGACGGGACCGCGACCCACGCGTCGCACATCGCGACGGACGCGGAAGGCGAAGACCACGACGATCATTCCGCTGACCTTGAGCGTGGTGTTGAAGAATGCGCTCGAGAGGTCGCCGAAAATCCCCAGCTGGCTGAAGTGCAACTGCCACCACAGAGGGTCGCTCGTCGTGGCGATCGACAGCAGCAGTCCGCTGACGAGGACGATCAGGGCCGCCCCGCCGACGTGCATCGTCGGGATCGCGTCCAGGCGGCGCGCGAGAGTGCCCAGACGCGGCACCGGGAGCGAAAAGGGGACAACGGAGCGGAGCGCGTTGCTCATGTGGGGGATCTTTCCTCAGGACGGAACGAAGATCCCCCCACACCGCGGGACCCTCGGCCCCGTCGGCTCATTCGGGCAATGAGCCAGGAGAAACCTTGGTCCTTTGCCTCCCCCGGCCTTGACGGAAACCGTCAGGGCACATGGTATCGTTCGCGCCGCCTTTTCAGGAAAGGGCTTGTCTGGGAAATTCCCAGGTCATATGCCCAATTTCTTGTCCCCCATTTGGGGGACAAGACCGCCTTACGCGCGGTAGGAAATGCCCCATTCCCTGGTCAATTTCGCGCCCGGTTCGAGTCGCTCCAGGTCCGTCCCGGTCGCGAAAGCGTTCGCCGGAGCCGTCATCGGCTCGATCGCCACCGCGAGGGACTGCCCGGGGTAGCGATCGGTCGTGAACACCTGCGCCCAGCGGAACCCGTCATCCTGCCACAGCTGCACGCACCGACCGTCGGGAGCGGTGAGGGTGTGGTGCGCCCGGCCGTCGGCATCCCGCTCCAATCCGCGATAGCCGTTGTCGAGCGAGGCATCGCCGAGACGGCGACCCTCGCGCAGGTCGGTGGCGGCATCGACCGGCACCTCGTCGACGGGGATGTTGCGGTCGTCGAGGACGAGCGTGGTCGTGCCGGTCGATCGCACCACCAGATCCTCCGTCGGAACGCCGCCGATGTGGAGGTACGGGTGCACGCCCAGGGCGACGGGGGCGGCCTTCGACCCGACGTTCTCGATGACGTGGCTCACGTGCAGACCGTCGGCGCGAAGGGTGTACGCGACCCGCGTGCGCAGGTGGAAGGGATAGCCGGTCTGCGGCACCACCTCGGCGCCGAGCACGAGCTGCTCGTCGCTGTGCTCGAGGGCGTGATAGGTCCCGAAGCGCAAAAGGCCGTGACTGGCGTTGCCGAACTTCGGCTCGCTGATCGCGAGCTGCTGGTCCTCGCCGTCGAAGGAGTACTTACCGTCGCGGATGCGGTTCGGCCACGGGACGAGGACGACTCCGGATGCCGCGGGCGTGGGCAGGTCGTCGGGGTAGCGCGGCACGAGGTCGACGCCGTCGACCGTCAGCGCGCGAAGCGCGGCACCCACCTGAGCGATCTCGGCGGAGGAGTGCTCGCCGCGGAGGCGGAAGCGGAATCCGGTGGGGTCGGCGGTCATGACGTGGCCTTTCGCGATCGGCGCGGACGCTGCAGCCAGGGCTGCAGCATGCGGGTGACCCACGGGAGGACCGCGTAGGTCATGACGGGAGTGAGCATGAGGGTGGTGGCGAGCACGCGCAGGACGAGGGGGATCTCGGCGAACCCGGGGACGAACCCCAGTAGCCACGACGCCGCCAGATTCGTCGGGAAGAACCCGACCCAGATCGTCACGGCCTGCTTCCACCGCGGGGGAGCCGCCGGCACCGGTTGGTGGATCGGTTGGGTTCCGGCCTCGGTCACTGTCGCCGCCTCGAGGATCGAGCCGTGCGGGGCGTCGAACCAGCCCTCGATCCCGGTGCGTCGTTCGCTGCGCTCTTCGCGCGCGAAGGGGCGCCCCGAGTCGAGCCACCACTGGCGCTGCGTCGAGCTCTCCCACTCCTCGAGCGTCGTGATGTCGCGGAAGCGGTACAGCATGTACCAGAGGTCGCTGTCTTCACCCGCGCGCACCCACCCCGAGCCGAGGAAGCCCGGGAAAGTGGTCGCGAGGTCGGTGCCGGCCTGCATCCAGGAGGTCGCTTCGGCGGTGCGCGTCGGGTCGATGCGCCGCTCGATCGCCACCGTGATGGGGTGGGCGTCGGTGTCTGCCATGCGTCTATCTTCGTGCAGGTCCGGCGGCCGAGATCCCCGAACCCGTCGGAGGGTCCGGTGCCGCGCACGGCGATCGAGAGCAAGGGCTGCGACGGAACAGCCGTTCGCCGCCGGATCGGCCTGTTGAGGCGGCATCCTCCTGTTCTGGTGCCCGAGGGCGGGAACGTGGATGCCATTCCCAGGCGCGACCGGTAACGTGGTGTGGTCGGCTCTGGACACCGTGCGTGACGCGCGGATGGGTTTGTGAGTCCAAGGGGCCGATGGACAGGACGCGATCGCGGCCTCGACCATCACTAGTGAATTGGCCCCCGGCCGACGAGAGTCCGGGTATCGCACCGCCACGAGCGGTGTCGCTGTTTCGCGCGAACAGAACCCAGGAAGTTTTTCCATGCCCAAGAACAAGAAGCCCGCCGGCGGCCGCGCCGCCAAGAACTTCGAGCCCCGCTACGGCGCGAAGACCTCGTTCCAGGACCGCAAGCGTCGTCCCGGTGCAGAGGGTCCCGCCAAGCCCGGGAGCAAGAGCCCCAACCACCGCGGGTACCGTCCCGAGGCCGAGGCGACCCCCGACAAGGGCCGCTGGAACGCCGCCGACCGCGCCGGCCGTGCCGAGGCCCGCAACATCCGCTCGTCGGCACGCGACGATCGGCCCGCCCGGTCGTTCGACCGCAACGATCGTCCCGCACGTTCGTTCGACCGTGACGAGCGGCCCCGTCGTGACGCCGGCGACCGTCCCGCGCGTTCGTTCGATCGCGACGACCGTCCGGCTCGTTCGTTCGATCGGAACGATCGTCCGGCGCGTTCGTTCGATCGCGACGACCGCCCGGCTCGTTCGTTCGACCGGAGCGACCGCCCGGCTCGCTCGTTCGACCGTGACGAGCGTCCCCGTCGGGACGTCGGCGACCGTCCCGCCCGTTCGTTCGATCGCAACGACCGTCCGGCTCGTTCGTTTGACCGGAACGATCGTCCCGCGCGTTCGTTCGACCGTGATGAGCGTCCCCGTCGGGACGTCGGCGACCGTCCGGTCCGTTCGTTCGATCGCAACGACCGTCCGGCTCGTTCGTTTGACCGGAACGATCGTCCCGCGCGTTCGTTCGACCGTGATGAGCGTCCCCGTCGTGACGCCGGCGACCGTCCGGTCCGTTCGTTCGATCGCAACGACCGTCCGGCTCGTTCGTTCGACCGGAGCGACCGTCCGGCGCGTTCGTTCGATCGCGACGACCGCCCGGCTCGTTCGTTCGACCGCAGCGACCGCCCAGCTCGTTCGTTCGACCGCAACGACCGCCCGGCACGCTCGTTCGACGACCGCCCGCGTCGCAACGACGGCCCGAGCCGCAGCGATTGGAACAGCACTCCGAAGCGCTCCGCGGAGCACGAGCAGCGCGTCGACGTGGTGCACGAGCGCCTGCAGGCCGAGGCCGTGGATGCCGCCACGGTCACCGGCGCAGGCTTCGCCGAGCTGGGTCTCGGCGACAATCTCGTCCGCGCCCTCGCCGGTCTCGGCGCAGCGAGCCCCTTCCCGATCCAGGCGGCCACGGTCGCCCCGATCCTCGAAGGACGCGACGTCCTCGCCCGCGGCCGCACCGGCTCGGGCAAGACGATCGCCTTCGGTGCGCCGCTGGTCGAGAGCATCCTGCGCTCGCAGGCGGGTCAGCGTCGCGAGTTCGGACGCGCCCCCAAGGCGATCATCCTCGCTCCCACGCGCGAGCTCGCCCTGCAGATCGACCGCACCGTGCAGGTGCTCGCGCGCAGCGTGGGCCTGTTCACCACCCAGGTCTACGGCGGCGTGCCCCAGGCGCGTCAGGTCGGTGCGCTCAAGAAGGGCGTCGACATCGTCATCGGCACCCCGGGCCGCATCGAAGACCTGCTGAACCAGGGCAAGCTCGACCTCTCGCAGGTGCAGATCGCCGTCCTCGACGAGGCGGATCACATGTGTGAGCTCGGCTTCCTCGAGCCCGTGCAGCGGATCCTCCGTGCGACCAAGAAGGGTAGCCAGAAGCTTCTCTTCTCGGCCACCCTCGACCGCGAGGTCGCGGCCCTGGTCGACGAGTTCCTCGTCGAGCCGGCCGTCTACGAGGTCGCCGGCGAGGACCAGGACTCGAGCACCATCGAACACCGCGTCCTCGTCATCGAGCACCGCGACAAGGCGCAGATCCTCGACTCGCTCGTCGACCGCGAGGGCAAGACCCTCGTGTTCGCCCGCACCCGTGCCTACGCCGAGATGCTCGCCGAGCAGTTCGACGACGCCGGCATCGCCGCGGTCGCTCTGCACGGCGACCTCAACCAGCAGAAGCGCACGCGCAACCTCGAGAAGCTCACCTCGGGTCGCGTCAACGTGCTCGTCGCCACCGATGTCGCCGCTCGCGGCATCCACGTCGACGACATCGACCTGGTCATCCAGGCCGACGCTCCCGACGAGTACAAGACGTACCTGCACCGCTCGGGCCGCACCGGCCGCGCGGGTCGCGCCGGCACGGTGGTCACGCTGATCACGCGTCAGCGTCGCCGTCGGATGACCGAGCTGCTCGACCGCGCCGAGATCCAGGCTCCCTTCGAAGAGACCGCGCTCGGTGACGACGTGCTCGAGGAGCTCTCGGGTCGTCAGCTCTCGAACGTCGACGCGTAACCCGTCGCTCGAAGCCCCCGTCACGTTCAGCGACGGGGGCTTCGTGCATCCTCGGGATGCCGGGACCGCGAGAACCGTCGAGCCCCCGCGCCGCTGGCCGGCCCTCAGAACAACGTCGGCTCGCTGGCCGGGGCGACACGGGGACGACCGGATGCCGGAACGCCGGTGACACGGACCGGGCCGAGGCTGCTGGCGGGCGGTGTCCTCGCGGCCAATCCCGGCTGCGGTCGGCCACGAGGATGGTCGTCCTCGTCCCACCCGTCGAGACGATGCATGCGCAGGAGTGGCCGCATGCGCTTGCCGAGCCACGTACGGTAGGCCTTCGGGGCCGTCGTCGAGACCCCCGGGTACAGCCCGAGATACGACGAGACCAGGTGCGGCTGCTCGCGCTCGAGCCAGTCGAAGAACCACTGTTTCGCACCGGGGCGAAGGTGGAGTGCGCCGTAGACGACGCGTGCGGCACCGGCCTCGCGAATGCGCGCGAGGGCGTCGTCGAGGGCGGCGATCGAGTCGGTGAGGTGCGGCATGATCGGCATGAGGAACACCGTCACCCGGAATCCTGCCGCGGTCGCCGCGCGCACGGTCTCGAGCCGGGCTTCGGCACTGGGCGTGCCCGGTTCGATCGAGTGCTGGAGGACGTCGTCGAAGACGGCGATCGACATCGCCAGCGTGACCTTCACCTGCTTCGAGGCCTCGGCGAGCAGAGGGAGGTCCCGTCGAAGCAGCGTGCCCTTGGTGAGGATCGAGAAGGGTGTGCCGTTGTCGGTGAGGGCCCCGACGATGTCGGGCATGAGGCGGTACCGACCCTCCGCGCGCTGATAGGGATCGGTGTTCGTCCCGAGCATCACGGGCTCGCGCGCCCACGACCCCCGGCGCACCTCGGTGCGCAGGACGTCGGCCACGTTCACCTTCACCACGATCTGCGAGTCGAAGTCGGCCCCGTAGTCCAGGTCGAGGTACTCGTGAGTCTTGCGAGCGAAGCAGTTGTGGCTGATGACGCCGTTCGCGACGAAATCCTCGGTGTCCGTCGTGATGTCGATCATGTCGATGTCGTAGCCGATGTCCTCGATGCTCACGACTCTCACGTCCACGCTGGTCTCGACCGTTGTCCCGCAGACATCGAGTGTGCGCGTGATGGACGGGTGGGCGATATCGAAGAATCGTTGTCTCGAGGCGAGCCCTCCGCGCAGGCGGACATCCGACACAGTGCCCGGGCGAGAGGGTTCGCGAACGGTATCGAATCGGAACGCGGCGAAGGCCTCTTCGGCCAACGAGAGAAGTTCGTCGTTCGCGTTGCTTATGCGCAGGATTTCGCCCGAGTCAGAGCCCTTCGCGTCGAAGATGCCCCCGAGGAAGCCAGCCATCCACTCCCGGCTTCGCGTCCGCGGTATCGCGACGTAGTCCTCGAGGCGCGCGACATCGTCCGTCTTCGCCGTGTGAAGAGCCGTCATGGGCCGGCGATGAGCGGGCACGGAGACGGGGCGGACCATCGTGACGATGCCGATCTGTTCGAGAAGCTCCTTTGCGAGATCGAGCGCCTCACGATCGGCCAGGGCGAGGCGAAATCGGTGGATTTCTCGGACTCGATTCTCGTCGTCGTGGGTCTTGTGGGAGATCGCCGCGTCACCGCGCACCATGCCCGTCAGATACCCTTTGCGCCAGTCCGGATCCGGCGCTTCCACGGAGGGAGGGGCGCCCGTTCCGAAACCCTGCAGACGGTTCGACACCGTGAGGTGGGGGCGCTGTCGGCCCGCGACGGGGGAGTCGGTGACGTGTTTCCATCCGTGCTCCGTCAGGAACCGGTGGTCTGCGCTGCACTCGATCTCGGTGCCGTCCGCGAGGGTGACGCGATGGAGGCGTTTGCGAGTGCTCCACTTCGCGCGAACGGTCGTTCGCACATAACGGCGGTCTCGCGATCCCCCCTCGGTGCCGATGATCTCGTCTCCGACACGGATCTGCGACAGGGGGACCCGTCGGCCGTCCGCTTTCAAGATGAGGGTGTCCGGGGACAGGCAATACGAACACGCATGGCTGCAGCCGCGATAGGGGTTCACGGTCCAGTCGAACGGCATGGCCGAGGCACCGGGGACGCGATTCAGCGCGCTCTTGCAGAGCACCTCGTGAAACGTCATCCCGGCGAACTCCGGCGTCGTCACCGAGCGGACGAGGCCGTCCATCCGCTCCATGCCCGGGAGCGCCGCCGTGTCGTCCACCCCCAGCTGCTGACCCTGCCATCTCATGAGAACAGTCGAACACATGTTCGACGATCCGGCAACACCGTGCCTGGTCCTTTCGAGTCCAGGTTCGAGACCCGCGCCCCGACCCCACCCGGGTCGACCGTTCAGGATGCACCAGCGACAATGGAGGGGTGACAAGCCACGACCCCGAGACCTCGCCCCGCCGCGCCGCGCGCGCGGAGGCCGAGCGGCTCGCGACCGCGGCCCTCACCCTTCCTGATGTCGTCGCCGACGACGCCTTCGCCGCGGCATCGACACGTCGCGCGCTGCGCCGCGATGCCGACGCCCCTCAGGAAAGAGCGTCCGAGACCCGTGGCATCCGTCGACTCGCTCCCGTCCTCCTCCGACGCCGCCTTGCGGGGGTGGCCGCGGCCGTCGTCGTGATCGCCGGGTGCGCCATCGCGGTCGGTGCTGCCGCCTCGGGGGGTTTACCCGAGTCGGCGAGCGATGCCGTCGCGCAGATCGCGGGCCCTCCGGCCGTCGCCGACGACGGCATCCCCGTGCCCCAGCTCGCCGCCGTCGCCGCCACGGCGACACCGTGCGACGATCCCGCCTTCACGACCGCGCTCGCCGCGGGGGACGACGCCGCCGTCATCGACGCCGCCGGTGGCGGTGGGGCCTTCCGCGCAGCGGTGGCATCCGGGATCGCCCCCTGCGTCTCGCTCTCCGACCCGAACCGCGAGTGGCTCGTCGTCAACAAGCAGCGCCCGTACGACCCGGTCGACTACCAGCCCGGCGACCTCGTCATGCCCGCCGATGTGCGCGCCCTCGAGGACTCGGCCCTGCGTGCTCCCGCCGCCCGCGCTCTCACCTCGCTCGTGAAAGCGGCGGCCGACGCCGGCGTCGGCGAGATCGGCTACCTCAGCGCCTACCGCTCGTACACGACGCAGAAGTCGACCTACGCCGGGCGGGTGGCAGTCGGGGGTGTCGCCGAAGCGGATCGAGAGAGCGCGCGGCCCGGCTACAGCGAACACCAGTCGGGGATGGCCGTCGACATCGTCCCGTGCAAGGGCTCGTGCAAGACCCTCGACGACGTGGCGGCGTCGCCGCAGGGCGCGTGGGTGCGCGATCACGCGTGGGAGTACGGCTTCATCACCCGGTACGCCGAGGGTCGCGAGAGCGTCAGCGGTTACGAGCCCGAGGCCTGGCACCTGCGCTACATCGGCCCGGAGCTCGCCCGCGCGTATCACGAGGGCGGTTTCACCACCCTCGAGGAGTTCTTCGGGCTGCCGGCCGCGCCGACCTACTGACTCAGTTGACGACACCCGCGCTGCAGGTCTGCTGCGCGGCGCTCGAGCCGGTGATGGCGGGTGGGAGGGCGATGGCGCCCGTGCGGGGATCGACCTCGCCCGGCTCGACCGCGGGATCTTCCGTGGGCGACACCTGCTCTCCCGGGGTCGGTTCGGCGATGACCGTACCGTCGTTGACCGACACCCCTCCGGTCACTTCGATGGAACGGTTCTCGCGCAACGCGTCCCAGAGCACCTCGGCCGCGGCGTCGTCGGGCTCCACGCGATTGGCATCCGAGCGGGCGGTGACGGTCGGATACTGAACGAAGACGATGTCTTCGAACGGCACGTCCTTCACCGCGGACGCGACCTGGACGAGGGTCAGCGGATTCGTCAGGCTCTGCGTCGGCGTGACGTTTCGAAGGCCCGTCGAAGCCAAGCGCAGCACCGTCGAGGGGTTCGACAGCACCTCCTCGCTGACGAGCTTGCGCGCCAGGCGAGACATGTACTGCTGCTGATTGCTCACGCGGGCCAGGTCGCTGCCGCCCACTCCGTATCGGGTGCGGAGGAACTGCAGCGCCTCGAGGCCCTGGATGGTCCGCGGTCCCGCTTCCCAGTCGATGCCCGTGTTCGCGTCGCGCATGTCGCTCGCGAGGCAGATCTCGACGCCGCCGATCGCGTTGGTGATCTCGATGACGCCGCCGAAGGTGACCATCGCGCCGAATTGGATCTGCTGGCCGCTCATGTCGGAGATGGCGGTGATCACGCACGAGAGTCCGCCGTAGGTGTAGAGCTCGTTGATCTGCAGGGTGCCGCCGCCGAAGCGACCCCCGTCGGCGGTGTCGCACGCGGGGGCGTCGAAGATGAGGTCGCGCGGGAACGAGACGACCGTGACCTTCCGGGGCTCTTCCGAGATGTGCAGGAGAATGTTCACGTCGTTCAGGCGTCCGCCCGCGTCCGCACCCCCGCACCGGTCGCCCAAGAGGGCGATGAGCTCTTCTTCGCATTCGTCGATGCCGACGAGCATCATGTTCACCCCGCCCGAGAGCGCCCCGAGGTCGGGCGGGACGGCCGGCTGGTTCTCGACGACGACGGCCTCTTCGACGAAGTCGGCCGTGAGGTCGTACGCCGTGTACGACACGACTCCGATCGCTGCGACGACACCGACCACCGCGGCGACGGCGAGGAGCTTCGCGAGCTGGCCGAGCGGGTTCGGCGAACGCAGGCGGGCGTGCTGCGCGACGGTGCGACGGCGCCGGGGCATGGCTCCTCCTCGGGTTTCGTCGAGTCTAGGGGGACGGGATGCCGAGACCCCGGCGCGACGCCTGGCGGGGCGGGCCGACGATCGTCGTTTTCGGACGCCGTCCAAACTGAACGTTGGTGATGAAAGCGCTCTGAGTTATGTTTGTGCAACGCGCGCCACCGTTGCCGCGCAGATCGCTCAATTCATCCCCCCGTTTGGAGCGCACGATGGGTCGAACCCTGCGTTCGGTCGCGGCCATTTCCCTGGCCGGACTGTTCACCGTTGCCGGAGCCACAGCCGTTCAGGCTGCCGAAGTGGGCGAGGGGGTGACGCCCCCCACACCCATCGAATCGGCCACCGGCCGGTACATCGTCGTGCTCGACGAGGCCCCCGTCGCCACCTACGACGGCGGCGAGCCGGGTCTCGACGCCACCAAGTCCGACGAGGCGCGGCTCGATACCGATTCCCCGCAGGTGCGCGAATACTCCGCCTTCCTCGAGGAGCGCCAGCAGAACGTCGCCGACGAGGCGGGCGTCCGCCCCGACAACTCCTACACGATCGCCGTCAACGGCTTCAGCGCGAGCATGAACCCGAACCAGGCGGCCAAGCTCGCCGCGACCAAGGGCGTGCAGAAGGTCGTCCCCGACGAGATCCGCCACCCGGTCGCGGTCCCGTCCACCGAGTTCCTCGGCCTCGAGGGCGACAACGGCGTCTGGAACCGGATCGGCGGCATCGGCTCCGCGGGCGAAGGCGTCGTCGTCGGCGTGGTCGACACCGGCATCGCCCCTGAGAACCCGGCGTTCGCGGGCGAGCCGCTCGGCACCGCCGCCGGTTCCCAGCCCTACCTCGACGGCAACGACGTGGTGTTCCGCAAGGGCGACGGCACCGACTTCCGCTCGCCGCGCGTGGCGGAGGGCAACGGCTGGTCGCTCTCCGACTACTCGACCAAGCTGGTCGGCGCGCGCTACTTCGACCAGGGTGCCGCGGCCACCGGGTTCACCTTCGAGGCCGACTACCGCTCGCCGCGCGACGGCGACGCGCACGGCTCCCACACCGCGAGCACCGCGGCGGGCAACAACGGTGTCGACGCCAGCGTGGAGGGCGTCGACTTCGGCGCCATCTCCGGGGTCGCTCCGGCCGCCAAGGTCGCCGCGTACAAGGCGTGCTGGGCGGGGCCCGACCCCCTCGTCACCACCGACGACGTCTGCGCCCTGAGCGACCTGCTCGGCGCGATCAACGCCGCGGTCTCCGACGGCGTCGACGTCATCAACTACTCGATCGGCGGTGGCGCCGCCACCACGACCCTCTCGCTCGAGGACCAGGCGTTCTTCAACGCCGCCGCGGCGGGCGTCTTCGTCTCGGTCTCGGCGGGTAACTCCGGTCCCGGCGCCTCGACCGCCGACCACGCCTCGCCCTGGTACACGACGGTCGCAGCCTCGACGATCCCCACCTACGAGGGAACCGTGAAGCTGGCCGACGGTTTCCAGGCCGCCGGTGCCACGGTGTCGGTCCGCGAAGGTCAGGACGTGACGGCTCCTGTGGTCTACGCGGGTGACATCGCGGCATCCGGAGCCGATCCCGCGGGCGCTGCGCTGTGCCTGATCGGATCGCTCGACCCCGCGAAGGCCGCGGGCAAGATCGTCGTGTGCGACCGCGGTCAGAACGCGCGTGTCGAGAAGTCGCAGGCCGTCAAGGACGCCGGCGGTGTGGGCATGATCCTCGTCAACGTAACCCCCGCCTCGGTCGACAACGACTTCCACTCGGTGCCCACCGTGCACATCGATGCCCGCTACCGCGACGCGCTGCTCGCCTACGTGCGCGGCACGGCCGATGCCACCGCGACCCTCGTGGGCGAGAACGTCACGGGTGTCGAGACGCCGACGCCGCAGGTCGCGGGCTTCTCGAGCCGCGGTCCCATGCTCGCCGACGGCAGCGACATCCTGAAGCCCGACGTGTCGGCTCCCGGTGTCGCGATCCTCGCCGCCGCAGCGAACGCCCCCGGCGCCACCCCGACGTTCGAGTTCCTCTCGGGGACGTCGATGTCGTCGCCGCACGTCGCCGGTCTCGGCGCGCTGTACTTGGGCGAGCGTCCGCTCGCGACGCCGGCCGAGGTGAAGTCCGCGATGATGACCACCGCGTACGACACCGTCGACGCCGAGGGCGCTCCCGCGCAGGACCCCTTCGCGCAGGGCGCGGGGCACGTGGACCCGACGAAGTATTTCGATCCCGGCCTGCTGTACCTCAACGGTCCGGCCGACTGGGCGGCGTTCCTGCAGGGCAAGGGCCTCGAGGACTTCGGCGTCGCCCCGATCGACGGCAGCGACCTCAACCTCGCGTCGATCTCGATCGGTTCGCTCGCGAAGCCGCAGACCGTCACGCGCACGGTCACCTCGACGAAGGCCGGCACGTTCTCGGCATCCGTCGACGTCCCCGGGGTGGATGCCACGGTCGAGCCGTCGACGCTCGAGTTCGGTGCGGCCGGGGAGCAGAAGACGTTCACCGTGACGTTCTCGCGCACGGACGCCGCGGCCGAGCAGTGGACGAGCGGCTTCCTCACCTGGGTCGGCGACGGCACTCAGGTGCGCTCGCCGATCGCCATCCGCCCCGCGACCGCCGAGGCTCCGGCCGAGGTCTCGGGTACGGGCCTGTCCGGCTCGACGAAGGTCGAGATCCTCCCGGGCGTCGGCGGAGAGCTGCCGCTGACGGTATCGGGCCTCGCGGCTCAGACGCTGCTGACCGACCCGGGCAATCCCGTCGAGGGTCACACCGGAAACCAGGATTCCGGTGACGCCGACGGCTATGTGCGGTGGACCGTCGACGTGCCCGAGGGGACGACTCTCTCGCGCTTCGACCTCGACTCGTCGGACGACACCGGGAGCGACCTGGATCTGTTCGTCTCGCGCGTGGTCAGCCCCGACGACCTGCGGTACTACGAGCGCTTCACCTCGGCGACGGCCTCGGCCGACGAGCGGGTGACGCTGCCGAACCCCACTGCGGGGACGTACCTCATCGAGGCCAACCTGTACTCGTCCACGGGACCGTTCACGTGGGACATGACCTACGCGAACGTCACCCCCGGCGGAGAGGGGCAGCTGACGGCGACGCCGAACCCGATCCCCGTCGAGCAGGGCGCGGCGGTGTCGTACGACCTGTCGTGGCAGGGACTCGCGGCGCAGACCCGCTACCTCGGCCTCGTGCGGTACGGCGACTCCGACGTGCAGACGGTGCTGACCGTCGACTCGGGCGAAGCCGCTCCGGCGATCGTCGATGCCCCGACGATCTCGGGCACGGCGAAGCTCGGACGCACCCTCACGGCCACCCCCGGCACGTGGAACCCGGCCGACGTCACCACGACGTACCAGTGGCTGCGCGACGGCGAGCCCGTGAACGGCGCCACGTCGGCGTCGTACCGCGTGCAGCGCGCCGACCTCGGGCGCGTACTCGCCGTGCGAGTCACGGCGACGTCTCCGGCCAACGGGCTGACGGCGACCGCCGACAGCGCCGGGGTGCCGATCGTCGTCGGGTCGTTCACGACGGTCACCGTCGACCCCTGGGTCGGTCGCACCGGCGACGCGTACACGCTGACTGTCAAGGTGCGGCCGCTCAGCGGTCCCGCACCCCAGGGCGATGTGACCGTCACCGTGGCGGGCAAGGACTACGTCGCAACCCTGCAGGACGGGAAGGCGACCATCGCCCTCGATCCGCAGACGCGCGGGGTCAAGCTCGTGAAGGCGGTCTACGGCGGCAGCGCGACGGTGGAGTCGTCACGCGCGAGCAGCGCGTTCATCGTGTTGCGGTAGCCATCGATCGACGCGGCGGCGCCCGGGCTTCGGCTCGGGCGCCGCGGTGTCGATCGGATCAGCTGCGGCGCCGACGCGGTGTGAGCTTCACCGCCGGCAGCGGCGGGGCCGGGATGCGCTCGGGCCCGTGGTCGATCACGGGCCCGAAGCGGGTCGTACCCGCTTCCCAGGCTTCGCGAGCTGCGACGATCTCGTCGTGCGATCGGCCCACGAAGTTCCACCACATGACGATGTCGGCCTCGAACGGCTCCCCACCGAGCAGGAACACGCGCGCATCGTCTTCGCTGCGCAGCTCGAGGTGGTCGCGGCCCTTTCCGAGGTAGACCAGTCGGGTGTGGTCGATGGATGCCGTGGGTCCCGCCTCCGGCGCAGAGCCCGGGCGTCTCGCCGCGTCGGCGTCGACGGCATCCATTCCCGTCACCGCCTCGACGGTTCCCGTCATGCCGTAGACCGCGTACTCCCAGTCGAGGCGGAGGGGGATGCGCACCGCGACTCCCGCAGGCAGGCGTAGTTCGGCGCCGACGAGGGGGGTGTGTACGGTCGCGGGCGAAGTGGTCCCGCCGAGCTCGCCCATCACGACGACCGCGTCGGCGCCCTCGCCGAGATCGAGCACGGGGAGGTCTTCGTGGCGCTCGAACGCGGGCTCGCCGTGACGACGGGACTCGGGAAGCGCCACCCAGAGCTGCAGGGCGTCGAGCGGGATCGGCCCCTCGCCCACCGAGTACTCGGAGTGCGCGATGCCGGCGCCGCTGGTCATGAGGTTGAGGGCCCCGGGGCGCACGACGACGTCGCTGCCCACGGCATCCCGATGTCTCACCTCGCCGACGATCGGCCACGTCACCGTCTGCAGACCGATGTGCGGGTGCGGTTCGACGCGCATGAGGGTGTCCTGCGGGCCGAAGCGGTCGAGGAAGCACCACGCGCCGACCATGGGCAGCGCGCGGTGGGGGAGGGTGCGGTGCACCTCCATGCCGCGCACGCCGCCCAGCGGCACCTCTCGCGCCGCCACCACGAGGGCGCGCGGGCCGTCGCAGTCGACAGGTCCCTCGGCCTCGGGGGGAGCGACGTCGAGCCGGGTCACGCGGGTTCGCCGGGTGCCGCCGAGTCGGCGGCGTCGTCGTCGTTCGGCCATTCGACCACCAGGCCGGCCACGTCGTGCTCGCGCAGGTAGTGCGCCACGAAGGGGCACGAGGGGATGACGCTGCCGCCGCGTCGGGCGAGGTCGGACAGCGCTTCGCCGGCGAGGGCCGAGCCGAGGCCGCGGCCCTTGAACGACGGGTCGATCTCGGTGTGGGGGAGCACGGTGTGGTCGTCGTCGATCGCGCGGAACTCGAGGAAGCCGCCGAGCTCGTCGCCCACGTGGATCTCGTAGCGGCGGGCGTCGTCGTTGCGGGTCACGGTCAGTTCGTCGGCCATGGGGTCTCCTGTCGTCGGTAACGACAGCAACGTACGTGCGCGTGTGGGTGTTCCGCCATCCCCGCGGAATACCCGAGGGAGTTTGCTACGACGCCTCGCGCGAGCGGTGCCGCCGCACGGCGGCGCGGTTGGCGCAGCGCACCGAGCAATAGCGCTGACGACCGTTGCGGGTGACGTCGACGACGACGTTCGTGCAGGGATCGGCCGCGCAGCGGGAGAGGCGGTTCATGCCGCGCGTGACCAGGTGCAGCGAGGTGCCGACCGAGATCACGGCGGCGAGCACGCGGGGCAGGGCCTCGTCGCTGTCGCGATAGTGCAGGTGCCACCCCTCGCCGTCGTGATCGGTGAGGCGCGGGTAGGCGGTGACGGCTGCCATCTGGGCGTTGAGCAGGGCCGCCCGCGCGTCGGGATCGGTCTCGTCGACGACGTGCAGCCAGTCGTCGATGACGGCCCGGGTGCGCTCGTGATCGTCGGATGCCACGGGGAAGGTCATCGTCATGCCCATCTCGATCGTGCGGCGCTCGATGCCGTCTCGATCGGCGGGCCAGTCGTTCGCGAGCGACGCGGCGAGGAGAACCGCGTACTCCCCGTAAGGGTTGAGATGCATAACGGCATTACATCACGCTGGATCCATGACCGCTTCGCGCACGATTCCCCTGGTCCCCTCGGCATCCGTCCACGAACACGCGTGGATGACGGAGTCGGTGCACCTCACGAGCGACGGGCGCGTGCGGTACGTGCGATGCGCCGGCTGTTCCGTACGACGCGTGGACGTCGACGCGGTCGCGGTTGCTCCGCCGACGGCACTGACGCGCGAAATCGGCTGACGCGGCGCCGCACCGCACGGTAGCGTCGAAGCAGACTGCTGACGGGGGACGCATGCTTGTTCTGAGCCTCATCGCGGCGATCGCGTGCGCGATCCTCGTGCCGGTGATCGCGCTGCACGTCTGGTACGCCATCGGGCTGTCGCGCGTCTTCGCCACGCACGGGGGTGAGCCCTGGCGCGCCTGGATCCCGCTGGTCAACGAGGCCGAGCTGTTCCGCCTGGGGCGGCTGGACCCGGTCCGCGCCGTCCTGCTCGTGGTCCCCGGCGTCAACATCTACGGTCTCGTGCTCAAGGCCACCGCCGCTCACCGCATCGGCCAGACCGCGGGGCGCGGGGCCGGTACGACCGCCCTCGCGGTGATCTTCCCGCCCGTGTGGGCGACGATCCTCTCGGCACGCCCTCGAACGGATGCCGCGCCTGCCGGCGACACCGCCGACGAACGTCCGATCGTTCTGAGTGAGACGGCATCCGGCCCGATCACCACCATTCCCGGGACGAGCGCGGCCGAGGTCGCGACCGCCGGTCGGCGCCGCTCGACCGCCGCCGTGGTCGAGCCGGTCGCGGTGCCCGTGCTGCCCGGGCCGGTCGACATCGACGAGGACCTCGAGCGCACGTCCCTCCACCCCTCGCGACGCCGGTCGACGGCTGCGGAGGACGCCGATCCGGGCGTCGTCCCGGCGGGCGCGGCGCACACGCCCGCGTCGAACGGGGGGTCCGAGCCGGCGCTGACCCGCGCACCGGCGACACCGATCGCTGCCGCGGCCCTCGACACGGGGGCGGCGGGGGTCGCGGCTCCCCCGTCTGCGTCGGCACCTGCTCCGGCGTCTCCGGCTGCGGCTCAGCCCGCTTCCGCAGCCGCCCCCGGCGCGCAGGCGCCCACGGCTTCCGCGCCCGCAGAGGCCGCTCCCGCCGCGACCTCGTCGCCCGTTCCGGCCGCTGCGCCCGCGCAGCAGGCTTCCTCCGACGCGTCTGGGGCGCCCTCGCCCGATGACACCGGCTTCGACCGTGTGGCCGAGACCACGGACGCCACGGCCGCCCCTCAGACCGACGGCGATGCGGCGGCGGCTCCCCTCGACGAGCTGACGCAGACGGCCCGTCCGCGCTCGCGTCGGCGCGGCGAGTGGACCCTCGCCCTACCCGACGGCAGCCGCGTCGCGCTGACCAGTCGCACGGTGATTCTGGGGCGCAAGCCGGGGAACGGCGAAGACGCGGTGCAATACATCGCCGTCGCCGACGACACCCGGACGATGTCGAAGCAGCACGCACGACTCGAATGGACGGTCACCGGCTGGAGCATCACCGACCTCGACTCGACGAACGGGGTGACCCTCATCCACGACGACGGGCGCACCGAGCGCGTTCCGGGAGGTGCCTCCGCGATCGCGACCTCGCGCTTCCGTCTCGGAGACGCGCGTGTCGAGCTGCGGCCGGCGACCGTCTGAATTCGACGGCGACCGATTCACGGATCGTGCCGATGGGGCTCGCGGCCGGTGGGCTCCTGCCGCCGCTGAGCTATTCCTGCTCTTCGGGCCCGTAGAGCCCGCGGCCCGTGGGGGCGGCGCGGCGGGGAGTCGCCTCTTCGCGGCGACGGCTGACGTAGATCGCGAGAGCACCGATCGCGCCGAGTGCGACGAGTCCGGCCACGCCGATGCCCGTCGCGGTCGTGATGGCCGCGGCATCCGGTCCCGGTCCGATGACCACCGAGACCGCCTCGGGGGTCGCGGTGGGGGAGGCGGAGGGGCTGGCGGCGACGAAGGGACTCTTCGGACCCCGCAGGCCCGTCCCCGGAACCATCACGATCGCGTCGTAGGGCTGCACGACGCCCCATCCGGAGATGTTGGAGCGCGTGTCGGGCTGCGCGCGGACGGCGGTCGCCTCAAGCCGGTACGCCCACTGGGCGGGGGTCTCGGTGGGGTGCGCGGACGCCACGAGCGCCGCGGCGGCCGATACGTAGGCCGTGGCCCAGCTCGTCGCGGGTTCGTCGGCCCCGACGACGCAATCGCCGCCCAGAGGCCATGACGAGGCGACCGCCTGACCGGGAGCGGAGAGGCTCACGTGGGGGCCGTGGATGCTCGCCTTCGTGACGACGCCGCCCGAGCCGACGGCGGCGACCCCGATGACGCCGGAGAAGCCCGCGGGGTAACGCGCGCCGTCCTTGTCGTCCTGCTCGGGGGAGTCGTTGTTCGAGCGGTTGCCGGCGCTCGCGACGACCAGGCTGCCGCGTTGCTGCGCGTAGGCCACGGCGTCCGCGAGGGCCGCGTTCTTCTCGCTCGTGCTGATCGAGACGTTGATGATCTGCGCGCCCCGGTCGGCGGCGTAGCGGATGCCGTCGGCCATCCGCGCGGTGTTCGGGCCGAACCCCGCCTCGACGAGCTGTTTCTCGATGCCGGCGTAGACCCGCACGGGCAGGATCTTCGCGTCGGGTGCCAGCCCCTCGACTCCTGAACCGGAGATCAGCTGGGCGGCGATCTGACCGGCGATCACGGTGCCGTGCGCGTAGTTGTCGGTGCGTCCGGAGGCGTCGGTGCCGTCGGGGACGAGGTTGACGCCCGGAAGCACCGACGCGTCGAGGTGCGGGTTGACCGCGACGCCCGAATCGACGACGGCGACGGTCACGCCCGCCCCGCGGGTGAGGGGCCACGCCGACGAGCTCTGCAGCGACGCGAGCGCGGTGGGCGCGTCGGGGATACGCGTCGAAGCGGTGCACTGGCTCTGCGTCGTCGCCGTCCGCACGTCGATCGAGGGACCGACGGCGGACGCCGGCGACGGGATACCGATCAGCACCACCCCCGCCGCGGCAGCGAGGGCTACGAGGCGAGCGGCGCGGGAGCGCAGGGTCACTTCGTCTCCGGCGTCTGCTGCGCCGCGCTCTCGCTCAGCGAGGGGCCGGTGCGCAGGAGAGCGGTCCACCCATCGGGGATCGAGCCGACGTCGTTCGTCGAGTAACCCAGGCGCGCGATGGTGTCGTCGGTCGCACCCGGGAGGGGGAACGCCGTGCCCGTGGCATCCACCAGTGTCAGGATGCTCGTGTTGTCGGCGCCTCGTCCGCCGGCGCGCACGAGAGCCCCGTGGCTGGGATCGACCCGGATGCCGGCGGTGACGGCGGTCGAGGTCGGTTGCGTGGCCAGGGTCGTCGTGGCCTGGCCCTCGCCGGCGGTGAGCACGGCGCAGGGACGCTGACCCGAGGGGACGGTCTCGAATCCGACTCGGGGCCACTCGTCGCCGAGGCCCTGCGTCGCGGTGGGGAGGCTGCGGATCTCGTCCGCGGTCACCTCGGTCACCTTGCCCTTGAGGGCTTCGCCGCTGCCCAACTGGTACAGCTGCCAGGCGAGGGGCGAGAGCGATTCGAGCACGCCGCCGGTCTGCACGAGGAAACGCTCGTCTTCTGCGGCGCCGGCCTGTCGGATGACCTGGCCGACGCGCAGTGAGGTGTTCGCGACGGGCTGGCCGTAGTTCTGCAGCGTGATCGGGGTGAGGGCCGTACCGGCCGTGAACAGGTCGAGCCACGACGCCGGCACGGTCACGGGGGAGAGGGACGAGATCCCGGCGGCGCGGAGTACGGCGTCCGCCACCTCGCTCGAGACCGCGAAGCTCCGGCCGCCCTGCACCACGTGCAGGATGCCGTCGACCGATACGACGACCGCGCGGTCGGTGGCGGGGGTCGGGCCCGCGGCCGCGGAGATGCGCACGTCGAGACCGGCGTCGTCGGAGACGCAGGCGCTCCAGCCGGTGTTGATGAGCCCTGAAACCGGAGGCAGCTCGTCCGGAGCCCCGGTGATGCCGACGGTGTCGCCGACGGGGGTACCGCCGAGGGTCGATGAGTCGGTGGAGATGACGCCGTACTCGTTCGCCGGGAGCAGCAGGCGGGCGCTGGCCGTGTTGATCACGGGGTGCAGCACGCCGTCGACGGTGACGAAGCGGGCACCGGTGTCGGACACGAGGACGAGCTTGCCGTTCTCCCAGCCGGTCGGCAGGCCGGGGCGGATGAGCCCGTAGAAGACGCCGACGAGCACCACGATCACGGTGAGGGCGATCGCGGCGATGACCGCGCGCAACGGCGAGCTCGGCTGCAGCTCTTTACCGCCGGGGGCGCCGCTGACGAATGCGGTGAGGAGGCGGCGGCGCGAGAAGTTCTGCGCCTCGATCAGGTCGCCCTTGGTGGCCATGCGTCAGGCCAGACCGGACGAGATGACCGCGAGGGGCAGGAGCGCTGCCAGGACGAGCAGCTCGGCGGTGTCGGCGAGGCGGATCAGCCGCAAGCGCGTCTTGGGGGCGAGCAACGTGACCGTGACGACGCAGACGGTGGCGATGGCCAAGACGACGAGGATGCCCACACGCAGACCCGGCTGGGCGAGCGAGGCCACGACCCCGGCCACGACGAGACCGATGATGCCGGTGGCCATGACGGTGAGCACGCCGGAGCGGGCGAAGGTCTGGCGTGAGGGGAACATCATGCCCGCGAACGCCAGGGCACACACGAGAGCGCCGGTGGCGTTCTGCGCGGCGACGAGAGGAGTCGCCACCAGGATGGCGGCGGCCAGGGCCAGGCGCAGTCCCATCAGGACGCGCTTGCCCTGTGCCACGCGGGCGGCCACGTCGTCGGCGTCGATCGGCTGCGGGTCGGCGAACATCTCGGCGTCGCTCTGGGGCGACACCACGCGAAGACGCGTGGTGCCGATGGCCAGCCAGGGCAGCGCCCCCGCGAGCGTGGCGACGACGCCGACCATCAGGGTCCAGACGGCGGGGGCGGGGAAGAAGGCGGCGAGGGTTCCGGTGACGCCCAACGCTCCGCCGGCCACGAGGGGCGCGAGCTGCAGCTCGGCCCGCTCCCGGGTGAGGGCGAGCGAGACACCGGCGATGACGAAGGCTCCGCCGCCGGCGGCGGCCATCGGCAATCCCCACATGTCGAGGGAGGCGGGCATCGCGATGAAGCCGGCGACGGCGGCGAAGAGGGATGCCGCCATCCCCAGGCCCTGACCTGCCTCGCGCTGCCCGAGTCGTGAGACGACCGCCGAGACGACGAGCAGCACGACGGCTCCGCCGCCCGCGACGAGAGCGCCGAAGGGGAGGGCGCGACCGGCCGCGAGCAGGAGGACGGCGCACACGCCGAGCAGCGCGAGGCTGACCGCGAGGGCTGTGCGCGCGTTGTCGCGGGTGGTCCAGGGACGGTTCTGCTGGCTGGTGGCGTCGATGACGGCCTCGACGATGTCGTCGTAGACGCGCGGCTGGGCGACGAGACCTCCGCGCACGAGGGTCAGCACTTCGCCGTCGACGATGCCCTGCGCCGCGGCCCCGCGAGACGGGTCGACGCTGGTGCCGTCCGAGCGCTGGAGCGCGTACCCCGCCGAGGTCATCGACGGATCGAGCACGCCGAGGGACCGGGCGAAGCCCGGGAGGAACTCGATCACCGGCACCTGCGCCGGAATCGCAATGTCGAGCCTGCGTCCCTCGCTCTGCACCGACAGCCGCAGCAGCGCTCGTGTCGCATTCATGACGTCAGCCATCTGCGGCCCCCTCTTTCCGGACCGAAGCCCCCTGCGGTCAGACCCCGAAATCCTATCGGTGGGTCAGGGGTCGGATGTCAGTGGAAACGCGCCGCCGACGCACGATCGGCGGAGACGTAGTCGTCGGCGATCGAGTCGGTGGCGTTCGAGATGCGTTGGAGCACGTCGCGCATCTGCTCGAGCGTGGCGCTCCACTGCTGCTGGGCGTTGTTGTACGCCGCCTGCGCGGCGCCCTCCCACTGTCCCCGCAGGCGAGCGACCTCGCTGTCGAGGCCGCCCAGGGTCGCGTCGATACGCGCACTCTCCGAGCGGAGTCGGGCAGCCGCAGCGTGCAGCGATTCGGGCGTGACACGGAAGTCGCTCACGACTGGCCTCCCAGCATCGTTCCGAGACCGTGGATGGTCGTGCGGTGCTCTTCTTCGACGGCTTCCTGGTCGCGGGCCGTGGCCTGCAGCGCGGCACTGAGGGTGATGAGCACGTCGTTCAGCTTCCGCGCGCCCGCCGTCCACTCCTCGACGAGGATGCCGTACGAGCTCGCCGCGTCGCCCGACCAGTTGCCGCGCAGCTCGTCGAGTTCCGCGAGCACCCGCCTGGTGCTGTCGGCGATGTCGGCGTGCGCGCCGTTCACCACCTCGGAGCCCCGGGCAAGGGCTCCCTCTTCCGCGGAAATGCGGTCAGACATGTCGTGTTCTCCTGTCGGAACCGTTCAGTGTGTCGAAAGACGTGATCACTCGTCGCGTCCGCCGGCCTGGGCGTTCTCGGACCGGGGGCCGATCTCTTCATCGTCCTCCATGCGGGGCGCGATGGGACCGCCGAGCCCACGAGATGCCTCGTCGCGACGGTCGGAGCGCGAGCCAGGTCCGCCCATTCCGCCGACGCCGCGGCTGCCGGCACCGGATCCTGCGCCGCGGGCTCCGCCTCCGGCGGCTCCGCCGCCAGCCGCGCCGCCGCCAGCCGTGCCGCCAGCGCGCATACCGGCACCCTTGGCCGTCGATGCCGCGGGTGCGCCGCCGCCGGCGGCACCGCCCATTCCGCCGACGCCGCGGGTTCCGAGGCCGGAGCCGGCTGCGGCGGTCTTGCCGAGCAGGCCGCCCGATCGCCCGGCTGCGCCGGATGCTGCCGTGCCGCCCGCACCGCTGAACAGGCTGCCTCCGGGGGCACCCGCGCCACGCGCGATGCTGCCGAGTGCGGCCGCGCCGCCGCCGCCGGCGATCAGGCCCGCACCGAGACCGGATCCGATGCCCGCTCCGGCGCCGCCGGAACCGGAACCGCCGAGCAGACCTCCGCCGGGGGCCGAGGGGATGGTCCCGGGCAGGTTCGGGGTGCCGATGATCGAGCCGTCCGGAGTCGGCTCGGGCTTGATGGTGTCGAGGTCGATGATGGGGGTGGTGCCGTGGATCGGGCCATCCGGTCGCGGCCCGATGACCCCCGGCTGCGGCATCGCGTGGTAATCGGGCTGCGAGTTGCCATTGTCGTTGCCACCGGGGGTCGCGACGGGGGACGTGTCCCAGTCGGGGTACTGCTCGAAACTCCGTCCACCGGAGCGTCCGCCGCCTCCACCCCCGCCCCCACCGGTACCGCCTCCGGTTGGCTCGACGGTGTCAGTTTCGGAGAAGGTGAAGTTGAGTGGTGGGGGGTCGCTGACCTGGACGGCATCCATCTCGTCGGAGAAACCCTCCATAGCGGAGCGCGCGGCGGCCTCCCGTTGATCGGACAGATAGCCGTTGATCAGCCCGACGGCCCCCTCTCCCGCGAGGAAGGAGATCGGTCCCAGCATGAGAGTCGCGCCGGTAGCAGCGCCACGGACCGCAGCTTCCTGACCCCCGGAGAGCGAGCCGGAGGGGAGTGTGTCGAGCGCATCTCGCGCGCGTGATCGAACGTCGTTGGCTTGATCAAGCCGCTGAGCGAGCTCGTCCTCGACGTAGGTGACTTGCTGAGCGATCTGTCTCGCAGCGGCACTGAATCTCGCCCGAGCGGCAGATCCGGCCTCTCCTGTGATGCCGGGGTCGCTTGCGACGCGGTTCAGAACCTCCCGCAATGCGTTCAAGCCGTTGACGAGTGAGCCTCGCGTGGGAACGTCCCACGGCTGGCCTCCCTCGGCGAAGTTCGTCAAACGCTGTTCCCAGGTACCGGTCACGGCGATGTCCCCTTTCTCGCCTTACGGCGTTGAGTGACGATGATGAGCACGGTGATGACCGCCGCGATGAGGACAAGGGCCACGATCCCGATGACGGCCCACATCACGAGGGATGAGAAATCGAAACCGCTGGTCGGGCTGTCATCGGCGTATTGGTCGAAGCTTCGGCCTCGATCCGGAGCCACATATCCGTTCGTCTTAGCTGCCGCGATCTGATCGGCTGTCGGAAACCCTGCGCTCTTATTCATGAGAGGTGTCTCATCGGGGAACGTCGTCGGGTCGACGGCGAGCAGGGTCGGGAGCCACGCCGCTCCGTAGCCGAAACCGTCTTCCGTCCGAGAGGGCTCGTGTCGTTCGCCGTTCGTCGTTGCGAGCATCGCCTGGATCAGTTGATTTCCCGTGCTCTCCGGAAACTTCTGAGCCGCGAGCGCAAGCATGCCTGCGACTATGGGAGATGCATTCGACGACCCGGTGGCCGTCGCTGATCCGTCCCACCCGGATTCGGTACCGATCTCTGGGAACCGGTCGCCCCCGGCGACCACGGTCGTTTGTGGAATGATCCAGGGTGATCCGTCCGCACTGGTCTGTAGGGCTCCGTCCGGTCCGATCGCAGATACGGCGACGACCCCATTCAGCGAGTCTCCGCCATCGGTGATCGGTGCGCCGAGCAATTCAGCGGCGCTGGGATTGGCCGTCGCAGAAACAAGTGCCACTCCCCGGGCGATGGCGTACGCGATGGCAGGTGCGTCCGCTTCGTGCCGCTCCATGCCTACCGCCGTGTAAACGATCTTCGCGCCGTCATCGACCGCGAGCTTGACGCCATAGCCCCACGCGGTCATATCCGTCTCGGTCGCTGAATCTGGGTAGCACGGGCGATCGTCCGGGCCGTACCCATAGAAAGTGACCTCAGCGTCGGGAGCGATCCCGCGAACTCCCCCGGATCCTGTGCCGTTGCCGATGAGCAAAGCTGTCATTGTCGTGCCGTGACGTGTGCCCTTGTCGGGGTTGGTAGACGTCATCGAAGGGTGGTCCTTGCATACCGGCTTGTCCGAGATGCGCAAATTCTGCCCTTCAAACACCGGAAGGGACGGGTTGATCTGCTCTTCCAGCACGGCCACCTTCACGCCGCGGCCGGTGATGCCCTCCGAATGCGCGGCATCAACGCCGTACTTGTCCCACCAGAAGTCGAGGCCGGTCGTCCCTGAGGTGGTCGCCGCCGAAGTCGGGGACGCAGCGCTCAGAGATATGAACCCGGCGACGAGGAGAACTGCTCCGAACGTTCGGAGCGGATGCCGCTTCACTGCAGGCCAAGGGCGCCGCGCACGCCGGCCTGCCCCCCGGCAGAGGCACCCGGCGAGACGCCCGCCGGAGGTGCCGTCGATGCCGCGTCGATGATCGCCGTGACCTGTTGTGCGTCGCTCGCATTCATCTCGTCCCGCTCCTCCAACGTCTGAACGGCCTGCGAGAGGGCAGCTGCGTTCTGCGCGATGTATTGCCTCACCTCTTCGACACGTGCACCGAGTGTCTCGGCACGGGTGCGGAGAAGCTGCGTGAACTGGGAGGCCGCAGGCTCGGTTCCATTGCCGTCGACGACGCTAATGATGGTCGCTGCGGGGAGCTCGTCGCTTGTTTGAACGACTTTGCTCACGTTCGCGCGAACGAACTCGCTGTCGAGCCGAATGACGGAGCCCATACTTCACTCATTTCTTCACGCGCGTGCGGCGAGCACGCGACGATGTTGCCGCGCGGAAAACTTGCGGCGGCCCTCACGGGCCGCAAGAGCCGGCGGCCGCCTCAGCGACCGCCGGCTCGAGACGACTCAGACGAAGCGGCCGGCGGCGGACTTGTCGGTCGAGGTGTAGCCCTGAGCGATCTCGTCGGTCTTGCCGGCGATCTGCTGCAGGAGTTCGTTCAGACGCGTGATGGACTGGGTCCACTGGGCCTGGGCCTGGTCGTACGCGGTCTGGGCGTCACCATCCCACGAGGAGCGGAGGGCGTTGACCTGCGACTCGAGCTCGTCGAGGCGGGTGCGGATGCCGGAGGCACCGTTGCGGATCTGACCCGAGAGCGCGATGACCTGCTCGGGACGAACGGACATGGACTGCATGAGAGTTCCTTCTTTCGTGTCGAGCGGGGTCAGCCGAGCAGGGAGCCCAGGTTGCCGATGGTCTGCTGGTGCGACTCTTCCGACGCGGCCTGGTCGCGCTCGGTGCCGCGGAGGGCGTCCTCGAGCGTGACGAGCACGTTGTTGAGCTTGGTGGTCTCTTCGTTCCAACGCTGCATGAGCTGCGTGTACGAACCGGCGGCTGCGCCGGTCCAGAAGCCGGCCACCTGGTCGAGTTCGGTGCGAACCTTGCGCACCTGCTCGTCGATGCCCGACTTGGCGGTGTTGACCGCTTCGGCCCCTCGACGAAGCGCACCCTCCTGGGCTGCGATGAGATCTGCCACTGTGTCTCCTCGATGTTCCTCCGGGCGCGCCCGGGCGTTGCGGATCGGTTACGCGCACGGGAATAGAGGACCCGCACACGGCGTCGGCGGAGGAACCGGAGCCCCCCACCGGACTTCGAACATACGTAAACCGGCCCCCCGGTTCAAGCCTCTTGCGCAATTTGAAAGATGACAAAACTCTCATCTTTATCCCCGGTGAACCGCGGAAAGGGCAACACGGGCCCGCGCGAGACGGATACGCTGGTGCGGTTGCGGCCCGTGGGCCGGAGGGCGCGAGAACGAGGGGGACCGTTGAGCGCGGAAGTGATGCAGGGGCGACGCGTCGCGTTGATCGACGGTGATTCCCGCTTCGATCTGGTGGTTCCGTTGCGAGCCCGCGTCGACGACGTGCTGCGCGCCGCCGGTTCCGACACCGCGCACGGCACTCGCGTGGTGGGCATCTCCGGCCGCGAGATCGACCGGGCGACCGTGATGACCTCGCTCGACGACGGCGTCATCCTCGTCCTCGTCGACCCCGGCGCCTCGTTGCCCGACGCCGTCGCTCGCGCCGCCGCGGCGCCGAACGCCAGGCGTGTCTCGGCCGTATGGTGGGTGCTCGCGGCGGGAGGCGGCATCCTGGCCCTGCTTCGTCTGGTCGGCGGTGACGGTCTGTCCCCCTCGGTGCGCGTGCCCGTTGCGATGCTGGCCCTTCTCGCGGCTCTCGTCGCGGGCGCCGTCTTCGCCCTGCGCGCTCGCTCGCGAACGGCGATCCTCGCCCCCGTCGTGGGCGTCATCGCGTTGGCGTTCGGCGGCGGGGTCGCCGTCGTCCCGGGCCTTCCTGCCGCCGCCCCCCTCGTCGCGGTCTTCACGGGGCTGCTCGCCGCCGCCGTCGTCGCCGGAGTCATCGGCGTGCTCGGGGCCACCGAGACGCTGCGCGCGCAGAGCCGTACCGCGACGATCGTCCTCGCGGTGCTCGCCGCCGTGTGGGGCCTCTCGCTGCTGATGCACCTCGATCCATCGGCGCCGGCGGCCGTGACTCTCGGCCTCGTGCCGGTCGCGCAACGCGTGCTGCAGTCGAGCCTCGTCGACGTGGCCCCGGGTACCTTCATCGACTACGGCCGCTTCCAGAGCACGCGGTGGACGGTGCGGCAGAACCTCCCCGACGAGGTGCGCACGATCGAAGCCGACGACGCCGACGCGCTGGTCGAGCGCTCCACGGCCCGCCTCACGATCGGCGTGGTGCTCCTGATCGCCGCCGGGGCTGCCAGTGCCTTCACCGCGCTGCCGACCTTCGACACCGACAACCCGGTCGTGCTCGGCGGGCGCATCGGGCTCGCCGCCACGGTCGTCCTCGCTCTCTTGCTCAGCTCGCGTCGCAGCACCGTGCCGTTCCTGCGCTGGGTGGAACGTCTGGGGGCTGCCGCCGTGGTGGTCGCCGTGCTGATGGCGTTGTTGCCGAGGGTGTCCTCCGACATGCTCGTCGTCTTCGCCGGCATCCTTCTGCTGGTCGGTCTCGGGTCTTCCCTGTTGGTCGTCCCGGTGGGTCGCGGACTGCGTTCTCTCGGCTGGTCTCGCACCGGCGACATCTTCGAGGCGCTGGCCACGGCCCTGTCTCTTCCGGCGGGCATGCTCGCCGCCGGAGCGGTGGAGATCGCGCGTGCGATGATGGCGACATGACGCAGCTGACGCCATTCGGCGCGCCCGCGACGGTGGGGGTGCGCATCGGAGCCTTCAGCGTCGACGCGGCCCTCGTGGTCATCGTCTCGGTCGTGGCATCCCTCCTGGCATCTCCCGTGTTGGGCGCGGCGGTCGCCGCCGAGGCATTACTCGGCCTGTGGATCCTGCAGGCGCGACGCGGCCTCACCCCCGGCGCCCTGCTCTTCGGTCTGCGCACCGCGCGCGTCGAGGAGCCCGTCGTCCCGGGCGCCGGCCGGGCCTTCGTCCGCGGCCTTCTCGTGGTGCTCGGCGGCTTCGTGCTGCTGGCCGGCGCCTGGGTCGTCGTGGCCTCGGCGGCGTTCGACAGATCGGGCCGTCGGCGTTCCTGGGCCGATCGTGCCGCGGGAACCGTTCTGCTGTCCGTTCCCCGCGGAAGACAGGCTCCGGATGCCGATGAGCCCCGCGCCCTGTCGGAGCCGACGGTGCAACGCACCGGCGCTTCCCGCGAGCCCCTGCGGATGGACGCCTCGGCGGCGGCCCTGCCTCTCGCGCCGGCCTGGGACGCCCCCATCGTCGCGATCGAGGCGCCCAGCGTCGCGGGTGAGCGGCCCGCGACCATCGCCCCCGAGCCCGCCGCCCCGACGCCGAGCGCTCCGGTGCGAACCACGGGTGTCGGCCGTGCGCAACTGCTCGTCGTCTTCGACACGGGGCAGCGCGAGCAGTTCGACCTGCCCGCGGCCGTGAACTTCGGTCGCGCCCCCGTGGCCGACCAGCCGAACGACGTGCTGATCTCGGTCGACGACCCGGACCGTCTGATCTCGAAAACGCACCTGCGCCTCGAGCATGACGGCGAGACGGCGTGGGTCACCGACGCGGGGTCCACCAACGGATCCGAGCTGATCGACGACGACGGCACCGTCCACGTTCTCCGCCCCGGTTCGCGCACCCTGCTCGAGGAGGGCACCCGCGTGCGCCTCAGCGAACGCGTCTTCACCCTGAGTCGTCTGATCGGAGGTCCGGTGTGAGCACGGGTCCGCGCATCGCCCCGCCGTCCCTGCCCAACGGGCGGATCGTGCTCCAGCCGCCGCCCGAGCTCGTCCCGAACGAGGGGGGCAGCGGCATCCTGACCTCCCTCCTGCCGATGCTCGGCAGCGTGGGCGCCATCGTGATGGTGACCATCTCGAACAGCGGGCCGACGGGCTTTCTCATCGGCGGCATGTTCCTGCTGTCGTCGCTCGGCTTCGTCGCGGTGAACGGATGGCGTCAGCGCGCCCAGCGCAACGCGCAGGTGCTCGGCAACCGGCGCGAGTACCTCGCCTACCTCTCCGACCTGCGCGACACCGTGCGCGTCGCCGCCCGCAAGCAGCGCCGTCACGGTGGGTGGATCATGCCGGCTCCGGCCGCGCTGCCCTTCATCGCCGAAGAGCGCTCGCGCGTCTGGGAGCGCCAGCCCGGCGACGAGACGTTCCTCCTCGCCCGCATCGGTGTGACCGACCAGCCGCTCAGCCTCACGCTCGAGGCGCCCGAGCTCCCGCCGCTGGCCCAGCTCGACCCGGTCGCCGCCTCGGCCGCGCACCGCTTCATGCTCACGCACGAGATGCAGCGCGACCTGCCGCTGGGCTTCCCCCTCGGCGACTACTCGCGCATCGAGCTCGTGGGCTCCGACGAAGACGCCGTCCGCAGCCTCGCTCGCTCGCTCGTGGCCTCCGCGGCCACTCTGCACGACCCCGAGGACGTCATCATCGCGATCCTCGCCGGTCCCGCGCAGATGCCCGCGTGGGACTGGGCGAAGTGGCTCCCGCACGCGATGTCCTCGCGCGTGCAGGACCGGCTCGGGCCCGCACGCATGATCTCGGCATCCCTCGACGAACTCGTCGACATGCTGCCGCCGCAGCTCTCCACACGTCCGCGATTCACGCCCGGTGGCGGGGTGACACCGCACGTGGTGCTGATCGTCGACGGCGTCGAGACCCCCACGAACAGCCCGCTCGTCGGGCTCGAGGGTGCGCAGGGTGTCACCGTGATCGACCTCCCCACGCGTTGGGACGAACTCGACGACCCCCACGTTGCCCGTGTCGCGCTCGCCGAAGCACCCGTGGTCGCGCGAGGCCGCCGCACCGAGAAGAAGCCCGTCTCTGTTCCCGCCGAGTTCATCGACGGAGCGGGTCGGGCCCAGACCTTCATCCCGGATGCCATGACCGTCGCCGAGGCCGAGGCCACCGCCCGACGGCTCATGCCGCTGCGGCCGGCGCCCATGGTCGTCGTCGATGCGCCGACCACGCAGGGTCAGCTGGAGCTCACCGAGCTCCTCGGCCTGCCCGATGTGCGGACGGTGAACTTCGACCAGGCGTGGACCCGCCGTCTCGAGCGCGACCGCCTGCGCGTGCCGATCGGCCAGGAGCCCTCGGGCGCGCCCCTCGTCCTCGACCTGAAGGAGTCCGCGTCGCAGGGCATGGGCCCGCACGGCGTGATGGTCGGCGCGACCGGATCGGGAAAGTCCGAGGTGCTGCGCACGCTCGTGCTGGCCCTCGCCATGACGCACTCTCCCGAACAGCTCAACTTCGTGCTCGTCGACTTCAAGGGTGGTGCGACCTTCGCCGGTATGGCCGAGATGCCGCACGTGTCGGCGGTCATCACCAACCTCGGCAGCGAGCTGGCTCTCGTCGACCGCTTCCAGGACGCCCTGCAGGGCGAGGTGGTGCGGCGGCAGGAGCTGCTGCGCGCCGCGGGCAACTTCGCGAACGTCGGCGAGTACGAGACGGCGCGTTTGGGCGGTCGGTCCGACCTCGCTCCCCTTCCGGCCCTCCTCGTCGTCGTCGACGAGTTCTCCGAGCTGCTGACGGCCAAGCCCGAGTTCGTCGACAGCTTCCTCAACATCGGTCGCGTCGGTCGATCTCTGCACGTCCACCTGCTGCTGGCATCCCAGCGTCTCGAAGAGGGCAAACTGCGCGGTCTCGACACGTACCTGTCGTACCGGATCGGTCTGCGCACCTTCTCGGCCGCCGAATCGCGGACGATCATCGGCACCCCCGATGCGTACACGCTGCCGCAGGAGCCCGGCGTCGGCTTCCTCAAGAGCGACACCGAGAACCTCGTGCAGTTCCGCGCGGCGTACGTCTCCGGGCGGCCGAAGGGCAACGCCCGTCTGAACATCGACGACCCCGAGTCGGAGGCGACGGGGCCCGCACGCGTCGAGGTCTTCACCGCTCTCGCCCAACCCGACGACGACCCGGTCGAAGAGACGACGGATGCCAGCCCCGCAGCCATCGCGACCCCGGCGACCGACAAGCGTTCGACCTTCCAGATCGCCGTCGACCGCATGAAGGACCGCGGTCCCGAGGCGCACCAGGTGTGGCTCCCGCCGCTCGCGGACCCCGCCCCGCTCGACGAGCTCATGCCCGACCTCGCGGAGGACCCCGCCCTCGGTCTCGTCTCGCGACGCTGGCGCGACGCCGGCGCCCTCACGGTGCCGATCGGTGTCGTCGACATCCCGCTCGAGCAGCGCCGCGACCACCTCACGGTGTCGCTCGGGGGTGCGGCCGGTCACGTCGCGATCGTCGGTTCGCCGCTGAGCGGCAAGTCGACCCTCGCGCGCACGCTCGTCTCGGCCCTGGCGCTGACGGGAACCCCGCAGGAGTTCCAGTTCTTCGTGCTCGACTTCGGCGGCGGTGGCTTCACCGCCATGCAGCAGCACCCGCACATCTCCGGTGTGGCCACCCGCACCGAGCCCGAGGCCGTCCGCCGTGCGATCGCCGAGGTCGAGGCCGTGCTCGATGCGCGCGAGCAGTACTTCCGCCGCAATGCGGTCGACTCGATCGAGACCTACCGCTCGCGTCGGCGCGAGGGGCGTCTCGATGACGGCTTCGGCGACGTCTTCCTCATCATCGACGGGTGGTCGACGCTGCGGTCGGAGTTCGAACCGCTCGAAGCGCGCGTGCAGACCATCGCCGCGCGCGGCCTGAGCTTCGGCGTGCACGTCGTCGTCACTGCGAACCGGTGGCTCGAAATCCGCGCCAACCTGAAGGACCTCATCCAGACGCGCCTCGAGCTGCGCTTGGGAGATCCCACGGACTCCGACGTCGACCGCAAGCAGGCGGCCAACGTGCCGGTGGGGCAACCGGGCCGCGGGCTTGCCACGTCGAAGCTGCAGATGCTCACTTCGGTCCCTCGCATCGACGGGTCGGACGACCCCTCGACCATCGCGGACGGCGTCGCCGACATGATCGGCAAGATCACGAACGCCTGGCACGGGGAGCCGGGTCCCAAGCTTCGTCTGCTGCCCGAGAACATCTCGCTCGACGAGGTGCGCGCTCTCGCCGAACCGGGGGATCGTCGCATGCTCCTCGGTATCGAGGAGGCGCAGCTGTCGCCCTTCGGTATCGACCCGCGCGTGGAGCCGCACCTCTTCGTCTACGGCGATTCGGGGATGGGCAAGTCGTCGTTCCTGCGCGGTGTGGCCAAAGAGATCCAGCGGCTGTACACCCCGGCCGAGGCGAAGATCTTCGTCGTCGACTACCGGCGCGCTCTGCTCGGCGAGATCCCCGACGAGTACCTCGGCGCGTACCTGACCTCTCACGACCTGGCCACGGGCGGCATGAACGACCTGTCGCAGTACTTCGCGACGCGCATCCCCGGGCCCGACGTCACGCCGACCCAGCTGCGCGAGCGCAGCTGGTGGAAGGGCGCCGAGGGCTTCATCCTCATCGACGACTACGACCTGGTCGCCACCAGTCAGGGCAACCCGATCGCGGTGCTGCAGCCGCTGCTGGCGCAGGCAGGCGACCTGGGGCTGCACGTCATCCTGACCCGTCGGTCGGGTGGGGCCAGCCGTGCCGCGTACGATCCGATCATCCAGCGCTTCACCGACCTGGGCGTCACCGGCATCCTGCTCGGCGGCAACCCGGAAGAGGGGGCGCTCATCGGCCGCGTGAAGCCGGAGCGGGCGGCGCCCGGCCGTGCCCAGATCGTCAGCCGCGAGCAGGGACTGCTCGCCTCCCAGCTGGTGTTCTCCCCGCCGTCGCACTGATCCGTCGTTCCTCCCCAGGAGCGATTCCCGCCCCGGCATCCCCCGACGGATGCCGGGGCGGTGTGCGTGTCGGTGGCCCGGGTTACCGTTGGGGGGTGAGTTATCCCGGCGCCGCATCCGAGTCGTACGCCGACGCGCCGCCCGAGCCGTACGACTTCCCCGAAGATCCCTATGCCGGGGCCGATTGGGACCCCGACCAGTTCGCACCTCCCGAGGACTTCGACGCGCCGCCGCCGCCCGTCGACCCGTCGTCGTCATTCGCTCGTGCCGCCGCGGTCACCGGCACCGCACGAGAGCTCCCCGCCGTCCGCGACTTCACGGGTCGCGACCCGCGCGAGGTCCTGCACGAGGTCTACGGGTACGACGCCTTCCGCGGCGACCAGGCCGAGATCGTGCAGCACGTGGTCGGCGGCGGAGACGCCGTCGTGCTCATGCCGACCGGCGGCGGCAAGAGCGTCACGTACCAGGTGCCCGCGCTCGTGCGGCCGGGCACCGGCCTCGTGGTCAGCCCGCTGATCGCGCTCATGCACGACCAGGTAGAGGCCCTGATCGCCAACGGCGTTCGCGCGGGCTACCTCAACTCGACACAGGCGCCCGCCGAGCGGCAGGCCGTCGAGCAGGCCTACCTCGCCGGAGAACTCGACCTGCTCTACGTCGCCCCCGAGCGGCTGAACGGCGCGCAGACCCTCGCGTTTCTCGCTCGCGGTCGCCTCAGCGTCATCGCCATCGACGAAGCGCACTGCGTGTCGCAGTGGGGCCACGACTTCCGGCCCGACTACCTCGCCCTGGGCGACCTCGCCGACCGCTTCCCCGACGTCCCGCGCATGGCGCTCACGGCGACGGCCACCCCGGCCACCGCCCAAGAGATCGTCGAGCGTCTGCGCCTGCGCGACGCCCGCGGGTTCGTCGCCAGCTTCGACCGCCCCAACATCCAGTACCGCATCGACGCCAAGGTCGATCCGCGTCGCCAGCTCGTCCAATTCATCCGGTCGCAGCCCGACGGCTCTGCGGGCATCGTCTACGCCCTGAGCCGTAAGAGCGTCGAGCAGACGGCGGCCTACCTCAGCTCGCAGGGTCTCGACGCCCTGCCGTATCACGCGGGTCTCGACGCCTCGGTGCGCGCAGCGAACCAGTCACGGTTCCTCCGCGACGACGGCGTCATCATGGTCGCCACGATCGCCTTCGGCATGGGCATCGACAAGCCCGACGTGCGCTTCGTCGCTCACATCGATCTGCCCAAGTCCGTCGAGGGCTACTACCAAGAGACCGGTCGCGCCGGCCGCGACGGCGACCCGTCGACTGTGTGGATGGCCTACGGGCTCGGCGACGTCGTGCAGCAGCGCCGCATGATCGATCAGTCGCCCGGCGACCGTTCGTACAAGATGAGGCTCGGGCAGCACCTCGACGCGATGCTGGCCCTGTGCGAGACGGTCGGATGCCGACGGCAGAACCTCCTCGACTACTTCGGGCAGCGATCCGAGCCGTGCGGCAACTGCGACACCTGTCTCACCCCGCCCGACACGTGGGACGGCCTCGTCGCGGCGCAGAAGCTGCTGTCGACGATCGTGCGCCTCCAGCGCGAGCGTGGTCAGGCCTTCGGCGCGGGCCATCTGATCGACATCCTCCGCGGTGCGAAGACGGAGCGCATCGCCCAGCAGGGACACGATCGGCTCAGCACCTACGGGCTCGGGGCCGACCTGTCGGACCAGGACTGGCGCAGCGTCATCCGTCAGCTCCTGGCTCGAGGGATCATCGCGGCACAGGGCGACTACGGCACCCTCGCCCTCAGCGAGGCGTCCGCCGGTGTCCTGCGCGGTGAGACCGCGGTGCCGCTTCGTCGCGATGCCCTCGGTCGCACGGGCGGCGGCGGTGGCTCGAGTCGCGCACGCAAAAGCAGCGCCGACGACGTGGCCGCCGGTGACCGCGACCTGTTCGAGGCGCTGCGCGCGTGGCGTGCCGAGAAAGCGCGCGAGCAGGGCGTCCCCGCGTACATCGTGTTCGGCGACGCCACCCTGCGGGCGATCGCGGCCGCACGCCCGAGCTCCGTGGGCGACCTCGACGGGATCACCGGCATCGGCGCCAAGAAGCGCGAGGCGTATGGCGACGGCATCCTGACGGTGGTCGCCGCGAACTGACGGCGCCGCGCCCGGGTGGTCTGGACGCCCCGTACCCGGCGGCCCGGATCCCGCCGCGGTCGCGCGCCTTCGCTCGGACCCTGCTTCCGCCGCGAGCTACTGCGAAACGGCATCTCGCTGACAAACCGGCGACACCTCGCTACCGACTCGTCAGCGAGTTGCCGTCTCGGGGGCTCGACCGCGCGACCCGGGCGAGCGGTACGCACCGGCCCCACGGCATCCGCCGCGCTCAGCGCGCTCACGGGAATGTTGACCACCCACAACGACTCGTCGAAACGGGAGGCGGGGGCGTTGTGCACATCTCACAGGTCGTTTGGGTGCACGTTGTGGAAGACCTACCGTATGAAGCGTCCTTTGCAACGTCGAAAGGTGCCGAAGATGACCGACGCCGCCGTCCGTCCCACCACGCCCGCCACGAGCACGCGTACTCCCGTCGGAGGCGCGCCCACCGCACCGCACACCGCCGCCGAAGCGGCCGAGGGCCGCATCGACACCGAGCGTGTCACCGACCTGCTGCTCGGTACCTGGGGTGACACCCGCCGCCAGGCGCGCGAGATGATCAAGGACCCCGCGCTGTGGCGCGACGACAGCTTGGGAATGGACGCGCACCGCGAGCGCACGCTCAGCCAGCTGCACCTGCTCGTTCAGAACAAGGCCGTGCACCGTGCATTCCCCAAGCGCCTGGGGGGCGAGGAGAACAACGGTGCCAACATCGCGGGCTTCGAGGAGCTCGTCGCCGCCGACCCCAGCCTGCAGATCAAGTCCGGAGTGCAGTGGGGACTCTTCGGTTCGGCCGTTCTCCAGCTCGGCACCAGCGAGCACCACGACAAGTGGCTTCCGGGCATCATGAGCCTCGAGATCCCGGGCGCCTTCGCGATGACCGAGACCGGTCACGGATCCGATGTCTCGGCGATCGGCACCACCGCGACGTACGACCCCGAGACCGAGGAGTTCGTCATCCACACGCCGTTCCGCGGGGCGTGGAAGGACTATCTCGGCAACGCCGCCCTCCACGGCAAGGCGGCCACCGTGTTCGCCCAGCTCATCACGCGGGGCGTCAACCACGGCGTGCACTGCTTCTACGTGCCCCTGCGCAACGAAGAAGGCGACTTCCTCCCCGGTATCGGCGGCGAGGACGACGGTCTCAAGGGCGGGCTGAACGGCATCGACAACGGGCGCCTGCACTTCGACCAGGTGCGCGTCCCCCGCACGAACCTGCTCAACCGCTACGGCGACGTCGCCGCCGACGGAACGTACTCGAGCGACATCGCCAGCCCCGGCCGTCGCTTCTTCACCATGCTCGGCACGCTCGTCCAGGGCCGCGTCTCGCTCGACGGGGCCGCCGCGTGGGCCTCGGCCATCGGCCTCATCATCGCCGTCACCTACGGCAACCAGCGGCGCCAGTTCGACTCGGGCAACGGCACCCCCGAGGTCACCCTGCTCGACTACGGCAAGCACCAGCGTCGGCTCCTGCCGCGCCTGGCGACGACCTACGCCGAGATCTTCGCGCACGACGAGTTCCTGCAAAAGTTCGACGGCGTCTTTAGCGGGCGCCTTGACACGGACGCCGATCGCGAAGACCTCGAGACGCTCGCCGCCGCGCTCAAGCCGTTGTCGACCTGGCACGCCCTCGACACCCTGCAGGAGTCTCGCGAAGCGTGCGGCGGCCAGGGGTTCCTCTTCGAGAACCGTCTTGTGGGCCTGCGCGCCGACCTCGACATCTACGTCACTTTCGAGGGCGACAACAACATCCTGCTGCAGCTCGTCGGCAAGCGACTGCTCGCCGATTACGCGAAGCAGTTCAAGGGCAAGGATGCCAAGCAGCTCGCCGCCTTCGCGGTCGGTCAGACCGCCGGCAAGCTCTTCCACGGTGCCGGAATGCGCCAGCTCGGGCAGGCCGTCAGCGACTTCGGTTCTACCGCCCGCTCCGTCGAGAAGGGCCTGCGTGCCGAACAGCAGCACGAGTTGCTCGCCGGTCGCGTGCAGCAGATGATCGCCGACATCGCGGGGCGTCTGCGCCCGGCATCCAAGCTCTCCCGTGAAGACGCGGCCGCGCTGTTCAACGAGAACCAGGCGCAGCTGATCGAGGCCGCGCGTGCCCACGGTGAGTTGCTGCAATGGGAGGCGTTCACCGACGCCATCAACCGCATCACCGACCGCGACACCCTCACGGTGCTGACCTGGTTGCGCGATCTCTTCGGCCTCCAGCTCGTCGAGAAGCACCTCGCCTGGTACCTCATCAACGGGCGCCTCTCGGCACAGCGGGGTGCGGCCGTGTCGAGCTACATCGACCGGCTCTGCGCTCGTCTCCGCCCGCACGCGCAGGACCTCGTCGACGCCTTCGGCTACGGTCCCGAGCACATCCGCGCCTCCATCGCATCGGGTGTCGAGAACGACCGTCAGAACGAAGCCGCGGCGTACTACGCCGCGCAGAAGGCCGCGGGCACCGCTCCGATCCCGGAGAAGAAGCCCGCCAAGTGACGCGCGAGGCGGGCGGTGGTCAGAGGGGGGCACCGCCGTCCGCTTCGCGCTCCGACTCGCGCAGAGCGATGTCGGAGCTCCGCTCTAGCCTGGGGGGATGAGCGACCTTCTGATCGGCGTCGACGGCACCGCTCGCTGCGCGTGGGCAGGTGCCGATGCCGAGTACCAGCGGTACCACGACGAAGAGTGGGGCACTGCCCTGCGCGGTGACCGCAGGCTATTCGAGAAGATGAGCCTCGAGGGCTTTCAGGCGGGTCTCGCCTGGATCACGATCCTTCGCAAACGCCCGCGCTTCCGCGAGGTCTTCCTCGACTTCGACCCCGCGGAGGTCGCGGCTTTCGGGTCCGATGACATAGAGCGTCTGATGCAGGATGCCGGCATCGTCCGCAACCGCGCGAAGATCGAGGCCGTGATCGGCAACGCCGCCCTGGTCACCCGGATGGGGGAGGGCGGGCTCGATGCCCTGCTGTGGTCCTTTGCACCCGCGGAGCACACGCCGCCGGCGACCTTCGCCGAGGTTCCCGCGGTGACACCAGAGTCGACCGCGATGAGCAAAGAACTGCGTCGCCGTGGCTTCCGGTTCGTCGGTCCCACCACCATGTACGCGCTCATGCAGTCCTCGGGCATGGTCGACGACCACGTCGCCGGGTGCTGGCGCGCCGCCGCCTCCTGACCGGTTCGGCGGGGTCGATGTGCTCCGGGCCGCCTCGCACGGGTAGACTGCAGCGTGGAGCTTTCGCTCCCAGCGTCGTCGAACGCACCGGCCCCTTCTTCTCGGGCCTTTGACCTTCACGGCGAACGGATGCGCCACCCGGCGCCTTCGCCCATGCAGCCGCAGCATCGCGGCATCCCGAATCGCCGTGCGCGCGTGCGCCGCGGCTGGAGTATTCATGACGTCCCAGACTTTCGCCGACCTCGGCGTGCCCGCCCCCCTCGTCGACGTTCTCGCCTCGCAGGGCAAGAACGACGCGTTCCCCATCCAGGCCGACACCCTGCCCGACACGCTCGCCGGGCGCGATGTGCTCGGTCGCGGCAAGACCGGCTCGGGAAAGACCCTCGCCTTCTCCCTGCCCCTCGTCGCGCGTCTCGCCGGCAAGAACGACCGTCGCCGTGGCCGCAAGCCCCGCGCGCTCGTGCTCGCCCCCACCCGTGAGCTCGCGAACCAGATCGACGAGGTCATCAAGCCCCTCGCCGCGGCCTATGGCCTGGTCACCACCACCGTCTACGGCGGCGTCAACCAGAAGCGTCAGGTCGACGCGTTCAACGGCGGTGTCGACATCCTCGTCGCGTGCCCCGGTCGCCTCGAAGACCTCATCGGCCAGGGCCACGCGAGCCTCGACGACGTGGAGATCACCGTGCTCGACGAGGCCGACCACATGGCCGACCTCGGCTTCCTGCCGGGCGTCACGCGCCTGCTGTCGCGCACGCCCGCCGGCGGACAGCGTCTGCTGTTCTCGGCGACGCTCGACAACGGCGTCGACAAGCTGGTGAAGCGCTTCTTGCGCAACGAGGTGCTGCACTCGGTCGACGAGGCGCACTCGCACGTCGCGGCCATGACCCACCACGTCTTCGCCCCCGCCGATGCCGACGCGAAGAAGGACCTCGTGCAGACGCTCGCCTCGGGCACCGCCCGTCGCATCCTCTTCATGCGCACCAAGCACCAGGCCAAGAAGCTCGCCAAGGCGCTCACCGCCGCCGGCATCCCCTCGGTCGACCTGCACGGCAACCTGTCGCAGCCGCAGCGCGACCGCAACCTGGCCGCCTTCGGCGACGGCCGCGCCAAGGTCCTCGTCGCCACCGACGTCGCCGCCCGCGGCGTGCACGTCGACGGCGTCGAGCTGGTCGTCCACGTCGACCCGCCCGTCGAGCACAAGGCGTACCTGCATCGCTCGGGTCGTACGGCGCGCGCCGGTACCGCCGGCGACGTCGTCACGATCATGCTCCCCGAGCAGCGTCGCGACACCCTCGACATCCTCCGCAAGGCCAAGATCTCGGCCACGCCCACCACGGTGACCCCGACCTCTCCCGAGGTCGTCGCCCTCGTCGGCGAGGTCGCCCCGTACGTCAAGCCCGAGCCGGTCGTCGCTCAGCCGCAGGGTGGGGGACGCTCGCAGGGCGCGAACGCTCAGCGCAAGCGCGCCGAGCGCGCGCAGGGTGGGGATGCCGCCTCCGCCGGTGGCGGACGCCGTCGTCGTGGCCGTGGTGCCGGTGGCCAGTCGACCGACGCGCCCGCCGCAGCCGGACACGCGCCCCAGGGCGGCCGTGGACAGGGCCAGCGTTCCGGCGCCGGTCGCGGTGCGGGTGCCGGTGGCGGACAGCGTGCCGGTGCGGGCGCTTCGCGTTCACAGGGCGCGGGCCGATCGGCATCCGGAAGCCCGACGACGGGCATGGTCGTGGGAGCACGCAGCCCCCGCACCAACCGTCGCGCCCAGGGCTGATCCCTGCTTCTCGGTGCCCCCGTGGATTCGTCCACGGGGGCACCGTCGCGTCTACGGACGGTCGTGTGCCGTGGTCGCCGGGGCCGGGTCGTGTGCCGTCGTGCGGAGTACGGTTCCGACACACCGGTTCAGGATGCCGTGGTCGCCGGGGCCGGGTCGCGTGCCGTCCTGCGGACTGTGGTCCCGACACACCGGTTCAGGATGCCGCGGGCCCGGCGTTTCGGCCCGGACTCCGCCTGACGGCCCGGAGTCGACGGCCCGCCGGCCCTCAGCCGCGCGGGGGAAGCGTCGCGTCGTGCAGGTGACGGTCGCCGTGCGAGAGCACCTTGACGATGACGCCGCGCCGACGGAGATCGGCGACCGCGCGGGTCTCGTCTTCGCGCGTCAGCCCGAGCGCGTGGATGCTCGCGACGACGAGCACATCGCCGCGGGTCAGCGTCCCGAAGAAGCGGTCGAGCCGGTTCGCCCAGCCCTCGAGCGTCTCGGGCGCGGGGTGACGGAAGCCCTCGATCGGCACGCCGAAACGTGTGAGGTCGTCGCGCTGCTGCTTGACGGTCTCCATGTCGGGGCGTGAGACCACCAGCCCGACCAGGCGTGAGCCCGCGGGCCGCGCACGCCACCAATCACGGTCGCTCTGCAGCTCGGTGAAGCATTTCGGGCACTCGGCCGCCGCGTGCGCGAGCGGCACGGGGCTGGTCCCGGCGGCATCCGCAGATGACGGCATCGTCGGGATCGGATCGCTCATGGAAACCTCCGCGTTCATTCTGCCGCATGATCCTGCGAAACGTCCCGCCCGCTGCTCCGGGGCGCGATGTCCCGTTTCCCCGTCGCCGGCATGTCGCGCAGGGTGCGCCCTGCGCGACATGCCGGCGACGCAAAGGGGCACGGCTCGCCTGGACGACTGCCTGCGACGCGCATCCACCTCCTGGCGCCGGCATGTCCCACGAGGTGCGGCCCCGCCGCCGCAGGCGGCACGAAGTGGGACACGGACTCCGGAACACGCACGGTGGGCCCGCCGCGTGCGCGACGGGCCCGCACGCGGTCGGCTCAGTGGGCGGAGTAGCCGCCGTCGACGAGGTGGTAGCTGCCCGAGATGAACGAGGCCTCGTCGCTCAGGAGGAACAGGGTGAGCGCGGCGACCTCGGTGTCGGTGCCGAGCCGGCCCGTCGCGTGTTCGCCCTCGAGGTGGGTCAGCGCCTCGGGCGAGAGCCCCGAACGCACGAGAGGGGTGTCGATGAAGCCGGGGCCGACGGCGTTCGTGCGGACGCCCTGGGCGGTGTACTCCAGGGCCGCGACCTTCGTCAGGCCCACGAGGGCGTGCTTGCTCGCGACGTATGCGGCGTTCTGGGCGATGCCCACGGAACCCAGCACGGATGCCATGTTGACGACCGCTCCGCCCCCGGAGGCCACGATCGCGGGGAGCTGGAATCGGAGCCCGTAGAAGACGCCATCGAGGTCGACGGCGCGCACGCGATCCCACGCCTCGATGTCGTAGTCGCCGATGTTCTGGGGCGCGGCGCCGATGCCGGCGTTGTTCACGGCGAGGTGAAGACCGCCGTAGGTCTGCTTCGCGAACTCGACGGCAGACTCGGAGTCCTGCCACTTCGCGGTGTTCTGGGCGAATGCGGTGGCGGCACCTCCGACGACGGTGATCTCCTGGGCGACGCGCTCCGCGGCATCCAGGTTGATATCGGTGACGACCACCGACGCGCCCTCCCGGCCGAGCTGCCGCGCGATCGCGGCTCCGATTCCGCTTCCTCCGCCGGTGACGAGGGCGACTTTCCGAGTGAACCTGCTCATGGGTGCTTCTCTCTCGCCGTCGAGTCGCCCCGGCTTTCGCGGTGACCGCATGCGCGTGAATGAAAACGATCCCCGGGCCCGCGGTATTCCGCCTCAGTCGCCGTCGTCGTCGCCGAGCCGCAGCTCGAGGCTCAGCTGATCGGCATCGAGCTCGGCGAGCGCGTGACGCAGGGCCGCGGTGCTGAAGCGCCCGTCTCGGCTCACGTCTTGCAGCCGCTTGCGCATCGCCTCGATCGAGGCGAGCCGCAGTTCGAGCAGGTCGCGACGACGCACGGTCGCGTCGTCGTCGGGTGGCTGCACGAGACGCGCGCCGGCCTGCTCGATCAGGTCGGCGGGGAAGGGGTCGCCGTTGCGCCGGGCGAGCGAACCCGATTGCACGGCCGCACTCGCGGCATCTCGGAGCTCCGACGTGAGGGCCCGCTGCTCGTCGTGCGAGGGGCCCTCGCCGCCGTCGCCGGAGAGGCCGACGGACCGCACGACGGGCGACAGTGTCAGCCCCTGCAGCACCAGGCTGAACAGCGCCACGAGGAACGCGACGAAGATCAGCAGGGGACGCTGCGTCGTGCCCTCCGGCAGTGTCTGAGCCGCCGCCAGCGTCACGACGCCCCTCATGCCGGCCCACACGATCACCGCGCCGTGGCGCGCGGTGAGCGGGGAGTCGCGGTAGTAGTCGAGATCGGCCATCGTGCGCGAGATGCGCGAGCGCATCCACCCGATGCGCCGCTCGGTCCGGGCGGGGTCGGCGCCGCGCTCGCCGAACTGCTCGGGCGCTTCGCGGTAGGCCTGTTCGAAACGATCGAGCCGGTCCTGCGCGCCTTCGATCCGGTCCTGGTGGCGGGCGTGGCGGCGGCTGCGTCGGGCCTGGAGGCCGATCAGGCCCGCGACGTAGAGCGCGCGTACGAGCAGCACGATGCCGAGAGCCGACAGAGCCAACCAGGTTCCGTGCCAGAGCCCCTCGTGCTCTCGGAGGTTGGCGACGACGATGTCCTTCAGCTCGAGACCGAAGACGAGGAAGACCCCTCCCTCGAGGATCAACTCGACGGTGCGCCAGTTCAGGCGATCGCTGATGCGCTGCTCGGGCGTGAACCGCCGTGCGGCCCCCTGGCCCGTGACGATGCCCGCGACCACCGCCGCGACCAGGCCCGACCCACCCAGGTGTTCGGTCGGCAGATAGGCGAGGAACGGGATCGTGAAGCTCAGCGCGGTGTTCGCCGCGGAGTTCGACACACGTTCCCGCACGCGCAGGTTCACCCACCCGATTACCGCGCCGAGCACGAGCGCGATGACGACGGCCCAGGCGAAGTCGGCGAGGGCGTCGCCGAACGCGAAACCGGATGCCACGGCGGCCACGGCCGTGCGCAGGAGGACGAGCGCCGTGGCGTCATTGAGCAGACTCTCGCCCTCGAGCATCGTCACCACGCGAGGCGAGATGCCCAAGCGCTTAGCGATCGAGGTGGCTACGGCATCCGTGGGACTCAGGATCGCGCCCAGGGCGATGGCGAGGGCGAGACCGAGACCCGGGATGACGGCCCAGAAGAAGAGGCCGAGAACGAGCGAGCTGAACACGACCAAGAGCACCGACAGTCCGGCGATGGGCGCGAAGTCGCGGCGGAATTCGATGGCGGGCACCTGCACCGCCGCGGAGTACAGCAGCGGCGGAAGCACTCCGACGAGGATGACCTCGGGGTTCACCGAGAAGGGCGCGACGAACGGCAGCAGGCTCACCCCCGCCCCGATGGCGAGCAGGACGAGAGGCCCGGCGACGTTGAAACGCGGCCCGATCACCGTGGCGAGAGCGACGACCACCACCCCGGCGAGGACGAGGAGGAGGGGATCGATCATCCTCCGAGGCTAGCCGTCCGTGCGTGGCGGCCCCGATCGATGAGGTGGCAACAGGCTGAGACTCAGCTCTCGGCGCGCACCGCCGCAGCCACGGCCTGCATTCCCGCCAGGGTTTCGGCGAAGCTCGTGGACAGCGGCGAGAGACCGATCCGAAGCCCGTGCGGGTCGCGATAGTCGGGGATGACATCGTCCTTCCATAGGCGTGCGGTCACGGCCCGCATCGCGGGGTGCGAGAGCGTCACGTGTCCGCCGCGCTCTGCCGGGTCGCGCGGCGAGGCGAGACGCACGCCGAGCGGACTCAGGATGCCATCGGCCACCCGCACCGCGAACTCCGTGAGCGCAACCGACTTCGCGCGTACCGCCGCGATACCGGCGCCGGCGAGGAGGTCGAGGGTGTCCTGCATCGCGATCATGGCGAGCACGGGAGGGGTGCCGGAGAGGAAGCGGCGCATGCCCTCGGCGGGGCGGTATCGCGGGCCCATCGAGAAGACGTCGGCGGCACCCATCCACCCCTGCACGGGCTGGGTCAGCGTGGCGTGATGACGCGCGGCGACGTAGGCGAAGGCGGGCGACCCGGGTCCGCCGTTGAGGTACTTGTAGGTGCAGCCGACCGCGAGATCGGCGCCCCACGCGTCGAGCTCGACCGGGACCGAACCCGCCGAGTGGCAGAGGTCCCACAGCACGAGCGCACCGGCGCGGCGGGCGATCGCGGTGAGTTCGGCGCCGTCGGCGAGGAAGCCCGAACGGTACGAGACGTGGCTGAGCAGGACCACCGCCGTGCGGGGTCCTACCGCGGCGCGGAGCAGGTCGGCATCCACTCCCCGTGTCGTGTCGACGTCGATCCAGACCACGCGCGCTCCCCGCTCGGCGGCGATGCCCTCGACGAGGTAACGATCGGTGGGGAAGTCGTCGCGCCCGACGACGATCTCGACGCGCTCGGGGTCGCGGGCCGTCTGCGCGTCGAGGGCCGCGCGGAGCATCTTGTACAGCAGCACGGTGGTCGAGTCGCCGATGACGGTCTGACCGGATGCCGCGCCCAGCGCCAGTGCTCCGATCCGATCGCCGATGACGAAGGGGAGCTCCATCCACGCTTCATCCCACCCGCGGATGAGGCGGCCGCCCCACTCGTCGGTGACGAAGCGCGCGAGCCGGTCGGCGGTGGCGCGGGGCGGGCGACCCAGCGAGTTGCCGTCGAAGTAGACCAGCGGGCTCTCGCTGCCGACGAACGCGTCGCGGTGAGGTGCCAGGGGGTCGGTGGCGTCGAGGCGCTGCGCCTCGGCCCGGAAGCTGTGGTGGGGAGGCTCGAGCGGGTCCACGGAGCCGAAGTCGGGGGAGGGGTCAGTCGACACGGGTCAGCTCCTCGGTCGGTACGACGCTCGCGCGGCTCAGCCACGTCGCGACCTCGTCGTCGGTGGGGGTGCCGCCGGCGACGAAGCTCGACACGGCGTCGATGGGGGTCGTGCGGGGCCAGGGGTCGGTGAGCGCGGCCACGAGGGCGTCCCCGCGCACACCCGCCTCGGTCATCGCGAGCAGCTCGCGGCGGTTCACGCCGACGGGGAGGGAGCCGTTGCCCAGGTCGGTTCCATAGAGCACGCGTCCGCCCCGCGCCGCGAAGGCGCGCAGGTTGGCGATCGCGCGCTCACGGTCGGCGCCGCGGTGGATGTCGAGCGTCGAGATCCAGGCCTGTCCCGCGGCGACGGCTCGCGCCAGGGTGCGCCGCGCGACCGGAGCGTCGAAGGGCGTGTGCGCGAGCACGGAGACGCCCGCCTCGATCGCGCGGTCCACCTGCCCGGGTCCCTGGGCGTGCGCGACGACCGGCAGACCCCGTTCGGCGGCCGAGGCGACCACGGCGGCGAGGGCGTCGTCGGAGATCACCGGTCCGGCGTCGGCATGGAGTGCGACCTTGATGACCGAGGCCCCGGCATCCGCCTGCTCGTCCACCGCGGTGCGCGCGCCGCCCTCGATCCCCGGATGCCGTGAGGCGTCGGTGACGAATCTCACGATCGACCGGGGAGCCCAGGACCGGCCGTCGGGGTACCCACCGGGAACGGTGAGGAACGCCCCGGCGAACGCGGTGCGGGGAAGGCCTTGCGGCCGTCGAGCGAGTGAGAAGGGATCGCCGCCGAGGTCGACGACGGCGGCGATCCCCCGCCGAGCCAGCGAGGTGGAGTCGATCAGGTGCAGATGCACGTGGTGATCGACGAACGCGGGCAACGCGGTTCCCGCCTCGGCGGTGAGCGCGCGGCGCACGTGCCACGCGGCGGAGAGTGTCACGCCGGCGCGATCAGATCAGCGACAGCTCGCGCAGCTTGGTCTCGACGTCGGCGTTCGACGGCTCGACGTGGTGGCTGGAGTCGGGGTAGACGACCACGGGGATGCTGGTGCGCCCGGAGATCTCTTTGGCGACGTCAGCGGCGGCGGGGTCGGCCACGAGATCGATGTACTCGTAGTCGATGCCGAGCTCGTCGAGCTGCTTCTTCGTGCGGATGCAGTCACGGCACCAGTCGGCGCCGAACATACGGATGGTTGCGTCGGAGGACATGCTTCCAGCGTACGCCGCGGGGCGGCGAGCAGCGCCGCGAGTCAGGCGGTGACTTCGTCTTCGAGAGGCTCGATGGCACGCACGGCCTTGCCGACACGGCTCTTCTTGGGTGCGTAGACCACGAGGGCGTGGAAGACGAAGCGCACGAAGAAGGCGGCGATGAGGGTGAGGGCCGCCGCGATGACGCTGGGCATGTGCGCCTGGCTGACCAGGACCCAGATCACGGGGATGCGGATGATCGCCTCGACGCCGTTGAACGTGAACGACTTGATGAAGCGGTGCCGCATGAGCCCCGATTCAGCCCGCATATCGGCGAAGACGAGGTATTCGAGGGCGATGAAGTTCGCGACGATCGTGACGATGCTCGCGATCACCGCGGCGAGCAGGTACTGCACGCCGAACGCTTGAAGCGCCCACATGATCGCGAGGTTGGCCAGGGCGCCGAGGCCGCCGACCACGGCGAAGGCCGACATGCGCCCGAAGCGCAGCATGGTCAGCTGCACCAGGAAGCGCATGCCCTGGCTGAACGATGCCTTCGACTCGCCGGCGAAGCGGGGGGCGAACGAGAACGGGACCTCGACGACGCGCATCTGCTTGCGGGCGAGGATCTCGAGCAGGATCTTGAAGCCGCGCGGCTGCAGCGTCTCGATGTCGAGCGTGCGGCGGTCGACGAGGAAGAAGCCCGTCATCGGATCGGTGCAGTTGTTGAGCTTGCGCGGGAACATCGCCTTGGTCAGCAGCGTGGATGCGCGCGAGACCGTGGTGCGCACGGCGTTGGCGAGTCCGTCGGAGGTGCCACCGGCGACGTAGCGCGAGGCGACGACGACGTCGGCGTCGCCGACCTCGGCGCGCGCGAGCATGTCGGCGATGACCTCGGGCGGGTGCTGGAGGTCGCCGTCCATGACGACGCAGAACTCGGACTCCGCCGCGCGGATTCCCTCGACCACCGCACCACCGAGGCCGCCCATCGGATCGTCGCGGTGGATCAGACGGACGGGGATGTCGGCTGCAGCCGCGACCTGCCGGATGATGTCGGGGGTGTCGTCGGTCGAGTCGTCGACGAAGATGATCTCGATGGTGCGACCGAGCAGCGCGTGGGTCGTTCGTCGGACGAGCTCGGCGACGTTCGGACCCTCGTTGAAGGTCGGAACGATGACGGAAAGGTCCATAGATGCTCGCGTTTTCTCGGTGAGACGGAAGTGAACAGCGCGGACCGGCCGGCGCGTGCCCGATCTGAAAGTCTGGCGCACTTACCTGGGAGATCACGGATGCCCGCCTCGGTGGACCCTAGCAAATGGCCCGTGACGCGGGGATTTTCTGCGGTGCCCTCCGATATTCGGTGGGTCAGCCGATCTCTTTTCTCAGATCGTCGACCGTCATTCCGTAATTCATCCGGATGACGGGCAGTGCGAGTTTATCGGTCCCGATGCGCACGTACCCGTGTTCGATGGTGCGACCGAGTTCGAAGCCCGCACGACGCACCCCCTCTTTCGTCGTGTCGTTGTAGTGACCGAAGGGATAGGCCACGACTTCCTTCGCCCCCAGGATCTGAGCCGACCGGTTCAGGTCCGCGGCGATCGTGTCGGCGTCTTCGTTGACCATCCGCCCCTTGCCGTTGGCGCCGGCGCGATGCATGTCGTGAGTGTGCGAGCGCTGGAGGACGAAGGGATTGGGCGTCCCCTCGGTACGCGCCGAGGTGATCACGAACGAGGTGGTGAGCAGTTTCCGGTCGTTGACGATCGGGGCCGCCATCTCGAGCCAGGTGCTGTCGGCATCGTCGTCGGTGATGATCACCGAGTGCTTCGGGAGGTACAGCTGCCCGTCGATGAAGGCGCTCAGCTCATCCCAGGTCGGCAGGTAGAACGCCGATTGCTGGATGTGCGCCATCTGCGCGTCGAAGTCGCCGATGTAGGCGTAGTTCAGCCGCAGCCAGTTGTCTTCGCCCTTCGGATTCCGCGTGAACTGGTGATACATCAGGATCGGGATGCCGGCGGCCTCCGCAGCGTTCGCCTCGGGAGTCGTCCACCCCGCGTGGAGCGTCCGCTGCCGGTCGGTGCACGTGACGAGGTCGGCGCCGTTCAGCCGCGCGCTCTGCGTCTTCGCGGTGGCGTCGGTCGCCGCGTCGTACCACCCGGCGAAGACGCGCCCGTCGGCGCGGGGGATCGGAAGGTTCTGGTAGCGCACGCCCTGCGTCTGCAACTGCGGAGCAAGCGCGATCCCGTCGCCCGCGAACGACACGGCACACGACTGCGGATCGGTCGAGGTGGCCAAGAGAGCCTGGGCGGGAGTGAGGGGTGTGGGCGTCGGGGTCGGCGTTTCCGAGGGCGTCGCGCTCGCCGAGGTGTCCTCGGTGACGGGAGGCGCCTCGGGGATGCGGGTCAGGGCGACGGCGGCGACGCCGGCTCCGATCAGTGCAACGGCGATGACGGCGCTGATCGTGCGTTTGCGACGAAGACGGCGGGAGGCACGGCGGCGGTGCTCGGTTCGGGTGGTGTTCATGGTGCCTCGGGTCGGACGGGTGAGTCGGCGCGATCCTATCGACGCGACGTGCCCGCTCCGTGAACGAGGCGCCGCCCGGCGCGGCGCTCGCGCGATGATGAAGGCATGACTCGCATCGGCATCGTCGGGACCAGTTCCATCTCCGAGCGCTTCGCGGAGGCGGTGGCCGTCGTCGAGGGCGTCGAGATCGCGCGGGTGGCCTCTCGCGACGCCGCGCGCGCGAAAGCCTTCGCCGACAGGATCGGGGCGCCGCACACCGCCCTCGGCCTCACAGAGCTCCTCGCCGCCCCCGACGTCGACGCCGTCTACCTCGCCAGCCCCAACGCGCTGCACGCGGAGCAGGTGCGCGAAGCCGTGGATGCCGGCATCCCGGTGCTCGTCGAGAAGCCTGCCGTCCTGTCGGCGCGGGAGTGGGATGCCGCGGTGTCGCACGCTCGCGAGCGCGGCGTCGTCGTGCTCGAGGCGATGCGCTCGGGATACGACCCCGGCCTGGAGGTGGTCCGCGGGCTGCTGCCGCGGCTGGGGACGCTCCGCCGGGTCTCTTTCCGCTACGAGAAGCGGTCGGCGCGTTACGACCACGTCCTGGCGGGGGAGCAGACGAACATCTTCGATCCCGCCCTCGGGGGAAGCGCCCTCCGTGACCTCGGGGTGTACCCGCTGCACGCCCTGGTACGGCTCTTCGGGTCACCGCGCTCGATCGCCGGCCTGCGCGTGGGCATCGCCTCGGGAACGGACGGGCTCGGGAGTGCACTCGCCGCCTACGACGGCTTCCTCGCCGACATCGCGTGGTCGAAGATCACCGACACCGCCCTGCCGAGTGAGATCCAAGGGGAGGAGGCGTCGCTGTCCATCGACGCGATCGACGCCCCCCGGCGCCTGACGCTGTCGCCGCGCGAGGGCGAGGTCGAACGGATCGAGGTCGAGGCCTCGGCCAACCCGATGGTGGGAGAGGTCGAGCGCTTCCGCGACGCCGTCGCCGGTGCTGACATCGCGGACGACCAGCGTCTCACCGGCCTCACGCTGCGTCTCGTGGACGAGATCCTGGGTGCCGCGTCGGTGTGACGATTCACCCGCCGTTTCCCCCGCGGGGTGAGGATGGGCGGGTGGAGCGACCCGGTCGAGTGAGCGAGGTGTTCCTCGCGTTCCTGCGCCTCGGTGTCACCTCGTTCGGCGGGCCGATCGCGCATCTCGGCTACTTCCGCGACGACCTGGTCGTGCGGCGGAAGTGGATGGACGACCGCGCCTACGCCGACCTGGTGGCGCTCTGCCAGTTCCTCCCCGGCCCCGCGTCGAGCCAGGTGGGTTTCGCGATGGGCCTGCAACGCGCCGGTTTCTTGGGGGCGCTCGCCGCCTTCCTCGCCTTCACCCTGCCCTCCGCCATCCTCCTCGTCGCCTTCGCCGGGGGAGCGGCCCTGCTCGGCGGACCGGTCGCCGCGGGCGTGATCTCGGGCCTGCAGATCACGGCGGTGGCGATCGTCGCGCAGGCGGTGTGGGGCATGGCGCGCACCCTCGCCCCCGATGCCCCGCGTGCGAGCATCGCCGTCGCGGGCCTGGCTCTCGCACTGCTCGTTCCCGGAGCGCCGGGGCAGCTCGGCGCCCTCGCCGTCGGCCTCCTGGGCGGAATCGTCCTGCTGCGCGGCGCGCCCGAGACACCCGCGCCGGCTCTGCCCTCGTTCGGCGTTCCCCGCGTCGTCGCCGTGACGTGCCTCGTCGTCCTCGCGATCGGGCTGGTGGGACTCCCGCTCCTCGCGGCGACGACCGGGTCGGATGCAGCTGCGCTCGTCGATGCCTTCTTCCGCTCCGGCGCCCTCGTCTTCGGGGGAGGTCACGTCGTGCTCCCCCTGCTGCAGGCCGGGGTCGTCGAGGCCGGCTGGGTCTCGCCCGAGGCGTTCCTCGCCGGCTACGGCGCCGCACAGGCGGTGCCCGGCCCCCTCTTCGCCTTCTCCGCCTACCTCGGCGCGGAATCGTCCGTCGGGCCTGGCGGCATCGCCGGTGCGGCAATCGCCCTCGTCGCGATCTTCCTGCCCGGGTTCCTCGTGCTCATCGGCGTGCTGCCGTTCTGGGACGCGATGCGCGACAGGCCCCGCGTGCGGGCCGCCATGCGCGGGACGGGTGCGGCGGTCGTCGGCATCCTGGGTGCTGCCCTCTACACGCCCGTCTTCACGACCGCCGTCACCGGGCCCGGGTCGTTCCTGCTCGCCGCGGTCGGATTCGTCCTGCTCACCGCGTTCCGCGTTCCGGCGTGGGCGGTCGTGATCGTGGGGGCCGCGGGGGGAGTGGGGCTCGTCCTCACCTGAGCGGCGACCGAGAGCCGGTCCCGTCCGGGATGACACCGCGTCCCACGGATGCCAGGATGAGCGCACGGCACCGCAGCCGCCGCAGTTTTCGAGGGAGAAAGCCGTGTTCCAGAGTCCGTACCCGAGTATCGAGATCCCCGGCCAGAGCATCTACGACTATCTGTTCGGCTCCCTCGAGGAGTCCGATCTCGATCGCGCCGCTCTCATCGACCCCACCACCGGGGCCGAGACCACGTATCGCACCCTGCGCGCGCAGGTCGACGCCTTCGCCGGGGCCCTGGCCGCCCGCGGCGCCGACACCGAGACGGTCGTGGCGATGCTCTGCCCCAACGTCCCCGCCTTCGCGACCGTGTTCCACGGGATCCTCCGCGCGGGATCGATCATCACCACGATCAACTCGCTCTACACGGCGAACGAGATCGAGAAGCAGCTAAGGGATGCCGCGGCCACCTGGCTCGTGACCGTGTCACCGCTGCTGCCGCAGGCGCATCAGGCCGCGCGAGCCGTCGGCATCCCGGACGACCAGGTCATTGTGCTCGACGGAGCGGAGGGGCACCCCGACCTGCGCTCGCTCCTCGGGGAGGGCCGTACCCCGCCCGAGGTGAGCTTCGACCCCGCCACCCACGTCGCCGTGCTGCCGTACTCGTCGGGGACCACCGGCGTGCCCAAGGGCGTCATGCTCTCGCATCGCAACCTCGTCGCGAACGTGCACCAGTGCCGCCCGGTCATCGAGATCGGACGCGACGACCGCGTGCTCGCGGTGCTGCCGTTCTTCCACATCTACGGCATGACGGTGCTGCTGAACCTGGCGCTGCGCCAGCGCGCGACCCTCGTCACCATGCCGAGATTCGACCTGAGGGAGTTCTTGCGCACCGTGCAGGAGCACCGCTGCACCTTCCTCTTCATCGCCCCGCCCATCGCCGTCGCGCTCGCCAAGCACCCCGCCGTCGACAAGTTCGACCTCTCCCGCGTTCACAGCGTGTTCTCGGGCGCGGCCCCTCTCGACGGGGAGACGGCCGAGACCGCCGGGCGACGGATCGGCGCTCGCTTCTACCAGGGCTACGGGATGAGCGAGTTGAGCCCCGTCTCGCACGCGATCCCGGCGGGCTCGGACATGCCCGTCAGCTCGGTGGGGGTGCTCATCCCGGGATGCGAGGCGCGGCTCGTCGACCCCGAGACCGGCGCCGACCTCGAAGAGCACGGCGACGACGGTTTCACCGCCCCCGGCGAGATCTGGGTTCGCGGACCCAACGTGATGCTCGGGTATCTGAACCGCCCCGACGCGACCGCCGAGACGCTCGATGACGAGGGTTTCCTGCACACCGGAGACATCGGCGTGCACCACGTCGACGGCTTCTTCACCATCGTCGACCGCCTCAAGGAACTCATCAAGTACCACGGCTACCAGATCGCTCCCGCCGAGCTCGAGGCGCTGCTGCTCTCGCATCCGAAGATCCAGGATGCCGCCGTCATCGGTGTGCGCGGAGACGACGGCGAGGAGATCCCCAAGGCGTTCGTCGTGGCCGCCCCCGACTCGGGACTGACCGCCGACGATGTGATCGCCTTCGTCGCCGGCGAGGTCGCCCCGCACAAGAAGGTGCGCCGAGTCGAGTTCATCGACGTGATCCCCAAGTCGACGTCGGGCAAGATCCTGCGCAAAGACCTTCGGGCCCGCGAAGCCGCCTGAGTCGGCGATTCCGGGCGGGTACGAAAGAAGGGCGGGGCGTCTTCCGACGACCCCGCCCTTCTTCGCTGTTCTCTTACGGGGCGATGAGCGCTCCGGCCTGGGCGGCGGCCTCTTCGGCGCGCTTTTCTTCCTCGTCCTTGCCGCGGCGCTCGTCGGCGGCCTCCTGGAGGGCCGACTTCGCTCGCAGCGGCGGCGTGCGGAAGAACAGCGACAGCACGAAGGCCAGCAGCACGACGCCCATCGCGGTCCAGTACACGGTCGTCGCCGACGAGTTGAAGCCAACGAGGAACGGCTTGGTCAGACGCGCGTCGGCGCCGACCAGGAACGAGGTGTCGTCGAGCGTCGAGTCGCCGACCGAGGTGTTCTCGTCGCCCGCGGCGAACTGATCCTCGATCGTCGTGGCCGCCGTGTCGACGAAGGCCGCGCGCTGCGTGGCATCCGAGAAGTCCAGGCTCACCGTGCCGTCGGCGGCGACGCGCGCGACCGGCACCTGCTGCTGGATCTGCGCCGTGGCGGCAGTAACGGCCTGAGCGAGCGCGGCCTGGGTCGCGGCGGCCTGAGCCGACGCGGGGATACGGCCGGCGGCGACCTGCTCCGAGACGGCCTGGGTGGCGGCATCCTGAGCCTGCTGCACACCCGCCTGCAGCTGCGACGTCGTACCGTCGACGATCTTCGACACGATCGGGGAGTAGATGCTCGACATGATCTTCTCGTTCGCCGGCGCCGAGGCGACCGTCGGATCGAGAGCGGCGTCGAGGGCGTCGGTGAGCGTCGCGCGGTCGGCGAACGAGCCGGTGATGTTCGACGGCATGAGCGTGAACAGCAGCGACAGCAGTACCGCGGTGCCGAGCGTTCCACCGATCTGACGGAAGAAGGTCGAGCCGCTTGTGGCCACGCCCATGTCGCGTAGACCCACCGAGTTCTGGCTGGCGATCGTGAGCGTCTGCATCAGCTGCCCGAGGCCCAGTCCGATCACGAGCATCGCGATCGCGACGTGCCAGTACGGGCTGTCGTACTTCAAGAAGGTCAGCAGGAAGAAGCCGATCGACATCAGGGCCGTGCCGAGGATCGGGAACATGCGGTAACGGCCCGTGCGCGCAATGATCTGGCCGCTCGCGATCGAGGCGATCATGAGGCCGAGGATCATCGGCAGCATCTCGAACCCGCTCTGCGTGGGCGACGAGCCCAGCACGAGCTGCAGGTACAGCGGCAGCGTGAGCATTGCGCCGAACATGCCGAATCCGACGAGGACGCCGATGACGGTGGCCATCGAGAACGTGGGGGAGCGGAAGAGCTTGAGCGGGATGAGCGCGTCGTCCTTCATTGCCGTCTCGGCGATGACGAAGGCCAGGATGCCGAGAGCGCCGATGACGTAGCAGGCGATCGCGATCGGCGAGCCCCAGCCCCACTCGCGACCCTGCTCGGCCACGAGGAGCAGCGGGACGAGCGCGACGATGACCGTCGTGGCGCCCCACCAGTCGATGCGCACCGAGTGCCGCGGCTGCTTGGGGATGTGGAGGAAGCGCCAGACGATCGCGAGCGCGACGATGCCGATCGGCACGTTGATGAGGAACACCCAGCGCCATCCGGTGATGAACAGGATCTGGCTCGCGCCGGCGAAGAGACCGCCGACGAGCGGGCCGATGACGCTGGAGATGCCGAAGACGGCGAGGAAGTAGCCCTGGTACTTCGCGCGTTCGCGCGGGGCGAGGATGTCGCCCATGATCGCGAGCGGCATCGACATCAGGCCGCCGGCGCCGAGGCCCTGGATGGCGCGGAAGGCGGCGAGCTCGACCATCGAGGTCGAGAAGCTCGCGAGCACCGAACCGATGATGAAGATCAGGATGGCGATCAGGAACAGGGGGCGCCGACCGAAGATGTCGGAGAGCTTGCCGTAGATGGGCGTCGAGATCGTCGACACGATCAGGTAGGCCGTGGTGACCCACGCCTGCAGGCTCAGGCCCTGCAGGTCGTCGCCGATCGTGCGGATCGAGGTGCCGACCACGGTCTGGTCGAGGGCGGAGAGGAACATGCCGGCCATGAGGCCGAAGATCACGAACATGATCATGCGGTGCGTCATGACCGTGTCGGTCGCTGCCGTATGGGCGCGTCTGGTTCGAGTGATGTCTGACATCGGAGGCCTCTTCAGGAGAAGGCCTGGCGGACGGCTCGGGGTGGCTCAGTCGGGCGCCAGGTGTTTGCTAAAAGTCAACAAATAGTAGCGCTGTCTGTGGGCGTCCGAAACCACTCGTGGCTGTGGGGACCCTTTGTGCGCGGCGTTCGGCGTCTTCGCGGGCACCGGGGCAGGGATGTCGCACTGGCAGGGGAAATCGCCGTGAGCAACCGGTTCTCGCGGCAGGCCCTGTTGCCGTCGCGGGGCAGAGGCGCAGAGCAGGGGCGAAAAGCGTGCCCGCATCAGCGGTGGGGGGAAACCGCTCTCGCCAGGGCAAAGCAAAACCCCCGCCATGTAGAAGCTAGGCGAGGGTTTCTGGGATGACTGTAATGATCATCCGTGTGGCTCCGACGGGCGTCGATCCCGTGACCTCACGATTTTCAGTCGTGCGCTCTACCAACTGAGCTACAGAGCCGAGCGACATGTCTGCCGCTTCCTAGACGAAAGGCCTCCTCGAAAGAAGGCCCGTCGCTATGGAGCGACCCTGACGGGACTTGAACCCGCGACCTCCGCCGTGACAGGGCGGCACGCTAACCAACTGCGCTACAGGGCCATGCATTTTCAATTGTACTTCACCGGAGAGTGACCCCAACGGGATTCGAACCCGTGCTACCGCCGTGAAAGGGCGGCGTCCTAGGCCGCTAAACGATGGGGCCGGATGAGCCTAAAACCTTGCGATTTCATCCTCGCTTGCCGACGACCGAGCCTACTTCACAAACTTCGAGATTGCCAATCGAGGGCGTGGCGTCCTTCCTCCGCGCGTGTCGGGGGCGCAGGATGGGCCGCGGCAGCGGGAACTCGCCCTGTTGTACGTGTGACTCGTGTTGCTACTGTTAGCCGAGTTGCGACCCGGTGAGATGAGGTAGCCCGTGACGCTCGTACCCCCTGATCAGACCGACGACTGCGGCTGCGCCCCCACGGCCAGTGAGCAGCGGCGTTTGTGGCCCACCTTCGACAGACGCAGCGCTCTGAAGTACGGCGCTCTCGGTGCGGTCGCCCTCGGCGCATTCGGCGCAGCGACGTCCGGCTTCAACTCGCCCGCCGTGGCCGCCGACTACCCCTCGTGGGACGACGTGCAGGCCGCCAAGGCCAACGAGGCCGCGAAGGCGGGCGAGATCTCGCGCATCCAGGGGCTGATCCAGGGACTGCAGTCCGAGGTCGCCCGCACGCAGGCCGAGGTGCAGGCGCGCTCCGACGAGTACTACGCCGCGCAGCAGGCCTACCAGGACGCGGACTACCGTGCCCAGCTCATCCAGCAGCAGGCCGATGCCGAGGCCGCCAAGGCAACCGATGCCGCCAGCAAGGCCGGCAAGGTCGCAGCCCAGCTGTACCGCTCCGGCGGCGACGACACCTCTCTCGACCTGTTCTTCTCGGGCTCCGCCGCTTCGGCCGACGACCTGCTGGCCAAGCTCGGCACGATGGACAAGCTCCTCGAGCGCAACAAGTCGGTGTACGCCTCGGCTGTGGCGGCCCGCGACAGCGCGAAGAACCTCAGCAACCAGGCGAACGACGCCCGCGCCGAGCGCGACCGTCTGAAGACGATCGCCGAAGACAAGATGGCCGCGGCTCAGCAGGCGGCTCAGGCCGCGCAGGAAGCCCTCGCCGCCCAACAGGCCAACCAGGCCGTGCTCGAGGCGCAGCTCGCCGCACTCCAGGACACCACCGCCAAGACCGTCGCCGAGTACCAGGCGGGCGTTGAGGCTGAGCGCAAGGCGCGCGAAGAGCGCGAGCGCAAGGCGCGGGAAGAGGCTGCGGCCCGCGACGCGGCTGAGCGCGCGCGCCGCGAGCAGGAAGCCCGCAACAACCAGAGCAACAACAACAGCGGTGGCGGCGGTGGTGGCGGCGGCGGAGGCGGCGGAAGCGTCGGCGGCTCCGGCTGGGCTCGCCCCTCGTCGGCCTATACGTCGTCGGGCTACGGCCCCCGCTCCGGTCAGTGCAATTCGAGCTATTGCGCGAGCACCTGGCACCTCGGCCTCGACTTCGGTGCCAGCTGCTGGTCGCCCATCTACGCGGCAGCTTCCGGCCGGGTCACCTACGCCGGCCGCAACGGTGGCTTCGGAAACTACATCCGTATCGCTCACGACGACGGATCGGGCACCGGTTACGGCCACATCGTCGACGGCGGCATCTACGTCTCGTATGGGCAGCGTGTCTCCGCCGGCCAGCAGATCGCCGCGACCGGTCAGACCGGCAACTCGTTCGGCTGCCACCTGCACTTCGAGGTCTACCCGCCGTCCGGTGGGACCACCGACCCCGCGCCCTGGCTGCGCGCCCGCGGCGTCTCGGTCTGACACCCCTCGATTTATACGAGAAGCCCCCGGTCAGCGGACCGGGGGCTTCTCGCGTTCTGTTGATCAGAGTGTGTTGGGAGCCTCGCCCGAACCCTGCGTCTTGGTCTGCGCGTCGTGCTCGTCGAAGCGGGTGAACGCCTCGCCGACCAGGCGCTCGGCCTCGGCGGCACCGGCCCACTCGTCGACCTTGACCCACTTGTTGGGTTCGAGGTCCTTGTAGTGCTCGAAGAAGTGCGTGATCTCCTTCTTGGTCCACTCGTCGATGTCGCCGACGTCCTGGATGTGGTCCCAGCGCGGGTCCTTCGCGAGCACGGCCACGACCTTGTCGTCGCCGCCGGCCTCGTCGCTCATCTTGAGCACGCCGACGGGGCGCACCTTCGCGAGGATGCCGGGGTGCAGCTCGCGGTCGAGCAGCACGAGCACGTCGAGCGGGTCGCCGTCTTCGCCGAGGGTGTTCTCGAAGAAGCCGTAGTTCGCGGGGTAGCCGAACACCGTGTAGAGGATGCGGTCGAGGTAGACGCGGCCGGTGCCGTGGTCGACCTCGTACTTCACGCGGCTGCCGCGGGGGATCTCGATGACGGCGTCGTACGCGCCCATACTCGTGCTCCTTAGATCTGTGGATTTCCGCGGCCCAGCCTAGTCGGAGGCCGCTGCGGACCGGAGTCGGACCCCCGCTAGCGTGGAGACATGGATCACCGCCCAGGGCTCGACCCGTCCGTCGCCGAGGTGCGCCGCGCCGTCCGTGCCGCTCTCGGTCGCGTCGACGGACCCGTCGTGGTGGCGCTGTCGGGCGGCCCGGATTCGCTGGCCCTCGCGGCGGCCACCTCGTTCGAGGCGGCCCGCGCCGGCATCCTGGCCGAGGCCGTCGTCGTCGACCACGGACTGCAAAAGGGGTCGGATGCCGTGGCGGCGACCGCCGCCGAGAAGGCGCGTGCTCTCGGTCTCGGCGCCCGCGTCGTCCGCGTCGAGGTCGGGTCGACCGGCGGCCCCGAGGCAGCGGCGCGGACGGCGCGCTATGCGGGTCTCGCTGCGGCGGCCGCCGAGATCGGGGCCGATGTCGTCCTGCTCGGGCACACGCTCGACGACCAGGCCGAGACCGTCCTGCTCGGTCTCGCGCGCGGTTCCGGGGGGCTGAGCCTCGCCGGAATGCCCACGCAGAGGCGGGATGCCACGGGCCCGGTCTGGGCGCGCCCCCTGCTCTCGGTGCGCCGGCGCACGACCGTCGCCGCCTGCGCAGCCGAGGGGCTGGAGCCGTGGACCGATCCGCACAATGCGAACCCCGCGTACTCCCGGGTGCGGGTGCGCGACCGGGTCATGCCGGTGCTCGAGTCCGAGCTCGGACCCGGTGTGGCCGAGGCCCTCGCCCGCACCGCCGAGCAGCTGCGCGAGGACGCCGATGCGTTCCAGGACATGATCGACGAGACCATCGAGGACATCGTCGAGCACGCCGAGGCGGGCATCTCGATCTCGGTCGCCGCGCTCGCTGCGAACCCGGCAGCCCTGCGCAACAGGATCGTCCGCTACGTGGTCGACAGCGAGTTCGGCGTCTCCCTGTCCCGCGCGCAGACTCTCGAGGTCGCCCGCCTCGCCACCGACTGGACGGGGCAGGGGCCCATCGATCTTCCCGGATGCCTCGCCCGCCGCGTCGGTGCGCGCATCGAGGTCGTCGCGCGGACGGCATCCTGATCCCGCCGACGTAGACTTTCCCAATGCGCGCCGCCGACATCTCCGACGACATCAGCGAAGTCCTCCTCACCGAGGAGCAGATCCACGAGAAGCTCGGGGAACTCGCGAAACAGGTGGCCACCGATTACGAGGGGCGCGACGTCGTCCTCGTGGGTGTGCTCAAGGGCGCGGTCATGGTCATGGCCGACTTCGCGCGTCACCTTCCCATCCACGTGTCGATGGACTGGATGGCGGTGTCCTCGTACGGCGCGAGTACGCGCTCGAGCGGTGTGGTGCAGATCCGCAAGGACCTCGACACCGACATCACGGGTAAGCACGTGTTGATCGTCGAGGACATCATCGACTCGGGCCTCACCCTCAGCTGGCTGCTCGAGAACTTCGCCTCGCGCGGTGCCGAGTCCGTCGAGGTGCTCGCGCTGCTGCGCAAGCCCGACGCCATGAAGGTCGAGGTCGACTGCCGTTACGTCGGTTTCGACATCCCCAACGACTTCGTCATCGGGTACGGCCTCGACTACGCCGAGCGCTACCGCAACCTCCGCGACGTCGCGGTGCTCGCCCCCCACGTCTACTCCTGAGAGCACCTCGACCGCACGACGCCGGGCGGGTGGCATCCCGAGCCTTGTACGCCCATGACGAACGCACAGGCCCGGCATAGTCCGTGGGCGTTAGCCTGTTGCGACCGCATTTCTGCGGAGGATCACGAAAGGGCTGGGCTCGCCCACCATGAATTTCAAGAAGATCACGCGAAATCCGATCATCTACGTTCTGCTGGTCGGTCTGCTTCTGGTCATCGGTTTCTCCCTCATCTCCAACCTGAGTGGTGCCCGTCAGGTCTCCACCAAGGAGGGCTTGGACCTGCTCAAGGGCGGCACCGTGAGCCAGGTCGTGACGAACGATCCCGATCAGCGCGTCGACCTGAAGCTGTCGCAGCCCTTCGAGGGCGCCAACGACGTGCAGTTCTACTTCAGCCAGGCCCGTGCGAACGAGGTCGCGAGCGCGATCGACGCGGCGAACCCCTCCGACGGCTTCAACGACGTCGTGCCCAAGCCCAGCTGGTTCGACAGCATCCTCGGCCTGATGCTGCCGCTCGTCCTCCTCGGTCTGCTCTTCTGGTGGCTGCTCTCCAGCGCCCAGGGCGGCGGTAGCAAGGTCATGCAGTTCGGCAAGTCGCGGGCAAAGCTCGTGACGAAAGAAACCCCCACGGTCACGTTCCAGGACGTCGCGGGCTCCGACGAGGCCATCGAAGAGCTCGACGAGATCAAGGAATTCCTCAAGGACCCGAAGAAGTTCGAGGAGGTCGGCGCCCGCATTCCGAAGGGTGTCCTGCTCTACGGCCCTCCCGGAACCGGCAAGACCCTGCTCGCCCGCGCCGTCGCCGGCGAGGCCGGCGTGCCGTTCTACTCGATCTCGGGCTCGGACTTCGTCGAGATGTTCGTCGGCGTCGGTGCGAGTCGCGTCCGCGATCTGTTCAACCAGGCGAAGGAGAGCTCCCCGGCCATCATCTTCATCGACGAGATCGACGCCGTCGGCCGCCATCGCGGCGCCGGCATGGGCGGCGGTCACGACGAGCGCGAGCAGACGCTGAACCAGATGCTCGTCGAGATGGACGGATTCGACCCCAAGGTCAACGTCATCGTCATCGCGGCGACCAACCGCCCCGACATCCTCGACCCCGCCCTGCTGCGCCCCGGTCGCTTCGACCGTCAGATCGGTGTCGATGCTCCCGACCTGAAGGGTCGCCAGCGCATCCTCGAGGTGCACGGTCGCGGCAAGCCGCTCTCGGACTCGGTCGACCTCGAGGTCGTGGCTCGCAAGACGCCCGGCTTCACCGGCGCCGACCTGGCCAACGTGCTCAACGAGGCGGCCCTGCTGACCGCCCGCTCCAACGCGCAGCTGATCGACAACCGCGCCCTCGACGAGGCCATCGACCGCGTGATCGCAGGTCCCCAGCGTCGTACCCGCGTGATGAAGGACAAAGAGAAGCTCATCACGGCGTACCACGAGGGAGGTCACGCCCTGGCCGCCGCCGCGATGAACCACACCGACCCCGTCACCAAGGTCACGATCCTCCCGCGCGGCAAGGCGCTCGGATACACGATGGTGCTTCCCCTCGACGACAAGTACTCCGTCACCCGCAACGAGCTGCAGGACCAGCTGACGTACGCGATGGGCGGCCGTGTGGCCGAGGAGATCGTCTTCCACGACCCCACCACGGGTGCGTCGAACGACATCGAGAAGGCGACGAGCATCGCTCGCAAGATGGTCACCGAGTACGGCATGACCAACGAGGTCGGCCCGGTCAAGCTCGGCGGCTCGTCGGGCGAGGTCTTCATGGGTCGCGACATGGGCCACGGCCGCGACTTCTCGGAGCGCATCGCCGAGCGCGTCGACGCGCAGGTGCGGGCGCTGATCGAGCAGGCGCACAACGAGGCCTACCAGGTCATCAACGACAACCGCGAGGTGCTCGATCGTCTCGCGCTGGCGCTTCTCGAGAAGGAGACCCTCGACCACAACGAGCTGGCCGAGATCTTCACCGACGTCAAGCGCCTGACGCCGCGCCCGCAGTGGCTGTCGTCGGGGGATCGTCCGGTGTCGGACCAGCCGCCGATCGAGGTGCCCCGTCGTCAGCAGCCCGCCGGCATCGCGGCATCCACCGAGGCGGAATCGCAGGCCGCGGCGAAGGCGCAGGCCCGTCCGAGCGGACAGACGCGCCCGGCTACCGCCTGAGGCGCCGTGGCCGTCGATCGTGAACGCGTCGCCGTCCTGGTGCGAGAGCTCCTGGAGGCAATCGGGGAGGATCCCGATCGCCCCGGGCTCCGCCAGACCCCGACGCGCGTCGCCGACTCCTGGGCCGAGTTCTTCGGGGGAGTGAATCAGGATGCCGGCGCCCCGCTGCAGCACACCATCTCGGTGTCGCGCGGGCCGGCGCCCGACACCCTCCCCTCGGGAGCCGTGATGCTGCGCGACATCGCCTTCCGGTCGATGTGCGAGCATCACCTGCTGCCCTTCCGGGGCCGCGCGCACGTCGCCTATCTTCCGGGTGAAGAGGTGGTGGGCCTCGGGGCGCTGCCGCGGGTGATCGACATCCTCGCCGCCCGCCCGCAGGTGCAGGAGCGTCTGGGCGAGCAGGTCGCTGACACGATCGCCTCGGCACTCGATGCGCGCGGTGTGCTCGTCGTCCTGGACGCGGTGCACGAGTGCGTCACGATGCGCGGTGGGCGCCAGCTGGACGCCTCTACGGTGACGATCGCCGCGCGCGGAGCGTACGGCGACCCCGCCGCCCGGGCCGAGCTCGTCGCGCTGATCGGGGCGCGCGCGTGACCCTCATCATGGGGATCGTCAACGTCACCCCCGACTCCTTCAGCGACGGGGGACGCTTCCTCGACCCCGATGCGGCCCTCGCTCACGCGCGGCTCCTCCGTGCGCAGGGCGCCGAGATCCTCGACGTCGGCGGGGAATCGACCAGACCCGGCGCAGAGCGGGTGGCGCCGCGCGTCGAGCAGCAGCGCGTGCTGCCGGTCGTCGAGGCACTGGCATCCGAAGGCTCGTTCGTGAGCATCGACACGATGAACGCCGCCACGGCGGTCGCCGCCGTGAGGGCTGGAGCTCGCCTCGTCAACGACGTCTCGGGTGGACTCGCCGACCCCGACATGCTCGCCGCGGTCGCCGAGACGGAGGCCGAGATCGCCCTCGGCCACTGGCGCGGACCGTCGGCCGAGATGTACGCGCGGGCCGACTACGCGGACGTCGCTCGAGAGGTCTCGGCGGAACTCGCCGAGCGGATCGAGGCTGCTGTGTCCGCGGGCATCGACCGGTCGCGACTGGTCGTCGATCCCGGTATCGGTTTCGGCAAGCGGGGGGCGCAGAACTGGCAGACGCTGCGCGCGCTGCCCGAGATCGCCGAGCTCGGAATCCGCGTCCTGGTGGGGACGAGCCGCAAGAGGTTCCTCGCGGAGGTGATTGGCGACGACGCCGACCTCGCCCGTCGCGATCTCGCCACCGCTGTCACGAGTGCGCTGTCCGCTCGCTCCGGTGCGTGGGCCGTCCGCGTGCACGATGTGCCGACCACCCGCGACGCGCTCGCCGTCGCCCACGCTTGGGAGGCCTGATGGATGCCGATCGGATCACACTGACGGGGGTGCGCGCCGTGGGCCACCACGGGGTCTACCCCGACGAGAAGCGCGACGGGCAGGAGTTCGTGGTCGACGCGACGCTCTCCCTGTCGCTGCGACGGGCGGCGGAGACCGACGACGTCGCCGACACGGTGCACTACGGCGAGCTCGCCGAGCGGCTCGTCGAGATCGTCGAGGGCGATCCGGTCGACCTGCTCGAGACGCTGGCCCAGCGTTTGGCGGACGCGGTTCTCGCCGACCAGCGGGTGGATGCCGTCACGATCACCGTCCACAAGCCGCAGGCGCCCATCACCGTCGCCTTCGGTGATGTGGCCGTGACCATCTCGAGGTCCCGATCGTGAACGTGCGGTTGGCGCACGGGATCGACGGAGCTCCGCGTCCCACGCCCGTGCACGCGGTCGTCGCGCTCGGAGCCAATCTCGGGCAGCGACAGGAGACCCTCGCGGCGGCTGTCGACGAACTGCGGCGGTTGACCCTCACCACGCACGTGCGCGTCTCTGCTCCGATCGAGACGGTGGCCGTGACGCTCCGGGGCGAGGACGAGCACGCGCCTCGGTATCTGAACGCGGTGGCCGTCCTCGAGACGCGTCTGTCGCCGGGCGAGCTGCTCGCGTCGCTGCACCGGATCGAGGCGCGGCACGGCCGCGTCCGGCGGGAGCGCTGGGGCGACCGCACCCTCGATCTCGACCTGATCGCTTACGGCGACGAACGCATCGACCGCGACGACCTCGTCGTCCCGCACCCTCGCGCGCACGAGCGGGAGTTCGTCCTCGCGCCGTGGCTCGACGTGGATCCGGATGCCGAGCTCCCCGGCCGCGGACGCGTCGCCGATCTGCTCGAGAAGCTGAGCGGAGGAGTCGCATGAAGCGCACGGGCGCCGGCATCCTCACGATCGCCGTCATCGTCGGGCTGGTCGTGGGGTTCTTGCTCGACACCTCGCTCACCGCCATGGGGCGCTCGACGTTCGCTCCCGCGGCGAGCTTGCCCACGATCCTCGCCCTGCTCGGCGCCGTGATCGTGGTCCTCGCTGTGCCGGTCTATCGGTCGACGCGCGGCCGGAGCCCTCGTCGGATCGATCCGTTCCGCGCCCTGCGAATCGCGATGCTGGCGAAAGCGTCGTCGATCCTCGGGGCAGCCGCGGCGGGATTCGCGGGCGGTCTGCTCGCGTTCCTGGTGAGTCGGCCCGTGGTGCCCTCGGTAGGCTCGATGGGATCGATCATCGCGACACTCGTTTGCGCCGTCATCCTCGTCGTCGCGGGACTCGTGGCCGAGCAGCTCTGCACCATCCGGAAGGACGACGATGACGACGCCCCAGGGAACACCCCCGCAGGACCCGTGGGGATCTGACGTTCCGCAGACGCAGGCGGGAATCTCGGAGGGGGTCGCGGCCGAGCGATCTCGTGCTCCTCGTGCGGATGGGAACCCCTCCGACGCCCGCCCGGCCGACGCTCGCCCGGCCGACGCTCGCCCCGCCGACGCTCGACGACCCGCCGAGGGCGATCCAGCGGCCGACGAGGCCGTCCTCGGCGTGGGCACGTACGATCGCATCCTCGAACCGCGCTCGGAGCGTCGCCTGCCCCTCGGAGAGGGCACGTGGCATCAGCTGGCCCGCGCGTACGTGCGGGTGCAGCTGATCTCGCAGGGGGCGGTGTTCGTCCTGGTGCTGGCTGCCGCCGTCGTCGTGCAGGCGCTCACGGGGTTCGTGTGGCAGTGGATTCCGGCGGGAGTGGTTCTGCTCGTCACCGTCATCGGGCTCGTCATCACGCCGCGTCAGGCGCGCTCCTTCGGCTATCAACTGCGTCGCGACGATCTCGTGTTCCGTCGAGGAATCCTGTGGCAGCGGGTGGTGGCGGTGCCGTACGGCCGCATGCAGCTCGTCGACATCACCCACGGCCCCCTCGACCGGGGCTTCGGCATCGCCCAGCTGAAGCTCGTCACCGCTGCGGCGTCAACGGGCGTGACCATCCCCGGGCTCACCCAGGAGGCGGCCGAACAGCTGCGCGACACGCTCGTGGCCGTCGCCGAGACCCGCCGGACCGGGCTGTGACCGATCCGGACACGGCGGGCTCGCCCCCGGAGTCGCAGCCTCGGGAACGGACGATCGTCCGGTCGCCGTACAGCGACGGGGAGTGGCATCGGCTCCACCCTCTGACGCCGTTGTTGCGCGGTGGGCTGACGCTTCTCGTGCTCGTGGGCGTCATCGTGGCGAACCTGCGGGAGCGTCTCGTCGAGTGGATCTTCCCGGTCTTCACCGATCTGCCCCCGGGGGAGCTTCCCCCCGACCCGGTCGATTTCCTCCTCGCGAATAATCTGATCCTCATCGCGGCGGCTGCGGCTCTCGTCGTGCTCATCGTGCTGCTGGTGCTGTTCCGGCTGTCCTGGCGGTTCCACACCCTGCGCATCGGCGAGGACGACGTCGAGGTGCGCTCGGGCGTGCTGTTCCGCACACACCGGCGCGCTCCGCTGGACCGCGTGCAGGGGGTCAACCTGACGCGTCCGATGGTCGCCCGTCTCCTGGGGCTCGCGAAGCTCGAGGTGGTCGGCGCAGGCCTCGATGCCAACGTCAAGCTGGAGTACCTCTCGGGCAAGGATGCCGAGGCCATCCGCGGCGACATACTCCGCCTCGCGTCGGGGCGGCGTCTCGCCGAAGCGCGGGCAGAACCCGGTGGACGCTCCTCCCTCGCTCGGCAGGCGGCCGAGGCCGTGGGATCTGGCCTGCAGGGGATCGTCGACGGGGAGGACCTCTCGGACGCCGAGCCGGAGAGCATCGTGCGTATTCCGTTCGGCCGGCTCGTGGCATCCCGTGTTCTGAGTGGATCGAGCCTCATCCTCATCGCCTTCGTCGTCGGGATCGTCGTGGCCGCGTCGGTGTCGACGGTGTGGCTGCTGTTCACGATCGTTCCGATGTTCCTTGCCTTCGGCGCGTACTACGTGCGGTCGATCGCCCAGGGGCTGCGGTACTCCATCGCCCCGACCGCCGACGGCGTCCGCGTGACGTTCGGTCTGTTCACGACGGTCTCGGAGGTCGTGCCGCCCGGCCGCGTGCACGCGATCGAGGTGCGACAGCCCCTGATGTGGCGCCCGTTCGGATGGTGGGCGATCTCGGTGAACCGCCTCTCGGGGCGGGCCTCGACCGACACGAGCAACGATCAGCTGGCGGCGGTGCTCCCGATCGGAACGCGCGCCGATGTCGAGCGCGTCCTGCGGATCCTCGCCCCCGGCCTGTCGGCCGACGAATGGACACTCGTGTTCCGTGACGGCATCCTGGGTCCGGTGGATGACGACCCGTACGTGACGACCCCGAGACGCGCTCGGTGGCTGCGCCCGCTGTCCTGGCGCCGCAACGGAGCGCTGCTGACCACCGACGCGTTGCTGATGCGTCGCGGGTGGGTGTGGCGTTCGCTGAGCATCGTCCCCCTCGCTCGGCTGCAGTCGATCGGCTTGCACCAGGGGCCGCTCGCCCGCGCCACGGGGACAGCCACCCTCATCGCCCACGTGATCGCCGGCACCGTGCAGACGTCGGTCGGTGTTCTGGACCGCGACGACGCCCTGGGGCTGTTCGAGCGGACGGCTCGAGCCGGCGTCGATGCGGCGGCGATCGACCGCACCCACCGGTGGGCCGGATGAGCCCCGGTCGTGACGGACGCCTCGGCGTCGGGGTGATCGGGGCCGGACGCGTCGGGCCGGTCATCGCGGCGGCATTGGCGGGAGCAGGCCACGCCCTGACGGGGATCACGTTGGGCTCCGACGACGACCGCGTCGAGGCGATCCTGCCGGGACTCCCGGTGCTCACGGCCGACGAGGTCGTGCGACGCAGCGAGCTCGTGGTCGTGGCGGTGCCGCACGACCAGCTTCCGGGTCTGGTGTCGGGTCTCGCCGAGGTCGGCGCCTGGCAGCCCGGCCAGCTGGTCCTGCACACGGACGCCGCGTACGGGTCGCGGGTGCTGGATCCCGCCGCCCGTAGCGGTGCGATCCCGCTGGCCATCCATCCCGCCATGGTCTTCACGGGAGTGTCGTCGATCGATCTGCGCCAACTCGCCCAGTCGTATGCCGCCGTCACGGCCCCCGCTCCGGTGCTGCCGATCGCGCAAGCGCTCGCGGTCGAGCTCGGGTGCGAACCGGTCGTGGTCGCCGAGGACGATCGGGCGACGTACGCCGAGGCCATCGCGACGGCGACGGAGTTCTCGCGTTCGATCGTGCGCCAGTCGTCGGCGCTGTTGGATCGCATCGGGGTCGAGAATCCCGGCGCGTACCTGTCCGCGCTCGTCCGATCGAGCGTGGACCAGGCTCTGGTCGAGGGCGGGCGCCGCGACGACCTCGACGGCACCGCTACGATCGACGGATGATCCGCACCCTCGAGGATTTGCGCACCCGACTCGGACAGATCCGAGGCGCAGATCGATCGGACGCCGGCCCGAGCGTCGCCCTGGTATCGACCCTCGGTGCTCTGCACGACGGTCACGTCGACCTGATCCGCGAAGCCCGCGACCTCGCCGACGTGGTCGTGGTGTCGACCTTCGTCAATCCTCTGCGCTTCCGCACGGCCGACGACACGGCGGCTTATCCCCGCTCGCCGGAATCCGACGCGCGGGTGCTCGCCGACCTGGGCGTGGATGTCGTCTTCGCTCCCACGATCGAGGGGTTCCTCCCGGCGGGGACGGCCACGACGCGCGTCTCGGCGGGCGATATCGGTCTGCGTTACGAGGGTCGCGTGCGCCCGTTCTACTTCGACGGGGTCCTGACCGTCGAAGCGAAGCTCTTCCACCTCGTGCGCCCCGACGTCGCGGTGTACGGCGAGCGCGACCTGCAGCGCATCTTCCTCGTGCGTCGGATGGTGCGCGATCTCGACTTCTCGATCGACATCGCGACGGTGCCGACCGTGCGTACCGACGACGGCCTGCCCGTGTCGAGCCGTGTGGCGCTGCTCGATGCGGCCGATCGGCGCGCGGCCGCGGCTCTTCCGCGCGCCCTCGAGGCGGCGGCATCGAACTCCGATCTCGGGGTCGATGCGTGCATCGCGGCGGCTCAGTCGTCGCTGATGGGCGAGCAACGCATCACCCTGGAATACCTGAGCGTGGTCGATCCCGAGACGTTCCTGCCCGTGGACGACGGGCACCGCGGTCGCGCGTTCGCCCTCATCGCCGCCACCGTGGGCGGCCACCGATTCATCGACAACGCCGAGATCTCGCTGCGCTGACGGCGGTCGCCCCGGCCGCGACTCCGGGGCGGTCGGGGACGACGAATAGACTGGGGGCGACCCCGAGGAGCCTCCCTGATGACCGACGCGCCCGCGAACGACGCTGCCGAACCGACCGAAGACGAGGTCTTCGAACAGAAGGCGGTGCGCCTGGCCAAGCGCGAGCGCCTGCTCGCGGAACGTGTCGACGCCGCGGGCGGTCCGTATCCGGTCGTCGTCCCCGTCACCACGACGATCCCCGAGCTGCGCGCGCGTTTCGGCGATCTCGAAGCCGGCGCCGAGACCGGCGAGACGGCCGGGGTCGCCGGCCGCGTGGTGTTCAGCCGTAACACGGGCAAGCTCTGCTTCGCGTCTTTGCAGTCCGGCGACGGCAGTCGCATCCAGGCCATGATCTCGCTCGCGAACGTGGGGGAGGAGTCGCTCCAGGCGTGGAAGGAGCTCGTCGATCTCGGCGACCACGTCTTCGTCTCGGGTGAGGTCATCTCGAGCCGCCGGGGCGAGCTGTCGATCATGGTCGCCGAGTGGACGATCGCCGCCAAGGCCGTGCTGCCCCTGCCGAACCTCCACACGGAACTCAGCGAGGAGAGCCGCGTTCGCAGCCGCTTCCTCGACCTGATCGTGCGCGACCGCGCCCGCGAGACGGTCCTGGCCCGTGCCAAGGTGAACGCGAGCCTGCGTCGCACCTTCACCGAGCGCGACTTCGTCGAGGTCGAGACCCCGATGCTGCAGGTGCAGCACGGCGGTGCGAGCGCCCGTCCGTTCACGACGCACTCGAACGCCTTCGACACCGAGCTGTTCTTGCGCATCGCGCCCGAGCTCTACCTCAAGCGCGCCGTCGTCGGCGGCATCGACCGGGTCTACGAGATCAACCGCAACTTCCGCAACGAAGGTGCCGACACGACGCACAGCCCCGAGTTCGCGATGCTCGAGGCGTACCAGGCCTACACCGACTACAACGGCATCGCCGACCTGACCCAGACCCTGATCCAGGACGCCGCCGTCGCCGTGGCGGGGTCGACCACCGTCACGTGGGCAGACGGCACCGAGTACGACCTGGGCGGCGAGTGGGACCGCATCTCGATGTACGAATCGCTGTCGGCGGCGTCCGGTCGTGAGATCACCCCCGAGACCTCGCTCGACGAGCTGCGCGCACTCGGCGGCGAGGCCGGCGTCGACGCCCCGCCCCAGGACACCCACGGCAAGTGGGTCGAAGAGCTGTGGGAGCACTTCGTGAAGGGCGGCCTGACACGGCCGACCTTCGTCATGGACTTCCCCGTCGACACCAGCCCCCTCGTGCGCGAGCACCGCTCGATCGCGGGCGTCGTCGAGAAATGGGATCTCTACGTGCGCGGCTTCGAGCTCGCGACCGGGTACTCCGAGCTCGTCGACCCCGTGATCCAGCGTCACCGCTTCACCGAGCAGGCGAAGCTGGCCGCTCGAGGCGACGTCGAAGCGATGCCCATCGACGAGGAGTTCTTGCGTGCCCTCGAGCACGGTATGCCCCCCACCGGCGGCATGGGCATGGGAATCGACCGTCTGCTCATGGCGATCACCGGGCTGGGAATCCGGGAGACGATCCTGTTCCCGCTGGTGAAGTAGGGCGCTCGAAGACCCACTCGGGGAGGCGCCCGGCGTCGATGATGTCGAGCATGATCGCGCTCAGGCCGTGGTCCGCATCGATCTCGAGAGCCGTCTCGGCGTAGGTGGCGGCGTGGGAGCCCCTTCCCCTCGCCCATGCGAGCCAGGCGCACGCCGACAGGGCACCCGGGCGACGCTCCCGGGGGAGGGCTGCGGCCACGAACCGGCAGAGCTCGAGGGCGCGGCGAAGACGATCGGGGTCGGGGTGAGCTCCCTCTCCCCACATCGGCCGAGCGAGGTCGTCGGGGAACGTCTTCCCGCGGTGGAACGCCGTCTGCGCGTGGAGAACGGCGTCACCCGTGGCGAGGTCGGCCGCCCACTGCATGAGCGCCACGTCGCGCAGCGAAGGGCGGGCGAGGCAGAAAGCGACGGCGGCGAGCTGTGCGGCGTCGAGGTCGGACGGTGCGCAGGCCAGAGCGTCCTCGAGAAGCACAGGTGGATCCGCGATGAACGCTGCGGCCGGGTCGGCTGTGGCGGCACGTTTCAACAGGGGGAGCGCTCGCCGCTCCTGCGCGCCGCCGAGTACGCGCTCGATCTTCCGCAGCACGGCGAGCATGCCGCGGGAGACGGCGGGATCGACCTGCGGGAGACCCGCCGCGGCGAACTGGTCGTCGTCGCACGGAAACTCGGGTTCGCCCAGCGGCGGCGCGGTGAGCTCGCTCAGCGGGTGCGGCACCGCTGACGAGAGCGACAGGTAGCTCTTCCAGCCGTCCGCGCCGACGACGAGGGCGTCGATGACACGGAGCCCGCAGATGTCGGCCCGGGCGATGGCGGCATCGACGAGCGCGCGGTGCGGCAGGTCCGCGAGGTCGGCGAGCGCGCCGTCGGCGTAGACGACGATCGCCACGGCATCCGTTCGCGCGACCTTGCACGCCATGCCGATGACCGTCGAGGCGATGCTCTCATCCGAGACGGACCGGTCGGTCGGGGGGAGATCGACGCGCATCGCGCCGAGCGAGCGGGACTCGGCGAACGGCACGAGGACGAGGCTCTGGCGCGGGGTGCATTCGAGCAGGCGTGGGACGAGGGCGAGGAACGAGGCGGACGAAGTGACGGAGACGACGGCGGGTGTCATGCCTCGAGGGTGGCCAAAAGGGTCACCCTCCCGCCGTGCGGAATAGCTCGATCGTGGATGAATCCGCGCATCAGCGGCCTGGGGAGGAGTCCCCTGAGACCGCGCGCTCAGGCAGCGCGGGTATCCTCGAAGCCATGGACGAGACCTGGACTGCGATGCTGTGGGCGATCCTGCCGACCCTCGTGGTGTCGGTGGTCTTCTTCTTCATCCTCCGCAACGTCATCCGGATGGATCGCACCGAGCGCAAGGCCTACGCGCGCATCGAAGCGGAGGAGCGTGCCAAGCGCGGTCTTCCCCCCGTCGCGCGCACGGGCGAGGGGCCCGCGGCCTGACAACCCGGCGGCCCCTGTCGGAGGCCGTCGCTACGCTGGGTCCACAACCCGTGCAGGAGGACCCGTGCTCAACGCCACGTTCGACGCGAGCTGGCTCGTCATCACGCTCTTCGTCGTCGACCTGGTGGTGCGCATCGCCGCGATCATCATCGTTCCGCGCAACCGGCGGCCCACCGCCGCGATGGCCTGGCTGCTCGCGATCTACTTCATCCCCTTCGTGGGGGTCTTCCTCTTCCTGCTCATCGGCAACCCGCGGCTGCCGCGAAAGCGCCGTCGCAAGCAGGCGGCGATCAATGAGTACATCCACGACACGAGCGCTTCGCTCGAGTTCGGCACCCTCCGCCCCAACGCCCCCCAGTGGTTCCGCGCGCTCGTTCAGCTCAACCGCAATCTGGGGGCCATGCCGATCGCAGGAGACAACGCCGCCACCCTGATCGCCGACTACCAGCAGAGCCTGGATGCCATGGCCGAGGCCATCCGGCAGGCGCAGCGTTACGTGCACGTCGAGTTCTACATCCTGCAGACCGACGACTCGACCGACAACTTCTTCCGCGCCCTCGAAGAAGCCGCGCAGCGCGGCGTCGTCGTGCGCGTCCTGCTGGATCATTGGGCGAACCGCGGCAAGCCGTTCTACCGGCAGACGCTTCGACGCCTCGATGCGATGGGCGCTCACTGGCACCTCATGCTGCCCGTCCAACCGCTGCGCGGCCGTTATCAGCGTCCCGACCTGCGTAATCACCGCAAACTCCTCGTGATCGACGGCGATGTCGCCTACATGGGTTCGCAGAACGTCACCGACTCGTCGTACAACCTGCGCAAGAACATCCGCCGCGGTCTGCACTGGGTGGACCTGATGGTTCGCGTCGAGGGTCCCGTCGTCGCGAGCATCAACGCGGTGTTCCTCTCCGACTGGTACAGCGAGACCGACGAGACCCTCCGCGACGAGATCGATCTGTTCAGCGTGACGTCGGGCCCGGGCGATCTCGACTGTCAGGTCGTGCCCTCGGGCCCCGGATTCGATTTCCAGAACAACCTCAAGCTGTTCCTCGGCCTGCTGTTCGCCGCGAAAGAACGCATCATCATCGTCAGCCCCTATTTCGTCCCCGACGAAGCGCTGCTGCTCGCGATCACGACCGCGTGCCAGCGCGGCGTGCACGTCGAGCTCTTCGTCTCGGAAGAGGGCGATCAGGCGATGGTCTACCACGCGCAGCGCAGCTACTACGAGGCTCTGCTGCACGCGGGCGTCACGATCTGGATGTACCGCAAGCCCTACATCCTGCACAGCAAGAGCGTCACGATCGATGACGAGGTCGCCGTCATCGGCTCCAGCAACATGGACATGCGATCGTTCGGTCTGAATCTCGAGGTGTCGCTGCTCGTGCGCGGCGAGGAGTTCGTCCGCGACATGCGCGACGTCGAGGACGCCTACCGCACCCTCAGTCGGCAGCTGACGATCGAGGAGTGGCGCCGCCAGCCGTTGCGCTCGACGATCCTCGACAACCTGGCCCGCCTCACCTCGGCCCTGCAGTGACGCGCCGCGGCGTTCGCCGCCGGCATCCAGGATTCTCCGACATCATGGGGCAGAACTCGCCCCCGGAGGTTCTCATGTCACGTCCCCGCTTGACCCTGATCGCAATGATCGGCGCCGGTTTCGTCGTCGCCGGTGCTCTCGCCGGATGCGCCACGGGCGCGTCATCGCCCTCGATGTCGGGGGGAGTGTCCCCCAGCCCGGATGCCACGAGCGCGACGCCGTCCGCCGAGATCGGGGCCGCGTGGGTCGACGGCGGCCGGTCGATCGCCGTGGTCACGAACGGAAGCTCCTCGTGCCCGCCGGTCGTCAGCGGCCAGCCGAGCGTCGCCGGAGCCGCGATCACGGTGCAGCTCGCCGAGTCCTCTCAGCAGGAGTGCACGCGCGACATGGCTCCGCGGGCCACGCTGGTCGCGCTGCCCGCGGGTGTCGACCCCGCCAAGGACCTCACCGTCACCGTGACGGGTGCGGCGCAGGGCGAGGCGAACCTCGCGGGGCTTGCGACCACGCCCGCGGCCCCGAGCGAATTCGCTCCCTCCGCGGGCTGGGTGAACGACTCGCTGGTCGCGATCGTCACCTACGGCAGCTCCACGTGCGTCCCCTCCGTCGAGACGATCACCGCCGCCGGCGGCGATGTCGCCGTGCAGTTCGCGACGCCGCCGGCAGATCAGATCTGCACCATGGACATCGCACCGCGCGTGACGCTCGCCGACATCGGCCGCGAGGCCGGCTCGGGCGCGGTGTCGCTCGTGCTCTCCGGCGGTGGCGTCGATGCGAGCGCGCCCGTCCCCGTACTCGGCACGCGCTGACCGCGGCGGGGGCGTCAGCGCTCCACGACGAGGAGGTCGCCGACCTCGCACTCCAGCACGCGGCAGATCGCGGACAGCGTCGAGTAACGGATCGCGCGGGCACGGTCGTTCTTCAGCACCGACAGGTTGACCACCGACACCCCGACGAGCTCGCTGAGTCGCGTCAACGTCATGCCCCGCGCCTCGAGGAGTTCATCGAGGCGACAGTGGATGCCGGTGGGCCCGTCGTCCGTGGCGGCCGGGGTCATACGAGGCCTTCGGTGTCGCGCTGGAGACGGTCGCCGACCGCGAAGACGGTGCCGGCGAGGGCGACGACGAAAGCGACGGCGAAGATCGTGAAGACGTCGACCGTTCCCACGACGGCACGGTCGTACGTGCCGTCGGACACTCGTGCGAGGGCACCGTTCACGGCCATGTTGTGGAAGAACGGCACGAGATACATCCCCGCGAGGGCGACGAGGCCCGCGGTGGTCACGAGCACGGTGTGCGCGCGCGAGAAGATGCGGCCGCGCAGGATGCCGAAGCACAGCACAAGCAGCAGGGCGACCACCGTCACCATCGCGACGGCGAACAGGACGTGGCTGATGACGAGCGCGGCGAGAGATGCGGGCTGCAGCGACGCCACCGTCACCGAGGCGGAGTCCAGCTGAACGGTCACCGGCGATCCGCCGGGACCGAGCGGGGCCTGTGCCTCGGTCGCGACGAACGGCGCGAGCAGTGTGATGTCGCGATTCGGCAAGACGCTCGCGAGGTCGATGATCGTCTGCACGACGGCGGACACGGCGATGGCGACACCGCCGATGAGGAAGAGGGCGAAGCCGATGGTGTCGCCGCGCGAGAGGATGCGCGGCTGTGTACGCGTGGGTGTCACGGAGACTCCTTATCGATGATCGTTGTTATCGATGTTCGATAAGTTATCGACTGTCGATGGGTTTTGCAATGCCGACCGGCGAGGCGGTATGCCCACGGCGAACACGGGGCTCTGGCATCCGGCCGCTGGTTACTCTCGATGTACGGCGCGCGGAGGCGTGCCTGTCAGCCCATTTTTGGAGGGACTGAGGATGTTCGAAAGATTCACCGATCGTGCTCGTCGTGTGGTCGTGCTCGCCCAAGAAGAGGCGAAGATGTTGAACCACAACTACATCGGCACGGAGCACATCCTTCTGGGCCTCATCCACGAGGGTGAGGGTGTGGCTGCCAAGGCGCTGGAGTCGCTGGGCATCTCGCTCGATGCCGTCCGCGAGCAGGTGCAGGACATCATCGGCCAGGGTCAGCAGCAGCCGACCGGCCACATCCCCTTCACACCCCGTGCGAAGAAGGTCCTCGAGCTGTCGTTGCGCGAAGCGCTCCAGCTCGGCCACAACTACATCGGAACCGAGCACATCCTGCTCGGTCTCATCCGCGAGGGTGAGGGCGTCGCCGCCCAGGTCCTCGTCAAGCTCGGTGCCGACCTGAACAAGGTGCGCCAGCAGGTCATCCAGTTGCTCTCGGGCTACCAGGGCAAGGAGCCCGCGGGCGTCGCCTCGGGTGCCGGCGAGCAGACCCAGGGCGCGGCCCAGGGCGGGTCGGCCGTGCTCGACCAGTTCGGACGCAACCTCACGCAGGCTGCGCGCGACAACAAGCTCGACCCCGTCATCGGGCGCGAGAAAGAGATCGAGCGCGTGATGCAGATCCTGTCGCGCCGGTCGAAGAACAACCCCGTCCTCATCGGAGAGCCCGGCGTCGGCAAGACCGCCGTCGTCGAGGGACTCGCGCAGGCCATCGTCAAGGGCGATGTCCCCGAGACGCTGAAGGACAAGCAGGTCTACTCGCTCGACCTCGGCTCCCTCATCGCCGGGTCCCGCTACCGCGGCGACTTCGAAGAGCGCCTGAAGAAGGTCACGAAAGAGATCCGCACGCGCGGCGACATCATCGTCTTCATCGACGAGATCCACACCCTCGTGGGCGCGGGCGCCGCAGAGGGCGCGATCGACGCGGCATCCATCCTCAAGCCGCTCCTCGCGCGCGGTGAGCTCCAGACCATCGGTGCCACCACGCTCGACGAGTACCGCAAGCACTTCGAGAAGGACGCCGCTCTCGAGCGCCGCTTCCAGCCGATCCAGGTCGCCGAGCCGAGCCTGCCCCACGCGATCAACATCCTGAAGGGGCTGCGCGACCGCTACGAGGCGCACCACAAGGTGCAGATCACCGACGGCGCCATCGTCGCCGCGGCGAACCTGGCCGACCGCTACATCAGCGACCGGTTCCTCCCCGACAAGGCCATCGACCTGATCGACGAGGCCGGCGCCCGCCTTCGTCTGTCGATCCTGTCGAGCCCGCCGGAGCTGCGCGAGTTCGACGAGAAGATCGCCAAGGTCCGCGAGCAGAAGGAGCAGGCCTCCGAGGACCAGGACTTCGAGAAGGCCGCCGCGCTGCGCGACGAGGAGAAGTCGCTCCTCGCGGAGCGCCTGCGTCTCGAGAAGCAGTGGCGCTCGGGCGACGTCGCCTCCCACGCGGTGGTCGACGAGGGCCTGATCGCCGAGGTCCTCGCGCAGGCGACCGGCATCCCGGTGTTCAAGCTCACCGAAGAAGAGTCCAGCCGCCTCATGTTCATGGAGAAGGCGCTGCACCAGCGCGTCATCGGCCAGGAAGAGGCGATCGCGGCCCTCTCGCGCACGATCCGTCGTCAGCGTGCGGGTCTCAAGGACCCGAAGCGCCCCTCCGGCTCGTTCATCTTCGCCGGCCCCACCGGTGTCGGAAAGACCGAGCTCGCCAAGGCACTCGCCGAGTTCCTGTTCGACGACGAGGGCGCGTTGATCTCCCTCGACATGTCGGAGTTCGGCGAGAAGCACACGGTCTCGCGTCTGTTCGGTGCCCCTCCTGGGTTCGTCGGCTTCGAAGAGGGCGGCCAGCTCACCGAGAAGGTGCGCCGCAAGCCCTTCTCGGTCGTGCTCTTCGACGAGATCGAGAAGGCCCACCCGGACATCTTCAACTCGCTCCTGCAGATCCTTGAAGAGGGTCGTCTGACCGATGGTCAGGGTCGCGTCATCGACTTCAAGAACACCGTGATCATCATGACGACGAACCTCGGTTCGTCGGCGATCGCCGGTGGCCCGGTCGGCTTCCAGGTCGAGGGCAGCGCGCAGACCTCGTACGAGCGGATGAAGGGCAAGGTCGACGAGGAGCTCAAGCGTCACTTCAAGCCCGAGTTCCTCAACCGTGTCGACGATGTCATCGTCTTCCCGCAGCTGAACAAGGACGAGCTGCGCCAGATTGTCGGCCTGTTCGTGAAGCGCCTGGCCGACCGCCTGCTCGATCGCGACATGACCGTCGAGCTGTCGGACGACGCGAAGGACAAGCTCATCGAGATCGGGTTCGACCCGACCCTCGGAGCTCGCCCCCTGCGCCGCGCCATGCAGCGCGAGGTCGAGGACCGGCTCAGCGAGAAGATCCTGCACGGTGAGCTCGAGTCGGGCGACCACGTGAAGGTCGGCGTCGAGAACGGTCAGTTCTCGTTCGAGACCAGCCCGCGCGGCGAGAAGGTCGCGATCGGCGTCGGAACGGCGGGAGAGATCGCCGCCACCCCCGACACCCTCGCGGGCAGCTGATCGCGTAGAACAAGAAGGGGCCCGGATGCCATGGCATCCGGGCCCCTTGTCGTCGTGTGCCGCGGCTGGTCAGAACAGCTGGCGCGCGTTCGTCGCGGCGAGGTCGATCAGCTCGTCGCCGCGACCGGAGAGGACCGTTCGGATCGCGTACAGCGTGAAGCCCTTGGCCTGTTCGAGCGTCACGGACGGGGGCATCGACAGTTCCTGGCGAGCCGTCTTCACCGACACGAGCGCGGGGCCGGGGTGCGCGAGGGCTGCGGCGAGCGAGGTCTCGAGGTCGGCGGACTCGTCGACGCGGAACGACGTGATGCCGATGGCCTCGGCGACGGCCGCGAAGTCGGGGTTGCGCAGGTCGGTGCCGTAGTTGATGAACCCGGCCGCCTTCATCTCCAGCTCGACGAAATTGAGCGAGGAGTTGTCGAAGACGACGATCTTCACGGGAAGGTCGTTCTGGACGATCGTGATCAGCTCGCCGAGCAGCATCGCCAGCCCGCCGTCGCCCGCGAGAGCGACGATCTGACGGTCGGGGAAGGCCGCTTGCGCGCCGATCGCGTGGGAGACGGCGTTCGCCATCGTGCCGTGCGCGAACGATCCGATCAGACGGCGCTCCTTCGCCATCGTGAGATAGCGAGCCGCCCACACCACGGGAGATCCCACATCGGGGATGAAGACCGCGTCATCGGCGGCGAGACGGTCGAGCGTGCGCGCGACGAACTGCGGGTGCAGCGGCTTGCCGGAGGCTGCGGGGACCGCGAGGTCGTCGAGCTTCGCGCGCGTGGTCCGGTAGTGGGAACGGGCGTCGTCGGCGTGCCGCGTCGATCGCCCCTCGGCCAGCAGCGGGAGGAGCGCGCGGGCGGTGTCGCGCACCGTGCCGACGAGTCCGATGTCGACGGGATGCCGGCGTCCGAGCTGTTCTCCTCGGACGTCGACCTGGATGTGCGTCGCGCGACTCGGGTAGAACTGCTGGTACGGGAAGTCCGTGCCCAGCATCAGGACGACATCGGCATCTTCCATCGCCCGGTACCCCGACGAGAAGCCGAGAAGCCCGGTCATCCCAACGTCGAACGGGTTGTCCCACTCGATGTGTTCCTTGCCGCGCAGCGCGTGAACGATCGGTGCCTGCAGGCGGCGTGCCAGGTCGACGACCTCGTCGTGGGCGTCGGCGACACCGGCTCCGGCGAGAATCGTCACCTTCTCGGCGGCGTTCAAGACATCGGCGGTGCGGCGCAGTTCGTCGTCGGACGGAAGGATGCGCGGAGTCGCGCGCGACACGGTCGCCACGCGGTCGTTCTTCGCTTTGGCGAGCAGCACGTCGCCCGGGATGACGAGCACGGCGACACCGCGCTTCTCGATCGCCTCTCGCATGGCGATCTCGAGCAGTCTCGGCATCTGCACCGGGTCGGCGACGTATTCGACGTAGACCGAGCACTCGCGGAAGAGCTCCTGCGGGTGCGTCTCTTGGAAGTAGGTCGATCCGATCTCCGCGGTGGGGATGTGCGCGGCGATCGCGAGAACCGGCACGCGCGAGCGGTTCGCGTCGTAGAGACCGTTGATGAGGTGCAGGTTGCCCGGCCCGCAGCTTCCCGCGCAGACGGTGAGCTCCCCCGTCAGCTCCGCGTCGGCCGAGGCGGCGAAGGCCGCTGCCTCTTCGTGCCGCACGTGCATCCAGCGGATTTCGCCATCTCGACGGATCGCGTCGGTGAAACCGTTCAGGGAATCGCCGGGCAGGCCGTAGATGCGCTGCACGCCGTGATGGCGGAGGGCGGAGACGATGTTTTCGGCAACGGTAGGCACGAGGCAGTCCTTTCATCGAAGAAGGGGACGAATCGCGCGACCGCTCGTGACGATCGCGCGTCACCATCGCCCACGCTACTCCCGTCTTCGAGGCTTTCCCCTGCCTCGCCTCTGAGCGGGCTATGCGTCGAACACACAGCTTCGCACTCGGCGTGGACGCCGCTTCTTCGCGGACCGCCGACCCGACCGGCGTACCCTGGGACCATGACCTCATCCGCGCCGTTCGTCGTCCGCCCCGCCGGAACCGCCGACGTCCGACGCATCCACGAGCTCCTCGAGCCGTTCGTGCAGAAGCGCATCCTGCTGGGCAAAGACCTGGTCGTGCTCTACGGCTCCGTGCAGCAGTTCGTCGTCGCAGAGGCGGACGGCGTGGTCATCGGGTGCGGCGCTCTGCACGTGATGTGGGAGGACCTCGCCGAGATCCGCACGCTCATCGTCCACGACGACTGGCTGCACCATGGCGTGGGTCGCGCCATCGTCGAGACTCTCGAGGACCGCGCGCGCGAGCTCGGCGTCTCGCGACTGTTCTGCCTCACATTCGAGGTCGACTTCTTCACCCGTCGCGGTTTCGCCGAGATCGGCGAGCAGGTCGTGGACCCCGACGTGTACTCGCAGCTGGTGCGCAGCCCCGACGAGGGCGTTGCGGAGTTCCTCGACCTCGCGCACGTGAAGCCGAACACCCTGGGCAACACCCGGATGCTGAAGCAGCTGTGAGCCTGCGCTCCTGAGCGTGCCGTGGCGTGAGCGCACAGCCGCGCCGCCTACCCTGGAACCATGACCGATGCCCCCCGTAGGCGGAGGCAGTCCCCGGCGGTCTACCGTCGTCGTCGTCTCGCCGCAGGGCTCCTCGCCCTGCTGGTGATCGGCCTCGTCGTGTGGCTCGTCGCGGCTCCCCCGTGGCGTGCCGCCCCCACCGCCGAGGCGACTCCTGCTCCCGCTGCGAGCGCTCCCGTTGCCACGGCGACGGCGACGACGACCGCGCCGGTGGCGTCCGGCGCCCCCTCGGCGTCTCCCTCCGTCTCGCCCACTCCGACCGCGCCCGCGGGGCCCGTCGAGTGCACGGCGGCCGACATCACCGTCGCGGCACTGTCGGACAAGAGCGAGTACGCCCAGGGCGAGAACCCTCAGCTGTCGATCAAGCTCACGAACACGAGCGCGAACCCCTGCACCATGAACGTCGGGACGAGCGCGCAGTCGTTCACCGTGACCAGCGGGTCGGACGTGTGGTGGCGGTCGACGGACTGCCAGGCCGAGCCGAGCGACATGGAGGTGACGCTGGCCGCGGGCCAGGTCGTCACCAGCTCCGCACCGCTGACCTGGGACCGTACGCGCTCCTCGGTGAACTCGTGCGGCGGAGAGCGGCCCTACGCGCCCGGCGGGGGAGCGACCTACCACCTGAGCGTGTCCATCGGCGGCATTCCGTCGTCGGGCACGGCGTCGTTCATTCTGCGCTGAACTGGACGAGGGGCGGATGCCGGTCGGCATCCGCCCCTCGTGCGTTCGCGGCTCAGGCGCCGGGCTTCTTGCCGAACACCTCGTTCTGCATGGCGTCGTAGCCCTCCGCCTGCGGGTCGCCGTGCAGGCCGCCGGACAGGGCGTACTCCTCCTCGGGGGAGAGGACGAGGCGGTGGCGACCGTAGACCGCGAAGGCGACGAAGATCACGGCGTAGACCACGATGATCGCCACGATCGCGAGTAGATACGCGGAGTTCAGCAGCAGGCCGAAGAAGACGACCGCGGCGATGATCGCCGCCGAGTAGGCGCCGAACAGACCCCAGGGGCTTCTGTAGGGCCGCACCGCGTTCGGGAACTTCCGTCGAAGGATGATGAACGACACCATCTGCAGGAAGTACGCCAGCACCGCGCCCCACACGGCGATGTTCAGCACGATCGCGCCCGCCGGGCTGGTGTCGCCGCCGGCCGCCTGTACGACGACGAGTGCGACGAAGCCGAGAACGGCGCCGAACACCAGCGCGACCCAGGGTGTCTTGCGTGCGCCCGTGAGCGACAACCAGCGCGGGTAGTACCCGGCGCGCGAGAGCGAGTACATGTTGCGCCCGTAGGCGAACATGATGCCCATCAGGGATGCCAGGAGTCCGACGAGAGCGAGCAGCGAGAGAAGGGCCGCGGCCTGGTCTCCGACCATCGCGCGGAAACCGTCGAGCAGGGGTTCGAGCGAGCTGCCGGTGGCGTCGGCGCCGAGCACACCGGTATTCAGGAACAGCACGATGAGGCCGGTGACGATGAGCGTGCCGCGGGCCCAGAGGCCGGCGCGGGGGATGTCGCGAGCGGGATCGTGCGATTCCTCGGCGGCGAGGGGGAGCTCCTCGATGCCCAGGAAGAACCACATCGCGAAGGGGAGTGCCAACAGGATCGACCCGACGCCGAAGGGCAGGAACTCGGTGTTGCCGTCGGTGGGGGCGATGTTCCAGAGCGAGCTCCAGTCGAACGCGCCCGTCAGAAGCGACATCGCGCCGAAGACCACAATGATGCCGATCGAGATGATCGACACGACGATCGCGAAACCGAACGAGATGTTCGCGCCGGCGGCGTTGAGGGCGATGAACAGCGCGTACAGGATGATCCACCAGACGAACGAGGGAAGGCTCACGCCCGTCAGCAGCTCGAGCGCCGAGTCGGCGTACTGTCCCGAGAAGTAGACGACGACGGCGGTCGTGGCGACGTACTCGATCGTCTCGGCGAGCCCCGTCGCCAGGCCGCCCCACGGCCCCATCGCCGACCGGGCGAACGAGTAGGCGCCGCCGGTGTGCGGCATGGCGGCGGCCATCTCGCCGATCGAGAACGTCAGGCCGTAGTACATCACCACGAGAATGACGAACGCGATGAGCATGCCGCCGAAACCGGCGAACCCGATACCGAAGTTCCAGCCCGAGAAGTCTCCCGAGATGACGGCGGCGACGGCGAGACCCCACAGGCCCCAGACGCCGGCCGAGCGTTTCAGCGTGCGTTTTTCGAAGTACGAGGCATCGGTGGCCGTATAGGTGGCTCCGGCGACCTTTTTGCGGGAGTTGCTCGACGTGGACATGGGGCCTCCAGATGGATGCGGACAGGCTTCGGGGTCGCCTTGCCCGAAATCATGGCCTTCTATTGGTCGACCTGTCTACCTTTGACGTGTAAGTTCCTCGTTACGTCCTTCGCACGAGGAGACGTCGACACCGCGAGAGGGAGACCATGGCGGGCAATCTCAGCAGCGAAGAATTGGATGCCGCGATCCAGGCGGGCGAGATCGACACCGTCGTCGTGGCCTTCCCCGACGCCCAGGGCCGGCTCGTCGGCAAGCGCGTCGCGGCGCGCTTCTGGCGCGACGAGGTGCGGGGCCACGGCGCGGAGGCGTGCAACTACCTGCTCTCGGTCGATGTCGACCTGAACACCGTCGACGGCTACGCGATGTCGAGCTGGGAGAAGGGCTACGGCGACATGCTGCTCGTCCCCGACCTCGAGACCCTCCGGACGATCCCTTGGCAGCCCGGAACCGCGCTCGTCTTCGCCGACCTCGCGTGGGCAGATCGCGCGCATGTCGCGCAGTCGCCCCGTGGCATCCTGAACGCCCAGCGTGCTCGTCTCGCCGAGCGTGGACTCACCGCCTACGCCGGGACGGAGCTGGAGTTCATCGTCTTCGACGACTCGTTCCGCGACGCCTGGGCGAAGGGCTACACGGGACTGACCCCCTCCACCGACTACAACGTCGACTACAACCTGCTCGCCACGACGCGGCTCGAGCCCCTGCTGCGCGACATCCGCCTCGGCATGGACGGCGCGGGCATGTACTGCGAGGGCGTGAAGGGCGAGTGCAACTTCGGCCAGCAGGAGATCGCGTTCCGCTACGCCGAGGCGCTCGAGACCGCCGACAACCACACCCTGTACAAGAACGGCGCGAAAGAGATCGCCGACCGACACGGCAAGTCGCTGACCTTCATGGCCAAGTTCAACGAGCGCGAGGGCAACAGCTGCCACATCCACCTCTCCGTGCGCGGCGATGACGGTGCGGCGGTGATGGCGGGCGACGGGGAGCACGGGTTCAGCCCCCTGATGGGGCACTGGATCGCCGGCATCCTGAGCACTCTCCGCGAGTTCACGCTGCTGTACGCCCCCACGATCAACTCGTACAAGCGCTACGCGAAGGGCTCCTTCGCGCCCACCGGGGTGGCGTGGGGCGTCGACAACCGCACCTGCGCGCTGCGCGTGGTGGGCCACGGGTCGTCGCTGCGCGTCGAGAACCGCGTGCCCGGGGGTGACGTGAACCCGTACCTGGCGATCTCGGCGATCATCGCGGGAGGCCTGCACGGCATCGAGAACGAGCTCGAACTGCCCGCCCCGCTCACCGGCAACGCCTACGCCGCCGGCGTCGACACCCTGCCGACGACGCTGCGCGAGGCGGCCTGTCTCTTCTCGGAGTCCACGATCGCCCGCGCGGCCTTCGGCGACGAGGTCGTCGAGCACTATCTGAACCAGGCGCGTATCGAGGTCGAGGCCTACGACGCCGCCGTGACGGACTGGGAGCGGGTGCGTGGTTTCGAGCGTCTCTGATCCGACCCGTACGCCCGTGGTCGGGCTCACGACCTACCTCGAGCGCGCGAAACAGGGCGTGTGGGACGTCCGTGCGTCGTTCCTCCCGCAGCAGTACTTCGATGCCGTGACGGGCTCGGGCGCCACCGCCGTGCTGTTGCCGCCCCAACCGCGACCCGAGCAGGCCGCGGCGGCGGTGCTCGACGGGCTCGACGGGCTGATCCTCACGGGCGGCCTCGACGTGCAGCCCGAGCTGTACGGGGCGGAGCGTCACCCGCTCACCGACCCCGCTCGTGCCGACCGGGATGCGTGGGAGATCGCGCTGCTCGCGGGGGCGCGAGAGCGCGGCATCCCCGTCTTCGGGATCTGCCGCGGTCTGCAGCTCATCAATGTCGCGATGGGCGGCACCCTGCACCAGCATCTGCCCGAAGCGCTCGGCACCGAGAGGTACCGGATCGGCGGGGGCGTGTTCGCCGAGAACACCGTGGAGGTGGATGCCGAGACCCGGCTCGCCGGTCTCGTCGGCGCCGGCCCCCTCACCGTCCACAGCTACCACCACCAGGGCGTCGACCGGGTCGGCGACGGGCTTCGCGTGACCGCTCGCACCGACGACGGCCTTGTGCAGGCCGTCGAGACAGAGGGCGACGACTACCTCGTCGCCGTGCAGTGGCATCCCGAGGAGAACGCCGAGGATCGGCGACTGTTCCTCGGACTCGTCGCCGCGGCGGCGGCCCATCGTGCGTCCCGAGTCGAGGCCGAACCGGCCGTGCCCGCATCGTCCGCCTCCGTCACCACCTCCTCCGCGCACCAGGGAGTCCCCGCATGAGCACCTTCACCGTCATCGACCCCTCGACCGGGTCGCCCATCACCACGCTCGAACGCGCAGAGATCGACGAGGTGGATGCCGCGGTCGCGGCCGCCGTGCGCGCCCAGGGCGCGTGGGCAGCCCTCGCCCCCGTCGCCCGCGCCGACGCGCTGCGGGCCTTCGGACGGGTCGTCGAGGCGCACGTCGAGGAGCTCGCGGCGCTCGAGGTGAAGAACTCGGGCCACCCGATCGGCTCGGCCCGCTGGGAGGCGCAGCACGTCGCGCAGGTGCTCAACTACTACGCCGGGGCGCCGGAACGCCTGATCGGCTCGCAGATCCCGGTCGCCGGCGGACTCGATGTGACCTACCACGAGCCCTACGGCGTGGTCGGGATCATCGTGCCGTGGAACTTCCCCATGACGATCGCGGCGTGGGGCTTCGCCCCGGCGCTCGCCGCGGGCAACGCCGTCGTGCTCAAGCCCGCCGAGCTGACTCCGCTCACCGCTATCCGCCTGGGCGAACTCGCTCTCGAAGCCGGGCTGCCGGAGGGGCTGTTCCAGGTGATCGTCGGCTCGGGCTCGGTCGTGGGCCAGCGCTTCGTCTCGCACCCCGACGTGCACAAGGTCGTCTTCACCGGCTCGACCGAGGTCGGCACCGAGGTCGCCGCGGGCTGCGCGCGGATGCTCAAGCCCGTGACCCTCGAACTCGGCGGCAAGAGCGCCAACATCGTCTTCGCCGACGCCGATCTCGAGAAGGCCGCCGCGGGCGTCCCCGGCTCGGTGTTCGACAACGCCGGGCAGGATTGCTGCGCGCGCAGCCGTCTGCTCGTGGAGCGCCGCGTCTTCGACCGCTTCCTCGAGATGCTCGAACCCGCCGTCGCGGCCTGGAGGGTCGGCGACCCCACGAGCGAAAACACCCAGATGGGGCCGCTCATCTCGGCATCCCACCGCTCCACCGTGCAGGGCTTCCTCGACGGGGTCGATGTCGCCTTCCGCGGTGCGGCGCCCGAGGGTGAGGGCTTCTGGTTCGCGCCGGCAGTCGTGCTCGCGCAGCCCGGCGACCGCATCGCGCGCGACGAAGTCTTCGGACCCGTGCTGGCCGTGCTGCCCTTCGACGACGAAGCGGATGCCATCCGTCTCGCCAACGACACCGCCTACGGTCTCGCGGGCTCGATCTGGACCGAGAGCCTGGGGCGCGGCATCCGGGTCTCGCGCGGCGTGCGCAGCGGCGTGCTCTCGGTGAACTCGCACTCGTCGGTGCGGTACGCCACCCCCTTCGGCGGCATGAAGGCCTCCGGTCTCGGACGAGAGCTCGGACCGGATGCCGCCGAGCACTTCACCGAGGTGAAGAACGTGTTCTACGCCACCGACTGACGACCTCCATGCCCCTCTCTCTCACGTGACGTCCCACTTCGTGCTGTCGAGGCCACCCTTAAGCGGCCGCACGTGGGACGCGGTACTGCTCGAAAGGAACCACCACCCATGACCATCGACCTCACCCAGCGTCTGCGCGACCGCGTCGCCATCGTCACCGGAGGGGCCAGCGGGATCGGCCTCGCCACCGCTCGCCGCTTCGCCGCCGAGGGGGCCCGCGTCGTGATCGCCGATCTCGACGAGACCACCGGCACGGCCGCCGCGACCGAGGTGGGCGGTGTCTTCCGGCAGGTGAACGTCGCTGACGAAGCATCGGTGAACGCCCTCTTCGACGGCGTGGCCGCTGACCTCGGCAGCGTCGACATCGCCTTCAACAACGCCGGCATCTCGCCCGCCGACGACGACTCGATCGAGACGACCGAGCTGCCCGCGTGGGACCGGGTGCAAGACGTCAACCTCAAGAGCGTGTACCTCTGCTCGCGGGCGGCGCTGCGGCACATGGTGCCCGCGGGCAGGGGTTCGATCATCAACACGGCGTCGTTCGTGGCGCTGCTGGGATCGGCCACCTCGCAGATCTCGTACACGGCGTCGAAGGGCGGTGTGCTCGCGATGACCCGCGAGCTCGGCGTGCAGTTCGCCCGCCAGGGTATTCGCGTGAACGCTCTCTGCCCCGGACCGGTGAACACCCCGCTCCTGCAGGAACTGTTCGCGAAAGACCCCGAGCGTGCGCAGCGTCGACTCGTGCACGTGCCGATGGGCCGCTTCGCAGAGCCGGGGGAGATGGCCGCGAGCGTGGCGTTCCTGGCATCCGATGACGCGTCCTTCATCACCGCGACGGCGTTCGTGGTCGACGGGGGTATCACCAACGCCTACGTCACGCCCCTGTGAACCGGTGACGTGACAGGCTGAGAGCGTGACAGACGCGCCGCTCGACGACCTGCGCCGGGCCGTGTACCGCCCCGTGCGCAGCGGCAACGCGCTCGAGGACACCACCGCGCGCATCGTGCAGACCGTGCGGCTCGGGCTCGTCGCACCGGGGGAGTCGCTTCCCGCGGAGCGCGAGCTCGCCGCACTGTACGGGGTGAGCCGCGACACGGTGCGGGAGGCTTTGAAAGAGCTGTCGGACGCCGGTTGGCTCGAGACGCGACGCGGTCGCTACGGCGGCACCTTCGTCGTCGACCCCGTGCCCCGGCCCTCGCAGCCGGCGGTCGTATCGGCCGCCGAGCTCTCCGACGTCATCGCGCTGCGGGGCGTCCTCGAACCCGGGGCGGCGTGGGCAGCGGCCGCACGGTCGCTGTCGGCGGAGGAGCGGGACGTGCTGTGGGCGCGGCACGAAGCGGCCGCGATCGCCGAGGGGGAGGACTACCGCCGGCTCGACACGCTCCTGCACCTGACGATCGCGGAGTTCGCCGGCATCCCGTCTCTCGTTCCCCTCGTCGCCGACAACCGCGCGCGCGTGAACGCCTGGCTCGACACGTTCCCCCTGCTGCCGCGCAACATCGAGCACTCCACCTCGCAGCACGCCGCGGTGGTGTCGGCGATCCTCGCCGGGAGGCCGGATGCCGCCCACGCGGCCATGCGCGATCATCTCGCGGGATCCGAGGCGCTGCTGCGGGGGTTCTTGGCGTAGGGCTCTCGCGGAGTGCGGTGCGGGGGTGCAGATCGCGGGGCGCAGCGCGCGCCGCGGGTGGAAGGTCGCCCGGCGGGGCGCGAGATCGCGAGGCGGGGTGGCGGTACCGAGCGGAGCAAAGTCGCGAGCGGACGATGCGGCCCGAACGTTCGATCCTCCGGTCGGGGGTTCTCCCGTCGTCAGGCGTCGCGCGGGCGTGCGCGGCACCGCGCGGATAGGCTCGGAGGATGGCAGCGGGCAAGAAGCGCAAGGGGAAGAAGCTCGACGTGGACTTCAAGAACACCGCGCTCACCGATGCCCTGCAGACCCAGGACATGGCGGCGATCGCCTTCGCCCTGCGTCACGGACCGACGGTCGTGCCGCTGATGACCCCGGGCGACGCCGACAACCCGCTCAGCGTCGGCGAGGTATGGACCTACCGCGATCCGAACACGGGGCAGCTCGCGCTGCTGCTCTTCAGTGATGCGGCGCACAAGCCCGAGAGCCTGCCGCCCCACGTGGCTCTGCAGTCGCCGCAGTGGCTGCGGACGTTCCTCGGAACGCATCAGGATGCCATCACCACGGTGTTCATCGACATCGCGGGGCCTCACCCGATCCAGGCGTCGCCGGCCGACCTGATCGCCGCTCTCGACGCCTGAGACGCCCCCACGCGCGGGCTCGCACTGCCCATGCCGCGGGGGGAGGTCTGGTCTGTCGTCGAGTGTCCAAAACACCCGGAGTGTTTCGAATTTCGTCCGGGTGTTTTGGACACTCGAACGACGGATGGGGCGCTGGCGCGGGGCGAAACGGCCCGGGGTGAGGGGCGCAACTCGCGCGGGTGAAGAACGCGTGCAAGACTCGAAGCCATGGAGTACCTGATCGCCGGTGCCGTGTGCGCCGCCGGACTTGTCATCCCCGCGGTCCTGGGAATGACCTCGCCGCACCGCCGCCGTCGCTCCGCACCTCCCGGTCGCTGATCACGCAGCCTCTGCGCGAAGGCGACCCGTGTGCCGTGTGCGTATGGGATGCGCCGGGGCGATCGACGCTCGCTGAACGCGCCGGGTACGTCGATCACGCCGGTCGTTCCATCGCGACCGGGACGACAGGGTGCAGCAGCTCGATCGGTCAGGCCGACGCTGCCCCGCGTCAGAACCCTGGCACTCGATCGTGCAGGCCGAGGCTGCCCCGCGTCAGAACCCCGGTTCGCTGTCGTCGCGCGGTGCCCCGCGCACCTGCAGCTCGTTGAGGGCTTGAGCGAGCTTGCGGGATGAGGAGTCGAGCACCGTGTGGTACCCGAGGCGCTTTGCTTCGGATGCGCGCTGCGCGGCCTGCGTGACGTTGCGGATCTCGCCGGTGAGGGTGAGCTCGCCGATTGCGGCGAGGCGTTTCGAGACCTTGCGGTTCTTGACGGCGTTGGCCACGGCGATCGCGATCGCGAGGTCGGCGGCCGGTTCGACCAGGCGCACTCCGCCGACGGTGGAGACGTAGACATCGCGGTCGGAGAGCGTCAGACCCATGCGGCTCTCGAGGACCGCGAGCACCATGGCGACCCGCGAAGAATCGACGCCGTTGACGATACGCCGAGGGTTCGGGGCGGTCTGCCGCACGGCGAGTGCCTGGATCTCGACGGGGAGGGCGCGACGGCCCTCCATCGCGATGGTGACGCACGTGCCGGGCTCGGGCTCACCGTGGCCGAGGAACAGCGCGCTCGGGTCGGCGACCTCGGCGATGCCGGTGCCGGTCATATCGAAGCAGCCGACCTCGTCGGTCGGGCCGAAGCGGTTCTTGAGGGCCCGCACGAAGCGGAGCGAGGTCTGCCGGTCGCCCTCGAAGTGGCAGACGACGTCGACCAGGTGTTCGAGGATTCGCGGACCCGCGATCGAGCCGTCCTTGGTCACGTGTCCGACGAGGATCACGGGCAGCCCTCGCTCCTTCGCGACGCGAATGAGAGCGGATGCGACCTCTCGCACCTGCGCCGGCTGGCCCGCCGCGCCGTCGCTGTGTGCCGACGACACCGTCTGCACGGAGTCGACGATGAGCAGCCCCGGCTCGACCTGGTCGATGTGGCCGAGGATCGTGGCGAGGTCGGTCTCGGCCGCGAGGAAGAGCTCGTCATGCAGGGCGCCGGTGCGCTCGGCGCGAAGGCGCACCTGCGCCGCGGACTCCTCACCGCTGGCGTAGAGCACGCGTCGGCCCGCGCGTGCGCTCTGGGCGGCGACCTCGAGGAGCAGGGTGGACTTGCCGACGCCGGGCTCGCCGCTCAGCAGGATCGCGGCACCGGGCACGATGCCGCCGCCCAGCACGCGGTCGAACTCGCCCACTCCGCTCGTGCGGCGCGGGGCGTCCTGCGTGTCGATCTCGGTGATGCGGCGGGCAGCGCGGGCGGCCCCGGGCGCGACGGGCACGATCGATCGAACGATTCCGGTCTGCTCGGCGGCCTCGACCACCGTGCCCCACGACTGGCACTCGCCGCAGCGGCCGACCCACTTCAGCGTCGTCCACCCGCACTCGGTGCACCGGTACGGGGCGGGGGCTGCAGCGGGACGTCGGGATGCCATGTGCTCAGGCTACGTGGGAGCTCCGACATCGCCGCGTCGGGGTCCCGGCATCCGGGATCTGCTCAGTCGCGGAGCGACTCCGTGACCGTCGTCAGCGCGTCGGCGGAGCGGCGCAGCAGCGTCAGCTCGGCGTCGGAGAACGGGGTGCCCGTCAGGGGCACGGCGCCGCGGGCAGACACGATCGAGGGGACCGACAGCGCCATGCCGTCGATGCCGCGGAAGTCCTGCAGCACCGTGCTGACCGGCAGGACCGCGTGCTCATCGCGCAGGATCGCCTCGACGATCCGGGCGCTCGACAGGCCGATGGCGTAGTTCGTCGCGCCCTTGCCCTTGATGACCTTGTAGGCGGCGTCGCGCACGTCGACGGCGATGGCATCCAACTGCTCGCGATCGAAACGCGTGCCGTCGGGAAGCTCGAACTCGGTGATCGGCACCGAACCGATCGTGGCGGTCGACCACAGGGGGAACTCGGTGTCGCCGTGCTCGCCGACGATCCAGGCGTGCACGCTCGAGGTGGCGACGCCTGCGCGCTGAGCCAGTTTCCAGCGCAGGCGCGAGGTGTCGAGCACGGTGCCCGAGGCGAAGATGCGCCGGCTGGGGAGGCCGGTCGCCTCTTGCGCCAGGACCGTCAGCACGTCGCACGGGTTCGTCACGATCACGTAGATCGCGTTCGGCGCGACCTCGAGGAGCTTGGGCATCATGTCGCGGACGATCGCGGCGTTCGTCGCTGCGAGCTCGGTACGGGTCTGGCCCGGGTTCTGCTTCGCGCCCGCGGTGACGACGACCACGTGAGAGCCCTCGGCCACCGACACGTCGCTGCCGCCCGTGATGTCGCTCGACCCGGTGAACTGCGTGCCGTGGGCGAGGTCGAGCACCTCGGCCTCGACCTTCTCGGCCGCGATGTCGTAGAGCGCGACGTGCCGCGCCGACCCGCGGATGAGGGCGGCGTACGCGACGCTCGCGCCCACGCTTCCTGCTCCTACGACCGTCAGCTTCGAGTTCTCGATCACGCTCATGGCTCGATCCTGGCAGCGGGGGACGGCGGCCTCCACCGCGGTCGTTCGACGGTGGATGAACGGATGCGTGGGGTCGCGGTACGTGCGGAGGGGGTGGGCGTAACTCCTGAGTTCTCGGGTGGTGCGGCGCGGTGTGCGCCGCACCGGGACCCGGAGGTTCCGGGGTCCGTCGCCCCCGCGGGGTCGGGCCCCTCGCCTGCGGGGTCAGTTCTCAGGAGTTCGGCACGCGTCGACCGGAAGCCGCGGTGACTGGTGTCGGCCGCCGATTCGCGGCATCCGGTCTTCTGTCGTAAGCTATTCGGCGGTGACGTGTCCGAGCGGCCGAAGGTGCAACACTCGAAATGTTGTGTAGGTTCACCCCTACCGTGGGTTCAAATCCCACCGTCACCGCCACCACGAAGGCCCCGACTTCCGCAGAAATGCTGGGAATCGGGGCTTTCGTTTTGTCGGTCGACTATCTGCGGCAACCGGTTCGAGAAGGCCGTCTACCAAGGTGGGCGCGATGGGGCTGTCGGTCCCGGGAGAACTGGTCAGGTCGTTCCTGTTGGCCGCTCCGTCGGGGGAAGTACGAAGGCCCCTGAACTCTGCGGGACATCCCGTGGCCACGACGGTTTGTCTCGGGCAGCCCGGACTTCCCAGGCTCGGAGGACGCCGAGCGCTGAGAGCTCCACGGCACTCGGACGAGAAGCGCACGCGTCCGTGTGTGAAGGGGCTCGCGCTGCCGGTCCACGGAGCAATGGCCGCGCCCGCTTTGCAGGAAGCACCGGCGCGCGGGTGTGGACCGTGTCAGTGCCGCGGTGCGTCGACACGTTGACCTCGTCATCCACGGGATGCAAGGGGCCGAACCGGCGCCTCCGGGCGCGCCGAGACGTGCCTCATGGCCCGCCGTCGGCCACCGGTGTCGCGGTATCCTCGAGAGGCGGTGCGCAGCCTGTCCGCCGGGGGAGCGGCGCCACGCCACCCTTCGAAAACCACCCCGCCAGGAGAGCAAATGGGCCGAGTCGTCTACCAGAAGCGACACCTCTCCGGGATCGAAGGTCGGATGCTCTCGCACCTTCGTATCGAGGCGCAGATGGTGCACGCGGCCGTCGGGCTCCAGGGGCTCCTTCTCGATTCGGACAGAGTATGACCGCCCCGCAGCGCCCCTCGCAGACGACTGTCGCCGAGTGGGTCGCGCGCTTCGTGGCGACGGGTGTCCCCGCGCTCGGTGATCCGCTCGTCCTGCCCCAGGACGACGAGGAGAACGCCGACGCCTTCATCGTCCTCGTCCATCTGCGGCACGCGCCCGCCGCCGTGTACCTGCAGCTCGACGAGAGCCTGCGGTGGGCGGCCACCCTCACCGAGCGGCCCAACGATCTCACCGGCACATCGCTCGACCTCATCGCCCTCGGCGCCGAAGTCGGAGCGGCCGGTCAGCTGTGCGCATACCTGCAGCAACGGACCGACGCTCAACTGGCGCCGTCCCCCTGATTCTCGAACCTCAGGGCAGGCTCCGACTCCCGCAGAAATGCGGGATTCGGGGCCTTCTTTTTGTTCGGTCGACTATGCGCGGTGACACTGCGGCAACCGGCTCGAGGAGACGGCGTACCAAGATGGGCCGCGATTCGGTCTCTCCGTCGCCGGGGGGTCACGTCAGGTCATTCCCACTTATGTCGGGCGTGTAAACAATGCGCCGCGAGGAAAAAAATATCTGAAAAAATCCTTCACATCGTGCTTCACTAAGGGCATTCCGTCCCCTCACGTGAGGCCCTCATGAAGAAAACCTGGATCGCCGCCGCCGCCGCGCTCGTCGCTGTGGCACTGGTCGGCAGCGTCGCCGGCACGGTCACCGCCGCACAGAACCCGCCGTCTGCCGGCGCTCGTCCCGATGCGTCCGCGGTGAGCGCGTCGCTGTGGGATCTCGACCGGTCCGAGTCGTTCACCCTCGCCGAGCGGGATGGAGATGTCGCGATCGATGGCGCTCGCGTCATCGCGGCCGCGCCCGACGGTGTGTCCGACATCCCCGTGTCGCTCGATCAGGACGAGATCGAGCAGTACTGGTTGTGGGCGTACGGTGTCGAGGTCACCGCGCACGGGCTGACGCCCGGCTCCACCGTGCGCGTGGGGATCACGTTCGCGTCGGGCGACGCCAAGCACTGGGCGCCGCTCACGGCCGACGCCGAGGGCACCATCGTCACGCGCGTGCGGACGCTCGACGTCGACCCCGAGAACACGCACCCCGAGGCCGGTCTCGCTCAGATCACCGTCGCGTCGTCGACGGGGGAGGCGGGTTCGGCGCTGTTGCGCGTGACGGCGAATGCCCACCCGAGTCTGAGCGTCTCGAGCGACCCGTCGACCATCAGTCAGGATGCCTTCCTCGACAGTCCGGTCGTCATCCACGCCAGCGGGTTCCCCCCGATGACGAAGGTGTTCTTCAACCTCGGCATGCCCGACACCAGCATGATCGCCGTCGGTGAGGACGAAGGTCTGCACTCCGACGAGAACGGCGAGTTCTCTTATGAACTCCAGATGGCCAGCGTGAACGCTCAAGTGGGCACGTGGCTGCTGAGCTTCCAGTCTTTCGACGGAGCGCTTGCAGGCGGGGGGTCGTTCACGGTGACCGCGGGTGCTGAGCGCGTTCAAGACAAGACGTTGACCCCCGCCGTCGGCGAGATCTCGGTCGCGGACTTCTCGGTCGACCCGGGCTTGCGGTTCGCGGTGGACGGATTCCTCCCATTCGACACGTACGAACTGACGCTGACGACCTCGCGCGGCTACAACGCTCCGCTGGGCGTATCTCGTACGAACGGAGAAGGACACCAAGACAACGCGATCACGAGCCCGAAGTCCGTTCCGGAGGGGGAGTACACCCTCACGGCGCGATCGACGACCACCGGTGACTACGCGGTCGGCCGTTTCCGCGTCACGGGGAGCCCTAAGCTCCCCGGTTCCGACATCGCGCTGGCACCGGCGACGGTCGCGGCCGACGCGCTCGCCGCCGAGGGCGTCGTCGTCTCCGGGAGCCGCATCGCACCCGGTACCTCGTTCCGGGTCTCGTTGCGGGATGCCGGGTGGAATCGACAGCCGCTCACCGCCGGGGCCGACGCGTATGCCACGGTCGGCGACGATGGGCGCTTGTCTCTGCGTCTCGTGACCCTCGAGGTCATCGCTCCCGGTGGGTACACGGTGTGGGTGGAGGCCGGTGGGGGAGTCATCGGGTACAACCTGTTGCTTCCTCTGCAGGTGACCGCATCAGCGGCCGCGTCCGAGACGACGACGCCGGCCCCGATGGCCACGACCCCGCCCCCGGCAGCGTCCGAGACGCGTCTCGCGCCGGTCACCGAGGCGCCCGCGCTGCCGCAGCCTCGCCCCGAGACGCCCTCGGCCCCGTCACCGACGCCGTCACCGACGGCGACCCCCGCGCCCGGCCCCTTCGACGACGACATGCTCTCGCCGGCGCTCCCCGTCCCCGGCGTCCCCGCCCTCTGAGTTCAGGAAGAACACGATGATCCCTCCACGTTCAGCGCGCTCGCGCGCTTGTGCCCTCGCCGGAGTCGGCATCCTCGCGACGACTCTCTCGTTCGGCGCCGCGGCCCCAGTCAGTGCCGCGCCGGCCGGTCTCGACGAGATCGCTCTCGCCCCGGCCAGCCCCGGCAGCACGGTCGCCCTCCCCGACTCGATCCTCTCGGCCGACGGACCCGTCGACGTCTTCGTGCAGACGCGGGGCGACAGTGCCCTCGAAGCGCGCACGAAGACCGAGGAGGCGGGCGGCTCCGAGACGTCCGCGCGGGTCGCCGCCGACGACACCGCGGAGCGCAACGCCGCGGTCACCGACGAGGTCGCGAGCGATCTGGCCGACATCGATCCGGATGCCACCGTGCTCTACACCTCGACGTACTCGGTGCCGGGCGTCGCGGTGAGCGCCGAGGTCGACACCCTGCGTCAGCTGGCGGAGCGGCCCGACGTCGAGAAGATCTCCCGCATCGTCCCGCAGTCCATCGAGTTCCCCGCGGTCGGCACCGATCCGGCCAACGCGGCGTCCGACGCCCTCACCCGCGCCGTCGACGCCTGGCAGCAGACGGGGCGCACCGGAAAGGGCGTGACCGTCGCGGTCGTCGATACCGGCGTGGACTACACGCACGCCGATTTCGGCGGTCCGGGGACCACCGACGTCTACGCGCGGGCCCTCGCCTCTACCGATGCCCCGAGACCGGAGTGGTACGACGCGAACAAGTATCTCGGCGGGTGGGACTTCGCCGGCGCGAGCTACAACGGCGCTACCGGTACCCCCGGCTACGACCCGGTTCCCGTGCCCGACGCGAACCCGATCGACGGCCCCGGCGGCAACCACGGCACGCATGTGGCGGGAACCGCCGTCGGCTTCGGCGTCGACCGCGACTCCCGAACCTTTCAGGGTGACTACTCCTCGCTGTCGTCCGAGAGCGTGCGCTCGTCGTTCTCCATCGGCCCGGGATCGGCGCCGGAGGCGGGTCTCATCGCCCTGAAGGTCTTCGGCGACGGCGGAGGAAGCACGTCTCTCACCGGGGCGGCTCTGGAGTGGATCGCGGAGAAGGTGGCATCCGGAACCGAGATCGACGTCGTCAACCTCTCGCTGGGCACGAACTACGGCGCGATCGACGATCCCGACAACGCCAAGCTGGAGGTGCTGGTCGATGCGGGCGTGCTCCCCGTCGTCGCGGCAGGGAACTCGGGCGACGTCGTCGATGTCGGCGGCAGCCCCGGCACCGCGATGGGCGCGCTCACCGTCGCCGCCTCCGCAAGCGGGTACGGCCTCGCCGACGCCGCGCGTGCCGTCATCGGAGACCCGGCCCAGAATCCCGCGCAACAGATCCGCGTGCAATACGCGCAGCAGTACTCGTGGGCCTTCGACGTGACGGCGCACGTCACCGCACTGACCGACCCCGATAACGCCGACGGATGCCGTGCCTTCAGCGCCGTCGATCGGCAGCGGGTGGCGGGTCAGATCGTCTGGCTCGAGTGGGATGACGCCGACGTGGCCTGCGGGTCCGCCGTGCGCTTCACCAACGCCACGGATGCCGGAGCAGTGGGCGTCGTACTCACCAGTCAGGCCGACTCGTTCGAGAACGGAATCGCCGGGAACACCGACATCCCCGGTGCCCAGCTCACCCGTTCCGACACCGACGCGCTGCGACCGGCGATGGAACAGGACCGCCTGACCATCGAGCTGCGTTCCGACCTGCGTCGCACGGTCGAGGTGTTCGACTCGTCCCGCGTGGACACCGCGGCATCCTTCACCTCCCGGGGAACCCACGGATCCATCGACGACGTCCTCAAGCCGGATGTCTCGGCGCCGGGCGTCTCGATCGTGTCCGCAGGCAACGGCACGGGGTCCGGCCGCGAGGTGATGAGCGGCACGTCGATGGCCTCACCGCACACGGCCGGTGTGGCGGCGCTCGTCGTCCAAGAGCACCCCGATTGGTCGGCCGAGCGCGTCAAGCAGCAGGTGATGAACACCGCCGCCCACGACATCGTCACCGCGGGCGCCGACCCGCGGGCGTACGGACCCGCGCGCGTGGGCACGGGCCGCGTCGACGCGCTCGCGGCCGTCGAGAGCGGTGTGAGCCTCCGATCGGACGAGAACGGAGAGCTGCTCAGCGCCTCGTTCGGCGTGGTCGACGTCGGAACCGAGCCGGTCGTCCTCACCCGCACGGTCAGCGTCGGCAACGATGGGACGGATGCCACGACCCTCGACCTGCGTTATTCCCCGCGCACCGAGACGCCGGGCGTCGCGTACGACGTGAGTCCCTCGACCGTGACGGTCCCAGCGGGCGGAAGCGTCGCCGTGACGCTGACGCTGCGGATCGCCGACCCCGGCGCCCTTCGCCGCACCCTCGATCCCACCATGTCCGCTCAGACGGGCGGCGCCCCGCGGCAGTACCTCGCCGATGCGTCCGGCGTCGTCGAGGCCACCGGTCCGAGGGGCACCTTCCCCGTGCGTCTCTCGGTGTACGCGGCACCGCGTCCGTACTCCGAGACCCGGACCGCGGGTGTGACCTTCGACGGATCGGCGGGCACACTCGCGATCACCGGACGCGGGCTCGACCAGGGGCAGGGGACCGAGCGCTACCGGTCGGTCATGGTGCCCCTGATCCTGGGTGCGACCGACCCCGACGACACCTTCCCCGCGACCTCGGCACAGCGCACCCTCGAGAGCGCGGACATCCTCGCGGTCGGCGCGTCGTCGACGGCTCCTTTGCTGGCTGATCCGACGCAAGGCGTCCTCACCTTCGGCGTGCAGATGGACGGGGAGTGGGCGCGCTTGTCTCCCCTCACGTGGCCCATGGTGCAGCTCGACTTGAACGGCGATACGCGGGCCGACTTCGTCGTGCAGGTGCAGCCCGGCGCCGACGGCGACATGCCCGTCGCCATGACCGTGGATGCCGTCACGGGCAATGTGGTCGAGGAGCGTCCGGTGAACGGCCTGTTCGGTGACCAGGGCACCAACGTCTACGACAACAGCGTGGTGACGATGTCGACATCGTTGAAAGCTCTCGGCTACACGGCGGGAACGACGCGGACGACCATCCGGTACCTGGCGCAGACGCGCTCGTTCTACAACCCGGCGTTCGACGGCGGATACCGCAGCGCGCTCGTCGACCAGACGTCGGCGGCCACGATCGACGCCTACGCGCCGGAGATGGCGTTCGGTGACACCGGGACCGCGCTGTTCGCCGATGAGCCCGGCTCGCTCACGGTCAGCCGGACGGGCGACACGCTGCCCCGGGTGCTCGTGCTGCACCTGCTCGGTGACGGTGACGCGCGCGCCGAGATCGTGACGCCCACCGCGGCGGGCGCCCCGACGCCGGAGCCGTCTGCGTCAGCGCCGATTCCCTCCGCACCGTCGCCGACGGACGGGGCGACCCGCGCCTCCGGTCAGAGCACGTCGCGCCCGGGCCTGGCATCCACGGGTCTGGACGGTTCGGCGCTCGCGCTGCTCGCCGCCGTCGCTGCCGCCGCGGTCGGGACAGGCGCGGTCCTGGTCCGGCGCCGCCGTCGCCCAGAGTGAGCCTCTCTGTCGCGAGCGTCGCGCCCCCCTCGGGGTGCGCGGCGCTCGCCGAGGCGGCAGACTGTGGTCTCATGGCCGGTCAGACCCTCATCATCTCCGACCCCCGCGCGGTGCGGGCCATGGCCAACCCGCTTCGCCTGGTGGCGGTCGACGAGCTCTACCGTCGACAGGGGCCGGCCACCGCCACCGAACTCGCTGACCTCGTGGGTCTGACGCCCAGCGCGATGAGCTATCACCTCCGCGCGGTGGAGTCGACGGGCCTCATCCGCCGCGGTGAGTCGACGGATGCGCGCGAGCGGCCGTGGGTGCCCGCGGCTCCGAGCTACTCGCTCGTGGCCAGCGTCGAGTCCGACGCGGTGCAGCGGATGGTGCTGATCGACTCCCGTCTGATGCCGGTGCGGCAGCGGATGGAGGAGCTGCTGGCGGCTCGGTCGGTCCGCGCACCGGACGCCGACATCGTCTACATGGTGATGGCGACCGGTCAGCTCCTCCTGAGTCCTGACGAAGTCGGCCTTCTGCAGGAGCGCGTTCAGGAGGTGTTCGACGAGTTCGAGGCGTTGAGCGCCGATCGCTCCGAGGAAGGCGATCTGCGGCGCGCGCGATACATGTGGTCGGTGGTCCCGGAGCGGGTGGACCCCGAAGACTAGCGGCGAGCGTGGAGCAGCCGAATGCAACCGCTGTGCCCCGCGCGCCCCACCGGCTCAGGTCGCCGACGGCTCGTTACGCAGTCGTGCCGATGACCCGATAGTCGGGGTGGACCCTTCCGGCCACTTCGATGGTGCGCGAAGCCGCTGACCCGCGACGTCCACGCCCCCGTTCCGATCGGAGCTGCAGCATGACCGTCCCCGCCGCCCACGAGTACCGCACCTATCCCGTCGTGACTCTTCCGGTGTTCGACCTCCGAACGGGGGATGTGGTGGTCGGTACCGATTCCGAGGTCGTCGGGATCGATGCCGAGAGCCCGTGGACGCGCCGCATCTCCGAGCGGCATCCCTCGGGGCAGATCACCCGATTCACCTACGACTGCGCGGACGAGCTCACGGTGTATCGAAAGCCCGAGGGCGTATCCGACGCCATCGCCGCAGCCGAGGCGGAGAGCGCCGCGGGAGAGAGCACAGAGCGCCTCGCCGGCGTCCGCTGCCCGCGTTGCTCGAACGAGAGGGCGTTCGCGGTCCAGATCACCGTCAGCGTGGTGCTCGACGGCGACCTCGACATCTCCGGATCCGCGCGGTCGATCACCGACCACGCGCCCGGCCGCATCAGCGACCCGCCGGGCGGGTTCCGCGGAGACGAGCCCATTCAGTGCCACCAAGATCGAGGCGGCTGCGGACACCGGGGCACCGTGGACGAGTTCCGCATCCCCGAGGGGGATGTCGCCGCTCGGTAGTCCTGCCCATCGGCAGCCCCCGCACCGTGAACCGCAGTGCCTTCTTCGTCGGCGCATTGCTGGCGGGCGTGCTCATGACCTCGCTCGGCCTTCCGGTGACGCTCGGGATCGGCGCGGGGCTGTTCGTGCTCGCCGCGCTGGTCATCGCCCTCTCACCGCTGCGCAGAGCGCGCCGCGGTGGCTCTTCGCGCAGCTGAGGACCGCTCACGCGCGCTCGGGCGGATCACACCCGCGGCTGCTGCTGCGTGATGCAGTGGATCCCGCCCCCGCGGTCGAAGATGGGGCGCGAGTCGACCATCACCACACGCCGGCCCGGATAGGCGTCGGCGATGATCTCGCGAGCGCGCGCATCGGCCGAGTCGTCGCCGAAGCCGCACAGCACGACGCCGTCGTTGGTCACGAGGTGGTTGATGTAGCTCCAGTCGAGCCACCCCTCGTCGTCGCGAAGCGCGGAGGGGGCCGGGATGCCGGTGATGGCGACGTTGCGGCCCCGCTCGGCGAACGCGGTCTCGAGCTCGCTCCGCACGAGCTGCGACACCTCGAAGTCGGGGTGGGAGGCATCCGTCTGCTCGTGGAGGAGAACATGGTCGGGCGCGGCGAAGGTGGCGACGATGTCGACGTGCCCGTTGGTGCCGAGGTCGTCGTAGTCGCGGGTCAGGCCGCGCGAGAGCCAGATGGCATCCGTCGCTCCAATCGTCCGGGTCATCTCGGCCTCGACGCGGGCACGGTCGGCGAAGGGGTTACGGCGCGGGTCGAGCTGCACGGTCTCGGTGAGAAGGACCGTGCCGGTGCCGTCGACGTGGAGCCCGCCGCCCTCGGCGACGAGGAGAGAGTCGATGCGCTCGGCTCCCGCGTGCTCGGCGACGACGCGGGCGATGACGGCGGACTTCTGCCATTCGGCCCAGTCGGGTGCGCCCCACCCGTTGAAGATCCAGTCGACGGCGCCGAGGACACCCGGGTGGTCGGGGTCGACGACGAAGGTGGGCCCCACGTCGCGCATCCAGAACTCGTCGAGCGGGGCTTCGACGATCTCGATGTCGGCGGAGAGCATGCGTCGGGCCCGAGCCACCTCGGTGGGGTCGACGACCATCGTCACCGGCTCGAACTGCCGCACGGCGTGCGCGACGTCGGTCCAGGCTCGGTAGCCCTGCTCACGGAATTCCGCGCCCTCCCCGAGGGTGATGCCTTCGCGGGGAAACGCCATCCAGGTGCGCTCGTGCGGGGCGGATTCTGCGGGCATGCGCCACATGTGGTGTTCCTTCTGGGTGCGGTGTCAGAGCGGGGAGCTGGCGGTGGTGGCGAGGTCGCCGGCGACGGCGCCGTCCTCGTCGCGGACGACCACGACGACAAGGGGGCCGTAGGGGGCGATCCAGGGGCTCGCGGCGCTCGCGTGCGCCGCGGCAGAGACGCGGGCGGTGCCGCGGAGGCGGCTTCCGTCCAGGTTCGCCTCGACGCGGGCGCCGTCGACGTAGGCGGCGGTGTCGCGAGCCGATCCGCCCGTCACGGTGGCGCTGAAGCGCACCACGGTCTCGTCGCCGTCCGCCTCGGTCTCGACCGCATCGACGACGACCCGCAGGCCTCCCTCGGCGACCGGTCGCGTCGTGGTGAAGACGGCCTCGTCGGGCAGCGCCGGCGTGCGCGGGGGCGTCGTGCGGCGCTCGCCGAGAGCGGTGACGGCCGATCCCAGCCGGATGAGCCGCGAGTCGCTGTACGCGGGCCCGGCGATGGTCAGGCCCACCGGCATCCCGGTGTCGTCCATCGTGCCCATCGGCACGGTCACGGTCGGGATGCCGAGATGGCGGGGGACGAGGTTGCCGTTGGACACCCAGACGCCGTTACGCCACGCGATGTCGGCCGAGCCGGGGGTGACATCGGCGTCCGCGGGGCCCACGTCGGACTGCGTGGGGAAGATGACGGCGTCGAAGCCGCCCTCGTGCATCCACTCCTCGAAGTCGACGCGGCGGGTGTGCTCGAGGCCGCGCAGGCCCGCCTCGAGGCTCTCCACCTCGCGCCAGTCGGGCTCCCACTCCCGGGCCCGTGCCACGTAGTCGCCGATGTCGTAAGAGATGTCGTAGTGCCAGATGCCGTAACGGTCGGGGAGGGCTCCCGCAGGGTGGGGGAAGATGCGCGCCGCGTCGACGTCGGCGAGACGATTCAGCCCCGGATCACCGTTCTGGCGGAGGAAGGCGTCCATGGCCCACACGGCGAGGTCTCCCACCTCGGCGTCGAGGAACTCCCGGGTGACGAAGCCGCGGTCGAGGAAGTCCTCGTCGCCGGGGTGCAGTTTCTCGTACCGGTCGACCACCGGGAAGTCGGTCTCGACCACCTCGGCGCCCGCGGCTTCGAGGTCGGTGCGCAGATCGTCCCAGAGGCGCATGACGCTGTCTCGCGTGACGATCGGTGACGCGTTGTCGGGGTCGCCGTTGATGTAGATGCGCGGGACGGCGAGGCGCAGCCCCGCGAGCGGCAGCGGCTCGAGCTCGCTGAACGACGCGGGGCGCACCTCGGAGGGACGCGGCAGGGCGATCCAGGGCTGCGAGCGCCAGAGGTCTCCCTCGGTCACCGGATCGTCGGCCACGATCGCGTCGAGCACGACGCGCAGGTCGTCCATCGAGCGGGTGTGCGGCACGACGACGTCCATGGTCGGTACGAGCGGCCAGTTCCCCCGCACCGAGATCACCCCGCGCGACGGGGTGTACGCGACGAGCGCGTTGTGCGAGGCGGGGGCGCGGCCCGACGACCACGTCTCTTCGCCGAGGCCGAAGGCGGCGAAGCTGGCCGCAGTGGCGGTGCCCGACCCGTTGGAAGAGCCCGACCCGAACGCCGACGGCAGAAAATCGGCGTTGTAGGGCGACTCGGCGCGGCCGTAGACGCCGCGCTGCATGCCGCCCGCGGCCATCGGGGGCATGTTCGTCAGTCCGAGGAACACCGCCCCGCTCGCGCGCAGTCGCTCGATCGCGAAGGCGTCGTCGCCCGCCACCAGGTCGGCGAAGGCCGGCGACCCCGAGGCCACGGTCAATCCGGTGACGCGGTAGCTGTCCTTCGCGGTGAACGGGATGCCGTCGAGCGGGCCGAGTGTCTCGCCCCGGGCTCGGCGCTGGTCGGCATCGCGGGCTTGCGCGAACGCGCGCGGGTTCAGGACGGGCACGGCGTTGAGGCGGATGCCGGCCCGGTCGTAGGCCGCGATGCGGTTGAGGTAGCGGGCCACGAGCTCGACGCTCGTGACGGTTCCGGAGTCGAGGGTGGCGCGCAGGCGGGCGACGTCGGCTTCGACGACGGTGAAGTCCTCGGTGGTCATGGCGGTAAACATACACTGTTTGTTTTATGTGTGCGAGAGTGGACTCGGAGCCTGCGCCCGCAGGCTCGCACCGACCCGGGAGACCGCCATCGCCAGACCGCACACGCCGCTGCTGAGCCGCGATCTGATCGCGCGAACCGCCCTCGCCCTGGTCGACCGTCACGGACCCGACGGGGCGAGCATCCGTCGCGTCGCCGCACGCCTCGGGGTCAACCCCGCGTCTTTGTACAACCACGTCCCCAACCGCGCGGCCATGGTCGAGGACGTCCGCGCCCTCGTGTCGGCGCCCATCGACTCGCAGCCGCTGCGGGAGCTGCCCTGGGAAGACGCGCTCCGCGCCTGGGGACGCTCGTACCGTCGTGCCTTCGCCCGGCATGCCCGTGTCGTGCCGCTGCTGATGACGGAGCGCGCGTCGGCCCCCGTCCTCCTCGCGCAGTACGAGGACTTCGCGGCGGCCGCCGAGGCCGCCGGGTGGACGCTGCGCGATGTCATCCCGCTGCTGACCGCCTTCGAGTCCTTCATCCTCGGCAGCGTCCTCGACATGTCGGGGCCCTCCGTGGTGTTCGACCCCACGGGCCAGGAAGAGGCGTTCCCGCGCTTCTCGGCGGCTTTCGACACCCTCGCCGACGAAGACCCGGAGGACCCCGTGGCCACCCGCGCCTTCGAGCTCGGGCTCGACATGCTGATCGCCTCCGCTCGGCCCCGCTGACGCCGAACCCGCATTCGGGCGCAGGGCAAGTCCTGGCTCGAGGGGATCCCGACCTGGGACGATTCCGGAATGGATGCCACCACGGACGAGCCCGCGATCCTCCCCGACCGGCCGAGGTCCGACGCGCGCCGTCCGGTCGCCCTGGTCGTGGGCATCGTCGCGACCGTGCTCTTCGTGGCGCTGCGACTGGCCGTCGATCTCGACGGGGGAGCACCGCTGGCGTTCGACCAGTGGTGGGACGACACGATGGCCGCGCTCGCCGACCCGGTCGCGGTCATCGTCGCGTGGATCCCCGCCATCGTGGGCGGCACGATCGGAATGATCGTCATCGGCATCACGACCGCCGTCGTCTTCCTCCTGGTCAAGCGCCCGTGGGATGCGCTGAACGTCGCGGCATCCATCGCCCTGGTCGTGCTCATCGGCGCGCCCCTCGCCGCTGTCATCGCGCGAGCCCGACCGATGGATTCGCTGGCCGAGACCCAGGCGACCTCGTTCCCCTCGGGCCACACCGCCGTCGCGACGACGATCGCGGTGACGCTCGCGCTGATCCTCCGCCGCGGGTGGATCTGGGCGGCAGGCGCCGTCTGGGTGCTGCTGATGATGTGGAGCCGCACCTACCTGCACGCGCACTGGCTCAGCGACGTCACGGCAGGTTTCCTGGAGGGAGTGGCGGTGGCCACCCTCGTCTGGGCGCTGATCGAGGTGTGGCGCGTGCGCCGCGCGCAACGCCTGGTGGCGGCGTCCGGCTGAGCGCTAGGGTTCCCGGATGACCAGCGCCTCCGCCGCCGCCGACAAAGCCCAGGATTCGACCGCCTTCCGCGTCGCCGCACGCGTCGGCTACGTGGTCCTCGGGCTTCTGCACCTGCTGATCGGTGTGATCGCGGTGTCTCTTGCGACCGGGAGCGGCGGCGACAGCGCCGACCAGAGCGGAGCCCTGCAACAGGTGGCCGAGGCTCCGGCGGGCAAGGTGCTGCTCTGGGCCGTCGTCGTCGGGCTCGTGGCGCTTGCCGTCTGGCAGGTCGTGGATGCCGTCGCCGAGCGCGACCCCGACGAGAAGAAGCGCTGGGCGCACCGCGCGAAATACGTGGGAACGGCCGTCGCGTACGGGGCGATCGCCGTCACCGGCCTCACGATCGTCTCGGGCGGACACTCGGACTCCTCGCAGTCATCGCGCACTCTCAGTGCGCAGCTTCTCGCCATGCCCGGGGGCATCGTCCTCCTGGTCGTCGTCGGTCTGGCGGTGGCGGTGATCGGCGTCGCCTTCGTCGTGCGCGGTGTCACCAAGGCCTTCATGAAGAACCTGTCGAGCCCGGGCGGGACCGCGGGGCGTGGCATCCGGACCTTCGGAATGATCGGTTATGTCGCCAAGGGGATCGCGGTGGGCGTCGCCGGCATCCTCTTCATCGTCGCGGCCTTCTCGCATGACCCGAACGCGGCCGGCGGCATCGACTCGGCGCTGCGCTCGCTCGCGAGCCTGCCGTTCGGGCAGGTCGTCCTGTGGCTCGTGGGCGCGGGGCTCGTCGTGTACGGGCTCTTCTGCTTCGCCCGGGCCCGGTACGCCCGGATGTGAGCGCGTCGATCAGGGAGTGACGACGGTCACGCCGGCTTCGGCGAGGGCGGCGGACAGCTCGGGTGACGGCTCGGCGTCGGTGATGAGGTAGTCGGCCTTCTCGAGGGGGCCCACCTGGGCGAACAAGCGTCGGTCGAGCTTCGAGGAGTCGGCCAGGATCGCGGTGCGATCCGCGCGCTGGATCATCTCGCTCATCATGGTCGCGTCGCCGAGGTTGCTGGTCGAGAAGCCGGAGCCGTCGACCGCGCCGACCGCGATGAGGGCGTAGTCGCAGCGGATGTCGACCTCGGGGGTGTGCGAGTTCATCGCCAGGGTCACCGGGCCGGTCGTGGCCTGGGTGATGGTGCGGACCGCGCCGCCGAAGATGTAGAGATCACGGAAGACACTGGGGGAGATCTCGGCGGGGATGCGCAGGTTGTTCGTCGCGATCGTGAGGTTCCTGTGATTGCGCAGGGCTCGGGCGACCGCCAGCGTCGTGGTGCCGGCGTTGAGCATGAGGACGGATCCGTCCTCGATGAGGTCGGCGGCGAGTGCGGCGATGCGCTCCTTCTCGGAGATCTGCATCTGCAGGCGTACGTCGAGGCCGCGGTCGCGGCCGGGGACCGACATCGCACTGACGGCACCGCCGTGTGTGCGCACGACGATCCCTTCGCGATCGAGCTGGTCGAGGTCGCGGCGGACCGTGTCGATCGAGACGCCGAAGTGCGAGGCGAGGTCGACGACGGTCACCTGGCCCGACTCGGCGACGTAGGCGGCCAGCTCGGCTTTGCGGCCCGCGGGGAGCCGTCGCTTGACCGTGGCGGTGGATGCGTCCATGCCGTCATCTCTAGCACAGAGCGGCATGTCGGTCCGCAGAATTTGTGCGAAAACGGCAGAGAACAGCACCTTAAGCCCGTTGTTTGCGGACATTGACGCGGTCTCCTGCCGGAATTATCACGGATCTGCATCGAGCTCTTGCGGCTTCTTGCAAAGGGGCGCATACTCGTGCTGAAAGACGCAAGAACGCGCAGAACAGCGCGAAATGCGGCAAATCTCAACGAGGAGAAATGATGGACAACAGCGGGCGCCGGCGTCGGAACGCCATCAAGCTCGTCGGTGCCGCGGCAGCGGCCACGACCCTCCTGGCGATGGCGGGGTGCTCGTCGAACGATTCGGGAGCGTCGTCGGACGGGAACGTCACGATCGAGTTCGCCCAGTGGTGGGAGCCGGAGCTCGGCGACGGAGCGTTCCGCGGACTCATGGACGAGTTCGAGAAGGAGAACCCCGGTATCAAGGTCGACCTCGTCAGCGGGCCCTACGCCTCTACGAAGGAGCAGCTCTTCGCCGGGGCGGCATCCGGCACCATGCCCGACGTCGTCGGTCTCGACGGTGCGTGGGTCAGCGACTTCGCCAAGCAGGGCGTGATCGCCGATCTGTCGAAGCTGATGAGCGACTCCGGCTACGACGACAGCCAGCTCGCCAGCCAGATCAAGGTCGACGGCAGCACCTACATGATCCCCGTGGTCAACTTCGTCTACCCCATGTTCACCAACGACGGGCTGCTCTCGCAGGCCGGTGTCAGCTCTCCGCCGTCGACTCGTACGGAGTTCGCCGACGCGGCGAAGAAGATCAAGGCCCTCGGCGGAGACGTGTCGGGGTGGGTCCTCCCGCTCTCGCTCGAAGCCCCCAACGGCGTGCAGAACGACGTCATGTCATGGGTGTGGGCCTCGGGCGGGTCGATGCTGAAGGACGGCAAGCCCGACCTGACGAACAAGGCCGTGACCTCGGCCACCGACTACATCCAGCAGCTCTGGGAGGACGGGGTCATCGCTCCCGGATCCTTCACGATGAAGGAGCAGGACAAGGTCGAGGAGTTCACCAACGGACGTGTCGGCATGATGATCGACTCGCTGGCCCACATCAATCTGATCCGACAGTCGAACCCCGACCTGAAGTTCTCGATCTCGGCGATCCCGGCCGAAGACGGCTTCACCGGAGAGCGCGGCATCCCCTACGCCTCGTGGGGCATCGGCGTGGCCGAGAACTCGCAGCACAAGGATGCCGCCTTCAAGCTCGTGCAGTTCCTGATGGGCAAGGACGTCAACAGCGAGCTGTCGACGATGGCCAAGGCGTTCCCCGGCAACACCGAGAGCGTGCCGACCTTCGTCGCGGACGACGAGCTGTTCAAGACGGCGTTCGACATCTACAAGAAGGGCTACCCGGCGAACGAGTTCACGGGTCTGCCCGTCGCCGAGGAGCTCATGCGACAGTTCGGCACCCAGTTCCAGTCGGCTCTCGACGGACAGCAGTCGATGAGCGGCGCGCTCACCAAGACGCAGGACGAATGGACGTCGGAGTTCTGATCCGACCCCGAACCGGGATGCCGCACCGCCACCGCTCGCGGTGCGGCATCCCGCTCAGCGAAAGCCGCACATCATGACCATGCGCACTCTCACACCCCCCGACACCGAGGTGATCGTCACCGGACGACCCGCCTCCCGCCGCACCCGGCAGCTGCGCAAGGCCGGCGAGGCCTACGCGTTCCTGTCTCCGACGCTGATCCTGTTGTTCGTCCTGATGATCGTCCCGATCGTCATGGTGATCGGGTACTCGTTCCAGGACAACGTCATCCTCAACAAGAGCCCCGAGGTCGTGGGTCTCGACAACTACATCGCGATCCTCACCGACTCCGGCCTTTGGAAGGCGACGGGCAACACCCTCTTCTTCACCCTCACGAGCGTCGCCGCGCACCTCGTGCTCGGACTCTCGTTCGCCCTCCTGCTCAACAGCCGGCTCATCGGCGCGGTCCCCCGGGCGATCTTCCGCGGGCTCTACGTGCTCCCGTGGCTTTTCACGGTCGCCGTCATCGCCGTGCTGTGGCGCATGCTGCTCGCCCCGAACGGCATCGTCAACTTCCTGCTCCACACGAACATCGAGTGGCTCGCCTCGCCGCAACTGGCGCTGGGGACGGTCACCTTCATCAACATCTGGGCCGGTTACCCGTTCTTCATGGTGAGCCTGCTCGCCGGTCTCCAGGGGATCCCGAGCGACCTCTACGAGGCCGCGACCGTCGACGGTGCCAGCCCCGTGCAGCGCTTCTGGAACGTCACCGTCCCCCAGCTGCGTCCCATCATCGTGAGCCTGCTGTTGCTCGACCTCATCTGGACCTCGCAGCAGTTCGCCCTCATCTGGCTGACCACGGGCGGCGGTCCCATCGACGTCACCGAGATGCTCAGCACCTTCACCTACAAGCTCGCATTCGCGAAGTACGACTTCTCGATGGCCTCCACCTCGGCGGTGCTGGTCCTGGCGATGTCGATGATCATCGCGGTGCTCTACGTCCGCCACCAGAAGGCGAGGGACTGACCATGGCCTCGACCACGACCGCGCGCCCGCGCGCCACCAGCGCGATCGCGCGCCGCCGCCTCGCCAAGACCGGCGTGCTCATCGGCCTGTTGATCGGCGCGGTCTTCGCCGCCGGTCCCGTGCTGTGGATGCTCTCGAGCTCGTTCAAGTCGAACACGCAGATCTTCGAGCTCCCCCCGCGCCTCATCACCGACACCTTCTCGTTCGACGCGTACATCTCGATCTTCACCAACCCCGAGACGGTGCGCTTCTTCATCAACAGCTATGTCGTGGCGGGGGCGGTGACGATCCTGACGCTGCTCGTCGCGATCCAGGCGGCGTACGCCTTCAGCCGTTTCGAGTTCCGCGGCAAGCGCGTCGTCAACGTCATCATCGTCAGCGTCCAGGCGGTCCCGCCGATCACGCTGCTGATCCCGTACTTCGGTCTGATGGTGGGGCTCGGCCTCTACAACACCTATCCGGGGCTCATCTTCACCTACATGGTGTTCACGCTGCCCTACGCGATCATCATGATGACCGGGTACTTCAACACCCTGCCGAAGGAACTCGACGAGGCCGTCCGAGTCGACGGCGCGGGCTCGTTCACCGCCCTCTGGCGGGTGCTCGTGCCCATCTCGATCCCCGGGATCGTCTCGGTGGGGATCTACACCTTCATGATCGCGTGGAACGAGTTCCTCTTCGCCCTCACCCTCACGCGCACCATCGACATGCGCACCGTGCCGATCGGCATCCAGCTGCTCATGGGCCAGCACTCCTACGAGTGGAACCAGATCATGGCGATGAGCATCCTCGGCTCGATCCCCGTGCTGCTGCTCTTCCTCTTCTTCCAACGCTTCTTCATCAGCGGCCTCACGGCCGGCTCGGTGAAGAGCTGACCTCCGCACACCCAACCCCGAACAAGGAGAAATCCGTGCTCTACACCGGCAAGTCCATCCTCGACGTGGCGAACGCCCACAGCTTCGCCATCCCGGCTTTCAACATCAGCGATTGGGCGATGTTCACCGGGATCATGGACATCAGCGAGGAGAAGAACGCTCCGGTCATCATCGCCATCCACCCCGACGAGGTCTCGCACATCACCACCGACCTCATCCCCGCGATGCACGCCCGCGCGCACCGCTCGAGCGTGCCCGTCGCCATCCACTGGGACCACGGCGGAACGTACGAGCAGATCGTCCAGGCCATCCAGGCCGGCTTCACCTCGGTCATGATCGACGCCTCGCTCGAGCCCTTCGAGCAGAACGTCGCCCTGACCCGCAAGGTCGTCGAGGCCGCCCACGCGGTCGGCGTGCAGGTCGAGGGCGAGCTCGGAACCATCGGCGCGAACGACAGCTACGGCGAGTCCGGTGCCGCCGAGATCATCTACACCAACGTCGACGACGCCGTGCGCTTCGTCGAGCAGACCGGGGTCGACAGCCTCGCCATCGCCATCGGCACCTCGCACGGGCTCTACCCGGCCGAGAAGAACCCCGAGCTGCGCCACGACCTGCTCGAGCAGATCAAGGCGGCGGTCGGCATCCCGCTCGTGCTGCACGGCGGGTCGAGCAACCCCGACGGCGAGCTGAGCCGGGCGGTGGAGCTGGGCGTGAACAAGATCAACATCTCCAGCGACATCAAGGTGGCCTACCACGACCGCATGCGCGAGGTGCTCGGCACCGACCGTCGCCTGCGCGAGCCCAACGCCATCCAGCCCGAGTGCATCGCGGCGATGAAGGTCATCGCCGCTGAGAAGATCGACCTGTTCGGCGCCGCCGGCAAGGCCGACCTGTACTGATCGAAGGAGACCGGCGCCATGGGGGAAGACCTCGTCCTCGGGCTCGGCGGAACCGTCGACTACGAGATCCGGTGGGATGCCGAGGTGCTCACCGCCCTCGCGGCGGAGCACGGCATCCGGCTCGACGAGTTGACCACCACGACGCCCATCATCGACGAGCGCGCGCTCATCGTGACGGTGCTCGCCTTCCTCGCCACCGGCGGGGGAGGCGAGCGCTTCGTGCTCTCGTCGGAGATCGTGGAGCGCTTCGCGGCGCACTTCGACAAGAACGTCACCCTGGGCGGCACGGGGGTGCGGGCCGGGATCGCGCTCGATCGCATCGGCATCCCGACGGTGCAGCACCTCGTCAGCATCGACGACAATGTCCGGCGACTTCTGCCGTCGTCGATGAGGATCGTCTCGTCGGCGACGCGTGACACCCTCGACCCGCACCTCATCGTGCAGTACCCCGAGGGCACGACCGTGCGCGTGGTCGACGGAGCGGTGACGGCCACGGCCTCCAATCGCCTGATCTTCGCCAATGACGCGCCCAACCGCGAGATGGCGATCGCCGACCGACTCGGCGACGCTCTCGAGTCGGCTGCGGCCTTCCTCGTCTCGGGTTTCAACACCATGCAGGATGCCGATCTGCTCGAGGCCCGGCTCGACGACCTGGTGAGCGCGATGCGCCGTCTTCCCGCCGATGCCCTCGTGTACTACGAAGACGCGGGGTTCTACCAGCGCGAGCTCTCCGCCCGCGTACGGAGGCGACTGCTCGAGCGCATCGACGTGTACGGCATGAACGAGGACGAACTGCAGGAGTACCTGGGGCGCTCCGTCGATCTGCTCTCGCCGGACGACGTCGCGGCGGCCCTCGCCGAGGCGCACGGGCTCATTCCGGCACGGGCGCTGGTCGTGCACACGAAGTACTGGGCGCTCGCCGTCGGTCCCTCGGCGGCGCGGCACGAAACGGGACTCGAGAGCGCCGTGCGCACCGCGGCGACGCGCTACCGGCTCGGCGACGCGTGCACGGCAGCCGACCTCGATGCCACCGCGAGATTCGCGCGCCATCCCGGGGGAGCGGCGGTGGTCGCTGCCCTGCAGCGGAGCGGAAAGGCGGTCGGCGTGCCGGCGTACCTCGTCGACACCGCCGATCCCACGACGATCGGCCTGGGGGACACGTTCGTCGGCGGCTTCCTGGCGGCCGTCCCGGCCGCTGCGCGGCACGCGACCGCGGCCGCTCTGGATCGCGCCCTCGACGCCGTGGGCGGAGCGCCGGGCTGAGCTGGCGCGGCCCCGGATCTCTCAACGCGCCGCGGTGTCGGCATCCGGGTCCGAGAACGGCCCGCACGCCGCGATCACGCGGCGGAGGCTGACGGCGGCCTCCCACGCGTCGAGGGGCTCCTCGTGCGCGTCGAGGGCGCGCAGGCTCTCGGTGTAGCGCGTGAGGGACTTCTCCGCCGCGCGCAGGCTGCCCGCGTCGGCCTCGGGTTCGGGTGGCGTCGTGACCAGGGGCGAGACCGCGTCGATCGCGTCGGCGAGGGTGCGGCGCACCTCGGCAGGAAGACGGGTGTCGACGTCGGGACCCACGGTGAGTCGTGCCAGTGCCGCGGCCAGTTCACGGGTGGCATCCGCGGTGCCGGTCAAGGCGTCCAGACGGCGTCGATCGAGGTCGCGCGGTGTCTTCAGCCGACGGCCGCGCGGGTTGTAACGACGGCTCTCATCGGCCAGGTCGACCTCTTCGCGGACCTCGACGAGGGTGTCCTCCAGCGCGGAGGCGGCCCGGTCGGCGGCCTCGGGGTCGAAGGAGCGGCCCGCGAGCGAGGTCGACATCGCCCCGAGCGCCTCGCCGAGGGCGTCGCGAAGGCGACTCAGTCGGTCGTCGGCCTTCTTCACCCGGAGCGGCGGAACGACGAGCAGATTCACCACGACGCCCACCACCACACCGAACGCCATCGTGACCAGGTACGACACGGAGTACCCGTCGGGGTCGGCGCCGCCCAGCAGCAGCACGAAGAGTCCCGCGATGGCCACCCAGTCGCGCCCGACGCCGAGGGCGCGCACCCCCGCGAGCAGCACCCCGATCAGGATCACGGCGGCCACCGCGACGATGCGGGGCAGGCCCGTGCCGACGACGGCGAGGCTCGCCAGGCCCAGGCCGATTCCGAGTGCCAGACCGACCACGGCCTGGACCCCGCTCGAGGCGGAGCGCGCGACGGTCGGGTACATGCTCACCAGCACTCCGAGCGGCGCGTAGTACGAGTACTCGCTTTGCGCGAGGGGGACGAGAGGGGCGAGGTACCAGGCCAGCGCCGCCGCCGCAGCGGTCTTGGCGGCGAGCAGCAGGCGGTCGGTCGTGATCGCGTCGGACCACCATCGGCGGGGGTCGAGGGCGGCGGGGACGGTCATGAGCGGCGGGTGCGCGGGCGAGTCGACACGCTCCCATGCTCGATGTCGGCGACCGAGCCGTCGTGGGGGTTGCCCCGCTCGGGTCGCCGGGTTAGGACTCAGCGCCCGGGGCGGTAGGCGTCCCAGAGGACGCGCGCATGGCGGGCCTTCGCGCGCTCGACCCCGTCCTCGTCGTGACGGGCCGCGCTGATCCATTCCGCGAGGCGGCTCGCCACGGCTCCCAGCACCATGCTCAGGTCGGCGTGAGCGGCGGGAGGCACCGCCGCCTCCGACGCCGGCATCCGCCCCTTCGGCGCCAGGTCGTCGTCGATGTGCCGCAGCACGAGCCGAGCGACCCCGACGGCGTGGCTATTCACGACGCAGTGAGCGGCGCCCTCGATCTCCCACCGCCGAGCCCTGTGCGCGCGGGCGACGAGTCTCGAGTGCAGGCGACGGGGCGAGGGGCGGTCGTGCTCGCCCCGGATGAGCAGCAGCGTCGCTCGTCCCGCGCCGATGCGGTCCGAGATGCGGTAGCGCAGCATGTGCGGCAGCGCCTCGAAGAAGTAGAGGAACCCGCACAGCAGATAGGCCGACACGGCGAGCAGCGCGATGTGGATCGACTCGCGCACGGTCGACTGGACGAATCGCACTCCCTGCACGATCGCGGTGGACTCCGCCTCGTCGACGACGGGGCTCACCAGCACCGCGTGCGAGAGGCCGGGGCGGCGCGCGAGGACCTCGGTGACCACCTGCGTCCCCATCGAATGCCCGATCAGGACGGGGTCGTCCAGGCCGTAGTGATCGAGCACCCCCTCGACCTGATCGGCGAAGTAGGCGGCGGTGGGGGATTCTCCGGATGCCGGGACCCCGCCGAACCCGGGGAGGTCGAGCGCGTACACCTCGCCCTCCTCGGCCAGCAGGGGCGCGAGGAACTCGAAGTACGTCGACGCGACTCCGATGCCGGCGACGAGCACGAAGGAGCGCCCGGTGTCCGCGGTCGTGGGCACGCGCGTCACGCGCGTGCGCGACGGGCCACGGCGATACGTCTGGACGTCGACGTCGGCGGGACGCGGTTTTTCGGGCACCGCCCCAGGATGCCCTACCCGCCTGGGTGACCTGTCAATCCCGGTCCCGGTGTCGGGAGCCCCGCTTAGCCTTCCTGCATGAGCGATACCTCCCGTGAAGAAGAGACCCTGGGTGCCGTCCGCGAGGGCGACAACCCCGCCGAGAAAGATCCGTCCGACTGGGTGACCGGCGACGAGCCGATGACCGCTCCCCAGCGCAGCTACCTCGACACGCTCGCTCGCGAAGCCGGCGAAGAGATCCCCGCCGACCTGACGAAGGCCGAGGCATCGGAGCAGATCGACCGACTGCAGAACGAGACCGGTCGCGCCACCGAGTGATTTTCGAGGCGTCCCGCCGTCCCCTCGTCAGGACGCGCGGGACGCCTCTTCGTGTGCCGAGATGCCGTCGATGTCCTGACGCTCACCGCGGGCGATGTCGTCGAGGAAGTCGGCGACGATGCGTCGCTCCGCGGGTCCCAGCCGTTCGGCGGCCGCCGCCGCCGATGTGCTCCGCACCGACAGGATGCGTCGGGCGGGGGAATCGGCGTCGATCGTCTCGCGCACCACGATGGACCGGCGGTCGCCCGGGTACGGCTCGCGTTCGACCCATCCGGCATCCGCGAGTCGATCGATGAGCGCGGTCGTGGCCGCGGACGAGATGCCCAGCATCGATGCGAGGATCCGCGGGGTCACGGGTTCGTCTTCGGGGGAGCGCTGCAGGAGGAACCGCAGAACCTTGGCGTCGTTCGGACCGATACCGAGGGAGTGAAGAGCCTGCCGCTCGGATGCAACGCCGGAGTCGGTGAGGTCGTTGAGAGCTCTGACCACGTCGTCGGCGGTCGTCGCGTCATTCATCTGTCCTCCTCGGTTCTCTCGATGAGCTAGTGTCTTTGAGGCCGATAAAGTAGTCGACCGTTGTACTTCGATGGTACCCGTCCATTCGATGCATCGGCAGGGGGCTGATCGCGGAGCCTGGCATAAGATGCCCAGGTGGAAACAGGGTCCGAGTCGCGCTACTGGTACGGCGCGAGCGATGAGGATCGTCGTCGCCGAGCCGTCGACGTCCTCCAGGCCTTTCGCGTCTATCGCGCTGCCGAGGTCGCCATGCGTCGTCGAACGCGCGAGTCGATGTCGATGGGCGAGAACGAGCTCCTGGTGCTGCGCTACCTCATCAAGGCGGCGGGGCAGGGCCGGCAGGTATCTCCGAGCGAGCTGACCCGATACCTCGGGGTCTCGACGGCCTCGACGACGGCGATCGTCGACCGCCTCGAGAAGACGGGCCACGTCACCCGTGTCCCTCACCCCACCGATCGGCGGAGCATCTTCATCGTCGCGACCGAAGTGAGCGACGAAGAGGTGCGCGCGACTCTCGGGTCGATGCACGCCCGCATGATGGCGGCGGTCGTCGACATGAGCCCCGAAGACAGCGCGGCCGTGATCGCGTGCCTCGGCCGGCTCCAGGATGCCGTCGATCAGGTCGACCCGCACCCGGTCGAGGCCGAGCCCGGTCGCTGACGGGCGTCGCTAGGTAGGTAGTCCGCCTACTTATCGCCGAAACATTAGGCGGCGCATTCGCGGCGTGAAACCATGGAGCCATGCACGATCCGGTGAGCGACGCGGCGGTCGTCGCGCCCGCAGCGGCCGGCGCCCACGCTGAGAACCTGCGCGAAGTCGACGGGGTCGAGGTCGCCTCGTTCCGAGCTGTGGTGGCCCGCCTGCGGGCGGATTACCCGCTCGAGGATCCGACCCACGTCGAGGCGATCGTCCTCCGCGAGTGGGAGGCCTTCTCGGCTGGGCGTCCCCTCGTGGTACCCACCGCGGTCGAAGAGGGTGCGCGCGAGATCCTCGACCAGACGGTCGTCTGATCTAGGAGCCGGACGAGTCCGGTTCGTCGACGAGCAGCAGCCCACCCGACGAGTTCGCCGACGTCGCGAGCGCCTCGATCCACGCTCGGCTCAACAGAGCCGGCTCCGGCTCGTCGAAGACGAAGCGCAGCGGAATCGAAGGATGCAGCCACACGGTGCTGCGCCCCACCTCCTGGCCGGGTCCGTGCGTCCACGACAAGGTGAAGCTCTCGCCGCGGCGGAGCTTGGTCGCGATGACCACCTTGACGTGCGCCAGGGCGCGATCCTCGATCTCGATCGGCGACGCGACGTCGCCGTAGTAAAGCGTTCCCACACCGGCACGCTAGTCGTGCCCGAACGAGCCGCCCACCGGGGTTGATTCGCGCGACGCGACGTGGCATCCCGGAAAGCGGCTCGACGTGCGTTCCTCGGATAGGCTCGACGGCATGGGTAGATTCATCTACGACACCGTTGCCAACGCGGTCGACATCGACGACCGTACGCTCGCACACCTGCGCATCGTCGTGATGAACAAGCTTCGGCGTTCCGAGTCGTTCATGTTCGACGTCGAGGTCGGCGACGGCAGCGGTCGGCGCAGCTTCTGGATGCACCCCTCTGTGCCGATCCAGTTCCACTTCTACGGCAGCCGTCAGCCGCGCATCAACCGGGTCTGGGTCGAAGACCTCATGCTCGCGGCATCCGGCCCGAACGGTCTGGCGATCACGCCCGAGCCGAGCGAGGACGCCCTCGTCGAAGAGGGGTGAGCGTCAGCTCTTCTCGGACTCGGCAGTCGGGCTGATGTCCTCGGGTACGAGCATGATCCCGCCCGACGAGTTTGCGGAGTCGGCCAGTCGTTCGATCCACTCCCGGCTGAGCGTGGTGGGTTCGCTGTCGTCGAAGACGAAACGCAGCGGAATCGCCGGGTGCAGCCAGAGCGTGCTGCGGCCGCGCTCTTCGTCGTCGCGGTGTCGCCACGACAACGTGAAGCTCTCGCCGCGGCGGAGCTTGGTCGAGATGACGACTTTCAGGTGAGCCAGGGCGCGGTCCTCGATGTGCACGGTCGTGCCGCTGCCGCCGTAGTGAATGGTCCCCATGCGGCCCACGATACGCCAGAGCGTGTCGCGGATACGCGGCGGGATGCCAGGTGTCAAGACCGCCGGGCGTGGCGGGTTCGCCTGCCACAGTGAGGAAAGAGCACGGAAGGAGGGCGCCGTGACCAATCCCCCCACGCCTCGGCATCCTGAATCGGGGAACGACCCGGATGACCTTCCGGATGTGTTCCAGGGCTTGATCGGCATCGACGTCATCGACGGCGAGCTGGTCCCGCGCGCCTCGGCGGAACCACCCCGGGCGTGAGGCTCTCAGCGGCCTCGTAGTCGTGTCCGTTACGTTCGTGCGCATGTCGGACCCGCTGGACGAACAGCAGATCACCGTCTCGAGTGCGGCCCTGCGAGCGATGCGCGACGAGTTCCAGCGGTTCCTGATGGAGTACCGCTTCGGGCTCGCCGAGGTCGAGACGAAGATCTCTATCCTGCGCGAAGAGTTTCAAGAGATGCACGCCTACAACCCGATCGAGCACGTCTCGAGCCGGGTCAAGTCGCCGGACAGCCTGGTCGACAAGGTCCGCCGCAAGGGCATCGAGACCGACTTCGACTCCATCCGTGCCTCGATCACCGACATCGCCGGCATCCGGGTCACGTGCAGCTTCATCGACGACGCCTATCGGCTCTCGAACCTGCTGACCCGCCAAGACGACATCACCGTGCGCGACGTCAAGGACTACATCGCCCAGCCGAAGGCGAACGGTTACAAGAGCCTGCACGTGATCGTGGAGGTACCGGTCTTCTTGTCGACCGGTCGCGTCGACGTGCCCGTTGAGGTGCAGTTCCGCACGATCGCCATGGACTTCTGGGCGAGCCTCGAGCACAAGATCTACTACAAGTACGACCGCCTCGTCCCCGACGATCTGCTCGCCGAGCTCAAGAACGCCGCCGACACCGCCGCCGAGCTCGACACCCGCATGGAGCGGCTCCACCGCGAGATCCGCGGTGCGCACCCCGGAGTGGTCTCGCTCTGACGCGCGCGACACAATGGAGCGATGAGCGACGACGACTCCCGAGTGGACGAGGTCGCCGCCGAACTCCTCAGCCTCCCGCCCTCGCGTTTCACCGCCGCGCGTAACGAACGCGCTGCCGCCGAAGGCGGGGCCGTCGGGCGCAGGGTGGCGAAGCTGCGCAAGCCCACCGTCGCCGCCTGGGCCGTCAACCTGCTCGTGCGCGACGGCCAGCTCGGCGAGGCCGTGGAACTCTCGCGCGCCCTTCACGAGGCGCAGGAGGATCTGGATGCCGCCGAGCTCGGGAGACTGGGGCGTCAGCGCCGGCACCTGGTCGTCGCCCTCGCTCGTCGGGCGGGAGAGCTCGCCGCCGAGGCGGGGAGCCCGCTGAGCGGGGCGATGTCGGATGCCGTCGAGAAGACCGTCAACGCCGCGGTCGTCGATGCCACGGCGGCGGCCGCCGTGCTCACGGGGCGTCTGGTGTCGGCGATCGACCTCGCCGAACTGCGGGACGGGGCGCTCGGCGAAGCGGTGGCCGGTTCCGTCCCGGGCGAGCTCCCGCGGCCCGCTCCCACCCGGGACGATCTCGCCTCCCGTCGAGCGCGCAAGGCGGCGGAACGGGCCGTGCGCGAAGCGGAGCGTGCGAAGGCCGACGCCGACCGCGAGAACGCCGCTGCCGACCGGCGTGTCGACTCGGCGACCGAGCGAGCGACGCGCGCCCGCGAGCGTGTGGAGGGCCTTCGCGCCGATCTGGAACGCGCCGAGAGGGACGCCGCCGAAGCGGAGGACGTACTGACCCAGCGCACGAACGCGCAGATCCGCGCTCTTGATGCCGTGCGGGCCGCGATCGAGGCCGTCCAGCGCGCCGAGGCCGCACGTCACGAAGGGTCCGATCGATGAGCGCTTCCTCCCTCTCCACGATCCTCGACGACGCTCGCGCACGCCTGGCCGGCGCCCCGCGCGAGCGACTCGGCGAGCTGCAGGAGGGGCGCCGCCTGCTCGGTATCCCGCGTGCCGCCCGTGTCTCGCCGCGCGGCACGGCCTGGCACCTGGGGGTCCTCCTGTTGACCGACGACGCGCTTCTCGCGACGGGCGACATCGTGCGCTCGCGCCCGGAGGTCCGACGCGGATTCGCCGCGGAGTCGCAGCGCCGCCGCGCCGAGCTCTCGGCCGCCGCGGCGAGAGGTGGGGTGCCGGAGGGCGAGAGCGTGCACATCGGGTGGGAGGTCATCGACCCTGCAGCGGTCGGGCCATCGTCGACGCCCGTATCCGTCCGCGACGGAGAGCCGCTCGTGCGATGGAGCGCAGCCGGAGGATTTATGCCGCTGGGGCGGTACCTCGACGAGCGCATCGAGCTTCTGCGGCATCCGCCGGAGCGGGCGTAGGCACCTGCGCCCTTAGTCGGGGGTAGACCGCCTGTCAACAGGCGTCATCGCGGCCGTTCGCGGAAACAACGCTGGTCTATCGTGAGCGACGTGCAGCAGGTATGGCCAGGATCCAGTTATCCCCTCGGGGCCACTTACGACGGTAACGGGACGAACTTCGCCCTGTTCAGTGAAGGAGCAGAGAAGGTCGAGCTCTGCCTCTTCGAGGAAGACGGAACGGAGACGTGCTTCGAGCTGATCGACGTCGACGCGTTCGTCTGGCACGCCTACCTCCCCAACATCCAGCCGGGGCAGCGCTACGGCTACCGCGTGCACGGGGAGTACGACCCCGCGAACGGCAAGCGCTTCAACCCCGCGAAGCTGCTCCTCGACCCGTACGCGAAGGCCGTCGAGGGCCAGGTCGACTGGGGGCAGGCGGTCTTCAGCTACGAGTTCGGCGACCCCGACTCGTTCAACGACGAGGACTCCGCCGCCCACATGATGAAGGGCGTCGTCATCAACCCGTTCTTCGACTGGTCGGGCGACCGCCAGCCGAAGATCCCCTACGCCGAGTCGTTCATCTACGAGGCCCACGTGCGCGGCCTCACCCAGCTGCACCCCGACGTACCCGAGGAGTTGCGTGGCACGTACGCCGGCATCGCCCACCCCGCCGTCATCGAGCACCTCCAGAAGCTCGGCATCACCGCGATCGAGCTCATGCCGGTGCACCAGTTCGTCAACGACTCCACCCTCGAAGAGAAGGGGCTGTCGAACTACTGGGGCTACAACACCATCGCGTTCCTCGCCCCGCAGAACACCTACTCCTCGACCGGCGACCACGGTCAGCAGGTGCAGGAGTTCAAGGCCATGGTCAAGGCTCTGCACGCCGCCGGCATCGAGGTCATCCTCGACGTGGTCTACAACCACACCGCCGAGGGCAACCACATGGGCCCGACCCTGTCGATGCGCGGCATCGACAACGAGGCGTACTACCGCCTCGAAGACGACGACAAGCGCTACTACACCGACTACACCGGCACCGGCAACAGCATGAACGTGGGCAACCCCCACACGCTGCAGCTGATCATGGATTCGCTGCGCTACTGGGTGCTCGAGATGCACGTCGACGGATTCCGCTTCGACCTGGCATCCACCCTCGCCCGCGAGTTCTACGAGGTCGACAAGCTCGCGACCTTCTTCGAGCTCGTGCAGCAGGACCCGATCGTCTCGCAGGTCAAGCTCATCGCCGAACCGTGGGACGTCGGTCCCGGCGGCTACCAGGTCGGCAACTTCCCGCCCCAGTGGACCGAGTGGAACGGCAAGTACCGCGACACCGTGCGCGACTTCTGGCGCGGCGAGCCGCAGGCCCTGGGCGAGTTCGCCTCGCGGCTGACCGGTTCGGCCGACCTGTACGAGCACTCGGGACGTTTCCCGGTGGCATCCATCAACTTCGTCACCGCGCACGACGGCTTCACGCTGCGCGACCTCGTGTCGTACAACGAGAAGCACAACGAGGCCAACGGCGAAGACAACAACGACGGCGAATCGCACAACCGCTCCAGCAACATGGGCGTCGAGGGGCCGACCGACGATCAGGACGTCCTGAAGCGTCGGGCGCAGCAGCAGCGCAACTTCATCGCGACGCTGCTGCTCAGCCAGGGCGTGCCGATGCTGCTGCACGGCGACGAACTCGGTCGCACGCAGGGCGGCAACAACAACGGCTACGCGCAGGACAACGAGATCACGTGGGTGGACTGGACGAACATCGACACCCCGCTCATCGAGTTCACGGCCGCCCTCGCGCGACTGCGCAAGCAGCACCCCACCTTCCGCCACAGCCGGTTCTTCGACGGTCGCCCCGTGAAGATGGAGGAGGGCGCTCCCATTCCCGACGTGGTGTGGCTGCGTCCCGACGGCTCGCTCATGCAGCCCGAGGACTGGGACAACGGCTTCGGCCTCGCGGTGGGCGTCTTCCTCAACGGCCAGGGAATCCGCGAGCGCGATCGTCGTGGCGAGTCGATCAGCGACGACCACTTCCTCGTGCTGTTCAACGCCGGTGACGACAAGGTCGACTTCCGCCTGCCCGACTTCGAGTACGCGCCGAAGTGGGACGCCTACGTCGACACCGCCGGCGAGCGCGCGAACACCGAGCCGCTGAGCCCCGGTGAGACGCTGCCGCTCGAGCCGAAGTCGCTCATGGTCCTGCGTGAGCACCACCTGCCCGAGCCCGAGGTCGACCACTCGGTCGCCGCCTCCCTCACCGCGCAGATCCCGGTGGTCGGCACCGACGACCTGCCCGGTCAGGCGCCCAAGCCGGAGCTGTGAGCGAGATGCGGCATCCGCTTTCGACCTATCGCCTGCAGATCCGCGAAGCGTTCACCCTCGACGACGCCGCCGAGGTCACGGGATACCTCCGTGACCTCGGGGTCTCGTGGGCGTACCTGTCGCCGATCCTCGAGGCCACGCCCGGTTCCGACCACGGCTACGACGTGGTCGACGTCGAGCGCGTCGACCCCGCACGCGGGGGCGCCGAGGGGCTCGACCGCTTCGCCGCGGCAGCGCGCGCGGCGGAGCTCGGCATCCTGATCGACATCGTGCCCAACCACATGGGCGTCTCGGAACCACGCAGCAACGCGTGGTGGTGGGACGTGCTGCGACAGGGGCGGGCGTCGGCGCACGCGAGCGCGTTCGACATCGACTGGGAATTCGGTGACGGCAAGGTGCGCGTGCCCGTGCTCGGCGACCATCTCGACGCGGTCATCGACGAGATCTCATACGACCCGACGCCGGCCGACGATGCTCCCGACGGGCTGGTCCGCTACTACGACCATGCCTTCCCGGTGGCCCCCGGTACCGGTACTTCGGACATCCGAGCTCTGCTGGACGCGCAGAACTTCGAACTGCGCTACTGGCAGGACGAAGCGGCCGACCTGAACTACCGCCGCTTCTTCGCCGTGACGACCCTCGCGGGCGTGCGCGTCGAGGTGCCGGAGGTGTTCCGGGCGACCCACGCCGAGATCCTGCGCTGGGTGCGCGAGGGCCTCGCCGACGGTCTGCGCGTGGACCACCCCGACGGTCTCGTCGATCCGGGCGGGTACTTCGATCAGCTCGCCGTCGCGCTCGAAGAGGCCGGCGAGGGCGAGGTCGGCTACGTGCTCGCCGAGAAGATCCTCGAACACGGCGAGGCGTTGCCGTCGTGGTGGAAGACCGCCGGGACCACCGGTTACGACGCTCTCGCCGAGATCGACCGTGTGCTGACCGACCCGGCGGGGGAGGCGGCGCTCGATGCCCTCGACGCGCGCCTGCGCACCGACAGCGATCTCGAGCCGCTCACCGGCTGGCACGACCTCATCCACGACACCAAGCGCAAGATCGCCGACTCGATCCAGGTGTCGGAGATCCGTCGCCTGGTGCGCGGTCTTCCGTCGGGGCTGCGCGAGGAGTTCGGGGCCGACGCGCTGCAGGACGCGCTCGCCGAGATCCTCGCGTGCTTCCCGGTGTACCGCTCGTACCTCCCCGCCGGTCGCACGCACCTCGACGCCGCCGCGGGCGAAGCCGAAGTGCGTCGTCCCGAACTGGGCGACGTGATCGAGAAGCTCGTCCCGGTGCTCGCCGACACGAGCCTCGAGGTCGCGTGGCGCTTTCAGCAGACGACCGGTCCCGTCATGGCCAAGGGCGTCGAGGACACCGCGTTCTACCGTTACACCCGGCTGGGCTCGCTCACCGAGGTGGGCGGCGACCCGGGGGAGTTCTCCCTCGACGTCGCGGGCTTCCACACCGCGCAGGCGCTGCGTCACGCGTCGTGGCCCACCGCCATGACCACTCTGTCGACGCACGACACCAAGCGCGGCGAGGACACGCGTGCCCGCATCGCGGTGCTGGCCGAGATCCCCGAGACCTGGGCCGAACGACTCGAGGAGTTCCGCGGGATCGCCTCGACCGGTCACGGCCCCTTCGACGCACTGCTGTGGCAGGCGATCGTGGGAGCGTGGCCCGCCTCGGCATCCACCCCCGAGGGGCTGAAGGTCTACCGCGAACGTCTGCACGCGTACGCCGAGAAGGCGGCGCGCGAGGCGTCCGAGGTCACCGGCTGGTGGGAGCAGGACGAGGCCTTCGAGGAGCGCATGCACGCGGTCGTCGACGCGGCCACCGGCACCGCCGCCGAGCGCGTGCGCGCCTTCGTCGACCAGATCTCGCCCGCGGGATGGTCGAACGGTCTATCCGCCAAGCTGCTGCAGATCATGGGCCCGGGCGTCCCCGACGTCTACCAGGGCTCGGAGCTGTGGGAGCAGTCGCTCGTCGATCCCGACAACCGTCGCGCGGTCGACTTCGCGGAGCGTCGCCGGCTTCTCGCCGCGATCGACGCCCCCGGAGCTGCGGCTCCGGCGGTGGATGCCACGGGAGCGGCCAAGCTCCTCGTGACGTCGCGCGCGCTGCGCCTTCGCCGTGAGCACCCGCTCGAGATCTACCGCCCGCTGGAGGCAGCGGGCGTGGCGGCTGACCACGTCGTCGCCTTCGATCGTGGCGGTGTGTTCGCGGTCGCGACCCGTCTGCCGCACGGCCTGGCGGCAGCGGGAGGCTGGCGCGACACGGTGGTGCTGCTGCCGGACACCCCCGTCGTCGACGTGCTGACCGGACGCTCGTTCGCCGGCGGCGCCGTGCCCCTGGCCGACCTGCTGGCGGTCTACCCGGTGGCCCTGCTGATCTTCTGACCCCCGATCGCGTGAGGCGTCGGCAATCGTCGCCTCACGCCCTCCCTCAGCGAAAAACCTCGGCACCTCACGCGAAGGAACACCCCTCATGAGCATCGACGTCTGGGCACCCAAGGCAGAGCGGGTGCGGCTGCGCCGGCTCGACGACAGCGGCGACAATGTCGTCGAAGACGTCGAGATGGCATCCGCGAAAGACGGCTGGTGGACGGCCCCGGTCGACCTCGCCGACGGCGAGCGGTACGGCTTCGTCCTCGGTGACGGCGACGACCTCCGCCCCGACCCGCGCTCGCGGCGTCAGCCCGGCGGCGTGCACGAGGCGTCGGCGTGGTTCGACCCCTCGGTGTACGCCTGGAACGACGCCGCGTGGACGGGCAAGCAGCTCGCGGGCGGCCTGATCTACGAGCTGCACCTCGGAACCTTCACCGCCGAGGGAACACTGGATGCCGCGATCGGCCGCCTCGATCACCTCGTCGACCTGGGGGTGACCCACGTCGAGCTGCTGCCGGTGAACGGCTTCAACGGTACGTGGAACTGGGGCTACGACGGGGTGCTCTGGTACACCGTGCACGAGGCCTACGGCGGACCCGAGGCGTACCAGCGTTTCGTCGATGCGGCCCATGCGGCCGGACTCGCCGTCATCCAGGACGTCGTCTACAACCACCTCGGTCCCTCGGGCAACTACCTGCCCGAGTTCGGCGAGTACCTGCGCGAAGGCAGCCGCAACACCTGGGGCGACTCGGTCAATCTCGATGAAGACGCTGTCCGCGCGTACATCGTCGAGAACGCACTGATGTGGATGAGCGACTACCACGTCGACGGCCTGCGCCTCGATGCCGTGCACGCTCTGCTCGACCATCGCGATCCCCACGTGCTGCAGGAGATCGCCGAACGCACCGACGCCCTGTCGGCGCACCGCGGCATCCCGCTCACCACCATCGCCGAGAGCGACATGAACGACCCGAAGCTGATCCTCCCGCGCGAGGCCGGCGGATACGGCCTGACCGCGCAGTGGTCGGACGACTGGCACCACACGGTGCACGTCGCCCTGACCGGCGAGACGATCGGCTACTACGAGGACTTCGCCGACGTCGAGGCCTTCCGAAAGGTCAGCGAGGGCGGCTTCTTCCACGACGGCACGTACTCGACGTTCCGCGAGGAGAAGCACGGCAAGCCCATTCCCCAGGACGTTCCGAACTGGCGCCTCGTGACCTTCGCGCAGGATCACGACCAGATCGGCAACCGGGCCGCGGGCGACCGCCTGTCGCAGACGCTCGGCTACGACCGTCTGGCCGCCGCCGCCGTGCTCACGCTCACCGCTCCGGGCACGCCGATGCTCTTCATGGGCGAGGAGTGGGGCGCGACGACGCCCTGGCAGTTCTTCACCTCTCACCCCGAGCCCGAGCTCGGCAAGGCCACCGCCGAGGGGCGCATCGCCGAGTTCGAGAAGATGGGCTGGGACGAATCCACCGTCCCCGACCCGCAGGATCCCTCGACGTTCGAGAACTCCCGGCTCGACTGGGACGAGGCGGGCGAGGGCGATCACGCCCAGCTGCTCGGCCTGTACCGCGAGCTCGCGAAGCTGCGGCGCGAGCGCCCCGAGTTGACCGACCCGTCGCGCGAGGGGCTGTCCGCGGAGGCCAGGGAGGCCGACGGCGGCCGGGTCTACGAACTACGTCGCCGCGACCTCGTCGTGATCGTCAACCTCTCGGAGGCCGCGGCCTCGGCGTCGGTGGCATCCGGTGCTCGTGTGCTGCTGGCGACGGCGGAGGGCGTCGTGCTCGATGGCTCCGAGGTGACGGTGCCGGCCGGGGCGAGCGCGATCGTCGGCCCCGCACTCTGACGTCATGACGAACGGTCCCGACCTCGTAAGGGGCGGGGCCGTTCGTCGTTCACGCCTTGCGCGTGGGGTTGACGGCTCTGGCATCCCCGCCACCCACACCGCGGCGGCGGCTGCGACGAAGAGGGCGACGAGCAAGATGAAACGGAGAGAATCCACGCCCCGATCGAGCTCCCCGAGAGGTCGGCATCCGCCCCTCTTGCGGAACGGATGCCGCGGGCCTCGGCGGTCAGTCCACGCTTCGGCGGACCAGGCGGAGCACGCTGACGATCGCCGGCGGCACGAGCACGATCGCGGCCACGATGATCGCGGTCACACCGATCGGCGCGCTCTGCGGCTCGCCGCTGAAGCGCTCGACGGCCAGCCAGCTGAGCCCCCAGGCCAGGGCGAGCGCGGGTGTGACGCGCCACGCGCTGCGCCACGCGATCGAAAGACCGATGAGAGCGACCACGATCAGGACGGCGATACCGATGGCATCCGCCGCGCTCTCCCACTCCGCCGGCACGATGGTCGTGAGCCAGGCGGCGGCGTTGGCGACGGTGGCGAGGGTGACCCAGCCGAGGTGGAGGCCCGTGACCCCGTCGATGAGGACGGAATCGACGACGCCGTCGCGCGGTTCGCGCGTCGCCACGGCGACGCGGAACGTCCAGCAGAGAGCCGCGAGCAAGAGGACGATCACGACGACCGTGAGCAGCAGCGTGCCGAAGCGGGCCGCGACCAGCCACAGGCCGTTGAGGCTCATGGTGAGGGCGATCAGCCAGCCGAGCGCGCGCTGGCGCGCATTGGTGCGCTGGCCGGGGAGAGCCTGCCAGATCGCATACGCGATCAGGCCGAGGTAGATGACCGACCAGATCGAGAAGGCCGGACCCGCCGCGGCGAGGTAGGAGCCGTCGGTGTTGAGGGCGCCGCCCTGCTGATCCTGCACGGCCGAGTTGCCGAAGGCGCCCGCCCCGATCACTGCGGCGATCAGCATGAACGACACCGTGGAAAGGACGACGATCTGACGTGCGAGGTCGCTTCCCCGCCATTGCGTTGCTGCGTTCATACCTAGAACACTAGAAAAGCTAGGTAAATATGGCAGTCGGGGTTGACTTCTGACGGCTGGTGATCCCCCCGGGCAGACCCGAGTCGGGGGCGCCGACGCCGACGGGCGCGGCTCAGGCCGCGACGGATCGGGCGGCGAAGGAGCGCAGAAGGCGCGTGGGCTGCTCGACCGACGCGGTGCGCACGTGTGCCGAGACCTCGTCGAACGCGTCGGCATCGAAGTACCCCGCGTCGCGGTAGACGACCATGCGCGCGACGAACGCCTCGGTCGTGGGCTCGGGGTGGAACTGCGTGGCCCACAGTCCGGACCCGGCGCGATAGGCCTGCACGGGGCACGCGTCGTTCTCGGCGAGCAGCGTCGCGCCCGGGGGGACGATCGCCGTGCCTTCCTTGTGCGCGGTCAGCGCCTCGAAGCGGGGATTCAGGATGCCGAACAGCTCGTCGTCGCGACCCGCCTCGGTGAGCACGATGTCGGTGGGGCCCGTGCCCTCGGGGTGCAGCAAACTCACCCTGCCCCCGAGCAGACGCGTGACGACACCGATACCGAAGCACGTGAACAGCGCGTTCGTGCGACCCTCGATGGCCGCGCCCGCCAGGCGTTCGAGGTCGCGCTCGAGGCGGCGCTGCTCGTCGGTCTTGCCGGGGTCGGTGACGTTGAAAGGGCTGCCGCCGACGACGATCGCGGCGTACCGGTCGAGGTCCGCCGGCAGCGGCTCGCGAACGAGGTCGTGGTGCACGAGGTCGTCGTCTCGCACGCCGAGACCGTCGCGGAACGAGGCCCACTCGGCCACGGCCGCCTCACGCTGCGGGCGAACGCAGACGTAGAGCAGGGAAGCGGTCACCCGGAGATTCTACGCGGGCGACTTTCCGCACCGTCAGGGGGTGACACGGAGCGAAACGTGGGTGCGCCAATGCCCGGTCAGCGCGAGGATCGCGCGGTTCGGCCGCGCACGACGCCCACGAACGTCTCGACATCGGGGGTCGTGCGCTCGCGGAGCCACGCGAGAGCGACCCGGGATCGCGGACCGTCCCGCAGGATGCGGTACTCGACGTCGCGGCGCTGATGAGCGCGAGCAAGAGACATCGGCACGATCACGACGCCGACGCCCGCAGCCACCGTCGCGATGGCTTCGGCGGTGTCGGCCGGGGGTGCGAACGCCGGGGCGACGGCGTCCGGGATCGACAGGTGCAAGACGTCGTCGGCGGCCGCGATGACGACCTCGCCCCGCAGATCGGCGATCTCGAGCTCGTCGGCCGCGGTCAGGTCGGAGTCGGCGGACATGACCACGACGGGTTCCTCCTCGTAGAGGGGAATCACGTTCACGTCGTCTGACTCCTCGACGGGAAGGCGGATGAGCGCCGCGTCGACCTCGTCGAGCGCTTCGAGCTGGGTGGCGACGGAGATCTCACGCAGCTCGAGAGCGACGTGCGGCATGCGTTCGCGCCACAGCCCGATCCACTTGCCGGGGGTTGCTCCGGGAATCGCGCCGAGCACGAAGTCCCGCGGTTCCTCGCGCGGCGGCGGGGTCGGTCGCTCGGCCTTCGCCTTCGGCTTCGCCGCGCGTGAACGCCCTGCCGCGGCGGGCTTCGCTGCCCCGCTGCGTCGAGGTGCGCCGCTGCGCCCGCGGGACCCGTTGCCTTTCGCCATGGCTCCAGGCTAGCCGCGGCACTAACGTGGGAGGCATGATCGGCATCCTGGCGCTTGTCTTCGCGGGACTCGCGGCCCTGCTTCACGTCTACATCTTCGTGCTCGAGAGCGTGCGCTGGACGCGGCCGAAGACGTGGAAGGTCTTCGGGATCGCCGACCAGCAGACGGCGGATGCCACGCGGCCCATGGCCTACAACCAGGGCTTCTACAACCTGTTCCTCGCGATCGGAGCGGTCGTCGGCATCGTGTTCTGGACGGTGAACGGGGTCGGCGATGCCGTCGGCCGCACGCTGCTGATCTTCTCGCTGGGGTCGATGCTCGCCGCGGCACTCGTCCTGGTCACCTCGGGTGCGAAGTACCTGCGCCCGGCCAGTATCCAGGGAACCCTGCCCCTGATCGGGCTGGTCCTGGCGATCTTCGCCTGAGACTGCCAGAGCCCGGACAAGCGAAAACCCGCACGCTCAGTCGAGTCGTGCGGGTCATGGATGCCGCGGTGGGCACGACCTCGTCAGGCTGCCAGCCGCAGTCCTCGTCGATCCGTCGCCACGGCTTCGCCGTCGTTGATGATCTCGTCGTCGCCGATGAGCGACCCCATCGCGATGCGAGCGTTGTGGCCGACCTGCGTGCGGACGCCGATGTGAGCGCCCGCGCCGATCACCGCTCCCGCGCAGATGTGCGCGTGCGGCTCGATGTGGGCCTCCGGGCCGATCACGGCGTCTGACTCGATCCAGGCACCGCGGCCGACACGAACACCCGCGGCGATCTGCACGCCGGGTTCGACGTAGGCGCCGTTCTCGACCAGCGCCGACGGGTGGACCTTCGCGCCGTGCGCGACGAGTCCGCGACCATTGACGTGCTTGCGGTAACGCAGCGTCTCGCCGTGGTCGTTTTCGATGTCGATGTAGTTCTTTCCCACGATCCCCTCCGGTCGGCCATCGGGTTGAGCCGACATGTATCACAACGGGCCGGGAATGACGTTCATTCCCTCGAATGCTTCTTCGTCGCCGATACCGTCATCGGTTTCCTCGATGTCGAGGAAAGCGCGAAGCGCGGAGCGCGGCGTGGAGTTGTCCCCCTGTTTTCGCACGCCGGACGAAGGGCGCCGGGCGGCTTGACACGGGGCGCGGAAAGAGTCGGTTCTGCGCGGCGCCCTCTCGTGTGCTGCGCGGCGGGTCGATCCGGGTGCGGTGTGGACCCGGTCGGCCGGGATGCGCCGCAGCCCGGGAGGCGGACGCCGCGGCGGCCCGTCTCAGCCGGGCTGACAGGTGGGGCACCAATAGACGTTGCGCTCGCTCGTCGCGGAGGCACCGAGCGAGGTCGCACGGATCGGGGTTCCGCAGCGGCGACAGGGGGCGCCCTCGCGACCGTAGACCCAGAAGCGACGCCCGGGCCGGCTGTCGCCGGTGAAGGTGCGCTCGGGGCGCGGCAGGTTGGCGCGGATCATGCGCTCGCCGAGCGCGATCGTCGCCTGCACGTCGATCTCCGTGGCGGGGGTGGTCGGCGCGATGCCGCGGACGAAGAGCAGCTCGTTCGCGTACACGTTGCCGAAGCCGGCGACGTTGCGCTGGTCGAGCAGCGCGACGTGTGCAGCTCTGTCGTCGGCGGCGACGCGGCGGACCGCTTCGGCCTCATCCCAGTCGTCGGCGAGCAGATCGGGGCCGAGGTGTCCGACCACGGTGTGCTCGTCGCTCGTGCGCAGGACTTCGACCATCGCGAGGTCGAAACCGACGGCGTCTGCACCGGCGACGCCGACGATCGCCCGCGCCTTGAACGCCTGTCGTCGCCAGCGCTCGCCGGGGCGGTAGAGGTCCCATCGGCCCTCCATCTTCAGGTGCGAGTGCAGTGTGAAGCCGCCGATCCTGTGCAGCAGGTGCTTGCCGCGAGCGGCGACCTCGTGCACGGTCTCACCGCGCAGGTCGGCGGTGGCGCTCCCCGGCACACGGATGTCGAACCGTGTGACCACCTTGCCGGCGAGGGCCGCCGACAGCTTCGCCGCGGCGCGGTAGACGGTATCGCCCTCAGGCACGGGCGGCCTCGCGCAGGGTGTCGCCGGCGGTGAGTTTGCGCAACGTCAGGCCCTTGGGTGATTCGACGAATCCGCCCTCGCGCAGGGCTCGGCCGACCGCGGTGCCGTAGACGAACTCCCCGTTGACCTGTTCGACGGTGAGGGTTTCGAGACGCCTCTTCTTCGCGGTCTCGGCGAGGTGTCGGGCCGCCGCCTGCAGCACCGCTTCGTCGTCGGTGAAAGCGAGCGCGCTGCGACCGCCGCGTTCGAGGTAGAGCACGAGCTCACCGTCGACGAGTACGACGAGACCTCCGGCCTTACGGCCCGGCCGGTGCGTGACCCCTTCGATCGCGGGCCAGCCGAGGGCCGCACCGTACGGGTTGGCGGGATCGGTGGCGGCGAGCGTCAGGGTGCGCAAGGGCGGGGGATCGGCGACCGCGGCGAACTCGCGCAGCCGATCGACCGTGGCCGAGGCTGCGAACTGCGCGGCGCCGAGCTTCTCGATCACGTACCCGCGACGGCAGTGTCCGGCCTCTTCGAAGCCGGCGAGGATGCGGTACACCTGAGCGAAGCCGCCGGGCACGCCCTCGGACTGCACGGCGCCGCGCGTCACCACCCCGTACCGATCGAGCAGGAGGCTCGCCGAGGCCGTGGCGCGGGCGGCAGGGTCCTCCTCGCGCTCGGGGAGGAGCGACCACCGACCGCCCAGGGACGGCGGACGCGGCGCGGAGGTGGCCCGCGGCATGGTCGCGCCGCGGTACATACGTGCGCGTGGTGCGCGGCGCGCGACGCGGTGCGACTGGCCCCCACCGCTGAGCAGCGTGCGGACCGGGGCGAAGGTGTCGTTCGTCACCCGGCCGGCCCAGGTGAGCGCCCAGAGGGCGTCGTTGACGGACTGCTCGTTCTCGGCGCCGACGAGCTGTCTCAGCTGGGTGGCGAAGTACGCACCCCCGCTCTCCAGGGCCGAGAGCAGGCGCGCCTCGAGCGAATCGGGCGCGGGATCGTCGGCGTCCTCGGGGCCTTGCAGGGTGAACGGCGCCGCCTCGGCCGGGTGCAGGGCGATCCACCCGTCGCGACCGGGCAGGGTGCCGTGGCCCGACCAGACCACCTCTCCGGTGGCGGTGAGCTCGTCCAGTAGGGCGGGGGAGTAGTCCGCCACGCGCGAGGGCAGGATGAGCGACTCCCACGCGCTCGCCGGAATGGGGACGCCCGCGAGCTGCTCGATCACGGCGAGCACCCCGTCGACGCCCTCGAGGGGGCGACCCAGGTGCTGCCATACGGGCAGGAACCGGGCGTACGCGGCCGGAGGGACCGGCTCGACGCTGCCGCGGATGGCTGCCAGCGATCGCATACGCAGGCGTCGCAGCACCTCGACGTCGCACCACTCGGTCTCGTCGCCGCGGACACCGCCCGACGCCTCGGGAAGGAAGAACCCACTGGCGAGGCGCCCCTGAGACTCGAGGCGCTGCAGTGTGAGCCGCGCAACCGCTACGCCCACGCCCAGGCGTTCGGCGACGGCATCCGTCGTGAAGGGCGCGTGCGTGCGCGCGAAGCGGGCGACGAGATCGCCCAGGGGATCGGGGAAAGGCTCGAGGAACGCGTTGGGGATGCCGACGGGCAGCGCCGCGCCCAGGGCATCGCGGAGGCGACCGGCGTCTTCGATCCCGGCCGTGCGCGAGACTCCGGCGATCGTCACGCGGATCGCCCGCCGGTCGTCGACGAGGGTGGCGAGGTGCTGCTCGGCCTCGGCCAGTGCGTCGCCCTCGGTGTCGACTCGCGCAGCCACCTCGGCCGCGTCGAGGGGGCCGAGGATACGCAGCAGGTCGGCCACTCCCTCGGCGCCGCGGACTCGGCGATCGGGGTCGAGGCGCTGAGCTTCGCGCTCGAACTGGGCGATGACGTCGGGGTCGAGAAGCTCGCGCATCTCGACCTTGCCGAGCAGCTCGCTCAGGAGCGCCGGGTCGACCGAGAGCGCCGCCGCACGTCGCTCCGCGAGAGGGGAGTCGCCCTCGTACATGAAGGCGCCGACGTAACCGAAGAGCAGATCGCGCGCGTACGGGGAGGGCTGCGACGTCGTGATCTCGACGAGGCGGATCTTGCGCTCTCCGATCTGCCGCGTGAGGCGGAGGAGAGCCGGAAGGTCGTAGACGTCTTGCAGTACTTCGCGCAGCGTCTCGAGGATGATCGGGAACGCCGGGTGCCTCTTGGCCACTTCGAGCAACTGCGCGGAACGCTGGCGCTGCTGCCAGAGCGGGGAGCGGCGGTTCGGATTCAGCCGGGGCAGGAGCAACGCTCGAGCGGCGCATTCGCGGAAGCGCGAGGCGAACAGAGCGGATCCGCCCACCTCGTCGGTGACGATCTGTTCGAGCTCGTCGGGCTCGAAGACGAAGAGATCGGCCCCGGGCGGCTCCGCCGCGGCATCCGGGACCCGGGCGATGATGCCGTCATCGCTGGCGACCGCCGCCCCCTCGACACCGAGGCGCTCGCGGATGCGTGCGTTGACCGCGAGCGCCCACGGCGCGTGCACCTGCATGCCGTACGGCGAGTGCAGGATGATGCGCCAGTCGCCGACCTCGTCGCGGCTGCGCTCGACGGTCAGCGTGCGATCGGTGGGGAGGCTCCCGGTCGCCTCGCGTTGCTCGGCCAGGTACGCGAGCAGGTTGGTGATCGCGTTGTCGTCCAGTCCCGACTCGCGAAGGCGCTCCTCGGCCTTGCCGCGGTCGGCCGCGGCGATGTCGCGCGAGAACTTGCCGAGCGCTTCGCCCAGCTCGGCGGGGCGACCGATGCCGTCGCCGTGCCAGAACGGCAGCTTGCCGGGCTGGCCGAAAGCGGGGAGCACATTGACACGGTCGTGCGTGATCTCGACGATGCGCCAGCTCGTGGTGCCGAGCGTGAAGACGTCGTTGACGCGGGATTCGTAGACCATCTCTTCGTCGAGTTCTCCGACGCGCGCGTTCTGCGATTCTCCCGCGACGAAGACACCGAACAGACCGCGGTCGGGAATGGTCCCGCCGCTGGTCACGGCCACGCGCTGTGCGCCCGGGCGCCCGGTGAGGGTGCCGGCGTCGCGGTCCCAGACGAGGCGGGGGCGCAGTTCGGCGAACTCGTCGGAGGGGTACCGCCCGGCCAGGAGGTCGAGGGTGGCCTCGTACGCGGAGCGGGGGAGAGAGCGGAAGGGCGCGCTGCGCTTGACCGTCTCAAACCACTCCTCGACGTCGATGGAGCCCAGGGCCGAGGCGGCCACCGTCTGCTGCGCGAGGATGTCGAGCGGGTTCTGCGGCACCGAGATGGCCTCGATGCGCCCCGCCAGCATGCGCTCGGTCACGACAGCGGTGTGCAGGACGTCGCTGCGGTGCTTGGGGAAGAGGGCGGCCCGGCTGACCTCGCCGACCTGGTGGCCGGCACGGCCGACACGCTGCAGACCGGATGCCGCACTGGGTGGCGACTCCACCTGGATGACGAGGTCGACGGCGCCCATGTCGATACCGAGCTCGAGGCTGCTCGTGGCGACGACGCAGCGCAGGGTGCCGGACTTGAGCTCGTCTTCGACCTGCGCGCGCTGCTCTTTCGACACGGAGCCGTGATGGGCCTTCGCGAGGATGGCCGCGACACCCGCCGAGGAACCCGCTTGCGCCATCGTGGCGGCGGGCACGGTCGGTTCGGGCACGTCGATGCCCTGCCGCTCGGCGTAGATCTCGTTCAGACGCCCCGTCAGGCGCTCGGCCAAGCGGCGCGAGTTGGCGAACACGATGGTCGAGCGGCGTTCGAGGATGCGGTCGACGATGGCCTCTTCGACGTGCGGCCAGACCGAGCCCGAGACCTCGGTGGCCTCGGGACGATCGGAGAACCACTCTGCGTCGCTGGCGTCGTCGGGGGCGGGGGAGCCCGGAGGAGGCGGTGGGTTGAGCATGTCGTCGACGGGCACGACGACCGAGAGGTCGAACGCCTTCGTGGCCTTGGGGGCGACGATATCGACGGGCTGTGCTCCGCCGAGGAAACGGGCCACCTCGTCGATGGGTCGTACCGTCGCAGACAGTCCGATGCGCTGGGCGGGCTTGTCGAGCAGGGCGTCGAGGCGCTCCAGACTCACGGCGAGGTGAGCGCCCCGCTTGGTCGCCGCGACCGCGTGCACCTCGTCGATGATGACGGTGTGCACACCGCGCAGGGTTTCTGCCGCCTGGCTCGTGAGCATGAGATACAGCGACTCGGGCGTCGTGATGAGGATGTCGGGCGGAGCTGTCACGAGCTTGCGACGATCGCTCGAACTCGTGTCGCCCGAGCGCACGCCGACGGTCACCGAGGGCACCTCGATGCCGAGGCGGCGAGCGGACTGGCCGATACCGACGAGAGGCGAGCGGAGGTTGCGCTCGACATCGACGCCGAGCGCCTTCAACGGGGAGATGTAGAGGATGCGGGTGTCTGTCGGGACCGCCTTGGGGACCTTCGGCGTCGAACGCTTGCCGCGCGGCGAGGGAGCGGCATCCGGGGTCTCGGGGCCCTTCTCGCGGAACACCCGATCGATCGCGAAGAGGAACGCCGACAGCGTCTTGCCCGAACCGGTAGGCGCGACGACGAGGGCGTTCCGCCCCGACGACACGGATTCCCACGCGCCCTTCTGCGCGTTGGTCGGCGCCGAGAAGGCGCCACGGAACCAGTCCTGCGTCGCAGGACCGAATCTCTCCAGCACGTCGGCCATGTCGACATCTTCTCCCGGACCTCCGACATCGGGTCGGGGTTGACGTTCGCCCGCCGCGGAACCGCCGGTGCCGTCCAGGCGAAGATCGCTGAATCCTCAGCATCGGGCGCGGGAACGAACGGCGGCAGGCCGTCGTCGCGCGCCGGCTCAGCCGCTCGCGGTCGTACCGCGATCGGCCAGACGGGCGTCGAGGAAGGCCCGGACGTCGTCGAGCTCGTCCTGCGAGATGGAGTGCGTCAACCCCGGATAGACCCGACCGCTCAGCTCGCTGTGCACGGGAAGCCATTGCGCCGTCACATCGACCAGAGCCGCAGGAATGACATCGTCTGCGGCGCCTCGGCCCCAGAACACCGGCGGGCGACGATTCGCGAGGAGGGCATCGCCGGGGAGCTCGCCGCCCGCCGCGTAGCCCGCGAGGACGACGGCGAACGACACGGCGTCCGGATCGACGCGCAGGGTCTGGAGCGCGACCGCGCCGCCCTGCGAGAAGCCCAGCAGCCCGACGGGCTCTTCACCGACGGCCTCGCGGGCCCAGGCGAGGACGGCGTGGGCGGCGAGGGTGATCGCTTCGGGGTCTCGACCGTCGAGACCCTCGATCGGGTACCACGAGGCGCCCGGCGTCGGCCAAGGCGGAGCCAGCGGGGCCCGCACGCTCGCGACGACGAAGGCCTCGGGAAGGTGCGGCACCAGTGCGAAAAGGTCGTGCTCGTCGGAGCCGTAGCCGTGCAGCAGCACCAGGACGGGCCGTCCGGCGCGTTCGGCGGGAGGCACGGACCACCGCACGACGGTCGGATCGAGGGACGGCTGAGCGTTCATGCCGCCATTGTCGCAAAGGCCTCCGACATCGAGATCGGAACGATACCGGCGCGCGGGACACGCGGCATCCGGGGCGGACGGTTGATATACAGGGAGCATGCCCGTGCGCACTCCCGATCCCGAACCCGGCGACAACGGCGATGAGCGCGAGCCGCTCTCGGCGTCCTTCTCAGGAGCGCAGGGAGGCCCCAACCCCAACCCCGGGTGGCTGAGCGAGGTCGAACTGGCCGAGGCGCGACGTCGTCTGCCGATGCTCTACGTCGAGGCTCTGCCCGTTCGCACCGACGGGATGGGGGCGGTGACCCAGGTCGGCATCCTGCTGCGTGCCACGCCCCTCGGCGAGATGACCCGCACGCTCGTCTCGGGTCGCGTCCGCTACGGCGAGACCGTGCGCGACGCGCTGTTCCGCCACCTCGAGAACGACCTCGGTCCCATGGCCTTCCCGCTGCTGCCGCCCTCGCCGACGCCGTTCACGGTCGCCGAGTACTTCCCCCTCCCCGGGGTCAGCGCCTTCCACGACGACCGTCAGCACGCCGTCGCCCTCGCCTTCGTGGTCCCGGTGACCGGTACCTGCGAGCCGCGTCAGGACGCGCTCGAGGTGACGTGGCTGTCGCCCGAGGAAGCGGCATCCGATGCCCTCTCCGACGAGATGGAGGGCGGCCGCGGCACCCTCATCCGTCAGGCGCTGGCGTCGGTGGGCGCTCTGCGCTGACCGACGTCCCCGGCCGGATCCACGGCGAATTCATCCGCCGCGCCGTTGCCGGTGTCGGCGGCCCTGCCTAGGGTCGATGCATGGCGCATCCTCCCCTGGAACCCCTCTCCCTCCCTCGCGATCTCGACGGCTGGAAGGCCTTCGCCGGTGAACGTCCGGCCGAACGCCTGGCGCGTGTGGCCGCGATCGACGCTCGTCTGGTGGCCGAGAGCGACCTGTCGATCAGCGACCGTCTCGCCCTCTGGAACGAGGCGGACATCGCACTCGCCGAGGCGGCGGCGCCCTCGCACCTCGTCAGTGAATCGCACCCGGATGCCGAGGTTCGCGACGCCGCCGAGAAGCAGGCGCAGGCCGTCGATGCGGTGCAGTCCCGCCGGCTCCTCGACCGCGCTCTGTGGCGGGTCTTCGCGGATGCCGAGCCGTCCGGACTCTCCCGCGACGAGCAGCGTTTCCTCGATCAGGTGCGCCGAGACTTCCGGCGCGGCGGCGTCGACCTTCCCGATGCCGATCGCGCCCGCGTCCGCGAGCTCACCGATCGCGACACCGAGCTCTCGCTGACCTTCTCTCGCAACATCCGCGAAGGCCGACGGGAGGTCCGCGTCTCGGCGGATTCGCTCGAGGGCCTGCCCGCCGACTTCCTCGCCGAGCGTCCCGCCGACGAGGAGGGGATGATCACGCTGACCACCGAGTACACCGACCTCATGCCGGTCCGGGAATATGCCCGCGACCGGTCCGTGCGTCACGCGATGATGAGGGCGTACAACGATCTCGCCTGGCCCGTGAACGAAGCCGTCCTCGCCGAGCTGCTGGCGGTGCGTGCGGAGCGGGCCGCGCTGCTGGGGTACGGCGACTGGGCGGACTACGAGACCGAGACGCGCATGATCGGTTCGAGCGCGGCGGTGCGCGCCTTCCTCGATCGCGTGGCCGAAGCGGTCGCACCGGCGGCGGCGGGCGAATACGAGCGCGTTCTCGAGCGCCTGCGTCGCGACGACTCCGAGGCCGACGCGGTGACGATCGCCGACTTCTGGTACATCCTCGGCGCTCTCAAACGCGAGGAGTACGACGTCGATGCGCAGCTCGTCCGGTCGTATTTCCGCTTCGATCGCGTGCTCAAGGGCGTGTTGAACACCACCGCTCGCCTGCTCGACGTGCGCTACGTGCCGGTCGAGGCACCCTCGTGGCATGATGACGTCCGCACCTACGACGTCGTCCGGGGCGAGGACCGCCTCGGACGCATCCACCTCGACCTGCATCCGCGCGACGGAAAGTACAACCACGCGGCGTGCTTCGGCCTCGCCCCGGGCATCGTCGGCCGGTCGCTTCCCGAATCGGTCCTGCTCTGCAACTTCTCGCGGGGACTCCTCGAGCACGACGAGGTCGTGACGTTCTTCCACGAGTTCGGTCACCTCGTGCACGACATCCTCGGCGGTCACCAGACCTGGGCGCGTTGGACGGGAGTGGCGACCGAGTGGGACTTCGTCGAGGCCCCGAGCCAGCTGCTCGAGGAGTGGGCGTGGGATGCCGAGGCCCTCGCGGCCTTCGCCGTGAACGACGCGGGCGAGCCGATCCCCGCCGATCTCGTCGCCCGCATGCGCACCGCCGACGCCTTCGGGCGGGGTCTCGAGGTCACGCGTCAGCTGGGGCACGCCACGACGTCGTACCGCCTGCACGTCGACCGGCCCGACGATCTCGCTACCGCCGTCGACGGGTACTACCGGGCCGCGAGTCCCATCACGCCGCTCGACGGGTCGCACTCCTACGCCGGATTCGGCCACCTCACCGGCTACGGCGCCTGTTACTACACCTACCAGTGGAGTCTGGTGATCGCGAGAGATCTGCTCTCGGCCTTCGGCGACGACCTGTTCGACGTCGAAACGGCCACCCGGTACCGCCGTGAGATCCTCGAGCCCGGCGGCACGCGGGACGCGCGGGAGCTCGTCGAGAGGTTCCTCGGCCGTGAGTCGACGTTCGACGCCTACCGCGACTGGCTCGCCAGGGCCTGACGGCCGCAGCGGGCCGCGGCTCCTCCTGTGAGTGCCGCGGCCCACTCGGTCCGTGAGGCGTCAGGCGGTCGTCTCTCGCGCGATCGCGGCGACGAACGAGTCGATGTCGGTCTCGGTCGTGTCGAACGAGCACATCCATCGCACCTCGCGACGAAGTTCGTCCCAATCGTAGAAACGGAAGCTCTGGCGGAGCCGATCGGCGACACCGGCGGGGAGAGTTGCGAAGACGCCGTTCGCCTGGGTGGGCTGCGTGAACTCGACACCCTGGATCGACCCGTCGGCGAGACCCGCCTCGATGCCGGCGCGAAGGCGCTGCGCCATGGCATTCGAATGGCGGGCGTTGTGCAACCAGAGGTCGTTCTCGAGTAGGGCGACGAGTTGCGCCGACACGAAGCGCATCTTGCTCGAGAGCTGCATGTCGAGTTTGCGGAGGTAGGTCAGGCCCGTGGACGCCTCGGGATCGAGCACGACGATGGCCTCGCCGATCATGGCGCCGTTCTTGGTGCCGCCGAAGCTCAACACGTCGACACCCGCATCGCGGGTGAAGGCGCGAAGGGGCACATCGAGGGCGGCGGCGGCGTTCGCGATGCGCGCACCGTCCATGTGCAGGCGCATGCCGTGCCCGTGGGCGTGGGCCGCGAGTTCGCGGATCTCCTCGACGCTGTAGAGGGTCCCCAGCTCCGTCGACTGGGTGATCGAGACCACGAGCGGCTGCGCGCGGTGCTCGTCGCCCCATCCCCAGGCCTCGCGGTCGACGAGCTCGGGGGTGAGCTTTCCGTCATCGGTGGGCACGGTGAGCAGCTTGATCCCTCCGACCCGTTCGGGCGCCCCGCCCTCATCGACGTTGATGTGAGCGGTGGATGCCGAGATCACGGCGCCCCAACGGGGGAGCATCGACTGCAGCCCGACGACGTTGGCGCCCGTGCCGTTGAAGACCGGATAGGTCTCGACACCCTCGCCGAGAAGCGAGACGAACAGGTCCTGGAGGCGGGCGGTGTAGACGTCTTCGCCGTAGGCGACCTGGTGGCCGTCGTTGGCAGCGGCGATCGCGGCCAGCACGTCGGGGTGGATTCCGGAGTAGTTGTCGGAGGCGAAACCGCGCACCGAGGAGTCGTGGAGGGTGGTCACTCTTCCAGCGTAACGACCGGCCGACTCGACGCCTCCTCCCCGGCGGCAGATCTCGGCGCGTTGTCCCCACTCCGCCCCCGTCCGGCCCCCGAGTGTCGGTGGGGCCGGGGAGAATGGCGTCATGCACATGGACCCTGAGGCGCTCAGCATCGCCGGTGAGATCTTCTCTCCGGCGGCCATGACGCGCGCCGATCGGCTCCTGATCTACGGCTCCGTCGAGGTCGGCGACGTCAAGACGTTCGACGGAGTACTCGTCGTCTCGGCGCAGTCGTTCGGCGCGGCGGGGTACGAGCATCTCGAACTGCGCGTGCCCACCGATTTCACGCGCGTCTCAGGCTGGTGCTCGTGCGGCCGCGGCCCCGAGTGCGAGCATTCCTGCGCCGCGGCTGTCCTGCTCTTCGACCGCATGATCTCGGCGGGTCGGCCCCCGCGCCCCGAGTGGCAGCGCACCCTCGATGAACTGCTGACGGTCGACGCACGGTTCCCCGACGAACCCCCGGTCGATCTGTGTCTCTTCCTCGCCATCCGTCGCGGTGGGGGTCACGGCCGCACCACCGCCCTGACGCTCACCGCCCGCCCCGGTATGCGAGGCTCGCGCGGCACCTGGATCAAGGGGCGCGCGGGGTGGTCGGGCCTGTCCCTGCTGTCCGCCGACCCGCGCGCGCGTGCCGCGCTCGACAGTCTGGGCCGCCTCGGCCGCTCGGGCAACGGCGCATACCTCTCCGATGAGTGGATGCCGCTCTCCGCCGTTCCGCCGCACTCGCTCTGGATGCAGCTCGAGGCTGTCATCGCGGCCGGTGTACCGCTCGTGGCCGCTTCCGGCGTGCATCACCCGGTGCAGATCCTCGAGGGGGAAAGGACCGCCGCGGTCGCCGTCGACCGTCGCGGCTCGGCCCTACACGTCCGCGGGATCGTCGAGGGCCTCGATGACGAGGTCGCCTCCTCGCCGTCGTGGGTGGTGGGCGACCCCGCCGTGGCGGTGGCCTTCGTCGCGGATCGTGACGGTGACGACGAGCGATTCACCCTGGCGCGTCTCTCGACCCCGGCGGCGGGCGCCCTCCGCGGGTTGCTGGCGCGCACGGCCGCGCTCGCGGTCGACGGGGGCTCGGACGCCTTCTTCCGCGACTACCTTCCGCGCTTGCAGCTCGAGGCGCCCGTGGTCTCTCCCAGGGGCACGATCGATGTGCCGCCCCCGCCCCGTCCCGTCCTCGAGGTCGCCGTCGACCATCGGGCCGGTCGCGCGTCCGTCGCCGTACGGTGGGACCGGTCGTCGACCAACGGCCGACGTGACGAGGCGTACGAGGCGTCTACCTGGGAGGCTGTGTCGGCCATCGCGTCGGAGCTGCGTCTCGAGCTGCCACAGCCGTTTCCCTCGGGCACCACTCCGCCGCGCATATGGGCTCCCGCGGAGGCGGCGATCTTCGTCGTCGAGGCGATGCCGCGCCTGCGGGCTCTCGAAGACGTCCGGGTGACCGTGGCCGATGGGGCTGCGCCCTACCGTGCGGCTGCCGAGCCGGCCTCCGTCGAGCTGCGCACCGGAGACGACGACGGCAGCGACTGGTTCGACCTGCACGCGCGCGTGACGGTGGGTGACGCCGAGGTCGACTTCTCCGATCTCTACACCGCGCTCGTCGTCGGCGACCGCGCGCTCTTCCTCGCAGACGGGTCCTATGTGCGTTTGGACACCCCCGCCTTCGACCGCCTGCGAGCCGTCATCGACGAGGCGCGAACTCTCGCCGATCGCCCGGACGGCCAGATGAAGCTCAACCGCTACAACGTCGGTCTGTGGGACGACCTCTCCGAACTGGGACTGCTCGCGGCGCAAGAGGCCGAGTGGTGGCTGCGCGTCCGCGGCCTCACGGACGAGGCCGCCATCGCCCCCGTGGCGCCTCCCACGGGACTGCGGGCCACTCTGCGCGACTATCAGCGCACGGGTCTGGACTGGTTGCACTTCCTTCGCACGCAGGGACTCGGGGGAGTGCTCGCCGACGACATGGGGCTCGGCAAGACGGTGCAGGCAATCGCGATGATGGAGGTCGCGCGCGAATCCGATCCCGAGATGGCACCGTTCCTGATCGTGGCGCCGACGAGTGTGGTCGGCAACTGGGCGCGCGAGTGCGCCGCGTTCGCACCGGGGCTCAGGGTGCAAACCATCACCGCTACGCAGGCGCGCCGTTCGACCCTCATCGCCGAGCAAGCGGCCGGCGCGCATGTCGTGGTGACCAGCTACGCGCTGTTCCGTCTGGAGCAGGAGCAGTACGCCGAGCTCGAGTGGTCGGGTCTCGTGCTCGACGAGGCACAGCAGATCAAGAATCCCTCGTCGCGCGGCTACCGCGCCGCTCGGGCCCTCTCGGTGCCGTTCACCCTCGTCATCACGGGCACCCCCATGGAGAACAACCTCCTCGAACTCTGGGCTCTGATGTCGCTGGTCGCCCCGGGGCTCTTGGGGACCCGCGAGTCGTTCACCGCCATGTACCGCACCCCCATCGAGAAGCACTCCGACAGCGCCCGGCTCGACCTTCTTCGTCGTCGCATCCGCCCGTTCCTTCTGCGGCGCACGAAAGAACGAGTCGCCGCCGAGCTGCCCTCGAAGCAGGAGACCGTGGTCGAGGTCACCCTGCATCCGACGCATCGCAAGCTGTACGACCGGCGCTTCCATCGAGAACGTCAACGTCTCCTCGGTCTGCTCGACGATGCCGAAGGCAATCGCTTCGCGATCTTCCGGTCGTTGACCATGCTGCGTCAGCTCGCCCTCGACCCGGCGCTCGTCGACGAGGGAGAGGCGCCCTCCGCCAAGCTCGACGCTCTGGTCGAACTGGTGACCGAGGCCGCCGCCGAGGGACACCGCGTCCTCGTCCTGAGCCAGTTCACGCGGTTCCTGCGCGCCGCTCGCGAGAGGTGCACCGAGGCGGGCCTTCCAACCGGCTACCTCGACGGTGCCACCACGCACCGGCAGGCTGAGATCGACCGCTTCCGCGAGGGCGACGACCCGGCGTTCTTCATCTCGCTCAAGGCGGGAGGGGTCGGCCTCAATCTCGTCGAGGCCGACTACGTCGTGCTGCTCGACCCGTGGTGGAACCCCGCGGTCGAAGACCAGGCCATCGACCGTGCGCACCGCATCGGCCAGACGCGCCCGGTGATCGTCTACCGTCTCGTGGCCGCCGACACCATCGAACAGAAGGTCGTCACTTTGCGCGAGACGAAAGCGGAGCTGTTCTCCCGCGTGCTCGACGGGGGTGAGGGTGAGACCTTCGGCGGGGGCCCCCGCCTGACGGCGGCGGACATCCGCAGCCTCATCGACTGACGCAGCCGTGAACTCGACCGCACCCGGGGGGCGTGCCGTCGATCGACCAGACCCTGGTCAATGTCGGACCCCCGGTCTACCGTGGCGCTATGTCCGAGAGCCCGGCCTCTGCTGCACCGCCCGCCGCTGCCGTGTCCGCCCGGCGCGGCACCTTCCTCGCGGTGCTCGTCAACACGGCTGCGGCCAACGTGACGACGAGCTTCCTCTGGTTCGCTCTCACGTTCTGGGTGTATCTCGAAACCCGTTCGGTGCTCGCTACCGGCATCGTCGGCGGTGCGTACATGCTCTTGCTCGCCGTGTTCGCGATGGTGTTCGGCTCGCTCGTCGATCGTCACCGCAAGCACCGGGTCATGGTGGTCTCCGGGTTCGTGACGCTCGTGGCGTTCCTGCTGGCGGGGGCGCTCTGGCTGGCATTCCCCGAGGCCGTGCTCCTCGACCTCGGCGGGCCGTGGTTCTGGCTGTTCGCGGGCGTCATCCTCGCCGGGGCCGTGATCGAGAACCTTCGCAACATCGCGCTGTCGACGACCGTGACGCTTCTCGTGCCCGTCGAGCGTCACGCCAACGCGAACGGGCTCGTCGGCACGGTGCAGGGGCTCGCCTTCGTCGTGACCAGCGTCTTCAGTGGCCTCTCGGTGGGCTTTCTCGGCATGGGGTGGACGCTGGCCATCTCGCTCGTGCTCACCGCCCTCGCTCTCGCGCACCTGTTGACCATCCGCATCCCCGAGGAGCGCCCCGCCGCCGGGCAGCGCCCCGGTCCGATCGTCGATCTGCGCGGGGCGATCCGAGCGGTGCGTCTCGCGCCGGGGCTCTTCGCCCTCATCGTCTTCTCGACGTTCAACAACCTCATCGGCGGCGTCTACATGGCGCTCATGGACCCCTACGGTCTCGAGATGTTCGATGTGAAGGTCTGGGGGATCGTCCTCGGGATCACCGCGACCGGCTTCATCATCGGCGGCGGTCTCGTCGCGAAGTTCGGCCTCGGCAAGAACCCCATCCGCACCATGCTCTGGATCGTCATGGCGATGGGCGCGCTCGGCGCGCTGTTCACTCTCCGCGAGTGGTGGTGGCTGTACGCGCTCGGCATCTGGGTCTACATGGCCCTCATCCCGCCGGTCGAGGCGGCCGAGCAGACGGTCATTCAAAAGGTGGTGCCCTTCGAGACCCAGGGGCGCGTCTTCGGCTTCGCCGCGGCGTTCGAATCGGCCGCGGCACCCGTGACGTCGTTCCTCATCGCGCCGATCGCGCAGTTCCTGATCATCCCTTACATGGACGGTGAGAGTGGGCGCTCGACGTGGGGCTGGCTGCTCGGCGAGGGAGATTCGCGCGGCATCGCGCTGGTCTTCGCCGTCTCCGGCGTCGTGATGGTGATCGCGGCTGCGATGGCGTTCCTCACGCGCTCGTACCGCACGCTCTCGCGGCAGTACCGCACGGCTGAGGTCCACGCCGGGGTGGGGTCGAGCTAACCGCCCGTGTCGATGTCGACGACGACGTCGTTCCACGCCGCGGCTTCGTCGTCCCACAGCGCAACGACGGCGGATGCCAGGGCTTCTTCGAGTCCGCCGAGGCTGCGCACGCGGAAGATCACGCCCGCGGCCGACAGCTCCCGCCCCGTATCGCGCGCGGACTTCGCGTACCCCTGTGCGACGGCCCGCGTCCACGCCTCGCTCGCCGCTTTCACCGCGGCGTAGTTCGCGCCTCCGGCGAGGGGGCGTACGACGGCGGTCGACGAGACGATGGCGAGCCGCCCGGCATCCGAGGTGCGCAGGTCGTCGTCGAAGGCGCGGCTGATGTGACGCAGAGCCGTGAACGACCGCAGCAGAACGGCGAGGTCCTCGTCGCTCTGTCCGGCGAGCCCCCCTCCACCGCGCCAGCCGCCGACGAGGTGGATCACGCCGTCGACGGTCCCGTGGGCGGCGTGCACGCGGTCGCGCAGAGCCGACACGGCGGCCGGGTCGGTCAGGTCGCACAGCTCCGTCGCCGCCGCGGGCGCGGACTCGGCGGCCTCGCGCAGGCGGGCGGCGTTCGAACCCACGACCACGACCCGCGCTCCCGCCTCGCCGAGAACGCGAGCACAGGCGCGGCCGGCTGCACTCGTTCCGCCCGCGAGCAGAACGAGTCGCCCGCGTACCCGCTCCCGCGGCTCGACCGCGGGGTCGGCTGTCACCTCGCTCATCCGGGTGTTCAGTCCGTTCCGCGAATTCCCTCGGTCGATGCGATGACGGGACGCATCTTCTTCTCCAGCGCCTCGAAGAACATCGACAGGGGGAACTCGTCGTCGAGCACCGCATCGGTGTAGCCCTTGGGCAATCCCGCGAGCACCTCATCGGGCAGGCCTCGTGCCCACACCGAAGCGGGGTGGGGTGTGACGACCGAGCGCACGAGGTCGTAGGCGGCGAGCCAGTGGGCGACCTTGGGGCGGTCGATCGAGCGCCAGTACAGTTCGTCGATCGCATCCGCGAGGGCGATGACCGCGGCGGGTACCTCGTCCCAGTCGAAGGCGAGCGAGGTGTCGGTCCAGTGCAGCACGCGTCGCTGATGCAGCCAGGCGAACAGCAGCTGCCCGCCGAGACCGTCGTAGTTGCGCACGCGAGAGCCGGTGATGGCGAAGCGGAAGATGCGGTCGAAGATCACGGCGTACTGCACGAGCTCGGCGTGCTCGAGCATCGCTGCCTCGGCGTCGTCGAGGTCGTCGCGGGCGACCAGGCGCGCCTGCAGCGACACGCACTCGCGAAACGCGGTGAGGTCGCAGCGCAGTTCTTCGAGCGAGTAGAGGAAGAACGGCATCCGCTGCTTGATCATGAAGGGGTCGAACGGCAGGTCGCCGCGCATGTGCGTGCGGTCATGGATGAGATCCCACATCACGAACGTCCGCTCGGCGAGGTCCTGATCGTCGAGCAGACGTGCGGCGGCGTCGGGGAGTCGGAGTTTCGTGATGTCCGCGGCGGCGCGGGTCACGCGACGGTAGCGTGCGGCCTCGCGGTCCTGGAAGATCGCGCCCCACGTGAACGCGGGAACCTCGCGCATCACGACGGTCTCGGGAAAGAGCACGGCCGAGTTGGTGTCGTAGCCCGAGGTGAAGTCGACCAGCCGCAGCGAGACGAAGAGGCGGTTGGTGTACTCGGTCTCGAGCCGCGCGATGAACTCCGGCCAGATCGCCTCGACGATCACCGCCTCGACGTGCCGTTCACTCGAGCCGTTCTGCGTGTACATCGGGAAGACCACGAGGTGACGGATGCCGTCGACGCGGTGCTCCTGCGGGTGGAAGGCGACCAGGGAGTCGAGGAAGTCGGGAACCCCGAGCCCCTCGTCTCGCCAGCGGCGGAAGTCCGTGACGGATGCCGCGAGGTAGGCCGCGTCGTGCGGGAAGAGGGGCGCGAGCGCCTCGATCGCCGCGGTCAGGTCGTCGAGCAGGGGGGTCGCAGCGGCGATGTCCTCGATGGAGCCGTCCTTGGCCTGCAGCGCCTGCAGTGCGGTGGCGGCGCCCTTGAGTTTCGCCCAGGCGGGGGTCTGCTCGACCGTATCGACGCCGTGTCCGGCGATCAGATCGTCGGCGGCACGGGTAGGCGCGGCGGTGGTCATGGCATCCTCCATTCGATGCTGTAAATATTCCTGCTGAATGTGGATGCTAACGGAAAACTTACGGATCCCGCCAGAGGGGGACTCGCCGCCGCTGATACTGTCGACCGCATGACCGAGGCCTCCTCCCGCGCTCCTCGCCTCGAGGACTCCGTCGACGCAGCGATCGTCCGCGAGATCTCACTCGACGCGCGCGCCACGCTGTCGCACCTGTCGGAGCGCGTCGGCCTCTCGGTCTCGGCCGTCCAGTCGCGGCTGCGCCGGCTCGAAGCTCGAGGGATCGTGAAGGGCTACCGCCCGATCCTCGATGCCGAGGCGCTGGGGCGGCCGCTCGCGGCTTTCGTCGAGATCACGCCGCTCGACCCCGCGCAGCCCGACAACGCTCCCGAGCTGCTCGCCCACCTGACGCCGATCGAGGCCTGCCACTCCATCGCGGGCGAGGCGGCGTACATGCTCTTCGTCCGCGTGCCGACGCCGCGCGACCTCGAGGCGCTCATCCGCGACATCCGCGCCGCGGCCCAGGTGAACACCCGCACGACCGTCGTGCTGCAGACCTTCTTCGAGGCGCGTCCGATCGAGCCGGCCGACTTCCCGGCCTGATCCGCCCTCGCCTCGAGGCTCCTCCCGACGGCCGACACAGATACACCCCGGGACGGATGCCGTGACCACGGCCGCCCGCGTAGCGTGGCGGTGATGTTCGCTCTCCGCCCGCTCACCCGCTACCAGTTGGTCACCGACCTCGGCATCGCCGTGATCTTCTTCCTGGTGGCGATCGCCATCGAGCTCGTCGCGAGTGCCACCCCGGTCGACAGCGTCGCCGCGCTCTTCGTCGCACTCGCCTTCGCGAGCTCGGTGGGTCTGCGGCGCCTGCACCCGGGACTCGCCCTGTGCGTCGCGTGGGCAGCCGCCCTCGTGCAGATGGGCTTCGGCCGGCAGCCGTCCCCGTCAGACCTCGCGATCTTCGCCGTGCTGTACACGACGGGCGCGTACGGGACGCGGCGCGTGTTCTGGTTCGGGTTCGGTTCGGCGATCGTCGGCGCGGCCGTGGTGCCGATCTACCTCGTGGGCCGCGGTCTGCAGGCTCCGCCCAACGGCAACGACTGGTTCGCGGTCATCGCCCTCTTCCTCGCCGCGGGCTTCGCCCTCATGCTGGCCTGGGTCTCGGGCGCGCTCGTGCGCACGGCGATGCGGGCCGCGGCGAACAGTCGCGCCCAGCGCGCGGCCGAGGCCGAGACGATCGCGGAGCAGGAGCGCGTCCGCATCGCCCGCGACATGCACGACGTCGTCGCCCACTCCCTGGCAGTGGTCATCGCCCAAGCCGACGGGGCCCGCTACGCCGCGGCCTCGGATCCCCGGGCCACCTCCGAGGCGCTCACGACGATCTCGTCGACCGCGCGGGCGGCGCTCGCCGACGTTCGGCTCCTCCTCACCCAGCTCCGGCACTCTCAGGCCGAGGGGCCGCAGCCCACCCTCGCCGATCTGGAAGTCCTCTTCCAGCGGATGCGTGCCGCGGGCGTCGACGTCCAGGTCGGGGTCGATCCGCTCCCTCCCGGCGAGCCCCCCGCGGCCATCCAGCTCGCGGTGTACCGCATCATGCAGGAGGCGCTCACGAACGCCCTGCGCCACGGTGTCGACCCGCGCGTGCGCGTCCACCTGGCGTGGTGGCCCGACCGCGTCGTGGTCTCGGTGCGCAACGCCCGGGCCACGGCATCCGTCCCCGTCCTTTCCAGCTCCGCGCCCGGCGGTCACGGTCTCATCGGCATGCGCGAACGCGCGCAGCTCGTCGGCGGCCACCTGACGGCCGGACCGGAGTATGGCGAGTTCGTCGTCCGAGCCACCCTGCCGATCGGTGCTGCGCTGTGAGCGGCCGTTCGCCGCGGCAGAGCGGATGCCGAGCCACCCCCGAACCGCGAGAGGAGCCGTCATCGTGACCGCCCCCGTCCGCATCGTCCTCGTCGACGATCAAGCCCTGTTCCGTGCCGGTATCCGCATGGTGATCGACTCCCAGCCCGACCTCGAGGTGGTGGGGGAGGCCTCCGACGGACGCGAGGGCATCGAGGTCGTGCGAGCGACGCGCCCCGACCTGGTGCTCATGGACGTGCGGATGCCGGTCCTGGACGGGCTCGCGGCCACCGCCGAGATCCTGCGCGAGCCCGACGCTCCGCGCGTGGTGGTGCTGACGACCTTCGACCTCGACGAGGCCGCGGCTCGGGCCATCCAGGGCGGGGCGAGCGGGTTCCTGCTCAAGGACTCCGAGCCGGAGTTCTTGTTGTCCGCGGTGCGGACGGTCCACGCGGGTTCCGCCGTCATCGCCGCCGAGGCCACGAGAGAGCTCTTCGCCCACATCGCCGACGGCGGAGGCGGGGAGCCGGTGCCGGCCGCCTACGGGGCGCTCACCGATCGAGAACGCGAGATCTTCGCACTCGCGGCGGCGGGACTCAGCAACGCCGAGATCGCCGAGCGCGAGTTCTTGTCCGAGGCCACGGTCAAGACGCACATCAGCCGCATCCTCACCAAGCTCGCACTGCGCGATCGCGTGCAGCTGGTCGTCTTCGCCTATCGCCACGGCCTCGCCTGAGGCGCTCCCGGATCAGTCGGCGTCGTTCTCGGGATCGTGCGCCCAGGTGGGGGCGAGTGCCTTGATGCGCGCCGCCCGCCACTGCCACGTCGCCCACAGCGCCGGCCACAGCGCGGGAGCCGCGGCCCCGCCGATCGTGAGACGCTCTCGCCAGAGCGTGCGGCCGGGCTCTCCCGGAGCCTCCGACACCGCCATCTGGTGGTCCCAGACGTCGAGCACCGAGAGCGGCCCGGTCAGCGGAACACCCCAATCGCGGAAAACGCGCACGCGCCCGTGCGCGTCGCTGGTCTCACGGTCGGCGACCGAGATGAGCTGACGCCCGACCGGCAGCAGGCCCGCGACGCTCATCTGCACGGGCACGTCGTCGCCGGACTCGAACGAGGTCGGCATCTCGCCGAGGGCCTCCACGTCGAGGAGGGGGCCGTACAACTCCGCCACCGCGCGCGGGGAGTGCAGGGCGCGCCAGGCGGCATCCGGGTCGCAGTCGATGACGAACTTCAGCAGGATGCGCATGAGTCGATCGTGCCCGATCCCGGTGATCGGCGGGCACGGCTTGACGCGGGGAGTCCGTTCCGGGCGTTTTACGATCGAGGGATGCCGTCTTCTCCCGCCCTCGCGCAGTCCGACTACCAGGTGCGTCTGGATTGGGGACGCGCGGGGCTGGATCGCCTCGCCCCGTCCCACGTCGTGATCGTCGTGCAGACGCTGGGACTGTCGATGCGCGCACTGGCCGCGACCGAGAACGGCGGGTCCCATCTCCTCGAGGGCGATCCGGCCGCGCAGCTCGCGCTCGCCGCCGCGAACGAGGGCGCCCACGTCGTCATCGGCGGACTGCGCAACGCGGCCGCCGTCGCGGCCCACGTGCTCGAGGTGCAGCGCGCCCGAGGGGAGCGCACCAGCATCTCGGTCATCGCCGCCGGCTCCCCAGACGCCGACAGCCTCCGCTTCGCGGTGGAGGACCTGCTGGGGGCGGGTGCCGTCGTCGCCGCGCTCGGCGACCTGGGCATCGACCACGGCTCTCCCGACGCCGCGGTGGCCGGAGAGGGGTTCCGCGCCCTCGGGGGCGCCGTACGGCACCTGCTGACGGCCAGTGGGACAGGCCGCGTCCTCGCGGCCGAAGGGGCGCGAGAGGCGGTGCTGGCCGCGGCCGCACGCGATGCGGCATCCGTCGTCCCCGTCCTCCGAGACGGGATCATCGTCGCCGCCTGAGCCCCTCTAGCGGGGCAGCGACGCCGCCAGCCGCGTCGCGCGGCTGATGTCGCGATGCACCCACGACAGTGCGAATCGCGGATCGAACGACGGAGCGCACTTCGCGCACGAGGTGGGGCGGGTCGCGCGGCGATGACGGTAGGCGACGTGCCCCGCCGGGCACGTGCCCACCCAGGGCGCGAGTTCGTTCGCGGTCTCGCCGGCGTGCGTCGTGCCGCCGACGTAGCCGAGCCCGCGCGCGGTGCGCTTCCACACCGGACCGTGCCCGGCCGCCGCTCCCGCGACGGCGTGCGCGACCTCGTGCAGCAGCGTCTGGTGGTTGGTGTCGTCGTCGTAGCGTGCCGAGAGGTACCGCGAGACGCTGATGCGCTTACGGCCGTAGTCGCACAGGCCCGCGCGCCGCTTGGCGTTGTCGAAGGCGAACGTCCACGAGTCGTCGAGGTGCAGGGCGATCAGCGCCTCTGCCCAGATGCGGACGCGCTGCAGGTCGGACATGAGCGGAAGCCTAGGTGGGACCGACGACACTCAGCTCGCGACGACCTCGCGCGTGCGCCGACGCTCCGCGGCGTCGATCGCGAGCAGGGTCGATTCAAGTTGCGCGTCGGTGGCGCCGGCGTTCTGACGCAGGAACAGTGCCTGCTTGAAGTCGCGGCGGGCGGCGTCGAAGTCGCCTTCGTCGTAATGCACCTTGCCGCGGTGCTGGAGCGCGAAGGCGGCGATGCTCGCCCAACCCTGGCCCTCGGCCTCTTCGGCGCACATGGTGAGTTCCTGCTCGGCGGCGGCGTAGGCCCCGCGGCACTGCATGATCGTGGCGTGCAGGATGCGCGCGCGCAGCAGATCGCGACGGGTGCCGGCCATTCGGGCGACGCGCACCGACTGCTCCGAGATGGCGAGCGCCTCGTCGAATCGATCGAGCACCTTCAGGAGCCAGACCCGCTCGAGCAGGGCGTGGAGGCTGCGCTGGGAACCGATCTCCTCGAGCCGCTCCGCGCACTCGCGGGAGTCGGTGACCTCTCGCAAGGTATCGGGGTCGTACCCGTGGATGTAGCTCACCATCGCTCCTCTCGTTCCGGCAGGACCTCCAGTCTGCGTCGCCCGGGCGTCGAGCGCCGCAGCGCCACGCGGTCGGGGAGCGAAGACGCGAGGATCATCTCTCGAAGAGGGATGCCGAGGGCTTCGGCGACGCGGTCGCATCGGCGTCGGTGGCCGTTCGGGACCCGCGCATGAACTCCTCGATCTCGGCGCCCTGGGCGACTTTGGCCGGGTGGGGCCCGGCCGCCATGAGACGCGGGAGCCATTCGACCGGCAGCGGGGCGGCGGAGGCGGCGACCACGAGGTTGCCGAACCTGCGCCCCTTGAGCACCTGCACCTCGGCGAGGACGATGACCTCGGGCAGCACGTCGCGGATGGTGGCGACCTGACGGCGGGCGAAGGCCAGCCCCGGGCCGTCGGACACATTGACCAACAGCACCCCGTCCGCCGCCAGCAGCGCCGCCGCCTCGCGGTAGAACTCCACCGTGGTCAGATGGGCCGGGGTCTGGGCGCCGGAGTACACGTCGCTCACCAGCAGGTCGACGGCGCCGGTGAGTCCGGCGGGCAGCCTCGACAGCCCCGCCCGCGCGTCGCCGATGCGCACGCGCACCGAGGCACCGCGCGGCAGCGGCAGGTTCTCGCGCACGAGATCCCACAGCGCGGGTTCGAGCTCGATGACCTGCTGACGCGAGCCCGGTCGGGTCGCCTCGACGTAGCGCGGCAGGGTGAGCGCGCCCGCGCCGAGGTGGACCGCGGTGAGCGGCTGCCCCGGCATCCGGAGTCGATCGATCACGGCGCCCATGCGGGCCACGTACTCGAAGTGCAGGTGCGTCGGATCGTCGAGGTCGACGTGCGACTGGGGGGTGCCGTCGACGACCAGCTCCCACCCCGAGACGAACCCCGAGGGCGAGACGCGCGCGAGAGAGCCGTCCGACAGCCGCGCGGTGGGGGCGTCGTCGGGTTCGATGCGCATGCGGGCCATGCCCCCACGCTAGGCCCTCCGGGCGGCGGTACCGTGGCCGCATGCGGGTGGACCTCAATGCCGACCTGGGCGAGACCGTCGACGGGATTGCGACGGCCGACGACGACGCCATGTTCGCGGTGGTCTCCAGCGCCAACGTCGCCTGCGGCGGGCACGCGGGGGATGCCGTGTCGATGCGCGCGTCTGTCGAGACGGCGGCGAGATACGGGGTCGCCGTCGGCGCACACCCCTCGTACGACGACCGCGAGAACTTCGGTCGGGTCGCCCGCTCGATCGAGCCCGCCGAGCTCCGCGCGATCGTGGCGGCTCAGCTGTCCGCTCTGGCCGCGGCCGGTGCCGACCTGCGCTACGTGAAGCCGCACGGGGCGCTCTATCACGCCGTCACCGCCGACCCCCGGCAGGCCGGGGCGGTCGCGGCGGCGGTGGCGGACCACTCCGCTCGGCTCGGACGCGCTCTGCCGATCCTCGGTCTGGCCGGTGCGATCGCCGAGGCCGCGGCATCCGCGGGTCTTCCCTTCGTGCACGAGGCGTTCCTCGACCGCGGGTACACCGCGCACGGTGCTCTCGTGCCCCGCGGCGAGCCGGGTGACCTCGTCCATGACCCCGCCGCCGCCGCCGACCGCGCCGTGCGGCTCGTCCGCGACGGCGAGGTCGAAGCCGTCGACGGAGCGCGCGTGTGCGTCGACGCCGCCTCCTTGTGTCTGCACGGCGACACGCCGGCCGCCGTCGCGATGGCCCGCGCGGTGCGCTCGGCGCTCGACGGAGCCGGCATCGAGGTGCGCGCTCCGTGGTGACTCCGCCGGGTGCGGTGATCGTCCTGCGACCGATGGGGGAGCGGGCCGTTCTCGCCGAGGTCGCCGACCTCGCCGCCGCCGTCCGCCTGCACGCGGCGCTCGCCGCGGACCCGCCGGCCGGAATCGACGACCTCGTCCCCGCCGCGCGCACCGTCCTCGTGTGCTTCGATCCCGCGCGCATCCCTCCGGCGGCCGTTCGCGCGTGGATTCGCTCGACCGCCTCGGCGCACGCCGCGGAGCCCGAACCCGGACCCGTCGTGGACGTGCCCCTCCGCTACGACGGCGCCGATCTCGACGACACGGCCGCGCTCCTCGGCATCCCGGTCTCCGACCTCGTCTCCCGCCACGCGGCAGCGGAATGGTCGGTCGCTTTCACAGGCTTCTCGCCGGGCTTCGCCTATCTCGTCAGCGCGGACTGGCCCTTCGACGTGCCCCGCCTCGATCGGCCCCGGACGCGGGTCCCCGCGGGCGCGGTCGGGCTCGCCGCCGGCTTCACGGGCGCCTATCCCCGACAGACCCCGGGCGGCTGGCGCCTGATCGCCTCGACCGATGCGGTTCTCTTCGATCCGGATGCCGCCCACCCGGCGCTGCTCCCGCCGCGCGCCCGCGTGCGGTTCGTGCCGGAGCGCCCGCGGGTCGTGGGGTCGAGTCGGTCCGGCTCGGCGGCCGGGACGGGCATGAGCGCCCGCGTCGGCATGGCGCCGGCGCCCGCGAGCTGCGGGGTGCCCGCGCTCCGCGTCGTCGACGCCGGCGTCAGCACCACCGTGCAGGACCTGGGGCGCCCCCGTCTCGCCGCCCTCGGGGTCGCGCGCTCGGGGGCTCTGGATCGCCGAGCCCTGCGCGTCGCCAACCGGCTGGTCGGCAATGACGAGGGGGCGGCGGGGCTCGAGATCCTGCTCGGGGGCTTCCGCGCCCGCGCCGAGGCCGACACCTGGGTCGGCGTCACCGGGGCGCTCACCGAGGTGCGGGTCGACGAGCGGGCGGTGGACCTGTACGCACCTGTCCTCGTGCGCGCCGGGAGCGAGCTGTCGATCGGGGTCGCGCGGGCGGGCCTGCGCAGCTACCTGGCCGTCCGCGGCGGCGTGGAGGGGCACTCGGCGATGGGCTCGCGCGCCCACGATTCGCTCGCGGGCCTCGGCCCCGCCCCGCTCCGCGCCGGTGACCTCGTCCACGCCGGGGTGCCGGCATCCGCCATTCCCCCCGTCGACGTCTTTCCCTGGACCGTGCCGCCCTCGCTGATCGAGGTCCCTCTCGGCGAGGGTCCGCGCGCCGATTGGTTCGCACCCGAGGCTCTGACGACGCTCGTCACGCAGATCTGGACCGTCTCCTCCGACCTCGACCGTGTCGGGGTCCGTCTCGACGGCCCCGCCCTCGAACGCGTTCATCCCGGTGAGCTCGCGAGCGAGGGCATGCGCCCGGGCGCCCTCCAGGTCCCCCCGCACGGGCGGCCGGTGGTGCTGCTCGCCGACGGTCCGGTGACCGGCGGGTATCCGGTGATCGCGGTGGCGACCGAGGCCGGCACCGAGGCGTTGGCGCAGGCGAGGCCGGGAGACCGGGTGCGATTCCGGCGGGTCTGACGAGAGCGGGAACGGGGATCCGCGACGAGCGCACGCGTTTATACCGCAGGTCCGAGAACGCGTCAAGAATTGGACTGGACACGGCGAGTCCTCCCGCGTATGCTTGGACTTTGCGCTCCTCGATTCCCCCTGCCCTCATATGGTGGTCGGCTGAGCTTGCCCGTCCCCGCTTCACCGCGGTGTGCGACGTGCAGGTTATCGGGGCAGGAACGCACTCCACCTGACGACAAGGAATCACGAGCCCCTCGCCCGGGCTTCTGGAGGTTATTCCCTTGGCTGCTGCGAGCAACGCATCCACCACCACCACCCCGAAGAGCGGACGCGGCGCATCTCGCCTCTCGTTCGCGAAGATCTCCGACAAGCTGACCGTTCCCGATCTGCTCGCGCTGCAGACCGAGTCGTTCGACTGGCTCGTCGGTAACGAAGCATGGAAGGCGCGCGTCGCCGAGGCTCAGGCCGCCGGTCGCACCGATGTCCCCGAGATCAGCGGACTCGAGGAGATCTTCGAGGAGATCTCGCCGATCGAAGACCTGAGCGAGACGATGCAGCTCTCGTTCACGAACCCGTACCTCGAGCCCGAGAAGTACTCGATCGAGGAGTGCAAGGAGCGCGGCAAGACCTACGCCGCCCCGCTGTACGTCGAGGCCGAGTTCATGAACCACCAGACCGGTGAGATCAAGACCCAGACGGTCTTCATGGGCGACTTCCCGCTCCAGACCAACAAGGGCACGTTCATCATCAACGGCACCGAGCGTGTCGTCGTGTCGCAGCTCGTCCGTTCGCCCGGTGTCTACTTCGACAAGACGCCCGACAAGACCTCCGACAAGGACATCGTGTCGGCGCGCGTCATCCCCTCGCGCGGCGCCTGGCTCGAGTTCGAGATCGACAAGCGCGACCAGGTCGGCGTGCGTATCGACCGCAAGCGCAAGCAGTCGGTCACCGTCTTCCTCAAGGCTCTCGGCCTGACCAGCGAGGACATCCTCGCGGAGTTCTCCGGCTTCGACTCCATCGAAGAGACGCTGTCCAAGGACACGATCCTCACGAAGGAAGACGCCCTCCGCGACATCTACCGCAAGCTCCGTCCGGGCGAGCAGGTCGCCGCCGAGGCCGCCCGCGCGCTGCTCGACAACTTCTACTTCAACTCCAAGCGCTACGACCTCGCCAAGGTGGGTCGCTACAAGATCAACCAGAAGCTCGGTCTCGACAAGCCGCTGAGCGACTCGGTGCTGACTGTCGACGACATCGTCGCCACGATCAAGTACCTCGTCCGCCTGCACCGCGGCGACGTCACCTTCGACGGAGTCCGTGGCGGCCAGGCTGCCGAGATCCGTCTCGACACCGACGACATCGACAACTTCGGCAACCGTCGCATCCGCGCCGTCGGCGAGCTGATCCAGAACCAGGTCCGCACCGGTCTCTCCCGCATGGAGCGCGTCGTCCGCGAGCGCATGACCACGCAGGACATCGAGGCGATCACGCCGCAGACCCTGATCAACGTGCGCCCCGTCGTCGCCGCGATCAAGGAGTTCTTCGGAACGAGCCAGCTGTCGCAGTTCATGGACCAGAACAACCCGCTCGCGGGTCTGACCCACAAGCGTCGTCTGTCGGCTCTGGGCCCCGGTGGTCTGTCGCGTGAGCGTGCCGGCGTCGAGGTCCGTGACGTCCACCCCTCGCACTACGGCCGCATGTGCCCGATCGAGACGCCGGAAGGCCCGAACATCGGCCTGATCGGTTCGCTCGCCTCGTTCGCGCGCATCAACGCCTTCGGTTTCATCGAGACGCCCTACCGTCGTGTCGTCGACGGCCGCGTGACCGACCAGATCGACTACCTCACCGCCAGCGAAGAGAGCGACCACATCGTCGCTCAGGCCGGTGTCGCCCTCCAGGCCGACGGCCACTTCGTGGAGGACCGCATCCTGGCCCGCCGTGGTCAGGGTGGCGAGGTCGACCTGTTCCCGAACGACGAGATCGGCTACATGGACGTCTCGCCGCGCCAGATGGTGTCGGTGGCGACCTCGCTCATCCCGTTCCTCGAGCACGACGACGCCAACCGCGCCCTCATGGGTGCGAACATGCAGCGTCAGGCCGTCCCGCTCGTCCGTAGCGAGTCGCCCGTCGTCGGTACCGGTATGGAGGGCTTCGCGGCCATCGACGCCGGTGACGTCGTCACCGCCGAGAAGTCCGGTGTCGTCCTGGAGGTCTCGGCCGACGTCGTGACGATCCAGCTCGACGAGGGCGGCACGCAGGACTACTTCCTGCGCAAGTTCGACCGTTCGAACCAGGGCACCTCGTACAACCAGCGCGTGGTCGTCTCGGCCGGCGAGCGCATCGAGGCCGGCGAGGTCATCGCCGACGGTCCCGCGACCGAGAACGGCGAGCTCGCCCTCGGCAAGAACCTCCTCGTGGCGTTCATGACGTGGGAAGGCCACAACTTCGAGGACGCGATCATCCTCAGCCAGGACCTCGTGAAGGACGACACGCTGTCGTCGATCCACATCGAGGAGTACGAGGTCGACGCGCGCGACACCAAGCTCGGCAAGGAGGAGATCACCCGTGACCTCCCCAACGTCAGCCCCGACCTGCTGAAGGACCTCGACGACCGCGGCATCATCCGCATCGGCGCCGAGGTTCGCCCCGGCGACATCCTCGTCGGCAAGGTCACGCCCAAGGGCGAGACCGAGCTGAGCGCCGAGGAGCGCCTGCTGCGCGCGATCTTCAACGAGAAGAGCCGCGAAGTCCGTGACACCTCGCTGAAGGTGCCCCACGGCGAGCAGGGCACGATCATCGCCGTCAAGGAGTTCAACGCCGAGGACGGCGACGACGAGCTCGGCTCGGGCGTCAACCGCCGCGTCGTGGTCTACATCGCCCAGAAGCGCAAGATCACCGAGGGTGACAAGCTCGCCGGCCGCCACGGCAACAAGGGTGTCATCGCCAAGATCCTTCCGATCGAGGACATGCCCTTCCTGTCCGACGGCACGCCGGTCGACATCATCCTGAACCCGCTCGGCATCCCCGGTCGAATGAACTTCGGTCAGGTCCTGGAACTCCACCTCGGCTGGATCGCCCAGCAGGGCTGGAAGGTCGAGGGCACCCCCGAGTGGGCGGCCAACCTCCCCGAGGTCGCCCGCGAGGCCGCCCCCGGCACGAAGGTCGCCACCCCGGTGTTCGACGGCGCGTTCGAGGCCGAGATCGCGGGTCTGCTCGACTCGACGATCCCGAACCGCGACGGCGACCGTCTGGTCGACTCCACGGGTAAGACGCTGCTGTTCGACGGTCGCTCCGGCGAGCCGTTCCCGGCGCCCATCTCGGTCGGTTACATGTACATCCTGAAGCTGCACCACCTCGTCGACGACAAGATCCACGCGCGTTCGACGGGCCCGTACTCGATGATCACCCAGCAGCCGCTCGGTGGTAAGGCTCAGTTCGGTGGTCAGCGCTTCGGTGAGATGGAGGTGTGGGCCCTCGAGGCCTACGGCGCCGCATACGCGCTCCAGGAGCTCCTGACGATCAAGTCCGACGACATCCTCGGCCGCGTGAAGGTCTACGAGGCGATCGTCAAGGGCGAGAACATCCAGGAGCCCGGCATCCCCGAGTCGTTCAAGGTGCTCATGAAGGAGATGCAGTCGCTCTGCCTGAACGTCGAGGTCCTCTCGGCCGACGGCACCGCGGTCAACCTCCGCGACACGGATGACGACGCCTTCCGCGCCGCGGAAGAGCTCGGCATCAACATCTCCAGCCGCTTCGAGTCCTCGTCGATCGACGAGATCTGAGCTTCCAGCTCAGCGACCCAGCTCAGATTTCAGAGAATTCCGACACAGGAGAACCAGTGCTCGAATCAACCACTTTCGATCAGATCCGTATCGGTCTGGCCACCGCCGACGACATCCGTCGTTGGTCCTTCGGTGAGGTCAAGAAGCCCGAGACGATCAACTACCGCACGCTGAAGCCCGAGAAGGACGGCCTCTTCGGCGAGCAGATCTTCGGACCCTCCCGCGACTGGGAGTGCGCCTGCGGAAAGTACAAGCGTGTGCGCTTCAAGGGCATCGTCTGCGAGCGCTGCGGCGTCGAGGTCACCAAGAGCTCGGTCCGTCGCGAGCGCATGGGCCACATCGAGCTCGCCGCGCCCGTCACGCACATCTGGTACTTCAAGGGCGTGCCCTCGCGCCTCGGCTACCTGCTGGACATGGCGCCGAAGGACCTCGAGAAGGTCATCTACTTCGCCGCCTACATGGTCATCTCGGTCGACGAAGATGCTCGTCACCGCGACCTGGCCACCCAGGAGAACAACATCCGTCTCGAGCTGAAGACGCTCGGCGACCGCCGCGATGCCCGCATCGCCGCTCGCCTCGCCAAGCTCGAGGAGGAGCTCGCCGCCCTCGAGGCGGAGGGCGCCAAGGCCGACCAGAAGAAGAAGGTCAAGGACGCCGCCGAGAAGGAGATGACGTCGGCGCGTAAGAACGCCGACGAGCAGATCGCCAAGCTCGAGCGCGTGTGGGAGGACTTCCGCACGCTCGAGGTCGGCGCCCTGAAGCCCGAGGACGATGTGTTCCACGAGCTCCAGGACCGCTTCGGTCAGTACTTCGAGGCCCACATGGGTGCGGAGTCGATCAAGCGTCGTCTCGAGGCCTTCGACCTGCAGGCCGAGGCCGACAGCCTCCACCTGCAGATCTCCGAGGGCAAGGGCCAGCGCAAGATCCGCGCGATCAAGCGCCTGAAGGTCGTCAACTCGTTCCTGCAGACCGGCATGAGCCCGGCCTCGATGGTGCTGGACGTCGTCCCGGTGATCCCGCCGGAGCTGCGTCCGATGGTCCAGCTCGACGGTGGCCGCTTCGCGACCTCCGACCTGAACGACCTCTACCGTCGCGTGATCAACCGCAACAACCGCCTCCGTCGCCTGATCGACCTCGGTGCTCCCGAGATCATCGTCAACAACGAGAAGCGCATGCTGCAGGAGGCCGTCGACGCGCTGTTCGACAACGGCCGCCGTGGTCGCCCGGTCACCGGTACCGGCAACCGCGCCCTGAAGTCCCTGAGCGACATGCTCAAGGGAAAGCAGGGTCGCTTCCGCCAGAACCTGCTCGGAAAGCGCGTGGACTACTCGGGCCGTTCCGTCATCATCGTCGGACCCCAGCTCAAGCTCCACCAGTGCGGTCTGCCCAAGCAGATGGCTCTCGAGCTGTTCAAGCCGTTCGTGATCAAGCGTCTGATCGACCTCGGTCACTCGCAGAACATCAAGGCCGCCAAGCGCGCGGTCGAGCGCTACCGTCCCGAGGTCTGGGACGTGCTCGAGGAGATCATCCGCGAGCGCCCCGTGCTGCTGAACCGTGCACCCACCCTGCACCGTCTCGGCATCCAGGCGTTCGAGCCCCAGCTCGTCGAGGGCAAGGCCATCCAGCTGCACCCGCTCGTCTGCGCGGCGTTCAACGCCGACTTCGACGGTGACCAGATGGCCGTCCACCTGCCCCTGTCGGTCGAGGCTCAGGCCGAGGCGCGCGTGCTCATGCTCGCCTCGAACAACATCCTCAAGCCGTCGGACGGCCGCCCGGTCACCCTGCCCTCGCAGGACATGATCATCGGCCTCCACCACCTCACCACCCTCAAGGAGGGTGCCGTGGGCGAGGGCCGTGCGTTCGGTTCCGTGGGCGAGGCGATCCTGGCCAAGGACGAGGGCACCCTCGACCTGCAGGCCAAGGCGCGCATCCGCATTCCCGGCCTGACGTTCCTCGAGGGCCAGGCGCCCGAGGGCTACGACAAGCACGGTCTCGTCGACGCCTCGCTCGGTCAGGCAATCTTCAACGACACGCTCCCCAAGGGTTACCCGTTCGTCCGCGAACAGGCCGACAAGGGCAAGCTGTCGCAGATCGTCAACAAGCTGGCCGAGGAGTACCCCAAGGTCGAGGTCGCGGCATCGCTCGACCGGATCAAGGACGCCGGCTTCTACTGGGCCACCCGTTCGGGTGTCACCGTGGCGCTGAGCGACATCCTCACCCCGCCGAACAAGGCGGAGATCGTGGCCGGCTACGAGAAGCAGGCCGCGAAGGTGCAGGGCCAGTACGAGAAGGGTCTCACCACCGACGCCGAGCGTCGTCAGGAGCTCATCAAGATCTGGACCGAGGCCACCGACGAGGTCCAGAAGGCGATGCGGGACAACTTCCCCGCCGACAACACCATCAACCGCATGGTCTCGTCGGGCGCCCGTGGTAACTGGCTGCAGATCCGCAACATCGCGGGTATGCGAGGCCTGGTGAACAACCCCAAGGGTGAGATCATCCCGCGTCCGATCATCTCCTCGTACCGCGAGGGTCTGTCGGTCGCCGAGTACTTCATCGCGACGCACGGTGCCCGTAAGGGTCTGGCCGACACGGCCCTCCGTACGGCCGACTCGGGGTACCTGACGCGTCGTCTCGTCGACGTCTCGCAGGATGTCATCATCCGCGAGGAGGACTGCGGCACGTCGAAGGGCCTCGAGCTCCCGATCGCCGCGGCAGGCTCGACCGGTTCGCTGGTCAAGGACGCCAACGTCGAGAACTCGGTGTTCGCTCGTACGCTCGCCACGGCGGTCGTCGACGCGCAGGGCACCGTGCTGGCCGAGGCCGGCGACGACGTGGGCGACGTGCTCATCGACAAGCTGGTCGAGGGTGGCGTCGAGACCATCAAGGTCCGCTCCGTCCTGACGTGCGACTCGGCCGTCGGCGTCTGCGCGAAGTGCTACGGCCGTTCGCTCGCCACCGGCAAGATCGTCGACATCGGAGAGGCCGTCGGCATCATCGCGGCCCAGTCGATCGGTGAGCCCGGTACCCAGCTGACGATGCGTACCTTCCACACCGGTGGTTCCGCTTCGGCAGACGACATCACGCAGGGTCTTCCCCGCGTGCAGGAGCTGTTCGAGGCCCGCACCCCCAAGGGTGCGTCGCCGATCGCCGAGGCCGACGGCCGCATCACGATCGACGAGACGGACAAGGCCAAGAAGGTCATCCTCACGCCCGACAACGGCGACGAGCCGGTGGTCTACCCCGTCCTGAAGCGCGCCACGCTCCTGGTCGAGGACGGGCAGCACGTCGTGGTCGGTCAGCCGATCCTCGTCGGAACGCTCGACCCCAAGGAGGTCATGCGCGTGCAGGGTGCCCGCGAGGTGCAGAAGTACCTCGTCAACGGCGTCCAGGGCGTGTACCGCTCGCAGGGTGTGCCGATCCACGACAAGCACATCGAGGTCATCGTCCGACAGATGCTCCGCAAGGTCACCGTCGTCGACCACGCCGACACCGATCTGCTCCCGGGTGAGCTGGTGGATTTCAAGCGCTACCAGGCCATCAACCGCGAGGCTGTCGGCGAGGGCAAGCGTCCCGCGTCGGGTCGTCCCGAGCTGATGGGTATCACGAAGGCGTCGCTCGCGACGGAGTCGTGGCTGTCGGCCGCGTCGTTCCAGGAGACCACCCGCGTCCTGACGCAGGCGGCCATGGAGGGCAAGAGCGACCCGCTCGTCGGCCTCAAGGAGAACGTCATCATCGGAAAGCTCATCCCCGCCGGAACCGGACTTGCGAAGTACCGCAACGTCACGGTCGAGGCGACGGAAGAGGCCAAGAGCGAGCGGTACCCCAACCGCATCTTCGCCTCGGACGGCGCGTACAGCGACGCCGACCTGAGCTACGTCGACTTCGACAGCTTCTCGACGGACGACTTCACGCCCGGTACGTACAACTGATCGTGCCTCGGGGGAGCGGGCCCGCTCGCTCTCCCGAGACATGATCGACGGATGCCACGCCCCGGTGCGGCATCCCGTTCCTCGAAGGCCCCCGGCTCGCGCCGGGGGCCTTCGTCGTGCTCGCGGCGTGTCGGGTAACGGGTCGAAGGCGTCGGTGCGCCTACCGTTGTCGTGGAGGAACGCATGGCCCGCATCGGGGGACGCAGTCTGTGGCTGGCTTGGCCGGCGGGTCTGCTGTGCGCGGCCGCCGTGGCTGCCCTGGCGGTGATCGCCGCTCCCGGCGTGCCGCTGGCCGTGGGTTTCGTGGGCGACACGCTGCGGGCCGCGACCGGGAGGCACGTCGTCGCCGATACGCCTCCGCCCACCCCGGCCGCCGACTGCCGCCACCTGTACTCCCAGCCGTTGTGGTCGTCGTTGGTGTGGTCGCCGCAGGCGTTGCTGTCGCAACGGCACACGGCCCCCGCCTCGACGCCCGAAGCCGTGGCTGCCGCGGGTCCGACGGTCGTCGTCACGTGCCACTGGCGCGGGGAAGCCGGTCGCTTCATCGAGACGACCGTTTCCACCGTCACCCCCGAGGGCGCCGCGGCCGTCACCACCACGCTCGCCGCCCAAGGCTTCGCGTGCTCGGTCGTCGCCGACACGACCCACTGCGAGCGGGCGGCCGGCGAGCTCCTCGAGGTCCACGACCTGCGAGCGGACCGCTGGGTGTCGTCGACACTCTCGGGATGGATGCCGGACGACTACGCCGCGATCGTGGCATCCCACGCCTTCTTCGGCGAGTGACGCGGTCCGAGACGACTCGCGCTCAGCCGCCGAACACGGAGGTGATGATGCTCCCGGTGTACCCGGTGGGAGCCAGGTTGGAGTACTGGGTGTCGATCAGCACGCCGTCGCGCCAGTACAGCGTGCGCCCGTCGTTGACCGGGTAGGTCGGATTGATCCAGGTCTTCTCGCAGCGGGTGCCCGCATCGGGGGTGTAGCAACTGAAGCCCTGCGTGTCGACCAGGCCGTTGAGCATGTCGAGGGCGGGTCCGCGGTCCATACGCGAGATGTGGGTGACGAGTCCTGTGGTGTCGGCGGCGGGATCGCGCCAGATGCAGATCAGCGACCCGTCCGACTGCACCCCCGACGCCCCGAGCGAAGGGTCGTTCAGCGGCGTGGTGCCCAGCTGGGACAGGACATCGGCGGAGAGCATCGCGCGGCAGTCGGCGGGAATACGTACCGCGGGCGCCGTCTGCGTGATCGTGGGGATCGGAGTCGGGCTCTCGGTCGCGACGGACGTCGACGGCGCGGGGGCGGCTTGCTCCTCGGAGGGGGCGCAGGCCGTCAGAGTGAGGAGCACGGCGCCGGCGAAAGCCGCGGCTGCGGCCGGACGGAGCAGACGACGGGGCATGGGAACACCCTAAGCCGCACCACCGACACGGTCGAGAAAGACATCCGGCGGCACGCCTGCGCGATGCTGCGCCATACCCGGGTTAGCCTTGCGCCGCAAGCACCGCGTGAGGAGACCCCATGAGCGACAACAAGTCGTACGGCGACCCCGTCGCTGAACCGAAGGACTCGTACGGCGACCCCGTCGTCGAGCCGAAGGACGAAGCGCAGGATGTCGTCGGCCGAGCCCACGAGGGCCTCGCCGACGCCGAGGCCGCTCGCCGCGACGCCGTCGACCCCGCCGCCGCCGAGGCCGCATGGGACGAGCGCGACGCGCGCGAGCACGAATCCGGGACGTCGCAGACGCCCCGTAGCGAGCACACCGCCCCGGTCGTGCACGACGCGTCTCCCGTGGCACCCCAGGACTCCTCGGCGTCCAACGGATCCGTCGACCTCGACGACGAGGACGCCCGGTGGGCCGCGTACGCCGCGTCCGCGGAGCCGGCTCGCGACGACGTGCGTCACGATGACGCTCGAGCCGACGACGGTGCCGCGACCGCGCGCTACGACGACGCGCACACCACGGCATACCCTGCGGCCGCCGGTGCCGGCGCCGCCGCTGCGGCGACGGCAACGCCCGTGACCGACGAGCCCACTCGCGTCGTGGGTGGTGCGCAGCCCATCTTCGTCCAGGCCCCCGAAGCCCCTCGTCCGCGGAACAACCGCGGTGCGGCTGGCGCGATCGGCCTTCTCGCCGCCCTCGTCTTCGCGGCGCTCTACCTGGCCGCCACCCTCGGTCTGGCGCTGCTCACCGGCAGGCTCGCGTCCGCCGACCTCGGCCAGGCGGCTCTCTCGGCCCTCACGACCTGGGGTCTGTGGGTTCCGACCGTGGCTTTCTACCTCGGTTTCTGGTTCCTCGGTGCGCTCATCAATCGAGGCCGCTGGGGTCACTGGGTGGTCTGGGGCCTCGTCGTCGGCGTGGTGGCGTGGGCCGGGCATCTGCTCGGTGTCCTCTTCGCCGCCCCGTTCTGGATGATCACCGCCCGTGAGTCCTTCGATCTGCTGCAGAACAACGTCCTCGCGCCCCTGGCGATCGTGGCTTTCGTCCTCGGTCGTGAACTCACCATCTGGTTCGGATCCTGGGTGTCGGCGCGCGGTCGGCGCGTCAGCGAGATCAACGCCGAGGCCCAGCGCGAGTACGAGCGCACCCTGGAGGCCGGTCCTCAGCTCTCGCAGCGCTGAACCGGGGTCCATGACGAACGAACAGCGACCGGCGGGGGTTTCCCCGCCGGTCGCTGTCGTCTTCGCGGCCGTCGTCTTCATCGCCCTCTCGATCGGGGGTCTCGGGGTGGCGAGTCTGATCGTCGACGCCGACGTCATCCCCGTCCGAGGTCTCGGAGCCATCCCGGGCGTGGTCGGTCAGCTCCTGGCTCTGGGGGCCTTCGCCGCGACGCTGCGCTGGGGCCTTCGCGCCGATCCGCCCGGCTACCTCATCGCCGTCCCCTGCGCGATTTCCGCCTATCTGGGCGAGGTGCTCGGAATCGTCGTCGGCGCCCTCGTCAGCGGCGCCGACCCGGCTCGCGGTGTCGCTGCGGCCGGCAGTGTCGCCCTCGGGTTCCCGGGTCCGGTCGTCGCCGTCGCGGCGTTGCTCGCGGCTCTGTTCGGAATCCTGCTCGTCCGGGCGCGGACGAACGGCCCGCGATGGCGCTGGGAAGACGACGCCGACGACCTTTGACGCGATTGTGACGCGCGGGTCCGTGGGCATCCGCGTGTTCCCGGGCGTGTCGGGCTAGCGTAGGGGCGTGGAGCGGTCGCTCGAGAGCCAGGTCGGTCAGGCGGTGGACGCCTGGCTGCGTTGGCTGCCCCGGTGGGAGCCCGCGAACCATCGTGGCCGAGTCGCCCCGTGCCGTCGGTGCTTCGGCTCCCCGGTCCTGTCGGCCGCGGGTCTGGGGTCCGACGTTCCGCACGGCGTGCAGCACGGACTGTCGACGCGCGTGAAGACCATCGTCGATCACGCCGTCGCCGACTACACCTCCCGCAACCTCCCCATGCTCCAGGCCGAGCTCGACCAGCAGGCTGAGCGAAACCGGAGGCGCTCTTACCGTCCCGCGGAGGGCCTGGAACCCGAGTTCGACGGGATGCCGTTGGACCCCGACCCCGAGCCCGGCTCCCCGTTCCTCTTCACGCTGTCGGGCCTCGCCGCAGAAGAAGACGCCGCCCTCCCCGCACTCCCTCCCCTCTCGGATGCCGCGAAGGCAGCCCTGCGCCAAGAGGTCGGTCTCGCCGACGATTACGCGAACATGATCGGGCGCGAGGTCTGTACGATCCTGCTCCACCACCGACTGCGCATACAGGCGGCGGTGGCCGAGTTCGTGGAGCCGCAGATCGCCGCGTTGCTCGACGATCTCACCCGATCCCTCGATGCGCCGTTCGATCCGCGCGACGCGGAGCCGCCGGCATCCTGAAGCTCTGTCCACACGGGCACGGCGAGGTGCCGCGCTTTTGTTAGCATCAACGGGTTGTCCGCTTATCGAGTCGCGGAACAATCTCACGGGGGAGGGGGCTCGATGCCGCAGCGTCTGCCGTCTTCGCCGCCCATTCTTCCGGGCCTGGCGTACATACGGCCCTTGGGGTCGGGCGGGTTCGCCGATGTCTTCCTGTACGGGCAGGACATGCCGCGCCGTGACGTCGCGGTCAAGGTCCTCCCGAGCGACGTGCGCGACGCCGACCTGTTGCGCATGTTCAACGCCGAGGCCGACGTTCTCGCGCACCTGTCGGCGCACCCGTCCATCGTCACCGTCTACCAGGCCGGGATCTCGGCCGATGGCCGACCGTACATCGTCATGGAGTTCTGCCCGGGGTCCCTCGCGCAGCGATACCGCGTCGAGCGCATCCCCGTCGCCGAAGTGCTGTCGATCGGCGTCCGCATGTCGGGAGCCCTCGAGTCGGCGCACCACGCCGGGCTCATCCACCGTGACGTGAAGCCCAGCAACATCCTCGTGACGACGTTCGGGGCACCGGTGCTCGCCGACTTCGGGATCTCCTCTTCCCTCGTGCGACAGGGAGCAGACGAGATGCTCGCCATGTCGGTGCCGTGGAGTGCGCCCGAGGTCGTCGCCGAACAGACCGCGGGTACCGTGTCGAGCGAGGTGTGGAGCCTGGGCGCCACGATCTACTCGCTGCTCGCGGGACAGAGCCCGTTCGAGCGACGCGAGAAGGGGCAGAACTCGCGCGAGCAGTTGCGCCGCCGGATCGCGCGCGCCACGTACACCGACATCTCCCGCAGCGATGTCCCGGCCTCGCTGCAGGCGGTGCTCGCGAAGTCGATGTCGCGCAACCCGGCCGACCGTTACGCCAGCGCGCGCGAGTTCGGCGAGGCCGTTCAAGCGGTGCAGGTCGAGAGCGGCCTGCCCGCGACGCCGCTCGAGGTGCCCGCCGCGGAGTGGGCGCCGGCCGCTCGGTCGGTCGATTTCTCCGACGGAACCCTTCGCGGTCCTGCGCGGTCGCGCATCGAGCGCGAGGGTGCGCGCAAGCTCCGTGGAACGTCCGGCATGGCGGGCTACGTCCGAGACGAAGACACCGACATCGCCACGCCGGTCTCGAGCGGATCCAGGGCACTGCCGTGGATACTGGCGTCGGCCACCCTCGTGACCGCCGGAGCCGTCGTCGTGGCGGCGCTGTTCGCGACGGGGGTGCTCCGATGAAGCGCAGGACCATCGTGGGTATGGCCTCGACCCTGGCCGCCGGGGCATTGGTCATCACCGCGAGCATCGTGTGGCCCGGGCTCGACGCCCAGCAGACCCCCGAGGTCGACACGTCGGTGTGGGCGCTGCAGACCGGCGACGGTCAGCGCTACGCACGCGTGAACACCACCGTCGGCGAGCTCGACACGGTGCGCACCGCCGGCAACCCCAGCCAGGTCGCGCAGAGCGGTGACGGCGCCTACCTCTTCACGGACAGCTTCAGTAAGCTCACCCGCATCAACGAGGCGCAACCCGTCGATCTCTCCGAGGACCAGCTCGAGGCCGCCCCCGACACGCCGCCGGGCACGACCTCCGTGGCCACGGCGGGCGACTACGCGGTCTATCGCACCGACACGGGCACCCTGTTCGCGAGCCGACTGAGCCAGGCGGGGCAGAAGCCCACCGAGCTCGACCCCTTCGACACCTCACAGGACGAGAACGCCCCCTCGTACACCGCGGATGCCATCGCCCTCGACGCCCGCGGCATGCTCTTCGCGTACTCGTCCGCGGACGGCTCCGTCATTCGTTACGACATCGAGGCAGACGAACTGCGGGGGCGGGACGCCCTCGACGCGGACGTGGCCGCACCTGTGCTGTCCGCCGCCGGAGACACCTGGGTCCTCGTCGATGCCGACGCCGGACGCGTGTGGGTGCGCGGAGAGGATCCCGTCACCATCGAGGCGGCGGATCAGCTCGTGGTGGCCGACGCCGACGCCGACGCGCGCGCGGTATACGTGGCGGACGACCAGTCGCTCTGGAGCATCCCTGCCGACGGCTCCGAGCCGAGGCGCGAGGTCGGCGGCGGCGGCAACGTGCTCGGTCAGCCCGCGCGCCCCCTCTCGCATCAGGGTGTCGCCTACGCCGCCTGGCTCCTCCCCGGTGATGCGCGCGGAACCCTCTGGCGCTCCGACCAGGGCGAGACGAATCTCGATTACGGCGGGGCGACCATGCCCGACCAGCGTCGACCGGTCTTCGTGGCCACCGATCACGCGGTCATCCTCAACGAGACGCGCACGGGCTGGGTGTGGACTGTTCCCGACGGTGCGCTCGTCGCTTCGAGCCAGAACTGGTCGCTCGACGATCGCACCGAGCAGACGGCTGTCCAAAGCGACGAGAAGCTCAGCGTGGTGCTCGACCCCAAGCCGCCCATCGCCGAGCCCGACGCGTTCGGGGTCCGGCCCGGTCGGCTCACGACGCTGCCCGTCCTTCTGAACGATCACGACCCCAACGAGGACGTCCTCAGCATCATCTCCGAGAGCGTCACCGGCCTGGATCCGGGTTTCGGCAGCCTCACCGTCACCGATTCCGGTCAGCGTCTCGCGGTGCGGGTCGCTCCGGGCGCGACCGGCAGCGCGACGTTCTCGTACGCCGTGACCGACGGCACCGCCGCCGACGGGCTCAATTCCGCGCCGGCCACGGTGACGCTCACGGTCTCGCCTTCGCAGTCCAACGCGGCGCCCGTCTGGTGCGGCGTCGACAAGTGCCTGCAGCCGTGGCCGACCCCTGAGGTCGCCCGCGGCGGCACGATCACGGTCCCCGTGCTCCCCGGCTGGGTGGACCCCGACGGCGACCCGCTGCTGCTGCTCTCGGTCGACAACCCCGGCGGCGTCGGCACGGTTGCCGCGACGCCCGGCGGTGACGTGGTCTACCAGCACGCCGACGACGGCTCCGGCGGCGAGCAGAACATCCAGCTCGACGTCACGGTCGCCGACACCCAGGGCGCGGTGACGACGAAACCCCTCGTGATCCGGGTGGCACCCGACCCCACGCTCGCGGTGCAGTCGTTCGCGAGGATCGACACCGTCGGATCCACCGTCGCGGTCGATGTGGGCCCGCACGTGACGGGCACGGCCGGAAACGTCAGCCTCACCTCGGTGCGCGTCCTCGACGACGCGGCGGCCACGGCGACGGCCGTCGGCGGCACCACCACCTTCGACTTCGCGGCGAACCAGCCCGGCGTGTATCGCGTCGACTTCACGGTCAACGGCGGTGGCCGCGACGCGACGGGCACGGCGCGCATCACGCTTCTCCCCGCCGACGCTCCCGCCCAGCTCGCGACCTCGCCGGTGGTGGCCTTCGTCCGGCCGCAGGAAGACGCGACGCTCGACGTCTTCAGCGCCGTGTCCAACCCGACCGGCCGTGTGCTGCTGCTCAGCGACGTGGCGGCGAACGCTCAAGAGGGCGCCTCGCTCACGGTGGACACCGTGGGACAGAACGACCTGCGCGTGTCGGGAAGCACCGCCGACGGCTCGGCCGGGCTGCTCGGAACCGTCGCCTACACGGTGAGCGACGGGACGGACGACGAGGGTTCGCGCGTGGCCGGCGAGGCGACGGTGTACCTTCTGCCGCCCGCGCCCGAGATCGCCCCGATCGCGGTGGACGACAACGTCACGGTCCGCGTCGGAGCTCAGATCGACATCCCCGTCCTGGACAACGACATCTCGCCCGCGGGGGGACGCCCGACCCTCGATCCTTCGAGCGTGCAGACCCAACCGGCGAGCGATGCCCTCGCCTTCACCTCCGGGGGTGTGCTCCGCTACCTCGCCCCCACCACGGCGGGCTCGTACGAAGTGACGTACCGCGTCTACACGACGGGTACTCCTGCCCTGTGGGATGAAGCGACGGTGCACATCACCGTCCTGGGCGGAGAGGCCAACCGCGCGCCGCTGCCCGACACCCTCGAGGGACGGGTTCTCAGCGGCGGCACCACCTCGATCGACTTCCACGGGTTCGGGGTCGACCCCGACGGCGACGCCGTCACGCTCGACAGGATCGTCGCGCAGCCGAACAGGGGTACGGCATCCATCTCCGCCGACGGCTCCAGCATCCTGTACTCGTCGGTGCCCGGTGACCGCGGCCAGGTCTCGTTCCGTTACCGCGTGTCCGATTCCTCGGGCGCGACGGGCGAGGGCACCGTTCGTATCGGTGTGCTGGACGCCGAGGCGAACCCCAGCCCCATCACCTTCACCGACTACGTGCAGGTCCAGGCCGGCGTCGATCGCACGATCCGTGTGAGCCCCTTGGCAAACGACATCGATCCCACGCAGGGCCGCCTCACCCTCACCGGTGTACGTCCCGACCTGCCTGAGAAGCTCGTGGACGAGAGCGACAACCCCGAGTACGCGCGCTTGAAGGGGTACATCGACTCGGTGTCCGACACCGGCGTGGTGATCGAAGCCGGCGAACAGCCGGGAACGATGTCGTTCCTCTACGACGTGGCATCCGACTCGGGTAACACGGGCCGCGGACTCATCGTCGTCAAGGTCGTGCGCGAGAACGTCCCCGACTACCCGGTCGTCACCGACACCGTGCTGACCGTTGAGAACCGTGACGATTTCACGACCGGTATCGACGTGCTCGCGGGCAAAGCCACGTGGTCCGGCGGAGAGGTCGCCGACCTCGGCGTGTCGCTGTGGGGCCAGCCCACCGACGTCACTCTGAGCGGCCGGCAGATCTCGGGCACCCTGCCCGCCACTCGTCGTGTCATCCCGTTCGCCGTCACCGGCCGCGTGGGCGACACCGACGTGACCACGTACGCCTTCCTGCGTGTCCCCGGAGACGACGATCTCAGCCTCTCGTTGCGCCCGGGCGCAGCGCAGCGCGTCGATGAGTTGGCGTCGGTCGACTTCGACATGGCGAACCTCGTCGCCCTCCCGCGCCGAGCCACCCTCGAGGTGGGGACCGACGTGTCCGCGACGGGCGTCCGCGCCGAGGGCCGGTGCTCGGTGTCGGGGACGACCGTTCGTTACGACGCCGGGGCCGGATCCCCCTACACCGACGCGTGCCAGGTGCCGGTGCGCATCGTGGGCACCGAGGAGTGGACGGTGGTCTCCGTTCCCATCGGCATCGTCGCCCGCGATCCGCAGCCCGAGCTCAAGCCCGCCGCCCTGACGGTCGGCCCGGGTGAGACCGCCACGTTCGATCTGCGCAACATGACCAGCTGGCAGCTCGGGCGCGAGGATTGGAACGGCATCCGCTACGCCCTCGATTACGGCGGATCTGCCTTCAGCGTCTCGCTGGACGGGTCGATCGTCACGGTCACCGGTAACGACCGTTCGGTGCCGGGCACCGAGAACGCCGCGATCATCTCGGTCACCAGCCACAACGCGGTCGCTCCGGCGCGACTCGTGCTGCGTGTGGGCGCGGCCCCGTCGACCCTGCCGCAGGGTGGGACGACCTCGAGGCAGTGTTCTCAAGCCAGCGGAACCAGCTGTTCGATCGATGTGATCGGAACCAGCGGCGAGGTCAACCCGCTGCCGCGCACGCCCCTCGAGGTCGTCGACGTGCGACCGACCGCGGCGTGCGCCGGCGTCACCTTCGGCGTGGCCTCGACCTCGAGCGTGGTGGCTTCGTGGAGCGACGATGCTCCCGGTGCCACCTGTAGCGCGAGCGTCACGCTCCGCGACGCGCAGGGCCGCACGACGGCCTCGACGCGCGACGCGCGCGTCGTGCTCGACCTGCTCGGATTCCCGCGCCCGCCGGGGAGCGTGCGCCAGACGGCGTACGCCGACGGCTCGGTCACGCTCCGCGTCGACCCCGGCGAGGCGCGACGCGCCTATCCCGCCATCTCGGGCTTCACGGTGCGCTACAACGGCGCTGTCGTGGGCCAGTGCGGCGCCGATGGCAGCTGCCCGCCCATCGCGGCGCCCAACGGCGAGCAGCGCGAATACGTCGTGAACGCGGTGAACAGCGTCGGCGAATCCAAGATGGCCGTGCGTACGACCGGATGGGCGTACCGACCCCCGAACGCCCCGAAGGGAATGGATTTCACGCCCACGCAGACCGGGGGAGAGGGAAACCTCGCCGACCTCGTCATCAAGGATGTCGACAGCGCTGAGACCGGCACGCTCGAGATCGCCAGCGCCGCGGGCGACAAGATCCAGGTGAGCGTCGGACGCAACCAGGACGTCGTGCAGGTGGCGCGGTTCCGCGTCGGCTCGAATGCGGCGACGCAGGTCACCGTCACGCCGATCTCCCGCTTCACCGTGCCTCCGGGGCTCGGCGGTGCGACGGCCGGGAACGTGTACACCGGCACCGCGCACGGCGTCGGTGCACCGACCAATCCGAACCTCACGCTGACCTCGACGTCGAACGGCAACGGCACGTCGACCGTGGATGCCCGTGCGACCGCGCAGCAGAACGGCACCGATTCCGAGGTGCGCTTCAACATCGTCCAGAAGGGTCTTCCCTGCGTCCCGCGTAGCGGCGGCGACACCCAGAAGTTCACGACCCTCGGCGACGGCGAGACCTACACGTTCACCATGTGCGCCGAGTCGTGGTTCAACGGCCGCGCCTACGGATCGGTGAGCCAGGACAAGCAGATCAACGCCGAGCAGAGCAAGGCGGCCCCCAAGGGCTACACCTTCCGCGTCGGGTCGAGGGCCGACATCGGTGGCGACAACACCGCACGCTGGCGCGTCGACCGTATCAACGAAGGCAATCCGCCCCCGCGGTACAACAGCGTCAAGTACGTCAACTGGCCGAACCCTTCGATCTTCGACAGCGACCCCAGGATCCAGGTCTACTTCCAGCACGACCTCTGGGGGACTCAGTCGGAGTACGCCCCCGTGACACCTGCGAGCGGAAGCGCCCCCTACCAGGTCCTGGCCTCGTGGAAGGTCGCGAGCTGCGAGGGTGGCAAGACGCTCAGCGCCAGTGGCTCGTCGAGCAACGACAAAGCCAAGGTCACCTTCAACTACGACAACGCGCGCTACTTCGACAAGAACAACGCGCAGTTGCCGCGAGCCGAAGGCGCAGCAGCAACGGCCGTTCCGGTGGGTGCCACCCGTGTCGATCGCATCCGCGTCACCGTCGACTGGTCCGCTCAGGGGTGGAACCTCGACTCCGCGTCCGACGACTTCGGCGGCGAGTGCAAGCCCGGCACCCCGACAACGAACCCCTCGTCCTGAGCCCTCCCGGCAGCCCCTTTCCCGCTCTCGCCCACCGAAGGATTCCGACATGACGATCACCCAGGAGCAGGCCACCTGGTTCTCCCAGACCTTCTCGCAGATCGCCGACAACGTCGAGCGCGCCGTCCTCGGCAAGCGGCACGTGGTCGAACTGGTGCTCACCGCCATGCTCAGCGACGGCCACGTCCTGCTCGAGGACGTCCCGGGTACCGGCAAGACCTCGCTCGCCCGCGCCGTCGCGGCGTCCGTCCAGGGCACCAACACGCGCATCCAGTTCACCCCCGATCTGCTTCCGGGCGACATCACGGGCATCACCGTGTACGACCAGAAGACGGGAACCTTCGAGTTCCACACCGGCCCGATCTTCGCCAACATCGTCCTCGCCGACGAGATCAACCGTGCGAGCCCGAAGACGCAGTCGGCTCTGCTCGAGGTCATGGAAGAGGGCAAGGTCACCATCGACGGCGTCTCGCGAGAGGTCGGTGTGCCCTTCCTCGTGCTGGCCACGCAGAACCCCGTCGAGCAGGCCGGCACCTACCGTCTCCCCGAGGCTCAGCTCGACCGCTTCCTGCTGCGCACCTCCCTCGGCTACCCCGACCACGCGGCGACCGTCCGGATCCTCGACGGAGCGCCGGTGGCCACGGCGGAACTGCGTGCGATCATCACGCCTCAGGCCCTCGTCGGGATGGCCGACCTCGCGGCATCCGTCTACGTGGACGCCCTCGTCCTCGACTACATCGCCCGTCTCGTGGATGCCACCCGCACGGCCGATGAGGTCCGCCTCGGTGTGAGCATCCGCGGGGCTCTCGCCCTCACGCGAGCCACCCGCGCTCGCGCGGCGTCGCAGGGGCGCACCTACGCGACGCCCGACGACGTCAAGGCTCTCGCCGTCGCCGTGCTGGCGCATCGCCTCATCCTGCACCCCGAGGCCGAGTTCGACGGTGTCACCCAGGAGGCCGTCATCGGCCAGGTCCTGCTCGACACCCAGCCGCCCTCGCAGCGCGAGAGCGCCTGACGATGCTTCGTCCCGTGGCCGCCGCGCCCCGCTCGGGGGGTGAGCAGTGCCCGATCTGAATCTGACCGAGTCGCGTCTCACGCGGACCTCCGCGGGCACCATGGCGACCGGTTCGCGCACCTCCGTCACCTCGACCGCGGTTCGTCGACAACGTCGCATCGTGCGCGCGGTGGTCCAGGTCGCCGAATGGTGGCGTGTCACGACCGAGGCCATCTCCGCCGCCGTGAGATGGGCCGGCAGAACGGTACGCCCCGCGGGAGCGGTGGTCGTGGTCGCCGCGACCATCGGCCTGCTCTTCGGGGTGCTGTTCGGGTGGGTCGAGTGGATGGTCGCCGGAAGCGCGGCCCTGCTGCTGCTGGTCATGAGCGTGCCCTTCCTCTTCGGTGCTCGGGCGTACGAGGTCGACCTGGCGCTCGATCACGAGCGCGTGACGGCGGGCAACGGCGTCACGGGCGAGATCGTCGTGCGCAACGAGAGTTCGCGACCCGCCCTGCCCGGTCGCCTCGACATCCCCGTGGGTCGTGGCCTCGTGGAGTTCGGTGTGCCGTTCCTCCGCCCCGGGCAAAGCTCCGCCGAGCCGCTCGAGATCCCGCCGCTACCGCGCGGCGTCGTCCGCGTCGGCCCCGTGACGACGGTGCGCAGCGACCCGGTGGGGCTCCTCCGGCGCGAGCACGCCTTCGACGACGTCCACGATCTCTTCGTGCACCCTCGCACGGTGGGGCTCCCCTCCACGAGCGCCGGTCTCGTCCGCGACCTCGAGGGCAACGCCACCCGCCGCCTCGTCGATGCGGACATGTCCTTCCACGCGATCCGCGAGTACGTCCCCGGCGACTCGCGCCGGCAGGTGCATTGGAAGTCGACGGCCAAGACGGGTCGACTCATGGTCCGGCAGTACGAGGAATCCCGACGCTCGCGCATGGCCGTCGTACTCGCCGCGGCGACACAGGAGTACACGGATGCCGACGAGTACGAGCTCGCCGTCTCGGCCGCAGCCTCGCTCGGTCTGCGCGCCGTCCGTGACGCGCGCGACATCGACATCGTCACGGGGTCGGAGATCCCGCGGGTCGTCAAGGGGCGCCTGCGCGCGATCCGTCACATCCCGGTCGTCGCACCGCGCACGATGCTCGACGGCTTCAGCGCCATCGATCGACACGAGAACACGATGCCCGTCGAAGACGTCTGCCGTCTGGCATCCGAGGCGAACGAACGTCTCTCGATCGCGTTCGTGGTCGTCGGCGCGACCGTCCCTCTCACCCGCCTGCGTCAGGCTGCCCTCGCCTTCCCCGCCGACACCTCGGTCGCCGCCGTCATCTGCGATGAGCGCGCCCACCCGAGGATGCAGAACATCGCGGGACTCACGGTGCTGACGATCGGCACCCTCGACGACCTCTCGGGTCTCCTGGTCCGGGGAGCGACCTCATGAGCGATCGTCGGAGCTCGCGCGCGACAGCCCGTCGCCGCGAGACCAACCTGCCGCGGTACGCGGCCGCCGCCATTTACACGGCGGTGTCCGTCGTCCTCGCCACCATTGCCGCGTGGCCGGTCTACGCGTCGTGGTCTTTCCTTCTGCTCGTGATCGTCTCGGTCGTGGTCGCGGGTGCCGTCGTCGGCGTCGTGTCGTGGCGCCGATGGAGCGGCTGGACCCTCGCCGCGAGTCTGCTGGGGGCCTTCACCGTCTTGGCGGTACCGCTCGCCGTTCCGTCGCGTCTGACGTCTCCCCTCGACGTCCTGCGCGGGCTCGGGGAGTCCTTCGCCGGGGTCGTCGTCGCGTGGAAAGACCTCGTCACCGTCGATCTGCCGGTCGGGGCCTACCGCAACCTGCTGATCCCCGCGCTCGTGATCTTCCTCGTCGGCACGGCCGTCACCGCCGCTCTCGCCATCCGGGGCGATCGCTGGGCGCCGTTCGCGGTCGTCGGCGGTCTCGGTATGACCGGCTTCGGGCTGTTCTTCGGACGCGCGTCGACGAGCGCGCCCCTGTCGATCGGGCCGGTCGACCTCCCGGCCCCCGCAGAGACCGCCATCGGGATCGGCGCTCTCCTGACAGCGGTGCTGTGGTTGGCGTGGCGCGCGCAGGACGAACGCGGACGCGCCCTGCGCCGGGCGAGCGACGTCTCGGCCGTTCCCGTCGCGCCGGGCCGTTCGCGGGCGGATCGCCGCAGGCTGGTGCTCGGCGCGGCGATGCTCCTCGTCGCCGTGGCCGTCACCGTCGCGGTTGTGCCCGCGGCTGCTCGGAACGCCGACCGTCAGGTGCTCAGATCGGCGGCGGGGCCGGAGCGGCTGATCGCCGAGGCCGTGAGCCCGCTCTCGCAGTACCGCTCGATGTTCTCCGACGCGCGATCGGACGAGGTGCTCTTCCGGGTCGGCGGTACGGGTGCCGAGCCCGATCGCATCCGGATCGCCACCCTCGACACCTACGACGGCGAAATCTTTCGCGCGTCGGGTGACGAGGGTGCAGGCTTCGTGCGCCTGCCGTCGACGCGGGATGCGGGGGAGGGACGCCCCGTCGAGGCGGACATCGAGATCGTCGATCTGGGGGGCATCTGGATGCCGACGGCCGGCAGCCTCGCTTCGGCGACGTTCGAGGGGGACCGTCGTGGCGTCCTCGCCGACCGCTTCTACTACAGCTCCGACGCCGACGCGGGAGTGCAGACCGCCGACGGCGGACTCGTCGCGGGTGACCGCTACCGGCTCGACGCCGTCGAGCCCGCCCCCGTCGACCTCGCCTCGATGACCCCGCCCGGTGCGGGCGACGGGGTTGCGGGCGGCGACAACCTTCGCCGCTGGGTTCAGGAGCACGCGACCGGCAACGACGGGGCGGCGCTCCAGAGCCTCGTTCAGATGCTCCGCCAGCGCGGATACCTCAGCCACAGCCTGGCGCCGGAGGGAGGGCCGACGCCGAAGTGGGCCTCCACCCTGTCGGGCTACCAGCTGCAACCCAGTGCCTCCGGTCACTCGCTGGCGCGCATCGACCGCATGTTCGAGCGGTTGCTCGAGCGAGAGGACGACCCCCGTGCCGCCGCCTCGGGCAACTTCGTCGCGGCCGTCGGCGACGACGAGCAGTTCGCCGTCGCCACGGCCCTGATCGCTCACGAGCTGGGCTTCCCCGCCCGCGTCGTGGTGGGGACGCGGCTGGTCTCCAGCGATCCGAACCTCGCCACGTGCGAGTCGGGGGAGTGCCGGGCGCGCGACCTGACGGCGTGGACGGAGGTTCAGGGTTCCGACGGGCGGTGGGCGCCCGTCGATGTGACCCCCCAGTGGGAGCAGTCGCCGAGCCTCGAGGTCACCCAGCAGCAGGATCCCGAGAACGTCACCGAGGTCCGCCCCGATACCGTCGAGGAGGTCGTGCCTCCCGAGCCGGTGCAGGAGGACAACTCCACCAACGACGATCCGCGCGTCGACGACGGCGTAGACCTGGCTTGGCTGTGGGCGAGCCTGCGTATCGCGGGCATCTCGCTGCTGATCCTGCTCGTCCTCTTCGGCCCCTTCTTCGCCGTCGTGATCGCCAAGGCTCTCCGCCGCCGTGGACGTCGCCGGGATCCGGATCCCCGTTCGGCGATCGCCGGAGGCTGGGACGAGTACGTCGATGCGGGGATCGACGCGGGACGCACCGTTCCGCGCGCACCGACCCGACGCGAGGTGGCCGAGGCCTTCGCCACTGCCTCCGGGACCGTCCTGGCGGATGGAGCGGACCGCGCGGTGTTCTCGTCCGAGGACGTCGACCCCGACGAGGTCGGGGCCTTCTGGAGCATCGTCGACGAAGAACGACGCGCGCTGGCCCGTCAGCGGGGTTTCTGGCGGCGCCTGCGCGCGGCCGTATCGTTGAGATCGTTCCTGCGGTTCCTCGCCCCACGCCCCTCGCGGCGGGGGTCGCCGCACCGCGACGAGAGGGGGAAGCGCTCCACCGCCCTGGTGGACCGCGACACGACATGACCGATTCGACCATGGTGGTTCTCGGGGCGACCTCGTTCGCTCTCGTCGTCGTGCTGTACGTCTGGCTCGCGATCGCCCTCGCGGCGCTCTTCCGCAAGATCGGCGAACCCGCCTGGAAGGCCTGGGTTCCGGTCCTGAACGTGGCGACCGTGCTCAAAGCCGGCGGGTTCTCACCGTGGCTGGTCCTGCTGAACTTCGTTCCGATCTTCGGCTTCGTCGCCTTCGTCGCGGTGTTCATCGTCGCGGTCCACCGCATCAACACCGGCTTCGGTGTCGGGGCCGGTCTCACCGTCGTGGGCGCCCTCTTCCCGGTCGTGTGGGCGAGCATCCTGGGCTTCGGCTCCGCGCGCTGGCACGGGGAACGCCGCACCGCACTCCCCGACGAGAACTCCGCGCCCGTCCGACGCGGCAAGGACTACGAGGGTCCCTATGTGCCGCTGATCGGCGGATGGACACCCGAGCAGGTTCCCGAGCACTCGTCTCCGGATGCCGCCGCCCCCCTTCCACCGCTCGCGCCCGTGTCCGCGCCGGTCGCCGTCCCCTTCGCCGCGCCCTCCCCCTCCCTCGCGGACGCCGTGCCCTCGTCGAGCGACTGGGCTCCTCCGGCGCACGTCCCGCCTCCCGCCCCCGAGCGGGCTCGGGCCGACGAAGAGCATCGCGCCGAGTCACGGGATGTCGCTCCGGCCACCTCGGTCTTCGCCGTGCTCGACGCCCTCCGCGACGGGTCCCCCGAGGACGACCACCGTCCCGCTGCGCCCGCTGCGTCGGAGCCCCCGCGCCCCCACGTTCTCGATGCGCCCTCCGCGGCGGCTCCCGCGCCGATCTGGGCGCCTCCCGTGGCGCCCCCTGCGGTCCCCGAGGCGCGGGCGTCCTCCGAGCTGCCCGCCGAGGACGCCGAGGAGGATTCCGACGTCGTCGCGCCCTGGGCGAACCCACCGCGTCGCACGACGGCTGATGCCGGTCCCGCACCCATAGCGGATGTGCCCCTCACCCGGCCCGCGCCCGACGCCGTTCCGGCTCCCCATCCCTCGGTGGCAGCGACCATCGACGAGTTCCCCGAGTTGTCCGAGGCGGTCTCCGCCGTGGCGGAGGCCCCGGATGCCGGCTCCCCGCGCTCCGCCCGCACCTCGGTGTCCGCGCTCTACACGCAGCCCGAGGTCCCCTCGGTCGCGGCCGATGAGGACTTCGACGCTCTCGACCGAACCGTCGTCACGCGGCGCAAACGCATTCCGTGGGCGCTCGTGCCTCCGAGCGGGACGCCGATCGACCTCACCTCTGCTGTCGTCATCCTGGGTCGTCGCCCGGGCCCCGACTCCGCGTACCCCGACGCGCAGCTCGTCCCGATCTCGGACGAGACGCGAACGGTCTCGAAGACCCACGCGCGACTCGAGCTTCGCGGTGACACCTGGTACGTCACCGACCTGCACTCCACGAACGGCGTGCTGTTCGCCACGCTCATGGGCACCGAGGTCGAGGCGCCTCCCGGCGAGGAGATCGAAGCCGGTGAGCGCTTCTTCCTCGGTGACGCGGAGGTGCGCCTCTCGCGGAGCGACGCGTGAGCGGCCCGTACGACCGCGCCGAGGATCCCGACGAGGTGACCCTCTGGGCGGGTCGCCTGCGGGCCTGGCCGACGCCGCCCGCCGTCGAGGACGACGAGGTCGATGATGAGACGATCCTGACGCGCCGGGACGCTGCGGACGACGAGACCGTCTCCGGGACCGACGCTCCCGCGGACGAGACGGTGATCTCGCGTCGTATCGTGCCGGAGGACGACACGCTGCGCTCCGGGGCCGAGGCTCCCGCGGACGAGACGGTGATCTCGCGTCGTATCGTGCCAGAGGACGACACGTTGCTTTCCCGGGTCGACGTCCCCGACGACGAGACCGTGATCTCACGCATCGACACGCCTCACGACGGTGCCCTCTCCTCCCGCCCGACGCCCCCGGGGACGCCAGTGGCAGACGTCTTCGTCGACGAGGAGGTGGGTACGACCGCTCCTCGGAGCGCGGCGCCCCCCGTTCCGACCAGCTCGCTCGCCACCCCCGCCCCTGACGAAGAGACCCGTCGACGTCCTGCGGGCGGGGGAGGGGGCACCGAGGTCGACGAGACCACCCGCCGCCGGCCTTCGGCGGAACCCGCCGTCGACGAGGCCACGCGCGCACGGCCCGTCCCGGTGCCAGACGACGACACGGCATCGGGTTCCCGCCGCCGTCGCCGAGAAGTCGCCGAGGCCGCAGACGGCGCCGTCGGAGAGGGAGCCGTCCGGCAAGCACGCGTCCCCGACGCCCTGAGCCGCGAGTCGTACGGTGCCCGTCACGAGGGGCCCGCACGCGTCGAGCGTGCTCGCGTCGTCCGCGCTCCGTCATCCGAGGACGCCGCGGCCGTCCGCCCCCGGGCGCGCCGGGGCGCGGCCCGCGTGATCGTGCTCGCGGCGGTGATCGTCGTCGTGCTCGTCGCGTCAGCCATCGGGGCAGCGCTGCTGCTGCTCGGATGACGAACGCGGCATCCGGGAGACTCCCAGTGACCGGTCCCGCACACGTTTGCCCGCGTCCCGGGGAACGCGTATCATTGACCGGGTGTGCGTTCACGCGCGCCGTGCGTCGTGCCCTCGGGTGAGTCGCTCGGATCAACGCTCGCACCATCTCAGGGATCGGCCTGCGAACAGGTCGCCCCCACGGCATATCCACCACGAATCGCGCTAGATCATTCTGTCGCGCGGTGGATCACACGTGAGCCCGACACGTCACGAATCGCAAGATGAGCGACATGACGGGGGAGACACGACGCTGTCACCGTGCAGCACCCTGGGCGCCACCGCGAGGAACGCCCAGCCAATCAAGGAGAGAACGTGCCAACCATTCAGCAGTTGGTTCGCAAGGGCCGCTCGCCGAAGGTCTCGAAGACCAAGGCTCCCGCGCTGAAGTCGAACCCCCAGCAGGCCGGCGTGTGCACTCGCGTGTACACCACGACCCCCAAGAAGCCGAACTCGGCGATGCGCAAGGTCGCCCGCGTCAAGCTGCGCAACGGCACCGAGGTCACCGCCTACATCCCCGGCGAGGGCCACAACCTGCAGGAGCACTCGCTCGTGCTCGTCCGCGGTGGTCGCGTCAAGGACCTCCCCGGTGTCCGTTACAAGATCGTCCGCGGTGCGCTCGACACCCAGGCTGTCAAGAACCGTAAGCAGGCTCGTAGCCGCTACGGCGCGAAGAAGGGCTGAGAAACATGCCTCGTAAGGGTCCTGCCCCGAAGCGTCCCGTCGTCAACGACCCGGTTTACGGCGCTCCCGTCGTCACCCAGCTGGTCAACAAGATCCTCGTCGACGGCAAGAAGTCCATCGCCGAGTCGATCGTCTACGACGCCCTCAAGGGTGTCGAGGCGAAGAACAGCCAGGACGCCGTCGCCACGCTGAAGAAGGCGCTCGACAACGTCCGTCCCACCCTCGAGGTCAAGAGCCGCCGCGTCGGTGGCTCGACCTACCAGGTTCCCGTCGAGGTCAAGCCGCACCGCGCGAACACCCTCGCGCTGCGCTGGCTCGTGAGCTACGCCAAGGGTCGTCGTGAGAAGACGATGACCGAGCGTCTGCAGAACGAGATCCTCGACGCCTCGAACGGCCTCGGTGCCGCGGTCAAGCGCCGCGAGGACACCCACAAGATGGCCGAGTCGAACCGCGCCTTCGCGCACTACCGCTGGTAAAACCCGCGGAGGGCCCGTGACCGACCCCGGTCGCGGACCCTCCGATGGGCCCGGCATCAACCTCCCAACAGGTAAGGAAGACACCCGTGGCACAAGACGTGCTCACCGACCTTCATAAGGTCCGCAACATCGGCATCATGGCCCACATCGATGCCGGCAAGACCACGACGACCGAGCGCATCCTGTTCTACACGGGCGTCAACCACAAGATCGGCGAGACGCACGATGGTGCGGCTACGACCGATTGGATGGAGCAGGAGCAGGAGCGTGGCATCACGATCACCTCCGCTGCTGTGACCTGCTTCTGGGACAAGAACCAGATCAACATCATCGACACCCCCGGCCACGTCGACTTCACGGTCGAGGTCGAGCGCTCGCTGCGCGTGCTCGATGGCGCGGTCGCCGTCTTCGACGGCAAGGAGGGCGTCGAGCCCCAGTCCGAGACGGTGTGGCGTCAGGCTGACAAGTACGACGTCCCCCGCATCTGCTTCGTCAACAAGATGGACAAGCTGGGCGCCGACTTCTACTTCACGGTCGACACCATCGTCAACCGCCTGAAGGCGAAGCCGCTGGTCATCCAGCTGCCCATCGGTGCCGAGAACGACTTCGTCGGCGTCATCGACCTGGTCGAGATGCGCGCACTGGTCTGGCCCGGCGACGCCAAGGGTGACGTGACCATGGGTGCGAAGTACGAGATCCAGGAGATCCCGGCCGACCTCGCCGACAAGGCCGCCGAGTACCGCCAGCAGCTCCTGGAGACCGTCGCCGAGTCCGACGACGCCCTCCTCGAGAAGTTCTTCGGCGGTGAGGAGCTCACGGTCGCCGAGATCAAGGGCGCCATCCGCAAGATGACGATCAACTCGGAGCTCTACCCGGTGCTCTGCGGTTCGGCGTTCAAGAACCGCGGCGTGCAGCCCATGCTCGACGCGGTCGTGGACTACCTGCCCTCGCCCCTGGACGTGCCCGCCATCGAGGCGCACGACCCCAAGGACGAAGAGATCGTCATCGAGCGCCACGCCGACCGTGAGGAGCCCTTCGCGGCTCTCGCGTTCAAGATCGTGACGCACCCGTTCTTCGGTCGCCTCACGTACATCCGCGTGTACTCGGGTCACCTCGACTCCGGTGCTCAGGTCGTCAACGCGACCAAGGGCAAGAAGGAGCGCATCGGGAAGATCTTCCAGATGCACGCCAACAAGGAGATGCCGGTCGACTCCGTCACCGCTGGCCACATCTACGCGGTCATCGGTCTGAAGGACACCACCACCGGTGACACCCTCTGCGACCCGCAGAACCAGGTCGTCCTCGAATCGATGACGTTCCCGGAGCCGGTCATCGAGGTCGCCATCGAGCCCAAGACCAAGGCCGACCAGGAGAAGCTGGGTGTCGCCATCCAGAAGCTCGCCGAAGAGGACCCGACGTTCCGCGTCGAGCAGAACTCCGAGACCGGTCAGACCGTCATCAAGGGCATGGGCGAGCTCCACCTCGACATCCTGGTCGACCGCATGAAGCGCGAGTTCAAGGTCGAGGCCAACGTCGGAAAGCCCCAGGTGGCGTACCGCGAGACCATCCGCAAGTCGGTCGAGCGTCACGACTACACCCACAAGAAGCAGACCGGTGGTTCGGGTCAGTTCGCGAAGATCCAGTTCGCGATCGAGCCTCTCGAGGTCACGGCCGACAAGACCTACGAGTTCGAGAACAAGGTCACCGGTGGTCGCATCCCGCGCGAGTACATCTCGCCGACCGACCAGGGCTTCCAGGACGCCATGAACGTCGGCGTGCTCGCCGGCTACCCCATGGTGGGCGTCAAGGCGATCCTCCTCGACGGTGCTTCGCACGACGTCGACTCGTCCGAAATGGCGTTCAAGATCGCCGGCTCGATGGGCTTCAAAGAGGCCGTCCGCAAGGCGAACCCCACGATCCTCGAGCCGATCATGGCCGTCGAGGTCCGTACTCCCGAGGAGTACATGGGCGACGTCATCGGCGACCTGAACTCGCGTCGTGGCCAGATCCAGTCGATGGAAGACGCCGCCGGCGTCAAGGTCGTCCGGGCCAACGTGCCGCTGTCCGAGATGTTCGGCTACATCGGTGACCTGCGCTCGAAGACCTCGGGTCGCGCCGTCTACTCGATGGAGTTCGACAGCTACGCCGATGTCCCGAAGGCTGTCGCCGACGAGATCATCCAGAAGAACAAGGGCGAGTAAAACCGCTCTCACGGATGCCGGGAACCCCGGGTTCTGCTCAGGTTCCCGGCATCCGCTCAAACTGAATACCGACTCTCTAGTAATCTGAGAACCATCCCCGCGAAGAACCGGTCGCAATCCAGTGCCCGAGACCTCGCAACCAACGTCCTGAGGAGGACCCAGTGGCTAAGGCCAAGTTCGAGCGGACCAAGCCGCACGTGAACATCGGAACGATCGGTCACGTCGACCACGGCAAGACCACGCTCACCGCTGCCATCTCGAAGGTGCTCGCCGACAAGTTCCCGTCGGCCACCAACGTTCAGCGTGACTTCGCGTCGATCGACTCGGCGCCGGAAGAGCGTCAGCGCGGTATTACGATCAACATCTCGCACGTCGAGTACGAGACCCCGAAGCGTCACTACGCTCACGTCGACGCGCCCGGTCACGCCGACTACATCAAGAACATGATCACCGGTGCCGCTCAGATGGACGGCGCGATCCTCGTGGTCGCCGCCACCGACGGTCCGATGGCTCAGACCCGTGAGCACGTTCTGCTCGCCAAGCAGGTCGGCGTTCCCTACCTGCTCGTCGCGCTGAACAAGAGCGACATGGTCGACGACGAGGAGATCCTGGAGCTCGTCGAGCTCGAGGTTCGCGAGCTGCTGTCGTCGCAGGACTTCGACGGCGACAACGCCCCCGTCGTTCGCGTCTCGGGCCTGAAGGCTCTCGAGGGTGACGAGCAGTGGGTCAACGCCATCGTCGAGCTCATGGAAGCCGTCGACGAGTCGATCCCCGACCCGGTGCGTGACAAGGACAAGCCCTTCCTCATGCCCATCGAGGACGTCTTCACGATCACCGGTCGTGGCACGGTCGTCACCGGCCGCGCCGAGCGCGGTACCCTCGCGATCAACTCCGAGGTCGAGATCGTCGGCATCCGCCCGACGCAGAAGACCACGGTCACCGGTATCGAGATGTTCCACAAGCAGCTCGACGAGGCCTGGGCCGGCGAGAACTGCGGTCTGCTCCTTCGCGGCACCAAGCGTGACGACGTCGAGCGCGGCCAGGTCGTCGTCAAGCCCGGTTCGGTCACCCCGCACACCAACTTCGAGGGCACGGCGTACATCCTGTCCAAGGAAGAGGGCGGCCGCCACAACCCGTTCTTCACGAACTACCGCCCGCAGTTCTACTTCCGCACCACCGACGTGACCGGCGTCATCACGCTGCCCGAGGGCACCGAGATGGTCATGCCCGGTGACACCACGGAGATGTCGGTCGAGCTCATCCAGCCGATCGCCATGGAAGAGGGCCTCGGCTACGCGATCCGTGAGGGTGGCCGCACCGTCGGTGCCGGTACCGTCACCAAGATCCTCAAGTAAGTCCTTCCAGACTTCACTCGGCACAGGCCGGGCCTTCGGGCCCGGCCTTTGTCGTTCCCGGATGTGCTCTACACCAGTCGCACCCGACGCCCGCGGGGGTTTCGGTTGCCGCTACCCCGCGGTCAGAATCGAACCGGGGTCGGCGTGCCAGCCGACCGAGTCTGCGAAGGAGACGCACATGGGAGTGGACGACATCATCGCCAAGGGCAAGAAGCTCCTCGACGAGAACCGCGACAAGATCGAAGAGGCGCTCAAGAGTGAGAAGGCCGAAGAGGTCAGCGACAAGGTGCTCGACGGAGCGGCCGACGCGATCAAGAAGATCGTTCCGGCGGAACATCACGCGAAGGTCGACGAGACGCGCGCGAACGTGGACAAGCACATCGGAAACGCGTGACCAGAGGCGAAGTCATCGGCGCCGCTCCCTGTTTCGGGGGCGGCGCCGCTGCTGTCGGCGGGGGTTTTACTGAGGACCAGCCGCGCGCGACACGCCCGGGTTTGCGACATGCCCGGGGCGTACGTAGACTAGTCCAGTTCCACATTCCGGTGCGCGCTCGGCGCGCGCCAGGATCACTGTCAGGGCAGTGCACAGGCGGCGCGAGAGCGCAGGGTCCTGGGCCGCGGGCAGCAGAACACACACCGAAACCCCTTCATCCCCTTGTGGGATTCGTGCGCGTGCGTGCGAGGGGCGGGCCGGATGCCGAGTCTTCCGGTTTGACAGCTGAACAGGGTGCAGCATCCCTCGCGCGAGCGAGGGGAAGTGCCAGGGCGCGATAGCGCCACCGTGCGTCCAATGCCCCAGGTCGGGTAAGACGCGAGAAAGAGAGAGAGCAGACAATGGCGGGACAGAAGATCCGCATTCGCCTGAAGTCGTACGACCACGCTGGGCTCGACTCGTCGGCCCGCAAGATCGTCGACACCGTGACCCGTGCCGGCGCCACCGTGGTGGGCCCGGTTCCCCTGCCGACCGAGAAGAACGTCGTGTGCGTCATCCGGTCGCCCCACAAGTACAAGGACAGCCGCGAGCACTTCGAGATGCGCACCCACAAGCGCCTCATCGACATCATCGACCCGACGCCCAAGGCCGTCGACTCGCTGATGCGCCTCGACCTTCCTGCCGATGTCAACATCGAGATCAAGCTCTGAGGTTCGACATGGCTGACATCAACTCCAAGATCTCCAAGGGCCTCCTCGGCACCAAGCTCGGCATGACCCAGGTGTGGGACGAGAACGGCAAGCTCGTTCCCGTCACCGTCATCGAGGTCGCGCCGAACGTCGTGACCCAGCTGCGTTCGCTCGAGAAGGACGGCTACAACGCCGTTCAGATCGGCTACGGCCAGATCGACCCCCGCAAGGTGAACAAGCCCCTCACGGCGCACTTCGACGCCGCGGGTGTCACCCCTCGCCGCCACCTCACCGAGGTGCGCACGGCTGACGCCGCAGACTACGCGCTGGGCCAGGAGCTCACCGTCGACGGTCTGTTCGAAGCCGGTCAGCTGGTCGACGTCGTCGGCACCAGCAAGGGCAAGGGCACCGCCGGTGTCATGAAGCGTCACAACTTCAAGGGTGTGTCCGCTTCGCACGGTGCGCACCGCAACCACCGCAAGCCCGGCTCCATCGGCGCGTCGTCGACTCCGAGCCGCGTCTTCAAGGGCATGCGCATGGCCGGCCGTATGGGTGGCGAGCGCGTGACCGTCCTCAACCTCACGGTGCACGCCGTCGACGCCGAGAAGGGACTCATGCTCGTCAAGGGCGCCGTCCCCGGTGCCCGTGGCCGCATCGTCTACGTCCGCAACGCAGTGAAGGGTGCCTGATCATGGCTGACTCGACTCTCGCGCTCGACGTCGTGAAGGCCGACGGCAACAAGGCCGGCTCTGTCGAGCTGCCCGCCGCGCTCTTCGACGTCAAGACGAACATCCCGCTTATCCACCAGGTCGTCGTGGCGCAGCGCGCCGCGGCTCGCCAGGGCACGCACTCGACCAAGCGTCGTGGCGAGGTCTCGGGTGCCGGCCGCAAGCCCTTCAAGCAGAAGGGCACGGGTAACGCCCGTCAGGGCTCGATCCGCGCGCCGCACATGACCGGTGGTGGCATCGTCCACGGTCCCAAGCCCCGCGACTACAGCCAGCGCACCCCCAAGAAGATGATCGCTGCCGCCCTTCTGGGCGCGCTCAGCGACCGTGCTCGCGGACAGCGTCTGCACATCGTCGACAGCTTCGCCATCGAGGGTGCCCCCTCGACCAAGGCCGCTGCCGCCGCGCTGAAGGCCTTCGGTGCCGTCAAGAACGTGCTCGTGGTCATCGACCGCGATGACGAGCTCACGATCAAGAGCGTGCGCAACCTCGCGTACGTCCACGTGCTGACCGTCGGCCAGCTGAACACCTACGACGTGATCGTCTCCGACGACATCGTCTTCACCAAGGCCGCCTACGACGCCTTCGTCGCGTCGAAGTCGGGCGCCACCGAGGAGGTCTCGGCATGACCACCGTCAACAAGGACCCGCGCGACATCATCCTGAAGCCGGTCGTCTCCGAGAAGAGCTACTCGCTCATCGACGAGGGCAAGTACACCTTCCTGGTGGACCCCCGCTCGTCGAAGACCGAGATCAAGCTCGCGATCGAGAAGATCTTCGGCGTCAAGGTCGCTTCGGTCAACACGATCAACCGCGTGGGCAAGGCCCGTCGCACCCGCTTCGGCATCGGCAAGCGCAAGGACACCAAGCGCGCCATCGTCTCGCTGAAGTCGGGCACCATCGACATCTTCACGTCTGTCGGCTGACGGTCGGGATAGAGGACAAGAACAATGGCTATTCGCAAGTACAAGCCCACGACCCCCGGTCGCCGCGGCTCGTCGGTGGCCGACTTCGCCGAGATCACCCGATCGACGCCTGAGAAGTCGCTGCTGCGCCCGCTGTCGAAGACCGGTGGCCGCAACAACCAGGGCCGCATCACCACGCGTCACATCGGTGGTGGACACAAGCGTCAGTACCGTCTGATCGACTTCCGTCGTAACGACAAGGACGGCATCGACGCCAAGGTCGCTCACATCGAGTACGACCCCAACCGCACCGCGCGCATCGCGCTGCTGCACTACGCGGACGGCGAGAAGCGCTACATCCTCGCCCCGGCGAAGCTGTCGCAGGGTGACGTCGTGGAGTCGGGAGCCGGCGCTGACATCAAGCCCGGTAACAACCTGCCGCTGCGCAACATCCCCACCGGTACCGTGATCCACGCGATCGAGCTGCGTCCCGGAGGAGGTGCGAAGATGGCCCGTTCGGCCGGCGCATCCGTGCGTCTGGTCGCGAAGGACGGCCCCTACGCGCAGCTTCGTCTGCCCTCGGGTGAGATCCGCAACGTCGACGTGCGCTGCCGCGCGACGATCGGCGAGGTCGGCAACGCCGAGCAGTCGAACATCAACTGGGGCAAGGCCGGCCGTATGCGCTGGAAGGGTGTCCGCCCGACCGTGCGTGGTGTCGCCATGAACCCGGTAGACCACCCGCACGGTGGTGGTGAGGGTAAGACCTCCGGTGGTCGTCACCCTGTTTCGCCGTGGGGTAAGGCCGAAGGCCGCACCCGCCACGCGAACAAGGAGAGCGACAAGCTCATCGTCCGCCGTCGCACCGCCGGCAAGAAGCGCAAGTAGGAGTAGAGGAAGATGCCTCGCAGCCTTAAGAAGGGCCCCTTCGTCGACGAGCACCTGCTTCGCAAGGTCGTCTCGCAGAACGAAGCCGGTTCGAAGAACGTCATCAAGACCTGGTCGCGCCGTTCGATGATCATCCCCGCCATGCTGGGACACACCATCGCCGTGCACGACGGACGCAAGCACATCCCCGTGTTCGTGACCGAGACCATGGTCGGCCACAAGCTGGGCGAGTTCTCGCCCACCCGCACCTTCCGCGGCCACGTGAAGGACGACAAGAAGGGCCGTCGCCGCTAAGGCGACCGAGGAGGAGAGAGAAATGGTGGAGTCCATCGCACGTGTGCGACACATCCGCGTGACCCCTCAGAAGGCTCGTCGCGTCGTCGCCCTCATCAAGGGCAAGCAGGCCGAAGAGGCCCTCGCGATCCTGAAGTTCGCGCCGCAGGGCGCGAGCGAGCCGATCTACAAGCTCGTCGCCTCGGCCATCGCGAACGCTCGCGTCACGGCTGACAAGACGAACGAGTACCTGGATGACGCCGACCTGTACGTGAAGAACGCGTACGTCGACGAGGGCACGACGCTCAAGCGTTTCCAGCCCCGCGCTCAGGGTCGCGCCTTCCAGATCAAGAAGCGCACGAGCCACATCACGGTCGTGCTCGCGACGCCCGAGACCGCTGAGGCGGCCCCGGCTCGCGCCAACAAGAAGGCGAGCAAGTAATGGGACAGAAAGTCAACCCGTACGGCTTCCGCCTCGGCATCACGACCGACCACGTGTCGCGGTGGTTCTCGGACTCGACGAAGGCTGGTCAGCGTTACGCCGACTACCTCGCCGAGGACATCAAGATCCGTCGCCTGCTGACCACCTCGCTTGACCGCGCCGGTGTCAGCAACATCGAGATCGAGCGCACGCGTGACCGTGTCCGCGTCGACATCCACACCGCCCGCCCGGGCATCGTGATCGGTCGCCGCGGCGCCGAGGCCGAGCGCATCCGTGCCGACCTCGAGAAGCTCACCGGAAAGCAGATCCAGCTGAACATCCTCGAGGTGAAGAACCCCGAGGCCGATGCTCAGCTCGTCGCTCAGGGTGTCGCCGAGCAGCTCACCGCTCGCGTGGCTTTCCGCCGCGCGATGCGCAAGGGTCTGCAGGGCGCGCAGCGTGCCGGCGCCAAGGGTGTCCGCATCCAGGTGTCGGGCCGCCTCGGCGGCGCCGAGATGAGCCGCTCGGAGTTCTACCGCGAAGGCCGTGTGCCCCTGCACACCCTTCGCGCGAACATCGACTACGGCTTCTACGAGGCGAAGACCACCTTCGGCCGCATCGGCGTGAAGGTCTGGATCTACAAGGGCGACCTCACCAACAAGGAGCTCGCCCGCGAGCAGGCCAACGCGCCCAAGTCGCGCGGTCGTGACGACCGCGGTGGCGACCGTCGTCGTAGCCCTCGCAACGAGGCCCCCGTGGCAGAAGGAGCGTCGGCGTAATGCTCATCCCCCGCAAGGTCAAGTACCGCAAGCAGCACCACCCCGGCCGTTCGGGCCAGGCCACCGGTGGCACCCAGGTGTCGTTCGGTGAGTTCGGGATCCAGGCGCTGACCCCCGCTTACGTGACCAACCGTCAGATCGAGTCCGCTCGTATCGCCATGACGCGTCACATCAAGCGTGGCGGAAAGGTGTGGATCAACATCTACCCCGACCGTCCTCTCACCAAGAAGCCCGCCGAAACCCGCATGGGTTCGGGTAAGGGTTCCCCCGAGTGGTGGGTCGCCAACGTCAAGCCGGGCCGCGTCCTCTTCGAGGTCGCGGGTGTCGACGAGCAGCTCGCTCGTGAGGCCCTGACCCGAGCAATTCACAAGCTGCCCCTGAAGGCACGCATCATCAAGCGCGAGGAGGGCGACGCGTAATGGCGATCGGCACCAAGCAGCTCGCCCCGAGCGAGCTCGATACGTTCGAAGACCAGCGCCTCGTCGAGGAGCTGCGTAAGGCCAAGGAAGAGCTGTTCAACCTGCGCTTCCAGTCGGCCACCGGCCAGCTCGAGAGCCACGGTCGCATCCGTGCAGTCAAGCGCGACATCGCGCGTCTGTACACCGTGATCCGTGAGCGCGAGCTCGGCATCCGCGCCACCCCGGCCCCGGTCGAGGCGACGAAGGCGAAGAAGAGCAAGGCGAAGAAGGCGGAATCCGCTGACGACGCCGCGAAGGAAGAGGCGGAGTAATGGCTACCGCGAAGAAGGCCGAGGCGCAGGTCGCCGGTCACGAGCACGCCGAGAACGACGTCCGCGACGAGAACGCCCGCGGTTACCGCAAGGCGCGTCGTGGCTACGTCGTCAGCGACAAGATGGACAAGACCATCGTCGTCGAGGTCGAGGACCGCGTGAAGCACCCGCTCTACGGCAAGGTCATCCGCCGCACCTCGAAGGTCAAGGCGCACGACGAGTCCAACTCGGCGGGCATCGGCGACCTTGTCGTCATCAACGAGACCCGTCCGCTCAGCGCCACCAAGCGCTGGCGCCTGGTCGAGATCCTCGAGAAGGCCAAGTAAGCCTCGCGGCTTACTTGGAATCCAAGGAGTAAAAAGTGATTCAGAACGAATCCCGGCTGAAGGTCGCCGACAACACCGGCGCCAAGGAGCTGCTCACCATCCGCGTGCTCGGCGGCTCCAACCGTCGTTACGCCGGCCTGGGCGACGTCATCGTCGCCACGGTCAAGGACGCGATCCCGGGTGGAAACGTCAAGAAGGGCGACGTGGTCAAGGCCGTCGTCGTCCGTGTCGTGAAGCAGACCCGCCGTCCCGACGGCTCTTACATCAAGTTCGACGAGAACGCCGCCGTGATCCTGAAGAACGACGGGGAGCCCCGCGGCACCCGCATCTTCGGGCCGGTCGGTCGTGAGCTTCGCGACAAGAAGTTCATGAAGATCGTCTCGCTCGCCCCGGAGGTCATCTGATCATGGCGAAAATCAAAAAGGGCGACCTGGTTCAGGTCATCTCGGGCGCCAAGCCCGAGCGTGGCGGCGACCGCGGCAAGCAGGGTAAGGTCCTCGAGGTCCTCACCGAGCAGAACCGCGTCATCGTCGAGGGCGTGAACTACGTCACCAAGCACAACCGCGTGGGCCAGTCCCAGCGCGGAACCAAGACCGGTGGCATCGAGACCTTCGAGGCCCCGATCCACATCTCCAACGTCGCGCTCGTCGACCCCTCGACCAAGAAGCCGACGCGTGTCGGCCACCGTGTCGAGGAGCAGGTTAAGGACGGCGTCAAGCGCACCGTCCGCGTGCGCTTCGCGAAGAAGTCAGGCAAGGACCTCTGAACATGAGCACCTCGACTGCCGCGGCGGCTGGCAAGATCCAGCCCCGCCTCAAGCAGAAGTACAACGCCGAGATCAAGAAGGCGCTGCAGGACGAGTTCGGCTACGAGAACGTCATGCAGATCCCCGGTCTGGTCAAGGTGGTCGTGAACACCGGTGTCGGCGAGGCAGCTCGCGACAGCAAGGTGATCGATGGTGCGGTCGACGACCTCACCAAGATCACCGGTCAGAAGCCCATCGTCACCAAGGCCCGCAAGTCCATCGCGCAGTTCAAGCTGCGTGAGGGCCAGGCCATCGGTGCGCACGTCACCCTTCGTGGTGACCGTGCGTGGGAGTTCGTCGACCGCCTCGTCAACCTCGCGCTGCCCCGCATCCGCGACTTCCGCGGGCTGTCGGCCAAGCAGTTCGACGGCAACGGCAACTACACCTTCGGTCTCCAGGAGCAGTCCGTGTTCCACGAGATCGACCAGGACCGCATCGACCGCGTGCGTGGTTTCGACATCACCATCGTCACCACCGCGAAGTCCGACGACGAGGGCCGCTCGCTGCTGCGTCAGCTCGGCTTCCCGTTCCAGTCGGCCGACGCGCAGGCCTGACCCCCAGGGCCCCCGGGGTTTCCGGGGGCCCTTCATCGAAGGTCGACTGTCGCGTAACGGCAGCCGAAACCTCATGACCGAAAGAAGCAACACATGACGATGACAGACCCGGTCGCAGACATGCTGACCCGTCTGCGCAACGCGAACTCGGCGCACCACGACTCCGTGTCGATGCCGAGCTCGAAGCTCAAGACGAACATCGCCGCCATCCTCAAGCAGGAGGGTTACATCGCCGACTGGAACGTCGAAGACGCTCGTGTCGGCCAGACCCTCAACATGACGCTGAAGTACGGCCCGAACCGCGAGCGGTCGATCGCCGGCATCAAGCGCGTGTCGAAGCCCGGCCTCCGCGTTTACGCGAAGTCGACCGAGGTCCCCACGGTCCTTGGCGGCCTCGGCGTTGCCATCCTGTCCACCTCCTCCGGTCTCCTCACCGACCGTCAGGCCGAGCAGAAGGGCGTCGGCGGGGAAGTCCTCGCCTACGTGTGGTGATCTGACATGTCGCGTATTGGACGTCTTCCCATCGACATCCCCGCCGGCGTCACCGTTTCGGTGAACGGCCGGGAGGTCTCCGTCAAGGGCCCCAAGGGCGAGCTCGCGCTCACCGTGGCACAGCCTCTCGAGGTGTCGGTCGAGGAGAACCAGGTTCTCGTCACCCGCCCCGACGACGAGCGCGAGTCGCGGTCGCTCCACGGCCTGACCCGCACGCTCATCAACAACAACATCATCGGTGTCACCCAGGGCTACACCAAGGGCCTCGAGGTCGTCGGTACGGGTTACCGCGTGGCGCAGAAGGGCAGCTCGGTCGAGTTCGCCCTCGGCTTCTCGCACCCCGTTCTCATCGACCCGCCCGCAGGGATCACCCTCACGGTCGAAGGCAACAACAAGCTCACCGTGAGCGGCATCGACAAGCAGGCCGTCGGCGAGGCCGCCGCCAACATCCGCAAGATCCGCAAGCCCGAGCCCTACAAGGGCAAGGGTGTGCGGTATGCGGGCGAGGTCGTGCGCCGCAAGGCCGGAAAGAGTGGTAAGTAGCCATGGCTGTCAAGACAAAGTCCGTCGCCCGCTCGCGTCGCCACCTGCGTCTTCGCAAGAAGATCGTCGGTACCGAGCTGCGCCCCCGCCTCGTGGTGACGCGTTCCGCCCGCCACGTGTTCGTCCAGGTCGTGGACGACAGCAAGGGCCACACCGTGGCCTCCGCCTCCACCCTCGAGACCGACCTGCGCGGCTTCGACGGTGACAAGACCGCCAAGGCCCGCAAGGTCGGCGAGCTCGTCGCCGAGCGTGCCAAGGCCGCTGGCGTGTCCGACGTCGTGTTCGACCGCGGCGGTAACCGTTACGCCGGTCGTGTCGCCGCGATCGCCGACGGAGCTCGCGAAGGAGGGCTGAACCTGTGAGTGACAACAAGGAGACCGAAGTGACCGAGCAGACTGCACCGGCTGAGGGTGCGGCTGCGGCTCAGGCCCCCGCCGAGCGTGAGCGCGAGCCGCGTCGCGGTGGTCGCGAGCGCAACACCAACCAGCGCGACCGTGGTTCGCGCGACCGCAACGAGAGCCAGTTCCTCGAGCGCGTCGTGACGATCAACCGCGTATCGAAGGTGGTCAAGGGTGGCCGTCGCTTCAGCTTCACGGCGCTCGTCGTCGTGGGCGATGGCAACGGCGTCGTGGGTGTCGGTTACGGCAAGGCCCGCGAAGTCCCCCTCGCCATCTCGAAGGGTGTCGAAGAGGCCAAGCGCAACTTCTTCCGCGTCCCCCGCTCGGGCTCGACCATCCCTCACCCCGTCCAGGGCGAGGCCGCTGCCGGTGTGGTGCTCCTGCGCCCCGCCGCCGCCGGTACCGGTGTTATCGCCGGTGGTCCCGTCCGCGCCGTCCTCGAGTGCGCCGGCATCCACGATGTCCTCTCGAAGTCGCTCGGCTCGTCGAACACGATCAACATCGTGCACGCGACCGTCGAGGCGCTGAAGTCGCTCGAAGAGCCCCGCGCCGTGGCTGCTCGCCGTGGCCTGGAGTTCGACCAGGTAGCTCCGGCCCGCCTCGTGCGCGCCGAGGCCGCTGCTCAGAAGGTAGGTGCCTGATGGCCGAGCGTCTGAAGGTCACGCAGATCAAGTCCAAGGTGAGCGAGAAGCAGAACCAGCGCGACACGCTGCGTTCGCTCGGTCTCAAGCGGATCGGCGACTCGGTCGTCCGTCCCGACGACGCGCAGACGCGCGGTTACGTCAAGACCGTCGCCCACCTCGTCAAGGTTGAGGAGATCGACTAATGGCTGCCAAGAAGGACGAGACCGCTACGGTCGACGCCCCGAAGAAGGCATCGGCCCGTAAGACGGCCGAGAAGAACGAAGCGCCCGCGGCGCGCCCCGGCGTGCTCAAGGTCCACCACCTGCGTCCCGTCCCGGGAGCTCGTACCGCAAAGACCCGTGTCGGTCGCGGTGAGGGTTCCAAGGGTAAGACGGCCGGTCGCGGTACCAAGGGAACGAAGGCTCGTTACCAGGTCCGTGTGGGCTTCGAGGGTGGGCAGATGCCTCTGCACATGCGCACCCCGAAGCTCCGTGGCTTCAAGAACCCGTTCCGCGTCGAGTACCAGGTCGTGAACCTGGACAAGCTCGGCGAGCTCTACCCGCAGGGTGGCGACGTGACCGTCGCCGACCTGGTGGCCAAGGGCGCTGTCCGCAAGAACGAGAAGGTCAAGGTGCTCGGCACCGGCGACATCTCGGTCGCGCTGACCGTCTCGGTCGACAAGGTCTCCGGCTCCGCTGAGCAGAAGATCGTCGCCGCTGGCGGCTCCGTCAACTGACGCCCGACCCTTGAGGGGCCGGCGGCCTTACGGCCGTCGGCCCCTTCTGGGTTAGTCTGATTTGGTGTGCGCCCTGTCGCGTGCCGAGATCGTTCTGGAGGAATCCCCTTGTTCAGCGCCATAGCGCGGGTTTTCCGCACGCCCGACCTGAGGCGGAAGATCGCCTTCACGCTGGGCATCATCGCCATTTACCGGCTGGGTGCCCACGTGCCGACACCGTTCGTCGACTTCCCGAACGTTCAGCAGTGTCTGAACCAGTCGGGTGGTACCGAGGGCCTGCTGTCCCTGGTCAACCTTTTCTCCGGTGGCGCGCTTCTGCAGCTGTCGATCTTCGCCCTGGGCGTCATGCCGTACATCACGGCGACCATCATCGTGCAGCTGCTGCGCGTGGTGATCCCGCACTTCGAGACCCTGTACAAAGAGGGCCAGGCGGGGCAGGCCAAGCTCACGCAGTACACCCGTTACCTCACGATCGCGCTTGCGCTCCTGCAGTCGACGACGCTTGTCACGGTTGCCCGTTCGGGTCAGCTCTTCGGCTCGGCCGGAGTGCCCGAGTGCCAGCAGCTCCTGACGAACGACATCTGGTGGGCCCAGCTGCTCATGATCATCACGATGACTGCCGGTACGGGCCTGGTCATGTGGTTCGCCGAGCTCGTCACCGAGCGCGGCGTCGGCAACGGCATGTCGATCCTGATCTTCACCTCGATCGCCGCCACCTTCCCCGGCGCCATGATCTCGATCCTCAACGCCCGCGGTGTCGAGGTCTTCCTCCTCGTGCTCGCCGTCAGCATCGTGATCGTCGCCCTCGTGGTGTTCGTCGAGCAGTCTCAGCGACGGATCCCGGTGCAGTACGCCAAACGGATGGTCGGTCGCCGCACGTACGGCGGCACCAACACCTACATTCCGATCAAGGTCAACATGGCCGGCGTCGTCCCCGTGATCTTCGCCTCGTCGCTTCTGTACATCCCGGCGCTCATCGCGCAGTTCAATCAGCCTCAGGCCGGCCAGGAACCGGCCGCCTGGGTCACGTGGATCTCGCAGTACCTCACGCGCGGGGACCACCCGCTCTACATGCTCGTCTACTTCCTGCTGATCATCGGGTTCGCGTACTTCTACGTCGCGATCACCTTCAACCCGGTCGACGTGGCGGACAACATGAAGAAGTACGGCGGATTCATCCCCGGTATCCGCGCCGGCCGCCCGACTGCCGAGTACCTCGACTACGTGCTCACGCGCATCACGCTCCCGGGCTCGATCTACCTGGGTCTGATCGCGCTGCTTCCTCTCGTGGCCCTGGCCACCGTGGGCGCGAACCAGAACTTCCCGTTCGGTGGAGCGTCGATCCTCATTATCGTGGGTGTCGGTCTCGAGACGGTGAAGCAAATCGACGCGCAGCTTCAGCAGCGTCACTACGAAGGGCTGCTGCGATGACCGCTCGCCTTCTGATCGTCGGCCCACAGGGCTCGGGCAAGGGGACGCAGGGCGTCCGTGTCGGCGAAGCCTTCGGCATCCCGGTCGTCTCGACGGGCGACGTGTTCCGCGCCAACGTCAAGGACGGCACGGAGCTCGGACTCCAGGTGAAGTCGATCATCGACGCCGGAGATCTCGTCCCCGACGAACTGACCAGCGCTGTCGTCCGCGATCGCCTCGCGCAGGCGGACGCTGCAGAGGGCTTCCTGCTCGACGGGTACCCCCGAAACCTCGCTCAGGTGCTGCACCTCGACGAGTTCCTGGAGGGGCGCGACGAGTCGCTCGATGCCGTGATCGCACTCGTCGTGCCGCGTGAGGAGTCTCTGGCACGGCTGACGGCGCGCGCCGCCGAGCAGGGGCGCGCCGACGACACCGAAGAGGCCATCGCCACCCGCCTGGGCATCTACGAGCGTGAGACGGCTCCCATCCTCGATGTCTACGGCACGCGCGGGATCGTCGATGAGATCGACGGCGTCGGCAGCCTCGACGAGGTCACGGCCCGGATTTTCGCCGCGCTCGAAGCGCGCGGTCTCGGCGCGACCCCGGCCACCTGACGTGGGGCTGCGCTCCTCGATCTACAAGAAGCCCGCACAGCTGCGGTCGATGATCGAACCCGGTCTGATCACCGCGGATGCTCTGGCTGCCGTGCGATCGCTCATTGCGCCCGGCGTGACGACGCTCGAACTCGACGCGGCCGCGTCCGCGTCGATCGCGGCGCGGGGGGCGAAGTCCAACTTCCAGATGGTTCGCGGCTATCGACACACGATCTGCGCCTCGGTGAACGAGCAGGTGGTTCACGGCATCCCGAATGACCGCCCGCTGCAGGCGGGAGACATCCTCTCGGTCGACGCGGGAGCGGAGTTCCAGGGGTGGAACGGCGACTCCGCTTTCACGGTCATCGTGCCAGGTGAGGCTCCCGAGGCGCTCGTGGCTCCGCGCAGGAGACTCTCGGAGGTGACCGAGGGGTCGCTCTGGGCCGGTATCGCCGCGCTCAGTCGGGCGAGCCATCTCTCCGAGGTCGGCGCCGCCATCGAGCAGTACATCGAGGACAACGCCCCCGAGGGGGGCTACGGCATCCTTCGCGATTACGTGGGTCATGGCATCGGCCGGAAGATGCACGAATCGCCGAGCATCTTCAACTATGCCGTCGCCGATCGCGGCCCCGAGGTGCGCCCCGGCCTGGCCGTGGCGATCGAGCCGATGGTCGTCATCGGTGACCAAGAGACGTTCATCGAGGACGACGGGTGGACCGTTTCGACGGTGGACGGCACAGCCGGCTCCCACTGGGAACATAGTGTCGCCGTGCATGATGGAGGCATCTGGGTCCTCACCGCGCACGATGGCGGTGCCGAGAAACTGGCGCCTTTCGGTGTGGTGCCGAAGGAGATCGACTGATGATGATGGCCGCTGCGCGCAAGACCACGAACTGGTTCGCGATCGGGGTGACCGCTGCCGCGCTGGTGGTGGTTCTGATCGTCGGGGGAGTGGTGTGGTTCGCCAACAGCCAGGCCACCTCGCCGGGTACGCTGCCGCAGGCTTCGGCCGTCAACACCGAGACCGGGGCGATCTCCGTCGGTACCGGAGACAAGACCGTCGACACCTACATCGACTTCATGTGTCCCGTGTGCAATTCGTTCGAGCAGGCCTACGGCCCGACCCTGCAGCAGCTCGTCGACGACAGCACCATCACGCTGAAGATCCACCCGATCGCGATCCTCGACCGGCTGTCCCAGGGCACTCAGTACTCGACACGTGCGGCCAATGCCGCCTACTGCGTCGCGGTGGACGACTCTGCGAACATCCCCGCCTTCGTGAAGGCGCTGTATGCGCAGCAGCCCAAGGAGAACACCGCGGGACTCGACGACACCACCCTCGCCTCCATCGCCACGTCGGCCGGGGCATCGGATGCCGTGTCCTCGTGCATCACGTCGGGCACCTACACGAAGTTCGTGACCGCGATGACGCAGAAGACCCCGTTGCAGCCGAACGCGACGAGCGTGGCCACCCCGACGATCGCGGTGAACGGCACCGTCCTGCAGAACCAGACCGACCTCTCGGGTGATCCGCAGAAGGACATCGTCGCGCGCCTCAACGGCTGACGCGGCTCCCGGCGAGTTGCCGGGTCGGGCATTACCACGTATGCTTGATCTTTGGTGCGTTGCGCCTTCATTGGCGTGTCGACGTATCGAACCCCCATCCACCGCAGACCGGCCGGTCTGCAACTGAGCGTGAGCGAGTTTATGGCGAAGAAAGACGGTGTCATCGAGATCGAGGGCACGGTGTCCGAAGCACTGCCCAACGCGATGTTCCGTGTCGAGCTGACGAACGGGCACAAAGTGCTCGCAACCATCTCGGGCAAGATGCGGCAGAACTACATCCGCATCATCCCGGAGGACCGCGTCGTCGTCGAACTGAGCCCCTACGACCTCACCCGTGGTCGTATCGTCTACCGCTACCGCTGAGTCCGGCCGAGAAGTAACGACCGCAACCGCGAGTCGAAGACAGCGAAATCAGGAACATCATGAAGGTCAACCCCTCCGTCAAGCCCATCTGCGACCACTGCAAGGTGATCCGTCGTCACGGGCGCGTGATGGTGATCTGCAAGAGCAACCCGCGCCACAAGCAGCGCCAGGGCTGAGCTTCCAGCTCGACACCTTTCCAACTGAATACACAACGGCAGGATCAGATCCCATCCGCTCGCGCGGTCGGGGGACACCTCGGGTCGGAGGCCCGAGCACCGGTCCTGCTCCACACCTCCAACACACTCTGAGGAGAGCCGCATGGCACGTCTTGCCGGCGTCGACATCCCGCGCGATAAGCGCGTGGTGATCGCACTTACTTACATCTACGGCGTGGGTCGCACCCGCTCCGTCGAGATCCTGAACGCAACGGACATCAGCCAGGACATCCGCGTCAAGGACCTCACCGACGACCAGTTGGTCGCTCTGCGCGACCACATCGAAGGCACCTACAAGGTGGAGGGTGACCTCCGTCGCGAGGTCGCCGCCGATATCCGCCGCAAGGTCGAGATCGGTTCCTACGAGGGCCTGCGCCACCGCCGCGGCCTCCCCGTGCGCGGCCAGCGCACGAAGACGAACGCGCGTACCCGCAAGGGTCCCAAGCGCACGGTCGCCGGCAAGAAGAAGGCGCGCTAGGCCTCCGCCGGCGCAGGATTCAGGAGAACCGCACATGGCACAGGCCAAGTCCGCCGCGCGCAAGCCGCGTCGCAAAGAGAAGAAGAACATCGCCGTGGGTCAGGCCCACATCAAGTCGACGTTCAACAACACCATCGTTTCGATCACCGACCCCTCGGGTGCCGTCATCAGCTGGGCTTCGTCCGGCGGTGTCGGGTTCAAGGGCTCGCGCAAGTCGACGCCGTACGCCGCAGGCATGGCCGCGGAGTCGGCCGCTCGCCAGGCACAGGAGCACGGCGTCAAGAAGGTCGACGTCTTCGTGAAGGGTCCGGGTTCGGGTCGTGAGACCGCGATCCGTTCGCTGACCGCGGCCGGCCTCGAGGTCGGTTCGATCCAGGACGTGACGCCCCAGGCCCACAACGGCTGCCGTCCGCCCAAGCGTCGCCGCGTCTGACGCGATCCGTTCCCGGGGAGTGCTCGCCACTCCCCGGGAACGCCGCGCTCACGCGCGACCTCAGACTTCCGGATGCCGCGACGCACCCTCGACGCCATCGTCGGGGTTCACGGCATCCCGCGAGTACAACTCAACACCTCACCCCATTACACGTGTCATATAGCGGGCACGTGATCGAAAGGAACACATAGTGCTCATCGCACAGCGTCCCACTCTGACCGAGGAGAAGATCGGGGAGTTCCGCAGCCGTTTCGTCATCGAGCCGCTGGAGCCCGGCTTCGGTTACACGATCGGCAACGCGCTGCGTCGCAGCCTCCTGTCGTCGATCCCCGGCGCGGCCGTCACGAGCATCCGCATCGACGGCGTCCTGCACGAGTTCAGCACGATCCCGGGCGTGAAGGAAGACGTCACCGAGATCATCCTGAACATCAAGCAGCTGGTCGTCTCGAGCGAGCGCGACGAGCCCATCACGGCGTACCTGCGCAAGACCGGCGCCGGTGAGGTCACCGCCGCCGACATCTCCGCTCCCGCGGGTGTCGAGGTGCACAACCCCGAGCTGGTCATCGCCACGCTGAACGACACGGCGAAGTTCGAGCTCGAGCTCACCATCGAGCGTGGCCGCGGCTACGTCTCGGCGACCCAGAACCGCAACGAGTACGCCGAAGCCGGTCAGATCCCGATCGACTCGATCTACTCGCCCGTGCTCAAGGTCAGCTACCGCGTCGACGCCACCCGTGCCGGTGAGCGTACCGACTTCGACAAGCTCGTCCTCGACGTCGAGTCGAAGGCCTCGATCGCCCCGCGCGACGCCGTGGCCTCCGCCGGTCGCACCCTCGTCGAGCTCTTCGGCCTCGCCCGTGAGCTGAACGTCGAGGCCGAGGGCATCGAGATCGGCCCCGCGCCGGTCGAGACCGTCCTCTCCAACGAGCTGTCGATGCCGATCGAGGATCTCGATCTGTCGGTCCGCTCGTACAACTGCCTCAAGCGCGAGGGCATCAACACCGTTTCGGAGCTGGTCGCCCTTTCCGAGACGCAGTTGATGAACATCCGCAACTTCGGTCAGAAGTCGGTCGACGAGGTGCGCGACAAGCTCACCTCCCTCGGCCTGTCGCTCAAGGACTCGGTGCCCGGCTTCGACGGCGCCCAGTTCTACAGCGGCTACGACGAAGAAACCGTCTGACCCTGTCGGACCCGACCGAACCTCTCCTGGAGTAATACGACATGCCTAAGCCCACGAAGGGTCCCCGCCTCGGAGGCGGCCCGGCCCACGAGCGTCTGCTTCTCGCGAACCTCGCGGCAGCTCTTTACACGCACAAGTCCATCAAGACGACCGAGACCAAGGCCAAGCGCCTGCGTCCGCTCGCCGAGCGCCTCATCACCTTCGCCAAGCGTGGCGACCTCCACGCGCGTCGTCGCGTGCTGAGCGTCATCGGCGACAAAGAGGTCGTGCACACCCTCTTCACCGAGATCGCGCCGCTGGTGGCCGAGCGTGACGGCGGGTACACCCGCATCACCAAGGTCGGCAACCGCAAGGGCGACAACGCGCCCATGGCCGTGATCGAGCTCGTCCTCGAGCCCGTCGCGAAGAAGGCGTCCAACAAGGCTGCTGCGGCTCCCGCCGCCGCGGCTGCGCCGGCCGCCGAGGAGCCCGTCGCGGATGAGGCCGCCGCCGAGGAGACCTCCACGGACGAGGCCGCCGACGCCGGCGCCGAGTCGCCCGAGGAAGGCGCCGCCGCCGAGGCTGCAGCCGACGACGCCGTCCAGGACGACGCCAAGGCCTGAGCCTTCTCGCTCGCACGAAGCCCCCACCCGACTCGGGTGGGGGCTTCGTCGTCTTCGCTGTGCGCGCGCTCTTAGGCTTGACCCGTGCGCATCCGACTCGACATCGCCTACGACGGCTCGCATTTCCGCGGGTGGGCCCGTCAACCAGGGCTACGGACCGTGCAGGGAGAGCTGGAAAGCGCTCTTGCTCGCGTCGTCGGAGGCGATCCGCGACTCGTCGTCGCCGGGCGGACCGATGCGGGAGTGCACGCTACGGGCCAGGTCGCCCATCTCGACCTCGATGAGGAGCAGGCGGCCCGTCTGCCGCGGCGCCGTCGGGACAACGACGAACTCGACGCGATCGCGGCCCTCGCGGGTCGTCTTCGCGGCATCCTGGGCGGGTACGCCGACGTGACGGTCTTGCGGACCTCGCTCGCCCCCGCCGGATTCGATGCGCGGTTCTCGGCCGTCTGGCGGCGGTACAGCTATCGTCTCGCCGACGCCACGGCGGGATACGACCCGCTCGAAAGGCAGCGGACGACGTACGTTCGAAGCATCCTCGATGGGCAGGCGATGGATGCCGCGGCCTCACGCCTCATCGGCCTCCACGATTTCGCCGCCTACTGCAAGGCCCGCGAGGGCGCGACGACCATTCGCACGCTTCTCGAATACGACTGGCGTCGGGACGACACCGGGGTGCTGGTGGCGAACGTCCGGGCCGATGCCTTCTGTCACAGCATGGTGCGCGCTCTCGTGGGTGCGTGTGTCGCGGTGGGGGAGGGGCGCATCGGGATCGACGACGTGGTCGCGATCCGGGAGGCGCGCATGCGGATTCCGGAGACGAAGGTCCTGGCCGCGCGGGGCTTGGTTCTCGCCGAAGTGGGTTATCCCGCGGACGAGCTGCTCGCGGCTCGCGCGGAGCAGACTCGCAATCGTCGCGATGCCGAGGACACGGCTCCCTGATCTCGTCGAGAGAACCATGTGCAACCCCTCGGTGATGCTGCTACGGGCGCACGTATGCTGACATCGCCATGAAGGTCATCTCGTACAACCTCAACAAGCACCGGGCCGCCGGTGAGCTCGTCGCCCTCGTAGAGGATCACGAGGCCGATGTTCTCTGCCTGCAGGAATGCGACAGTACGGACATCCCGGATCACATCGGCGGGCTCCGTTTGGCGGAGGCGACGCAGCGCAACCGTCTCGGCCTGGCCCTCTACTACCGGGAGAACACGTTCCGGGCCGAGGACGTCCGTGCGATCGGTTTGAAGAAGTCTCTGCACGACCGTGTGCTCAAGCCCGCGGAAGAGCGCATGCTCGGCGTGCGGTTGCGCGACATCGACCACGGGCGCGACGTCATCGTGGCATCGTTCCACGCCGCGCCACTGACGGCGCTCAACTCTCTGCGCCGACACCAGATCCGCACCGCGCTGTCGGAGCTGCAGAACCTCGGACCGGGTCTTCCCGCGCTCATGGTCGGGGACTACAACTACCCGGTCTTCAAGGAGAACCTCGGGCAGAAGGTCCGTGATCAGGGCTACGAGCTGACGCTCAGCGATACCCGCACCTACACGCGCTACCGGTTCTTCCGAGGACATTACGATTTCGCGACGTCCATCGGGTTCGACATCGCGCACATCAAGACACTGCCTCAGGGACTCAGCGACCACCTACCGATCCTCATCACCGCCGACGTGACGCAGGCACGCGGGTCCGGGACCGTCTGAGGGCCGGTGCGCCCGTGGGCTCCGCCCGCCAAGGCCGTCAGGAGGCTCCCTTCGTCCGTCGTTAGCGGACCGACCCGTCGGCCCGGGGTGTTGCATACGGAGAGAACGCGGGGGAGACCGACCGCCCTCATCCTCCGGCCACCTACACTGGGGGAAACGATCCGGGGGAGGATTCATGGTGCTCGCAGGGCGTCGCGGCAGGGCAGTGATCGGCGTTGCCGTGGCGGTGTCGGCCCTCCTCGGTCTCACCGGATGTGGAGCGCCGCCGTGGGCCCAGGGTGGCGGTGAGTCCCCGGAGTCGCCCTCGCCGTCGGCGACGGTGACGACCGCGCCGCAGCCTGTCCGTAACGACCTGTCGAGTGGCTCCACGCAGCGTGCGCTGACGGCCGGCTCGGTGGCCGCAACGGTGAACTACTGGTCGACCCTGTCGATGGATCGTTGGACGGCGACGGCTCTCAAACCCGTGAACCTGTCGATGGAGACGACGGTGACGCCCAACGACGGGCAGAAGGTGTATCTCCAGCGCGCCACGATGACAGCTGTTCCGGGGAACGCGTCGCAGTCCTTCTCGGCGCTCGCCCCGCAGAGCGATCAGACGGATGCGCCCGGCTACCTCGTCCTGTCGCCCTACAGCTACTCGCAGACCTTCAACGTCGGCGAGGTGCCCGCGGAGGCGACGTTCGTCACCTTGCAGTTCACGTTCGAGTTCCTCGTGCAGACCACCCCGACCTCCAACGAGTTCGCGAAGCAGACGGCGAGTGACACACTGACCGTCGCGATCGCCGGCGGGGGCGCCGGCGGTTGATCAGGGTCGGACGCGCTCCCAGCGATCGCCGCCCTGACGGGTGGCCTCACCGGCCGCGGCATCCGCATCGACGATGAGCGCAGCGAGGTCGTAGTCGGCTGTCTCCGCCGGCACCCACCCGATGCTCGCCGAGAGCTGGATGTCGACGCAGGAGGAGACATCGAGCTCCGTGATCTGTCGAAGAAGGGTACGCACGTGCTCGCGCAACACCGAGTCGGGGCGTGAGACGACGACGACCACTCGTCCTCGGATCTCCCGGCCGAGGTCCGCCTCGGCAGGGAAAGTGTCGGCGACGAGGGCCTCGAACTGACTCACGAGACGTAGCCAACCGCTTTCGCCAGCGGCGCTGCGCAGCTGAGCGGGGTCGTCGAGCCGAACCGTCAGCACTGCCCACGACTCTTCCCGTGCGCGGCGGGCTCGAGCCAGACGGTCTGACGCGGTGACGATGAAATGCGGCCAACTCGATGCCGCGCGACGCCCGCTGGGCGATACTGACGTGAAGTACAAAAGGGATACGGTCGCGCACACCAGGAAGATGAGCATTCCGAGCCCGTTGAGCACTCGAGGCAGCTCGAGGTCGCCCAGGGTCGTGGGCGCGGCGAGCCCCGACACGAGCGTGCCGATACCGAGTGCGACGAAGGCGGACGAGACCACCGTCAAAGGCAGGGCGAGCCTCTCGAGACGGTCGGCCGCCCGTCGCAGCTCCCACACGGTGAGCCCGGCGAACACGGATGACCCGAGGAAAGCCAAGCGGAACGCGAGGCCGTAGGCGCTGATCTCGTCCATGAGCACGAAGACGGCGGCGGTCGTCACCGCTTGGACTGCGCCCACCCAGGAAAAGGCAGGTGCACCGCGTCGCGCGCGGAAACCCGACCAGATCAGTGCGGGTGCGCCGAGCATGAGGCCGAGACCCGCGCGGCGGATGGTCTCATCGTTCATGATCCCGCCCGTCACCGAGACCCAGGTGCTCGACATCGCCAGAACGAACGCCAGGGACCACAGAAGGGCGGAGCGGGAGGGGCGGTGCAGAAATCCCAGACCGATGATCATCAGGCTGCCGAGAGTGGCGACCGTGGCCTGAGCCAAACCCAGGTTCGTCAGGACATCGGACGGCATCACGGTGTTCCAGCCTCGACGCGGGAGGGGAGGATGACCGTCACCGTCGTGCCGGCACCCAACTCGCTCTCGAGGAAGAGAGAACCTCCCTGTTCCTCGACGATGCTCCGGATGATGCCCATGCCGAGTCCGGTGCCGGGGGTGGGGCTCTCTCGCACCGACTGCGCGCGGAAGTACGGGTCGAAGACCCGCTCGAGGTCGTCGGGATGGATGCCGATGCCGGTGTCGGCGAAGTGGAGGGCGACGTCGTCTGGTGAGAGTTCGCCGGAGATGCGGATCGTTCCTCCCGCGGGCGTGTACTTGATCGCGTTGCTCAGGATGTTGTCGAACGCCTGCCGAAGGCGGAATGCGTCCCCGACCACCTCTGCGGTGTCGGGCAGGTCGTCCACCACGCTCACGCGGCGTGCCGCCGCGGCCGGGCGGAAAGACGCCAGCGACGAGGCGATGATGCGGCTGGCATCGGCGGCGCCGGGGGAGGAGGATTCGCGGAACACCCCCCTCGAGGTGGCGAGGATCTCGGAGATGAGCTTCTGCATGCGCTCGCCGGCGCCGGCGATCACCTCGAGCTGCTCTCGCACCTTGGGCGAGAGGTCGGGGTCGTCGAGGGCGAGATCGGCGTGGCCGATGATGGCGGTCAGCGGGTTACGCAACTCATGAGACACCGTCGCCGCGAGGCGCTCGCGCGCACGTTCGGACTCGATCAGCGCGGTGATGTCGTGGACGATGAGCAGCGTGCTCTCGGGCTCGTCGGAGGAGACGAGTCGGCGTGTCGATGCCGAGAGCGCGTGCCATTCGCCGTGGGGATCGAAGAGCCAGACGCGCTCGTCGTCGAACTGCTCTCCGCGCGATGCCCGCGCGAAGGGACGCTCGGCCTCGGGGAGGGGCTCTCCGCGGAGCGTCGCGTATTCGACCGCCGCCCCCGGACGCTGCGGTTCGTCGCGTTCGACCCCGTACAGGGCGACATACGTATCGTTCAGCGCCAGCACTTCGCCGTCCACGGACAGGCGGGCGATGCCGGTGTCGAGCCCGTTCAGCATCTGCGACACCCGGCGTTCCTGGCCCGACACGCGCTGGAGGGTCCCCTGGAGTCGGCTGGCCTGGCGCCGCAGCAATTGCTTGAACGCCCTCGTCTGCCGCGCTGAGAGGAAGGAGGTGATGCCGATGAACGTCAGGGAGAGCAGAACGACGATCAGTCTGAGCGCTGTCACCGGGCCGGAGGCGTTCACCGTGGCGTCCACCACGATGATCATGCCGACCGTGCTGAGCGCGGAGATGAGGTACACGAGGGTGAAGTGGGTGGCGATCCAGATGATGGGAAAGACCCAGAAGAAACCGAAGCGCAGATCGGTGCCGAAGCTCAGAAGACCGATGCCGAGGATGTCGCCGAACGGAACGGCCGCGACCACGGACCGGGGGATCTTCTGCCAGGGCACGACGATCGCTATCGCCGTCAGGGCGATGATGACGCCCACGCCGGAGGAGAACGGCCACAGGGAGAACAGGGACGGCTCGAGAGCCTGGACCAGCAGGACCGTGATGACGACGCTCGCCCCCAGAACGAGCTGAAGAAGCCAAATCGACCGGGTGCGGCTGCCCGGGTTGGTCGCGTCGTCGTCGGGGATGCCCTCCGAAGGAATCGCCGGAGGAACGCTCCTCATGGATGCCATTCTCCGAGTGTATAGAGAGTGGTGTAGTCTTCTGCGCGCCATCCTGTCTCTGCTCGCCCCGCGTGGTCCCGATCACGCCGTCCGGTCAGACTCCCCCTGAGGCCTGCATCCCGCAGTGTGATGGTCGATCATCGACCTCCCGCGCGTTCCGCGCCCTTCCTCAGGAGACACCTGTGAGCATGCCCTCTCGCCGTCGTGTGCGCGCAGCAGCCGCGACCGTCGCCCTCGCCCTCGCCCTGCCGACCGTCCTGTCCGGTTGCAGCCAGATCACCGATGTGCTCGGTGCGTTCCCCGGGCAGGCGGGGAGCAACCAGTCCGTCGTCGTGGCGACGCCCGCGCCGCAGGCCTCGGCGGGGACCAAGCCTTTCGACTCCCAGTTCACCTACGACGGGTCGGTGCGGCTGACCTCGGAGGTCGCCGACGGCCTCGAGCTGCGCCTCGATGTCTGGGCGGTCGACCCCAAGCGCACGATGGAGTGGACCGCGACGAACGAGAAGCAGCTCGGTTTCGCCGTCAACATCGTCGACGATCGCGTCGACGAGAAGGCGGTCCTCGCGCAGAAGCGGCGCGTCTACGTGTCGTCCATCTCCATCACCTCGCAGACCGCTCAGACCGGCGGCCAGGTCTCGAACCCGTTCCAGTTCAGCGCCGATCCGCGAACGCTGGTCCCTTCGGACACCCTGCGTTCGGACCGGGGGCTTCTCCTCAACAGCTTCCAGGGCGGACTCCTGGTGCCGACGACGTCCATCCGCCAGCTCCCGGCAGACACGTACGGCATCACGCTGGAGTTCGCACTGAACGTGGCTGTCGAGGGCGCCGCGAACACGGACTCCTCCTTCAGCCAGCAGACCGTGTACCAGTACCTCCCCATCGCGATCTTCGCGGACGAGGGACAGTCCTCGAGCGGCACCAGCACGGGCACATCGAGCTCGACCGGGCGCGCTCCGGGCTGGGGCACGTCGACCGACCAGGGCTGACCCGCCTCAGTCGGCTCTCGGCTGCCGCAGGCGAGGCCGCGCCCGGCGGCTCTCCATGAGCCACGAGAGATCGTCGACGTCCCTCAGAAGGTAGTGCTCGAAGACGAGGTCGGGGACGTCGTCGTAGTCGATCGAGGGCATGCGTCGCGCGAATGCGCGTCGCAAAGACTCCTCGACCTCTGCCGCAGTTGTCGCGGCGGGGTGGACGAGGAAGACCGTGTCGCGGGTGGGCATCCCGGTCACGACATCGGGTACGACGTCGGCGGCGGCGTCCGACACGGTGCGCAGCATCGTTTCGCCGCGCTCGCTGCTGTGGGCAGCGCGGATCAGATTGATCTCGGGAACGCGCACGAGGGTCGCCCGCACACCGGGGTGCTCGACGAGGAGTCGGGCGGTCTCGCGACGCAGAGTTCCACGGTCGTGCGCACGGGTGCCGGGAGCGGGGTCGTCGTCGAGCTGACGGCCGATCCATACGGCGCCGACCGAGACCAGCGCGATCGCGATCGCGCTGACCGCAGCCGTGGTCTCGGGGGAGACGGGGCCCTGACGCAGCAGCGGCGCCATACCGGAGACGGCGGCGGCGGCCAGGCGGGCGAGGTTGTAGAGCGCGTACAGGCTCAGGGTCCAGGAGAGCAGACGAGCTCCGCTCAGTCGCCCCACGGGAGAGCGAGCGCACTCGAGCGCACCGAGAGCCGAGAACACGACGAGGCCGGCCGTCTTCAGGAGGGTTGCATCGTCGAGGGGCACGAGGAAGGTCAAGCCCAAGAGCAGGATGCCACCGGCGCCGGTGCTGATCGCGCCGATCGCGCGCCGACCGTTCAGTCGTCGCGCGCCCGCCCAGAGAAGACCGACCGCCATGACGTTGGTCGCGTTCCCGGCGGCCGCGGCTGCCACGGAGTCCCACGCGGTCTCCATCACGTTCAGCGCTCCGCACAGTAAAGCGGCGATGGCCGCCATGCCGAAGTACCGGACCATGTCCGCGCGTGGTCCGCCGCGGTCGTCCTCGGGTCGCCCGTGCGCCAGGAACAGCATGGTGAGGGCGACGCCCGCGGCGGCGATGGATGCCAGCAGAGCGAGGACGATCACGGACGGTCGTCTCCTTCAGGTGCCCGTCGCAATCTTGCGGAAATCTTGCGGGGACGGTGGTCGTGTGCAGCGGTCGTCTTGCGGCGAACCTACCAGAGTGGAACTCGGCCGATACGCCGCGAGAACCGACAGGAAGACACCGCCATGACCGATGCGCGCAGCTTCACCCCCCACGCCCGGGACTTCGATATGCACCCGGGCGCGCTGGGAGCCGCCGGCGAGCACGGCTTCGCCGATGACTTCGCCGCGGTGCTCGAGAACACGTCGGTGCACCGTTCCACGATCGGTTGCGTCATCCCCGCCTACAACGAGGAAGAGTCGATCGCCGACGTCATCGAGGCGTTGCTCGCTCAGACCCGCGTGCCGGACGTCATCCACGTGGTCGTCAACAACACCTCCGACGCCACGGTGAAGATCGCTTCGGAGTACAGCGGCCCGCACGAGCTGAGCACCGAGCTCGGGGAGCAGTTCACCGAGGTCTTCGTCCACGACATCGGTAAGAACCCCGACAAGAAGGTCGGCGCGCTCAACTACGGGTACTCCCTCGTCGAGGGGTACGACTATCTCCTCGGCGTCGACGGAGACACCATCGCCGACAGCAAGGCCGTCGAGTACCTCGAGACCGAGGCGATCTCCGACTCCCGCATCGGCGGTATCTCTGCGATCTACACGATCGACGACAAGCCCATCAAGGGCCTCGTCGCCCGGTTCCTCACCGCCGGCCAGCGCACGCAGTTCGCGGCGTTCAACCTGCAGAACATGCTGCGCGGTCGCAACATGGCGGTGCTCGGCGGTCAGTTCTCGATCTTCTCCACCAATGCCCTGCGCGACGCGATGAAACAGAACCACCAGAGCACCCCGTGGGTGAAGGACTCCGAGGTCGAGGACTCCCTGCTGTCCCTGCAGATCAAGAGCGCGGGCTACTTGACCAAGATCAGCCCGTACGCTCGCGCCGATGTGGGCGGCATGACCACGCTCTCCGGTTACGACGCCCAGCAGGTGAAGTGGACCTATGGCGCCATCGAGCTGATGTGGCCCGGACAGCGCGGCGACACTAAGGGGCAACCGTTCCACCCGAATCTCCGTCTGCGTTGGTTCGAGAACTTCGGCATGCTCACGAACCTCTTCGTCCGCGTGGCCTTCCTGACCCTTCTCGCCGGGTCGCTGACGATCCACGCCTTCGTCTTCTCGCCGCTGTGGCTTATCCCGCCGGTGATCGCCATGCTGCTGAACCTCCGCATCGCCCGCACGATGAAGAACGTCGACCGCACAGACGTCCTGTTCGCGGTGCTGTTCTTCCCCGCGGAGATCTTCATGTGGATCCGTATCAGTCACTTCGTCCGCTCGTGGACCCGATTCCTCTCGCGCAAGAAGGTCGACAACTGGGCGATGCAGGCCAAGGCCGAGCGCGGTGGGGGACTCGGACACTGGACGCCGATGGTCGTGCTCATCGCCGTCGCCATCGCCCTCGCGGTGATCTGGGTCATGGTCGGCCCCATGGTGCAGTCGTCGATCCTGTGGATCGGTTGGCCCATCGTCGGCGTCGTGACTGTTCTTCAGACGCTCCTCATGTTCTCCAAGCTCGTCCGTCGCCACCACGGCTTCAAGGTCTGACGGACGCAAGATCTGATACGCCCGAACGCATCAGAAACACGGATGCCTCGGCCCTGGGGAGGGTCGAGGCATCCGTCATGTGTGCGGGGCGTCAGGGAGTGGAGAGCAACTCCGAGGTGAGGCGATAGCCCACCCCACGTACCGTTTCGATGTAACGCGGGTTGGCCGGGTTGTCGCCGAGCTTGCGGCGCAGGTTTGTCATGTGCGCTTCGATCGCCCGCTTGTCGGCTTCTCCGACGAAGTAGCTCGTCACGTACGACTCGCCGCGCAGGACCAGAGTGAGGTCGGCCTTGCTGCGCACCCGCCGCTTGGACTCCATCAGGGTCGCGAGCAGGTCAAACTCCGTGCGGGTGAGTTCCAGCTCCTCCCCGCCGACCCGCACGAGGCGGCTGTCGGGATCGAGCAGCAGATCTCGGTGAGCCACCCAGGCGCCACCGGTGGGCGTGAGTTCTCCGGCCGCCGAGCGGGGGACGATCTCGCCACCCGGCGCCGCCTCGCGCGGCTCCGGGCCCTGGGAGGACGGCACGATGACGGCCGCCGTGGAAGGAGCGCTCGCCGCCTGCGGTGCGACGGGTGCCTCGGGGCGCCCGGCGGGGAAGGACGGGCCCACGCTGTCTTGGCGGGGGGCCGAGGAAGCGGCGGACTCCCCGGCGCGGGGGCGGCGGAGCAGCGCTTCGATGCGCGCGCGGAGCTCGCGGGGGCGGAACGGCTTCACGACGTACTCGTCGGCGCCGGCGCCGAGGCCGAGCACGACGTCGGCCTCTTCTTCGAGACCGGTGAGCATGATGATGTAGGTGTCGCTCTTCTGACGAATCCGACGCGCGGCTTCGAAGCCGTCGATGCCCGGCATGTTGACGTCCAGCGTGGTGATCAGCGGCTGATACGCGATGACAGCGCGAACCCCGTCGATGCCGTTGCCGACGGAGACGGTCGAGAACCCCGCAGACTCGAGCACTTCGACAAGCAGGTGGCGGATATCGGGATCGTCTTCCACGATCACGGCTGTTTTCAGCATCTCGGTGCTGTCGCTCATGTCACCCACTCTTCCGGCTTCGCACGGGACCGTGCCCGCGTTCTTCCCCGAGTCGCGGCGTCGCAGCGCGACGAGCGCAATTTTGGCACACATCGCGGCTGCGACGCGGTCGACTCGGAGCTCAGCGCTGTTCGCGTGTCAGTTCCGCTGCCGCGGCAGGCCACCACACGCCCGCGGCGGGACCGCCGTTGCACTCGCCGTCGCTCTCGCCCGCAGGCTTGATCCATAGGTTGGTGTCGACGACGTCGTCGCCGTACGAGCCGCCCGGGCTGCCGACCAGGCGGTCGGAGGGATTGCACCATTCCGAGCCCGCCGGTCCTGCGCCGTTGCGCGAGGTGTCGATCACGGCGTGAGTGCCTCCGAGAAGATCGGACAGGGCGTGCGCGTAGGCGAACTCGGCGGCGGTGTCCTGGTAGTTCGAGACGTTCAGGGCGACGCCGCGCACTTCGGGCAGAATCCCCATCGCCCGGATGAGCCCCGCCATTTCAGCGGCAGGGTGCCAGGCGGAGTGGCCGCCGTCGATGTAGACCCACGTGTTGGTGCCACGGATGTTCTCGACAGCTTGCTGCAAGTACCCGGCGCGATCGCTGACGGACCCGCACGAGGAGGACAAAGCGATGCTGTCGGGCTCGAGCACCACGATCTTCTGGAGGTCCGACGCGTTGCGCAGGGCATCGCCGATGCGTTTCGTCCATTGCGTGTACGACGAGGGGTCGAGGCCTCCGGCCGAGTGGTTTCCGCAGTCGCGGTCGGGCAGCCCGTAGACCGCTACCGAGAGCGACGCCTTCTGATCGCGAGCCTCCGCTGCGAGGTGTGCGATGCGATCCCACACCTCGTCGACGGGGTCGATCTCGGGGGTGAGCCAGTAGGTGGTGGGCTGCAAGGAGAGCCACTGCGCGGCGGCCACCTCGTCGGCGTCGCCGCCGCCCGAGCGAGCAGCCTGGGCGGCCTTGGACTCGTTCGGTGCGACGATCCGGGTGTCGACGGCCGGTGGTTTCGCCGACAGAGTCTGGAAGAGAGTGGTCACCAGGCTTCCGACGACGCCGATTCCCGCGATGACCGCCACGATCGCGACGACTGCGCCAGCGACGAGAAGCGCGCGGGGGAGCCGTCGTCGGGGCCGCTTCGGCCGAGATGATCTCGCCACGTTCGGAACTCTAGTCGAGGTGGCACCCGCCGGGGTCGAGGTAGTTAATCGGGTGAAGCGATATAGACTCACTTCGTGGGAAAACTGGTTTACAACACCGCGGGTCATTCGTTCGATATCGAAGATCGGACGCTCTCCCACCTTCGCATGGTCTTCATGAACAAGCTGCGCAGAGGCGAGTCGTTCATGTTCCACTTCCCGATGGGCGACGGCAGTGGCACGCGTACGCTCTGGATCTCTCCGTCCATCCCGCTCGTCTTTCACTTCTACGGCAGTCGTGCGCCGCAGCTGAATCGTCGGTGGATCGAGGACCTCATGGACGAAGCCAGCTCCCCGCAAGGACTCAGCGTCACGGCCGAGCCCGACCCCGAGTCCGTCCTGACGTCGTCGGGCTGAGCCGACTCAGGCGCATTCGGCGTCGACGACCTCTCGGACACGGTCGAGGAATGCGGCGATCTGGTCGGCGGTGTCGCTGGGCAGTCCCAGGGCGAACTCGCGGACGCGGGCTGTCACAGGGTCGATCGCATCCGGGTCTGTGTCGCGATCGAACGGGACGACGAACTTGCTCCGGCGGTCCGACGGGTTGGCGACGAAGTCGACGAGGCCGCCCGCGCGCAGGCGGTCGAGCATTCCTGTCACCGATGCTGTGGAGATGCCCAAGGACTGCGCGATCTCGGTCGGAGTCAGGCTCCCCCCGGCATCCGCGCGTTCCAGGATGAGCCTCATCGCCGCGCGGGCGTTCTCGCTGGGGCCGCAATCGGACTGCCGGCGACGAGCAAGCCGCGCTTCCGCCAAGCGGAGCCGTTCTACCGCGCGCGCTGCCGTCTTCGCGTGATCGTGTTCGGTCTCGAGCGTCATAGGTCTCCTCGGGGTTGGGCCCCGTCTGAGCATTCTAGTTAGGTTGCCGAGATTCCAGCCGACCGGCTTATTCCGGCTCGAGTCCAACAATCTGGGGTCGCGTCGAGACTTCTTTCTCAGTTCATATGCACGACAGTCGTGATCTCGTATCATTTCCGGCAGGACGCACCCGGGAAGGAGAGGCCGATGGGCTCACTGTTCTACGGGTCTTCCGCGAGTCCGATCCGCATGCCCGACCGCATCCTCGCGCACATCAAAGTCGTCGTCGCGACCAAGCTGCGGCGCGGGGAGAGCTTCACGATGTCATGGCGGCATCCCTCCGGTGAACCGACCGGCCGGAGCACCCTGTGGATACAGCCGTCCATTCCGCTGCGATTCGTCTTCGCCTCCGCGGAAGCCGAGGTTCTCGACCCGGTGCTCCTCCACTCGCTCGCGAATTCCGCGAACTCTTCCGGAGGCCTGACTCTCGAGCTCGACGACATCACCGAGGCCGTCATCTCCGACGCGCGCTGAATCGTCGAGATCTCAGCGGTGCGCTCGCGCGTGCCGGTGGGCGATCGACGACACCCACTCGAAGCCCGGGCACGGGGGAGCGGTTCGCCCTCGCATGCGTTCCCACGCTTCGACGTAGATCCCCTCGAGCAGAGTGTCAGCGGTCCCCGCGACACCCGTCAGCGACAACAGCACCGCATAGATCCGCGGTGCCGTCGCGTCGTAGAACTCCACGAAAGCGTCGCAGTCGCCCATCGCCGCGCGGACGAGGAGGGCGTCCAGATCCTGCTCCCGGCTCTCGCGGGTCGCGGGGTCGGTCATGGTCACGGTGCACCTCCTTCGTCTGGGTGACAGTCAATCGCCGCGCGACGTGGGAGGCCTGGGGTTGCGCAATCGGGACGTGTGTCGTAGCGGTCGGCGATGGCCGGGCGGGACGTCCGTCGCGGGTGCCGTCAAGCCCGACCTGTGCGACAGACGGGCACCCTACGGTGAGTCCATGAAATCTGTTGTGCGCTGGGCTCTCGCCCTGGCGATGATGTTCGCCGGTGTCTCACACCTGACCTTCGCGCGTCGGGACTTCCAGGCGCAGGTGCCCGACGCTCTCGTGGAGAAAGGTCCTCTCGATCGCGACGCCGTGGTCGTGGCATCCGGGGTCGTGGAGGCCGCATTCGGACTGTCGCTGCTGGTCCTTCCCAAAGAGCGGCGCCACATCGGTGCTGCGCTCGCGGCCTTCTTCGTGGCGATCTTCCCCGGCAACATCGATCAATGGCGTAAGGGACGCTCGGCGTTCGGGCTCGACACCGACAAGAAGCGCTTCGGGCGGCTGTTCTTCCAGCCGCTGCTCGTGGCGGCCGCGTGGTGGTCGACCCGGTGACTCCTCGATGACGGACGTCGTCAGCCTCGAACTCGTCTTCGATGACGAGACCGACGCCGCCGTCCGCGCGGAGTGGGATGCCCTGCTCGCCGCGGATCTGCCGAGCCAGGCGCGGCATCGGGGAGAGAGCAACCGGCCCCACGTGACGTTGCTCGTCCGATCCGCACTGGCACCGTTCGACGCTGCCGTCCTGCAAGAGATCTTCCCCCTCTCGCTCGTACTCGGTGCCCCGGTGCTCTTCGGTGCGGGACGGCATCGTGTCATCGCTCGCACGGTCGTACCCTCGCCGGCGCTGCTGGCTCTGCACACCCGCATCCACGAGCTCGCCGGACCCGGTGCCGACGTCGACCACACGGTGCCGGGCGCGTGGACCGCGCATGTCACCCTGGCTCGGCGGGTTCCGCTGGAGCGCATAGGCGAGGCGCTGGGTGTCCTCGCGGACAACGGCGGGAGAGACATCTCGGGTCGGGCCGTCGGGATTCGACGATGGGATGCCGCCGACAAGACGGTCACCGACCTCGTCGGACGTGGCACCCTGGAACAGTGCTGACCGACGACGCCCTCTCTTTCCTCCGCGAGTACCACCTGGCCACCCTGTCGACCGTGGGGCGCTCGGGTCGCGTGCACGCGGTGCCCGTCGGGTTCACCTACGACGACGGTGTCGTCCGGGTGATCGGATCGCGCGGGACGCAGAAGTTCGTCAATGCCGAGCGCAGCGGCCGCGCCTCGATCTGCTCTGTCGACGGCGCGCAATGGATCAGCTTCGAGGGCGCTGCTCGGGTGAGCGATGATCCGGATGCCGTGGCGCACGCGGTCGAGCTGTACGCGGCGCGCTACCGCCAGCCGCGCCCCAACCCCGACCGCGTCGTCCTCGAGATGGCCGTCGAGCGTGTGCTCGGTTCGGCAGCGTTTCGCGCCTGATCGGCGTATCCTGGGGCCATGTCCCCCATCACCTCGTCGATGCCCTCCGGGCGTGAGGGGGTCGTCGGCGTGTGGAGCGCCGACGGCACAGGCGCTGTCCAGGCCGTCTTCCTCGCCGGGTGACCGGCGCGGGTGCCCCGCTCTGCCGGGTGAGCGCCCTCCTCGCTCGTCCTCTTCGTGACGGGCGCATCGCCGCGCGATCCGATCGCGCGTTCGTCGCCGCGCCGCCGCGCGCGCCGCGGCCCATCGACTGGACGTCCCATGCACGCTCTCTCTTCTTCCGCCATTCGATCCAGCTTCGTGAACGTCTCGCTCCGCGAACGCAGCTCGATCGTCGTTCCCGCCGACCTCGACGCCATCGCGTGGGACCGTCTCGACTACTTCGGTTGGCGCGACGCCAAGACCCCGCTGCTCGGCTTCGTGATCGCCGAGATCGACGGAAGCCCCGTCGGCCTGCAACTTCGGCAGACCGAGCAGCCCACACGCACGCGACCGCAGTGCTCATGGTGTTCCGATGTCACGCTGCCGAACGACGTCGTGTTCTTCTCCGCGCGTCGGGCGGGCAAGGCCGGACGCGCGGGGAACACCGTCGGCACCCTGGTGTGCGCGCGGTTCGAATGCTCCCGCAACGCGCGGCGTCTGGATCCACCGGCCTACCTCGGTCACGATGCGGCTGCGGCTCGCGACCGCCGGGTGGAGGCGCTGCGCACACACGTCGACACGTTCTTCCGCGACCTGCGCGACGGCGTGTGAGAGCGGCTGACCGGCGTGCGAGAGCCGCCGGTCAGCCCGACCGATCCGCGCACGCGGCGAAGACGTAGTCGGGATCCGTCGGCGTCGAGAGCTTCCGATCGCGCAGGACCGTCGAAGCCGGGGTCGCGGCATCCGCGCACACGTCGGCGAAGGTTCGCGGGAGTCGATCGGCGTACTCGATATCGATGACCTGGTCGCCGTACACCCCGGTGTAGGCGTCGCACTCCGCGAAAGCGGCGCATTCCTCGGCGACGGCGAAGTCAAAGCCCGCCGCGTCTTTCAGCGCGGCCGCGAACTCCGCGGCGTTCTTCTGACCCGCGGCCAGACCCGAGGAGTGCGCGAGGTCGACGAGCACTCGAGCGAGAGCCGCGTTGTCGTCGAAGCTCATCGCGCCGTCGGTGCGCGTGAAGGTGTCGAGGTTGTCGAATTCGACCGCGCGGAATCCGGATGCCGCGCACCCTCGGATCCACGGAGCGACGGTCTGGGCGATGAGGGCGCGCTTGTCGGCGGTCGAGGTGTCGAGGATGACCTCGTCGGGCCAGGCGGGGTCGATGACCGGTGCACCGCTGCGAGACAGCGTGGTGCTCGCGGGCCAGTCGCTCTGCTCGCCAGGCTGTGTTTGGAAGGCGTTGACGTAACAGATGGAGTACGCCCCCTCGGCCGGCTGCGCGGTGCGGTCGCGAACCACGATCTGTACGGAATCCGGCGGGTCGTAGGGGCCGCCCAGCTGGTAGTCGATCGCGGCTCGGGGTGGGAGAGCGGCGGAGGGCGGGACGGAGGGGACCTCAGCCGAGCAGGAGGAGATGGCCACGACCCCGGTGATGACCCCGGCGAAGAACGAGGGGCGGCGCATGCGCCCACCTTATTCGGCAGGTCGGGCCGTCGGGCGAGCGCCGGACGCGATAGTGTTCAGTGTCTCCCCCGGACACGAGTCGACGTATCTACGTCCGAGGGGGAGAACGGTGTCGGCAGAAGCGCTCGGCGCGGGGGACGCACGTCCCCCGGTCCGCCGTCAGTATCTCGTCGAGGGAACGAGCATTCGGGGCGCGCAGATCGCCGAACGGGGGCCGTACACCTCGTTAGATCGTCCCGCGGGGGAGCGATGACCCACGTGACCACCGACGTCCGCCTCGATGCTGTGCTGAACGCGCTCGCCGATCGCGTGCGCGAACTGCGGCGCGAGCGCGATCTCAGCGTCGTCGCCCTGTCGTTCGAGGCGGGGATCTCGGAATCCCGCGTACGCGCGATCGAGTCCGGGCGCTCGACGGCATCGCTTGCGACCCTCGTGGCCCTCGCGGAGGCCTTCGAGATCGAACTCTCGGAGCTTTTCGGCGAGACCGCGCGAGGCGGCTTCGATCGCGATGAGTCGAGCCGTCCTGACGTGTCGCACGAGGTGACGTGGGGCGGGGAGCTTCCGCCCGCGCCATGGATGTCCGCCTCTTCCGAAGTCCCCGCGCCGAGCCCCTACGTGGTTCCGAGCGAGGTGGTGTGGGGCGACGAACTCCCCGCCGCTTCATGGACCACAGCGAGGGCCGGTGCCGATATGCCGGAGCTGGTCGGTCTCGCGCAGCCGAGCGCGCCCGAGGCGGCACCGATCCCGTCGACCCAGAAGATCGGGGGAGGCCCGCTTCCGCCGGCGCCGTGGGTCGCGGAAGCGGACGCCACCGTCGTGCACGCATCGGATACCGATCAGCCTCCGGCCCCGTCAGTCGCAGCTTCGGGGGTTCACGATTCCGCGTCCCACCAGGGCGGGAAGGGGAGTCCCCGCTACGTGCTCGTCGCGCCGAGCACTGCCGCCGCACCGCGGGAACCTCGCACATTCTCGGATCTGCGTGAGGGGATCCTCGCGGGGCGTGATTTCGATTCGCTCCGCGAGTTCGCGGTGGCTGCCGCCGCCGAGGCCGGCCACTCGGTCGTCACCGTCGCGCGGATCTTCCGTCTTCCCGTGTGGAAGCTCGAACGGTGGGTCGCCGAGGCGGGATACGTCGGCCGTCGGTGAGTTCGGGGTGCGCGTGGAGCGCACCCCGAACCATCAGAGAGCTCGAAGCTTCTCGAGCAGGGGCGCGGCGATCTCGTCGACGAAACGCTGTTGCTGCGCGTCACCCACCTGAACGATGGCGATGTCGGTGAAGCCCGCGTCGATGAAGGGACGCACGCTCTCGGCGAGCTCGTCGAGGTCGGGACCGCACGCGATGGACTCGGCCACATCTTCCGGCCGGACGAACTGCGACGCGCCCGCGAAGCCGGCCGGCGTGGGCAGATCGGCATTCACGGCCCACCCGCCCGCGAACCATCGGAACTGGTCGTGGGCGCGGGCGATCGCGGTCTCCTTGTCAGGGTCCCAGCTGATGGGGATCTGACCGATCTTGCGAGACGCGCCCTCGTGGTGCTCGTCCCAGCCCTGGATCAGCTCGCCGTCGGGCTCGGTGGTGATGAGGTGGTCGCCGAGAGGGGCGAAGCGCGCGATCGAGTGCTCGCCGGAGACGGCGACACCGATCGGGACGCCACCCTCGGGGGCGTCCCACACGCGAGCCGAGTCGACGCGGAAGTAGTCGCCGTCGTAGGTGACCAGATCCCCGGTGTGCAGAGCACGGATGATCTCGATCGCCTCGACGAGCATGTCCTGCCGCGCGTGGACGGCCGGCCATCCCTCGCCCACCACGTGCTCGTTCAGGTTCTCGCCCGAGCCGAGCCCCAGCGTGAAGCGGCCGTCGGACAGCAGCTGCAGGGTGGCGGCCTTCTGAGCGACGACGGCAGGGTGATACCGGACCGTCGGGCAGGTGACGTAGGTCATCAACTCGACATCGCTGGTGGCCTGCGCGACCGCTCCGAGCACGGTCCAGGCGTAAGGTGCGTGGCCCTGGCTGGTCAGCCACGGGGAGTAGTGGTCGCTCGAGACGAGGAAGTCGTAGCCGGCGCGTTCCGCGCCGACGGCGTAGTCGACGAGGGCTTTGGGGCCGCTCTGCTCGGTCATGAGGGTGTAGCCGAATCGCGTCATGTCGGCCACGGTAGAGCGGCGGTGCCCGCCGATCGCCGGGGTTGCGCTCACCGCGGGGATGCGGCAGGAACGACGAAGGGCCCGCGGCCGTCGCCGCGGGCCCTTCGTTCGGACGTCAGTCCTCGGGGGCGTGGATGACCTTCTCGCCGTCGAAGGTCTCGCGATCCTTCTTCTTGTCGTCGTTGCGGGTCTTGCGGAGGCTGAGGAACGTCGCCACGGCCACCGTTCCCGCGATGAACAGCAACGAGAACCAGATGGGGATCTCCGGAACCCACAGCAGCGGTTGCCCGCCGTTGACGAAGGGCAGCTCGTTGACGTGGAGAGCGTGGAAGACGAGTTTCACGCCGATGAACGCCAGGATGACGGCGAGGCCCTGTGCGAGGTAGACGAGACGCTCCAGCAGGCCGCCGATGAGGAAGTACAGCTGGCGCAGCCCCATGAGTGCGAAGGCGTTGGCGGTGAAGACGATGTATGCCTCGTTCGTCAGGCCGTAGATGGCCGGAATCGAGTCGACGGCGAAGACGAGGTCGATGAAGCCGATCGCGATGATGACCAGCAGCATCGGGGTGACGAAGCGCTTTCCGTTCTTGCGGACGGTCAGCTTGTCGTCGTTGTACTCCTCGCTCACGGGGAGGATGCGACGGACGAAGCGCATGAACTTGCCGTTGGCGGGGTCGCTCTCGCCGTGCGAGAAGGCCTGGCGGTAGGCGAGGAAGAGCAGCAGTGCACCGAAGATGTAGAAGATCCAGGAGAAGTTCTCGATCAGCGCCGCGCCCACCGCGATGAACGCGCCGCGCATGATCAGCGCGATGACGATGCCGATCATCAGCACCTTCTGCTGGTAGATCTTCGGCACCGCGAACCCCGTCATGATGATCAGGAACACGAAGAGGTTGTCGATCGAGAGGGCCTTCTCGGTCAGGTACCCGGCGAAGTACTCCCCGCCGTAGGTCCATCCGGAGAACACGCCGATCCCGACGCCGAACAGCAGGGCCAGGCCGATGTAGAAAGCCGACCAGCGGGCCGACTCGGCGATCGAGGGCTCGTGGGGCTTGCGGACGTGGGCGAAGAATTCGAACACGAAGAACGCGATGGTGATCGCGATCGTGATGATCCATATCAAAGGGGTGACGCCCATGGCGACCTCCAAGGGTGAGTAGGTGTGCGACAAGACACCAAGGTCTCCTCCACCCGGGAAACGGGCCGACGTCCCGGGCTCACGATGGCGTGATCCGTATTGACGAGAACGTCGCGGTGGGAGTACTCCCCTTGCTGAACACGATTGTACGTCATGCGACTGTGCGCGCCCGGTCTGGACGTCGGCTTCGCCGTTGTGGTATCCGGATGCCGCGACCCGGCCGATCTCTCAGTGCGGGGGAGCGCTGCCCACGATGGCGTCGACGAGGGTGAGCATGTCTTCTGCGTCGAACTCCTCGCGGCTCAGGGCCCGCAGGATCACGGCTCCGAGCAGGGCGTCGGCGGCGGCGTGCAGTCGGGGGCCGGTGACGCCGCCCATCGCCCGCGAGAGGCTTTCGGTGAGCGGGGCGGCGAGGATCTCGGTCCGGAGCCGTCGACCGGTCTCGGCGCTGCCCGCCGCGGCGGCCACCAGAGATCGCAGCAACCCTTCTCCGTCGGGACTCGCTCGCAGGGTGAAGAGGTCCGTCAGCCAGGCGGCGAGATCGGTTCGGGGGTCGCCCGTGTCGGGCAGCTCTCGCTGACCGCCGAGGATGCGCCCCTCGAGGATGGCCTCGGCGATGACGTCGCCCTTGCTCGCCCACCACCGGTAGATGGTCTGTTTGCCCACGCCCGCACGTCGAGCGATGCCCTCGATCGTGAGGTGGTCGTAGCCGCGCTCGACGAACAGTGCGACGGCCGCGTCGAGGATCGCCAGGCGTGCCGCCTCGCTGCGGACGGGTCCACTGCGCGGAAGGGTCATGACACACATTCTGATCGATCGCGGGGCAAAACGAGACGAGACGGTGCGTGTTATCTTTGCCCGGACTTGTCGGAGCCGACGGTGCTCCCTCGCGTGCACCGCACGAGAGGAACATCCCCATGGCTGAACTGCTGCACCGCCTCGGAACGTTCGCGGCGCGCCGCGCGTGGACGGTGATCGTCGCCTGGGCCGTGATCCTCGGCGTCGTCGTGGGCGGCTTCCTCGTCGGGTACAAGGGGCTCAGCTCGAGTTTCGACATTCCGGGAACGGCATCCGGAGACGTGATCTCCGAACTTCAGGGCGAGCTTCCCGACTTCTCCGGCGCCTCCGGGGCCGTGGTCTTCCGCACCGATGACGGCTCGAGTCTCACCGACGACCAGCGGACCGCGATCTCGGCCCTGGTGTCCTCGGCGAGCGACCTGCCCGACGTGGCTCGCGTCACCGACCCGTTCAGCGCGCAGCAGCAGCTCGAGGACCAGCGTCAGCAGGTCGCCGACGGCCGGCAGGAACTCGATGCGGCTCGAGGCCAGGCGCAATCGGGCCAGCAGCAGCTCGACGCCGGCAGGGCTCAGCTCGAGGCCGGCCAGCAGCAGCTCGACCAGGGGAAGGCGCAGGTGGAGGCCGCGCCGCTGCCCGCTGCCCAGAAGCAGAGGCAGCTGTCCGCCCTCGAGGCGCAGCAGCAGCAGATCGACCAGCAGCGCTCCGCTCTCGAGCAGCAGCAGGCGCAGCTGACCGAAGGCCTCGCCCAGATCGACGCTCAGCAGACCCAGCTCGATGACGGCTCCGAGCTGCTGAGCTTCGCGGATGCCATCCGGCTGGTATCGGAGGACGGCTCGACGGCGATCGTCAACGTCTCGTTCGACAAGCCGCGTCTCGAGCTCACCGAGGCGTCGAAAGAAGCGGTCGTGGAGCATTTCACCGCGAAGGCGGTCCCCGGCGTGGACGTGGCGTTCAACACCGAGATCTCCCAGGGGGTGCCCGAGATCTTCGGGGTGGGCGAGATCGTGGGCGTGGCCATCGCCGGCATCGTCCTCGTCGTCGTGCTGGGGTCGTTGCTCGCGGCATCCTTCCCGATCGCCACGGCGATCATCGGCGTCGCCATCGGCGCCATGGCGACGTTGTCGTTCTCGGGTGTCATTCAGATGGCATCCGTCACGCCTTTCCTCGGGGTGATGCTGGGCCTCGCGGTCGGCATCGACTACGCGCTCTTCATCCTCTACCGCCACCGCAGGCAGCTCCTGGCGGGCGCGGATGTCCGCGAATCGATCGGGCTCGCCAACGGGACGGCGGGCAACGCCGTCGTCTTCGCCGGGTCCACGGTCATCGTCGCGTTGCTGGCGCTGAACATCACCGGCATCCCGTTCCTCGGTCTGATGGGAACCGCGGGGGCCGTGAGCGTCCTGGTCGCGGTGCTGATCGCCGTCTCGCTGACCCCCGCCCTGCTCGGGCTCGCGGGCATGCGCATCCTCAGCCGCAGGGCGCGCGCTCGCGCGACCGCCGCATCCGGCGCCGTCGAGCACCCGCGCCGCGCCGCCCGAGCCGAGACCGGCCCGGTCGCGACGAACGGGCGGGCCGTACGCCCGATGTCGACGGTGCGCGCCACCGTGACGATGCTCGTGGCGACGGTGGTGCTTCTCGTGATCGCCATCCCCGCTCTCTCGATGCGCCTGGGGTTGCCCGACGGCGGTAGCGAAGCCGAGGATTCCACCGGGTACAAAGCCTTCACCTGGAGCGAGGAGGCTTTCGGCGCCGGATCCAACGCCCCGCTTCTCGTGACGGCCGCGCTCCCCGCCGGTACCGCCGAGGCCGACGTCCAGGGCCTGCAGCTCGACGTGGCCCGCGAGCTCTTCTCTCAGGACGACGTGGTGGCGGTGGCACCCGTCGCGGTGTCCGAGGACCGCACGCTCGCCGCGTTCCAGGTCATCCCCGCCGAGGGACCGAACGCGGTGTCCACCGATCGGCTGGTGCGCGACCTGCGTTCGCTCCCCCCGGTCGACGGAGACATCGACCTCGGCGTCGCGGGCGCGGCGGCCATCAACATCGACATCTCCGAGGGGTTGGCGGACGTTCTGCCGATCTACCTCGTGGTCGTCGTCGGTCTGTCGTTCCTCATCATGGTCATGGTCTTCCGCTCTCTGCTCGTACCGCTGATCGCCACCCTCGGCTTCGTGCTGTCCCTGTTTGCGACGTACGGAGCAGTCACCGCGGTCTTCCAGTGGGGATGGCTCGGCGGCCTGTTCGGGGTACACAACCCCGGACCGATCCTGAGCTTCCTGCCGGTAATCCTGGTCGGCATCCTGTTCGGCCTGGCGATGGATTACCAGCTGTTCCTGACCACCGGCATGCGTGAGGCCTGGGCGCACGGCGCCGCTCCGCGGCTGGCCGTGGCGCAGGGCTTCCGGGCGGGCCGCACCGTGGTGATCGCTGCGGCGATCATCATGATCTCGGTGTTCTCGGGCTTCATCACCTCGGAGGCCGTCATCATCAAATCGTTCGGTCTGGGGCTCGGCCTCGGAGTGCTCTTCGACGCGTTCATCGTTCGTATGCTGCTGATGCCCGCGATCATGCACGTGCTGGGCGGCGCCGCCTGGTGGCTGCCCAAGTGGCTCGATCGCATCGTGCCGAACGTCGACGTCGAAGGCTCGGCGCTCGAGCGTCGCCATCCGGGACACCACGGGTAGTGAGCATCCGCGGCCGGGGGAGCGCAAGCCCCGGCCGCTGACGCCCTCGAGGCCGCAGGATGCCGGAAACGACCTGTTCGAGGAGGACCACGATGACCGATCGCGAAGAGACGCAGGACGCCCCCGTCATGGACGGCGCGACCGACGCGGGCGTGGAAGAGAAGAAGGCGGGCGCGCAGCAGCAGCGTGCCGCCGACGCCGCAGTCCACGAGGACGACGACCCCGCGCAGCGAGAGCTCGAAGACGACATCCGCAGCATCCGCGGCTACGGCGAAGACAGCTGACCCGGACGACGACTCCCGTCCGGAGCCCCGTGTGGGGGGCGGGCTCGACGGGCGGGAGTCGTCGGAGACGCCGAGATCGACGTCGTCCGCGCCGGCGATGCCGGGGCCGGGTACCGGAAGGCTACGCCGCTGCCGACGGTGCCGAGCGTCCTCTCAGGTAATGCGAAGGAGGCCCCGTGCATGCGCACGGGGTCTCCTCGCGTCCGCGGCTCAGGAGCCCGTGGGGATCTCGCCCGCCGCGATGGCGTCCGCGTACGTACGGATGTCCGGGCCGGGCTCGTAGTCGATGAAGCGATCCTTGATGCGCGCATTGATCTGCGCGAACGCCTCGTCCGACGAGATCCCGTCGCTGTCACGGGCGATCGCGACGACGGCCTCGCGCAGCACGGCGTCGGCGTCGTCGAGGATCTTCTGGCGGGCGGGCTCGTTCCAGCGGATGTCTGAGATGTCCATGGCCACACGGTACGGTCGACCCCGATTCGCTGATCCCGGGGTTGCATCGCACGGCTCGATGTGTGCGGCAACCCGCCCGGCCCGCGTGCGTCGGCGCGGCACGATGAAGGAATGTCGAAGGACGCCGTGACCACCGTGCCGCAGCGGGTCCGTACCGTTCTGCGCGACGCGGGGTGGTGGGCGCGCGACTACGTCTACGCGATTCGCGCCCAGGCGCGGGCTCTTCTCGGCCGCGACGCCGCGGACCTCCTCGCCGAGGGCGAAGGCACGCCGGTCGTCCTGCTCCCGGGCATCTACGAGACCTGGCGCTTCCTCGAGCCGCTCGCGCGGGCCCTGCACGAACGCGGCCACCCCGTGCACGTCGTGACGGAACTCGGCGGCAACCGGCGACCGATCGCGGAATCCGCCGGACGGGTTGCCGCCCTGCTGCTCTCTCGGGGTCTGAATGACGTGGTGCTCGTCGCGCACAGCAAGGGCGGACTCATCGGCAAGCACGTCATGGCCTTCAGTCCTGCCGGTGAGCGCGTGCGTGCGATGGTCGCGGTCGCCACTCCGTTCGGCGGGTCTCGGTACAGCCGCCTCATGCCGACGCCTTCGCTGCGTGCCTTCGCCTCGGGCGACGCGACGATGAAGGCGCTCGCCGCGTCGGCCGCGGTGAATACGCGCATCGTCTCGGTGTTCGGTCCGTTCGACCCGCATATCCCCGAGGGAAGCGAGCTCGCCGGTGCCCGCAACGTCGTGCTCGCCGGCGGCGGGCACTTCCGCGTGCTCGCCGACCCGCGTGTGATCGCCGAGGTGATCCGCGTCGCGGAGTGACCGCCCGTCAGGCGGCGTTCGGGGGAGCGATGTCCCCGGCGGAACGGACGATGGGAGCGTCCGCCCGCTCCGCGATCAGCGCACAGCACGAGGGGCCCGCCGTGTCGCACACGTCGGCGACGGCGCATCGCATGCGCTGAAGGAAAGCGGTGACCGCTACGGTCTCGCTCTCGGTCATACCGCGAGTGGCCTGCATCATGCGGTCGTGCATGGAGGCGAGGGTGTCCCGCATCTCCTCATCGGCGTGGGAGGTGGTGGAGACGAGAACCTTCCGCCGGTCGGAGGGGTGCGGGCGGCGCTCCAGATGCCCGGATCGCTCGAGTCGGTCCAGGAGGGCGGTCACGGAGGCCGTGGAGACACCGAGGTGACGCGCCAGATCGACCGGAGTGACATCGCGGCCGGAGGAGGTGGCCCTGGTCAGGAACCGAAGCACGAGCAGCTCGTTCTCTCCCATGGCCATCGAGCCCTGCGTGCGCCGGCGCATCGCCATCTCGGCCGAACGGTAGGCCCGCATCGCCTCCATGACCCGAGCTCCACGCTCATCGTCGGTGCTGTCGCTGTACCAGTACGACGGAGGTGCCGTCTTCTCGATCGACATCAGGCTCCTAATATCTCGCTTGCCTATTCGCTAGTCTACCTAGTAAGTTAAATTGCGAGCAACGATCAGAGGGGTACATCATGGCGAAGCTTTACTACGGCACGACAACCGAGCCGATCAGCATCGACGACCGCATGTTGGCGCACGTCAAGGTCGTCGTCGCGACCAAGCTCCGCCGGGGAGAGAGCTTCACCCTGTCGTGGGTCCACGGACAGGACGAGCCGACCGGTCGTTCGACCATCTGGCTGCAGCCGTCGATTCCCCTGCGCTTCGTCTTCGATTCGGAACAGCCCGAGGCGCTCGATCAGAACCTGCTGAAGCGCATGGCCAACGACGCCAACTCGTCGCGCGGTCTCAGCCTCGACATCGCTCTCGACGAGCCCGCCGCGACGTCCGCTCCGGTGCGGACGGCTGCGACGTCGAAACCGACGCGCTCCCTCGTCCGCGCGGCGTGATCCTGTCCGCGCCCCGTCCCCTCGTCGGGGCGATCGTCTGGTCGCGGCTCGACGACGACCTCTCGGTCGCCCGGCGGGACGGGGACTTCGCCGGCTACGTGGATCGCCGCTCGCCCGAGGCGTTCTTCGTGTTCGACGGTCACGCGCGATACGTCGGCACGTACGCCGACGCGGCCACCGCTCGGTCGGCGTTGGGCGAGTCCGCCCCGTCTCGGCGCGCATCCTGCACCGTGTCCTGGTCTCGGGTACTCCGAGCCCTCAGCTCTCGGCTCACGCCCTCGAATCCGTCGCAGGAGCAGATGTGAAGACCCTTCCGACGTGGGATGTACCCACCGAACCGATTTCGATCCTCAGCCCTGAAGAGATCGCCGCTCTCAGCGATCGCTGACGTCGTCGTCCGAACGCGCCTCCGGGGCCCGCGCGGCGGGCTCTCGACGAATCCGTAGAACGGCGAGAGCGAAGATGATCGCTCCGGCGGCGGCGAAGACGAGCTTGGGCTCGGTCGGGGAATCGGCGGAAAGGACGAGCGTCGGGGCGGCCAGCACCATCACCGCGACGACGCACAGCGCGAACCCGATCGGGCGTGGAGACCGCGAGTCCATCGCACCCCTTCCTCCGGTTGCGGGCTTGTCGACAGCCTATGCGCGGAGTGGCTGCGAAGGTCATACCGGTTGCGGGCGGCCGCGTCTACCACCGCTCGGGAGGGGCCGTCGCTGGTTACCGTAGCGGCTCCGACGAAGGGATCCGTCCGTGCGCTCCATCACCACCGCGCTGTCCGCCACCGCCCTCATCGCTGCGCTGTTCCTCCTTCCCGCGGGGCCTGCCGATGCCGTGGTTCCGACGCAGGTCGTCCGCGACAGCGGCACCGCGTCGCTCCACGAGGACAGCACGGCGAGCCCGAAGGCGCGTGGAATCAGCTTCTCGATCAGCTCGGGTGAGTCCCTTGTCGCGGGCGCGGTGCAGGAGAAGCCCGCCCCGGAAGCCGAGGCGGGGCGGTTCGCCTTCGTCTTGATCCCGCTCCTGGCGGCGGCCGTCATCGTCGTCGGCGCGGTCTTCGTCATCTCGCGAGGACGCCGTCGGCGTCGCGGCGATTGAGCATCGCGCAGAGGCGGTGGGTGAGCAATGGTGCCGCCCCGCTTGTCCGCTCTACTGGTCACGCGGAAGAGGCGTGTGGTCTTCCCCGTGACGGACACGCGATGCGATGCGATGAGGCGCGGGCAGAGAACCAGCGTCGAACAGTGCGGCCCCCCGGCACGCACGTGAGGCTGTTCTCTGCCCGCACAGAACAGCATCATCCCCATTGACGCTGATCGTCGGCTTCAGCAGCCGGATATCACCCCCGCAGGCCCACAGATCACCCCGATGCCGGGTGCAGCGAGGGCGAGACGATAGTGTGGCCGAGCCCGCTGGAGGAGGAGCCGATGACCGAGACAGTCGAGCGGCCCGTCACGCGGGTAGCCCGGACGCGAACCTCACCCGTCGCCCGCTTGGCGACGGCCGGGGGTATTGCGGCTTTTCTCAGCGCGGTGCTCATCTGGGTCTGTCGCTTGGGGGAGCCGAGCGTGCAGTACGTCAGCCAGCTCGGCGCCACGTCGATGCCGACCGCGCCCCTGTTCAACACGGCTCTTCTCCTGCTCGCGATCGCCGCCGTCCTCGTCGACCGGTCCCTGGCGCTTCGGGGCGGGGGATACGTCGTCGGGTGGCCCGTCGCCACGACGCTGCTCGTGTGCGGGTTGTGCTTCGGGGTGGCATCTGTCGTCACCTGCTCGCCCGGATGCCCCATTCCCTTCACGGAGGGAGCCCTCCCTCAGGATCTGATCCACATCTCCTTCGCGGTCCTCGGGTTCGTCCTGGCGATCGTCGCGATGGGGCAGGTCGCCGCCATCCGGCGGCGCCCCTGGATGCGCGCGGCTTCCGTCGTCACGCTCGTCGCTGTCGGTCTGACATCGTTCAGTGGCGCGATGATCGCTCTCTCCCGGGGCGACACGACGCTCGGTGGGAACCTCGAGTTCACCGCCGCCACCTTGGCCATCGCGTGGTTCGGGGTGTTCGGTCTGCAGGTCGCCGCCGACGAACGACGAGCCCGCGCGAAGATGCCCGACGTGTGACGCATTAGCGTGGGAGCCGTGACCCTCCGACGATTGCTCCGCGTCCTCGCCTGGCTGGCGCCCGTGGCCGCTTTCGTCGTCATCCTCGCCGTCCTTCGGGGAGCGGGCGTGCCGCTGTCGGTTCCCGGCATCCTGGTCGTCGTCGTGCTGCTCGCTGCCGCGCGCCTGATGATGGGGCGGTCACGCCGACGGCGGCGAGACCGCACCGTCACGCGTCCAGGTCGTTCTCGATGAGCCCCCAGGCGTGTGCGGCGCGAATCGCACTCGAGCGGTCCGACACCTCGAGCTTGCGATAGAGACTCTGCAGCTGCGTCTTGACGGTATTCGGCGACACGACGAGCGCACGTGCGATGTCGGCGATCGTCGAGGTCGGAGTGAGCTGGCTCAACACCACCTGCTCGCGCTTGGTCAGACGAGGCACGCTGACCGAGGACGCGAACAACGACGTCCTCGCCTCGATCTGCTCGCGTGACGAAGACGAGAGGATCTTGGTGACCCGTGCGCGGTCCTCGGGCGCGACAGCGCTCCATGGGCTCCACAGGTCATGCCGGATGCTCAAAGCCTCGGCGCGTTGAACGGTGGAGCGGTGTGAGCTGACGCCGTTCAGTCGCACGTCGGCCACGACGCTCACGACCAAGCTTTCGAGAGCAGCCCGCGGGGAGGGCTCGTGGTGGAGCCCCCACTTGACGCTCATGACGAACGCCTCGTGTGATCGCCCGGCGTACAGCTGCGACAGGGCGATAGCGGGAGCGGTGAGAGAGGAGAGCGCGAAAGGGCCCTCGAACAGCGCGAGCGCCTCTCGTGCCTGCCGGAGCGCGATCAGCACTTTCGCCCGCGTCATGAGGATCTGCACCGACTGATAGTGCGATGGCGGGGTGCTTCGGGCTCGTGCCATCCAGGTGCGGAAGAGCCCGAGTGCGTCGGAAGCTGCGCCCGACAGCAGGCACGACAGGATGTGGGTCGAGGCAGCGAAGGGCCACAATTCCCGGGCCGCGGAGGTCGCGGGCAGAGCGTCGAGAAGGGCGCGGGCTTCTCCGGCTTCTCCGGCTTCGAGCAGAACCCACGCGGATGCCAGCCGGAGCCCTTCTCCCCAGGGCGAGGCCCCCCAGCTGTCTATGCTGTTCTCCTCCACGATGGAGCGCGCCGTGCGGACGTCGCCCTCGAGGAGGGCGATGACGGCCAGCGCTCCGCGAGCACGGACCCTGTGGGCGGGCGGCGCGACTCGATCGGAGAGCGTCATGGACATGCTCGCGTCCCGCAGTCTGCCCATCGCGAGGAAGGTCATCGCGACCTGATACCACCCCTCCGCCGCCGTCTCGGGATCGAGGTCCTGCGCTCCGCGGAGGGCGTCGGACAGCATGCCGGACGCTTCGCCGGCGAGAGCGAACCGCCCCGCGGCGCGGTGCAGGCTTGCGCGGATGATGAGGGCCTCGGCATCCCCCACGGCGACGCTCTTGGCATCGGGAAGGTCACTGAGGACGGAGGCGGCGAGCGACGGGGTCTCCGGGGACGCTGCGGTATCGGGGTCGAGCGCGAGCAGTGCGTCGACGACGACCGGCGAGACCGAAGAGTTGGACCTGAGCTGGCCGAGCATGCGCGAGAAGCCGTCGGCGTTGCGTGCCCAGATCTCCGGCCCCGACCGTCGAAGGACGCGGGCCAGGGTCGTCCACTGCCGCGCGTCTGCCGCGAGCTGGGCCGCGAGGAGCGGCTCCCCTCCCGACATGAGATGGTCGAGCAGACGCAGCCTCGCCGCGGACACGAGCGCAGGCTGCCGAGCGGAGATCTCCTCCAGCCAGCGCTCGCGAACCGGCTCGGCCAGGAGAACGCGCGTCGCGCTGGGCCAGACGAAGCCCGCGCTCTGGAGGTGGTCGAGGAGATCACGCGTCGTAGCCGTCGTCGAGTCGAGGCCCAGGGCGTCCGCGAGCGACTCGGTGATGTACGGGGCGACCGCCAGCAAGCGGACGTCGTCTGTCACCGGCATGGCCAGACGCTCTTCCATGTCGTGGGTGAAGGTGGTGCCCGCATACGCCGCCGCGGCGGCGGCTTCGGCTCGCGTGCGCAGGGGGAGGCCCTCCAAACGCAGTCGTGCGCTCGCCAGCTGGACGAGGGCGGGCCACCCGTGGGTGAGCGCCACCAGCTCGTCGACGGCGATCTCGGTCGATTCGACCCCGTTCAGGGCCAGGACGGATGCCACCTCGTCGCGGGTCATGAGCAAGTCGCACGCGGGCAGCACCTGCACATCGAACTCGAGAGCGATGAGCGGGCTCTCGAGGCCGGTCGGCTGACGGGTGGCGACCACGATTCGAAGGCTGCTGTCGGCACGCAGGAGGTGGAGGAGGTGATCGGTCGAGAGCCCGAGTCCCTCGACGTGATTGTCGATCAGCAGGACATGGGAGGCGGGCCCGTCCGCGAAGGCTTCGACGATGCGGGGGAGGGCCTCCGGTGAGGTGAGGCTGCCGTCGATGGATTGGACGCCGCGCTCTGGGTCTGCGTCGAGCGTGGCCGCGAACTGACGCAGAAGCGACGTCTTCCCGACGCCGGCCGGACCGCGAAGCAGGACGACGTCACTGCCCAAGGCCGCTTCGAGGCGGTCCAGTGCCTCAGGGCGTGGCGCCCAGAACCGGCTCGTGCGGCGGGCGGCTCGTGCGCCGGTGGGAGCGGCATCCGCGTCGATCAACATTCGAACCTCCATGTGGGGAAGGACCGCCGCCCCTTCGGGTGGGTGGGCGGTCGACGTGGCGAAGCGACGCCTCGTCGAGACGATCCTGGGGGTGATGCGCGCGACGAGGTGGCGAATGTGACCTCTTTCACCCCCCGCGTCATCCCCTTCTCACCCCTTCCGCATCACCCTCTCCACGTCGCTCTCCGTCCTTCCCGGAAGCAGGCGAGTGTGGATCTCGCCGGCGGATCGGGGGTGTGGGCGGACGCGCTCACCGGGCGTCGGCACCCGCGACCCCGCCGAGGGGCGTCGATGTCCGGGACGCGAAGACGGCGCCCTCAGGGGGTGAGCCGCGGTCGGGGTTCAGGCGACTCGGTGAGTGAGATGCACAGCGCTGAGCGCTCCCCGTTCGCCGCCCGGAGGGCTCTCCGGGAGCCCTGTTCCGCGGACGGGAGCCCGATGGGCGGCGGACTCTTGTGCCTCGGTCGGGTGCCCGGCCCCGGCGCCTGGTCGTGCGGTGTCGGGTGAAACCGGCGAAAGCCGCATGCCGTCGCGTGTCGTCCGCGCGCACGCCCCGAGACAGCGAACCCCCGACGCCCCGATGCTCACCCGCCACCTCACCCGGCTGCGCCGGCGTGCCACCCGTTCGGGTCGCCGCCACGGAGAGCCTCGCGTGACGACGGGAGGCATGTAAACATGTTCATGTGAGCGTTGACCGCCGATCAAGCTGGTCTCATGAACGACGCGCCCGACCCCTGGACAGAGTTCGCCCGCGAGTTGGGCGTGCGAATGATCCGCGCCCGCGCCGAGAAGCGAATGTCCCAGGAGCAGGTCGCCCACGCGGCGGGCCTCGCGACCTTCACCTATCGGAAGCTCGAGAAGGGCGAGTCCAATCCCGGCACCGCCGCGAATCCGCGCCTTCGGACCCTCGTCGCGCTTTCGGACGTGCTCGGCATCCCGCTTCGCGACCTGATCCCCACCCCGCCGAAGGGTCTCCCTCCCGGTCGGTGAGGGCGGTGTCGGAGGTTCGCGATGTAATGCGTTCGTGCCCACCGGTTTCAGGGTCGCCGACAGCGGCGGCCCCGACAGAGAGGTGTCACGCATGACTGCACGGCGAAACGAACAGATCCGAGACGCCCGGGGGTGTGTTTTCGCCTGGTGCGTCACCGAGCACGGCGCAACCGTTCATCCCGACGATGAAGACCACCGCAGCGCGGGTATCGGGGTCAGCGCTCGCGTGCGCGACTCCATGGTGCACGGCGTCGGCGTCGCCACCGAGGTGGAGATCGGCCTGCTGCGGCGAGCCGCAGACGTCGAGACGTGGGTCATCGTCGAGACCGGGGTCGGCGTATCCGTGTCCGTCCCGGTGCACGCCGCCCGCGCGCTCGTGGCCGGTGTCCGGAGCGACGCCGAGATCAGCGGCCTCCTCGTACCGGAGCAGGACATCGACTGACCCCGGTGAACTCAGCGACGTGGTCGAGTGCGTCGGTCGATGAGCAGTCTCCGCCCCAGAGCCATCGCGGCCGCCCCGATGAGAGCACCCAGCGCGTTGGCGACCACATCGACAGCGCTGCTCGTACGCCCGGGGAGGAAGACCCCTTGGAAGATCTCGACGAGAAGCGGGACGGCGCAGGCGATACCGATGAGCCGCCATGGGTGTCCTCTGAGGGCCACCCCCAGGACGACGCCGAAAGGGACGAACAGGACGACGTTGAGACCGAAGTCCATGGTTCGGGGGGTCGCCCCGGGGAAGAGCTCGTAGAGGACGGCGTAGGCGGCGCCCGCCTTGCGGTCGAGGTGGTCGGGCCAGAGCAGGATGACGCCCAGGGCGGCGAGATAGACGGCCGTCATCGTCGTCGCGATGTAGCGGCGACGGGAAGGCGATCGATCGGCGGGCACGGAACACTGTAGACACGCGCCGCCCGTTCCGAGAGAGTGCCCCCGGGTGCGCCGGCCTCAGCCGCGGCGGCCGAACGTTCTGCGCACGATACGAAGGAGACCGAGGAAGCCGAAGAGCCCGACCACCGCGCCGAGCACCGCGAACAACGTGATGGATCCCCCGAGGACGGGGCCTCCCCCCGCGATCACCAGGACCACGGCGATGACCACCGCTGCGATCGAGACCAGGGTGGAGGCGATCTCGCCCGTGGCCCGACCGAGGATGCCGCTGACGTCCTCTCCGTCGGCGCTGCGAAGGGTGATGCCGATGGAGCCCTTCTCAACCCCGGTGAGCAGCGCATCGAGGCGGCGCGGTATCTGTTCGAGACGAGCGAGGGCGATGACCGCCTGGGCCTGGGCGTCGGTGGCCATGCGTTTGACCGACACCGTCCGGCGCAGCAGGGTCGGCATGAGGGGAAGCGCTCGGCCGACCATGTCGAACTCGTCGACGATGACCCGGAGACAGCCCTCGAGAGTGGCGAAACTGCGGAAGGCGGACGCCAGCTCGCCCGGCAGAGCGATGTGATGCTGGCGGATCACGTCGACCATTCGGGTGAAGATCGAGCCGTGACCGGTCGTGCGCAGATGCTCCGTGGTCAGGACGACGCCGATGTCGTGCCGGAAGGCCTCCAGATCCACGTCTTCGGGCGCATCGACGATGAGCAGGAGCGCGTCGGTGGCCGCGACATCGTTCTCGCTGAGAGCGGCGAGAAGGAAAGCCGTCATGTGCTGGCGTCGGCTGCGCTCGATGATGCCGACGGCGCCGAAATCGATGAGGCCGAGGGTGCCGTCGGTCTTCAGCACGACGTTGCCCGGGTGCAGGTCGGCGTGGAAGACCCCGTAGACCAGGATCTGCTCGAGGACCGTCGCCATCAGTGTCTCCGCGAGGCGATCGCGCTGGGCGGGGTCGAGGAGGGCGATTCGAGCCGCCGAGTCGCTCAGAGCTGTTCCGTCGACGAGCCCCATCGTGAGCACTCGCTGGCCGGAGGCCTCGGAGAAGATGTCCGGGACGGTGATGAGGCCTCGTCGGTCGGGCTCCGCGCGATCGATCAGTTCGAGGGTCGATCCGATCATCTGGGTGTTGCGTGCCTCGATGCGATAGTCGAGCTCTTCGAGAAGAGTGGCGGTGAATCCGCGGGCGACGGACTCGATTCGGAGGTCGCGACCGACGCGCGTGCGCGCCTCGGCTCGATGAGCGAGACGCCCGATGATGTCGGCATCCGCCTCCACTTGCGCGCGAGCCGCGGGTCGCTGCACTTTGACGACCACGGCCGTGCCGTCGAGCAGTCGGGCCCGGTGCACCTGTGCGACCGAGGCTGCGGCGAGGGGGAGGGGATCGACCTCGGCGAACACGGAGTCGATGGATCGCCCCAGGTCTGCTTCGATGACCGATCGCACGGTGTCCCAGGGGAGGGTCGTCGCGTTCGTCTGCAGAGAGGCGAGGGCGCTCAGGTACGGCTCCGGCACGAGGTCTCGTCGGGTGGACAGCACCTGGCCCAGCTTGACGAAGCTGACGCCGGCGTCGTTCAGGGTCGCCACGATGGCGCGGGCACGTTCCTCGGAGGTGCTGAGCTGCTCCTCCACGCGGGCGCGGCCGCCGTGGAAGAGCCAACCGACGCCGTGGCGCGACGCGATCGCGAGGATCTCCAGATACCGTCGGGTCCGCTTGCGCTGGCGGAGCGCGGCCCGGACCACATCGATCGGGTTGGGCAGCGGACGGGTCGGGAAGATCGCCTCGCTCGCCACGAGGGCGGCGACCCCGAGGGCGAAGACCCACGCGAGCGAGAGCGTGATCAATCCCGCCCAGATCCACACGTCTTCGGAGGGAATGGATGCCGAGGCATCGGGCAAGCCCGTCTGCCGCAGGGTCCACCCCGCCGACGGCACTCCCAGGAGGAAGACCAGGAGTCCCACGACGATGCTCCGCGGCCAACCGACCGCGGTCCCGAGGACCCGACGCGCGACGAACCCGACGAGTACCGCCGAGACGACGGCGGTGATCGAGATCAGGATGCTGGCCATCACGTGGTCAGCGTAGCCGGGTGCGGCTCAGTCGATTCGAGCGAGGCCGCATCGATGACAGTGCCACCAGGCTGCGCGTCCCCGCTGGAGGGGCTCGACGGTGCCCCCGCACGACCGGCATGGTGGTGCGAACCCTGCGAGGAGGTCGTCGAGGTCGGTGGCAGGAGTGAGGCGGAGTGTTATCGCAAGCATGCCTATTTATACATGCGCACGTGAGGCGACGGCCGATTATCCACAGACGCTCCGGCGCGGATGAACGACGGCAGGCGCTGCCGGAAGGCGGCTCCGACAGAGGCGATGAGTGGTGGGCCGCAACGGCCATCGCAGCGACGAACCCGCTCGGGTCCACACGCCGCCGCACGGCGGCACAGACCGAGCGGGCGCGAGGAGGCCCCTGCCCGGTCCGACCTCCGCAGTGGCCGTGCCCGGTCGCGTCCGGGGGCTACTTCCGCAGATCGCGCAGCGTCCTCCGGGCGCGCTTCTCAGCGGCGCCGGCCGCTTTCTTCGCGGCCTTGTGGCGGCGCTTGCGGGCGCGTGGGTCGTTCCACAGGCGCACCACCTGGTGGCCCACCGATTCGCGACTCTTGACCTGGACGCGCGGGCTGCGGGTGCCGATCACGTAGGCGAGCAGGGCGACGGCACCGATCACGATGAGCTTGTTGCGCATGGCATCCTCCTTGTCGATGAGGACCTCGGGGTTTCGGCGGCCGGGGGCCGCGGCGCGAGATCCGTCACGACGAAGACGTGCCGCACGGGGGTTTCGTCACGAGGGATCGCCGAAAAGTCAGGAACGGCGGCGAGGGTCGGTCTCGCGCGAGCGGCGCCGGTCGTTCTGCGTCGTCAGGGGCGACCCATGCCGTGATAGGTCCATCCCGCGGCGCGCCACGCCACCGGATCGAGGCAGTTGCGACCGTCGATCACGATGCGGCCGCGCGCCAACGAGGACGCGTGTTCGGGGCTGAGGTGCCGACGGTACTCGTCCCACTCGGTCACGACGATGACCGCGTCCGCGTCCCGAAGGGTGGCGTCGAGGTCTGCATCGTAGGTGAGTTGCGGGTGCATACGGCGGGCGTTGTCGATCGCCGCGGGGTCCGTCAGGGTGACCCGTGCCCCCAGGCCGTGCAGTCGGACGGCGACGTCGAGCGCCGGGGAGTCCCGGATGTCGTCGCTGTGCGGTTTGAAGGCGGCTCCCAGGACGGCGATCTTCGCACCGAAGACGCTGCCCCCCAGCGCGCTGGTGGCGAGCTCGACAGCGCGGTCCCGGCGGCGGAGGTTGATGGCGTCGACCTCGCGGAGGAAAGCGACGGAAGCTCCGCGTCCAAGCTCCTCGGCGCGCGCCGAGAAGGCTCGGATGTCCTTCGGGAGGCACCCGCCCCCGAAACCGATGCCCGCGCCGAGGAAGCGGCGCCCGATTCGGACGTCGTGACCGAGCGCGTCGGCCAGGGTGGTCACATCGGCGCCCGTCACCTCGGCGATCTCGGCCATGGCGTTGATGAAGCTGATCTTGGTGGCGAGGAACGCGTTCGCGGCGACCTTCACCAGTTCGGCCGTCGCGTAGTCGGTGACGATGAAGGGCGTGCCCTTGGCGATGGACGGGTGGTAGACCTCGCGGAGGATCTCGGCGGTGCGCTCGCCTTCGTCGGTGGGGGACCCGTCGCTCGAGGGGACGCCGGCGACCAACCGATCGGGGTCGACGGTGTCTTGAACCGCCCACCCTTCCCGCAGGAACTCCGGGTTCCACACCAGCACCGCGCCGCGCTCGGCCACCCGCGGTGCCAGACGAGCGGCGGTGCCGACCGGGACGGTCGACTTGCCGGCGACCACATCACCCGGAGAGAGGAAGGGAGCGAGCGCGTCGACGGCCGCGTCGACGTAGGTCAGATCTGCCGCATGTCCGCCGGATTGCTGCGGCGTGCCGACGCCGATGAAGTGCACCGCCGCCCCTTGCGCAGCCGACATGTCGGTCGTGAAGGACAACCGACCCGAGGCGATGCCCTCAGTGAGGATCTCCTGCAGCCCGGGCTCGAAGAACGGCGCTTCGCCCCTCGACAGCGTCTCGATCTTCCGCTCGTCGACGTCGATTCCCACCACATCGTGGCCGATCGAGGCCATCGCCGCCGCGTGGACGGCTCCCAAGTATCCGCAACCTATGACAGACAGACGCACGATGAGAGCCTTTCAGATTTCCGCGGAGAGAACCGACGGCGATAGGAGCAGGGCCGGAACGGGCGGCGCAGACTGCGTCACGCAGCGGTCTCGCCGGGAGCGAGCGCTGCGCGAGCCGTCTTGCCGAGAATGACGAAATCGCCCAGAAGCGTCCAGTTCTCCACGTACGACAGATCGAGTCGTACCGAATCCTCCCAGGAGAGGGATGATCGCCCACTGACCTGCCAGAGGCCGGTGATACCGGGCTTGGCGAGGAAACGTCTGTGGACGTGGTCGGCGTAGACCGCCACCTCTGACGGCAGGGGGGGACGCGGTCCGACCAGCGACATCGAGCCGCCGATCACATTGAAGAGCTGGGGGAGCTCGTCGAGGCTGAATTTCCGCATCACGCGCCCGATGGGCGTGACCCGCGGATCGTTCTTCATCTTGAACAGCACCTCGTTGCCGGAATCACGCTGCTGGGCGGTGAGCTGTGCGCGCAGCTCCTCGGCGTTGACGACCATCGACCGGAACTTGAACATGGTGAACTCCCGCCCGCGAAAGCCGACGCGAATCTGGCGGAAGAGGACCGGACCCTCGCTCGACAGCCGCACCGCGACGGTCAGGAACAGCAGGACCGGGCTAAGGAGCACCAGTCCGATGCTCGCAGCCACGAGGTCGACGGACCTCTTCAGGAAGCTCTGCCCCCTCGAGAACTTCGGCGTCTCGACGTGGATGAGGGGCAGGCCGGCGACGGGTCTGGTGTGCAGGCGCGGGCCGGCGATGTCGACGATGCTCGGGGCGAGGACGAGATGCTGACGACCGGCCTCCAGGCTCCACGAGATCTCCTTCACCTTCTCGGCGGGGAGCTCGTCCGCGCTGGTGATCGCGACCGTGTCGGCCCCCGTCGCGTGCAGTGCGCGCGTCACGTCGCCGACATGTCCCATGATCGGGACCACCGAGCCGGGGATGGTGTCGGCGATCCGTCCGTTCGGCACGCAGGCACCGACGACGCGGTATCCCGCGCTGGGGCTGCGGGCGAACTCCCGGGCGAGTTGCGTCACGGAGGGGAGCGACCCGACCAGGAGCACGTGCGCGGAGTACCGACCACGGGAGCGTTGGACGACGAGCCACTGCCGCCACATCCAGCGGGTGAAACAGAGGACCAGGATGCCGAGCGGCAGGCTCACCAGCAGGTAGCCCCGCGCGACATCGATCTGCGTCAGGAAGGCGATGATGGCGATGGTTCCGAACAGCCGGAAGCTGGCGTCGGCGATGCGCACGTACTCCGTGGAACCCGTGCCGATAGCGCGGTCGCTGCGCGAATCGACGAAGGCGAGGGCCCACATCCAGGTGACGATGAGGATCGCGGAGAAGGCCCAGTACGACAGGTCGTTGATGCGGCTGTCACGCCCCGCGGCGAGCTGCGCATTCCCCAGCCCGAACCAGAGGAGCTGGGTACCGTAGACGACCCAGACGAGGGCGGCGAAGTCGGTGAGCACGAGGTTGCGTCGGTATCGTCCGCGCCAGGGGTCGCGAACGTGCGCGGGAGGCGTCGAGGCCGCGGAGGGCACCGGTGTCATGGTCGACACGGACTCCTCCGCGGGGTTCTGGTCGAGTGCGGGGGCGGTTTCGTCCGGGTCGGCGTCAGAGGGCGACGCGCCGGGGCGTAGGCCAGATGTCGCCATGTGTGCCCCTCTCCCCATCCCCCGCGTGCGCGGGGACTCTCCCGCGAACAGTAACAGGCAAAATTCACCCGTCAACTCACCCTGTTTCTCTTGTCATACGCGGGAAACGTGAACATTCGTGGTTCGGGCTCGTATCGGCCGACGACAGGTTGGTCGGGCGGTAGGCGTTCCCCTACACTCGGGCGCGGATCAGCCGTGATCGGCTGCCGCGAGATCGTGCCGCACGGCGGGGTCGCCACTGCCGCCCGCACGAAAGGTTCCGATGCCCCGCACCGCGTCGCCGCCGCGTCGCCCTCTCCGGGTGCAGGCCGGTCTGATCGCGGCGATCGCGATCGCCGCTCTCGTGGTGACCGCCGTCGCCGGTGTCTTCGCTTTCGCGCTGCTTCGGCCCGAGCCCGCGGCGACCTCGTCGCCCGCACCGGCTCCCGAGACGACCTCTTCTCCCGCCCCGTCGCCGTCGACGTCGGCGACACCCACGCCGCCCCCGGCGCCCCCGGCGCCGCCGGTCTCGCCGGCCGCCCAGGGATGCGAGGGGTCGTCGACGCTGATGACGATCTGGGCGCATCCCGACGATGACATCATCTTCGCCAACCCCACCATCTCGGATGCGATCGCCGCCGGCCGGTGCGTGCGCACCGTGTTCGTCACGGCGGGAGACGCGGGGAAGGGAATGGACTACGTGCGGGCACGGGAGCTCGGCATCCTGCGCGCGTATAACGCCATGCGCGGCAAGGACGGCGAGTGGGATGCCACGGAGATCGCCCTCGGTACCGGCGTGCACGTGCGGCGGCTGACGCCGAGGGACGACCCGCGTCTGTCGGTGCTCTATCTGCGGCTGCCGGACGGCAACATCACGGGCGCCGGGTTCGATGCGACCGCGCACGCGACCCTCAGCAAGCTCTACGACGGAACCGAGGCCTCGCTCGCCCCGGTCGACGGGGGAGCGGCGGTGACGCGGGATCAGCTCGTGGGTTCGATCCGGGAACTGGCTTCCGCGTTCGCTCCGCAGAGCACCCTCACCCATATCCCCCGGGGCAGCGCTTTCGCCCCCGGCGACCACCCCGATCATTCGGCCGTCGGCGCTCTCATCCGTGACACTCTGACCTCGGACGCGGCCGTGGGCCCCGGCATCCGGTACTTCGTGGGGTACCCCTCCGAGAACCTGCCTCGGAACCTGGACGGGGCGGTGCTCGACACCAAGGTCGACACGTACCGCATCTACACGCAACAGGATCAGGTGATCCGCTGCGCCGATCGCAACGCGTGTCTGAAGACCCGCAAGTTCGGCGAGTGGCTGCAGAGGTCCTACCCCAAGACCGAAGCCGAACTCCAGATGGGCTGAGCCGCTCCGGCGTTCCCCGCGGGCTCAGGACTCGCTCGAGAGCGACCCCTCGACCGCGGCTCGTGCGTCGCGCTCGGCGATGATGTCGACGAAGTCCTTCACGGGCGCGTCGGCGTACTTGTCGACCGCGATGACGGCCTCTTCGTGCACCACTCCCGGTTCCGCATCGGGGAAGCGCGCGTGAAGGCGCTCCTCGACCCCGGTGATGGTCTGGTCCTTGTCGAAACCCGCGCCGCGCTCGGTCATGATCCGAACCTCAGTGCCGGTAGGTGCCGTGGAGGATCGCCCGACCGAGCGTTTTGAACGCCAGGTTGAACGAGACGACGGCCGGGGTGGCATCGGCGTCGACGCCGAGCGATTCCTCGCTGACGGCGTGCACGACGAAGAAGTAGCGGTGGGGCTGGTCGCCCTGCGGGGGAGCGGCTCCGAGGAAGCCTGCCTCGCCGCCGTCGTTGCGGACGTGGAAGGCGTGACCCGGGAGGTCGCCCGAGGCGGCCCCGGAAGCCAGCTCGCGCACGTCCGCCGGGACGTCGACGAGTACCCAGTGCCAGAAGCCGCTCGGGGTGGGGGCGTCGGGGTCGAAGCCCGTGATCACGAACGACTTGGTTCCTTCGGGGACGTTCGACCAGCTGAGCTGGGGCGAGGTGTTGCCCTTGTCGGCGACCTGGTCGTCCGCGAGCGGTTGTCCATCGGTGACGTCATCGCTGACCACGTCGAATGATGGGACGGACGGAAGGAGGGGGTACGGATCGGGCGTCTGCGGGCGGGAAAGATCAGCCATGGAGGGGACGTTATGACGGCGGGGTGACCGAACGGCAGGGCTTGCATCCGCCCGCGCCGGGGTTTATCGGTCAGAGGCGGAGGTGAAGGAGGGAGCGCGCGGCCTCCCGGCAGCCCTCGGGAGCGGGGAGGCCGTAGTCGTTCTCGACGACGGTGCGCAGTTCGGCGGCCAACTCGTCGACGGAGGGGCGTGCGTCGAGGGCTTCGAGGATGGGCAGGATCAGGTCGTCGTATTCGTCGTCGGGCCATCCTTGACCGATGTGGTGGACTCCGATCGGATCCCACTCGTTCAGGACGGCGCGGATGCGCAGGGCTACGGGCGACAGTGACCGCGGCGGTGTGGACGTCTGCATAGGGGGAGTGTTGTCACCTTCGTTAGGTGCGCGCTGAGCATCGCCGATGCGTCTGGTGCGTGACGTCGGTGCGGCTGTCGGTGACGTGGGAACGTGATCCGCCGAAGGGGTTCGCCCCACCCCGCCGGGTGGCGGGGCTGCGGGGTTTCGAGTTCGTAAAGACCGACCGCCGCGATAACGTCGGAGGGCGCCCGAGGGCGAGGGGAAACCCGCAATCCGTCGCCGGGGGGCGAAGTACAGGACGGAGTCGCCGTGAGTGACATCGACGAGCCTTCGGGTGCCGATCGGGCACCCGGTGAATCGGCAACGCCGCGTCGGTCCGGGATATCCCGGAGAGCGCTGGTGTTCGGTGGCGTCGCCGTCGGCGGACTCGCCGTGCTCGGGGGTGGAGCTCTCGTCTATCGCGAGATCCGGCGCTCGGCGCCTCCGGAGGGGACCTGGGTCAAGCTCAGCCCCATCGTGCCGGTGCCCGATGCTTCGCCGCGTCCCGTCTCTCCCGCCTTCGAGGAGCCCGGCGACGACACGACCGTGGCGGTCTGGGCCCACGCCGACGACGACATCATCTTCGCCAACCCCCACCTCGCGGGGATCATCGGCTCGGGGGCGACGCTGCGCACCATCTTCGTGACCGCGGGCGACGCCGGCCGGGGCCTCGCTTATGCGCAACAGCGCGAGGCGGGCATCCGAGCCGCGTACGACGAGATGCGCGGCAGCACCCAACCGTGGGACACCACCCAGCTGACGCTTCGAAGCGGCGCGCGGGTCACGCGTTTCGTGCCCGCAGACGATCCTCGTCTTTCGATCACCGTTCTCCGTCTGCCGGACGGCAACCTCAGCGGGAAAGGCTTCGCGACGACGGGCGAGGCCGGTCTCACCCAGCTCATCAACGGCACGGTGCCCGCCCTCGCTCCGATCGACGACGGTCCGACGCTCGATGCGCGCCGTCTTTCGGAGACCGTCGCGGAGCTGATCCACGCCGCACGCCCCGACCACGTCACGACGAACATCCCGCACGAGAGCGCGTTCGCGCGGGGGGACCACCCCGACCACTCGTGCGTCGGATCATTGGTTCGAGCGGTGGCGCCGGTCGTCGGGATCGCGCCGGGGGCCGTCACCTACTACATCGGTTATCCCTCGCAGCACGAGCCGATCAACGTCGAGGGGGAGGTCCTTGATGCGAAGGTCGAGGTCTACGCGACCTATGCGGCGCAGGACCCCGTGGTCACGTGCGACACCGCAGCGGCCTGCCTCGCTCAACCGGGCTTCGGGCAGTGGCTGCGTCGCTCGTACGGCATGACGGAGGGCGAGCTCCGGTTGATCTGAGCCGTCCCTGCTCGCGTCAGCGTCGTTCAGCCGGAGAGCTGGCCCGTTCTGCGATCAGGGCGGCCTCGACCCGCGACGACACCGACAGCTTGCTCAGGATCGAGCTGACGTGGTCTTTGACCGTCGCGGAGCTCAGGTGCAGCCGACGACCGATGTCGGCGTTCGAGTCGCCGGTGGGGAGCCACTCGAGGACGTCGCGCTCGCGGTCGGTCAGGAGAGCGACACGACGCGCGGCGTCGAGGTCGGGTCTTCCCGCGTAACCGTCGACCAGAGCGCGGGAGACCTCCGGCGACAGGACGACCCCACCCGCGGCGAGAGAGCGCACCATCGCCGCGAGGCAGGCGGGATCGGTGTCCTTCACGAGGAAGCCGGAAGCACCGTCTCGCAGGGCCCGGGTGATGGACTCGTCGGCCGCGAACGTCGTCAGGATGCCGACCACGGGCCGATCCGCGTCGTCTCGCAGTGCGGCGAGGATGTCGAGGCCGCTGAGCTCCGGCATCCGGATGTCGAGGAGGACGACGTCGGGATGGAGGGTGCGGATGGCGGCGAGAGCGTCGGGTCCGCCGACCGCGGCGACCACCTCGATGTCGTCCGCCGCGTTGAGGATGAAGGCGAAGCCGGAACGGACGAGCGCCTCATCGTCGACGACAATCACCCGGATCACGACAGTCACTGTACGCCGAGACGACGAAGCCGCCCCGGGACGAGGGGCGGCAGGCCGGGACGAGGCGCGATACGTGGGGCTCAGCGCCTCGCCCCGGGGTTCAGGAGAGGTCAGTCCTCCGAGACGGTGACGGTGACCTCGATGTTGCCGCGCGTCGCGTTCGAGTAGGGGCAGACCTGGTGGGCCTCGTCGGCGAGCTGCTGGGCGAGATCGCTCTCGATACCGGGCAGAACGACCTCGAGCAGCACGGCCAGCTGGTAGCCGCCCTGGCCGTTGGGGCCGATGTGGACGCGGCCGCCGACCGAGGAGTCCTCGATCTTGACCTTGTGCGCGCGGGCGACGGAGTGCAGGGCGCCGTGGAAGCATGCGGCGTACCCGGCGGCGAACAACTGCTCGGGGTTGGTGCCGGCGCCGGAGCCGCCGAGCTCCTTGGGGGGAGCGACGTCGAGGTCGATGTACGTGCCGGCGGTCACGTGGCCGAGGCGGCCCTGGCCGGTGGAGACGGCTTCGGCGGTGTAGAGAACGTCCATGGTGTTCCTTTCTAGGGACGGTGGGGGTGCGGTCGTCAGGCCGGGTGGCGCGCCGCGTCGGCGTCGCGCACGTCATCGGGGTGATCGCGCAGGTCTTTCATGGCGTCGGTGAGTCGATGCAGCGCATCGATCAGTTCACGGGCGCTGCTGGCGTCGGTGAGGCCGGAGCCCGCGGCGATGCAGCGCGGGACGTGGGCCAGCTCGGTGCGCAGGGCGATGCCTCGCTCGGTCAGTGCCACGGTCACCACGCGTTCGTCATCGGTGCGGCGCGTACGGGTGAGGTACCCGGCGTTCTCCATGCGGGCGAGCATGGGGGAGAGCGTGCCGGAGTCGAGCTGCAGCGCCTCGCCGAGGCTGCCGACGGTCTGCTCTCCGTCGCTCCACAGGGTGACCAGGGCGATGTACTGCGGGTAGGTGAGGTTCCACGGTTCGAGGAGTGCGCGGTAGGCCTGCGTCGTCGTGCGGTTGGCGGCGTAGAGCGCGAAGCACACGAGCTGATCGACGGCGGGCATGAGGAAACTATTGCACACAACTTGGTTGTGCACAACCAAATTGCCCGCAATCGGTCGGGTGGGTCGAGGAGGTCAGGCTCTGACACTCGGCCGTCAGACATCGCAACAGGAGGCGCATGGCGGCACCATCTCGAGCCCGGTGCACCGAGCGCTCCCCTCGGCGGCGACCGCGCCTGATCGCCCTCTGGGCGCGAGCCGACGGGTTCGTGCCGTCGGCTCACGCCGGGATGATCATGCTCGATCGGTGCGCTCGCCGCCGTCACCGGTTGCATCGACGGGATGCCGGGTCACCAGCAGCTCCGCTACGCGACGTCGGTCGACCGCGCTCACCTGCAGCGTCGCGCCGTCCACCTCGACGACATCGCCGACGTGGGCGAGGCGACCCAGACGTTCGACCACGAACCCGCCGACGGTGTCGGAGGCTCCGCGCGCCAGTGCGACACCCGTCGCCTCCTCGAAGTCCTGGAGGTTCAGGCGTCCCTCGACGGTCCCGTGCTCTCCCTCCGACAGGGGCTGCTCGGCATCCGTGTCGTACTCGTCGAAGATCTCTCCCACGACCTCCTCGACGAGGTCTTCGAGGGTCACGATCCCGTCGGTGCCGCCGTACTCGTCGACGACGACGGCGATGTGGCTGCCCTCGGCGCGCATCGCGGTGAGCGTCGGCAGGACGCGGGCGGTGGACGGGATGTAACGGATCTCACGCATGACCGCGCTCAGGGCACGCTCCGGGTCGTCGGTGAGGTCGCGCACGTGGACGAAGCCGACGACGTCGTCGATGGTCTGCTCCGCCACCGGATAGCGCGAGAAGGGCAGGTCGCGGACCTGCTCGTAGGCGTCGGCGATCGTGCCGCCGGCGTCGAGGGTCACGACCTCGGGTCGAGGGCGCATGACCTCGCTGACGTGGCGGTCCCGGAGCGAGAGGACGTCGTCGAGGATGCGGCGCTCGTCGGCGGGGAGCCCTTCGTGGCTCGAGACGATGTCGCGCAACTCTTCGTCGGTCAGTTCCTCGCCGGTCTTGTTCGGATCGCCTCCGAGGAGGCGGACGAGCACGTTGGTCGAGATCGATAGCAGCCAGATCACCGGCCGCATGAGCTTCGCGAAGCCGTTCAGCACCGGGGCGACGGCGTAGGCGAACGCGGCGTTGCGCTGGATGGCGAGGCGCTTGGGTACCAGTTCACCGAGCACGAGCGACAGATACGCGATGACGAGGGTCAACGTGATCGTGGCGATCGTGGCTGCGGCGCCCTGGTCGAGGCCGAGGTTGGTGAAGAGGGGGGTGACGGACGGGGCGATCGATGACGCGCCGTACGCTGCGGAGGCGAACCCGGCCACCGTCACCCCGATCTGCACGGCGGAGAGGAACGTGTTGGGGTTGCGGGCGAGGTCGGCGACCTTCTGGCCACGCCGACCGCGGGCTGCGAGGGCGTTCACCTGACTCTCGCGAAGGGTGACCAGGGCCATCTCGGTCGCAGCGAAGACGCCGCCGACCAGAACGAAGACCACGACCAGCACGATGTTGAGCGCGAGATCGTTCACCGGGTCACCACCGTGACGAGGGGGAGGACATCGCCCGGGGTCACCCGGGCGCCTGGACTGTGACCGTCGGAGGCGTGGCTCATGCACCGAGTGTAGTGAGGGCGCCCCGTCTCGCTTCGGCGTTCGTTCGGGGTTGCGCCGAGTGCGCGGTTCTGCCAGCCGACGCTGCCGTCGCGGTCAATACCAAGTCGGCCGCAGTGCGTCAACCGCTCCCTTGCGTCCAGCTTCGACTCGAACCATGGCTGCCATGAGCGAGATCACCGCACACCACGGACTTCTGACCGACATCGACCTCCACGTCGACGACACCGGCGGCACGGGCCGCGCCGTCGTCCTCATCCACGGCTGGCCCCTCTCGGGTGAGTCCTGGGCTCACCAGGTGCCCGCCCTCGAAGCCGCAGGCTACCGCGTCGTGACCTATGACCGTCGCGGTTTCGGGCGCAGCGACAAGCCGCACACCGGTTACGACTACGACACCTTCAGCAACGACCTGGAGGCTGTGCTCGAGGCTCTCGACCTGCGCGATGTCACGCTCGTCGGCTTCTCGATGGGCGGTGGTGAGGTCGCCCGCTACCTGACCCGTCACGGATCCGACCGTGTGCACAGCGTCGTCTTCGCGGCCGCGGTGCCGCCGTACCTGGCCCAGACCGACGACAACCCCGAGGGTCCGCTCGACGACGCGACCGCGGACGGGATGAAGCAGGGTCTGAAGGGCGACGAGAAGGCGTTCTATCACCAGTTCACCACCGACTTCTTCTCCGTCGACGGCACTCTCGCCGTCCCGGAGGCCGAGCGCGCCGAGGCCGAGCGGCTGGCCAACCAGGCCGATCACCACGCCGCCCTGAAGTCGATGGAGGCCTTCGCGACGACGGACTTCCGCGAAGACCTCCCGAACGTGACGGTGCCGGCCCTCGTCATCCACGGTGACAGCGACGGAACCGTGCCCTTCGAGGGGTCGGGCAAGCGCACCCACGAGGCGATCGCCGGCAGCGAGCTGCACGTGGTCGCCGGAGCGCCCCACGGCGTCAACGTCAGCCACGCGGACGAGTTCAACCGCGTGCTGATCGACTTCCTGAAGCGCTGACCCCGCCGCCGCGCGCGTCCCCACTCTCGCCCGCACCCGCGGAGGACGCGACGGATGCCGAGATGCCCCGCCACCCGATCGGTGGCGGGGCATCTGCGCGTGAGGGCGCAGGAGGAGTCCCGTGCCGGGGCGGAGTGAGGGGCGCGATTCCCGCCGGGCGGAGGCGGCAGCGTTTGGTCATGGCATCCGAATGGCGTAGTCTCGATCTTTGGTGCCCGCCTCTCTGCGAGCGGGTCGCCCGAACGTGAGCCCTCCACCGGCCCTGTTCTCCCGCCATCGGCGGGGTAACGGACCACCGGAGCGGGATTCACGAACTCCTCCGTTCGATCAAGAAAGCAGCACTACTGTGACGCGCACTTTCACCCCCAAGGCCGCTGAGGTCACGCGCGAGTGGGTCGTTATCGACGCCACCGACGTCGTTCTCGGCCGTCTGGCCTCGCACGCGGCGGTCCTCCTCCGCGGCAAGCACAAGGCGACCTTCGCCAACCACATCGACTCTGGTGACTTCGTCATCGTGATCAACGCCGAAAAGGTCGCGCTCACGGGCCAGAAGCTCACGCAGAAGAAGGCCTACCGCCACTCGGGCTTCCCGGGCGGACTGAAGTCCGTCACCTACGACGAACTCCTCGAGAAGAACCCTGTCCGCGCGGTCGAGAAGGCCATCCGCGGCATGCTGCCCAAGAACAGCCTCGGCGCGGCGCAGCTCAAGAAGCTCAAGGTCTACCGCGGCGCCGAGCACCCCCACGGTGCTCAGCAGCCCACGGCATACACCTTCGACCAGGTCGCCCAGTAAGCGCCGCCGGATAAGGACGAAACAGTGTCGAACATCGACTCCAGCAACTACAGCACCGAGACGCCGGCCGAGCAGTCGGTCGTCGCCACCGAGCGCCCCGTGCTCTCGGTTCCCGGCGCAGCCGTGGGCCGCCGCAAGCAGGCCATCGCCCGCGTGCGCCTCATCCCCGGTTCGGGCACGATCACGGTCAACGGCCGCACGATCGAGGACTACTTCCCGAACAAGCTGCACCAGCAGCTGATCAACGACCCGTTCACGGTGCTCGAGCTCGCGGGCTCGTACGACGTGATCGCGCGCATCTCCGGTGGCGGCCCCTCGGGTCAGGCCGGTGCCTTGCGCCTGGGCATCGCTCGTGCGCTCAACGAGATCGACGCCGAGAACAACCGCCCGACCCTGAAGAAGGCCGGCTTCCTCTCGCGCGACGCTCGCGTCAAGGAGCGCAAGAAGGCCGGTCTCAAGAAGGCCCGCAAGGCGCCTCAGTACTCCAAGCGCTGAGTTCGACGTTCCGTATGCCTCTCTTTGGCACGGACGGGGTGAGGGGGCTGGCCAACGGCCTCCTCACCGCCGAACTCGCGCTGCACCTGGCCCAGGCGACTGCCGTCGTCCTGGGCCAGGGCCGTTCGGCAGAGGCGCGCAAGGCCGAGGGCCGGCGCCTCACCGCGGTCGTCGCGCGTGATCCCCGGGTCTCGGGGGAGTTCCTCGCGGCCGCGGTCGCTGCGGGGCTGGCCTCCTCGGGCGTCGACGTGCTCGATGCGGGAGTGATCCCCACGCCCGCGACGGCGTTCCTCATCGCCGACCGCGACGCGGATTTCGGCGTGATGGTCTCGGCCTCGCACAACCCCGCCCCCGACAACGGCATCAAGATCTTCGCCCGAGGGGGGACGAAGCTCCCCGATATCGTCGAGCAGCGCATCGAGCGCGCCCTCGAGGGGGAGCGCCTGCAGCCCACCGGGGCCGGCGTCGGGCGCATCCGTCGATTCGCGGATGCCGAGGACCGCTACGTCCTGCACCTTCTCGGCTCGCTGCCGCACCGGCTCGACGGCATCCACGTCGTTCTCGACTGCGCTCACGGCGCGGCGGCGGGCGTGTCGCCCGAGACCTTCAAGGACGCGGGCGCCCAGGTGACGGTCATCGGAGCCGAGCCCGACGGCTTGAACATCAACGACGGCGTGGGCTCGACGCACCTCGACGTGCTCGCCGAGGCCGTCGTGCGTCTGGGCGCCGACGTCGGCATCGCCCACGACGGCGACGCCGACCGCTGCCTCGCCGTCGACGCACAGGGCAAGATCGTCGACGGCGATCAGATCATGGCGATCCTCGCGGTCGCGATGAAGGAGCGCGGGGCGCTCGCCGACGACACGCTCGTGGCGACGGTCATGAGCAACCTGGGACTCCACCGTGCGATGCAGGCCCACGGCATCCGAGTTCTGCAGACCGGCGTGGGTGACCGCTACGTGCTCGAAGCGATGAACGAGGGCGGCTACTCCCTCGGCGGCGAGCAGTCCGGACACGTGATCATGAGCGATTTCGCCACCACCGGTGACGGCCTCTTGACCGGCCTGCACCTCGTGGCCGAGATGGCCCGTCAAGACAAGACGCTGGCTGAGCTCGCCTCGATCATGACCGTCTACCCGCAGGTGCTGGTGAACGTGCGCGGCGTGGATCGCGACGGCGTGAGCGACGAGGGCGTCCAGCGAGCCGTGGCCGCGTCGACGGCCGAGCTCGGCGACTCCGGTCGTGTGCTGCTGCGCGCGTCGGGCACCGAGCAGCTCGTGCGAGTGATGGTCGAAGCGGCCTCCGAAGAGGACGCCCGCGCACACGCCGATCGGCTGGCCGAGGTCGTGCGGGAGCGCCTCGCCCTCTGACCCCGGAGGACGGGGCGGACGTGCGTCGAGCACGCCCGCCCCGTCCTCGATCGGCGCTGACGTCCGCGGAGGTCCCGTCGAAGGGATGCCGCGGTGATCAGTACTCGAGCGATTCGATGTAGCGCAGCAGGACGCCCTCGCGCAGCGCCCAGGGTGAGACCTCGAGCTCCTCGACATCGAGCGCTTTCATGGCGCGCTCGACGACGACCGCGGCGGCCACGATCTGGAACGTGCGGTCGGCGGTGATGCCCGGCAGGGCCTCGCGTGCGTCGGCGGGGATGCGAGCGAGCCGCGGGATCCAGTCCTTCAGCTCTCTGCGAGGCAGCACCATGCGGTCGATGCCCGACCAGCCGGGGACGGGATAGCCCGCCAGTTTCGCGAGCGATCGGATGGCCTTGGACGACCCCACCACGTGGTCGGGGCGCGGGAGGGCGGCGAAGCGCTCGGCGACGGGGGCGAGGACGGATGCCGCGTGCTGACGCAGCGCGTCGATCTCCTCGCCGCTGGGAGGGTCGTGGGGGAGGAACTGCACCGTGGAGCGTCCCGCGCCGAGCGGCACGGACTCGGCGAGATCGGGGAGCTCGTCGGCGCCGCCCGCGATCTCGAGGGAGCCGCCGCCGATGTCGAACAGCAGGATCTGCCCCGCCGACCAGCCGAACCAGCGCCTCACCGCGAGGTAGGTGAAGCGGGCCTCGGTCTCCCCGCCCAGAACCTGGAGGGGCTGTCCGAGCGCTTCCTCGATGAGGGCGATGACCTCCTCTCCGTTGGTCGCGTCGCGCACCGCGGAGGTGGCCGTGGCGAGGAGCTCGTCGACCCGCTCGGCGCGGGCGCGATCGCGCGCGGCGGTCACGGCATCCACCAGTCCCCGCACACCCTCCTGCGAGATGGACCCGTCGGGCAGCAGGTAGCGCATCAGCCGGAGCACGGAGCGGTGCGAGGTGGTGGCGGTCGGTCGTCCTCCCGCCCGGGCGTTCGCGACGAGCAGGTGGACGGTGTTCGAACCGATGTCGAGGACTCCCAGGCGCACGACCCGAGCGTAGTGGCCGCGGAGAGACGGCCGGGGTCGGCGGGGGAGGGTGACGCCCCGGGTAGCATGAGCGGGTGTCCGCCGCCGAGACCGAGACCGCAGCTCCCGCGCCGTCGCTGAGCCCCTATCGTCAGATCGACCGCGACGACTGGGCTCGCATGGCCGGTGGGCTGGAGCAGCCGCTGACCGAGAACGAGATCGTGCAGTTGCGCGGCATCGGAGACCGGCTGGACCCCCGCGAGGTCGCCGAGGTCTACCTGCCGTTGAGTCGTCTGTTGAGCCTGTACGCGCGGGCCACCCGTCGGCTCGGTGCCGACACGAGCACCTTCCTGGGGGAGCCGGATGCCACGACTCCCTTCGTGATCGGAGTCGCCGGGTCGGTGGCGGTGGGTAAGTCGACCATCGCGCGTCTGCTGCGCGAGCTGATGAGCCGCTGGCCCGACACCCCTCGGGTGGAGCTGGTGACCACCGACGGATTCCTCTATTCGAACGCCGAGTTGGAACGGCGCGGTCTGATGGACCGCAAGGGCTTCCCGGAGTCGTACGACCGGCGGGCGCTCGTGGAGTTCCTCAGCGAGGTGAAGTCGGGTGCGGAGGAGGCGCGGGCTCCGTTCTACTCCCACGTGCGATACGACATCATGCCCGACGCGCACGTCACGGTGCACCGACCCGACGTCGTCATCGTCGAGGGGCTGAACGTGCTCCAGCCGCCGCCGTCGCCGAACGAGGTGGCCGTCAGCGATCTGTTCGACTTCTCGATCTACGTCGATGCCGATGCGGCGCACATCGAACGCTGGTACGTCGACCGCTTCCTCGCGCTGCGCGACAACGCCTTCACCAATCCGACCTCGTTCTTCAAGGTCTTCGCCGACATCAGCGACGAAGAGGCCGTCGAGCGTGCGCTCGGATACTGGCGCGAGATCAACCTGCCGAACCTCGAAGAGAACGTGCTGCCCACGCGCCATCGCGCGAAGCTCGTGCTTCAGAAGGGTGCCGACCACACGGTCGAGACCGTGCTGCTCCGCAAGCTCTGAACGGGCCGGCCCGGAAGCGACCCGGTCTCCGCCGTGCGGCTCCGAAATCGCTCGGGCCCGGCTCCCGAGTGGCCGCGGAGGGGTTTGCTCAGCCCCGCCACGTAGACTCGAATCCATGTGCGGAATCATCGGGTACGTGGGTCCTCGGCAGAGCCAGGACATCCTTCTGGCGGGTCTGTCGCGTCTGGAGTACCGGGGGTACGACTCCGCCGGGATCGCCGTGATCGACGGCGACGGGCGGCTCGACATGCGCAAGCGCGCCGGAAAGCTCGCCGTGCTGCGCGAGGACCTCGAGTCCACGCCCATGCCGAACGGCACCACCGGCATCGGTCACACCCGCTGGGCTACGCACGGTGGACCCACCGACGCGAACGCCCACCCGCACCTGGCTGACGACGACAAGCTCGCCGTGATCCACAACGGCATCATCGAGAACTTCGCCGAGCTCAAGAGCGAGCTCGTCGGCGACGGCTTCGCGTTCCGCAGCGAGACCGACACCGAGGTCGCCGCGGTCATGATCGGTCGCGAGTACGCGCGCACCAAAGACCTGGTGCAGGCGTTCCGCTCGGTCGTGTCGCGACTCGAGGGGGCGTACACGCTCCTCGCGATGCACGAGGATCACCCGGGCCTGGTCGTCGGTGCCCGCCGCAACTCGCCGCTCGTGATCGGTCTGGGCGAGGGAGAGAACTTCCTCGGCTCCGACGTCGCCGCCTTCGTCGAGCACACGCGCAACGCGCTGGCCATCGGCCAGGACGAGATCGTGGCCATCACCCCCGAGGGTGTCGAGGTCACGGACTTCTCGGGCGCCCCCGTCGAGGTCGAGGCTTTCGAGGTCACCTGGGACGCCTCGGCCGCGGAGAAGGGCGGCTGGTCATCGTTCATGGCCAAGGAGGTCTCGGAGGAGCCCGAGGCCGTCGCCAACACCATCCGCGGTCGCATCCACGAGGGCCGGGTCGAGATCCCCGAGCTCGACGGCATGGACGACTTCCTCGCCGACATCGACCGTATCCTCGTCATCGCGTGCGGCACGGCGGCGTACGCGGGCATGGTCGGCAAGTACGCCCTCGAGACCTGGACCCGTGTCCCCGTCGACGTCGAGCTGGCGCACGAGTTCCGCTACCGCAACCCCGTGCTCACCCCCCGCACGCTGGTCGTCTCGATCAGTCAGTCGGGCGAGACCATGGACACCCTGATGGCTGTCAAGTACGCGCGTTCGCGCGGTGCCAAGACCCTGTCGATCTGCAACACCCAGGGGGCGACGATCCCGCGCGAATCCGACGCGATCGTCTACACGCACGCGGGTCCCGAGGTCGCCGTCGCCTCGACGAAGGCATTCGTCGCGCAGATCACCGCCCTCTACCTGCTCGCCCTGCACGTCGGCCGCGTGCGCGGTGCGGTCGATCCGGTCGTCGCCGTCGAGGCCGTGACCGAGCTCGAGGCGGTGCCCGGCAAGATCGCGCGCGTGCTCGAGACCGAGCAGGCCCGGATCGAGCAGCTCGCGCACTGGATGGCCGACACCCGATCGGTGCTGTTCCTCGGCCGCAATGTCGGTTACCCGATCGCGCTCGAAGGAGCGCTCAAGCTCAAAGAGCTCGCCTACATCCACGCCGAGGGCTTCGCCGCCGGTGAGCTCAAGCACGGCCCGATCGCGCTCATCGAGCCCGGTCAGCCGGTCTTCGTCGTCGTTCCCAGCCCTCGCGGCTCGGGCGAGATGCACAAGAAGGTCGTCTCGAACATCGAGGAGATCCGTGCTCGCGGTGCCCGTGTCATCGCGATCGCCGAAGAGGGAGACGTCGCCGTGCTCCCCGCGGCCGACGAGGTGCTGCGCATCCCGTTGGCGGCGCCGATGTTCGAGCCGCTCCTGGCCGTCGTGCCGCTGCACATCTTCGCGATGGGCCTGGCCGAGGCGAAGGGGCTCGACGTGGACCAGCCGCGCAACCTCGCCAAGTCGGTGACGGTCGAATAGACACCGCATCGAAGGGGCCGGATGCCGTGGCATCCGGCCCCTTCGTCGTCTCGGTGTCCGCGGGCACCGGCAGAATAAGAGGGAAGTCGAGAGGGGAGCGCACGTGATCGTCGGTATCGGGGTCGACCTTGTCGACGTTCCGCGGTTCGAGGAGCATCTGCGGCGTACCCCTCGGCTGATTCCCCGCCTGTTCTCGGCGACCGAGCGCACGCTCAAGCCCCGCTCCCTGGCGGCGCGGTACGCGGCGAAAGAAGCCCTGATCAAGGCGCTGGGCGGATCCGACGGCGTGCACTGGATCGACATCGAGGTCACCTCGGAGGCGTCGGGACGTCCGGTCTTCTCGCTCAGCGGCGAGACGGCCGCCACGGTCGCCCGCCGGGGGATCACGGCCCTGCATTTGTCGATGTCGCACGACGCGGGGCTGGCGACGGCGTATGTCATCGCCGAATCCCGTGCGGGCGCCGAGGCCCCGGCATCCGTGAATCCGCCCACTCGAGAGGACGACGCATGACGATGGCACCGGGAGTGCTGCGCGAAGCGATGATCGACGTCGATGCGATCACCGAGAACGTCCGTCATCTGCGCGCGTTGACGGGGTCGGAGATCATCGCGGTCGTCAAGGCCGCCGGGTACGGGCACGGGGCTCACCGCACAGCCGTCGCCGCGCTTCGCGGAGGGGCGACGCGCATCGGCGTGTCCGACATCGACGAGGCGCTGGCTCTGCGCCGCGCCGGCATCACCGCCCCGCTCTTCGCCTGGCTGCACGCTCCGGGCGCATCGTTCGTCGAGGCCGTGCGCGAAGAGATCGAGCTCGGTATCTCCGACATCGACCAGCTGCTCCGCGCGGCCGAGGCCGCTCACGGTGAGCGACCCGCGACCGTGCACCTCAAGATCGAGACCGGGCTGTCTCGAAACGGCATCGCCCCCGCCGATTGGCGCATGGTGTTCTCCGAGGCCGCGCGTCTCGAGCGCATCGGCCGGCTGCGCGTGGTCGGGCTGTTCTCGCACCTGTCGAACACGAGCGAGGCCGACGATCGCGCCGCTCTGGCCCGGTTCGAAGAAGGAGTGGTGCTCGCGGCATCCGTGGGGCTGAATCCGCCGCTGCGGCACATCGCGGCCACGAACGCGGCCATCGCACTACCCGAGACCCGGCTCGGGTGCGTGCGGATCGGCATCGGTCTGTACGGCATCTCCCCGTTCGAGCATCGCTCGTCGGCCGACCTGGGCCTGCGCCCGGCCATGACCCTGCGCGGCGCGGTCGCGGCCGTCCGGCGGGTTCCTGCGGGCACGGGGGTGTCCTACGGATACGACTACCGCACCGACCGCGAGACGACGCTCGCGCTGGTCCCCCTCGGCTACGCCGACGGCGTGCCCCGGCAGGCTTCGGGTCGGGGGCCGGTCTCGATCAACGGCCGCCGGTTCACCGTGGCCGGACGCATCGCGATGGACCAGTTCATCGTCGATGTGGGCGATCACCCGGTCGCGGTGGGCGACGAGGTCGTCCTTTTCGGAGACCCGACCCTGGGCGTGCCTTCGGCGCGGGACTGGGCGGATGCCGCCGACACCATCGACTACGAGATCGTCACGCGCGTCGGCGTGCGCGTGCCCCGACGGGAGGTCCGCGCGTGAGTGTTCCCGACGCACTGCTCGGCGAGCGGGTGATCGAGAGCCCGAGCGACATGGAGGAGCTGGGCCGGCAGATCGGCCGCGCACTGGCCCCGGGCGACGTGGTCGTGCTGACCGGGCCTCTCGGCGCCGGCAAGACGACCCTGACCCGGGGAATCGGCGAGGGGCTCGGCATCCGGGGTCCCGTCCAGAGCCCCACCTTCGTGATCGCCCGTACCCATCCCTCGTTGGTCGGGGGCACCCCTCTCGTGCACGTCGACGCCTATCGACTGGGGGCCGCGGTCGAGCTCGATGATCTCGACATCGACGTCGCGGGTTCCGCGGTGATCGTGGAGTGGGGCCGCGGCGTCGCGGAGTACCTCGCCGACACGTGGTGGGAGATCGAGATCGACCGTCAGGTCGGGGGACGCGGGGTCGACAACGCCTGCGGCGAGATCGCCGTGCACACCGTCGAGCTCGACGCCGACGCCCCGCGGCGGGTCACGATCTCGCGTCTGCCCTGAACCCCGCTCGACGCGCAGAGGCGCCGCCGGATCTTCCCCCTCTTCCGCGCGATACCGGGGCGCGGTCCGCAGCCCACACCTCGCGCAGCGCGCGCAGGGTCTCGACCGGTTGCTCGACGTGGGCGAAGTGCCCGCTCTCTTCCAGAACACGGTCGTCGTAGTCGCGCATCAGTCGCTCCCACTGGCGGGCGTCGCGCTCGGCGACGAAGACATCGCCCGCACCCCGGACGGAGCGCACCGGGCACGAGATGCGTCGCCACACGCCGTCGTCGTGCGCGCGAGAGAGGTGGGCCGCGGACAGGAAGGCCGAGGGACGGATCTCGTCGGCGAGATCGTCGGTCACCGACCGGTCGACGCTCTCCGGATGCCGGAAGAGCGGGCGAGAGAGGCTGTGCAACGCTCCCGTGCGACGCAGCAGGCGCAGCAGCGGGCGGGCGAGGGGGCCGAGACCGCGCAACACCCGCATGGCGAGAACCATCCCCGCCAACCACGGCAGCCTCGGAGCCTGACGGAACGGCCGCCGGGCGACGGCGCGCGCACCGGCGCCGCTGGGGGAGACCACCCCGACCGCGACGGTCTCACGGGGGAAGCGGGCGGCGACGTCGAGAGCGATCACGCCCCCGAGCGAGTGCCCGACGACGCGCCATCTCGGGTAGCCGAGTGCGCGGGCGACGCCGGCTACCGCCACCGCGATCTCGGCCGGCTCCGGCACCGGCCCCGGCGTCTCGCCCCAGCCCGGGAGATCGACCGCGACGATGTCCGACAGGGGGAGGCGGAGCTGGTCGCTTGCCGCGATCATCGGACGCCACGTACGCCACGACCCGGCCGCGCCGTGCAGCAGGATCGTGGCGACGGGGCTCCCCGACCGCCGACCCGCGTGCACCACGATCGGCGCCGCCCCGGTGGGGACGACGACGCGGCGGAGGCCGAGGTCGTCATGATCCATGCCCCCTCTTCGGAGCGGAGGGGGAGTTCGGATGCCGCCGAGGAGCGGCCGGATACGCTGGATGCGTGATTCTCGGCATCGACACCTCCCTCGGCACCGCCGTCGCCGCGATCGCCCGCGACGGAGAGGTGCTCGCCGACGAGCAGAGCTCCAACCCGCTCGGCCACGCCGAGGTGATCGGCGATCTCCTGCGCCGGGCCACGGTCGCAGCCCCCGCCCCCACGCACGTCGCTGTCGGCATGGGCCCCGGTCCCTTCACCGGGTTGCGGGTGGGTATCGCCACCGCTCGGGTGTACGCCCTCGGCCGCGGCATCCCCGCCGTCCCCGTGCCGAGCCACGACGGCATCGCCCTCGGTCTCCTCCTCTCCGACGCGCTCACGGGGACCGACACCGGTCGCTTCGCCGTCGTCACCGACGCGCGGCGCAGGGAGTTCGCCTACAGCGTCTACGAGGGCATCGACGACGACGGTCTTCCCGTGCGGGTGTCGGACGCGCAGCTGAGCCCTCGCGACGACCTCGACGCCCGGCTGGTTGCCGCAGGCGCCCGTCGATACGACGCCACCACCGTGTCGGCCGCGATGATCGCGCTCGCCGCGGCGCGAGCCCTCGACGCCGGCCGCACGCTCGCGGACTCCGAGCCCCTCTACCTGCGCAGCCCCGATGTGGTCGCCGCGCACGCGCCCAAGCGGGTGAGCTGATGGCGACCCGCACCGCGACCGTCGCCGATCTCGACGGCATCATGGCGCTCGAGCGCGCCTCGTTCCCGACGGATGCGTGGAGCCCGGCGATGATGCGCGAAGAACTCGCCTCACCGCACGGCTGGTACGTCGTCGTCGAAGAGGCGGGTCGACTCGTCGGCTACGCGGGGCTTCGCGCGGTGCGCGGGGCCCGGGATGCCGACATCCAGACGATCACCATCTCCGAGGCCGCGCGCGGCCGGGGGCGGGGCCGGGCTCTGCTGACGGCTCTGCTGGAGGAGGCCGTTCGCCGCGAGGTGCACGACGTGTTCCTCGAAGTCCGCGCCGACAACCCCGTCGCGCAGAAGCTGTATCTCTCCGAGGGCTTCGCCGAGGTCGGTCGCCGCCCCCGGTACTACCAACCCGACGACGTCGACGCGATCGTCATGCAGCTCGATCTGCGCGGGTGGGCCGGGCGGCGGGCGGAGACCGCGGGCATCCCGGCATCCGGTCTCGAAGGACCGGACCGGTCTCACGGAATCGGATCGGAGGCGCCGGGAGATTCGATTCCCCTGCCCTCGTCCGAATCCACGCCACCGACCGCCTCCGGAAAGGGCTGGTGCTGATGAACGCGCCCCTCGTACTCGGTATCGAGACCAGTTGCGACGAGACGGGCATCGGCATCGTCCGCGGCCGACAGCTGCTCAGCAACACGATCGCCTCGAGCATGGACGAGCACGCCCGCTACGGCGGGGTGGTGCCCGAAGTCGCCGCGCGCGCCCACCTCGAGGCGCTGCAGCCTTCGATCGACGCGGCGCTCGCCGAGGCCGGCGTCACCCTCGGCGACCTCGACGCCGTGGCCGTGACGAGCGGTCCCGGTCTCGCGGGGGCCCTGATGGTCGGGGTGGGCGCCGCCAAGGGGCTCGCCGTCGCCCTCGACAAGCCTCTCTACGCCGTCAACCACCTGGTCGGGCACATCGCCGCGGACATCCTCGACGCCGACGCGGGAGAACTCGAGTACCCCACCGTCGCCCTTCTCGTCAGCGGTGGGCACACCTCGCTCCTGCTGGTCCGCGACCTGACGAGCGATGTCGAGCTCCTCGGCGAGACGATGGACGACGCAGCGGGCGAGGCCTTCGACAAGGTCGCGCGCCTGCTCAAGCTGCCGTACCCCGGCGGCCCGGAGATCGATCGGGTCGCCGCCTCGGGCGACCCCACCGCGATCCGATTCCCGCGCGGGCTCTCGCGGGCCTCCGACATGGCATCCCACCGCTACGACTTCTCGTTCTCGGGCCTGAAGACGGCCGTGGCTCGGTGGGTCGAACAGCACGAGGCCGCGGGCGAGCTCGTCCCGGTCGCCGACGTGGCCGCCTCGTTCCGAGAGGCCGTCGTCGACGTGCTCGTGACCAAGGCCCTCGACGCCTGCGAGCGTCACGGCGTTCCCCGCCTGCTGCTGGGCGGAGGCGTCATCGCCAACAAGCGCCTACGTGATGTCGCCCTCGAGCGGGCCGCGGCCGCGGGTGTGGCCGTGCGCATCCCGCCACTGCGCCTGTGCACCGACAACGGCGCGATGATCGCCGCTCTCGCCGCGGAACTCATCTCGTCGGGTCGCCGCCCCTCGACCCTCGCCTTCGGAGCGGACTCGACGCTGCCCGTCACCGAGATCCAGGTGGCGGAGGATCCGGATGCCGACGCCCCGGCGCCACGCGCAGGAACGACGCCGTGACCGACACGCCGCCGCCCACGCGCCGTGCACGCAAGGAAGAGGCCGGCCCCGCGGTCGACCTTCCCCCCGTGCCGCCCCTGCCCGCCGGCGTCCGCGCCGCGGGGTCAGAGATCGTCGCCCCCGAGGTGGACGACGACAACCGTCTGCCCACCGCCCAGCTCGAGATGGCGGCGTTCGGCGATCACCTGATCCCGTATGCGCCGCCCGTCCCTCCGAAGCCGCCGTCCGTCGCGCCCTGGGCCCTCGGCGTGGCGGTCATCGCACTGGCGGCCGCGTTGTTCACCGGCTGGCTGCTTCCGGTCGGTGTGATCGGCTCGACTCTCGCGATGGTCTCGCTCCGGCGGGCCCACGACAGCCGCCGGGTCGCCGTGTGGGCCCTGGCGCTCGCGCTGCTCTCCGTCGCGTTCAGCGTCGGCTGGCTGGTCTGGGGCTTCTCGCAGCTCGCCGTCGGGTGAGCGGAGCCGTCAGACGCGGTCGGCCAGCAGCGCGAGACGCTTCGACCCCACGCGCGTGAGGATGAGCGTGGCTGAGGAATCCCCGCGCAGAGCGAGCTTCTTCCGCAGCACCGCCGGGTCGACGTCGACGCCGCGCTTCTTGATCTCCAGCGTGCCGATGCCCCGCGCGCGCAACGCCTGCGCGAGTTTCTTCGGGTCGGCGGGCAGCTGCTCGCGCACCCGGAACGACGACACGAACGGGCTCGTCAACGCCGCATCCGAGGTGAGGTAGGCGATGCCGGGAGCGAGCATGCCGGCATCCAGGGCTCGACCGACCTCGCCGATGAGACGCGCGCGGATGACGGCCCCGTCGGGTTCGTGCACGAACTCGCCGAGCTCGCGCTCCTCGACGTCGGGGCTGTCGCCCGGGGCGGTGAGCTCCCACGCGTCGTCGGCGCGCACGACGAGTGCCGCGCGGCGAACGCCCTCGCGGGCGAGAGCGCCGGCCCAGAGCACGAGCTCGATCGTCGAACCGTCGGCGCTGATCCACTGCGCCTCGAACTCGTCGGGGATCTGCGAGCGGTCGAAGCCCGGCCCGAGCTTCACGCCGCCCGGCGTCTTCCTCAACTGTTCGAAGACCCACTCGAGCGAGGGCGACCACTCGGCCGACGACACCTGTCGCGTCTCGGCATGACCGGCGGTGCGTCGCGCGGGGTCGAGCCACACGGCATCCGTCGCGCCCAGGTCCACGTCTTCGGCGCGCGCGTGCCGCACCGTCGCCGCGTCGCCGAAGGGGGCGAGGTTGTAGGCGGCGATGGCGGCGGTCACCTCGTCGGCGTCGACGGCGTGGACCCGGATGCCGAGGCCCGCCATCCCGAGGGCGTCACCGCCGATCCCGCACCCGAGGTCCGCCACGCTGTCGATCCCCGCGGCGCGGAAGCGGCCGGCGTGACGGGCGGCGATCGAGAGGCGGGTGGCCTGCTCGAGGCCGGCGCGCGTGAAGAGCATGCGGTCGGCGAAGGGTCCGAACTTCGCCGTCGCGCGCGCCCGCAGGCGTGCTTGGCCGACGACGGCCGACACGAGATCGGGGGAGTGGCCGGCGGCCCGCAGGCGCGACACCGACCGGGCGACCTCATCGACCGAATCGAGGGTGCCCACCTCGTCGAGGAGGCGCAGGCCCTCGGGCGTGAGCAGGGCGGTCAGCTCGCTGGTATCCACTGATTCAGCCTAGGCGGGGGTTCTTGCTGGCACTCGCGTTGCGTGAGTGCCAGCGCTTCTCTACACTCGAATTAGCACTCTCCCCGCGTGAGTGCTGACAAGTCTTCTGTAACGAGAAAGAAGAGGTAGACCGTGTCGGTTTCCATCAAGCCGCTCGAGGACCGCATCGTCATCAAGCAGGTCGAGGCTGAGCAGACCACTGCGAGTGGTCTCGTCATCCCCGACACCGCCAAGGAGAAGCCGCAGGAGGGCGAAGTCGTCGCCGTCGGCCCCGGCCGCATCGACGACAACGGCAACCGTGTCCCCCTCGACGTCGCCGTCGGCGACCGCGTGCTCTACAGCAAGTACGGCGGCACCGAGGTCAAGTTCGGCGCCGACGAGTACCTCGTGCTCTCGGCTCGCGACGTCCTGGCGGTCGTCGTCCGCTGATCGAGTGAGATCGTTCGAGGGCCCCGGATGCCACGGCATCCGGGGCCCTCTTCGTGCCCGCCGACGGAGTCCGATGTGGCAGGAAAGACGCGACGGTCGGCGCTCCGAGTCGTCGAGGGGACCCCTAGGCTGAAGCGGTGACCCCCGCTCCTCCCGCTCCGACCGGCGGGAGCACCCGCGGGGCGCTGTACGCGCTCGGCGCGTACCTGCTCTGGGGCGTCCTCCCTCTCTACTTCCTGCAGCTCAAGCCCACCGGCCCGTTCGAGGTGGTCGCCTGGCGGATCATCCTCGCGTTCGTGTTCTGCCTGCTGCTGTTGACGGTGCTGCGCACGTGGCGGCCGTTCCTCGCGATCGTGCGGCAGCCGCGGCTCATGGGGCTCACCGCGTTGGCGGGCGTGCTCATCTACATCAACTGGCAGACCTACCTCTACGGCGCTTTGACGAACCACGTCATCGAGACGAGCCTCGGCTACTTCATCAACCCCATCGTGACGGTGCTGCTCGGGGTGATCGTGCTCCGTGAGCGGCTGCGCGTCGTGCCGTGGATCGCCATCGGCCTGGCGGTCGTCGCGGTCGCGGTCATCGTCATCGGCTATGGGGCTTTCCCCTGGATCGCCCTGACCCTCGCCTTCTCGTTCGGCTTCTACGGTCTGGTGAAGAAGCAGATCGGACCGGCGGTGGATGCCGTGAGCGGGCTGACCCTCGAGTCGCTGTGGCTGCTCCCGGTCGCGGCGATCCAGCTGGTGTTCGTCGCGAACCTCACCGGCATCACCCTGGGCACGGCGGGAGCACTGCACACCGTTCTGCTCCTGCTCGCGGGAGCCGTCACCGCCGTCCCCCTCCTGCTGTTCGCCTCGGGGGCACGGCGCGTACCGCTCACCGTCATCGGCCTGCTGCAGTTCGTCGCGCCCATCATCCAGTTCGGGATCGGCGTATGGGTGCTGCACGAACCCATGACCCTCGAACGGTGGATCGGGTTCGCACTCGTGTGGGTGGCGCTCGTGATCCTCAGCGTCGACTCCGTCGTCGCCTCGCGGCGTCATCGCCGGGCTGCGGTGGACGTGTCCGAGCCCGTTTGACCTGTTTCTTTCGTTTCGCGGCTCGGAATTGCCGCGCAAAAGTAACGATTAGGTCGCGTAATCGACCGTTAACACATTGCAACATCGCGGCTACAAGTGCGCCATTAGGTTTGTCACAATCCGAGCGGGTTATCCGCGCGGTTCCAACTCACCAAGGAGCACCCATATGAGTGTCCTCTCCCGTTCGCGTGCGGCGAAGGTCATCGGCGGTTTCGCCGTGGTCGGCGTCACCGCGCTCGTCCTCGCCGGTTGTACCGGTACCAGCACTCCGTCCGACTCCGGCAACGCCGCCGGTGGAGGCGACTTCCCGATCGACTGCAACGCCGCCGAACCCGCCTCGTACACGCCCGAGTACTCGTCGACTTCGACCGGCCCCGCCAAAGACCTCACGTACAACATCGGCACGGCGCTGCCCGTCACCGGTAACCTCGCCTTCCTCGGCCCGCCCGAGATCGCCGGCACCGAGCTCGCGGCCGCCGATGTCAACGCCGCAGCCAAGGGCGTGAACATCAACCTTCTCCAGGGCGACTCGGGTGACACCGACAACAAGGCCTACGAGACCGAGATCCCGCGCCTGCTGGGTGCGGGTGCGACGGCGATCGTCGGTGCCGCGTCGTCGGGAACCTCGCTGCAGTTCATCGACCAGGTCATCGCGGCGAACGCCGTGCAGATCTCGCCTGCCAACACCTCGGCTGCCTTCACCGGGTACAACGACAAGGGCCTGTACTGGCGGACTGCTCCCTCGGACGTGCTCCAAGGCGAGGTCCTCGGCAACCTGATCGCCTCCGAGGGCAACGAGACCCTCGGCATGATCGTGCTGAACGACTCGTACGGCACCGGTCTCGCGTGCTTCACCAAAAAGGCGTTCGAGGGTGCCGGCGGATCCGTCGTGGCCACCAGCCTCTACAACACCGGTGACACGAACTTCTCGGCGCAGATCGAGGACGTCCTGGCCCAGAAGCCCGATGCGATCGCCCTGATCACGTTCGACGAGGTCTCGACGATCATCCCCGACCTGACCGCCAGCTTCGCGAAGGACAAGCTGTTCTTCGTCGACGGCAACCTGAAGAACTTCGGTACGCAGTTCCCGAACGGCACCCTCACCGGCGCCAAGGGGACCTACCCGAGCGTCGATCCCGACTCGACGGCGACTTTCCGCAGCACGCTGGAGTCGTTCTGGACCGGTAAGGGCAACCCCAAGCTCGACGACTTCACCTATGCCCCCGAGTCGTACGACTCGGTCATCCTCCTCGCCCTCGCGGCGCTGAAGGCGGGCTCGGCGGCCGGTCCCGACGTGGCTGCCAACATGCAGGCGGTCTCGGGCGGTACGGGCGGTGGCACGAAGTGCACCACCTACGCCGCGTGCGCCGACATCATCATCGGCGGCGGCGAGGCCGACTACGACGGCGTCTCGGGCCCGATCACGTTCAACGACGTGGGCGACCCGACGCAGGCCACGATCGGTGTCTTCGAGTACGGCGACGACAACAACTACAGCTGGCTCCGCGCCGGTTGATCGGTTCCCCGTGAAGGGCCCCGGGACTTCGGTCCCGGGGCCCTTTCCCGTACGCGGGGGGGGGAGACCGTTCCGCGGCGCGGCCACGGCATCCGCGCACCTTCAGCTCCCTGCGGGCGGCGCGCACCTCGAACGATTGGCCGCGAAGGTTCCGGGTGGGGTGCGTTCGTCCGCATTCGAAAAGGCCCGGACGGTGAGGCGTCCACAGGCTCTGACCGCGGCCTCGTGGCAGGCGCACGTCAGCACGAGGCGGCGTCGGAGGGGCCCGGCTAGTCGGCGCGGACCGTAGAGCGAATGAGAAGCCTCGGGTTCGTGGCATCCGTTCTCCCGCCTCGCCCGGGCGGGACATCGCGTCCGCTGCAACGAGCGTCCCGACGACGGCGCACACTGACCTCCGAGAAGGGCACGTCGTCACCTTCGAAGCGGTTAGGGCGGGGAAGCCGGGCGGGCGCACCTCGGCGGCAAAGCGGAAGGCCCGAGCCCCTGGGGACTCGGGCCTTCCGGCGGGGGCTCGGCTCAGGTGCCGAGCGTGCCCAGGTACAGGCCGATCACGGCCGGGTCGTCCATGAGCTCGCGACCGGTGCCGGTATAGGCGTCGCGGCCCTGGTCGAGCACGTAGCCGCGGTCGCAGATCTGCAGGCAGCGGCGGGCGTTCTGCTCCACCATGATGCAGGTCACCCCGGCCTTGTTGATCTCGGATACGCGGATGAACGCCTCGTCCTGACGAACCGGAGACAGGCCGGCCGACGGCTCGTCGAGCAGCAGTACCTTCGGGTCCATCATGAGCGCGCGTCCCATGGCGACCATCTGGCGCTCACCGCCCGACAGCGAGCCGGCGCGCTGCTTCAGGCGCTTGGCGAGGTCGGGGAAGATGCTCGTGACGAAGTCGACGCGCTCGTTGAACCCCTTCGGTCGCTGATACAGGCCCATCTGAAGGTTCTCCGCGATCGTCAGGCTGGGGAACACGTTGTTCGTCTGCGGGACGAACCCGACGCCCTTGGCGACGAGCTTGTTAGCCCGCAGGCCCGTGATCTCTTCGCCCTGCAGCAGAACGGACCCCGAGCGTACCTTCACCTGGCCGAAGATCGCCTTGAGCATCGTCGACTTTCCGGCGCCGTTGGGGCCGATGATGCCGATGAGCTCGCCGGGAGCAGCGGTCAGGTTGGCGCCGTTGAGGATGTTCACGCCCGGAAGGTACCCGGCGTGCACGTCGCGGAGCTCGACAACGTTGGCGGTCATCGACCGTCCTCCTTCTCGTGCGACGACTCTGCGTCGATCGCGGCGTCGACCTGCTGCGCGGTCTCGAGCAGCTCGGCGGCTGCGGTCGAGTCGACCGTGCCTTCGTGGCGGCCGGTGACAACACCCAGGTCGACGTCCTGGTGTGCGCCGAGGTACGCGTCGATCACGGCCTGGTCCTTCATGACGGTGTCGGGCGGCCCCTCGGCGACGATCTTGCCCTCGGCCATCACGACGACCCAGTCGGCGATGTGGCGGACCATGTGCATGTCGTGCTCGACGAACAGCACGGTCATACCGAGGTCCTTGAGGTCGAGGATGTGGTCGAGCAGCGACTGCGTCAGCGCGGGGTTGACCCCGGCCATCGGCTCGTCGAGCATGACCAGCGTCGGATCGCTCATGAGCGCTCGCGCCATCTCGAGGAGCTTGCGCTGGCCGCCCGAGAGCGATGCGGCGAAATCCGTCTCCTTGGAGTCGAGCTTGAACCGCTTCAGCAGATCGCGCGCCTTCTCGTCGTTGGCGGTCTCCTGCTTGCGCCAGACGAAGGGGAGGATGCTCGAGAGCAGGCTCTCGCCCTTCTGCTTCGTGGCACCCAGCTTCATGTTCTCGAGCACGGTCAGAAGGCCCAGCGCCTTGGTGAGCTGGAACGTCCGGACCTGGCCCATCCGGGCCGCCTTGAACGCGGGGATACCGGCGAGGTTCCGACCGTCGAACGACCACTGGCCGCTGTTGGGCTTGTCGAAGCCCGTGAGCAGGTTGAACAGCGTCGTCTTGCCCGCACCGTTGGGCCCGATCAGCGCCGTGATGGCATTTCGTGGGATCTCTAGGTGCTTCACATCGACGGCGGTGTTGCCGCCGAAGTCGCGGCGGACGTTGTCGGCGATGATGATCGGGTCGACCTTCGCGACGCCGGGGGCGATCTCGCCCTTGTGCAGCCCGGTCGCCTTCACCCGCGGCGCCGAGGCGCTGGGCACGACCGGCGTGGACTCATCGGACAAAGGTCATCTCCTTCTTGCTGCCCAGGATGCCCTGGGGGCGGAAGATCACGAGCAGCATGAGCGCGACGCCGACGATGACGAAGACGAGCATCTGGGACTGGTCGGCGGTGAGGAACGGCAGCAGCCCGATCGAGGACAGCGCCGGCAGCAGGTTCGACAGGAACGCGCGCACGACCCAGAACAGCACCGCGCCGAGCACCGGGCCGAAGATCGTCGCCGCCCCGCCGAGGAGCAACGCCGTGTAGACGAAGAACGTCTGCGAGGTGACGTACACGTTCGGGTTCACGTTCGTGTCCATCGCGGTGATGATGCCGCCCGCCGCGATGATCACGCCGCCGATGACGAGCGCCTGCATCTTGAAGGCGAAGACGTTCTTGCCGAGCGCGCGCACGGCGTCCTCGTCTTCCCGGATGCCGCGGATGACGCGACCCCAGGGGCTGCGCATGAGCATCCAGACGAGGAGGACGGCGACCGCGACCGCCACGAGTCCGATGAGGATGACGTACCAGCGGTTGGCGTTATAAGTCCACGGGCCGAAGCCATAATCGCCCGCGGGGAGCGGGTTGTTCTCGCCGCGCCACCCCGACTGGAAGTTGAACAGGCCGTCGGCCGAACCCGTGACGCCACGGAAGGTCGAGGTGAGGAACACCAGGCGGAGGATCTCGGCGGCCGCGATCGTGACGATGGCGAGATAGTCGCCACGCAGTCGCAGCGTCGGGATGCCCATGATGAGGGCGAACACGACGGCCGCCGCGAAACCGATCAGGGCGGCGATCGGCCACGCGAGGCCGAACGTCAGGATCGAGATCGCGAAACCGTAGGCGCCGATGGCCATGAAGCCGGCGACGCCCATGTTGAGAAGACCGGCGAAGCCGAAGTGCATCGACAGGCCGATGGCCGCAAGGGCGTAACCGAACGTGGCCGGCGCGAGGATCTGCGAGGCCGTGTTCGAGAGGATCTGCAGGAAGTCCATGGTTTACCTACCCGATTCGCTCTCGGCGGCCGAGGATGCCCTGCGGCCGGAAGAGGAGGATGACGATGAGCACGACGAGGGCGCCCACATACTTCATGTCGGAGGGGATCCACAGGGTGGACACCTCGACGAGGAGGCCGACCACGATGGAGCCGATGAGAGCTCCGAACGCGGTACCGAGTCCGCCGAGCACGACGGCGGCGAACATGAGCAGCAGGATGCCGGAACCCATGTCCCAGCGGATGCCGGGGCGGAAGTAGGCCCACAGCACGCCCGCGAGACCGGCGAGAGCGGATGCCAGGATCCAGACCATGCGCACGACGTTGTCGACGTCGATGCCGCTGGCGGCGGCGAGCGAGGGGTTGTCGGACACCGCACGGGTGGCCCGGCCCAGACGCGTCCGGGTGAGGAACCACGCGAAGGCCGCGATCACGACGATCGAGATGCCCATGCTCGTCAGGTCGGTCACGCTGATGCGGATCGATCCGAGGCCCGGGATGATGTCGCTCGACGCGCCCGGGAGCTGCTGCGTGCCGCCGCCGATGAAGATCTGGAAGACGTAGCGCAGCGCCAGTGACAGACCGATCGAGACGATCATGAGCTGGACGATGCCGAGGCCCTTCCTTCGAAGGGGCCTCCAGATCCCGGCATCCATCGCGAGGCCGAAGACCCCCGAGAGGACAACCGCGAGGGGGATCGCGATCCAGATCGACCATCCGGTGCCCGCGCTCAGGAACAACGCGGCGATGGCGCCGAAGGTCACCATCTCGCCGTGGGCGAAGTTCGACAGGCCCGTCGTGCCGAACACGAGCGAGAGTCCGATCGCGGCGAGGGCGAGCATGAGGCCGAAGTTCAGGCCGTTCACGGTGCGCGAGAGCAGCTGGTCCATGAAACCGACCGTCTGGCGTTCCGCGGCGCCGAGGGTGAAGTTGCTGGAGACGGTGCTGGAGCTGCCGAACTGCACCTGCCGCTCGAACTCCTGGCCGTCCGGAACAGTCACGCCCGAGGGGAGGGAGTTGCGATCCAGGTCCACTGTCCAGGACCCCTCTTTGGTGGGGACCTTGATCGTCGCGCGACCGCGCTCGTCTGTCGTGGCCTCGCCCGTGAAGGAACCGTCGGTGGCGGTGACCTTCGCCTGAGCGACGGGCTCTCCCTCGGAGCGTACGTTCACCGTGATGGAATAGGGAAGATCCTCGTCGTTGACGGCTGCCGTCGATGCGGGGGCGAACCCGAGCACCAGAGCGGCAGCGAAGAGTCCTGACAGCAGCGTCAGGATCGAGCGTCGACGGCGAGGCATCCGTGGAGATGCTTGCCGAGTGGTCACGAAACCTCCTGGTCGTTCGACGACGTGGACCGTCGCCGCCCGGACACCGTAGTCCGGGATTATTGCCGCGTTGTTTCCATCGCAGCAGTCGATGCGAGAACGATACCCGGACGCGATGTATTCGCTGTGCGTTGCGCATTCGGGGCGTCTTCACCCCTGCGCAACGGGGGTAGTGGCGGGCGTGTGATGTGGGGTATATCGCGCGAGCGGGGAAGAAAAGAGGTCCCTACGGCGCTTACACTTTCAGGCGGAGCGCGCCGCACGCGCCCCGGCCGACGACGTCCCTTTTCGAGCAGGCGCCGCGCGCGCAGGAGGATTCATGGAGCAGCACGACCCGTTCGGTTTCATCGGACTGACTTACGACGACGTGTTGCTGCTTCCCGGCCACACAGACGTCATCCCGAGCGAGGCCGACACGTCGTCGCGTCTGAGCCGCCGAATCACGGTGGCCACGCCCCTGCTCTCGAGCGCGATGGACACCGTCACCGAGGCGCGCATGGCGATCGCCATCGCGCGTCAGGGCGGTATCGGCATCGTCCACCGCAATCTCTCGATCGAGGACCAGGCCGGCATCGTCGACCAGGTCAAGCGCAGCGAGTCGGGCATGGTCTCGAACCCGATCACCACGAATCCGGATGCCACGGTGGCCGAGGTCGACGCGATGTGCGCGCAGTACCGCATCTCGGGTCTGCCGGTGGTCGATCTCGACGGCGTTCTGGTCGGCATCATCACGAACCGCGACATGCGCTTCGTCTCGGGCTTCGAGCGCCAGACGACCAAGGTCAAGGACGTCATGACGAAGGACGGCCTGATCACCGGGCACGTCGGCATCCACGCCAACGACGTCATCGCGACGTTCGCGAAGCACCGCGTCGAGAAGCTCCCCCTTGTCGACGACGACGGCAAGCTCGCCGGCCTCATCACGATCAAGGACTTCGACAAGAGCGAGAAGTACCCCCTCGCCACCAAGGACGACCAGGGGCGACTGCGCGTGGGAGCTGCCATCGGTTTCTTCGGTGACGCGTGGCAGCGCGCCGAGGCCCTGCGCGACGCGGGCGTCGACGTCCTCGTCGTCGACACGGCGAACGGGCAGTCGGCCGGGGTCATCGACATCGTGAGCCGTCTCAAGGCCGACTCCTCGTTCGATCACATCGACGTCATCGGTGGCAACGTCGCGACCCGCGAGGGCGCCCAGGCGCTCATCGACGCGGGAGTGGATGCCGTCAAGGTCGGCGTCGGTCCGGGCTCGATCTGCACCACGCGCGTGGTCGCGGGCGTCGGCGTGCCGCAGGTCACCGCGATCTACGAGGCCGCGAAGGCGGCGATCCCCGCGGGCGTGCCCGTGATCGCCGACGGCGGCCTGCAGTACTCGGGCGACATCGCCAAGGCCCTCGTGGCGGGCGCCGACACCGTCATGCTCGGCTCGCTCCTCGCCGGTACCGACGAGTCGCCGGGCGAGATCGTGTTTCAGGGCGGCAAGCAGTTCAAGCAGTACCGCGGGATGGGCTCGCTCGGCGCTCTGCAGACGCGCGGCAAGAAGACCTCGTACTCGAAGGACCGCTACTTCCAGGCCGATGTGCCCAGCGACGACAAGCTCATCCCCGAGGGCATCGAGGGTCAGGTCCCGTACCGCGGGCCGGTCGCCGCGGTGGCGTACCAGCTCATCGGGGGCCTTCGCCAGTCGATGTTCTACGTCGGTGCACGCACCGTCGAGGAGCTCAAGTCCAAGGGCAGGTTCGTCCGCATCACGTCGGCGGGTCTGAAGGAATCGCACCCGCACGACGTCCAGATCGTGGTCGAGGCGCCGAACTACAAGAAGTAAGCGTCGCAGCGAAGGGCCGGGTGCACGAGTGCCCGGCCCTTCTGCGACCCGGGAGGGCGTCACGAGGTGGGCCCGATCGCCCGCCGTTACGCTGACGGCATGATCGGACGCAGAAGTCACCCGCGAGCTTCGGTCTCGGCGCGCCGGACGGAGGCCTTCACCGACGGCGTGTTCGCGATCGCCGCGACCCTGCTCGTTCTCGGGCTCACCGACCACCCCGTGGGGGCGCTGGATTCCGACGCCGCGCTCGGTACCGCGCTGGCCGAGCTCGCCCCGACGCTCGCGACGTTCGTCATCGCGTTCCTGGTGCTCTGCCGCTTGTGGATGACGCACGTCGAACAGTTCGAGCACATCGTGCGGGTGGACACCCTGGGCATGTGGTTGAACACGTTGCGGTTGTTGTTCGTCGTGCTGGTGCCGTTCGCGGCATCCGTCAACTACGGCGGCGAGAACCTGAGACTCGGACAACTCGTGCTGCCCGGGGTGTTCTTGGTGTCGTTGTTCTTTAGCTGGCTGCAATGGCTGTGGGCGGCGCGGTCGGGCGCCGTGGCCGACCTCTCCGCTGTCGAGACGCGCGCCGCCGGGCGGGCCGGTCTCACCGCCGTCGTCGTCGGTGCGGGTGTCGTCGCGCTCAGCCCGTGGCTGGGCTCTTGGGCGTTCCTGCTGTACATCGTCGACGGTCCGCTGTCACGCGCGCTGGGTGGCCGACATTCGTCGGTGGACGATCCCGACGGGGATGTCGGAGGGCGCGGGTAGGCTGAGGGGGTGACCATGGAGATCGATCTCGGCCGCGCCAAGCGCGCCCGCCGCGCGTACACCTTCGACGACATCGCCGTCGTGCCGTCGCGGCGCACGCGCAACCCCGAAGACGTCTCGACCGCGTGGACCATCGACGCGTTCCCCTTCGAGATCCCCGTGCTCGGTGCCCCCATGGATTCCGTGGTCAGCCCCCGCACGGCGATCGAGCTGGGCCGCCTCGGCGGACTCGGCGTGCTCGATCTCGAGGGGCTGTGGACGCGCTACGACGACCCCGAGCCCTTGCTGGCCGAGATCGCCACGCTCGCGGATGCCGATGCCACGCGTCGCATGCAAGAGCTCTACGCCGAGCCCATCAAGCCCGAGCTCGTGCGCGATCGCCTCGCCGAGGTGCGGGCCGCGGGCGTCACGGTCGCGGGCGCCCTCACGCCGCAGCGCACGCAGGACCTGTACGAGACCGTGGTCGCCGCGGGCGTCGACCTGTTCGTGATCCGAGGCACCACGGTGTCGGCGGAGCACGTGTCGAAGGTCGCCGAGCCGCTCAACCTCAAGAAGTTCATCTACGACCTCGATGTCCCCGTGATCGTGGGCGGGGCGGCCACCTACACGGCCGCTCTGCACCTCATGCGCACCGGTGCCGCGGGCGTGCTCGTCGGGTTCGGCGGGGGAGCGGCTTCGACCACGCGCGCCACCCTCGGACTGCACGCCCCGATGGCCACCGCGGTGGCCGACGTCGCCGGCGCTCGCCGCGACTACCTCGACGAGTCGGGCGGACGCTACGTGCACGTGATCGCCGACGGCGGGGTGGGCACCTCGGGTGACATCGTCAAGGCGCTCGCCATGGGCGCCGACGCGGTCATGCTCGGAGTCGCGCTCGCCCGCGCGACCGATGCCCCCGGCCGCGGCTTCCACTGGGGTCCCGAAGCGCACCACCCCAAGCTTCCCCGCGGTCGTCGTGTCGAGGTCGACCGCGTCGGTCCGCTCGAGCAGGTCCTCTACGGCCCCGCTCCGGTCGCCGACGGCACGGCCAACCTCATCGGCGCCCTCAAGAAGTCGATGGCGACCACCGGGTACTCCGACCTCAAGGAATTCCAGCGCGTCGAGGTCGTCGTCGCCCCTTACGGGCACTGATCCCGGAGCCCCATGACCTCCACCCCCACGACCGAGCCGGCTCCGCCGCAGATCTTTCCGCCGACGCTGCGGGAGGTCATGCTGCGGCCGCGCTGGATCGCGCTGCTGGCGTTCTCGCTCATCGTGGCGGGCGCGCTGGCGTGGCTGGGGCAGTGGCAGTTGGGGCGCGCGGTCGACACCGCACCCCCCGAGCCGGGTCAGACCGAGATCGTGCGACCGCTCGCCGACGTCGTCCAGCCGGGCGACTACCTGGCCGAGCCCCTCGTGGGACAGCGGGTCGAGACGAGCGGCACCTGGGTGGCATCCGACTTCATCGTCGTCTCGTCGCGGTACAACGACGACGTCCAGGGCTACTGGGTGACCGGGCAGTTGCGCGTCGCCGGCGCGGCTCAGCCGACGTCGATCGCCGTCGCCACCGGGTGGACGAGCAGCCGCGATCAGGCCGATGCGGCCGCCGATGAGCTGCGCGCCGAGGCCGAGGCCGATCCCACCGCGGTGGTGGAGGTCACCGGCCGTCTCATCTCCGACGAGGGGGCGTCCATTCCTCCCGCCGACGCCGATCCTCTGACGCTCGTGAAGATGTCGCCGGCCATGCTTCTGGGCCGCTGGCACGACACGCAGGGTCTCGATGTCTACCGGCAGTACATCGCGTCGCAGACGGCGGTCGGCCCGCTCGACGCGATCGCATCGCCCGCGCCCGATGAGCGCTCGCGCGTCAACTGGCTCAACATCTTCTACGCGGCCGAGTGGGCCATCTTCGCCGGCTTCGCGCTGTACCTCTGGTATCGCCTCGCGCGCGACGCCTGGGAGAAAGAAGTGGAAGATCTCGAGGACGAACAGTCCGAGGCCCTCGCGGCGGGCGCCGCGGAATCCCGCGACTAGACTGGCCTCCATGCCCCGCGCCCCGAAGCTCGCCTCTTTCCCGGCGATCCGCGGAGCCCTGAAGTTCTACCAGATCTGCTCGATCATCACGGGTGTTGGCCTGCTTCTGCTCGTCGCCGAGATGATCCTGAAGTACACGCCCATTCACGTGGAGCTGTTCCTCGGCGGATCCGGTGGCTTCCTGTGGTTCGCGGATGCCGTGCCCGGCCCCGACTGCCAGTGGTTCTCGCTCTTCGTTCCGGGCGGCAACGGGTGTTCGATCCTGTCCACCGGCGACGGCGTGAACGTCTCGCTGGCGATCCTGGTGGTCCACGGCTGGTTCTACGTCGTCTACCTCATCTCGTGCTTCCGCGTGTGGAGCCTCATGCGGTGGCCGTTCCGCCGGTTCGTCTTCCTCGCCCTCGGTGGCGTGGTGCCGTTCCTCTCCTTCATCCTCGAGGTGCGCACCGCCCGTCGCGTGCGCGCCTATCTCGCCGAGCGTGAGGCCGCGAAGGCCGCCGCTCCCGTTCCCGCCCCGGAAGGCAACCGGTGACCGAACAGACCGAAACGTCCCAGCGCCCTGTCCTCGTCGTCGACTTCGGCGCCCAGTACGCGCAGCTGATCGCCCGCCGCGTCCGCGAGGCCGGTGTCTACAGCGAGATCGTGCCGCACACCGCGTCGGCGCAAGAGATCGCGGCGAAGAATCCCGTGGGCATCATCCTGTCGGGTGGTCCCTCGTCCGTGTACGAAGAGGGAGCCCCGAGCCTCGACTCCGGCGTCTTCGATCTCGACGTCCCGACCCTCGGCATCTGCTACGGCTTCCAGGTGATGGCCAAGGCGCTCGGCGGAGAGGTGGCGAACACCGGCCTCCGCGAGTACGGGGCGACGGATGCCACGGTCGTCACCGAGGGCACGCTGCTCGAGGGGCAGCCCGCCGAGCAGAACGTGTGGATGAGCCACGGCGACCAGGTCTCGCGCGCTCCCGAGGGCTTCGAGGTGCTCGCCCGCACCGCGCACACTCCCGTCGCCGCGTTCGCGAACGACGCGCGCCGCATGTACGGCGTGCAGTGGCATCCCGAGGTCAAGCACTCCGACCACGGTCAGCACGTGCTCGAGAACTTCCTTCACAAGGCCGCAGGGCTCCCCGCCGACTGGAACAGCGGCAACGTCATCGCGGAGCAGGTGGAGCGCATCCGCCAGCAGGTCGGGAGCAGCCGCGTCATCTCGGCGCTGTCCGGCGGCGTCGACTCCGCCGTGTCGACCGCCCTCGTTCACGAGGCCGTCGGCGACCAGCTCATCGCCGTGTTCGTCGACCACGGTCTGCTCCGTCAGGGCGAGCGCGAGCAGGTCGAGAACGACTACGTCGCCTCCACCGGTGTGAAGCTCATCACCGTCGACGCGCGTGAGACGTTCCTGAACGCCCTCGCCGGGGTCAGCGACCCGGAGCAGAAGCGCAAGATCATCGGCCGCGAGTTCATCCGCGCCTTCGAGAAGGTGCAGGCCGACCTCGTCGCCGAGGCCAAGGCCGAGGGCGAGCAGGTGCGCTTCCTCGTGCAGGGAACGCTCTACCCCGACGTCGTCGAGTCGGGTGGCGGAGCCGGTACCGCGAACATCAAGAGCCACCACAACGTCGGCGGTCTGCCCGAGGACCTGCAGTTCGAGCTCGTCGAGCCGCTGCGCACCCTCTTCAAGGACGAGGTGCGCGCCATCGGACGCGAGCTGGGCCTGCCCGAAGCCATCGTCGGCCGTCAGCCCTTTCCGGGGCCCGGCCTTGGCATCCGCATCGTGGGTGAGGTCACCGCTGACCGTCTCGAGATCCTGCGTGAGGCCGACGCCATCGCCCGCGCCGAGCTGACCAAAGCCGGTCTCGACAACGAGATCTGGCAGTGCCCCGTCGTGCTGCTCGCCGACGTGCGCTCGGTGGGCGTCCAGGGCGACGGCCGCACCTACGGGCACCCCATCGTGCTGCGCCCGGTCTCGAGCGAAGACGCGATGACCGCCGACTGGACGCGCCTGCCCTACGACGTGCTGTCGAAGATCTCGAACCGCATCACCAACGAGGTGCGCGACGTCAACCGCGTGGTTCTCGACGTGACGTCGAAGCCGCCGGGGACGATCGAATGGGAGTGAGCGTCTAGCCCGCTCCCGCGCCGACGTCGTCGGCCGGCTCCGGGGCACCGCCTTCGGGTCGAGAGCGGGGCCCCTACCCCGATCGACCCGAAGACGGTGCCCCTTCGCCGTCCTGCGTCGGCGGCGCTCCGTCTGTCCGCGAAGGGTATGCAAAACCGGGACCCTGGCCCGATCGACTCGGGAGGGCGTGTCACGTGTCCTCGCGTTCGCGGCTGGGCGTGCGCTCCGCCGCTTCCGGCGGAAAGAAGGACAGGGCTGCCGCGCCTCCGGCGTGCCGCGGGTGACGCGGCGGGTGGGGGAGGATGGGGGCGTGACTTCCGGCGACTTCCCCGACGCGTGGTACCTCATCCTGTCGAGCCGGCTGATACCCGACCTCGACGGCGGGTACACGATCGCCACCCTCGCGCGGGCGCGGCAGATGGCCCTGGCCGGCGCGGACCCCCTCCTGCTGACCGTCGACCCGGGTGACGCCGACGCTCACTCTGCGCAGCGCGCGACCTTCGTCGAGCGGGGGGCGGCCTCGGCATCCGGGATCTTCCGCAACCTCTTCGACGAGGCCGTCGACGCCGAGGGGGGAGCCGCGGCGTGGTTGCGCGAGGCGGCGCACGCGGGGGACGCCGATCCGGCGCTGGAGTACCGCCTCGTGGCCGGGGGAGCGGTCGAGCTCCCCGTGGTCATCGACCCCGACTGGCACCTCGCGACCGCGCCGATCGTGATCCGGGATGCCGCGGGCGGACCCGTCGGCGTGATCGACGGATTCGGGGCGCTGTACCGCGCGTGGCTGACGCACCTGGCCGACCGGCTCCGTGTCGACAACGACCGGCCGGTCGTCGTCATCTGCGAGTCGCGGCAGCTCGGCGAGCTCATCGCGGGCTGGGGCGATGACGACGTGCGGATCGTGCACGCGGTGCACACGATCCACCTCGAGCCACCCTTCCAAGCCGACTCCGACCTCAACCCGCTGTGGACGCGCTGGTTCGACATCGCGCCGCGCTTCGACGCCGTGCTCTGGCCGACCGCCTACCAGCGCGACGACGTGCGGGCGCGCTTCGGTGCCGGGGCGAACGACGTGGTCGCGCCGCACGGCGTGAAGGCTCCGGATGCCGTCGTGCCGGCGTCGCAGCGGCAGCGCGGCCTCGTCGTGGTCTTGGGGCGGCTCGCCCCGGGAAAGCGTCTCGACCGCGCGATCGAGGCCTTCGCCCGCGTGCTCGAAGATGTGCCGAACGCCCGACTCGAGCTGTGGGGAGAGGGGGCGCAGCGGAAGACGCTCGAGGCCCTCGTCGCGGAGCGCGGACTGCGGCACGCCGTCTCGCTGCCGGGGCTCACCACCGATCCGGGCGCCGTGCTCGACCGAGCGGCGGTGTACCTCACGACCTCCGCCTTCGAGGGGCAGGGGCTGGCCCTCGCCGAGGCCCTCGCGCACGGAACGCCCGTGGTCGCCTGGGACATCCGCTACGGCCCGCGCGACATGCTCGCCTCGGGTGGCGGCATCCTGGTGCCCGACGGTGATGACGACGCCCTCGTCGACGCTCTGCGCCGGGTGCTCACCGACGACCCGTTGCGAGAGGGCCTCGCGGACGAGGCGCGAGAGGCGGCGGATGCCGTGAGCCCGACGCGTGCGATGCGCACGCTCGCCGACGTAGCCCGAGAGGCGCTCGGACGGCCGCGGCGGCGATGAGCGCCTCGCGGCCATGAGCGCGCCGGTGCTGCGTACGACGACGTCGGCCGTGGGGGAGGGGCACGCGCTCGACGCCGCCCGCCTGCTGACGGCCTGGGCCACCGGGTTCGTCACGGTGGAGCTCGCGGGCGCGTTCCGCCTCGGCGGCGATCTCGACGAGGCCTACCGTTACGGACGGAACCATCTCGTCGCGTCGCTCACGCGGGGCCAGGATGCGTCGCTCCTGCGGGGGCAGGAGGGCTCGCGTGCGCGGGGTCAGGATGCCGAGCGGCCGGCCCAGGGGTCGTAGTCGGCGATCAGGGCTTCTTGCGCCGGGCGTGCGGCATCCGGAACGTGCTGCAGGTTCACGCGGACGCGGTACCAGAGCGAACTCGACCCGCGCATGCCGTCGACGAGGACGTCGGCGGGGTGGAGCCCAGCGGCCGCTTCGGGATGCCGCTGTTTCCAGATCTCGAGGGATTCCATCGCCTCGGGCTTCGTCTTCGTTCGCGCGACCTCGATGAGCGGCATGGTCGAGGTGCGGCGGCCGGAACCGTCGGAGCCGCGCGGCGGCTTCTCGGCGGGTCCGAGCTCTCTCGCGAGAGCGAGGAGTCCATCGAGCGAACCCGCGGCGTCGTCGATCCCCGCGTGCGGATCGCCGATCGCGCGGAAGCGCTCGGGCACGGTGAGGACGGTGAACTCCTCGGGACGGCGGTCGCGCACCTCGTCCCAGGTGAGCGGCGTCGACACGCGGGCGTCGGGCAGCGCGCGGATCGAGTACGCCGAGGCGACCGTGGGGCGACCCCTCGCGCCTACTGAGCGCGCCTCCCGTTCTCCCGCCGTTCTCCTGGTCTGTCACGACCCAGAAAGTTGCCGCTTAGCGCGGGCTCCCAAGCCCCCGGCGGCAACCGATCGCCGGGTCACCCAGGGCCGAAGCTCACCCAGGACGAGAGTCCGACCGGGGCGAGGCCCGCCCAGATTAAGGACAAGACAATGACCGTGAACACCAACCCGTTCGTTCGGGCCTTCCTGACGTTCCGCGCCTCCGCCTTGGTGGCCGTGGACTACCAGAACCCGAACTACACCAACAGCGCCATCCATCGGGAGCGGCTCGCGCAGCTGGAGAAGGCCCGCGAGACCCTCATCGCGCAGATCCCGGCGGAGTCGAAGACCGACCCCAATGTCGGCATCGCGGAGGTACTGGGCAAGCTCGCTCCCAAGAATGCCGACGACGTGGCGCTCCAGCGGATGGAGTGGGAGAAGGTGTCGAGCCTGCTCCGGGCTGGGCGCTCCCTCGAGGCGCTGATCCTGTCGGCGCAGCCCCTCCGACTCGCAGCGATCGCGAACTGGATCGAGGTGTCGGACGAGGCACTGGCGTCGGGCGACTCGGAGGGTGTGGCCGAGGAGGTGCGGGCGCTCGTCTACTCCCGCATGGTCGACCTCGGGGTGCCTGAGGCAACCGCCGCCCGGGACGTCGTGGAGGACGCCAACATCGTCTCCGCGTGGCGCGATGTGTTGCTCGGCGCGGTGGAAGGTGCTGCCTCCGTGGGCGCGCTCGGTCGCCTCTACAAGGTGGACCCGGCGGGTTACGCGGCGCTCGGCATCGAGGAGACGCTGTCGGCTGACGTGGCGCTGGATGAGAAGGTGCAGCGGCTGGACCGCCTGAGCCGTTTCAAGGACGGCGCTCCTGCGGAGTCTCAGGCCTGATCCGTGTGGTGGGCGGTGGGCTTCGTGCTCGCCGCCCTCTTCTCTACGTGAGGTGTGTCATGTCACCAAGTAACAAAACCGACCCGAAGGTCGAGGCTCGCATTGTCGAGTTGGTACGCGCCGGTGGGACTAGATCGGTAGTCGCCCGCGAGGTGGGCGTACACCCCGCGACGGTTTCGCGCGTGGTGCGGGACACGGAGGGCCTGGACTTCGCTCGTACGGGTTCGGCGTCGAATGGGACGCCTGAGGCGATGGCTAAGGCACGCGGCGTGCAGAGCGAGTACGCACGTCAACGTCGCGCCAAGCTGGCGGACCGGATCATGGACGAGGCCGAACGGATCCTCGACCAACTCGGGGTGTCGCTGGCCCCTCGTGACCGGTTGGCGTTGAATCAGGCGCTGGCCGCGAACGGTAAGGGCTACGAGGCTTACACGGTGCTGGACGCGAAGGCAGCGCCGGACCTGACCGTGGTGGTGTCGATGATCGAGCGGTTCAGCGAGAATGCGCACGTGTTGGCGGAGTCTGTTCTGCCGTCCGCTCGTCCCGGGCTTATCCAGGAGTAGTCCCGCTCCTCTCCCGTGACCTGTAGCCCCTGGACCCTTCTTCTTAGGGCTCCGGGGGCTCCTTGTGTCACGGGATGCTTTCGGGGCAGCGCTCGCCGGGTGTCGTAGGTGTCGCCTATCCTTGCGGCATGACCTGGAGCCGCTCTCGCCGCGCTGCTATAGAACGCGCCGCTGTCGAGCGAGCCGACGCCGAACGCGCAGTAGTGCGAGAGGCCGAAGACCAGCGCACCGCGGCCGACCGTGCCGCGCGCATTCGCTTACTCAACAAAGACCTCGAAGTACTGCGAGCCTCAGCTGTCGAGCGGACCCGCCAAACCGAGACGAAAGCGTCCTTCATCGTCGTCGCAGCGGGAGTTTTGGCCTCCGCTGCCGGAATCGATCTGATCAAGCCCGAGACGTGGTTCATCGGACTGGTGCCTTTCGGCCTGACTGTTGCCACCGTCGTCGTTGCGACGGTGGCACTATGGCCCCGCGAGCTGGAAGTTCCCTCCGCCCGCAGCATCGTTACCCGTTGGGTGGACGAGGACAAGCCCGAGGCGGAACTGGACGACTACCTCCTCGAGGTGAAAGCTACGGAGATCTCCCTCCGAGACGACCAGAACGAACTACGGTCAAAGTGGACAAAGCGCGGGTTCAGTTACCTAGTGCTAAGCCTCGTAGCCGCTTTGATCGTCGCTACCGTCAACTCAGTCAGCCCAGTTTGGAGTAACCATGACCAAGAACGAGTCGAAGCCCCAGCAACCCCATCAGCAACCGGCGCGCCCTAACGTGGCCGACGACTTTAAGCCGCTTACTCACGGTGATGACTCCGGTGTGTCGTTCAAGGCAGACGAATGACTGACCGGAAGCCGTCTGAGCCTTCAAAGCCGAAGCCGAGGCCGGACGTGACTCCGGACTTCAAACGGGTACACGAGGACCTGCGGGACCCCAAGCCTCGCAACGGCTAAGAGGCCCGCGGCCCTCGCGCGCCGCCTAGAGGTTGTTCCTCAGCCAGTCGTTCAGTTCCTTCGACAGGCCGGAAGTCGCCCAACCGTGTCCGCCCACAGGAACAACGACAACATCGTCGTTTGAGTCGATGAACTGTTTGATGCCGTCGCGCAGCTCACCCGCCGTGAGCGACGTCTTCACGAAGAAGCTGCTCTTGAGGACTTTCGCCCACGCGTTGTGAGACTTGAGGTAGTCGATCAGCTTCGAGTAGTTCTGTCCCTGTGAATTGAGGTCGTAGTTGACCCAGTGAACTGCCATTGTTGCCTCCGTTTTGGTGCTCGAGTAGCAGTGAGAGTACCGCCAAATCCAGACCTGTTGGCGGTTTAGTGCGAACAGCCCCAATGCCTCTCTAAGAGTCCGGGCCGTTTTGCCGTGCCGTGTAAGCAGTGTTCGTGTACCGGCGGGGGTGTTAGTCCGACCGAGTAAGCGTGACTCGGAGTAAATCTCCGTGTCGTCCGACGTGGTGCATTGTGCCGCGAAGTCCCCTGTGGTGGCGTTCCGCCCGAACGCCAGGGCACACAGGGAGACACGATGGCACTCGATCTGGGAACACTCGTCGCGAAAGTAAAGGTCGACGACTCCGACCTGGGCAACAAGTCAAAAGGTTGGTCCGCTTGGGGAGGCACGGTAGCTTCCACCTTCGGTAACCTCGCAGCGTCCGGGATCCAGGCCGCGGGCGACATGCTCGGGGACTTCATCGCGGAGGCGGCGGTCGCTTCGGACGCCACCGACAAGTTTCGGAAGTCGTTGGAGTTCGCGGGACTCGATACCTCCGCCATCGACGCGCTCACCGCCTCCACCCAGGCGTATGCCGACGAGACGGTGTACTCACTCACAGACATTCAGTCGATCACCGCGACTCTCGCGTCGAACGGCATTGCTGGGCCGGACGCGCTAGCCAAAGCGTTGGGCAACCTGAATGCGGTGGCTGGTGGTAATGCGGAGACGTTCGGTCGCGTGGGTCAGGTGCTCGGCCAGACGGCTGGTGCGCAGAAGCTCACCACCGAGAACTGGCAGCAGCTGGCCGAGGCTATCCCCGGTGCGGCGGGACCGCTGATGGACGCACTTCTCAACGCTGGGGCCTACACGGGCAACTTCCGCGACGCCATGGCTGAGGGACAGATCACGGCCGAGGAGTTCAACGCGGCGATCCAGCAGGTGGGCACCGACCCGATCGCTGTCGAGGCGGCGAAGAGCACGGAGACGTTCGAGGGTGCGGCGGGCAATCTCGCCGCGACCATTCAGGGGAAGCTGGTTACGGCGCTCGGGGCTGTGAAGGGTCCGGTGACCGACTTCGTTTCCGCGTTCGCTTCGTTCATCGGCAACATCGAGCAGTGGACCCCGGTCCTGGCCGGTGTCGGCGCAGTGATCCTGGCCGCGCTCGCCCCCGCCATCTGGGCCGGTGTAGTAGCCGTCTGGGCGTTCACCGCGGCGCTACTCGCCAACCCCATTACCTGGATCGTCCTCGGTATCGGTCTCCTCGTCGCCGGTATCGTCTGGCTGATCCAGAACTGGGACATCGCGGTGTCGTTCATCACCACCATCTGGGGTGGGTTCATGGACTGGCTCGGAGGCGTCATCGACGGCTTCCTCGGCTGGTGGAACGGCGTGTGGTCGGCAGTCTCTCAGTTCTTCATTGACGTGTGGAATAACGTCGCCTCGTTCGCCCAGGGCGTTTGGTCCGGGATCGCCGGTTTCTTCCGGTCCGTGTGGCAGGGCGTCACCGACGTGTGGAACTCGGTGTGGCAGGGTCTGGTTGACTTCTTCACCCCCATCGTTGACTTTATCGCCGGTCTGATTCGGTTCTACGTCGAGATGTGGGTGAACATCTTCCTCGTCCTCGCCGCCGTGCTGGTCACCGTGTGGCAGGGGATCTCGGACTTCGCGATTGCAGCGTGGAACGGGATCGTGGGGTTCCTGAGCCCCATCATCACAGGGCTCGTGGACTTCATCGTCGGGTACTTCACCAGCCTGTTCAACTTCTGGTCTGGCGTGTGGAACAACATCGTGTCGTTCGTAACCGGCGCGTGGAACGCGGTCGTGTCCTTCCTCCAGCCTGCGGTGAGCGCCCTGGTAGCCTTCGTCACCAGCTACTTCACTGCCCTCTGGAACACCTGGCAAACCATTTGGACCAACGTCTCGTCGTTCCTCTCGGGTATCTGGAACGGGATCGTGTCGTTCGTCTCCGGCGCGGTCAACTCCGTGGTCGGTGTGGTCTCCGGCGCGGTCAACACGGTACAGAGCGTGTGGAACTCGGCCTGGTCGCAGGTTTCGAGCTTCCTCAGTGGGGTGTGGTCGAACATCAGCAACGCGGTACGTTCCGGCGTCGACGGCGTGGTGTCGACGGTCTCCGGCCTGTGGGGTCGCGTGATGGGGTTCTTCTCCGGCGCGGGCTCCTGGCTCTACTCGGTCGGCCGCAACATCGTTGAGGGTCTCGCCAACGGTATCGGGTCGATGGTCCAGACCGTGATCAACTCGATCTCCAACGTCGTGAACGGGGCTATCGACTGGGCGAAGAGCACCCTGGGTATCGCTTCGCCCTCGAAGCTGTTCCGTTCGTTCGGTGTCTTCGTCGGTGAGGGTCTCGCGCTCGGCCTCCAGGACGAACAGGACTCGGTCGACGCGCAAATGCGCAAGCTGGTTGAAGCTCCGCCGGTGCACGCTCCGGACGCAGGTTCGTGGGACGTCTCGGGGAGTGGCGGTTTCGGCCGGAGCGTGGTGAAGAACATCACTTACATTGCGGCGGAGCATCAGTCGTTGACGTCGGAGGAGGCGCTGTACGCGGCTCTGGGTTCTCCTCGGGTGAAGGACTGATGGTGCCGGTGCCTGGTCGGGTCGGCGGGCGACTCCTGCTTACTCCCGAAGACGCCCCCTCCGTGACCTCCGAGAGCACGACCCCCACCGAACCCAGCAAGGGGCCTCGCAGGTTGAGGACGGTCCCTTCCCCGCCCGAGGACTGCCACAAGCACAGGCTGTCGGGGTGCGTGTTTTGCGCTCCGCCGGTCCGTGCCGCCACGAGGAACGCGACCGCGGCAGAGGTGGCAGCTGCTCGAGCGGACTTGGACGGTGCGTTGGAGTTTGCCCGGGAAGTCGGCGCTACGGTGCCCTGCCTAGGACCGGACGGGCTGTGTTGGACCTCCGATGAAGTCCAAGATCAGGAGCACGCGGCGACGCTTTGTGCCGATTGCCCGCTTGCGGCGCAGTGCGGGACCTACGCGCGGCTGGCCCGAGAGTCCGCTGGCGTATGGGGCGGGCAGATTCACGGGGCCAGTCGTCGGAACCCGCGTGGTAGTGAAGCCGACAAGCCGGGGCCGACCTCCAAGCGACCCCCGGGCAAAGACATGGCCTGCCGTTGCGGTTGCCTCGGTCAAACGCGCGGAGGTTGGTACCTTCCCGGTCACGACTCTATTCACATCAAGCGATCGGTCGCGGGGGTTCTTCGCGGACACGTGTCCTTATCTATTGTCTTGCGGGACCTTTCTCACAGTCCTCGACTGAAAGCGAAGCTCAAGCGACAGCTCAATGCGGGGCAACGGAGGAATATCCAGTAATTCCGGCCAATAGCCGGTCTTGGTAAAATTGACGCCAGCGCCGCCATCCCTCGGTGTAGATGCCCCCGGTCTGAGCCGCCGGGGGCATCGTCGTATTCGCTTGCCATTCGCGACACGTCGTTGCAGGCAGATCATTCCATCTGTCCCCCCCTGGTGGTAAAATCGACCCCAGAACGGCAATTCACTGGGATAGCGCCAACAGAACAAACCCAGGACCCTGCGGGACAGCCACTCTCGGCCCCGCAGCAGACCTTCGGTCTGCGGTGTCCTGATCGGCCAGAGCCTCGAGCTCCCGCCCCGGTTCCCTGCGGACCTTGTCTTTACAGGGACCGTTCAATGCTCACGCTCAACCTTTCCGTCGCGCCGTTGGCCGACGACGACATTGCCACGTTACTGCGGTGGATCTTCGACGCCCCCGCCGAGGTGACCCAGTGAGGTTCCTCCGCGCGTACGTCCTGCCGCTCGTGAACCCACACACGTGGCGGGACGCCACCGCCGCCACGTCCGTGTGGTCTTTCGTCGTACTGCTGACGATGCTGGTCACCTGGTGATGCCGCGCCTCGACGGAGGAACGCCAGCCAGCGCCCGAACACTCACCCCGCGCCAGTTCACCGACCGCGATCAGGCCGAGAAGGCAGTTGCGGAAGCTCGACGGTTGGTCAGTCAGGGAGCCGCCGTCTTCCTCGCACGACCGGTTGTCGCTCGCACGGGAGACTGGTCACCGTCGGGTGGTCACGGTGGGTCGGGCTACTGGATCCCGCGCGGGTGGGAGCAAACCCGCCCCGGTGATTTCACGGCACTCGACCAGTGGCGGCACGGTGACGCCCTGGCGCTCGTCACCGGGCACCTGTTTGACGTCCTCGACGTGGACCCCCGCAACGGCGGCAACCGCGACCTGGCCCAACTCCGAAGCCTCGGACTCGTGCCGCCCGTTCACGCCGAAGCCGACACCCCCTCGGGAGGCGTGCACCTCTTCGTCTCTGCCCTTGGCGTGAGCAAGACAAAGCGGGGCGGCATCGACCTACAAGCCGGGAGTGACGGTGACGGCCACGGGTTCGTGTGGATCGCACCAACCGTCCGCCGGTCGAAAACCGACGCGCAGATCCGCCCTTATGACTGGACCGCAACAGCCGGGAACGCGCTCGTCGCACCACCATCCGACTCGGCACGCGATCTGATCGCTTGGTTCCGAGAAGGCGAAACGCCCCGCAGCCCAGATGTCGAACGGCCTTACTCGGGCTCGGTCGGCGGCTGGCTCTCAACGCACACCGGAGACCTGGTGTCGCCCGCAGTACAACGTGCCCTCCAGCCCTACCTGGACGGGACGACCTTCGCCGGTCACCACCGAATGCTCGACCTCCAAAAGCATCTCGTGATGCTCGCCGGAGAAGGCCACTCGGGCGTACCCCAGGCACTCGACTTCGCACAACAAGTCTGGCTTGCCTCCGCGCACACCCCCGGCGAAGACCCGGCACAGGAATGGACGACCGGCCTTGAAGGCGCGGTCTCAAGATACGGAGGTTACAACCGATGACGGACGCACAGGGCGCGCGTAGGGACGCGGCCATCAGTGACCAAGAGAACACCAGCACACGTGGGCTCGATGCGGCCCGAGCGCGCATTCTCGAAGGCCGCGTCGGGCCGAGGACGGGCTACCTTGCGAGCGACGGGGTGCAGATGCTCGTACAGGGTCTGGTACCAGCTGGGGAGAAGCGCGTACCCGGGCTCATCCCGTGGTCAAACTTCGACGCTCGTATCGTCGGGACGCTGGAAGAACAGGACAGCACCCGCTCTTGGGTGATCGACCTGAAAGTTCTCGACAGGGACTACATCCGAGGGCTCGTCATCACCCCCGAAGTGGCCTCCGATAACCGGCGACTGACCGCCTTCCTGGCGAAGTACGGTGCGGTGATCCTCGCCGCTCCGGAAGACCTCGTGCCGCGGGGGATCCCGTCCGCAGTGCGTTTCGTGGCCTACCTCGACGGGGCGTCCCCGAGGCGGGTGCAAGCGGTGGACTACCTCGGCTGGCACGACGAACACGGCCTGTTCATCACCCCGACCCACGCCGTCAGCGCGAACGGACACCACGAAGTGTGGGACTCCGGCGTCTACCCGAACCCCAGTATCGAGAACTTCACGAAGGGCCGCTGGCGGTACGGCTTCGCCCACGATCACTCCACGGCTCAGCGTGTACTGGCCGAGGTTCTTACCTGGCAGGAGGAGAACACCGCCGCGGTTTTCGGCGCGTGGTGGGCCGCAACCCTTCTCAAAGGGCAGACGGTGCGGGCGGTATCACTGTTCCCGATCTGCGGACTCGAAGCCCCCTCGGGCTCCGGCAAGAGCAAGGGCTTCTTCGAGTCCATGATCGAGCTCAACGGCAATTCGCGCGGCGGGCTGGTCGGCACTGCTCCGGCGCTCCGCAATGAGGTTGCCGCGACCCGGTCGGGCATCGTCTGGATAGACGACGCGACCGACCCGACGAAGTACCAGGAGATCATCCGCGCGGCTACCTCCGAGGGCGACATGACCAAGTCGGGGAACGACTTCGCCTCGAACGAGTCGTTCACCCTCCGCGCGCCGCTGCTGCTATCGGGCGAGGGAGTAGCGCTCGGGGACCAGCAAGCGCTCCGCGAGCGCACCGTAATGTTGTCGCCCAGTCAGCCCGTGGACAAACGCCGATCCCTGAAAGGGGATTACCCGCAGTGGGATGACGTGGTCACGCTCCGAGAGGAGTTCGGTCACGACTTCACGCAGCTGGCGGGGTGGTACGTGGAGCGGGCGCTTGCGCTGTCTGACGAATACCTGGCCGTGTTGAAGCGGGCGAGGGGCCAGGCGTCCGGACGCGTCGGTGACAAGCTGGCCATCCTCGCCGCGGGCGCTTGGTTGTTGGACGAACTTGCCGGTACCGGCAGGTGGGCGCAGGAGGCCGTCGCTTCCTGGTCGTCGGCAGTAGCGGAGTCCACGCTCGAGGCCGACAACGCCCTGACTATCAACGTGTTGCCGTGGGCTATCCGCCGGTTCGGGGAGCGAGGACGCGGCGACGCGCTGCCGCTGTTCAAGGGCAAGCCGGTTGTCCCGCCGGTGCTGGTCGAACGTGACGGGATGGACACCCTGACCCCGCCGAAGGTGTACGTGAACACCGCTCTGCTCGCTGATTACTGGCAGCAGGAACATGGCGACCGGCACCAGGACTTCGATCGCCTGTACTCGGCGCGGGCACAGAGTCAGCAAGCGGGGAGGGTGACGGTCGGACGTTCCGACCGTGTGACGGTGACGTTCACGTCCGCGTACGGCGAGAAGACGCGGCCCACGTTCGGCGCACTCAAGCAGGAGTACGCGGAAGCGGTTCTCGCGCGTGCGCTGCAGACCGGCGACGAGGGCGAGGAGCAGCCGTGAGTGTGTGGCAGGGGGGTGCCACACGGGGTGCCACACCCCCCGCCGGCCGTGACGCGGCGACACGTGACTACCAGGCAAGGGCATGTGTGGCAGGTGGTGTGGCAGATCTGTGGCATGGGGGTGCCACACCCTCTCTCCCGCGTCACGACGCCCTAGAAAAACACTGTGGCAACTCCTCCCTAGAAAAACCTCTACACGGGGAAGAAGTACCAGAAGGCTCCTCTCCCCGTACAAGGGGCTTTTATCCGGAGACCTGCCACACCCCTGTGAGCCCCGACGAGAACGAGGGCACTCTGCCCCGTCGTACTTCTTTCGACTCTTTCGCGCGTGAGGAGCGCCCAGAAATGTCCGACCCGCACACAGCAGACGAGTTGCAGGTGAAACGAATGATCCCGCGGCTCCTGCGAATGATCGCTGAGGTTGAGGGGGGCGTGCCTCGGGCGGCGCTCCGCCGCCGACTCAACAGCCGGGAGAAGCACCTGTTCGACGCAGCTTTGAACGCACTCTTGGCCGCAGACGCGGTTCTGCTCGGTCCCGCCGCTCAGGGCGGCACCCGTTACATCTGCAAGTCAGCAGGGGTCGCACTGACGGCCGACGAAGAACCACTAATCACCGACACCGAGAGGGAAACCCGATGAGCAATGCAGTAGAGACTCCCGCCGAGCAGTACCGGCGTGAGGCGGAGGCGTTCGATGTTGAGACGTGGCGTCGCCTGACGCCTCGACAGGCGGAGACGTTCCGGAGGTTCGGTCCGCGGCGACGGGTGCTCTCGGATGACCCCATCCCGGAGGTGCCGTATGACGAGCGGACGGTCCGGCAGGTCATCTATACCTTCGCGAAGTTGAACCCGGCTTGGGACGCGATGGTGGTCCAGAAGACTTCGGCCTATTCGTTGGCTCGGACGCTGGCCTTCGTGGCGCGAAGCTGGGGTGTGGGGCTTGATGTCGTTCTCGGTCGTCGGCTGGCCAACCGGCTCGAGCAGTTCCTAGAGGACTACGCCACTGACTGGTTCACGACGGAGCCGCAGGAGCTGCAGAACCTTCGTTACGAGGAGCGCGAAGCGTGGTTCGCGGCTCGCGAGCACGCGGGGGCCGATTCGTGACCCCCGCAGAGGCCGGTCCGCCGCCGCTGCCGGAAGGGCAGGAGTGGGTGGTCCCTGCGGGGCGTCCTGACGACCGCGTGGCGGTGTTCGTGGTGCCCGAGGACGCACCGCCCCTAGTCCGCGAGGGGTTCGCCCGGCGACGGGTTCAGACGCTGGAGGGTGAGTGCCCGTGCGGCGGGCACCAGCACTGGCCGGACGCTGACCCTACGGAGGGAATGTTGGGGCGTGTGGTGGCGCACCACTTCGATGACTGCCCCGCTGGGGACGCTGTGTTGATCCCGGCGTTGTTGCGGTGGCGCGGGGAGCAGGGGTCGAACAGTGACGCCGACTAGCGTCTCGACGCGTCGCTATTGTGTCGGACTTTCCGCCGTGCTTTCCTGGAAAATGCCCGGTCAGAGGGCTTTTAACCAGTGCAGGAGTAGATGATGCCGAACACTCGGAGTGAGCCCATGGTCGGGTTCTTCGACCCAGCGGAGCGGAAGGCCGCGGAGCGGAAGCGCGCCTTCAAGTACCCGCCAGCAATCGAACCGCGGAACGCCCCGTGGTCGCAGATCCTCGACCGGGCCGCGACAGAGTACGCCCTCGACCACTACCCGGAAGCCACGCTCGAGAACGCCCTCGAGAACTTCGAGGAAGCGAACGGCCGTGCGGCGGACTCCGAACGCCCCGAGGACTTCGAAGAAGTCACGGAACGCACCCTCACGCTTCTGGGGTGGGACCAGTGAGCTCGTCCTCGGCGGGGCAGTCCAAGCTCTGTCCGAGCTGCCGACGTAGGCAGCCGCTCGACGCCTTCGCGCTCCAGGAGAAGGGCGGTACCGCTCGTCAAAGCTGGTGCCGCCGGTGCGTCCGGGATGCCAAGCGCGCAAACCGGGCGACTGACCTTCCCGTCAGCAACGACCCCGGCGCGCTCAGCGTCGAAGAAGTCGCCATCGCAACCCTCGTCATCGCCGCCACTACACCGCCTGTCTACGGCACCCCCAGCGCCCTGGCCAATGAAGCGGTCGACACCTGGCGAGTGGTCTACCCGCACCTCCGCACCGTCGCCGCAGGCCACGGCCTCACCCTCACCCAGCCCGTTGGCTGGCCCGCCGCGTCCCAAGTGCTCGCAGAAGCACGAGCGCAAATGGAAGTGAACCCGTGAACAACACCAAGCGTCAGCGCGCCTCCATTTACACGCGAGTCTCCACCGACGAGCAAGCGGGTGAAGGATCCACTTCCCTCGGAGAGCAGGTCCGTCTCTGCCAGGAGTACATCGACTCCCGTGGGTGGGACTTCACCGGCACTGTCTACGAAGACGCCGGAGTGTCCGGCACGATCCCGGCGCGGCAACGCCCCGGCCTCCGAACCGCGCTCAGGGACGCCGCAGACAGCGAGTTCGACGTCCTCATCGTGCTCAACCTTTCCCGCCTCGCCCGCAAGCTCCGCATCTCCGCCGGGGTGGCCGACGACCTAAACGAAGTCGGCGTCGGTATCGCCAGCGCACAGGAAGCGATGATCGACACGAGCACCTACGCGGGGCGATTCGTCTTCCAGCAGTTCTGCGCTATCGCTGAACTCGACCGCGAGTCCATCCTGGCGAAGACCGCGGGTGCGCAGCGAGCTATCGCCCGGTCTGGTCGGCTCCCCGGCGGGGCACCGCCTTACGGCTACCGCCGCGAAGGCCGGGGCAGGGACTCCCGAGTGGTCCCCGACGCCGCCGAACGGGCCACCGTGACCCTCATGTACGACCTCCTGGTCAAAAAGCGTCGGAACGCCGAACAGGTCGCCGCGCACCTCAACGACGCCGGGATCGCACCCCGTCACGCCGAACGGTGGGATGCATCCTCAGTGCGGTCCATCGGCCGGAACCCCACCCTTGGGACCGGCTTGGTCATCTGGGGCGGCGTGAACCGCAGCCAGACCGGCGGACGCCGAGCACACAAGGCCCGCCTGAATCACGACGGCACCCCGAAGTACGGCGAGCCGGTGACCATTGACCTCGGAGACCCCGTTCTGACGGTGGCGCAACACCGGTCACTGGTGCGGGCGCTGGAACGCCGCTCAACCGGCGGCACCGCACATGCCCCCGTGTCCCGTGTGCTCACCGGCCGGGTGTTCTCGGCCGAGGGTCACGCGATGTATGGGGTGAACCTGCCGCGCGAGGCGTGGGAGGGTGCCTACCGTTGCTCAAAGCGACGGGTCAGCCAGGGGGCGGACCGGTGCACGTGTGATCAGCTTCGCGCCCGCCCGCTGGAGGACACCGTGTGGGAGGCCGTCGCGGGTTTGCTCGGTGATCCCGACCGGCTGATGGCAATGGCACGCAGCTACCTCGCGCTGCCGGACGAGCCCGACGCTGAGGCGGACACCGCGGCGCTCTCGGGCGTACAGGTCGAAATCGAGAAGCTCGAGCGGGCGCTGTCCCGTGCCGAGCGTGGCGTTCTCATGGCGGACTCGGATGAGGATGAGCGCCGACAGGCGGCGGTGGTCGCGGGACTCCGGTCGGAGCTTGGGGCGGCGCGTGACCGGTTCGCTGGTTACCAGGCGTTGCTCGCTTCTGCGGAGTCGCGGGGTCAGGCTCTCCGTGACGTGGCGGCGCTGGCCGAACGCGCCCGCGTGAACCTGGGCCGTTTCAGCCTTGACCAGCGCGCCGAGGTGCTCCGCATTTTGCGGGTGTCGGTGGTCGTCTCCGGACCGGTCCGTAAGGGCGAGCCCGACTCGTTGTTGGTCTCGGGGATCGTGGACCCGCGTCTCGGTTTCGGTAGCGAAGCCTCGTCTGCCGGTGCGACGGCTGCCGACTCGCAGCCCCAGTCAGCACCGGGGGTCGCAGGGTGCGGTCCTTGGCGTTCTGATTGAAGTCGACGAAGACGCTCTCACCGCGCTCCTCTTTCCACCACCGGGCGGTCGCGAGACCGGGTGCGCGGTTCTCGACCTCTCGGGCGAGGGTCTCGGCGGCCAGGCGCACGTCGGCGTAATCCCACTCGGGGCGGATGCGCACGAGGATGTGCAGCCCGCGCGAGCCGGAGGTCTTCGGCCATCCGACGAGACCGTGGTCTTCGAGCACCTCGCGGGCGATGAAGGCGACATCGACGATCTGCGACCAGTCGACGCCCGGCATCGGGTCGAGGTCGACGCGGAGCTCGTCGGGGTGATCGAGGTCTTCGGCGCGCACGGGATGAGGATTCAGGTCGAGGCAGCCGAGGTTCACGACCCACGCCAGTCCCGCGGCATCCCGGATCACCGTCTCCTCGGCGGAGGTGCCGGAGGCGTAGCGCAGGGTGGCGGTGTCGATGAAGGCGGGGTGGTTCTCGGGGACGCGCTTCTGGAAGAACGGCTCCTGGTCGAGGCCCTTCGAGAACCGCTTGAGCACCATCGGCCGGCCGCCGGCCCCGCGGAGGGCGCCCTCGGCGATCGAGAGGTAGTAGCGCACGAGGTCGAGCTTGGTGAGGCCCGGCTCGGTGAAGACGACGCGGTCGGGGCTCGTGACGCGCACCTCGTGGCCGTCGATGTCGAGGATCTCGGGCGGCGTCTTCGCGGGGCTCATGGCGCGAGGCTAGCGCCGGGGCGTCGGCGGGCGGCACCCCTTGCGGCGGGGTACCGGGTGGTCGCGGGGTTGTCGAGTGTCCAGGAAACCCGGGTCATTTTTCGAGGCGTCCGCGTGTTTTGGACACTCAACGGTGGGGCGCAGGCGGGTGGGGTGCAGGCGGGGCGGGGAGGGGCAGGCGCGCGGAGGCGGGCAGGCGCGGCGCGGGGCCCCAGCGCAGGAGGAGTGATCCCGGATGCCGGCACCCCACGACGAAGGGCCGCCCCGAAACGGGACGGCCCTTCTCGCGAGAACGCGACGTCAGTTGTTGCCGCGCAGGATCGCGATTATGCGCAGGATCTCGACGTACAGCCACACGACGGTGACCATGATGCCGAAGGCGCCGACCCAGCCGTAGACGCGGGCGGCACCGTTACGGACGCCGCGCTGGATCTGGTCGAAGTCGAGCACCAGCGAGTACGCGGCCATGATGACCACGAAGACGCCGATGACCAGACCGAGCGGGATACCCGCGATCTTCATGCTGTACAGGCCGAAGGCACCGCCCGCGATGGGGACGTTGAACAGCATCAGGCCCAGGTTGAGCAGGGCGAAGACCATGTAGCCGACCATGGCGATCATGAAGATCTTGGTGGCGCGGGCCGAGGCGCGGATCTTGCCGCTCGCGAACAGGGCGAGGGTCACACCGACGACGGACAGGGTGCCGAGGGTCGCCTGCAGGACGATGCCCGGGAAGATGAACTCGAAGAAGGCCGAGATGCCACCGACGAACAGGCCCTCGAACGCCGCGTAGGCGATGAAGACGGGGACGGAGGGTTTCTTCTTGAACGTTGCGACCATCGCCAGCACGAAGCCGACGAGGCCACCGACGATCATCGGCGCAGCGCTGGGGTTCGGGTTGGCGGCGCTGACGCCGGCCATCGACCAGATCCAGCCGACGACGGCCGTGACGACGAGGATGCCGAACAGGGCGAGCGTCTTCATGACGGTGTCTTCGACCGTCATACGGCCGGTGTCGACGGCGCTCGCCGACGGGGCGGCGTACGCGCCTTCGATCGAGGCGGCGGCGGCGGGATCGACGGCCGGGGGCGGGCTGTAGCGCGTATTCGCGCCACCGGCTCGAGGGTCCTGGAACGCCGGGTTGTTGAATGCCGGGTTGTTGAGGGCCACGGGAACTCACACTCCAAAGATGGTGATCACAGCACCGTGCTGTCAGACAACACTAGCCGAGCAGGGCGGCAGATTCCTTGTGCTGACTGGGATTCTGCTTTGAGCGCACCCGCTCGTCACACGGTCTCGCTAGCGTGTCGAGGTGCCTGTCGTCATCGGTCATCGCGGTGCCCCCGGATATCTGCCCGAGCACTCCCGCGGCTCGTATCTACGGGCGATCGCGGAGGGGGTGGATGCCGTCGAGCCCGACGTCGTCCCCTCGAGCGACGGCGTGTTGGTCGTGCGGCACGAGAACGAGATCTCAGGCACCACGGACGTATTGACGCGACCGGAGTTCGCCGAGCGGCGCACGTCGAAGATCGTCGACGGGGAGCGGCTGACCGGCTGGTTCGTCGAGGACTTCACGTGGGAGGAGCTGCGGACCCTGCACTGCCGCGAGCGGATCCCCGCGCTCCGTCCCGACAGCGCCGCCCACGACGACACCGAACCACTGCTGCGCCTGCGCGACGTCCTCGACCTCGCCCGGCAGGGCGGGGTGGGCGTGGTGCTCGAGATCAAGCACGCGGCGTTCTTCGCCCGACTCGGGTTCGACCTGGCCGAGCTCGTCGACGCCGAGCTGCGCGCGGCGGGATGGCAGGACGCCGAGGACGCGCTCGTCATCGAGTCGTTCGAGCCCCTGGTCCTGGCGCGGCTGCGAGAGCGCGGCATCCGGATCCCGCTCGTTCAGCTCATCGACGCGCAGGGGGCGCCGTGGGATCTGCGGGAGCGCGACGGGACTGACGCCGCCTCGTACGCCTCGATGCTGACTGCGGCGGGTCTCGATGTTCTCGCCGGCGAGGTGCAGGGGATCAGCCCCGACAAACGCTCGGTGCTCGCGCCCGATGAGCGCGGCGTCGCGCGAGGACCGGCGCGGTTCGTGCGCGAGGCGCAGGATCGGGGCCTGCGGGTCTTCACGTGGACGTGCCGCCCCGAGAACGCCTTCCTGCTGCCCGCCTATCGGGGGCCGGGCGGCGACGCCGCGTTCGGCGACTGGCGACGCGAGTGGGCCGTGCTGCGCGACGCCGGACTCGACGGGGTGTTCGTGGATCATCCCGATCTGGGCGTCCAGTTCTTCGGGGCGGGACGAAACTCCTGAGTTTCGAGCCGCGTGTCGGTCGTTTCGATCGCTGAACCGCGTCGAGGCGGCGATTCTCAGGAGTTTCGCCCCGCGCAACCCCGACGCCCGGCGCGCGCGCAGCCGACAGGATGGCCGCATGACGATGGATGTGACGGTGATCGGCGGCGGGATCTCGGGTCTCGCGTGCGCGCGGGCGGTTCACGAGGCCGGTCGCGAGGTGCGAGTAATCGATCGCGGGCGCCGGGTGGGCGGACGTCTGTCGAGCCGCACGATCGACGGGCGGCCCGTGGATCTCGGGGCGTCGTACTTCGTGGTCGGCGAGGCTGAGGGCTTCGCCCACGTCGTCGCCGACTGGGAGGAGCGCGGGCTCGCGCGGCCGTGGACCGACACGTTCCAGGTGATCGACCCCGATGGCGGGTGCACGCCCAAGCCCGGACCGATGCGGTGGGCCGCTCCCGCCGGGTTGCGCTCGCTCGCTCTCGACCTCGCCGAGGGGCTCGAGGTCTCGTCGGAGCGTGTCGTCGAAAGCGCGGGGCCTTTCCGGGTCGACGGTGAGGATGCGGGCGAGGTCGTCCTGGCGATGCCGGCTCCGCAGGCGGCGCGACTGACCGGTGAGGCGCCCGGCGGCGCCCAGGAGTGGGATCCGGTGATCGCCGTCGTCCTGCGGTGGGATCAGCGGCAGTGGGATGCCGACCTGCACGGCGCCTTCGCCGACGGCGACGCCGACGTGTCGTTCCTCGCCGACGACGGCGACCGCCGCGGGGACAACGCTGCCGTGCTCGTCGTCCACACCACGGCCGATCGCGCCCGACAGCACCTCGACGACCCCGAGGCGGCCATCGCCCCGGTGCTCGCGGCGACCCGGCGGCTGCTCGGCATCGATGTCGAGCCGGTGTCGACGCACGCGCATCGCTGGACCTTCGCCCGGCCGGTCGAAACGACCGGGCAACCGTTCTTCCGCTCGCCGGGGCTCTCGGCCTGCGGGGACGCGTGGGGCGACAGCGCCGCCGTCCGCACCGCGTGGACCTCGGGCGACGCGCTGGGGCGGGCGCTCGCGGCATCCTGAAGCGCATCGAGGACACGCGCGGGCGGCGACCGAGCGAAAAGCCCTGGTGAACCTCGCCATCATCGGCGCGTGACGGCCGCTCGACGACGAGAGTCCTCGGCGGTGTCGGAGGCTCCCTCTATGGTGAGGCTATGGATGCCGGTATCGACGTCGCGGGAGTCAAACGTTCCTTCGGAGCGGTGCACGCCGTACAGCAGGTGACGTTCACGGCCCTGCCCGGCCGGGTCACCGGACTCGTCGGGCCCAACGGTTCGGGCAAGACGACGCTCATGCTCATGCTCGCGTCGCTCCTGAGACCCGACGAGGGCGAGATGCGCATCGGTGGCATCGACCCCGTGTCCGACCCCGCCGGCGCGCGTCGTCTTCTCGGATGGATGCCGGATTCCCTCGGCGCCTGGCCGAGCCTCACCGCGCGCGAGGTGCTGGTGGCGACCGCGCAGCTCTACGACCTCTCGCGCGAGGACGCACGGGCCCGGGCCGACCACCTGCTGGAGCTCGTCGACCTCGGCGCGCTCGCCGCCTCTCCCGCCCGGGTGCTGTCACGGGGGCAGAAGCAGCGACTGGCGTTGGCGCGTGCCCTGGTGCACGACCCCCGGGTGCTGCTGCTCGACGAGCCCGCCTCGGGCCTCGACCCTCAAGCGCGCATCGCACTGCGCGTGCTGCTGCGGCGGCTGGCGGCCGAGGGGCGCACCATCCTCATCTCGAGCCACGTGCTCGCGGAGCTCGAAGAGGTCGTCGACGACGCCGTCTTCCTGGTCGACGGTCGCACCGTCGGCACCGACCGCGTCGCGGCCGCGGCGACCCGCGTTCGGGTGTGGCGGGTGCGGGTCCCCGCTGACGTCGCGCGTTCCCCGGACGCGGTGCGCGACGACGTCGCGGCCGCCCTCGGGCGCACGACCGGCGAGGTGCGCGTCGACCGGCGTGACGTGCTCGTGCCTTTCGTCGACGAGGCGGGCGCCGTCGCGGGTCTGCGTTCGCTCGTGAGCGCGGGGCTGCCGATCGTCGAGTTCGCCCCGGCCGTCGGCGATCTCGAGCACGCGTTCCTCGATCTGCGGGCCGACGCATCGCCGTCCGCCCCCGAGGGTGCCTCCGCCCCCGAGGGCCCTTCCACACCCGTGGTCGATCCCGCACCACCCGGCTCCTGGCAGCCGCCCGCTGACCGTACCGACGACGGGAGCGCCTCGTGAACCTGCATCGCCTTCGCACGATCATCGGCATCGAGCTGCGTCAGCGCGTGCGCTCCGTCGGTTGGTACGTGCTGCTCGGGATCTTCGCGGTCGTCCTCATCGCCTTGCTGAGCCTCTCGTTCGCCGCGTTCTCGCTCACAACGGGCGGCAGCGAATGGTTCTTCTCGCTTGTCATCATGCTCGTGCTGCTGCTCACGCTGCTGGTCTCACCGACGCTGAGCGGCAGCGCGGTGAACGGCGATCGGGATGCGGCGACCCTCGCCCCCGTCCAGGTCACTCTCGTCACGACGGCCGAGATCGTCATCGGCTAGTTCCTCGCCGCGTGGATCTCGGGACTGGCATTCCTCGTAGTGGCGCTGCCGTTCCTCGTCGTTGCGACCCTCGCCGGAGTGCTCAACCCCGGTGCGATCGTGACCTCGCTCGGCATCCTGATCATCGAGGTCGGCGTCGTCGCAGCGATCGGGGTGGGGCTGAGCGCGGTGATCGCCCGGCCGATCTTCTCCGTCGCGTCGACGTATCTGTTGGTGGCGGCGTTGACGGTGGGGACGCTGATCGCCTTCGGACTCGGGGGTGCGGCTCTGCGCACCCAGACGACGACGATCAGCCGCGAGGTCGATTGGAACGCCATCCCTGCCGGGTGCGACCCCGGCGCCCCGGTGCGCTCGACCGACTGCCCGAGTTACGACCAGTTGCCGTGCGTCGAGTCCCGCACCCTCTCCGAGCAGCCGCGTTTCGATCGCGTGTGGTGGATCCTCGCGGCGAACCCCTTCGTGATCCTCGCCGACGCGACTCCGCCGACGTACGTCGACGGCTACCCGACCGACCTGTTCTCGCAGATCGCCTCCGGCGTCCGTCTGGCGCAGATCGCTCCCGAAGCGACCACGTCGTTCGACGGATGTGCTCAATCCCGCGGGTGGAACGTCGATGCCTACCCGAGCACCGAGCAGCGAGTCGCGGGCACCGCGCCGAGCTGGTTCGTCGGGCTGTTCGTCCAGTTGCTGCTGGCGAGTGGTCTGCTCGCATGGGGCGTCGCCCGCACGCGCACGCCCGCGAAGAGGCTGCCGCCGGGGACGCGCATCGCCTAGCGCGGCCCGTCGGCCGCCGTCGCCCGCCGGGCGTGCCGCCGGTCATCGCTCACGGTGGCCGTGCGCGCGCAAACGGGCGAGGGGCACCCTCCTGGATCAGGATGGGCGCCCCTCCGGTTCGTTGCGAGACTCAGGCGTGTCCTTCGGCCGCCGGGAACCCGGGGTCGGCGGCGGGAGCGTCGTCGCCGTCGAGGGCGTCGCCGGTGTGGTCGTCGAGGCTCACGTGCTCCTCGGCTTCGGCGGCGTCTTCGCGGACCTCGTCGGTCACGGCGTCGGTGGGGGCGGCCGAGTCGGCGTGAGCGTCGTCGGAGTGGCGGGAGGGGATGTCAGGAGTGCTCATGCGCTCACGTTCCTCCTCCGATGCGGTGCGGGCGACCGGCTTGACACGGTCAGTCGGTGGCATCCGGGATCGACGAATCCACCGCGGGCCAGGCAGGCAGGGGGTCATCGAAAGCCAGCCACGCCGAGGGCCCGGCGGCGAGCTCGTCGTCGGTGAGGGCCGCGTGGTCGAGGACGTGCGCGAGCTTCGGTGCCGACAGATCGAGCCCGGTGAAGACGATCTCCTGGCCCATACCCATGCGGCCGTCGTCGGTGCCGAGCGGCTCGATCCACATCGCGGAGCCCACGTGCTCCCACCGAGCCAGGATGCCGGGGCGAGACGCCAGGCGGCAGAAGCCCGCCGAGCGCACCAGGCGTCCGGCAGCGCCCGCGTCCAGCCGGTCGAGTGCCGCCGAGAGGCGCGCGGGGTGGAACGGTCGCAGCTGCTCGTAGCGGAGCGTCATCACGCGGTTGTCGCGCATGTAGGGGTCGTGTTCGCCGTTGAGGGCGTGCACCCATCCGGCGCGCTCCAGGATCTCGCCCTCGTGCGTCGCGGCCGAGTGCAGGTCGCTGACCGGGTCGCGCGACAGCCGGACGACCGCTGTCGGGTTCAGGTGCGAGGCCAGTGCCATCTGCACCGCCAGCGCCGGGGTCGGCACCTGCTCCCAGTTCACCCAGACGATGCGGGTCGCGAGCTCCAGCGCGAGGGCGGCCTGACGCGCCCGCGCGCCGACGTCACCGCGGGTGTCACCGTGATTCGCGGCTGCCGACAGGGGGGCGTCGTCGAGAAGGTCGCCGATCATGTGGCGGGCGTCGACGACGCACACCGCCTCGACCTCGGGTCCGCCGCGTGCCGCGATCGAGTGGATGAGGTCGACGTCGGTGCCGAGATCGACCACGGACGCGGTGTCGTCCGCGCGCGGCCGGGGGAGCGGGAGCGCGTGAGGCACGCGGAGGTCGGCGTACCGCAGCAGATGAAGGGGCCGCGACAGGGCGACGGCGGTCCGTTCCGAGTAGGTCCGGCGCTCGGGGGCGCACACGCCCATGATGGCGATCGTGGGGGGCATGGCATCCACCTCTCATTTGTCAGGGGAGTGGGGACACTCTAGCTTGTTATTGATAACGCTTATCAACAAGGAGGATGCCATGAAGGTCCGAGCGTCGATCAAGTCCCTCAAGAAACAGCCCGGTGCGCAGGTCGTGCGTCGGCGCGGCAAGGTGTTCGTGATCAACAAGCTCAACCCGCGCTTCAAGGGTCGGCAGGGGTGATCACCGGGTCGCTGCGATAACGGAAACGAGAACCGTTCCCAGATAGGTGAACACATTGCAATCCGTGCATGTGTGTGGTGGTCTAGGTGTCGTGGACAAGATCGCGGGGCTCGACGAGGCCGCCGAGCTGTTCAAGGTTCTCGGCAACGAGTCGCGTCTGGCGCTCGTCTGGCTGCTGAGCCGCGAACCGCTCACGGTCGGCGCGCTCGTCGAGCGCGCCGGACTCTCGCAGCCGCTGGTGTCACAGCACCTGCGGACCCTGCGGCAGTCGGGGCTCGTCAGCTCGGAACGCGAGGGCAAAGAGATCCGCTATGCCCTCGCCGACCAGCACGTCGCTCATGTCGTGCTCGATGCGATCGCCCACGTCCAGGAACCGAACGACCAGGGGAACGAACAATGAGCATCGCTGAGACCCACGCCGAGCACACCGTCGACGAGCACGCGCACGGCGACGACTGCGGCCACCAGAAGATCGAGCACGGCGACCACGTCGACTACGTGCACGGGACCCATCACCACGCCCTCCACGGCGACCACTACGACGAGCACGAGTCGAAGGCCGAGCACACCGTCGACGAGCACGCCCACGGCGATGACTGCGGTCACGAGAAGGTCGAGCACGACGGCCACGCCGACTACGTGCACGACGGACACCGTCACGCGCTGCACGCCGATCACTACGACGAGCACTGAGCTCGAGCGGCATCCTGTGTCACGAGCGCAGGGTGCTTCGAGGCCCGCTTCCCCTTCGGGGTGGCGGGCCTTTCGCGTCGCGGTGCGGCTCAGGCCTGCACGCGGAACGAACGCCCCTCGAAGGTCACGACGTCGCCGACCTGAAGCTGGCGGCCGCGGCGGCGGTCGACCTCACCGTTGACCTCGACGTAGCCGTCGATGATCGCCTCTTTCACGTCTCCGCCGGAGTCGAGGATGCTGGCGAACTTCATGAACTGGCCGAGGCGGATGCCCTCGCTGCCGACGGGTACGTCCTGGGGCTCGGGGGAGGTCATGCGTCCAGTCTGGCAGCAGTCACGGGGCCGGTGCGGGTTCGGAAACGCTGCTCCATCGCGTCGGGACGTCGTGCATGAGCAGGGCGTGATCGAACTCGGCGGCGCCGGCGGGCAGGGTCTCGAAGAAGGTCGACGAGAGGTCGGCGACGGCGAGCGGCTCGACGCGCCACGCGTCGGTGTCGAGCCGGAGGCCCTCGAGCGGGCCGGAGCGCGTGGGGGACCACCCCACGGCATCCTTCCGGAAGAAGGTCGACGAGTCTTCGAGCGTCTCGAAGAGGCGGCTGTGGAACGGGATGCCGGGACCCCGGCGAGCCGTGACGCGCACGCGCAGGTCGTCGGCATCGACGCTGACCGCGAGGTCGTCGGAGGTGGTGCGGAAGTCGACGCTCGCCGGGGCGTGTGTTCCGGGGAAGACGCGACCGCCGACGAGTCGGACGAGGCGCGAGGAGCTGTGACGGCGGGGAATGTACACGCCGGTTCGCGGGCCGTCTGCGGTGTTCCACTCGACCGCGATGCGGTGCGCGGCATTCCGGCTGCGGTGTCCGACCGCGGGGGTGAACCATGCGGGGCGTAAAGCCGTGAGATGGATCAGGCAGACGCCCGCGACCGCGCTGCCGGCGACGAGTTGGGGGCGCAAGCCCTGAGGCAGCAGAGACCCGGCGACGTCGGGGTCGACGCGGTAGTTGACGAGCACGCGTTGGGCGATCGTCGCGGCCATCGGCGGGAGGCGGGATGCGGGGTTCTTTCGGACCCGCGTGTTCGTCTGCTCGGTCATGAGTCATCCTTCGCTATTTAGCGAAGAAGCTACACGCAATTTAGCTACAGTGCTAGATTGGGTCCCGTGACCGACACGGCATCCGACATCTTCGCGGCTCTCGCGCACCCCACGCGGCGCCAGATCCTGCAAGATCTGAAAGACGGCGAGATGGCCGCGGGTGAGATCGCGGCGCGGTTCGACGCGAGTGGGCCGACCATCTCGCGGCACCTCGGCGTGCTGCGCCAAGCCGGTCTCATCTCGGAGCGGCGTGACGCGAACCGCATCCTGTACTCGCTCGTCGGCGAACGGCTGGCGCTGTCGGTGGGCGATTTCCTGTCGACGGTGTGCCCGGAGCAGATTGTGTTGCGCGAGGTGCGAAAGCGGCGACCCTCTCCACGTGCCGGCGCCGACGCGGTCTCGGCTGAGGCGTAGACGCGACGGCGGGAGTCGAACCCGCCACGCCTTCGGTTATGAGCCGAGGCCCGGGACCGCCCGGATCGCCGCGATGTGTCCCCACGCTAACCCGGGGCGCAGGAGGGGCGAAGAGGCGTTGCGCGGCGTGACGCGATGTGTCGTCGTGTGGCGCTCGGGGCGCTCGTCAGCGACCGGCGCGCCCGTCGATGATCGCCCGTGTCGAGTGCTCGAGGTGCGCGCGGACCACCCGCTCCGGGTCTCGCAACGCCTCCTCGACGTACGCGCGGTGCTCCTCCGTCAACGCCCCCGGTGCGTACGCCGGCCGCACGTGCGTGAGCAGCAGCCGCATCTCGCCGTCGAGGCGGCGGTACTCCTCGGCGATGCGCGAAGAGCCGGACGCGTCCACGAGTGCGAGATGCACGCGAGCGTGGGCATCGAGGGTGGCGGGCCAGTCACCCGCGGCCTCGGCTGCAGCCAGGTCGTCGAGCGCGGCACCGACGGCGGAGGGGCGGATGCCGCGATCGCGCACGATCCGCAGGGCCTCGGTCTCGAGGGCGCATCGCAACTGCTGCAGGGCGATCAGGGCGTCGTCGTCGAGAAGGGACACGCGGACTCCGCGGTACGGTTCGGCGGTGGTGAGTCGCTCGGCGGTCAGCGTGGCGAGAGCGGTGCGCGCGGTGTGCCGCGAGACGCCGTGCGCCGCGCTGAGATCCTCTTCCCGCAGCGGGGTGCCGGGCGCGAGTTCGCCCGACAGGATCTCGGAGCGCACAGCGGCGGCGACCGCGTCGGCGGTGCGGGGGCCGGGGACGGACGGCGAAGATCGGCGCGCGGCTGCGGTCGTGAGTGCCGCGGCATCCGCGGCGATGCGCTCGGCCTCTCCTGGCGGGGTGCGGCCCGCCCCGGCCGCAGCGCCTTCGTTCGCGTCAGGCCCGTGCCGCGGCATCCGGAACCTCCTCACCACGACGAGACGGAGTCGACACCACGGCGAGGCCCACCGCGATGAGGGCCAGGCCGATGCCGCTGACCAGCGTGAGCTGCTCGCGCAGCACGAAGAGGCCGAGCAGGGTGGCGGCGAGGGGTTCGGCCAGCGTCAGCGTCGACACGGTGACGGCGCTCAAGCGCGCCAGGCCCCACCCGAACAGCAGGTACGCGATCGCCGTCGTCACCACCCCGAGCCACAGGGCGAGGGCAAGAGCGTTCGGGGTGAGGAGCCATGATGTTCCGGCGAGCAGGAGCACGGGCAGGCTCGCCACGGCGGCGACGCCGAATACCGCCCCCATGACGCGCGTGGAGTTCCACCCCCTCTCGATCAACGCTTTGCCGCACACCGTATAGAGGGCGTACGACATTCCCGCGCCCGCCGAGGCGAGTAGGCCCGCCGGGGCGAGCGCGGTCGCGCCGCCGGTCATGCCCGACACGAGAACGACCCCGAGCAGGGCGACGGCGGTCGCGAGCATCCAGCGCGGTGACGGGGCGCGGCGCAGGCGCACGGCATCCGCGATCCCGGTGGCGATGGGCGCCGAGCCGAGGGCGACGACCGTGCCGATCGCGACACCGTTCTCGCGCGTGCCGAGGAAGAACAGGGGCTGGTAGGCGAGCACTCCGACCGCTGCCACGGCGATCAGGGCGGACGTCGACCCGCGCGAGCCGCCCGCCGCCCGCATCGGCGTTCGGCGGGTCAGGGCGAGAAGGCCCAGGATGCCGCCACCCACCACGATCCGCGCCGCCCCGACCGCGAGGGGTGAGGCGTCGACGCCCGCGAGCGCTTGGGCCGTGCCCGTGGTCGAGAAGCACAGCGCCGCGGCGAGGATCGCGAGGGCGGGAAGCATGCATGGATTGTTACACAATCCGTGCGTCGCCGTTTGTCTCAGTCGCGAAGCGCCGTCACCATCGATCGCAACGCGTGCAGGGCGGCGGCCTGCTCGGCGTCCGTCATTGCGCTCAGCATGCGCTTCTCGACGGACCGGACGGCGGCGCTCGCCGCGGCGAGAGTGTGTCGGCCCCTCTCTGTGAGGCGGGTGGGGAGCACCTTGCCGACAGGGGCGGTGTCCGGTCGCTCGACGATGCCGTCGCGCTCGAGGCTCTGCAGCAGCACGTTCATCGACTGCCGCGTGACGAAGGCGCCGCGCGCGAGCTCGGAGTTCGACAGGCCGGGTCGCTGGGAGAGGAGCTCGAGACAGGAGTAGTGCGTGATCGTCATACCGAGGGGGCGCAGGACGTCTTCCATCGCCGCACGCAGAGCGCTCGCCGCCTCTTTCAGCAGGTAGCCGAGCGAGGTGTTCAGGTCGATGGACTCTTGCGCCATGTCAGTATTCTGACATACGCTTCGTGTCAGATAACTGACACACAAGGAGCGCCTCATGCCCGTCACCGGACCCGACTTCATCTCACTCCAGGTGCGCGACCTCGCCGCCTCCCACGCCTTCTACGAGAAGTACCTCGGCCTGCGCCGTTCGCCCGCCGGCCCTCCCCACGCCGTCGTCTTCGACACCGCGCCGATCGCCTTCGCCCTCCGCGACCTCGCGCCGGGCACCGACCTCACCGGCATCGCCCAGCCCGGAGTCGGCGTCGCCGTCTGGCTCCACGCCACGGAGGTGCAACAGATGCACGACGACCTCGCCGCCGCCGGACACCGGATCGTCACGGCTCCGATCGACGGCCCCTTCGGCCGCACCTTCACCTTCGCCGACCCCGACGGCTACCACGTCACCGTGCACGACAGGGGGTGAGCCCGGGGCGGAGGGCCCCGGCATCCGGGACCGTCCGGCGGAGTCGGGGCGGGACGCGCCGGTTGCCGTGGCTGGGGGACGGCGTGTCGGTGGTGGACTCCGCGGGACGGTCGGTCGGGGGCGGTGTCGGGCGGCGGGTGTTTCGGCCGGGCGGGGCGGCGGGTCCGCGGCATCCGGGACCGTCCGGCGGAGTCAGGGCGGGACACGCCGGTTGCCGTGGCTGGGGGACGGCGTGTCGGCGGTGGACTCCGCGGGAGGGTCGGGCGGGGGCGGTGTCGGGCTGCGGGTGTTTCGGCCGGGTGGGGCGGTGGGTTCCCGGCATCCGGGACCGT